>Ga0209571_1000001_pt1 | contig 1459329 bp, 1397 predicted proteins | sample EBPBio102011_DNA_FD_185866 | JGI IMG/M metagenome (GOLD analysis project Ga0209571, IMG submission 185866) | Wastewater treatment Type I Accumulibacter community from EBPR Bioreactor in Madison, WI, USA - Reactor 1_1/10/2011_ DNA (SPAdes)... | ecosystem: Engineered > Bioreactor > EBPR >...
CACCATGATGCTGCTCGGCGACGCCAAGAAGATGACCGAGGAGATCGTCAAGGCCATGGACCACTGAGCCAAAAGCTCAGCCAGCCCATCGACATCACCGACAACGAAAAGCCCGGCAAACACGCCGGGCTTTTTGCTTTTGCGATCGTGCTGCCGGGCGCGTCGCGTCGCGCCATGCCCCTCATCCGCCAGCCGGCACTTGCCGCCGGGCGATCGATCTGCGATCCCGGTACCGGGCAAAGAACTGGATCCAGGTGGAGTTGGCATTGCGCAGTGTGGGCTTGATCGTTTCAGCCATCGTCCTTGTCGTGGCCATCGTGCTTTCGACCGCCTGGGCTGCGCTGGCACTGTGGTACCGGCTGCCCGCGCCCGACCTTGCCAAGGCGCTCGTTGCCTGCCTTTTCGTCCTGCTCGGCCTTGCGGCAGCCATCGGGCTGTTCACCGTTTGGCGCGTCCACGCGCTGGCGCTGTTCGTCATCGGTTTCGCCACGGTGCTGGTGTGGTGGAACACCATCGTCCCGTCCAACCATGCCGAGTTCGCGCCCGACGTGGCCCGCCAGGTCACTGGCGCGCGCGACGGCGACGTGCTGACCCTGACCAACGTCCGCGACTTCGACTGGCGCAGCAATACCGACTTTACCGAACGCTGGACGACACGCAGCTACGATCTGAGTAAGCTCAAGACGCTCGACCTGTTCATGTCCTACTGGGCCGGACCCGAGATGGCGCATGTCATCATGAGCTTCGGTTTCGAGGGCGGCGAGCAGCTCGCCTGGTCGGTCGAGGTGCGCCGGCAGAATGGCGGCCAGTTCTCGCCGATCGCCGACCTGTTCAAGGCCAACCCGCTGGTCATCGTCGCCGCAGACGAGCGCGACGTCGTCGGTGTCCGTTCGAATGTCCGTGGCGAGGATGTCCAGCTCTACCGGCTGAACGTCAAGCCAAGCGACGCCCGGGCGCTGCTGCTCGGCTATGTCGCCGATGCCAATGCATTGGCCGAGACGCCGCGCTTCTACAATTCGATCACCACCAACTGCACCACCGTGATCTTCAAGATGATGCGCGCCGTCGGCGACGTCAGTCCTTTCGACTGGCGGCTGATCGTCAACGGCTACCTGCCGGAATATGCCTATGCACGTGGTGCGCTCGACGGCAGCCTGTCGATGCAGGAGCTGCGCAGCCGCTCCCATATCGCCCAGCGGGCGCTGGCGGTCGGCCTGACCGATGATTTTTCGCGAGACATCCGCGAAGGGGTGCCGCAGCCTTAGCCTGCCTCTGGGTGAAGGCGATCAAATGAGGTCATCTGCAGCCACGAGCCAAGGCCTTCCTGTCGCCGCGTCTGCCCTGAGGCCTTTCGCCATCTCACTCGAACTGCAGATTCTCCTTGAGCAGGACCTCGATGCGGATGCGCTCCTGGGAGGCGAGGGGCTCGCGGTGGTCGGAGCGGGCGCGCAGGATACGCAGCGCGCTGCGGACGGCATGGCCGGGGTCCTGGGCGATGACGGCGTCGATGCGCTCGTCCATCAGCGCCTGCTCGCTGAACGGCGTGCGCTCGTGGGCGACGACGGTGAGCGCGCGTGCGCCTTGCGTGTTCCAGACAGCCGTCAATGGGACGCGAGCTTCGGAGCTCAGCACATAGACGGCGACGGTGTCGGGGTTGTGCTCCAGGGTGCGCCGAATGATCAGGTCGGCGCGCTTTTCATCTGCGTAAGTTTCCAGCGACGGCAGGGTCTCGAGATGTGGGAACTGGGCGTTGATGATGCTGTCGAAGCCGAGGCGGCGCTGGATGCTGTCGAGCGCCATCATGGTCTCGGCGACGACCATGATCTTGCCCGGCCGTTCGCAGAGGAAGCGGCCGGCGATCTTGCCGGCGGTGGCGCCCGCGGCAAAGTTGTCGACGCCGACATAATCGGCGTTCTCAAGCCGCTCCTGACCCGACAGGAACTGCACCACGCGAACCCCGCGTTCGACCAGCCTGAGCATCGCGTCGCGCACCTGCGGTGACTCGGGCGCCATCACGGCGACGCCGTCGACCGTGTCGTGGTCGATGGCCGTCAAGTATTTCGCGACATGGTGCGGGTCGCTCATGGCGATCTGCACGGCCTCGACCTCGGTCGAATCGGCCCGCAGCGCGTCCTTGGCCTCGGTGACCCGGGCGATGAGCTCGGCGAGATACTGGTCGCCTGACGTCGGCAGGACGAAGCGGAAGCGGTACGTCTTGTTGCGGGCCAGCGCCACGGCGGCGGGGTTGCGCATGAAGCCGATACGCTCGATGGCCTCGGCCACGCTCCTTGCCGCCTTGGGGCTGACATTTGGCCGCTCGTTGAGGACGCGGTCGACGGTCGCCAGGCTGACGCCCGCGGCTTCTGCCAGGTCTTTGGTGGTTGGCCGCACGCTTTTGATCTCATTTCCAGCTTCGAACCGGATTTCTCCAACAAAAGCAGATGAAAAGCAAGTTTTGAGGTGCGTACCTCAAAAATCGCTTGCGTTGAGGTGCGCACCTCAATTATGACTCTCATCGTGGTCGCCAGGAGGATTGAGCGGGCCACACAGGCGGCGCGGAGGAGACTGGCCCGCCGGGAAGATCATTCCGCGTCAGGTGCCCGCAAAGGGCGTTTTCAGCCTTCCGATGGAGGTCGGAAGAATGGGAGGGAGGTCCCAGCCATGACATTTCGCCATGTTAGATCATTGGCCGCGTTCGGCGCCGTTTTGGCTGCCGGCGTGGCAGGTACAAGCCAAGCCAGCGCAAAGGACCTGACGCTCTGCTGGGCCGCCTGGGATCCGGCCAACGCGCTGGTCGAGCTCAGCAAGGATTTCGAGGCCAAGAGCGGCGTCAAGATGAAGTTCGAGTTCGTGCCGTGGCCGAACTTCGCCGACCGCATGCTTAACGAGCTGAATTCGGGTGGCAAGCTGTGCGACCTGATGATCGGCGACAGCCAGTGGATCGGTGGCGCGGCGGAGAACGGCCAGTATGTGAAGCTCAATGATTTCTTCGACAAGGAAGGAATCAAGATGGACGACTTCATCCCGGCGACCGTCGTCGGTTATGCAGAATGGCCGAAGAATTCGCCCAACTACTGGGCGCTGCCGGCCTTCGGCGACGTCGTCGGCTGGAGCTATCGCAAGGACTGGTTCGCGCGGCCCGAGCTGCAGGCCGAGTTCAAGCAGAAATACGGCCGCGACCTCGCGGTGCCGAAAACCTTCGCTGAGCTCAAGGACATCGCCGAATTCTTCCAGAAGCGCGAGATCGACGGCAAGACGGTCTATGGTGCGGCGATCTACACCGAGCGCGGATCCGAAGGCATCACCATGGGCGCGATGGACGTGCTCTACAGCTTCGGTTTCCAGTACGAGAACCCAGACAAGCCTTACGAGCTCGACGGTTTCGTCAATTCGGCCAAGGCGGTGCAGGGGCTGGAATTCTACAAGCAGCTCTATGATTGCTGCACGCCTCCCGGTCATTCCGACGCCTACATGTCCGAGGACATCGACGCCTACAAGTCGGGCCAGGTCGCGCTGCACATGAACTTCGCCTTCACCTGGCCGGGCATCAATGCCGACGCCAATGTCGGCGGCGACAAGTCTGGCTATTTCCCCAACCCGGCGGGTCCGGACGGCGTGGCCTTTGCCCAGCTCGGCGGCCAGGGCATCTCGGTGGTCTCGGCGTCCGAGAAGAAGGATGATGCGCTCGCCTACATCAAGTGGTTCGCCCAGCCCGAGATCCAGCAGAAATGGTGGCAGATGGGCGGCTATTCGGCGCTGCGCAAGGTCGTCGAGGATCCGGGCTTCGCCACCAGCCAGCCCTATGCCCAGACCTTCCTCGACTCCATGGCGATCGTGAAGGATTTCTGGGCCGAGCCTTCCTATGCCTCGCTGCTGCAGGCGACGCAAAAGCGCTTCCACGACTATGTCGTTGCCGGACAGGGCTCAGCCCAGGATGCGCTCGACGGTCTCGCCAAGGACTGGACGCAGATCTTCGACGACGAAGGCAAGTACTGATCGCTGCAAAGCCCTGTCCCGCATCCTCCCAGCGGGCCATGCTACGGTGCGGAGCCGGCGCTTGCCGGCTCCGTCGCCGCACAGTTGATAATCAGGGGACTATCAATGTTGCATTCACCGGTGGATCGGGTCGCCGAAGCGACGCCGCACGCCATTGCCAAGCGCTTCCGGGGCCTGTCGGACCGCTCGCTCGCCTGGCTCTTCGTCGCTCCCTCAATCGTGCTCCTGCTTGCGGTCAACATCTTTCCGCTAATCTGGACGATCCGGCTGAGCTTCACCAACTTCCGCGTCAACCGCCCCAATGCCGAGGTCGAGTTCGTCGGCCTGAAGAATTACATCAGCATCCTGTCCGACAAGGACATCTGGCTGACCATGCAGGCGACGGCGCATTTCCTGATCTGGACCATCGTGCTCCAGGTCCTGATCGGCTTTTCGCTCGCCTATCTGATCAACAAGAAGTTCCGCGGCAACGATCTCTGGACGACGATCATCGTGCTGCCGATGATGCTGAGCCCGGCGGTGGTCGGCAATTTCTGGACCTTCCTCTACCAGCCGCAGATCGGCCTGTTCAATTATGCCATAGGCTTCCTGACGGGCGCCGATCCCTCCAGCTTCTCGATGATCGGCGACGTGGCGCTGGCGCCCTGGGCGATCGTCATCGTCGACACCTGGATGTGGACGCCCTTCGTCATGCTGATCTGCCTGGCCGGGCTGCGCTCCATTCCCGACAGCATCTATGAAGCCGCCGAATGCGATCGCGCCAGCAAATGGCGGCAGTTCTGGACCATCACCATCCCGCTGGTGCTGCCGTTCCTGATGCTCGCCGTGCTGTTCCGCGGCATCGAGAACTTCAAGATGTTCGACCTCGTCGTCCAACTCACCGGCGGCGGCCCGGGCTCGATCACCGAGCTCACCTCGATCAACCTCAAGCGCGAAGCCTTCGAGAAGTGGCGCACCGGCTATGCCTCGGCCTACGCCGTCATCCTGTTCGTGACCGTCTTCGGCCTGGCATCGATCTACGTCAAAGCCCTGAACAAGGTGAAACAGCGATGAGCAGCTATTCCATCACCGAGCCGTCGCGCCGGCAGAAGTGGTTCGCCGGAGTGCTTGTCGTCCTCTATGCGCTGATCACCACCCTGCCGCTGGTCTGGATCATCGGCACCAGCTTCAAGTCGCCGTCGGATGCCATCGCCTACCCGCCAAAGACCTTCTTCACGCCGACGGTCGAAGGCTACGTCAACGTCTTCACCACCCGCACCCGGCTGACCGAGGAACAGTTGCAGGCGGTTGGCGAGCCCCAGACCTGGTACGACAAGCTGGTGCGCAAGGACGGGCTCGTCATCTCGGGGCCGTCGCGCTTTGCCGAACGCTTCACCAATTCGGTCATCATCGGTTTCGGCTCGACGGTGCTCTGCATCGTGCTGGGAACTGCGGCGGCCTATGCCTTCTCGCGCTTCAAGGTACCGCTGAAGGACGACCTTTTGTTCTTCATCCTGTCGACACGGATGATGCCGCCGATCGCGGTCGCCATCCCGATCTTCCTGATGTTCCGCTCGCTCGGGCTCAGCGACACCCATGCCGGCATGATCCTGCTCTACACGGCGGTGAACCTGTCGCTGTCGGTGTGGCTGCTCAAGGGCTTCATCGACGAGATCCCGATCGAATACGAGGAGGCGGCGCTGATCGACGGCTACACGCGCTTCCAGGCCTTCTACAAGGTCGTGCTGCCGCAGGCGGCGACGGGCATCGCCTCGACCGCGATCTTCTGCCTGATCTTTGCCTGGAACGAGTATGCCTTTGCCGTGCTGCTGACCTCCGGCAACGCCCAGACCGCGCCGCCCTTCATCCCGACCATCATCGGCGTCAGCGGCCAGGACTGGCCGGCGGTCGCCGCGGGCGCAACGCTGTTCCTGGTGCCGGTCATGGTCTTCACCATTCTCCTGCGCAAGCATCTGTTGCGCGGCATCACCTTTGGGGCGGTACGCAAATGACAGGGTTTCTCGACGGATTGCTTCATTTCCGGCGCGGCGCCTGGGAGATGCTGGCCTCGGTGCTGATCGCCGCCGGCGTATTCATGCTCATGCAGCCTTTCGCTTTGGTCCTCTATTCCTGGTCCTTCCTCGTAACCCTGCTGGGCACGGTGATGTTCATCATCGTCAGCCATTTCCCGGAGTAGGCTCGTGGCGCAGATCAGAATCCAGAATGTGCGCAAGGAGTTCGGCGCCTTCACCGCTGTGCGCTCCTCGACCTTCACCATCGAGGACGGCGAGTTCTTCATGCTGCTCGGCCCCTCCGGCTGCGGCAAGACGACGACGCTCAGGATGATGGCGGGGCTCGAGCTGCCGACCTCGGGCGAAATCTTCATCGATGGCGAAGAGGTCGGCATGAAGCCGGCCAGCAAGCGCGACATCGCCTTCGTCTTCCAGATGTTTGCGCTCTACCCGCATATGAACGTGCGCAAGAACATCTCCTATCCGCTGGTCAGCCAGGGGATGAAACGCGAAGAGGTCAAGACGCGTGTCGAGGAGGTCGCCCGCATCCTCAAGATCGAGAACATCCTCGACCGGCCGGTGGGTGGTCTGTCGGGCGGGGACCGTCAGCGCGTCGCGCTCGGCCGAGCCATCGTGCGCCGCCCAAAGGCCTTTTTCATGGACGAGCCGCTCGGCGCGCTTGATGCCGAGTTCCGCGAGCATATGGCCGAAGAGCTGCGCGCGCTGCACGACCGCATGGGTGCAACGACGGTCTATGTCACGCATGACCAGCTCGAGGCCATGCAGATGGGCGACAAGATCGTCGTCATGAACCACGGCGTCGTCGAGCAGTTCGGCAAGCCGCAGCAGATCTACGACTGGCCGGCGACCAAGTTCGTCGCCCAGTTCATCGGCTCGCCATCCATGAACTTCCTCGACTTCGAAGGCATGATCGGCATCGGCGGCACGTCGGTCGAGCTCGGCGAGGCGAGGATCGAGGTGCCGGCGGCGCGCGAGGGCAGGGCCGGCAAGCTGACGCTCGGCGTGCGGCCCGAGCATATCAGCTTCGTGACCGAGTCGGCTTACCGCGGCCGGGTCAGCGCGGTCGAATATCTCGGCACCACCCAGATCGTGACGCTGAGGTCGAGCCACGGTGACCTCAAGGCGCGTATTGCCTCGGACCGGCGGGTTCGCGAGGACGAGACTGTAGGCCTGGCATTCGATGCAAGGACGCTGTCGCTGTTCGACGCCGAAACCGGCAAGGCGCTGCGGTCGGACGCCAATGACGGAGTGCTGGGACATGGCTGAAGTCGTCCTCGAAAAAGTCACCAAGGCCTTTGGCGGCACCGTCGCGCTCGACAATGTGTCGCTGACGATCCCCGACGGTTCCTTCGTCGTGCTGCTCGGCCCGACGGGCGCCGGCAAGACGACGACCTTGCGCATGGTCTCAGGCCTCGACGTACCCGACAGCGGCGAAGTGCATATCGGCGGCCGGCCGATGAAGGGGCTGTCGCCGGCCGAGCGCAATGTCGCGATGGTGTTCCAGCAATACTCGCTCTATCCGCATCTGACGGTGCGGCAAAACCTCGAGTTCCCGCTGAAATCGCCGCTGCTCAACACGCCGCGCGACCTGGTCGACCGAACCGTGAAGGAGGTTGCCGAGGTCCTGCAGATCGCCCACAAGCTCGACAACAAGGCGACTGCGCTGTCGGGCGGCGAGATGCAGCGCGTCTCCATCGGCCGGGCATTGGTGCGCAATCCGCAGATATTCCTCATGGACGAGCCGCTAAGTTCGCTCGACGCCAAGCTGCGTGCCGACCTGCGCATCGAGCTGAAGCGCATCCAGGCAAAGCTGGGGGCGACGCTGCTCTACGTCACCCACGACCAGATCGAGGCGATGACCATGGCGACCCATGTCGGGGTGCTGAACGAGGGCAGGCTGGTGCAGTTCGGCTCGCCGCGCGAGGTCTACGAGCAACCGGTCAGCGTCTATGCCGCGACCCGGCTCGGCCAGCCGCGCATCAACGTGCTGCCTGCCGATCTCTTTGCCGGCGCGCCATCGGGCGCCAAAAGCATTGGCCTGCGCCCCGAACACATCGTGCAGGGCGATGGACAGGAGGCGCTGGTCAAGCGCGTCGAGCATCTCGGCGACCAGACACGCCTGCATCTGACGCTGAAGCGGCACGACCTCGTCACCGTCACCGACGCCCACACGCCGCTCAAGGGCGGCGAAACCATCCGGATCCAACCGTCGCGGCCGCTCTATTTCGATGCGGCAGGCATGCGTTTAGCTTGAGGAGCAACAATCCATGGCGCAATTCATCAACCGGCGCGAGGACGTCGTCACAGAGGCCATCGACGGGGTGCTGGCGCTGTCGGGCGGCGCGCTGACCCGCCTCGACGGCTATCCGCATATCCGCGTCGTACTGCGCAGCGACTGGGACAGGTCCAAGGTGGCGATCGTCTCGGGCGGCGGCTCCGGTCATGAGCCGGCTCATGTCGGCTTCGTCGGCAAGGGCATGCTGACGGCGGCGGTTTGCGGCGACGTCTTTGCCTCGCCCAGTGTCGATGCCGTGCTCGCCGGCATCCTGGCGGTAACAGGGCCGGCCGGTTGTCTGCTGGTGGTCAAGAACTACACCGGCGACCGGCTGAATTTCGGCCTCGCTGCCGAGCGCGCCCGTGCCTTCGGCCTCAACGTATCGATGGTGATCGTCGGCGACGACATCGCCTTGCCCGACCTGCCGCAGGCCCGCGGCGTCGCCGGCACGCTGTTCGTACACAAGATTGCAGGCGCGCTTGCCGAACGCGGCGCCGACCTGGAAACGGTGACGGCGGCGGCGAAACACGTCATCGCCGGCACCCGATCGATCGGCATGTCGCTCGACACCTGCAGCGTGCCGGGCTCGCCCAAGGAGGATCGCATTCCGCTCGGCAAGGCCGAGCTCGGCTTGGGCATCCATGGCGAAGCCGGCGTCGAGCAGATCGACTTCGCCGGCGCCCGCGCTTCGGTCGCCACCATGGTCGAGCGGCTGGCAGCCGTGATGGGCGAAGGCCCGCATGTCGTGCTCGTCAACAATCTCGGCGGCACCTCCGTGCTCGAAATGTCGGTGCTCGCCCACGACCTGTTGCGGTCGTCCATTGGCGACAGGATCACCCATGCCATCGGCCCGTCGCCGCTGATGACCTCCCTCGACATGCAGGGCTTTTCGATCTCGGTCTTCCCGGCCGATGCGGAAGAACTGGAACTGCTCAAGGCGTCCGTCGCCATTCCCGCCTGGCCGGGTGTCTCGCTGGTCAGGCCGCTCGTGGTCGCGCCGATGCCCGACGGACTGACGCCGATCACGCCGATGCCGTCCAACCATGCGGCGACGCGCGCCTTCCTGATCAACTGCTGCAACGTGCTGATCGCGGCCGAGCAGGACCTCAACGCGCTCGATGCCAAGTCCGGCGACGGCGACACGGGGTCGACGCTGGCGGGGGCGGCCCGGGCACTGATCAGCGCCATCGACCGGCTGCCGCTCTCCGATCACACGCAGCTCCTGCGCGCCATCGGCCAGGAACTGAGCCAGACCATGGGTGGCTCATCGGGCGTCCTGCTCGCCATCTTCTTTGCCGCCGCCGGTGACGGCGCTTCGAGTGGCCTGCCGATGCGCGAGGCGCTTCGAGCGGGGCTGGCGCGCATGCAGGAAATCGGTGGGGCAAGCGTCGGCGACCGGACAATGGTCGATGCCCTTTCCCCTGCGCTCGTGGCCCTCGACGAGAGCCTGGCCGCCGCAGCCGCCGCCGCCCGCAAGGGCGCCAATTTCACCGCGACGCTCACCCGCGCCAAGGCCGGTCGTGCCGCCTACATCAATGCCAAGCAACTCGAAGGCCACATCGATCCGGGTGCCGAGGCCGTGGCGAGGCTGTTCGAGCATCTGGCGAACTGACGGCCCGCGTCATCAATCTGGCTGCCATTTTGTGCTCCGATAGCGGAGCCTTCCTCTTCATCTGCGAGGCGAAGAGGAAGGCTATCGCCATCGGCAGCATGCGCACCGAGCGGCAACAGGATTTCGTCCTCGCTGTCGAAGTGAGAGAAGCTTGATGTCGTTGGAAACGCTCGGTGGCGTTCGTCTATTCGGTCGGACTTTGCGGATTTGCCGTCCTGCTGAAGGTCGGAACGACACGGCGAGCAGCTTCCCAAGGATGTTATGTGACAAAAGATCATGCGGATTGGGCGCCGTTGTGCTGGGCGATTGTGCAGAACGGTTGTCCTGAGATATAGCTGATTGCTTCAGGATAGGGCGCTTGCGTCGCCTCGTTCAGCAGGAAGCAGGATGTCCAAGCACGAAGTTGTCGAACCCGAAGCTGCCGAACTCAGCACCGATGACGTCTATGCCGGTCTGGTCGAGGCGATCTTGTCGCGCGATCTCAAGCCGGCGATGAAGCTGTCGGAAGAGACGATCGCCAATTCTTTCGGCGTCAACCGCATGGTGGTGCGCGCGGTGCTCAACCGCCTGCATGGCGAGGCGCTGGTCGAGATCCACAAGAACCGCGGCGCCTATGTGTCGTCACCGACAGTTGAGGAGGCGCGCGAGATCTTCGATCTGCGCATCGTGCTGGAGCGCGAGGTGGCTGCAAGGCTGGCCAGGCAGATCACGCCGGCGCAGCTGGAGACCCTGCAAAGGCAGGTTGCCGACCATCGCGATGCCTACCGCGCCGGCCGCGACGCTGAATCGCGCAGCTATGCCGAGCGTTTCCATCAGCTTGCGGCCGAGATGGTGGGCAATCGTGTGCTGGAAGCGACGTTGGGCAAGCTGATCACGCGCAGCGCGCTGGTGATGGCGCTTTATGGGCGCAGTTCGTCGTCCGAATGCGGCATCGACGAGCACGACGCCATTCTGGAAACCCTGCGCAAGCGCGATGCCGCTGCGGCGTCCGACGCCATGGTGCATCACCTCGAGCATATTCTCGAGCGGGTCAGCCTCGATGGCGAACCGGCCGAGGAGCCGGGGCTGGGCGAGATTCTGTCACGCTACGCGACGCGCTCCGCCAAAGCGAAATAGGGCCGCCCCGAAGGACGGCCCGTCTCCATCGCTGTATTGGCGCCTTAGGCGACCAGCTTTTCAAACCTGTCCATGATCTCCGGCCGCCTTCTGGCGAGCCGTGCCTTGATCGTCTCGACATCGACGGTGAGGATCTCGCGATCCTTCATCACCACCTTGCCGTCGACGACGACAGTGCGGACGTCGCGGCCGACAGTGGTTGTCGACGCGGTGAACAGCGGATCGTAGATCGGCTGCTGGTCGATGTCGGAGGCGTCGATAAGGATGAAGTCGGCCTTGAAACCGCTTTCCAGCCGGCCGAGCTCATGGCCGACGCCCAGCGCACGCGCGCCGCCATGGGTCGCGATCTTGAGCAGCTCGTCGCTCGAAATCGCGGTGCGCATGTGCCAGGGCGTGCCCGCGACCAATTGCTGGCCGATGCGTGCGGCATGCGCCACCTGGAACACGTCGAGCGTGCCTGAGGAGGCCGCGCCGTCGGTGCCGAGGCCGATGTCGATGCCACGGCGCCACATCTCGGCGACGCGTGGCTGGCCGACGGAGTAGTTGTGCAGGCCGCAATGGCAGGCCGACACCTTGTGCCTCGCATACAGGTCCACTTCCTCCGGTGACAGGAAGATCGAGTGCGCGCCGTGAAAGTGGTGCGACAGCACACCCAGCTCTTCCAGATATTCGGTCGGCCGTTTGCCGTAGCGCTCCAGCGCGAAGTCTATCTCGTAGATGCCCTCGCAGAGATGGGTGTGGACCTTGACGTCGAGCTCCTTCGCCGCCTGGCCGATGCCCTTCACCAGTTCAGGCGTGCAGACGACGATCTGGCGCAGCGAAAGGAACGCCTTGACGCGCTCGTGCTTCGACCAGCGCTGCACCAGCTCGACATTCCGGTCATAGGCCTGCTGGGTCTTCATCATCAGTGCGTCCGGCACACCCATGCCGGTGTCGCAAGTCGACTGCGCGATGAAGCCGCGGATGCCGACCTCGTCGGCGGCGCGGCCCATCTCGTCGGGGTGCGGGCCGCCGGCCTCGGCAAAACAGGTGGTGCCGACGCGCAGCATGTTGGTGTAGGCGGCGAGCGCCGACAGATGAACGTCCTCCGGTTCGAGCATCGCTTCGAACGGCAGATAATAGTGCTTCCACACCGGCATCTTCGGCGCGCGCGTGCGGGTGATCTCCGACAGCTTGCCGCGCAAAAGGTGCTGGGCGGTGTGGAAGTGCGCGTCGACCATGCCGGGCATCGCGATCTGGCCGCTGGCATCGATGGTCCGGTCCGCCCGGTAGAGCTCCGAGGCATCGGAGGCCTTGCCGGTCCAGACGATGCGGCCTTTGTCCACGGCAAGTGCCGCATCGCGGATGACCGTGTCGGTGTCATTCATGGTGATCAGGTCGCATCCCCTGACCAACAGGTCGACCGTCACAGGGCCTGATGTCTCCGTAATCATCTTATCGCTCCTTCCATTGTTGATCCTGCCGCTGTGCCGCGCAACCGGGCTTTGGGCCCACCGTCTGCCTGCGTTGCACGCATACCGCCAAAGTTTTGAACAGACTGCAATGCTATATTTGTGAATGATCTTCAAAAATGATTGTAACAAAAATCGCAAAATTATGTTGCAACATTTTTGGAGGGGTGTCACGATAATGAAAAGGTCGGGTCGCCACGCAGCTGCCCGACATCAGGAGGAACGCCAGAATGACGCTTGAAGACGCACCGGTTGGCCCTGTAGCGCCGCAGCATGAGGCGGAGCCGGGGACTGCTGATCAGGCGACGCTGATCCTGAAGGGCTGCAGGCTGCTCAACGTCTATTCAGGCGTGACCGAGGAGACCGACATCACCATTTCAGGCGAGCGCATCGTCTCGATATCAAGGCGCGACAGCTATGCCGGCGCCGAGGTGATCGACTGCCAGGGCCTGTGGGCCATGCCCGGCTTGATCGATGCGCATATGCATGTCGACACGACGTTCCTGTGGCCGGGCGAGCTGGCGCGGGTGCTCCTGCCGCTCGGCACCACCACCGTGTTCGTCGACACCACCAACAATGCCCATACCGGCGGCGTCGAAGCGGTCGACGTGCTGCGCCGCTCTTTCGAGGGGCTGCCGCTGCGCGGCTATGTGGCAGCACCTTCCTATTGTCCGTTCGATGCGTCGCTCGGCACGGCGGCGGTCGAGATGAATTCGCGAGACATTGCCGAGCTGCTCAACGATGGCTGCATGAGCATCGGCGAAACGGTGTGGTCGCGGATCGCGCTTGAAGACTTCGACTACATGCGTGTTGTCCAGACCTGCCGCGAGGCTGGCTTCCGGGTCAGCGGTCATGGCGGTGAGATCCGCCGCGGCGACGAAGCTGCCTTCGACGGGTATGTTGCGAGCGGCATCCAGGATGACCACTGTATTGGCCGGGGCGAGGACATCCTGCCCAGGTTGCGGCGTGGGCTGAAGCTGTTCTTTGTCGAATGCACCGGCCGGCGCGGCCAGTTGCGGCCGCTGCTCGACGAGATGCTGCGCAAGGGCCTGTCGTTCCGCCAGGTCTGCATGTGCATCGACAACAACACCTCGATCGACATGGTGACCAAGGGCTACGGCTATATCGACTACCTGGTGCGCATTGCGCTGGAGGCGGGGGTCTCGCCGCTCGACGCCTACAGGATGGTGTCGCTCAATCCGGCCGAGCATTTCCGAGTGACGGACCAGATCGGCTCGATCGCGCCCGGCCGCTTCGCCGACATCCTGCTGATGACCGCGCCCGATGCATTCCCGCCGGAATATGTCATCGTCGGCGGCAAGGTGGTGGCCCGCCGCGGCGCGCTGCTGGTCGACATCCCCAAGCCGAACTTTCCCGAGGGCTACCGCAACTCGATCAAGCTGGACAAGGTCAAGCGTGCGTCGCTCAAATGCGAAGCGCCTGAAGATGCGACGTCGGTGCAGGCGCGTGTCTTCGAGGTGGTCGACGGCGACTCCTTCAATCGCGGCTTCGTCCATACGCTCGCTGTGACGGGCGAGGGCATCCAGCCCGACCCGGCCAACGACATCCTGAAGATTGCGGTCGTCGAGCGTTATGGCCTGCACGGCAAGATCGGCACCGGCTTCGTCAAGGGGTTTGGGCTGAAGCGCGGCGCGCTGGCGACCTCGATATCGGTGCCGTTCAACAATGTCGTTGTGGTCGGCGCCACCGACGACGACATCTGGCACGCCATCCAGCGCATGGGCGAGATCCAGGGCGGCTTCATCGCCGTAGTCGATGGCAAGGTGCTGGCCGAAGCGCCGCTGCGCGTCGGCGGCATCATGTCGGAGGAACCCTACGAGGTGCTGCTTTCCAGCATCGACACGGCGCAGGCAGCGGCAGCTGAGCTGGGCTGTACGCTTACCGACCCGTTCAAAACGCTGGTCTCGACCATCCACACCACGCTTCCCGACCTCGGCCTGACCGACAAGGGACTGATCAATTCGCGTATCGGCGTCGGCACCACCGTCGTCGTGGAAGGAGCTCACGATGCTGGCCACTGACGCCTCAGTCGAAACGGCGCTGGCAGCCGTTCGCGTTTCCTTGGCCCAGCAGCCGGCGGATCTTCTGCTTGCCAATTGCAATCTGATCAATGTCTGGTCGGAAGAGACCTACACGGCCTCAATCGCCATATCAGGTTCGCGCATCGTTGCGATCCGCGCAGGCTATGATGGTGACGCCAGGCACGTCATCGATTGTACAGGGCGCTATGTCCTGCCCGGTTACGTCGAACCCCTGACGGATGTTTCGTCGGATGCCGAACGGCTCGCTGCGGCCCTGCTACCGATGGGCGTGACATCCATTGTCGCGGCCGAGGCAAGCGCAATCGCGCCAAGGTCCGGACGGGCTGATGTGCGGAGCTGGCATCTGACCGCCGAAGGACCTGGCTGGTTGGACGGCGTTGGCCGCGCTCGCCTTGTCCATCAGCAGCGGGTCTGCTCCACAGCCGGAGCCGCCGTCGATGCGGTCGCTGCGGGAATGTCGGTGGTTCTTGAAGTCGGATCCGATCCAGTCAAGCGCCTTGCCTTGCTGCGCACTGTGGCTGCTGTCGGCCTGGAGACCGTGCGGCTGATGCTTCGCCACGGCGAGGCGAATGACGGTTCCATTGCCGTGCGGCCTGTCCTGGGTGCTGCCCTTCAGGCCGGCATTCCGCTTTATCACGCCGTGCAGATGGCAGGCTTCAACGCCGCCGTGCAGCACGGCATCGAACATGACATCGGCTCCGTGGCGCCGGGACGCCTGGCCGACCTTCTGATCGTGGACGACATCGCCCAGGCGGTGCCGTCGGTCGTCATTCTCGACGGTCGCGTCGTCGCTCGCGACGGCCGGCTGGAGGAGGGCGCCAAGGTTGAACCAAGCCGGACCTGATGTCCGGTGCTAGAATGGCCGCCAACGGCGCGGCGGCCCGGAAGGAGCGGTCCAGGGAGGACCGAACCTTCGACGCGTCGACAATAACAAGGGAACTCTGACATGACCAAACACACGTTCGGACGGAACCTGATCAGATGGGGCGCTGCCGTCGCGCTCGCTTCGACGATGCTGTCGCCAGGAGCCGCTTCGGCGGAGACGGTGCTGCGTGTCGCCATGACGCTTGGCGACATCCCGGCCTGGACCGGCCAGCCCGACCAGGGCTATGAGGGCTACCGTTTTGTCGGCTTCAATCTGCATGACGGGTTGATCAACTGGGACCTCTCCAAATCCGACAGGGAACCGGCGCTACGCCCGGGGCTGGCGACCAAATGGGAGGTCGACCCCGCCAATCACAAGCGCTGGATCATAACCCTGCGCGAAGGCGTGAAGTTCCATGACGGTTCCGACCTGACACCTGAGGTCGTTGCCTGGAATTTCGCCCGCCTGACCGACAAGACCACCCAGGGCTTCGACCCAGCCCAGTTTGCACGGATGCGCACCCGCGCCAGCAACATCGATCATGTCGAGCCGCTCGGCGCAAATCAGGTGGCGCTGTTCACCAAAGCGCCGGATTCGTTCACACCGTTCAGCCTGACCAACTTCCTCATGATCTCGAAAAAGGCGCTCGAAAAGGCGAACTGGGACTACGCCGCTTATGCCAAGGCGCCGGCGGGGACCGGGCCCTACAAGTTCGACAAGGTCGTTCCGCATGAGCGCCTCGAACTGGTGAGGAACGAGAACTACTGGGACAAGGACCGCATCCCCAAGCATGACCGCCTGGTGCTGGTGCCGATGCCGGAAGCGACCACGCGCACGGCGGCACTTCTGTCCGGCCAGGTCGATTTCATCGAGGCGCCGTCGCCCGACACGATTCCCAGGCTCCAGTCGGCGGGGATGACCATCGTCACCAACACCTACCCGCACAACTGGACCTACCAGGTCAACATGATCGATCCGCCGTTCAACGACATCAAGGTTCGGCAGGCGGCCAACTACGCTGTCAACCGAGAGGATGTGGCGGCCCTGCTCAACGGTACGGGCGAGCCCGGCTATGCCATGCTGCCGCCGAGCTCGCGCTATTTCGGCCACCCGGTGAAATATGATTTCGATCCGGAGAAGGCGACGGCGCTGCTCAAGGAAGCGAAGTGTTTCCCCTGCGAGATCAATGTGGCGATGTCGACCGCCGGTTCTGGCCAGATGCAGCCTTTGGCGATGAATGAGCTGGTCAAGTCGCAGCTGGAGGCAGTCGGCTTCAAGGTCAACTTCAACGTCATGGACTGGAGCGCATTGCACGACATCAGCCTGAAGGGCCGAGAAGCGTTCCCCGACATCGATGCCATCAATGTCAGCCGCGCACCGATGGAGCCCTATAACGGCATTCTGGGTTTTGTCATGAAGAACCGTTTTGCACCCAATGGCCCGAACTGGGGCTGGTTCTCGACCGACGAGATCGACGCTCTGGGCGCCAAGGCGATGGAGACTTTCGACGAGCCTCAGCGCGACGCGATGATCACCAAGATTCACGAGCTGACGGTCGCCCAGGCGCCGATGGTCTACATCGCCCATGACCTCAACCCGCGCGCCATGTCGCCCAAGGTCAAGGGTTTCGTCCAGGCGCAGAGCTGGTTCCAGGACCTGACGCCGATCGTCGTCGAACCCTAAGCACAAGGAGAAAGGCGCCGAGGACGAACAGGAGACAGGACCATGTGGCTTTATGCATTGCGGCGTATTCTCTATGCCGTCCCCATCGCCCTCGGCGTATCGATCATTTGCTTCGGGCTGGTTTTCCTGGCCCCCGGCGACCCGCTCGGCTCGCTTTTGCCGCCCGACGCGTCACAGGCCGACATCGAGTATCTGCGCGGCGTCTACGGTTTCGACCGTCCGCTGCCGGTGCAATATTTCGACTGGCTGATGCGGGTCGTGAGCGGAGACCTTGGCAACTCGATCCAGAGCGGTCGGCCGGTGCTGACCGAGATTTCGCATGCGCTGATGAACACGGTTCTCGTGTCCTTCGGCGCGGTGGCGGTCGCTTTCTCCATTGCCTTCGTGCTCGGCACCGTCGCTGCCTATCATCTCGGCACATGGGTCGACCGGACGGTCACCGGCCTGTCGATCGCCGGCGTCAGCGTTCCCAATTACTGGTTCGGCGTCGTTCTGGTCATCGTCTTCGCCGTCGAGTTCAACCTTTTGCCGGCCATGGGCATGGGCAGCGGCGGCTCGGAGAATTTCAGCATCTTCGAATGGGAGCAGCTGAAATACGCCATCCTGCCTATCGCCACCATGTCGCTGGTGCCGCTCGGCGTCATCATGCGCAACACCCGCTCGGCGGTCGCCGATGTGCTGTCGCAGGATTTCGTCCAGGCGCTGCGCGCCAAGGGGCTGGGTGAGTGGGCGGTTGCCCGCCACACCATTCGCAACGCGCTGCCGCAGGTGCTTGCGGTGATGGGGCTGCAGTTCGGCTATCTTGTCGGCGGCTCGATCCTCGTCGAGACCATCTTCAACTGGCCGGGCACCGGCTTCCTGCTCGGCAAGGCGATCCTGACCCGCGACGTGCCTGTGGTGCAAGGCGTGGTGCTGGTGCTCGCCATCTGTTTCGTCATCACCAACCTGTGCGTCGACCTCATCCAGACGGCCGTCGATCCACGCATCAAGCGCGGCTGACGGGAGGACATCATGACTGACGCAACTTTCGAGACCTCTTCGCGCTCCACGGCACCCAAAGTGCGCAGCTACTGGCAAAGCGTGGGCCACCGGCTGAGCTACGACCACGTCACGCTGTTCTTCGCCGGCATCATCCTGCTCGTCGTTCTGTCGGCGATCTTTGCGCCGTGGCTGACCTCGATCGACCCCAACAAGCCGCAAATGATTGCGCGGCTGAAGCCGATCGGCACACCAGGCCATCTGCTCGGCACCGACGAGCTCGGCCGCGACATGCTCGCCCGCCTGCTCTATGGCGGTCGCGTGTCGCTGGCGATGGGGCTTGTCCCGGTCATGCTGGCGACGGTCATCGGCGGCTTCCTTGGCGTTGTCGCCGGTTATGCCGGCGGTTTGGTCAACACCGCGATCATGCGGGTGATGGATGTCTTCTACGCCTTTCCCTCGGTGCTTCTGGCGGTTGCCGTTTCCGGCATGATGGGCGGCGGCATGCTCAACGGCCTTTTGGCGCTGACCCTGGTGTTCATCCCGCCGCTGTGCCGTATCTCGGAAACGGCCACTGCCCAGGTGCGCAGCCTCGACTTCGTCGAAGCGGCCCGCGCCAGTGGTGCCGGCATGGGCTCGGTAATCGTGCACCACATCCTCGGAAACGTGCTCGGGCCGGTGTTCATCTACGCCTCAAGCCTGATTTCGGTCTCGGTGCTTTTGGCCGCCGGCCTGTCGTTCCTCGGCCTCGGCGTTGAGCCACCTACGCCCGACTGGGGCCTGATGCTCTCGGCCCTGCGTCAGGCAATCTACATCGATCCGTACCTGTGCGCTTTGCCCGGTGTCGCGATCTTCATCACCTCGCTGTCTTTCAACATGGTCAGCGACGGCTTGCGGCAGGCAATGGACGTCAGGCAGTGAGATCGGAGGCGAAAATGGACGCACAATTGGCAATTCCTGCCACAGCACTTTTCGACGCCCCGGCCACGCCCGAAACGGGCGGCAGCAAGACGCCGCGCGGCGGATCAGCCGCGATGCCGGCCATGCTGGTGGTCAAGAACCTGAAGAAGTACTTCCCGGTCAAGGGTGGGCTGCTCAACCGCAAGGTCGGCAATGTGCACGCCGTCGACGACATCTCATTCACCGTCTTCAAGGGTGAGACCCTCGGCGTCGTCGGCGAGTCCGGCTGCGGCAAGTCGACCCTGGCCAGGCTCCTGATGTACCTGATGCCGCCTGACAGTGGTGAGATCGCCTTCGGCGGCCGCACCGTCGGCGACAAGGACGGCCTGCCGCTGCGCGAACTTCGGCGCAATCTGCAGATGGTGTTTCAGGACAGCTATTCCTCGCTCAACCCGCGCCTGCCGGTCGAGGCCTCGGTCGCCTATGGACCACGCGTCCACGGCATGAGCGGCGACAAGGCCCGCGAGGCGGCGCGCAGCCTGCTCGGCAAGGTTGGCCTGCGCCCCGAACTGTTCGGGCCGCGTTATCCGCACGAGCTGTCGGGTGGGCAGAAGCAGCGCGTCAACATTGCGCGTGCGCTGGCGCTGGACCCCAAGATGCTGATCCTCGACGAGGCGGTCTCGGCATTGGACAAGTCGGTCGAAGCACAGGTGCTGAACCTTCTGCGCCAGCTCAAGCGGGAGTTCGACCTGACCTATCTGTTCATCTCCCACGACCTCAACGTGGTCCAGTACATCTCCGACCGCGTCATGGTGATGTATCTCGGCCAGGTCGTGGAAATGGGGCCCGTGGACCAGATCTACAACGGCCCGAAGCACCCCTATACGGCGGCGCTGCTGAGGTCGCGGCTGGCGATGGACCCCGACGACAAGATCGTCACGCCGCCATTGACCGGCGATCCGCCCAATCCGATCAATCCGGCGCCGGGCTGCCGTTTCCGCAGTCGCTGCCAGTTCGCCGAGGGCGTCTGTGAAACCAAGGCGCCGGCGCTCGGCGCCTGGGCCAACCGGGGATCGCATGTCGCCGCCTGCCACATGGCCGACCCGCAATCGGGTCACACAAGGGCAGGGACCGCAGCCCACGACGCGCTTGCAGAGGAGGCGACGCGATGACAGCGCCCGTAACTGAAAAGTGCGCCCGGCCGCTGGTCGAAGTGCGAGACCTCAATGTCAGGTTCGAGACGCGCGACCGCACGGTGCATGCCGTCAACGGCGTGTCGTTCGATGTGATGCCAGGCGAGGTGCTGTGCATCATCGGCGAATCCGGCTCAGGCAAGTCGGTGACCATGCGTGCGCTGATGCGGCTGTTCTCGCCGCGCATCACCCGCGTCTCCGGCGACATCCGCGTCGCCGAGCACGACATCATGGCGGTCAGCGACCGAAAGCTGAGCGATATCAGGGGCTCCACCATCTCGATGGTGTTCCAGGAGCCGATGACGGCGCTTGATCCGACCTACACGATCGGCGACCAGATCGCCGAAACCATCGTCCGCCACCAGCATTGCAGTCATGCCGAGGCGATGGCAAAGGCGCTGGAGCTGCTGCAGTTTGTCAAGGTGCCGAATGCCGAGCGACGGTTGAGGGCCTATCCGCATGAGCTGTCGGGCGGCCTGCGCCAGCGCGCCATGATTGCGGTCGCGCTGTCATGCCGACCGAAGCTGTTGCTTGCCGACGAGCCGACGACCGCACTTGATGCCACAGTGCAGATCCAGGTGCTGTTGCTGCTGCGCAAGCTGCAGCAGGAACTCGGGATGGGTGTGATCTTCGTCACCCACGACCTGGGCGTCGCTGCCCAGATCGCCGACAAGGTAGCGGTGATGTATGCCGGGCGCATCGTCGAATATGGCAGCGTGCGCGACGTTCTGATGCGGCCATCGCATCCCTATACGATGGGCATGCTGGCCTCGACAGTGCATGGCCAGGATCGCGACACCGACATCGACGCCATCCCAGGCACGCCGCCCGACATGAGCAGGCTCGCTGACGGCTGCAGCTTTGCGCCGCGCTGCCGCTTTGCCGTTGATGCCATCTGCACCAAGGACAGCCCACCGCCGCTCTCACTCGCGCCGGGCCGTGAAACCAGGTGCTTCCGGGCAGTGGAACTGTCCACGCGGCCGGCTTTGACAACGTCATCGTCGGCACCGCCGGTTCACGCCGGCTAGTCGTTCGACCTCTCCCCCGCGGCTCTAGCGCCGCGGGTCGCGCCGAGATCATTTGCGGTTTGCTTCCCCACCGCATGTTCCCATGATCCGGCGCCGCTGGTGGATTGGCTGGGAACGCAACGCCAGTCCACCAGCGCTTTTGGCCAGCTGTTGCACCAAAGGTGCGCCGCGGCAGGGTTGGCCTCGGATGGCTGTTTTGCGCCGCATAGGTCGCACGCAGGAAGCCACCTAAGGAATTCCACAAATTCTATCAGTTAAGTAGAATTAATCCTCCTCCGGCGACGACGATGGAACTCAGTTCCTGTCGCCCAGGCAGTCAGCACGCCTATCCTTTTGACAGCAAACAGGCAGACCGGTGCGATCCCGATCCTCCCAAGGAGCGTCGATTTCCGGTCGTTTTCAAGGGGATGGCTATGTCACATACACGACGCTCGACACTGAAACTCGCTCTCGGGGCGTTGATGGCCGCAACGGTTCTGGGCTTTTCGGCCCAGGCGTTCGCGCAGTCGGAGACGCCCATCAAGGGCGGCACGCTGGTCTATCTGGAGCAGCAGGCGCACACCAATCTCTACCCGCCGGCGGGTGGCTTTTATCCCAATGGCGGGGTGCTCAACCAGATCACCGACAAGCTGACCTATCAGAACCCCGAGACGCTCGAAATCGAGCCGTGGGTCGCCGAATCCTGGACGGTCAACGACACTGCCACCGAATACACCTTCAAGCTGCGTCCGGGCGTGACCTTCTCCGACGGCACTCCGCTCGACGCTGCCGCCGTGGCCAAGAACTTCGACACCTTCGGCAAGGGCAACAAGGAGCTGAAGCTGCCGGTTTCGGAGGTGATCAACAATTACGACCGCAGCGAGGTGGTCGATCCGCTGACGGTGACGTTCCACTTCAAGGCGCCGTCGCCCGGCTTCCTGCAGGGCACCTCGGTGATCGGTTCGGGCCTTGTGTCGCCCAAGACGCTCGACCTGCCGTTCGAACAGCTGGGCGACGCGACCAAGATCATCGGTTCCGGGCCGTTCGTAGTCGCCAGCGAAACGCTTGGACGTCAGCTCGTTCTGAAGGCGCGCGACGACTATGCCTGGGGACCGGCGAAGCTGAAGCATCAGGGCCGGGCATTGCTCGACGAGATCAAGTACCTGATCACACCAGAGGACAGCGTGCGCATCGGCGCGCTGCTCGCCGGCCAGGCAGACTTCATCCGCCAGATTCAGGCTTATGACGAAAAGCAGGTCGAGGCGGCGGAGTACAAGATCTACGCACCCGGCACCCGCGGCGTGAACAACTCGGTCGTCTTCCGGCCGGACAATCAGCTGGTGGCCGACGTCAAGGTGCGCCAGGCGCTGCTGCACGCTACCAACGCCAAGGAAATCGTCGAGACGCTGTTTTCGGCCAACTATCCGCAGGCGACGTCGATCATCGCCAAGGCCGCCCAGGGTTATGTCGACCAGTCGGCAAAGCTCGCCTACGATCCGGCCCTGGCCGGCAAGCTGCTTGACGAGGCGGGCTGGACGCTGGGCGCCAATGGCGTGCGCGCCAAGGACGGCAAGGAACTGGTGCTGACCGCCTACGAGTCGCTGCCGCAACCGCAGAACAAGGAGACGCTGCAGCTGATCGCCCAGCAGTGGAACAAGGTCGGCGTCAAGCTCAGCGTGCTGGCGGGCGACTCCGGCAGTGCTGTGGCAGACAACCTCGATCCGCTGAAGACGCCCGTCGCCCCGGCAATGGTCGGCCGCGCCGATCCCGATGTCATCAAGAGCCAGTATTATCCGAAAAACCGCAACGTGCTGCAGCAGAAGGGCGGCGTCAGCGACAAGGTGCAGAACTTCGTCGACGACAAGCTCAATGGCCTGCTCGAAGCGCTCGCCTCGGAGCCGAACCGCGACAAGCGGCTGGCGATTGCTGGAGAGGTGCAGGCCTACGTGATCGACCAGGCCTATGCCATTCCGATCTTCGAGGAGCCGCAGGCCTTCGCCGGAGCGCCCAACGTTCATGACGTTGCCTTCGAGGCGGTTGGTCGCCCGTCATTCTACCGCGTCTGGCTGTCGCCGCGCGATTGAGGCGAGGACGGTCCCGTCTCCGGGCGGGACCGTTGTGCGATCATCTTCGACGGAGACCTCCAATGTCGCGATATGTCATCGGCCGGATAGGCCAGGCGGCGCTCGTCCTGTGGGCAGCATTTACCGTCAGCTTCGTGTTGCTGCAGTTGTTGCCGGCGGACGGGGTGTTGATCAAGTTCCTCAATCCGGAACTGGGCCTCACGCCCGAGCAGATTGCCGAGATCCGTATCGCCTATGGCGCCGACGCTCCGGTCTGGCAGCAATATCTGTCGACGCTAGGGTCGTTCCTGTCGGGTGATTTCGGCTACTCGGTCCGCGCCGGCGTACCGGTGACGTCGCTGCTTGCGACGACGCTGCCGACGACATTGCGGCTGGCGGCCGTGGCGCTTGCCGTGTCGGTGCTGGTCGCTGCCGTTATCGCTTATGTGGCGACCGTCAGCCGAAGTGCCTGGTTGCGCAACACGCTTCAGTCACTTCCGTCGCTGTTCATCTCGATCCCGGTCTTCTGGCTGGGCATTGCCCTGATCCAGGTATTTTCCTTCCGCCTGAAGCTGATTTCGGTGATCAATCCGGGACCGGTGGAAATGCTGGTGCTGCCGGTGCTGGCCATCGCCGTGCCGATTTCGGCGCCGCTGGCGCAGATACTCATCCGCAGCATCGACGAGGTGCGCACGCGTCCCTTCGTGGCGGTAGCGCGGGCCAAAGGGGCGAGCAGCAGGCGCGTGCTCGTGAGCCATATCGCCGGCAATGCCATACTGCCGGTACTGACCATCGGCGGCGTCCTGTTCGGCGAACTCGTCGCCGGCGCGGTCATCACCGAAACGGTGTTCGGCCTCAATGGCATCGGCGCGCTGACCTATCTGTCGGTCAACACCCAGGATGTCGCCGTTCTCCAGGCGATCGTGCTGATCTCCGCAGCCGGCTTCGTGCTCACCAACCTCATCGTCGATCTGCTTTATCCCGTCTTCGATCCCCGTCTTCGCAATCCAGCAGGAGCCAGCGCATGACCATCATCGATTCATTGGGCGCAGTCGGTGGTATCGCCCCACAAGCCGGTAATGCCGACGCTGACCGCGATGCCTTTTTCGCAAGGCTGAAAAGCTTGCAGCCTGGCCTGGTGCTGGCGTGGCTTGTGATTGCCCTGGTGGTGCTGTGGGCACTCCTGCCGGGACTGTTCACCGGCTACAGCGGCACCGAGGGCGTCGCCTCCGAGAAGCTCGCCGGGCCCAGCGCGCAACACATATTGGGCACCGATGCGCTGGGCCGCGACGTCTATGCGCGCATCGTCTATGGCGCAGTCCACTCACTGAGCGGCGCATTTGCCGCCGTCGGCGTCGGGCTGTTCGTCGGGACTGCGCTCGGCGTGTTTGCCGCAGCAGTCGGCGGGCGGGTCGAGGACGTCGTCATGCGCGTCGTCGATGTGCTGTTGTCGATCCCGAGCCTGCTGTTGTCGCTCAGCATCATCATTCTGCTCGGCTTCGGCACGGTGAATGCGGCCATTGCCGTCGGCGTCGCCTCCATCGGCAGCTTTGCCAGACTGGCTCGTTCCGAGGTGGTCCGCGTGCGTCGCAGCGACTATGTCGAGGCTGCCTTTGGCAGCGGCGGCCGCTTCACGTCGGTGTTGCTGCGGCACGTGCTGCCAAATTCGCTGACCCCAGTCATCGCCTTTGCCGCGCTGCAGTTCGGCAATGCCATCCTCAACATCTCGACGCTTGGCTTTCTCGGCTATGGCGCGCCGCCGCCGACGCCGGAATGGGGCCTGCTGATCGCGGAGGGCCGCAACTACGTCTCGACAGCCTGGTGGCTGACGACGGCACCCGGCGTCATCGTCGTGCTGGTCGTGCTGTCGGCCAATCGCATCAGCCGTTCCTTCGGCAGGAGCCGGGCATGACCGAGTTGACCGTGGCCAACAAGACAGCACCGGCCGGTTCGGCGGCGCCGGTGCTCGAAGTCGACAAGCTCGAGGTCTCTTATGGACACGGGGCGCACCGCGAGACTGTCGTTCACGGCATCTCGTTTTCGGTGCAGCCGGGCGAAGTGGTGGCGCTGGTCGGCGAATCCGGCTCCGGCAAATCGACGACGGCGCATGCCGTGATCGGGCTTCTGCCCGAAAACGGCCGCGTCGAGGGCGGCGACATCAGGCTGAACGGCACAAGCATTGCGGGTTGGCCGGACAAGCGCCTGGACACCATCCGCGGCAAGGTGATCAGCCTCATCTCGCAGGATCCGGTGAGCTCCCTTAATCCGGTCAAGACCATCGGCGACCAGGTCGGCGAGATCCTCAAGGTTCATCAGTGGGGAGATCGGCGCGCGATCGACGAGCGTGTCATCGAATTGCTGGATCTTGTCGGACTTCCGCAGCCGGAGCTCAGGGCCAGGCAGTATCCGCACCAGCTCTCAGGGGGGATGCGCCAGCGCGTGCTGATCGCGATTGCCGTGGCGCTGCGGCCGGCGTTGATCATCGCCGACGAACCGACAAGCGCGCTCGACGTGACCGTCCAGCGCCGTGTGCTCGATCTCATCGACGAGCTGCGGGTCGAGTTCGGGACATCGGTGCTGCTGGTCACGCACGACCTCGGCGTCGCCGCCGACAGGGCCGACCGGATCGTGGTGCTGCAAGGCGGGCAAATCCAGGAAACGGGCACCGTGACCGACGTGCTGGCCTCGCCAAAGTCGCCCTACACCCGGCAACTGCTCAAGGACGCGCCGGCCTTTGCCGCGCCGAAGGCGACGAGGAGCCGGTTCCGGGCGAACGCCGAACCAGCGATCGTCGTGGAAAAACTGGTGCAGCATTTTCCGCTGTCGGGCGGCAGGCAGCTCTGCGCCGTCGACGGCGTTTCCTTCACGGTCGCACGCGGCACCACCCATGCCCTCGTCGGCGAATCCGGCTCGGGCAAGACGACGACGGTCCGCGCCATCGCCGGATTCCAGAAGCTCGAGTCCGGCCGCATCGTGGTCGACGGTCAGGAGGTCTCGTCGCTGCGCGGCGAGCAGCTGCGCCAGTTTCGCCGGCGGATCCAGCTCGTCTACCAGAACCCGTTCGCCTCGCTCGATCCCCGGCAGTCGATCTTCGATATCGTCGAGGAGCCGCTGCTCAACTTCGACCCCGTGCCGAAAGCCGAGCGCCGGGAACGTGTGCATGCCATCCTGCAGCGGGTCGGACTGCCTGAAGCCGCATTGACCCGCCTGCCGGCGGCACTGTCCGGCGGGCAGCGCCAGCGCGTGGCGATTGCTCGCGCGATCATCCTGAACCCTGAGATCCTTGTGCTCGACGAGGCAGTTTCCGCTCTCGACGTCACCGTGCAGGCCCAGATCCTCGAGCTGCTGGATGAACTCCAGCGTTCGCTTGGCCTGACCTATCTGTTCGTGTCCCACGACCTCGCTGTTGTCAGGCAGATCGCCGACACCGTGTCGGTGCTGCGCGACGGCAAGCAGGTGGAGCAGGGCAGTATCGAGGATGTCTTCGAGCGCCCTGTTCACGACTACACCCGCGAACTCATCGCCGCGATCCCGGGCAACCGGCTGAAGGCCAGCGCCGGCCTCGTCGGCGGGACACGCGAACCAGCTGAAGGAACTGCACAATGACCGAGAAGACCAAGCGGCTCGGGTTCTTCACCCGTTTGCTCGAGGAGGCGTCGCCTGCCGATCGCTATCGCTTCGCCACCGAGCAGATCTTGACCGCGGAGCGGGAAGGTTTCGACACCGCCTGGGTGGCGCAGCATCATTTCCGGGCCGAGGAAGGTGGGCTTCCTTCGCCGCTGATCCTGCTTGCCAATGTGGCAGCCCGCACCCGTGCCATCCGGCTCGGAACCGGCATCATCACGCTGCCGCTGGAAAATCCCCTGCGCGTCGCAGAGGATGCGGCAGTGCTCGACCTCATGTCCGGAGGGCGGCTGGAACTGGGGGTCGGCTCGGGCGGAACGCCTTCGTCCTTCACCGCTTTCGGGCTGGACAGCACCAGGCGCGGCGAGCTGCTCGGCGCGCATCTTGAGGTGTTGCGCAACGCCTTCGCCAATCGGCCGCTCGCCGGCGGCGACACGCTCTACCCGACAGCACCCGCCCTTGCCGGACGGATCTGGCAGGCCACCTTCTCGGTAGAGGGTGGCCGGCGCGCCGGTCTCGCGGGCGACGGCCTGATGCTGTCGCGTACGCAGCCGCGGCCGAAGGACAATCCGAACGCCACGCTGGATGAGGTACAGAACCCGATCATCGACGCCTATCTGGAGGCGCTGCCTTCGGGCATCGCCCCGCGCATCCTTGGGTCGCGCAGCCTGTTCGTGGCCGACAGCCATTCGGAAGCCCTGCAGCTTGCCGAGAAGGGACTGCGCCGGGTGCGCGACCACTTCATCGCCACCGGCCATACCCCGCCCGGCGACAGCGTCGAGGAGCTTGCGACTGCATTCGACACCCATGCGGGATCGCCGGATGCGGTGGTCGCCAGCCTGTCGGCCGACACCAGTCTCAGGCGTGTCACCGACGTCGTGTTCCAGGTCCATTCGGTCGATCCCGGCCATGAGCGGACACTGCGCTCCATCGAGCTCACCGCCCAGAAGGTCGCGCCAGCGCTCGGCTGGGGCAGGGCCGCACCCGCATCCCCGAAACTTGTTGCCTGAACGGAGGCCATAACCATGAGCAACCCTGACATCATCGACGAGCTTGCCGGCATCGTTGTCGGCTCCAGGCTCGATCTCATCCGCTACGACCGCGTCGAAGCCCGCGACAATGCGCAGAAAAGCTACCTGGCGCTGTTCGATCCCGACGACCAAAGCGACGTCTCGGTCCGCGACCGCTTCGCCATCGCAAGCTTCGTTGCTGGCCTGCATGGCGACGACAGGGTGACGCGGCACTATCTCGCCCAGCTGGATGCCGAGAAGCCGTCGAAGGCGGTGTCGAGCGCCATCGAGCACGAGGTGCAGCAAGGCAAGGCCAGCGGCCCTTATGGCGCCTATCCCGCCGGGCCGCTGACGCGGGAAAATGTGACCGGTCCAGCCTACAGGGTCGCCGCCGCCAACCGCGATGTGCTCGGCGCGGAGCTGACTGCCGCGCTCGAACACGCGCATCTTTTGGTGCTGCATCCGCGCGATGCCAGCCCGGCAGCGCTGCAGGCCTTGCTTGACGCCGGCTGGAGCACAACCGGCATCGTCACGCTGTCGCAGATCGTCGCCTTCCTCGCCTTCCAGATCAGGGTAGTGGTCGGCTTGCGCGTGCTCGACAGGAAATTTGCCGCCGACCGCCTCGACGCGGCGGAATGACAGGGAACATCACCATGACCGATCAAGTGATCACCTATCCCGACAACATCGAGCCCAATGTCTTCACCCGCGAAGAGCTTGGCTGGGTGCCATGGCTGCAGCCGCTGTCCGAGGACGAACTGACCGACCGCCATCGCGCCGGCCTGGTCGACCCCTCACGCGCCAAGTCGCCCTATTTCATGCTTCTGGCGCGCGACCCGGATATCCTTGCTGCGCGCACGAAGACCGACAAGGATATCTTCTACAACACCAAGACCGGCCTGCCGCGGGCCGAGCGTGAGATCGCAGCCGCCGCCACGTCACGCACCAATGGCTGCATCTTCTGCGCCTCCGTCCACGCGCGCTTCGCCTGGCAGCACTCCAAGCGCAGCGACGATGTTCAGAAGTTGCTCGGCGAGGGCATTTACGCTGACATCGACCCGAGCTGGAACGCCATCATCGATGCGTCCGCCGCTCTGACCAAGACGCCGCAAGGCTTCACCGAGAGCCACATCGACGAGTTGCGTCGGGCCGGGCTGGATGACGTCGCGATCGTCGACGTGATCAATGGCGCGGCCTTCTTCAACTGGGCCAACCGCCTGATGCTGTCGCTGGGCGAACCAACGCCGCCGGCCGCAGCAGCCTGAAGCCTTGAGCGTAAGAAATGGCTCGTAGAGTGCGAAAGGCCGGCGCCGCCCGGCAAAATCCCGCGCACGGCGCGATATCTCTCATTCCGATGGAAATATCAGGTTGCGGAGGTAATACATCAGTTGTAAGCATTCGGTTCCGGTCAGATGATCGGCTGCACGCGGTACGGAGGAGTCTCGCGCATGTCTTCAATCACTCGTCGTGAGCTCTTGGCTGTCGCGGCAGCCACCGCTTTGGCCTCTTCTCTTGCCCTGCCTGCCTGGGCGCAAAAGCAGCCCAAGCTTGAGTTCCTCTATTCGCCTTACGCCGACTACGCGCCGTTCTTCGTCGCCAAGGAATTCGGCTATTTCGACGAATTCGGCGTCGAGGTGACGCTTTCGCCCAAGGGCGATACGGCCGAGACGATCCAGATGCTCGCTTCCGGCAACATCGAGGCCGGTGGTGCCACTTGGGGTGCAAGCCTGTTCAACGCGCTTGACCGTGGCGCGACGGTTTCCATCATCGCGACCCTGGCCCGCATGCCGAGCACGGTTCCGTCGCCGTCGCCCTTCATGGTCTCGCAGAAGGCCTGGGACGAAGGGATCAAGACGGTCGCCGACCTCAAGGGCAAGCGCGTCGGCATTCCCGGTCCGGGCGGGTTTGGCATGTACTCCACGGCTAAGGCGCTCGAAAAGGGTGGGCTGACGCTCGAGGACGTCGAGGCGGTCTTCCTGCCGCCGCCCGCCACTGCAGCCGCCTTCGCCAACGGCGCGCTGGAAGCCGGCTGGAGCATCGAACCCTTCGCCCATCAGCTCGAGAAGGAAGGCCTTGGCCGTCGCCTCGTCGAGGACCACACCTTCGGCACCGAACTCGGCCTGATTGCCTTCAACCAGGATTTTGTCGCCGCCAACGAGGATCTCGTTGTGCGCTTCATGGCGGGCTATCTGAAGGCGGCGCGCCTGCTCGACAATGGCGGGTGGCAGGACGACAAGGTCGTTTCGGTCGTGTCGAAATATACCGGCACCGAACCCGACACATTGCGCGGCATCCCCTACACCGTGCGTTCCGAGGACGGCGCCATCGACATGGCTTCGGTGCGCGAGCAGGAGGAATTTTTCCGGAAGCGCGGCACGCTCGAATATGAGGGGCAGGCCAAGATCGACGAGGTCTATCGCCTCGATCTGCTGAAAGCCGCCAACGACCTGCTTGCAAGCAAGAAGTGATGGCGGCCGTGGGTGAGGCGGTGCGTCCGTCCTTGGCGGAGGCAGCTCCGCCGGCCATCGAGGTCAGCAATCTGACCAAGGCCTTCTATGACAGCGAAGGCGACCGCGTCACCGTGGCCGTCTCCGATGTCAGCTTCTCGGTGGCGCGTGGCGAGTTCGTCTGCATCGTCGGCCCCAGCGGCTGCGGCAAGACCACGGTTCTGCGCATCCTCGCCGATCTCGAGCAGCAGCTCGCCGGTACGGTGAAACTGCACAGCGCGACCCCGCCGGCCATGGTGTTCCAGGAGGCATCCGTGTTGCCCTGGCTGACGGTGTCGGAGAACATCGCATTTCCGTTGAGCCTCAGGGGTGTCTCCCGGGCAAAGCAGGAAGCGCGGGTGAGCGAGCTCTTGGCGCTGACGGGTCTCACCGACTTTGCCAACGCACGCCCTCACCAACTCTCAGGCGGCATGAAGCAGCGCGTCTCGGTGGCGCGCGCTCTGGTCGACGACCGCGAAATACTGTTGATGGACGAGCCCTTCGGCGCGCTCGACGAGCAGACTCGCCTCGTCCTGCAACAGGAGTTGTTGCGGATTTGGGAGACGACCGGCAAGACCGTCGTCTTCATCACCCACAGTGTCGACGAGGCGCTGACGCTGGCCGACCGCGTGATCGTCATGTCGCCGCGCCCCGGCACATTGGTCGCCAATCTGAAGGTTCCCTTCGAGCGGCCGCGCGACGTCGTCGAGATGCGGCGCGACAAGCGGTTCTGGGACATGACTTACGAGGTCTGGCGTCTGCTGGCCTCTCCTGCGGGAGCTTGAGATGAGCGCCACTCCCTTGACGCTGACGGAAGAGCAATGGCGCCGGTTGAAGGCGCCGGCGCGGCGCGAACGCATCTTCCGCATCGTGTCCTATTTCAGCCCGCTGCTGCTGCTTCTGCTGTGGGAACTGTGCAGCCAGTTCAATCTGATCGATCGGCGCTTCTTCCCGGCGCCGAGCGCAATTGCCGGCACCGCCTGGCGCATGATCGTAAGCTTCGAACTGTTCGAGCATGTCGGCGCCACGCTGCGTCGCGTCGGCATCGGCTATGTCATGGGTGCCGTGCCCGGCATCATCTTGGGGCTCATTCTCGGCCTGTCACGACCGGTGCGCCGGATGCTGGGGCCGATTTTCGCAGCCCTCTATCCCGTGCCTAAAATCGCCATTCTGCCGCTGATCCTCTTGATCTTCGGCGTCGGCGACGCATCGAAGTTCGTCGTCATCGCCATCGGCGTGTTCTTCCTCATGTTCTACAACACCATGGGCGGGGTGATGCAGACGCCGCAGATCTACATGGACGTCGCCAAGAATGCGGGTGCGACCAGATTGCAGATATTCCGGCGCATCGCTTTCCCGGCAGCGCTTCCGAGTATTTTCACCGGACTGAAGCTCGCCGCCGGTTCATCCTACATCATCATCGCGGCCGCCGAGTTCCTGGGTGCGCGCAGCGGCGTCGGCTTCTTCATCTGGGCGTCGTGGCAGACTTTTGCGGTGTCGCGCATGTTCGTCGGCATCGTCGCCATCTCCGCCATGGGCTATCTCACCATCCTCGCGCTCGAGGCGCTGGAGCGGCGTTTCGTGCCCTGGGCAAAGCACTGAGGGGCTGAGGAGCACAAGCGCATGATCGTCGACGCCGATGCAATCGCCCATGCACCTGTCTCGGAGCGCATCTACCTGGCGCTGCGCCAGGAAATCATGCGCTGCGAGATCGTGCCGGGAACGACGCTCGACGCAGCTTCAATCGCCAGCAAGTACGAGGTCTCCAAGACGCCGGTGCGCGATGCCATGCAGAAGCTCGCCTCCGACGGGCTGGTGACGATCCTGCCACGCAGCGGCTACCGTGTCGCGCCCATCACCTTCCAGGCCGTGCACGACATCCTCGATATGCGCATGGCAATCGGACCGCATGCGGCGAGGCAAGCGGCGCGCTATGCCACGCCTGCCGAGATTGCGCTGCTGCGCCAGATCGTCAGGGAATATGCCGCGCCGATGGATATCGGCACCATGCAGCAGGTGGCCAGGCGCTTTCACATCGCGATTGCGCGTTGCAGCCGCAACAAGCGCGTCGTCGCCCTTTCGGAGACGCTGTTCGACGAGCTCGAACGCCTGCTGCGCTTCGCCATCGATTTCACCGTCAAGGCAGGGGAGCACTCCGACGAGCACACGGCACTCGTCGATGCCATCGCAGCCGGTGACGGTGAGCGAGCTGCGGCAATCGAGTTCGAGCATATCAAGCACTCCAGGGAATTCCTGATCGAGCGCCTGATGACCTTGGGCTATCTGTCGGAAAGCGAAATCCAGCTTGGTGGCGCGCGGAGCCCCGGCGAATGATCGCGATCCCTGAAGCAGTTGGTCGGCTGTCGGCAGCGCTGGGCGACAGGCCGGCAGCGAAGCTGGCGGCTTCGGCTTTGGTCGAGGCCGATGCGCTCGGCTTGCCGCGCTTCGGCATTGCCATGCTCGATGAATGGACTGTCGATGCTGCCCCGGTGCCGGCGAGTGACGGTGAACAGGCCATAAGTTGGCTCGACTGCACTTCCTGCTTTGCGCCGCTGGCGGTCGCAAGTGCCACGCTCGACCTGGCCAGGACCGCGCGACAGTTCGGCGTCGCTGCCGTCTTCCTGCGCGGCGTCAGGGGCTTTGGTCGGCTCGCTCCCTTTGTCCGCCATCTCGCCGATGCCGGGCTGCTTGCCGTCGCCGGCGCCGAGGGGCCGCCTTTCGTAGCGCCCCATGGCGGCACCCGTCCGGTGATCGGGACCAATCCACTGGCACTTGCCATGGGACAGGGCGTCGATCGCGTGGTCATCGATGTTGCCACCAGCACGGCCACCATGGCCGATATTCGCAATGCCCGTGTTTCTGGCGCGCCACTGCCTAAAGGGATCGCTCTGAACGGCGAAGGCCGGCCGACCAGTGTCGCATCAGAGGTTGCGGCCCTGTTGCCGCGCGGCGGACAGATCGGTTCGCTGCTCGGGCTCGTTGTCGAACTCATGGCTGGCGTCGCCGGTGGCGGCAGGGGTGATCCGAAAGGTCGGGGCGTGTTCCTGCTCGCCTTCGATCCGGCCCGGGCCGAAGTCAGCATCGACTGGCAAGCCAGGCTCGCTGGGCTGAACAGCGACTGGACCGATGGCGGCGGTCACTGGCCGCGTGGCGGCAGCCTGTCGCCAGAAGCCAAGCTGGGCGGCGATTTCGAAGAGCGTCTCGACTCCTATCTCGCCCGCATGACCGGCCAGGCAGGCCGATGATCATGCCGGCCACCCTGTTGCAGAGTTTGTAATCCCGATGACCACAAAGCCCGCTTCAGCCCCCGTCTTTTCCATCGATGCCGTCGACGGCCTGATCGACGAACCGCGCCGGATCGTCGTCTCCGGCCTCGCGCCTGATGAGCTCGTCGCCATCTCCGCCCGCACCGAGCGTTCACGCGGCGTGACCTGGATGAGCCAGGCGAGCTTCATGGCCGATGGGCAAGGCGTGGTCGACCTGACCCGTGACGCGCCCGTCGGCGGCGACTATGCCGAAGTCTCGGCCATGGGGCTGATCTGGAGTCAGCAGCCGGTCGACAGCAGCAGCGCCGAGCTTTTTGCCGACGATGTCATGCAGCCCCTGCGGACGACGCTGACCGCGGAAACCGCCGATGGCGTGCGTGCCGAGGCCAGGCTCTTCCAGGGGTTCGCCGCGCCTGGCGTGGAGCGGCAGGAAATCCGCAAGGACGGGCTGGTGGGCACGCTGTTCACGCCGGCAGGACAAGGTCCTCATCCCGTCGTGGTGGTGCTCAACGGCTCCGGTGGCGGCATCAATGAGCCACGGGCGGCCCTGCTTGCCTCCCGTGGCTACCGGGCCTTTGCGCTCGGTTATTTCAAGGCGCCTGGTCTGTCGCCCTTCATCACCGAAACTCCGCTCGAATATCTCGAGACCGGCCTGCGTTGGGCGCGGCGGGAACTTCAGCCAAAGGACGGCTTCGTTGCGATCAGCGGTCAGTCGCGTGGCGGTGAGCTCGCTCTGCTGCTTGGCGCCACCTTCCCGGAGCTCGTCTCCGCCGTGATCGCATTCGTGCCTGGTGCAATGGTCCACGGTGCCCAGGGCGCCGGCGACCCGGCACGCGGCGGCTGGCAAGGCACGACCTGGACGAGGGGCGGCGAGCCGCTGCCGCATCTGTGGCAGAACAATGCCGCCGTGCATTGGCATCCCTGGGCCGGCGATGTCCCGCCCAGCCGGCATCATTCGGTCTTCTTCGAGGGGTTGAAGGACACAGAACTTGCCGCACGTGCGCGTATTCCGGTCGAAAACATCGCCGCTCCGGTTCTGCTGATTTCAGGCCGCGACGACCGCGCCTGGCCGTCCAGCCTCTATTCCCGCATGGTCGTCTCGACACTGCGGAAGCACGATCATCCGCATCTGGTCCGCCATCTCGACTTCGACGACGCCGGCCACGCCATCAACCTGCCGATCGTGCCGTCGACCCAGATCAGCCGCCTGCATCCGGTATCGAAGGTGCCCTACACGAACGGCGGCACGCCCTCCGGCAACTCAAGCGCCAATACCGGCTCCTGGCACGGGATGCTCGCCTTCTTGGACGAGATCACCGGTACAGCTCGGAATGCCCAAGCAAAAAGCTGAATTCTTCGAAAGGGAGACGAACATGCCCACAAAAGAACATTTGGAAGGCCAGTGGCGTGAATGGCGCTACGCCCATGTCGCCAAGATGTTCCGCCCCTATGGCTGGACCTCGCTGGTTGCCCAGTACTGGCTGGAAGCGGACGACAAGGACCTGAGCTTCGACCTGCTGCCCGGCACCTGGTCGGTCGAGAACGGCCGGGTCATGTATACTCCGCCTGCCTCGGGGGCGAACCTTTCGGTCAACGGCAAATATCCGACGGGGCCGGTCGAGATCATCCCTGGCCGCAACCAGACTTATGGCCATGGCAAGAGCGAGCCGGTCTATTTCGGCGTCAACGAGGTCGAGACCATTCTGCGCAGCAAGAATGACGGCCAGTCGCTCTATGGCGTGCGTGTGCGCGATCCGAGGGTGGCGACGACGGTCGAAGAGGCAGGCGTCACCGCCTTCGATTACGATCCCGCGTGGCGCATCCCCGGCGTCTACACGCCGACCGTAACGACCGAATACGAAGCAGAGACCGTGGAGGCCGGCGTGCGTGAATCGACGCCGCGCATCGGCACCTTCACCTTCGATCACAACGGCAAGAGCTACACCGTCGAGCTGATCGGCAAGGACACGGCATCAGGCATACAGCCGGTGGCGCATGTCCGCGACAAGACCAGCGGCCCCGTCACTTACGGCGCCGGCCGTGTCATCGAGCTTCAATTCACCGATGACACCAACAGCCGCATCGACTGGATCGATTTCAATTACGCTGTCGCGCTGCCATGCGCCTTCACCAACTTCGTCACCTGTCCGCTGGTCCCTCGCGAGAACCAGCTCGATTTCGAGGTGCTCGCCGGCGAAAAGCGCCCCGCGCAGGATGTGGCGAGGACAATGACCTACCAGGCCGGAGCAAATGCTGCCTGACACAGGCAGTTGGTAACTTCAGGTGTCCATTCTCGCTGATGGACACCTGCGACACCTGGCGGTGAAGGGCGGCGGCGTTGATGCTGTTGAGGCCGAAGAACATGCTGCGCGCGTCGCACCCGACATGCCAATTAGGAGATGCACAGGATCTCGAGTTCGCGCTGGCCTAGCTGGACGACGTCGCCAACTCTCTTGCCTATCAGCGCGATGGCTACAGGCGAGCCGTGCGATATGGATGCCTGGGACGGGTTTGCCTCATCCTCGCCGACGATGCGGAAGGTCTGCGTGCGGCCGTCGTCGCGCTCAAAGGTGACGGTGTGGCCGAAGGCGATGACTTCATTGGAGGTCGGCGCCGGCATCAGCTGGGCCGTACGGACGCGCTCGGCGTAATAGCGCATGTCACGGACCGGAACCGCCGATTGCCGGCGCTTCTCGTTGACATCTTCCAGCTCGTTGGCGGCCGCGAGAGCCTGCTGGGCGCTGGCCAATTCGTCCTGCAGCATCTTAAGGCCGGCCTCGGTGACGAGGTTGATCCGATCGGAGATGGGACGTGCCGGCAGGATGGTTTCGGATGCCGCCTCGGCACTTTCCTCCTTGGCAAACGCTACGCTCAATTGGTGGGCACTCCTCGTCGAACACTGTCAGCAAGCGGATAATCTACAGCCCGCAATAAAGCTGCAACAATTTGACGGCTGGCTTCGGCATCGAAACATCGCTCGGCTCCGCTCCTCTGATGTCTTGGTCGGAACAAGCCAGAAGAGGTGAAGGCCGAAAACGACCGGGTGCCTGCTTTCGACTGGAACGCCTGTCCCATCCTGGAGTTTTCGGAGGTTCCCGAGATCGAAACGCGCTTCATCATCGATCCGACACGACCGCCGCTCGGCACCGGCGAGGCGTCGTAGGGGCCGGTGGCCGCAGCAATCGGAAACGCCGCGTCCCGAGCGCTCGGCCTCAGGATGCGCGACCTGTCCCTCACGCGGGACAGGTTGGTCGAGGCGCTGATGGGCGGCTGAAACACGAGACTTTCCAACTGCAGGCGAGATTCTCGCCTTTACCGGTGACCGCTGCCTGTAGGCTGAGGTCGAAAGTCAGTGCGAGGAACCGCAGCCAGCCGGCCCAGCATCACTCCAGGACCGAAACGATGGCCTTGGCGAGCTCGGTCATCTTGCCTTCCGGAAGGCCGGCGACGTTGATGCGGCTGTCGTCGACCATGTAGATGCCATGCTCGACGCGCAGGCGTTCGACCTGCTGCGGCGTCAGGCCGAGCCGGGAAAACATGCCGCGATGCTGCGCCAGGAAATCGAAGCGGCTTGAGTTCGACTGGAGGCGCAAGGCGTCGGCCAGTTCGACGCGCAGCCTCAGCATGCGCTCGCGCATCGCGTTCAGCTCGCTTTCCCAATCGGCCCGCAAGGCGTCGTCTTCGAGAACGATCCGCACCGCAGCGGCACCGTGATCCGGCGGCATCGAGTAGATGGCGCGTGCTGCCGAAAGCATGTTGCTGATCGCTACGTCTCCCTGGGCGCCATCCTTGGCGAGCACCATGGCTGCGCCGACGCGGTCGCGGTAGACGGCAAAATTCTTGGAGCAGCTTGCCGCCACGACCATCTCGGGAACCTTCGCCGCAACGATCCGCAGCCCCTCGGCATCGGCATCGAGACCTTCGCCAAAGCCCTGATAGGCGATGTCGATGAAGGGCATGAGCTGGCGTTCCACCAAGAGGTCGGCGATCGCCACCCATTGCGCGGCGGTGAGGTTGGCGCCGGTGGGGTTGTGGCAGCAGCCGTGCAGCAGCACGACATCGCCGCTCGGCGCCTGCCTGAGCGTTGCCAGCATGTCGTCGAAACGAACGCCACCTGTCGCGGCGTCGAAATAAGGATATTCGGCAACCTGCAGGCCAGCACCGCGCATCATCGGAATATGGTTCGGCCAGGTCGGATCGGAGACCCAGACTGTCGCATCGGCACGGGTCCGCTTCAGCAACTCCGCCACCAGCCTGAGCGCGCCGGAGCCGCCGGGCGCCTGGGCGGCGCGGATGCGCGACATGTCGGCTGTCGGGCCGAACACCATCCTGGCCATGGCCGAATTGAACCGGGTATCGCCGGCGAGCCCGAGATAGGTCTTGGTGTTCTGCTCGGCATAAAGCCGTTGTTCGGCCTCGCGGACGGCGCGCATCACCGGTGTTGCGCCAGCCTCGTCTTTGTAAACGCCGACGCCGAGGTCGACCTTGTCTGCTCGTGGGTCGGCCCGGTAGAGGCCGATCAGCGCCAGAATCTTGTCGGCGGGTGCGGGCTGCAGCTTTTCGAACATTGTCTCTTCCAGTCTTTTGCGGCGACGAAGTGGTATCCGCATTGCGCGGCGCTCGCCAGCCCCTGGTTGGGCTGGTCCGCAAAAATCCGCTTGTCTGTCTGTACGCGATTGGCTGCAGTCGTCGAGGCAGTTGCCGACCAGGCTGTCCCGTCAGGAGATCGTGTCCAGTCCAATGTCCAGGATAGGTGCGCTGTGGGTCAGCCAGCCGATGGAAATGAGGTCGACGCCGCTGGCGGCAATGGCAGGCGCGGTGGTGGGATTGACCCGGCCGGAAGCTTCGGTGATCGCCCGTCCGTCGACCATGTTGACGGCGCTCTTCAACATCTCCGGCGACATGTTGTCGAGCAGGACTGCGTCGACGCCGAGCGCAAGCACTTCGCCCAGCTGTTCCAGCGTGTCGACCTCGACCTCGATCTTCACCAGATGTCCGACATTGGCCCTGGCACGTTCGATGGCTGGGCGTACGCCGCCTGCGATTGCGATGTGGTTGTCCTTGATCAGCACCGCGTCGTCGAGGCCGAAGCGGTGGTTGGAGCCGCCGCCGGCACGCACTGCGTATTTCTCCAAGGCGCGTAGGCCGGGCGTGGTCTTGCGGGTGCAGACGATGCGCGCCTTGTGGCCGCTGACGGCGTCGACCATGGCAGATGTGGCGGTGGCGATGCCGCTGAGATGGGAGAGGAAATTGAGCGCAACGCGTTCGCCGGTCAAAAGGCCGCGTGCCGGGCCGCGCAGCGTCGCGATGACGTCGCCCGATGCGACGCGGCAGCCGTCGGACTTTTCGACCTTCATCTCGATCGAAGGATCGATCAGGCCAAAGGCGAGGGATGCGAGATCAAGGCCTGCGACCACGCCCGGCTGGCGCGCCGCCAGCACCATGGCGGCCTGCGCCGTCGCCGGCACGATTGCGTCGGTGGTGATGTCGCCGGCGCGGCCGAGATCTTCCAGCAGTGCTGTACGAACCAGCGGTTCGAGCATGATCCGGGGCAGAGGTGTCTGGTGCATGATCAGGCGCTCCGGGCCAGTGGCTTGAGGTCGACGTGGCAAGCGGTCTTGATTGCTTGGTCGAGGGTGAGTTTCGAGCGGCGCGCGGTTGCACCCTTGGTCGGAAAGTCGGTGCGGCAATGCGAGCCACGGCTTTCCTCGCGGCTGAGTGCCGCGACAGTCATCATCAGCCCGACCGCTGCAGGGGCGGCGCCAGCCGTCGTGCCGGTTGCGAGAGGCAAAAGAGCGGAAGCCGCTTGCCTGAGACCCTCGCCGTCGCGCAGCACGCCCAGCACCTGCGAGACGATGGACCGCACGAAGGACGGGTCGGGGCGGACGGGAACCTGTTCCGGCAGGGGCTGCGTTGCATGTACCTTTCTTGCGCCCCTGATGCTCTCAGCCACCCAGCCGGCGGTAACGACGGCTTCGGTCAGCGAGTTGCTGGCCAGCCGGTTGGCGCCATGCAGGCCGGTCGAGGCGACTTCGCCGCAGGCCCAGAGGCCCGCGACCGAGCTGCGGCCCTGATCGTCCACTGCGACGCCGCCCATGTGGTAGTGGGCGGCGGGACGCACCGGGATCGGGTCGACTGCCGGGTCTATTCCGGCCTCGCGGCAGAACGCATCGATGGCCGGGAAGCGTGTGGCGAAGCGCTGCCCAAGGCATTGGCGCGTGTCGAGGAAAACCCTGTGGCCACGGGCGAGGTGGCGGAAGACCCCGCGCGCCACCGCATCGCGCGTCGCAAGCTCGGCGCCCGGCAGATCGGCGAGGAAACGCCGGCCGATTTCGTCGACCAGCACGGCACCCTCGCCGCGCACGGCTTCGCTCACCAGCCGCATCGGGCGCGCCGGCGTGTCCAGCGCCGTCGGGTGGAACTGGACGAATTCGAGATCGGCAAGTTCGGCGCCGGCACGGGCGGCGAGCGCCAGCCCCTGGCCGAAGCAGCCGAGCGGATTGGTGGTGTCGAAAAACAGGCCGCCCACGCCGCCTGTGGCGAGCACGACATGGCTCGAGGCAAGCGCGATATCGCCGTCCAGGCCCGAGGCCATGACGCCAGAAATGGTGCCGTCCTTGGCAACCAGCCTCCTGGCCGCAAGGCCTTCGAGCACCGTGATCGACGGTGTGCGGCGCACCGCCGCCACCAAGGCGCACACCAGTTCCCGCCCGGTGGCATCGCCGCCGGCATGGACGATGCGCCGCCGGCTATGGGCGGCCTCCAGTCCCAATGCGATGCCGCCGGGTGTCCGGTCGAAGGAGACGCCCAGTCGTTCAAGCTTCTCGATTGCCAGGGGCGCTGCCTCGACGATGCGCGTGACGATCGTCTCGTCGCACAGGCCGTCGCCGGCAGCCAGAGTGTCTGCGAGATGCAGCACCGGCGAGTCGTCATTGCCGATTGCCGCCGCCAGTCCACCTTGGGCGAGCGGGCTCGATGCCTCGCCGCCGAGAGGTGCTGCCGAGAGCAGGACCACGGGCATGGGCGCAAGTTCCAGCGCTGTCATCAGCCCGGCTATGCCGGCACCGATGATGACCGGGCGGCCATCGAGGGCGCGGAGGTCGGTGGTCATACCCTCAGCATCCGCTCGACGGCGAGCCTTGCGCGGTCCGAAAGCGTGGGTTCGATGGTCACCGGATGCTGCATCTGCTCAAGGGCCGTGCGGATGTTGGCCAGTGTGATCCGCTTCATATGCGGGCATAGGTTGCAGGGGCGGATGAATTCGACGTCGGGATGGTCGACCGCGACATTGTCGCTCATCGAGCATTCGGTCATCAGCACGACGCGCGCCGGCTTTTCTGTGCCGACATAGTCGGACATGGCTGCGGTCGATCCGGCGAAATCGGCCTCGGCAACCACCTCCGGCGGGCACTCGGGATGGGCAAGCACGGTTACGCCGGGATGGGCGGCGCGCAGTTCGCGGATATCGTCTGGCGTGAAGCGCTCATGCACTTCGCAATGGCCCTTCCATGCGATGATCTCGACATCGGTCTGGGCGGCGATGTTCTGCGCCAGATATTCGTCCGGCAGCATGATGACGCGCGGCACGCCGAGCGACTCCACCACCGCCTTGGCATTGCCCGAGGTGCAGCAGATGTCGGACTCGGCTTTCACCGCCGCCGAGGTGTTGACATAGGTGACGATGGGGACGCCGGGATAGCGCTGTCGCATCAGCTGCACGTCCTCCGGCGTGATCGAATCCGCAAGCGAGCAGCCAGCAGCCATGTCGGGGATCAGCACCGTCTTGCCGGGATTGAGCAGCTTTGCTGTCTCGGCCATGAAGTGCACGCCCGCCAGCACGATGACGTCGGCCTTAACGTCCATCGCCTTGCGCGCCAGCGCCAGGCTGTCGCCGACGATGTCGGCAACGCAGTGGAAGATTTCCGGCGTCTGATAGTTGTGGGCCAGGATGACGGCGTTGCGCTCGCGTTTGAGCTTCAGGATCGCCTCGATGTCATCGGTGAAGGCGGGCCATTCGATGGCGGGAATGACCTTTTCGACGCGGCTGTAGAGCGCGGCTGCGGACAGGGACATGCCAGTCATTCATCCTCCTTATTATGCTCGATATGAGTATAATAAGGGCATATGCTTATCATGAGTATAAGGGCTGTCAAGCGTCGTTTGGGTTATTTCGTTCCGGCAACGGCACGTTCGTCGAGGACCGCATGGCGGAAGCGGAACAGCTTCGCCGGGCGTCCACCGGTGTCGGCGGACATCTGGCCCGTCTCCTCGACGAGGTCCTGCTGTTCGATGAGCCGGCGAAAATTCTGCTTGTGCACGGTCATGCCGGCCAGCGCTTCGACGGTCCGCTGCAGCTGCAGCAGCGTGAAGGACGGCGGCATCAATTCGAACACGACGGGCCGGTACTTGATCTTGGTGCGCAGCCTGGCAATGCCGGTCGCGAGAATGCGTCGGTGGTCGCCGTTCATCGTCCGGCCGGGGACAAAACGGGCGTTGGCCTGGCGGTTGCCATGGATGCCCTCCTCGACGAGCCCGGCCTCATAGAGGAGCTCATAGCGCTGCAGCACCAGCTCTTCGTTCCAGGGGCGGTCGTCGAAGCCGAAGGCGGTGGCTGCGCGCTGCAGGCGCTTGCGCCGCCGCTCTTCCTGGTCGGCGGCCTCTGCCCATTGCCGCAGCGCCGGTTCGATGACGTCGAAAACAACTGCAGGCGCACCGTAGCGGTGGTCTTCCCAGGGAAAGAACTCATACCAGTTGCGCCAGCCGCCGGGGGCGGCACTGTGCTGCGGCTCTTCGCGCGTCAGGCCCAGATAGCTGATCGAAATCACCCGCCGGCCGGGCTCCTCGCCGCTGCGGTCGCGGTCGGCAAAGGTATAAAGCTGCTCGATATAGCCAAGCGGATGCCCGGTCTGCTGCAGCACCCAATCGTGCAGCCCCGCCTGCAACGAACGATGGCCCGATTCGAGCGGACCCGAGGGCAGGGCAGCGGCATGTCCGACCGTCAGCACGGCAGGGTCGCCATTGACCGTCGCGACAAGCACCGCGGTCAGGTCGACCTGCACGCTGCGGTCTTCGTCGGCTCCAGCGGACCTGTCTGGCATATGGGCGTGTTTCTCTTGCATTTTCAGTCAGTTGTTGGCTGGCAGCAGTGAAGGTGGACTGGCCGCGCCATGCCGTCAATGTCGATGCGGATTTTCCCTGCTCCGGGCAGTAGACACAGGCAAAGCGGTTGACAAGATGTGCGTTTCATCATGCCGCTTCTGGCCAGAACCGCACGTGGTTACTACGCTTGCAGGCGATGAGTCGGCACGTTTCAACCGCAGTTCCTGCTTTTGTTCCGCCTGTCCTGTCCGGGTGGGCGAACCCGCGCGGGCCGGTGACCGACGTTGCCGAGGCGGCGTTTCTCGCCGGTGCGGCAGTTGGCGCGCTGGATCAGTTGGTGCGCGCACAACCTGCCTGGGCCGGCGCCTGGCGCCAGCGCCTTGCACTGAAATGTGCCGCGAGCGCCTGCCGTCTGCTGGGACGAAGCGAAGACGAGGCGGACCTGCGCGACGCCTGGTATCTGCGCAAGGCCAGCGACGACCCCAGTCCTGCCGGCAATGTCTACCGGGCCTTTCGGCAGCAGGCGGCTCGGCCGACGGCGCTCGACGCGGACAGCCTTGCGCAGGCGGTCGAAGGCCTCGGCCTGCGCAAAGATGATCGTTTTGCCAACCTGCCGGTCGAACTTGACGAGTTGGTTCGTACCGGCCGGCCGGCCCCTTTCGCCGCAGCTGAAATGGCCCAGCGCGTCGTGGAGGCGGCACCTGATGCCGAGCCGCTGGCCTGGTGGGTCGCGGATATGACGCTGGCGGCCAAGCTGCGCTGGCCGCGACCGGTGCCGCTGCTTATGGCGCAAGCATTTGGCCCGGCTTTCAGGGCTGCCAGCGGCAGCAGGATTCGGCCAGGCGAAGACGGCTTTGCCGGCGCGCTTTGCCTCGGGTTGGCGCAAGGTGCAGCGGAGGCCTGCCGGACAGCAGGGGAGGTTGCCCGCCGTGCCGAGCGGCTCGAAGCGGTTACACCCAAGCTGCGCGCCAAGGGTGCGGGAGACGCAATCAAGCGGCTGCTGGAAGACGACGCCGTGCCGGGCACGCTTACGACCGCAAGGCTGTCGCGTTTTGCGGCACGGCGGCTGTTCGAGCGGCTGGACATGTTCGAGGCTGTGCGTGAGCTTTCCGGGCGCTCTTCCTTCCGGCTTTACGGGCTCTGACGATGGACGAAGAGACCGCGTCCAAAACCCAAAGCCGGCTGATCGACACCGAACTCGAGCATCTTCCGGCCGAACTCAGATGGCGCGAATGGATGGGGCGCATCGAGGCGGTGATCTTTGCTGCGAGCGAGCCGGTGGCGCGTGAAACGCTGGCACGTATCGTCGGCAGAAACTGCAACATCGACCTGATCATCGACGACATCAGGGCGGAGCTGCGCGGCCGACCCTACGAGCTCGTCTCGGTCGCCGGCGGCTGGCAGCATCGTACCAAAAGAGCCTTTGCAGATGTCATTCGCGCCGCGACCGGCCAGGGCGGCGATATCCGCCCGCTGTCGCGGCAGGAGATGCTGGTGCTGATGTGCATCGCCTATTTCCAGCCGGTGACGCGCGGCGAGCTTTCGACCTTCCTTGGCAAGGAGGTGAGCCGCGACCTGATATCGGTCCTCCGCGGCGAGGACTTCATTGCCTCCGGCCCACGCTCGCCCAAACCCGGCGCGCCCTACACCTATGTGACGACGAAATTCTTTCTCTCGGCATTCGGTCTCGCAACGCTGCGCGATTTGCCGGACTTCGAAGCGCTCGAGGACGCCGGCCTGCTCTCGAAGGACCGGGGGTTGGCCGAGGACATGCCGATCGGTCGCGCCAGCGAAATCGATGGCGGCGGCGAGCTCGAATGATTGCCGCATGGCGAGACCTGGCTCGCGTCTTGCGATCGCCAGGGATCCGAGATGGGTGAAAGGCCGGGGACCAATCGCACTGATCCGCCGGCAGCCATTTGGTCGGCCGGTCTCCCGGCCGACGGGTACTTATCCGGTCCTTGGACCGGTGGCGCAATTCCAGGAAACCGCAAAACGCCTTTCCCGGTTTGCTCCAGCGATTACTCCGCGGGCATCTTGCACTCTGCGGCGTAGCTGTCGCTGTGGGCGGTGAGCACCTTGCCTTCGGTCTTCAGCACCATCTTGCCATCGGCGCCCTTCTCGGCCTTGAGCGAGTACCAGTCCTGGACAGGGTGCTGGTTGGGGCCGAATTTGAACGAGCCGCGCACGGTCGGGATCTCGGAGGTCAAAAGAGCCTTGCGGAAGGCCTTGAGATCGTCGGCGCCTGACTTTTCGAGTCCGGTGCCGATCAGAAGTGCTGCGTCATAGCCCTGGGCGGCGTAGTAGGTGATCGGGCGATCGCCGAACTTGGCCTTCCAGGCAGCGACGAAGCTCTTGTTGACCGGATTGTCGAAGTCGTCGTTCCAGTGGCTGGTGACTTTCACGCCGAGGGCTGCGTCGCCGACAGCGCCGACGATGACATGGTCGAGGGAGGCCGGATGGACGACCATCGGGATGTCCTTGAGCAGGCCGGCCTGCTGGTACTGGCGCATGAAGGCGATGCCCAGGCCGCCCGGCTCGAACTCGTAGACGACGTCGGGCTTGGCGGCACGGATCTGCGCCATCTCGGCGGCGAAGTCGGTCTGGTCGAGGCCGGTATAGGTCTCGCCTGATATCTCGCCCTTGTAGAAGCGCTTGAAGGCGCCCATCGTTTCCTTGCCGGCCTGGTAGTTCGGCGCGATCAGGAAGGCCTTCTTGTAGCCGAGCGACTGGGCGAGCGCGCCGGCGCTTTCGCCCTGGCTGTCGTCCTGCCACGAGCTGACGAAATAGTTGGGGTGGCAATCCTTGCCGGCGAAGGTGGCAGACGCCGTGTTGGCGCTGACATAGATCGCGTCATTGTCGAGGATGTCGGGCACGGCGGCATAAGCGACATTGGCGAAGACCATGCCGGTGAACAGCTTGATGCCCTGGTCGGACAGCATTTTCTCGGCGATCTGCTTGGCGTTGCCGGGCTTGAGGCCGTCGTCCTCGACGACGAGCTCGACATCCTTGCCGCCGAGCTTGCCCTTGGCCTGGTCGATAGCCAGCTGGAAGCCGTCGCGGATGTCCTGGCCGAGATAGCCGGCCGGGCCCGACAGCGTCGTGATCATGCCGATCTTGACCGGATCCTCGGCGTAGGCGGCACTTACCGACAGCACCAGGGCGGCGGCCGACAGAATTCCCTTGAATTTCATTTGCGTTCCTCTCGTCAAAAGTTCCCCACCGCTCGGGCGCTGCTGCCGCGATCTGAGCTTCGCGGTTGTGTGCGGCACCGTTGCGGACAAGCCTGATAGGACGGGAGTTGCAGCGTCAGGCGATCATGCATCCGCGCTTGGGTGGCGCCCGGCCTCCTCTTGGGCGGGCGGCAGCGAATGAGGGGTCGCAGGCAACACGCTGCTCCTCCGCAGTGTTGTCCGACCCGTCAAACTTGGCGCAACGGGCAATCCGGTAAATGGAAAACTCGTCATCCAGACATGACTAAGGGGAATAGTTGGGAAAAGCCGATTACTGATACGTCATTGCGCGAGGTCGCCGGCGGTACGCCTCAACGTTTCGACCAACACCTCGGCCGCAGGGGACAGGCGCGCATTGGTGCGAGTGGTGATGCCGATCGGGATGGCCGTCGCCTGCAGCGTCACCGGCAAGATGACGATGGCGCCGAGTGCTGCTTCGCGCCGCGCCACCTGGGCCGGGAAAACGCCTAGATAGTCGGCGTCGATGAGCAGCGCCCGATTGGTCAAAAGCGAGACGGAATCCACCGCATGCGGCGGCGGCTCAAGCCCTTCCTCGCGGAAGGCGATGTCGATCTGGCGCCGTAGGCTGGTCTCCTGGGGCGGCAGGATCCACTCCCAGCCGATAAGGTCGGAGAGGCTTAGATCTGTGCGCTCGGCCAGCGGGTGGCCGCGTCGGGCGACGACGCAGGCGATATCGTCCATCAGCACCTCCTGGACGACGTTGAGCCTGTCGCGCAGTTCGGACAGGCGGCCGACGACCATGTCGAGTTCGCCGGCCCGGAGCGCCGGGATGAGCACGTCGTTGGTGCCCTCGACGATCTTGACCACCAGCTTGGGCCGTTCCTTGCGTAGTCGGGCGATGGCTGTCGGCAACAGCTCGGCGGCGGCCGATAAAAGCGTGCCGATGGCGACGCGGCCGCCGGTGCCGTCGCGCAGATCGGCCAGGTGTTCTTCGGCATGCGCCAGCTGGGTGATGACGAGACGCGCGTGCTCTGCCAGCGTGTCGCCGAACATGGTGGGCACGACGCCGCGGTTGGTGCGGTCGAACAGGCGCGCCTTGGTGATCGCCTCGATTTCCTGCAGCGCCTTGGTGACGGCCGACTGGGTCATGTTCAGCCGCTTGGCGGCGCGAACCAGGTTTCCCTCCTCCACGATGGCCACGACCATCCGCAGGTGCCGGATGGTGAGCCGGCTCGTCAGAAGCTTCATCGCGCATCATCCTCCCAAATGATTGTCCGTGAATTGGTATTCCAAATCCTCATAGAGATTTCCAGAGAATTCACTTGTCTGCATTTCCATTCGCTGGAACTTTTGTCCCAGAGGCGTTGGCCGCCCCCGAGGCTGGCCGGCGCGTGGAGGTATTTTGGCCGGTATCCGCCGTTGCGGGCCGGCTGCAAGCGTCGGCAGGGCATGCCGTACGGGGAGGACAATCCAGACATGACCGAGACAAGTGGAACCGGACGCCGCGCAGAAATCGCCGGCGCGGGGATTGGCGGGCTCACGGCCGCTGCGGCACTGGCCCAGCGCGGCTGGCAGGTGACGGTGCATGAGCGCGCGCCGAACCTGCGCACCTTCGGCGCCGGCATCTACATCTGGAGCAACGGCCTGCGCGTGCTCCAGGCGATCGGCGCCTACGACCAGGCTGTCGTCGGCGCCCATATCGGTCCGCAATTCCACACCCGCGACCACGACAACACGACGATGGAGGAAATCCCCATCAACGGCGCGGGCGACGCCAGGCTGATTACCATCCTGCGCGAGCAGCTGATCAACTCGCTCGTCGACACCTGCCGCCGTAGCGGCGTCGAAATCCTGACCAATTCGGAGGCGGTGGGCGCGACGCCGGAAGGCGAGCTGCTGCTGGCCGACGGCATCAGGCGCAAGGCTGATCTGGTCGTTGGCGCCGACGGCATCAATTCCAAGGTGCGCGACTCACTCGACCTGATGATGTACCGCAAGCATCTCGGCTATGGCGCGATCCGCATGCTGATTTCCCGCGACGACGCCGACGTGCCGTCAGAGGATCGCGACCGCTATATCGAACATTTCACGGGCACGCGTCGCATTCTCTACACGCCGGCCAGCGCCACAGACCTCTATGTCGCGCTGTGCTGTACGGCCGACGATGCGGCGGCGCTCAAGGTGCCGGCCGACCGCGCTTTGTGGACCGAATCCTTCCCGCACCTCGCCCATCTCGTCTCGCGCTTCGGCGACGCCGGCCGCTGGGATGCCTTCGAGGTGGTCAAGCTCAAGAAGTGGAGCAAGGGCCGGACGGCGATCGTCGGCGATGCGGCGCATGCCATGCCGCCGTATCTCGGCCAGGGCGGTGGTTGTGCGCTGATGAACGGCCTGGGGCTTGCTGCTGCCGTGGCCGATGCTGTCGACGTCGAGCAGGCGCTGGCCGCCTGGGAAGAGCGCGAGCGGCCGATCACCGAGCACACGCAGGACACCGCCGAGCGTCTCGGCGACATGAATTTCTGGCCCGACGATCTGCGCTCGCAGGTGATGAAGATCACCGGCAAGAGCCGAGAACTCGGCGCAGAGCGCATGAAGACGGCGCGTTATGCGCCGACCGGCACCGAGCCGCTCGCCTGACCAGGGAACATCGGGCGCTAAGCGCCCCAGACTTCGGAGACATCAGATGAAATCCATCCAGATCGGCGCCAACACGCTTTCTTATGACGAAGCCGGCGAGGGCGAGGTGCTGCTGCTTCTGTCGGGCTGGTGTCAGGACCACCGCCTGTTCAAGACGCTCGCGCCAGAGCTCGCCAAGACCCATCGCGTCATCCGCCTGGACTGGCGCGGCCATGGCGAGCATCGCGAGCATGACGGCGACTTCACCGTCGACGACCAGGCTTCAGACGTTGTTGCCTTCCTCGACAAGATGAGCATCGACAAGCTCGTGCCGGTCTCGACCTCGCATGGCGGCTGGGCCAATATCGAGGTGACCGATCGTCTGGGTGTGACGCGTATCCCGCGCACCGTCGTTATCGACTGGATCCAGACCACGCCGAACGAAGATTTCTTCCGGATGATCGACCACATCCAGGATCGCACCAACTGGGAAAACGGCCGCGGCGACTTCTTCAACTACTGGATCGGCGACACCGAGAACCAGGACATCGTCAATCACGTCAACAACGAGATGGCCAAATACAGCTTCGAGATGTGGGCGCGCTCGGGCCGCGAGATCGGCAAGGCCTACCGCAAGTGGGGTAACCCAATGCAGCGTATGGCTGCACTGACGGACAAGCGTCCGATGACCCATATCTACTCGCAGCCCTTCGAGCCGGAATATGCCCAGGCGCAGCTCGACTTCGCTGCCGGCAACGACTGGTACAAGCCCAACAAGCTGCCGGGCAAAACGCATTTCCCGACGCTCGAGCAACCGAAGGTGGTGGCAGACACCATCCGCGCCTTCGTCGCCTGATCAGGAGTTGATGCGCATGAGCGCGCTTGCACAAGAAGCCAACTGGTCGCGCGAAATTCTCGACCGCGACTATGGTGCGCGGGCTTCCGTGACGTCTGAAGTCTTCGACGCCGCCATGCGCTGTTATCGCAGCCACTCCGAAGAGATGCGGGACCACGCCTCGCATCTCGACGTCGTTTATGACGAGCAAAGCGGCCAGACGATCGACATCTACGGCACATCAGGCGAGGCGCGGCCGGTGTTCGTGTTCATCCATGGCGGCTACTGGCGGATGCTTTCCAAGCATGATTCCGCCTTCATGGCGGCGATGCTGGCGAAGAATGGCATCGCCACGGCCGTGGTCGACTACAGGCTGGCGCCAGAGGTGTCACTAGACGAGATCGTGCGCGAGGTGAGGGCTGCGATCGGTTTCCTCTGGAAGAACGGCCGCGCGTTCGGCGTCGATCCCGATCGTATCTATGTCGGCGGCAGCTCTGCCGGCGGACACCTGACGGGCGCGGTGCTTTCGGGCGGCTGGCACGATGAGGCTGGTGTGCCGGAGAACGTCATCAAGGGGGCGCTGCCGATCAGCGGCCTGTTCCATCTTGCCCCGATCTCAAGATCCTTCGTGCAGGACTGGATCAAGCTGGACGAGCCGGCCGTCGAGCGGCTAAGCCCGGCGACAAATCTGCCTAGCGTTGGCTGCCCTATGGTCGTTGCCTATGCGGACGGCGAGCCTGATGGCTTCCGCCGGCAATCGACGGAATACGACCGGCTTTGGCGCGAGGCAGGCTTTGCCTCGGAACTGATGGTAGTCCCCGACCGCAACCATTTCGACGTTTTGCTCGACCTCGCCTCTGAGGATACCGCCTTGTCCAAGGCTCTGGTCAGGCTCATCAACGGCTGACCGTCAGCTGGTTTCGCGCGGCGTCAGTTGCTGGGCGTAGCGGCGCACGACAGCGGCGAAAGCCGAAACGGCGGGTGACACCGAGCGCCCCGTGGCGTGGATCAGCGACACCTCACGCGAGATGGTGGGCTCGGCCAAAGGCTTGCCCGAGACCTTGCGGAATCGTGCGGCCGCCAGCGCGTAGGTGGGTAGCACGGCGATGCCCAGGCCTGCCTCGACCAAGGCGATGGCCGTCGTCACCTGCGACACCTCGAAGGCCGGCTTGAACGGTATCTGCGCCATCTCGAATCCGACTTCGACCAGCAGCCGGATGCCGCTGTCGCGTGTCAGCGTGATCAGCGGCTGTTCCGCCAGTTCGGCCCATTTCACCTGCGGCTCGCCATGGAACGGACTGCGGTGGTCGCAGAACAGCATCAGGCTGTCGCGCACCAGCGACAGCCGCTCGATGCCATCCTCTGCCGGCGAGAAGGTGCCGAGGCCACAATCGGCCTGGCCGCTGCGCACGCTTTCGACGATCTGCTCGGTGCCGACGTCTGCCAGTTGCACCGAGATGCCGGGATAACTCTTCTGGAACTCGGCGATGGCCTGGGGCAGCACGACCGAGGCGAGCAGCGGTGGCGCTGCGATGCGCAGGCGTCCGCGCCGTCGTTCCGCCAGCATGTGCACGCCTTCAACGGCGTGCTCCAGTTCCTCGACCACCTTGGTTGCGGAATTCTGGAATTCGCGGCCGGCATCGGTCAGCTCGACACGGCGGGTGGTGCGGTCGAACAGGCGCACCGACAGCTCTGCCTCGAGGTCGCGGATTGCCTGCGACAGCGCCGGCTGCGCGGTGCCCAGCCGCTTCGAGGCGCGCGAAAAACTGCCAAGTTCGGCGACCGCCAGGAACTGCTGGATCTGCTTGATGGTGATCTTCACGCAGCTGTCTCCTGGAGCCGGCAGAGAAGCATACGTCCGTTGCATGCTCGGCCAATTAATATGGAAAAGAATATTAATTTATCAGATAAATCCATCTTGTCGATATAATCGTTTCCATTGATCTTGGGGTCCACGACGTCGGAGCCAAGGCTTCCAGGCGCCTCGCAGAAACATGCCACTTACGGAGCTGAGACGCCCCAATGCCCAACTATCCAGATCTCCAGCTCTATATCGGCGGCGCCTGGCGCAAGACGGCGGAAACGCTGCCTGTCATCAATCCGGCCGACGAGAGCGTGATCGGCGCGGTTCCGGTTGCATCCACCCACGACCTCGACGTGGCCCTTGAGGCTGCCGAGCGTGGTTTTGCCATCTGGCGCAAGACCTCGCCGGCGCGCCGTGCCGAAGTGCTGCGCAAGGCGGCATCGCTTCTGCGCGAGCGCATCGACGAGATCGCCGCAGACATCACTCGCGAACACGGAAAGCCGTTCCAGCAGGCACGCCTCGAGGTGATCCGTGGCGCCGAGTTCTTCGAATGGGATGCGGGCGAAGCGCAACGCATCTATGGCCGTGTCATCCCCAGCGAGCCGGGCATCCGCTACATCGTTCACCACCAGCCGATCGGCACGGTGGCGGCGTTCTCGCCGTGGAATTTCCCGATGAGCCAGCCGGCGCGCAAGATTGCCGGTGCGCTGGCTGCCGGCTGCTCGATCATCATCAAGGCCGCTGAGGAAACCCCGGCCGGCTGCCTGCACATTGCCCGCGCCTTCCATGACGCCGGCCTGCCAGCTGGCGTGCTCAACCTCGTCTTTGGTGTGCCGGCGCAGATTTCCGAATATCTGATCCCGCAGGAGCCGGTGCGCCTGATCGCCTTCACCGGCTCGACCGCTGTCGGCAAGCGCCTCACCGGTCTCGCCGCGCAATATGTGAAGCCGGTGCTGATGGAGCTCGGCGGCCACGCGCCGGTCATCGTCTGTGACGATGCCGATCCGGTGAAGGCCGGTATCGCCTCGGCCATCCGCAAGGTGCGCAATTCCGGTCAGGTCTGCACCTCGCCGACGCGCTTCTTCGTCCATGAGAGCATCTACAAGCCGTTCACCGAAGCCTTTATCGAGCGCGCCCGCGCCGTGAAGGTCGGCAACGGCCTCGACGAAGGCACCGAGATGGGCCCGGTGGCCAACCACCGTCGCGTCGAGGCGATGGAAATGCTGGTGGCCGACGGGCTGTCGAAGGGCGCCAAGCTGCTGCTCGGCGGCGAGCGTCCACGCAACAGCGGCTACTTCTACCCGCCGACGATCCTGTCCGAGCTGCCGGATGATGCCCGCGTGATGCGCGAGGAGCCGTTCGGCCCGCTGGCTGTGATCAACCCGGTGTCCTCGCTGGAGGAAGCCATTGAGAAGGCAAATGGCGTGCCCTTCGGGCTTGCCGCCTACGCCTTCACCAACTCGGCCGCCAATGTCGACCAGATCACCGATGATCTGGAAGCTGGCAACGTGTCGATCAACACGCTGGAGGCCTCGGTTGCCGAGACGCCGTTCGGCGGCGTCAAGGAAAGCGGTTTCGGCCGCGAGGGCGGAGCGGAAGGCATCTTGCACTACACCGTGGTCAAGAACGTCTCGCACCGCATGGCGATCTAGCCGAAGCCCAGAATTCCCGGAAAGGTTCGCATTTCGATGAAGTACGACAAGAAGACCGCCAAGGCCCATTCGCGGGCGACGATGAAGGGTATCTGGGCCGCGGCGCTGATGCCCTTCAAGGATGACCTGTCGATCGACGAGGACGGCTTCCGCCGCAACGTCGACCACTGGATCGGCGACCTCGGCATCGACGGCTTCTTCATTGCCGGCAAGCAGGGCGAGTTCTTCTCGATGTCGCTTGACGAGCGCAAGCGTTGCTTCGACCTCGCCGTCGAGGCCTGCGGTGGCCGCGCCCAGACCATCATGTCCTGCTCCGACCAGAACATGGACGTGGTTATCGATCTCGCCAAACACGCCCAGAAGTGCGGCGCCGACTACATCGTCGTGCACGCGCCGATCCTGCATTTCTTCAAGCAGCAGGACGAGACGCTGCTCAACTACTACCGCACCATTGCCGACAAGGTGGACATCGGCATAGCGCTGTGGAGCCATCCTGACAGCGGCTATTTGATGAGCCCCGAGCTGTGCAACAAGCTGGCGGACATCGAGAACGTGGTCGCCATCAAGTACTCGGTGCCGCGGCCGATGTATTCGGAACTGACCCAGCTTGCGGGCGACCGCATCCTCGTCAGCACGGCCTCCGAGGAGGAGTGGCTGGACAACATCCTGGAGCTCAACTGGCAGCTCTATCTGTGCTCGTCGCCGCCCTATCTCATTCAGACCAAGCACGACAAGCGCATGCGCGAATACACCGACCTTGCCTTTGCCGGCAAAGCCGAGGAGGCGCGCCGCATCCGCGACAGCCTCGACCCGGTGCGCGCAGCACTCAAGGACACGCGCCCGGCCGAGAAGCCGCATTCGCACCAGAAATATTGGCAGCAGTTGCTGGGGCAGACGGGTGGACGCGTGCGCCCGCCGCTGCTGGAACTGACCGAGGCCGAGAAGCGCGCCACCCGTGCTGCCTTCGAAGCCTGCGGCCTGAAGACTTCTGCCTGAAGACTTGGGCTTGACCGACCAATCCGACGCCAGTGCGCCGACCAGAGGAGGAACGACAATGACCAGACGCCTTTCGGCCTTCAGCTTCTCGAAGTGGATCGACGAGCACGCCCACCTGCTCAAGCCGCCTGTTGGAAACCAGCAGATTTGGGAAGACGCCGACCTGATGGTGACTGTCGTCGGCGGCCCCAACAAGCGCACCGACTATCACGACGACCCGGTCGAGGAGTTCTTCTACCAGCTCAAGGGCGACATGATGCTCAAGGTGGTGGACAACGGCAATTTCTACGACGTGCCGATCCGCGAGGGCGAGATCTTTCTTCTGCCGCCGCATGTGCGCCACTCGCCGCAGCGTCCGCAGGAAGGCTCCATCGGCCTCGTCGTCGAGCCTAAGCGCAATGACGGCCTGCTCGACGCCTTCGAATGGTACTGCTTCGAGTGCAACGGGCTGGTCAAGCGCGTCGAGGTCACGCTGAAGAGCATCGTCCGCGACCTGCCGCCCATCTACCAGGCGTTCTACGCTGACGAGAAGGCGCGTACCTGCCCGCATTGCGGAGCCCTCCATCCGGGCAAGACCCCGCCGGAAGGCTGGGTGAAGCTCTAGGCGCATGAAGGCGATCAGACGACATATCGGTGAACTCGGCGTCGACCTGGAGCAGCTGCACGCTGGTCCGGTCGTGGTGACCTGCATTCCCGACATGGCCAATGTCGCCTGGCCGGCCAAAGCGATCTTCGCGGGGCTGTCGCGCGAAGATCTGGAAGTCGCTGCCAAGCGCTCGCCGCCAGGTACCGTCGACCCTGAAGGCGAGACGGTGGCGCTCAGCTTCAACTGCTATGTCGTCCAGACCCCTGATTACGTGGCGCTGATCGACGGTGGCATCGGCGACGGCAAGGAGCGGCCGCACCGGCCGGCCTGGCATCGCCGCGAAACCCAATTCCTCCAGACGCTGCTGGCGCTCGGCATTTCGCCCGAGCGTGTCGACATCGTCATCAACACGCATCTGCACGCCGACCATGTCGGCTGGAACACAAGGCGGGAAGGCGAAACCTGGCGGCCGACCTTTCCCAATGCGCGCTACGTCGTCGCCGAAACCGAGCTTGCCCACTGGATTGGTGTCCACGAGGCCTCGGTTGACGGCAACACGCTGCATGGCGCCTTCGCGGATAGCGTGTTGCCCATCATCCGGTCCGTAGGCTTCGAGGCAGTGGCTTCAGACGCCGAGGTGGCCAATGGGCTGCGGCTGAAGCCGGCGCCCGGACATTCGCCCGGCATGGTGGTGGTGTCGCTCGACACCGACGAGGGCGAGGTGCTGTTCCTGGCCGACGCCGTGCACCATCCGCTGCAGCTCGGCGACGACAGCATCGTCTGCAATTTCTGCGAGGATCCGGCCCAGGCGCGCACGACGCGGATAGGCTTGCTCGATGCGGCAGCTGCTGCGGGCACCGTACTTGCGCCTTACCATTTTCCCGCCCCTGTCTTCGGCCGGCTGACGGCAGAGGCGGCTTCGTTCCGGTTCGTGCCTCTCGACATCGAGGCGACCGGCCAGCCTGCAATCAAAAATGCGCGCTGAAACGCGCCGACCAGAGGAGAACCGACTGTGAGGAAAATCATTCTTGCCGCTTCGATCGCAGCACTTGCGGCGTTTCCGGCTTTTGCCGCCGACCCGGTCAAGATCGGCATGATCACCACGCTGTCGGGCCCGGCTGGCTATCTCGGCCAGGACATCCGCGACGGCTTCAAGCTTGCCATGGAAGACGGCAAGCTGGGCGGCGTGCCGGTCGAGCTGGTCGTCGAGGACGATGGCCTGAAGCCCGGCCAGGGCAAGCAGATCGCCGAGCGTTTCCTCGGCGAAGAAGGCATCAAGCTGTTCACCGGCATCGTCTTCTCAAACGTCGCCGGCGCCACCGTCCCTGATATCGTCGATAACGACGCCTTCTACATCAGCCCCAATGCCGCGCCGTCGAACATGGCCGGCAAGGAGTGCAACCCGAACTACTTCGTCGTCTCCTGGCAGAACGACAGCCTGCATGAGAGTGCCGGCCAGAACGCCACCAATCTCGGCTACAAGAAGGCCTTCGTGCTGGCCCCCAACTACCAGGCCGGCAAGGACGCCATCGCCGGCTTCAAGCGCTACTTCAAGGGCGAGATCGCAGGCGAGATCTACACCCGCCTCGACCAGACGGATTTTGCTGCCGAGCTGGCGCAGGTCCGCGCGGCCAAGCCCGACGTCGTGTTCCAGTTCCATCCGGGCGGTCTCGGCATCACCTTCCTGCGTCAGTACGAGCAGGCAGGCCTGATGAAGGAGATCCCGATGGTGGTGGCGGAGCCGTCGATGGACGGCGTGACGCTCGCCGCCGTTGGCGATGCGGCCCTTGGCCTCAACGTCACGAGCCACTGGAACTCCGACTTCGACAACGCCGCCAACAAGAAGTTCATGGAAGCCTGGACCAAGACCTACAACCGCCCGGTCACCTACTATGCCAGCCAGGGTTACGACGCTGCCCTTGCCTATGCCTCGGCGCTGAAGGCCACCGGCGGCAGCCTCGACGACGCCGATGCGTTCCGCGAAGCCCTGCGCAAGGCTGACTTCGAATCTGTGCGCGGCAAGTTCGCCTTCGGCCCCAACCAGCACCCGGTGCAGAACTGGTACGCGCTGAAGGTCGAGAAGGGCGCCGACGGCAAGCCGATGCTGAAGACGGTCGGCGACGTGTTCAAGGACCACGGCGACGCCTATTCGGCCGAATGCAAGATGTAATCCCGGCCCTGCCGGTCAGGGGGAGGCGGCCCGCGTCGTCTCTCCCCAAGAGTTTTCCCGCGTGAAGTGATCCGAGATGACGCTCTTCCTTGAACAATTGCTCAACGGCGTGCAGTTCGGCGTGATGCTGTTTTTGCTGGCTGCCGGCCTGACGCTGATCTTCGGCATCATGGGCGTCATCAACCTGGCGCATGGCTCGATCTACATGATCGGCGCCTATGCCGGCACCTGGGTCGCGGCCGAGACCGGCTCGTTCTGGCTCGGCATCCCAGCAGCCCTTGCGGCGGCAGCCATTGCCGGCGTCGCCATTGAGTTTCTGGTCGTGCGCAGGCTCTACCAGCGTGACCATCTCGACCAAGTGCTGGCGACCTTTGGCCTGATCCTGATCTTCAACCAGACCATCACTATCCTGTTCGGCCGCCAGCCGCTGTTCGTGTCGATGCCGGCGCTGTTGGATGGATCGGTCGAATTGCTGCCCGGGCTGTTCTACCCGATCTATCGCTTGACCATCATTCTCGTCGGCCTGCTGGTTGCCGTCGGACTGTATCTGCTGATCAACAAGACCCGTATCGGCATGCTGGTCCGCGCCGGTTCGACCAATCGCGAAATGGTGCGCGCGCTCGGCGTCGACATTCGCCTGCTCTACACGCTGGTCTTCGGTCTTGGCGCGCTGCTCGCCGGTCTCGCCGGCTTCATGGCCGGGCCGATCCTCGCGGTACAGGTCGGCATGGGCGAGCAGATCCTGATTACCACCTTCGTCGTTGTCGTCATCGGCGGTGTCGGCTCGATCCGCGGCGCTTTCTTCGCCAGCCTCGTGCTCGGCATCATCGACACCAGCCTGCGCGCCTATCTGCCCGGCCTGCTGCGCCAGGTGATGGTCGGGCCCGAGGCCGACGCACTCGGCGCCGGCATCTCGTCGATGGGCATCTACCTTCTGATGGCGATCGTGCTTCTGATCCGGCCGAAAGGCCTCTTCATCCGGAATTCCTGAGTTGGGTACTGCTGCGCCAATGGAAACTTCACTCAAGCGACCCGCATTGCTTGCCGGTGTGCTGATCGCGCTGATTGCGCTGCCGACGGTGGCGGACCTCACCGGTTACACCGCGCTGACGTCGCTGGCGACGCGCGTGCTGATCTACGGCATCGCAGCGGCCAGCCTCAATTTCGTTCTCGGCTATGGCGGCATGGTCAGCTTCGGCCACGCGGCCTTCTTCGGCATCGGTGGATATGTCGTCGGCATCCTCTACCAGCATTACACGTTGGGCGAGCCGCTTTTCGGCTTCATATCAGGCACCAACCAGCTGCTGATCACCATACCGGTGGCGCTGGTGGTCTCGGGCATCATGGCGGCGCTCATCGGCGCGCTGTCGCTGCGCACCGGCGGCGTGCAGTTCATCATGATCACGCTCGCCTTCGCCCAGATGCTGTTCTTCCTGTTCGTCTCGCTCAAGACCTATGGCGGCGACGATGGCCTGATCATCCGCCGCGCCAACGAGTTGCCGGGCCTAAACATGCGCGACAAGCAGACGGTCTATTATGTCTGCCTCGCCTTCGCGGTGCTGTTTTTCTTCGTGCTCTGGCGCATCGTCAATTCGCGCTTCGGCAACGTCATCGTCGGCCTGCGACAGAGCGAGCGGCGCATGGCGGCGATCGGCCTGCCGGCCTATCGCTACAAGCTGATGGCCTTCGTCATTTCCGGCATGGGCTGCGGTCTCGCCGGTGCGCTGATGGCCAACTTCCTGCGTTTCGCCAGCCCCGACATGCTGCATTGGACCAAATCGGGCGAACTGATGGTGATGGTCATCCTCGGCGGCGTCGGCACATTGTTCGGGCCGCTGATCGGTGCCGCCGTGTTTATCGTGCTGGAAACGCTGCTCGCCTCATGGACGGAGAACTGGCAGCTCGGCCTTGGCCTGATCCTGCTGTTCGTCGTGCTCTACACGCAGGGCGGCGTGCAGGCGCTGGGCGCCCGTCTTTTCGGGAGGCGCGCATGAGCCAGCCGATCCTCAATGTCCGCGGCCTGGTCAAGCGCTTCGGCGGGCTGCTCGCCACCGACCATGTCGACATCACCGTCAATCCGGGCGAGATCCACGCCCTGATCGGCCCGAACGGTGCCGGCAAGACGACGCTGATCTCGCAGCTGATGGGCGAGCTCAAGCCCAACGAAGGCACGATCGAGATTGACGGCAGGGCAGTGGACGGTGTGCCGACCGCCAGGCGCGTGTCGCTCGGGCTGGCGCGCACCTTCCAGATCACCTGCCTGCTGCCCGACTACACTGTGCGCGACAACGTCGCCATCGCCGTGCAGATCCGCCAGGGCCACAGCTTCCACTTCTGGGGCGACGTGCGCCGCGAGAAGATGCTCGCCGAGGAGGCGACACATTTTCTTGCGACCGTGGGACTCGAGGGCCGCGCCGACGAGCTGGTCGCCAACCTCTCCCATGGCGAGCAGAAGCAGCTCGAGCTCGCAGTGGCCCTTGCGACCAAGCCACGACTTCTGTTGCTCGACGAGCCGATGGCCGGGCTCGGCCATGTCGAGAGCCAGCAGATGATCGAGATTTTGCGCGGTCTCAGGAGCCGTGTCTCGATGCTGTTGGTCGAGCACGACATGGAGGCGGTGTTCGCGCTTGCCGACCGCATCTCGGTGCTGGTCTACGGTCGTGTCATCGCCACCGGCACCGTCGGCGAGATCAGGGACAATCCGGAAGTGCGCACCGCCTATCTGGGCGAAGGAGACGAGCTGTGCTGAGCGTCGCCAAACTGCAATCGGGCTATGGCCGCAGCCAGGTGCTCTTCGATGTCGAGCTGGAAATCGGCGACGGCGAGGTCGTCACCCTGCTCGGCCGCAACGGTATGGGCAAGACCACGACAGTCAAGTCGATCATGGGCCTCGTCCGGCCGATGTCGGGTGAGGTGCGCTTCACCGGCCGCGATGTGCGCGGCGCGACGCCGGAGACGGTTGCTCGCCTTGGCGTCGGCCTGGTGCCGGAGGGCCGCCAGACCTTTGCCACACTGACCGTGCGCGAAAACCTCGTCGCCACCGCCGCCAACCGTCTTGGCCGCAAGGACCCGTGGACGCTGGAGCGTGTCTATGCCCTGTTTCCGAGGCTGAAGGAGCGGGCCGGACAAGCTGCGGGAACCCTCTCCGGTGGCGAGCAGCAGATGCTGGTCGTTGGCCGGGCGCTGATGACCAACCCGAAGCTGCTCATCCTCGACGAGGCGACCGAAGGTCTTGCGCCGGTCATCCGCGCCGAGATCTGGGGCTGCATCGAGGCGCTCAAGGCGGAAGGGCAGTCGATCCTTTTGATCGACAAGAACCTCAACGTGCTGAAGCGCCTCGCCGACCGCCACTACATCCTCGAGAAGGGCCGCACCGTCTGGTCGGGCACCGGGGCGGACCTGACCAGCAACGCCGAACTGGTGCAGCGCTATGTCGGGCTCTAAATCTCGCCGCCGCCTGCGGCTCTGCTTCGTCGGCTGGGGCGCCATTGCCAGCCGCGTCGGCGAACTGCTGGCCGATCGGCAGCCTGATGCGGTCGAGATCGTCGCGGTCGCGGTGCGCGATGCCCAGCGAGAGCGGGCTGGCCTGCCGCAAGGCGCGCGCCTGATCGCCGGGCCAGACGAACTTGCCGGACTCGATCTGGACATGGTGATCGAGGCGGCAGGTCGCCCGGCCGTGTCCGCATGGGGCGAGGCGGCCCTGCGCCATGCCGGAAGCTTCGTGGTTTCATCGACCAGCGCCTTTACCGACGAGGCATTGCTCGGCCTGCTGCTCGCAGTGGCCGACGAGGCCGGAAGCCGCATCCTTGTGCCTTCGGGCGCGCTCGGCGACCTCGGCGCGCTGGCCGCGGCCTCCGTGCTGCCGCTCGACGACGTCCGCCATTCGATCGTCAAGCCGCCGCGCGCCTGGTTGGGCACCAAGGCTGCCGAACTTGTCGACCTCGACAAGCTCACCGAGAGAACCGAATTCTTCGCCGGCTCGGCGCGCGAGGCGGCAGCAAGCTTCCCGCAGAATGCCAATGTCGCCGTCATTACCGCATTGTCGGGCATCGGCCTCGACCGCACGCGGGTTGCGCTGGTGGCGGACCCCCATGTCAGCCGCAACGTCCACGAGGTCAGTGCCTCCGGCGCCTTCGGCAAGCTCGATCTCAGGCTTGAAAACGAGCCGCTCAAGACCAATCCCAAATCCTCCGAGATGACCGCGCTCAGCCTCGTCCGCCTCATCGAGAACGGCACGGCGACGCTGGTACGCTGACAGCTGCACATTTTTGAGCCGCGCTCCGACCCTGCTGGGGTCGGGCGAACGGCGGCGTTTGTCGAACGCTCGCCGCCTGGCGTCACCTATTTTACCACCACGATTATCTTGACGTGATCGCCGGTTGAAATCGCTCGCGACTTGCTATAACCACAGTGATGGTTTGATCAAATGAGCGTTTGCCAAGAGGCGTCAGGTGACGAGAAAAGCTATCTACTCCGGCTCTCCCTTCGAGGAACTGGCCGGCTACTCCCGGGCGCTGGTGGACGGCGACTGGGTTTTCGTTTCCGGTACGGCCGGGCATGATCCCGCCATTGGCGGATTCGCACCCGAGGCAGAGGCGCAGGCGCGACGCTCGCTCGCCATCATCGCCGCAGCACTTGCCGAAGCGGATGCGCGCATTTCGGATATCGTATCGGTGCGGGTCTATCTCGCCAGTCGCGACGACGTGATGGCCGTTTCCAGGGTCCTCGGCGAAACCTTCGCCGATCCGCGGCCTACCAATACGACCATCATCTGCGGCTTCCCCGTCGAAGAGATCAAGGTCGAGATCGAAGTGATCGCGCGCCGCAAGGCCGGCGCTGCGGAAAATGACAGTCAGGTGATTTGATGAAGCGGGTAGCCAGGCGTATCTCGGAGACGCCGCAAAAGTCGTTCGGCATGTATCAGAAGGCTGCGGCCCTTGCCGGCAGCGGGCGCGATCTCATTCATCTGGAGCTGGGGCGCCCTTCTGCCGATACTCCGGATCACATCAAGCAGGCAACGATCGCGGCATTGCTGGCTGGCGACGTCCACTACAGCGACCTCAAGGGGACTGCCGGCTTCCGTGAGGTGCTCGCCGAAAAGCTGCGCCGGCAAAACGGCATGGACGTCACCGCCGCCGACGTCCTGGTCACCAACGGCCTCACCCATGCGTCCTTCGCTGCTTTCCTGGCGCTGCTCGACCCGGGTGACGAAGCCATCCTGCTCGATCCTTTCTATCCGCAGCATGTCGGCAAGATCGAACTCGCCGGTGCAAAGCCGGTGTTCGTCCAGCTCGATGCCGGCAACGATTTCACTATCGATGTCGAGCTGATCGAAGCTAAGATCACGCCGCGCACCCGGATGATCGTGCTGGTCAATCCGGTCAATCCAACCGGCCGCGTCTACTCGCGTGCCGAATTGCAGGGCCTGGCCGATCTGGCGATCGCGCGTGACCTGCTCGTGCTTTCCGACGAGGTCTATGAAGACATGGTCTATGACGGCCATGCCCACACCAGCATTGCAGCGCTTCCCGGCATGGCCGAGCGCACCATCACCGCATTTGCATTCACCAAATCCTTTGCCATGGATGGGTGGCGTCTAGGTTATCTGACAGCGCCGGCGTGGGCCATGCCGGGTCTGCTCAAGATCACCGCCAACGACGCCACCCACGTCAATACATTTATCCAGGCCGGTGGTCGCGCTGCGATCACCGGCCCTTCTGAAGTGCTTGCCGACCTGGTTGACGACGACCGGCAGAAGCGCGACCTGGTCGTGCGCCGGCTGAACCAGATGCCTGGGGTGAAATGTCCGTCGCCTCAGGGCGCCATCTACGCCTTCCCTGACATCTCCGCGTTCGGTATTCCCTCGCAGACGCTCGCGGAAAAGATCCTCAACGAGGCGGATGTGGTGGTCGAGGCGGGCAGTTTCTACGGTCAATCGGGCGAGGGCCACTTGCGCGTCTGCTTCGGTTCCGAAAGCCTGGAGCGTCTGGACGAAGGCATGGATCGCTTGTCGCGCTTCTTCAACAATCTGTGGGACGGGCGGGACGGCACGGCAAGTCAGGCGGTAGAAGCCAAGCGAGGCAGTGCATGATCCGGTCGGGAGAAATCATCCTCGAGACCCGCGGACTGTCGCGCAGCTTCGGCGCCCTCAAGGCAGTCGACGGCGTCAACATCTCAGTGAAGGCGGGGCAGATCACCGGCCTGATCGGGCCCAACGGCGCCGGCAAGAGCACGCTGTTCGGTCTCATTGCCGGTGAAGTCCAGCCAAGTGCAGGCGAGGTGATCTTCGCCGGGCAGGGCATTTCAGGGCTTCGGCCCGACCGAATCTTTCGTGCCGGCCTCGCACGCACCTTCCAGATACCTCGCCCTTTCCCGCAGATGTCGGTGCTGGAAAATGTCATGCTCTCGGCGACGGGCCAGTCGGGCGAGAAGTTCTGGAACAACTGGTTTCGCAGCGGGCTGGTCGGCGCCGAAGAGCGCCGCGCCCGCGAAAGGGCGATGGACGTGCTAGCCTTCACCGGCCTGGCCGACAAGGCGCGCGACCTCGCCGGCGTGCTCTCGGGCGGACAGCAGAAGCTTCTCGAGCTTGCCCGCGTGATGATGGTCGATCCGCCGCTGATCCTGCTCGATGAGCCGACGGCAGGTGTCAATCCGACCCTCATTGAAACACTGATCGACAAGATCGTGGCGCTCAACCAGCGCGGTGTGGCCTTCCTTATCGTCGAGCACAACATGGACATGGTCATGCGCATCTGCCGCCACATCGTGGTGATGGCACAGGGCAAGGTGATCTTCGATGGCGAGCCTGCAGGCGTCATGAAGGATCAGCGCATCGTCGATGCCTATCTTGGCGATGTGACAGTGGGAGAACTCGCATGAGCGTGCCCGTCTGCGAGGCGCGCAACGTGCGCGCCAGCTACATTCCCGGCATGCCGATCGTGTTCGACATCTCGGTCACCATCGATGCCGGCGAGCTTGTCACCCTGATCGGCCCCAACGGCGCCGGCAAGTCGACCTTTCTCAAGGCGTTGGCCGGGCTTGTGCTGGTCGAGGGCGGCGAGGTCAGGCTTGGTGGCGAGCGTATCTCCGGCCTGCCGACGCATGAGATCATCGCTGCCGGTGTCGGTTTCGTGCCTCAGACCAGCAATGTCTTTTCGTCCCTGTCGATCGAGGACAACCTCATCAGCGGCGGCCACACGCTGTCGCGGCCGCTGATGCGCGAGCGCGTCCAGCGCGCTTTCGAACACTTCCCGGCCTTGGCCGAGCGCCGCCGCGCTCCGGCCAACGTGCTTTCGGGCGGCCAGCGGCAGATGCTGGCCGTGGCACGCGCACTGATGACCGATCCGCGTGTCATCATGCTTGATGAACCGACCGCCGGTCTCGCGCCGAAAATCGTTCACGAGGTCCTCGATGACCTGCGCCGTCTCGCTCAAAGCGGCGTCGCGGTCCTGATGGTCGAGCAGAACGCCAAGGCAGCGCTTCGCGTCTCCGACCGTGCCTATGTGCTGGTCGAGGGCCGCAACCATATGACGGGGACGGCATCCGACCTGCTCGACAACGACGCCATTGCCGAAGCGTTTCTGGGCTTCCGGAGGAAATCATGATCGGACAAGCAATTGCCGACGGTCTTCTGACCGGCGGCATCCTCGCGCTCGGGGCAATCGGCTATTCGCTTTGCTCCCACATGCTCAAATTCGCCAACTTCGCGCATGCCGAGATGCTGACCTGGGGTGCTTATCTGGCGTTTGCGGTCGTGACGCTGTTGCCGGCAGCACCTGCGATCGGTCCTTTTTCCTTCGGTTGGACGCTGCTGGTCGCCATCGTGGTTTCATGCATCGGCACCGGATTGATCGCCATCGCTGCCGACAGCCTGGTGTTTTCCAGGCTCAGGAAGCGGCGGGCCGGCAGCCTGACCCTGGTTTTTGCCAGCTTCGGCATAGCGCTCATCCTGCGCAATCTGGTGCTGTTCATCTGGGGCGCTGACGCGCACTACTACAGCGAGGAACTGCAGATATCGCTGGAAGTCCTGCCCAATGTCCGGCTGATGCCTGATCAGGTACTGGTACTGGTGCTGACGGTGGCGCTCGTGGTGGGGTTGCACCTGTTCCTGAAATACAGCCGCATCGGCATCGCCATGCGTTCGATGGCCGAGAACCCCGCACTTTCGCAGGTCTGCGGCATCGACATCGCCAAGGTGGTGCGTTGGACGTGGATGCTGAGCGGCGCGCTTGCCGCGATCGCCGGCGTTTTCGCAGGGCTTACCGTGCAGATCCGCCCGGAGATGGGCTTCAGCATGCTGCTCGCCCTGTTTACGGCGGCGATCCTCGGCGGTACCGGCAGCCTGTTTGGGGCGGTTGCCGGCGGTCTCATCGTCGGCCTCACCGAAAGCCTTTCGACGCTGATCATCCCGACCGGCTACAAGGCGGCGGTGCCATTCGGCCTCCTGCTTATCATTCTCTTCCTCCGGCCGCAGGGCCTGTTCTCCAGATCGGCTCGTGCGTGAGGTTCAGATGATCGGGTTTGCTTCCTACATCGTATTTTTCCTGACCGTTGCCCTGATCCTGGGAATTGCAACCCTCGGCCTTAACCTTCAGTGGGGTGGCACCGGGCTGTTCAACGCCGGTATCGTCGGCTTCTATGCGATCGGCGCCTACACCTTTGCCATTCTCACAGCGCCGGCTCGTCCGGAACTGCTCGGCAACTTCGAGCTGCCGTGGATTGTCGGCATCCTGGGGGCAATGGCGGTGGCGGCACTTGCCGCCCTGATCACCGGGCTCGCGACGGTTCGGCTCAGGGGCGACTATCTCGCGGTTGCCACGTTTGGCATCGCCGTCACCATCCAGCTGGTTGCCACCAACTTCGAAGCGTTGACTGGCGGCACCCTGGGTATCGCCTCGATCCCCAACCCGTTCCGCGGCGTGTTTGAAACGCCGCTCGCCAACAATCTGGGTTATCTCGCCGTTGTTGTGGCGATCCTGGCTGTCGCCTACATCGCCCTCGAACGCATCTCACGTTCGCCTTGGGGACGCGTGCTCAAGGCGATCCGCGAGGACGAGGTGGCTGCCGAGACCCTGGGCAAGGACACCCGTGCCTTCCGCCTGCAGGCCTTCATCATCGGATCGACGTTGATGGGGCTCGCCGGCGCTCTCTATGCCAGCTTCATCGGCTTCGTCAGCCCGTTCGATTTCCTGCCCATCATCACCTTCCAGATCTGGACGATGCTGATCATCGGCGGCAGCGGCAACAACCGCGGCGCGATCCTCGGGGCGATCGTGGTCTGGGGTATCTGGAGCGCCATCGGCGCGGCATCTTCCAAAATGGTGCCCGAGCAATACCAGATTTACGGCGGTGCGGCACAGGCGATGGTCATCGGCCTGGCGCTTGTTCTGGTCCTGCTTCTGCGCCCGCGCGGCCTGATCGGCGAGGAGCCGGTTACCTCGAGGCATGCCGCCTGAAAGCGGCGAGCCGACATTCGGCTGTTGAAGCGGCGCTTCATCCTTCCTGAAAACCGTGTCCGGTTTTCAGGGCGATACGCGGAAGAGGTCGGACGTCGAAGTCCGACCGCTCAGGCCTTGTCGACCATTTCCTTGCAGAGACGGCGCAGCAATGCCTGCGTCGTTTCGATATCACCTTTGACGGCCTTTGCCGCGGCGCGGCCGTCGCCTGCGTCCATCGCGTCGATCAGGTCGCGATGATGCGAGCTCGGTTTGTATTTGCCCGACACAAGCACCGGCTCGATATGGCCCGACAGCATGCGCATGTACGGGCCGAAGCGCAGCCACAGGCTCTGGATGAACTGTGTGATGACAGGCGAGCCGCAGCATTCGTAAATGGCAAAATGCAGCTCCTGGTTTCGAGCAAGCATGTCTTCGAGATTTCTGCCGTTGGCTGCCGCCTCATGTTCCTCCACCAGATTGCGGAAGGTGCGCCGGTCGGCCGGCGTGGAGCGCTCGGTGGCAAGCTTGGTAGCAAGCGTCTCCAGCGCGACGCGCGTCAGGCACAGATCGTCCAGAGCGGCCAGGCTGACCGTCGGCACCTGGGCCGAGCCGGTGGTCAGAACCACGAGTGCGTTCTCGGCGATCAGGCGGCGGAGCGCCTCGCGCACCGGCATGTGGCTGGTCTTGAACGTGTCGGACAGCATTGCGATCGTGAGGGTCTGGCCTGGATCGAAATGGCCGGACATCAAGGCCTTGCGCAGCTGGCGATAGACGCCGTCCTGAATTGTCGAGCGCGACGATACCGGTTCCAGGAATTCGACGTTCATTCGTCTTCCTCTTTGATCAAACGATGAATGGTCACATAACATAGAAAAAGTGCCGTGCCGTATCAATTCGGCGGCGGCGCTTATGCATTGCTTTTCGGCGCTACCATTCGACGTGCTGGCCGATGCCGTTCGCTGTCGCGTTCTTCACGGCGCATAAAGCGGCCGCGGCATCCTCCACGGCGATGCCAAGCGATTTGAACACGGTTAGGTCAGACGCCGAGGCTCGACCGGGCCGCATGCCTGCCAGCACTTCGCCGAGTTCGGCGCTGATATGATCGTCGCCGATCACGCCTCGCTCGAAAGGCTGGAGCAGCTCGCCGCATTCGACTGCAGCCTGGCTGCGCGAATCCACGAAGAAGCGTGACGCCGCCACGATATCGTCGCCGAGTTCCCGCGCGCCGCGATTGCTCGATCCGACGGCGTTGATATGGCAACCGGCCTTCAGCCAGCCAAGTTCAAGGATCGGCTCCTTCGAGCCGGTCAAGGTGCACACCACGTCGGCGTTGGCGACAGCCTCTCTGGCACTGTCGGCGATCTCGATGTCGTTTGCGCGGGCAAGCTCGTCGGCCTTGGCGCGGGTGCGGCCCCACACAACGAAGCGTGCATCCGGCACGACCAGGCGCAGCGCATCGATGTGGGTTTGTGCCTGTGTGCCGGTGCCGAGGATTGCGACCGTCCTTGCGTTGGGTCTTGCCAGTGCTGCTGTCGCGACCGCCGATGTGGCGGCGGTGCGTCGTGCGGTAATCTCGGTGGCGTCCAGCACGGCGCGCAACTCACCGGTTTCGCCATCGTTGAGCAGGACCGCACCCTGATGATTGTCGAGACCTCGCGCCGCATTGTCACGGGCGACGAGCACGTCCTTGAGGCACCACATCTTCTGCCCGCCAGAGTGTGCGAAGACAGGCATGAGGCCCATCAGAACCTCGCCCGGGCCGGCGTTCAGCTGGTGGCGCGGGAACAGGCGATATTCGCCTCTGGCGAAGTCGCTCAGGGCCGCACGCATGGCGACGATGCAGTCTGCCATCGGCAGGGCCTCGGCCACGGCTTGCTGGTTGAGGATCAGCATGGATCTACGAACTCCCTGTGCGAGAACAGTCGGCTTGCCGCCGCGATGCGCCGATTCGAGCGCCTGGTGTGTCCGGTCGCAGGCGCGGCGTCCTACAGTCCTTCCCGCCGGTCCTGCCACTTGGCTTGCGCAATGGCAACCGAGGGCGCTGCCGCGGCAAAGCTGCGGAATGGCAGCCCGCGCGGTGAGGCTTGAGGAATGGGCAGGTCGGCAAGCCGCGTGCCCGACACGGCATCCGCCAGCACTTCGCCCAGCATTGCCGTCAAAGCGATGCCGCGGCCGTTGCAGCCGATGCCGCCGATGAAACCGGGACCGAATTCGTAGATGTGGGGCAGGAAGTCCGTGGTCATGGCCGCTGTACCGCGCCAGATGCTGTCGACGGCAGGCACGCGCTTGAGGCCAAGCTCTGCCTGCAAGCGTTGCGCGATCATCCGGGCCATGCGTGGCGCAGCACCCATCGGCAGCATGGACATGCCGCCGCTGATCAGGCGATTGTCGCGGTCGAGCCGGAAGGTGAACAGATTGGCGCGGGTATCGGCGACAGGGTTGCGTCCGGGCGAGATGCGCCGAACCGTCACCTCATCCAGCGGTTCGGTGGCGATCTGGTAGACTTTCAGTGGCACGACGATGCGGCCGAGGCGGCGTGCGACACCCGTCTCCGCCGCATTGCTGCACAAGAGCACGGCGCGTGCACTTATCCGGTGCTCGCCGCTCGCAAGTTGCCAGCCATTGCCGGAGCGCGTAACAGCGTCGACTTCAGCATGTTCATGCAGCACGGCACCTGCCGCGATGGCCGCGTCCGCTAGTCCATAGGCATAGTTGAGCGGGTGCACCGTGCCGCCGCTCCGGTCGATCAATGCTCCGTAGGAATGGCGCATGCCGGCGCGCCGGCGCGCTTCGGTGGCGTCGAGCATGCTTACCGGCCTGCCCAGGTCCTGCCACGCTCTGGCGCGGCGCTCGAGCATCGGCAGCATCTTCTCCGAGTGAGCGACATGCATCCAGCCGACCTGCTCGGCGTTGCAATCAATGGCGTTTTCGCGCGCCGCGGCAAAGACACGATCTGCGCCGACGGCGATCATGTCCAGCAGTCTTGCGCCACGTTCTCTGCCGAGCTTGGCCACAACGGCAGCAGGATCGGCCTTGGCGAAATTTGGGACCACGAAGCCGGCATTGAGCCCGCTGGCGCCGCTGCCGATCACATCGGCCTCAAGCACGGCGACGCGCGCGCCGCGCCTGGCCAGGTGCAGAGCAGCCGTCAGCCCGGTGAAGCCGGCGCCGATGATGGCCACGTCGGCCGTCGTCGTCGCGGCAAGAGGGCGGCCGATCGGGCTCGTATTGGCGGTCTTCCACCAGACTGTTCGTTCATGCTGGGAAGAGGCATATGCCGGTGTGGTGGGCTTCATGGCTTGACGAACTCAGGCAGGCAAAATGCGGTAACGACAGGGGGGGTGCCGGTGAAGGCTGCAATCTCGATCAGGCAGGTCTGTGCGCTGCAACCCTGCGACAGACCCGATGCCGGCACGTCAAGTGTCAGCACATTGGGGTTGCCGTGCTTGTCGAGCCCGGTTTTCGGATCGGGATCGAACCACGCGCCGGTGTTGAGCCGTGCAACGCCGGGCATGATGTCGTCGCTGATCGCCACTGCCGCCAGGCAGCGGCCGCGATCGTTGAACAACTCGACGACCTGGTTTTCGTTCAGGCCTCGCCGTGCCGCATCGGAGGCGTTCATGTAGACGCGTTCGCGGCCGTCCGATTTGCCGCCCTGGCTGTAGGGGCTGGCGTCGAGCTGGCTGTGCAGCCGGCGTGCCGGCTGATCCGTCAGAAGATGCAATGGGAATTTGCCGGCAAGGTCGGCACCGAGCCATTCCTGTGGCTCGAGCCAGACGGCATGGCCCGGACAGTCGTCGAGGCCGAAGCTCGCAATGCGTTCGGAAAAGATCTCGATCTTGCCGGACGGGGTGCCGAGCGGCTTCTTTTCGGGATCGGCGACGAAGTCGCCCAGCATGTTGACGGGTTTGTCCAGCGGGGTCAGGTCGATAAGCCCGTCTTGCCAGAATGTATCGAAGTCAGGCAGGTCGAGACCGCGCTGGCGGTTGATGTCCCGGCATTCCTCGTAGAGACGCGGGAGCCACCCATCCGCATCCAGGCCTTCGCTGAAGATGTCGCCGCAGCCCAGCCGCTCGGCGAGTTCGGCAAAGATCGCATAATCGTCGCGTGCCTCACCTGCAGGCGGGACGGCCTGTTTCATGGCAACGAAGTATGCCTCCAGTGTCGATGAGCCGATGTCGTTGCGCTCGAGCGAGATCGTTGCAGGCAGCACGATGTCGGCGCGCTTGGCCGTCGGCGTCCAATATTGTTCATTGACGATGACGGTGGCCGGCTTCTGCCAGGCTGTCAGGAAGCGATTAAGGTCCTGATGGTGATGGAACGGATTGCCGCCGGCCCAATAGATCAGCTGGATGTCGGGATAGTTCCGGGTCCTGCCGTTGTAGGTAAACGGAGCGCCGGGGTTGAGCAGCATGTCGGCGATGCGGGCGACCGGAATGAAGTCCGGCACGCCTGGCTTGAGCTGCGAGAAGGTCGGGCCCTTGACCTTGGCATGCGCAGAGCCGACCAGGTTGGCTGCACCGTAACCCACGCCGAAACCGCCGCCGGGCGTGCCTATCTGGCCAAGCATCGCCGCCAGTGTCACCACCATCCAGAATGGCTGTTCGCCATGGCTGGCGCGTTGCATCGACCATGACACGTTGAGCATGGTGCGCGATGACGCCATGCGGCGTGCAAGGTCGACGATCGTCGTGGCGGGCACGCCGCTGATCGCTTCCGCCCATCGGGGTGTCTTGGCGATACCGTCGGCCTCGCCGGTGAGATAGGGCGCAAACTTGTCGAAGCCGGTGCAGCAGCGCTCGAGGAAGGCCTGGTCGTGCATGCCTTCCGTGTAGAGAACCCAGGCGAGCGCAAGCATCACCGCCGTGTCGGTGTTGGGCCGGCAGGGTATCCAGCTGGTGACGTCGGCATTGGCGCCGATATTGTCGCGTACAGGGCCGATATTGACGAAGCGGACGCCTGCCTTGCGCATCGCCGCCAGGCCCGAAGGCACGCCATGCAGGTTCACCCCGCCGGCGTTGATCTGTGAATTCTTGACCGGCACGCCGCCAAAGGTGACGAACAGTTCGCAATGCTCGGCCAGTAGATCCCATGACGAGTGGCTCGCCATCAGCTCATCCATGCTGGCGACGATGTGCGGCAGAATGACGTTGGCCGCGCCCAGGCTGTAGGAATCGACATGCCGGACATAGCCGCCGGCGGCATTGAGGAAACGATGGACCTGGCTCTGGGCATGGTGGAAGCGGCCGGCGCTCGACCAGCCATAGGAGCCGCCGAAGATCGCCGAATTGCCGAAGGTGGTACGCACCCGGTCGATCTCGGCTGCGACCAGCTCAAGGGCCAGTTCCCAGTCGACCTCGACGAATGGATCGAGCCCGCGACGCTGCGGTGCAGAGCCCGGGCCGTTGTCGAGCCAGCTTTTACGGATCGAAGGACGCTGGACCCGAAGCCTGTTGAGCTCCGGGGCCAGCTGGTAGAGGCCAATCGGGCTGGGATCCCGATCGCGCCCGAACGCCTTGAGGGAGGGCATTTCGTTTCCTCGGGGTTCGACCTCATAGGTGCCCCAGTGGGAAAGCGTGTAGTTGGTCATGCCCTGTGGTCCGTTACCCGCCGCCCGAGGTCCTAGCTCTCGATTTCGGCGAAGAGCTTCTTCATATCCTCGTTCGAGTAGGTCTTGTCGATGATCAGTTCCTCGCCCTGGATGTGCCAGGACAGGGCCGGGCCGCTGATGTCGCCATAGGCATCGAACTCGATCGTGCCGAGCGAGCCGACGAACTTGATCGGCTTGCCTGCCTTGATCAACTCCAGCGCTTTCTTGAACTCGGCCGGACCCGTGCCGATCACTTCGCCATCCGCGGCCTGCGTTTTGCGGACCGCATCGCGGATAGACGAACCGGACAGGTCCGGTGCGATGTTCATGGCAAGGCCGAGGATCATGACGGCGTCGTATTCGCTGTAAATGCCGGGGCCGTCGGAGCTGATCCCGTATGCGGCGTTGAATGCCTGCTTGAAGGCCTCGATCTCGGGGCCGGCCACTGATGCATTGTCGGTGCCGAAGGCCTTGGTCAGATATTTGGCGCCAACCGCCTTCACGAAGTCGGGGCTGCGCAGCGCGTTGTTGAGAATCAGGTCCTGGGTGCCGCCGAGCGAGATCCATTCACGGGCGATCGTAGCGCCGTCCTGCGGGAAGGCGACGAGGAACATCGCATCCGGCTTTTCGGCGAGAGCTGCCGAAACCTCGGCGCGATAGGAAGCCTGGTTCTCGTTGAAGGCGACCGCCTTCACCACTTCGCCCCCGAGTTTTTCCGTCGCCTTGGAGAAATCCTTTACCAGGCTCGCGCCGTAGTCGTTGTTGACGTAGATGACCGCGATGCGCTTGAAGCCGCGCTCGGCGGCGATCTTGGCCGGCGGATAAGCGAGGTTCTTGACCGTCGGCTGGGTGCGGAAGAAGAAACCGCCGGTCTTGCCTTCCTGGGCGAGCGTGGTCAGCGTCGGCGCCGAAGCGCAGCAGGCGATCTGGGGGATTTGCGAAGGAGCTGCAACCGAAGTCAGGATCGGGATGGTGACGCCGCTGCCGATGCTGGCGGTCAAGGCCTTGACGCCCTCGACATCAACCAGAAACTTGGCCGCGTCGACACCGACATTGGGCTGGCCCTGGTCGTCGCGCAGCACGAACTCTACCTGGCAACCCTTGACGCCGCCGCCTTCGTTGATGTTGGCGATGGCGAGCTGCGCGCTTTTGGCGATGTTCTTGCCCACCGCGCCCATCGAACCGGTCAGCGACAGCACGCCGCCGATCTTGACCGGGCAGGCTGCATCTTCGGCCTTGGCCGAGGTGGAGAATGCGGTTGCCGCGAGCAGGCTGGCCAGCAGAAGGCCCTTTGTCTTGTTCATCTCGAGTCTTCCCCTTGTTTGCATGATGGCATCCGCGTGCTTCGTCTCGGGCCTTTGTTGCCCGTTGGTCAAGCCGTCGCGGAGCGTTCCTTTTGCTCCATCATTTGATCATAAGCGCACAAAAAATTCCGCTTGTAAAGCAACCTCCGAAATGCGCTCGAAGACCCCGGTTGGAGAGTGGTACGTTGGAATAAAATGTATTGATAACAATATATTGCATGCAGGATTGCACTGCCTAACACCCTGCTTTTGACGCGTCTCCGGCACCGGTTCTGGCCTGAAATTGCAGTTGAGCGGATCACATTTTTTGCAAATTTCGCGCCTGTACGAGCCGTCGGACCCGCGTGCGGCTGTTCAGTTCAGGGTCCTGACTTACCCTCAGGCAGCCACCTGTCGGGTCGGCCGGTTCTTCTGGCTGATCGAACCTTGGTCTGCGGTAGCGATGAACAACGCCGGATTGGCGATTGCTGTCATGATTTTGCGGTCCATGAGCCATTTCGATCCATGCGGATTGCCGACCGTTCGAATGGCTCTTGTTTGCCGCTTAGACCCCGAGGACCAGCGCCCCGCCGGTCAGCCCCGCGCCGGCGGCCGCGAGCAGCAGCTTTTCGCCTGACAGGAATGGTCGGATGCAATGTGTCAATGAAAGCGACAGCGGGATCGTCGCGGCAGACGAATTGCCGTAGTCGGCGATGGTCTTGACGATCCTGTCGTCGGCGACGCCGAGCGACTTGCCGACGGCGTTGAAGATGCGCGCGTTGGCCTGGTGCGGTACGAAGCGGCTGACATCGGTGGCGGCGAGGGCCGCAGCAGCGAGCGCTTCCGCCGAGCAGCGGCTCATCATCTCCACCGCCTTGACGAAGACCTCGCGGCCGTTGGCAATGGTCATGCGCGTGTCGGCAATGTCGAGCTCTTCTGCGAAAGGCCGGCTGCTGCCACCGGCCGGGATCTGGATCAGGCCGTAGCCACCGCCGTCGGCGGCGACCGAGGCGCCAAGGATGCCATGCCCGGCTTCCGCAGAAGGCGCCAGGACGACAGCACCGGCGGCATCGGCAAAGAGCACGGCACTTGCGCGCTCGGCTGGGTTGATGCGGCGGCTCAATATGTTGGCGGCGATCACCATGGCCGGCTTGTTGTGCAGTCGCACGAAGCCGTCGGCGAAGGTCAGGGCATAGATGAAGCCGGCGCAGGCGCCGGCGAGGTCGACGCCGCCGGCATTGGCGAGCCCGAGCCTGTGGGCCACCAGCGGGGCGCTCGGTGGCAGCAGATGATCCGGCGTCGAGGTGGCAAGCAGCAGCAGGCCAATGTCGCCGCGCGCGATTCCGGTCTGTTCCAGCGCCATTTCGCCGGCCTTGGCGGCCAGTCCCGACAGCGTGTCCCCGGGTTCTGCCCAAAAGCGTGAGCGGATGCCGGTGCGGGTTTCGATCCAGCCGGCGTCGAGGCCAAGGCTCGCCTCGATCTCGGCGTTCTCGACCTTGCGGGCCGGCACGTGGTGGCCGAAGCCAGCGATGCGCGCGGTGCGGCTCATCCAGTAACAGCCAACTCGGCAGCCTCATCGACTGCGTCATAAAGCCGATCGAGCTCATCAGAAGTTACGCAATAGGGCGGCAGCACGTAGACAACGTTGCCGAGTGGCCTGACCAGCAGGCCGCGCTCGAGGAAGAACGCGCGCAGCTTCGGCCCGACTTCGGCGAGGTAACCTGCCTTGCCGACGCGCAGATCAAGCGCGGCGATCGTGCCGGTGCTGCGCAGGTTCTCGAAGCGTGGGTCATTGCGGAAGCGTGCGATCTTGTCCGCCTGCCTCTTCGACAAAGCGGTGACCCGCTCGACCACCGGCTCGTCGCGCCAGATCGCAACATTGGCGAGAGCTGCGGCGCAGGCGATCGGGTTTGCGGTGTAGGAACTCGAATGGAAAAAGGTCTTGGAGCGGTCGGTGGAGAAATGCGCGCGAAAGATCGCGTCGGTGGCCAGCGTCGCCGCCAGTGGCACAGAGCCTCCGGTCAGGCCCTTCGACGTGCACAAAATGTCGGGTGAAATGCCTGATTGTTCGCAGGCGAACATGGTTCCGGTGCGGCCCCAGCCGGTCATCACCTCGTCGGCGATGAGCAATGTGCCCGACTTCTCAGCGATACGCTTGAGCGCGGTCAGCACCCGGGCTGGATACATCAGCATGCCGCCCGCGCCGAGCACCAAGGGCTCGACGATCAGTGCTGCCGCCTTGCCGTCGCGCGTCAGCGCCTCGAAACGGTCCAGCGTTTCCTGCTCATGGCCGGCGGCCGGGAAAGGAATGGTGTCGACCTCGAACAGCAGCGGGTCGTAGGCGGCGTTGAACACGCCGCGTTCGCCGACACTCATCGTGCCGATCGTGTCGCCATGGTAGCTGTGCTCCATGACGACGATACGTGAGCGGGCATCGCCATTGTTGCGGTGGAAGCCAAGCGCCATCTTCAGCGCCACCTCGACGCTGGTCGAGCCGCTGTCGGAATAGAACACCCAGTCGAGCCCTGATGGAGCCATCTCGACCAGCGCGGTGGCCAGTTGTTCCGCCGGCTCGTGGGTCAGGCCGGCGAAGATGACCTGGTCGAGCGTTTCGGTGGCGTTGCGGATGGCGCTGACGATTTTTGGATGCCTGTGTCCGTGGGTGATGACCCACCAGGACGAGATCGCATCGAGGATGCGCTTACCGTCTACAGTTTCGACATAGGCGCCCTCGGTGCGCGCAATCATGGGCGGCACAGGCTCGGTGGCATGCTGGGTGAAGGGATGCCAGACAGCAGACCGGCTCATGGCTTTACCTCGAAGAACCGGGCCTCCAGGAAATCGGACGCTTTGAACGACGCCTGCATTGCGGCCAAAAGCGTCCCAGGCGTCAGCGCTTCGAGGCGCGGCAGGCGGCCGAGCACGTGTACCTTGCCCATCTCGGCGATGGTGCGCTGGGTGTCGACCATCTCGTCGCCGATGAAGGCCACGCCCAAAAGCGGGACCGCGCGGCTGCGCAGAGCTTCGATCGACAGAAGCGTGTGGTTGATCGTGCCGAGCCCGGTGCGGGCACAGAGCACCACCGGTGCTGCCCAGCGCGCGAAGACGTCGATGTACAGTGTACGCCTGTTGACCGGCACCATCAGGCCGCCGGCGCCTTCGACAACCAGCGGCCGCTGAGTGATAGGCAGGGCCAGCGCGTCGGCATCGATCTCGACACCGTCCAGTTCTGCAGCGCGGTGCGGCGACAGCGGTTCTTTCAGCCGCCACGTCTCCGGCAGGACCCGGTCGCCGGGCAGGCCAGCAAGACGGGCGACGATCTCGCTGTCGGTCTCCTCCTCGATGCCCGACTGCACCGGCTTCCAATAGACGCCGTCGAGCAGGACGGTGAGGCCCGCTGCAAACACGGTCTTGCCAATGCCGGTGTCAGTCCCGGTGACGACAATTGTGTTGCTCATTGCTTCCATTCCTCAGCCAGCGCGTCGAACAGCGCCGTAACATCGTCCTCGCCGACATTGAGCGTCAGCGAAATTCGCAAGCGCGCTGTGCCCTCCGGCACGGTCGGCGGGCGGATGCCACGCACATCGAAGCCGCGCGCCTGCAGCACCTCGGCCAGCGCCATGGCTCGAGCATTGTCGCCGACGATGATCGGCAGGATCTGCGATCCGCTCGGGGGGAAGCCCAGCGCCAGAGCCTTTTCGCCCGACAGCGTCACCAGCTTCGCCAGCCTCTGGCGGCGTTCGGGTTCGTCGGCAATGATGTCGAGCGCGGTAGCCGACGCCACCGCCATCAGCGGCGAGGGGGCCGTGGCGTAGATGAAGGGCCGGCAGCGGTTGACGAGGTAGTCGCACAGTACTGCAGGTGCAGTGACCAGCGCGCCCGAAGCGCCCAGCGCCTTGCCGGATGTGTGCAGCGAAACCACATTGTCACGGCCTTCGAGATGGTGCGCCAGTCCGCGCCCTTCGGGGCCGTAGATGCCTGTCGCATGCGCCTCGTCGATGAACAGGAATGCCTCGTGCCGGTCGGCGACGGCCATCAATTCGTTCAGCGGCGCGGCGTCGCCATCCATGCTGTAGAGGCTTTCGACCACGATCCAGGCCCGTCCGGTGCCGCCGCCCGTGCGCCAGACCCTGATGGCGTCTTCCACGGCATTGGCGTCGTTGTGCCTGACTTCCACCACCTCGGCTCGGCCGGCGCGCGCGCCCTCATGGGCGCTGGCATGGATCAATTCGTCGAGGACGATCAGGTCGCCCTTCTGCGGCAGGGTGGTGAGCACGGCGAAGTTGGCGACATATCCACCGCCGAAAAACAGTGCCCGTTCAGCGCCGAAGAAGCTTGCTGCCTTGGCCTCCAGCGCCTCATGCTGCGGATCGTTGCCGCGCAACAACCGTGAGCCGGTGGCGCCCACTGGCGTGCCATTGGCAAGCGCTGTCGCGACCGCATCGGCCAAACGCTTGTTGCCCGCCAGTCCGAGATAATCGTTGGAAGCAAAATCGAGCCCGGCGCGACCGTTCAGTGAGCGCAGCCGGCTCTTGCGGGCCAGCCCGCGCAGGCTGGCCTCGTAGCGGTCGAGCAACGCTCGCCCGGTCACTCCGCCTCGCGCTCCATCGGCTGGATGCCGAGGCGACGGAACAGCATGGTGTCCTTGTCCTCGCCGGGGTTCTCGGCGGTCAAAAGCGTGTCGCCGACGAAGATCGAGTTGGCGCCGGCAAAAAAGCACAGCGCCTGCATCTCGTCGCTCATCGCCGTGCGGCCGGCCGACAGGCGCACATGCGACTTCGGCATCATGATGCGGGCGAGTGCGATGGTGCGCACGAATTCGATCGGCTCGATCGGTTCGGCCTCGCCCAGCGGCGTGCCTTCGATCGGGATCAGCATGTTGATCGGCACCGAATCAGGATGTTCGGGCAGGTTGGCCAGCGTTACCAGCATGTCGACGCGGTCGGCCTTTTCCTCACCCATGCCGACGATGCCGCCGCAGCACACCTTGATGCCGCTGTCGCGCACATTGGCCAGCGTATCGAGCCGGTCGGCGAAGGTGCGGGTGGAGATGACTTCGCTGTAGTAGCGTTCCGAGGTGTCGATGTTGTGGTTGTAATAGTCGAGGCCGGCCTGCTTCAGGCGCTGTGCCTGGCCGAGATCGAGCATGCCAAGGGTCATGCAGGTCTCCATGCCGAGTTCCTTGACGCCTTCGACCATGGCGACAACGGCATCCATGTCGCGCTCCTTGGGGCTGCGCCAGGCAGCCCCCATGCAATAGCGGGTGGCGCCGGCATCCTTTGCCTTTTTCGCTTCGGCCAGAACGCGCTGCACTTCCATCAGCTTGGAGGCCTTGAGCCCGGATTCATGGCGCGACGACTGGCTGCAATAGCCGCAATCCTCGGGGCAGCCGCCGGTCTTGATCGATAGCAAGCGCGACAGCTGGACCCGGTTGGGGTCGAAGTTTTGGCGATGAACCGTCTGCGCCCGGAAGATGAGATCGTTGAACGGCAGATCGCAGATCGCCTGGGCGTCTTCGCGGCTCCACTGGGGAAGTGCCCCATTGAGCGGCTCCGCGGCTGCATTCAGGTGCAATTCGGCGTTCATACGCTCTCCACTGCCAAGATGTGTCCTTGCCATCCCTACCCGGGGCGGGACCTTTGCCTTGGTCAGGGGACCGTGTCCAGTCCAATATCGAGGATGGGTGCACTGTGAGGCAGCCGGCTGACGGAGAGGAGGGCGACGCCAGCGCTGGAAAAGGCCAGCGCCGTGCGACCTGACGCCGTCGACAGCAGTCGTTTGTCAGATCCTGACGGTGCCAATAAACGGTCAACATGCATTTGCGGTGGGTGTCGTTCAGCGACCCGCCTATGTTGCTCAGTTGCGCTGGGCGGCGGCCAGGCCATGCTTACCTGCCGCTCGGGACAATGCCGATACTATGTCGACGCGCTGATCCTAGCGGTGATGCAGCACCAGCGGCGCCGGGCCTATCCTGACGACTTCCATACGGTAACCGAACACCTCTTCGAGAATGTCGGGCTGCAGCACTTCGCTTGGCGCGCCGTCAGCAATCACGCGCCCGCCTTTCATGGCAACGATGCGGTCGGCATGGATGGCGGCGTGATTGATGTCGTGCAGGACGACGATCACGGTGCGCCTTTCGCGGTCGGCGGCGGAACGCAGGTCGCGCATCAGCTGGCGGGCGAACTGCATGTCGAGATTGTTGAGCGGCTCGTCCAGAAGCATGTAGTCGGTGCCCTGGCAGAAGGCCATGGCGACGAGCGCGCGCTGGCGCTGGCCACCGGAGAGATGATCGAGAAAGCGGTCGGCCAGGGGCAGCAGGTCGAACTGTTCCAGTGCCGCCTCGATCAGCGCGCGGTCGCGCTCGTCGGCGCGGCCGCGATTGTGCGGGAAGCGGCCGAAGCCGACCAGCTCGCGCACCTTGAGGCGGCTTGCCACCGCCGGGTCCTGGCGAAGGATGGCGAGCTTCTGCGCCATCAGCCTTCCCGGAGTGGTGTCGACGGGCAGTCCGTCGACCGAGATCGAGCCGGTCTGCAGCGGCTGCAGCCGTGCGACCAGCGACAGCAGGCTCGATTTGCCGGCGCCATTGGGGCCGACCAGTGCCGTCAGCCCGCCCTTGGGCAGCGTCAGCGAGATATCGTGCAGCACCCTTGAGGTGCCGTGGTTCAAGGAAATGTTGTTGATCTCGATCATCGCCGGCTCACTGACCAAAGCATGCACAGGAAAACGATGCCGCCGACGAACTCGATGACGACGCCGAGCGTCGAAGCACCGCCGAGCCCGTGCTGCAGGATTGTCTGGCCGCCGAGCAGCACGACAACAGAAGTCAGCGTTGCTGCCGGCAGAAGCAGGCGGTGCCTGCGGCTGCCGACGATGCGCTCGGCCAGCGCCACCACCAACAGGCCAAGGAAGGCGACGGGGCCGACAAGCGCTGTCGATACCGCGACGAGCGCTGCCACCAGAAGCAGCAGGCCGGCCAGCGTCCTCGTCCAGTCGACGCCGAGGCCGATGGCGCTGCCGGCGCCCAAGGCTACAATGTCGAGCAGGTGGCGCTTGTGCCAGACGATGGCGCTTGCTGCGAGCGTCACCACCAGACCGATCAGCACGAGGTCGGTGCGTACGGTGTTGAAGTCGACATAGCTTGCGCCTTGCGCGACCGCGAAGGCGTTGGGGTCGATGACGCGTGCCAACAGGCTGGCGAGGCTGCGGAACAACACGCCCATGACGACGCCTGCCAGCAGCAGCAGTCCCATGTCGTAGCGGCGGCGTAGCATCGGTACGAAGATTGCGAGCGCCAGGGCCATCATGACAGCGGTTTCAACGGCGAATTTTAGCCGCGGCTCGAGCGCCACGAACCCGGTGACGCCGAGCGCTGCGACCATGGCGATCTGGCCGAACATGTAGAGTGCGTCGAGCCCCATGATCGAGGGCGTGAGGATGCGGTTGGCGGTGACGGTCTGGAAGACGACGGTCGAAACCGCGATCGCCACGCCGACTTGCGCAAGCGCCAGCAGCCTGATGGCACGCAGTTCGAGCGCGAACCAGATGTTGCCGCGCAGGCCGACGCCCATATAGGCGCAAGCTGCCAGCAGTGCCGCGCCGGCAAGAAACCACAGCCGCCGCTCAGCCATGGTCGGTCCGCCGAAAAAGAATCCAGAGGAACAGCCCGGCCCCGACAACGCCGAGCACGGTGCCGACGGGGATTTCGTAAGGATAACGGATGACGCGGCCGAGGATGTCGCAACCGAGCACCAGGGTCGAGCCGGTGGCGGCGACCCACGGCAGGGCGGCGCGCAGATTGTCGCCCATCAGCCGCGATACGAGATTGGGTACGACCAGGCCGACGAAGGGGATCATGCCGACAACGACCACACCGAGCGCCGAGATGATGGCGATCATCACCAGTCCGAGCTGGACGATGCGCTGGTAGTTCAATCCGAGGCCGGTGCTGATGTCCCGTCCCATGGAAGCAATGGTCAGCCTGTCGGCGATCCACCAGGCGAAGACGACGGCAGCGGCGACGAGCCACAACATTTCATAGCGGCCGCGCAGCACTCCCGAAAATTCGCCTTTGGTCCACACATCGACGAATTGCAGCAAATCGAACTGCCAGGCGATGAAGGTGACGGCGGCGCCGACGACACCGCCGAAGATCAACCCGAACAGTGGGATGAGGAAGGGCTGGGTCGGCGGAAGGCGATGCGCCATGGCGAGAAAGGCCGATGTGCCGGCAAGTGCCGCGCCGGCGGCCACGACGGTCTTCGTCGCGATGGAGGCGGCCGGAAAAAGGATGGTGACGGCAAGCACGCCGAGCGCCGCGCTCTGGTCGGTTCCTGTCGTCGTCGGCTCGACGAAACGGTTGCGCACCAGGATCTGCATGACCAGTCCGGCGATGGCGAGCCCGGCGCCGACGAGGATAGCCGCGAGCGTTCGTGGCAGGCGGCTCACCAGCAACAGCTGAAGTGCTGCAGGATCGACTGCAGCGCTTCGGATCGACAGGTCGTCGACGCCGATGCCAAGACTGAGCAGGAACAGCAGGACGAGGCTGGCGCCGACCGCAACACGTGCGGCCGGCAGGGTCTTCGGCATCACCGCGCCTTGGTCACTGATCACTGGGCCTTGGCGAAGGCCTGCTCGATGACCGAGAGCACGCGCTGCGTCGAGTTCACGCCGCCGGCGGCGATGTAGAAGTCGGCGGCTGGAAGGTAGATGACCTGCCCCTTCTTCCAGGCGGTGGTGCCGGCGACCAGTTCGTTGTCCAGGGTCGCCTTGGCACCCTGGTCGCTGGAGCCGATGGCGGCAGCGCGGTCGAGCACCAGCAGCCAGTCAGGGTTGGCCTTGCTGATGAACTCGAACGAGACCGCCTCGCCATGGCCGGAGGCCTCGATGTTGGCGACAGCGGGCTCGAGGTCGAGCGCCTTGTGCACCCAGCCGAAGCGCGAGCCGGCGCCATAGGCGGTGATCTTGGGGCCGTTGGTCATGATGATCAGGGCCTTGCCCTTGCCCTTCACGGCCTGGCGCGCGGCCTCGACCGCCGCGTCCAGCTTCCCGGCGGCGGCAGCGGCCTCATCGGCCTTGCCGAAGATCGCGCCATAGGCGGCGAGCCGTTCCTTGGCCTGGCCCAAGAGGTCGTCGCCATCCATGGTCATGTCGATGGTGGGAGCCACCTTGGCCGTGGCCTCGGCCTTTGCCGACGAGCGGCCGCCGACCACCACGAGGTCTGGGGCCAGTTCGTTCAGTGCCTCAAGATCGGGCTCGAACAGCGTGCCGATCTTTGCGGCATCCTTGTTGGCCTCGGTCAACTCCGGAACAAACAGCTTTTCGGGAACGCCTGAAGGCTTGATGCCGATGCTGGCCAGCGTGTCTATGGCGGCCATGTCGTAGACGGCAACCTTTTGCGGCACCTTGTCGATGGTTTTCGATCCGGTGGCCGTCGATACCTCCACCGCCAGGGCGGGGGTCGCGACCATGGCCAGCGCTGCGGCCATGGTGGCCAGCTTCCGAGCGAACTTCATGACTTGGCTCCGTATTTCATCGAAGGCTGAATAAACCTTCATGCTTTTGTCCAGTTTTCGCTTATCAGGATTTTTGCGGTGGCAACAAGCCCTCATGGCACTTGTTAGAGTTTTTGTGATTGCGCCGGACAAGACACGGCTACGCCTCGCCTCTGCGGGGGCAGGCGCTCCATGCGGTGGACTTGTCGGCTTCGCGAAAGGCAAACCGGACGAGATGGTCGTCGATTACGGATTTGGCGCGGGCCAGTTGTTCGCCGTCGGGCGCGACCAGATGGATCGTCAGGCCGCTGTCATCGGCATCCATCACCGCCTTGGCGAACGGAAACAGGCATTCGGCATGGCGCTCGGAAAAGGTGACCTCGATCTTGTGGGCAAAATGCTTGCAGAGCTGGGTCATGTACTTCTGCCCGTGCTCGCTCTCGAACCGACCGGTTGTCTCGTGCATAGAATCTTTCCTCTAAAACTCAACTTATCGCACATAGGTACTCGCCGGGGTTCATTTGGCAATGGTTCAGTGCCGCTGGCCCGTGGCAGGCGTACACGGCACTTGCCTATTGCTCAGCGATCCGCTGCAATAAATTTCACCGAATGAACGATCCGACCACTTGTCAGCCTGAAATATATTTCATAGTGTGAATTTTATTGACAGATGGACGCAAGGCTGCAATTCTCATTTCACCGGACTTCGGGAGGAAGTTCGGGCAATCAATCCATACGGCGCAGCATCTCCGGTGCTGGCGAAGGTTATTGATCTGGCTTCGGCCAAGGGAGGGAACTTGCGTAAATTTCTGAGCACTTTCGCGGCCGCGGCTGCGGTCTCGACCATTCTCGGGATGGGCTATGCCCAGTCGGCCGAGAACCCGTTCAAATGCGCGCCCGGCGAAAAATACGTCATGAACGTCATGGTGTCGGGCGTCGAATACTGGTTCCCGGTCTACGAGATGTTCAAGCAGGCCGGCCAGCAGTTTGGCTGCGAGACCGCCTACACCGGCACGCCGGAATATGACGTCAACAAGCAGATCGCGACCTTCGACCAGGCGCTGGCCCAGAAACCGGCCGGCATCCTGGTGCACCCGATGAACTCCGATCCGTTCATCGAGCCGATCAATCGCGCCATCGAGCAGGGCACCGCAGTCGTCACCTTTGCCGCCGACTCGCCCAACTCCAAGCGCACCTCGTTCATCACCTCGGACAACCTGGCCGAAGGCACCTATGCCGCCGACGCGGTTGCCAAGGCGATGGACGGCAAGGGCGAATACGCCGTGCTGGAAAATCCCGGCCAGGACAACCACGACAAGCGCATCTCCGCCTTCATCGCCCGCATGGAGGCCAAGTGGCCGGACATGAAGCTGGTCGGCCGCGCTGCCTCGAACCAGGATCCGACCAAGGCCTACCAGGCCGTGCTCTCCCTGGCGCAGGCCCATCCCGACCTCGGCGCCGTGTTCATGCCGGAAGCCAACTCGGCCATCGGTGCAGCACAGGCGGCCAAGGAAGGCGGCGGCAAGATCAAGGTCATGCTGGCCGACGTGAACGCCAAGATCCTCGACATGATCAAGGCCGGCGAGATTTACGGTTCGGTCAACCCGAACCAGGGCATGCAGGGCTATATGGGCTTCATGCTTCTATGGCTGGCCAAGCATCCCGAACTGATCGACCCGATGAACGACACCAAGCGTTCGGGCGCCAACGGCATGAGCGTGCCCTTCGTCGACAACGGCTTCTCGATCGTGACGGCCGAGAACGCCGACGACTTCTACTGGGACAAGTATCTCAAGCGCCGCGGCACCAAGGGCATCGAGGAATAGATTTCCTTAGCCTTTCATGCCTTGCTTGAAGATCGCCGGGGCGTCCGCGCCCCGGCATCGACCGGCCCCCAAACGCAGCGAAAGTTGACAGATGTCGACGCCCATTCTCAAGATATCAGGAGTTTCGAAGTCGTTCGGCGCCATCAAGGCGCTGACCGGCATCGACTTCTCGCTGGCGCCTGGCGAGGTGCATGCGCTGTGCGGCGAGAATGGCGCCGGCAAGTCGACGCTGATGAACATCATTGCCGGCGTGCTGCAGCCTGACGAAGGCGAGATCCGCCTTGCCGGTGAGCGCACTGTCATCGCCAATCCGGCCGCGGCGCAAAAGCTCGGCATTGCGCTGGTGCACCAGGAGATCGCGCTCTGCCCCGATGCGACGGTCGCCGAGAACATCTTCATGTCGGCGATCAATGCCCGTCGTGCGCCGCTGATGAACTTCCAGCGCCTCAATGTCGAGGCGCAGAAGGTGATGGACCTGCTTGCGCCCATCCCGGTGCGCACCAAGGTCGGCGATCTCTCCATTTCCAATCAGCAGCTGGTCGAGATCGCCAAGGCGCTGACGCTCGATTGCCGTGTGCTGATCCTCGACGAACCGACGGCAGCCCTGACCGAGCCGGAAGCGCAGCGGCTGTTCACTATTGTCCGCGAGCTCAGGGCGCGCGGCATCTCCGTCATCTATATCAGCCACCGCATGGCCGAGATCTTCTCGCTGTGCGATCGGGTGACGGTGTTTCGCGACGGCCGCTATGTCGCCACCGACGAGATCGCCGCGACCTCGCCCGACGAGGTGGTGCGCAAGATGGTTGGCCGCGAGATCGCCCAGCTCTATCCCGACAAGCTCGGAGCGGACGAAGAGACCGGCCGCACCCTGCTCAAGGTTGCCAATCTCTCCGATGGCGCGCGCTGCTTCGACGTCAGCTTGGAATTGCGCGCCGGCGAAATCCTCGGCATTGGCGGGCTGATCGGCTCGGGCCGCAGCGAAATGGCCCAGACGATGTGCGGCCTGAGGCCGTCGACTTCAGGCAGTGTTGAAATCGACGGCAAGCCCGTCAGGATTTCATCATATGCCGACGCGGTGAAGGCGGGCCTGGTCTATCTCTCCGAGGACCGCAAGGGCTCGGGCGTCTTCCTCGACATGTCGATTGCCGCCAATGTCTCGGCGCTCGACCTCGGCAAGCTCACGGGAAAACTCGGCCTGCTCGACCGTCGGGCCGAAACCGCGCAGGCAACGGAGCTGGCGAAGCGGCTCGGCGTGCGCATGGCGGGCGTCGGCGCTGCCGTCTCGACGCTGAGCGGTGGCAACCAGCAGAAGGTGGCGATTGCCAAGCAGTTGTCGGTCGGCCCCAGGGTCATGATCATGGACGAGCCGACGCGCGGCATCGATGTCGGCGCCAAGGCCGAGATCCATCGCCTGCTGCGTGAGCTTGCCAGGCGCGGCGTGGGCGTCATCGTCATCTCGTCCGAGATGCCGGAACTCATTGGCCTGTGCGACCGCGTTCTGGTGGTGCGCGAAGGACGTATAGCAGGCGAACTTGCTGCCGACGAACTCGGCGAGGAAGCCATCATCATGCTCGCCTCCGGCGTGCAGCCAAACTCACAGAATGCCAGGGCTCAAAATGTCGCCTAGGGAAGCGGAAGCACCGATCATGACGGCTCAGATCAAGACCGAAAGCCAGGGCGCGCGCTGGAACCTTGCGCGGCTCGGCTCGATGCGTGAGGCAGGGCTGATCGTCATCATCCTGGCGCTGAGCATCGCCATGTCGTTCGCCTCGCCGCACTTCCTGACATGGGGCAACTTCCGCGCCATGCTGATGAGCTTCTCCATCGAGGGCATCGTCGTCGTCGGGATGACCATCCTGCTCATCGTCGGCGGCATCGACCTGTCGGTGGGCTCGGTCGTCGCCTTCTCGATGGTGGTGTCCGGTGCACTGTTTCTTGCAGGGCTCGACCCGTGGACCGCGAGCCTGATCGGCATCGCCGTCAGCGCGCTCATCGGTGCCGTCATGGGCTTCTTCGTCACCGTGGTCGGGCTCAATCACTTCATCACTTCGCTCGCGGCGATGGTGATCGTGCGCGGCCTGTGCCTGATCGTCACCAAGGGCACGCCGCTGTCGCTGTTCACCCTGCCGCCGGCCTTCAAGGCGATTGGCCAGGGCAGCTTCCAGGGCGTTCCCTATGTCATCATCATCTTCGTGGTGGTGGTTGCCATCTTCGACTTTTTGCTGCGCCGGGCGACCGCCTTCCGCAAGGTTTTCTACACTGGCTCCAACGAGAAGGCGGCGCAGTATTCCGGCATCCGCACCAAGCAGGTGAAGTTCTGGGTGACGGTGCTGTGCTCGACGCTCGCCGGCTTTGCAGGTGTCATCTACATGTCCCGCTTCGGGGCGGCCACGCCCACCTTCGGCGCCGGCATGGAGCTCAACATCATCGCCGCAGCCGTGATCGGCGGGGCCTCGCTCAATGGCGGCTCGGGCACCATCTTCGGTGCGATCCTCGGTATGGCGCTGCTTTCGGTGGTCACCAGTTCGCTGATCCTGCTCGACATCTCGGTCTACTGGCAGGACATGATCAAGGGCTGCATCCTGCTCGCCGCCGTCTCCATCGACCACCTGCTTCACCGCAGGAAGGCATGAGCGGGAGACGCATGATGGCAAATGGAAACTCACGCGACGAAATCGCCGGTGCTCGCCAGATGCACCAGGCGCTTGTGCTCCACTACATGGAAGGCAAGACCCAGGCGGAGATCGCCCACGAGCTTGGCATCTCGCATGCGACGGTCAACCGCCTGATCAAGCGCGGCCACCAGATGGGCCTGGTCGAAATCAGGATCAAGTCGCCGATCGAACACCTCGTCGCCATCGAGGCGCGGCTGGTGGCGCTTGGCGGCCTCAAGCGCGCGGTGGTGGTGCCGTCGCTCGGCGACAATCCGCAGACAGCACTTCAGCGCGTCGGTGAAGCCGCAGCAACGCTGCTGCAGGACACGATCAAGGACGGCGACACCATCTCCATCACCGGCGGCAAGGGTGTCTCGGCCGTGGTCGCGGGCCTCAATGGCGGGCGCCAGGTCAAGGTCGAGGTCATTCCCGCGACCGGGCTCGTGCAGGGCAAGCACTACACCGACGTCAACCATGTGGCGTCGCTAATGGCCGACAAGCTCGGCGGCCGCGCCTTCCAGGTGCATGCACCGCTGTTTGCCGACAGCCCCGAACAGCGCAACATGCTGATGGGGGTCAGCTCCGTCTCCGACGTGTTCCGCAAGGCGCGCGAGGCCAATGTCGCGGTGGTCGGCATCGGATCGATCCTGACCGACGACTCTAGCTATTACGACCTGCATCCCTCGTCGAGTACCGACCGCCAGGCCATCGAGCATTCGGGGGCGGCGGGCGAGCTTCTCGCCCATCTCGTCGATGCCCAGGGCAAGGTCTGCGACTACAGCCTCAACCGCTGCCTGGTGTCGCTGACACTGGAAGAATTCGCCACCATCCCGCGCACCATCGGTGTTGCCAGCGGCACAAGCAAGGTCGCGCCGATCCTGAGCGCCATGCGTGGCAACCACCTTGAAACCATCGTTACCGACGAAGCCACGGCCCTTCAGGTCCTGGAACTCGCCGAAGGAAAGAGACCATGAGCCAGCTTGTTCGCAATATCGGTCGGTCGGGCATCGCCGCATCAGGCGTCGGTCTCGGCACCTGGGCCATCGGCGGCTGGATGTGGGGCGGCACCGACGAGAATGCCTCGATCGCCGCCATCCAGGCCTCCATCGATGCTGGTGTGTCGCTGATCGATACAGCGCCCGCCTATGGCCTCGGCCGCAGTGAGGAAATTGTCGGCAAGGCGATCCGCGGGCGCCGCGACAAGGTGGTCATCGCCACCAAATGCGGGCTCAACTGGCATTCCGGCAAAGGCAACCATTTCTTCGACCAGGACGGGCTGCCCGTCCATCGTTATCTCGGCGCCGATGGCATCGCCCATGAGATCGAGCAGAGCCTGCGACGCCTCGGCACCGACCATATCGATCTCTACATCACCCACTGGCAGGACCCGACGACGCCTGTTGCCGAGACGATGGACACTCTCCTGCGGCTCAAGCAGCAAGGCAAGATCGGCGCCATCGGCGCGAGCAATGTGAATGCCGACGAGCTGAAGGCCTATATCGAAGCGGGCCAACTCGACGCCATCCAGGAGCGCTACTCGATGCTCGACCGCGAGATCGAGGACACGCTTTTGCCGATCACCAGGGACAACGATGTCGCCACGCTCAGCTACTCGTCGCTGGCGCTCGGCCTTCTGTCAGGCGCCATCGACCCGTTGAGGAAATTCGACGGCGATGACCAGCGCAAGGACAATCCGCGCTTCTCCGAGGCCAACCGGCAGAAGGTCGCTGCGCTCAAGGCGGCCATTGCGCCCGTCATCGAGCGGCACCAGGCGAGCATGGCGCAGGTGGTGATCGCCTGGACGCTGGCCCAGCCTGGCATCACCTTTGCGCTCTGTGGCGCTCGCAATCCGGCGCAAGCCCTTGATAACGCGCGGGCCGGCCAGATCAGGCTCGATGCCGACGATCTGACAGCCCTCGACACCGCCATTTCCAGGCATCTCGTCGCCATGGACGCCTGACCGAAGGAAGCGCTCCGCACCATGAACCGCAGCGAAACCATAGCCGGCCTCAAGGGCCGGAACGGCCCCGCCGTGCTCGTGATCGGGGGCGGCATCAACGGCATCAGCGTGTTCCGCGAGCTGGCGCTGCAGGGTGTCGACGTGCTCCTGGCCGACAAGGGTGACTATTGCTCGGGGGCGAGTGCCGCTCTGTCGCGCATGGTGCATGGCGGCCTGCGTTATCTCGAGAACGGCGAGTTCAAGCTGGTGCGGGAGTCGCTGCTGGAGCGCGACAGGCTGCTCAAGAACGCCCCGCATTTCGTCGCCCCTCTGCCGACGACGGTGCCGATCTTCGATCTCTTTTCGGGCATCACCAACGGTGCCTTTCGCTTTCTCGGCCTGACCCGAAGGCCAAGCCGCCGCGGTGCTGTCGTCATCAAGGCGGGGCTCGCCGTCTATGACGTCCTGACTGCCAGCCGCCGGCTGATGCCGAAGCACATCTTCCGCAGCCGTGCCGAAACACTGAAGACCTGGCCGGCGATCAACCCCGATATCCGCAATTCCGCGACCTACTATGACGCCTGGGTCAGCCGGCCCGAGCGGCTGGGCGTTGAAATGCTGAACGACGCGCTCGTCGCCAATCCTTCTGCAGCTGCGTTGAACCATGCGCAGGTCAGCGGTGACGCTGACGGGGTGATGCTCACCGACACGCTGACCGGCGAGACGATGCGGCTGAAGCCGCAGCTGATCGTCAACGCCACCGGCGGCTGGATCGACCTGACAAACGCTGGCCTTGGCACCTCCGTACCCAGAATGATGGGCGGCACCAAGGGCTCGCACCTGATCGTCGCCAATCGCGAGCTGCACGACGCGCTCTCGGGCCACATGATCTATTACGAGAACGAGGACGGGCGCATCTGCATCCTTTTCCCCTATCTCGGCAATGTGCTTGTTGGCTCGACCGATATCCGTGTCGACGATCCGGACGAGGTGCGCTGCGAGGCCGACGAGCGCGATTACATTCTTCAGTCGCTCGCCTTCGTTTTTCCCCATCTGCGCATCGCACCTGAAGAGGTCGTCTTCCAGTTCGCCGGTGTACGTCCGCTGCCGGTCAGCGACGACAGTTTCACCGGCCGAATCCCGCGCGATCATTTCTGTGAAGCGGTTCCGGCGAGCGGCGCCCTGCCGGAGATGCTGTGCATGATCGGCGGCAAGTGGACCACGTTCCGCTCCTTCGGCGCGCTGGCCGCCGACATGGCGCTGGCGAGGCTCGGCATGAAACGGGCCAGGGATACCGAGGAACTTGCCATCGGCGGCGGCAGGGATTTCCCTGCTGATGTCGAACGCTGGCTGATCGAACAGGCAGCCATTTCAGGACTGCCCCGTGCCCGCATCCGCGAGCTGTTCGAGCGTTATGGCACGGACGCGGCAACGATTGCTGAAGCGCTCGGCGATGACACGATGTTGCCAGGCTGCCGCTACTCCATTGCCGAGCTCGCCCATCTGATCGTGCATGAACATGTCGAGAAGCTCGACGATCTGCTGCTGCGGCGCACGACAATCGGCGTGACCGGCAAGCTCTCGTCCGGGCTCATCGAGCAGGCGCTCGACATCCTGGCAGGGACCAAGGGGTGGGATGAACAGCGCAGCGCTCGCGAGCGCCAGGAATTTCTCGCCCTGCTGGAAAGCCGGCACGGGCTCGACGCCACCAAACTCTCAGCAAGATCCGAAAGGAGCGCTCAATGCGCATCAGCCCTAAAGTCCGCATGAACCGTCTGTTCGCCAACGGTCGCTGTCTCGACGTTGCCATCGACCATGGCGTCTGCAACGAGCCGTCCTTCCTTGACGGGTTGGAAAACGTGGCTGGTGTGGTCGACCAATTGGTCGCGGCCCGCCCCGATGCCATCCAGATGAATTTCGGCCAGGCCGATCTGCTGCAGGAGCGCGCGGGCAAGGACAAGCCGGCGCTGGTCATGCGCATCGACATGGGCAACCCCTACAACAAGACCCGCCACCGCGACATGTGGTCGGTGCTGCAGAACGAGCACGAACCTCTGATCGGCGCGCTGGCGATGGATGCTGCCTGCGTTGTGGTCAACCTGTTCATGCTGCCCGACGAGCCCGGCCTGTTTCGCCAGTGCGTGCAGAACATCGCGCGTGTCCGCGCCGACTGCGACAAATACGGCATGCCGTTGATGATCGAACCGCTGGCGATGCTGCCGAATTCCGAGCGCGGCGGCTACATGGTCGACGGCGATGCCGAGAAGATCGTGACGCTGACGCGGCTGGCTCGCGAGATGGGCGCCGACATCGTCAAGGCCGACCCGACCACGGAGGTCGGCGATTTCCACCGCGTGGTCGAAGCGGCGCGCTGCCCGGTACTGGTGCGGGGCGGCGGCAAGGAGGACCTGCGGACCGTATTCGACAAGTCGGCGGCACTGATGGCGCAGGGCGCACATGGCATGGTCTATGGCCGCAACGTTTACCAGCATGCCAATCCGCGCGCGGTCGTGGCGGGCCTGATGGCGATCATCCACGAGGGAGCCGACGGTGCCACAGCCTGGGACCGGTACAGCCGGTCGAACTAGGGCATTTGCTCGACGCAGCGTCCCGCAAGCCGCGAACCGGTCGGGCGGGCGCATGCGATCAAACAAGACAGAGCCTCATTCCCATTCGATGCGAATGGGATAGGCTCCAAGGCCTTGGGAGGGGCTTATGGGAGGATATATTCTCGGCCTCGATGCCGGCAACACCGTCATCAAGGCCGTGCTGTTCGACCTTGAAGGGCGTGAGCTGGCACTTGCCGCCAAGGACGGCCGGTCGTGCATGCCGAAAGCAGGTCATGTCGAGCGCGACCTGAGCGAGCTGTGGCGCAATGCCGTCGAGGTCATCGGACAGTGCATCGAACGGTCGGGTGTCGATGCCGCAGACATCCTCGCCGTCGGTTGCGCCGGCCATGGCAACGGGCTCTATGCGCTCGACCGTGACGGCGAGCCGCTTGTCGGCATCCAGTCGCTCGACACACGCGGCGCAGCACTTGTGTCGGAATGGCAGAAACAGGACGTCGGCGAACGCACCTATCCGCATTGCCTTCAAAAGCCGTGGGCGGCGCAGACGCCGACGCTGCTCGCCTGGCTGAAACGCCACGATCCGGCGCTTTATGGGCGCATCGGCACCGTGCTCCTGTGCAAGGATTTCGTCGTCAACCGGCTGACCGGCGCGCGCTCGTCCGACACCACCGACATGTCGGGATGCGGACTGCTATCGATGCCGGGCCGCCGCTATGAAGGTGAGTTGCTTGCCGCCTACGGGCTCGACGACTGCGCAGCACTGTTGCCTCCGGTCCTTGAGTCGGCCGAGATCGCCGGCCGTATTTCACCTGAGGTTGCGCGCCTGACCGGGCTTGCCGAGGGAACACCCGTCATTGCCGGGCTCTTCGACGTGGTTGCCAGTGCCGTAGGCTCCGGCGTCACCCGCACGGGCGCCGCCTCGATCATCGCCGGTACCTGGAGCATCAACCAGGTCATCACCAACGAGCCGATCCGCGACCCCAGCATCTTCATGCTCTCGACCTACGATCCCGAGCGCTATCTGGCGATCGAATCCAGCGCCACCTCTGCCGCCAATCTCGAATGGATCGTGCGGGAGTTCTTCGAGCACGAACACGAAGGCGGCCGTTCGCCCTTCGAGGTCTGCGGCGAGCTGGTCGCTTCGGTCGATCCGACGAGTGATGTGCCGATCTACCATCCTTATCTCTATGGCGCCCAGACCAACGGCCAGGCGCGTGCCGGCTTCTACGGCATCGCCGGCTGGCACAGCCGTGCCCATCTGCTTAGAGCATTGTTCGAGGGCGTGGCGTTCGAACACCGACGTCATGTCGAGACGTTGCGGGCAGCGGGTGCTACGCTCGACGAGGCGGTGCTGTCGGGGGGCGGCTCGCGCAGCGCCATCTGGCCGCAGATCTTCGCCGACGTGCTGGGCCTGCCGGTAACGGTGGCGCGCAGCCGCGAGACAGGCGCGCTGGGTGCTGCGATTGCCGCCGCCACCGGCGTCGGTGTCTTCAAGGGCTTCGCCCAAGGTGCATCTGCAATGACGGCGGCGGCGCGCCACTATGAGCCCAATTGCGAGCTGGCGCAGGCCTATGGACGGCGCTACCGGCTTTATGGCGAAATCAACAAGGCGATGGGCCCATTGTGGCAGAGCATGGCGAGCGAACAGGTCGGGGCATGACCGATACAAGCGATTTCGGCACGTATGACTTCGTCGTGGTCGGCGCCGGCTCGGCCGGCTGCGTGCTGGCCAATCGCCTGTCCGCCGATCCTGGAAATCGCGTGCTCCTGCTCGAAGCCGGCGGCAGCGACCGTTATCACTGGATCGATATCCCGATCGGCTATCTCTATTGCATGGGCAATCCGCGCACCGACTGGCTGATGAAGACCGAGGCCGAGGCGGGCCTCAACGGTCGGGCGCTCAACTATCCCAGAGGCAAGGTGCTGGGCGGCTGCTCGTCGATCAACGGCATGATCTACATGCGCGGCCAGGCCGCCGACTATGATGGCTGGCGCCAGGCCGGCAATGTCGGCTGGGGCTGGGACGACGTGCTGCCCTATTTCCTCAAGTCGGAGGACTATCATGGTGCGGCGCCATCCGGACACGGCAAAGGCGGCGAGTGGCGGGTCGAACGCCAGCGCCTGTCCTGGCCGATCCTCGATGCCTTCCGCGATGCCGCCGAGGAGATCGGCGTTCCGCGTACCGACGACTTCAACCAGGGCACCAATGAAGGTTCCGGCTATTTCGAAGTGAACCAGAAGAAGGGCGTGCGCTGGAACACCTCCAAGGCGTTCCTCAGGCCGATCCTCAACCGGCCCAATCTGCGCGTCGTCACCGGCGCCGAGACAGAACGGCTGGTGCTCGAGGGGCGGCAGGTGCGCGGCGTGGTCTTCCGCTTCGATGGCAAGCTGTTTGAGGCGAAGGCCGGGGAGACGATCCTTGCCGCAGGCGCGATCAATTCGCCGAAAATCATGGAGCTGTCGGGCATCGGTCGGCCCGATGTGGTCTCCGCGCTCGGCATCGATGTGGCGCACCGGCTCGACGGTGTGGGCGAGGGGCTGCAGGACCATCTGCAGATCCGCACCGTCTTCAAGGTGAGCAATGCCGCGACGCTGAACCAGCGCTACCACAATCTGTTCAGCCGCGCGGCAATGGGCCTCGAATATGCGCTCAGCCGCTCCGGCCCGCTGTCGATGGCGCCGAGCCAGCTCGGCATCTTCGCCCGCAGCGATCCGCGGCTCGAAACGCCCGACCTCGAATACCACGTCCAGCCGCTCAGCACCGACAAGCTCGGCGAGCCGCTGCACCGCTTCCCAGCGGTCACCGTTTCGGTTTGTAATTTGAGGCCGGAAAGCCGGGGCACGGTGCATGCCGTGTCGGCCGATCCGCGCGTGGCGGCCGCCATCAGGCCCAATTACCTTTCAACCGAAGGCGACCGCGATGTCGCCATCGCTTCCATCCGCCATGTGCGCAAGCTGATGTCGACTGCGGCCATCAAGCGCTTTTTGCCGGAAGAGATATTGCCCGGGCCGGCAGTCGCCAGCGACGTCGACGTGCTGCGCAAAGTCGGCGACATCGCCACCACGATCTTCCACCCCGTCGGCACCTGCAAGATGGGTAGCGACGCGATGTCAGTCGTCGACGAACGCTTGAGGGTTCACGGCCTGACCGGCCTGCGCGTCGTCGATGCCTCGATCATGCCGTCGATCGTCTCGGGCAACACCAATTCGCCTGTCATCATGATCGCGGAGAAGGCGTCCGAGATGATTTTGGCGGATGCCGCCTGAAACTTCGCTACTGGCCTGACGGCTCCTGGGCGCGCTGCTCTAAGCCCTGCCCAGGATCGCCCGGGCGCGGGCGATGACGGGTGCATCGACCATCTTGCCGTCGAATGCGAAGGCACCGCGGCCTTCGCTTTTTGCGGCCTCGGCGGCAGTCGCGACCCGCTGGGCCCAGTCGAACTCGGCTTTGGTCGGGGAAAAGCCGGCGTTCAGCAGCGGCACCGCGGATGGATGCACACAGGTTGCGCCGTCGAAGCCGAGGGCCTTCGCCTCAGCTGCGGCTGACCTGATCCCATCGAGGTCGGCGTAGTCGGCAACGCTGCGCAAGAGCCCGAACGACTGCTTGCCGCATGCCTTTGCGGCCATGTGCAGCAGTTGCTTGGGCAGGCGCAGCACCTCGGGCGTAGGCTCGGCGCCCATTGCGGTGGCATAGTCCTCGCCGCCGAGCGCCAGCCCCATGACACGCGGATGTGCGCCAAGCGAACGGGCATCGAGCACCGCGCCTGGATCCTCCACGAGGCCGATGAACGGTGTCGGCTCGCGTTCGATCGAGGCGAGCAGCGTCGCCAACTGGTCGAGTTCCTCAGGTGCCGACAGCTTTGGAATCATCAGGCCGGTCACGCCGGCCCGGCAGGCGGAAGCGGCATCGTCGAACCGCAGTTCGGCGGGCGCGTTGATGCGCACGAAGACCGCGGCGCCTGCCTGCCCGACCTGCCTGACTGAGGCGGCAAGGTTGTCGCGCGCCGAAATCTTGGCGTCTTGCGGCACCGAGTCCTCGAGATCGAGGATGATGGCGTCGGCGCCCCGCTCATGCGCCCTGGCGATGAACCGCTCGGCATGGGCCGGCACATAGAGCAGGGAGCGCAGCCTCATTTGCCGGCTCCCGCGACGATTTTCGCAACTGCCTCGGGAGAGACGCCGACCTCCTCGAGCACTTCAGACGTGTGCTCGCCGAGATCCGGCGCCGGGCGACGGAAGGTTCCCGGTGTCGCGGAAAGGCGCGGCACGATGTTATGCATCGGCAGCGCGCCATGGTCGGCGTCGTCGAGCGAAACGATCACCTCGCGCTCGGCGAAATGCGCATCGCCGGCAGCGTCGGCGATGCTGTAGATCGGCCCGACGGTCGCGCCGCTGTCACGCATGATGGCGAGCGCTTCGTCATGCGAACGGGTCGCGAACCAGGCGCCGATGGCGTCGTCGACCAGTTCGCGATGCCTGAGGCGCTCGCTGTTGGTGGCAAAGCGCGGATCGGTGTTCATGTCGGCCCGGCCGATGATCTCGAAGATGCGGCGCGCCACTGCCGGGGTCGAGCCGGACAGGGCGACATATTTGCCGTCGGCGCAGCGATAGACGTTGCGCGGGCTGGCCGTGTTCGAGGCACTGCCGACACGCTCCTTGACCTTGCCGGTCAGCGCATGGATGCCCGCCTCGGGTCCAAGCACCGAAAAGATAGGCTCGAGCAGCGACAGGTCGACGACCTGGCCGCGCGACTTGCCCTTTAGGCGGGCAAAGAGCGCGGTTACCGTCGCCGACATGCCATAGATGCCGGCAATCATGTCGGCGAGCGCCAGGGGTGGCAGCACCGGTTCACGATCAGGGAATCCGGTTCGATAGGCGTAGCCGCTCATGCCTTCGACGATGGTGCCGAAGCCGGGAAATTCGGCATAGGGCCCGGTCTGGCCGAATCCGGAAATGCGCACGACCACAAGATCGGGATTGCGCTCAAGCAGCAGGTCCGGGCCAAGACCCATCTGCTCCAGCGTTCCCGGGCGGTAGTTTTCGATCAGCACGTCAGCACTGTCGATCAACGCCCACAGCGCCTCGCGGTCGGCGTCCTCGCGCAGGTTGAGCACCACCGAGCGCTTGTTGCGGCCATAGGTCTTCCAGAAGATCGACAGGCCGTCTTCCTTCCATTCGCGCAGTGGATCGCCGGCCGGCGGTTCGATCTTGATGACGTCGGCGCCAAAATCGGCAAGCTGCAGCGACAGCATGTTGCCGGCGACCAGTCGCGACAGGTCAAGCACCTTGATGCCTTCAAGCGGTCCCTCGGCGGCCGGGTCCCAATGCATGTGGGCAAAGCCGGTCATTGAAGGCGCCCGCCGGTCTGCTTGTCGAACAACAGCACCTTGGCCGGGTCGAAGCCGAGCCCGACAGGCTGGCCGGCCTGCAAGGGTGCTGCATCGCTCAGCACCATGGAGATGTCGTTGGCGCCGATGCGCAGCAGCACTTCCTGTGCGTCGCCCGTCGGTTCGACCAGGACGACCTCGGCGGCAACACCGTCATCGGCGAGGCCGATATGCTGGGGGCGAATGCCGTAGACGACCTTGCGACCCTGCGCGAGGCCGACACCGGTGGGCAGGGGCAGGGGCAGCGTGGCGCCGTCGGCAAGCCGCAGGTCTTGGCCGTCGACTTCGCCGGACAGCAGATTGATCTCGGGCGAGCCGATGAAGCCGGCGACAAAGAGGTTGTGCGGGTTGCGATAGAGCTCGAGCGGCGGGCCCATCTGCTCGATCCTGCCGCCGTTCAGCACCACGATCTTGTCGGCCATGGTCATGGCCTCGGTCTGGTCGTGGGTGACGTAGATGGTGGTCTTGCCGAGACGCTGATGCAGCTTCTTGATCTCGCCACGCATTTTGACGCGCAGCTTGGCGTCGAGATTGGACAAGGGCTCGTCGAACAGGAAGGCTCTGGGATCGCGCACGATGGCGCGACCCATCGCGACGCGCTGGCGCTGTCCGCCCGACAGCTCGCGCGGCAGCCGGTCGAGCAGGTTTTCGAGCCCGAGGATTTCGGCTGCCTCGGCAACGCGCTGCCGGATCTCGGCCTTGGACACGCCGCCGAGCTTGAGCGCGAAGCTCATATTGTCGGCGACCTTCATATGCGGATAGAGCGCGTAATTCTGGAACACCATGGCAAGGTCGCGTTCCTTGGCCGGCATGTCGTTGACGATCCTGCCGCCGATGGTGATCTCGCCGGAGCTGATGTCCTCAAGTCCGGCGATCATCCTGAGCAGCGTCGATTTTCCGCAGCCCGACGGGCCGACCAGAACGACGAACTCGCCGCTGCCCATGTCGAGCGAAATGTCGTCGAGCACCGGCACGCTGCCATAGCTCTTGCCGACGTTCCTGAGTTCGATTTCAGACATATTCCTCCCTTTCGATAGGCCCTTGCCGGTCCCCGCTCCCGTCGCCAGACCAGGAGCGGGGACCACACCGTCAGGCCGTCTCGATGATCTCGACCGTTCCCACGCTCATGCGGCCGAGCGCGCCCAGGCGCAGGCCGGCCATGCCGTAGGTGTACTCGTCGTCCTTCGCCTCAATGAGCGTCTTCCCGTCGATGGCGAAGGATAGCGTGTTGCCGGTCGCCGAAAACGCGAAGGCATAGTTCTTACCGAGCTCGCGGTTGAACGGCGCGCGGGCGAGAACGGTCGTGCCGAAGTCCTCTTTGAGGATCACCACGTCGTTGCCGTCGAAGCCGGCGGCATAGAACCGGCTGGTGCCCTGGACACGTGCCGTGACCAGCTGCGAGCCACCGGCCAAAGGCTGGATGTCGGCCACGACCTTGACGTCGCGGGCATAATAATGGCCCGCCCACATGTCGGCGTCGTTTGGCGTGTGGGCATGGATGCGGCCGTTCTGCAGCGTCCAGTGACCGCGGTTCCAGGTGAAGCGAGAGATCGCACCCCATTCCTGCACCTCGGTGCGCGGATCTATGACGGAGTGGCCGGCGCCTTCGACCTTGAAGTCGGCAAGGAACAGGCGGCCCAGGAACTTTACCCGGCCGAAATACTCGACCTGGATGCCGATCTCGTCGATGGCTTCGAGCCCTTCCGGCACGGTGAACTCATAGTCCTGCCAGGCTTCGTGATTGGGTACGTGCCAACCGCCGATCTCTTCGATGGTGCCCGACATGGCGCGGCGGACATAAGGTGCGACGCGCAGGTTGCCGTCGCCGTTCCACGGATCGAGCCAGAGCTTGAACGACACCTTCTGACCAGCATCGACCAGCGGAGTGAACATCGGCCGATAGCGTTCGTCATCGAAATCCTCGCGACGGTAGAACGGCTTCCAGAAGATGCGGCCGCCCTGGCCGCGCTCCAGCCGGTCGAGCTGGATTTCGAGCGAGCCGCGTGAGCCTTCGACATGCCTTTCGGTCGAGGCCTTGGCGCTGACCTGGTTGAAGCCGGCGGTGCGGAAGGCGTGGGTGGAGCCGGGAAGATCGAAGTCGAAACGTACGCCACGGCGGGTGAAGTCCTCGAGCCACAGCGCCGGTACCTCGTCACCGCGCAGCTGTAGCGCAAGCACCGTCAGCTCGCGGGCAAAGGACGGAATGTCGACGATGTTGAGCGAGCCGACGACACCCGAGGCGATGACGAAATCGTTGATCGGCTTGCGGTACTTGTCCCAGCCCGGCTGCACGCCCTGGAAGGTGCCGACGATGGCGCCGGCATTGCCGGCATTGCAGTCGGTATCCCAGCCGGCCATGGTGGCGATCTCGGCGGTGCGGGGCAGGTCGCCTGCGCCATAGAGGATCGCCATGACCGTCACGCCGGCATTGGGGATGATGTGGCAGACGCCGGGATAGCGATCGTAGCCCCATTCCGCGGTCAGCATGTCGCGGCAGGCGCGCCAGTTATCAGGATTGGCCTTGTGGAAGGCGATCACCGCGTTGGCCACGCGGGCATAGGTCGAGCGCGGATCGATGGTGGCAAGGGCCGCCGCAACGATCTCGTCGATGGAGGTTGCCTCGAAGGCCTTGGCGATGGCTGCGGCGCAGAAGCGCGCGCCGTTCAGACCGTCGCCGTCGTGGGCGACGGATGCTGCGCGCGCCGAGGCGTCGGCGGCCTTCTGTGGCTCGGCCGGATGCACCCAGCCCCAGCTGTCGATGAAGATCTGGCCGCCGATTTGCTCGGCGATGGTGCTGCCGTTCTGGGCGATGGAGCCCGACTGCGGGGCAGGAATGCCGGCGCGCAGGTTGCGATAGGCGGTGTGTTCGGTGGAGACGCCGAAGCCGCCCCACCAGTACATGCCGTGCTCTTCTGCGGCATAGTTGACCCAGGTCTTGCCGACATGCTCGGCGGTGGCGCCCAGACCGTAGTCGCGCAGCGCGCGGATGAAATAGACCGGCCCGTTGGTGTCGTCGTCGGCGGCGAAATTCTTGAAATCGCGCAGGTACTGGGTGACCTCGCCATAAGTCTTCTGGACGCGCTCATAGCTCCAGATCGTCGGTTCGACCGGTGCGCCAAGGCGAACGCCAATGGCCTTGCCGATGAAGCCGGCATAGATCTTTTCGTAAATCGTCTCTTTGGTGAGCTTGGGCATCGTCGGTCTTTCGTTGCAGAATTAGAGCGTAAGGGCGGCGCGCCGTGCCGCACGCGTGTCGGCGGCGGCCTGGTCGGCGGCAAGGATGGCCTTGACTGTCGTCGTGAAGGCATCGGCGGAGGCGTGGAGATCGAGCCGGTTGGCAGTGTCGAGCAGCGCCCGGTCGGCTTCGGCAATGACGCTTTCGCCATGCATGGCGCCGAGGATTGCGCCGGCCATGACAGCTATGGAGTCGGTGTCGCGACCCGAATTTGCGCCGTCCTCGATCGACTTGCGGAAGTTGCCCGCATTGAACAGGCAGAAACCCAGCGCCAGCGGCAGCTCCTCGATCGCGCCCAGGCGGCTTGGCTGGTAGGCATTGGTCAGCCGGCCGGCCTTGGCGGGCGTGTGATTGACGTCGTCGCCCATCGGCGAATAGGGGGCGATGACCCTGTGGAATTCGACAACGACCGTTGCGTGGTCCGCGCCTGACGTGCGCAGCCGTTTCGCGGCGTCGGCTATGTCGGCAATGGCGTTGCGGGTACCGTCCTTGGCGAGCGCCAGCGCCGTTTCGACGACCTCGTCGATGGTGGTGCCAGGAATGAAGGCAGCGGCCACTGCTGCTGCGAAGACGCCGGCGGCTTCGAGGCCATAGCTCTCCTGGTGGCCGGAGGCGAAGGCGATCGCTTCGTCATAGGCGGCCCTGGGATCGCAGGCGTTGACCACGCCGATGGGGGCCACATACATCGCAGCTCCGCAATTGACCATGTTGCCGATGCCGCCCTGGCGCGGGTCGCAGGAGGCCAGCTGGTGGCGCTGGAAAATCCACTTTTCCGGGTAGAACAGCCGCTCGATCAGCATTGCCTCGCGCTGCAATTCGGGCACCCAGCGCGGGACCCAGGCGATCTGGCGCACCATGCCGTCGGCCATGTCCCAGGCGTCGAGATGCCTGCGGGTTTCGGCATAGATATCCATCAGGCACAGCATCATCATCGTGTCGTCGGTGACGATGCCGTTGCCGCGGATCCTGCCGTTGCGCGCCGTCGCATCGAGCGACATCTTGTGCCACTCGGTGTCGAGCGAGCTCACCCGCCCGTAGCGCTGGGCGATCTCGGCGGCGGAAAGCTTTTCGATCGGCGCTCCGATGGCGTCGCCGAGGGCGACGCCATGGATGAGCGCACGGACTCGTCCCCGGAGGGAGAGTCCCTGTGCATCACTTGGCTGCATCAAGTACGGTCCTTGCATATTCGTTGAGACGCTTGCCGCCGGCGGCTTCCCATTCGGCGACATACTGGTCCCACTGGTCCATCTTGGCTTCGCCGGAGATGAACTTGTAGACCCAGGAGCGGTAGACGTTTTCGGTGGCGTCGAGATCGGCGGCATATTCGGCCGGCCAGACGAAGGAATTGTCCGGCTTGAAGTATTTCTGGATCGTCGCCAGCGACTGCTGGGCGGCTTCCGACTGCCAGACGACAGGCGGCTTCCAGTTTGCCGTCACCATGAAGCGGGCATACCAGGTCGCCATCTTGTCGGTGACCTTATAGGTGTCGCCGTCCTTGGTGTATTCCTGGCCCTCGAAGCCGAGGCGGTCCATCATCTGGCCCTCGGGGCTCGCCATGAAGTCGAGCAGCTTCATCACCTCGGCTTTGTGCTTGGAGGTGGTCGAGATGGCAAAGCCTCGCGACTCCTTGGACACGTCGACAGCCGACAGGCCCTGGCCGACCGGGCCCTTCGGCGGCGACAGCAGCACAAGCTCGGTGCCCGGATGGACCTGGCGCATCTTGCCGCCATAGATGTCAATGACTTCGCCCGACGAGCCGAAGATCACGCCGGCTTTGCCGGTGTAGAACTTGTCCTCCTTCACGTCGAACTTGGTGGTGATGTATTCTGGGTCGTAGAGGCCCTGCTCGCGCAGCGAGGCGTAGAAGGCTATCTTGTCCTTCTCCTGGCTGGTGATACGGGCATGCACCCACTCGCCGGCGGCATTCTTCATCCACGAACCGGTGACGCCGAATGCCTGGTTGAAGATCGAGTCGAGCTCGTTGGTGTTGTCGGCAGTGGTGACGCCATAAGTGTCGGCCTTGCCGTTGCCGTCGAGGTCGCCGTCCTTGATCGCCTTGAACAGGGTCACATAGTCTTCGACCGTTTCAGGCGCCTTGAGCCCGGTCTTCTCCAGCCAGTCCTTGCGGATCACCGGCTGCGGTCCGCGCACCGGATAGACATAGAGCAGGTAGGGATAGTTCTTCAGGCGCTCGACATTGTGCGGCCACAGCCCGTCCTTGACGTTCTTGGACTCGGCGATCATGGGCGTGAGATCCTCCAGCACGCCCTGTTCGACCATCTTGGCGTCGCCGCCCTGGAAATAGATCAGGTCCGGAATGTCGCCCGACAGCAGCATCACCGACAGCTTGTCGGCGTAGCCCGACGAAGGCAGGTCGACCAGCTCGATATCAAGGTCGGTGCCCTGGGCCCGCAGCGCATCCTCGATACGCTTGAGATGCTTGACGTCGTCGGGATTGTTCGGTCCGAAATCCTTCGACACGATGCGGATCTTCACCGGCTCGGCCATGGTGGGGGCAGCTACGGCAAGGCTCAGCGCAAGCGCTGTCGATGCCATCAGGAAAACTCGTCTCAACATTTCATCTCCTCCGTTGGATAGGCTTTTTGGTTGGTACTCTTCGCCATCAGCCCTTGAGCGCGCCGCTCATGGTGCCTTTGGTGAAGAATTTCAGGATCAGCGGGTAGATCGCGAGGATCGGCGCGATGGTCAGCAGGATCATGCCGGCCTTCAGCGACCTGAGGTCGATCTGGCTGGCGCCGGTGTTGTTGTTGGCATTGTCGATGCCGACGATGGCAAGCTTGTCGCCGTCGATGACGAACTGGCGCAGCACCACCTGCAGCGGCCACTTGCTCTGGTCGTTGAGGTAGATCATCGCATGGAAGAACTCGTTCCAGTGGAAGACGAGGTAGAACAGCGAGATCGTGGCCAGGGCCGGCTTTGCCAGTGGCAGCACCACATACCAGAACACCTGGAACGGGTTGGCGCCGTCGAGCTCGGAGGCCTCGAGTAGCTCCTTGGGGATTTCTTCGAAGAAGCGGATCAGGATGATCAGGTACCAGGCGTTGACTGCCTTGTAGAGGATCACCGACCAGTAGCTGTTGAGCAGTCCGAGGCGCTTGTTGACGAAATATTCCGGAATGATGCCCGGTTCGAAGACGATGGTGACCAGCACCAGGATGAACAGCGCCTTGCGGCCCGGCAGGCCCGGCCGCGACAGGCCCCAGGCCATCAGCGCCGTGCCGACGACACCGATAATTGTGGAGGCCGCGGTGATGAAGATCGAGTTGAAGATACCGCGCTGCACGTTCGGATGCTGGAGCAGCACGCTCCACACATCGAGCGAGAAGCCGTTGGGCAGGATGGTCAGACCGCTCATGCCGGGCACCCTGGCGGGCTCGGACAGCGACACCGCCAGAAGGTTGAGGATCGGCTGCACGGTCACCACGACGAGCAGCAGAAGCGTCGACACGATGATGGCATATTCGATGCGTTCGAGCGGGGCCTTGCGCGACAGGGCCATCACCACACTCCCTTGCCGGTCAGGCGCTTGGACACGAAGTGGGCCACAACGATCATGATCGTGCCCAGCACCGCCTTGAACAGGCCGGCCGCTGTCGCCAGCGAATACTCGCCGGTCTGCAGGCCGATGCGGTAGACGTAGGTGTCGACGATATCGATCTTGGAGCGCACCACGTCGTTGGAGAAGTTGATGACCTGGTTGAGATCGGCGTTGAGGAACATGCCGGCATTGAGGATGAACAGTGTCGCAATCGTCGGCACGATGCCCGGCAGCGTGACGTGCCAGATCTTCTGCCAGCGGTTGGCACCGTCGATCTCGGCGGCGTCATAGAGCTGCTGGTCGATGGCGATGATGGCGGCGAGATAGAGCAGGCTGTCCCAGCCTGCGGAGCGCCAGATTTCGGTGAAGACCAGAACCCAGCGGATGGCGCCGGTGTCGGTCATGAACGAGCGCGGCGCGATGCCGGCCATGCCCATCAGATTGTTGACGGCGCCGTCGGTCGGCGACAGCGCGGCGATGAAGATGCCGGCGATCACGACCCAGGACAGGAAGTGCGGCAGATAGATCGCCGACTGGATGAACTTGCGCAGGCGGCCGCCACGCACCTCGTTGATCAGGAGCGCCACCAGGATCGGCACCGGCAGGAAGAACGCCATCTTCATCGCCGAGATGATCAGTGTGTTGGCAAGCACCTGCCAGAACACCGGCGAGGCAAACAGCACGTAGAAATGCTTGAGCCCGACCCAGACATTGGGCGGCACGATCCGGACCTGCTCGAAGGCGATGCGCGCCTCCCAGATCGGCAGGTAATGCAGCACCAAAAAGAAGGCGAGGCCCGGCGCCATCATCACGTAATACGGCCACCAGCGGCGCCAGCCATGCGCCAGCGAGGCCTGCGCCGGCTTGCGGCGGACATTTGGCTTGGGAACGTTCCCAATTTCGGGCGCGACCATGGCCCTGTTGTGGTCGGTCATATCAGGCTACCTCCCGTTCCCGACCGCGCGCCTGGGTTGGACCAGCGACAGGTCGGCAAGCGACCCACGCTCGATCAGCCGGCATGGCAGGAACACCCGGCCGTGTTCCGAACGGCCGGCAATTTCGTCGAGCAGGCAATCGAGTGAGCGCACGCCCATCTCGCGTCCGGGCTTGGCCACGGTTGTCAGGCCGGGCCATGAGAAGGCGCCGGCCGGCACGCCGTCGAAACCAAGGATCGAAACGTCCTCGGGGCAGCGCATGCCGGCTTCGCGCGCCGCCATCATCGCGCCCAGCGCCATCAGATCGTTGGCGGCGAACACGGCAAAATGGCCGCCGCGATGGCGCTGCAGCAGGCGTTTCATCGCCTCGCGCCCCCCTTCGACCGTGTATTCCCCGTCTTCCATCGGCAATGCCGCCGGATCGACGTCGCGCTCGACGCAGTGCTCGTGAAAGGTCCGCAGGAAGCGCGCGCGGGCGATACGCGACTTCGGGCCGAGGATCAGGGCAGGAGCGTGATGACCCTTCGAAACCAGGTGATCCATACCCAACCGCACCGCCTGGGCGATGTCGGAGCCGACACTCGATGTCTCGGGAAAGCGCTCGGCGCTGGAGCCGATCAGCACGAAAGGCAGGCCGAAGCGGTCGAGATCGTCGAAATTGTCGGCCACGGGATTGATGATCGCGCCATCGACCCGCGCCTGGCGCAGCGCGCGCAAATGGCCGGCCTCGCGCTGATGGTTCCAGTCCGAGGAGAAGACCAGGAGCGACGCGCCGTTTTCGGCGGCGCGATCCTGGGCGCCGCGCGCCACCTCGGCCCAGAACGGATTGGTGATATCGGGAATGACCAGGCCGAGCAGCCCCGTGCGCCCGGAGCGCATGCCGACAGCGAGATCGTTGCGCTCGTAACCCACGGCCTGGGCTGCAGCGAGCACGCGCTCGCGGGCCTCGTCGGTGACGTTGGAGGCCCCGGAAAGCGCACGGCCGGCGGTGCTCTTCGACACCCCCGCCTTCTCCGCGACGTCAATGATCGTCGGGCGCTTCCGCTGCATTCCCTATGCTCCTCCCGAGCGACTTGTGGGAACGTTACCATGATCAATTACCGGCGGCAAGCCACCGCGGCCAATTTGGCAGTGCGGTTGGAGCACAATGCTTGCGCCCCGGTATCTGTTCTCAAGGATTGTTCACGCAAGCCCGGCCCGATGCCGCGACCATTGCGCCAACGAACATGCAGCCCGCAGTCGGCGCGCACATGAAGTAATGAAGTGGTTCGGCATGGCGGCGCGGGATCGTTTGGCCGCGCCGCCTTGAGCCGATGTCTCAGAGCCCGATCTTGTCGAGCGGCGGGCCGGGGAAGCGGCTGAAATCGGCCGCGCCTTCGGGCGTGCCGATCAGCTCGCGCACGGCGCGGATGCCCTGGTCGATCGCCGAATGCGCATAGGCATAGGCGCCGCTGTCGGCATTGGCGATGGCAATGCGCCCCCATGGCTTGCGTGCCGTCTCGATGGGCAGCGGGCCATCCGGCCAGTAGGCGTCCCACGGCCGCATATACTCATAGGCGTAGCCATGAGCCCAGCGGTTGCAGGTGATCGCCTCGATGTCGCGTGCGGCGTCGAAGCCGCCCGGCCCGAGGGCGCGGTTGAGCATGTCGCGGATCGAGCGCTCCATCTCTTCGAAGGTGAGGCTGTAAAGCTCCCAACGACCGGCCTGGAACTGGTCGCGTGCGGTGTCGGCAGGGGCGGCAAACACCTTGGTGAGGTGCAGCGCCACCGGCTCCGACGGCTTGTCGACGAACTTGTAGTCGCCCACCGACACCGGGAAGTCGATCGAGGCGCCGCTCCAGAAATTGCCGCGCGCGGCAAAGCGGTCGATCTTGAGCTTGTCGAAGGCCTCCCAATTGCGGATCACCACGTTGGTGTAGATCAGCGGCACCTTCTGCTGGTCGTTGAGAGCGGTCACCTGCTCCTTCGGGAGTTCCTCGGTGAGGTAGGGGATGACACGGTTCCAGCAGGCGAGCACGACATGGTTGCCGGTGACCGAGAACGGCTTGCCGCCTTCGCCGGCATAGGTGACGACCACTCGCTCGGCGCTGCCAGGCGCACCGTCATGTGCGACCTTCACCACCGTCGAGTTCAAGCGGATACGCACCGGGTTCGCAGCCACGTCGAGCTGGCCATAATCAAGCGTGCCGGTGGTTATCTCCTCCATCGTCGTGCCGGGAAGGGCTGCCGGAATGAGTCCTCGCACCAGCGCGCGGGCGATGCCGGCATTGCCCTCGGGGAAGTGGTAGATGTAGTCGTCGGGCCCGGCGAAACCCAGTCGGCCGCTTGGCGCCATGTTCTTGTGAACCGCCTCGCCGAGATCCATCGCGTCGAAGCCCGGGCTGCCGTTGGTCCAGGCGTCGAGCGCGCTGGTGGCGTCGATGCCGACACCGAAATAGCCCATGGTCGTGATCTGGTAGAGGGCCACGATCTGCGGGTCGACCTTGGCATGGTCGAGCAGGAACTGCTTGTAGGTGATGTCGCTCAGCTTCAACAGCTTCGCTTCGCGGTCGAGGCCGGGCAGGTAATCGGCGGGGCCTTCGATCAGCGTGACGAGGTCGGCCTTGGCCTTGTCGTTGAGCGGGGTTTCGGCAATCCAGGCTTTCGCATCCTTGCCGCGGATCACCAGCTTGTCCTCGCCCCACTGCTCCTTGCAGAAGAACAGGGCCCGGCTGGAAAGGCCGCGATCGTCGCGCCATTTGTTGTTGAACCAGGTTTCGAAACGCTTGAGGTCGATGCCGACATCGACGAGCAGCTTGTGCACGGCGGGGCTGAAAAAGCTCGGCGTGTCGATCGACTGCGAGCCACCATAACCGATGATCTTGCGGCCGCTGGCCGTGACATATTCGTTGCGCTTGGCATGGCCGCCGAAATCGTCGAGCGGGTCGACCAGCAGCACGCGTTTGTCCTGCCCGGCCTGCTGGCGGTAGACGTAGGCAGCGGCCAGGCCCGACAGGCCGGAGCCGACGACGACAAGGTCATAATGTTCGCCGGTCGCAGTCACCGCGCCAGCCTTCTGCCAGTAGGAGCCGTCGCGCACGGCATGCATGACGTTCTGGGCGGCGTCGGTCTGGCCGCGCAGGCCGGCCACGCTCGGCGGATATGCGGCCGACGCCCCTGCGGTCTGAGCCCTTGCGGCGCTTGGACCCAGCGCCCGCATCGCCATCATGCCGCCGGCGGCAAAGGCGATCCCATCGAGGAAATCGCGCCGGCTGATCGGCCGGTCCATGCCGAGCCGCTTGTCGTCTTCATTCCAGTTCATTCTGCTGGCCTCCCTGCTTGCCCCTCTATTGCTGACGTTGGGGCAAGTTGATGTCAATGCAGGGGCAAGTTGTTTTCCTGAAATTCAACACGGAAAACTGGAGGCCGTCATTTTTGGATTGTCGTATGCTCTTAAGAGCCAGTTATTGCTGCGAAGCCGAAAGATGATACAGAGTATAGGTGCAATGATGGATATATGCACCTTGTGGTTGAGTGCGTGGTCGATCCGACATGCAGTCGGCGAGAACCTGTCGTGTCGCTTTTGAACCTCACCGACGCGACGTTGCGTTGACGTCAATGCCCAGGCGCACTGCCTCGGCGCACAGTTTGTCGAACACACCGTCGTGCAAGGCGAGGCCTTCGACCAGTGCCTTGCGCTTGCGTCTGGCGGCGCTTTCGCCGGGCAGCCGGACGCGTTCGACGCCGGGGCGCGGCGGGTTTGTGCGGCATGCTTCTGCCAGCCAGCCGGTCTGGCGGGTGAAGGCTGCTTCTCCGGCGAACGCGGTAGGGTCGATGACCTGAAGGAACACCGAGGCGTTGGTTCCCTCAGGTTTGTCGACGCGACCGAAGCCTGCGAGGCCTTGCGTCAGCGCTTCGACGAGGATCGCCAGCGCATAGCCCTTCTGACCGTGATCGAGGCCGCCGGCGGGCAGGATGGTGCCGCCGTTGTTGAGCTCGCGCGGATCGTTGGTCGGATTGCCGTCGCGGTCGAGCAGCCACTGGTGCTCGAATGTTTTTCCCTCGGCGATCAGCCGCGAGCTCATATTGTTGGTGGTGATCGAGGCGCTGACGTCGATCAGGATCGGATCGCCGTCGGTCGGAATGCCGGCGGCGATCGGGTTGGGCGTGAAGATGCCGCGCGTGCCGCCGAAGGGAGCGACCGAGGCGCCCGAAGGGCTGGAACTTGCCAGTAGCGCCACATAGCCGCGATCGGTGGCGCGGGTGAGATAGGCGGCGAGGCAGCCGATGTGGTGGCTGTTGCCGATGGTGACGGTAACCGTGCCGTAGGTGGCGGCGCGCTCGACCGCGAGGTCCATACCGGTCGCGGTCAGCCAGGCGCCGGGCAGGCGCAAGCCGTCCCAGGCAACGCAGGCGCCGCGATCCGAGATCACCCTAGGCGCGCCTGATTTGGTCATGACGCCGTTGCGGATGCTTTCGAGATACCAGGGCGCAAGTGCCAGACCGTGGGTGGTGTGGCCCATCAGGTCTGCCTCGACAAGGATCTCGGCCACCGCATGAGCCTTGTCAGGCTCGAGGCCAGCCGCCTTGAAGATGGCGAAAGCCAGATCGGTCAGCGTGTCGGCGTCGTGGAGTTCGGGAGCCATTGTCAAACCCTTGCGTAGAGGTTCTGGGCGAGCGGCTCGCCGCGGAGGAAGGCGAGCACGTTTTCGGCGGTCATGATCGAGACGGCGCGGCGCGCGTCCTCGGTTACGCCGGCGACATGCGGGGTCAGAAGCACATTGGACAGCTGCCACAGCGGGCTGGCGACCGGCGGCTCCTCGGCAAAGCTGTCGAGCCCGGCGCCGGCAATGCGCCCGGCCTGAAGCGCCGCGATCAGCGCCGGCTCGTCGACGACTTCGCCGCGCGCCGTGTTGATGAGGAAAGCAGTCGGCTTCATCAGGGCGATCTCGCGCGCGCCGATCAAACCGCGGGTGCCCTCGGTCAGCGGACAATGCAGGCTGACGACGTCGCTCTCAGCCAACAGGACATCGAGCGACGGGGCGCGGACAACGCCGCCGGTAAAGGCTGCATCAGGCGCGAACGGATCGTAGGCCGAGACCTGCATGCCGATGGGCGCAACCATCCGGGCAAGGATCTGGCCGATGAGGCCGAAGCCGACGAGGCCGAGCTTCTGGCTGCGAAGTTCGCGCCCGGCATAAAGCTTCTTGTCCCACCGGCCGTTGCGGATATGCCGGTCCTGGCGCAGGAAATCCTTGGTCAGGGCGAGGATCAGCCCGAGCGCGTGCTCGGCAACCGAGTGGGCGTTGGCGCCCGTGGCGATGATGACAGGGACGTTCATCGCCTTTGCGGCAGCGACATCGATGTCGTTGGTGCCGACGCCATGCTTGGCGACGATCTTCAGCTTGCTCGAGGCAGCCAGCATGTCGCGGTCGACCAACTCCACCAGCCGCACCACAAGGGCCGCCGGCTGGTGCTGTTCGATCAGCGCCATGACCTCGGATTTCGTCGGATAGGCTTCGGTCGAGATACACTCGATGCCGGCGTTTTCGAGCATGGCAAGGCCCTCGGCAGCCATGCGGCCGCCGACCGTAACGATCGTCGTTGTCATCGTTCTTTCCTGTCGTGCCGCAAGAGCGGCGTCGGTTCAGCCGACCTTGAGGTCAGCGCGAGAGGTCGAGTACCTTGTTTTCGAACAGCCGGTTGCGCGAGCCTTCGAGGTGCTCGCGCATGCGGTCGCGCGCCAGCTCGGATTCGCCTGCGGCGATGGCGTCACAGATGCCGCGATGCTCGTCATAGACCTGTTCCAGCTTGGTCAGCGGACCCATCAGGGACAGGCCGTGCAGGTTCATGCCGACGGCGATGTGCTGGCGCAGCGCATCGAGGCAGGCGGTGTAATAGTGGTTGTTGGCGGCCTCTGCCACCGAGCGGTGGAACAGGAAGTCGACGTCGGAGCGGTGGGTCTGGTCGCGCGTCGCATCGCGGAGTTCCGCCAGTGCCGCGCGCATCTTCTGCATCGAGGCGTCGTCGTGGCGAAGGGCGGCGAAATAGGCAGCTTCCGGCTCGATGGTCAGGCGGAATTCGTAGCAGCGCTGAATGTCGGCGATGGTCTTGACCGGCGAAAAGCCGAGGCTTGTCTTTTGGGTGTCGAACACGCGGACATAGGTGCCGGAGCCCTGGCGGGAGTAGACCAGGCCGACATCGCGCAGCCGGCCGAGTGCATCGCGCACGACCGGCCGGGAGACACCGAGCAGCGTTGCCAGGTCGTGCTCGCCCGGCAGCTTGGATCCCGAAGGGAATTCGCCCGAGACAATACGCTCCTGCAACTGGTCGAACACCTTGTCGACCAGCTTCGGCGCCTTGGAAGCGGCCTTATGGCCGTTGCCAGACTTTTCGCCCGTTTCGGTGGTGTCAGGCTCGGTTCCGTCCTGCTGCAATTCGGTCGTCATGTGTGTTCCGCCTGTTCCCCGGTCGGCGGCCGCAAGAGATCGGAAAGAACCGCGACCGTCCCGAATCCGCCGGATTTTACGACACAGCGCAGCCCCTCGCCATGGCGTGTCGCAATGGTGAACCAGGGCAGGCCCGGCGCCACCTCGCCCCGCGGAAATAGCACGTCGACGCCAAGCGCGCCAAGTATGGCAAGTGCCGTGTCGCCGCCACCCATGACAAGCGTGGAGGGACGAAGGCGCTCGACGGCTTCGGCCACGCCGGCAGCGAAATCGGTGGCGACCCGGCCGGGGTCGTCAACCTGGTCGCCGGTACAGCGGACCACCAGCGGCAGGCTGGCACCTGGCGAAAGCTCGAAATGTCCGGCAGGTGCATCGAGCATGCCGATGCCTGGATGATCGTACTGAAGCCGCGCCACCTGTCCGTCGGTGATCGGGTCGCGCGAGCCGAAGGCATACAGCGCCTCGTCATCGGCCGGGAATGGCTGTTCGTTCCCTAGGGCACTGCCGCCGAGATGACGGGCGAAGGCGAGGCCCAGTCCGCGGGCGCCGACGGCGACCGCATCCGACCAGTCGTGTGCGGAGACGATGGTATCGAGATCCGCATCGTCGTCCGCATCGATTACTTCTGTTGGCAAGCCGAGGCCGGCCAGCGCCTCGCGAACAGGCAAGGGGGTGTCGACGCCGCGACCGAGGACCACGCCGTCGCGCGTGAAGCGACCCTGATCGGGTACGGCTGGAGCGACGACAAGCAGGCCGCGCCCCGATGTTTCGGCGAGAGCTTGTGCTTCGGCGCCGACATTGCCCTTCAGGCGCGAGTCGATCTTCTTCATCACGATGCCGGGGTCATGGGGCATCAGCCGGATCGCGACGTCCCTGACCCTGGCCGATGCGACGTCGGCCGTCAGCGCCCGCGACGCCGTGCTGACCGCAAAGACATCCGGCTTGATGGCAAGCGCCTTGCCGGCCGCTTCAGGGGTCATCGCCACCGCCACCTTGAGACCCGAGGCGACGAAGGGCGCCGAGGTGTCGAGCGCTCCGGTCAGGTCGTCGGCGACGATGGCGAGCATCAAGGTCATCCGGGTAGCCCGTCTGTCACGGCATGGCAGGCGACATGATGACCTGCTGCCACCTCGCGCCACTCGGGCACGACAGCCTTGCACTTATCCATGGCGATCGGGCAGCGCGTGTGGAAGCGGCAGCCGGCAGGCGGTGCCAGCGGGCTCGGCACGTCGCCCGTCAATATCTGGCGCTGGCGCGTCTTCTCGAGTTCCGGATCCGCCTCGGGCACGGCCGAAAGCAGCGCCTTGGTGTAGGGATGCAGCGGGTTGGAAAACAGCTGCTCGCGCGTCGCCAGTTCCGCCATGCGGCCGAGATACATGACGCCGACGCGGGTGCTGATGTGGCGGACCACGGCAAGGTCGTGCGCAATGAACAGGTAAGTGAGACCGTACTTCTCCTGCAGGTCGAGCAGCAGATTGATGATCTGCGCCTGTACCGAAACGTCGAGCGCCGAGATCGCCTCGTCGCAGACGATGAATTTCGGCTGGCAGGCGAGCGCGCGGGCAATGGCGACGCGCTGGCGCTGGCCGCCGGAGAGTTCGTGCGGATAACGCTGGGCGAAGCGCGCGGGAAGGCCGACATCGGCGAGCAGGCGCGACACGCGTTCGGGCAGCTCGGCCTTGGTGGCGAGCTTGTGGAACAGGATCGGCTCGCCGACCACCTCGCCGATGGTCATACGCGGGTTGAGCGTCGAATAGGGGTCCTGGAAGACGATCTGCAGTTCGCGGCGATAGGGCCGCATGCGCTTTTCATCAAGCGAGACGATGTTCTCGCCCTGGAAGATGACGTTGCCCGAGGTCGCCTTCTGCAGGTTGAGCAGAGTGAAGCCGGTGGTCGACTTGCCGCAGCCGGATTCGCCGACCAGCGACAGCGTCTCGCCGGCGAAGATATCGAAGTTGACGTCGTCGACGGCATAGACGGTGGCGCCGCGCTCGCCGAAGGCACCGAGGCGGACGACGAAATGCTTGACGAGGTTCTCGACCTTGATCAGCGGTTCGGCAGCCATCACGCGGCCTCCATCATCTGGCGCTGGGCGACGAAGCAGGCGACACGATGGCCGCCCGAGCCTGCGACCGGCTCGAGCACCGGCACGCGCTCGTGGCAGACGCTTTCCGCGAGTGCGCAGCGTGGCGCAAACGGGCAACCCTTGGGGCGACGACCCGGCTCGGGCGGCGTGCCGCCGATGGAGGACAGCCGGCTGGCGCGTTCGTCTGACAGCTTGGGGATCGAGGCCAGCAGACCACGCGTGTAGGGATGCGTCGGCCGGGCAAACAGCTCGCCGACAGGCGCGTCCTCGACCACCGTCCCGGCATAGAGCACGGCGACGCGGTCAACGAGACCGGCGATCAGCGCGAGGTCGTGGGTGATCCACACCACCGACATGTTGAGCTTCTTGCGCAGGTCCTTCACCAGGTCGACGATCTGCGCCTGGATGGTGACGTCGAGGGCGGTTGTCGGTTCATCGGCGATCAGCAATTCGGGATCGCAGGCAAGACCGATGGCGATCATGACACGCTGGCGCATGCCGCCCGACAGCTCGTGCGGATAGGCCTCGATGCGCTGTTCCGGGCCGGGAATGCCGACGAGGCGAAGCAGTTCGATGGCACGGGCGCGCGCTTCGGCCTTGTTCATGCCGCTGTGGTAGATCAGCGGCTCGCACAGCTGGTCGCCGATGCGCATCACCGGGTTGAGCGAGGTCATCGGATCCTGGAAAACGAAGCCGATCTTGCCGCCGCGCACCTGGCGCAGCTCCGATTTCGACATCTTGAGCAGGTCGCGGCCGGCGAATTCGGCCGAGCCGCCTTTGACCCTGATCTTGTTGGGCAGAAGCCTGACAAGGCTGAGCATGGTCAGGCTCTTGCCACAGCCGGATTCTCCGACGACGCCAACGGTTTCGCCCTTGCCGACCGTGAGATCGATGCCATCGACGATCACGGCGGGGCCACGGCGAGTGTCGATCTCGATGGTCAGGCCTTTGATATCGAGCAGCGGCTTGTTGTCTGCGGGAGCGGTCATTTGCTGCCCCTCGGGTTGAGAGCGTCGTTGAGGCCGTCGCCGAGGAAAGAGAAGGCGACAGTGGCGAGGCCAAGGACTGCGGCGGGTGCGGCGAGCAGATGCGGGTAATGCTGCCAGACGCGCAGGCCGTCGGAGATCATGTTGCCCCAGCTCGGTGTGGGCGGATTGACGCCGACGCCGAGGAAGGAGAAAGCGCTTTCAAGGACCATCGCGGTGCCGAGGCCGGCGCTGACCGAGACGATGAGCGGGCCGATGGCGTTGGGCACGATGTAGCGCATCAGGATCAGCCGGTTGGTCAGGCCGAGCGCACGGGCGGCGGTGACATAGGGCCGGCCGCGGATCGACAGCACTTGGGCGCGAACGAGGCGGGCATATGGTGGCCAGCTGATCAGCGCCATCGAGCCGAACACCAAAAGGAAGTCGACCCAGATGGTCTCGCGGTAGAACGGGTTCAGCGTCGCCTGGTAGCGTGCTTCCATCCACGCGGTGATCGGCGTCTTCAGCGAGGCGTTGATGACCACCACGAGCAAGAGGTTGGGCACCGACATGGTCATGTCGGTGAACCACATGACGGTACGGTCGAACAGTCCGCCGAAGAAGCCGGCCATGGCGCCGAGCGCGACGCCGATGACAACCGCAATTGTGGTCACCACGATTGCCACCACGAAAGCAGTGCGGGTGCCGTAGACGACGCGGGAGAAGACATCGCGGCCGAGATCGTCGGTGCCGAACAGATGCGCCAGCGATGGCGCCTGGTTGCGGGCGTTGAGGTCCTGGGTCAGGAAGTCGTAGGGCGTCAGCCACGGGCCGAACAGGGCGACAAAGGCGAGCAGGACGACCACGGCGAGACCGGCGACCGCCAGCTTGTTGCGCAGCAGGCGATGCCAGGCATCGCGCCACAAGCTGACGGGGGGCTCGTCGTCGGCCACGGAGGAGGGGAGTGTGACGGGGGGCATCGTCATGTCAGCGGCTCCTCATCGTGTCGTTGGCGCGCGGATCGAGCAGTGGGTAGAGCACGTCGACCAGAAGGTTCGACAGCATCACCAGGAACGAGCCGATCAGCGTGATGGCCAGGATGACGGGATAGTCGGAATTGGTGAGCGCCGAGACGGTCAGGCGGCCGAGACCCGGCAGGCCGAACACCAGCTCGACGAAGATGGCGCCGTTGACGATGGTGATCATGATCAGGCCGAGCTGGGTGACGACTGGCGTCAGCACCGGCCTCAGGATATGGCGCAGCGCCACCACCATCTCGGGCACGCCCTTGGCGCGGGCAGTGCGGACGAAATCCTCCGACAGCACCTCGATCACGGCGGCGCGCGTCTGGCGTACGATCAAGGCGATCGGCTGGAACGACAGCACGAGCAGTGGCAACAGGATGCGCAAATCGAAGATGCCGCCCCAGCCATAAGGAACCTTGCCGCCGGGCAGGACGAAGATCAGCGCCACCATGAGCAGCGGGCCGGCGACATAGGCCGGAATGGCCCACAGGAACAGCGCCGAGCCGAGGATCGTGTAGTCGATCTTGGTGTTCTGGTTCATCGCCGCGATCATGCCGAGCGGAACGGCGACGATCGCCGTCAGCACCACGGCGCAGAGGCCAAGCTTGAACGAGACGGGAGCTGCGGCCGAGACCATCGCCCAGACCGAGCGGCCCGAGGTCAGCGAGTTGCCGAAATTGCCTTGCAGAAGGTTGAGGATGTAGCTGCCGAACTGGACGAGGAACGGCCGGTTGAGGCCGGCGGCATCGCGGATCGCCTCGATCTTCTCGGGATTGTAGGCAACGTCGCCGGGGGCGCGCAGGAAGATCAGCTTGATCGGGTCGCCGGCGCCGTAATAGGCCATGGCATAGACGGCCAGCATGACCAGCAGGACGGACGGAATCCACAGCAGCAGCCGTGTTGCAATATAGCGCAGCATGGCGGGCGGCCTCCCACCGCACGGTATCAGTTCGAAAAGAGTAGCACGGGGGACGAGCCCCCGTGCGCGTTACCGGGGCATCAGCCGACGGTGATTTCCCAAGGGGCGACAACCTGCCAGTCGAGGTTCTTGTCGATGCCCTTCACATTGGCATTGGCCCAGCGCGACATCGCCTGAGCGTACCAGGGAATGAAGGTCCAGTCGTCGCGGAAGACCTTCTGTGCCTCCTGGGCAAGTGCGACGCGCTGCGGATCGTCGGCCGCCTTGGTCGCGGCTTCGGAGAGCAACTGATCGACCTTGTCGTTCTTGTATCCGCCGAGCTTGTTCTGGGCGTTGGACGAGGTCGAGGCGATGGAGCCGGCGAGATAGCTCACGGCATCCGGGACGCGCGTGCCGACGTCGTCGCGGAAGATCTGCACCGAGTTCTGGTCGGGACCGGCATAGGCGTCCTGCTGCGGCTTCATGTCGACGGCGGTGATGCCGAGATTCTGGCGCCACTGCTCGGCGATGAACTGTGCGGCTGCCTCGTTGGCCGGCGAGGAAATGCCGACGAACAGAATCTTGGGCAAGCGCTCCGGACCGCCATAGGTCGACTCGGCGAGCAGCTTCTTGGCGCCTTCCGGATCGTATGCGTAGGGCTCGAAGCCGGAATTGTCGGCGCCGGGCACGGAGTTGATGACCTGGTCGGTCTTCTTGTGCGGGCCGTCGGGGAACGAGGCCTTCATCAGGCCATCGCGGTCGACCGCCATGATCAGCGCCTGGCGAACCTTGGGGTCGTCCATCGGTGCGCGCTTGGAGTTGAACCAGAAGTGCTGGCTGGTGGGGATCAGCGGACCGGAGGCGAATTCGCTGCCGAGATCCTGCACGATGGTCGAGGTGACCAGCTCGGTATGGGCGTTGAACTCGCCCGATTTGAGCAGCGAGGTCGCCGTGACATTGTCCTCGATCGAGGTGATCTCGATGCGGGCGAGCTTCGGCTTGGGGCCGAAGAAGTTCTCGTTCGGCTCGAACACCAGCTTGCCGGCGTCGATGTCGATGCTGGTCAGCTTGAACGGGCCGGAATAGACAGCACCCGCGTCGGGCGTGAACCAATCCTGGATCTCGTTGCCGTCCTCACCGCGCGACTGCGAGGCCTTGGTGATCGGCACGATGTGGTTGGCGACACGCATGAAATAGATCGGGTCGGCCTCGATCAGCGTCACGACGACCGTGCCTTCGTCAGGGGTGGCGACGCCGGAAATGGTGTTGGCGCTGCCGCCGGTCACTTCAGCGAAGCCTGCAACCTTGCCGAGAACCTGGTCGGCGCGCTGGCTCTTGGTGCCGGGCATCGCCGCCACGTTCCACGACCCGGCGACATCTGCCGAGGTGATCTTGCTGCCGTCGGAGAAGGTTGCCTTGGGGTCGAGCTTGAAGGTCCAGGTCTTGGAGTCGGCCGAGCCTTCCCAGCTGGTGAAGACGTAAGGGTGGATCTTGCCTTCGCTGTCGAAATACATCGGCGATGCCCACCAGGCCGAGTTCCAGCGATAAGGCACGCCGCCGCCGCGCAGCGGCGACCAGTCCTGGTTGAAGGCCGGATTGGCGACTTTCAGCACCTGGCCTTCCTGCGCAAAGGCGATCTTGGCGTTGAGGCCGAGCAGCGTGAAGCCCACAGCACTGCCCAGGCCGAGCCTGAGCGCGTCGCGGCGGGTCATCCCGGTGCGCGACGGAGTCTCGGTGTTCCGTTTCGACATGACATTCCTCCCGTGAAATCCATGAACGGCGATGCTCTGGTCCATCGAAAGGCAACAGACACGGGAGCGGCGACCGTGGCCGAACAAATGCCGCCATATTGTAAACATGTCAATTCATTTTTTGCCGCCGGGAGTCGATAAAATTAGCACTCGGTGAAATGAGTGTAATTTTCTTATGAAAAATCAATATGATGGATAGATTCGCACAAAGGGTGTCAGTGGAGTTGTGGAAAAAGCAACTTGACAACTTGTCTGCTTGTGGTCAGTTTTCGGCCATAAAGCCAAGTGCAGTTCGCGCCTCGAGGTGCATGCGCTCGGGAGGATTCCAGCACGCGGGGGCCGGGTAGCCGGCATTGCCTGCGACAAGACGGACAGGGAGCGATGGCGAGTTCTAGCCGCACGATTGGCATCACCATGGGGGACCCGGCGGGCGTCGGCCCCGAGATCATTTGCAAGTCGCTGGCCGAGATGAGTGCCGCCGACCGCGCCACCATGCGGGTCTTCGGCAACCGCGACAGTCTTGAAGCGGCAGCCAGCATCGTCGGCGCGCCGCTGAAGTTCGCTTCCGTCTCGGATGGCGCCGACACGGTTGCCGTCGAGCATGTCGCCATCGAGGGCGGCCCGATCGCCTTCGGCAAGATCGACATTCGCGCCGGCGACGCCTCGTTCCGCTTCATTGCGCGTGCGGTGGAAGCGGCGACCGCAGGTGAGATCGGCTGCATCGTCACCGCCCCCATCAACAAGGAAGCGTTGAACCTGGCCGGCCACCACTATGACGGCCACACCGGCATGCTGGCGCATCTTACCGGCTCGCGCTCGTCCTGGATGCTGCTTGCCGCCGAACGAATGTCGGTCATCCACGTCTCGACCCATGTGTCGCTCAAAGACGCCATATCGAGGGTCAGGCCCGAGCGCATTCTCGAGACCATCCGTACGGGCCATCGCCATCTGCGCCGCATCGGCATCGAAAACCCGCGCATTGCAGTCGCCGGCCTCAATCCGCATTGCGGCGAAAACGGGCTGTTCGGCACCGAGGATGACGAGTTCATCGCTCCCGCCGTCGCCGCGGCCAAGGCCGAGGGCATCGATGCCTATGGCCCAGTGCCGCCTGATACGGTCTTTCACCGTGCCTATTCGGGTGCCTTCGACCTCGTGGTCGCGCAATATCACGACCAGGGCCACATCCCGATGAAGCTGGTGGCCTTCGAGACCGGCGTCAACATCTCGCTCGGCCTGCCCATCGACCGCACCTCTGTCGACCACGGCACCGCCTTCGACATCGCCGGAACCGGCAAGGCCAACCACGTCAACATGAACTCGGCAATCGCCTATGCGCGCAAGCTCGCCGGAACGCCTCGGGTGACCGCATGACCAGTTTTGCAATCTCGGGCGTCTTTTCGGCTGCCGCCACGCCCATCAACGCCGACCTTACGCCCGACCATGGCCTGCTGGCGGTGCATTGCCAGCGGCTGCTCAACGAGGGCTGCCATGGCGTTGCCCTGCTCGGCACCACCGGCGAGGCCAATTCGTTCTCGCTGACCGAGCGCAAGGCGATGCTGGAAAGCGTCGTCAAGGCGGGTGTCTCAGCCGACAAGCTGATGCCGGGCACGGGTGTCGCCGCCATCCCCGAGACCATCGAACTGACGCGCCACGCGCTCTCGATCGGCGTCGACAAGGTCGTGATGCTGCCGCCCTTCTACTACAAGGGCGTGTCCGACGACGGCCTGTTCGATGCCTATTCCCGCATCCTCGAAGGCATCGCCGACGACCGGCTCAAGGTCGTGCTCTATCATATCCCCCAGGTGTCCGGCATTTCGCTGTCCGTCGAGCTCGTCGGCCGGTTGATCAAAGCCTTCCCGAAAACCGTCGTCGGCATCAAGGAATCCAAGGGCGATTTCGCCAACATGCAGGCGCTGGTGCAGGCCTATCCGGGCTTTGCCGTGTTTCCCGGTGCTGACCCGCTGATGCTGCCGCTTTTGCGCGAAGGTGGCGCCGGCTGCATCACCGCCACCTCCAACCTGATCGCGGATTCGCTGCGCACTGTCTTCGACAACCATGCGACCGCTGGCGAAGAGGCGAAGGTCGAGGCGGCGCAGGCGCGCATCAACGCCTGGCGCAATCTTTCCAACAGCTACGCACAGATTCCGACCATCAAGGCGATGGTCGGCCTCAAGCACGGCGAGCCGGCCTGGCGGCGGCTGCGCCCACCGCTTGTGTCGCTGAGCGACGGCGATATCGCCGCGCTCAGGCCGCAACTGGAGCAGCTGCCGTGAGCACGGGGACGGCCATGGGCGCGGCACAAGCGGGAGCATCCGTCATGACCCACGCGGAGGTGGCGGATCGCATGGACGGCAAGGTGAGGGCTGCCGCACCGGGGCGGTGGGACGCCTTCCTGCCGTCACCGACAGTGCAGAACCACGCCGCAAACCTGTCGCTGTTGCCCGATGGCACGCTGGCTTGCGTCTGGTTCGGCGGCACGATGGAAGGCATGGGCGACATCTCGATCTACATGTCGCGGCTGTTGCCCGGTTCGGATGTCTGGTCGGCGCCGGAGAAGATGTCCGACGACCCCACGAAATCAGAACAGAACCCGATGCTGTTCAACGCGCCAGACGGCAAGGTCTGGCTGCTCTACACCTCACAGACGTCGGGTCATCAGGACGGCGCGGTGGTCAAGCGCCGCATCTCCGAGGATGGCGGCAAGAGCTTCGGTGCGGTGACCACACTCTGCGACGTGCCCGGCACTTTCGTGCGCCAGCCGATCATCGTCAACGATCGCGGCGAGTGGCTTTTGCCGGTGTTCCGCTGCATCGGCCGGCCGGGAACCCGCTGGAGCGGCGACGTCGACACGGCCGCCGTGCTGGTGTCGACCGACGCCGGCACCAGCTGGGCCATGCACGACGTAGCCGACAGCATCGGCGCCGTACACATGAACATTGTGCCGCTCGGCGGCGATGAGATGGTGGCCGTCTTCCGCAACCGCTTTTCCGAGCAGGTTCTGCGCAGCCGCTCGCGTGACGGCGGCCGCGGCTGGAGTGCGCCTGAACCGACCGACCTGCCCAACAACAACTCGTCTGTGCAGGCCGTGCGCACGGGCGATGGCCGCATCGCCATCGTCTACAACCATGCCAACGCGTCGATGTCGGATGACCGGCGGCTGTCGCTCTATGACGAGATCGAGGGCGACGAGCCTTTGGCGACCGAGCCGGCTGCTGAGCCGGAGGGGCGCAAGGCCGTCTGGGGCGTGCCGCGTGCGCCGCTCAGCCTCGCATTCTCGTCCGATGGCGGCGAGAGCTTCGGCGGCCGCATCGACCTGGAAACAGGCGACGGCTTCTGCCTCACCAACAACTCCAAGGACGGGCTGAACCGCGAGTTCTCCTACCCGTCGATCGTGGCTGCGCCCGATGGGGCGATCCATGTCGCCTTCACCTACTTCCGCCGCGCCATCAAATACGTCCGCCTGACCCCGGCAGACATCTGATGCGTATCAGCGGCGACCATATCCAGCAGGAGCAAAGACGATGAACGGTCTCAACACGCCCATCACGATCGTTCGGCCGCCGGTCATCGAGTTCGGTCCCGGTGTGGTGTCGCGGCTCGCCGGCTGGGTGAAGTCGCGCAACATCACAAAGGCCCTTGTCGTCGCCGACGCGTTTAATGCGGCGCGTGTGGACACGCTCGATCTCGGCGTCGAGACGGTCGTCTTTGGCGAGGTACGCCCGGAGCCGGACCTGCCCAATCTCGAAAAGGTGCTTGAGCTCGCGGCCCGTTCGGAGGCCGACCTGATCGTCGGTTTCGGTGGCGGCAGCGCCATGGACCTCGCCAAGCTCGTTTCGGTCATGGCGGGCACCGGCCAGCGCCTGCAGGACATCGTCGGCGTCGGCAAGGCCGCAAGGCGGCGCGTCGCTCTGGCGCAGGTGCCGACGACCTCGGGTACCGGCAGCGAGGCCGGCATCCGCGCCTTGGTCACCGATCCGGCGACGCAAGCCAAGCTTGCCGTCGAAAGCATCGAGATGCTGGCCGACATCGCCGTCGTCGATCCCGCGCTGACCATGACCGTGCCCGCTGCCGTCACCGCAGCGACCGGCGTCGATGCGATGGCTCATTGCGTCGAGGCCTACACCAACAAGAAGGCGCATCCGATGATCGACCTCTACGCGCTGGAAGGCGTAAAGCTGGTCGGTCGCTACCTCGCGCGTGCGGTCAAGGACGGTAGCGACGTCGAGGCCCGCGCAGGGCTGGCACTCGCCTCGCTCTATGGCGGCTTCTGCCTTGGCCCGGTCAACACTGCCGGCGGCCATGCGCTCGCCTATCCACTGGGCACGCGTTGGCACATCGCCCATGGCGCTGCCAATGCGCTGATCTTTCCACATGTGCTCGCCTTCAACCTGCCGTCGGCAGGGGAGAAGACCGGCCACATCCTCTCGGCCCTCGGGTTGCCGGAGGCCCATGCCGTGCAGGATGTGTTCGGCTCGACGCACGACTATTGCGCTTCGCTTGGCATCGAGATGCGGCTGTCGAAGCTCGGCGTGCCGGAGAACGACCTGGAGACGATGGCCGACGACGCCTTCGCCATCCGTCGCCTGCTCGACAACAACCCGCGCGACCTGGCGCGTTCAGATATTCTGTCGATCTACCAGATGGCCTATTGAGCGCTACGCTGCCGATGGAATGCGCCCGCAATCCGAGTCAGCGGTCTTGAAGCAGCGTTTCGACGAGGGTGGCGGTTCGCGCTCTCCAATCGCCCGCCCGATAGCCGAAGTCGCGTTGGAATGCGTCCGAATTCAGCTCTGAATTGGCCGGGCGCGCGGCTTTTGCCGGCCACATGGAACTGCTGATCGGTTCTACAACGGCGCTCGGGCCGCCCAGAGAAGCGCTGACCTCAAGGACATGCCGCGCCAGCTCATGCCAGCTGGCTCGACCTTGCCCGGCGAGATGATAGAGCCGGCCCGGAAAGCTGGCGGTGGAGCGCCTTGTGTTGGCGGCGGCAAGAATGCCGTCGGCAAGATCGTGTGCTTCCGTTGGATTGCCGAACTGGTCGGCGACAACGGTCAATCTGTCCCGGCTTTGCGCGGCCGTGAGCATCGTCTTGACGAAATTGCGGCCATAGCGGCTGACGACCCAAGCTGTGCGTACGATCAGGTGATCCGGATTGCCGTCGCGCACGGCATCTTCGCCTGCGAGCTTGCTGCGCCCGTAGACCGTCTGCGGATTGGGCAAATCGGCCTCGACATAGGGGCGAGCCGACCGTCCGTCGAACACATAGTCGGTGGATACCTGGATGATCGGGATACCCGACAGCTTGGTCAGGCGGGCCAACTCCGACGGTGCCTCGGCATTCATCGTGAAGGCACGCTCAGCCTCGTCTTCCTGCTGGTCGACGCCGGTATGCGCTGCTGCATTGATGACCAGGTCCGGGGAGACCAGCTTTAGAACCGGGGCAAAGGTGGCTGGCGCCTCCAGATCCAGATCAGGCCGTCCGATGCAGACGAGTTCGATCCCCCGATGGAGCTGCGCTCGCGCCGCAAGGGCGCGCGCCAGCTGGCCTTCCGTTCCGGTGACGAGGATCTTCACTTCGCCTCGACCAGTCCGAGCCGGTTGCCATCGAAGCGCTGTTCGCGGATCGGTCGCCACCACCAGCCGTTTGCAAGATACCAGTCTACCGTTCGGGCCAGTCCGCTTTCGAAGGTCTCCAACGGGGCCCAGCCAAGCTCGCGCTCGCTCTTGGCCGGGTCGATGGCATAACGCCGGTCATGTCCGGGACGGTCGGTCACGAATTCGATCAGCTCGAGATGCGAGCGTCCGCCCTGACGCGGCCGACGATTGTCGAGGAGTTCACAGATTGCCTCGACGACCTGGAGATTGGTGCGCTCGGCGCGGCCGCCGATGTTGTAGCTCTGGCCTGCGCGTCCCTTGGTCAGCACAGTCTCCAGCGCGCGTGCATGATCCTCGACGAACAGCCAGTCGCGCACATTGGCGCCCTTGCCGTAGACCGGCAAGGGCCGCTCATCGAGCGCATTGGCAATCACCAGCGGGATCAGTTTTTCGGGGAAGTGGTAGGGCCCGTAATTGTTCGAGCAGTTGGACAGCACCACAGGCAGCCCATAGGTCTCGTGCCAGGCACGGACGAAGTGGTCCGATGCGGCCTTGGATGCCGAGTAAGGAGACGACGGCTTGTAGGGCGAGTCTTCCGTGAACACGCCGGCATCAAAGGGCAGGTCGCCGAACACCTCGTCGGTCGAGACATGGTGGAACCTGAAGGTTTCCCGCCGGCTCGCGTCCAGGCTGCGCCAATGGTCGAGGGCTGCAGACAGCAGGCTCGCAGTGCCGACGACATTGGTGGTGACGAAGGCCATCGGGCCATCGATCGACCGATCGACATGGCTCTCCGCTGCCAGATGCATGATCCGGTCGACGTTTTCGTCCGCCAGTATCCGCCTCACCTCGTCCGTGTCGCAGATGTCTGCCCGATGAAAGGCATAGTTCGGGTGGCCCTCGAGATCGCGCAGTGATGTCAGGTTGCCGGCATAGGTCAGCTTGTCGAGATTGATGACCCGGTAGCTGCCTGTGCCCACGAGGTGGCGGCACACGGCGGACCCGATGAACCCGGCGCCGCCGGTGACCAATACGGTTTGCGTAGCTTGCTTCACGGGTAGACGAATCCTGTTTCGATTTCGGCGAGCAACGGTGCCGCACTGTCCTTTGCCGACAAGGTCATTTCGGCTGCCTGCACCGGCCAATCGATCGCGATGGCGGGATCGTCGAAGCGAACCGAGCGGTCGTGCGGCTGCGAATAAGGTGCGGAGACCTTGTAGACGACCTCCGTGTCCGGCTCGAGCGTGACAAACCCATGGGCAAATCCCTTGGGCACGAGAATCTGGTTCCAGGCTTCGGCCGAAAGCTCGATGCCCACCCATTTGCCATAGGTCGGCGAGCCCTTGCGGATGTCGACCGCGACATCGAAGACCGAGCCGCGCAGCACCCGCACCAGCTTGTCCTGGGCAAAGGGCGGCGTTTGGAAATGCAATCCGCGCATCACTCCACGACCGCGCGAACAGGAGTGGTTGTCCTGCACGAAATCGACCGTGATGCCGGCTTGCGCCAGCTTTGCCGCATTCCAGGTTTCGGAGAAGAAACCGCGCTCGTCCGCGAATTTCGGCGGCCTGATCTCGAACACCCCGTCCAGGCCCAGACTAATTATTTCAACCATGGGTTATCCCTTGACCCATTTTCGACGCAATAAGAGCAGTCACTATAGGCCAGTGCAATACGTGTCGCGTGCTTCGATGAGCCTAACGGAACTATCCAGTGCGTTTTCGGGCCGCGACCTGCTTAAAGAAGTCCATCCGTCTGGCGAAGGTCTGTTCGAAAGTATGCTGTCGGGCAAAGGCCAGGGCGGTGCGGGATTTTCGAGCAATTTCCGCTCTATTGCCGGCTATCTTGACGACTGTGTCTGCCAATCCAGCAGCGTCGTTTTCGCCTACGCACCAGCCGGCATCGACGCGCTTTATCAGGCCTGCCAAAGCCTCGTTGCCGTAGCCGGCGATCGGCACGCCAAGGGCAAAAGTCTCCAGATAGGTCGACGAGGGGTCGCCCTGCTTGTGGCAGCAGAGGAACAGGTCCGCCTGCTGCTTGACGAAGGGCACGAGCTTCTCCTGGAACGGCAGCACGCCCATCATGGTCACGTGGTTGCCAAGATCATCGCGGGCGATACGTTGCCTCATGGCGTCTTCGAGCACGCCTCCGCCACAGATCGACAGTTTGAAGTTCAGTCCCCGGCGGCGAAGCATGTCCGCAACGACGATAAGGTCCATGGCGCCCTTCATCTCGTTGAGACGACCGGAAAAGACGAGGCGCAAGGCAGCCTTGCTGTCGCTGGACGCGGCCAGGCGCTGCTCCAGTTCGTGCTCTGCAATGAGCGCGGATTGTTTTACCCAGGAGGCGAAATACAGCAGATTCCTGTCGTTGAGGGCGGCATACGCATCATAGGTCGGGGTGCCGTTCGCTTCAAAGCCGGCAGCTGCCGCGATGCTCCTGCGTATCTGCCGTTCCTGGCCTCTTTCCCACCAGCGGCGACGCCAGCGTTTCAGCAGGTTCGGGGCCGTTTCATCGACGATCTGGAGCCGGGTCTTGAGCGAATATTCGGTGTTGTAGACGTTGGCGATCTGCCTTGGGCCGACGATGTCGGCAAGATCGTGCGTCTTGTAGTGAGGGCCCCAGTGAACGAAGCCGGATTGGCTCGCCAGGCTTCGAAGCTCCTCAGACTCGAACTGGATTGCCTTGATCTCGAAGTCTATGTCCTTTGGGTCGACCCGGACGTTGTCGAGATTGTCGGTCGCAGCATGGGCCGGATCCATGACCGCGACGACCGGGCCGTCCCAATGGGCCACATAGTGGTTCATGCCTTCGATGAACTTCTTGGTGAGCGTGAAGCTGCCGTCGTCGTGGGCCACGACGGGAAGGCTGGTCAACTCGGCAAACACACGGCTCATATGTCAGGCCTCGAGCTAATGGAGCGCAGTCTCATTAACCTCATCATCTTATTTGAATACTACCATGCAGTTCATTGGCGATCGCTTATTTTCAAGGCGACCGTTTGCCAATAAGACAGAAGTGGACCTCGCGGCGAGCGTGCATGCTGCCGTAACGATGTTCTTCAGGAGAGCTTATGCGTTCAACCTGGTGCACATTTTGCCTTGTCTGGCTGTTTTCGCTGGTGGTATCGCCGGCGCTTGCCGAGTACAGGCTACAGCCGGGTGACACGGTTGAGATTTCAGTCGCCCAACAGACGAACCTGAATCGCCAGGCGGTGATTGCGCCGGATGGTCGCCTGTCGTTGCCGCTTGCCGGTCACCTGCAGGCGGAAGGGCTGACGGTGGAGGAGCTTGAGGCGGCACTGGTGGAGCGCCTGAGCAGCTTTTTCAAGGACAAGCTCAACCTGACTGTCATGCTGCTGCCGAACCCGCAGCACATGCCAACCGTCTTTGTGGTCGGCGATGTGAACACTCCCGGAGCCTTCCCCTTCAGGCAGGACATGACCGTGCTGCATGCGGTCAGCGTCTCCGGCGGCCTGTTCAGGTCGGCTCTGCTTGCGGCCGATCGCGATCGCGCCCTGGTCGTTGAAGGTGAGATCGAGCGGCAGCGCAAGCGTCTCGTCGAGCTTCAGCTGAAGATGGCGCGCCTTCAGGCCGAACTGGACGACCGGGACAAGATAGAAGTGCCGGCTCAGGTGAACTCGTCCATCTCCAAGGGCGTGCTGGACGATCTTCTGGCGGAGGAACAGAAGATCCTCGAACGCCGCCGCGATGAAGTTCAGATGCAGCTCGATGCCAAGAAGCATATCGACGAAATCACGCAGCGCAGCGCCGACGCAGCACAGGAGCAGATGCAGACCGTGACGCAGCGCATCGAGCTTGCAAAGCAGCGGCTGGCAAGCACCTCGATACTTGTCGACAAGGGCCTGGCGAATGTTTCGGTGCGCCTTGAGATCGAAGGTAGCATTGCCGAGCTGGAAGGCATGCGAAACTCTCTCCAGTCCGCCATGGCCACAGCCGAAGGCTCGGTCGCAGCCGAGGCCAACCGGCTGCAAGGGCTGTTGGAAGAGCGTCGGACGCGCGACCTGCTCGACCTCCAGGATACCCGGCGCGAGGCCGACGAATTGGCTGCCAGCATGGCTGACAGCGAAAACGTTCTCTCGATCTATTCGAACGATGCCGCAAACACCCGCGGCCGCAATGCGACCCGCACGGTCGAATACCGCATCGTCAGGTCGGAGAACGGGCAGACAAGCGAGATCGAGGCCAACGAAATGACCAAGCTTCGGCCCGGCGACCTGGTGCGCGTCGTCTTTGTCGATACGTCGGGCCAGTCGGAAGCGCAACTGACGGGAGGCACTGCCACTGGCGCCACCGGGCAATAGCGGGCAGACTATTCTGGGTTGAGAGCAGGAATAAGATACGCAGGCATGGACGCTCGAAACGATGCGTCAGCGGAGCGACGGCATGGACAATGAACTGACCCGGATTGCCTATTATTATCTCGACCTCCTGTTGAGGAAGCCGCTCTACTGGCTCGTGCCGGCAGCCATTGTGTTCGCCTTGGGCGCCATGTTCGTCTTTTCCAAGCCGAGGACCTACTACACCGAAGCTCTGATGGTCGTTGAATCCCAGCAGATTCCGTCGTCCCTGGTGGAATCCACCGTTGCCAACGAGCGGACCCAGTTCATCGAGCAGCGCGTGCTGGTCCGCGAAAACTTGCTTACCCTGGTCAACAAGCTCGATCTGTTTCCAGGCCTCCGCTCCGGCCTGTCCAACACCAAGCTGGCCGAGCTCGTGCGCAGCCACATCAAGATAAGGTCCGTCAACACCGGGACACCCGATCAGAATCCCACCAGTTCGACCTTTTATATCGGCTTCGAGTACAGCGACCCGCAGCTTGCAGCAGCCGCCACGAGCGAGCTTGTTTCGATGATCATCGAAGAGAACAGGCGGACGCGCACCTCGCGCGCCTCGGAAGCCACCCAATTCCTCGAACGCGAAGTATCCGACCTGGCAACCCAGGTGAAAACGAGCGAAACGAGCTGGGCGCAGTACATGGAGCAGAACAAGGAAATCCTGCCGGGTCGTGTGGCGGGTTATCTGACCGAGCTGCAGGACAAGGAGCGTGACCTGACCGCGGCAGAAAAGGCGCTGCCGGACCTCGAGGAAGAGCTTCGGCTCCTGGAGGTCCAGTTCCAGCTCAACGCCCCGCTGGCGAATTCGTCGGCAGCCAATCAGCGCACTCAGCTTACCAATCTCAAGGCTGAACTCAGCCAGAAGTCGTCGATCTATTCGGACACCCACCCTGACATCGTGGCATTGAAATCCCAGATCCAGTTCCTTGAGAACCAGATCGCGCAGGCGGGCACGACGCCCCCGCCGACCGCCGACACGAACTACAGCGGACTGAGTCCGGAAATGGCGCTCGTGGCTGAAAGGATCGCACTGGCAAAGCCCAAGCGAGAGGCGCTGATACGCCAGCGTGACCAATTGCGCGAGCGGGTTGCATGGCTGCGGGAAACGATTGCGCGGGCGCCGGAAGTGGAGGCGGAACTGGCGACACGTCTCCGTGAGAAGGAAAGCATCCAGCGCAGCCTCGACGACATGAAGGCCAAGCTGGAGACTGCTCGCCTCGGGCAACGCCTCGAACAGGACCAGTATTCGGCCCAGATCCGTGTCCTCGAACAGCCGGAGACGCCGAGATATTCAACAGGGGCTGGGCGCACCACGCTGATGTTCGGGGTGCTGGCGCTGGCTGGGCTCGCCGGGCTCGCCTGTGTCTACGTGTCCGACTTGTTCGACCGAACCATCAGGCGCACTTCCGATCTGGCGAGTGCGCTGCAGGGACAGGTGCTCGTCGTGATCCCCCAATGGTCTTCCTCGGATAGCTTCTCCGGCAGGGTCAGGAGGTTTTTTGGCGCATCGCTCGGACTGATGCTGCTGGCGGCGGGGATATACGGTCTTCAGCCCCTCGACCAATCCCAACAATTCCTGCAGTCTGGCTTGTCTCTCGCGGGAGCTGGCGAACTCTCGGCGCAACCGGTTCATATCTAGGTCGACACGATGGAACGCGTAACCGAAGCATTGCAGCGGGCAAGGGCCGAACTGGCCGGCGAGAGCGCACCGCTCAGACCTGTCACGCCACTGCGCGACACCGGACCCGACAGCCGATCGAGGCAGGATGGCGGTGTCGCCGGTCATTTCCGCCGCGACGCGGCCGGGTCGCCGTTGGCGGCGGATCCGCGCTTTCCACTCGTCAGGCTTGACGAGGCGGCGCTGGAGCAGAATCGGGTCGTTGCAAACGACAGCAGCAGCCCGCTGACGCGTTATTACGACATGCTCCGCAACCAACTGCTGAGCAACAAGGAGGGCATGGTCGGCACCATCGCGGTCACCTCGCCCACCGCCGGATGCGGTGTAACGGTCACGGCGATCAATCTTGCCTTCAGCCTTGCCCGGATGCGGACGACGAATGTGTTGCTGGTCGACGCCAATCCGTCGGATGCGGGCGTGGCTGCGAAGTTGAGGTTGTGGGACGGATTGACGACAAGCGATGCCCCCGACGGCATCATCCGGGCCGAAGCCGGCGAGGTGTGCGTATACATCGTGACGGCTCCTGGGACCGCAGGCGAAGTGGTTGATCATCATCGCTTGTCGGAACTTGTCGAAAGCGCACGCAAGGCGGTCAGGCCGGCTTTGGTCGTTCTGGACCTGCCGCCGATGCTGGCCAATGACGAGACTATCCCATCGGCGCTCGATGCCGACCGCCTTGTGCTGGTGCTTGCCGTTGGTGAATCGACTGTCGCTGATCTCGAGGCATGCAAGACGTTCTTGGGTTCGAAAGCCGGTGTGCAGGTGGTGCTAAACAAGACGAGGTGGCACGACCTTTAACGAAGTGCGCGCCATTATCGGTCGACCGGTCGTGCAGATGCTTTTTGGCGGGCTGCTCATCGAAATGCGGCAAAGGCGGTAGCCGGCCCCGTGGGGTTCGACGCCCGCTTTGGAGTAGATGAATGTACGAGACATACTTCGGATTGCGCGAGAAACCGTTTTCGATCCTTCCGGATCCGAAATTTCTCTATTTCAGCAACGCGCACCGAATGGCATTTTCGATGCTTGAATATGGCATCGTCAACCAGGCCGGGTTCACTGTCATCACCGGCACCATCGGCTCTGGAAAGACCACGCTCATTCGCCAGTTGCTCGGCAACGTTACCGGTGAGATCAAGGTCGGCCTCATAAGCCACACCTCGAAGTTCGGCGGCAATTTGCTTGAGTGGATTCTGATGGCATTCGACCAGCCGTTCGAGGAAGGCACCTATCCACGTCTCTACAAGCGGCTGCGCGACTTTCTGGAGCACGAGGGCGAGCGGCGGGGACGGGCTGTGCTGGTCATCGATGAAGCCCAGAATCTGGAGGCTGAAAGGCTCGAAGAGCTCCGGATGCTGTCAAACATCAATACGGACACGATGCTTCTGCAACTGATACTGGTCGGACAGCCCGAGCTGCGATCGATCCTTCAGGCGCCGGAATTGACGCAGTTCGCCCAACGCGTCTCGTCCGATTTCCACTTGCCGGCGTTGGACCGTGTCGAAGCCAAGGCCTATATCGAGCACCGGCTGCAGGTTGCCGGCGGCGATCCCGAGCTGTTTACGTCGACGGCCAAGCGTCTGATCCACGATGCTTCGGACGGCGTTCCCCGGCAGATCAACATCCTTGCCGATCGTTGCCTGGTCTATGCCTTCGCTGAATCGACTAACGTCGTGACGGCGAAGATCGTGACCAAGGTGCTGGCCGACAAGAGACGGCACGGCGTCTTCAGGATGGACGAGGCCGGGATTCTGGCCTGAGGTCGACGGATTGAGCGGGGATGTCCGGCAGGTGAACAAAGCAGGCGGAGGCATCGGCGGCGATGGCAACGGCCTGACCGGCTGTGGTGAGCTGCGATCCGGGGCCAGGGGGCAGGCATGCCTGAATATGTAAGAGCGCTCGCCTATGTCCTGATCATTTCGACGCCGGTCTGGTTCCTTGCGCGCCGGCTCGCGGAACCCACAATAGATGCGGCTGAATTCACGCTGTGGCGCAATGCCTGGTTCGTGACGACGTGCGTGTTGTTCCTGTCGGGCAATTTTTTCATTTTTGCCGCCTTTTTGGGTATCATCAGCATCTATGCCTTTCGCAGGAGCAACGAGCCGGCATATCTCTACATTGTCCTGATGTTCGCGGCGCCGGCCTTGCCCGTGATCGTCGGCCTGTTCGGTGTCATCAACAAGATCATCGACTTCAATCCGAGCCGGCTTCTCGCCCTTGTCATTCTGTTGCCGCGTGCCATCCAGCTGGCGCGGGGAAGTTCCGGCAGTACGAAATTCAGCATCACCGACAAGCTCGTGGTCGCCTATTGCGTGCTGTTGATGCTGCTGTCGCTGCGCCTGGGCAAGGTGACGGACATCTCCCGAATGGCCTTCATCTACGGGCTGGATATTCTGCTGCCCTATTTCGTGTTCAGTCGCGTGCTTGGATCTGTCAGCGAGATCAGAAAAGCGTTGATGGCCCTTGTCGTTGCGGCCATGCCATTGGCCGCCGCTGGCATGTTCGAGCTCGCGAAGGGCTGGAGGCTCTACAATACCATTGCGGACGCCTGGGGCATTAACCTTATCGCCCCCTATCTTATCCGCGATGGTATCCTGCGGGCTGCGGTTACGTCGGCCGAGCCGATCGCCTTCGGGTTTGTTTGCATGGTGGCTGCCGGATGCCTGCTCACAATAAGGGTCAACCGGCCCTTCGGTCTGATCGGCTACGCTTCGCTGGCCATCCTTCTCGGCGGTCTCCTTGCTAGCGTTTCGCGCGGCCCTTGGCTGGGCTTTGCCTTGCTCGTGTTGGTTTTGCTGGCCGCCCATCCCAAGGGTATTACCAATGTGCTGCGGGGCTCGCTGGCCTTGGGCATATTCATCGTTCCGTTCCTGATGAGCCCTTACGGCGCGCGCTTCACCAAATACCTGCCATTCATCGGGACCGTCGAAACCGGCAACGAAGACTATCGGGTGGATCTCTTCCACAACGCCATGATCGTGATTGGCCGCAATCCGCTTTTCGGCTCGCCCAACTTTCTGCATGAGCCGGAGATGCAGGCGATGGTTCAAGGCCAGGGGATTGTCGACGTGGTCAACACATATATCGGCGTTGCGATCGAATTCGGCTTGATAGCGCTTGCACTTTTCGTGCTCGTATTTGTGACCATCGGGTTCAAGCTCGCCTGGCTCAGCTTCACGGCGCCGCGACAAGACATCAGGATAAGCGGACTGCTTGGGTGCCTGGCTGCCATCTTGGTGACGATCGCAACCGTCAGCAGCGTATCGATCATCCCTTATCTCTACTGGACCTTTGCAGGCCTCTGCGTCGCCCTTCTCAGGGTTGGCGCTACGGCCGAAAGCCATGTCGAACAGCCGGAGCCTGTCGCCAGGATGAGGGTGGTCGGGCGCTCGTCCTGACGAGAGGCAGCCTGCCGCGTCGGCCAGGAAAGCCGGATTCGTTTTTCTGCAAAGCACGATGCTCAATGCGCAGGGGTCGAGCACCCCGAACGTCGCTGGTTCGGACTACGGCACTCTACGACAGCGACAGAAGGCTGTTTGCTGCATAGGCGAAGCCCATGCCCAAGGCCAGGCCAACCGGCCATATCAGCAGGACCTTGGCTTCGTAGATGAAGTCGTTCAGGCCGAATTGCCGGTTCATGAAGAAGATGATCGGGATGGTCGGCAGGCCGTGCAGCGCAATCGCCCACAAGGTGCCTTCGAAGCCGAAGAACAATTGCGCCAGCGGGGTGACGACGAACATCGAAATCGCTTTGCAAATGTTCAGTACCGTCAGATTCCTTGGCACGCCAAGGGCGATGTAGACCGTGTAAGCGACCGTGAACCTGCTGATGAGAAGGCTGAACGACAGCACCTGGACGATCGCGCCAGCCTGCGCGTATCGCGAGTCATACATGATGTCGATGATGGATTGTCCCGCCCCGTAGAGCAGCCCGGCACTGGCCACGAATGCGAGGTCCATCGGCAGCCGGAACTTGAAGTAGACGTCCTTGAGCCTGCTGGGATCGTCGCGCACCACGTGGCTGAAGGCAGGGGTCGAGACCGACCAGAACAGGCGGCCGCCAGCGCCTTCGATCATCGAGATCAGATTGTAGGCCAGCACATAGATCCCGAGCAGGACCGGGCTGATCCATGCTCCGAGCAGCACCCTGTCGCCGTTCTGGGCGAGGACTGAAAACAGCGATGAAATCAGAATCCAGCGTCCGAACTGGATCAATTCCCTGGCCGACTCCCGATCGATGAGGAGGCGGTTTGGGGCGCCGGAGAGCCAGAAATGGCTGAGCGCGGTGGAAACGACGCAAGACGCGAGGCTTCCGATTACGAAGGACCAGATCGAACGCGTCATCAAACCCAATGTGATGGTGATCGCGAGGCCAACTGCCTGCGATATGAGTTCGATATAGGTTATCTGGCGGAGGTCGAGATGGCGGTCACGGGAGATGGCCTTTGTCGACTGAAGGCCGGTGATGACCGACGAGAACGACGATGCCGCCAGCACAAGCGGCAATTCCGGGGTGGCATAGACCAGGTCGGCGGGGATCATGCCCCGGTTGTTGGCAGCGTAGAGGGCGAGAGCCACCAACAGGCAAGCGAGCCAGATGACCACGCCGCGTATCACCTGCAGCGTCCATGCCGTGTTCAGAAACACCGGCAGGTCGCCCTTGGGGCTTTGTATGATCGATTGCCTTAGGCCGACGTCGGACAGGAGGTTGACGATGATCAGGATCACCGTCGAAACCGCCATGATGCCGAACATTTCCGGCACCAGAATACGCGTCATGATCAGGTTGCTGGCGATGCGCAGAACATAGCCCGCCGCCATCCCGCCAACGGTCCAGCCGGCGGCGCGCAGTATCATCGATTTCAAGGAGCGCTCGCCCTTGTTCACTGCGCTGGCGCTCCATCCTTCGACGGCCTCAGCCACGCCGCGACGGCGACCACTTCTTGTGTTCGCGACAACCGTAGGACAGGGCAGTTGGTCATGCGTCGCAAGTCCACGTTCCTTTCGTGACACGTTGCGAGCCGTACCGCAGTTTCAGCCGAAAACGCATCTCGACAAATAGTCGCGCCATATCCTGTATAAGATGGACTCACTATTGAAGTGCTAACGGCTTAATCATCTCCGTTGGAAGACGGTCGAGATCTATTGCCAAACGACACAAAAAAGTTGCGCAGCGGGACGCTATTGGCAATAGCGATTGTATGCAGACTGTCGTGAAAATTGCCCGAAGCGGTTCGCTGATGCAATTTGTTGTCTAAGCATACATGGTCCATGGCAGTTCAAGGCTTGTCATCCTGCCTGCTGCGATCTGTCCGGATCCAGGCACTCGACGTTCGCGCGAACAATACCTTCGGATAAAGGTTTAGCTTGCGCAGGACATAGAGTGGAATCTGTCCGAAATCGCGTGCCGGCAACACGGTTCGGCCCACGGCTGCCCAGGCCGCCAGCGAGGCCAGCGCAAACAGGGCGAGATTCAGGCCGGAGAAAAAGAGCGCCGTCGATGAACCCGAAAGCGCGGAGGAACCGGCGGCGAGGATGAAAGCGCCAACCAGCAGCAGCAACAGCAGCGTCAATGGCGGGACGAGCAGATCGAGTGCCAATGCCGCCAATGCGGGCGTCCTTACGATCGCCGGGCTGGACAGTGTCTGAAGGGCAACTTTGATCATCTTGAGATGGCCTTCCTCCCATCGCCGACGCTGAGACGCAGTACCACTGCTCGACTGGGGGAATTCGCTGGCGATGCCAGCCGCAGCGCAGAACATCGGTGGATGCCCGGCGCGAGCCAGGTCCAATCCAAGCTTCATGTCCTCGACGAGATGACCTGTCGCAAGATCGACCTGTCGAATGACCGACCACGGGAAAGCCATGCCGCTGCCTGTCAGTTGGCAGGGCAGGCCAAGGGCGCTCAAGCCGAGTGGCCGCAACTTGTTTTTGACGATGAACGCGAACTCGGCGACGCGAAGCTGGAGCGCTGCCCCAACCGGCGCCTTGATCAGATAGCAGGCCTGTACCGGTCGTTGGTTCATGGCCGCGGTCGCAGCAAGCAGCGCCACCGCGCCATCTTCAAGCTGGCAATCTGCGTCCACGAAGATGACGATCGGGGTCGGAGCTTCGGCGAGATGGCGAATGCCGGCGTCGAGGGCATACCCCTTTCCGCGTCGATTGTCGTCATGGCGGACAATCACCTCCGCGCCACCTGCGCGAGCAAGTGAAGCGGTGTTGTCGCTGCAGTTGTCAGCAATCACCAGAAGGCGGTCGCCGGGCCGAAGCTGGTTCCCTATGCTGCGAAGCGTGGCCGATATGCCGCCTTCTTCATTGTGCGCGGGTACGAGCACCGTCACGTCAGGTCGTTGGCTGGGCAGTTGCTCGCTGCGCTTGCGCATTGCCAGGCCGGCGAGCACCTCGGCGCCATAGATCAAAGTCGGAAGCGCGAGCACGAGCGCGACCGCAGTCATGATCGATGAAAGCACCACCATGCGCCAATATGCTCCGTCGACAATTGTTCGCGACAATCCTGCCTATGGTGCCGCTGAGGGCATAGTCCTTTGCCTGGGTAAAGAAGTCCACCAGACTTCCATTGCTCCAAGGCCGAAATCTTCGACCCTGCTGAGCAGGCAGTCCGGCTTGCTTCTACCAGTACCAGATCAGCCTGTGTGACACGGCGCAGATGATGATCCACCATGCGATTGTGACACACATTGATACGTAGGCGGCCTTCCTAAGACGCCGCATTTCCCATTCTGACACAGTATTTGACGAATTTACCATGATACTTACCCTCTCAGAGAGTTGTCGGACTCTCCGTTGCAGGGCTCGTGCCACTTTGTCGGCTGCAGAATCTCGGCTGAGCCTTGGCCCGTTGGCTGGGCCGTATTGGCGCTACGTGTCCGCGGCGATGGACGGCCGCGCTTTCAAACGGCGCCGAGTGTCTCTGAGGCGTACGCCAATCGTGCTCCGTGATCGGCATCGAGGCGACGTGGCGTCGGCGCGCCACGCAGCCGCAGGCGATCCCAGACGCGGCTCTTCCAGCGCTGGATTGGAAGAATTTCGGCATCGCGGTCGAATGTTGCCCCGTTCAGGCTGCGGTCGTGCCAGAGCGCCAGATTTGCGCCCCAGCATGCCGCCACGGCCGGATCGAGGCCGACGGAGTGTCCCATGGCAGTGGCAAGCAAGCCCGGTACCCAGTGCGAAATCACGATGTTGGGAAAACGGTCGGCCAAATCCGCCACGAGGGCCAGGGTCAGCATTCGTGCGGCCCCCGTCGAGACGGAAAAGGCGCTCGCGCCAGGACGGGGTGTCGTGTCGACAAGCGTGCCGACGTTGAGGATGCGCCCGATACCCGTTTCGACCATGCATTGGAGCGCTGAATAGGTGCAGGACACCGCGCCTCCAAGGTTGGCCTCGACGGATTTCATGAAGCTTGTCGGTGTTTCCTGGAGGAAGTCGAGCTGGGAGTGAACCGACGCGTTGTTCACCAGGATGGTGACGTCGCCGATCTCCGCGCGGATCCTTGCGAAGGCAGACTTCACCGCATCGTCGTCGGCGACATCCACGACCATCGGTACCAGCCGACCGCTCGCAACGAGGTCGCCTGCCGATTGGAAATTGGCCGCACTGCGGGAAAAGCCGACGACCTGTATGCCCCGGCTGGCCATCTCGATCGCGAGTGCATGCCCTAGCCCCGAACCGCACCCGGTTACCACGGCCACGCCTGTGCGGATGCCGTCATTGGCATCGGTCAGTCTTCTGAGTAGTGGCCTGGATCGTTTGGGCATGTCTGCAAATGCGTCGCTATATCCGGGCTACGATGCGGTCCGCCACTCGGAGGGCATTCGCGGCGATGGTAAGGCTCGGGTTGATACCAGTCGAGGTTGGCATGAACGAGGCGTCGGTGACATAGAGATTTTCGACCTCGTGCGCGCGGCAATCGCGATTAAGCACGCTGGTGGCAGGATCTTCGCCGAAACGTACGGTTCCGCAGGCGTGGGCGAAGTCGAGCTCAGGCTGGAATGTGAGGAACACCGATCTCTGGCCACCCAGTCTGCGCTTCAGCAGGCGACGGAACTCGCGCCGTCGGCGCTGCAGCTCCGGCTGTACCGCATATTCGAAACGCAGGCGGCCGGGGTCGGTTTCGTCGAGCAGGACCCTGTTGTCCTGGTACGGCAGGTCCTCGATGATTGCCCTGAATACCTTGGCGTCACCGAAAACCCGTGCTGCAACAAAGGCAGGAATGCGGGTCAGTTGGCGCAGCGGCTTCAGCTTGTGAAGTGCTGACCGGTCGAAGATGTTCTTGAGGTAGTGGGCGATCTCTCCATAAGACGCGTCGATGCCAATGGCCTGGACCGCTCCGTAACGATTGCCGTCGATGAAATAGAGGTCGCGCAGGGCGATGGCCTTTGTCGGGCCATTGAAGCTGATTCCGGATTCTGGCCAGATCGCTATCATTTCCGCCAGGTGGAACATCAGGTTGCGGCCGACCAGCCCTGAGCCGTTGGCGCATCCGTCCGGCCATTCTTCGCTGCGGGATGCGAGCAGCAGCCGCGGGGAGCCGAGGCCGCCGCCGGCAAGAATGTAGCGCTTGGCGCGGAGTTTCAGCCGTTCACCGCTCTTTTCTGCTTCGATATGGCTGATGCTGCCGTTGGACCCGCGCAATGCGAGCACGTCGCACATGTCGAGTACCGTTGCCCTGCCGGTAGCCACAGCCGGCTCCACCCCGGCTGAGCGTCCGTCCATTTTGCACGTGCGCGGGCATTTGTAGCCGAAGCACATGTTGCAGCCCGGAAGGAAGCGCACGCCCATGTGCAGTCGGTAGGGGTTCAGGCCCTTGCGCTTGAAGCCATCGATCATCGCATGGTCGCCCTCTGTCAGGGCGGGAGGCGGAATCAAGGTCGTGGCGGTGTCCGGCGACAGCGGGTCGTTTTCGCCGCAAACCTCGAACATCCGTTCCGCCGCCTCGAAATACGGCCGGTAGGCATCGTATTTTTCTGGCCACCCGCCGGTCGGATGGGGTCGTGCTGCGCTGTCGTCGAGGTCGTGTCTTTCGGGGCGTTCGAGGGTCGCTGCATAGAAGGCCGAGGAACCGCCCACACCGGAGCCGACCGGGCCAAAGAACAAGGTCTGCCGACCGTCGATCTTGGCGTTGAGCGGGGTTGGCCAGAACCCCCTGATCCGCCGTGCGTTCGGGTCCTCGATATCGGTTCGCAATTGCTGTTGTTCTGTCCGGGGGCCGAAAGGTCCTCGTTCAACGAACAGGACTGACAGGCCTTGTTCGGCGAGGCGCCGGCCGACAACGCCGCCACCCAAACCGGCGCCGATAACGATCACGTCCCATTGCTTTTCGACGATGTCAGCGATCATGAGTGGATCCTGCTCTCGCTGAGGTCGTCAACCCTGCCTGCGGGCCGAGGAGGGGGCATCAGGCCGCAGGTGGGCGTGTGATCCAGCATGCACTCAGCGTCCACGAGATCCAACCGCAACCGGATGTTGCATGAGCCAAGGAATGCGGTCCGACGGTCCAGGTAGACCGTCCTTGTGAACGCTGCCCAAACACCTGCGTGAACGCATCAAACGCTGCCTGAACGACGGCATCTTGACCAATCTGCTAGGAAACCCCTTGGCTTTATAAGATGTCCCATTTTAGCTAGTCAATTGAGTATCCTATCCGAACAATGTCCGGCCTGAACTTTCGAACGAATTGACCAAAGCAAGGCCTTTGCGCGAAAAATTATGTACGTTTTTTGCCGGCTTTGGTTCGACTGAAGACAAAACCGCAAGTGGATGTAGCCGGCTTTGATCGCGTCCGGCTTGATGATGCAAAAGGGATCGGGAGTATCGAGCACCGGGCAATCGTCTTATTCCGGATAGACGGATGCTTTACATCTTGTCGCCTAGGATCGGTGTCCCTGGCGATCGGCCTCTGACAGGAGACTGCTTGAACGATGCAGCTTGCTATTGTCATTGTAAACTACCGGACAGCCGATCTGGTGATCGATTGCCTTGCCTCGCTCGATGGCCCCGACGCCATGCCTGCGGGATCGCAAATCGTCGTTGTTGACGGATGTTCGGGCGACGGCTCGGCGGAGCGCATCGCCGCGGCGATCGACGAGCATGGTTGGTCCGGTCACGTCACCCTGCTGCCGCTGGCGGTCAATGGCGGGTTTGCCTATGGCAACAATCGCGGTATCGAACGCGTGCTGGCCGATTTCGGCAAGCCGGATTTTTTTCTGCTGCTCAATCCGGACACTGTCGTTCGGCCTGGCGGCATCTTGCCATTGCTCGCCTTCATGCAGGCAAATCCCAAGGTGGGCATTGCCGGCAGCCTTCTCGAGGATCCTGATGGCACGCCGCAGGCCTGCGCCTTCCGCTTTCCCTCGGTGTTCAGCGAGTTCGAGGGGCAGATGCGCTTCGGACCGGTAACCCGGCTGCTGTCGCGATGGCGCGTTGCGCCGGAGCGGCCCAAGGTCGCGACCCGGATGGGCTGGGTGTCCGGGGCCAGCATGATGGTCCGGGCACAAGTCATCGACGACATCGGATTCATGGATGAGGACTACTTTCTCTATTACGAGGAAGTCGATTTTACGCTGCGCGCGGAGCGTGCCGGCTGGGAGTGCTGGCATGTGCCCGAGAGCCGTGTCGTGCATCTGGTTGGGCAGTCGACCGGCGTAACCAGACGAGGGGCCGCGCCAGCGCGGCGGCCGGCCTACTGGTTCGACTCCCGCCGGCGCTATTTCATCAAGAACCATGGGCGCGGATACATGATGCTGGCTGACGTTGCGTGGCTGGCCGGGCAAGGCCTGTGGCGCTTGCGGGAAGTTCTCGAGCGGCGCCAGCGTAGCGATCCGCAATATATCGTTCGAGATTTCGTTCGACACAGTGCGTTCCTGCGGGGCCTCTAGGACTTTTGCAGCAATCGAAGATATCGGGCGCTGCGCGTCAAGAGACGTATGAGTGCCGAGCGCATGCATGACACAATATCGGCGTTCAGTGCGACCTAATATTCGCTTGAAGATAAGGCAGCTATCGTTACTGTAAATTTCGTTGCTGTTGAGCCGTGGACGTGGATCGACGATCTATTTCGTACGGCTTTGGTCACGCCTCTTGTCTAGGCGTGTGCGATGATCGGCACGGTGCCCTGGTGGCAGTTCATGGGAAAGGATCGCTCTTGAATAGGCGCACACTCTTGCAACTGTTGTCCTCCGTTGCCCTGTGGCCGGCGGCCTTGCCAGCCTGGGCGCAGGCGGGAGGCGGCGAGCCATTGCCGCTCGGTCTCAATCTGGCCGGCTTTGCATATTGGTCGACGGAACATCCCTTTTCCAACTTGGCCCTTGGCGCGGCGAACTGGCGATTGCAGAAGGATGGCGCGTCGTTCACCTGGGACGATCCCCTTCCACCCATGACCGACGATGGTTACCCGACGATCGTTCCCAAGGGGACGACCATCGAGAGCTTTCTGATTTTCACGCCGCGGCGTTCGCATCTGCCAGTGCAGATGTCGCTGCTATATGACGGCAAGGGTCGCATCGGCTACCTCAGCGGCGCGGAGCTCGAAACCCGGTCGCCGGGCCGCGACGAGGTCAGAAATCTGCGCAACGGCGGTGCGTTCTCTGTGCGTCTTCTGGAAACCGATCCAAAGAATCCGGTGCGCAACATTCGTCTCTATCCGCGCGACAAGCAGCCCGAGGGTACCTTCCGGCCGGAATTCCTCCAGCGTCTTGGCGGCATGCAGGCGCTGCGCTTCATGGATTGGATGGAGACCAACAATTCGGCCGTGAGCAATTGGGACGAGCGGCCGAAAAAGGCCCGCTTCACGCAGGCTGATGGAGGAGTGGCGCTCGAATACATGATCGAGCTGGCCAGCACCGCCAAGGCGGCACCGTGGTTCACCATTCCCCACCTTGCCGACGACGACTACGTCACCCGCTGCGCAACGCTGGTCAAAGAGACGCTCGCTCCGGAGCTGCCTGTCTATGTCGAGTATTCGAACGAGGTCTGGAACGGGCAGTTCAAGCAGGCCGAGTACGCGCGCCAGCGCGGGCTTGCCCTTGGGCTGTCGGGCAACGACTTTGAAGCCCAGTTGCGCTTCTATGCGCAACGGTCGTCCGAGGTGATCGCCATCTGGAAAAAGGTGTTTGCGGACCAGGCCGAGCGGGTGCGAGGCGTGCTGGCCGCGCAATACGCAAACGACTGGACCAGCGAGACCATCCTGTCCTGGAAGGACGCCGCAGCAGGCGCCTACGCTCTTGCGATCGCCCCCTATTTTGGCGTTTCGCTCGGATCTCCGGAGCAGGCGAGTGAGATCTCCGGGTGGTCGCTGGACCGGCTGTTTGAAGCTCTCGGCAGTGAAATCGACGGCGAAAATCGGACATTTGTCGAAAAGCAGGCAGCGCTTGCCAAGCGCTATGGTGTCAAGCTGATCGCCTATGAGGGCGGGCAGCACCTGGTTGGCCATGCGGGGGCCGAGAACAATGACAAGCTGACAGGCCTGTTCCAGGCCGCCAATCGCGACCCCAGGATGGGCGAGCTATATCTGCGGCACCTCGCACATTGGCAGGCGTCCGGCGGTGGCCTGTATGTGCTCTTCAATTCGATGGGAGAGTACACGAAATGGGGCAGTTGGGGCCTTCTTGAGGCGGAAGGCGTTCCCAACGCGAAATGGGATGCTGTTCAGAGTTTGCTGGCCGATGCGGGAAAGCCTAGCGGAACAAAATAGGCGCGACCGGCGCCTTGCTGCTTCGAACGGCCGAGTTTTGCGCGGCGGAATCCGCCTGCCGCGCGAAATATGCGTAGATCGAATATGAGATCGCTGCCGCAGCGACAATGGGCCAGACAAGGCAGAGCAGAAGCCCGATCACCCTGGCGAAATCCCAGCTAGGCGAACTCTCCTCGCCTTCCATAAAAGTCAGCACAACAGCATATATGGCTGGAATCATATACGCTGATATAAACACAACTGCGAACAAGTAACTCATGATCGAACCGGCTACATCTCGTTCAACGCACACAACGGAAGCAGACAAGCAGTCTTTAACAATTCATTAATGTTAAAATACATTAATTTTCGCATTGTAGCCAGAGCTTAAAAAGGTGCCGGCAATTTGAGCGCGTCGTGCCGGACGGGCAGGAATGCGATGGCGGGGGACGAGTGACCACGAGCGGACAACCAGCAGAATCGGGGCGCATCGGCGTCGTGGTCATTGGCCGCAATGAAGGCCAACGGCTGGTCGACTGCCTGAATTCGATCGGCTCGGCGCTTGCCCTCACTGTCTATGTCGACTCCGGATCCAGCGACGGAAGCGTCGCTGCCGCCGAGCGCATGGGGGCGACAGTGCTCTCACTGGACATGTCCGTTCCGTTTACCGCCGCGCGCGCCCGCAACGCCGGCTTCGAGCGGCTGTCGGCCCTCGATCCGAACCTGAGCTTCGTCCAGTTTATCGATGGCGACTGCCAGTTGCGGCCCGACTGGATCGGAAAGGCCAGCCTCTTCCTGGAGCAGCGGGCGGATGTGGCGCTTGTCTGTGGACGCAGGCGCGAGCGATTTCCCGAGCGATCCGTCTACAATGCGCTCTGCGACCGGGAGTGGGACGCGCCGGTCGGCGAAATACTCGAGAGCGGCGGCGATTTTCTCATCCGAGCCGATGCTTTCGGGCAGGTTGGCGGCTTTTCCCCGGCGCTGATTGCCGGCGAAGAGCCGGAACTGTGCGTTCGACTGAGGGAAAAGGGCTGGAAGATCTGGCGTGTCGAAGAAGAGATGACCTGGCACGATGCCAACATCACACGCATCGGTCAGTGGTGGCGACGCAACGTCCGGGCCGGGCATGCCTTTGCCGAGGTTTCGCAGCTTCATCGCGGTTCATCTTTCGGCATCTGGCAGCGAAGCGTGGCAAGGGCCGTGTTCTGGGGAGGCGCATTGCCTGGAATTGCCCTGGTTGGCAGTTTCGTTTCACCGATAGCACTTGCCCTGTTGGGGCTATATCCGCTTCAGATCGCACGCATTGCCCGCAGGGCCGATGGGGACGATGCGACGACCAAATGGGTGGCTGCGGCTTTCGGCATGCTTGGCAAGTTTCCGGAATTGCAGGGCGTCGTCCAGTTCCACCTCAACCGGTATCTCAGGCGCCGCCAGCTCATCATAGAATACAAGTAACCGTCTGAAGCGGACACTGGCGGGGCGCTCGCATTGGCGGTCGGTCATGCAATTGGCAACACCTCAAATTTGCCTGATCCAAAGTTGTTTTTATCGTCATGGCTGCACTATAGTCGGATGGCATCAGGCGGCATAAGCGGTCCGATAATCTTCGAAACCGGCGTTCCAGACTTGGTTGGACGCCAAGCTTATCGTTTCCGAACAGCGGGGGACGGGCAGTGGCGTTTCTAGTCGGCCTGAAGTTGCGGGGACCGGATCGCGATCGTCAAACCGATGCGCGGCGTTTTGCTGAACTTCAAACCTCTTTCGATCACGTGTCGGCGGCAATAGAGGCGGAGAGGAGCGGCTTGCATCGCCGTTATGAAGCGGCGACCGTCGATGCTGCGTTCCTTGCCGAGGCCATGGAAAACGATGAGGCGGGAGGCGGATCGTCGAGCCGGATGGATGGTCTCGCCGCAACGATTTCCGGCTATCACCGTCGCGTCGAGGAACTGAGGCGCCAGCAAGCTTTGGTCGATGAACTGCGCGTCGTCGTCGCGAACTTCACCGAGCCGAAACCGCAGGCCGTGGACGATGCGTCGGCGGGCCAGGCAGGCCCTGGCCGCGACGGCCAATTCGGCCCAGGCAATTCGCGCTGATGGGTGGCATCGCTTGATGAAGGCATTGATCAGGAGCGCTCTGGCGGAGCTTGCGGCGACGGCTGGAGTGTTGCGCTATGCCGAGCGCTCGTTGCGTAGCACGCTGACTGTGTTGTGCTATCACCGGGTTCTGCCGGAGGAGCAGCGCAAGGCATATCACGATCCGGATCTCGTGGTGACGCCGGAGGTGTTTCGCGCCCACTGTCGACTGCTTGCGGAGCGCTACACGGTCGAGCGGCTGGATGTTGCACTTTCCAAGTGGCAGAGCGGCGACAGGCCGGCGCGGCCGCTTGCGGCGATCACCTTCGACGACGGCTACCGTGACAACTTTCGCTATGCAGTGCCGATCCTCAATGAATTTGGCCTGCGGGCGACCTTCTATGTCATTGCCGGCCTCGTCGATAGCGAGGAGCTGCCCTGGTACGATACGATGGGGGCTGCCTGGCGCATGTTGGCGACGGCGGATGAGCCGACAGCCAAGCAGGTGCTTGCCGAGGCCAAGGGGCTTCCCCCGCAAGAGAGGGCAGCCTGGGTTGAACGTCTGCGCAGCCGCGCCGGCAAACTCCCCATCGTCGATGACGACCACATCATGACGTCGGCGCAGGTCAGGGCCCTTGCCGATGCGGGTCACGAGATTGGCTCGCACACGATGACCCACCCGTTGCTGCCTCAATGCGATGACGCCACCCTGGCGATGGAGATCGACAGCTCTCGAAGAATTCTGGCCGATCTTTGCGGTCGAGAGATTATCGGCCTCTGCTATCCGAACGGGGACAGCGACGATCGCGTTCACCGCGAAGTGGTGGCGGCGGGCTACGGCTACGCGACGTCGCTGCAGCCCGGAACGAACGAACCGCCGACATTCGATAAATTGCGAATAAGGCGCTGGTTCATAAATCAGGATCGGCTTGCCGGCCGCGACGGGAGCGCATCGGACGCCCTTCTTCGCATGGAGCTGAGCGGCGTGTCGCAACGGCTGTTTGCAAGGAAAAGGGCAGCATGAGAGTAGCCTACCTCGCCAGCCGCTATCCGGCCTTGAGCCACACATTCATCACCAACGAAATCCTTGGCGTGGAAGCCCTCGGCGTGAAGGTGCTGCGCTTTTCGGTCCGGCAGGCCAAGCCTGGCGATATTCTTGGCGATGTCGCCGCGGCCGAGGCCGCTAAGACGCGCTGGCTCGTTCCACCGCCGATCCTGGCCATAGTCAAAGCCTTTGTCTGGGCTCTGCTGACGCGGCCGCTGCGGCTGTTTTCGGCGTTGTTCGATGCCGTTGTTACGCCGCCCGGCTTCAAGCAGAAGCTCAAATGGCTGGCCTATGCGGGCGAAGCGGTTCTGTTGGCATGGTGGATGGTGCGCGACGGCGCCCACCACCTGCATTGCCACTTCGGCAATTCTGGATCCAATACGGCAGCGATAGCGGCCAGGCTTGCCGGCATTCCATTCAGCATCACCTTCCACGGCATCGATCTCGACGAGCCGGAAATCTTTCGTCATGCCGACAAGCTGCGCGACTGTGCTTTTGCCGTCTGCATCAGCGACTTCGGCAAGGCCCAGCTCTTGCGCAGCAGCGTCGAAGCCTTCGACGACAAGGTGCATGTCGTCCGCTGCGGCTACCTTGTGCCCGATGAAGATGATCTGGCACCGCTGCCGCATGCGAACCGGATGGTGTGCGTTGCACGTCTTTCGGAGGAAAAGGGCCATCGTGTCCTGCTCGAAGCGCTTCAGATGCTGCGCATGAGAGGGCGGGCATTTCATTGCACGCTTGTTGGCGGAGGCCCGTTGGCAGCGGAGATTGCAGCGCAGATCGAGCAGTCCCAGCTCAACGATGTGGTGACCATGGCAGGTGCGCGCGCGCCCAGCGAAGTCTCGGGCTTCGTGCAGGGGGCGGACATGGCGGTGCTGGCAAGTTTTGGCGAGGGCATTCCCATGGCGCTTATCGAAGCGCTGTCGATGCGCCGTCCGGTTGTCGCGACGTCGGTGGGCGGTATTCCTGAACTCGTCCGCGACGGCGAAAATGGCCGTCTCGTACCTTCAGGCGATCCTGTCGCGCTTGCCGATGCGATCGACGCCATGCTTGCCGATTACGATGCCTTGCAGGTGATGGGAAATACCGGGCGAGGGGTGGTGCTTGCCAACCATGATCCCAAGCTTGCGGCAAGGCGCATGCGGGATCTCTTCGCGGCTTCGGCTGGTGCCGAATGATCAGTCGGGGCTAGCTCGAAAGTACTACGCACCGGTCGATCCTGCCGCTGAAGTGTACATCGAAGAAGCCGGTATGAGTGACTTCGCGGCATCTCGGAATCTGAATCCAGGCAGAGTCCTTCGGGGTGCCTAGCGCAAGATGTGTGCCTCGCTCATGCTTGGCTCTTCAAATATTCGGCATTAGACATATTACGTTATATGTAGAGCATGATCAAATATGCTTACGCGGGTTCACTCCGGAAAATATATTGGTTAATAATAGGTTATCGGGGTTTTTTGGGTACAGGGTAAACCGAATGTTGACGAGAGCGTCCGCGCCCGCAGCAAAATTGCTGCCGGCAGCCATAGCATCGTTTGTCTTCACTTATGTTTGGTGGGTGGCTTTGATATATGTGGCTGGCAAGCCGATCTGGTTCTGGTGAACTGGCGGCTGCGAGCGTCAAGGAAATTTGCTTAGTGTCAGCGCCTTGTTGCCTGCACAACGGATGCACCGAAAAGGTATCCGGTGTTGAGCGCTGCCATGTAGCCAAACCAGATCGCCAGCTTGAACCAGCTTAGTTCGTCCTGAGCGACCCAGATCGCGAAGACCAGAGCCGTGCAGGCGACTGCAACAGGGATCACCCACACCACAGTGGTCCTGCGGCCTATGAAAAATCCTACGACAAAAAGCGCCAAGGCGATAAGCACGCTGTGTCCCCTGGGGAGCGATCAAATACGGAAGTAACAGGCGAAAATCTGTACAGACTGATTCGATAACGCTTCCGCAACTTCAATAGCGTCTGCCAATGTCGCTGGCTAGCGTTACCAACTCCTAAACACAGTCCTAATTCGACCGCGGCAGAAGGGGGGACTATTCTGCGGCAAGTCGGCTGGGAGCATCCTGCCTGGGAGTGCGGATGCTCGTACGTAGGCGATTGGAAAGCACGCGCACGAAGGGCTCGAGCACCATGCTGTCGTGGTCGCCTGGAACTTCAATGACTGTAAGGTCGGCGATCAACGGCGTCCAGCCATTGTCGTCGAGCAAGATCGTTCGTCCTTCCTGAAGCCTGCGTCCGCCGCTCAGGCGATACAGCACGACGCCCTTTGGCCGGAACAATGTGACCGGACCAGCGTAAGGTTGGACGTCGTAGAGCTCCAAAGCCTGGCGGAATGCCGTTTCGATCTTCTGATTGTGGAAGTTCTCCGCCGAGACGTGCTGCTGGGCAGCATCGCGGCGCTGAGCCTTTTCCTGTTCCCACCGGATGCGGTTGCGGATCCAGTTGGTGAAGAACGCGCCACGTTCGCGCTGCAGGTCCTGCAGCTTCATGCTGGCCTTGTCCAAAGCCGAAAGGGGCGGTTGGGTGGGCAAGGGCGTATCGAGCATCACCAGTTGCGCGACTTCTTCGCCGTCGGCGGTCAGCTGGCGCGCGATTTCGTAAGCGGTCAGGCCACCGCCCGAAAATCCACCCAGAAGATAGGGGCCCTGTGGCTGGATCGTGCGGATTTCCGCGAGGCAGGCGCTCGCCATCTCCTCGAAGGTCTCATGCGGCTCCTGGTCGCCGTAGAGGCCACGGGCCTGCAGGCCGTAGACCGGCCGGTCTGCGCCGATATGCAGAGCGAGGTGGCGCAGGTTGAGAATGTTGCCGAACATACCGGCGCAGATGAAGAACGGCGTCGCGCCAGGGTTCTGTCCGGGATGCATTGCCACGAGATGGGTGGTCGCAGCCTTCACCTTCTGGTCCGCGACGGCACCTGTACTCTTGGCCTCGGCTGCATCCGGGCGCTGCGCGGCGATCAGCTCGGCGCATTGCGCGATCGTGGGCGCTTCGAACAACACCGAAATCGGGAAGTCCAGCCCGTATTCCTTCTTGATCATCCTGAACAGCCGGACGGCGATCAGGGAGTGGCCACCGATATCGAAAAAGTTGTCGTGAATGCCGATTTGCTCGACGCCGAGCAATTCACGCCAGAAGCCGACGAGCGTCTGTTCGACCTCGTTGCGCGGAGCGACATAGTCGCTGTCGAGGGCCGGGCGTTCGAACAATGCGCCGGCCGTGGGACCGGCGGCGACGCGCGAGGCTTGCTCGCGCAGCAGTTTGAGGTCCATCGAACTGACGATGGCCTGCGGCCTGCCGGCTGACAGCACCCGCGTCAGCGCCTCGAAACCTTCGGACGGCAGAATGCCTTGCCTGACCTGCGCGGCCAGCTGCAGCATCGCCGGTGACGGCTGCGCCTGATCCCGCCCCGAGGCATTGGCCCCGGTTTCGTGGACAGGGCGCACCGATGCGAAACTTACATCGTCATCCAGCCGCTTGATCAGGAAGCGTTCGATCTCAGCGACCACGTCGCCATCCGGTGTGGCGATGGTGATGTCGAAAGCAGCGTAGCCGTCGCCGAATTCGGTGCTGTCGACCAGCCGAGCCCAGCTCATCACGTGGTCGGGCAGGTGGCGGAACAGCTTGATGCGCCCATACGAGGCCGGCGCCCATAGCACGTCTGCCGGATCGTAACCCTCGATCAGCTCCATCGCAAATCCGGTGGCGATGTCCAGCAGGGCCGGGTGCAGCAGCACACCAGCTTCCAGGTCTTTGTGGTACATGGCCGGAAGCTCGAGCTCGGCCAGAGCCTCGGCGTCCCCAAGGGCCAGCGACTGGAGCACCCGCCAACGGGGGCCAAATCGCAAATGTTGTTCCTGCGCGGTGCGCATGGCCTCGCCCGCAGGTGCGATACGCCTGTCGGCGCAGCGCCGGGCAATGGCCCCGGCGTCGAGCGGCTTGGGAACCGCGCGGGCGCGATATCTGAGGATCGCTTCGGCGTGCTTCTGGAAGCCGGCGTCGGCGTCGCCGGAGACGCTGGCAACGACGACAACGCGATAGCCGTCGTCGACGGGTTCCAGCCGGACGCGGATCTTCTTCGTCTTGCCGTCGTCGACATCGAGCGGACGCAGGAATGCCAGGTCTTCGATCTGGCTTTCGAATGCCAGTCCGTATTCGTTGATCGCCTGCGCGATCAGCTCGATGTAGCCGGTGCCGGGCAGGATGGACTGGCCGGAGATCAGGCGATGCTCATCGAGCATCCAGTGATCTTTCGGGCCGAGCTCGGCTTCGAGCCAGGTGATGCCGGAAGCGTCCTCGACCCAGCGCTGGAAGAATGACCCAGTGGTTTTTGACTGCGGGGAGGTCGTCTCGGCCTTGTTTTCGACAAGACCCATGGCACGCGCGGCCAATCCGACCTCGTTCCATACGCCCCAATGCAGGGCGACCGTCTTCCGGTCCTGCCGCGATGCGGCACTTTCAGCGTAAGCGTTGAGATAGGCGTTGGCAGCGACGTAGTCGACCTGGCCAGCGGGAGCCGTGTCGGTACTGGTCGATGAAAACAGGACGAAGAGGTCAAGCTTCGTATCGGCCAACAGCTCGTCCAGAACTGCCGTGCCGTGCAGTTTCGGGCCAAGCACGATCTCGGCGCTCTCCAGCGTCTTCATCTGGATCAGTTCGTCGTTCACCACGCCGGCGGCATGGAAAACACCGTTGATCTCGCCGAATTCCGCTCGCGCGGCTGTCAGCGCCGCGGCCATCTCGTCGGGATTGCTGACGTCGGCGCTTAGATACAGGACTTGCGCGCCCTTGGCTTCAAAGGCCTCGATGGCCTCCAGTGCCCGCCGCCGGCGGTCGCTCGATGGCAGCATCTTGCGGTAGGCATCCCATCGGCTTCGTGGCGGCAGCGCCGCGCGCCCGATCAGCACCAGCCGAGCCTGATAGTGCTCTGCAAGGTTGCCGGCGATCGCCAGAGCAAGATCGCCGAGGCCGCCGGTGAAGAGATAGACCCCGTGCTGTCGTAGGCCCGAGTTTCCGTCCGCAGCCGCAAGCGACAACTTGTCATAGCCGCGGAGCCAGCGCTGGCCATTGCGATAGGCGACCACTTCCGTCGCCGGCTCGGAAAGGATGTCTTCCCAAAGCTGGTCTATCGCCGGTCGCGGCATGTCGACCGGTTTGCCGCCGAACAAGGTCGAGAGCACGCCCGAGGCCGCCGGCTTTGCAGTTGCGGCATCGCGCAGGTCGATATCGATCAACCTGACGCTGGCGCCTGCCATTTCCTTGGGGATCGTCAGGCCCGGCCCCAGGATCGTGGCCTTCTCGGGATATGGGACTGCTTCCTCGCCGACCCGCTGCATGCCGTTCGTGACCAGGGTGAACTGCATATCGCCTGTCATGGCGGCATCGCCGAGCGCCTGGGCAAGATAAAGCAGACTGTAGAAGCCACATTCCTGGTTGCGGTGGAAGAAGCTCGAGCCCGGCCGGAACGTCTCTTTCTCGGTGAGCAGCCAAAGATGCACGATCCGCGAGGGTACTGCGCCATCAGCCTGCAGGCCGCTCAGCAGCGCGTCGTAGCCGGGGCGCCCATCCTCGGGGCAGATCACGTATTCATCGGCACTGCGCTTGGCGAAAGTGTCGCCAGCCAGGACCGTTACGACCCGGTGCCCGTGGTGCCGCAGTCTTGCGGCGATCTCCGCGCCGACGCCCGCGTCGTCGAGGAAAAACAGCCAGGACCTCACGTCCTTTTCCGCGCCGGCTGCATAGTCCGGCAGCGACCGTTTCCAGATCGGCACGTAGCCCCAATCCGCCATGTCGGGCAGCTTGATGATCGGCGCGGCATCCACGCCCGTGGCCCCGGATGAGACAACAGGGTCGAGGAAATAGTGCTTGTGCTGGAACGGATAGGTCGGGAGCGTGACGCGGCGGGGCTCGCGCTGCGCCCACAGCTTGTCGAGGTCGACCTTAAGCCCTGTCGCCCAGGCGCGCCCGACCGCAGCCAGGAAATGCAGCTGCTCGTCCCATGCCTCTTCGGGGTGGGGCAGGCTGTTGATGACCTGGTTTGCGTCGATGCTTCCTTGCGCCTTGGTAAGAGAAGAAAGCGCGCGGCTAGGACCGACCTCGATGTAGACGCGGTTGCGGTCAGCCGCGAGCGTTGCCAGACCTTTGGCGAACTGCACCGTCGAACGCAAATGCCTGACCCAATAGGCCGGATCGGTTGCATCCCGGTCGGCGAGTATCTCGCCGTTGCCGTTGGAGATGATCGGAATGGTCGGGGCACGCAGGTCGATGCTGCGCAGGAAGGCCTCGAAGCGCCCGAGGATCGGGTCGAGCATGCGCGAATGCGCGGCGATGTTGATCGTTATGCGCGTCGCATCGATGCCGTCTGCTTCCAGCGCCTGCTTGAAATGGTCGAGGTCCTCGTCTCGGCCGGAAACGACGCAAAGTTCCGGCGCATTGATCGACGCAATGTCGAGTTCGGCCGGCAGTCGTTCCTTCAATGCGTCAGGGCTCAGCGGGACGCTCAGCATGCCGCCGGGTTCGACCGTATCGAAGAGCTCGCCGCGCAGCCTGACCAGCCTGACGACGTCACGGTAACTCATCGCCCCAGACAGACATGCGGCCGCATTCTCACCCATCGAATGGCCGATGAGGGCAACGGGCTTGACGCCCCATTTCATCCAGAGCCGCGCCAGGGCGATCTCGACGATCAGGATTGCCGGCAGTTGCACCGAAGGGCGCAGGAATGTTTCAGCGCCGCTTCGGTATGTGGCTGCGTCGCCCAACCATACCGCCCGGATTTCCGCCGCCGCGGCTGTATCGAGATAGCCGAGGCCCTCGTCGACTGTGGCCCGGAAGAAGGCGTCCCGTTCATACAGCTGCCGCGCCATGCCGGCATGCTGGGCGCCGCCTCCGGGAAGCAGGAAAACCGCGCCTGAGGGTGATTCCAGGGCTGAGTGGGTGAAAGCGCGCTTGAGATCTGGCTGGGTGAGGGCCGCCACCGCGTCCGCCCTGCCGCGGATGGCCACGATCCGCCTGTGCTCGAAATGCTTGCGGCCGGCGTGAAGCGTGTAGGCGGTGTCGTCGAGCGCCAGTTCGGCATCGCTGGCGAGTGCGTCTCCAAGCCGCTGGGCGGCATCGTCGAGCGCCTTGCGCTGCTTGGCGGCCAGAATGAGCACGGTCGGCTCATCGTCAGCCACCTTCGGGCGCCCGCCGGCATTGGCTGTCCTGGGGGCCTGTTCGACGATGGCGTGGGCGTTGGTGCCGCCGACGCCGAGTGAGTTCACGCCGGCACGGCGCAATCCGCCGCCGGTGCTTGGCCATTCGGTCAGCCTGTCGTTGACGATGAACGGGCTCTTGGCGAAGTCGATTGCCGGATTGGGCTTCTCGAAGCCCAGCGTCGGCGGAATTTCGGCGTTCTTGACCGCAAGGGTGGCTTTGATGAGGCTGACGACGCCAGCGGCCGTGTCGAGGTGGCCGATATTCGACTTCACCGAACCTACGCGGCAGAAACCGGTCTTGGCGGTGCTCTGGCGGAATGCCTGGGTCAGCGCTTCGATCTCGATCGGATCGCCGAGATAGGTGCCCGTGCCGTGGCATTCGATGTACTGGACAGTTTCGGCCGAAACGCCGGCCAGTCCCTGTGCCTCGATGATAGCCTCGGCCTGTCCGGTGACGCTGGGAGCCAGGTAACCCGCCTTGGAGCCGCCGTCATTGTTGATGGCAGTGCCCTTGATGACACCGTGAATGATGTCGTTGTCGGCAAGCGCATCCGACAGGCGCCGCAGGACGACAACGCCGGCGCCGCTGCCGAATACTGTACCGGCTGCGCGGTGATCGAAGGCACGGCAGTGCCCGTCGGGCGAGAGGATTTCTCCTTCCTGGAACATGTAGCCGCGCCGATGCGGCAGCTCGATCGTCACGCCGCCGGCCAGAGCCATGTCGCATTCGCCGCTGAGCAGGCTTTGGCAGGCATAGTGGACGGCAACGAGCGAGGTTGAGCACGCCGTCTGCACGTTCACGCTCGGACCGCGAAGATCGAAGCTGAACGAGGCGCGCGTGGCCAGGAAGTCCTTGTCATTGCCCGTGTGCCGCAGCAGGAACATGCCGACCTGGTCGACGAGTTGGCGGTTGCTGCAGACGTTGAAGTAGAAATAGCTGCCCATGCCGCAGCCTGCGAAGACGCCAACAGGGCCGGAATTGGAGTCGGGCGTGTGGCCTGCATCCTCCATGGCTTCCCAGGCGCATTCGAGGAAATGGCGGTGCTGCGGGTCCATGATGGCCGCTTCCTTGGGGCTCAGCCCGAAGAAATCGGCATCGAACATTTCCATGTCGGGCAGTTCGGCGGTGCGGCGCACGTAATTGGGATGATGCATGCGGTCGGCCGCTTCGCCAGCCTTGAGCAATTCATCCTCGGACAGATTGCGGATCGACTCCACCCCGCCGCGCAGGTTCTGCCAGAACTCGTGCACGTTGCGGGCGCCCGGCACACGCAGGGCCATCCCAACTATCGCAATATCGTTTGGAGAATTCTGATCCGTGTCGTCGACCATATCCGCTCTGCTGCCGGGCAGTTCGGCTGCCCCACCCTTCCACCAGCGGCACCAGCAGCTCGCGAGCAGCCGCTTCTATCCCAAGTTGTTTCTAGTTCTTCGAACTTAAGCTGTCACGAATTCATTTATGACATATGCAAACTTGGTTACGAACCAATGTCGGCACATCCGCGGCCACGGGCGGTTTCTCCGTCGTCGATCGGCGAGGCGTCATCGCCCGGAGCCTCCCGTGGAAACCATACCAGCAAAACTTGGCTTGATCTTTGTTTAATATTGGGAGGCTAATGTGAGCTTCCAAAAACAGTAGGGGCTGGGACCGACGATCCATGGCTAAGCTAAACTGTGTGTTGATTGGCGACGAGTCGCTGCTAGTGCAGTGCGCTGAGATGTTGCGCGCGCGGGACCATGCGATCACAGCGATCGTGACCGGTCGGGCGAGCGTCCGCGACTGGGCCGAGGCCCAAGGCATCGCCGTGGTCGAATGGGGTGCTGACCTGTCGGCACAACTGGCGGCGGTAGACTACGACTGGTTGTTCTCTGTCGCCAACCTTCGCATGATTCCGGATGCTGTCTGGCAACGGGCCAGGCGGGGCGCGATCAATTTCCACGATGGCCCGCTCCCGGAATTCGCCGGACTGAATACGCCTTCATGGGCGATCATCGAAGGCGCTGCAACGCACGGGGTGACCTGGCATGCCATTACCGCGGGCATCGATGAGGGCGACGTCTATGCGCGCGCTGGTTTCGAGGTCAGCGACGACGAAACCGTCCTGACGCTCAATTCCAAGTGCTTCGAAGCCGGTATCGCAACCTTCGGTGATCTGCTCGATCAGATCGAGCGCGGCACGCTTGCGCCGCAACATCAGGATTTCAGCACGAGGCGCTATTTCGGCCGGTACTTGCGGCCCGATGCGGCTGCGACGTTGCGTTTCGAACGGCCTGCCGCTGAACTTTCGCGCCTGGTCCGGGGCCTCAGTTTCGGCGATGGCTATGCCAATCCGCTGGTGACGTCGAAAGTCCGCGCCGAAGGCAAGGTCTTTTCGGTGACAAGGCTGGAAGTGATCGACGAACCCGGTGGCGCGAGACCTGGCAGCGTGCTCGCCCTGGGCGAACGCGGCGCACTGGTGGCCACTGCCGACAACCAGGTGTGGATCGATGGCGAACTGCGGCACCGAACGGGCAAGACCGGATTGGCGTCGCTGTTGAAGGTTGGCGCAAGTCTGCCCCTTATCGATGAAGCGGATGCGCGTGACCTGTCGGCCATCGTGGCCGAGATCGTTCCGCACGAAGGCTTCTTCAGCCGGGCCCTGGCTGCGGCCGGCGACATCGACTTGCCGGACGTGAAGTCCGGTCAGGAGAACGAGCCGGATCTGCAAAAGATCGCGCTTGATCTGCCGCGCAATGTCACCGGGGACGACAGGATCGTCCTGATCGGTGCGTTCCTGCACCGCCTGTCGGGACAGCAGACCTTTACGCTGGCATATGCCAATGATGACCTCGCAGCGCTTCAGGCGAAATATGCCGGCTATTTCGCAGCAGCCGTGCCGCTGCGCATCGAGGCCGGCGACGGCATAGATCTCACGCATTTCGCGGATGCCGTGCACCAGTCCCTGCAGCAGCTGCGGAAGCGCCGCACCCATCTTCGCGATCTTGCAGATCGGTCACCAGCCATAGCCGAATTGAGCAGTTCGTTTGGCATTTTGGAAACTGCCGGTGCCGAACAGGCCGCATCCATCGAAGGCTGTGCACTGACCTTTGTGTTGGAAGGCCATGATGGCCAGGCATTCGCGCTCTACGACCGCAATCGCGTCGCCGACCTGCAGGTCGGCGATTATGTGAAACGTCTCAATATCCTGGCGGCCGCATTTGCCGCCGGCACAGAACACATTGCCGACCTGCCGCTTCTGTCCAAGGAAGAGGAGCAGCGCGTCCTTTACGATCTGAACCAGTCCGAACGTGATTATGAACGTAGCGCCTGCGTCCATGAACTCATCGAGCGCCAGGTCGATCTTACGCCGGATGCTGTCGCACTTGCCTATCGCGACCAGTCGCTGACCTACAGGCAGATGGACGAGCGTGCGAACAGCATCGCGCGGGCTCTCGTCGAGATGGGCGTCGGGCCCGATATGCCGGTAGGCCTCTGCGTCGGCCGCTCGATAGACCTGGTGGTAGGTGCGCTGGCAATCCAGAAAGCGGGCGGCGCCTACTTGCCGCTCGATCCCGATTTCCCCCCCGATCGCCTGTCGTTCATGGTCGAAGACAGTGGCATCAAGGTTGTGCTGGCCGATCGGGCCCATGCGTCCTCGCCGTCATTGGCGGGCGCCAAGGTTCTCTGCGTCGAAGATGTCCTGGCGCGCCGGCAGTCGACGTCCCGGGTGAAGGGCGGCGCGACCTCGGCCAATCTTGCCTATGTGATCTACACGTCAGGTTCCACCGGCCGCCCGAAAGGCGTGATGGTCGAGCATCGGAACGTGGTGAACTTCTTCGCGGGAATGGATGAGCGCGTCGAGGTCGGCAGCCAGGGGCAGCCCGTATGGCTCGCCGTCACCAGCCTGTCTTTCGACATCTCGGTTCTCGAGCTTTTCTGGACGCTGACGCGCGGCTTCAAGGTCGTGGTCTATTCCGGTGAAGCACAGCGGGGCAGGGAAGCTCCGATCCTGCGCACTGCAGGCCAGGGTGCCATCGATTTCGGGCTGTTCTACTGGGGCAATGACGACGGTGCCGGTCCGGCCAAGTACCGGTTGCTGCTCGAGGGCGCCAAGTTTGCCGACGAACATGGCTTCCAATCCGTGTGGACGCCGGAACGGCATTTCCACGCCTTTGGCGGTCCTTATCCCAATCCGGCGGTAACAGGCGCTGCGGTTGCAGCGGTTACCAAGCAACTGTCGATCAGGGCAGGCAGCTGCGTGTTGCCGCTGCATCATCCTGCCCGCGTCGTCGAAGAATGGGCAGTGATCGACAATCTCAGCAACGGCCGCGCCGCGCTCGCCTTTGCGTCGGGCTGGATGCCGGAAGACTTCATCTTGCGGCCGGAGAACGCCCCGCCAAACAACAAGGCGAGCATGATCCGCGACATCGAGACGGTTCGCCGGCTGTGGCGCGGCGAAAGCGTCGACTTCGAATTCGGCAAGGGCAAGGTCAGCGTGGTCACCCAGCCGCGACCGGTCCAGAAGGAGCTGCCGATCTGGCTGACGACGGCCGGCAACCCCGAGACATATCGCGAGGCCGCACGCCTGGGCGCCAACGTGCTGACCCATCTGCTGGGCCAGTCGATCGACGAGGTTGCCGAAAAGATCAAGATTTACCGCGAGACGCTGGTTGAGGTCGGGCGCAATCCTGCCGACTATACGGTCACCCTCATGCTGCACACTTTGCTGGGCGAGGACCGTGAAGAGGTGAGGCGGCAGGCGCGGGGTCCGATGAAGGACTATCTGCGCAGCGCTGCCGCGCTGATCAAGCAGTATGCCTGGGCGTTTCCCGCGTTCAAGAAGCCGCAAGGCGTCACCCAGCCAATGGACATCGACCTCCAGTCGCTCGATGCGGAGGAACTCGATGCCATCCTCGAATTCGCCTTCCTGCGCTACTTCGAGGATAGCGGGCTGTTCGGCACGGTAGACGACGCGCGCCAACGCATCGAGCAGGTCGCTGCCGCAGGCGTCGACGACATTGCTTGCCTCATCGATTTCGGCGTGCCGAGCGAACTGGTCATGGAGCGCCTGGTGCCGTTGGCGCAGGTCGTGGCGCAGGTGCGCGGTTCCGCCGATCTGGAGCCGGCTACGGAATGGGATGGTGGTTTCGCGACAGAGATCCGCCGACATGGCGTGACACATCTGCAGTGCACCCCCTCTATGGCCAGCATGTTCCTCATGGGCGACGAGGACAGGCGCGCCCTTGGCGGCGTCCAGCATCTCTACATCGGGGGCGAAGCGCTGCAGGGTGCCCTTCTGGCTGAACTGGCCAAGGTATCCGAGGCCACAGTCGAGAATATGTACGGTCCGACCGAGACGACCATCTGGTCATCGACGCTGACCGCGCAGAAGACCGAGGGCGTCGTGCCACTGGGACGTCCGATCGCCAATACGCAGCTTTACGTTCTGGACCGGGCTCGACGCCCGGTGCCGCCGGGGCTGCCCGGCGAGCTTTATATCGGCGGCGACGGCGTGACCCGCGGCTACCTGCACCGGGACGAGTTGACGGCGGAGCGTTTCCTGCCGAACCCCTTCATGGCCGGGCGTATCTATCGCACCGGCGATCTGGTTCGTCTCGGTGCCGACGGTACGCTGCACTTCCTCGGCCGGGCGGATTTCCAGGTCAAGGTCCGCGGCTATCGCATCGAACTCGGTGAGATCGAAGCCCGCATCGGTTCTTGTCCAGGGGTGCGCGAGGCCGTTGTCGTGGCGCGCGAGGATCGGGCCAACGACGTCCGTATCGTCGCTTACATCCGCGCGCCTGGGGTGACGATCGACGAGCGGGGCTTGCGTGCCCACATAGCCGAGGTGCTGCCCGATTACATGGTGCCGGCGCATTTTGTGACGCTCGACGCATTTCCGCTCACACCCAACGCCAAGGTCGACCGCAACCGCCTGCCCACGCCGGAGGAAGTCCGCAGCGTGCCGGCGGCACATGAATATGTGGCGCCGAGCGACAACACCCAGATCGAGATCGCCGAAGCATTCCGGCGTGCCTTGGGGCTCGAGCGCGTCGGGCTGCATGACAGCTTCTTCGCGCTCGGGGGGCACTCGCTTCTCGCGGTGCAGGTGCATCGGGAACTCAGGAGCAAGGTCGCGCCCGAGCTTACGATCACGGACCTGTTCAGGTTCCCGACGGTGTCAGGCCTGGCAGCCCACATCGCCGACCGGGGCAAGGCAGATGAACGGCTGAGCCGCGTCGCCGATCGGGCCGCCATGCGACGCAATGCGCTTGGCGATCGCCGGGCCGGATTGGTGCGCTCTCGCGACACCGGATGAGCCTGCTTGAAGGCATATTCGGGCCTGATGTCGCAACATCCGAGGGCAATCTTGGAGACATGGCAGCCGACCTCCTGCCGGAGGAGGCTGTTCATCTCACGCGGATGGTTGCGTCGCGCCGTATCGAATTCGCTGCGGGGCGGATGTGCGCCCGCGCGGCGATGCGGAGGCTGGGTCTGCCGCCACTGCCCGTTCTCCACGGCGAGGACCGGGCGCCGATCTGGCCCGATGGGGTGGTCGGCAGCATAAGCCACAGCGGAACGAAGTGCGTGGCTGCGGTCGCACTGGTTGCGCAAGGCTATCGCGCCATCGGGCTCGATATCGAACTGGCGGAGCCATTGCCGCCCGAGCTTTGGTCCGAAATCTGCAGCCAACGCGAACTGCAATGGCTGCAGAGGCAGGACCCACAGTCCAGAGGCGTGCTGGCCAAGACGATCTTCAGTGCCAAGGAATGTGCCTACAAGGCACAATTCCCCATCTCGCGGTCGCTCTTCGGCTTCGAGACGCTGGGTGTCGCACTCGACCTGGGTGATGGCAGCTTCGACATCGTGTTCGAGCATGCCGTCGCGCCGTTTGCCGCTGGCCACGGCATGCACGGGCGCTTCCGTATCTCGGATGGGATGATCGTCTGCGGAATGGCTCTTACGGACGCCTGAGCTGACGTGGCCCGCGCTGCGATCAGTATCCGGTCTTCGAACTGAGCATTTCCGGGAAGGTCCGCAGCACAATCTGGATATCGAGCCAGAAGGACCAGTTGTGGATGTACCACAGGTCGTGGTTCACCCGTTCTTCCATGCTGAGCACCGTTGGCGTTTCACCGCGATGACCGTTGATCTGTGCCCAGCCGGTCAGGCCGGGGCGCACGTGGCGGCGATAGGCATACTTGGCAATCAGCTTGTCATACTGGTTGTCATGGGCGACCGCATGGGGGCGAGGGCCGACGACAGACATGTCGCCCTTAAGCACGTTCAGGAACTGGGGCAGTTCGTCGATGCTTGTCGACCGCAGCAGAGCGCCAACCCTGGTTACGCGCTGGTCGCCGCGGCTGGCTTGCCTGATCTCTTCCCCGTCCTCCATCACGGTCATGGTCCTGAATTTCAGGATACGGAAGGCATTGTCGCCATAGCCCTTGCGTCGTTGCGTGAAGAATATCGGGCCACGGGTGTCCAGCTTGATGGCAATCGACACCAGGATGAGCATCGGCGACAGCATGATCAGTGCGGTTGCGGCAAAGGCGATGTCGAAGCTGCGTTTCAAGGCGCGTTCGAAAATCGTCAGGGGACGCCGCTGCACCTGGATGGCTGCCTTGTCGCCCATCTGGCGTACAGGCTTGGAAACAATGTCCGCCGCGAAATCATCCAGGATAAGCTTCGCCGGCAGGGGGAGCGCGCGCAGTTCCATCAAGACCGGCTTCAGCGTGGCGAGGTTGGTTCCGTGACCGATCACCAGGACTTCGTCGATGTCGAAGGATTGGGCGCCATCCAGCGCATCGCCGATCAGGCGCGTGGCCGAACCTTCGTCGCAGAAGCGTACGACGTGGGATATCGACAGCCCGTATCGGGCGATCTGACCTTGCAGCGGTTCGATCGCATAGGTCTTGCTGCAGACGACCAGCGCTCGCCTTATCTGGAACAGGCCGTGATCCAGTGCGATCCGCAGCTCATTGCGCCAGATGATGCGGCTCGTCACCAGCGAAAACAGGGAGAACCCGGCAAAGACAATCATCGAACCGCGTGACAGCAACTCGCCGATCTTCAAGAAAAAGATCACGGCCGCCAGGAAGGCGAAGATGCTGATGCTGACTATCACGAGAAAAGGCAATTGCCTGCCGAGAGAGACCAGCTCCGACGGCTTGTATTTCCCACCCGCGGTCACAACCAAGGCAAAGATGACGGCATAGACCAGCCCTACGCCAAGATACTCGGATGGCGCGTAAAACGCGCCGAATGCGATCTGGTGATAGACGAAACCTGCCACAAGGCTGGAACCAACGATGAGGCAAATATCGATGGCCGCCGCGACAAAGGCTATCGCCTCGTAGTTGAGCCGGAAGGGGAGCCTTGCGCGGATATCCACGCTAGTCGGCTTCTCGGGTATCGACATCCTAGCCTCGTCGCCTGGATATATTGATTAACATGTCGTTAAAGACATGAGCAAGCGTCGAAGCAACATCGCGAAACGATGTCATGGCCGGCGGTACATCGCGATGTTTAACTGATTTATTTTCGTAGCCGACAAAATTTACACTCCCCCGCCCTCACAGGTGATCACTTTTCGCGTGATGAATATTCGAACGGAAGCGGCAGTCGCGGCTGGCGGGATCGAAGATGACGATGTCGAGTCGGTTTCCGTATCTACTTTCCCTTCTGTGTCACTACACTTTGCATACAACTTCTTGTTTACTGAGCGCTGCAAGCCATCTGCGGTAATTCCATGCACCCATAACGCGCATTTGTGGCCAAGAGTTGCGCAGCCGGGGCGAAATTCTATTGCCAGCGAAAATGGGCTGCGCCGCAGCGGGGCGCGGAGACACAGCGCGACGATGCTCGTCTCTCGGCGGGGCCAATCGCTACAGGAGTTCGGCCATCCGCTTGCGCAGATACTGCGCATACTCGTTCTTGCCGAGCCGCTCGGCACGTTCCAGTACGCGATGCGGATCGACCCATCCCATCTCTGCCCCGATCTCTTCCGGGCATGCGATCTTGATGCCTTGGCGCCTCTCGATCGTGCGCACGAAAGATGAGGCCTCGTCGAGGCTGTCTACGGTGCCTGTGTCGAGCCAGGCATAGCCGCGCCCCAGCTGGTAGACCTGCAGGTCGCCACGCTCGAGATAGGCGTTGTTGACGTCGGTGATTTCCAGTTCGCCGCGTGCCGACGGGCGGATCGAGCGGGCTATGTCGACAACGTCGTTGTCGTAGAAATACAGGCCGGTGACTGCCCAGTTGGATTTGGGTTCGACCGGTTTTTCCTCGATCGTGAACGCTCGTCCGGTGGTCTTGTCGAAGCTGACGACGCCGTAACGCTGTGGGTCGTCGACCTGATAGGCGAAGACGGACGCGCCGCTCGTGTTTGCAGCGGCCTGGCGGCAGATGTCTGACAGTCCGCCGCCAAAGAAGATGTTGTCACCGAGGATCATTGCGACGCTGCCGTCGCCGATGAATTCGCGTCCGATGATGAACGCTTCCGCCAGGCCGCGCGGTTCGGCCTGTTCGGCATAGGAGAGACGGATTCCGAAATCGCTGCCGTCGCCGAGCAGCGCGCGGAAACCAGGCAAGTCCCGTGGTGTCGAGATCACAAGAATGTCACTTATCCCTGCGAGCATGAGCACGCTGAGCGGATAATAGATCATGGGCTTGTCGTAGATCGGCAGCATCTGCTTGGATACGGCCAGAGTCAGCGGATAAAGACGTGTCCCGCTTCCTCCTGAAAGAATGATACCCTTCATCAGCTCAATCTCTGCGGTAACAAGTCTTGGATCGACGTGTAGACGAAGCTAGACGATCCAATATAAGGATCCAAGAATATAGTTGCCTGTAGGTTAACAGGGCAGGCACCGAACGCAGTCGCTGAGCGGCTTGCCACCTCCCAAAAGACCTTTGGCCGAACCCGGTTGAGCGTCGCCAACGCTTGTGGCGAGCGGCACCCGGCATCCACGTTAACGCTAGCTAAGTTAAGAACTTGTTTACTTTAGCGGCAGCGCTACAATCACAACATGCATCAAAATCGACCTGAGTGTGTAGCGTGTTGAGTTCATAGGGGGACATTGTGCTTGCCCGGGAGGAAGTGATAGTTCGCCGCGAACATGGACGCGCTGGTGGAAGGGACCGTTTTCTCGGGACACCGTTTGATTCAGTCGGTTTCCAGCAGGCGATAGACCTGCTCGAGGCGACAAAAACGGACGCGACTTTCCGCTATGTCGTCACGCCCAACGTCGATCACGTGGTCAGGCTGGAGAAAACCCGGCAACTCGCCGAGTGTTACGATGCGGCGTGGCTTTCGTTGTGCGACAGCAAGCCGATCTCCATGATGGCGAAGGTCCTGTCGCTGGAAATTCCCCAGGTGACGGGATCCGACCTGACGGTGGCTCTGTTCGAGCATGTCATCGGCGATACGGACAAGGTCGCGATCATCGCTGCCAACGACACGCTCGTGGAGGATCTCAAACGTACCTTTCCACTGATGTCGTTGCGTACCTTCGTGCCACCGATAGGCCTCTTGGGCGACAAGGATGGAATGAGGCGCTGCGTCGAATTCGCGGCGCAGGGCGATGAGCAGTTCATTTTCATTGCGGTCGGTTCGCCGCAGTCGGAGCGCATTGCCTTTGAACTGTCGCGACATCCCAAGTCCCACGGCGTGGCGCTTTGCGTCGGCGCGTCATTGGAGTTCATTGTCGGCGCCAAAAAGCGCGCCCCGTCGTGGATGCGGAATGCCGGGTTGGAATGGCTGCATCGGCTTTCCAGCGAGCCGCGTCGTCTGTGGCGGCGCTATGTCTACTCGGTGGTGCCTTTGATGCGGCTGTTTGCCAACGAATGCTGGACGCGTCGCACCCGCTCTCAATGATGGATCGCAAGCTCGGCGCATAGCGACCTGGTCGCTACGCGCCCGATAGCTGACTGGATCCGCCGCCTCACACGATTGGCAGTGACGTCAACACCGCGGCGACAAGCGTTGCGAGCCGCACCGCCTCGGTGTCCGAGTTGTGGGCGAGCAAAACCCTGGCCCTGCCGGCCAGGCCCATTGTCGCAAGTTGGGCAACAGGTGCTTTGGCCAACTGGCGGATCGTTGCGGCCAGGGCGGACACATTGCCGGCCGGAACGAGCCAGCCGGTCTTGCCCGGCTCGACCAACTCCGGAAGCCCGGCGATGTAGGTGGCAATGACAGGGCGGCCAGCCGCCATTGCCTCCATCGCGACCACAGGCAGGCCTTCTGCAAAGCTGGGCAGGACGAGGGCATGTGCGGCAGCGAGTTCGGCACGGACACGACGCTCGTCCACCCATCCGGTGACGGTAACGTTCCCCTCAAGGCCGTTCGCCTTGATTGTCGCATCAACCTCCTGGCGCAGGTCTCCATCACCGACAAGGGTCAGGTGAAGGTTCGGCAATTCGTCCCGAAGTTGCGCGACTGCTTCCAGAAGCAGGAGCTGTCCCTTCTGTTCCACGAGACGGCCCACCGAGACCAGGCGAACTCCGGAATCCGGAAACGGCTCGGGTTGCGAAAAATGCTGCGGCTCGACGCCACAGTGCACGACATGAATGCGATCCCAGTCCTCATGTTTGGTCCAGCGATACAGCTGGCTGCGGCCATAAGAGCTGACAGCGACCGTAAATGCGGCTCTCTTGATCTTCTCGGCGAGCCCGATGGCGACCGGTTTGTCGAATTCTTCCGGTCCGTGGACGGTGAAGCTATAGGGCAGGCCGCTCAGAACATGCGTCAGCATCGCCACGGTGGCGGAGTTCGTGCCGAAATGGGCGTGAAGATGATTGATGTCGAGCGACTTGCAGCGACGGGCGATGTGGCAAGCCTCGACGAGATAAGCCAGGTGGCGCAACAGCCCGGCCTCTGAGCGCCTCGACATCTTGATGGCGAGCCTCACCGCCGCGAGTGTACGGCCGGGTGAGACCAACGCCTGCCGGACCGTTTCAAGCAACAGCTTAAATCCGCCAAGCTCAAGCACATGCTCGGTTCGGTCGTCTTCGGCAATGTCGGCCGGATCGACGAGCTGGCTTGTTGCGCCCCTCATTGCAAAGCGCTGCACCTTCAGTCCCTGCCGCTCCAGGGCGTGGATCTCGCGGCGGATGAAGCTATGCGATGGCATTGGGTAGGTATTGATGATGTAGGCGACATTCATGGGCGGATGGGCCGCTGTAAAGCGCGGTGTCATCTTCATAGCGGATGCCTTGCAGTTGCATGCCTTGGCAAAGGGGTTACATGCCATGCCCGTGGTTTGTCTGAAGCAGGTGCAGCTCGCGCCTCATGCCTGGCGCCATCGCGAGTACAGACGACTCCCGAGTTGCTGCTTCGCGACGTACATTCTTCGCTCGCAACGGGCAGCTGCTCTCTCGCGTCTACTGAATTGCAGTCGAATCCCATCAACGAGAGTCCAACCATCGCTGAGCCGAAAATCGGCTGAAGATCCGCACCTACAGCTATATTTGTAGCGGTTTGGCTCACTTGCGGCAATACACATGTCCGGCAATGGCTATTCGACAGTTCGCCAGGACGCGACCGCACGTGGCGTCAACGATGGCCCGGCTGATGGGAGATGAAATGCCATCGAACTAGTCCGGATTGTCGGCTGACGCCTGCGTAAAGCCTATAGTTTCGCTCGCGTGCTGCGCGGTGTGGCAAGCAGCAGGCTGGTCTCGCTGCCTGTGATGCCTGGAATCAGGCGGATGCGCCGCAGCACGGCGTCGAAGTCGGACAATGTCTGGGTGCCCAGTTCGACGACAAGGTCCCAGCGGCCATTGGTCGTATGGATCTGCGATACTTCCGAAAAGCCGCCCAGCGCTCGCACAACCCTGTCCGAGACGTGCCCCTCGATCTCGATCAGCATGATGCCGCGCACCGGCTGGTCGACGGCGTCGGCGCGCAGGATCACCGTGTAGCCGATGATGTCGCCCGATTTCTCCAGCCGTTCCATGCGCGAACGGACGGTGGCGCGCGAGACGCCCAGGTCGATCCCGATGTCGGATATGCTGCGCCGCCCGTGGTGGCGCAGGAGAGTTACGAGCCGCTTGTCGAGTTCGTCCATTGTGGTTTTCCACTTCGCACAAATTAGCCGCCGTTTCGCAAGGCTTGCATATCGGAATCGCTAATACAATGGCCTCACGTCGCCTGACCTCGCCAGCCATCCGATGCGGGCGCGGACGGTGGTGCGCGGCAGGCGAGGGCTGGTCGCGATATAAGAGATGCTGCTCGGTCCGACGCGGGCGGCGACAGGGCGACGACTCTTATCAAATTTGGCGGCGGCGTTGTGCATGTTGAGAAATATTACTGCCATTTTGAGCAGAAAGCCTATCGAAAGTGCCAATTCAGTGGCTTCATATTGCCAGCTGCCATCGGTTCAATCGTGAGCTGATTGACACGGGTTTGACCAATGCACTGCAAAATCATCGGAATTCCGCTTCAGGACGGCGCTGGCCGCATGGGCTGCGAGATGGGGCCGAGCGCGTTGCGCACGGCGGGCATCGCGCCGGCCCTTACCGAGCTTGGCCACGAGGTCACCGATCTCGGCAACATCGCGCCCAAGCCCGTGCGGGTCGATATCCATCCCAATTCCGCGCTGAAGGCACTGCCGGAGATCGTTGGCTGGACCGCGGCCATTGCCGAGGCGGCTTATGCTGCAAGCGCCGACGGCATGCCGATCTTCATGGGCGGCGACCATGCGCTGTCGGCCGGCTCTGTTTCGGGCATCGCCCGCCGCGCCGCCGAGACGGGCCGGCCGCTGTTTGTGCTCTGGCTCGACGCTCATCCCGATTTCCATACGCTCGACACCACCGCCAGCGGAAACCTGCACGGTGTGCCCCTGGCCTATGCCAGCGGCCTCAACGGTTTCGAGGGTTATTTCCCCAAGCTCGCGGCAGCGGTCGATCCCAGGCGCGTCTGCACGCTCGGCCTGCGCAGCGTCGATCCCGCCGAGCGCCGGGCGCTGACCCAGGCGGGCGTTACCGTCCACGACATGCGCACCATCGACGAGCATGGGCTGGCCCAGCTTCTGCGCGCCTTCCTCGAGCGTGTCTCGGCCGAGAACGGCCTTTTGCATGTCAGCCTCGACGTCGATTTCCTCGACCCGGCGATCGCGCCTGCGGTCGGCACCACCGTTCCCGGCGGCGCCACCTTCCGCGAAGCGCATCTCGCCATGGAAATGCTGCACGACAGCGGGCTGGTCACCAGCCTCGATCTCGTCGAACTCAACCCCTTCCTCGATGAACGCGGCCGCACGGCGATCCTGATGGTGGATCTCGTCGCCAGCCTGATGGGCCGCCGCATTATGGACCGTCCGACCAGGAGCTTTTGATGACCGCTGCCAATCTCAACATCGTGCCCTTCGTCAGCGTCGACAACATGATGACGCTGGTCCTCGAAATCGGCGTCGACCGTTTCCTCGGCGAGCTCGCCGGCTACATCGAGGAGGATTTCCGCCGTTGGGAGCTGTTCGACAAGACACCGCGCGTCGCCTCGCACAGCCATGACGGCGTCATCGAGCTGATGCCGACGAGCGACGGCCAGATGTACGGCTTCAAATATGTCAACGGCCATCCCAAGAACACGCGCGAGGGCCTGCAGACTGTCACCGCCTTCGGCGTGCTCGCCGATGTCGGCTCGGGCTATCCGATGCTGCTTACCGAGATGACCATCCTGACGGCGCTGCGCACGGCAGCCACTTCGGCGGTCGCCGCCAAATATCTGGCGCCCAAGGGCTCGGACACCATGGCGATTATCGGCAACGGCGCCCAGTCGGAATTCCAGGCGCTGGCCTTCAAGAAGCTGCTCGGCATCGACAAGCTGCGTCTCTACGACATCGACATCGAGGCGAGCCGCAAATGCGCCCGCAACCTCGAGGGCCAGGGCTTCGACATCGTCGTCTGCAAGTCCGGCCAGGAGGCGGTCGAGGGCGCGCACATCATCACCACCGTCACCGCCGACAAGCAGTGCGCCACTATCCTCACCGACAACATGGTTGGCTCAGGCGTGCATATCAACGCGGTCGGTGGCGACTGCCCCGGCAAGACCGAGTTGCACCGCGACATCCTGCTGCGCTCGGAGATCGTCGTCGAGTATCCGCCGCAGACGCGCATCGAGGGCGAGATTCAACAGCTCGACGCCGACTATCCCGTCATCGAACTGTGGCAGGTGATTGCAGGCAAGGCCACCGGTCGCGCCAGCGAGCGCCAGGTGACGCTGTTCGACTCGGTCGGCTTCGCCATCGAGGACTTTTCGGCACTGCGCTATGTCCGCGACGTGCTGCGCCAGACCAGGCATTACGAGGAACTCGACCTGCTCGCCGATCCCGACGAGCCGCGCGACCTGTTCGGCATGCTTCTGCGGCATAAGAAGAAGATCGGCCAGGCCTGAGGTGGTCTTGAGCGGGTGGCGACGCGCGGCCCGCAGATGTGAGCGTCAGGCCACCGACTAAGGGCGTTTCCGCTTTTCTTCGAAGCGCGGAAACCCTCTGTCACTCTATTTTTCCGGACGGAAAACCGCTGCGCACTTTTCCTTGAATGGCTCTAGCTCGAGACGAGGCCGAGAAGCCGCTCGATCGCGCTCGGGATCGGGGCGATGACGGGTGTGCCAAACAGCGGCTGAAGCTGCTCCGCAGCCTGACCCAGCGGGCCGCCGCCGATGATGACGGCCTCGGCGCCGTCGAGTTCGATGCACTGGCGCACGGCTTCCGCCAGCGACTGCTGCAGCAACACGGGGTCGCTTGCCACCGCCACCGGGTCGCCCGGCGTGCAGCGTATGCCGGTGTAAAGATGGGCGAGGCCGAGATCGCGGGCGCGACCGGCGATCGCTTCAGTCAGTTCCGGCGTCGAGGTGGCCACGCCGAACCTGCGGCCGCCCTGCGAGGCCTCGATCATCGAGGCCTCGCAGATGCCGACGACCGGTACGCCGACACGCTCACGCAGGGCCGCCAGGCCCGGATCGCCGAAGGCGCTTACCACGATGCCCCGGCAATTCTGGTCATGCCCGGCTCCGATCTCGATCACCTGTTCGGCGGCAGCGGCAAGCTGCTCGCTGTTGACGATCATCTTCGGGTTCCGGGTGGCCGTGGCGATTGCCACGGCCGTCCGTCCTGTCGCCGCCTTGCTGGCGATCGCGTGCATCATGTCGCTGGTCGCGTGCGAGCTGTTCGGGTTGATCAACAGGATATGTGCAGTCATCGTCATGCTCTTGCTTCAACGCGGGCGGGCGAGATTTCGGTTTCCTCGGGCTCGGCGCGCTGGGTCAGGTCTTCCATCGACATGCCGTAGGTCTCCGGCCCGAGCTGGACGCAGAAGGCAAAGACCGCATACATGCCGGCTGCCAGGCCGAACACGCCGATCATGCCGTAGCTGTCGAACAGCGCACCGGCGACGGTGGGAATGAACGAACCGGCCGCCGAGCCGGTGGCCAGGATGAAGGCCACGCCGAAGGCGCGGATGCGGGTCGGGAACAGCTCCGGCGCATAGATCCAGATCGAGGTGTTGAGCAACAGCACGAAGAACTGGAAGATCGCGCCGAACATCAGCACCAGGTAGATGTTGGTGCCGAGATAGACGATCGACACGGCGGCCAGGCAGGCGCAGATGGCGCCCAGGGTCAGCACCTTCTTGCGCGGGAAGTAGTAGCCGAACATGGACGCGGCGATGGCGCCGAGCACGCTGCCGCTCTGGATGATCATCGAATAAAGCAGGCTGCCCTGGAGCGTGTAGCCCATCGACACGAAGATGATGGGCATCAAGGTCAGCACCGAAAGCTGGGCGCCGTAGCTCATCAGGATGGCGATGGCGACCGGGATGGTGCGGCCGATGAAGGGTGCGCGGAACAACTCTTTCCAGTCGCTCCTGGTCGGCTTGGCGTCCTTTGCCAGATCAGCGCTCAGATGCTCGCGCACCAACAGGTTCTTGGGCCGAAGCGTGCCGGACTCCAGGATGGACAGCACCTTGTTGGCCTCGGCGATCTTGCCCTGCGAGGCCAGGAAGCGCGGCGTTTCGGGTACGAAACGACGATAGAACACCACCAACAGTGCCGGCAGAGCCAATGCGGCGAACAGCCAGCGCCAGGCGTTTTCGCCCGGGAACAAAGTGAAGATCATCAGGCCGAAAGCGGGTGCCAGGAAGTTGCCGAAGCCGCCGGCGCCGACATTGACCAGGCCGGCTGCTGTGCCGCGGAATTTGGGCGAGCAGAACTCCGACAGCATCGTGACGGCAGTCGAGATTTCGCCGCCGACGCCGAAGCCGACGATGGCACGGGCAAAGCACAGCGTGGCGAAACTGGGTGCCAGGGCACAGGCCGCCGAGCCGATGGTGAACAGCAGCAGATTGATGGTCAGCATCACGCGCCGGCCGTAGCGGTCGCCGAGGATGCCCGACAGAAGGCGGCCAATGGCCGCGCTTCCGAAGGTGATCGTATTGAGGAAGCCGATATCAGCACCGGTCAGGCCCCAATGCTCCTTCAGCATCGGCCCGGCCACGCCGATGGTGTTCTGCTCGAAGCTGTCGAACAGGCAGCCGATGAGCACAAGCGCGATGATCTGCTTGTGTGCCCCTGTCACGCCGATGCGGCTCAGCGCCGTTTCCATTTGCTTGATCACCGGCGATGATTTGCCGGATGACATCATCCCTTCCGCTGCCATGGTCTCTCCTCCCTTGGCTCAACCAGATGTGAAAACTGATTTTCACAAAGGTATCACATGAAATTGAGATTTTACAACCCGATCTTGCGAAGCTTCCGGCTGTGTGAATTGCGTTGCCGCCGAAAGTGGTTATGTCTTTGTGATTCCTGTGCGTTTGGCGCGGGAGCGCGCGCGATCTGGCGCTGAGATGCCTTGCGGCGGCGCCGGATAGGCGCGACAGTGTGGCGGACAAGGCGAATGGCGGAAGGCGCTATGGCATCGAAGGAAAGGTCGTTCCTCTTCCGCGTCAGGGAGGCGCTCGAGGATCTTCACCCGGCCGAGCGCAGGCTGGGCGACTTTGTCTGCGACTTCCCCGGCGAGCTGGCCAGTTACTCGGCCTCGGAGCTTGCGACGCTCGCCCAGGTGTCCAATGCGACCGTCTCGCGTTTCGTCAAGCGACTCGGCTACGAGAATTACGAAGAGGCGCGCCGCGCGGCCCGCGAGGAAAGGCAAACCGGCTCGCGCCTGTTCCTGACCACCTCGGCAGATGCGGCCGGCACTCAGTCGCTGTCAGCCCATGTTGCCCAGGGCATCGCCAATATCGAGGGCACCTTTTCCGGCATCACCGACAGCCAGATCGATGACGTCGTCGACGCAATGCTTCAGGCCCGCAAGGTCTGGGTGATGGGCTTTCGCAGCAGCCACCCTTTTGCCGACTACCTGCAATGGCAGATGACGCAGGTGATCGAAAACATCGTCGCCATTCCCGGCGGCGGGCAGACGCTGGGCGAACATCTGGTCAGCGTCGGCAAGGACGATGTGGTCGTGGTCTTCGGTATGCGCCGCCGTGTTGCCCGCATGGACATGGTGCTTGAGGCAATCGAACGGAGCGGCGCTCGGCTGCTCTACATCACCGACGAGGGCCTGCCCCACCGCCAGAGTGCTGCCTGGCATTTCCGCTGCCAGACCCTGGCGCCGGGACCGCTGTTCAATCATGTCGCCGTCATGGCGATCTGCCACCTGCTCGCCACCCGCGCCATCGAGCGCGCCGGCGCCAATGGCCGTGCCCGCCTCAGGGGCATCGAGGCCATTGGCGATGCCCTCGAGGAACTCTAGCCGCGGGCCAAACGGGTCAAAAAAAATCTTCGTGCGGCAACCCATTGGGAACGCTCGGGAGTGCCTGCCCGGCTGTGCCAAAACGGCTCTGATCCTGTCGGCCAGGGCCGATTTCGGAAGGAACTGTTAACCATCGGTTCCTATTGCTCAGGGGACGTTCAAACCGGCGAGTCCTCAGTATGGCATCCATGCGTTTTCCCAGGGCAAATCTATCTGGCACTGACTCCGGCGAGGGTGAGCAGCACCGCCACGAGGCCGCGCGCGAGCAGGCGCATGTGGTCGATTTTGCCGGCCGCATCGTCAACCTGCGCGGCAACGAACACACCTATATGAAGCCCAAGGATGACGGCGCGGTGTTCCCGAATTTCGGCGGCAACGAGGGCGAATTCGCCCGCCCGGGCTGGCAGGACTATTTCTTCCTCGCTCCCAATGTGCGCTTCACCCGCACGCCCGACCGCGAGGTCAAGAAGATCAAGCCCGAGGACGGCGAGCAGGTGCACGACGAGCCGGTCCAGCAGGCGCCGGCCCAGCCGGTCGTGGCTGTACCCCAGACCGCACCGCAGGCTTCCTCCCAAGCTTCGAGTTCAGCCGCCGTTGCCAGGCCTGCCGCAGTGACGCCTGTGCAGTCGCGCCCGGCACAACCTTCGCTGCAGCGCGTCGTCGAGAGCGCCCAGGTGCTGACCCCGGCTGCGCCCGTGCACGCCCCGACCGCGCCCGCAATGGCTGCCGCCCACGCCACCACGCGCCATCAGGCGGTTGTGGATACAGCGACCGCTGCTCCGACCACCGCGTTCAGTGCGCGCTGGTCTTATCTGTCGGATCACGCCTTCTTCGAATTTGGCGCGGCCTATGCAGGCGAGTTGTTGCCCCAGCCGGCAGCGGCTGCCGCGCCTGTTGTCGTCCAGGCACCGCGACCGGCTTTTGTCGCTCCCGTGCGGGTGGCCGCTCCGGCGCCAGCCACGGCATCCCGCCGCACCACGTCCAGGCCGGCATCGGTGGCTGATGTGACTGCGCTCTACAGGGTCATCGAGTGCCCGACGCCGAGCCATCCGGTGGTCGCAGACGTCGAAGCCGTGGCCACCACGGTTGCGGTCGAGACGGTCGAGCCAATCGCCGCGACGCCTGCCGTCGCTCCGGCGCCTGAGATTCCGGTCGCTGCAGTGGAGGAGGCCGTGGCTGTCGAAACGACAGCGGAGGTCAAGACGCCGACGCGTGTCGCTGCCAACGATGCAGCGCCGGCAGTGGCGTCGCGGACCGTCGAAATCACCATGCCGGCTCCGCGCCAGACGCCGTCGCTGCCGATGGCCGGCAAGCTCATGCAGTTTGAGCCCGGCGAGGACTACGAGCTTCCGTCCGAGGAGCTGCTGCAGCAGCCGCCGGAAGGGCAGGGCTTCTACATGTCGCAGGAGCGGCTGGAGCAGAATGCCGACCTTCTCGAAAGCGTGCTCGAGGACTTCGGCGTCAAGGGCGAGATCATCCATGTCCGCCCGGGCCCGGTGGTCACCCTCTATGAATTCGAGCCGGCGCCGGGCGTGAAGTCGTCGCGGGTCATTGGCCTTGCCGACGACATCGCTCGCTCCATGTCGGCGATCTCAGCGCGCGTCGCCGTCATCCCTGGTCGCAACGTCATCGGCATCGAGCTGCCCAACGAGACCCGCGAGACAGTCTATTTCCGCGAGCTGATCGAGTCCGACGGCTTCCGCAACACCTCGTGCAAGCTGGCGCTCTGCCTGGGCAAGACCATCGGCGGCGAACCTGTCATCGCCGAACTTGCCAAGATGCCCCATCTGCTTGTCGCCGGCACCACCGGCTCGGGCAAGTCGGTCGCCATCAACACGATGATCCTGTCGCTGCTCTACCGGCTGAAGCCGGAGGAATGCCGCTTGATCATGGTCGATCCCAAGATGCTGGAGCTTTCGGTCTATGACGGCATCCCGCATCTTCTGACCCCCGTCGTCACCGATCCCAAAAAGGCGGTCACCGCGCTGAAATGGGCGGTGCGCGAAATGGAGGACCGCTATCGTAAGATGGCACGGCTCGGCGTGCGCAACATCGACGGTTACAACCAGCGCGCGGCGATCGCCCGCGACAAGGGCGAGACCGTGGTGATGCAGGTGCAGACCGGCTTCGAAAAGGGCACCGGCGCGCCGCTGTTCGAGGAGCAGGAAATCGACCTCGCACCGATGCCCTATATCGTCGTCATCGTCGACGAGATGGCCGACCTGATGATGGTCGCGGGCAAGGAGATCGAGGGCGCCATCCAGCGCCTCGCCCAGATGGCGCGTGCCGCCGGCATCCATCTGATCATGGCGACCCAGCGTCCCTCGGTCGACGTCATCACCGGCACCATCAAGGCCAACTTCCCGACCCGCATCTCGTTCCAGGTGACGTCGAAGATCGACAGCCGCACCATCCTCGGTGAGCAGGGCGCAGAACAGCTGCTCGGCCAGGGCGACATGTTGCACATGGCCGGCGGCGGCCGCATCGCCCGTGTCCACGGCCCGTTTGTCTCCGATGCAGAGGTCGAACACGTCGTTGCCCACCTCAAGGCGCAAGGGCGGCCCGAATATCTGGAGACAGTCACTGCCGACGAGGACGACGAGGTGGCCGAGGTCGAAGACGCACCGGTCTTCGACAAGAGCGCCATGGGCGCCGAAGATGGCGACAATATCTATGACGAGGCAGTCAAAGTGGTGCTGCGCGACAAGAAGTGCTCGACCTCCTACATCCAGCGCCGCCTTGGCATCGGCTACAACCGTGCCGCCTCGCTGGTCGAGCGCATGGAAAAGGAAGGCATCGTCGGCGCTCCCAACCATGTCGGCAAGCGCGAAATCATGCTCGGCAAGCGCGAGGAGGACTGAGCGCTTCGGCGCTCATCGATAGGCCACAAAGATACAGGCCGCGTACTGCGCGGCCTGTCCTATTTTGAGTCCTTCTCAGCCTTGGAAGTTCGGAAGAGTGGTCAAGCACTCAGAACCGATAATTCAACCCAACCTTGAAAGCGTGAATATCGAAGTTGTCGTCGTAAGTGCGTGAGATTACGGGTCCGTCGACTGCGAGGTTGGCATCGAATCGATAGAACTGATACTCGCCTCTGATCGACCACTTGTCGTTGAGTGCCTGTTCTATGCCTGCCCCGACTGTCCAGCCAGTTAGGGTCTCGGAGCCTCTTGCGTTCACGGTGTTAGCCAAAGATATATCGCTCATCGAGAGCTTGGTGAAGCCGACGCCACCCTTGGCATAGAACAAGGTGCGATCCATGGCATAACCCAATCTGCCGGTTATGCTGCCGAGATACGTGAACTCGTTGTCGTTGGTTGCGATTGCTGCGCCCGGAACTGGGAAACTGACAATATCGCTTGTTCCGTCGGCCCAGGAATAGGCCAGCTCACCTTCGACGCCGATTACCATCGAGCCCCACTGATGATTGTAACCGACCTGGCCACCTAGAAGTGCGCCGCGTGCATCGGGAGATGCGGTCTCTGTTCTGACGCCACTTGGCAATGGATAGGCACCTTCGCCGCTACCTTTGCCGTAGCCAAGTTGGAGCCCGACATATCCGCCTGTCCAGACAAAAGGTGCTCCTACGGAAATCGGGGCGGGCTCTGAAGCGACTACGTCTGCGGCCGAAGCCGTGCCTGCAGTCACTGAGACGAGCACGATAGCAAGCGCGGTAGATTTCATCCCAAGTCCCCCTTGTTTAGGGGAATGGTATCTACCTGAGTTGCTTATGCAAGCATGAATTGAATTTGCCGGCTACAGTTGCGTTCGTGAGGTTGCGGTCTTGCAACACTAGTTCGAACACCTGCTGGCATAAGCGACGACAGCTGGCGGCAAAGTCTGCGCGCCGCCCCGCCGCAAAGTCGTCGGCACCCCAACTCTTAAGGGGCCACCATCTGCACGACCACCTTGCCTTTGGCGTGGCCGGCTTCCAGGTAGGCGAAGGCGCCAGCTATGTCCTGGAAGGGAAAGACACGGTCGATGACGGGCCTTATCGTGCCGTTGGCGATCAGGTCGGCGAGCTCGGTTAGCTCGCTGCCGCTCGGATGCATGAAGAGGTAGCGATAGGAGACGTGATGTTTCCGGGCCTCCGCGCGCAAGCGGTAGGAGATGAACCAGAATAGCGTGGCAAGCAACGCACCGCGGGCCAGATCCTTACGCGCGGTCTGAGGCTCCGGCATGCCGGCAATCGAGACTACTTTTCCGCCTGGTTTGACCACGCCGAACGACTTCATCAGCGTCTCGCCGCCAAGCAGATCAAGCACGCCGTCCATGTCGTGCAATTGCTCCTCGAAGCGCTGCGTCGTGTAGTCGATCACGACGTCAGCGCCGAGTTGTTCGACAAGCGCCCTACCACGTGGCGATGCCGTCGTCGTCACCTCGGCCCCGAGCCATTTTGCCACCTGGATGGCGAAGGTGCCGACGCCGCCTGCTCCCCCTGGAATGAAGATCCTGCTGCCTTGCTTGACATGAAGTTCGTCGCGAAGCGCCTGGAGTGCCGTGAGGCCCGCGAGAGGCACTCCGGCAGCGGCGTTGAAATCGATGGATGCGGGGATTTTCGCCAGAAACTCATCAGGGACGACTGCATATTCGGCGAACCCGCCCATGGCTTCCTTGGGCATGCGGGCGAAGACCCGGTCTCCCGGCGCGAATGACGTGACGCCCTCTCCGCATTCCTCCACGACGCCTGCCATTTCATTGCCCATGACGATCGGCAGGGGATATCGCTTGATAACCCTGAGCTTGCCTTCGCGCGTCTTGTAGTCGACGGGATTGAGGCCCGCGGCATGCACCCGCAACAGGGCCTCGCCACGAGCCGGTCGTGGATGCGGCATGTCGCGCAACTGAGCGGCTTCCGGGCCGCCATATCCGGTAAGTACAAATGCCCGCATCGTCATCAGCGCATCCGGTTGGCCTGGTTTCCTTCGGCAGTATCCTCTACGAGATGAAGCACTTGGACAATGCCGGCGAGTCAGAGGCGCGCATCGGGCAGGCCGATAGTTCGCTTATGGGCCGGTCAACAACGTTCCCGTGAACGAAAAGGCCGCGCAGTGCGCGGCCCTTTTGACTTCGTTGTCAGGCGTTAGGCCCGTTCTTCCCAGACCTGCACCAGCTCGACGATGGTGCGGACGGCCTTTTCCATGTCCTGGCGGCTGACCCATTCCAGCGGCGAGTGGAAGGCATGGCCGCCAGCGAAGATGTTGGGGCAGGGCAGGCCCATGAACGACAGGCGCGAGCCGTCGGTGCCGCCGCGGATGCTGCCGCGGACAGGCTCCATGCCGGCGCGGCGGATCGCCTCGACGGCGTTCTCGACGATCTCGGGATGGCGGTCGAGCACCACCTTCATGTTGCGGTACTGCTCCTTGACCGTGAAGCTGTAGGACGAGCCGGGGAAGCCCTTCATCACGTCCTTGACGATCGTCTCCAGCATCGCCTCCTTGTCGGCGAGGCCCTTGTCGTCGAAGTCGCGCACGATGAGACTGATCGCGGCCTTCTCCATCGAGCCGGTGACGCTGGTCGGATGGACAAAACCCTGGCGGCCCTCGGTCGTCTCGGGCGCCTGGTCCCTCGGCAGCCTGTCGACGATGGCGCCGGCGATCTTGATGGCGTTTTCCATGCGGTCCTTGGCGAAGCCCGGATGCATGGCCACGCCCCTGATCTCGATGTCGACGCCGTCGGCCGAGAAGGTCTCGTCCTCGATGGTGCCGGCCGTCTCGCCGTCCATGGTGTAGGCGAAGGCTGCGCCGAGCTTTTCGAAATCGACCTTGTCGACGCCACGGCCGATCTCTTCATCAGGGGTGAACAGGATCTTGACGGTGCCGTGCTTGATCTCGGGATGGTCGACCAGGTACTGCGCCGCCGCAACGATCTCGGCCACGCCCGCCTTGTCGTCGGCACCGAGAAGCGTCGTGCCGTCGGTGGTGATGATGTCGTTGCCGATCTGGTTCATCAGTTCAGGATGTTCGCTGACGCGGATGATCCGGGATGTGTCGCCCGGCAGCACGATGTCGCCGCCGGCATAGCTGCTGATGACCTGCGGCTTCACGGCAGTGCCGGTGAAATCGGGTGCTGTGTCGACATGCGAGCAGAAGCAGATGACCGGAACCTGCTTGTCGGTGTTCGACGGGATGGTGGCGTACACATAGCCGTTCTCGTCGAGATGGGCGTCCTTCAGGCCGATCGTCAGCAGTTCCTCGACCAGCACCCGGCTGAGGTCCTTCTGCTTGTCGGTCGAAGGTTGGGTCTTCGAGGCCGCATCCGACTGCGTGTCGATGACGACATAGCGGAGGAAACGGTCGGTCACGGTGTAGTTCATGGCTCAATCCATTGCGGCTTGTCGGCGATGGCGTGTCATAGCCTTCGCCACGCATGGAGTGAATGGCCTGCTCTCAAGTTCCGTCGGGCCAGCTGCCTTATGCCTGTCCGGCCTGCACGACCGTCACCGCGATCATGTGGTAGGCGTCGTCGGCCGTGCAGCCGCGTGAGAGGTCGTTGGCGGGTTTGGCGAGGCCCTGCAGGATCGGGCCGATGGCGTCGGCACCGCCGATGCGCTGGGCGATCTTGTAGCCGATGTTGGCGGCGTCGAGATTGGGGAAGACGAAGACGTTTGCCTCGCCATGCAGTGCCGAGTTCGGTGCCTTGGCCGCGCTTACCGCTTCGACGAATGCCGTGTCGAATTGCAGCTCGCCGTCGATGACGAGATCCGGGGCAGAGGCGTGCACCAGCCTTGTCGCTTCGATGACCTTCGACACGCGCTCGTGCGCAGCGCTGCCATTGGTCGAGAACGACAGCATCGCCACCTTGGCTGTGGCACCCGCCAGCGCTTCATAGGAGCGCGCCGACATGCGGGCGATGTCCGCAAGGCCTGTCGCATCGGGATCGACCACCAGGCCGCAATCGGCAAAGACGAAGGCGCCCTTCTTCACATGGTGCGGCTGGCACAGCATCATCAGGAAGAAGCTGGACACGAGCCCGACGCCGGGCGCGCGGCCGATGCATTGCAGCGCTGCCCGCACGGTATCGGCGGTGGTGGCGACAGCGCCGCCGACCGTGCCGTCGGCAAGGCCCTCGCGCACCATCATGGCGGCAAAGACAAGCGGCGAGCGCAGTGCGTCGCGCGCCGCCAATTCGTCGATGCCCTTGGCCCTGCGCAACTGGTGGAATGCCCCGATGAGGCGAGGCGTCAGCGACGAGACTTCGGGGTCTTCTGTCTGGAACGCCGCCGGACTGGCGCCGGCTTCGGCGACGCGCCTTTCGATGACGGAGCTGTTGCCGATCAGGATGATCTGGGCGAGGCCCGCGGCCTGTGCCCGGACAGCCGCTGCAACGATGCGCGGGTCCTCGCCTTCGGCGAGCACGATGCGCTTCGGCGCCTTTTTTGCGGCTTCGATGATGCGGTCGAGCGGCTTCATACAGTCCCCCCAGATACCGGCCTGCCCGGAAAGCTCCGGGCAGGCCGTGTTGGTGTTGTCAGGCGCGCTGCTGCGGTCGCATGTCGGAGCGCTCAATGCCGGCAACAGGCACCGGTTTCTTCATCGCGTCGCGGCGGAAGGGCTCGCCGAGTTCCTGGTTGAGGATGACCTCGACGAATGTCGTCACCCCATTGGCCTGGTCGCCGATCGCCTTGGCGAGTGCCTCCGTCAGCTTCGCCGGGGTGTCGACGACGACGCCCTTGAGGCCGCAGCCCTCGGCGACCTTGGCGTAGCTGAGATTGGGATTGAGCTCGGTGCCGACGAAATTGTTGGCGTACCACAGCGTCGTGTTGCGCTTTTCGGCACCCCACTGGTAGTTGCGGAAGATCACCATTGTTATCGCCGGCCAGCCTTCGCGGCCGATGGCGCCCATTTCGTTCATCGAGATGCCGAAGGCGCCGTCGCCGGCGAAGCCGACCACCGGCACGTCGGGGCAGCCGATCTTGGCGCCGACAATCGACGGGAAACCGTAGCCACAGGGGCCGAACATGCCGGGCGCGAGATACTTCCGGCCCTGTTCGAAGCTCGGATAGGCATTGCCGATGGCGCAGTTGTTGCCGATATCGGTGGAGATGATCGCCTCCTTGGGCAGGGCCGCCTGGATCGCGCGCCAGGCCTGGCGCGGCGACATGCGGTCAGCCTCGCGCAGGCGGGCGCTCGCGTTCCACTCGGTGCCGACGTCGTCTTCCTCGTGGTCCATCGACGACAGCTGCTGCAGCCAGGCCGAACGGGTCTGGTGGATGGCTGCCTTGCGCTGCTCGCGGCCTTCGTTGCCGGCCGATGGCGTCAGCTGTTCGAGGATCTGGCGGGCGACCTGCCGGGCGTCGCCGCAGATGCCGACCGAAACCTTCTTGGTCAGGCCGATGCGGTCGGCATTGATGTCGACCTGGATGATCGCGGCGTTTTTCGGCCAGTAGTCGATGCCGTAGCCGGGCAACGTGGAGAACGGATTGAGGCGGGTGCCGAGCGCCAGCACCACGTCGGCCTTGGCGATCAGCTCCATTGCGGCCTTCGAACCGTTGTAGCCGAGCGGGCCGGCGGCGAGACGGTGGCTGCCGGGGAAGGCGTCATTGTGCTGGTAGCCGCAGCAGACCGGCGCATCGAGCCGCTCAGCCAAGGCAATCGATTCCGGGATGGCGTTGCCGATGACGACGCCGGCGCCGTTGAGGATGACCGGGAACTTGGCTTCCGACAGCAGGCGGGCGGCTTCCGTGATTGCCTGCGGTCCGCCGGCCGGACGCTCGAAGCGCACGATTGCCGGCAGGTCGATATCTATGACATGGGTCCAGAAGTCGCGCGGGATGTTGATCTGCGCCGGAGCGCTGCCGCGCCAGGCCTTCTCGATGACGCGGTTCAGCACCTCGGGGATACGCGAGGGGTCGCGGACTTCTTCCTGGTAACAGACCATCTCCTCGAACATCGCCATCTGGTCGACTTCCTGGAAGCCGCCCTGGCCGATGGTCTTGTTGGCAGCCTGCGGGGTGACCATCAACAATGGCGTGTGGTTCCAGTAGGCGGTCTTCATCGCGGTGATGAAGCCGGTGACACCGGGGCCGTTCTGGCCGATGGCCATGGACATGGTTCCGGTAGCGCGGCTGAAACCGTCGGCCATCATGCCGGCATTGGTCTCATGCGCGCAGTCCCAGAACTTGATGCCGGCCTTGGGAAACAGGTCCGACACCGGCATCATGGCCGAACCGATGATGCCGAAGGCGTGCTCGATGCCGTGCATCTGCAGGACTTTGACGAAGGCTTCTTCGGTGGTCATTTTCATTTTGTTGGTTCCTTTCGAAATCGGGTCGAGAGCGGCGTGGGACGCTCTGGCTTGCTAAATTGGCGCATCGTGCTTTCCGAAAATCGGGTCCGATTTTCGGGCCGATGCGCTAGAGGATCTCGTCCTTGAGGTAATACCAGCGGTACATTCCCCACTGACCGAGGCGCCGGAACGGCGTCAGCACACCGTGGCTCGGCAGCGGGGAGGTGAAGATCGGCAGGCCGAGGGCGCCGCCCTTGCCGGCCACCATCTGGGCCATGCGGCGGCCGGCCTGCGCCGAATACATGACGCCGTTGCCGCCATAACCCATGGCATAGAACAGCTGCTGCTTCGGGTCGGGCCGGAAGATGCGCGGCATCATATCATGGCTGACATCGACCCAGCCCCACCAGGAATAATCGACCTCGATGCCGCGCAGGACGGGAAATTTCCGGTGCAGTCCGGCAAGCAGAAGGTCGAGATGTTTCGGGTTGACCGCGTCGCGCCCTGTTATGGCGCTGCGGCTGCCGATTTGCACGCGGCCGTCGGGCAGCATGCGGTAATAGTGGCGCAGCGTGCGCGTGTCGGTCAGCGGGATGCGGGCCTTGAAGTTGAGTATCTCACGCTCGCCTGGCGACAGCGGTCGCGTCACGATCGAGTTGGACAGGATCGGCATCAGCCGATGGCGGGTCAGCTCGTGCAGGCCAGGCGAGGTATAGCCGGCGGTGGCGATGCACACCGTGCGCGCCCTGACGATGCCACCCGGCGTGCGCAGATGGTGGACGCCGCCCTTGAGTTCGCTGCCGAGCACCGGGCTCGACGTGTGCACCTTGGCACCCAGCTTGCGGGCCAGTCTGAGATAGCCGAAAGCGAGCTTGGCGGCGTGGATGCCCATGCCGTCGGGCTCGTACATCGCCCCCTTGGCCTCGGCGTCACGGACGAAGTCGCTGTGCACCTCCTCACGGCTGACGATGCGGGTCGGGTAGCCGAACACCTCGTTGAGCAGGCGCGATTCTTTCTCGAGCGCTGGCATCATCTTGTCGCGGTGGGCGATGTAGAGGTGGCCGCCGTCCTGCGGGTCGCAGTCGATCTCGGGCTCGCGGATCAGGTTGCGGAAAAGGTCGAACGCCTCCGATATCTCGCCGTGCAGCTTCCTCGCAACATCGACGCCCCAGCGCTCGATCCATTGCGAGCGCTTGAGCCGGCCAGCCGAGATCTGTGCCTGGCCGCCATTGCGGGTCGAACAGCCCCAGGCAACGCCGTTGGCCTCGAGCACGGTGGCCTTGATGCCATGCTCGCGGGCCAGGTGGATGGCGCAGGAAAGGCCCGTATAGCCGGAGCCGACGATGACGACGTCGACATCGATGTCTTGGGTCACGGGCCCATCGTCATCGGGCTGCGGCCCGGCGGTGGCGATCCAGTAGGTCGGTGCGTAGTCCTTGCCTTCGCCCGGATTGGGCGCATGGACCGGATCATAGGCCGGATCGAATGGCTTCCGTCGAGCCATCGTCCGGGCAAGCTGCTGTTCCATCTCCTTGACCTCCCGAGCCTCGCTCAGCCCTTCGCCGCCAGCAGCGGCCGGTTCTTGCGGAAGGCCTGCTTGCGCACGATCTTGCCGCCGGCAAGCGTGAACAGGTCGCAGCCCTCGGCCTCGATGCGACTGCCGTCGGCATTGGTGCCGGAGAAGGTCCATTCCGAGACGGCGCGGTCGCCCTGCACGAAGTGGCCATGGTGAGCCCAGTGGGCGTCCGGCATCGCCTTCCAGACGCCGCTGAAGGCGTTGGCGATCGCTTCGGTGCCCTCGAAGCGGACGCCGTAGACCTCGGGGCCGCCGACGGCGTTGAAGATGCAGTCTTCGGCAAAGAAGCTCATGACGCCGTCGATGTCGTGCCGGTTGAAGGCATCGAAGAGGCTGGCAAGGTCGTCGGCGGTTAGCGACATGGTGTGGTCCTCGTCTTTTCGGGAGCGGTGCCGGACATGGCTCCGCCGGGGCCGGACGCGCCGGCCAGTTTCGTTGTCTTGGGTGGGCGGAAAGCTCAGCCGGGCGGCGAGGTTGCCGAATGTGCGGACACTGCCATCAGATCTTGCCCTTCCAGGGAATGAGCGTCTTTTCGAGGTAGCGGATCATCAGGTCGAAGGCGAAGGCGAAGACGCCGATGACGATGATGCCCATGATGACCGTGTCGCTGGCGAGGTATTCGGCGGCATTCAGCACCATGAAGCCGAGGCCGCGATGCGCAGCCACCATCTCGGCGGCAACCAGCGTTGTCCAGCCGACCCCGATGCCGATGCGCATGCCGGTGAAAATTTCCGGCAAGGCCGCCTTCAGGATGACGTGGCGGATGACTTGCCCACGGCTGGCGCCCATCGCATAGGCGGCGTGGATCTGCTCGGTCGAGACGGAGCGCACGCCGGCGCGGGCGGCGATCGCCATCGGCGCGAAGATGGCGAGATAGATCAGGAAGACCTTCGGAAACTCGCCGATGCCGAGCCAGATGATGATCAGCGGCAGGTAGGCGAGCGGCGGCAGCGGCCGGTAGAATTCGATGATCGGGTCGAACAGGCCGCGGATCGTGCGGTTGACGCCCATCAATATGCCGACCGGCACGGCGGTCGCCAGCGCCAGGAAGAAGGCGCCGAGCACACGTCCGAGGCTTGCCAGCGTGTGTTGGGTCAGGGTCGAGTTGGAGACGCCCTCGGTCATGGCGATGACGAACTTGTCCCAGACGGCGATGGGCGAGGGCAGGAAAAGCGGCCTGACCCAGCCCATCTCCGTGACCAGCAGCCAGACCGCGAACAGCACGAGCGCGGTAAGCAGGCTGATATGGCCGCTCATGCCTTCGCCGGGGGCGCCGTAGATCTTGCCGGGGCGGACCGGCTTGGCCTTGGTGAGGCGCTCAAGCATTCGCGAGTTCCGGGTTTCCGGACTGGCGCTCGTCGCCGTAGATGATGCCGAGGATCTGTTCACGCATGTCGATGAAATCGCGGCTGGACTTGATTGCACGGGCGTTGCCCTCTTCAAGGAAGCGTCTGTTGAAATCGAGCTCGTAGGTGTGGGTGATGCGGCCCGGCCGCGGCGACATGACGATCAGCCGCGAGCCGAGGAACAGCGCCTCCTCGACGCTGTGGGTGATAAAGAAGAACATCTTGTTGGTGAGCTGCCAGACCTTGAGCAGCAGTTCCTGGATGGTTTCGCGGGTCAGCGCGTCGAGCGCTGCCATCGGTTCGTCCATCAAGAGCATGGAAGGATCGCAGGTGAGCGCCCTGGCGATGCCGACGCGCTGCTGCATGCCGCCCGACAGGTGGTAGATCATGTGGCGGTGAAAATCCTGCAGGCCAACAAGCGCAAGATTGCCGGTGGCCAGTTCACGGCGTTCGGCCTTGGCGACACCGCGCAGCTTGAGCCCGAATTCGGTGTTGTCGATGACGTTGAGCCAGGGCAGCAGCGCGTGCTTCTGGAACACGACACCGCGGTCCGCGCCGGGACCAGTGACCTGTCGGCCACCGAGCGTGATGTCGCCGGCGGTCGGCGCCATGAAGCCCGCCATGAGGTTGAGAAGCGTTGTCTTGCCGCAACCCGAGGCCCCGAGCGCCACGACGAAGTCGCCGCTGTTGACTTCGAGGTTTACGCCCTTGAGCGCGACGATCGCCTGGTCGGAATAGAGACCGGGGTAGGTCAGGCTGACATTGCTGACTTTGAGACTTTCCATTTCGCCGGCCTTTCGCAAGCAGAGCAGTCGAATGGTGGGGAGGCCGCCGGCCGGTCGCGACGGGCGGCCTCTCCGGTCTTACTTGGCCGCTTCCTTGGCGTAGCTGCTGTTGACGAAGGGCGCGTAGTCGTCGAGGGCCTTGTCGATCTGCTTCTGGGCGACGAGGAACTTGGCGCTTTCGTTCAGCGCCTTGACGGCGCCGCTGCCCAGCCAGGTGTCCGACGCCTGTTCGGCGGCATCGGGGAACGACAACAGGTTGAGCGCTTCGACGGCGCCCGCGCCATCGCCGCCGATCAGCTTGACGATGCCCTGGACCTGCGGCGAGTCCGCCGTCCAGGTTGCCTTGTTCTTGTTGTAGTCGGCATAGGCGTCGGCCAGGACCTTGGTGAAGGCGGCCATGAACTTCGGATTTGCCGCGGCCCACTTCTTGTCGGCCACCAGGCCATCGAAGGTCGGCACGCTGGCGGCGCCGATGACTTCGGAATCGGCGATCACCTTGCCGTTCTTGAGCAGTTCGGTCAGTGCCGGCGGCCAGACATAGGCCGCGTCGATGTCGCCGCGCTGCCAGGCCGCGATGATCTGCGGCGGCTTCATGTTGAGGATGTTGACCTCGCGCGGGTCGATCTTCCACACCTGTTCGAGGCCGACCAGCAGATGGAAGTGCGAGGTCGACACGAAGGGCACGCCGACATTCTTGCCCTTGAGGTCCTCGGGCTTCTCGATGCCCGAGCCGTTGCGTACGGCGAGTGCTTCCGACTTGCCGATGTTGTCGAGGATCCAGAACAGTTCGAGATCCACGCCGCGGGTGGCGGCTGCGGTGGTGCCGGTCGAACCGATGACGCCGATCGGCACGCTGCCCGAGGCGAGGGCGGTCGAGATGTCGCCACCGGAGCTGAACTGGCGCCAGTCGATCGTGTAGCCGGCCTCCTTCGCGGCTGCATCGAAGCGTCCGTCGGCAATCGCCGTGACGAACGGCCCGACGATCTGCTGGTAGCCGACGACAACTGATGTCTCGGCATAGGCGAGGCAGGAAGTGAAAAGTCCAGCCGCGACAGTCACGGCACCTGCCAATGTCTTGAAAGGCTTGAAATGTATCATTGTTTCCCTCTTTTTGTTTGACGCCGGTTTCCCGGGAACTTGCCGGCTTCGGTGCCGGTCTTGGTTCTGACTTAAAGGGATAATTTAGCTGGGCCGATTGCCTTATATCCAGATTGGAAGTTGAATGATTCCAGATCGGATTTGCAGGCTTTGCTCATGGCGCATGCCACGGTTTCGGAAACAGTCTTCTTCCTCGACAGGGACAGTCGCATCGGCCTGCAGGCGCAGATCCGCGAGACGATCGTTTCGGCGGTGCTGGCCGGCCGCATCCAGCCGGCGGCTCAGCTGCCGTCGACGCGCAAGCTTGCCAGTTACCTAAATATATCGCGCATCACCGTCACACTTGCCTATCAGGAGCTTGCCTCCCAGGGGTATGTCGAGGCGGCGAGCCGCAGCGCCTGGCGTGTCGCCGGCAACCCACCGATCAGCCTGCCCGAGCCCACGGTCCTCGAACCCGGCGCCTGTTCGATAGACTGGCAGGCCAAGCTCAGCCCGAGCTTCATCGTTGCCAAGCAGATGCGCAAGCCGCTCGACTGGCGACGCTATCCCTATCCGTTCCTCTACGGCCAGATGGACACCTCGCTGTTCGACCTGGCAGCCTGGCGCGACTGTGCCCGTCGGGCCCTCGGGCGCGACGATTTCGAGCTGATGGCGGGTGACTTCGCCGCCGCCGACGATGTGCAGCTGGTCAGCTACATCTGCTCGCGCACGCTGCCAAGCCGCGGCATTCGCGCCAATCCCGACGAGATCCTGGTGACGGTCGGCGCCCAGAACGCGCTGTGGATCGTCACCCAGCTTCTGCTGCGCCGGGGCGCGCATGCGGTCTGTGAAAACCCCTGTCATCCCGACATGAGCGCATCGTTGCGGCTGAGCGGAGCGGAGGTGACGGCGGTCGACGTCGACAAGGACGGACTGCCGCCTGAAGCACTGCCGGCAAAGGTCGACGCGGTGTTCGTCACGCCAAGCCACCATTCGCCGACCGGCGCGACGATGCCCGTCGACCGGCGGGCGGCGCTGCTTTCGGCGGCCGCTTCCAAGGATTTCATCATCGTCGAGGACGACTACGAATTCGAGATGAGCTTTCTTGCGCCGCCGTCGCCGGCGCTGAAGGCATTCGATCGCGATGGCCGGGTTCTCTATATCGGCAGCTTTTCGAAGTCGCTGTTTCCCGGCCTGCGGCTCGGCTACCTGGTGGCGCCTGCGCCTGTCATCCGCGAGGCGCGCGCGCTCAGGGCCTTGATGCTGCGTCATCCACCGGGACATCTGCAGCGGACCGCAGCCTACTTCCTGGCGCTCGGCCATCACGACGCGGTCATACATCGCATGCGCGGCGAATATCATCGTCGCCATATCGTCATGGCGGATGCGTTGCAGCGCGAGGGTTTTACCATCGCCGGTTCGTCGGCCTTCGGCGGCACGTCTTTCTGGATCGAGGGTCCGGAGGGGCTCGACGCCGACCTGTTGATGAACGAGCTCAGGCAGGACGGCGTGCTGATCGAATCCGGCTCGCCCTTCTTCCCCGACGGCGATGGCCCATGCCGCTTTTTCCGCATGGGCTACTCGTCTATCCCCCGCAACCGTATCGTCGAAGGGGTGGCGCGGACCGCGGCCCGCGTCAGCCGGTTGCTTGCATCGTGAGCCGGCTCATTTGGCCTTTCGGCGTTCGAGATAGGCCGTTGTCTGCAGCGCGATCAGGATCAGTACGGCGCCGATGACGATGCGCTTGTCGGGTACTTCGCCGAAGAAGATGTAGCCGGCGGCTGTGGTTACCACGATGGATAGGTAGCCGATGGGCGCGAGCACGCTGGCCTCGGCCAGCCGGTAGGCGCGCAGGAAGCAATATTGGCCGGCCTGGGCGAGCAAGCCGATGCCGAGCAGCGGGATCCAGTCGAGCGGCTTCACCGGCTGCCAGACGAAGATGGCCGGCACGGCGGTGATGACGGCCAGGCCGACCGTGTAGAACACCATCATGACGGTCGTGTTCTCGTCGCGCAGGGCGCGGGTCTGGATGATCGCCAGCGAGCCGAAGACGACGGTGCAGAAGACGGCGAGCAGGCCGAGGTTCCACTCGACGCCGCCAGGCGCCAGCATCACCAGAACGCCGGCAAAGGCGAGGGCAGCACCTACCCAGCGCAGCCGCGACACGGTCTCGCCGAGAAAGGCGACCGCCATCGCCATGGTGATCAGCGGCCGCGAGAAGGAGAGTGCGTTGACCACCGCCAGCGGCAGCATGGTGTAGGCGAGGAACTGGCTGGTCAGCGCAATCGCATTGCAGCTGATGCGCGAGATATTCTTCCACGGGTGCCGGGTGTGGCGGATGTGATGGCGGTGGCGCCAGATCAGCGGCAGGATGAACATCAGTCCGATCAGTGAGCGGATGAACACCAGCTGGAAGGCCGGATAGACCATGCCCTGCGCCTTGACGAGCGCCGTCATGCCGCCGGACACCAGCACCATGTCGGCGAGCACCCACAGGACGCCCTCGCGGTTGGCCTTGCGCCGCTCCTCCCCCGCAGGCAGCGGCGCCTCCTGGTCAGGCTGGCTGGACAAGATTGGCCATCAGCCTGAAGGCGCCGGGGACCAGCTTGTCGAGCTGGTGGTGCAGCACGAGCGAAGTGTGGGTGTGGCGGCCCTTGCCGACAGGAGCCGACACGATGGCGCCGAGCAGCGGCTGCTCGTTGACGTCGTGCATAGACACCAGAGGCTGGTAAGCCTCGTCCCAGCGGGCGGCGAAATAGAGCCCGCGCTCCTTGTCCCAGCCGGACCAGTCCTGCGGGCCGATGGCATTCGGGCCCTTCAACAGGACGTGGTCCGGCGCGAGCACCGTGACCTCGGCATTGGGATCCGTTACGCGCCAGCGTAAAGACGGCGAGCCGATCTCGAGTTTCCTCGGCGGCGTCGCTAGTGGATCCCAACCGTCGGTCGGGCGGTGATAGAGCGTGACGAGATGGCCGCCGTCCTCGACGAAGCGGTGAAGCTTTTCGGTGGCTGCCGCGAGGTCCTTGCGGATACCGAAGGCGAAGATGCCGACGACGATCGTGGTGTAGCGCCTGAGGTCGCCCGCCAGCGCCTTGGCGTCGAGTTCGGTGACGTCGAGGCCCATGCGTGAAAGCCAGAGGCCGACGCGGTCGGCACCGGCACCGACATAACCGACGACAGCACCTTCGGGCAGCTTGAGGTCGAGCGCCAAAAGCCTGAGCGTCTCGGGCTGACGATGAGTGACGCGGCCGATATGGGAGTAGGAGATCGGCGTCAGCCGCAGCGCCGGCCTGCCACCGACCTCAGGCACGATGGTCGTCAGCCCGGCCTCGATATTCTCGGGCGCACGAAGCACCTGGCCGGCTGAGGTTTGCGACAGCGACCACCCACCTGCCACGCCGAGCGACACCGGCGCTTGCCTGCCGCTCACCGTCGGCTTGATCGGCCATTCACGGCGGCTGCCGTCAAGCGGCACCACGATGGCCTCTGGCTCGATGGTGACGGAGCTTGCCGGCAACAGCGCAAACGGCTCCTCGAGATCAAAGGCGGCGTGGGCGACATGGTCGCCGAAGCTGGCGCGGACCACAACATGCGCCTCGCCATTGCCGGCGAGTGCCGACCATGCCGGGGCGTAAAGCTTGGAATAGGCAGCATCGCCGGCGGCGGTGACGGAGAAGGTGCGGCGGTTGCCGGCCGTGGTGTCGGCCGTGGCCGAGACGGCGGTCGGAAGCACCGGCTCGATCTTGATCGAGCGGCCGTCGGCCCCGGGTGCGAGGTCGATGGTCAGCGTGCCGGTTTCACCGGGCGACAGTGTCGACGGCAATAGCGTGGCGCGGTCGAAGATGCCGGCAGTCTCGATCAGCGCCGCGTCGATCTCACGCGTCTTGCGGTCGAGGCGGTGGCCATGCAGTTCGAGGAAAGTGGGCGAGACGCTCTTGCGCGCGTTGTCGACCTGGGTCGCCGCTTCGGCGAGGGCTGAAACGATTGCGTCGGTGTTGGGGAAGGCTGCGATTGCCCTGTCGATCGCCGTTGCAGCCGCCTTCAGCGCCTGTGAGGCTTCATAGGAAAGGTCCTTGGACGACGAGAGATCGGCGAGCGAGGCCGGCAGGCTGTCGAGCACGGACTTTTCCGCTTTCGCACCGTCCTTGGCCAGAAGCAGGTGCAGCGGCCAGGAATCTTTCACCCGGTCGCGCCAGTAACCCATGCCCTGCGAGGCGTGATAGTAGCGCGACCACTCGCCGATGCGGTCGTATTCGGCGCCGGTGGCCGGCTCGCGGCCTGATGCCTCGACGAAAACAGTGGCATCGGGCGGGGGCACCTCGTCGTCATAGGTGTCGCCGCCGCCTGACCATGCCGGCAGGTAATATTTCGCCACCTGCCACGGGCTCATGCCCTCGGCGAAATGCTCGGGAAAGGCTTCCGGATCGGCGGCCAGGCGGATCGCCGTCTCGGCGGCGCGGGTCATGGCGCGGTGATGGCCATGCTGTCCCGGAACGTCGAGGAAGGTCGGGATGACGATATCAGGACGTTCGCTGCGATAGGCGCGTACAAGGCGCTCGACAGTGCGCTGTTCGCCCCAGCGGATGAAGGTCTGATCGCCATCCTTGGAGAAGCCGAAATCGTGGACTGCGTCCTCGGGGCCGTGGCCGAGCCAGTGGACATCGCAATCCAGGGCGCGGGCTGCTTCCTCCATTTCGCGCGAGCGCATCATGCCGAGCACGCCGAGCCGCTCCGGCCCGAGCGAGTTCTGGCCGCCTTCGCCGCGCGTCGAGCAGGCGACGATGACGCGCATGCCGAGCCCGAGGCGGAAAAAGGCGAGCATGCCGCTCTGCTCGTCGTCGGGATGGGCGCCGGTGTTCATCATCGTGACGGTGGACTTGAGCCGGCTCAGGGCCCGGTGCAGACGGATGAGCGAAGGGCTGGCCTTCTGTCTCTCGATGCGTTCGCGGGCTGTGAGCATGCTAGTCCTCCGGTATGCTGAATGCGGTAGGCTGAAATGTCCGGCGGCTATTCGGTTGCCGCCGTCTCGAGCTTGGGCGTCACCACCTCGAACAGCGGCAGGGCTGCTGCGCCGAGGGCTGCCGTGTACTGCCCGGTCTGGCCGCGCATCACCCGGGGCAGCGCACGGGCCCTGCGGCTGGCGACCGAGATCGGCAATTGCCCCATGCCTTCGATCAATTCGTCGATGATGGCGTCCGGCAACATGCCGCCGAGGATGACAGTCTCCGGATCGAGGATGTTTTCGATCATGGCGATCATCGGGGCGAGATGGGCGGCGGCCTCGTCCATCCATTCGACCAGCACCGGATGGCGCTCGGCGTAGAGCCTTTCGAGGTCGGTGAAGTCGCGGTCGGCGATGCCTGCCTCGCCGAGACGCTCGCGCAGAGCATAGACGGAGGCATAACGCTCGAGGCAGCCATGCTGGCCGCAGGGGCAGGCGCGGCCACGCGGCGCAACCACGACATGGCCGATTTCGCCGGCATTGCCGAAGGCGCCGCGGAAGGGCGTGCCGTCCTGGATCATGCCGAGGCCGAGGCCGGCGCCGAAATAGATCATGGCGAAGCTGGAGATCGAATGTCCCGCGCCGAACAGGCGCTCGCCCACGGCTGCAGCATTGGCGTCGTTCTCCACGGTCACCTGCTCGCCGCAGGCCTCGCTCAGAAGACTTGAGGCATCGATGTCGGCCCAGCCGGGCAGAGTGGTCGGGCCGACAGAGGTCATTCCCTCGATCTCGAACGGGCCGGGCATGACGACGCCGATGCCGAGCAGCGGCGCCTTGAAATCCTTGCGAACGGCTTCGAGCTCCGTGCGCAGATGCGCGATCACCTGGCTGGGGCTGGTATCATGCACCGGTGTGATGCGCTTCGAACGCGGCTGGCCGGACAGGTCGAGCACGGTCGCCACCATGTGGTCCGAGGCCATCTCGATACCCATGGTCATGGCGCCGTCGGGATTGACCGCGAACTGGATCGGCGGTTGGCCACGGCCTGAGCGCAGGCGCCCGGTCTCCATCAACAGGTTTTCGCTCACCAGTTCGTCGACGATGTTGGCGATTGCCTGTGCGGTCAGATGGGTCAGCCGGGCGATATGCATCCGCCCCAGCGAGCCGTGACGGCGCACGACATCGAGCACCACGCGTCGGTTGTGATCGCGGCTGCGCTCGGGATTCTTGCCCAATGTGACCTGATGCGTGCTTCCAGGCTGAAAAGCCATTTCGCCCATCCTGACCTTTTCCGCAAAACTGATAACGCGGAAGTCCGTCCAGCCGCAATAGATTAATTCAAGTAGATTATCTTATTGACAAACGGCTGATGAAAGGGAACCGTAGAGGCAGTATGCGGGGAGGATCCGCAGCTCCTTGGTGTCAGTGTTGTCGGGCGTGGACCGCCCGCGTTCGATGACCCATGAATTTAAGCGAGTGGCCCGTTTCTCGATCGAACGAGAAAATTTGGGCCAAGGGGATAATGGTCGCTCGTGGTTCGGGAAATCCGACGGGCGCATTTGGAGGCTAATATGCGTAAAGCAACCTTGTTTGCCGGTCTGATCGCCGGTTTCAGCACACTGGCCATGAACGCGGCCCAGGCCGTCGAGATCGAATACTGGCAGTATGTCTTCGAGACCCGCGTCAAGGCGATGGATCAGCTGATCGAGAATTTCGAGAAGGCCAATCCCGGTATCACCGTCAAGCAGACCACCTTCCCATACGCCGACTATCAGACCCGCGTGATCGCTGCGAAGATGGGTGGCCAGGGCCCCGACGTCATGCAGCTGTTCTACGGCTGGCTCGACAAGTTTGTGGCCGGCGGCCTGCTGCAGCCGCTGCCGACCGACGCCTTCCCGCATGACAAGATCGAGAGCGAGTTCTTCCCGATCGTTTCGGCCATGAAGCGCGGCGAGGACTATTACGGCCTGCCGACCGCCGTGCGCTCGCTGGCCCTGTTCTACAACAAGAAGCTGTTCACCGAGGCTGGCCTCGACCCGGCCAACCCGCCGAAGACGCTGGACGAGTTCGTCGCGGCTGCCGAGAAGCTGACCAAGCGTGACGCCAGCGGTAACCTCGTGGTCGCCGGCTCGACCCTCGACATGGGCGGCCAGGATCACCAGTGGTGGCGTGAAGTGCTGGTCCGCCAGTTCGGCGGCGAGCCCTACACGGACGGCGACCGCAAGGTGGCCTACAACACCGAGGCCGGCGAAAAGGCACTGAAGTTCTACACCGACCTGCAGCTCGAGAAGAAGATCGGCCAGGCCGGCTTCATGGATGAAGGTCAGGCGGCCTTCCGCGCCGGCATGGCCGGCATGACCATCGACGGCACCTTCCGTCTCGGCGCCTTCAAGTCGATCGAGGGCTTCGAGTGGGGCGTGACCGAGCTTCCGGCCAATGCCGAGGGCAAGCGTTCGAACTACGCCAGCTACTTCGCCAACGGCATCAGCTCGAAGACCGAGGGCGAGAAGCTCGAGGCCTCCAAGAAGTTCCTGGCCTACATCTCCTCGCCTGAAGCCATGGACGTCTGGTTGAAGACCGTCGGCGAGCTGCCGGCGCGCCGTTCGGCTGCGATGACCGACGCCAATCTGGCCGACCCGATCTACGGTCCGTTCCTGAAGGGTCTGGAATACGCCCACACCACGATGTTCGTGGACGAGGCCGCCCAGCGCCAGAACACCATCGACATGACCAACCGCGTTCTGCTCGAAGGCCAGTCGGTGAAGGACTCGCTCGCCGCCGGTGCGACCGCCGAGCAGGCGATCATCGACGGCGCGGCCAAGTAAGGCCGGGGCACCAATGACTGTGGCAGCGGATCGACAGGGGGCGGCGGTGAGCCGCCCCGGCGGAACCTTCTGGGACCGCCGTTCCATGCGGACGAAACGGCTGGTTTGGGTGTGGAGCTTCCTTGCCCTGCCGATCCTGTTCTATTCGGTCATCCGCTTCTATCCCACCATCGAGGCCTTCTGGCTCTCGCTGACCAACTGGGACCTTCTCAAGCCGCCACAGTTCATCGGGCTGGCGAACTACCAGAAGCTGTTCGCCGACCCGCAATTCTGGAAGGTGTTCAAGAACACCTTCGCCTATCTGCTCATCGGTACGCCGATCAGCCTGCTGATATCGTTCGTGATCGCGTTCTATCTCGACCGCGTGCGGTTCATGCACGGGCTGATCCGCGGACTGTATTTCCTGCCGTATCTCACCACCGCGGCGGCCATGGCCTGGGTGTGGCGCTGGTTCTACCAGCCGGCCCCCATCGGCGTGATCAACAATGCGCTTGGTGTCATCGGCATCCCGCAGCAGCAGTTCATCCGCTCGGTCGACCAGGCGCTGCCGTCGATCATGGTCACCGCCATCTGGGCCGGTCTCGGCTTCCAGATCATCATCTTCATGGCGGGCCTGCGCGCCATCCCCAACACCTTCTATGAGGCCGCCCGCATCGACGGTCTCGGCGAATGGGCGATCCTGCGCAAGATCACGCTGCCGCTGCTCAAGCCCACCACCGTCTTCCTGGTCGTGTTCTCGTCGATCGGGTTCCTGCGCATTTTCGACCAGGTCTACAACATGACCACCAACGATCCGGGCGGGCCGCTCGGCTCGACCAAGCCGCTGGTGCTGATGATCTACCAGACCGCGTTTTCGTCCTATGCGATGGGCTATGCGGCGGCGCAGACGGTCGTGCTGTTCTCCATCCTGCTCTGCGTATCGCTGCTGCAGCTCTGGATCCTGAGGGAAAAGAAATGAGTGCCGTTACCGAAACCCCGGCGCTCTCCCACGCCAGTCTCCGCCCCGGCCGTATCGTCGTCTGGACGCTCTTGTTCATCGGCGGCCTGATCATGGTCACGCCGCTGGCCTTCATGTTCTCGACGTCGCTGAAGACGGCCGGCCAGGTTTATGACCTCAGGCTGATCCCTTCGGCGCCGACGCTGCAGAACTACATCACCATTCTCGCCGACGGGCGCTTCATGCGCTGGTTCATGAACTCGATGATCGTGGCTGTGGCCGTCACCGTCTCCAACGTGTTCTTCGACAGCCTCGTCGGCTACACGCTCGCCAAGTTCGAGTTCCGCGGCCGCTACTTCATCTTCCTCGCCATCCTGTCGACGCTGATGATTCCGACCGAGATGCTCGTCATCCCATGGTACCTGATGTCGGCCAATCTCGGCTGGCTGGACAGCTACTGGGGCATCATGTTCCCGGGCATGATGACGGCCTTCGGCACCTTCCTGATGAAGCAGTTCTTCGAAGGCGTGCCCAACGACTTCCTCGAGGCGGCGCGCGTCGACGGCCTCAACGAGTTCCAGATCTGGTGGAAGGTGGCGATGCCGCTGGTGACACCGGCACTGTCGGCGCTTGCAATCTTCACCTTCCTCGGCAACTGGACGGCTTTCTTCTGGCCGTTGATCGTCACCACCAGCCGCGATCTCTACACGCTGCCGGTCGGTCTCTCGAGCTTCGCCGTCGAACAGTCCATCCAGTGGGAGATGATCATGACGGGTGCGGCGATCGCCACCCTGCCGACGCTGATCGTCTTCCTCGTGCTCCAGCGCTACATCGTCCGCGGCGTCATGCTCGCCGGGCTCAAGGGATAAAAAATGCCTGAACTGAACCCGAGGCTCTCCGACAAGAGCGTCTTTCCCGATCCCGTCTACAAGGAGACGGTGCTTCGGCCGCTCTTCGACGGCGCCAAGACCCACCATGTCGACGGCTTCCGCGCCATCGACCGCGCTCATCTGGTGATGCTGACCGAAACCGGCATCCTCGACAAGAAGCAGGCTTCGGCGATTGCCGGCGCCCTGGAGGCGATCGACCGCGAGGTTGATCCGTCGAAGCTCGAATACACCGGTGAGGTCGAGGACTTCTTCTTCCTGATCGAGAAGGAACTGAAGGCGCGTCTCGGACCCGACGTTGCCGGCCGCCTGCACACGTCGCGTTCGCGCAACGACATCGACCACACGCTGTTCAAGCTCGGCCTCAAGCAGCGCATCGACGCGCTGATGGTCAAGGCACGGGCATTGCTGTCGGCGATGATCGACACCGCCGAGCGCGAGAAGGCCACGCTGGTCGTTGCCTACACCCACGGCCAGCCGGCGCAGCCCTCGACCTTCGGCCACTATCTGTCCGCTGCCATCGAGGTTTTGATCCGCGATATCGAGCGTTTCGAGGAAGCGCGGAAAATCGTCGACCTGTCGCCGATGGGCGCCGCCGCCATCACCACCTCGGGCTTCCCGATCGACCGCCAGCGCGTCGCCGCGCTGCTTGGCTTTGCAGCGCCGCTGCGCAACTCCTACAGCTGCATCGCCGCTTCCGACTACATCACCTCGACCTACTCGGCGATCGAGCTGATGTTCCTGCATCTCGGCCGCCTGATCCAGGACTTCCAGTTCTGGACCGCCTTCGAGGTCGGACAGATCTATGTGCCAAACGCCTTCGTGCAGATCTCCTCGATCATGCCGCAGAAGCGTAACCCGGTTCCGATCGAGCATATGCGCCTGTTGGCCAGCCAGACCATGGGCCGGGCGCGCACGGTGCTCGGCGTCATCCACAACACGCCGTTCACCGACATGAACGACAGCGAGGGTGAAACCCAGTCGATGGGCTACGAGGCGTTCGTTGCCGCCGGCCGCGTGCTGGACCTGCTCGCTGCCTTCGTCGGTGCGATCAAGATCGATCCGGAGCGGGTGGCAGACAATATCCGCCGCTCCTGCATCACCATCACCGAACTTGCCGACTCGCTCGTCCGCATCGAGGGTCTGTCCTTCCGCGAGGCGCACGAGATCGCCGCTACCGTCGCCAAGGCGGTGGTGGCTGCCGGCGGCGGGCTCGCCAAGGATGGCTATGGGCCGTTCCTCGACGCCTTCAGGCATTCGACCGGGCGCGAGCCGTCCTTCGGTCGCGACAAGTTCGAAGAGATCGTGTCGCCGGAGCATTTCGTTGCCGTACGCGACCGCTTCGGCGGCCCGGCTCCCGAGCCGATGGCAGAGGCGTTGAGCGTCTACAGGAACAAGGCAGCAGCTTTCGAAGCCGCTGCACATGAGCATGCCGGGCACGAGGCGAAAGCCGCGAAGGAACTCGGCGAGAAATTCAAGGCGTTGGTGGAGGCGCTCTGATGGCGACGATCGAACTCGAAAAGCTGGTCAAGCGCTATGGCAAGGTTGATGTCGTGCGCGGCATCGACCTGCAGATCGCCGATGGCGAATTTGTCGTCTTCGTCGGCCCGTCCGGCTGTGGCAAGTCGACGACGCTGCGCATGATCGCCGGCCTCGAAGACATCTCCGGCGGCACGCTGAGGATCGCCGGCGACGTGGTCAATGAGCGCGAGCCCAAGCAGCGCAACATCGCCATGGTGTTCCAGAACTACGCCATCTATCCGCATATGAGCGTGCGCCAGAACATCGGCTTCGGCCTCTACACCTCGAAGCTGTCCAAGGCCGAGAAGGACAAGCGTATCGAGGATGCCGCGCGCATCCTCGGTCTCGAAGCCTATCTCGAGCGTCGCCCGGCTGCCCTGTCCGGCGGTCAGCGCCAGCGCGTCGCCATCGGCCGCGCCATGGTGCGCAACCCCTCGGCCTTCCTGTTCGACGAGCCTCTTTCCAACCTCGACGCTCAGCTGCGCTCGCAGATGCGCATCGAGATCAAGCGCCTGCACCAGAGGCTCAAGACCACGACCGTTTACGTCACCCACGACCAGGTCGAGGCCATGACCATGGCCGATCGCATCGTCGTCATGCGCGACGGGCACATTCTGCAGGTGGGCACGCCGACCGATCTCTACGAGAACCCGGTCGATGTGTTCACCGCCCGCTTCATCGGCAGCCCGTCGATGAACCTGGTGCCCGGCCGCAAGAACGGCCACGGCGCCGAATTGTCGGCCGGCGGTGATCTGCTGATCGGCATCCGCCCGCACGACCTGACAGCGCTCGCTTCGGACGAGAAGGCGGAAGACGGCCTGGTGCTCAACGGCACGGTCACTGCGGTCGAGCCGCTTGGACCCGAAACGCTGGTGCATCTCGACGTCGACGGTGCTGCCGTCATCGCCACCGCACCGGCCAAGTTCATCCCGGCGGCCGGCACCAAGCTTGCCTGCCGCGCGGCTCCGGGCAGCCTTTATCTGTTCGACGCCAAGACCGAGAAAAGCCTGGGCCGGCAATGACTTCGGGAAATGCCAAGCGTCCGGCGGTGCTCAGCATCGGCCGGATCTATTGTGACCTCATCTTCACCGGCCTGGGCTCGTTGCCCGGGCTGGGCAGGGAGGTCTTTGCCCAGGACATGAAGATGGCTGCCGGCGGCGGTGCCTTCATCGCAGCTGCCCACATGGCGCATGCCGGGCGCGAGGTGGCGCTTGTCGCACGCCTCGGCACCGACGCCTTGTCGGCCGGCATCGAGCCCGAACTCAGGGCCAGCGGTGCCGACCTGCAGTTCCTCGAGAAGTCGCCGGGTGCAGGCCCGCAGGTGACCGTCGCCTCGGTCATCGGCAACGATCGCGCCTTCCTGTCGCGCCGTGCCGGCTCCGCATTGCCCGACACGCTCGACGCAGCACTCGCCTGGACGGCGGCAGGTCATCTCCACATCGCCGAATACGCCACGCTGCACGAGATTCCCGATCTGGTGTCGCGCGCCAAGGCGAGGGGTCTCACGGTTTCGCTTGACCCGAGCTGGGACGAGACGCTGATCTACGAGGCCGACCTGCTCGACCGCTGCGCAGGCGTCGACATCTTCCTGCCCAACATGGAAGAGGCGACGGCCATCACCCGCGAGAACGATCCCGTCGCTGCTGTCGAGATGCTGGCGGAGGCCTTCCCGGTTGTTGCGCTCAAGGCGGGCGGCGACGGCGCCTGGCTCAAATCCAAGGGGCAGGTGCTGCATCGCCGTGCTGAAGCAGTGCCCGTCATTGACACGACAGGTGCAGGCGATGCCTTTAACGCCGGCTTCATCGATGCCTGGCTGTCGGGTGAGAACGAGGAAACCTGCCTCGCGGCCGGCATCCACTATGGCAGCCTGGCCGTGCAGGCCGCAGGCGGCTCGGCAATCCTGCACCGGCCCGAGCATCGCATCGCAAGCTGAGGCTCCGATTTCAGCGCCTGCAACGACGTGTGATTCGGGGCAGTCGAGCCTTTCTTCGCCCGCCAAAAGCCTATTGGCGGGCACGAAAGGCGGATGTTTCCCGAGATAGCGGGCCGGCGGCCGCGATTCATTTGCATGCAAAGTATTTCTTGCCGCTGCCGTCGTTAATCTCCGCGACGATTTCAGCATTACTTCAACCTGCTAATAAGCGCGCAGGTTGTGCATCTCAGGGTTGATAATGTCCTTTCCTTGGCCCGAAACAACACGCGTCAGCCTGTGTTGCATAATAATTACAATCACTTGTGAAATGCCCATTTTGAACCGTGGTGGCGTTGGCGGCGACACCTGGTTCTGATTCTGTTTTGTGAGGGGGACGCGGATACCACTTTCAGGAGCGGTCATGATCAGAAACATTGTCCTCGCAAGTGCCGTGCTTTTCACACTCGATACATCTGCCAAGGCTGCCGATGCGGTCACTTTGGCTGCTCCCGCAACCGACTATTGGAGCGGCCTCTATGCGGGCGTTCATGCCGGTTTTGGCTGGGGGCGGGCGCGAGACGTCGATGCGTCAGGCCCCGATTCCTACCGGAACATCGACGGCTGGCTCGGTGGCGTTCAGATCGGCGCCAACGCGCGGATGAACAGTTTGGTGCTCGGTGTCGAAGGAGACATCGCCGCCACCGGCATTGGCTTCTCGCAGGCCGGTGACGGTTTCAGCCTCAAGGGCAATGTCGACTGGCTGTCCACCATACGGGGACGCGTCGGCTTCACGCCGACCGATCGTGTGCTGGTTTACGGGACCGGAGGCGTCGCCTTCGCGGGGTTCGATCTGGACCTCAACGGCGGCGGGCAATCCTTCGGCGGCAATGGCTTCCACACTGGCTGGGCGGTTGGCGCCGGCGTCGAAGCAATGGTCACCGACAAGATCTCGCTGAAGGCCGAATACCTCTACAGCGACTTCGGCAGCGACAGCTACAACCTGCCTGATCCGACCAACATTGCGCTCCGCGTCCACACTGTCAGGGTCGGCGCCAATTTTCACTTCTAGCGCAGAAGACGCGCGCTCGGCACGGCCGGGCGCGCCTCATTCCCTGCTACGCGTACGTGTCTGCGACAAACATCGGACCGCCCTTGTGAGCGGGGAAGCCGTAGCCATTGATCATCACGAGATCGATGTCGCTCGATCGTGCCGCGATGCCCCCCTCGAGCAGGGCCTTGCCCTCGTCGGCCATGGCGCGCAGCAGGCGCTCCACGATCTCGCCTGATGAGAAGGTCCGCGGGACAATGCCCTTTGCGGTCCGTGCCGCCTCGATCAGGACAGAGACCTCGGGATCGACGGCCTTTTCGCCCGACGAATAGTCATACCAGCCTTTGCCTGTCTTGCGGCCGAAGCGGCCGGCCTCACACAAGCGATCGGCGATTTCGACATAACGAGCATTGGGATCGCGTGTCGCCGCCTGCCTCTTGCGCCGAGCCCAGGCGATCTCCAGGCCGGCCATGTCGTAGACGGTGAAGATGCCCATCGGGAAGCCATAGGTTTCGAGCGCGGCATCGACCTGATCAGGTGCCGCGCCGTCCTCGATCATGAACTCCGCCTCGCGGCGATAGGCCGAGAAGATACGATTGCCGATGAAGCCTTCGGTCACGCCGGAGACGATGGGCAGCTTGCCCAGCTTCTTGGCAAAGGCCAGTGCGGAAGCGAGCACGTCCGGCGCGGTCGCCCTGCAGTCGACGACCTCGACGAGGCGCATGACATTGGCCGGCGAGAAGAAGTGCAGGCCGACCACGCGTTCGGCGTGGGCGGTCGCCGAGGCGATCTCGTCCGGGTTCAGATAGCTGGTGTTGGTGGCAAGGATCGCACCGGGTCTGACGATGCCGTCGAGCCGCTGAAAGAGTTCCGCCTTGACCGTGAGATCGTCGAACACCGCTTCGACGACGAGGTCGGCGGCGGCCAGTCTGCCGGCGTCGGCTGCGACCTCGAGCCGATCAAGGCAGGCGGTGCGCGCGAGTTCGCTGAGACGGCCCGACTGGACGGCCTTGTCGAGAATGCCTGATATGCGTTCGCGCCCCTTTGCTGCGGCGTCTTCACCCTGCTCGATGCCGACGACGCGGTAGCCGGCGGTCAAGGCCGCAACCGCGATGCCTGCGCCCATCAGGCCGGTACCGACGATGCCAACCGTCTCGATCATGCGCGGTGCGATGCCGTCGAGCTTGCTGACCTTGCCGGCCTGCCGCTCGGCGAAAAAGACGTGGCGAAGGGCTGCCGCCTCCAGGGAATCGCGCAGGCGCAGGAAGGTGGCGCGCTCGTCGGCGAGACCGTCTTCAAGGCTCGTTTCGGATGTAGCTCTGACCAGCCTTACGGCTTCCGCCGGAGCGGCCTGCCCGCGGGCTTTGGCCAGCACCTTTTTCGCTGCGGCGTCGACCGCCGAGGCATCCGGTGCGGCGATCTGGATGCCGCCGGTGCGCCGCAGCGGACCCGAGGCCATGCCGCGCGCCAGCGCAATCGCCGTGGACATCTGGTCGGTGGCGATACCGTCGACGAGGCCGAGCCTGAGCGCCTCTTCAGGCTTCACGGTGCGGCCGCTGCCGATCAGGTCGATGGCAGCGATGGCGCCGGTCAGGCGCGGCAGACGCTGGGTGCCGCCCGCACCCGGCACGATGCCGAGCTTGACCTCGGGCATGCCGAAGCTCGCGGCCTCGCCGGCGATGCGGCCGTGGCAGGCCAGCGCGATCTCGCAGCCGCCGCCGAGGGCTGCCCCGTTGACGGCTGCAACTACCGGCTTGCGGCAATTCTCGATGCGCGCCATGACCTCGGGCAGCGTCGGCTCGACCGGCGGCATGCCGAACTCCTTGATGTCGGCGCCGCCGACAAAGGTGCGGCCGGCGCCGGTGACGACGACGCCGATCACGGTGCCCACGGCGACCGCATGGTCGATGGCCTTGACCAGCCCTTGCCGGACATGCGCCGATGTGGCGTTGACCGGAGCATTGTCGATGGTGATGACCAGCACGCCGTCGCGGATGCTGCCCGAAACGCTCTCCGAAAAACGCGTTGCGCTCATGGCTATGCCGGGACGACCGCGGTGGCCTGGATTTCGATCTTGGCGCGGTCCTCGACCAGCGCCACCACCTGCATGGCGGCCATGGCCGGGAAGTGGCGGCCGATTACGTCGCGATAGGCCTGGCCGAGACCGCGCAGGTTTTCGGTGTATTCCTTCTTGTCGGTGAAGTACCAGGTCATCGTGGTGATGTGGTGCGGCTCGGCGCCGCCGGCCTTCAGCACGGCGACGACGTTTTCCAGCGTCTGGCGCACCTGACCGACGAAGTCGTCGGTCTCGAACTGGCACTGCGCGTTCCAGCCGATCTGGCCGCCGACAAAGATGGTGCGGCCGGTTGCCGCCACGCCGTTGGCGTAGCCGACAGGCTTGGCCCAGCCCTCGGGTTGCAGGATCTCATGCATCTGACGTCTCCAGGCGGCTTTCGAGCGCGGCGCGGAGGTCGTCCGGCCAGGCAAGCGATTTGTGTGTGTCGAGCGAGGTCGCGACCACGCTGTGGCGGGCGCTCCAGAGCAGCGTGCCAGCGGCCGAAACCTTGTGTTCGAGGTCGAGCGACGAGCGGCCGATGCGACGGACGAACAGCTCGAAATCGAGTATGTCGCCGTGGTAGCCCGGATGGACGAAGGTGAGGTCCAGCCGCACCGTCGGCGTGCCGATGCGGCGCTCGTCGACGAGCTGTTTCCAGGGCGCGCCGGCATCGCCGAAGAATTCCTCCAGAACACCGACGAGGATGTTCAGATAGGACGGGAAATAGGCGATCCCCGAGGGATCGCAATCCCCGAAGCGCAGCGGCCGTGAGGTGCGGAAGGACACGGCGCGCTCCTACTTTGCGGCCTTCATCAGCTCGCGGCCGATGATCAGCTTCTGCACTTCGGTGGCGCCTTCATAGATGCGCAACGCACGGATCTCGCGATAGAGCCGCTCGGTGATCTCGCCGACGCGCACGCCGCGGCCGCCGAACATTTGCAGTGCCTGGTCGATGACCCACTGCGCATTTTCGGTGGCGGTCATCTTGGCCATCGCTGCCTCGCGGGTGATCGGCAGCTTCTGCACGTCGCGGCGCCAGGCGGTGCGCACGGTGAGCAGCGACGCAGCGTCGATTGCCGTCGCCATTTCGCCAAGCGTGCTCTGTGCGGTCGGCAGGTCGGCCAGCGTCGCCCCGAACATCTTTCGCGACTTGGCGTGCGCAACGGCCTCGTCCAGTGCACGGCGGGCGAAGCCGAGTGCCGCGGCGGCCACCGACGGCCGGAAGATATCCAGGGTGCGCATGGCGATCTTGAAGCCTTCGCCCGGTTCGCCAAGCAGTTGCGACACCGGGATGCGGCAATTGTCGAAGCGGATGCGGGCCAGGGGATGCGGCGCGATCGTCTCGATGCGTTCGGCGATCGAGAAGCCGGGCGTGTCGGCATGGACGACGAAAGCCGAGATGCCGCGGGTTCCAGGCGCTTCGCCGGTGCGGGCAAAGACGGTGTAGACATCGGCGATGCCGCCGTTGGAGATGAAGATCTTCTCGCCGTCAAGCACGTATGCATCGCCGTCGCGGCGGGCAGAGGTGCTCATCGCGGCGACGTCGGAGCCGGCCTCCGGCTCGGTCAGCGCGAAAGCAGAGATCAGCTCGCCTCGGGCGACCTTCGGCAAGATGGCCTGCTTGAGCGCGTCCGAGCCCGACAGGCTGATCGCGCCGGTGCCAAGACCCTGCATGGCGAAGGCGAAGTCGGCGAGGCCGTCGGCATAGGCAAGTGTTTCGCGGATCAGGCAGAGCGAGCGGCTGTCGATCTGCTCGGACACGCCGCCGAAGGCCACCGGCACGCAGTTGCGCAAGATGCCGGCAGCGCCGAGTGCTTTCACCAGCTTCTTGCAGGCGACGTCGGCGTCGGCATGATCGATGTCGCCGAGCCCGCCCTTGGCGATGAAACCGTCGAGTTCGGCTGCCAACGCCTTGTGGCTGTCGGCGAAGAACGGCCACTCGAGGTGGTCGCGGGCCGGTGCGCCGGTCGGCAGCAAATGCGCGGCCATGACTCAGTTTCCCTTGAATTCGGGCTTGGACTTGGCGGCGAAAGCCTCGAAGGCACGGCGAAAATCGCCTGTCGCCATGCAGATCGCCTGGGCTTGGGCCTCGGATTCGATCAGCTGGTCGATGCCCATCGCCCATTCCTGGTCGAGCATCTTCTTGGTCATGGTGTGCGCAAACCAGGGGCCGTCGGCGATGTCGCGGGCGAATTTCTGCGCCGCGCCCAGCAGGGCAGGGCGTTCGTGCACGGCGTTGTAGAAGCCCCAGGCATGGCCTTCGACCGACGTCATGACACGACCGGTGAACAGCAATTCGGCGGCGCGGCCCTGGCCGATGATGCGCGGAAGGATGCCGCAGGCGCCCATGTCGGCGCCGGCCAGGCCGACGCGGTTGAACAGGAAGGCGGTCTTCGCCTCAGGCGTGGCGATGCGGTAATCTGACGACATGGCGAGGATCGCGCCGGCGCCGGCGCAGATGCCGTCGACGGCTGCGATGACCGGCTGCGGGCAAGCGCGGATCTGGCGCACCAGGTCGCCGGTCATGCGGGTGAAGTCGATGAGGTCGGGCATCGACATCTTGGTCAGCGGTTCGATGATGTCGAAGACGTCGCCGCCGGAGGAGAAGTTGTTCTCAGCACCTGTCAGTACGACGGCGCGCACGTCGCTGGCGCGGGCCAGCGAACGGAACAGGTCGGTGAGCTCCTCGTAGCTCTCGAAGGTCAGCGGATTCTTCTTCTCGGGACGATTGAGCGTGATCGTGGCGACGCGGCCGTCGGCATCGGTCTCAAACAGGAAATGCCTGGCCTTGTGATCCTTGAACGGACGCTTCTTGTCCTGCATCGGGTTGGTCATGGTCATCCTCCCAGAACTTCGCCGCCGGCAACCGGGATCGCCTGGCCTGTGATTGCGGTGGCCTTTTCCGAGGCGAGCCACAGCACCGTGTCGGCCACTTCCTCTGGTGTCACCAGCCGTCCTTGTGGATTGGCGCGGGCGAGTGCCGCGCGCGCCTCGTCCGCCGAGCGGCCGGTCTTGCCGGTGATGGTTTCCACGGCACCGTCGAGCAGTGGCGTGTCGGTGAAGCCGGGGCAGACGGCGTTGACGGTGACGTCGGTGCGGGCAAGCTCCAGCGCCAGCGCGCGCGTCATGCCGACCACGCCGTGCTTGGAGGCGCAGTAGGCTGAGACGTAAGGGTAGCCGGTCAGGCCGGCGGTGCTGGCGACATTGACGATGCGGCCCTTGCCGGCGCGCTTGATTGAGGCAAGTGCTGCCTGTGTCACCAGGAACGTGCCGGTGAGATTGATGCCGATGACCCGGCTCCACAATGCCAGGTCGGTCTTGTCGAAGGGCGCCGACGGCGCTTCGCCGGCGCAATTGACCAGCACTGAAATGTCGCCTGCCTGGGCAATCGCCTTGGTGACGCCTGCCTCGACTGACTGCGCGTCGGTGACGTCGAACCCGTCGAGCACAAAGGCTTCGCCGCCAGCCTTGGCGATCTCGTCGCGCACGGCTTCGAGTGGTGCAGCTCGGCGTCCGCACAGGCTGACGCTGTGGCCGTTGTCGGCGAGCGCCAAGGCGATGGCCTTGCCGATGCCGCTGCCGGCGCCGGTGACGAGAGCGTGACGCTTGGCCATGCTCATGCCTTGCCCGTGGGCGTTGCCGTCGCGGCGCGGGCGAGGTTGTTCACATATTGGGCGCGAGCCGAATGATACTGCTTCGGCCAGGCCTGCTCGGCATAACCGATCTTCGCCGCCTCATGCATGACGAAGGATGGGTCGGCGAGGTGCGGACGGGCAACCGCGCAGAGATCGGCGCGACCGGCGGCGATGATCGAATTGGCGTGGTCGGCTTCCGAGATCGCGCCCACCGCAATGGTCGGCACCTGGATCTCGTTGCGGATCTTGTCGGAGAACGGCGTCTGGAACAGGCGGCCATAGACCGGCTGCTCTTCCTTGACCACCTGGCCCGACGAGCAGTCGATCATGTCGGCGCCGGCGTCCTTGAACATTTTGGCGAAGATCGCCGCATCCTCGGGCGTGTTGCCGCCTTCATACCAGTCGTGGGTCGAGAGACGCACCGAGATCGGCTTGTCCTCAGGCCAGACGGCGCGGATGGCGCGGAACACTTCGAGCGGATAGCGGGCACGGTTTTCGTGGCTGCCGCCATATTCGTCGTCGCGCAAATTGGTCAGCGGCGACAGGAAGGACGACAGCAGGTAGCCGTGGGCGGCGTGCAGTTCGAGGATGTCGAAGCCGAGGTCACGGGCGCGCTCCGTGGCGCTGACGAAGTCGGCCAGCACACGGTCCATGTCGTCGCGGGTCATGGCGCGCGGCATGTCGGAATGCTTGAGATAGGGTAGGGCGGAAGCCGAGATCAGCGGCCAGCCACCTGAGGTTACAGGCTGGTCGATGCCTTCCCAAGCAACCTTGGTCGCACCCTTGCGGCCGGCATGGCCAATCTGGATGCCGATCTTGGCCGGTGTCTGCTGATGGACGAAGTCGACCATGCGCTTGAAGGCCTGGGCCTGCTCGTCGTTCCACAGACCGAGGCATCCCGGCGTGATGCGCGCGTCCGGCGACACGCAGGTCATCTCCGGGAAGACGAGAGCCGCACCGCCCATGGCGCGTGCGCCGATATGGACGAGGTGGAAATCGTCGGGCAGGCCGTCGGTGGCCGAATACATCGCCATCGGCGACATGACGATGCGGTTCTTCAGCGTCAGGCCGCGGATCGAAAATGGCGTGAACATCGGTGGCGGCACCGAGCCGTTGGGGGCGGGCGAGACGCCGGCGCGCTCGGCGAACCAGCGCTCGAAACCTTCCAGCCAATCCTTGTCGCGCAGGCGCAGATTTTCGTGGCTGATGCGCTGCGAACGGGTCAGCATCGAATACATGAACTGCTCGGGCTCAAGCGTGTCGGCATAACGGGTGCCCACGACCTCGAACCATTCCATGGCGTTGCGGGCTGCGTTCTGGATGCGGGCGACGTCGACGCGGCGCACCTCTTCATAGGCGTCGAGCACCGCCGGGATGCTGGCCTTGTCGTGGCCGATGATGTCGAACTGGCGGGTCAGCTCGATGGCGTCGTCGATGGCGAGCTTGGTGCCGGAGCCAATGGCGAAATGCGCGGTATGCGCACTGTCGCCCATCAACACGACATGGCTTTGGCCGTTGAAGTGGCTCCACTTGTCGCAGATCAGGCGGCCGAAGTTCAGCCAGGCCGAGCCGCGCAGATGGCGCGCGTTGGTCATCAGCTTGTGGCCGTCGAGCGTGCCGGCAAACAGCTTTTCGCAGAACGCGATGGACTGGTCCTGGTCCATCTCGTCGATGCCATGCGCCTTGAACACCTCGTCGGTGGTCTCGACGATGAAGGTCGAGGTGTTGTCGTCGAAACGATAGATGTGGGCCTGGAACCAGCCGTGCTCGGTGCGCTGGAAATCGAAGGTGAAGGCGTCGAAACGCTTGTCGGTGCCGAGCCAGATGTAGCGGTTGGGCCGCATCACCATGTCGGGCTTGAAGATGTCGGCATATTTGTGCCGGATGCGCGAGTTGACGCCATCGGACGAGATGATGAGGTCCGCGTCGGGGAACTGCTCGTCACCCTGCACGTCGGTCTCGAACACCAGCTCGACGCCGAGTTCGAGGCAGCGCTCCTGCAGGATGTTCAGCATCTTCTTGCGGCCGATGCCGACGAAGCCGTGGCCGGTGGTGCGGATCTTACGGCCCTTGAACACCAGCTCGATGTCGTCCCAGTGATTGAAGGCGTCTTCGATGGTCTCGGCGGTGGCCGGGTCCCATTGGCGCATCGATTGCATGGTGGCGTCGGAAAAGACCACGCCCCAGCCGAAGGTGTCGAAGGGACGGTTGCGCTCGACGACGGTGACCTGGTGCGAGGGATGCTGCTTCTTCATCAGCAGGGCAAAATAGAGACCGGCCGGTCCGCCACCGATACAGACAATGCGCATGCCGTCCTCCTCCTGAAGCCGTGCGGCCAGATGGACATGCGTGCCCGACCCTGACCATGACAGCACCATGGCCGGTTTCGAAAAAAACTTCAAGCTTAAAGTTATTTTGAAAATGAGCGGCAAAGACCCCGGCCGGCATGCGCGCGACCGGGGCGGAGGCAGAGGCCGTGAATGCTATCTGGACAGGTAAGTCGCCGTATCCACGAGTTCGCCATAGCCGAAGGCGATGGCTGCCATGACGGCGTCGTGGACCTGGGCGGCCGGTACGGTCTTGCCGTTGAATTCGAGGTCGCGGGTGGCGCAGGCATCGTGGACGACAGATGTCTTGTAGCCGAAATCTGCCGCGGCGCGGGTGGCGCCTTCGACGCACATGTGGCTCATCGCCCCGACGATGACGACTTCCTCGATGCCTTTGGCGTCCAGCGTTGCCTTGAGATCGGTCTCGCGGAACGAATTGACGTAGTTCTTGGTGATGACCTTCTCGCCATCGGCCGGGGCGACAGCGGCGTTGATCTCGACGCCCCTCGTGCCGGGCGCAAAGATCGGCGCATCCGCGCTCTTCGAGAGATGGCGGACATGGATGACGGTGTCGCCCTTGGAGCGTGCCGCCCCTATGACCCGGGCGGCGTTGGCGGCCGCCTTTTCGATGCCGACGAGCGGCATGTTCCCGCCCGGAAAATACTCGTTCTGGATATCGATGGCGATCACCGCGCGCTTGCTCATGTCCCCGATGCCTTTGCTGTTGGGAAGGATGTTGTCTGGAAGATGCAATGGATTATGGTGCCGGCCTATTGGCGATATCGACATAACAAGGGGTGATTTCGACAAATGGCAACGGGCGACCTCATCGAGATAGGTCTGGTGTTCTACCCTGGTGCGCAGATGTCGGCGGTGCTCGGCATGACGGACCTGTTCGAGTTGGCCAACCGCACTGCCGGGCGCAAGAACCGGGGTGGGCCGCTCTTGACCATACGCGTCAGCCATTGGCGCGCGGAGGGTGTGGGGCAAGTCCCGACAAGGGTGTTCGACACCCATCCAGATGCCACGGGTGTTCCCGAAATCTATGTTGTACCGCCGGCACTCGGCGATCCGATCTCGGCCGAACATGCCGCTCCTGTCGCCGGCTGGTTGCGCCAGCGCCATGGTGTCGGCGGTGTGCTTGCGTCCGTCTGCGCCGGCGCCTTCCTGCTCGGCGAGACGGGGCTGTTGGCCGGGCGGCCGGTGACGACGAACTGGGTCTACGACGAGGCGTTCCGGTTGCGTTTTCCCGAAGCCAAACTCGACACCGATAGGCTGCTCATCGACGATGGCGACATCATCACCGCCGGCAGCCTGATGGCTTGGACCGACCTTGGCCTGAAACTCGTCGACCGCTTTCTCGGGCCGACCGTGATGATCGAGACAGCCCGGGTTCTCGCTCTCGATCCGCCCGGACGCGAACAGCGCTACTACAGTACATTCGCGCCGCGGCTCAGCCATGGTGACGCGGCAATCCTAAAGGTGCAGCACTGGCTGCAGGCGAGCGAAGGCAAGGACCTGGATCTCGGCACGCTCGCGGCATTGGCCGGGTTGGAGCAGCGCACCTTCCTGCGCCGGTTCCAGAAGGCGACCGGGCTGACGACCACGGAATATGGCCAGCGCCTGCGCGTCGGCAAGGCGCGGGAGTTGTTGCAATTCACCATGCAGTCGGTCGACAAGGTGGCATGGGAGGTCGGCTACGGCGATCCCGGTGCGTTCCGCAAGGTCTTTGCCCGTATCGTCGGGCTGACGCCGAGCGACTACCGCGCCCGATTTCGCGCATAGAGGGTTTCTGCGCAATTCCGGACGGAAAACCGCGGCGCACTTTTCCTGGAATTGCTCCAGCCGGTTCGATCAAGCGCCCTTGGCGAGCGACGCGACGATCGAGCGCTTCAGCTTGGCGAGTTCATCGAGCAGGATCGCACCGTCCTTGGCTGACAGCGTGCCGAACAGGTCGCCGATCCAGTCGGCGTGTGCCGCTGCCATTTTCTCGAATTCGGCGCGGCCGAAAGGCGTCAGGGCGATGATCTGGACGCGGCGGTCGGTGGGCGAGGTGGTGCGGCTGATGTGGCCGCTTTCGGCCAAGCGCTCGACCAAGACAGTGATGTTGCCGGGCGACACCATCATGCGCTTGGACACTTCGCCCAGCACCATGCCGTCCTGGGCGCGCTCGAGCTGCGCCATCAGGTCGAAGCGGGGCAGGGTGGAATCGAACTCTTCACGCAGGCGCCGGCGCACTTCGGTCTCGACCAGCGTCGAGCAGGTGAGCAGTCGCAGCCACAGGCGCAATTCGGTGCCATGATCGGCGGGCGCTTCCAGCACCTTGGTCTCGCCGTCCACCCAGCCTTCGGCGTTTGCCGTATCCTTGCGCTCTTCCATTTGCCGTCCTCGCCGCGAACCGCAGAACAGGCCGGTCCGACCGGGCTGTTGTAGGACCGTTTCGCTCGATAGTACAAGCTTGAAAGGTTCAGGCGCTGGGGATGCCGCCCGCGAGCACCGTCGAATAGGCCTCGGCGTCGACGTTGCCGCCTGAAATGACGCAGACGACGTTGCCGGTGGCATCAGGACTGGCAAGCGCTGCAGCCAGTGAGGCTGCCCCCGCGCCCTCGGCCACCACCTTGGATTTGGCAAACAGCAGCCGCATCGCCGCGGTGACCTGCTCGAGGCTGACTGATACGGCGCCATCGATCAGCTCGCGCGCCACCGGCCACAGCTGCGGCACCAAGGATGGGCCGCCAATGCTCTTGATGAAGGACGGGCGGGTCTCGATGTCGACGATGCGGCCTGCGGCAAGTGCTGCCGTCACCGGGGCTGCGTTTTCGTCCTCGACGGCGAAGATTTTCGCTTCCGGGCGCAGCGCCTTCACCGCACTTGCCACGCCTGACGTCATCGAGCCGCCGCCATAGGGCGTGTGCACGACGTCGACCTCCGGCAGGTCCTCGACGATTTCCATGCCGATGGAGCCGTTTCCCGACAGTACCGCCTGGTCGGTCACCGGGTTGATCAGCAATTCCGGGAAGTCGGGCCTGTCTGCGCCGATGATGTACTGCCACCAGGTCTCGAGCGAGATGAAGCGTACTTCGCCGCCGAGGCGGCGCACACCATCGATCTTGGTCTGCGGTGCGCCTGCGTACATGTAGGCGGCCATCGGCACGCCGAGCCTGTTGGCGGCCCACGCCATGCCATAGGCCATGTTGCCGGAGCTGGTGGTGGCGACGCCATTGGCGAGCGCATCGGCGTCGCGGGAAAGCAAAGCGTTGAGCGCCGGCCTGAGCTTGAACGCGCCGATGGGCGACAGCGTCTCGAGCTTGAGGAAGATCTGCCGGTCGGGCAGGCCGAGGTCGAGCCGGACCAGCGGCGTTCGCGGAACGTAAGGTGCGATGCGGGCGCGCGCAGCGGCGATCTCGTCCAGCGACGGGCGGTAGGGGGCGGTCATTCGGCCGCCGACCGCGACCTGAGGCTGCCGGGGCGGGCGGCGTGCCTGCTGCCGCTGTAGTCGCCGGTGTGGACATAGACATGCAGCGTGTAGCCGATGTGGTCGATCATCAACGCCTTGGCGCGTTCGAGGTCGCGGTCGAGTGCGGCCTCCATCAGGGCCGTATGCGGGCCGATCGACTGCGCCTCCTGCAGGGCTGCCATGGCTTCCTCGAATCCGTCCTTCTGGCCGGCGGCGGCGCGCAATGTCGGCGCGAGGCCGAGGAAACGATGATGCCGGCGCAACTGGTCTGATATTGTCGAGCGGAAGCGCAGGAGCCAGCTCGACTGGGCGGCGCTGAGCAGCGCCGCATGGAAGGCCTCGTGCTTCTCGTCCCAGGCGTCGACCGCCTCGTCGGAGGGGTCTTCAACTGCCGTCTTGCAGCGCGACAGGCGATAATGCGCGGTGACGACCGCTTCTTCCCAGTCGCTGCCGCCCTTTTCGATCGATTCCAGCAGCAGCGGCAGCTCGACCACCATCCTGGCGCGGGCGAGGTCTTCGAGTTCACCGCGCGATACGGAAGCAACGGTGAAGCCGCGGTTCGAAATGGCGGTGACCAAGCGCTCGGCCTCGAGCCGCGACAAGGCCTCGCGCAGCGGGGTCCAGCCGACGCCATAGCTCTGGCGCAGGGCGCTGAGCTTGAGCGGGGCGCCCGGCAGCAGGCGCGTGGTCAGGATATCGCGGCGCAGCAGCCGGTAGGCCGCTTCCGTTTTTGTGGAATGCTCTTCGTCATCCTGCATCGCTGTCCTCCGCAGCACCGCTTGAGACTCAGGATTATATATGATGTCGAGTCATGGCAAGAATTATATATAATCGTTTGACAGCTGCTTCAGGGTCTGCTCATCTTCTGTTCAAGCTGCTGGCGTACCGGCAGTGCTTCATTCTGGGAGGAATTCATGAAGAGCTTCAAGTCCGGCCTGCTGTCGGGCCTCATTCTGGCTGGCGCGCTCGCCACGAGCCTGAGCGCTGCCATCGCCGATCCGGTCAAGATCGGCATCGCCAATTTCGGCGAGCATCCGCAGCTCAACGCCGCGATCGCCGGCTTCAAGAAGGCGCTGGCCGAGAACGGCTTCGCCGAGGGTAAGGATGTGGTCTACACCGAGAGCCACACCAATTTCGACGCTTCGCTCGTGCCGCAGATGATCGCAAAGCTGCAGGCCGAAAATCCGAAGATGCTCTACACCATCACCACCCCGGTCTCGCAGATTGCCAAGAAGGCGCTCGCCGGCTCGGGCATTCCGGTCATCTTCGCTGCCGTCACCGATCCGGTCGCCGCCAAGCTGGTGCCGTCGTGGGAAGCTGGCGACGATGGCATGACCGGCGCCACCGACCTGCAGGATGTCAAGGCGGTGATGGAGTTCACCAAGAAGCTTCTGCCAAACGCCAAGCGTTTCGGCGTGCCGTACAACCCGGGTGAGGCCAACGACGTCGCTTTGGTCGAGAAGATCAAGGAAGCCGCGCCGGCTGCCGGCTTCGAGGTCGTCGAAGTGGGTATCGACAATGTCAACGACATCCAGCAGCGCATCGCCTCGCTGGCCGGCAAGGTCGACGTGATCTATGGCCCGACCTCGAACCTGATCCAGCCGGCCATCCCGGCCGTCGCCGCTGCCGCCCGCCAGGCCGGTATCCCCGTCGTCAACGCCGACGACAACGCCGTGCGCGACGGTGTCGTGCCTGCGAGCTTTGCGGTGAACTACGAGCAGGTCGGCGTCAACGCCGGCAAGATCGCCGCCGAAGTGCTGAAGGGCAAGGACCCCAAGACCATCGCTCCATCGCGTCCGGCCTATGAGGACCACGCTGCGACGATCTCGAAGAAGGCCATGGCTGCCTTCGGCATCGAGATCCCGGCTTCGCTCGCCGACTGCAAGTGCATCGTCGACTGATTTTCGGCTTCGTCAAAACTGGCAACGGCGTTTCACGCGCCGTTGCCATTTCGGGAGGGACGGATGCTCGAAATCCGATCTGCACGTAAGGTATTCTACAAGGGACAACCCGACGAGAAGGTTGCCCTCGACGGCCTCGACCTGAAGCTCGCCACCGGCGAATTCGGCGTTGTCATCGGCTCCAACGGCGCCGGCAAGAGCAGCATGCTCAATGCCATTTCGGGTGCGCTGGTGCTCGATTCCGGCCAGATCCTCATCAATGGCGACAACGTCACCGATCTGCCGGTGCACACCCGCGCCATGCGGCTTGCCCGCGTGTTCCAGGACCCGATGAAGGGGACCGCCGCCTCCATGACGGTGGCCGAGAACATGCTGCTCGCCGAACTGCGCAGCAAGAAGCGCAGCCTGCGCCAGGGCCTCAACGCCAAGCGGCTTGCCGACTACAAGGAGCGGCTGGCGCTGCTCGGCCTCGGCCTCGAAAACCGCCTGGACACTCGCGTCGAACTGCTCTCCGGCGGCCAGCGCCAGTCGCTGTCGCTGATCATGGCGGTCGGCGGCCAGCCCGAGCTCCTGCTGCTCGACGAACACACCGCAGCGCTCGATCCTCGCACCGCCGACATCGTCATGAAGGCGACCGTGCGTGCCGTCGAGGCGCTCAAGCTCACCACCTTGATGGTGACCCACAACATGCAGCACGCCGTCGACTTCGGTCACAGCGTCATCATGCTCGATGCCGGCAAGCTCCGCCTCGAGATTTCGGGCGACGAGAAGGCCAGGACCACGGTTCCGGACCTGATCGGCCATTTCGCCGTCAAGACCGACCGCATGCTGCTGGCGAGCTGATCACCATGGACCTTATCCAGACCATCTTTACGAGCTTCGTCGCGCTGATCCCGGTCACGCTGGCGCAAAGTCTCATCCTCGCCTTCGTCGTGCTGGGCATCATGATCCCGTTCCGCACGCTGAATTTCCCCGACCTCACCAGCGAGGGCGCGTTTCCGCTCGGCGGCTGCGTCTGCGGCGTTTTGCTGGCGAGCGGTGCTTCGCCGCTGACGGCGATTGCGGTCGCCGTCATTGCGGGTTTCCTTGCCGGCTGCTGCACGGCCTTCATCCACCTGCGCTTCCGCATTCACACGCTTTTGGCCGGCATCCTGATGATGACGATGCTCTACAGCATCAACCTGCGCATCATGGGCAAGTCCAACCTGTCGGTGTTCGGCGCGCCGACCGTCTTCGACTGGGCGCCTTTCGTCCAGCCGGGCTTCCCAGTCAGCAAGATCATCGTCGCCGGCGTCATCGGCGCCATCGTCTTCGTGCTGCTTAATATGTTCTTCAAAACCGAGAAGGGCACTGCCATCCGCGCCGTCGGCGCCAACCCTGACATGGCCGAGGCACAGGGCATCAATGTCTGGGTCGCCACCATCGGCGGCGTTGGCCTCGCCAGTGCCTTCTCGGCCACCAGCGGCGCGCTGATGGTACAGAGCCAGGGCTTTGCCGACGTCAACATGGGTCTCGGCATCCTGATCAACGGCCTTGCCGCGCTGATGATCGGCGAAGCCATCATCGGCAAGCAGACGGTGCTGCGCCAGCTCGCGGCCCCGTTTGTCGGCGCCATCGTCTACTACCAACTGGTTTCGCTCTGCCTTGCCGCCGGCATGCCGCCCCCCGATCTCAAGCTCGCCACCGGCCTGTTCGTGCTTGCCATGCTGGCCCTGCCGAGCCTCAAGCGCAGCCGGGGCCCGCTGCCCGCCCGCGAAACCGTCCGCGAATAACCAGGATTGTTTGACATGACCGGAATTCCCGATCTCGCCTCTGTCGAGGCGATGGATGCTGCCGATCCGCTGCGGTCGATGCGCGACCGCTTCATCCTGCCGGAAGGGGTGATCTATCTCGACGGCAATTCGCTGGGGGCTGCGACGCACGCCGCCTTCGGCGAGCTCCAGGCGGCCGCGTCCAAGGAGTGGGCGCAGGACCTGATCCGCGCCTGGAACACCGCAGGTTGGTTCGACATGCCGACCGAACTGGGCGACCGGATCGGCCGCCTGATCGGCGCCGCACCCGGCCAGACGGTGGTGTGCGACACCACCTCGACCAACATCTACAAGGTGCTGCATGCAGCCTTGGCGATGCGGCCGGACCGTTCGGTCATCGTCGCCGAGGGCAACAGCTTCCCGACCGACCTGTACATGGCCGAAGGCGTTGCCTCGACGCGGGCAGGTGCCGTGCTGCGCCTCGAAGGTGTCGATGCGCCGAGCATCGAAGAGCTGGTCGACGACAAGGTTGCGGTGGTTCTCGTCAACCACGTCAACTACAAATCGGGCGAGTTGCGCGACATGACGGCGCTGACCAGGAAGGCCCAGGCGGCCGGCGCTCTGATCGTCTGGGATCTCTGCCACACGGCAGGTGCTCTGCCGGTCGACCTCGACGGTGCCAATGTCGATTTCGCCGTTGGCTGCACCTACAAATACATCAATGGCGGCCCGGGTGCTCCGGCCTTCATCTATGCTGCGACCCGTCACCTCGCCGATGTCAGCCAGCCGTTGAGCGGCTGGTGGGGCCATGCCAGGCCCTTTGCCTTCGAACAGGGTTATGCGGCGGACGCCGGCATCCGCCGGTTCCTGTGTGGCACCCAGCCGATCCTGACCATGCGTGCGCTCAAGGGCGCGCTCGATGTCTGGGACGACGTCGACATGCAGGCGCTGCGCAAAAAGAGCATCGCCCTGACCGACCTGTTCATCCAGCTGGTCGAAGCCAAATGCGGTGCCTATGGCCTCAAGCTGGAAAGCCCGCGCGATGGCAGCAAGCGTGGCAGCCAGGTCTCGTTCGAGCATGAAAACGCCTACGCCCTCATGCAGGCGCTGATCGCGCGTGGCGTCATCGGCGACTTCCGCGCGCCGGCCACGGTCCGCTTCGGCTTCACGCCGCTTTATGTCGGCTACAAGGATGTCTGGCAGGCGGTCGAGGTGCTGGAGGACATCCTTCGCACCGGCGCCTGGCAGGATGCGCGTTTCGCCGTGAAGTCGGCGGTGACATAAGCGCCTATCATCTCGAAGCAAAAAGGGCGGCTTTTGCCGCCCTTTTTCACACCCCGAGATAACGATCCTGGATCTCGGGTGTCAGCGCATCCGGTGTGCCTTCGAACACCGTGACACCCTTTTCCAACACGAAGCAGCGGTCGGCTACCGGCAACAGTTCCGACAGTGTCTTGTCGACCACCAGAATCGACTGGCCTGCGGCCTTGAGCTTGCGGATCGCCGCCCAGATGTCGTGACGGATGACGGGCGCGAGGCCTTCGGTGGCCTCGTCGAGGATCAACAGGCTCGGATTGGTCATCAGCGCGCGGCCTATGGCCAGCATCTGCTGCTCGCCGCCCGACAAGGTGTTGGCGTATTGGTCGCGGCGTTCACCAAGGCGTGGGAACAGGTCGACCACCTTGCCGTAGGTCCAGTCGCTGCCCCGGGCGGCGGCAACGAGGTTCTCGAACACGGTGAGATTGGGGAAGCAGCGCCGCCCCTCCGGCACCAGGCCGAGGCCGAGGCGGGCGATGCGGTGCGGGCGCTGACCCGATATCTCGCGGCCGCCGAAGCGGATCGAGCCGCCGCGTGGACGGACCAGTCCGAGCACCGAGCCGATGGTTGTGGTCTTGCCCATGCCGTTGCGGCCCATCAGTGCGACGACCTCGCCCTCGCGCACGTCGAGCGAGACGCCGAACAGCGCCTGCGAAGCGCCGTAGAAGGTTTCCACGCCTTTGAGTTCGAGCAGGCTCACGCGGCTTCTCCGAGATAGGCGCGGCGAACTTCCGGATCGTTGCGGATCTCGTCGACGCTGCCGGTGGCAACGACGCGGCCATAGACCAGCACCGAGATGCGGTCGGCGAGCGCAAAGACCGCGTCCATGTCGTGCTCGACCAGCAGGATCGGCGCCTCATGGCGCAGACCGTCGAGGAACCTGGTCAGCGCTTTCGAGCCTTCGGGGCCCATGCCGGCCATCGGCTCGTCGAACAGGAACGCCTTGGAGCCGAGCGCCAGCGCGATGGCGATCTCAAGCTGCCGGCGCTCGCCATGCGAAAGCTCCGCCGCCGGCAGATGCGCGCGGGGTGCCAGGCCGACGCGCTCGAGCATCGCCATGGCCGGTCCGGTCAGGCTCCGGTCGCTCATGACCGGCCTGAAGAAGCGGAAGCTTGAGCCTTGCCGCGCCTGTACCGCCAGCATGACGTTGCGAAGCGCCGAAAATTCCGGCGCGAGCGACGAGATCTGGAAACTGCGGCCAAGTCCGAGCCGGGCGCGGGCGGCCATGTCGAGGCCAGCCATGTCCTGGCCGAGGAAACGGACCAAGCCGCTGTCGGGGCGGATCGAACCCGATATCTGGTGGATCAGCGTACTCTTGCCGGCACCGTTGGGGCCGATCAGGGCATGAATCTCGCCGGGCCTGAGATCGAGGTTGACGCCGTCGGTGGCTTTCAGCGCGCCGAAGGTCTTGCGAAGGTCGCGGATTTCGAGGATCGGCTCAGCCATGACGCGCCTTTCCGGCCAACAGGCCGAGCAATCCGCCGCGCGCGAACAGCACCACTGAGAGCAGGATAAGGCCGAGGAAGAACTGCCAGCGCTCGGTGATCCCGCCGAGCGCGTATTCGATCAGCACATAGAGCATGGCGCCGGCAAGCGGCCCGAACAGCCGGCCCTTGCCGCCGAGGATGATCAGCACGATGAGCTCGCCCGACATGTGCCAGGACATCATCGCCGGGTTGACGAAATTGTTGAGGTCGGCAAACAGCGCACCGGCGACGCCCGTCACCATTGCCGAGATGACGAAGGCGACGAGGCGGATGTTGAACGGGGGAATGCCGACGGCGGCGAGCCTGACCGGGTTCTGGCGTGCCGCCTCAAGTGCTGCGCCGAAGCGCGAGCCGCGCAGCATCCAGAACAACGCGAGTGCGGCCAGAAGCAGGGCGTAGCAGATCAGGAAGAAGGGCAGGGGCTGGGCGGTGTTCAGGCCGGGAAATGTGTTGCGCACATAGATCGACAGCCCGTCTTCGCCGCCATAGGCCGGCCATGAAACGGCGAAGTAGTAGATCATCTGCGCAAAGGCGAGCGTGATCATGATGAAATAGACGCCGGTCGTGCGCAGGCTGATGGCACCGATCGGAAGGGCGATCAGGCCGCAGATGACGATTGCCGCCAGCCAGATCATGGGCATCGAAGTGGTGCCCTCGAAACCGAACAGCAGCGGCTCGGCATTGAAGGCATGGGTCGCCAGGATGCCGGCGGCATAGCCGCCGAGGCCGAAGAAGGCGGCGTGACCGAAGGACACCAGCCCGCCGAGGCCAAGTGCTACGTTGAGGCCGACGGCTGCGAGCGCGAGCACGACGATGCGCGTGGCGAGCGTGATGTAGAAGGGCTCGCCCATCGCCTGCGCCGCCAGCGGAAAGCCGAGCAATGCCAGCGCCAGCAGCGTGTTGACGATGGATTCGCGGTTCATCAGGGGGGCGTCGGTCATGGTCGCCTCACGACTGCGCCGCAAACAGGCCGCTCGGCCTGAAGGCGAGGATGAGCGCCATGACGATGTAGATCAGCATGGAGGCCAGCGCCGCACCGATAGGCCCGGCCTCGGCCGCAGGCATCGCGAGCGCCAGTGCCTTGGGCAGTAGGAAGCGGCCCATGGTGTCGACGACGCCGACGAGGATGGCGCCAAACAATGCGCCCTTGATCGAGCCGATGCCACCAATGACGATGACGACGAAGGCGAGGATCAGTGCCGGTTCGCCCATGCCGACCTGCACCGACTGCAGCGCCCCGACCATGGCGCCGGCGAGACCGGCAAGGGCTGCGCCCAGCGCGAAGACGACGGTGTAGAGCGTGCGGATGTCGACGCCCAGCGCTGCGATCATCTCCCGGTCGGATTCGCCGGCGCGGATGCGCATGCCGAGGCGCGTGCGCGAGATCAGCAAATAGAGCCCGGACGCAACCACGATGCCGACGCCGATGATGGTTAGCCGGTAAAGCTGGTACTGGCCGCCGCCGGGCAGTGGCACGGCACCTTGGAGTTGCGTCGGAATGTCGAGATAGAGCGGGAAAGAGCCGAACAGCCAGCGCGTACCTTCCGAAAACATCAGGATCAGCGCGAAGGTTGCGAGCACCTGGTCGAGATGGTCGCGGTCGTAGAGCCTGCGGATGACGGTCATTTCCATGATGGCGCCCGCCGCTGCCGCGGCGATCAGACTGGCGACGAGGCCGATCCAGAACGAGCCGGTGGCGGCAGCGACCGCCGCACAGGCAAAGGCGCCGACCATGTAGAGCGAGCCATGGGCGAGGTTGATCAGCCCCATCACGCCAAAGATCAGCGTCAGGCCCGCTGCCATCAGGAACAGCATCACTCCGAGTTGCAGGCCGTTGAGGAGTTGCTCGATGAGCAGTGCGATGGACAAGGGGATGCTTTCGCTGGCTGGATTGGGGATGTGATGAAGACATCCCCCTCTCCCCGTTCACGGGGAAGGGTAAGGGTGAGGGGCAGCACTGCACCCAAGGGTGTATGCCCAGCCCCTCATCCGGTCCTGAATTTATCGAAGGGCCGGCACCTTCTCCCCGCAGGCGGGGAGAAGGAAGCTAGCTACATCTTGCACTGCTCGGCGTAGGCGTCGCCGTGCTTTTCGAAGGCGGTGGCGACGATCTTGTTGGTCAGAACGTCGCCTTCCTTCACCACCTCGCGAACATAGATGTTCTGGATCGGATGGTTGTTGGTGTTGAAGGTGAAGTCGCCGCGCACCGACTTGAAGTCGGCGGCCTTCAGAGCTGCGCGGAAGGCGTCCTTGTCCTTGACGCTGGCCTTGCCGAGCGCCGACAGGATCAGGTTGGCCGTATCCCAGCTCTGGGCGGCATAGACCGAGGGCAGGCGCTTATATTCGGCCTGGAACGCTTCGACGAACTCCTTGTTGGCGGCGTTGTCGAGGTCCTTGGACCAGCTGGCCGAGTTCTTGACGCCGAGTGCTGCGTCACCGACTGCCGGCAGGATGTCCTGGTCGAACGAGAAGCCCGGGCCCATGACCGGGATGTTCACGCCCGACTGGGCGTATTGCTTCATGAAGGCGATGCCCATGCCGCCGGGCAGGAAGAAAAACACAGAGTCGGCACCGGAATCGCGGATCTGGGCGATTTCGGCAGCGTAGTCGGTCTGGCCGACCTGGGTGTAGATTTCGCCGGCCAGATCGCCCTTGTAATAGCGCTTGAAGCCGGTCAGCGAATCCTTGCCGGCCGGATAGTTCGGCGCAAGGATGAACGTCTTCTTGTAGTCCTTGTTGGCGTACTGCCCCATCGCCTCATGGAAGTTGTCGTTCTGGTAGGCGACGTTGAAGTAGTTCTTGTTGCACTTGGCCCCGGCCAGCGCAGATGGGCCGGCATTGGGCGACAGGTAGATGATGTCCTGCGACACGGCATTGGGCACCACCGCCATGGCGAGGTTCGACCAGATGATGCCGGTGAGCAGATCGACCTTGTCGCTCTGGATCATCTTCTCGGCGAGCTGGACGGCGATCTCGGGCTTCTGCGCGTCGTCCTCGACAACGAGCTCTACGTCCTTGTTGCCCGACTTCTTCATCGCCAGCGCAAAGGCGTCGCGCATGTCGACGCCGAGGCCGGCGCCGCCGCCCGAAAGCGTGGTGATGACGCCGATCTTCACCGGCTCGGCATAAGCGAGGTTCGACACCGCCAGCGACAGGCCGAGAATGCCGGCCACAATAATCTTCTTCATCAGGTTCTCCCTCCCAGTGTTTTCTTTGTAATGCAAAAAAAGCTTCAGAGCCGGGTACGAACTTTCCAGAGTTCGGGGAACAGTTCAACCTCCAGCATCTTCTTGAGATACGATGCGCCCGAGGTCCCGCCGGTGCCGCGTTTCATGCCGATGATGCGTTCAACAGTGGTGACGTGGTTGAAACGCCAGCGGCGGAAGTAGTCCTCGAAATCGACCAGCTTCTCGGCCAGCTCGTAGAACATCCAGTAGCGCTGCGGCTCGCGGTAGATCGCCTGCCAGGCCGCCAGAACCTCCTCGCTTTCGCTGCGCGTCTCGCGCCAGTCGGTCTTGCTGGCCTCCGCGCCGACATCGAAGCCGTTGCGCGAAAGCAGCAAAATCGCCTCGTCATAGAGCGACGGCTGGGCCAGGATCGCCTCCAGCCGCGCCGTCAGTTCGGGGGCATGCGCATGCGGGCGCAGCATGGCTGGGTTGCGGTTGCCCGCCATGAACTCGATGGCGCGGTACTGCCAGGACTGGAAGCCCGAGGACTGGCCGAGCGAGTTGCGAAACTCGGTGTATTCGCTCGGCGTCATGGTGCGCAGCACGTCCCAGGCACTGTTGAGTTGCTCGAAGATGCGCGACACGCGCGTCAGCATCTTGAAGGAAGGCTCCAGCCGGTCGGCTCGGATCGAGCGGATGGCGGCGCCGATCTCGTGCAGCGCCAGCTTCATCCACAGCTCCGAGGTCTGGTGCTGGATGATGAACAGCATCTCGTCATGGGCGGTCGAAAGCGGCGATTGCGCGTCCAGTACTTTCTCCAGATGCAGGTAGTCGCTGTAGGACATGCGGTCCTTGAACGACATTTCCGCACCCTCGGTCGAGGGATCGTAGGGCTTGCTCAATTTGTCTTCTCCGTGCGCAGGCGGAAGCGCTGGATCTTGCCGGTCTGGGTTTTCGGCAGGGCGTCGATGAACTTCACCGACCTTGGATACTTATAGGGCGCGATCGTTGCCTTCACATGGTCCTGCAGGCGCTTGATCGTCTCAGCATCGCGGGCCACGCCCTCGACCAGCACCACATAGGCCTCGACGATCTGGCCGCGTTCGCCGTCATCGGCGCCGATGACGGCACACTCGGCGACATCGGGATGCGAAAACAGGGCGGTTTCGACCTCGGGGCCGGCGATGTTGTAGCCGGCGCTGACGATCATGTCGTCGGAGCGCGCGGCGAAATGGAAGAAACCATCCACGTCCTGGAAGAAGGCGTCGCCCGTCAGGTTCCAGCCGTCGCGGACATATTCGCGTTGGCGAGCGTCGGCCATGTAGCGGCAGCCGGTGGGGCCGCGCACGGCGAGCCGGCCGACAGTGCCGCGCGGCACCTCGTTCATGTCGGCGTCGACGATGCGTGCCTCGTAGCCGCCGACCGGCTTGCCGGTGGAGGCGGGCTTGCGGTCCTCGAAGCGGTTGGAGATGAAAATGTGCAGCATCTCGGTGGCGCCGATGCCGTCGAGGATCGGCTTGCCGGTCTTCTGGGTCCACTCCTCGAACACCGGTCCGGGCAAGGTCTCGCCGGCGGAGACGGCGACGCGAAGCGACGACAGGTCGGCGCCCTCGTCCATCGCCTTCATCATGGCGCGGTAGGCGGTGGGCGCGGTGAACGAGATTGTCGCCTTGTAGGTCTCGATGATGTGGATCATGTTCGGCGGCGTCGCATGCTCGAGCAGCGTCGCCGCCGCACCGAAACGCAGCGGGAAGATGGCGAGACCGCCAAGGCCGAAGGTGAAGGCCAGCGGCGGCGAACCGACGAACACGTCGTCCGGTGTGACCTGCAGCACCTCCTTGGCATAGGCGTCGGCGATGATCAGCAGGTCGCGATGGAAATGCATCGTCGCCTTCGGCACGCCAGTGGTGCCGGAGGTGAAGCCGAGCAGGGCGACGTCGTCGCGGCCGGTCTTGACGGCCTCGAAGATCACCGACTTGTCGAGGGCGACACGATCAAGTTCGGCGTCGTGGTTGGCGGTGCCGTCGAAGCCGATGACCTTCTTGAGGAATGCGCTGTCCTTGGCGCAGGCCACCATCTCGTCCATGAGGCGCGTGTCGCACAGCGCCAGCGAAATCTCTGCCTTGTCGACGATCTTGGCGAGTTCCCCGGCACGCAGCATCGGCATGGTGTTGACCACGACGGCGCCTGCCTTGGTGGCGGCAAGCCAGCAGGCGACCATGGCCGGATTGTTGGCCGAGCGGATCAGCACGCGGCTGCCCGGCTTGACGCCGTAGTTCTCGACCAGCGCATGCGCCAGCCTGTTGGTCCAATCAGACAGTTCCTTGTAAGTGCGGCGGCGGCCGTTGCCGATCAGTGCCGTGTGGTCACCAAAACCTTTTTCGACCAGCCGGTCGGTCAGCTCGACACCGGCATTGATGTGCTCGGGATACTGGAAGCCATCGAGCAGAAAGTCGGGCCACTGATCCTGGGCGGGCAGGTTGTCGCGCGTGAACGTATCGATATGCGCAGACGGTCCAAGCATTCTGTCCCCTACAGGCTCATCGCCGCGGCGGGTTTGCCGGGCTGGTGATTGCGTATGTTTGCGGGGAGATCATGCACCGGTGTCAGGCAAGGCCGCGCGGCATCTTCGGCGGCGTTCTCTGTGCGGTCGACCATGTGACCGGCATTCGGCACAGCGAGACCTCCCATTCTCGACTGATAGGGAAGCATCGCATCGGTCCGAATTTATTTCAAGCCTAAAGTTTCTTCCTGCTGGCGCATTGACGGATAGGGAGGCGTCGGGCCATTCCTTGGTCGACAATCATACCGCCGGAGGAGGAATCGGGTGTTCGAACGTCACATCACCGACTGGGACAATGCCTACACCAACGGCGCCAACATCGCTGGCGGTGACCGCTGGCCGGCGGCCTGGGTGGAGCCGGCCAGGGCATTCCGTGACAGCCAGTCGGCCGCCGACCGGGCGCAGCTCGACATTGCCTATGGCGGGCGGCCGCGCAACCGGCTCGACCTGTTCCTGCCTGAGGGCAAACCCAAGGGCCTCGTCGTTTTCGTCCATGGCGGTTACTGGATGGCGCTCGACAAGAGCTACTGGTCGCATCTCGGCAAGGGCTCGGTCGACAGCGGCTATGCCGTGGCCGTACCGTCCTACACGCTGTGCCCGGAGGTCAGGATCGCCGACATCGTGCGCGAGGTCGGCGCAGCCATCGGCAAGGCCGCCTCGCTGGTCGACGGTCCCATCATGCTGACCGGCCATTCCGCCGGCGGCCATCTCGTCTCGCGCATGGTGGCAATGGGCTCGCCGCTCGGCGCGGACGTCCAGGCGCGCATCCGCCATGTCGTGTCGCTGTCTGGTGTCCACGACCTCAGGCCGCTGATGAACACCGGCATGAACAAGACGCTTCACATCGATGAGGCGGAGGCGCTGTCTGAGAGCCCGGCGCTGCTGCGGCCGGTTGAAGGCGCGCGCATCACCTGTTGGGTCGGCGGCGGCGAGCGCGCCGAGTTCCTGCGTCAGAGCGCGCTGCTCGCCAACATCTGGACCGGCCTTGGTGCTGCGACGGCATCCGTGGTCGAGCCCGACCGCCATCATTTCAGCGTCATCGACGGGCTCGCGGATTCCGACCATCAGCTGACGCGGACGCTGCTCGGCTAGCCCCGGAGACTTTCCGCTATGAGCGCGATCATGCCTCGGATCGGTGCAATCTTCGTGCCCGTCGCCGATGTCGAGCAGGCGCGCCACTGGTACGCCCGCTTACTTGGGATAGCCGATGCGCCTGAAATCCAATTCGGCCATCTCGCGGTGTTTGCGCTCGACAACGGGTTGCGCCTGGTCCTCGACGCCAAGATCCATGACGCGCACGCGCGGCGCAACTCGCCGCTGTTTCATTTCGATGTCGAGGACATTGCCACGGCCCGCGACCATGTCGTTAAGCTGGGAGCGGATGCAGTGACCGAGATCGCGTTCGATCACTGGTTCACCTTCCGCGACCCTGACGGCAATGTCCTGATGGCCTGCGTTTGCTAGCTGTCCGAGCCGCCGTCAGGCAACGACGACGGCGGCCTCGAGCACGGCGTGCAGCAGCACGTCGCAGCCCGCTGCCGCCCATTCAGGCTCGATGTCTTCGTCTTCGTGATGCGACAGGCCGTCGGCGCAGGGACAGAAGATCATCGCGGTCGGTGCCACACGGTTGATCCAGCAAGCGTCGTGGCCGGCACCCGAGACGATGTCGCGATGGCTGTAGCCGAGACCTTCGGCGGCAGAGCGCACCATCTGCACGCAATCTCGGTCGAAGGCGACAGGATCGAACGCGCCGATCTGCTCGATCTCGTGTTCGATGTCGAGCGCCTCTGAAATCAGCGCGATGCCTTCGCGGATGCGCTGGTCCATGACATCGAGCACTTCCTTTTCGGGCGAGCGGATGTCGATGGTGAGAACGGTGCGGCCGGGCACGGTGCTGCGCGAATTGGGGTGAACCTCGACGTGGCCTACATTGCCCACCGCGTCGGGCTGGTAGTCCATCGTCACCTCATGCACCAGCTCTATCACCCGGGCCATGCCGAGGGCGGCGTTGCGGCGCTTGTACATCGGCGTGCCGCCCGAATGCGCTTCCTGGCCGGTCAGCGTCACCTGCAGCCACTTCAGGCCCTGGCCGTGGGTGACGACGCCGATGTCGATGCCTTCATCCTCGAGGATCGGGCCCTGCTCGATGTGCAGTTCGAAATAGGCCTTCATCTGGCGGGCGCCGGCCTTTTCGGTGCCCTTCCAGCCGATGCGCTCCAGTTCGTCGCCGAAGCGCTTGCCCTTGGCGTCTTCGCGCGCATAGGCCCAGTCCTTGTCGATGGTGCCGGCAAAGACGCCAGACGCCACCATGGCGGGGGCGAATCGGCAGCCCTCCTCGTTGGTCCAGTTGGTGACGACGATGGGGTGCTTGGTCTGGATGCCGAGATCGTTCAGCGTGCGCACGACCTCGAGGCCGCCGAGCACGCCAAGCACGCCGTCGAACTTGCCGCCCGTCGGCTGGGTGTCGAGGTGGCTGCCGATATAGACGGGCAGGGCGTCGGGATCGGTGCCTTCGCGGCGAGCGAACATCGAGCCCATGTCGTCGATGCCCATCTCAAGGCCGGCGGCATCGCACCAGGACTTGAACAGGCGGCGCCCCTCGGCGTCCTCATCGGTCAGGGTCTGCCTGTTGTTGCCGCCAGCAATGCCAGGGCCAACCTTGGCCATATCCATCAGCGACTCCCAGAGCCTGTCCTGGTCGATCCTGGCGTTGGTGCGGGTCACTGGCTTGTCCAAGTTCAAATTCCTCGTATTGGCGCGCGACATGACATTGCCGGAGCGGGCACGCCGCAGCGGCATCTGGCTTTTCGAATCGCGGCGAAAGAAACTGCGGTCTAGCTGCTCTTTGTCGCGTCGTCGCCGGGGTTCATCCGATACCTGAAGTCGCAGCTGCCGCCGCCTTCCATGATGGTGCGGGTGCGCTCCATCGAAATACTGGGGTTGTAGCCCTGGCAGAAGGTGCCGTCGCGCTGGCACGATAACAGCGTTCCGATCTCGCCGAGGCCCATCGAGTGGTACATCTCGGCGTAGCGGCAGCGGGTGACGTTGTAGTCGAACCGGTCGGCTGTCTCGGTCAGCACCTCGAAATGCAGCGCATCGTCCTGGCGCCATTTCGGTTGCAGGGCAGCGAAGGACTTGAGGTCGACAGGGCCTGTCTCGGCCGCGGCAAACTTCTTGCCGGCTTCGATCGCCGCCTTGGTGATCGCCGCGCGCAGGGTCTCGCGCGCCGCCTCGCGGCCGAAACGCGCGACCATCTCCTCATAGATCGGCTTGATGATTTCCGCTTCGATGCGGCGACGGGCAAGAATGCCCAGGCCATCGATGGCTGCCTGCACCCCCGAGGACGGATCGAGCGGATCCTGGTCGGGAGCGGTGGGGTGCTTGTCTGTCATATGGGCCTCTGCATTGCGCCTGATATGGCGTCACCAGACGAACCTAGAAGCTGCGATGCGGAATGACCATCGCAGATCCCTCAATTGCTGAGCTCAATTTCACGATGCCGCTAATGCTTGTCGCGCTCGGCCAACATCCAGGCGACGAAGCGTCGGGCAATCTGCGACAATTCCCGGTCGGTTCTGGTGCACAGATAATAGTGCCGCCCATCATCAAGCGCGCGTTCCGAAAGCACGACCAGCCTGCCTTTGGCGATGTCGTCGGCTATGAGCGGCAGGCGGCACAGGGCTACGCCCATGCCCGAGACGGCGGCGGCGCGGGCCAGCAGCCCGTCCTCGAACAGCGGACCGGAAAGGTGCTGGTCGGTCGCCCGCACGCCTGCCGCGCGAAACCAGTTCAGCCAGTGGTCGCGGCTTTCGTCGTGGATCAGCGGCAGGCCGGCGAGGGCTTCGTCCGGCATCCCGTTGCCGCCCTGCAGCAAGGCAGGGCTCGCCACCGGCACGACAGTGCCGCCCAGGAAGAACTCGCTTTTGTAGCCCAGCCAGGCGCCTGAGCCGAAACGCACCGAAATGTCGGCGGCGTCGCTCGAATAGTTGCGGTTCTGGGCATAGGTGACGCGGACGTCGATATCGTGGTTCTGCCGGTTGAAACCGGAAAGACGTGGCACAAGCCAGTTCACGGCGAAGAGCGGGATGGCGCTGATCGAGATCTCGCGGGCACTCGCCCTGAAGCGCAGCTGGCTGGTGGCCGTGCGCAGCAGGAAGAAAGCCGGCAGGATAGATTCCAGATATTCCCGGCCTTCGGCGGTCAGCGCCAACCCACGGCCCTGCCGTTCCGTCAATTTGGTGCCGACGAATTCTTCCAACTGCGCCAGCCGGTGGCTGACGGCCGAAGCGGTGAGGCCGAGTTCATCCGCTGCAGCCGTGACGCTGCCCAGCCGGGCAAAAGCCTCGAACGCCTTGGCGGCGTTCAGCGGCAGCAGATCCGATTCATGAGCCAGCTTCATCGATCCCGGGCAAGGTCACGTGTCGGACACCAGCTTCGGGCAGACAGGCCAGGAGTGCAACAGGGCGACGACAGCTGCGACCCTGTCGGTGCGGAAGCCTCAGTGGAACGACTGCGCCGAACCTTGGGCCGGCTGGCCGCGCATGATCACCTGGTCGCCGTCGGAGCTTGTAGCCTCGAGACCTGTTGCGACGATCGAGACCTTGAATTGGCCTTCGAGCGAGTTGTCGAAGATCGCGCCGACGATGATGTCGGCATTGTCGCCGACTTCCTCGCGGATGCGGGTGGCGGCCTCGTCGACCTCGAACAGCGTCATGTCCATGCCGCCCGAGATCGAGATCAGCACGCCCCTGGCGCCCTTGATCGTGTTCTCGTCGATCAGCGGATTGGCGATCGAGGCCTCGGCAGCCTTGCTGGCCCGGCCTTCGCCGGTGCCGACACCGGTGCCCATCATCGCCCGGCCCATGCCGCGCATGACGGTCTTCACGTCGGCGAAGTCGAGATTGATCAGGCCTTCCTTGACGATCAGGTTGGTGATGCAGCTGACGCCCGAATAGAGCACCTTGTCGGCCATGCCGAAGGCGTCCTCGAAGGTGGTCTTGGCGGTGGCGATGCGGAACAGGTTCTGGTTCGGAATGACGATGACCGTGTCGGCTGCCTCGCGCAGAAGCTCGATGCCGCGCTCGGCCATCTGCATGCGGCGGCGTCCTTCGAAAGCGAACGGCTTGGTGACGATGCCGACCGTCAGGATGCCGGCCGCACGTGCTGCACGCGCGATAACCGGAGCCGCGCCGGTGCCGGTGCCGCCGCCCATGCCGGCAGTGACGAAGCACATATGCGTGCCCGACAGCTGGTCCATGATCTCGTCGATCGATTCTTCGGCTGCCGCCTGGCCCACTTCCGGCAGCGATCCCGCGCCGAGGCCTTCGGTCACCATGGCGCCGAGCTGCACCAGCCGCGTCGCCTTGGACATGGTCAGCGCCTGGGCGTCGGTGTTGGCGACGATGAATTCAGTGCCCTCAAGGCCTTCGGCGATCATGTTGTTGACGGCGTTGCCGCCGCCGCCGCCGACACCGATGACGGTGATCTTCGGGCGCATTTCCGAGATCTCAGGTTTCTTGGAACTGTTCATGACATCCGTTTCCTACGCAGGCCCCTGCCCGAATCGGCAATGTCAGGGAATCAGATCGACAGGGAGGCTGCAAGGAATAGCCTGCCGATTGCGGCTTTTAGCCGGCAGACGCTGGGGAAATGACGGAAGTCGGCGCGTGTCCCACGGCAACCTGTCTGGCTGCCGCGGGAAATGCCGGGCCCCGCTGGCTCTATGAAAGCGCTTTCGCCGCCTCGTCGATGAGGGCGGCAACCTCGGCCGGATGGGACGCCAGCGAGGCGTGGCTGGCATCGAGGGTGATGGTCTTGCGCGTCTTGATGCGGTCGGCCATCCACTGTTCGGTCTCAGGCGGGATCATGTGGTCGCGGCTCGACACCTGATACCAGCTCGGTTTGGTTTTCCATGCTGCCGGTCCGGCCTTGTCCTCGAAGCAGCGTGCGGCGATCGGCTTCTGGGTCACCGCCATCACAAGCGTGTCGTTCTCGCTCAGGTCCTGCCCGAAGCTCTGGCGGAACGTGTCCTGGGCGAGCCACAGGAAACCGTTCTTGTCGGGCCGGATGCTGGCCGCGCCGGATGGCGGGTCGCGCCGCGCAAAGATACCGCCCAGGCTGTCACCCTCGTCGGGCGCGAAGGCGGCGATGAAGACCAGGCCTGCGACATTGGCGGTGTGGCCGGCGCCCGATATGACCGCGCCGCCGTAGGAGTGGCCGACCAGAAGCGTCGGGCCGTCCTGGGCTGCCGCCAGTTTGGACGTGCGGTCGATGTCGTCGGCAAGCGAAGTCAGCGGGTTCTGCACTGCGGCAAGCTTGTAGCCTTTGGCATGAAGCAGCGGGATGACGTTGCGCCAGTGCGACGCATCTCCCCAGGCGCCGTGAACCAGAACGATGTTCTTCACTGCGGGCATGGCCAGTCTCCTTGTTGGATTAGATGGCTGGGTGCCGGTGTCCGCCAGTGGAACGGCCGGCCTCGAACAATGCGCCGGTGCGTCGGGGGTTCCGGTGTCGGATGAATATTGTCCGTTGCTGCCGTGTCGGAAGGAGAGAAAGGCTCAGCTCTCGCCGGAGAGGTCGCGATGCGCCTTTTCGAGCTCTTCCGAGTAGCGGCGGATCAGATGCGCCTCGGTGAGCAGGCCGACCACCTTGCGTGTTTTCAAGCCGTCGACCACAGGCAGCTCCTCTGCCTTGGCCTTTTCGAACACCGCTGCCGCAGCTTTGGCGTTCATCGGCTGGACGAGCACGGTTTCCGTATGCCGCAGCAGCGGCTTCACCGTCGGGTCCGAGATGTCGGGCGACGTTGTATGGGCATCCGGCACCAGGATCATCCCGGCATATCTGCCTTCGGCGTCGACCGCGATGACGCGTTGGGCCGAGCCCAGCGGAAACTGCGCCCTGAAGTCGTCGATGGGCATGTCGGCCGGCACTGTGCGCACATCGGTGCGCATCATGCTGCGCACGGTCAGATTGCGCATCCAGCCGATGTCGTTGGCGCTGCGGATCGTCTCTCCGCGCAGGTGGAAGCGCCAGGTCGAGAACGAATAGCCGAAGGTCGACCTGACAACGATGCTTGAAACCACCGCAGCCGCCAGCACCACGCCGGTGATGGCCAGGTCACGCGTGGATTCGAGTGCCAGGAACGTCATGGTCAGCGGCCCGCCGACCACGCCGACCGCCAGCGAGGTCATGCCGATGACGGCGGCCATGGTGGTGTGGATGCCGGTCGCGGGCGAAATGAGATTCATGACCGTGGCGAACATATTGCCCAGGAGCACGCCAAGAAACAGCGAGGCGAAGAACAGGCCGCCGCGGAACCCGGAGCCAAGCGACACCGCCGAGGCCAGGAGTTTCAGCGAAAAGACCGCGAGCACGGTCCAGAAGGCGAAATGATTGGTCAAAAACAGATGCATCGCCCCATGGCCGCTCGACAGCACCTGGGGCGACAGCAGCGCCAGAAGGCCGACGATAGTGCCGCCGACCACGGGCCGGAAGGCCGGATGCAGGCGCACGGCGAGGAAAGCGCGCTCGACCAACGTCACCAGCTGCATGATACCGACCGAGCCCAGCCCGGCGATCAGCCCGAGCAGCAGGAAGGGCAGGTACTGGTGCGGCGTCAGCGGCGGCATCATGCCGATCTCGATGGGGAACTGTTCGGCGCCAAGCTGCGTCGCCATCAGCGAGGCCGACACCGACGCGGCCAGCACAGGGGCGACATTGGCGAGCGAATAGACGCCGATGATGAGCTCGAAGCCATAGAAGGCACCTGTGAGCGGTGCGTCGAAGGCGGCGGCGATGGCGCCCGCCGCGCCGCAGCCGACAAGAGTGCGCACGTCATTGCGGCGCAGGTTGAAGGCGCGCGCCAGCCTTGAGGCGAAACCCGAGCCGGTCTGGGTGTAGGCGGCTTCTAGCCCTACCGAGGCGCCAAAGCCGTTCGACAGCATAGTCTGGCCGGCGACGATCAGCGTATCGCCGATGGACAGCCTGCCGCCCAGAAGGGCGTTGGCCTCGATCGGGTCGACCAGGCTGCGATTGCGATAGCGCTTGAGCAGCCAGATGCTCAGGCCCATCAGCGCGCCGCCGACAACGGGGATCGCGGCGTCGGTCGGGTTCGACAATTGCAGAAGGCCCGACAGGCGCACATCGACGGGCAGCGAAAACAAATAGTTGTGCAGCAGGTGCGCGGCGTTGGACAACACTGTGACGGCCATGCCGGCAAAGGCGCCGACCACGCAGGCGAGCAGGACGATCTGCAGACCGCCGGCCACCGCTATGGCCTTCATACTGGACAGTGCTTTTGCGTAGATGATGGCGAGGGGGCGTTCTGCAGGCATGGCACGCTTCTGAAATGCCGAAGCCTGCTCAATCGCTTGTGCGGCCTATGCCGGCACCAGGCCTCTGATGCTTCGTAGCGCATCGTGTGAATATAGTCACCGCCCAAGCCAGGATGGGTGGCTCATCATTTGCCTGATGATCGAGCCGCTGGCCGGGACCGCGCGGCTAAACCCGGACCGACAACCGTTGAAGCACCGATACCAGTGAACTCTGGCTGCGCGTGTCGGTCTTGTAGAAGATCGATTTCACGTGTTGGCGCACAGTTTCGTAGGCAATGCCCAGATCCGTGGAAATCTGCCGGGTCGTCATGCCCGAGGCGAGCCGCCTTGCGACACGGCTCTCGGCTGCGGACAGGGCAAAGATCTCCTGGAGCGCGATGTCGGAAGGCACCTTGCTTGATGACAGGTCAGTGAAGACGACGACCAACTGCGCCGAAGCCAGCACATCTCTGGCCAGGCCTTTGGCGGCCACCACATGGACTATGACAGGAGGGCCGTCCGTCCTTCGAATGACGACGGGCCGCTCGACATGGACAGGCCAGTCGAGCGCATTTCGAATGGTGCTTTCCAGGGCCCGTTCAGAAGTGAGGTCGCGGCACTTGAGCTTGCCGTTGCGGATGTAGATGTCGTCCCCGAAGATGCCTTCTGCAGCGGCATTGTGCTGAACAACCTTCGCATGCCGGTTCAACAGGGCGGCTGCCTTGTCGCTGATGTCGAAGGCGCCCATCGCAGCGTTGGCGCTGGCAAAACCCAGCATCCTTGCGAGGACGGCGCTCGCGGCAAAGCTGCGGGACAGCGACACAAGTCTTGCCTGCTCTTCCTGATCAAACGGAAGCTGGCTGTCGGAGCGCTGCAACGACAGAACCCAGCGTTCCTCGAAGCCGTCTATCTTGATGCCCGCGAACCATTTGAGCCCGAACCTGGCCAGCCAGTCCTGATAGTATGGGCTGTGGCGCATCTCTTCGACGGTGGTGAAATCCAGATCCGTTGCCACGCCCGTGGTCAGGATTTTTGGCGCGCCGCGAAAGCGGATGTCGCGCTTCGACCATTCGTCCTTCAGGTAGGTGTCGATCGCCTCCTGAAACGAAGCGCTTGTCGGAAGTCTTGGTGGAAGACGCCCCTCGACGGGAAGCAATGTCGCACCGAACCCGTCCACGGCTTGCGAAATCGTGCCCAGAGCGTCCGGCCATGAAATGGCGCCGACCGCGGCGTCGGAAAAAGCACCTGTTATCTTTTCCAGGTCCCAGAGACTGCTCAACGGCCGATCCTCCAGATTGAGTCAGGCTTGCAGCATTTATGGCCATTTCCGACGTCAACAGGCGACAAGTCGGCTCGATTGTTCCGCCTTGTCGATGCACGCACCCTGCGTACGATCACTGTCGAGCGCCACAATGTCACATGCCGCCTGACGACGGCAAGCGGTGGTGAACGTCTGAATATCCAGTCAAGTTTGAGTTGGATCAAAGTTCTCGACGTCCATGCTCGGTAAAAAGGACTGACGGTTTGAGCCGTCATGCAAGAACATGGGAAAAGACGATGAGACATGCATTTGTTGTTGCCGCTGCCTTTGCAGTCGCCCTTCTGGCCGGCGCCGCCCAGGCGGCGGATCATCAGGTCCAGATGCTGAACAAGGGCGAGAAGGGGGCAATGGTGTTCCAGCCCGATTTCATCGTCGCGGCACCCGGCGATACCGTCACCTTCGTGCCGACAGACAAGTCCCACGATGCCGAGAGCATCAAGGACATGATCCCCGAGGGGGCAACGCCCTTCAAGGGCAAGATGAACGAGCAGATCACCGTCACGCTCGACAAGGAAGGCATCTACGGCGTCAAGTGCACGCCGCATTACGGCATGGGCATGGTTGCGCTTGTCGTGGTCGGCAAGCCGACCAATCTCGAGCAGGCCAAGGCGGTCAAGCAGACCGGCAAGGCCAAGAAGGTGTTCGAGGCACTGCTGGCACAGGTGCCCGCCAACTGAGCTATGGCGGTTGCGCCTGACAGCTCTCTGGCACGGTCGGGTAGACAGGCTCTGCCCGGCCTTTGCTTTTTGGAGGAGCGCCACCATGGCCATTCCGTGCATGCAACCGGGCAACCAGGCTGCCAATGACCTGCGAGCCGGCGTCGCGAACCACTCGCCAATTTGGCCAAAACTGGATATCGGCTTGGTGTGTCGATGCTTCAGGATGTGAAGACGTGCAGCTGCCGGTGCGAGCGATCTGGGTTTTCCATGCGGCAGCGCGCGCCGGAAGCATCTCGCGTGCGGCAGAGGAACTGGGCGTCACGCCATCGGCCGTAACCCAGCAGATCCAGTCGCTCGAGGTACAGCTTGGGGTGTCGCTGCTGACCAAGCTGGGCCGCCGGGTGGTGCTGACCGAGGCCGGCGAGCTGTATTACGCCAAAATCACCGACGAGATCGAAAGGATCGAGGAGGCAACCGGCACCATACGCGGCTACAGGTCGGTGACGACCCTGACCGTGCGGGCCACGCCGACGTTGGCCAACAAGTGGCTGCTGCCGCGGCTGGGTGCCTTTCTTGACCGGAACCCGGAACTCGACATCCGCGTCGACGGAACCAACGAGCCGACCGATTTCAACCGGGAGCTCGTCGATCTCGAAATTCGTCATGGCGACGGGCGCTGGCCGGGGCTGTTTGTCGAAGGCATGGCCGAGGAGACATTTCTGCCCGCCTGCTCGCCAAAACTGGCCGCGGCGGAGAGTCTCTCGCCTGACGAGCTGACCAGGTTCCGACTGATCCATTCGGTGAAGTCGCAAGCCCAGTGGACGGCATGGTTCAAGCTGGCCGGCGTGCAGCCCGTGCAGGGATGGCGCCGGGTCCTGTTCGACCGCAGCCATATGGCGATCGACGCTGCCGTGGACGGGATGGGGATCGCGCTCGAAAGCACCATGATGATGGAGCGCGAGCTGCGCGAGGGCTCGCTGGTCTGCCCCATCGCAGAGCCCCCGCCGGTCCGGATCGTCACCCAGTGGATCGTGTGTCCGCGCGATCATTTGCGCCAGAAGAAAGTCCGGCTTTTCCTCGATTGGCTGCGCGAAGAGCGCTCCCGCATGCCTGCTTCAATTGTTTAGCCAGCCTAAATGATCACGTCTGACATCTAAATTGCGCTAATATCTCTCTTCGCTTACCAATACATCGTCCGGCACGACAAGTGTCGGCCCGCCGGGGAGGAACCGGGCGGAGGAGGTCTCTGAATTCATCGCGAAGGGTGCTGCATCCTTCAGCCTGTCGCCCGGTCTAGGCCGTTGGCGAAGCGACCTTCTGCGCTCCGCAATCAAGCCGCGTGATGTTGAATTGATCGTGCGAAGGACATCGGAATGAACCTCTACACTCTCCTTGCCGCGCGTGCCGGCCGTGGCCGTCCTGTCCGCGTCGGATTGATCGGCGCCGGAAAATTCGGCTCCATGGTGCTTGCCCAGGCGCAGCGCATTGCCGGCTACCACATGGTTGCCGTGGCCGATCTCAACGTTGCCAAGGCGCGGGAGTCGATGCAGCGTGTCGGTTGGCCCGAAGAGCGTTATCAGGCCAGGAGCGCCGGCGAAGCGGTCAAGGCCGGCACGACCTTCGTCACCGACGACGTTGCGGCGATGCTTGCCTGCGACGAGATCGAATGCGTCATCGAGGCCACGGGTCATCCGATCGCCGGCACTCGCCATGCCCTGGCGGCGATCGAAGCGGGCAAGCATGTCATCATGGTCAATGTCGAGGCCGATGTCATGGTTGGCCCGATCCTCGCCGAAAGGGCCCGCCAGAAGGGTGTCATCTATTCGATGGCCTATGGCGACCAGCCGGCGCTGATCTGCGAACTGGTCGACTGGGCCCGGGCGACAGGCTTCGAAGTGACGTCGGCCGGCAAGGGCATGAACTTCGAGCCGCGCTACCGCTACTCGACGCCTGATACCGTCTGGAGTTTCTTCGGCTGGACCGAGGAAGAAGTCGCCAAGGGTGATTTCAACCCGAAAATGTACAATTCCTTCACCGACGGCACCAAGGCCGCGATCGAGATGGCGGCAGTTGCCAACGGCACCGGCCTGGACTGTCCGGATGACGGTCTCGCATTCCCGCCCGCCGGCCTGCACGACCTCGCAAAGGTATTCCGCCCCGCGGCCGATGGCGGCCGGATGGCGCGGTCGGGCCTTGTGGACATCGCCGCCAGTCAGGAACCTGATGGCCGCGAGGTGTTCAACAACATCCGCTATGGCGTGTTCGTGACCTTCAAGGCGCACAATGAATATGCCCGCGCCTGCTTCAAGCAATATGGCCTGCTGACCGACCCGTCTGGCTGGTACGCCTCGATGTGGCGGCCCTTCCACATCATCGGTCTCGAGACGTCGGTCAGCGTGCTTTCAGCCGTGCTGCGGAACGAACCGACCGGTTGTTCGCGGGAATTCCGTGGCGATGCTGTCGCAACCGCCAAGAAGGACATGCAGCCGGGCGAAATGCTCGACGGCGAAGGCGGTTACGCCGTCTGGGCGAATGCGATCCCGGCTTCGCGCAGCCTCGATCTCGCCGCGCTGCCGATCGGCCTGGCGCACAACGTCAAGCTGAAGCGGCCGGTCAAGAAGGACCAGATCGTCAGCTTCGACGACGTCGAACTGGTGAATGACCTTGATGTGGTCAAGGTTCGCCGCGACATGGAGCAGCAGTTCCGTTCCACGGCAAGCGCTGCCGCCTGAGATCGACCCGTGGGAGGAGCGATCATGGGCGCGCACGACAATAGACGACATTTCGTCGTGATCCCGGAATTCCGGGTGGGACCAGACGTCACGGCGGCTTTCCTGGAAGCCGCCATGGCCGACGCGCGCCACTCGGTGGCCGACGAGCCGGGATGCCGGCAGTTTGACGTCGTGCGCCCGGAAGAAAAGGACAATTTGGTTCTTTTCTACGAGGTCTATGACGACCGGGAGGCGTTCGAAGCGCATTTGCAGACACCGCATCTCAAGCGGTTCAAGGCTGCAATGAAATCGCTCGGCGTCGAGGAAACCCAGGTCCGCTTCGCGGCGAGGGAGCCCCTCTAGGAAAGACGACATCCTGGCGTTGGGAGGCGCTGGCATGAGCAATCATTCTCGACGCATCGGTTTCGTGGGTACGGGCATCATGGGCGGCCATATGGCTCGCCGGCTGGCCGAAGCCGGGTTCCCCGTCATGGCCTGGAACCGCAGTTCGGCCAAATCCGAAGCTCTTGGTGCCTATGGCGTCTCACAGGCCTCCCAGGCGGCACAGATCGGGCGCGACGTCGACGTCGTCATCTGCATGCTGAGTTCCGGCCCTGTCTGCGATGAGGTCCTGTTTGGCACTGGCGGCGTCGCCGCAGCCATGGCGCCGGGCTCCATTCTGGTGGTGATGAGCTCCATTCCCGTCGATACTGCCCGAAACCAGGCAGTGCGGGCGGGGCAGAAAGGCATCCGTTATGTAGATGCCCCGGTGTCCGGCGGCGAAGCGGGAGCTCGGGAGGGGACGCTCGCCATCATGGCCGGTTGCGACGAAGACTTGGTCGGCGAATTGGCGCCCATTCTGGCGCATCTCGGTCGCGTCACCCATGTCGGGCCGGCCGGATCGGGCTCGCTGGCCAAGCTTGCCAACCAGCTCATCGTGGCAAGCAACATATGCGCGGTCGCCGAGGCCTTGCTTCTGGCCGAAAGGGGTGGCGCCAGCCCGGCAAGAGTGCGAGAGGCCCTTTCGGGCGGATTCGCCGACTCGACGGTGTTTCGCCAGCACGGCCGACGGATGATCGAAAGCGATTTCGCACCGGGCGGCCCGGCGAAATACCAGATCAAGGACACGGGCACGGCCCTGGAGCTTGCCGGATCTCTTGGACTGCACCTTCCGGTGGCCACCGAGGTCGACCGCATTTTCCGCGGTCTTGTCGAACATGGCGGCGGCGATCTCGATCACAGCGCTGCCATACTGGAATTGAGGCGCCTGAATTCGGGCGTGCAATGAAACAGATCTGACAACAATCAAGGGAGGAGAACCTATGAAAATGAAACTGATCGGCTCGCTCGTGGGCGCGCTGCTTCTGTCGGTCGGCGCCAGCCAGGCGGAGTCGCTTACGCTCTCGACGCCCGACGCCGACACCTCGGAAATCACGCTTGCTGCCAAGCATTTCGCCGAACTGGTCAAGCAGAAGACCAATGGCGATCTCGAAATCCGCGTCTTCCCGAACGGCACGCTCTATGGCGGCGATCCTTCGGCAGGCGTCAAGCAACTCGCCGGCGGCTCGCTCGACATGCTGTTGAACGCGACGTCGCTCTACGCCACCTTCAATCCGAAGTTCACCGCGATCGCGGTGCCTTACCTGTTCAACGACGTGACGCAGCTCAGGAGTTTTCTCGATGGAGAACCCGGTGAGGAACTGACCGCCGAGCTCGACAAGATCGGCATCAAGGGGCTCGACCTCTGGTCGCGGCCGCTCAGGCAGATCACGAATTCGAAGCTGCCGATCACCAAGCCGGAAGACCTCAAGGGCATGAAGCTGCGGGTGCCGAACAATCCGCTCTGGGTCGAATTCTTTGGCGCGATGGGCGCTGCGCCGACGCCGATGGCCTTCGCCGAGGTTTACAATGCCCTCCAGCTCAAGGTCGTCGATGGACAGGAAAACCCTGTCAACGTGCCTGTCAGCGCAAAGCTCTACGAGGTCCAGAAATACCTCACCATCAGCAATCACATTGCCGATGCCTGGGTGGTGGGCGTCAACCCCGCGCGCTTTGCAGCGCTGTCGGACGCGCACAAGAAGGCGCTGCAGGACGCGGCCCTGGAAACCGAGGCCTGGAAGGCTGAGAACGACGCTGCCGACATCGCAAAATCGATTGCGACGCTGAAGGAAAAGGGCGTGGAGGTCAACGAGTTGACGCCGGAGCAGCGCGAGGCCTTCATTGCCGTCTCGAGAAAGCTTTCCCCGACCTTTGCGGGCCTCGTCAAGGACCAGGCATTCTTCGACCGTACCGTTGCCTTCGTCGGCAAGAACTGACCGATCGAACCAGCGCAGTGACCTTTCTCGGGGGCGACCGCGTGTCGTTCCCGAACTGCGCTGCGGATGTTCCCGGACCATTTCGCAAGGACCGTTCAGATGAACTCCAAGGATCCACTGTTCGGCCGTGCCGTCAGGCTGGTAGCTGACGTCGCCGCCGGTGCCGCATGTGGCGGCATCCTGATCGTTGTGCTCATGCAGGTGACTGGCCGCCTGCTAGGCCGGCCTCTCCCCTGGACCGAGGAGGCCGTCCGTTTCCTCTTCATCTGGATGGTCTTTCTCGGGCTCGCCGCCGGTTTCCGAACCGTGGAATCGGCCCGCGTCGTGGTCTTCATGTCCATGGCGCGCGGCCTGTTCCGCCATATCGCGGTGCCGATCTATGTCGGCTCGTCGGTGGCGTTCTTCCTCATTACAGGATGGACCGGCATTACGCTCGTGCGCCAGCAGATCATGATGAACGAGGTGGCAGCCACCTTGCCGATACCGATGTGGGTTATCGGGCTGGTGATGCCGGTGTCTTCGGTCGTCGCCATCCTGGCCATAATCGAGTCGCTCAGAAGCCGTCGCGATCTGATTGCCTTGCCGGAGCCGGGACTTCCTCCTGGCGAGATCGCGCATGCCGACATCAACATGACCACGGGTGCAAGATCATGAGCATGAGCCTCTTTCTGCTGATCATTTTCTTCGTCATGAGCATGTTCGGGGTGCCGCTCGCCATTGCTCTGGGCCTGGCCGGCGTGGTTACGCTGCTGCTTTTCACGCCGATGCCGTTCGACCTTCTGACGCAGACGATGTTCTCGTCGATGAACTCGTTCCTGCTCGTTGCCGTTCCGCTGTTCATCCTGGTCGGGGCCGTCATGGAGCGCGGCAGGGTTGCCGAGCGCATCTTCGACTTTGCCGAGGCGATGGTCGGCTGGCTGCCGGGTGGCCTTGGCCACGTCAACGTCATCTCGTCGGTCATATTTTCCGGCGTGTCCGGTTCGTCCGTGGCCGATATCGCCTCGGTTGGGGCAATCGAGATCAAGGCCATGGAGCGCCATGGCTTCCCCAAGGGTTATGCGGTCGGCATGACGCTGTGCACGGCGACGCTGTCGTCGATCATTCCGCCATCGATCCTCGTCGTCATCGCCGGTTCTATAGCCAATGTGTCGATCGGCACCCTGTTGGTCGCAGGTCTGGTGCCCGGCCTGTTCATCGCCTTTGCATTCATGATCTTCAACCACTTCTATTCGGTCTATTACGGCTACAACCCGCCTTCGCCATTCGTGTTTCGCAATGTCGTCGTCACCGGTCTTCGAGCCATCCTTCCGATGCTGACCCCAATCATACTGGTGGCTGGCATTGCCAGCGGCGCATTCACCCCGACCGAAGCTGCGGCGGTTGCGGTTGTCTACGTGCTGGTGCTGGCGATGCTGGTCTACCGCACCATTCCGTTGTCGGAGCTCCCTGAAATCCTGATCTCGACCGCGCGCATCTCGGGAACGATATTGTTCATCGCGGCCACCTCGCAGCTTGCGGCATGGATATTCGCCTATGAGGGCCTGCCGGACAAAGTAGCGATCCTGCTCGATGCCATGAGCGTCGGGCCTGTCTCCGGCATGCTCGTCATTTTCGTCTTCCTGCTGATCATCGGCATCTTCATGGAGGCGATCCCGGCGATGTTCATCCTCATCCCGGTGCTGATGCCGCCGGTGATGTCACTCGGTATCGATCCGATCCACTTCCTGGTGGTCACCGTCATGACGCTCACGCTCGGCCTCGTGACACCGCCGGTGGGCGTTTGCCTGTTTGCGGCAGCACAAGTTGCCAATATGCGTGTCGAAGACGTGATCCGCGGCTCACTTGCGCCGATGACGGTGCTCACGGTCGCGATATTCCTGCTCGTCCTCTTCCCGGTGTTGACGCTCGGGCCGATACGCCTGCTGGGGCTTTATCCATGACATCGCGCATCTCCGTGCCAGCAGGCTCCGGCGAACAGGACATAGGACCAAGATACCTTGTCGTCATGGGCATTGCCGGAACGGGCAAGACGGAGATCGGGCGACGGCTCGCAGAAGCGCTCGGAAGCGCTTTTGTCGAAGCCGACCAGTTCCACAGCCAGGAAAACGTGGAGCGGATGCAACGCGGCATCGGCCTGACCGATGCCGATCGGTGGCCCTGGCTTGCCGCTGTCTGCGATGCAGCCTCTGTCGAGACGTCGCAGCCGGTGGTGATTGCCTGCTCCACTCTCAAGCGAAGCTACAGGGACTTTCTGCGACAGAGACTGGGGGATGTGCAGCTGCTGTTCCTGTACGGGACGAGGGAACTCATCAAATCAAGGCTGCTGGCCCGCAAGGACCACTTTGCCTCGGCCTCCTTGCTCGAAAGCCAGCTCAACACCCTGGAACCTCCAGATGCAGGCGAGAGCGCCTTCTGGCTCGATGTTGCAGCAACCCCTGATGCAATCGTCGCCGAGGCAATGCTGGCACTCGCCTCACGCGGCGCCAGCAGGGCGAGATAGAGAACGAACTCAGGGACTGAGCTTGTGCTCGCCTGGGTTCGATCAGGTGCCGGAGGCACTTCCTGGTTCGATTGCATTGTCGGTGAGGCCGACCGTTTTTCTCTTTTTGGCCTCATCTGCTGCCTGAATGCATGGGACGCCTGCAACACGTGGGCTTGGCGATGCTGCACAACTGCCGTATGGGAGGGGGTGTTTCACCGCCCGTCGGGCTGACAGCTGTCGTTACCAAAGCAGATAATGCGCAAGAGCAAGGTACATAAAACGCGAGCGACCGGCTTTCTGCCAGCCATTCTGCTGTTTTGTGTCGCCTCCATCGCAGTCCTGTGCGGCCCCCTGGCCAATGGGACGCCCTGGACGCAATCGCAGTCCAGCGCTGCCATGGACAGCGTCGACATTCTCGACCGCCATAACGCCCCCGATTTCCCAAGGCGTCTTTTCGTCGTCGTGGACCAGAGATCGGTCAAGGCGCTGGCGGCGCATGACGACGACAAGTCCAAGGGTGCATTGGTCCCCACCGATGTCGGGCTCGTCGCACCCTATGTCGCGGCGCAGTCCCCTGCCATCCATCTCCGGATGGTCAGCCCCGAAGCGCCACATGGCTACAAGACCCGCGCGCCTCCCCGCATCGCCTGATCTTTCCTGACTGCTGCGGTTCGTCGCAGCCTCGACATTTAGGCTTACGCCTGAGCGCAGGACGCCTAGGCTCGCCATCACAGGATCAGAATTATGCGAACTTCCCGATGGGTGTTGGTGACTTACACCATCATCATTCTGGCCGGCATCATTGCCGCGCTGCCCAATATCTTCACGCAACAGCAACTTGCGGCACTGCCTGGCTGGTTCCCCAAGAAGCAGATCACGCTTGGCCTCGACCTCCAGGGCGGATCGCATCTTGTCCTTGAAGTGGATGCGAAAACGCTGAAGGCAGACCGCCTTCGCTCGCTGCTGGACGACGTGCGCGGCGCCCTGCGCAAGGAGCGTATCAACGCATCGTCGGCGCGGCTCGCAGGCGATGCCATTGTCGTCACCATTGCCGACGATGCGCAGCGCGCGACGGCGCTCACCACGCTACAGGCGCTGGCTGTTCCCGTCAGCGGCCTCGGCCTTGGCGGTGGCGTACCTGACATCGCGGTCAGCCAGGCCGACAACCAGATCAAGGTCGGTCTTACCGAGGCCGGTTTGCGCGACAAGCTCGACGCGGCACTCCAGCAGAGCCTCGAGATCGTGCGCCAGCGCGTCGACCAGGTCGGCGTCGCCGAGCCGACGATCCAGCGCGTCGGCAGCGACCGCATGCTGGTGCAGCTTCCTGGGCTCCAGGACCCGACGCGGCTGCGCGCATTGCTTGGCAGCACGGCCAAGATGACCTTCCACATGGTGGCCAACGTCGCCAGCGGCGAGCCGCTGCCACGTGGCGTGACCATGATGCCCGATGCCAAGTCGGGCGCGCAGTATCCTGTCGAAGACCGCGTCGCGCTGGATGGCGCACGCCTTACCGATGCCCGCGCCAATTTCGACCAGCGCACCCAGGAGCCATTGGTTTCCTTCCGTTTCGACAGCGTCGGCGCGCGTCAGTTCGCCGAGATCACCGCTGCCAATGTCGGCAAACCCTTCGCCATCGTGCTCGACGGCAAGGTGCTGTCGGCGCCCGTTATTCGTGAGCCGATCACCGGCGGCTCGGGCCAGATCAGCGGCAATTTCAGCGTCGAAGAGACGGTGACACTTTCGGCGTTGCTGCGCGCCGGTGCGCTGCCGGCGCCGCTGACCGTCATCGAAGAACGCACTGTCGGTCCCGACCTTGGCGGCGACGTCATCAAGATGGGCATCTACACCGGCATCGCCGGTTTCGTGGCCGTTGTGCTGTTCATGGTGGCGCTCTACGGCAGCTGGGGCATGATCGCGAATTTTACGCTGCTGCTGCACCTGATCCTGACCTTCGGCGTGTTGACGCTGATCGGCGGCACGCTGACTTTGCCCGGTATCGCCGGCATCATCCTGGGCATCGGCTTCGGCGTCGACGCCAACATCCTGATCAACGAACGCATCAGGGAAGAGTCGAAGAAGGGGTTGAGCGCCTTCGCGGCCCTGGACAATGGCTTCAAGCGCGCCTATTCGACCATCGTCGACGCCAACGTGACGTCGCTCATTGCCACCGGCCTGCTGTTCATGTTCGGCTCGGGCCCGGTGCGCGGCTTTGCAATCACCATGTTCCTGGGCACCTGCCTGTCGATGTTCACCGCCGTTTCGGTGACGCGCATCCTGATGGCCGCCGTGGTGCGCCGCAAGCGCCTGAAGACGATCACGATCGAACCGCTGATCCGCTTCTTCCCGGAAAAGACCTCGGTCTCGTTCATGAAGGCGCGCTATCTCGGCATCGGCATGTCGATCTTCTTGTCGCTCGCCTCGATCGGCCTGTTCTTCAAGCCGGGCCTCAACTACGGCATCGACTTCAAGGGCGGCATCCAGGTCGAGATCGCGACGTCTACCCCGGCCGACCTGTCACATCTGCGCAGCACGCTGGGCGACTTGAACCTCGGCGAGGTGGCGCTGCAGCAGATCGGCAGCGACGGCAACGTGCTCATCCGCGTCCAGCGCCAGGACGGCGGCGAAACGGCACAGACCGCTGCCGTCGACGCCATCAAGGCTGCCGTGCAGAAGCTCGACCCAAGCGTGAAGTTCGAACGCACCGAAGTGGTGGGTCCGAAGGTCAGCGGTGAGTTGGCGCAATCCGGCATCATGGCGGTGGTGCTGGCCGCCCTCGCCATGCTGATCTACATCTGGTGGCGTTTCGAATGGAACTTCGCCATCGGAGCCATCGCCACGCTTGTGCTGGATACCACCAAGATGGTGGGCTTCTTCGCGCTGTTCGGGCTGGACTTCAACCTGACGGCGATCGCGGCGCTTTTGACCATCATCGGTTACTCGGTGAACGACAAGGTCGTGGTCTATGACCGCATGCGCGAAAACCTGCGCCTGTACAAGAAGATGCCGCTGCGCGAGCTCATCGACATGAGCATCAACCAGGTGTTCGCACGCTGTATCTACACCTCAGTCGCCATCCTGCTCTCGATGCTGCCGATGGCCATCTGGGGCGGCAGTGCTGTCGAGAACTTCGCCGTGCCGATGGTGTTCGGCGTGTTCATCGCCACGACCTCGTCGATCTTCATCGCAGCACCCATCCTGCTCTTGTTGGGTGACTGGTGGCAGCATCGCAAGGTCGAGCAGGCAGAAGTCGCCACGGCAAGTCTCGCCAAGGGCTGAAAACGGAACCGGGCAGCCCTTGTGGCTGCCCGTTTCTTCATTGCAGGGCCATGAACAGCGATCATGCTGCTCCGTCTTTTTCGTCGCGATCGAGCACGGTGACGACGACCGGCCTTAGCCGAGATCTCCCGCATACCGGTAGCAATGGGCATACATTGTGCATATATATGGATGTGCAATGTTGGAGCCCTGCGACGTCATGACTGCAACGACATGGTTGCCGACGATATCGAAAGCGGCGGGGCCGCTTTACCTGGCCATTGCCGATGCGCTGTCGGCCGACATCGCTTCGGGCAGGCTGGAGAGCGGCTTCCGGCTGCCGCCGCAGCGGACATTGGCCGACCAGCTCGGCATCGACTTCACCACGGTGAGCCGCGCCTATGCCGAGGCACGCAAGCGCGGCCTGATCGAAGGCCGGGTCGGGCAGGGCACCTATGTGCGGGCGCGCCGTCCCGCCGGGCCCGCACCTGTCGTGAGCGGCATCATCGACATGAGCATGAACTTGCCGCCGCGTTTCGACGACGCCGAGCTTGCCGCGCGCATGTGGGATGCAATGTCGGGGCTGGAGACGGCTGCCGGGCTCGACCTGATGATGCGCTACCAGGAGGCGGGCGGCACGTCCCGCGACAAGGCCGCGGGTGTCGCCTGGCTTGCGCCGCGCCTGGGCGAAATCGGCCCGGGCCGGCTGCTGCTGACGCCCGGCGCACAAGGCGCGCTGCTGGCGCTAGTCGGTGCTCTTGCCGCACCGGGCGAGACGATTTGCGCCGAGGCGCTGACCTATCCGGGCTTCTTGGCCGTAGCCGAACATTTCAGGGTGCGGGTCGCCGGTGTTGCCATGGATGCCCAGGGGCTCATTCCCGAAGCCTTCGAGGAAGTCTGCCGTACGCAGTCGCCCAAGGTGCTCTACACGACGCCGACGCTGCACAACCCGACCACCGCAACGCTGCCGCTGGAACGCCGGGAGCGCATCGCCGGCATTGCGCGGCGCTACAGTGTTCTGATCGTCGAGGACGACGCCTATGGCGCTATACCTGTGAAACCGGTGCCGCCCTTTGCGGCGATCGCGCCCGACATCACCTATCACATATCAGGCCTCGCCAAATGCGTGTCGCCGGCGCTCAGGGTCGCCTATCTGGTGGCGCCACAGGAGCGCGGTGTCGGTCATCTTGCGGGGGCTATCAGGGCGACTGCCGGCATGGCCTCGCCGCTGACGGCGGCGATCGCCACACGCTGGATCGAAGGAGGTGTCGCGCAAGCGGTGCTGGAGGCCATCCGCACCGAGGCCCGTCAGCGCCAGGCCATCGTCGCCCAGACCTTGCCGAGTGAGCTGGTGCAGGCCGATCCCGAAGGCTTCCACGCCTGGCTTAAGCTGCCTGGTCACTGGCACCGCAGCGACTTTGCAGCGCGCCTGCGCTCGGCCGGCATCGGCGTCGTCACCAGCGATGCGTTTGCAGTCGGAGGCGTGGCTACGGAGGCGGTCAGGCTCGGGCTGGGCGCGGCGCCCGATCAGACCTCGCTCGCGGCAGGTCTCCGGACCGTGGCCGAGCTGCTTGCCGAACAGTCGGCGATGTCGACGATGGTGGTTTGAGCGCCTAGGCCGGTTCGGCAGCTGACGGCATTGCTGCCGGAAATGGTCCGGCAAACGGTTCGATCCGGTTCAAGCCGAGCATTTCATTGAGTGGCTTCTCATCGCTGACGCGCCGGAACATGCCCGGTGACATCCAGCGTGCATGGCCATCCAGATTGGGCGCGCCGCGGCCCGACCCGACATCGTCGATCCACAAAGTTCGCGTCTCCAGCGAAATGCGGGTCAGGCCGGTCGAATTGGGTACGCCGGCATGCGCATGGGCGCTCGAGAAGGCGATGACCTCGCCAGGGGCGATGACGACGGGAAATGCCTCGGCCTCGAGCTGTTCGGTCAAATGCGGGATCGCAGCGTCAGCGTCGTTGGCGTTGCGTCCGCCGGCCTTGGATCGCTCGATGACAGCCATCAGGTCGAATGTCGCGCTGGTGTTGGCAACCGGCCGGTCCCACAGCGATGGATACATGGCGAAGGTGCGGCCTGCGTCGATATCGTAGATCGGTGCCCACCAGTTGGTCTGGGCATAGAGATTCGAACCCCAGGTGTCGCGATGAAAGGCGATGGTCGCCGTCGTGCGGGCTCGAGGAACTGCCGCATCGCGATCCTGGTGCGGTTGGAAACGGAGGTAGAGGCTGTCGCGGGCAAGCTCGTGCGCGTCGAGGCCGGCGGCTTCGAACACGTCCCGCCACAGCCGCTTGACCTCCGGTGCCCGGGCGAAGTCGCGCTGACGCCGGGCGAAGCTCTCGGTCTGCTCCTGATGCGAGAGGTGGCGATGGATCTCAATGGGAACATATGGAGCGAACGCATCTTCGAGGAAGGCGCGGGCAAAAGTCACCAGCTCCCGCATCGGCGTCAGGCCGGCGATGCGCAGGATCTCCCCGGCATAGATGCGGTCGTGGAAGTCGCGCGGGGTGAGCGGCCCCTCGATCCCGGTGTACATCGTGGCGTGTCTCAGACAGTCAGGCCGGCAAGGCCCATCAGGAAGCGGAACAGATAGGCGACCAGCCCGAGAGACAACACGCTCACGGTCCAGATGAGCACCAGCCAGCCGATGCGCTTGGCCCAGCTGTCAGGTGCGTGCGAGGATGCCGCCATCAGTGATAGCCCTCGCCGGCTTTGACCTTGCCGCGGAACACGTAATAGGACCAGGCGGTGTAGCCGAGGATGAAGGGGATGATGAACAGCGCGCCGACGAGCGCAAAGCCCATGCTCTGCGGCGGGGCGGCCGCCTCGCGGATGGTGATGTCAGGCGGGATGATGTTGGGCCACAGGCTGATGCCGAGGCCGCTATAGCCCAGGAACAGCAGGAACAACACCAGGATGAACGGGCCGGCATGCGGCGTGCCCTGCAGGCTGCGCAGGATCAGCCAGCCGCAGACCAGAACGAGCACCGGTACCGGCGAGAAGAAGACGATGTTGGGGAAGCTGAACCAGCGCTCGGCGATGTCGGGGTGGGCAAATGGCGTCCACAGGCTGACGATGCCGATGACAGCGAGCAGCGTCAGCGTCACGGGCCGCGCCAGCGCCACCATGCGATCGTAGAGCGCACCCTCGGTCTTGATGATCAGCCAGGTCGAGCCGAGCAGGGCGTAGGCGACGATCAGGCCGAGCCCGGTGAACAGGGAGAAGGGCGTGATCCAATCGAGCGGCCCGCCTGAAAAGGCGCCGTTCTCGACCTTGAAGCCATCGAGGAAGGCGCCCAGCGACACACCCTGGAAGAAGGTTGCGACATAGGAGCCGCCGGCAAAGGCGCGGTCCCAGAAGGCCTTGTGGTGCTCGTCGGCCTTGAAGCGGAACTCGAAGGCGACGCCACGCCAGATCAGCCCGAGCAGCATCAGCACCAATGGCAAGTAGAGCGCACTGAGGATGACGGCATAGGCCAGCGGAAAGGCGGCCATGAGGGCGGCGCCGCCCAGCACCAGCCAGGTCTCGTTGCCATCCCACACCGGCGCCACCGTGTTGACCATGGTGTCGCGGTCCTCTCGTTCGCGGACGAAGGGAAACAGGATGCCGATGCCGAGATCGAAGCCATCCATGATGACATACATCATCAGGCCGAAGGCAATGATGACAGCCCAGACTACGGGAAGATCGATGCCCATCGGTTCAGCCCTTCCTGTCCTGGTGCGCGGACGCGAACATGTCCATCTGGTCGTGCGCCGCCGACAGCGGGCGCGAAGGCCGGCCGCCTTCGTCGTCGGGTTCGTGCTCGGATTCAGCCGGGCCCTTGCCGACCAGCTTCAGCATGTAGCTGGTGCCGATGCCGAAGACGATGAAGTAGACGACGATGAACACCACCAGCGTGACGCTCATGGCCAGCGCCGAGTGGTTGGACACCGCGTCCTTGGTGCGCATCACGCCATAGACGATCCATGGCTGGCGGCCGATTTCGGTGGTGTACCAGCCGGCGAGGATGGCGATCAGACCCGCCGGCCCCATCCATGTGGCGAAGCGCAGGAACAGCCGCGTCTCAAACAGCCGGCCGCGCCAGCGCAGCCATACGCCCCAGAGGCCGAGCAGCAGCATCAGCATGCCAAGGCCGACCATGATGCGGAAGCTCCAGAACACCACAGTCGAGTTCGGGCGGTCCTCTTTGGCGTATTCCTTCAGGCCGGGGAACTGGCCGCTCCAGGTGTGGGTCAGGATCAGGCTGCCGAGGTTCGGCACCTTGATCGCGTAGAGCGTCTCTTCCTTCTCCATGTCCGGTATGCCGAACAGGGTCAGCGGCACGGCCTCGCCCGGCTTGTTTTCCCAGTGGCCTTCGAGAGCGGCGATCTTGGCGGGCTGGTGCTTGAGGGTGTTCAGCCCGTGCAGGTCGCCGGCGATGATTTGGATCGGCGCCGTGAACAGCAGCATCCACATCGCCATCGACAGCATGGTGCGGACGCGGGCGTTGTCGTTGCCGCGGAGCAGATGCCATGCGCCTGCTGCGCCGACGAACAGCGCTGTCGACAGGAAGGCGGCGATCGTCATGTGGGCGAGGCGATAGGGGAAGGACGGGTTGAAGATAACCTTGAACCAGTCCACCGGCACGACGACGTTGTTGACGATCTCAAAGCCCTGCGGGGTCTGCATCCAGCTGTTGGAGGCAAGGATCCAGGTGGCTGAGATCAGTGTGCCGATGGCCACCATGATGGTGGAGAAGAAGTGCAGACCGGGGCCGACGCGGTTCCAGCCGAACAGCATGACGCCGAGAAAGCCCGCCTCGAGGAAGAAGGCGGTGAGCACTTCATAGGCCAGCAGCGGACCGGTGATCGAGCCGGCGAAGGAGGAGAAGTAACTCCAGTTGGTGCCGAACTGGTAGGCCATGACCAGGCCGGAGACGACGCCCATGGCGAAGTTAACGGCGAAGATCTTGGACCAGAAATGGTAGAGGTCGCGATAGACCGTGTCGCGCTTCCACAGCCACAGTCCTTCCAATACGGCCAGGTAGCTGGCCAGGCCGATGGTGATGGCCGGGAAGATGATGTGGAAGGATATTGTGAAGCCGAACTGTATACGGGCCAGTTCCAGGGCTGTCAGGCCGAACATCAAGGACCTCTCTGCAAGCACGGCCGCCTTGGGCTGCCGTTGAACGATGCCGAAAGCCTGGCGGCCTCCAACGAATATTAACCAGCCTCCCGATTGCCGCCATCCTGATCCCATTGCGGCGGAAAGTCGACGCGGACATTTTGCCCCACGGAATGGGGTGCGGCCCTTCGTCTCTGCATACAATACCAAGATAAAACAGATATTGTATGTAGCGTATGCGAATTATATGCAAATCGATATTGCATGCAAGGGCATTGCGCCCTATGTATCGGTCATGGATGGCGGGCCGGCATGTGGCGCCGCCCGCAGTCGCGATCCGCCATGATGGAGGCGAGCATGTCTGAGAGCAGATATAAGGCCGAGGGTTTTACGCCCACCGACAATCCGATGAAGACCGGCATCCAGGGCCTTTGCCCACGCTGCCAGATGGGGCACCTGTTCTCGGGGTTCCTGAAACTCGCGCCGCGCTGCGAGGTTTGCGGCCTCGATTATTCCTTCGCCGATCCGGCCGACGGCCCGGCCTTCTTCGCCATGACCATCGCCGCTGTGCCCGCACTCGCTTTCGGCGTCTGGTTCCAGATGGCCTTCGGCCTGCCGCTGTGGGTGCATATCTTCATCACCCTGCCGCTGACCGTCCTGTCATGCATGGCGCTGCTGCGCCCGCTCAAGGGCTGGCTGGTCTGCTCGCAATATTTCCACAAGGCCGAGGAAGGCTCGATCGACTTCGACTGGCACGCCAAGGCCAAGATCGCCGCCGACAAGGGCGGACATAAGCCGGCCGTCTGATCAGCGCGGCCTGACGGCTGCCTCGACCAGGGCTGAGACAGCTGCAATGTAGTCGTCGATGCCGGTGCCGCGCCGGCGGTACTTGGTGCGCTTGACGTACCAGTCCTGCAGGAGCGGCTTGATCAGCGAGGCCGTCAGCTCGATGTCGGTGACCGCAAAGGTGCCGCGCTCGACCCCGCGCCGCAGCACGGCTGCGAAAATCTCCTCGGTCGCGGCCTCGCTGTCGATGGCCATGCGGCGCTCGGCTGCGGGGAAGGATTTGGCTTCCATATAGGCGAAGACGAACCACGGCTGCATCGCCTCGGTGAGGCGGATATGCGCCTCTATCAGCCATTTCAGGTGGGGCCTGGGGTCTTCCGCGATCTCGTCGGGGGCTGCTGTCAGCACCTCGTTTACGGTGGTCGAGACCTCGCCCAGGATCATCGATAGCAGCGTCGTCTTGTTGTCGAAATAGGAATAGAGCCCACCCATGCTGAGGCCCGAGGCCTGGGCCAGGTCGCGCAGGCTGGTGGCGTGGAAGCCCTGCCTGTTCGACAGCTTCAGCGTCGCCTCGATGATGCGGACAAGATTGGCGACCGCGACATGCGGCTTCTGCACGCGCACCGAATCGCGGTGGCGCTCGAGGATGCGCGCGCACAGCGCTTCCGTTGAAAAGGCGCTCGACCATTGCCTGTGCATGGCGAAGTTCACATGATCTCCGTTCGATCGAGTTGGCGGGGCCTGTCCGCCCAAGGCGGGAATAGCAGCAATCGGCCTGTTGCAAAAGGGGTTGAAGGCGAATAAGAAAAACGAGCGCTCGCTCGATTTTTGAGGTGAAACCTGATGCTGTTCGACGATCTCAGGGGCAAGAGGGCCCTCATAACGGGGGCTTCCGGCGGGCTTGGGCTGCACTTCGCCGAGCTGCTTTCGCGCCATGGCGTTGCCGTGACGCTGGCGGCCCGGCGCAAGGAGGCGCTGGACGAGGCCTGCGCCGCGATCCAGGCCGCCGGCGGCGCCGCCCGTGCCATCCAGATGGATGTCGCCGATGGCGCATCGGTGGCTGCCGCGCTGGCCAATGCGGGAACAAGTTTCGACATTCTTATCAACAATGCCGGCATTTCTGGTGCCAGGCGTGCGCTCGACCTCGACGAGGCCGAATGGGACAGCGTGCTCGACACCAATCTGAAGGGCGTGTTCGTCGTGGCCCAGGCCGTGGCGCGCAGCATGAAAGCCGCAGGACATGGCGGCGCCATCGTCAACATCGCCTCGATCCTCGGCCATCGCGTCGCCGGCAATCTCAGCGCCTATGCCGCCTCGAAGGCCGGCGTGCTGCAGCTAACCAAGGCTCTGGCGCTCGAATGGGCGCGTGACGGCATCCGCGTCAACGCACTCTGCCCCGGCTACATCGAAACCGACATCAACCGTGCGTTCTTTTCCTCCGAGGCCGGACAGCAGCTCGTCAAGCGCATTCCGCAGCGCCGGCTGGGCAAACCCGAAGAGCTCGACGGCGCGCTTCTTCTGCTCGCTTCCGCCGCCGGCAGCTACATCACCGGCTCATCGATCGAGGTCGATGGCGGCCATCTCGTTTCCTCGCTGTGAGGCCCGTCATGAATTTCGATATCCCAGCCCGCGTCGAAGATTACCGCGTCCGCATCGCCGATTTCGTCGACCGCGAAATCCTGCCGCTTGAGGCCGACAAGGCGTCCTATGACGTTCATGGCAACATCGCCTTGCCGCTGCTCGAGACGTTGCGCGCCAAGGCGCGGGCGCAGGGCCTGTGGTGCCTGCAGCTCAAGCCGGAGACCGGCGGCGCCGGCCTCGGCAAGATCGGCATGGCCGTCTGCTACGAGGAGATGAACCGCTCGATCTTCGGCCCGGTGGTGTTCAATTCCGCCGCGCCCGACGATGGTAACATGATGGTGCTGGAGGCGCTGGGCACGCCCGGGCAGAAGGAAAGATGGCTGAAGCCGATCGTCGAGGGCAAGGTGCGTTCGGCTTTCGCCATGACCGAGCCGCATCCCGGCGGTGGCTCCGACCCGTCGATGATCGCCACCCGGGCCGAGAAACGTGGCGACAGATATGTGGTCAGCGGCCGCAAATGGTTCATAACAGGAGCGGAGGACGCCAGCCACTTCATCCTGGTCGCCCGCACCTCCGATGACCCGAAGCACGGGCTGTCGGCGCTGCTGTTCCACAAGGACCAGCCCGGCTGGTCGATCAAGCGTCGCATCGAGATCATGGGGCCGGAGGAGCATGGCGGCCATTGCGAACTCGAATTCGACGGGCTGGAAATCCCGGCCGAAAACCTTCTGGCCGGCGAGGGCAGGGGCATGAAGGTGACGCAGGTGCGGCTTGCGCCGGCGCGTCTCACGCACTGCATGCGCTGGCTCGGCCTGTCCAAGCGCTGTGTCGAGATCGCCAGGGCCTATGCCGCTGACCGCTACGGCTTCGGCGTCCGGCTCGCCGACCGTGAGAGCATCCAGCTCAAGCTCGGCGACCTCGCCATGCGCATCGAGATCGGCCGCATGCTGGTGATGAAGGCGGCATGGGAGCTAGACCGCGGCGGCTTCGCCCGCAAGGAGGTGTCGATGGCCAAGGTTCAGGTTGCCAATGTGCTCCATGACGCCGCCGATGTGGCAATTCAGATCAATGGTGCGCGCGGCTATTCCAAGGACACCGTGCTCGAATGGATCTACCGTTATGCCCGCCAGGCGCGGTTGGTCGATGGTGCCGACGAAGTGCACAAGATGGTGCTGAACCGCCTGCTCAATGAGCAAGGTTCGAACTTCTGGCGCTGGAACGTCGAAGGCGAGGCGTAAGGCTGAGATGGGAGGAGAAGAGGCTACGCGGGCAATGAAGGTCGATTTCGATCCGGCGGCGCTCGAGGCATTCCTCGGCGAGCGCTTCGGCAAGGGCGACATGCGTCTCGAGCGGATCGGCGGAGGCCAATCCAACCCGACCTATTTTGTCGATGTCGGCGGCCGTCGCATGGTGCTGCGCAAGAAGCCGTCGGGGCCAATCCTGCACGGGGCACATGCCATCGACCGCGAGTACCGCGTGCTGGCGGCGCTCGCGCCGACCGGCGTGCCGGTGCCGCGGCCGCTGCTTTTTCACGACGCCGATGAACCGCTGGGCACGCCCTTTTATCTAATGGAGCGCCTCGAAGGCCGGGTCTTCCATGATTGCTCTTTGCCAGGCCTTTCGCGCGACGAACGGAGCGGCATCTATCTCGGCATGGCCGAGGCGATGGCCAGGCTGCATGCCGTGCGCCCCGACGAGATCGGTCTCGGCGACTACGGCAAGCCGGGAAATTATTTCGAGCGCCAGATCGGCCGCTGGACCCGGCAGCTTGGGGAATCTCCGGGCGAACGCATCCCGGTATTGGAGGCGGTGGCCGACTGGCTGCCGCAACACCTGCCGGCCGACGATGGCCGTGTTTCCATCGCCCATGGCGATTTCCGTCTTGGCAACCTGCTGTTCCATCCTGACAAGCCCGAGGTCATCGGCATCCTTGATTGGGAGCTTTCGACGCTTGGCCATCCGCTTGCCGATCTCGGCTTCTGCTCGATGACCTGGCACTCGGCGCCTGACGAATATGGCGGTATTCTCGACCTTGACCGGGAGGCGCTGGGCATTCCGAGCCAGCGTGAATTCCTCGACCATTATTTCGCCCATGCCGTGCCCACAGCTCCGCTCGAGCGCTTCCACCTGGTCTTTTCGCTGTTCCGTTTCGCGGTGATCTTCGTCGGCATCGCCGACCGGGCACGCGCCGGCAATGCGGCTGCAGCCGATGCCGCTGACGTTGCGCCGCTCGCCGGCCGCTTTGCCGCGCGCGCCATGGAAATCATCGACGGCGCGCGAGCCTGGTAGGCCTCGAACGCCGTATACGAAAAAAGCCCGCGGAGATGCGGGCTTTTTGTTGTTTCAAGACGGCCCAGCTACTGCACCAGCATGCCGGCCGGGTCGAAACCGGGCTTGGTCCGTTTGACGATGTCGGCGGTGATGCGGGCAGAGCCGGCCGACATGGTCCAGCCCATATGGCCGTGGCCGACATTGAAGACCATGTTGGAGAAGCGGCCGCCGCGGCCGAAGATCGGCGTACCCTCGGGTGTCATCGGGCGCAGGCCGGCCCAATATTGCGGCTTGGCGAAGTCGGCGCCGTTGGGGAACAGGTCGCGGATCGCCGACAGCATGTGCCGGAAATCCTCTGGCTTATGCGACTTGTCGAAGCCGGCAAATTCGGCCGTCGCCGTGACACGCAGCCGGTCGCCGAAGCGGGCATAGGCGACAAGGTTGTCTTCGTCGACGCCGCCGACCGTTGGCGCAAGATTGCTGTCGTCGAATGGCATGGTCACCGAATAGCCTTTGATCGGATAGATCGGCAGCGACACACCGAGCCGCCGGGCGAAGTCAGGGGCGAACACGCCGAGGCACAGCACGAACTCGTCGGCCTCGACTGATCCCTTCGAGGTGGTGACGCGGGCGATGCGGTCGCCGACGTTTTCGAAACCCTTGACCTCGGTGTCGAACAGGAACTTCACGCCGAGATTCTCGTGGCAATAGCGGGCGAGGTTCTGGGTGAAGACACGCGCATCGCCGCTGCCGTCGGACGGACAGTAGACGGCGCCGGCGAACTTGTCCTTGACCTTGGCAAGTGCGGGGTCGATGCGCGCTGCTTCGTCAGGCGAGATGGCACGCAGTTCCAGCCCTTCCTCGCTGAGAATGCGGGTGTTGGCCGAGCCGCGGGCGAAGGATTCGGGCTTGCGGTAGAGATAGAGCAGTCCTCCCTCCAGGCCATGATAGTCGACGCCGGTATCTGCGATGATATCCATCAGCCGGTCCTGCGAGTAGCGGCATAGCCGGACCTTACGCTTGGTGTTGGTGCGGGCCTTTTCGGCAGTGCAGTTCATCAGGAACTTCCACGACCATGACCACAGTCGGGGATCCAGGCTCGGCTTGAAGCGCAACGCCTGGCTATCGTCGAACAGCGAGCGGAGCAGGATGCGCGGTGCCTTGGGCGACGACCAGGTATAGGCGTGGCCGGGCGCGATCAGCCCGGCATTGGCGAAGCTGGTCTCGGCCGCCGCCTCCGGCAGCCTGTCGATGACAGTGACTTCGTGGCCGTCACGGGCAAGCTCATAGGCAGTGGTAACGCCGGCCACACCGGCGCCGAGCACGGCAACGCGCATCCTTTTGTTTCCCTTCCGGCTATCAGCTCAGAGTGCGGCGATCACGGCGATTTCGACCGTGAACTGCGGCGCGGCCAGTTTGGATTCGACGGTGGCGCGGGCAGGCGCGCAGTCCTTGGCCACCCACGCGTCCCAAACGGCATTCATCTCTGCGAAGCCGGCAATGTCGGAAAGCCAGATCGAGGCGGACAACAGCTTGGTCTTGTCGGTGCCGGCCTTGGCCAGAACCGCGTCGATGCGGTCGAGGATGTTCTTGGTCTGGGCCGTGACACTCTCGCCGCCGGCATCGAGCGCGACCTGGCCCGCGACATAGACCGTGTTGCCGTGGACGACCGCCTGGCTCATGCGCGGGCCAACGTCAATTCGGGTGATGCTGCTCATTTGAAAACACTCCAGGTTTGGTTCGATTGCGTCGTCACTATATGTCGACACAAGTGTATCCACAAGAGGATTGTGGACTGCACTTCGCCGTGCCATTAGTTCGGCGACGCGAGAGCGAGAGCCGACTCGAACCAAAGACCAGACGGCCGGAACGGAGCCAAGGGTGCAGAAGACAGCCAAGCCGAAGAAGCCGGGGCGTGCCGCCGACAGCGTCGAGAAGGTCTATGAGGCGGTGAAGGAACTGGCTGTCGATTACCGCTTCAAGCCGGGCGAGCGCGTCAACGAGGTCGAGCTTGCGACACGGCTGGGCGTGTCGCGCACGCCGGTGCGCGAGGCGCTGAACCGGCTGGCGCGCGACGGCTTCATGAGCTTCGTACCCAATCGCGGCTTTTATGCCCGCGACATCACGCCGGAAGGCGTGCAGGAACTCTATGAACTCAGGGCTGCCATCGAGCGCGCCGCTTTTCGCCTGGCCTGCCAGCGCGGTACCGATGCCGAAATCGCCGAGACCATCGCTATCTGGCAGAACAACAGCAATCTCGGCCCCACCACCAACTGGGCCATGGTGGCGGAGGCCGACGAGGCCTTCCACATCGCCATCGTCAAGCTGGCCAAGAACGAGCGCATGCTGGTGGCGCTGGATTCGGTCAATTCGCTGATCCGGTTCTTCCGGCGCATCGACCTTGAAAGCAACCGCCGCCGCGGCGGCACCTATGACGAGCATGCGGCGATCATCGATTGCCTCAGGCGTCGCGATGGCGACGCCGGCGGCGAGTTGATTGAGCGCCATATCACGCTGAGCTCGGCCCATGCGGTCGAGGTGACCAAGGAAGGCCTGGCCCGGATCTTCTTCGGCAGACCCGACTAGCCGCGCGCTGTGTTTTCCCCTGTTTAGAACGCAACGGCCGAGCGGCCGGCGTTGCAACAGGGTTCCGCCTGTGCAGACGTAGCGGCTGCCGCGCCGCTGGCTTGGCCTTCAGGGATTGGGAGAAGTGAATGGGGCCTCCGGTCGATCCGGTTCCCGCAGGGGATAGCCAGCCTAAGTCAGCCGATGTCGTGATCGTCGGTGGCGGCATCATCGGCGTCAGCACGGCGCTGTTCCTGGCCAAGCGCGGCGTATCGGTCGTCCTGTGCGAGAAGGGACACATCGCCGGCGAGCAGTCGAGCCGCAACTGGGGCTGGTGCCGGCGCATGGGCCGCGACCCGCGCGAACTGCCTCTGATCGTCGAGGCGCTGAAGATGTGGGGCGACATCGAGCAGCTGGTCGGCGAGGATGTCGGCTTCCGCCGCACCGGCATTCTCTATCTCTGCCAGGACGAAAGCGACGTCGAGCATCATTCCGAGTGGCTGAAGACGGCCGGCGACTATGCGCTCGACACGAGGATGATCGAGGGCAGGGCGCTCGCCGATCTGATGCCGGGCGCACAGAAGAATTTCCGTGCAGCACTTCACACGCCAAGCGACGGCCGCGCTGAGCCGCAGAAAGCGGCGCCCGCGATTGCGCGCGCCGCACGAAGAGCCGGCGCGCAGATCCTGTTGCGCTGCGCCGTGCGCGGGATCGAGACCGAGGGCGGCCGCGTCAGCGGTGTCGTCACTGAAAATGGCCTGATCCGCGCCGGAACCGTCGTGGTCGCCGGTGGCGCCTGGTCGAGCCGGCTCTGCCGGGATGTTGGCGTTCGCCTGCCACAGCTTGCCGTGCGCTCGTCGGTCATGCGCACGGCACCTGTCGAGGGTGGTCCCGACGGTGCCGCATGGACCGAGGGTTTTGCTTACCGCAAGCGGCTCGACGGCGGCTACACCATCGCCGACGGGACGATCAGCTACCACCATGTGAACCCCGACAGTTTCCGCTATTTCGCCGACTTCCTGCCGATCCTGTCGCGCGAATGGCGCTCTGTCGGCCTCCGCTTCGGAGACTTCGTCGGCGGCCCGTTCGGGCTGTTGCCGAAGCTGGACGGCGCAGCGAGTGTCTACGAGACGCATCGCACGCTCGATCCGGAGCCTGCCGAAGGCCGGCTCGAGCAGGCTCGTGCCAGCATGGAAAAGGTGTTTCCGGTGCTGAAGGGCGTGCCAACGGTGCAGCGCTGGGCAGGCTTCATCGACGCCACGCCCGATGCCGTGCCGGTTATTGCACCGGTCAAGTCTATGCCGGGGCTGGTGCTCGCCACCGGCTTTTCCGGCCACGGATTCGGCATTGGTCCGGCGGCTGGCCGGCTGACAGCCGATCTCGTTACCAACGACACCCCGTTGGTCGACCCTACGGCCTTCCGTTACGAGCGCTTCATCGACGGCACGAAACACCGGCCGACAACGGGGGTGTGACGCGCAGTCCACCGAATGTCGGGTAGGTCCGGTCCTATCCGAACGGTCGCCCGCACCTCTGAACGAGTAGGTGCGGGCCAACGCCCAAAGGTCCGCGTTTCTATCCCGACAGGTGTTGTGAGGGTCGGGGGCAAAACCGATCATCCTCTCGAAAGCCACGAAAGGGCACGGCGCCCTGAGCAGTCTTCGGGAGGACATATCATGGCCGGCTTCACACAGCTTTTTGTTCCAGGACCGACCAACGTTCCGGAGGTTGTCCGGCAGGCGATGAACATGCCCATGGAGGACATGCGCGCGCCTGACTATCCGACCTTCACCCGCGGTCTGTTCACTGACCTGATGAAGGTTTTCCGCAACGAAACCGGCCGCGCTTTCATCTTCCCGTCCTCGGGCACCGGCGCCTGGGAATCGGCGATCACCAACACGCTCAGCCCTGGCGACCGCGTGCTGATGTCGCGCTTCGGCCAGTTCTCACATCTGTGGGTCGACATGGCCGAGCGCTTCGGCCTCGACGTCGACGTCGTCGATGTCGAGTGGGGCACGGGCGTCCCGGTCGAGATTTATGCCGAACGTCTTGCCGCCGACAAGGAACACCGCATCAAGGCGGTCTTCGTCACCCACAACGAGACGGCCACCGGCGTCACCAGCGATGTCGGCGCGGTGCGCGCAGCACTCAATGCCGCGAAGCATCCGGCGCTGCTGTTTGTCGACGGCGTGTCGTCGGTCGGCTCGATCGACTTCCGCCAGGAAGAATGGGGCGTCGATTGCGCCGTGTCAGGTTCGCAGAAGGGCTTCATGCTGCCGCCCGGTCTCGGCTTCCTGTCGGTCAGCCAGAAGGCGCTGGCCGCTGCCAAGCAGGCGAAGTTCAGCCGCTGCTACTTCTCCTTCGAGGATCAGATCCGCGCCAACGACACCGGCTACTTCCCCTACACGCCGGCGGTGCAGCTGCTGCGCGGCATGCGCGCTGCCCTCGACCTGATCCAGGAGGAGGGCCTCGACAACATCTTCGAACGCCACAACCGTCTGGCGACAGGCGTGCGCAAGGCTGTCGACGCCTGGGGCCTGAAGGTCTGCGCCAAGGAGGCGAAGTGGAACTCCGACACGGTCAGCGCGATCGTGGTTCCCGAGGGCATCGACAGCGCCGAAGTCGTGCGCCGTGCATATCACGGCTACCAGACCTCGCTCGGCGTCGGCCTGAACAAGGTCGCCGGCAAGGTGTTCCGCATCGGCCATCTCGGCTGGGTCAACGAAGTGATGATGTGCGGCGCGATCTCGGCTGCCGAAATGGCGCTGCGCGACGTCGGCGTGAAGGTGCAGCCGGGCTCCGGCGTCGGCGCCGCCCTAGAGCACTATCGCCTGTCGGCCCAGCCGGCCGTCGCCAAAGCGGCCTGAGGGAGGATCGCATGAGCCATACACTCCACCACCTCCGCAAGCTGCGCCTCCAGCGCAGCGAGCTGGCTGTCCCCGGCTCCAACCCGGAGATGATCCGCAAGGCTGCCGACGGCGACGCCGACTACATCTTCCTCGACATCGAGGATGCGGTGGCGCCGCCGGACAAGGAGCGAGCGCGAAAGAACATCATCCAGGCGCTCAACGAAATCGACTGGCGCGCCAAGGGCAAGACCATCTCGGTCCGCATCAATGGCCTCGACACCCATTACATGTATCGCGACGTGGTCGATGTGATGGAGCAGGCCGGCGACAAGCTCGACACCATCCTGGTGCCCAAGGTCGGCGTGCCCGCCGACCTCTATATGGTCGACGCCATGGTCAGCCAGATCGAAACGGCCAAGGGTTTCAAGACCCGCGTCGGCCTGGAAGCGCTGATCGAGACTGCACTGGGCATGGCCAATGTCGAGGCGATCGCCGCCTATGGCGGCCGGCTCGAGGCGATGCATTTCGGCGTTGCCGACTATGCTGCGAGCTGCAAGGCGCGCACGGTCAGCATCGGCGGTCTCAACCCCGACTACCCCGGCGACCAGTGGCACGCAGCCCTGTCGCGCATGACGGTCGCCTGCCGCGCTTACGGCCTGCGCCCCATCGACGGACCATTCGGCGACTTCTCCGATCCGGAGGCCTATATCGCCGCCGCCAAGCGTGCGGCAGCGCTCGGCATCGAGGGCAAGTGGGCGATCCACCCCTCGCAGATCGAACTGGCCAACGCGGTGTTTTCGCCACCGGAAAAGGAGGTCACCCGCGCCCGCCGGATCATCGAGGTGCTGAAGGAAGCCGAGGAGCAGGGCAAGGGCGCCGCTGCCCTCGACGGCAAGATGATCGACGCAGCATCCGAGCGCATGGCGCGCAATGTGCTGGTCATGCACGAGGCAATCGAGCAGTCGGCGCGGTCGCGCACGAGCCTGCCAAACTGAGGAGGAGTGCGACATGGATATTCATGAATACCAGGCCAAGGAACTGCTCTCGCGCTACTCGGTGCAGATTCCGCGCGGCGGCCTTGCCTACAGCCCCGAGCAGGCGACATACCGCGCCAGCGAGATCGGTGGCGGTAAATGGGTGGTCAAGGCGCAGATCCATTCCGGCGCCCGCGGCAAGGCCGGCGGCATCCGCATCTGTACGACCGACAACGAAGTTTCCGACGCTGCCGAAGCCATGCTCGGCCGCAAGCTGGTAACCCACCAGACCGGACCGAAGGGCAAGCTGGTGTCGCGCCTCTATGTCGAGGAAACCGTCGACATCCGCCAGGAGCTCTATCTCGGCATCGTGCTCGACCGTAAGTCGGAACGCGTCATGATCGTCGCCTCCGCCTCTGGCGGCATGGAGATCGAGGAGATTGCCGAAAAGCAGCCCGACTCGATCATTCGCGCCATCGTCGATCCGGGCGCCGGCATGCAGCAGTTCCAGGCCCGCGAGATCGCCTTCGGCCTCGGGCTCGAAAACAGCCTGATCGGCAAGGCGGTCGAGACGCTGCTCGGCTGCTACCGTGTGTTCCGCGACTTCGACGCATCGATGCTGGAGATCAACCCGCTCGTCGTCACCAAGGACGGCAATCTGATCGCGCTCGACGCCAAGATGTCGTTCGACGAGAACGCACTGTTCCGCCGCGCCGAAATCTCGGAGTTGCGCGACAAGTCGCAGGAAGACCCGCGCGAAACCTTCGCCAGCGACCGCGGCCTGTCCTATGTCGGCCTCGACGGCAACATCGGCTGCATCATCAACGGCGCCGGTCTCGCCATGGCAACCATGGACATGATCAAGATGTCCGGCGGCGAGCCGGCGAACTTCCTCGACATCGGCGGCGGTGCGTCGCCCGAGCGGGTGGCCAAGGCGTTTCGCGCCGTGCTTGCCGACAAGAATGTCGAGACCATCCTGGTCAACATCTTTGCCGGCATCAACCGCTGCGACTGGGTGGCCGAGGGCGTCATCAAGGCAATCCGCGAGGTCGGCGTGAAGGTGCCGCTGGTGGTGCGCCTGGCCGGCACAAATGTCGAAGAAGGCCGCCGCATCCTCGCCGAGTCCGGCGAGAAGGTGATCGTCGCCGAGACGCTGGCCGAAGCGGCCGAGAAGTCGGTCGAGGCGATGCGTGCCTATTCCAAATCGAAGAAGAACTGAGGGGAGGTCAAAATGGCAGTACTCTTGAACCGCAGGACGCGCGTCATCGTCCAGGGCCTCACCGGCAAGATCGGCTCGTTCCACGCCGACGACATGAAGCGTTACGGCACCAACGTCGTCGGCGGCGTGACGCCGGGCAAGGGCGGGCAGGTCCATCAGGGCATCCCGGTGTTCAACACCGTCCGGGGCGCCGTGCGTGAGACCGGCGCCGAAGCCTCCATCGTCTTCGTGCCGCCGCCCTTCGCAGCTGACTCGATCATGGAAGCGGCGGAAGCCGGCCTCAAGCTCTGCGTCTGCATCACCGACGGCATTCCCTCCCAGGACATGATGCGGGTGAAGCGCTACATGCGCCGCTTCCGCTACGAAGACCGCATGCGCCTTGTCGGCCCCAACTGCGCCGGCGTCATCACACCCGGACAGGCGCTGATGGGCATCATGCCCGGCAACATCTACCTGCCGGGCCGTGTCGGCATCGTCGGCCGTTCTGGCACGCTCGGCTACGAGGCAGCGTCACAGATGAAGGCGCTTGGCATCGGCGTGTCGACCTCTGTCGGCATTGGTGGCGACCCGATCAACGGCTCTTCGTTCAAGGACATCCTCAAGCTCTTCGAGGACGATCCGGACACGGACGCCGTAGTCATGATCGGCGAGATCGGCGGTCCTCAGGAAGCCGAAGCCGCAGAATGGGCCAGGCACAACATGCGCAAGCCGCTGATCGCCTATATCGCCGGCCTTTCGGCGCCGAAGGGCAAGCGCATGGGCCATGCCGGCGCCATCATCTCCGCCTTCGGCGAATCCGCCCAGGAAAAGGTCGAGATCTTGCGCGAGGCAGGCGTGACGATCGTGCCGACCCCGGCCGCCTTCGGCCCGACCGTCGCCGGCGTGCTCGAGCAGCAGAAGAAGGCCGCCTGACCCGGCCTTCGAGGGGAGCCGGCGCCGACCGGCTCCCCTTTCTCGCCTCGGCCGGAAGATCGGTCTCGATTTTCCCTTCGGTCGATGCGTAGTCTACCGGCGTCGAGGCCCGCACGGGCGGGCGACGCTCCAAGTTCATTCTAGGGAAATGCGATGAAACCTCGGGTTATAGTCACGCGGCGCTGGCCACAGGCGGTCGAACAGATCCTGGCGGAGCGGTTCGACACCACCTTCAACCAGGGTGACGTTCCGCTGAGCCCGACCCAGCTCAAGGCCGCATTCCTGAATTTCGACGCGATCCTGCCGACCGTCAGCGACAAGCTGCCGGCAGCGGTCTTCCCCGACGCTGATGTCCGCACCAAGATCCTCGCCAACTTCGGCGTCGGCTTCAGCCATATCGACACCGATGCCGCCAAGGCGCGCGGCATCACCGTGACCAACACGCCGGGCGTGCTTACCGATTGCACGGCCGACATCGGCATGAGCCTTCTGCTTTCGGTCGCCCGGCGGGCGGGCGAGGGCGAGCGCCAGCTGCGCTCCGGGCAGTGGGCGGGCTGGTGCCCGACCCACATGATCGGCACCAAGGTGACCGGAAAGACCATCGGCATCATCGGCATGGGCCGGATCGGCAAGGCGATGGCCAAGCGGGCGCATTTCGGCTTCGACATGGGTGTCGTCTTCTACAACCGCTCGAAGGTCGACGACGAGGAAACCCGCGCCATGGGCGCACGCCAGCTTGCCAGTATCGAGGAGGTGCTGGCGGCGGCCGATTTCGTCTCGCTGCATTGCCCCGGCGGCGCCGAGAACCGCCATCTGATCAATGCCGACCGGCTTGGCGCGATGAAGCGCGGTGCATTCCTCATCAATACGGCGCGGGGCGACGTGGTCGACCAGAAGGCGCTGGTGGCAGCGCTTCAGGAAGGCCAGATCGCCGGTGCCGGCCTCGACGTCTATGATGGCGAGCCCGACGTGCCGGCGGAACTTATCGGCATGGAGAATGTGGTTCTGCTGCCGCATCTCGGCAGCGCCACGGAGGAAACCCGGGTGGCCATGGGCATGAAGGCGGTCGACAATCTGACAGCCTTCTTCGAAGGCCGCCCCTTACCCGACAAGGTGGTGTGATGATCGACGACCGTTCGGCTCCGGCAGTGACCAGGCTCCGCGAACAGGCGATTGCGCTGTTCCGCGAGGGTGTTGCAGCATCGGACCCCGAACGGGCCGTCATCTCGGCGCTGGACGCGCGTCGTGGCGAGATCGCGAGCGCCAACCGCGTCATCCTGATCGCCTTCGGCAAGGCTGCCTGCCCAATGGCGCGGGCAGCGCTGCCCTTCGTCGGCGACAAGCTGCACCACGCCTGCGCGGTGACCAACCGGGAGAATTTGGCGCTGGTTCCCGGCGTCGAAGTCATCGCGGGTGGCCATCCCTTGCCCGACGAGGGCAGCATCGCAGGGGCCTATGCCGTAGAGCGCGCCGCGCGCTCGGCCGAGTCCGGCGACCTGGTGCTGGTGCTGGTCAGCGGCGGCGGCTCGGCCTTGATCTGCGCGCCGTCGCCCGGCGTGTCGCTGGCCGACAAGATCGCGCTCAATTCAGCACTCATCCGCTGCGGCGCCGACATCAATGAAATCAACGCGGTGCGCCAGCAGTTCTCGCGGCTGAAGGGCGGCCGGCTCGCCCAGCTCGTGTCTGGCGCGAAGATGCTGTCGCTGATCCTGTCCGATGTGCCGGGCGACGATGTCGGCACGATTGCCAGCGGGCCGACCGCCCGGCCATCGGCAAGCGCTGCAGATGCACTGCGCATCATCTCGCGCTACGGCCTGTATGACAGGCTGCCCGCGACCCTTCGCGGCAATATCGACAATCTGCCGTTGACCGGACCTGAAACCAGCTTCGACCATGTCGAGAACGTCATCGTCGGCTCCAACAGCATCAGCCTGCACAAGGTGATGGAGAGTGCGGAGACCAGCTATCCGATGGTGGTCAAGGCCGACGACTGGCTGAGCGGCGATGTCTCCGACGTTGCCGAAATCCTGCATCGCATGGCCATTTTCGCGGCCAACCAGCGCGGTCCCGTTGCCATCGTCGCAGGCGGTGAGCCGACCGTGCGCGTCGCGGGTACCGGCATCGGTGGCCGCAACCAGGAACTCGCCCTTCGTTTCGCGCTGCTCAACGAATGGGCCTCGATCAAACGCCCCTGGGTGTTTCTGAGCGGCGGCACCGACGGTCGCGACGGTCCCACCGACGCGGCTGGCGGAATCGTCGATCCAAGCTCGACGAGCTGGATGCGCAAGCTCGGCTGCAATCCTGTGGCGCTTCTTGAAAACAACGATTCCTATCATGCGCTGGAATCATCGGGCGATCTGCTGATCACGGGTGCCACCGGCACCAATGTCGCCGATCTCCAGATCTTGCTGATGCAGTAGTCGCAGCTTCGGCCACTGCCGGTCATTGTCGCATCGGCGGACAGAATATTCCATTTTCGAAAACGAAGACGTTCGCCGCCGCTATCTGGTTGGGCTCCTTTGCCCAAGGTCAACTTTCGTACCTGTTGTTTCCGCTGCTGAAAATGTTTACTGTCGGTGAAATAGATTCAGCGATCAGCAGCGGGTGGCAACGACATGGCGAAGGCAAAGGCCGCGGAAAAGCAGGCGACTTCGAGGAAAAACGGCAAGGAATCGCATGTCGATGTGCCGGCCGCCGTCGCAAAGGCCGCTTTGGCGCGCGTTTCGCCGCTGCATCAGGATCCGCACGCCGTTCGCGACACCCGCGAAAAGGTACTCGAAGTCGCGATCGGCCATGAGGTGCGCGCCTTCCGCAAGAAACTCGGCATCACGGTTGCCGATTTGGCAGCTGCAACCGACATTTCGCTCGGCATGCTGTCTAAGATCGAGAACGGCATCACCTCGCCGTCGCTGACCACCCTGCAATCGTTGTCGCGGGCGCTGGGCGTGCCGTTGACCTCGTTCTTCCGCCGCTTCGAGGAGGAGCGCAACGCCGTCTTCGTCAAGGCGGGCGAGGGCGTCGATGTCGAGCGCCGCGGCACACGTGCGGGTCACCAGTATACGCTGCTCGGGCACATCGGTTCGGACACGTCAGGCGTGACGGTCGAGCCATATCTCATCACGCTCAGTGAAGATTCCGATGTCTTCCCGACCTTCCAGCACGACGGTATGGAATTTCTCTACATGCTCGAGGGCGAGGTCGTTTACCGTCATGGCAACAACCTCTACCGCATGACCCCTGGTGACAGCCTGTTCTTCGACGCCGACGCTCCGCACGGGCCGGAGGAACTGACCCACCTGCCGATCAAGTACCTGTCGATCATCTCCTATCCGCGCGGTCGCGGTAGCGACTGACCGGCACGGTCGAATTATCTCTGTTTTTCTGATGCTTGATAGCGGCCCGGTTTTCCGGGCCGCTTTCGTTTTGGCGTGCTGCCAGTGATGCCGCGCCGCCTATCTGATGCCGAGGCTGGCTGCTGTGGCGCCAGATCATTTCACCAGGGATAATGCTCGTTCTCTGTCGGGAAAGCCCCGTACGGATTTGGCGCGCGCCCCTGTTTGCCGGCTGGGCTCCGGTCATCATGCGCCGTTGTTTTTCTACAGGAATAAAAAATTCATCACAGTTGAATTGCCCTCGGGAACCTGCTAGCTTTTGTCACAGGCAGCCAATGAGTGGAGGAAACCGGGATGTGCGGAATTGTAGGACTGTTTTTGAAGGACAAGTCGCTTGAGCCCCAGCTGGGCGCGCTGCTGTCCGAAATGCTCGTAACCATGACGGACCGCGGTCCGGACAGCGCCGGCATCGCTATCTATGGCGCTGGCGCGAAGGGCCAGGGCAAGATCACGATCCAGTCGGCATCGCCCGAGCAGGATTTCAAAGGCCTCGACGCTGAACTCGGCAAGAAGCTCGGCACCAAGGTGTCGGCGACCGTGAAGTCGACGCATGCCGTTCTCGACGTACCTGCTGCCAAGCTCGAGGAGGCCCGCGCCGCCATCGCCGAACTGCGCCCCAACGTCCGCGTCATGGGCGCAGGCGAAGCCATCGAGATCTACAAGGAAGTGGGCCTGCCGGTCGAAGTGGTGAAGCGCTTCGACGTCACCAAGATGAGCGGCAGTCACGGCATTGGCCATACCCGCATGGCGACCGAATCCGCAGTCACCACGCTCGGCGCCCACCCGTTCTCGACCGGTCCCGATCAGTGCCTGGTTCACAACGGTTCGCTGTCGAACCACAACAACCTGCGCCGCGAGCTGATCCGCGACGGCATGCGTTTCGAGACCGAGAACGACACCGAGGTCGCGGCCGCCTATCTGTCGTCGAAGATCGCCCACGGTCAGAACCTCGGTGAGGCGCTGGAAAGCAGCCTCAACGATCTCGACGGCTTCTTCACCTTCGTCGTCGGCACCAAGAACGGCTTCGGCGTCGTCCGCGATCCGATCTCCTGCAAGCCCGCCGTCATGGCCGAAACCGACCAGTATGTCGCCTTCGGTTCCGAGTATCGCGCGCTGGCCAGCCTGCCCGGGATCGAGGAAGCCCGGGTCTGGGAGCCGGAGCCGTCCACCGTCTATTTCTGGGAGCACTGAGACTATGCATTCAACGAATCTTGCGACGGCCCCCCTGCACGAGGTCAACTACCAGCCCAAGGTCTTCGATCTGTCGAAGAAGACCCTGCGTGAGTTCAACCAGGCGCTCCACGAAGTGAAGGATGCCGCCGGCGAACCGAACTGGGAAGTCATCAACCCGAAGGGCAGCCATGCAGTAGCAGTGGGCGCCGAGCACCCGATCTCGATCGATGTTCAGGGCTCCGTCGGCTACTATTGCGGCGGCATGAACCAGAACGCCACCATCACCGTGCACGGCTCGGCTGGTCCCGGTGTCGGCGAAAACATGATGTCGGGCACGATCGTCGTGAAGGGCGACGCCAGCCAGTATGCCGGCGCCACCGGCCGCGGCGGCCTGCTGGTCATCGAGGGCAACGCCTCGTCGCGCTGCGGCATCTCGATGAAGGGCATCAATATCGTCGTGCGCGGCAATATCGGCCACATGTCGGCCTTCATGGCCCAGTCCGGCAACCTGGTGGTTCTCGGCGACGCAGGCGATGCGCTTGGCGACTCGATCTACGAGGCTCGCCTGTTCGTGCGCGGCTCGGTCAAGAGCCTCGGCGCCGACTGCATCAAGAAGGAGATGCGCCCCGAGCACATCGCCATCCTGAAGGACCTGCTCGAGCGCGCCGGCATCGCCGACGTCAAGCCGGAGGAGTTCACGCGCTACGGCTCGGCACGCACCCTCTACAACTTCAACATCGACAACGCTGACGCATACTGAGGACCAAAATGACCTACCACAATCCTCCGACGACGCCGCGCAAGTCAGCGACCTTCGATGAATACGCGATGTCCGAAATCCGTCGCGCCGCAGCGACGGGCATCTACGACATCCGCGGCTCGGGCGCCAAGCGCAAGGTTCCGCATTTCGACGACCTGCTGTTCCTTGGCGCCTCGATCTCGCGCTATCCGCTCGAAGGCTATCGCGAGCGTTGCGACACCTCCGTCGTGCTCGGCACCCGCTATGCCAAGAAGCCGATCGAGCTGAAGATCCCGATCACGGTTGCCGGCATGAGCTTCGGCTCGCTGTCGGGGCCGGCCAAGGAAGCCCTCGGCCGCGGCGCAACGCTCTCCGGCACATCGACCACCACCGGCGACGGCGGCATGACCGAGGAAGAGCGCGGCCATTCCAAGCAGCTGGTGTATCAATACTTGCCGTCGCGCTACGGCATGAACCCGCGTGACCTGCGTCGCGCCGATGCCATCGAAATCGTTGTCGGCCAGGGCGCCAAGCCGGGCGGCGGCGGCATGCTTCTGGGCCAGAAGATCTCCGACCGCGTCGCCGAGATGCGCACGCTGCCCAAGGGCATCGACCAGCGTTCGGCCTGCCGTCACCCCGACTGGACCGGTCCCGACGATCTCGAGATCAAGATCCTCGAAATCCGCGAGATCACCGACTGGGAAAAGCCGATCTACGTCAAGGTCGGTGGCGCACGCCCCTACTACGACACGGCACTTGCAGTGAAGGCCGGCGCCGACGTCGTCGTGCTCGACGGCATGCAGGGCGGCACCGCCGCCACGCAGGAAGTGTTCATCGAACATGTCGGCCAGCCGACGCTCGCCTGCATTCGTCCGGCGGTTAAGGCGCTTCAGGATCTCGGCATGCACCGCAAGGTCCAGCTGATCGTCTCCGGTGGCATACGCAATGGTGCCGACGTGGCCAAAGCACTCGCCCTCGGCGCCGATGCAGTATCCGTCGGAACCGCGGCTCTCATCGCCCTTGGCGACAACGATCCGCGTTGGGAGGAAGAGTACCAGAAGCTCGGCACGACTGCCGGCGCTTACGACGACTGGCACGAGGGCAAGGACCCGGCCGGCATCACCACGCAGGACGTCGAGCTGATGAAGCGCGTCGATCCGATCGCGGCGGGCCGCCGTCTGGCGAATTACCTGAAGGTCATGACGCTTGAGGCACAGACCATCGCCCGTGCCTGCGGCAAAAATCACCTGCACAATCTCGAGCCTGAGGACCTTTGCGCTCTTACGATCGAGGCGGCCGCCATGGCTGGCGTACCGCTTGCGGGAACGAGCTGGGTACCTGGGAAGGGTGCCTTTTAAAACCATAAGGATTGGGAGGAGCAATTCATGGGAACGGCCTTCGAAGGCAAAATCGATCAGTCCGAGGTGACAGATCTCCGCGAGTTCGCAAAAACTCGCAACATCAAGTACTTCATGGTCTCTTATACGGACCTGTTCGGCGGCCAGCGCGCCAAGCTGGTGCCTGCCCAGGCCATTTCGGACATGCAGAAGGATGGAGCCGGCTTTGCCGGCTTCGCCACTTGGCTGGACCTCACGCCGGCCCACCCAGACATGCTGGCGGTGCCGGATCCGCTCTCGGTGATCCAGCTGCCCTGGCGCCCGGAAGTCGCCTGGCTCGCATCGGACTGTCTGATGGAAGGCAAGGGCGTGGCCCAGGCACCACGCAACACGCTGAAGCGCCTCGTTGCCGAAGCTGCCAAGGAGGGCATGCGTGTCAAGACCGGCGTCGAGCCGGAGTTCTTCCTCACCACGCCTGACGGCAACCAGATCGCCGACGAGTACGACACCGCCGCAAAGTCCTGCTACGACCAGCAGGCGGTGATGCGCCGTTTCGACGTCATCGCCGAAATCTGCGATGCCATGCTCGACCTCGGCTGGAAGCCCTACCAGAACGACCACGAGGATGCGAACGGCCAGTTCGAGATGAACTGGGAGTATGACGACGTTCTCCAGACCGCCGACAAGCACTCCTTCTTCAAGTTCATGGTGCGCTCGATCGCGGAAAAGCACGGCCTGCGCGCTACCTTCATGCCCAAGCCGTTCCAGGGCCTGACCGGCTCCGGCTGCCACGCCCATATCTCGGTGTGGGATCTCGCCGGCAAGTCGAACGCCTTTGCCGACAAGAACATGGAGCTTGGTCTGTCGGAGAAGGGCCGCTACTTCCTCGGCGGCATCATGAAGCACGCCTCGGCGCTCGCCGCGATCTGCAACCCGACGGTAAACTCCTACAAGCGCATCAACGCTCCGCGGACCGTCTCCGGTGCCACCTGGGCGCCGAACACGGTGACGTGGACCGGCAACAACCGCACCCACATGGTGCGCGTGCCCGGCCCCGGCCGCTTCGAGCTGCGCCTGCCCGACGGTGCGGCCAACCCCTACCTGATGCAGGCCGTCATCATCGCCGCCGGTCTCTCGGGCATCCGCTCGAAGGCTGATCCCGGCCCGCGCAGCGACGTCGACATGTACCGCGAAGGCCACACCGTAACCCACGGTGCCAAGCTGCCGCTCAACCTGCTCGACGCGCTTCGCGCCTATGACGAGGATGGCGAACTGAAGGCTGCGATGGGCGAGGATTTCTCCGCTGCCTACATCAAGCTGAAGCACCAGGAATGGAACTCCTACGCCTCGCACTTCACCCAGTGGGAGCGCGACCACACGCTGGACGTCTAGGACGCCAGCATGGCTCAGCGCCCGGCCTTCGGGTCGGGCGCCGGCCCAGCATTTGTCAAAATTCGCCGGAACTCATGCGATGAAATATTCGATCTTCTCACTCGCCAAGGCGGCACTGTCGGGCCACAAGGGTTGGGACAGGGCCTGGCGCGATCCGGCACCCAAGAGCCACTACGACGTGGTCATCATCGGCGGCGGCGGCCACGGCCTGGCGACGGCCTATTTCCTCGCCAGCGAATACGGCATCCGTAATGTCGCGGTGCTGGAAAAGGGCTGGATCGGTTCCGGCAATGCCGGCCGCAACACCACCATCATCCGCTCCAATTACGGGCTTCCCGGCAACACCGGCTTTTACGAGCTGTCGATGAAGCTGTGGGAGAGCATGGAGCAGGACCTGAACTACAACGCGATGGTCAGCCAGCGCGGCATCATCAATCTCTACCATTCCGATGCCCAGCGCGACGCCTTTGCCCGCCGCGGCAACACCATGCGTATCAACGGCATCGACGCCGAGCTGCTGGATGCCGTGCAGATCCGCAAGGAACTGCCGTTCCTCAATTACGACAACGCGCGCTTCCCGATCATGGGCGGCCTGCTGCAGCGCCGCGCCGGCACCGCCCGCCACGATGCCGTGGTGTGGGGCTACGCCCGCGCCGCCGACCAGCGCGGCGTCGACATCATCCAGAATTGCGAGGTCACCAGCTTCGTTCGCGACCAGAACGGCAAGGTCACCGGCGTGGAAACCACGCGCGGCAGGATCGGTGCCGGCAAGGTCGGTATGGCGGTCGCCGGCAGCACCTCGAAGGTCGCGGCCATGGCCGGCATGAAGCTGCCGATCGAGAGCCACGTGCTGCAGGCCTTCGTCTCCGAGGCGATCAAGCCGCTGATCCCCGGCGTCATCACCTTCGGCGCCGGCCACTTCTACATCAGCCAGTCCGACAAGGGCGGCCTGGTCTTCGGCGGCGATCTCGACGGGTACAATTCCTACGCCCAGCGCGGCAACATGCCTGTCGTCGAAGACGTCTGCGAAGGCGGCATGGCGGTGATGCCAATGATTGGCCGTGTCCGCATGCTGCGCCAGTGGGGCGGCATTATGGACATGTCGATGGACGGCACGCCGATCATCGACAAGACACCTGTCGACGGCCTCTATCTCAATGCCGGCTGGTGTTATGGCGGCTTCAAGGCGACGCCGGCTTCCGGCCTGGTTTTTGCCCATCTGCTTGCCCGCGACGAGCCGCACCATGAGGCGGCACGCTTCCGGCTCGACCGGTTCCGCCGCGGCGCGATGATCGACGAAAAGGGCCAGGGCGCCCAGCCAAACCTGCACTGAAAGCGAGACTACAGGAAATGCGTATTGCATGTCCCTTCTGCGGCGAGCGTGAAAACGGTGAGTTCACCTATCTCGGCGACGCCTCTCCCAAGCGCCCCAACTTCGCAATCGACGGCGGCGAAAGCCCCGAACTCGTCGAGGACGCCTTCTACGATTATGTCTATCTGCGCGACAACGTTGCCGGCGTGATGCGCGAATATTGGTACCATGGCGGCGGTTGCCGCTCCTGGCTGGTCGCCGAGCGCAACACGGTCACCCACGAATTCATTTCGGTGAAGGCAGCGCCAGGTGCTGGCGCCGCCAAGCCGGCGCAGGCAGGAGAGTGACCATGTCGGGCTATTCCCAATCCGAGCCGCTCGGCAGGACAGTGGCTGCCGACGGCGCTACCAGCGCCCGCAGCCAGGCCGCGGCGGCCAGCCAGTCGCACCGCCTGCGCAGCGGTGGCCTGATCGACCGCAAGGTGCCGATGCAGTTCACCTTCGATGGTGCCACCATGACCGGCTTTGCCGGCGACACGCTGGCCTCCGCGCTCGTTGCCAACGGCGTCAAGCTGGTGGCGCGTTCGTTCAAGTATCACCGCCCGCGCGGCATCATCACCGCCGGCTCGGAAGAGCCGAGCGCGCTGGTCGAAATGCGCACCGGCGCTCGCAAGGAGCCCAACACACGCGCCACCACGCAGGAGCTTTATGACGGGCTGATCGCCCAGAGCCAGAACCGCTGGCCGTCGCTGCGCCGCGACTTCATGTCGATCAACCAGCTGGCCGCGCCGATCTTCGTCGCCGGCTTCTACTACAAGACCTTCATGTGGCCGGCGAAGTTCTGGGAGAAGATCTACGAGCCGATGATCCGTCGCGCTGCCGGCCTCGGCAAGAGCGCCGAGCTGCCGGATCCCGATCACTACGACAAGGCCTGGGCGCATTGCGACGTGCTGGTTGTCGGCGCCGGTCCTGCCGGTCTTTCGGCAGCCCTTGCCGCCGGCCGTGCCGGTTCGCGTGTCATCCTGGTCGAAGAGGACAGCCAGGTCGGCGGCCGCCTGCTCAGCGATGGCGGAGAGATCGACGGCATGCATGCCGAGGAGTGGGTGCGCCGCACGAGCGCCGAGCTCGACGCCATAGCAAATGTCCGCGTCATGACCCGCACGGCGCTGTTCGGCGTCTATGACGGCGGCGTCCACGCCGCGCTCGAGCGCGTCAACGACCATGTGCAGGTGCCCGGCCCACATCAGGTGCGGCAGCGCGTCTGGCGCATCGTCGCCAAGCGCTCGGTGGTCACCGCAGGCGCCATCGAGCGGCCGATCGTGTTCCCGGACAATGATCGCCCGGGCGTCATGATGGCGTCTGCCGTGCGCACCTATGTCAATCGCTTTGCGGCCATGCCCGGCCGCAAGGTGGCGCTGTTCACCAACAATGACGATGGCTGGCGCACTGTCGAGGCGATCCAGCAGGCCGGCGGCGACATCGCCGCCGTCATCGATCCGCGCGGCCGCGTGCCGTCGGAGTATCAGGCGGTGGCCGAGCTTTCCGACCTGCGCGTGCTCTCGGGCGGCGTCAGCGGCGTCAAGGGCGGCGTTGACGGCGTGCGTGGCATCGTTGTCACCGACCGCGACGGCCGCACCCAGCAGATCGACGCCGATTGCCTCGCCGTTTCAGGCGGCTGGAACCCCAATGTCGGCCTGTCCTGCTTCCATCGCGGCAGGCCGGTGTGGCGCGACGATATCGCCGCCTTCGTGCCGGGTGACGCGCCCAAGGGCATGGTCACGGCCGGGGCCGCCAACGGTGAGTTCTCGCTCGGTGCTTGCCTGCGCGACGGCCATGCCGCGGGTGCAGCTGCCGCCGCCGAATGCGGTGCCTCGGGCAATGCCGGCGAAGCTTCGGAAGCAGGCGACGAAACCTATGCGATCTCGCCGCTGTGGCAGGTCAAGGCCAAGGGCAAGGCTTTCGTCGACTTCCAGCACGATGTGACTGCATCCGACGTGACGCTGGCGCAGCGCGAAGGCTTCGAAAGCGTCGAGCATCTCAAGCGCTACACCACGCTCGGCATGGCCACCGACCAGGGCAAGACCTCCAACATCAACGGTCTCGCCATCATGGCGGCTGCCACCGGCAGGACCATCCCGGAGACGGGCACGACGATTTATCGCCCGCCTTATGCACCGGTTGCCATCGGCGCGCTCGCCGGCCATCACCGCGACGAGAATTTCCACGCCTGGCGGCTGACGCCGTCGCACCACTGGGCTGCCGCCCGCGGTGCCACGTTCGTCGACACCGGACTGTGGAAGCGCGCGCAGTGGTATCCTGTAACGGGCGAAAAGGACTGGCTGGAATCGGTCACGCGCGAAGTGCTGGCCGTGCGCAACGGCGTCGGCTTCTGCGATGTGTCGACGCTCGGCAAGGTCGACGTGCGCGGCGCTGATGCCGGCACTTTCCTCGACCGCGTCTACATCAATGCCTTCTCGGCGCTCGGTGTCGGCAAGGCCCGCTACGGTCTCATGCTGCGCGAGGACGGCATCGTCATGGACGACGGCACGACGTCGCGTCTCGCCGAGGATCACTATTTCCTGACCACGACGACGGCCAAGGCCGGCCCTGTGATGGCGCATCTCGAATTCTGCCGCCAGGTGCTGTGGCCCGAACTCGACGTGCAACTGTCCAGCGCGACCGACCAGTGGGCGCAGTTCTCAATCGCCGGTCCGAACACGCGCAAGCTGCTGCAGGCGCTGGTCGACCCGAGCGAGGACCTGTCCAACGAGGGCTTCCCCTTTATGGGCGCCCGCGAGGTCAAGCTGCGCGGCGGCGTTACATCCCGCCTGTTCCGCATCTCGTTCTCGGGTGAAATGGCTTTCGAAATCTCGGTGCCGGCGCGTTACGGCGCGGCGATGGCCGAGAACCTGATGATCGCCGGCAAGCCTTACGGCGTGGTGCCCTACGGTACGGAAGCGCTGGGCGTGATGCGCATCGAAAAGGGCCATGTCGCCGGTCCCGAGCTCAACGGCACGACGACCGCCGACGACCTCGGCCTCGGCAAGATGATGTCCAAGAAGAAGGACTTCATCGGCCGTGTCATGGCCGGCCGGCCGGGACTCACTGCACCGGACCGCCAGGTCGTGGTCGGGCTCAAGCCTGTCGACACCAAGCGCAGGCTGCGCTCGGGCGCTCATGTCATCCCCAAGGGTGCCATTCCCGGTCCTGCAAACGACCAGGGCTACGTCACTTCGGTCTGTTACTCGCCGATGATGCAGCAGTGGATCGGCCTCGGCCTTGTCGAGCGTGGACGCGAGCGTATCGGCGAGATCGTCCGTATCCACGATCCGCTGCGGAGCGAGGACTACGACGCCGAGATCTGCAGCCCTGTCTTCTACGATCCCGAGGGAGTGCGCCAGCGTGGCTGATTTTTCCTGGACCACCCAATCGCCGCTGAAAAAGGCGCTCGTTCCCGGTCGTCATGGCGCGGCGGGTGCTACGGCCGGCGTGACGCTCACCGAGATGCGTGACATCGTGCTGATGCAGGTCATGGCCCGCCGCGGCAAGGCGGCTGAAACCGCTAAGGCGGCAAAGAAGCTGTTCGGCGTCGAGCCGCCGGCTTCCCCCAAGGCCGTCAGCGGCAAGGGCGCGACGCTGGTCTGGTCGGGCCCCGACCAGTTCACCGTCTTTGCCCCGCGCAGTGACGAAGTGGCCCAGCTCGAAGCGATGACCAAGGCGTTTGCCGGCTCGGCGTCGCTGTCGGACCAGTGCGACGGCCGCTGCCTGATCCGCGTTTCGGGCCCGCGTGCCCGTGACGCGATCGCCAAGTTCTCGTCGCTGGACTTGCACGACAGCGTCTTTCCGGTCGGCAGCTCAGCCAACACGTCGGTCGACCACACCGCCGTCAATTTCTGGCGCGAAGCCAATGGCGCCGACGGACACCCTGTCTACAGCATGCTGGTCTTTACCAGCTTCGCAGACAGCCTGTGGCACGTGATCCTGGACTCGTCGCTGGAATATGGCGTCGAAGCCTCGAGCGCTCGGGCCGCCTAAGCCAGCCTGACATGAAATGCAGAAAGCCCCGTCCATCTGGCGGGGCTTTTTCATTGGCGCCGAGTTTGGAGAAGCTTGCTATTACCGATCCCGCGTTGCGGGCAAAGCAAAGCCGCCGCGCAGGGTGCGGCGGTCTGCAGATTGGCCACTTTGCTCAGGCGTCGACGCAGGACTTGCGCAGCTGGATCGCCGAAGCGCTGGGACGCAGCAGTGACAGCGTCATGCGCTCGACGCAGATCGGCATCACCAGCTTGGCGCCGTCCGCATAGAGCGAACCGCCCGCCGCGCGGAACGAACCCTTGTCGACGATGGTTTCGAGCACGTCGCGGGTGCGCAGGGGCAGGAGGTCGGTGCAGGCGCTCATGCGCGCAAAGACGTGGCTGATGGGGACGTTGTAGCCGTCGACGGCTACAAGAGGCTCTTCATTGCCTTCCTTCCATTCCTCAAGCGCCTCGAGCGCGTCGTGGAAGGCATTGTGGAGCGTGATGGGCGCGTGACCCTCGTAAAGTTCCGGCAGCACTTTATGCATGTTCGTTCTCCTCAACGGCCTTCGGCTCGTGCTGCGGCGTTCTGTATCGCGGTATAGGACCCCACTTTCATGCGCCTCCCGTATTTGCATAACAGGCAAGATAGTTGCACATGAGTTAAGTTGCGTCCACTGGAAAACAGACGAAATCAGCGTCCCCGCAAACAATCCCTGATGCGTCCGGCACGACAGTCCGAAATGGGCCAACGATGTCATCGTTCGGCCAAGCCGGGCACCACCCGAACGAATGGGAAATCTACCCGTCCGGGCGTTTTCAAAGACAGACAAAGCCTGTCAGCTTCATCTCGGGAAAACAGCATTCCGGGATAACGCGGCTCGCCGAAGCCGCATCCGGTCAACACGAGACGAACGGGTGTCGCTGTGGAGGAAAGCAGACCGCTCAGCTTTCGCGAGGATGTCCGCAGCCTGTTGTTCAGGCTGCTGATGTCGGTCGTAAGTGCACGGGAGCCGGGCGTGGCCGACATTCTGACCGGCCGCGTCAGCCTCGATGCGCTTGCCGCGAGCCAGCGCATTCCGGCGCTGCAGGCGACGGGCATCTGGTTCCAGCTTGCGGCCATCGCCAACGAGCTGCTCGCCATGCGCTCGCGCCGCGAGATGGAGCAGATGGGCGGCGCCGACGAGGTGGTCGGTTCCTTCTCCAATGTGGTCGGGGAGATCGCCGCCGCCGGCTACCCGGCCGAGGACATCCAGGCCACCCTAGATGCGCTCAGCGTCGGTCCGACGATGACGGCACATCCGACCGAGGCCAAGCGGGTCACCGTGCTTGAAATCCATCGCCGCATCTATCGCAAGCTGACCGAGCTCGAGCAGCAGCGCTGGTCGCCGCGCGAGCGTGAGCAACTGATCGACGACTTGAAGAGCGAGATCGAGATCCTCTGGATGTCGGGCGAGCTCAGGCTCGAGCGCCCGTCGGTCGAACGTGAGATCGCCTGGGGCCTGCACTTCTTCCGCGAGGTGATCTTCGAGGCGACGCCCAAACTCTACGATGCGGTCGAGGACGCGCTGGCGCGCCATTATCCCGAATATGACGTCAAGGTTCCGTCCTTCATGCGTTATGCGTCGTGGATCGGCGGCGACCGCGACGGCAACCCGAACGTCACCGCCAAGCTCACCGCCTATGCGCTGACCGAATGCCGCCAGGCGATCATCGGATGGTACGTCAGCCAGGTTCGTAGGCTGCTGACCGTGCTGAGCATCAGTGCCAACGTCGTCGACATCCCCGAGGACTTTTCGCGGGCGCTGGCGCGCGCGCTGCATCGCACTCATGCCGCTTCGGAGATCGTCGCGCGCAATCCCGACGAACCGCTGCGCCAGTTTGCGGCTGCCATGCTGGAGCGGCTGCTGGCCATGCGCGGCGAAGCTTCGGCCAAGCCCTACACCCGCGCCGAAGCGTTCAAGTCGGACCTGCGCGACCTCGAAAACGTGCTCTGCGCGATCGGCGGCAACCTGGTGTCGCGGCGTTTCGTGCGGCCGCTGCGCCAGCAGGTCGAAAGCTTCGGCTTCCGCACGGTGTCGCTCGACATCAGGCAAAATTCGACGGTCGTGAACCGGGTGCTGGCAGAGTTGTTCAAGACGACGGACGGCCAGGCCGCGCCGGCGGAGGGATCGCCCGCCTGGGACGCGCGCATCCGCGCTGCCCTTCATTCAGGCGAACAGCTTGAGGTCGATCGCCAGAAGCTGTCGGACGAAGCGCGCGAGCTGCTCGATCTTTTCGACGTCATCCGCGACGCCACGACAACCATGAACGGTGGTGCGGTCGGCGCCTTCATCCTGTCGATGACGCGGTCGAGCGACGACCTTCTCGCCGTCTACCTGCTTGCGCAATATGCGGGGCTGGCAACCGCGCTCGATGGCAGCGGCACGATCAATCTGCGCGTCGTGCCGCTCTTCGAGACCATCGCTGATCTGCGCGCCGCGCCCGACATTCTCGACCAGCTTCTCGGTGTCTCGATCGTCCGCCGCTCGGTGCGCGATTTCGGCAACCGCCAGGAGGTCATGCTCGGATACTCCGATAGCAACAAGGATGGCGGTTTCCTCGCCTCCAATTGGGAGCTCAACAAGGCCCAGCGCCGCATCACCGCGCTTGGCACCAAGCGCAAGGTCAGGATCAGCTTCTTCCACGGACGTGGCGGCTCGGTCAGCCGCGGTGGCGCACCGACGGGCAGGGCGATCGCGGCCCAGCCGGCGGGCACCGTCGGCGGTGCCATGCGCGTCACCGAGCAGGGCGAGGTCGTGTCGTCCAAATTCGCCAATCGCGGCACCGGCCTCTACCAGCTGGAAATCCTTGCGGCGAGCGTCTTTGCCCATTCGGTCAAGTCGCAGAACGAGGCCGAGCTCAAGGACAATCCGGAGTTCAGCGAGGCGCTGGAAGCGCTGACCGGCATGTCGCAGGCCTCCTATTCGGGCCTCATCAACGAGCCGGGTTTCATCGACTATTTCAACCAGGCGAGCCCGGTTGAGGAGCTGTCGTTGCTCAAGATCGGGTCGCGTCCGGCCCGCCGCTTCGGCGCCCGCGACATCTCCGACCTGCGCGCCATACCCTGGGTCTTCGCCTGGAGCCAGAACCGACACATCATGACCAACTGGTATGGCATCGGCAGCGCGCTGAATTCCTTCGTCAATGTCCGCGGCGATGCCGGCCTCGACCTCTTGCGCCAGATGTTCGAGCGCTCGCGCTTCTTCCGCCTCGTCGTCGACGAGGTCGACAAGGGGCTCTATCAGACCGACATGGACATTGGCGGGCTCTATGCCGGGCTGGTGCAGGATCGTGAGGTCGGCGAGCGCATCTACCGCAAGATTTCGGCGGAATACGCCCTGACCCGCAGGATGATCTCAGAGGTCAATGGCGGTCTCAAACTGTCTGAGCGCTTCCCGGCCTTCAAGCGCCATTTCGACCGCATCCGTCCGCAGATGGATTCGATCCACCGGCTCCAGGTCCAGCTGTTGCGCGAGGTGCGCACCCAGGACGGCGCGACCGCCAAGCCCAAGCGCGCGGTCAACGCGCTTTTGCTTTCGATCAATTGCATTTCCGCCGGCCTCGGCTGGACCGGATGACCTTCAGGAGGACCGAGATGAACATCCCCGCAAGACCCGGCATTGGCAGCGCCCGTCACTTCTTCCGCACCGGCGTGGCCCAGGCCGACCCCGCCGTCAACGACTCGATCAACCGCGAGCTCAACCGCCAGCGCGACGAGATCGAGCTGATCGCTTCCGAGAACATCGTTTCGAAAGCGGTGCTCGAAGCGCAAGGGTCGGTGCTGACCAACAAATATGCCGAGGGTTATCCCGGCCGCCGCTACTATGGCGGCTGCGCCTATGTCGACGAGATCGAGGATCTGGCGCGCGAGCGCGCCAAGACGATGTTCAACTGCACCTTCGCCAACGTGCAGCCGAACTCCGGCAGCCAGGCCAACCAGTCGGTGTTCATGGCGCTGATGCAGCCGGGCGACACGTTCCTCGGCCTCAACCTCGCGGCCGGCGGTCACCTGACCCATGGCGCCCCGGTCAACCAGTCGGGCAAGTGGTTCAACGTCGTGTCCTACGGCGTCAAGCCCGACACGCATCGCATCGACCTGGACGAGGTGCGCGACCTCGCCAAGAAGCACCAGCCAAAGGTGATCCTGGCCGGCGGCTCGGCCTATCCGCGCATCATCGACTTCAAGGCATTCCGCGAGATCGCCGACGAGGTAGGCGCCAAGCTGTTCGTCGACATGGCGCATTTCGCCGGCCTCGTTGCCGGCGGCGTTCACCCCAATCCTCTCGATCATGCCCATGTCGTCACCACCACCACGCACAAGACACTGCGCGGTCCGCGCGGCGGCATGGTGTTGTCCAACGACGAGGAGATCGGCAAGAAGATCAATTCGGCTGTGTTCCCCGGCCTGCAGGGCGGTCCGCTGATGCACGTCATCGCCGCCAAGGCGGTGGCTTTCGGCGAGGCGCTGACGCCCGAGTTCAAGGTCTATGCCGCCAACGTCGTTTCCAACGCCAAGGTGCTGGCCGAAACGCTGCAGGAGGGTGGGGTCGACATTGTCTCAGGCGGCACCGACACGCATCTGATGCTGGTCGATCTCCGTCGCAAGAACCTGACCGGCAAGGCGGTGGAGGCGGCCCTCGGCCGCGCCTACATCACCTGCAACAAGAACGGCATTCCTTTCGACCCGCAGGGACCGATGGTGACCTCGGGCGTGCGGCTCGGGACGCCGGCCTGTACGACGCGCGGTTTCATGGCGGAGGAATTCCGGCAGGTCGGCCGTATGACCATGGCCGTCATCGACGGGCTGGCGGCCAATGGCGAGGCCGGAAACGCCAAGATCGAGGCCGCGGTGCGCGAAGAAACGCACGATCTGGTCGGACGATTCCGAATCTACGACTGATTCCTGTCGCTGGAGAGCGGGCATGGCGAGGTGACATCAGGTTGGATCGGCTCAACTGGAAACGCTGATTTCGGTGGCGAGCCTATGCAGCGAGACAACAAGCTCAGGGTCCTGATTGCCGAGCGCAATCCGCTTGTCATATCGGCCCTGCGCGATCTCATCGGCCGCGACGAACGTTTTGCCTTTGCCGAGGGCGTCCAGACGGGCGACGCCTTCGTGCGGGTGGTGGCCGAGGCCCAGCCTGCTTTCGACATCGCCATCGTCGGCTGGAAACTGGCCGACATGGATGCCGCCGAGGTGCTGATGGAGCTCAACCGCCGCCAGCTCGCGGCGCGGGTTGTCATCTTCTCCAACGACCACGACATCGGCATCCTCAAGCAATGCGTGCGGTTGGGCGCGCAGGGCTTCTGCTACCAGTTCGACGACCCCTGCATCCTATTCGACACGCTGCTGGCGGTCGCCAATGGTCGAATCTGCATTCCCTATGTCGATGTCGCCAAGATCAACGAAACGCCGCTGTCGCGCCTGACCACACGCGAACTGGAGCTGCTCGGCGTGCTCGCCGACGGTTGGACGAACCTGCAGATCGCCACCCGCACCGGTATCTCCGAAAACACGGTGAAGTACCACCTCAAGAATCTCTACGACAAGCTCGGCGTCCGTAACCGCGCCATGGCTGTGGCGCTCTACGCCAGCGAAAAGAAGCGTGGGCCGCAGGTCTCCGCGAGATAGCTTACTGCCTGGCGAGCGCCGCCTTTTCGTCGGCTTCTGACAGAGGCGCGCCGGCGCCGATCGTCGTCAGGAAGGCGTCGACGGTCTCGGTGGCGCCGGCCGGTTGATAGGCGCCGGTGCTCGCAGCCGGGCCGGCAACAGCAAGGCGCAACGACCATTCCTGGCCGTCGCGGCAGGCGACCGTCACGGTCGCAGCGCCGCCGGCCTGCTTCAGCTCGAACTCGCGGCACAGTGTGCCGCCGCCGTCGCGGAAGCTCGAAACAAGCTTCATCGAACCGTCGGCGACAATTGCCTCGGTGCCCGATGCAGCTGTGTCGAGGGTTCTGACCATCGCCGGATCGGCGATACCCGCCAGCGATGGTGCCGAGGTGCCGGGCGCATTTGCCTGGCCGGCGAGATATCCGCCGACGCCGAAGGCGACGGCGGCGAGCGATGCCGCCAGCGGCATGACCCAGCTCGGGTGCGTCGACCGGCGTGCCGGACGCAGATGCACGACATTTTTTTCCGGCTGTGCGGGTTCGCTCTTGGGCTGGCGCGAGGCGGCGACCATCGCCTCTACCGAACGCGTCAGGGCTTCCGGCACCGGCTCGTCGATCAGCGGCTTGAGCTCCGATGCGACGGCGGCGCGGCTTTCGATGAAGGTTGCGACCCGCATCACCAGTTCGTCGTCGGTCTCCATGGCCGCTTCGACGCGCGCGGTCGTCTCCGCGTCCAGTTCGCCGTCGGCGAAGGCCATCAGTGTCTCGTCGTCGAATTGCTGGCTGCTCATGGATTTCGCCCTTTTGCGGGAGAACGGTCGGCTGCGGGGTTTATTCCGGCAGCCTCCGCGAGATTCTTGCGGGCGCGGGCAAGCCGGCTCATCACGGTGCCGATGGGGATGGCCAGCACCTCCGCCGCCTCCTTGTAGGACAGATCTTCGACGCAGACGAGCAGCAGCACCTCGCGATGTTCGTCGGGCAAACCGTCGATGGCGCCGGCCACGCTCTTCAATGTCAGTCGCGCTTCGGCCTCACGCTCGCCGGTGTCGCCTGATATGTCGTGGCGTTCGGCGATGTCCTCGGTCGGCCCCGCGGTCTTGGCTCGGCGAACCTGGTCGATCCACAGATTGCGCAGGATGCGGAACATCCAGGCATCGAAGCGCGTGCCCGGCTCGAAGCTGCCTTGCGCCGCCAGCGCCCGTTCGCACGCCGCCTGCACCAGATCGTCGGCGATATCGCGCGACCGGCATAGCGAGATGGCGAAGCGGCGCAGATTGGGCAGGAAGGCAACCAGCCGGTCGCTCACCTGAACATCGTCACCTTTCATGCGGTTCCTGTCGTGATCGTCGATGGAATAATCGGGACATCCGTCCGTTGGCCCCAAAATGCACAAATGCCGTCGAAATGATATGGGATGTCAGAAGTCTTATGTGGAACGCTAACAGTTGTACTGCCTGCACAGGGACGGATAAGAGGACTGCCATGCCTGTCCAGATTTCGCACCGCCTGACCGTCTTTGCCCTGGCGGCCCTGCTCGCCACTTTCGGCGCGCCGCTCGCCGGGCCGTGGCAAGGCCCGGTCATGGGCACGAACCAGGCAATGGCGGATGACGATGACGACGGCGACGATGATGACGATGCCGGTGGCAGCGGCGGCGCCGGTTCGGACCGGTCGCCGTCGGCGCGCGGCGGCGGTTCCGGCGGCCGGCCTCTCGACATTTTCAGGCAGCGGCAGGCGAACCCAAGGCGCGCGGCGCCGAAGCGAGAACCAGCCACGCATGCACCGCGCGAGATCGTGGCGCTGGGGCTCGACGACGCTGCCCTCGCAACGTTGCTTGCGGAAGGTTATGCCGTGCGCGAGCGTGTTGCCGTCGCGCTCGACGGCGGGTCGGCGCTCGTCAAACTGGGTATCCCACGCGGGGTGACGCTCGAGGCGGCCCGCAGTCGAGCGGTCGAACTCGCCCCCGGGGCCGAGGTCGATTTCAACCACTACTATCGCCCCGATCAGGCAGGCAACGAGCGTTGCGGCGCCAATGTCTGCCTGGCGCGACAGGTCGTCGGCTGGCCGGCGGCGGATACCTTTGCCGGGCACTGCACGAAGCCGGCGCGGATCGGCCTCATCGACACCGCGGTCAATGCCGATCATCTCGCTTTCGCCGGCGGCCGCATCGAAACCATCCGGCTGGGGCAGGGCGATCTGCCTGCCTCGGGGCGCCAGCACGGCACGGCCATCGCCGCGCTGCTCATTGGCTCGGCCGAAAGCCGTACGCCGGGGCTCGTTCCTGGTGGAGAGCTGATTGCAGTCGATGCCTTTCATCGCGGCGATGGCAGCGACGACCGCTCTGAAGTCTATGATCTGGTGCGGGCGATCGACCTTCTGGCAGCGCGCGGCGTGCAGGTCATCAATATGAGCCTCACCGGGCCGGCAAATCCTCTGCTGGAAAAGACGGTGGGCAAGGCGACCGAAACCGACATCGTTCTGGTGGCGGCCGCGGGCAATGACGGGCCGCGCGCCGCACCGCTCTACCCTGCCGCCTATGACGGCGTGATCGCCGTCACCGCCATAGACCGCGCCAAGAACCCCTATCGCCGCGCCGGATCAGGCGACCATATCGACATCGCCGCACCCGGCGTGCAGGTCTGGACCGCGGCCTCGGTGAAGGGTGCCCAGCCCAAGACCGGCACCTCCTTTGCCGCACCTTTCGTGACCGCCGCTGCGGCCATCCTAAAGGCGTCCAACCCGGCCCTGGGCGCCGGGGAGGTGGAAGCCCTCCTGCGCCAGAGCGCCGAGGATCTGGGCGTTCCCGGCAAGGATCCCGTCTATGGCTGGGGCCTGCTCAACGGCCGCGCCATCTGCCAGGGCTGAGGCGCTGCCTGGCGCATTCGGGAAGTCTTACCAGACTGTTTTCACTTGCATTTCCGTTTTCCTTGCCGAGGTCGAAAAATAGTTTGCCGGCGACGGAATAGGTTTTGCCACCGCCCGTTCTTCCTGACGTAGCCGCCCTGCGGCGCAGATCAGGAGAACCGAAATGCCAATCCCCAACCTGCCGTATCAGGCGCCACGAAGGCCCGCCGCCGTGAAGGGGAGGGGCCGATGATCGCGCAACTTCTGCTGACGCCATTCGCGGCCGAACTCGTCCGCTTCGGCATCAACCTCACCGGCATGTCGGCGCTGCTGTTCGGCATGTATTACCGCCGCTACCGCGACAAGGAGCTGGTCACCGCGGCGGCCCTGTTCAACATCTTCGTCTTTGCGGTGCTGACCGTGCTGTCGACGGTCCAGTTCGGCGTTGCCGCGGGCTTCGGCCTGTTCGCCATACTGGCGCTGTTCACGCTGCGCTCGGAACCGCTGTCGAAGACCGAGATGACCTATTTCTTCGGCAGTGTGGCGATCGCCGTCATCTGCTCGGTGCAGGGAACGACACTGCCTTTCGTGGCGGTGACCGTTGCCTTCGTGCTCGCCGGTGCCTTTGTCGTCGACCATCCCCGCATGCTGCAATCGGTCAGCGGCACCAAGGTCTCGCTCGACAAGATCAATGTCGCTCTGCTGTCCGACCCGGCAACCATGCGCGCCGAACTGTCCCAGCGTCTGGGCGTCGACGTGTTGTCCTACCAGGTGCTGCAGCTCGACTACATCACGGAAATGGCGAAACTCAATGTCCATTATCGCAAGCACTGATGCGCTCATTTCAAGCGGTTTCGCGCCGATCAGCTTGAAGGCTCTGAACGGTAAGGCCGCCATGTTGGAGCGGCTGGACAACAAATACGTCGTCGACGGCACGGTGTTGATGCAGGCCGCCGGCGATTTCGCAGACGTCTTCGACATGCTGGAAATCGATGGTCGGCGCGCCTTCACCTACGAGACCTGCTATTTCGACGATGTCGAGCGCCGCAGCTACTTCGACCACCATCAAGGCAGGCGGCAGCGGGCCAAGATACGCATCCGCCGCTATGTCGAGACCGGGCTCTGCTTTCTCGAAGTGAAGCTCAAGGACAAGCGCGGGGTCACGATCAAGAAACGCCTCGACCGCGATCCCGAGGGCTTCGGCGTGCTTGACGATGTGGCCTTGGCCTTCATCGACAAGGTCTACCGTGCCCAGTACGGCCAGGCCTTTCCGCATCTGTTGTCGCGCGTTCTCGACATGCGATACCGCCGCATGACGCTGGTGGCGCGGCAGGGCGGCGAGCGCATGACCATCGACAGCGGGCTCGAGTTCTTCGCTGGCGGCGTGCGTCACGCCGTCGACCCCAGCCGGTTCATCCTCGAGACCAAGTCGGCCAATGGCAACGGCGTCGCCGATGGCATCCTGAGGGCACTACACCAGCATCCGACCAAGCGCTGCTCGAAATACTGCGTCGCCACAGCGCTGCTCAACCCCGGAACCAAGCACAACCGCTTCCTGCCGGCGCTGCGCAAGCTCGGCGGAGTTCCCTCACGTCCCGTCCTTCTCCAGCCAAGTTTCCAATAGGAGTGAAAGAGATGATGAAGTACCTCACGGCGGCGCTGCTCGGCGCTTCGACATTCGCGCTCGGCGCGCCCGCCATGGCGCAGCCGCTCGACCTTGCCGTCCTGGATAGCAAGCCCGTGCCGGCGATAGGCCCCGGCGGGCAGTCGATCAACGAACTGTCCGGCCTTGCCTGGGACGCCGACGAAAAGCTGCTTTATGCCGTGTCCGACGATGGCATCCTGCACCAGTTCAGCATTGAGGTCGGCGACGGCAAGATCGTCGCGCTTGAGCCCGTCCTTTCGGTGCCGCTCAACACCGGCGCAACGCCGGCAACCGTGAATGCCGAGGGGCTTGCCGCTGTTGACGGCGACAACCGCAAGGCAGGCGACACCGAACTTCTGGTCGCTTTCGAGGACGGGCCGGCCATCCACCGCTTCCGATCTGACGGCGCCTCGCTCGGAGCCGTGCAGCTGCCTGAGGCGCTGGCCGATCCGGCCAGATACAACGAGCCGAACAGCAGGTTGGAAGCAGTTGCCGTGACAGCCGCGCAAGGTATCGTCACCGCGCCCGAAGAAGCGATGATGGGTGAACCCGGCGACACCCATACCATCCATGGCCTCGACGGCAAAAGCTGGAGCTTCGCCACCTTCCAGCCCAAGCGCAGCAACCTCAAGGCCATAGAGCCCATGCCCGACGGTCGGCTACTGCTGCTTGAGCGCACGCGCGAGCAGAAGGGCGGGCCGAGTGTTGGCCAGCTAAGGGTGCTTGATCCCAAGACGTGCGGCGGCGACGCGCCATGCGCCGTTGAAAATCTCGATCCCGGATCGAGCCCGCTGCTGAACGACAATTTCGAGGGCATGGCCAGCCTGGGCGGAGGCCTCTATCTGCTGGTCACCGACAAGACCAGGAAGGAGGCGCCGGGCATGTTCGTCCTCGTGTCGGTCAAGCCTCGGCCCTGAGTTCTGCGCAAATCCCTGCGAGGCTCGACGGCGACCGGCCAATTGCCGGTCGCCGTCCGGTGTTTTGTCCGATTGGGCAGTCCGCACGACTCTGGTTGGGCGTGCTCCGAAAAAACCATCGCGCGGCGCTGATCCTGCCCGTTTGGGCAGTGCCGGTCGCTCGTTTGCGACCTGCTGCGTAAAATTTCCGACAGTCGGCAAACTGGCAAAAGACGAGCCATTTCAACGGCATTGCGCCTCTCGCAGTCTGCCCTGTGCGACATGTGCGCACATAGGTCGCTTGACAGGAAATTAACTTTGCCGGACATTCCTCAGGGGAAATTAATTTCCCGCACAATGAAGCCGAAAACGGCCATCCGGAGGAGGAAATGGAAGCAACTCTCGTTCATCAAAACGCGGAGCCGGGCTACGACCAGCGCATCGAAAAGATGCATAGCCGCGACCGCGCCGGCCTTGTGGCCTTTATCGTGGTGCTTTGGTGCACCATGCTGTTCGCGCTCTTCAGCGTCTGGTCATACATCTCCGTCCCGGCCATCGGCATCATCCTGGCAGTTGCCTGCGGCCTCGTGCTTGCCTTCAACACGGCTGCGATCTTCGCCATGCTGCGTCACTACCACGAAGACAAGCACTTCATTTACGGCCTCGACCTCAAGCATCTCGACGAGATGCGCCGGCGTAAGCGCTAAGGGGCAGCAACATGGCTTACCAACCTCCAAAACAGAGCCTCGCAGGCCAGGTCTTCGACGTCATCACGCTTCTGGTGCTTACAGTCGGCGCGCTCTACATCCCCCTCTATATGGGGCTCGCCGGCGCCGCCAAGGTGCCAAACCCGATCGCCAACCCGACGTGGGAAGCGCTCGGCCAGAACGCCACCGAACAACAGCAATGGGCAGCCCTCGGCATCACCGACCCGGCTGCCGCCAATGACATCATCACCGCCCGCTTCGACTACAGCTTCAGCTGGGGCGCGCTGATCGTCATGGCAGTGCTGGTCATCGGTTACTTCGTCATGGTGGGCCGCCTTTCCGACCGCGAATACCGCGAAGTCATCGAAGAACGCTTCGGCAAGAAGCGGTAGGAGGCGACAATGGATTTCTGGAACGTTCTTGAATACGCCGCCTGGGCCCTGTCGGCGGTGTTTGGCCTGCTGATGCTCGCCGACCTGGTCCGCATCGATACCACCTACGACAACGAGCTTCTGACCTCCTCGCGCGAAGGCGAGATCGAGGCCACGGCCGAACGCCATTCGATCTGAAGGGGAACGGCAATGGCAAACGTGACTTCAACCGCGCCGGAGGGCGAACGCCTCCAGCTGCTGCGCGTGCTGGGCCCCGCCCATGTCTGGGCGCTCGGCGTCGGCATCGTGCTTGTCGGCGAATATATGGGCTGGAACTTCTCCGTCGGCAAAGGCGGCATGATCGCCGGCCTCGTCGCCTGCTGGGTGGCCGGCCTGCTCTACACCTGCGTCGCCATGATCGACTCCGAGGTGACCTCTACTGTCGCCGCGGCCGGCGGCCAGTACGCCCAGGCCAAGCACATCGTCGGCCCGCTCATGGCCTTCAATGTCGGCCTCTTCCTCGTCATGGCCTACACCATGCTGGAAGCGGCCAACGCCATCACCGTCGGCTTCCTGCTCGACACGGTGGCCGGCATGCAGGGCCATTCGGGCCTCAACCAGCAGCCCTTCATCATCCTCGCCATCATGTTCCTGGCGTGGCTCAACTATCGCGGCGTTCTGGCGACGCTGACCTTCAACCTGGTCATCACGGCAATCGCCTTCGTCGCCATCATCACGCTGTTCGTATCGGTGCAGTTCGGCGCCTCGGCCGTGCCGCTCGATTTCTCGGCCATCACGTCCGACCCGCTGCCTTACGGCTGGGTCGGCATCGTGGCGGCGCTGCATTTCGGCCTGTGGTATTACCTTGGCATCGAAGGCACCTGCCAGGCGGCCGAGGAAGTGCGCTCGCCCGCCCGCTCGCTGCCCTACGGCACCATGGCCGGCATCATGACGCTGCTGATCGCGGCGACCATGACCTGGTATGTCTGCTCGGGCCTCGTGCCGTGGGAGTATCTCGGCCAGGCCGGCACGCCGCTGTTCGACGCGGCGCGTGTCACCGGAAGCACCGGGCTGATGGTCCTGCTCTTCGTCGGCACGACCTTTGCCACGCTGGCCTCGGCCAATGGCTGCATCAACGACGCGTCGCGCGCCTGGTTCTCGATGGGTCGCGACCGTTATCTGCCGAGCTGGTTCGGTGCCGTGCATCCGGTCTACCGCACGCCCTATCGTGCCATCGTCTTCCTGGTGCCGATCGCGCTGATCTTCGCGCTCGGTGCACCGCTCGACCAGGTCGTGACCTTCTCGATCCTGTCGGGCCTGCTCGGCTACACCTTCATGACCTTCAACATGGTGATGTTCCGGAACAAGTGGCCGCTCGACACGATCAAGCGCGGCTATGTGCATCCGCTGCATCCGCTGCCGACGATCGTGTTGCTCGTTCTGTGCTCGACCGCCTATTTCGCCGTGTTCCTTGGCTATGGCACGCAGCTCAGCGCCATGATGTGCTTCTACATCGTCGCCTCGCTCTGGTTCCACTTCCGGCGCTATCAGTTCGTGCGCCGCGGTGACCAGTTCACCATGCCCTGGCCCAAGCCGCTGGGTTACTGACAACAACAAAGACGGCGGCGCATCCTGCGCCGCCGTTGTGCTTTTGGGCGCCCTGATGATCACCACGCTCGCCTTCTCAGTTTTTGTCGCGGCATCGCTCGCCTGGATGGGCGTTCGCGCCATCGGCGACCATCGTGCCGCCCTTGCGCAGCGCGAGGGGTTGCTCAACGAAGCGGCGACGCTTCTTCAAGGCGCCCGCATCGGCCTGTCGTCGGACCGGTTTCCGGTGCTGACCGGACGGCTCCAAGACGGCAGGCAGGCGAAGGTCGAACTCATCGCCGACACCATGGTGACGCGGCGGCTGCCGCAGCTCTGGCTGCGGGTAACGATCAGCGAAAAGACCGAATGCGCGCGTCCGACCATCGGCGCGCTGGCCCGACCGACAGGCGCCGAATATTACTCGCTCGTCCATGACATGCCGGTGTGGATGACGCCGCCTGACACCAATGCTTCACTGCTGATGCGCGGCGATGGCAGTGCCACATCCGAGCAGGCGGCACAGGTCGCAACGCTTTTCCGCTCGCTGTTTACCGACCCCGAGGTCAAGGAGGCGGTGATCACGCCACGCGGCACGCGTCTCATCCGCCAGGCCGCGCAGGGCGACCGTGGCTCGCATATGCTGCTGCGCCAGGCGCGTTTCCCGCTGACGGCGATCCCTTCTGGACTGGTGCGCCAGGCGCTTACCGAGGCGGAGGCCTTGGGCATGGCACTGGCCGAAGACGAGCCGGTCAGTCAGGTCTACGAGGCCGCGTGAGGACAATAATGGCCAAGCCGATCAATCCCTATCTGGTGCTGGCGCTGGCGATCGTGCTGCCGGGCGCCGGACATGTGGCGGTGCGCGACCCCAAGCGCGGACTCGCCTTCGCCTTCTTCGTTCTGTTCTTCGCCATGGTCACCTACATGACGACGACGCCCGAGACCTCGTTCATTGGGCGTCATGCCGGCGGGCTGTTCGTCTGGGCGCTGTCGATACCCGATGCCTATCGCCGCGCACGGATGCAGTCGGTCGTCGCCAGGCGGGCCTGATCTCCCTGTCGGCAATAAAAGAGGGCGGGCTGCCCTGCGTGCAACCCGCCCCAGCAGAGGCCTGTTTGAGTTCGCTGGTCAGGCGGCGGTCTGGGAAATCACGCCGCGGCGGATCTGGTCTTCCTCGATGGACTCGAAGAGCGCGCGGAAGTTGCCTTCGCCGAAGCCCTCGTCGCCCTTGCGCTGGATGAACTCGAAGAAGATCGGGCCGATCACTGTCTTCGAGAAGATCTGCAGCAGGATCTTGGTCATGCCGCCGTCGACCACACCTTCGCCGTCGATCAGGATGCCGTGCTTCTTCATCTTGTCGAGCGGTTCGTCATGGCCGTGCACGCGGCTGCGCGACATCTCGTAGTAGGTGTCGGGCGGGCCGGGCATGAACTTCAGGCCCTTGTCGGCGATCCTGTCGGTGGCGGCATAGATGTCATCGCTGCCGACGGCGATGTGCTGGATGCCTTCGCCCTTGTACTTCCTGAGATATTCCTCGATCTGACTGGTGTCGTCCTTGGACTCGTTGAGCGGGATGCGAATCTTGCCGCAGGGCGAGGTGATGGCGCGGCTGACGAGGCCGGTGATGCGGCCGTCGATGTTGAAGAAGTGAATCTGCTTGAAGCCGAACAGCTCGCGGTAGAAATCCCACCACTTGTCCATGTTGCCGCGATAGACATTGTGGGTCAGGTGGTCGAGGAAATAGAAGCCGACGCCCTGGGGCTTGGGGTCGCGCTCGGCGATCCATTCGAAATCGACATCATAAGCCGAGCCTTTGGCGCCGTACTTGTCGACGAAGTAGAGCAGCGAGCCGCCGATGCCGACGATGGCAGGCACGTCGAGCGCCTTGTCGGCGCCGGTGTAGGGCACAGCGCCCTTCGACACCGCGTGGTCGAATGCGTGCTTGGCGTCGACCACCCGCCACGCCATCGAGGCAGCGCAAGGGCCGTGCTCGTCGACGAAGCGCATGGCGTGGCTGCCCGGCTCGGCGTTGACGATGTAGTTGATGTCGCCCTGGCGCCAGACGGTGATCTTCTTCGTCTTGTGGCGCGCGACCGGCTGGTAGCCCATGCGCGTGAAAAGCTCTTCCAGCTTCTCGGGCTCGGGATGCGCGAACTCGACGAACTCGAAGCCGTCGGTGCCGGCGGGGTTGTCGGCGCTGATCCTGGCCGGCGGCGCATCGTGCGGGAACGGACCCATGGAAATTCCTCCTCTGAAAACTGGTAGCGCATATTGTGCTCCCGATTTCATGCAATGTGCTTGCATTTTGGGCTCTAGTGGGTCGATCTATGCGTGAAACGTGCATGGATGAGGAGTATGGTGCAATGAATGCGGCGCTCGACCAGTTCGACCTCAAGATCCTGCGCGAGCTTCAGCGCGACGGACGGCTGACCAACAACGAACTGTCGGAAAAGATCGCGCTGTCGGCGTCGCAATGCTCGCGCCGCCGCGCCCGGCTGGAGGCCGAGGGCTTCATCCGCGGCTATCAGGCCATGCTCGACCGCGAGCGGCTCGGGCTCGATCTTCTGGTGGTGATTTCGGTGACGCTCGCCACCCACAACCGCGACAACGCCCAGCGTTTCGCCCGGCTGGTCAACGATCTGCCCGAGGTGCTCGAGGCCTATTCGCTGACCGGCGAGATGGATTACTACATCAAGGTCGTGGTGCGCGGGCTGTCGGACCTGTCGCGCTTCGTCAACGAGGTTCTGTTGCCGCACGATTCGGTGCAGCACGTGAAGACCGCGATCGTGCTGACGACGTTGAAGCAGTTCGGGCCGCTGCCGATCGGGTAGGGGCGTAGATGTCTTAGCCGGCGTCTGGGGCAGTCCTGTGCCGGTCGGAGCGCGAGCTCTGGACGGGTGCTAGTCGCCATGCCGTGACACCAAAGAGACCAGAGGCGGGGTGGAGATGGTTGTACCCCTGTCCTGATTGTAAGGGTGACAGCCTACCTGGCCTATCGCTGCAGCTTTGGCCTTGCCAACAGCGCCCGCTCGACATCCGCCAGCCCCGCCTCGATGCGTTCGATGGCGCCCGCGCCGAGCGCCTTTTCGAGGGTCGCCTGGTAGCTGTGGGCGAGGTCGGCGATCTCGCGATAGGCCTTGAGACCGGCAGCCGTCAGTTCCAGATGCTCGACACGGCGGTCGGTCTCGTTCTCGCTGCGCTTCAGCCAGCGGCGTTCCTCCAGCGCTGCCACCGCACGGCTGACCTTGGTCTTGTGCATGTTGGAATGGACGCCGATCTCGGTCGCGGTCATACGGCCGACGCTGCCGAGCGCCGCGAGCGCGCGCCATTCGGGTCGCGTCATCTGGAAACGCTGCTTGTATTCCCTGGAAAAGCTCAGGCTGATCAACTCGGCCGCCCGGTTCAGCCGGTAGGGCAGAAAACTTTCCAGGTCGAACGCGTCCGGCATCTCAAGCCTTTGATAGTTACAAAATCAATGGTTACACTTGCAACCATCTCGACGTTCTCACGTCCGCCAGGGAGGTGCAAGACATGCTGGACAAAGCCACCAAACAAGCGTCGCTCGCGACTGCCGCCGGATACATGCCAGGCTTCGGCAACGACTTCGAGACCGAGGCACTGCCGGGTGCGCTGCCGCAGGGCCAGAACAGCCCGCAGAAGTGCAATTACGGCCTTTATGCCGAGCAGCTGTCGGGCTCTCCCTTCACCGCGCCGCGCGGCACCAACGAGCGCTCCTGGCTCTACCGCATCCGCCCGAGCGTGCGCCACACCAAGCGCTTCTCCAATGCCAGCTACCCGCACTGGAAGACCGCGCCTTGCCTCGACGATCATTCGCTGCCGCTCGGCCAGCTGCGCTGGAACCCACTGCCGGAGCCCGCGGGGAAAATCAGCTTCATCCAGGGCATCCGCACCATGACGACGGCGGGCGATGCGATGACCCAGGTCGGTATGGCGGCGCATGCCTACATCTTCAACGATGACATGGTCGACGACTATTTCTTCGACGCCGACGGCGAGTTGATGATCGTGCCGCAAGTGGGCACGATCCGCATCTTCACCGAAATGGGTGTCATCGACGTCGAGCCGTCGGAGATCTGCCTGGTGCCGCGCGGCATGATGTTCAAGGTTTCGCGCCTGGGCGATGCTGCCTTCCATCGCGGCTATATCTGCGAAAACTACGGCGCCAAGTTCACGCTGCCGGATCGCGGGCCGATTGGTGCGAATTGCCTCGCCAACCCGCGCGATTTCAAGACACCGGTTGCCGCCTACGAAGACAAGGAGACGCCATGCCGCGTGCACGTCAAATGGTGCGGCAAGTTTTATGTCACCGAGATCGGCCATTCGCCGCTCGACGTCGTTGCCTGGCACGGCAACTATGCCCCGTTCAAATATGACCTCAGGACCTTCTCGCCTGTCGGCGCAATCCTGTTCGATCATCCGGATCCGTCGATCTTCACGGTGCTGACGGCGCCGACCGAAGAAGCAGGCACGGCCAATGTCGACTTCGTCATCTTCCCGCCGCGCTGGCTGGTGGCTGAACACAGCTTCCGGCCGCCCTGGTATCATCGCAACATCATGAGTGAGTTCATGGGCCTGATCCACGGCCAGTATGACGCCAAGGAAGAGGGGTTCGTGCCGGGCGGCATGAGCCTGCACAACATGATGCTGCCGCATGGACCTGATGCGATGGGCTTCGAGAAGGCCTCGAACGGCGAGCTCAAGCCGGTCAAGCTCGATCACACCATGGCCTTCATGTTCGAGACGCGTTTCCCCCAGCAACTGACGAAGTTCGCCGCTGAACTGGAGACGCTGCAGGACAACTACATCGATTGCTGGGACGGGCTCGAGCGCAAGTTCGACGGCACGCCCGGTATCAAGTGAAGCATCAAGTGAGGACGTAAATGAAGCTCGCTACGCTGAAGGACTCCACCCGCGATGGCCGCCTGGTCGTTGTCTCGAAGGACCTGACCCGGTGCTCCGAGGTCGGCCATATTGCTCGGACGCTGCAGGCAGCGCTTGACGACTGGGCCCATGTCGGCCCGCGCCTCGCCAATGTCGCCGAGGGCATCGAAACCGGTTCGCAGCCGACCATGCGTTTCCATGAGCACGATGCAGCCTCACCCTTGCCGCGCGCCTATCAGTGGGCCGACGGCTCGGCCTATGTGAACCATGTCGAGCTGGTCCGGAAGGCGCGGGGCGCGGAGATGCCCGAGAGCTTCTGGACCGATCCCTTGATGTATCAGGGCGGTTCGGATTCGTTCCTCGGCCCGCGCGACGCCATTGTCATGGCCGACGAGGCCTGGGGCATCGACCTCGAGGGTGAGGTGGCCGTCATCGTGGATGACGTGCCGATGGGCGCCAGCCGCGACGAGGCACATGCCGCCATCCGCCTGATCCTGCTGGTCAACGACGTGTCGCTGCGCGGCCTGATCCCGGCCGAACTCGCCAAGGGTTTCGGCTTCTTTCAGTCCAAGCCCTCGACCGCATTCTCGCCCGTTGCGGTGTCGCCCGACGAGCTGGGCGAGGCCTGGTATGGCGGCAAGCTGCATCTGCCACTTATGGTTTCGCTCAACGGCAAGACGTTCGGCCGGGCCGACGCCGGTGTCGACATGACCTTCGATTTTGCAACGCTCGTCGCGCATGCGGCGAAGACCCGGCCGCTGGTCGCCGGCACGATCATCGGCTCGGGCACGGTGTCCAACAAGCTCGACGGTGGCCCCGGCAAGGCGATTTCCGAGGGTGGGGCGGGCTATTCCTGCATCGCCGAAATCCGGACCATCGAGACCATCCAGCACGGCCAGCCGACGACGCCGTTCCTGAAGTTCGGCGACCAGGTCCGTATCGAGATGCACGACCGCTCGGGGCACTCGATCTTCGGGGCCATCGAGCAGACCGTCGAGAAATACGAGAAGGCGTGAGCCATCATGAGCGAGACCGTCCTGTTCGATTATTGGCGTTCGTCGGCGAGTTATCGCGTGCGCATCGCCCTCAACATGCTGGGGCAGGATTTTCGGCCCGTGTCGGTCGACCTGCTGGCGAAGAGCCAGAAATCATCGGAGCATCTGGCACGCAATCCGCAAGGGCTGGTGCCGGTGCTCGACATCGACGGCCACGCCTTCACCCAGTCGCTGGCGATCATCGAATATCTCGACGAAACCCGTCATGCCGGCTTCCTGCCGTCCGATCCGCTCGGCCGCCAGCGCGTGCGCCAGCTCTCCTATGCGATCGCCATGGAAATCCACGCGGTCTGCAACACCGGTGTGATCGCCGAACTGATGCGGCTTGCGCCTGACCCCGAGGCGGCGCGCGATGCCTGGATGCAGAAGTTCATCGGCGACGGCATGGCCGCCTTCGAGAGGCTGCTCGACAACCCTGCGACCGGCACGTTCTGCCACGGCGATGCACCAGGCATGGCAGACTTCTGCCTGGTGCCGCAGGTCTATAACGCTCGGCGCTGGAACGTCGACATTTCGGGCCTGAAGCGGGTGCTGGAGATATCGGCGCGATGCGAGGCGCTCGAGGCGTTTGCAAAGGCGCATCCGGACAGGGCCAAGGGCTGAGGGCGGCTGGTTGCGAGACCACCCCCACCCCCAATCCTTCCCCACAAGGGGGAGGGGGACTTTGGGACCGTGCCGGCGCTCAGTTTCTCAAAAACAGATTGAAGCCATCCAGCAAGGGCAGTTCGCTGCCGAGTTGTTTGCGCATCCAGTATGGCGCAGACCGGATTCCCTCGCCTTTGTGGGGAGGGGCTAGGGGTGGGGTGTTGTCGAGCTGCAGCTACCTCGCCCGCCACGCCTGCGTTCGCTTGATCAGTACCTTTGACAGGAACAGGTGGATCAGTCGGGCTGCGATGTTGGTGTAGAAGATCATCATCGCCATGGCTGCGGCCGGGGCCACGTCGCCGGCGTCGTCCATGTTGAGCACCGCCACCGAGGCCAGCATCGTGTCTTTCGAATAGAGGAACACCACCGCCGACACCGTCGTCATGGCGTTGACGAACAGGTAGATCGAGATGTCGAGGATGGCAGGCAGGCAGACCGGCACGGTGACGCGGGCAAACAGCTTGTAGAAGGGCTGCTTGAGCGAGGCCGCCACCGGCTCGAACTCCTGGTCGATCTGCTTGAGTGCTGTCAGAGCGGTCAGGTGCCCCACCGTGTAGAAGTGGGTGATCGTGCACACCACCAGGATGGTCATGGTGCCATAGAGCCCATGAAGCGGGTTGGCGGGGTCGTTGAAGAAGAAGATGTAGGCAAGGCCCAGCACCATGCCCGGCACGGCCATTGGCAGCATGGCGAGGAACTGGAACGCCGTGCGGCCGCTGCGGAATCCGTCGGTCTTTTCGACCATGTAGGCGCCGACGAAGATGATGACCGTGCCGATGATTGCCGTCAGCGCCGCCAGCCGGATCGAGTTGTAGTAGGAACCCCAGCCGCCGCCGTCCATGCGATCGAAGGCGAAGTGCTTGAAGCCGAGGCTGAGATCGTAGGGCCAGAGCTTGACCAGTGCGGCGAACTGGCTGGTGGCCATGATGCCGAGGATGAAGACGGCGATCAGCGAGCACCAGCCGAGGCAGAGCGTGTCGAAGCCGCCGTTGGGCTTGGGTTGATAGGGCACCGAACGCGCCGACAGCAGCGCCACCTGCTTCTTCGTCACCATGCGGTCGACGATGAAGGCGGCGATTGCCGGCACGAGCAGGATGACCGAGACGACCGCACCCATCTCGAAATTCTGCTGGCCGATGACCTGCTTGTAGATGTCGACGGCCAGCACATTGTATTGGCCGCCGATGACCTTGGGCAGGCCGAAATCGGTGATGACGAGGGTGAAGACGACGAAGGCTGCCGAGATCAGGCCGTAGCGCGCGCCGGGAATGGTGACCGTCCAGAAGGTGCGCCAACGGCTGGCGCGTAGCGACGCGGCGGCCTCGTAATGGCGCTGGTCGGAGATGGCCAAAGCCGTCGAGATGATGATCATCGCATGCGGGAAGGCAAAGAAGATCGAGCCGACGACGATGCCGAGCGGGCCGTAGATCGACGCGCCCATCAACAGGTCCTTGAGCATGCCCTGATTGCCGAACAGGTAGATCAGCGCGATACCGGGCAACAGCGACGGCACCAGGATCGGCACCATGGCGACCAGCTTGAACGCGTCCTTGAAGCGCATGCAGCTGCGGTTCAGCGCATAGGCGAAGCCGAAAGCGAGGCCGACGGTGATGATCGTGCTGACGAGCGCGATGAAGACCGAGTTTTCGATCGAGCGGAACAGCGTCGGCGTCGAGAAGTAGGCGGCATAGTTTTCGAGCCCCAGCGCCCGCGACGGTCGCAGCATCACGCGGCGGAAATCGTTGGAGGTGAGCTCCTGCCATTCCGTGCCGGACTGCGGCTTGAGGCCGACTAGATAGGTTGCATCCGGTGTCGTGCCCCGGATCTTGTACTTCACCGGGCTGCGGAAGCTGAAGTCGGGAAAGAAGCTCGTCGCCTGCAGGCGCCCGTCCGAGTTGGTGGCGAGCTTGGCCAGTGGCACCGCGTTGAGCTTTTCATTCAACGCAGCGGCCGTGATGGGTTCGCCCCAATTGCCGTCCTTGTCGCTGACCTGGAACTCGAACCTGGCGAGGTCGAAGCTGTAGGTCGAGAATGACTTCGACAGCATGATGGCGAGCGGGGCTGCCAGCGCAACCACCAGATAGAGCGCGATCACGACCATCAGGCCGCGCTTGATCAGCTGGTCGCTGTCGAGCCTCAGCTTGAGCGTGCGGCCGACCGGCAGGGCGGTGTCGAGTGCCATCGCCATGTCAGGCGCCCCTGGGATAGATCAGCAGCCGCTCGGCCGGCAGCTCGACGGTCAGCGCCCCACCCTGCGTCAGCGACAGGCGCCGCGCGGCGTTGATGGAGAAGTCGGCGATCAGCGTTTCGTTGCCGAGCGCATGACCGTGCAGCCGCGTGCGCCAGAACGAGCCCAGGAACTCCATCTCGCTGATGGTGACGTCGATCGCGTTGGCGGCGGCACCGTTGGCGAGAGAGCCGGCGGCATGGGGAATGACGTCCTCGGGCCGGATCGCCGCGATGACGGGCGCACCGTCGTCGAAGCCGTTCTGCGCGCAGCTGAAGGTGGCAGCGCCGAAGCCGACGGCGCCCTTGGCTGCCTTGGCCTCGAACTTGTTGGCCTCGCCGATGAAGTCGGCGACGAACAGCGTCGCCGGATGGCGATAGATTTCGGTCGGAGTGCCGATCTGCTCGATGACGCCGTGGTTCATCACCACGATGCGATCGGCCATCGACAACGCCTCTTCCTGGTCATGGGTGACCATGACGGTGGTGACGCCGAGCTTGCGCTGCAGCTCCTTGATCTCGTGGCGCAGATGCGTGCGCACTTTGGCGTCGAGCGCCGACAGCGGCTCGTCGAGCAGAAGCAGGCCGGGCGAAATGGCAATGGCGCGGGCAAGCGCGATGCGCTGCTGCTGGCCGCCGGAAAGCTGTGCCGGATATTTGTTGCCCTGGTCTGGAAGGCCGACGAGCTTGAGCAGCTCGGCCACCCGCTGTTCGATCTCGGCGCGCGGGCGCTTGGTGTTTTCGAGGCCGAAGGCGATGTTCTTGGCGATCGTCAGGTTGGGGAACAGCGCATAGGACTGGAAGACGATGCCATAGTCGCGCTGCGACGGCGGCAAGGTGGAGACGTCGCGTCCGCCCTGATGGATCGAGCCGCGCGTCTGCAGGTCCAGGCCGGCGATGGCGCGCAAAAGCGTGGTCTTGCCGCAGCCCGACGGGCCGAGGAAGCAGATGAACTCGCCCTCGCTGATGTCGAGCGAAATGTCCTTCAGCGCATGGAATTCGCCGAAGGCTTTCCAGACGTTTGCGATCTTGAGATAGGCTGGCTGCTTCAGGCTGGCGGCGGTCATGGCGCTCACTTCAGTCGGAATTCGCGGCTGCCCGGCGAGGGTTTCGTGTCTCATCGTAACCATCCGGCTTGGGGGCAAGGATACGGGCGCGGCACAAGGCAGCGCCCGTCTGTCGAGGTGGCGAAAGATCAGCTCTTCGGCTCGGACTTCGAGTCGTAGCGCTTGGTCCATTCCTCGAGGATGGCGTTGCGGTGGTTGGCCGCCCATTCGAAGTCGTTCTTGATCATCCTGGCTTCGATGTCGGCGGGCAGGTGCGGCACCGGCTTGGCGACGCCGGGCATGGCGACGACTGCATAGCCGACATTGTACATCTCGTTGGCCTTCTTGGAGACCGACCAGTCGAGCAGCGTCTTTGCGGCTTCTTCCTTGGACGTGCCGGCGACGATCGCCGACGCTTCCATGTCCCAGCCGATGCCCTCCTCGGGAATGATGATGTCGATGGGCGCGCCTTCGGCCTTCGACTTGGCGGCCCGGAACTCGAAGGAGATGCCGATCACCGTTTCGCCGGCGGCCGCCATCTTGCACGGCTTGGAGCCGGAATGGGTGTAGGCGGCGACGTTCTGGTGCAGGCCGTCCATGTAGGTCCAGCCATCCTTCTCGCCGAACAGCTGCAGCCAGCTCGACACGTCGAGATAGCCGGTGCCCGACGACGCCGGGTTCGGCATCACCACATGGCCCTTGTATTCAGGCTTGGCGAGGTCCTTCCAGCTTTTCGGCGCGGTCAGGCCGAGCTTCTGGCCTTCGACGGTGTTGAAGCAGATCGAGGCGGCCCAGGCATCCATGCCGACCCAGCTCGGCGGGCTGTCGCTGTCGACGAAATTGGGCTTCAGCTGGTCGGCGCCCTTGGGCGCGTAGGCTTCCAGCATGCCCTCGGACTTGAGAACCAGAAGCGAGGTGGCGGCGAGGCCCCAGACCACGTCGGCCTGCGGATTGTCCTTCTCGGCGAGCAGCTTGGCGGTGATGACGCCGGTGGAGTCGCGGATGAAGTTCAGCTTGATGTCGGGGTGGTCCTGGTTGAACGTCTCGGCATAACGCTTGAGGTCTTCAGCCTCGATCGCCGTGTAGACCGTCAGCTCCGTCTCCGCCCAGGCCGCCGATGACATCAGCAATGTAGCGAGGGCGGCAAGCGCGAAGGATTTCTTCTGGTTCATTGAAATGAGCTCCCATTTGAATCGCTTAGGCACGTTCTGATTGGGAGAGGTCTTGTCGGGCCGCGTGTTGCGCTTGTACCCGTTTGCGCCTCGTCCATGGTCGATAGTGGGAACGAGGGGTCAATAAGTAAAATCTATTCTTTTTATGATCTGGTAGGCTGAGCTTATGCGATGCACAGGGTTGCGACAGACATGTGACAAGGCTGCCGCTTGTTTGCGCAGCAGCGCAAAAATCCCCGGCAAAGACGAGATAGTTGGCCTGGAACTCAGCCGGAGAAAGCGAGCGCGATGACCCCGCAGGCGACGATGACAGCCGAGACGATGCGGGCCCGCCAGGGTCTTTCGCCGAATATGAGAAGGCCGATGAGGGCGGCGATGATGACGCTCGATTCACGCACGGCGGAGACCGCGCCCAGAGGCGCGATGGTCTTGGCGTAGATGACGAGACCATAGGCCGAGACGGCGCCCAGGCCGCCGACGAGGCCGAGCCCGACGGTGCGCAGATCGATGGTGTGGGTCTTCCTGCGCCGGCGGAAGAGCACGAACAGCGTCACCGGGAATTCGAGCAGGAACAGCCAGCCCATATAGCCGAACGGGCTGTCGGAGAGGCGCACGCCAATGCCGTCGATGACCGAGTAGGATGCAATCAGAACGCCATTGATGGCCGCCGCCCCAACCGCCCTTGGGTCGGCATGCGCCGCACCGCGCTGGAAGGCAAGGAAGGCGATGCCGAAGGTGATCGCACAGAGCCCCGCCCAGCCGAGCGGCGGCAGCGTTTCGCCGATCATCACATAGGCGCCGAAGGCGACCAGCGCCGGCGCGAGGCCGCGGGCGATGGGGTAGACCTGGCTGAGGTCGCCCAGCCGGTAGGACTGGAACAGGAAGACGTAGTAGCCGTAGTGGATGACGGTCGACAGGAAGATGTAGATCCAGCTCGCATGCGACGGCGGCGTGGCAAAGAACACCAGCACAAGCCCAAGCGTCGCATGGGTCGCCGATACGGCCGCCAGCACGACGGCGCGGTCGGTTGCCGCCTTGACGACCGCATTCCAGCTGGCATGCAGGAAGGCTGCCACCAGCACGATGGTAAGGGCGAAACCGGACATGTGTTCAGGCTTTCGGCGGCGCCGGGGGAAGAGGCAGGATGGGCAGCGTTCCGGTCGAATGCGACCGGGCAATAGGCAACAGCATTTCCCCTCCAAGCAAATGAGGGAGCGCATGCGCTCCCTCATCCACACTCATCTGATTTGCCGGCTCAAGACAAGGCTCAGGCCCAGGGCAAAGAGAAGGTCTTGACGTTGGTGAAGCTTTTCATGGCTTCGATGACGCCTTCCTTGTAGCCGTTGCCCGAGTCCTTGATCCCGCCAAATGGCGACATCTCGATGCGATATCCCGGGACTTCCCAGATATTCACCGTGCCGACCTGCAGGCCGGCGATGTATTTCTGCATGCGGCGGAAATCGTTGGTGCAGACGCCCGAGGAAAGACCGAAAGCGGTGGAGTTGGACAGCGCGATCAGCTCGTCGTCATTATCTGGGGCCCGCACGATCGGGATGATTGGGCCAAAAGTCTCTTCCATGACCAGTTCCGACTTGTGCGGCACGCGGTCGACGACGATCGGCGGCAGCAATGCCCCCTTGCGGCCGGGGTCGTAGAGCACCTCCGCTCCTTGCTCGGCCGCCATGTAAACCCTGCTTTCGAACAAAGTGGCGGCCTTTTCGTGCACAACGGTACCTAGATCCGTCGATCTGTCCATCGGATCGCCGAACCTGAGCTTCTTCGCCCGTTCGAGCACCATCGGCACGAAACGGTCGGCGACGCTTTCCTGGCACAGGATGCGCTTGACTGCCGTGCAGCGCTGGCCGGAGTTCTTGGTGGCACCCGCCACCGCCAGGTCGGCAGCCTTGGCGAGATCGTCGTCGGAGAGATCGTTGAGGATGATCAGCGGGTCGTTGCCGCCGAGTTCCAGCACCTGGCGCTTGTAACCGGCGGTGCGGGCGATCAGCTTGCCGACCGGCACGCCGCCGGTAAAGGTGATCAGCTCGATGTTGTCGTTGGTGATCATCTCGGCGCCGATGTCGGCGGGCATGCCGGTTACCACAGACAGCATCTCCGGCGGCAGGCCCGCCTCGTAAAGGATGTCGGCGAGGATCAGCGCCGTCATCGGCGTCAGTTCCGTCGGCTTCACCACCACGCAATTGTTGGTGGCGATCGCCGGCGCCACCTTATGCGCCACCATGTTGAGCGGGTGGTTGAAGGGGGTGATCGCCGAGATCGCCCGGAGTGGCTCGCGGGTCGTGAAGATTTTCCGCGCCTTGCCATGCGGGGTCAGGTCGCAGGAAAAGATCTGGCCGTCGTCCTGAATGCACATCTGCGCCGACAGCGTGAACACGTCATAGGCGCGGCCGACTTCATAGAGCGAGTCGGCCTTGGAGATGCCGAGTTCCAGCGTGATGACGTCGGAGATTTCTTCCTTGCGCGCCGCCAGCGCTTCGGCCGTGCGGAACAGGATCTGCTGGCGCTCGTAGCGTGTCAGCTTCGACCTGTAGTTGGCCGCGATCTCGAAGGCCTGGCGGGCGTGTTCGGCGCGCCCCGCCGGCACCGTGCCGATGACGGCGTCGGTGTAGGGATAGTGGACGTTGACGACGCCATCGGCATCGACCTTGCGTCCGGCGATGCGCATCGGCTCATGGCGCACCTTGAACGTCGTTTCAGCCTTGACCATCGTTGGTCCTCCCTCAGGCCTGCGCTGCGGCAAGCGCGGCATAATAGAACGCATCGAAGTTGCGCAGAACCGGCTCGTTGGGCAGTGTCTCAAGCTTGCGGTTGACGATGAATGGCACCGCCTGCTCGGTCAGGCCGCCATGCGAGCGCAGCGGCTCGTTAAGGGCGGCGAGGTCGTGGCGATGCTCACTGGTGCCGATGGTCTTGTTCTCGGTGGACACCAGCACGATGTCACCGATGCGGTCGGACGGCAGCTCGAAGCGCTCGCATGCGGCGGCGTTGTCGATGACGACGTCGATGCCCTCGATGGCGGCGAGGCGCTTCATGATGTCTGCCTGGTCCGCACTCTCGGGCAGGTAGGCGGTGGCGAACGAGCCCAGTGCGCCGTGATGAACGACATAAGGATCGGTGATCGGCAGGATGACGCGGGCGGCGTCCTTGCCCAGCCATTCGTCGAGCAGGTCCTGGACGTAGACCACGTCGGGGGTGCCATCGGCCTTGTGCTTGGGCTTCATGCCGTGGTCGGCGGTGATGACGATCGCCGCACCGAGCGCATCGAGTTCGCCGAGATACTTGTCGAACATCTCGTAGAAGGCATTCGCCTGCGGCACGCCGGGCGCATATTTGTGCTGCACGTAGTCGGTGGTGGTCAGGTACATCACGTCGGGCTTGAATTCCTTGAGCAGCTTGACGCCGGCGGCAAAGACGAACTCGGACAGCTCGGCCGAATAGACCTCTGGCACAGGCTTGCCGAGCCAGGCAGACGCATTGTCGATGCCGTGCTCCGCCTTGGTCGAGACATCCGACTTCTCCGACGAAAAGCAGATGGCGCGGCCTTCGTCAAACTTCAGGCCGCTGCCGAGAAGGGCGCGCAGCTTGTCCTTGGCGGTGACCACGGCAACGCGGGCGCCGGCATCGTAGAAGGCCTGGAAGACGGTCGGCGCGCGCAGGAAGCGCGGGTCGTTCATCATCACTTCCTTGCCGGTCTCGCGCTCGTAGAGATAGTTGCCGCAGATGCCGTGCACAGCCGGCGGACGGCCGGTGGCGATCGACAGATTGTTCGGGTTGGTGAAGCTCGGGATGACCGAGTGGGCTGTGCGTTCGGTGCCCTTGGCGCGGATCTTCACCAAATTCGGCATCAGGCCTGCCTTGATCGCCTCGTCGAGATAGGCCGGCTCGCAGCCGTCGAGGCAGATCGCAATCGCCGGCACCCGTGGCCACTCATAAGTGCGGCCGTTGGCGCTGACGTTGATCGTGGTCATCTTGTTCATGGGAGGAAGGTCCTTTGTAATCTTCTTGTTGTCAGGCGGCGAGCTTGGCGCGCTCGGCGATTGCGGCGGCGGGGGGAGCAGCCGTGTCGACGCCCATTTCGCGCAGCGACTGGCCGGCGGCCTCGACCACCTTGCGCATGACGTGCTCGTCCATCCGCCCGATGCAGCCGACGCGGAAACTCTCCACCACGGTGAGCTTGCCCGGATAGATGATGAAGCCCTTGTCCTTCATCAGCTCGTAGAAGCGATCGAAGGCGAAGTCCGGATGGGCCGGGCAGAAGAAGGTGACGATGATCGGCGACAGCCAGCGGTCCTTGAGCAGCGTCTCGAAGCCGAGCTCGCGCATGCCCGCCACCATCACGTCGCGGTTTCTGGCATAACGCGCGCCGCGGCCGGCGACGCCGCCCTCGGTTTCGTGCTGGCGCAGCGCCTCGAGGAAGGCGGCGACGACATGCGTCGGCGGGGTGTAGCGCCACTGGCCGGTCTTGTTCATGTGCGCCCACTGGGCGTGCACGTCGAGGCTGAGCGAATGGCTGCGGCCCTTGGCTGCCTCCAGCTCACTCTTGCGGGCGATGATGAAGCCGAAGCCGGGCACGCCCTCGATACATTTGTTGGCCGACGACACCATCGCCTCGTAGCGGATTTCGCCGACATTGAGCGGGATGGCGCCGAAGGCGCTCATCGAGTCGACCAGGAACTTGCGGTCCTTGGCATAGACGGTCTCGGAGATCTCGGCCACCGGGTTGAGGATGCCCGAGCTGGTCTCGCAATGGACCAGGATGACGTGGGTGATGGCGGGGTCGGCATCGAGGGCTGCAGCAACCTCGTCGCCGCGCGGCGGCATGTAGTCGCCCTTGTCGATGGCGACATGGTCGCGGCCGAGATAGCCGAGCGTCTGGACGATGCGCTGGCCATAAGCGCCGTTGACCAGCACCAGTGCCTTGCCGTCGCGTGGCACGAAGGAGCCGAGCATGGCTTCCACGGCGAAGCTGCCCGAGCCCTGCATCGGCACGCAGTCGAATTCGCTGTTGGTGTCGCCGAGCATGGCCAGCAGCCGCTGGCGCATTTCAGCGGTCATGGCGCGGAAATCGCCGTCCCACGAACCCCAATCGCGCAGCATTGCCTGCTTGACGGCATAGGAGGTGGTCAGCGGCCCGGGGGTGAGCAGGTAGGGCTCGCCGAGCGCCGGTGCCGGGAAGGGGGCCTGAGCCGCAAGCTTATGTTCGGACAGCATTTTCGTCTCCTCGCCGTCATCCTGATATTGCCTATGGCTCACCTTGGAATCCCTCGATCCATATGTACAATCGTTATTTCGTATCCAATGATAAGTCTGAATGATGATGTCCTGATGACATCACGGAATCCGCTCAGGCTGTCTTCGTCAGCCGGCTTTCCAAAAGGTCGCCACTCTCGGTCAGGATCGGATAGGCGACCGAGACAAGCAGCGAGTTGAACTCCTTCAACGCCCGCACGGCTTCGAGGTGAATGTCGCTCGTCTCGATGCTCTGCACCGTACCCGATTGCAGGCGCTTGAGGTGGCGTTCGTGGCTGTCGCGCTCGAGCTTGCGCATGCGCTCCTTCTCGACCACGAGCTGGCGCGCCGCTTCGAGATCGCCCGACACCAGCACATTCATGGCGATCTGCATGTTGGCCAGCACCCGGTCGTGCAGCGCCGTCAGCTCCGACCAGCCTTCTCCTGAGAAACTCAGCCTCTTGTCGCTCTTCTCCTCGGCCAGAACCAGGAGGTTCTTGGCGATGATGTCCCCGGCATGTTCGAGATTGATGGCGAGGTCGGTAAGCTCGATGCCGCGCCGCGCCTCGTCCTGGCTCATCGTGCCGCGATTGACCTCGGCGATGTAGAGCTTGATGTCGGTGTGGGCGCGGTTGACCTCCTCGTCGAGCCGGCGCAACTGCGCCACGCGCGCCTTGTCGCCGCTGTCGAACAGCTCCATGACCGGCCGCAACATGATTTCCACCGTCTCGGCCATGCGCAGAACCTCGCGCGTGGCGCTGGCAAGCGCCACGCTGGGCATCTTGATGACTGTCCGGTCGAGCGCGCTGGCTCGACGCGACATCAGGTCGAACGCCTGCTCGCCTGCCGGTGCATCCGGCAGGATCAGCCGCGCCAGCCTTTCCATCGCTGTCGTGAAGGGCAGGCAGGCGACCAGCAGAGCGAGATTGAAGGCGAGGTGCATGTTGACGACCTGGCGTGCGGCCGTCGCGCCAAACCAGGAGATGGGCAGGGTGGCTGCCTGCAGGCCAATCAGGACGACCACCGCTGCCGTCGCCCGGAAGATCAGATTGCCCAGAGGAATGCGCCTGGCCTCGATTGCCTGGCCGCGTGTCAGCCCGACGGCGACCAGCCCGGCGCCGAGATTGACGCCAAGGATCATCGGCAGCGCCACCTCCGCCGGCAGCACGCCCTGGGCTGCCATCGACATGAACAGCAGCACTGAGGCGACGCTGGAGTGGATCAGCCATGTGAACAGGGCCGCAGCGCCGAAAGCCGTCACCGGATCGCCGCGCAGATAATCGATCGCCATCGGCAGCAATGCGCTGTGGCGCATCGGCGCGGTCGCTTCGCCGACCATGCGCAGCGAAATCAGGATGAAGGCGATGCCGAGCAATGTGCGTCCGGTCTGCTTGACGATGCGCGCCTCGACCTTGAGGAACATCGTTGCGCCGGCAAAGAGCAGCAGCGGCACCAGCCAGCTGAGGTCGAAGGACAGCGCCTGCACCACCAATGCCGAGCCGACATCGGCGCCCAGCATGACGGCCAGCCCGCCCGAAACGCTCATCACGCCGGTGGCGGCGAAGCCGGCCGCAAGCACGGCAACGGCAGTTGCGCTCTGCAACATGACGGCGAGCACGGTGCCGGCGGCCGCCGCGCGCACCCGGCCCCTGGTCGCGCCACGCAGCGCTTCGCGCAGCAATGCGCCATGGGCGCGCTCGACGCCGGTGCGCACCATGCGCACGGCCCACAGCAGAAGCATGATGGCGCCCGCCAGCTGCAGCAGGATGTACAGAAGATGCATGGCCATCGCCTCCCAGCGCGCGGCGCGCAAGGGTGGCGCCTGCCTTATCCTCGGCATGACAAGCCATAAATCAAATCGTTAGTTTCGATATTTCTATCGCTTGAATTTATTGCTACTCTGACCTGTCGTCAGGGAGCAGACATGCGGTACGTACAGCTCAGGGCTTTTCATTATGTCGCGGTGTGTGGCGGCTTTTCGCGCGCCGCCGAGATGCTGTTCCTGACCCAGCCGGCAATTTCCGACCAGGTGCGCAAACTCGAGGAAGAGTACGACGTGCTCCTGTTCAACCGCCACAAGAAGCAGGTGACGCCGACGGCGGCGGGCCAGCAGTTGCTCGAAATCACCCGCCGCATGTTCGACACCGAGCAGCAGGCGCTGGAGCTTCTGTCGGAATCGCGCGCCCTGCGCTCTGGCACGCTGCGCATCGTCGCCGATGCCGCCCACCATCTGCTGCACATCCTCGGCCAGTTCCGCCAGAAATATCCCGGCATCCAGGTGTCGGTGCGCGCCGGCAACACCGAGACGGTCATCTCCAGCCTTTACAGCTACGAGGCCGACATCGGCGTGCTCGGTGAAATTCCGACGGGCCGCGACTTCGAGATCGTCAAGCTCAACTCGACGCCGATCGTGGCCTTCGTCTCGACCGGCCATCCTCTCGCCTCTGCCAAGTCGCTGTCGCTGCATGAGCTGTCGTTGCTGCCGCTGGTGATGCGCGAGCGCGGATCGAAGACCCGCGCCAAGCTGGAAGACCTCGCCACCAAGGAGGGTTTCGAGTTCAAGCCGGCGATCGAGGCGGAGGGCCGGGAGGCTGTGCGCGAAATCGTGGCGTCGGGTGCCGGCGTCGGCTTCGTCTCGGCCGCCGAATTCGGCCAGGATGCCCGACTGGTGCAAATCCCGATCGCTGCACCCGAAATGCTGATGGACGAGGCGTTGATCTGCCTGCGCGAGCGCAGCGGTGGCAAGCTGGTGCGGGTCTTTCTCGATATCGCGAGGTCGATGGCGGCGGGGTGAAGGCCTGGCCTACCTGCTCATGTCGGCCAGGGCCTCGCGCATAGCTGAACTGGTGATGCCGAACATGCCGCCATAGGGGATGTTGAGGTCGATGATGACGAACATGACGCTGGCGACGGCGACGACGCCGATGGCAAGGACGATGGCCCCCAGCGCGCGGCGCGGGATCTGAAGTCCGAAGCTGAAGAACACCAGCGCCAGCCAGAAGCTGACGATGCTGCTGAACGAGCCGCGCGAAACCCCGGCGGAATCTTCGATCACCGCCCAGCGGCTTTCCTGGACCAGGGTAAAGTCGGTACGGCATCTGGCAGCCATGTTGATGTGCAACGCATCCGCCGGCGCCAGTCCGTCGACCATCAGGCCGACCTCGTTCATGAGCGTTTTCAGCCCCTGATCCTCGCCTGTCGCGGCGATCTTGCGGATATCGGGCATTCCGTCGACGACGGGCGCCGGCTCGTTCGTCCAGGTGCTGCCGACGACGGCCGCGGTGTACTGGCGAAGCATCAGCCTTGCCGGGTCCATCTCGGTGCCGAAATTGCGCAGGCACTGGTCGAGCCGCGCCAGCCTGGCGGCGTAAAGCGACCGATCCTTGTTGGCGGCGTCGAAGGCCTGTTTCGCCGTCGACAATTGCAGGCTGAGAACCAGGGCGGTGAAGGTGACGAGCAGGCCCGTCACCAGTCGCAGCGCATCCATGTTGCCTTGCGACAGGTGATCCTCGTGAAGCCGCACGCGCAGCAGCACGCCGCCAAGTGCAGCGGCGATGAACAGTATCAGGAACCCGAACCCGTAGAAGATGTCCATGGTGCTGTGATGCCGTAGGATCGACTGTCGGCCGCACCGAAGGCTAGCGCAGGCTGCCGGATGGTACAATGCCGATGCATCCCGACCGGCAGATGCATTTCGGCTTGCGCGCGTCCATGCTATATCTGCGCTTCTGGGAATGGGGGATCCCGTGTCCGACCAGTTGTTGAGCAAGCTTGCCGCCGCAAGATGCGACGGTCCGACGATCGCTCCTGACCATCAGGACTACGAGCGTGCCCGTAGGGTCTGGAATGGCATTGTCGACCGCAAGCCGTCGGCGATTCTGCGCGCAGCCAATGTCGACGATATCAGAAAGGCCGTCGAGGTCGCCGCCGACTGCGGCTCGCTCCTTGCCGTGCGCAGCGGCGGCCACAGTTTTCCCGGCCTGTCGACCTGCGACAACGGGCTCTTGCTCGATCTGTCACGGCTCAATTCGGTGTCCTTGAACGAAGAAGCCGGGACCGTCGATGTCGGCGGCGGCGCGCTGCTCGGCGATCTCGACCGGGCCATTGTGCCGAGCGGCTACGCGGTTCCGGCCGGCGTCGTATCGCATACCGGCGTCGGCGGACTGACGCTGGGCGGCGGCATGGGCTGGCTCGGACGAACCCAGGGGCTCACGATCGACAAGCTGGTCGGCGCCGAGATCGTGACCGCTTCAGGCGACCTGCTGTGGACCGATGCGGCACGCGATCCGGAACTGTTCTGGGGCATTCGCGGCGGCGGCGGCAATTTTGGCGTCGTTACCCGGTTCAGGTTCAAGCTGTCCCGGCTCGGCTCCTTGACTGCGGGGCAGTGGGACTATCCCATCGGACAGGCAAGGCGGGCGATTGCGAGCCTTCGCAGTCTGGCGGAACGGCAGCCCCGGGAACTCTCCTTCGCCTTCACGCTCACCGCGTCGGACATGGGTGTCACCGCGATCCGGGTGGGTGACGGTGGCCATGCCGGCTCCATGCTCGAACCTTTCGGCCAGCTCGCCGGCCCGGGTCGTGGAACGCTTGGCGCGATGTCGTTCCTGCATCTGCAAAGCCGCAACGACGCGCATTTTGCCTGGTCCCGCCGCTATTATGCGAAGGGCGGCTTCTGGCACGACATCGACGACCATGCGGTGGAGTGCATGCTCAGGCAGATTGCCGACGCGCCCACGCCGCATTCGGAAATCTACGTGCTTCAACTTGGCGGTGCCGTCGCCGACGTGGCGGAGGATGCGACGGCATATTCGGGCCGGCAGGCCGCCTATTACTGGATCGTCGAGCCGGTCTGGGACGATCCGGCCGACGACGAGCGCTGTATTGCCTGGTGCCGGGCCGCCGCCGACCAGATGGCGGACCGCAGCATCCAGGCCAACTACGTCAACGAACAGGCCGACACCGCGATTGCGCCGGGCGCCTATGGTGCAGGCAAATACGAGCGGCTCCGTCACCTCAAGATGCGTCTCGATCCTGAGAACCTGTTTCGTCTCAACCAGAACATCATTCCGGCCACGACTTCGACCTGAAGCGGACCCGTTTGCTTGCCTAGAAGGAGCGCAGATCAGTTTCCGCTTTGACCCGCAATCGTGGTGCCGGGCACATAAAGCGAGATCGGCCGGATTTCATAAACCGCTGTCGGGTTGGCCGAGCGCAACTCGCGTGCCGCGGCGACTGCCAGGTCCATCGTCGGATAGTCGACGACATAGAAGCCGAGCAGCTGCTCCTTGGTCTCGGCAAAGGGACCGTCGGTGATGAGGCCGAGCCCCGTTCCCCTCAGCGTTACCGCATTCTCGGTCGGCTCCAGCCGCGCCGCCGGGCCCAGATGTCTTTCGCGGACGAGCCGGTCGTTGACCTCGAGCAGGTCCTTCATCAGGGCCGCATCCTCCTCCTCGGTCCAGGATTCGACCACGCCTTCGGCGTGATATGCCAGGATTGCATACAACATGGCTGCCTCTCCGTTGCCTTGTGCATCTGGGTTTCCGCACGCGACACTATTGGTTTGGGCCCCCGGCGGGCAAGCCGTCGCCACGTCTTGGAATCCCGTGCGCTGCTTTGCCCGCTCGCATTGCGCGCACACACATGCCATAAGCCGCGCAAAATCCCCTCCCAGGCCCTGGTTTCCATGATCCGTATCGAGAACATCAGCAAGCAGAACAGCCATCGGCTGCTCTTCGTCGAGGCTTCGGCCACCCTGCAGAAACAGGAAAAGATCGGCCTGATCGGCCCCAATGGCGCCGGCAAGACGACGCTGTTCCGCATGATCACCGGCGAGGAACTGCCCGACGAGGGCCAGGTTTCGACGGAGCGCGGCATCACCATCGGCTATTTCAACCAGGATGTCGGCGAGATGTCGGGCCGCAGCGCGGTTGCCGAGGTCATGGAGGGCGCTGGCCCCGTCAGCGAGGTTGCCGCCGAAATGCGCGAGCTGGAAGCCGCGATGGTCGACCCTGACCGCGCCGACGAGATGGACGCCATCATCGAACGCTACGGCGAGGTGCAGGCGCGCTACGAGGAACTCGATGGCTACTCGCTCGACGGCCGCGCCCGCGAGGTGCTCGACGGCTTGAGCTTCACCCAGGAAATGATGGATGGCGACGTCGGCAAGCTGTCGGGCGGCTGGAAGATGCGCGTGGCGCTCGCACGCATCCTGTTGATGCGGCCCGACGTGATGCTGCTCGACGAACCGTCCAACCATCTCGATCTCGAAAGCCTGATCTGGCTCGAAGCCTTCCTCAAGGGCTATGACGGCGCGCTGCTGATGACTTCGCACGATCGCGCCTTCATGAACCGCATCGTCAACAAGATCATCGAGATCGACGGCGGCTCGCTCACCACCTATTCCGGTGACTACGAATTCTACGAACAGCAGCGCCTGCTTGCCGACAAGCAGCAGCAGGCGCAGTTCGAGCGCCAGCAGGCGATGCTGGCGAAGGAAATCAAGTTCATCGAGCGCTTCAAGGCGCGTGCCTCGCACGCGGCCCAGGTGCAGAGCCGCGTCAAGAAGCTCGACAAGATCGACCGCGTCGAGCCGCCCAAGCGCCGCCAGACCGTCGCTTTCGAGTTCCAGCAGGCCGCGCTCGGGCGAGGACGTGGTCACGATCAAGAACGTGCACAAGAGCTATGGCTCAAAGACCATCTATGAGGGTCTCGACTTCCAGGTTCGCCGGCGCGAGCGCTGGTGCATCATGGGCGTCAACGGCGCCGGCAAGTCGACGCTGCTCAAGCTCGTTGCCGGTGCTTCCGAACCCGACCAGGGCACGGTGGCGCGCGGCCCGAGCGTCAAGATGGGCTATTTCGCCCAGCACGCCATGGACCTGCTCGACGGCGACATGACCGTGTTCGAGCAGCTCGAGCATTCCTTCCCGCAGGCAGGACAGGCGCCGCTGCGCGCCTTGGCCGGCTGCTTCGGCTTCTCCGGCGACGAGATCGAGAAGAAGTGCCGGGTTCTGTCGGGCGGCGAAAAGGCGCGTCTGGTGATGGCGATCATGCTGTTTGATCCGCCCAACCTTCTGGTGCTCGACGAGCCGACCAACCATCTGGATATCGCCACCAAGGAAATGCTGATCGCGGCCCTTGCCCAGTATGAGGGCACGATGCTGTTCGTCTCGCACGACCGCCATTTCCTCGCGGCCCTCTCCAACCGCGTGCTGGAGCTGACGCCCGAGGGCATCCACACCTATGGCGGCGGCTATGTCGAATATGTCGAGCGCACCGGCCAGGAAGCGCCGGGCCTGAGGCACTGATCACAAGGCTGAGCTAGCTGGCGCGGCCTTCAAACAGGTCGCGCTCGCGCGCCAACCCTTCGCCGACGACGTCGAAGAAGGCGCGGACGCGGGCCGTGCCCTTGAGGTCCTGATGGGTGACGATCCAGAGTTCGCCGGCGAGTTCCTGGATGGGCTCGGCCAGCGCACGCACCAGCCCCGCTTCGCCATCGCCGAGATAGCAGGGCAGCAGCGCCAGTCCGATACCGGCCTTCGCCGCCACCGACTGGTTGACCAGGCTGTTGGTGCGGTAGGCGACGCCGTCGGCCGGGACGTTCCGGTCCAGCCAGTCGGCGGCCATGATGCCGCCCGCCGTCTCTTCCCAGCCGATCAGGGCATGCGTGCCGAGCCTTGCCGCGCCCAGGATCGGGCCGCCATGCGCATCGAGATAGGCTTGTGAGGCAAAAAACGTCCAGGCCACGCCTGCCAGCTTGCGGCCCCAGAGATCGCCTTCCCTGGGCCGGATCGGTCTGAGCGCCACGTCGGCCTCGCGCCGCGACAGGCTGAGCACGCGGTTTTCGATGGCAAGCTCGACGACGATGCCGGGATGGACGGCTCGGAACTCGGCCAGGTGTTTCGTCAGCCTGGAATAGGCGAGCGTTTCCGACGAGGTGACACGCAGCCGCCCCGACAGCCGGCCATCGGCGCCTGCGATATCGCGGGCCAGCGCAAGCGCTTCGTCCTCCATGCGCTCGGCCGCCGCTGCCATGCGCTCACCTGCTGAGGTCAGCTGGTAGACGCCGCCGGGCAGGCGCTCGAACAGGCGCACCACCAGTCGCTGCTCAAGCGCATTGAGCCGGCGAAACACCGTCGAATGGTCGATGCCGAGCAGGCTCGCTGCCGATGTAAGGCTTCCGGCGCGGGCGACCGCAAGCACCAGCCTGAGTTCGTTCCAGTCTTCCATACATGCCTTTCTAACACGAGGTGGGGTTTGCAGTCATGCAAGTACTGTTGGCAAAGTCCCAATGAGCATTGCGACAGCGCAACGATTATATTTGTCCCCTGAAGCCACGACCGTCAGGTCAGAACCCGAAAGGACAGATCATGAAGCTCTATTACGCCACCGGCACCTGCTCGCTGTCGCCCCACATTGTGACGCTCGAAGCCGGCATCCCACTCGACATCGAGCGCGTCGACATCTTCAAGAGCCCGCACGTCACCGGCACCGGCCGCGACTTCACCAAGGTCAACCCGAACGGCTATGTGCCGGCGCTCGAGCTCGATGACGGCACGCTGCTGACAGAAGGTGCTGCGATCGTGCAATATCTCGCGGATCTGCGGCCAGCGTCGAAGCTGGCCCCTGCAGCCGGCACGCGCGAGCGTTATCGGTTGCAGTCCTGGCTCAACTTCGTCGCCTCCGAACTGCACAAGATGTACAGCCCCTGGCTGTTCCATCCCGAATATGGCGCCCAGGCACAGGAGGTGGCGCGCGGCAAGATCGCCGAGCGCCTCGCTTATGTCGAAAACCATCTGGGCAATGGTCCTTATCTGATGGGAGAGACCTTCACCGTGGCCGACGCCTACCTCTTCACCATTGTCGGCTGGTCCGCCTTCGCCAAGGTCGACCTCTCCACCTTCCCGCGGCTGCGCGCCTACATGGACCGTATCGGCGCGAGGCCGAAGGTCCAGGAGGCGATGCTGGCCGAAGGCATGAAGCTCGCGGCCTGACCATGGGCCAGGGACTTGCCTGGATCCTGCTGGTGGTGGCCGGGGTGCTCGACGTCGCATGGGCCGTGTCGATGAAATATGCCGAAGGCTACACCCGCCTCGGCTGGTCCGTCGTCTCGGTGCTGCTGCTGGCAGCCTTCGTCTACCTGCTCGGCAAGGTGCTGGAGGCGTTGCCCGTCGGTACCGCCTATGCGGTGTGGACGGGTATCGGCGCTGCCGGCACCGTCATCATGGGCGCGGTGCTGTTTGGCGAGCCGCTGTCCCCGTTCAGGCTCGGCGGCATCGTCGCCGTGCTTGCCGGCATCGCCATGCTGAAACTCGCGCCGACCTGATTGTCACCAAGGCCCCTCCTGCTCGGGAGGGGCTTTTTTCGTGCGGCCTTGGCAGCATGGGAAGCCTGCAAATGCTGCCTTTGCGCCCCGGAATGATTGCTTCAGGGTTCAAACAGCGATTGCTCAATTACATAAACTTACTTGAGTTATTTTATTCTGAGGTCATAGTCTGCTCTTGCCGGTCCTTCGGGGCGGGCTGCGGTACCCACGGGAGAGGGCGCCGTGACATGACGAGAGGAGACATTGATGACCAAGATGACCCGGCGCCTGTTCATAGCGTCGCTGCCACCCGCGCTGCTGGCCATGCGCACTGCCGCGCATGCTGCGCCTGCCACCGATCTCGAACTGATCGCCAGCCAGAAACTGGAACCGGCGATCGTGACCCTGCATCGCAGGCTGGAGCGCCTGACCTCCACGCTGACCTTCATGACCACGGGCGCGCACCCCGACGATGAGCCGAGCGGCCTGCTGGCAGCGCTACGCCATGTCTATGGCATTCGTCCGGTGCTCTACTGTATCACCCGCGGCGAGGGTGGCCAGAACAGCATCGGCGCCGAACGCGGCTCGGTGCTGGGCGTGCTACGCACCCGCGAGATGGAGGAGGCGTCGCGTTCGCTCGATGCTTCGCTCGCCTTCGGCGGCCGCGGCCATTCCGATTCCGTCCACGATTTCGGCTTCTCGAAAGATCCCAACGACACCATCGACCGCTGGGGCCGCGACCGCGTGGTCGAGCGCATGACCTGGGCCTTCCGCCACTACAAGCCCGACATCGTCATGAACTGCTTCCTCGACGTGGCCGGCCAGCACGGCCAGCATCGCGCGGCTGTTGTCGCTACCTTCCTCACCGCGGGGCTCTCAGGCGATGACAAGGCCTATCCCGAGCAGATCGCCGCCGGTCTCAAGCCGTGGAACGTGCCCAAGATCTACTCGCCGGCCTATGGCGGCGGCGGCGGCGTTTATGACGACGAGACCCCGCCGCCGCCCACGACGTTGACGGTCAAGGCACCGGAGCGCGACAAGATCTCGGGTGCCACCTTCCCGCAGATGGGCGAGTGGTCGCGCTCGTGCCACCTGACCCAGGGCATGGGCAAATGGCGCGAGGAGCCGCAGACCGAATGGGCGCTGCATCTGGCCCGCGTCGCCCAAGGCGAGCCGGCGAAGACCGAGAACGACATCCGCGACGGGCTGATCGCCACGGTCGGCGACATCGCCAAGGTTCAGGGCATGCCGGCTTCCGCTGCGGACGCGCTGCGCAATGCCCAGGGGCTGATCGACGAGGCACTGGCCGACTATGGCGATCCGGTGATGGTAACTGCCAAGGCCATCGAGATCGGCAAGGCCATCGACGAGGCACGCAAGCAGCTGCCGGCCGAATTGCAGGAGCAGGTTAGCCACAGGCTCGAACGCAAGACGCGCGAGATCGACCTGGTGCTGCAGACTGCCGCCGGCGTGCATGTCCGAGCCTACACCGAGGGCGGCGACGTCAAGGCCGGCGACAGCATCGTCATCAAGACGGTGGTCGATGCGCCTGAGATGATCGGGGTCACCTCGGCCGAGGTGATCGCTCGCAAGGGGCTTGCGGTCGACAACGACAAGCTGACCGTGCCGGCCGACGCCGAGCTCACCAACCCGCTGACCGAGCAGTTCGATCCGCTGGGCGGCAATGGCGACGCGTTCGTGCGGCTGACTGTCAACATTGGCGGCCGGCCGGCGGTCATCGACGTCGACCTGGAGGATGCGCTCCGCGTACTGCCTCAGGCGTCGCTGGAGCTGAAGCCGGATGCGGTGGTGTTCAACACGGCAAAGGCACTTGCGCCGGTGGAAATGACGGCGACGGTGACCAACGCCAAGTCCGGCGACCTTGAGATCGCGCTGCCCGACGGCTGGACGCTCGATGCCAAGGGCGATGGGTCCGAGGCGTCGCGCACATTCGACCTCAAGCCTCCGGCAGCGCCTGGCGTGACGCGTTTTGCCATCGAGCCCAAGCTGCTCGGCAAGGAAGCTTATGCCATCAACACCTTCTCCTATCCGCATATCGGCCGCTCGGTCGTGCCGACCAAGGTGTCGGTGCCGGTGCAGACGGTGGGTGCGGAGCTGCCCGGGCTGAAGGTCGGCTACATCAGCGCCGGCAACGACAATGTCGGCCTGTGGATGAAGCGCCTGGGCATCGAGGTGGTGGAGTTGAAGCCTGCCGATGTCGAGCGCGGTGCTTACAAGGACCTCAAGACGATCGTCGTCGGCATCTTCGCCTTCGGTCGCCGCAAGGACCTCGTGGCTGCCGTGCCCGCGTTGCACGAGTGGGTGAAGGCAGGCGGCCATCTGGTCACGCTCTATCACCGGCCAAGCGACGGCTGGAAGCCGGAGACGGTGCCGCCGCTGTTCCTCAAGATCGGGTCGCCGTCGATCCGCTATCGCGTCACCGATGCCGCCTCCGAGGTCGAGGTGCTTGAGCCGGAACATCCGCTGCTCAACAAGCCCAACAAGATCGGCCCTGACGACTGGGCCAACTGGGACAAGGAGCGCGGCCTCTACTTCGCCTCGGAGTGGGACGAGGCCTACAAGCCGCTGCTGGCGATGAGCGACAAGGGCGAGGACAAGCTGAAGGGTTCGCTTCTGTCGGCCGAGATCGGCAAGGGCCGCCACACGCATACATCGCTCGTGCTGCACCACCAGCTCGACAAGCTGGTTCCCGGCGCCTTCCGTCTGCTGGCCAATCTGGTTCAGCCGGCCTGATCAACTGAAAAGCCCCGGCATTGGCCGGGGCTTTTTTCCTGGCGCAGCGATCAAGCCGCTTCGCGCAGTTCGGTGCTGTCGGCCCTCACGCGCTCCGACTTGGGATCGTAGGGCGCCTTCAGATGCGCCGTCGCCGTATGGCGTTCGCCGGCAAGATCGATCTCGAAGCGGCCGCTCTCGATGAAGTCCTTGTCGACGCCTGTTGCGTTGTGCAGTAGGCCGAGCGCCACTGAGCGGCCGAGCGTGTGGCCGTAAGCAGCCGAGCGCACTTCGCCGACCGGCTTGCCGTCGCGCAGGATCAGCTCGCCGCCCCACAGCATGGGCGCTGCATCGTCGAGCGTGAACTGCACGATGCGGCGGGTGAGCTTGCCCTCGGCCTTCGCCTCTACCAAGGCCTCCTTGCCGATGAAGCCGCCAGGCTTGTCCATCGACACGGCGAAGGCGAGGCCGGCCTCGTAGGGATTGATGTCGGGTGTGAGCTCGCGGCTCCAGGCCCGGAAGCCCTTTTCGATGCGCAGCGCCTCAAGCGCATAATAGCCGCAGTCGGTAAGGCCGTGCTCGCGCCCGGCCTCATGCAGCGCCTCGTAGACGCCGACGGCGAATTCGGTCGGCACGATCAGCTCCCAGCCAAGTTCGCCGACATAGGTCATGCGGTTGGCGAAGGCGGTGGCGTAGCCGATGTCGATCTCGCGGATGGTGGCAAAGGGGAAGCCGGCGTTGGAGAGATCCGCCGAGGTCAGTTTGGCGAGGATGTCGCGCGAGCGCGGCCCCATCAGCGCCAGCACCGCGTAGGACGAAGTGACGTCGGTCAGCGTCACATGCGCGTCCGCGGGGATGTTCTTCGAAATCCAGTCGGCATCGTGCATGGCCTGGGCCGAGCCGGTGACGATAAGGAACTTCTCGCGGCCGATGTGCATGACGGTCAGGTCGCTCTCATAACCGCCGCGCACGTTGAGCAGGCCGGTATAGATGGAACGGCCGATCTCGACGTCGATGTCGGCAGCACAGATGCGGTTGAGGACGGCGGCCGCATCGCGGCCCTGCACCAGAATCTTGGCGAACGAGGTCTGGTCGAAGATGCCGGCTGCCTCGCGGGTCGCCTTCATTTCGCGCTTCACCGCCTCGTGCCAGTTCTGCTTGCCGAAGGAATATTGCGTCTCGGGCTTCTCGCCAGGCGCGGCGAACCAGTTGGCGCGCTCCCAGCCCATCTTGGAGCCGAAGCAGGCACCCTTGGCGGCGAGCCGGTCGTAGAGCGCCGAGCGGCGGAAGGGGCGGGCGCTGTCGAGCTCGCGGTTCGGCCAGGGCATGGCATAGTGCAGGCCGAGCGTTTCCTTGACGCGGTCGTGCAGCCAGCGCGGATTGTTGTTGAAGCCGGCAAAGCGCCTGATGTCGACCGGCCACAGGTCCATGGTCGCAGCACCGTTGACGATCCACTCGGCCAGCGCTCGGCCGGCGCCGCCGGCACTGGCGATGCCCATCGAATTGAAGCCGGCGCCGACATAGAAATTCTGGAGCTCCGGCGCCTCGCCGAGGATGAAGTTGTTGTCGGCGGTGAAGCTTTCAGGGCCGTTGTAGAATTTCTTGACCTCCGAGGTTTCCAACTGCGGCACGCGGATGAGTGCGTTCTGCATCAGGATTTCGAACTGGTCCCAGTCGTCGGGCAGAAGCGCGAACTCGAAATCGTCGGGGATGCCCTTCATGCCCCACGGCTTGGCCTCCGGCTCGAAGCCACCCATGACAAGGCCACCGACCTCTTCCTTGAAGTAGATGTAGCCGTCAGGATCGCGCAGCACCGGCAGGTCCGGATGCACGCCTTCGATCTTGCCTGTCACGATGTACATATGCTCGGCCGAATGCAGTGGCACGGTCACCCCGCACATCGCGCCAACCTTGCGCGCCCATTGTCCCGCACAGTTGACCACGATCTCGGCTGCGATGTCGCCCTTGTCGGTGGAGACACCGGTGGCGCGGCCGTCCTTGGTGTGGATGCCGGTGACGCGGACACGCTCGATGACGCGCGCGCCGCGGTTGCGCGCGCCCTTGGCCAGCGACTGGGTAAGGTCGGTCGGATTGGCCTTGCCGTCGCCCGGCAGCCAGACGGCGCCGACGAGGTCGTCGATGGCCATCACCGGCCACCTTTCCTGCGCTTCCCTGGCCGAGATCACTTCGATGTCGACGCCCTGGGCGCGGGCGGAGGCCGCGGTGCGCTTCAACACGGTCATGCGGTCGGCGGACCGCGCTACAGAAAGCGAACCGCAGTTCTTCCAGCCGGTGGCGAGCCCGGTCTCGGCCTCGAGTTCGCTGTAGAGCTGGGTCGAATATTTGATCAGGCTGGTCATGTTGGCGTGGCTGCGCAATTGCCCGACGAGGCCGGCGGCATGCCAGGTGGTGCCGCCGCTAAGCTGGCCCTGCTCAAGCAGCACGACATCGGTCCAGCCGAGTTTTGTCAGGTGATAAGCGACCGAGCAGCCGATGATGCCGCCGCCGACGATGACGACGCGAGCCTGCGTCGGAAATTCCTGCGCCATGATGAAAAGACCTCCCAAGGGTGATGGTCGTCACCATATCGTCGTCGCAACAAAATGCAACATTATATGCAACAAATAATCACATGTCGCTTGGGGCATGCTTCGGTTGGGCGAGCGGCGAGATTGCCCGGCTTGATGTCAGGCAAGTTTTTTCGCGATGCTGTCGGAACGGGTCGCCGCCGAACGTCTTCCAGACGTAGGGTCGGGCAGGGGCGTTTAAGGAGAGCAGACATGAGAAAGATCGTGGTGGGTGCATTCATGAGCCTCGACGGCATCATGCAGGCGCCGGGCGGACCGGAAGAGGATCCGATCGGCGGCTTCAGATATGGCGGCTGGGGCGCGCCCTATTTCGATGAAACGATGACCGAGGCGGTGGGCGAGATGTTCGCCCGGCCGTTCGACCTTTTGCTCGGCCGCAAGACCTGGGACATCTTCGCCGCGCACTGGCCCTATGTCGACGCCGACGACCCCATCGGCCCGCTGTTCGATCGCATCAACAAATATGTGGCGACGCGTAACCCCGATCTGAAGCTCGGCTGGCAGAACAGCCATGCGCTCGGGGCGGACGCGGTAGCTGCCCTGCGCAAGCTGAAATCAGAGGACGGACCGGACCTGTTGACCCAAGGCTCCACCGATTTCCTCAAAACGCTGCTCGCCAGCGACCTTGTCGACGAGCTGAACATCTCGATCTTCCCGCTGGTGCTGGGCAAGGGCAAGCGCCTGTTCGGCGACGCCGCCCTCCCGTCGGCGCTGAAGCTGATGTCGTCGAAGGTTTCCGGCACGGGCGTGACGGTCAACAAATACGTCCGCGACGGCGATATCGTCACTGGCTCGTTCGAGTTCGAAACGCCGACCGAAGCGGAGCTGGAGCGGCGGCGGAAGCTGACCTGATCGTGGGCAGGCCATCGGGGCGGCGGTGTGCGCCGCTCCGCGGACTATTCCCCGACAATCACCTTCGGCCCCTTGCGCTCCAGCGCCTCCACCATTGCTGCAGGGGGAGCGGCGTCGACGATGACGCCGGCGGCGAGTTCGAAGCGGGGGATGCGCAACGGCGTCAGGCGGCCGAATTTGGAGCTGTCGAGCACGAAATAGGCGCGGGCTGCGGTCGCCGCCATGCGCGAGCGCTGCTCGGCGCCGTTGCGGGTGAAGTCGGTGACCTCGCCGTCGGGCGACAGCGCGCCGCCGCCGAGGAAAGCGACGTCGATGCGGAAGCGGCCGATGGCGTCGAGCGCGTCGATGCCGACGGCGGCTTCTTCCGACGGGTCGATCTCCCCGCCCAACATGTGCACGCGGACATGCGGTTGGCGGCACATATGCAGGGCTATCGTCAGGCTGGTGGTGCAGATCGTCAGGTTCTGCTTGCCGGCCAGCGCATGGGCCACCGCGAGTGTGGTGGTGCCGGAATCGAGGAACACCACCATGCCGTCCTCGACAAGTGCGGCAGCCGCCCGGCCGATGGCCGCCTTGCCGCCGGCATTTTCCTGGCTGCGCAGGTTGAGTTCGGGCTCGGTCGCCTCAAACAGGGTTGCCCCGCCATGGACAAGGTCAAGCTGGCCGCGCTCAGCCAGAAACTTCATGTCGCGCCTGATGGTCTCGCGCGAGACGTCGAAGAAGGCTGCGAGCTCGGTGATGCCGACCGACCCGTCGGCGGCCAGCCGCCTGAGAATCTCGTCGTGGCGGCGCGGGGCAAGCGCCTTGTGGTTCTGCGAGTCAGACATGTTGCCAATTTGGCGGCATTTTCGCCAAATTGGCAAGCAAATGTTGCAATATGTGGCGTGCGACGCATCCTGCCACACGCCGCGCCTCCATTCGGAGGCGCGGGCGTCTTCGCATTTGGATGAACGCGCCTTCCAGGAAACCCGATTTTCGCGTCGAAGCGCTATATCCGAACGCGCTCGCCTGAAGGATCGTAGACGCAGCGCTCGACGACGGTTGCGCGGCTGCGGCGGCCGAAGGCCTCGACCTCGATTTCCTTGATGCCCATGTCGTCGCCCTTGAGATAGCCGAAGACGAGTGAAGCGCTGACCGTGTGGCCGAAATCGCCGCTGGTCGTCATGCCGACGACGCGGCCATTCACCGACATCGCCTCACCGCCATAGACGGGCAGCGGATCTGCCAGTTGGAAACAGGCGAGCTTGCGGCTGAGACCGCGCTCCTTCTGGGCGGCAAGCGCGTCGCGGCCCTGGAAATCTCCCTTCTTCATGGCAACGGCAAAGCCGAGGCCGGCTTCCAGCGGCGTGTCGTCGGGGGTGATGTCGGCACCCCAGTAAAGGTAACGCTTTTCCATGCGCAGGCTGGAAATCGCCTTGTACCCGACATCGGCGATGCCGAACGCAGCACCGGCTTGCCGCAGCACCTCGTAGACATAAGCCATGTATTCGGTCGGCACATGCAACTCCCAGCCGAGTTCGCCGACATAGGTGACGCGCGCAGCGAATACAGGAGCCCAGCCGACACGGATCTCGCGGCAGGTCATGTAGGGGAAGGCCGCGTTGGAGACGTCGTTCTCGCTGACCTTTTCCAGCACCTCGCGCGCCAGAGGCCCGCAGAGATTGATGACGCCATAGGCGCCGGTCACGTCATGCACCGCGACCGAGCCGTCGCGCGGCATGTTGCGGCGGATCCAGCCGCCATCGCGCGTGCCGAAAGCCGAACCGGTGACGACATGGAATTTTTGCTCGCCGCGCCGCATGATTGTGAGGTCGGCCTCGATGCCGCCGCGCCTGTTGAGCAATTGGGTGTAGATGACGGCGTTGTCACCCTTGTCGACGTTGGCCGCCGCCAGCCACTGCAGATAGGCCAGCGCGCCTGGGCCGGAAACCTCGAACTTCGAGAACGACGACTGGTCGACCAGTGCCACGCTTTCGCGCACGATCCTGTGCTCACGGCCGATGACCTCTGCATAAGGCGCCCGCTCGAAGGTTTCGAGCGGCGGCTTGGCTTCGCCGGGATGGAGAAAATAGTTCGGCCGTTCCCAGCCGAACTTGACGCCGTTGACCGCGCCTTGCGCCGTCAAGGTCTGGTAGAGCGGCGAACGGCGCAACGGACGGCAGGCCGAGCGCTCCTCTTCCGGCCAGGCGATGGCGTAATACTTCGAATAGGCCTCGATGGCGCTGTCGCGGAGATAGGCAAGCCCGCCATGCGGATGGCCGAAGCGGCGCAGGTCGAAGGCCCAGAGGTCCATGCCCGGATCGCCCTCGACAATCCAGTTGGCCATGGCCCGGCCAGCGCCACCGGAGGCGGCGATGCCGGAGGTGAAGCCGCAGGCGACGAAGAAGTTCTCAAAGTCGCCGGCGAGGCCCATGACCGGTTCGCCGTCGGCCGAGATCGGGATCGGGCCGTTGACGACGGCGCGCACGCCGAGTTCGCCGAGGATCGGGATACGGTTGGCAGCACCCTCGATGACCTCCGAGATGCGTTCGAGATCGTCGGGGAACAGTTCCTGGCCAAAGCTCATCGGCAGCTTGCCGAGCCCATAGGCGGCGCGCGTCTCCTTTTCCCAGCCGCCGATCGCCATCGCTCCCGGCTCCGGCTTGACGTAAAAGTTGGCGTCGGGATCGCGCAGCGTCGGCAGGTCGTCGGGCACGGATGGCGACTTCTCGGTAACGAAATATTCGTGCTCGACCACAGTGATCGGCAGGTCGATGCCGGCGAGTTCGCCCAACTGGCGCGCCCAGAGGCCGGCGGCATTGACGACGATCTCGCAGCCGACATCGCCATCAGCCGTCTTCACTGCGGTGATGCGGCGATCCTTGATCGTGAGACCAGTCACGGTGACGCCTTCGACGATACGCACGCCGCCCATGCGCGCGCCCTTGGCGTAGGCATGGGTCAGCGAATAGGGGTCGACATGGCCATCGGAGGCGATCCAGGTGGCGCCGCGCAAATCCCTGGTGTCGACCAGCGGGAACAGCCGCTTGACCTCGTCGGGGCCGACCAGCTCCATGTCGAAACCGTAGCTCTTGGCGGCGGTGTGCGCGCGCTTGAGTTCTTCCCAACGCGCGTCGGAAGCGGCGAGGCGGAGGCTGCCGACATTCTTCCAACCGACATCCTGGCCGGTCTCGGCGCCGATCCTGGCACAGAGGTCGGCGCTGTATTGCATCAGCCGGGTCAGGTTCACCTTGCTGCGCAGCTGCCCCATCAGGCCAGCGGCATGCCAGGTTGAGCCTGCCGTCAGCTGGTTCTTTTCAATGAGCAGCACGTCCTTCTCACCGGCCTTGGCGAGGTGATAGGCGATGGAGGTGCCGATGGCACCGCCGCCGACGATGACGATGCGGGCGTGCGAGGGAAGCTTGGACATGGTGGCCTTTCGGATACTGGCCTCGCGTGGCGCGAGGTATTGCTAAGGTTGATGCGGCAGGGCGTCTGCCTGCTTGTTCAGAGATCGAGGGTGAGGCTCGCCGAGCGGGCGCGCGAGCAGCAGACTGTGAGGAATTCACGGCGCTCGTCGTCGGTGAGCGCCTGGTCGCGGTGGTCGGGTTCGCCGGCGAGGTACGGCACCATGCAGGAGCCGCAGATGCCTTGCCGGCAGCTGGTTGCGATGTCGTGGCCGGCAGCTTTCAGGGCTGCGAGCAGCGTCGTACCGGCAGGCACGTGGATGGTCTTGCCGGTCGAGGAGATGGTCACGTCGAACGATGTATCGCCTTCGGTCTGCCTGGCTTCAGGCGCGAAACTTTCGACATGGATCTGCCCGCGCGGCCAGCTTTCGGTGGCGCGGCCGAATGCCCTGAGCAGGCCTGCCGGGCCGCAGGCATAGACATGCGTGCCCTCATCTGGATCGCCGACCAGCGCCGCCATGTCGGGTCGCCGCGCCGGGTCGTTGCCGTCGAGATGCAACGCAGCGCGCCCCGCCGCGACCGCGGCCTGGATGAACTCGCGAAACACCACCTCCTTCAGCGAACGGGCGCAGACATGGACGAAATAGCTCGCCTTGGCGCGCTTGAGATGATGGATCATCGCGATGATGGGCGTAATGCCGATGCCGCCGGCGATCAGCACATGGTGGCGAGCATCATCGGCGAGTGGAAACCCGTTGCGCGGCGGATCGGCGCGTACCACCACGCCGCGCGCGAAGGTTTCGGCGACCTCGAGCGAGCCGCCTTCGCCATTCTCCTCACGCTGGACGGCAACCCAATATTCGGCCGCGTTGGCCGGGTCGCTGCACAGCGAATAGCAGCGGGTCCGGCCGCTCGGCAGGCGGAAATTCAGATGCGCGCCAGCGCTCCAGGCCGGCAGGCGTTCGCCATGGGGCGACACCAGCCGATAGGTCGACACGCGCGGCGTGAGCACCTCGATCTCGGCCACTTGAAGCAGGATTTCCGGCCTGGAGAGCATCTTTTCGTCCCTAAGGCGAAGCGTTGACGGCCCCCTTCCCCTTGTGGGGAGGGGTAAGGGGGTACTGCTGGAAGCAAGGCCTGTCGGGGATGGACACCTGAGGTGTCATCGCCAAAGGACACCCCCACCCTCGATCCCTCCCCACACAGGGAAGGGAGGTGGCTCGTGCCTACGCCGTCATCCGGCTCGCATACCACCTGACGTAGCGGTCGACATTGGCTTCCTTGGTCGGCGAGTAAGGACCGGGTTCGAAGCCGGGGGAGGTGATGCCGATCCATTGGCGGCGGCAGATCTCCCAGTCTTCCGACATCACCTCATGGTGGAAGGCGGCGATCTTTTCGGGGTCGTAGTCGCGACCCTCGACCGCATTCTCATCGACCAGCCAGTAGCCGCGCACGACGGTCTTGGTCGGCGACACCGGCGTGATGCGCACGGTGTGGGCATAGTCGGAATTGGCGTGGCACCAGAAGTTGATGTTGGTGTTGGCGCGCGCCGTGCCCATGTCGGGGTCTTTGAAGCCGGCCATCAGCACGTCGCATACCAGCTGGCCGTCAGGGCTTTCAGTGACCATGCCCTTGCGCACCGGGGTGCGGTTGGCGCGGAACCATTCTGACGTGTTGTTGGACGAGGTGTTGACGCGGTCGATGTCGAGCCCGGCCTTCTCCCAGCGGATGCGGCAGTCGCCCAGCCGCTCGGATATCTCGTCCTTGAGATCAGGATTGTCGTTCTCGGTGTCGTACTGCACCGAGACATAGCCATGGTGATTGGCCTCGCAGTGGTAGCATTCGCGGTTGTTCTCGACGACGATCTTCCAGTTCACGTCGAGTTCGTAGTCGCGGATCAGCGCGATCTTCGCCCTGGTCATGCCCTGAGACTTGAGGATCGGCGACAAGTGGTCGCGCAACTCGTGGAACGGGGAGGGGGTCTCAGACAGGTTGACGAAGATCAGCCCGTCGAATTCCTCGGCATGCGCCGACTTTAGCCCGTGAGCCGACTTATCGAAATCCTCGCCCATCATCGGTGCGCCGATCAGTTGGCCGTCATGGGCATAGGACCAGGAGTGGTAGGGGCAGACCAGCCGCGCCGCCTTGCCTTTCTCCTTGGTGCAGACGATCGAGCCGCGATGGCGGCAGACATTGTGGTGGGCATGCACCTTGCCGTCACGGTCGCGCACCACGACAACGGGGGCGCCGCCGACATCGAGCGTCATGTAGTCGCCTGCCTTGGGCAGCTCGACCGAGTGGCCGGCGAAGAACCAGCTGTTGCGGAAAATGCGCGCCTGCTCCTCGGCGAAAATCTCGGGATCGGTATAGAAAGCGCGCGGCAGGCCGTAGCCGGGGCGATAGCCCTGGAGCCAGTGGACGTTCATTGCAGTGCCTCCCAGATGCTGAACTCAGCGGATTGGAACCGTTCTTGCCTGGCCGAGCAAACGCGATTACCTTGGGGGAAGCGCAAGAAAAACTAATGGTGCCATGGCCTCTGCCCGACCACCCCTTAATTGGCTCCGGGCCTTCGAGGCAGCCGCACGGCTGGGCAGCTTTGCCGCCGCCGGTGCAGAACTGAACGTCACGCCCTCTGCCATCTCCCAGCACATCAGGGCGCTCGAACTCAGGCTCGGCAAGGAGCTGTTCGACCGCCACGCCAATGGGGTCAGGCTCACCGATCGCGGCCGGCGTTATGCCGAGGACCTCGGCCGCGCCTTCGCCCTGATCGACGAGGCGACGTCAAGAATTGCCGGGCGCGGCACGCGCGAGATGCTGGTCGTGCATGTGCCGACATCCTTTGCCAGCCAATGGATTGCGCCGCGGCTCGACCTGTTCCGCGCCCAGCATCCGACCATCGACCTCAGGCTCACCGCACTCGACCACGGCGAGGGCAAGGTCGATGCGGCGATCGAGTTCGGCTGGGGCAACTGGCCGAAGCGCGAGGCGACGCTGCTGTTGCGCGACGAGACCTTCCCCGTCTGTGCGCCCGGATATGCCGAGACGCTGAGCTCGCCCGAAGAGCTGAGGGCGCGCGACCTGCTGCATGTTCCCGGCTACGACGAGGACTGGGACACTTGGCTGGCCCATGTCGGCGTCACCGGCATCGACACGTCGGCCGGCTCGTTCTTCGACCAGTCGATCATGGGCATCCGCGCCGCGATCGAAGGCAAGGGCGTGCTGCTTGGTCGTTCGGCATTGGTCGAACGCGAGCTCGCCAGCGGCCTTCTGGTGGCGCCGTTCGAGCAGCGGCTGCAGGGGGCTGGCTCCTACTGGTTCCTGGCCACGCCGCAGAAGGCGAGGACACCGAAAGTGATGGCTTTCCGTGACTGGCTGTTGAGCATGACCACACCTGCAGCGACCGTTGGGGGCTGAGCGCGGACTGGTTCAGGCGGTCTCTGTCGCAAATTGCCATGTTGCATTTTGTGTTGTTTTGCGCCAATTTGTGGTCAGCTGCTTTTGCCGTGGTGCCGGACTCCCGCCATCGCCGCAGGCATCGGGAGAGCCACATGAACGCACCGAGTAAGCATACGGTCTTCAACGTCGGGACCCATTGGCCCGGCGCCGAAACGACACAGCGTCAGGCTCCACGGCAGCAAGCGGCGCCGGCGCCGGCCGAATTTTCGATATTGCTGCTGCAGGGGTTTTCCCAGCTCTGCCTATCGTCGCTGGTCGAGCCGCTGCGGCTCGCCAATGCACTGGCCGGCACGGAACTTTTCAGTTGGAAGCTCGTCAGTCTCGACGGCCATTCGGTGGCAAGCACCAGCGGCATATCGGTCGAGGTATCAGGCAGCTTCGCCGAGGCGGTGAAGGCCTTGCCGTCCGAACCAAAGGCGGCGGTCGCCATCTGCGCCGGTGAAGGTGTGGAGCATCACGGTTCGCATGAATTGCGGGCCAGCCTGCGCCGCATCGTCAGGGCGCAGCTGCCGGTCTATGCACTGGGCACCGCGACCTGGCTGCTGGCCGACGCCGGCCTGCTGGGCGAGGCCCGCTGCACGATCCACTGGGGCAAGATGGCGGCCTTGTCCGAGACATTCTACGACTTGGCAATCGACGACGCGCTGTTCGTGCGCGACGGCCAGATCATCACCTGCGCCGGTGAGCTGGCAGCCTTCGACCTCGCCATCGACATCGTGCAGGAGCGCTGCGGCACCGAACTGGCGCGCAGCATCTGCCAGCACGTCACCGCCGACCGTTGGCGTGACGGCGCAGCGTGCCAGTCGGTACCGCCCGGCCTGCGCTACGGCAGCACCGGTAAGAAGCTTTTGCGCATCATCCAGCTGATGGAGAAGCACCTCGAGGAGCCGCTGTCGCTCGAAGATATCTCTGTGCGAGTGTCGCTGTCACGCCGCCAGATCGAGCGCCTGTTCGAGCGTCATCTCGCCACGACCCCGTGGCAGCATTATCTCGGCCTGCGGCTGGCCAAGGCGCGCCAGCTAATCGAGCTGACAGCGATGCCGATCATGGACATAGCGGTTGCATGCGGCTTCGTCTCGTCGTCGCATTTCTCCAAAAGTTTCCGCGACCACTACAAGGTACTGCCGAGCAAGCTACGGGCAGCAGCAGCGGCATGAAGGCTGGTTCCATAAGATAGATTATGCGACAAACCCGCTAGAAAAATTCGGGTGAGTTGCCGGGATTTTCGTTTCCGCCTGAAAAGGAAAGGAAGCGAAGCATGAAGGAAATGTTCTTCCGCAACCTCGCCCGCCCGCTCTTGGAGCGGCTCGGGACGATGTTCGCGGCGTGGCTCGTGATGCGCGGGCTCGATAGTGATCTTGTCGCGCAACTGGTCAATGCGCTGGTCGCATTGGTTGCGGTCAGCGCGGAGCTGGTGCTGTACCACGTGAACCGTGGGCGCGACATTACCCGCTTCATCAATGAGGCAGGCCGATACGAGAATGTTCTCGGCCTTCGACGGGGCGACGACTGATGGTCGCGCCCGCAATTGTCGGTGCACTCATATCGGCCGGTGGCGGTCTCCTGTCGTCGATCTTCGGCAAGAAAAAAGAGAAGACGACTTCCGAAATCGACTACGTGAAGATGCGCGAAAACGCGGAAGCGGCGGGGTTTAATCCCCTTACCGCTCTTCGCGCTGGCGGTGGTGCGGGGTTCACAACGACACATCACCCTGCCCTTGCGTCGAGCCAGTTCATCGCTGACGCGTTTACTGGCCTCGGCAACGCTGTCGCGCAGATTGATCCGATGCGCGACCAGACGGCCAAGCTTGAATACGAGATCAAGCAAGCCACGCTCAAGAACATACAGGCCGATACTGCGTCTCGCTTGCGGGCGTCTATCGGCGGCGTCCCGGTGTCAACCGGTGCGCGGAACGTGAGCAAGCCGGTGCCAGACCTTTACACGCAATGGCGGGACAACAGCCCGACTGGGGGCGGGCAAATGGTCTGGCTACCGAACGCGGATTTGCCGGATGGGGAACAAATGTTCGTTCCGCCGTTCGCCACGGCCAAACCCGGCGAGTTGGCGGGGATGCCGACCACTCCGGGTAACTTCTTCGACAAAATGAAGAAGGGCATGGAAAACCCAGTGTCGGTCAAGAAGCTGCCAGACGACCAAAAGTCGTGGTGGCCGACCTTCCGGATTCAGTGGCGCTAGTAGAGCGAAAAACCGGCGATGAACACAGCGACGGTGACCGCTCCAATGAACAGCAAGGCCGCAAGGTTGAGCGCAAAGCTGACGATGGGTGACAAGTCCAAATCCCCCTCAAAAAAGCCCTGCGGCGCGTGTGCGCGGCGTCGGGCGTTGCTCGTCAAAATACTGAAACGCTTCAAGAAAGGAAGCCGGAAATGAACGTCAACAGAACCTCGACTGTCCCGGTGGAAATCCCCAGGACAAATCGTATCGAAACTGCACGTGGCATCACGTCCTTGCCGGCTGGCAAGGTTGTGCCGATTTTCGCCTGTGCCCTGCATCGCATGGATCGGATCGTGTCGGGTCCGCTTCGCTGCTCCTTCGAACTCATGGAAACAGCGGACGTGCTGATGAATGCCGTCCGCGTCGACGTGAAGGCCTATATCGTGCCGAACCTCGCGTTCGAGCGCTTCAATGGCAGCATCGACGTGCTCAATCGGTCTTGGGAAGGACAGGCGCCGTATCCGTCACAGGCGGTTGTGCCGTTCTACGAAATGATGACGGCATCGGCGTACAAGTTCTCGGACTTGTTGGTCTATCTCGGCATGCATTCGAAGGTTGGCTCGTCGGTGAACACGATGTTCCCGGAGGCCTACAACGAAATTCACAATTTCCGCCTGCGCAACCGTTCGAAGGCGCTCTATGAGTCGGCGGCAAAACGGACGCGCCTGCAGCAGAACTTGGCTCCTGCCTTCTGGAACCATGAAATGTTCGCGCACATCGTGCCGGACTACGACAGCGCCAAGGTGGACGGTATTGTCAATCTGACCGTCGCGGACGGTAAGCTGCCGGTGAAGGGTCTCGGCATTCAGGGTGGCAGCGCGTCAGTGCCGATTAACAATTTCCGCGAAAGCGGAGCCACGGCCGATGCGACCAAGCAGGGCTGGCACGTCAGGGACAATCTGGCGAATGCCACGTTCGTCATGAAGGAAAAGACGGGCACGGGCTTTCCTGACGTGTTCGCGGAGTTGCAGAACAACGGCATTTCACTGTCGCTAGCGAACTTGGACCTCGCCACGAAAACGCGGGAGTTCGCGAGGATACGCGAACGGTACGCTGGCTATACGGAGGAATGGGCCGTCAACATGATGATGGACGGCATCGACATCCCCGAACAGTATCTGAAAGAACCGATGCTGGTCGCCGAAGCGTCAACGATCTTCGGCTTTTCCAAGCGTTACGCTACGGACGCGGCGAACCTGACCGAACATGTCGCAAACGGTGCGACGTTCGTCGACCTCAATATCCGCGTGCCGACCCTCAATACGGGCGGCGTATTCATGATCATCGCGGAAATCACGCCGGAGCAGTTGTTCGAGCGGCAGAAAAACCCGTGGTTGCATCTCGACAACAACAAGCTCAATAGGCCCGATTTCATCCGGGACTACATGGACCCCGACAAGGTGGATATCGTTACGAACGATCGTATCGACCTTGATCATTCGAACCCAACCGGGCGTTTCGGCTATGAGCCGATGAATGCGCGGTGGAATAACAAAATCCCGCACATTGGCGGGAAGTTCTTCCGGCCGGTGGCGAATGCCCCGTTTGATGAGGATCGGCAGCGCTTCTGGGCTGCGGAAGCCCTCAACCCAACGCTTGGGCCTGAGTTCTATCTGGCTACCACGATGCACACCAAGCCGTTTGTCGACACTGTGTCGGACATCGCTGAAGTCGTCATCCAGGGCGACTTGCTGATCAACGGCAACACGCAGTTCGGCGCGGGGCTTATCGAAGCGTCCGACGACTACGCCAAGGTGATGGCGGAAGTCGATCAGACGCGCGCCAAGCCCGCCTGACCCTCGTCCCCTGCCCGGCTAGTGGCCGTTGGTCACTAGCGGGCCTTTCAAACAAGGAAACAGTGAAATGACCATCAAGCTTGGTAACCTGAACGATTGGCGCGTACTCGACGGCAAGTCTCTCGCCTTCGTGGCTCCGGACTATGACAAGCGCAGGCCGCGTCGGCTTCGCCTCGACGTCAATTCGGAGTTCGGCTGCAATTGGTACATTCGGTTCCACCGCGTGCCGATCATGAACATGGATGAATATGTTCTGGGGGCGGAAGCGGTAGAGGGCGAACCGGAAGCGTTCGAACGCTTTTTTGCGTTCATTCCGGCCGGTCTGGAAACCGTCGAATTTACCTTCGGCGGCGACTTCGAGCTGATGCCGGTCAGGCCGGATGAGTGCGAAATCCTCTACTGGACCTCGGAAGCCGAGGAAATGTGGGTCGAAGGCGACGGCGAGACGTTCTCGACCATCTATGAACGCCAGCCGCGCAACGAGGCATTGGAATACGTCATGTTCCAAGCCTCGCAGAACCAGCTTCGTCGCGACAAGGCCCATGCGGAGGAGTTGGCAGCAATTCGGGCCGAAATCGGAGCGATGAATGGAAGACAGTCTGGAGTACATGGCGGCGCGCCTGCGCAACATCAAGAACCTGTCGCAGACGGCGGCAAAGTCAAAGCCGCTGCGCCGGCCCTTCCAACGGGAGCGGATGCAACAGCAAACGGCGGTGGAGGCGGTGACAAATCGTCTTCGGGCGAGGAAAAAGCCCAATGAGCATGCGCGATAAAATTCGCGCTCTGGTGGAACGGACTGCCGCAAGGCAGTCCGTCTTACCAGACCCGAAAAGGGCAAAGCGGGTATTCCCGCCTCCCCCTCCAAAGCCCGTCGCAGACACTGGTTATAGCCAAGCGATAGCCGGTATGGCGCATCCCGACTTCTTGAAGTCGGTGGCCTTCAGCCAAATGCAGTACCGCGCCAACGAACTGGAGGCGCATCCGCGCATCCTTGAGTTTAAGGCGGGCCTGATAAAGCGCATGGCGTCAATCGGCGTGCCCATGTACGCGCATTGCGTCTGGCGAACGCCCGACGAACAGCTAGCGCTATTCGAGCGCAAGCGAACCAAGGCCATGCCCGGCGAAAGCCCCCACAATTGGGGCTGCGCGGTCGATATCGTGCACTGTCGGTTCCACTGGGACCTGACGGAACGACAATGGACCGTCATCGGCCATATCGGCAAAGAGTACGCCAGGGCGGCGCGCCTCAACGTCACATGGGGCGGGGACTGGAAGTTCTATGACCCCGCCCACTGGGAACTCACGGACTGGAAACAGTGCCGTATTCCTCGTTATTCCGAACTCACTGAACTGTGAGTTCGGAGGCGCGGAAAGATTTTTGGATCGTCTAGTATCAAAAAAATCTTTCCGTCGCCGCACTCACCTTCTTGTCCCCATGTGCAATTACTGACAGGCAATCATTCATCATGTGCAAATGTCCATCAATGCTCGATGACGGAACGATGATTGGCTGTCGTTATTGCTCGCAATGCATCGGACGCTCTGTTGACGACTGGACGGGCCGTTGCATTGCGGAAAGTATAGTTGCAGCCGACGCTTATTTCCTCTCGCTGACCTATGGTCGCGATGAGAATGGTTCGGAAGATCATATCCGGGCGCGGCTGCTCACATACTCGGACATCCAGAAGCTAATGAAGCGCTTCCGCGCTTCCGGCTACATCCCGCGCTATTTCTGCGTCGGGGAGTACGGCTCGGCCAAAGGCCGTGCACACTGGCATGTCCTCATCTTCTGGCGGGATAATGCTGATGAGATCGCGAAGCGTATCCAGCACAATGCGCTCGTCCGCGCGAAACTCAAGCGCGGCAAAACTCTGAACGTGCCGGACGGCCCGGTGCCTCCGCACGTCAATTCCACCCGCGACGATCAAAAGCGCCACATGCAAGAGCATTGGCCGCTTGGCTGGTCTACGTGGGAACGCCTCGGCGTTCGGCCAGAAGATACCGCCGCTGCCGTCCGGTACGTCTGCAAGTACCTCAACAAGGACATCGGCGGCGAAGAAAAACAGGCGTTGTGCAGAATGTCCAAAGTCCCGCTGCTCGGCGCGGACTGGCTGCATCACAAGGCACGACTGCATGTCGAGGCGGGTATTCCGCCGAAAGACCTCAAGTACGAGTTTCCCGGCGTGAACCGGCCCAACGGTGAGCGCGTGCCCTTCATGCTGCGGCCCGGATCGGCCGCAGCCAAGCTGTTTTGCCAGTCCTTCGTTGATCAGTGGGCGGAAGCTCACCCAGGGCGATTTATGCCACATTCGAAGCTGGTCGAAGAATTTATGGACCCCGGCGCTTGGGAAAAGCGCAAATCAGACGAAGGACAAAGGGAATGGGAAAGAAAAGCGGAAGCGCTGGAAAAAGGAGCGGAAGCACGAAAGGCGGAAGTCTTGCTGCATCTCGACTATCGAGAGGCAACCGCCTGCCCGACAGTCTCGGAAGGCCTGCGCTATCAGCACTTGCTGGTGCCGCCTCCCCTTCCCCTCCAAAGCCAGCCTACAGAGACGCTGGAGCCGTTCGGCGGCTTGTGACGGCTCAAAGGATGGCGGTAGCGCGTGCGGAGCACGACAGGCGCGTAGCGGCTGGGTTCTTAGCCGCACCTTCTAATGTCAAACCCCGCGTCTCGCGGCTCAATATCTCAGGTCTACAGGCCACAAAAGCACTCACTCGGGAGCCGGTTCAAAAAACCGTCGATCACAAAAAATCGCGCGACCTATTCAAGTGCAAAGAAAGGCCGGACCCGAAAAAAAGCCGCCCCCGTGTAGGCAGCGGCTTTGGATCGAAAAGGTTTGTCCCATGGTGTGGGTAAGCGGGTAAAACAAGAATTAAGTTGTAATCAGACTTGACAACCCTACCCCAAATCACGTTATGCAGCGTTTACTTGGTGTAAACCTGCCAAGTGTAAAACGAAACCAAAGCGAAGCCTGTTCGTACTAGTACGATTGTTCATAATCTATCTTATGCGACTTTCAGGCAATGCCGGATGGGCGAAGCATCTGGCCTGATTGCATACCTCTTTCGGTTTCGCACAATCGGTCCGGCTCCGCCCGCCCCGTCAGTCAAGCACGACCACGGCCTCCACCTCGAACAGCATGGGATCAATGGCGAGCTTGGGAACCGGCACCAGAGTCTGTGCCGGCAGCGTCTCGCCGAACATCTCCTTGACGTTCTGGGTCAGCACCCCGAGCTTGGACATATCGTGGTCGACAACGAAGACCGTCAGCTTGGCGACCTGATCCGGTTTGGCGCCGATACCTTCGAGCGCAGCGCCGAGGTTTGCGTAAGCCTGTTTGACCTGAACGGCAAAGTCCGGCGACAACGCTCCCGTGGCGTCCTGGCCGCCTTGTCCGGAGATGTAGGCCACCCGTGCCCCAGCCGGCACGATGACGGCCGTGCTGTAGCCGTTCGGCGTCGGGTCGTAGAGGTTCTTCGGATTGACGATGGTCAGCTTGCGGTCATTCGCTTTGGCTGTCGTTGCGGTGGTAACTCCGATGGCCATGGTGACCAACCCTCCAATAAGCAGATGCATGATTGCGTGTGACATGATTTCTCTCGGGCTCGCGGACTGCAGACGGCATGCCTCGCTGTCCGTCTCAACCAACCTCGCGTGAATACTCATACGCTGTACGAGTCGAGTCATGGTATGGTGTACGAGATGATTGTTCAAGGTCGATTTTCATGGCATTGCTGGTGTCGATGCACCGAACTGCAAGGGAATGCGCATGACAGCCAAAGCCGGTGGCCGAAAACGATCCCGAGGGACTGGCGAACAGACGCCGCCATCGCCGGAACCGGGCAACGAACCGCCACTGTCCAGGGAGCGTATCGTGGCGACCGCTGTGGAACTGCTCGACGCCCAGGGTATCGACGGCTTGTCGATGCGCAGGCTGGCCGAGCGCCTCGGCTCGGGTGTGATGAGCCTGTACTGGCACGTCGACAGCAAGGAGGTTGTCCTGGACCTTGCCCTCGACAAAGTGCTCGAAAAAGGCGGATCACCGCATACCTGCGCGTCACAGGACTGGCGTGGCGAAGTCGTCTTCATGCTCGAGGAGTGGCGCGCTATTATGCTGCGCCATCCGTGGTCGGCATCGCTGCTGCCGCGCCGCGTGCTCGGCCAAAACATGCTCGGTCGCCTGGAACTGCTGGGCAAGACCTTGTCCCGAGCCGGGGTCGCCGAAATGGACCTGAACGCGGCGATATGGTCGCTCTGGAACTATGTGATGGGCGCCACCCTCACCCGTGCGAGCTTCGATGTCTCGGACGACGACAGAGCCTCTGCGCAACTGCGTCTTGCAGGTCTCAGCGAGCACTACCCGACGATAGAGCGCTCCCGGCTGCTGCTGGACAATGATTGGGACGGCGCTTTTGAGAAAGGCCTCGGCTTCCTGCTGGACGGGCTGTCTCCAGGGTAGGACTAAGGCTGGCGACGAGGTCGCGCCAAAGCCGGCGGCTCACTCCGGAAGACCGGCCTTGCGGAAGCCGTCGACGAAATGCCCGAGCGTGCGCATGTCCCGGAAGGGCTCGGTCGCCACCCAGTGGCTGATGGTGAAGTCAGGATTGCCGACAAGGAACAGTTCGACCTCCGCCCGCGCCTCATCAAACCGGCCGAGCTGCGCAAGGCTGGCCGCCAGAAAACGGCGCGAACTTGTCCAGTAGGTCTCGTCCCGGCGCATCGTCTCGACAGCGGATTCGTAGTCGCCGGCAGCATATTGCGCCTGGCCGAGCGTCAGATAGTACCAGTTCGCGGGATATGGGTTCAGCCGGAAGGCCTTGCGGATGTGTTCGAGGCCCTCCTCTACCCGCCCGGCCAGGACCGCGATGTCGGACAATGCCGCCCAGGTGTCCGCCTCGTTCGGGTCGAGCTCTATCGCCGTGGCGAACTCGGCATCCGCCTCGGCAAATCTGCGCTCATAGGCCAGCAGATAGGCCAGTACCCAGCGGCAGCCGGCATCGTTGGGATCGATGACAACAGCCTTGTGCGCGAGGTCCAGCGCGACCTTGCGGGCCTGTTCCGTCGGCCCGCCGCTGTGCACCGATCCCATCCAGTGGTTCAGGGCGAGCCAGCGACAGGCCTCTGCATATTCAGGATCGAGCGAGACAGCGCGCGTCAGCATCAGATGCGCTTGCCGCGCCGTCCGCGGCTCGTCATCCATCAGCTTGCGCGCCCGCACGCAGAGGTCATAGGCCTCGAGGCTCCTGGGCCGGTTGCGTGGCGGCAGCGAGGTGCGCAGCCGGCCGAGCAACGCCTCGACGATCTTACCTGTGACTTCGTCCTGGACGGCAAAGATGTCGTCCAGGCTGCGATCGAAACGTTCCGCCCACAGATGCTCGCCACTTGCAGCGTCGACCAGCTGGGCATTGATGCGCACGCGCCCAGCGGCACGCCTGGCGCTGCCTTCCAGCAAGTAGCGTACACCGAGGTCCTCAGCGATCATGCGCACGTCCATCGCCCTTCCCTTGTAGGCAAAGGCCGAGTTGCGCGCGATGACGAACAGACCGGCATGCCTGGACAGGTCGGTGATCAGGTCTTCAGTCAATCCGTCGGCGAAGGCTTCCTGCTCGGCATCGTTGCCGACATTCACAAAGGGCAGTACGGCGATCGACGGCTTGTCGGGCAGCGGCAAGGGTTTTCGCTTGGTGTCGCCAAGCTTTTGGACAGCGCCGATGAAGCGATAGCCGATACGCGGAACCGTCGAGATCCATTCGCCACCGTCGTCTGTCGGACCAAGCAGCTTCCTGAGCTGCGCGATCTGGACGGTGAGGTTGCCCTCCTCGACCGCCCTGCCCGGCCACGCCGCGTCCATCAGCTCGACCTTGCCGAGGATTTCGCCCGGTCGCCCGGCGAGCGCCGCAAGCAGCTTCAGACCGCGATGGCTGACGGCAACAGGATCATCGTTCCGAAGAAGCGTTCCCGCATCCGGATCGAGCACGAACGGACCAAAGGCAAAGCGCGATCCCTGCATGCGGCGCATCTATAGCCCGTTTGGAAGTTTTTGGAACTATTTGGCAGGGCTTAACGACGGCACTGCGTGCATCCTTCAGTAATCATCCTCTTTCTGGTCAAAGGCCCAGCCCCTTCAAACCTATGGAGGTTGAGATGAACGATGCTTTCATCCTTGTGCCTGCCCGGCATCGGACAGTGCGGCCCGGAACGGTCGTTGCGTCGGCGGATGCGCCGCGCCCGGCGACCTTGCGAAACCTGTTCGCGACCTGGGCCTGGCGGTCCCGCTTTCGCCGGGACCTTGCGCAGAAGTCGAAGGATGAACCCCATCTGATCGTCGATATCGGCCTCACGAAACGGCAGGTCGAGGCCGAGATCGCCAAACATTTCTGGCAGGCATGAGGCGGATGACACAGGATCGAGAGTTTTCCCCTGCGGCAGCGGTTCGCCGGCACCTGTCATCGCCAGAGGACAGTCTCCCATGGACCGCGATGGCGGGCATCATCGCGACGGTTTCGGTTTTCGCCATGGCACAGGGGCTGACCTATCCGCTGCTCAGCTTCATCCTCGAACGGCAAGGGACGACATCGAGCCTGATCGGCCTGTCGGCAGCGATGACGCCGTTGGGATTCATCGTATCCGCTCCCTTGATACCTGCCCTGACGCAGCGCGTGGGCGCGGCACGGCTTGCGATCCTGTGTTCCGCGCTCGCAGCAGCCACCTTGATCGCGATCGCCTTGATCCAGGACCTCTGGGCCTGGATGCCGTTGCGGTTCCTGCTCGGTTTCTTCGCCAACCCGCTCTACGTGATCAGCGAAACCTGGCTGATCTCGATCACGCCCGCGCCACGCCGGGGCCGCATCATGGGACTCTATTCGTCTGTTGTTTCGGGTGGCTTCGCCTTCGGCCCGCTGTCGCTCGGCCTGGTCGGCCCGGAAGGGTGGCCGCCCTTCATGATCGGCCTTGCGGCGTTCCTTCTCTGCGGCGTCATCGTGCTTGCCGTCACCCCCCGCCTGCCCGACATGCCGCATGAAGGCGAAGCAACATCGGTCGGTGGCTTCTTCGCGCTGGCGCCGCTGCTGTTGCTTGCGGTTTTCACGGCCGCCGCCTTCGAGCAGACCCTGCTTTCGCTCTTTGCGGTCTATGGCAAAGCATTCGGCAGCGCCGAGGGGCGCATCGCTGCGCTCATCACCTGTTTCGTCGCAGGCAATGCCGCGCTGCAGATCGTGCTCGGGCGAATGGCCGAGCAATTCGGCTCGACGCGAACCATGTCGTTCTGCGTCTTGTCCTCCCTGGCCGTCTGCTTGCTGCTGCCTTTGGCCTTCAACACATGGCTCATCTGGCCGCTCGTCTTCGTCTGGGGCGGGGTCTCGTTCGGGATCTACACCATGTCGCTGATCCAGCTCGGCGAGCGTTTCAGCGGGCAGGCCTTGATCGCCGGCAACGCAGCCTTCGCCCTCGCCTGGGGTATCGGCGGCATCGTCGGCTCGCCCGCGGCAGGCCTCGCGATGCAACTGATCGGGCATCATGGCCTGCCGTTGTCTCTGGGTCTGCTGTGTTGCGTACTGGCGGTGCTTCTGATGGTCCGGAAACGGCGAGGCTGATCGAGGTTTATGCCTCTGTCGGCGTTGAACCTCGCCTGCCAAACCGGCGCGCGAGTCTCGCGCCCGCCGGTTCGTGGTTCGGGACCACATTCCTGTAGGCAGAAATGTCGTCAGTTTCAGGCCGGCAGCAGTACCGGGCGTTCCTGAACAATGTCGGATGCGGCGTCCAGCGAGACGCTCGGGCTCTTTTCACCTGACAGCCGGCGCCCCCCCTGGTCGAACAGCTGGACATGTTCGGGCGCGACGCGGAACGACAGAGGCTCGCCAGCCTTGCGCATCGAGCTGCCGACGACATGGGCAATCACGCTCGACTTCGCCACCGTGCCATGGATGAGCTGTGCAGCGCCGAGCTCTTCGGAGAAATCGTAGTGCCCGGACAGGCCGCTCGAGCCCAGGCCCACTGCCTCGGCGCGGAAGCCGATCGTGATCGGCCCCGGAGCGGCCGCCGGCCAGCGGCCGCGGTCATAGGCCACCGCCTGCCCGTCCTCAAGCGTGACCGTGCCCTTGCCCGGATCGATGATGCCGGGCAAAAGGTTCAGGCCCGGCGTGCCGATGAAGCCCGCAACATAAGTCGTCGCCGGGCGCTGGTAGATCTCGCTCGGCGAGCCGACCTGCTCGATACCGCCCTTGTTCATGACCACGATCCGGTCGGCCAGCGTCATCGCCTCGATCTGGTCGTGAGTGACGAACAGCGTCGTCGCGCCCAGCCGCTGGTGCAGCTTGCGGATCTCGACGCGCATCGCCACGCGCAGCCTGGCGTCGAGATTGGACAGCGGCTCGTCATAGAGGAATACCTTGGGCTCGCGGATCATCGCCCTGCCCATCGCCACACGCTGGCGCTGGCCGCCGGACAGCTGGCCCGGCTTGCGGTCGAGGAACTCGCCGAGGCCGAGCGACGTCGCCACGCCTTTTACGCGCTCGCGACGCTCAGTCTTCGACATGCCGGCGATCTTAAGCGCGTAGCCGATGTTGTCGGCAACCGTCATATGCGGATAGAGCGCATAGTTCTGGAACACCATGGCGCAGCCGCGCTCACGCGGCTCGAGCTTGTTGACGACCTTGCCTTCTATGGAGATCTCGCCGTCGGAGATCGTCTCAAGCCCGGCGACCATGCGCAGCAGCGTCGATTTTCCGCAGCCCGAAGGGCCCAGGATGACGACAAGCTCGCCGCTGGTGACATCGAGATCGATGCCATGGACGACCTCGTTCTTGCCGTAGGTCTTGCGCACCGCGCGAATGGCGATTTCGGCCATTTTCGAACTCCTTACTTGTCGGTCTGGATGAGGCCGCGCACGAACCAGCGCTGCAGAAGCATGGTCACCAGCACCGGCGGGGCCAGGACTATGAGGTTGGCCGCCATGGCGATGTTCCAGACCGGCGGTTCGCCGAACAACGGTCCGGGCACGACCTTCTGCAGCTGCATGGTGGCGGTGGCGTAGTTCTGGTGGTCGGTGACGACGAGCAGCGGCCACAGATACTGGTTCCACGACCACACGAACATGATGGTGGCGAGCGCGGCCATGTTGGTCCTGGACAGCGGCAGCAGCACCTCGATGAAGAAGCGCACAGGCCCTGCCCCATCCATCTTGGCGGCTTCCGTCAACTCGTCGGGCACGGTGAGGAAGAACTGGCGGTAGAGAAAGGTGCCGGTGGCGGTTGCGATCAGCGGCAGGATCAGTCCCGAATAGGAGTTGAGCAGGTTCCACTCCGGCAGGTTGATGCTGATGCCGGCGACATCGAGCATCGACTGGAATGGCCTCAACGCATCGGCCGCGACCGCATAGGTCGGCACAATGCGAACTTCGAGCGGCAGCATCAGGGTGATGAAGATCAGCCAGAACATCACCATGCGCAGGCGGTAGTTGAAGTAGACGATCGAGAAGGCCGAGATCGCCGAAATGCCAATTTTGCCGATGGTGACGCCGCCGGCGACGATCAGCGAGTTGACCATCACCCGGTCGAAGTTCCCCCGTTCCCAGGCGGCGGACAGGTTCTCGAACAGATGGCTGCCGGGCCATAGCGGCATCGGCACCTGGTTGACGGTGTGGAAGTCGTGGCTGGCGGCCACGAACACGATCCAGAGCGGGATGAGCAGCGCGATCAGGCTGACGATCAGCAGCGCATGGGTGGCGAAATCGAGGATGGGGGTGCGTTCGATCATGGCTGGCGCTCCGATCAGCTGTAATGGATGCGCCGCTCGACATAGCGGAACTGGATGACGGTGAGTGCGATGACCAAGAGCATCAGCACGATCGATTGGGCGGCGGCGAGCGAGTAGTCCTTGCCCTGGAAACCGTCGGCATAGATCTTGTAGACCATCAGGTCGGTCGCGCGCGCCGGTCCGCCGCCGGTGGTGATGTCGACGATGCCGAAGCTGTCGACGAAGCTGTCGGTGATGTTGATGACGATCAGGAAGAACAGCGTCGGTGCGATCAGCGGCAGCTGGACGTCGCGCATCCGCCGCAGCACGCTGGCGCCATCCATGGCGCAGGCCTCGATCACCGATCGCGGGATCGACTGAAGTGCTGCGAGGAAGAAGATGAAGTTGTAGCCGACCATCTTCCAGCTCTGGGCGAAGACGATCAGGGCAAAGGCGTCATAGCCGTCGAGCGCGGGGTTCCAGATGTCGGGGAATACGCGGTTGATGACCGAGACGAAGCCGGCATCCGGCGAAAAGATGAAGCGAAAGGCCAGGCCGACGGCGGGGGCTGCCAGCGCATAAGGCAGGAAGAAGGTGAATTTGTAGACCTGATGTCCGGGCAGCCGCCTGTCGACGAACAGCGCCAGGATGACCGCGATCGTCAGCGACAGCATCGTCGCCATGCCGGCGAAGGCCAGCGAGATTCTCACCGAGCTCCAGTATTTGGGATCAGCGAAGACGGTCTGGAAGTTGAGCAGCCCGACCCAGTCGTTGCTGCCGCCGAAGGGCGGCTCGAGGGTCAGCGCCCAATAGAGCGCCTCGCCCGAAGGCCAGTAGAAGAAGACGAAGATGAGCAGCATCTGCGGCGCAATGAATGCCGCCGCCAGCCACAGGTTGGAAAAAGTGGCGCGCTTTTCCAAGCGACGTCTCCCGGTTTCGCATGCTGAGATGGGCGCCGCGCAAGGCGGCGCCCGATTACGTCCTGAGCTTCAGAAGGCTCAAGGCAGAGCAGCGCCCTTGTAGGTCTGCTCGTAGCGGCGAAGGATCTGGTTGCCGCGCTCGACGGCAGCATCGAGAGCCGTCTGCATGTCCTTCTGGCCAGTGAATGCCGCCTCGAGTTCGGCGCGGACTTCGGCGCGGATCGAGGTGAAGTTACCAAGGCGGATGCCACGCGACAGTGGACCGACATCGGAGGCGGTCAGCGAGGCGATGGCGACCTCACGGCCGGCATGCTTGGGGTCGGCATAGAAGCCTTCCTGCTTGAGCAGGTCGAAGCCCTTGGTGGTGACCGGGATGTAACCGGTGTTTTCGGCGATGTACTTCTCGCCGGTATCTGCGGCAGTCACGTATTTCAGGAACGCGGCCGCAGCCTCATATTCCTTTTCCGACTTGCCCTGCATCAACCACAGCGAGGCGCCGCCGACCAGCGAGTTGGTGCGCTTGGTGGCGTCGATCACCGGCAGCATCGCTACGTCCCACTTGAGATCGGCGACCTGGGTGTTCTTGACAGTGCCGTGGTTGGCGATCGAGCTGATCGTCGAAGCGCAGCTGCCGTCGGCGAAGGACTGGATCAGGTTCTTGCCGACCTGGGTGGTCTGGATCTTGGCGTAGCCGGCGTCGAGCCAGCCCTTGAAATCCTTCATGTGGTCGACGAAAGCGGTCTTGTTGAAGACCAGTTCGGCGCCGAGGCCGCCATAGCCATTGTCCATCGAGGCGACGGGAATGTTGTTGGTGGCGGAGAACTGTTCGAGGTTCATCCAGGTATCGAAATCGAAGGCGAAACCGCATTCGACGCCGGCAGCCTTCATGGCCTTCAGGTCTTCGCCGAACTCTGCCCAGGTCTTGGGAGCGCTGGTCTTGTTGATCTTCGCCCAGGCGTCCTTGTTCCAGTAGAACACGGCCGACGACGAGTTATAGGGGAACGACCACATGTCGCCGCTGTTGGTGGCGTAATAATTGGCGATGCCCGGGAAGTAGCCCTTCCAGTCGATGTCCATCTTGTGGTCTTCGGCGAACTTGTTGGCCGGGTAGATGGCGCCCGACAGCATGAAGTTGACCGTACCGGCGTCATAGATCTGGACGATCGTCGGCTGCTGCTTGGCGCGGTAGGCGGCAATCGTGTTCTGCTCGGCCTTGTCGTAGCCGCCCTGGCCGGTGCAGACGGCCTCGTACTTGTCCTGCGATTCATTGAACAGCTGGCACTGCTTGGCAACGACCTCTCCGAGGTCGCCGGTCAGGCCATACCAGAATTCGAACTTGGTGCGCTCGGCCGCGCCCGCGGCCGTTGCAATGGCGCTTGCCGCAGTCGCAAGCAGGATCAATCGTTTCATCCGTCGTCTCCCTCGGGAAGCTGGTGAGCACTACGCTCGCAGCAGCCCCTACCCCGCCGGGATGACAGGCACGTTTTGATCCGGTGACAGAACGACGACAATCAACGGCCGCGCGGACAAAGCCCCCGCACGGTGCTCTCTGCTATGAGACAAGCTGTCAGACGCCGGTCTCTCTGATCTCGAAAACATTGCCGCCGCTGGTCTCGAAGCGGCCGGCGGCACCGCGCTGGAGCGAATAGCATTTCTCCCGGCCGGAGCGGAAATCGCCCCATTCGGTGCAGAGCTGGTCGCCGCGCACGGACCAGCGGCCTGTGTCGCCAGCACGTTTTGGCGCATCGACCGATATCTCGGCGCGGCCATCGGGCAGAAGCATCAGCTGGCCACTGAACCAGCCGCCCTGTTCCCACCAGGAGATCGAGCGACCGACGAGTTCGTTGCGAATCTCGCCAGAACTCATCTCGCCGGCATATGCGGCGGCAGGCGCGGCCAAGCTCGCCGACCCGATCAAGAGCACCTGCAGGAAGCGTCCCATTGCCGCAAATCCGTTCATGACATTGCGATGACGATTCAATGACATTTGCCGGCCAATGTCCATGGGCGGACACGGCCTGTGCGCTGTCAACAAAGCGTCACGCGCGCGCAAAACGGCTGACACGAAGCGGCATCAGTCTGGCCGGGGTTTTCACCCGAGGGCCGAACGCCCCGCCAATCTCCACGAGGAACAGACAATGCTTGCCAATGGCACCGCCGGCACCGGCATATCAGCGCACAAGCGCGCCGACGACCTTTCCGATTTCGCTGACGAACTCGACATGATCGAGGCGCTGGGCGTCGAATCGATCGAATTGCCCACCTACGACATGGACATCGTTGTCGGCGGCAAGATCCGCAAGCTGCAGTTGGAAGCGCTGAAGCGCGCCACCGCCGGACGCGATGTCGGCTTCTCCGTACATGGCCCGCTCGCCATCAATTTCATGGACGAGGCCTTCCGCCTGCCGCGCCATCTCGAAATTCTCGAAGCCTCGCTCGAAGTGGCCGCCGAAGTCGGCGCCGAGAACTATGTCGTCCATTCCGGCTTGGCGCCGCTTCAGCAGGGCAACGGTCTCGAGGCAGCCTATGGCCGCCAGCGCGAGTGGCTGGCCAAGGCCGGCGAGATCGCCCGCCAGCACGGCCAGTTCCTCTGCGTCGAGACGCTGTTTGCGGGTTATGACGGCCGCATCCACGCCGCCTCGCCGTCGCGTCTGGCCAGGGAACTCGAAGCCATCGGCCACCCCAATGTCGTGGCTACCATCGACTTCAGCCACGCTTATCTGAAACTCGACTTCGACGGCCGCCGCGACGACTTCGTCGAGGAGATCAAGGCGCTGGCGCCTTATGCCCGCCATCTGCATATCCATGACAGCTTCGGCCGCCAGGACGACATCTGGATGTTCACCGACGGCGAGCGCCTGGCCTATGGCCATGGCGACCTGCACCTGCCGGTCGGCTGGGGCGACATTCCGTGGGATGCGCTGATGGCCGAATGCAGCTTCCCCGAGGGCGTGCTGTTCAACATCGAACTCAAGCAGCGCTACTGGTATGCGGCCCAGGACACCGTCGACGCCACCAAGGCGATGGCCGAAAAGGCGCAGGTGATCGGCCAGGCCCGCGCTGCCTGATCAGCCTTCATCGTATTTGCCAACACGGCGTCGGGGGAACCCGGCGCCGTTGTCTTGTTAGGGCTGACGGCTTGGCTATCTCGGCCCGATTGTGCTTGTCACAAAGGGATCCGGCGCAGATGCACGGCGCTCGGTCTCGGTCGACAATACCACCAACATGCCTAGGCCGAGCGCGATGGGCGCGAACAGCATCGCCACATGTGCGAGGCACAGCAGCGTGCTCCACCGCTCGGTTTTCCTGCGCCCGTCGTCCATGGTCCGTCCCCAGAGAAGTCGTATCCTCGGTATCTGGCGATGATGTCCAGATTGGGCCGCAATTCAGCTGGCTGCCGACAGGGTTAATGCCTGGTATCTTTCGTGCCGCCCGAAAAGTCGGCGGTGCTCGGCGCCCTCTGCCATTCAAGACCTTGGCTGTCGTCGTATTCCGGCGTTAGGCTCGCTTTTGAACAACCGGAGACACGGCGTTGAGCGACGAACGCACCGCCCACTGGGACAACATCTACGGCACCAAGGCCGAGGACAGCGTCAGCTGGTTTCAGGACACGCCGGAGCCGTCGCTGTCGCTGCTCAAGCTTGTGGGCGCCATGCCGATCTCAGCGATCATCGATATCGGCGGCGGCGCTTCGCATCTGGTCGACGCACTGCTCGATCTTGGTTTCGTCGATGTCACCGTGCTCGACCTGTCACAGACGGCACTGGACGCCGACAAAGCCCGGCTGGGCGCTGCGGCCGGCGATGCCAAGTGGATATGTTCCGATGTGACCGAATGGCAGCCTGGACGACGCTACGACGTCTGGCATGACCGCGCCGCATTTCATTTCCTGACCGACCCCGCCGACCAGGCGCTCTATTCCGCAGCGCTGGTCCAAGGGCTGGCGATAGGCGGGCACGTCATCATTGGCACGTTTGCGCCCGACGGGCCGGAGAAGTGCAGCGGCCTGCCAATCGTCAGGCACGATGCCTCTGGCATCGGCAAGATTTTGGGCGACGGCTTCGAACTTGTCGACAGCAGGCGACACGACCACCGCACGCCATGGGACAGCGTCCAGCAATTTCAGTTCAGCACCTTCCGCAGGAGGCACTGAGGCACGCCCTGCCCGCGTGTTACCCGCCGAGCAGATTGCGCCAGGCCATGTAGACGGCAACGACCATGATCATCAGTGCAAACAAAACGTTGAGCGCGCCCTTGCGCGTCTGCAGCATCATGGCTGCGCGCGAACCACCGAGCCCGCCGACAACACCTCCGGCGACGAAGACCAGGGCCAGCGGCCAGTCGACCATGCCCGACAGGGCGTAGGAAATTGCTGTCGTCATGCCAAAGGCAGCCACCGCCACCAGCGACGAGCCGATGGCGTTGATCATCGGCATGCCGGTCGAAGTGACCAGGCCGGGCACGATGAGGAAGCCGCCGCCAATGCCGAAGAAACCCGACAGCAGCCCCGTGCCGCCGCCAAAGCCCATGACCTTGGGCGCGTTCTCACGCGTGCAGACGGCAGCTGGGTCACCGGCGATACTACGGCTCCGGAACATCAACGCGCCGACGACCAGCATCAGGCCGGCAAACAGAAGCAGCAGGTGGCGGCCATCGATGGCCTTGCCGAGCGACGAGCCGAAGAATGCGCCGAGCACGCCTGAGGCGCTGTAGACGGCCGCGCAGCGCCAATTGACCGTGCCGTTGCGGGCATGGCTAGCGAGACCGGTCACAGCGTTGGCCGCCACTGAAACCGCACTGGTGCCGATGGCGAGATGGGCGTTGGGTACGCCCACGAGATAGACCATCAGTGGTACGGCGAGGATCGAGCCACCGCCACCGAACAGCCCGAGAGTGAGGCCGACGACCCCGCCCGAGAGTGCACCCAACGCGTATTGAACGGGTTCCAGCAACATGGCCCTGGCCCTTTCCAAACTGAATTGTCGAAGTGGATGGCCGGATCCGCTGCCGCGGTCCGGCCGGGAAGATCATACCGTAGCGGCGGCGAGCTTCCTGCTGACGGCCATGCGGGCCAACCACATGCCGAGGAACATCATCGGCAGGAACACATAGGCGCCAGCGGCGCCGAGCGTTGTGGCCGTGAGCGCCGGCCCCGGGCAAAAGCCGCCAAGACCCCAGCCGATTCCGAAGATGGCGGGTCCGACCAGCACCTTTCGGTCTATGCCGGTCTTCGCCGGCAGATGGAAACTGTTGGCGGCCACGGGTTTGGGTCGATTGAGGACGATGCGGTAGCCGATGAAGGCGGTGACGACCGCGCCGCCCATGACAAAGGCAAGCGACGGGTCCCATGTACCGAACAGGTCCAGGAAATTCAGCACCTTGGCCGGATCCGACATGCCCGAGACGACAAGGCCGATGCCGAACAGCAGGCCAAGCGCGAGATTGATGAGGAATGACATCGTCATGCTCCCACGAGGTGGCGGACGGCGAAAACGGTGACGAAGGCGGTCGCCATGAAGGTCAGCGTCGCGACCAGCGAACGGAGCGAGAGCCTGGATAATCCACAGACGCCATGACCGCTGGTGCAGCCATTGCCATAGACCGAACCGAAGCCGACGAGCAGGCCGGCGGCTGCCATCAACGGCAGATTGGATGAGACCGACTGCAACACTTGATGGCCCGTGGCGACGGAATAGATCAGGGGAGCCGCGACCAGCCCGAGCACGAAGCCGAGCCGGGACAAGAAGGCGCCGTCGAGATAGGGCGGCAACAGGCGGCCGGCGATGCCACTGATGCCGGCGATGCGCCCTTCCCAGGCCATCAGCAGAACTGCGGACAAGCCAATGAGCACGCCGCCAAGGGTGGAGGCGATCGGAGTGAACTCAGTCATTTCTTTCAGCTTTCGTTGCTGGCGCCCGCGTCAGGGGCACAGAACATCTGGTAGAGCAGGGTGACGACCGCCCTCACCCGATCATCGGCGAGCCGGTAGAAGACGGATTTCGATTCCTTGCGTCCGACGATCAGTCCGGCATCGCGCAATTCGGCAATCTGCTGCGACAGCCCAGGCTGCCTGATGCCGAGACCATCCTCCAGTTCGCGCACGGAGCGCTCGCCGTCGACGAGCGCGCAGGCGATCATCAGCCGGTTGGGATTGGCGAGTTTCTTCAGGAATTCCGATGCCTCCCCTGCCCGTTCGAGCAGATCGGAAACCGACATGTTCGGTTCCTGGGCCATGGTCCTCTACCCCCAGTTTGCGCCCTGCAGCGCGTCGAGCGGGAACTTCAGATAGCGCTTGCCGTCGGCTTCGGGCTCGGGCAGGCGGCCGCCATTGATGTTGATCTGCAGCGCATGCAGGATCAGTTTCGGCATCGGCAAGGTGCGGTCACGCGCTTCGCGTACCTCAACGAACTCGGCCTCGGTCGGCAGCTTCGAGATATGGGTATTGCGAGCTTTCTGCTCGGCAACGGTGCTTTCCCATCTCGGCTCGCGACCGCCCGGCTGATAGTCGTGGCCGGTGAACAACCTGGTTTCCGCCGGCAGAGCCAGGATCTCCTGGATCGACTGCCACAACCGCTTGGCGCTGCCGCCGGGGAAGTCGGCACGAGCGGTACCGCTGTCGGGCATGAACAGGGTGTCGTGGATGAAGGCTGCATCACCGACCACATAGGTGATCGAGGCCAGCGTGTGTCCGGGTGAAAACAGCACCTTTGCCTCGAGTTCGCCGATCGCAAAAGTCTCGCCCTCGGCGAAGAGCTTGTCCCACTGCGAGCCGTCGGTGGCAAGGCTGGGCCAGTTGTAGATGGCCTTCCAGAGTTTCTGCACGTCGACCACGCGTTCGCCGATGGCGGTGGACGCACCGGTCTTCGATTTGAGATAGCGCGCCGCGGAGAAGTGGTCGGCATGGGGGTGAGTGTCGAGGATCCACTCGACCGTCAGCCCCTGCTCCTCGATGAAATCGAGAATGCGGTCGGCGCTGACAGTTGCGGTCGACCCCGACTTCTCATCGAAATCGAGCACCGGGTCGACGATCGCGCACTTCTTCGTGGCCGGATCGGCGACGACATACTGCACCGAGAACGTCCGGGGATCGTAAAATGCGGTCACTTCGGGTTTCAAAGTCATGGTCAGCCCCATCGTCATGTCGAAAATCGTCAGGAATTGTTGCTCAGCCAGTCCTTGGCGCCGGCGAAATTGACGTCCAGCCGCTGGCCGAGTGCATCGAGATCGGTCAGCGCCAGCCGGCCGTCGAGCACCTCGCCGATCGCCCAGAGCGTGGCCGAGCGCGTGCCGCCCTTGCAGTGCGCAAGCACCGACCCCTCTGCCTCGGCGACCGCCTTCTGGAAGGCGCGCACGGCTTCCAGCGTGTAGCGGCCCGGCGCAACCGGGATGTTGACGAAATCCATGCCCGACTGCCCTGCCCGATCGGCGGCGTCCGCCATGCTTGGCTGGCTCGGGTCTTCATGCTCGGGGCGATTGTTGATGATCCTGCGGATGCCAGCTTTTCCAGCCGCAATCACGTCCGCGTCGGTCGGTTGCCCCGAAATCCAAAGCTTGTCCGTCAACTGCTTCATCACACATCCTCTCAGAATCGTTCCAGGCATCAGCCTCAACGACTAGATATGCATGATTGCATTTTTATGCAATAGTTTTTTTGCAATTAAAAAGGATTGCGCCTACTCGTCGCGTTCGCGACGTCGCTTGTTCCAATAGTCGAGGCGCTTCTTGATATCACGCTCGAAGCCGCGCTCGTTCGGTACATAGAAATCGCGCCGGTTGGGGCCGGCAAGCTCGTCCGGCATGAATTCCTGGCCCGAGAAAGCGTCGGGATAGTCGTGATCGTAGCGGTAGCCTTCGTGGTAGCCCAATTCCTTCATCAGCTTGGTCGGCGCATTGAGGATGTGCTTGGGCGGCGCAAGCGAGCCAGTCTGCTGGGCAAGGGCGATCGCCTGGTTGAAGCCCATATAGGAGGCGTTCGACTTGGGCGCAGTGGCCACATAGGTGATGGCCTGCGCCATGAACAGGCGCCCTTCGGGCCAGCCGACTCGCTCGAATGCCGTCCAGGCGGCGATGACCTGCTGAAGCGCCTGGGGGTCGGCCATGCCGACATCCTCCGAGGCAGCGCAGGCGAGCCGGCGGAAGATCGTGCCGGGGTCTTCGCCACCGACCATCATGCGCGCGCCCCAATAGAGCGCCGCCTGCACGTCCGAGCCGCGCAGGCTCTTATGGAAGCAGCTCAGGAGGTTGTAGTGCTCCTCCTGGCCCTTGTCGTAGATCGGCGCGCGCTTCTGCACGGCCTCGGCCAGCCCGGCGACATCGAGCATGGTGCCAGCAGGCAGGGCGAAGAGTTCCTCGCAAAGCCCGATGAGATAGCGGCCGTCGCCGTCGGCCATGGTGAACAGCGTGTCGCGGGCGGCATCGTCGAGCGGCAGCTTTTTGCCCGAATGCGCCTCGGCTCGCTCTGCCAGGATCGCCAGATCTTCCTTTTCGAAGCGGCGAAGCGTGTAGACCTTTGCGCGCGACAGAAGTGCCGCGACGAGGCTAAAACTCGGGTTCTCGGTCGTCGCGCCGATCAGCACGATCGTGCCGTCCTCGACATGCGGCAACAGCGCGTCCTGCGTCGTGCGGTTGAAGCGGTGCAGCTCGTCGACGAAAACCACCGTCTGCCGCCCTGCCCCGCCGCGCAGCTGCCTGGCAGCTTCGACGACCTTGCGCAGGTCGGCAACGCCCGACAGCACCGCAGAGAGCTGGACGAAGTCGAGCCCGACCTCCTTGGCCACCAGGCGTGCAATCGTCGTCTTGCCGACGCCGGGCGGCCCCCACAGGATGAAGGACGAAACCTTCCTCGACTTGATCATCCGGCCGATCGGACCGTCCGGCGCGAGCAGATGATCCTGCCCGATGACCTCGGACAGGCGCTGCGGACGAAGTGTCTCGGCAAGCGGGCGCGGCACGGCCTCGTCGAAAAGGGAGCTCACAAGGCTGCCCTTTCCGAATGCTGGCTGCCCTGCAGGTTTGCGGCCGCTTTCAGCATGGCTGCCGAACCGGTCAGTAGCGCAGCATCTGCCGCATGAGGCGGCCGTCGCGTTCGACGGTGAAACGCCACCAGCGCGTGTCAACCTCGACAAGCTGCTTCAGCTTGGCGGCGCTGTCGATCACCTCGCCATTGACCTCGCGGACGATGTCGCCGCGCTGGAAGCCGAAACCAGCCGCCGGCGAGCCGCTGTCGATGCCGATGATCGCCACACCCTTGGCGTCGGTGGCAACGCGCAGGCGCTGGGCCAGGCGTGGTGACAGCTCGGCCACCTTGGCGCCGGCGAACGGGCTGCGCCCGCGCAGCACCACTTCGTTGGAACTGGTGCCTTCTGGGGCACGCTCAAGCGCCACCTCGACATGGCGTTCCTCGCCCTTGCTCAGCACAGAAAGCGTTGCCTTGCCGCCAATAGGCTGGGTGGCGAGGCGATAGTCGAGTGCCTCCATGTGCTCTATGGCGGCGCCATTGAACGCCAGCACGACGTCGCCCGGCTTGAGGCCGGCACGTGCGGCGGGGCCGTTGTCGTCGACCGAAGAGATCAGAGCGCCGGACGGGTGGTCCATGCCGAGGGATTCGGCGATCTGGGCAGTCACCGGCTCGAAGGACGCGCCGATAAACGGCTTTTCGAAGAACTCGGCGCCGCTCTTTGCAGCCTCTGTGAAGGCCCGAACCATGTTGGATGGAATGGCGAAGCCGATGCCGATCGAGCCACCGCTGCGGCTGAAGATCGCCGTGTTGATGCCGACCAGCTGTCCGCCCATGTTGATCAGGGCGCCGCCCGAATTGCCGGGATTGATGGCGGCATCGGTCTGGATGAAGAAACCGGAATCCGACACGCCGATATGGGTGCGCGCGAGCGCCGAGACGATGCCGCTGGTCGTCGTCTGTCCGACGCCGAAGGGATTGCCGATGGCAAGCACGAGGTCGCCTACCTGCAGCGCATCGGAATCGCCGATCGCAATCGTCGGGAACGGCTTGTCGGACTCGATCTTGAGGACCGCGAGGTCGAGCGTCTCGTCCTTCAACAGCACCTTGCTGGTGAACTCGCGTCCATCGGAAAGCGCGACCTTCACCTGGTCGGCATCCTGGACGACGTGATTGTTGGTGACGACGATGCCGCTGGGATCGACCAGCACGCCGGAGCCAAGCGACGAGCGCTGCCGCGGTCCGGAACGTCCAAAGAACTGCTCGAAGAAGGGGTCGCCCTCGAAGGGCGAACGCACGCGCACCTGCTGCGAAGCGTAGACATTGACCACGGAGGCCGCCGTGTCCTTGACCAGCGGCGCAAAGGACAGCTGCATTTCCTCGCGGCCGAATGGAACGCGGCGATCGGGTGCCGCCGGGGTCGCTGCCCCGTCCTTCTTGCCGCCGTTCAGCAGGTCGGTCAGAACATCCGACAGGCCGGGCTCATCGGTACTGGGCTTCGCCGCCTCCTGGGCGACCGCTGCACCTGATAGCCCCATCCAGGCGCACAGCAAGAGCAGGGACAAACGTTTCGCGCGCATGGCGAATCCTCCAACGCATAGTTGGCGCCATTGTCCCGACGATTGTGCAAATTGAAAGGCTTAACAGCCGCTGGAAGCGCTTATTTCGGCCCATCTGGCCGACGCCGCGGAAGGCACGAGGCACCAGATGCCCTCAGGAAAAACAAAAGGGGCCGCGAGGGCCCCTTCGTTTCGTTCCAAGAAAGCAAAAGCTTATGCAGCTTCGGCTTCGTTGGCAGCCTCGGCTTCGAGGCGGATGCGGTCGCCAGCACCCTTGGCCGAGGTGTCGCGGTCGACAAACTCGATGACTGCCATCGCGGCGTTGTCGCCGTGACGGAAGCCTGCCTTCATGATGCGCAGGTAGCCGCCGTGACGCTGTGCGTAGCGCGGAGCGATCGTGTCAAACAGACGCTTGACGATGTGCTCGTTGCCGATCTGGGCGATGACCTGACGGCGAGCGTGCAGGTCGCCGCGCTTGCCGAGGGTGATGAGCTTCTCGACGATCGGACGCAGGTCCTTCGCCTTCGGCAGGGTGGTGACGATCTGCTCGTGCTCGAGCAGCGACACGGCGAGGTTCGCCAACATCGCCTTGCGGTGGCTTGCACTGCGGCTGAACCGGCGGCCGGCAAATCCATGGCGCATGGTTCTTCTCCTTTTGGTCTGGTTCTAGAGGCCTGGGCCTCAGTATTGATCTTCGTAACGCTTGGCGAGGTCTTCGATGTTTTCCGGCGGCCAGTCCTGCACTTCCATACCGAGGTGCAGGCCCATTGCAGCCAGAACTTCCTTGATCTCGTTGAGCGACTTGCGACCAAAGTTCGGGGTGCGCAACATCTCGGCTTCCGTCTTCTGGATCAGGTCGCCGATGTAAACGATGTTGTCGTTCTTGAGACAGTTGGCCGAACGCACCGAAAGCTCGAGTTCGTCGACCTTCTTGAGCAGCGCCGGGTTGAAGGCGAGTTCCGTGACCTGCTCGGCCGCGGCTTCCTTCTGGGGCTCCTCGAAGTTGACGAACAGCGCCAGCTGGTCCTGCAGGATGCGAGCAGCAAATGCCACCGCGTCCTCGCCGGTAACCGAGCCGTCGGTCTCGATGGTCATCGTCAGCTTGTCCTTGTCGAGCTCCTCGCCGTGGCGGGTGTTCTCGACCTTGTACGAAACCTTCTTGACCGGCGAGTAGAGGCTGTCGACCGGGATGAGACCGATCGGAGCATCTTCGGCGCGGTTACGCTCGGCAGGCACATAGCCCTTGCCGGTGTCGACCGTGAACTCCATGCGGATCTCAGCGCCCTCGTCGAGGGTGCAGATCACGTGATCGGGGTTCAGGATCTCGACGTCGCCCACGGTCTGGATGTCGCCGGCAAGAACCGCACCAGGGCCCTGCTTGCGAACGACCATGCGCTTCGGACCATCGCCTTCCATACGGATGGCGATTTCCTTGATGTTGAGCACGATATCGGTGACGTCTTCGCGGACGCCCGGGATCGACGAGAACTCATGCAGCACGCCGTCGATCTGGACGGCGGTGACGGCGGCGCCGCGCAGCGACGACAGCAGCACGCGACGGAGCGCGTTGCCCAGCGTCAGGCCGAAACCGCGTTCCAGCGGTTCTGCGACCAGCGTGGTCAGCGTCTTTTTCTTTGACGAGAACTCGATCTTGTTTGGCTTGATCAGTTCCTGCCAGTTTTTCTGAATCATGTTCGCTTCCTTCCGACTCCCCGCCACCATCCAATCGTGACGGGCGACCTGGAAGCCGCGGTCGAGCACCTATGGCGCCCGCGCGGCGGTGAAATTAGACGCGACGCTTCTTGCGCGGGCGGCAACCATTGTGCGGGATCGGCGTCACGTCACGGATCGACGTGATGGTGAAACCCGCAGCCTGGAGCGCGCGCAGAGCCGACTCACGACCCGAACCGGGACCGCAAACCTCGACCTCGAGGGTGCGCATGCCGTGTTCCTGTGCCTTCTTGGCAGCATCTTCTGCAGCCATCTGGGCAGCGAACGGGGTCGACTTACGCGAACCCTTGAAGCCCTGGGCGCCAGCCGACGACCAGGCAATCGCGTTGCCCTGTGCATCGGAGATGGTGATCATGGTGTTGTTGAAGGTCGAATTCACGTGGGCAACGCCCGACGAGATGTTCTTGCGTTCGCGACGACGAACGCGAGCGGCTTCCTTAGCCATAGCAGTCCTTTCAGTTGATCTCTTCACCGCCGTAATACCAGCGGCTACACCAGCCTGCGTTTAAGGTGTCAGGCCGAACACCCGCCCAAAAGGCGAAACCGGCGGGCCGAAACCCGCCGGAAAAGCATTATTACTTCTTCTTGCCGGCAATTGCCTTGGCCGGACCCTTGCGGGTGCGCGCATTGGTGTGCGTGCGCTGGCCACGGACCGGAAGCGAACGACGGTGACGCAGGCCGCGGTAGCAGCCGAGGTCCATCAGACGCTTGATGTTGATCGAAACTTCGCGACGCAGATCGCCTTCGACCTGATAGTCGCGGTCGATCGTCTCGCGGATCGCCAGAACTTCGGCATCCGTCAGCTGGTTGACACGACGCTCAGCCGGAATACCCACCTTTTCGATGATCTCCTGGGCGAACTTCTTGCCAATGCCGTGGATGTACTGAAGCGCAATGACGACGCGCTTGTTGGTCGGAATATTTACGCCGGCTATACGAGCCATTTCTTCACTCCATGTGGGCCGGACCATGCCGGCGCTTCAAGTTGTCCCGCGTCCGGTGGAGGCCGGCCCATGCGGGTTTTCCGTATCAATGCCTATGCATGCCCTTACGGGCAAACAACATCATGCCTGAATGGAAGACGGGCCGCCATACTCCAGCCTGGCCCGTCCGTCAAGCCCGCACGCGTTAATTGCGCAGCGTATCGGCCAGAACCGCCTCGATCTGGGCGGTCACGTCGTCGATCTCGGCCATGCCGTCGACCTGCTTGAGCAGATCGTTGGCGTAGTAGTAGCCGATCAGCGGCGCCGTCTTCTTGTAGTACTCGCGCAGGCGCTCGGGGAACACTTCGGGGGTGTCATCCTTGCGAACAGGCAGGCCGGCAGCCTTAGCTTCCTCGGCGCGCTTGACGATTCGGCCAACAAGCGCCTTGTCGTCAACGACGAGCTCGATCACCACGTCGAGCGGCATGCCGCGCTCAGCCAGCATGTCGGCGACGGCGTCCGCCTGAACCAGGGTGCGCGGGTAACCATCGAGAATGAACCCGCGGGCGCAGTCGTCCTGGTCAATGCGTTCGGCGACGATTGCATTGACGATCTCGTCCGAGACCAGTTCGCCTGCGTCCATCACCGCCTTGGCGCGCTTGCCGACTTCCGTCTCCGCCTTGACCGCCGCACGCAGCATGTCACCGGTGGAAAGCTGAGGTATGCCGTGCTTCTCGACCAGCCTCTGCGCCTGCGTCCCCTTGCCCGCCCCGGGCGGTCCAAGCAATATCAGCCTCATCTTCCCCTCTTACCTCCACGGAGCTTCGACTTCTTGATCAGCCCTTCGTACTGGTGGGCGATCAGGTGACCCTGAATCTGCGCCACCGTATCAAGGGTTACATTGACGACGATCAGAAGCGAAGTACCACCAAGGTAGAAAGGCACGCCGGTCGCCGAAATCAGGAACTCCGGCATCAAGCAGATTACGACGAGATAGGCCGCGCCGATGACCGTGATGCGGGTCAGCACGTAGTCGATGTACTCAGCCGTGCGCTCGCCGGGGCGATAGCCCGGGATGAAGCCCGAATGCTTCTTCAGCTGGTCGGCCGTGTCCTTCGGATTGAAGACGATCGCCGTGTAGAAGAAGGCAAAGAACACGATCATTGCGGCGTAGAGCAGCATGTAGAGCGGCTGGCCGTGGCCGAGTGCCGCCATCATCGTGCTGACCCAGCCCGGCAGGTTGGTCGTGTTCGAGAAGCCTGCGACGGTCGCAGGCAGCAGCAGAAGCGACGAGCCGAAGATCGGAGGAATGACGCCGGCGGTGTTCAGCTTCAGCGGCAGGTGCGAAGTGTCGCCCTGGAACATGCGGTTGCCGACCTGGCGCTTCGGATACTGGATCAGAAGGCGACGCTGGGCGCGCTCGAAGAAGACGATAAGCGCGATGACGACGACGGCCAGGACGATGATCGCCAGAATCAGACCGGTCGAAAGCGCGCCGGTACGGCCGAGTTCGAGCGTGCCGCTGATGGCGCTCGGCAGGCCGGCGACGATGCCGGCGAAGATGATCAGCGAAATACCGTTGCCGATGCCGCGCGCGGTGATCTGCTCGCCGAGCCACATCAGGAACATGGTGCCGCCGACGAGCGTGATGACGGTCGAGGCACGGAAGAACATGCCTGGATCCGTGACGATGCCGTTGCCGCCTTCGAGACCGACGGAGATGCCGTAGGCCTGGACGAGCGCCAGCAGCACAGTGCCGTAGCGGGTGTACTGGTTGATGACCTTGCGGCCCTGCTCGCCTTCCTTCTTCAGCGCTTCAAGCGACGGGATGACCGACGTCATGAGCTGCATGATGATGGAGGCGGAGATGTAGGGCATGATGCCCAGGGCAAAGATCGCCATGCGCTGCACGGCGCCGCCGGCAAACATGTTGAAAATGCCGAGCACGCCGCGGCTCTGCTGGGTGAAAGCCTGCGCAAACGCGTCGGGATTGATTCCCGGAAGCGGAATGTAGGTGCCGAGACGATAGACCAACAGTGCGCCCAGCGTGAACCAGATGCGCTTCTTGAGGTCTTCAGCCTTAGCGAAGGCTGCGAAATTAAGATTGGATGCTAGTTGTTCAGCAGCCGATGCCATTCAGGATTCTCCGCTTGGTCACGCCGCTAAGCCGCAGATGGGCGCGGCGCGTGTCACCGAAGCCACGAGATAGGCTCCGGACGGCAAACATGCAAGCGGCGGTATCTCTACCGCCGCCCACTTGATCAGCCTTTATTCGGCGGCTGCCGCTTCGGGCAACTTCACCGATCCTCCGGCCTTCTCGATCTTCTCGATCGCAGGCTTGGAAGCGCCGGCCACATCGAAGGCCACCTTGGCCTTCAGTTCGCCGTCGCCGAGGATGCGGACGCCGTCCTTGACGCGGCGAATCACGCCGGCCTTGACGAGAGATTCCGCAGTCACGGTCTCCTTCGCATCGAGCTTCTTGGCATCGATCGCGACCTGGATACGGGCCAGCGAAACGGTGTTGTAGCTCTTGGCGAAGATGTTGGTGAAGCCGCGCTTGGGCAGACGGCGGTAGAGCGGCATCTGGCCACCCTCGAAGCCGTTGATGGCGACACCCGAACGAGCCTTCTGGCCCTTGACGCCGCGGCCGCCGGTCTTGCCGGAGCCCGAACCGATGCCACGGCCAAGACGCTTCTTGGAGTGGGTCGCGCCGGCGTTGTCACGCAGATCATTGAGTTTCATGTTCTGTCTCCTGCGCTCGGCTTACGCCTCGTCCACGACGCGGACGAGGTGCTGCACAGCCGCGATCATGCCGCGCACGGACGGAGTATCCTCCAGGGTGCGCTTGCGGTGCATCTTGTTGAGGCCGAGGCCGACCAGCGTAGCACGCTGTTCCTTCGGACGACGGATCGGGCTGCCGATCTGCTCGACGGTGATGGTCTTGGTTTCTTTCTTGGCCATGGTCGTTGTCCCTGGTCCCAGCGACTATTCTTCCGCCGCAACCGCGGAACCGCGGCGGGCCTGAAGCGTCGAGTACTTGATGCCGCGCTGCGCAGCCACATCCTTCGGATGCATCTGGCTCTTCAGCGCATCGAAAGTCGCACGAACCATGTTGTAGGGGTTCGACGAACCCATGGACTTGGCGACGACGTCGTGCATGCCGAGCGTCTCGAAGACGGCGCGCATAGGGCCGCCTGCGATGATGCCGGTACCCTGCTTGGCAGAGCGCAGCAGAACGCGACCAGCGCCCCAACGGCCTTCAACGTCGTGATGCAGCGTGCGGCCCGAGCGCAGCGGCACGAAAATCATGTCGCGCTTGGCCGATTCGGTTGCCTTGCGGATCGCTTCCGGCACTTCGCGCGCCTTGCCGTGACCAAAGCCAACGCGGCCCTTCTGGTCGCCGACAACGACGAGTGCTGCAAAACCGAAACGCCGGCCGCCCTTGACGACCTTGGCAACGCGGTTGATGTGAACGAGCTTATCGACGAATTCGCTGTCGCGCTCTTCGCGGTCACGGCTACGCTCGCGACCACCTTCCCTACGTTCTTGTGCCATATTCCTATCCTTATTTTTTTCCGGAAGCACGGGGGTTAAAAACCAAATCCGGCGTCTATAGCGTCGCCGGATTTAATGCAACTGTTCAGTGATGCGACGCAGCGCCACGCGCTGCGTCGTAAGACTCAATCAGAAGTTCAGACCACCTTCACGGGCAGCCTCGGCAAGAGCCTTGACGCGGCCGTGATAGATGTAGGCGCCGCGGTCGAAAACGACGTCCTTGACGCCAGCCTTCGAAGCGCGCTCTGCGATCAGCTTGCCGACGGCAGTTGCGGCTGCAGTGTCGGCGCCGGTCTTCAGCGAGCCCTTGAGATCCTTCTCGAGGGTCGAAGCGGCTGCAATGGTGTGGCCGTTGGCGTCGTCGATAACCTGAACATAGATGTTCTTCGACGTACGGTGAACCGACAGACGCGGACGGCCGTTGGCGACCTTCTTGATCTGGCGGCGGACGCGCGACGAGCGACGCAGGGTGGTTTCTTTCGAAGCCATAGTAGCAGTTCCTTGCCTTCTGAAACGGGCGCGGCCATCTGCGGTAGGCCAAAGGGCCTCCCGCGACCGCGCACCGCGGCGTTGTTATTACTTCTTCTTGCCTTCTTTGCGGACGATCTTCTCGCCTGCATAGCGGACGCCCTTGCCCTTGTAAGGCTCGGGACCGCGGTATTCACGGATCTCGGCAGCGACCTGGCCGACCTGCTGCTTGTCGATACCGTTGATCACGATTTCCGTGGGCTTCGGCACCGTGATGGTGATGCCTTCCGGCGTCTGGTAGACGACGTCATGGCTGAAGCCAAGTGCCAGCTGCAGGTTCTTGCCCTGCAGGGCCGCACGGTAACCGACGCCGGTGATCTCGAGCTTCTTTTCGAAGCCGTCCTTCACACCGGTCAGAATGTTGACGATCTGGGTGCGCGACATGCCCCACTTGGAGCGTGCGTCCTTCGACTGGTCGCGAGGCTGAACGGAAATCTCGCCGTTCTCCATCTTGACCAGGACTTCGTCGTTGACCACGAACTTCAGCTCGCCCTTAGGGCCCTTCGCCACCACGGTCTGACCGTTGACGGTGGCGTTAACGCCCTGCGGAAGCTGAACGGGTTTCTTGCCAATACGAGACATAGTCCTCGTGCCTTTCTTTTTTCAGCCTACGCAGATCAGAAGACCTGGCAGAGGATTTCCCCGCCAACGTTCTGTTCGCGCGCTTCGTGGTCGGCCATCACGCCCTTCGGAGTCGAAAGGATCGAGATGCCCAGGCCGTTGGCGACAGGCGGAATCGACTTGGACGACACATAGACGCGGCGGCCCGGCTTGGACACACGCGCGATCTCGCGGATAACCGGCTGGCCGTCGAAATACTTCAGCTCGATCTCGATTTCGGACTTGCCGTTCTCGAAGTCGGTCTGGCTGTAGTCGCGGATGTAGCCTTCCGACTTCAGCACGTCCAGGACGCGGGCGCGCAGCCTGGAGGCCGGAGTCGAGACAGACGACTTCTTGCGGCCATAGGCATTGCGGATGCGGGTCAGCATATCGCCGAGAGGATCACTCAAAGACATATCAAATGCTCCTTACCAGCTCGACTTGACCAGGCCCGGGATCTTGCCCGTGGAGCCAAGGTCGCGAAGTGCGATACGCGACATCTTCAGCTTGCGATAGTAGGCGCGCGGACGGCCGGTGACTTCGCAGCGATTGCGGATACGGATCTTGGCCGAGTTGCGCGGCAGCGCGGCGAGCTTGAGCTGCGCGCGGAAGCGTTCCTCGATCGGCTTGGACTGATCCATGATGATGTCCTTGAGGGCCTTACGCTTGGCAGCGTACTGGTCCACAAGCTTACGGCGCCTGTTATTCTTCTCGACTGAGCTGGTCTTTGCCATTTCAGATTTTTCCTTTTCTCGCTGCCGTTACTGCCGGAAGGGGAAGTTGAAGGCCTTGAGCAGAGCCCGGGCCTCTTCGTCCGTCTTGGCGGTCGTGCAAACGATGATGTCCATACCCCACATCTGATCAACCTTGTCGTAGTTGATCTCGGGGAACACGATATGCTCCTTCAGGCCCATAGCGTAATTTCCGCGGCCGTCAAAGCTTTTCGGGTTCAGGCCGCGGAAGTCGCGAACGCGCGGCAGCGCGATGTTCACGAGACGGTCCAGGAACTCGTACATACGCTCCTTGCGGAGCGTCACCTTGGCGCCGATCGGCATCTGCTCGCGCACCTTGAAGCCGGCGATCGACTTGCGGGCGCGAGTCACCACCGGCTTCTGGCCGGCGATCATGGCGAGGTCTTCGGCGGCGACCGACGGCTTCTTCGAATCCGCGGTGGCTTCGCCAACACCCATGTTGAGCACGATCTTGTCGATGCGCGGGATCTGCATCTCGTTGTCGTACTTGAACTGCTCCAGCATCGCCTGGCGAATGGTCTCGTTGTAGACCTTCTTCAGGCGTGGCTCGTTGCTTGCCTTAGCCATTGATGACTTCTCCCGAACGCTTGGCGACACGCACCTTCTTGCCGTCCTTCTGGATCTGGAAACCGACGCGGGTCGGCTTGCCATCCTTGGGGTCGGCGAGCGCGATGTTCGACAGGTGGATCGGCGCTTCCTTGGTGATAATCCCGCCCTCTTGGGTCTGGGACTGCTTCTGGTGGCGGCGGATCATGTTCACGCCGCGGACGAGAGCGGTGTCTTCCTTCGGCTGGACAGCGAGCACCTCACCGGTGCGGCCCTTGTCCTTGCCGGTCAGAACGACAACCTTGTCGCCTTTACGGATCTTCTGCATTTTACCGGCTCCTTACAGCACTTCGGGCGCGAGCGAGATGATCTTCATGTGGTTCTTGGCGCGAAGCTCGCGCGGAACCGGCCCGAAGATACGCGTGCCGATCGGTTCTTTCTTGTTGTCGACAAGAACGGCCGCGTTCTTGTCGAAACGGATCACGCTGCCGTCGGGACGACGGATGTCCTTGGCCGTGCGAACCACGACCGCCTTCATCACGTCACCCTTCTTTACGCGGCCGCGCGGAATGGCTTCCTTGATCGACACCACGATGATGTCGCCGACAGAAGCATACTTCCGCTTCGAGCCGCCCAGCACCTTGATGCACATGACACGACGGGCGCCGGAATTGTCCGCGACGTCGAGGTTTGTTTGCATCTGAATCATGACTGGCCGCCTTCTTCTTTTCTAACGGGATGGGCTACCGCCCTCCCCGGCTTGTCCAAAATTCGTTCGTTATTACGCCTGGTCCGAAGACACAACGACCCAGCGCTTGTCCTTGGAGATCGGCTTCGACTCCTGGATGAACACGGTGTCGCCGACCTTGTGGGCGTTGTTTTCGTCGTGCGCCTTGTAGTTCTTCGACATACGCACGGTCTTCTTCATCACCGGGTGCGTGAAGCGACGCTCGACCTTGACGACGACCGTCTTCTCGTTCTTGTCGCTGACGACCGTACCCTGCAGGATGCGCTTTGGCATGGTTTTCGTCCTTAAGCCTTCTTGCCGGCCGACTTTTCGGCGGCGATGGTCTTGATACGCGCGATGTCCTTACGAACCTGTTTCACGCGTGCCGTCTTTTCCAGCTGACCGGTCGCCTTCTGGAAGCGCAGGTTGAACTGCTCCTTCTTGAGGCTGGCGAGCTCGTCGGTGAGCTGGTCCTGGGTCTTCGTCCTGATGTCCGAGGCTTTCATAATCAGCCCTTCCCTATTCTGCGATGCGCTGAACGAAGCGCGTCCTGACCGAGAGCTTGGCGGCGCCGAGACGCAGCGCTTCACGCGCCACTTCTTCGGAGACACCGTCGATCTCGAACATCACGCGACCCGGCTTGATACGGCACGCCCAGTAATCGACGGCGCCCTTACCCTTACCCATGCGGACTTCGGTCGGCTTCGAGGTGACAGGCAGGTCCGGGAAAATACGGATCCAGACGCGACCCTGACGCTTCATTTCGCGAGTGATCGCGCGGCGGGCCGCCTCGATCTCACGTGCGGTGACGCGGTTCGGCTCAAGCGCCTTCAGTCCGAAGCCGCCGAAATCCAGGTTGGTGCCACCCTTCGCGGTACCGTGGATGCGGCCCTTGAACTGCTTACGGAACTTTGTGCGCTTTGGCTGCAGCATCGTTCTAACTCCAAATTCCTATGCGTGTCAGGCGTTTTCGCGACGGCGGCGCTCAGGGCGCTCGCCAGCATGCGAATGCTCGCCTTCGGTTGCGCGACGCTCGGAGGCCATCGGGTCGTGCTCGAGGATCTCGCCCTTGAACACCCACACCTTGACGCCGCAGATGCCGTAGGCGGTCTGGGCTTCGGCCGTGCCGTAGTCGACGTCGGCGCGCAGCGTGTGCAGCGGCACGCGACCTTCGCGGTACCACTCCATACGAGCGATTTCGGCGCCACCGAGACGGCCCGCGCAGTTGATGCGGATGCCTTCGGCGCCGAGACGCATGGCCGACTGCACAGCGCGCTTCATGGCGCGGCGGAAGGCGATGCGGCGCTCGAGCTGCTGAGCGATCGACTGAGCGACGAGCGTTGCGTCGGTCTCAGGCTTGCGAACCTCGACGATGTTGAGGTGCGTCTCGGACTTCGTCATCTCGGTGAGCTTCTTGCGAAGCTTCTCGATGTCGGCGCCCTTCTTGCCGATGATCAGACCCGGACGAGCAGCGTGAATGGTCACGCGGCACTTCTTGTGCGGGCGCTCGATCACGATCTTCGAGATCGCGGCCTGCTTGAGCTCGGCCTCAAGATACTTACGGATCTTGATGTCTTCGTGCAGCAGCTGGCCGTACTCACCGGTGTTCGCGTACCAACGCGAGTCCCAGGTGCGGTTGATGCCGAGGCGGAGACCGATCGGATTGATTTTCTGGCCCATTATGCGGCCTCCCCTTTCTCTTCGACTTCACGAACGACGATCGTGAGGTGCGAAAACGGCTTCTCGATGCGGCTGGCGCGGCCACGGCCACGAGCGTGGAAACGCTTCATGACGATCGACTTGCCGACGTAGGCTTCCGCCACCACCAGCGCATCGACATCGAGGTCGTGGTTGTTTTCCGCGTTGGCAATAGCCGATTCGAGGGTCTTCTTGACCGTGCCGGCGATACGCTTGCGCGAAAATTCGAGATCGGAGAGCGCGGTAGCAACCTTCTTGCCGCGGATCAATGCCGCAACCAGATTGAGCTTCTGCGGGCTGACACGGATCGTGCGCAGAACGGCACGTGCCTCGTTGTCAGCAAGCCTGCGCGGAGCTTTGGCCTTGCCCATGTTACTTCCTCTTCGCCTTCTTGTCCGCGCCATGACCGTAATAGGTCCTGGTGGGCGCGAACTCACCGAACTTGTGGCCGACCATGTCCTCGTTCACGGAGACCGGGACGTGCTTCTGGCCGTTGTAGACACCGAAGGTGAGGCCGACGAACTGCGGCAGGATGGTGGAGCGGCGGCTCCACATCTTGATCACCTCATTACGGCCGCCTTCACGCACCTTGTCTGCCTTCTTGAGCAGATAGCCGTCGATGAACGGGCCTTTCCAGATTGAACGAGTCACTGGGCTTACCTCTTATTAGCTCTTGCGCAGATGACGCGAGCGAACGATGAACTTGTCGGTCGCCTTGTTGGACCGCGTCTTCTTGCCCTTGGTGGGCTTGCCCCACGGGGTCACCGGATGGCGACCACCAGAGGTGCGGCCTTCACCACCGCCGTGCGGATGGTCGACCGGGTTCATGGTGACGCCGCGGTTATGCGGACGCTTGCCACGCCATACGGTACGACCGGCCTTGCCGTCGTTGATGTTGCCGTGATCCGGATTGGAAACGGCGCCAACGGTGGCCATGCACGAGCCGTGAACAATGCGCTGCTCACCCGAGTTGAGGCGAAGGATCGCCATGCCCTGGTCGCGACCGACGAGCTGGGCGTAAGCACCAGCCGAACGAGCGACCTGGCCGCCCTTGCCGGGCTTCAGCTCGATGTTGTGGACGATCGTGCCGACCGGCATCGAGCCGAGAGGCATCGCGTTGCCGGGCTTCACGTCGACCTGCTCGCCGGCGATGATCTTGTCGCCAGCCTGCAGACGCTGCGGAGCAATGATGTAGCTCAGCTCGCCATCGTCGTACTTGATCAGCGCGATGAAAGCGGTGCGGTTCGGATCGTATTCCAGACGCTCGACCGTACCGACCACGTCGAACTTGCGACGCTTGAAGTCGATGATGCGGTACGAACGCTTGTGACCGCCGCCGATGAAGCGAGCCGTGATGCGACCGTAGTTATTACGGCCACCCGACTTGGTCAGGCCTTCGGTCAGACCCTTGACGGGCTTGCCCTTGTAGAGGCCCGAGCGGTCAACGATGACCAGCTGGCGGGTGCTCGGCGTTACTGGCTTGAATTTCTTAAGTGCCATTGTCCTGTCCTCGCGGCCTTGCTCAGAGACCCGTCGCGACGTCGATCGACTGGCCGTCGGCCAGCGTCACTACCGCCTTCTTGACGTCGCTCTGGCGGCCGATCGTGCCGCGGAAGCGCTTCACCTTGCCCTTGCGGACCAGGGTGTTCACAGCAGTCACCTTCACGCCGAACAGCGCTTCGACGGCAGCCTTGATCTCAGGCTTGCTCGCCTTCTTGGCGACATTGAAGACGACCTGGTTCTGCTCCGAAGCCATGGTCGACTTTTCAGTGATCGCGGGGCTCACGATCACGTCGTAGTGGCGGAGATCCGTCATTTGAAGCGCTCCTCGAGAGCCTCGACGGCGGCCTTCGAAAGGACCAGCGTGCCGCGGCGCAGAATGTCGTAAACGTTGATACCCTGGATCGGCAGGACATCGATGTTCGGGATGTTGGTCGCTGCGCGCTTGAAGTTGACGTCAAGCTCGGCGCCGCCGATCACCAGGGCGTTGGTCAGGCCCAGCGTCGCGAAGTTCGCGAGCAGCGCCTTGGTCTTGCCCTCGGCGAGCGTCAGCTCGTCGACGATGATCAGGTTCGATGCCTTCAGCTTGGCCGACAGGGCGTGCTTCAGGCCGAGAGCACGGACCTTCTTGGGAAGGTCATGCTCGTGGCTGCGAACGACCGGGCCGTGGGCCTTGCCGCCGCCGCGGAACTGCGGAGCGCGTGCCGAGTGGTGACGAGCGCGGCCCGTACCCTTCTGCTTGTACATCTTGGCGCCGGTGCGCGCGATTTCCGCGCGACCCTTGGCCTTGTGCGTGCCCTGCTGCTTCTTGGCGAGCTGCCAGCGCACGACGCGCTGGAGAACGTCTTCGCGCGGGTCGAGGCCGAAGATCTCTTCCGAGAGCTCAACCTTGCCGGCGTCCTTGCCTGCGAGGGTTGTAATCTTGAGGTCCATTATTCCGCTCCCTCGTTGGCCGGAGCCTGTTTGCTGGCTGCGCGGATCGCGGCCGGCTTCGGCGCGTTCTCAGGCAGCGCAACCTTGGCGGCATCGCGAACCAGGATCCATGCGCCCTTCGTGCCCGGAACCGCACCGCGGATCAGGATCAGGCCGCGGTCGGCATCCGTCGAGACGATCTCGACGTTCTGGGTGGTGACGCGAACGTCGCCCATGTGGCCGGCCATCTTCTTGCCCTTGAACACCTTGCCCGGATCCTGGCGCTGGCCAGTCGAACCATGGCTACGGTGCGACACCGAGTTACCGTGGGTAGCGCGGCCGCCACCGAAGTTGTGCCGCTTCATGACGCCCTGGAAACCCTTACCGGTCGAAGTACCGGTGACGTCGACCTTCTGGCCGGCGACGAAGTGATCGACGGTGATCTCGGCGCCAATGTCGAGCATGTTGTCGGCGGAAACGCGGAACTCCGCGAGCTTCGCCTTGGGCTCGACCGAGGCGGCAGCAAAATGACCGCGCATCGCCTTCGACGTATTCTTCACCTTGGCAAGCCCGACGCCGAGCTGAACGGCGGTGTAGCCATTCTTCTCCTGCGTGCGCTGGGCCACGACCTGGCAGCTCTCCATGCGGAGAACGGTGACGGGAACGTGTTCGCCAGCGTCGTTGTAGACGCGGGTCATTCCCACCTTCTGTGCAATAACACCTGAACGCATCGGTTCGTTTTCCTTCAGAGGAGCCGTTCGGTTTAACCCTTCCGGCTCATGTTAGCTCTTAGAGCTTGATTTCGACGTCGACACCCGCCGCGAGGTCGAGCTTCATAAGAGCATCGACGGTCTGCGGGGTCGGATCGACGATGTCGAGAAGACGCTTGTGGGTGCGCATCTCGAACTGCTCGCGGCTCTTCTTGTCGACGTGCGGCGAGCGGTTCACCGTGAACTTCTCGATCCGCGTCGGCAGCGGAATCGGGCCGCGAACATTGGCGCCGGTGCGCTTCGCGGTCGACACGATCTCACGCGTCGAAGCGTCGAGAACCCGGTGGTCAAACGCCTTGAGGCGAATGCGGATATTCTGTCCGTTCATGGTCACTTCCTTGTTCTGGCGCGGCGCGGGCGTATTCCCGCCCGCGACAGATCGTTAATTCGGATTATTCTTTGATCGAAGCGACGATGCCGGCGCCGACGGTGCGGCCGCCTTCACGGATAGCGAAGCGCAGCTTCTCTTCCATGGCGATCGGAACGATCAGCTCGACGTCAACGGTGATGTTGTCGCCAGGCATGACCATCTCGGTGCCTTCCGGCAGCGTCACGATGCCCGTCACGTCAGTCGTGCGGAAGTAGAACTGCGGACGGTAGTTGGTGAAGAACGGCGTGTGACGGCCACCCTCTTCCTTGGTCAGGATGTAGGCTTCAGCCACGAACTTCTTGTGCGGCTTCACCGTGCCCGGCTTGGCCAGAACCTGGCCGCGCTCGACGTCTTCACGAGCAACGCCACGGATCAGCGCGCCGATGTTGTCGCCTGCCTGGCCCTGGTCGAGCAGCTTGCGGAACATTTCAACGCCCGTGCAGGTCGTCTTCGAGGTCGGGCGGATGCCGACGATCTCGAGTTCTTCGCCGACCTTGACGACGCCGCGCTCGACGCGACCGGTGACAACCGTGCCACGGCCCGAGATCGAGAACACGTCTTCGATCGGCATCAGGAACGGCTTGTCGATCGGACGCTCAGGCGTCGGGATGTAGGAATCGACTGCTTCCATCAGGGCGCGGATCGCGTCTTCGCCGATCTTCTTGTCCGAATCGTTGAGTGCAGCAACAGCCGAACCCTTGATCATCGGAATGTCGTCGCCGGGGAACTCGTACTTCGACAGAAGTTCGCGAACCTCGAGCTCGACCAGCTCGAGCAGCTCTTCGTCGTCGACCAGGTCGACCTTGTTCAGGAACACCACCAGCGCCGGAACGCCGACCTGACGGGCGAGCAGGATGTGCTCGCGGGTCTGCGGCATCGGGCCGTCGGCAGCCGACACGACCAGGATCGCGCCGTCCATCTGGGCGGCACCGGTGATCATGTTCTTGACGTAGTCGGCGTGGCCGGGGCAGTCGACGTGAGCGTAGTGACGAGCAGGCGTCTCGTACTCAACGTGTGCCGTCGAAATCGTGATGCCGCGGGCCTTCTCTTCGGGAGCAGCGTCGATCTGGTCATACGCCTTGAACTCGCCGAAATACTTCGTGATCGCCGCCGTCAGCGACGTCTTGCCGTGGTCAACGTGACCAATCGTGCCGATGTTCACATGAGGCTTATTACGCTCGAATTTACCTTTTGCCATGTGAGGTCTCCATTCCTGCTAGCCCAATAAGGGCGTTAAATTAACGAAACGCTGCAATTCCTTGGAATTACGCGTATTTTTTCTGAACTTCCTGGGCGACTGCAGTCGGGACCGGCTCGTAGTGGTCGAACTGCATCGTGTACTGAGCGCGGCCCTGCGACATCGAGCGCAGGCTGTCCACGTACTTGAACATGTTCGCCAGCGGGACCATCGCGTTGACGACGACGGCGATACCGCGGGACTCCTGGCCCTGGATCTGGCCACGGCGGCTGTTGAGGTCACCGATGACGTTGCCGACGTAGTCTTCCGGCGTCACGACTTCCACCTTCATGACCGGCTCAAGCAACTGGACGCCCAGCTTCGGAGCGGCTTCGCGCAGAGCTGCACGGGAGGCGATTTCGAAGGCGAGGACCGACGAGTCGACGTCGTGGTAGGCACCGTCGATGAGCGTTGCCTTGACACCGATCATCGGGAAGCCGGCGAACGGACCAGACGACAGGACGCTGCGGATACCCTTCTCGACGCCCGGGATGTATTCCTTCGGGACCGAGCCGCCGATGACCTTGGCGTCGAACTGGAACTCTTCGCTCTCGGTGTTCGGCTCGAACACCAGCTTGACGCGGGCGAACTGGCCGGTACCGCCGGTCTGCTTCTTGTGGGTGTAGTCCTGCTCGTAGGAACGCGTGATGGTCTCGCGGTAAGCAACCTGCGGAGCGCCGACGTTGGCCTCGACCTTGAACTCGCGACGCATGCGGTCGACGATGATGTCGAGGTGAAGTTCACCCATGCCGGCGATGATGGTCTGACCGGATTCTTCGTCCGACTTGACGCGGAACGACGGATCTTCAGCAGCCAGGCGGTTGAGCGCGAGGCCCATCTTTTCCTGGTCGCCCTTGGTCTTCGGCTCAATGGCGATCTGGATGACCGGCTCGGGGAATTCCATGCGCTCGAGGATGACCTGGTGCAGCGGATCGCAGAGCGTGTCGCCGGTGGTCGTTTCCTTGAGGCCGGCCAGAGCGACGATGTCGCCGGCGAAAGCCTCTTCGATGTCGGCGCGGGAGTTCGAGTGCATCTGCAGCATACGGCCGAGACGCTCCTTCTTGCCCTTGACGGTGTTTTCGAGCGAAGCGCCCTTGACCACCTTGCCCGAATAGATGCGGCAGAAGGTGAGCGAGCCGACGAACGGATCGTTCATGATCTTGAATGCCAGCATCGAAAGCGGCTCGTTGTCGTCAGCGTGACGCTCGATCTCTGCTTCGGTCTTGGCGTCGATGCCCTTGATGGCCGGAACGTCGATCGGCGACGGCAGGAATTCAACGACGCCGTCGAGCAGCGGCTGAACGCCCTTGTTCTTGAAGGCCGAGCCGCAGAACATCGGGAAGAACTTGACGGCGATGGTGCCCTTGCGGATCAGCGCGCGCAGTTCGTCGTTCGTCGGCATCTTGCCTTCGAGGTAGTTCTCGAGAGCCGTCTCGTCCATTTCGACGGCGGTCTCGATCATCTTCTCGCGGAACTCTTCGGCCTTGGCCTTGAGGTCTTCCGGGATCTCGACGACGTCCCAGGCAGCGCCCAGGCTTTCGTCGCGCCAGACCAGCGCGTTCATTTCGATCAGGTCGACAACGCCCTTGAACTCCGACTCAGCGCCGATCGGCAGCTGAACGGCAACAGCGGTCGCGCCAAGGCGCGACTTGATCATCTCGTACGAGCGATAGAAGTCAGCGCCGATCTTGTCCATCTTGTTGCAGAAGATCATGCGCGGGACGTGATACTTGTCCGCCTGGCGCCACACGGTCTCGGTCTGCGGCTCAACACCGGCGTTGGCGTCGAGCAGCGCGATGGCGCCATCGAGAACGCGCAGCGAACGCTCGACTTCAATGGTGAAGTCGACGTGGCCGGGGGTGTCGATGATGTTGAAGCGGCGCTGCTTGCCGTCACGGCCCTTCCAGAAGGTAGTGGTGGCAGCGGACGTGATCGTGATGCCGCGTTCCTGCTCCTGCTCCATCCAGTCCATGGTGGCAGCGCCATCATGGACTTCGCCGATCTTGTGCGACTTGCCCGTGTAATACAGGATACGCTCGGTCGTCGTGGTCTTACCGGCGTCGATGTGCGCCATAATACCGAAATTGCGGTAGTCTTCGATCTTATATTCGCGGGCCATGGGAGGTGCCTCTCAGTCGTTCGGACGCGCTGTTACCAGCGGTAATGCGCGAAGGCGCGGTTGGCTTCGGCCATCTTGTGGGTGTCTTCACGCTTCTTCACGGCGGTGCCGCGGTTGTTGGCCGCGTCCATCAGCTCGCCGGAGAGGCGGTCGACCATGGTGGTCTCGTTGCGGTTGCGCGCAGCAGTGATCAGCCAACGGATGGCGAGAGCCTGGCGGCGCTCCGGACGAACATCGACCGGGACCTGGTAAGTCGCACCACCGACGCGGCGCGAACGGACTTCAACGTGCGGCGCGACATTGTCGAGCGCCTGATGGAAGACCGACACCGGCTCCTGCTTGGTCTTGGCCTGAACCTGGTCCAGAGCACCATAGACGATCGTCTCGGCGATCGACTTCTTGCCGTCATACATGACGGCATTCATGAACTTGGTGATGACCAGATCGCCAAACTTGGGATCCGGGTTGATTTCGCGCTTATCTGCACTGTGACGACGGGACATGGCTTTTGTCTCTCAAACTTTGACTGGCGCTCTATTACGCGGAGAACCTCGCGCAGCACCTAAACTGCAGAACCCGAATTACTTCGGACGCTTCGCACCGTACTTCGAACGGCGCTGCTTGCGGTTCTTCACGCCCTGCGTGTCGAGCACGCCGCGGATGATGTGATAGCGCACACCCGGAAGATCCTTCACGCGGCCGCCGCGGATCATGACCACGGAGTGCTCCTGAAGGTTGTGACCTTCGCCGGGGATGTAGCCGATCACTTCGAAGCCATTGGTCAGGCGAATCTTCGCGACCTTGCGCAGTGCGGAGTTCGGCTTCTTCGGCGTCGTCGTGTAGACGCGCGTGCAAACGCCACGCTTCTGCGGGTTGGCCTGCATGGCCGGAACCTTATTGCGCGTCGCCGGCGCCTGGCGCGGCTTGCGGATCAGCTGGTTGACGGTAGGCATTAAACCCTCTTGTCTCTCAAATTCCGTGTCTCAAGCCCGTTCGGGGCGGCTTAAAGCGGCATTTCCATACGCAAATTCGGGCCGTAAACCGCGTTACGCGGTCCTGCCCGAACAAACCGCAGAGGAAGCGGAACCGCTTCATGCAAGACAGAAATGTCATTTCGCTCGTAAAACGAACCCTGTTTGAGGCAAACTCCAAAGCGCGTCGCTTCGGAAAAGCCAGCCTCACATCGGCTCAGACGTTGCGGCTTCTACTCGCATGACCGCCTAGCGTCAACCCCGAGGCGCCAAAATCCTTAAGGAATAAGGGCTGCGCCGCATCACAAGGGACCGAGCGCAACTTTATTGCGCTGCAACCAGGGTTAATGCTTCGTTTGTAACGCTCTTTGGCCTGTCTTGCACCCGACCTTCGTGCGAAAATCGTGGATACAGGAGCGAATCCCCTCGCCCACCCCATCCGGACAAGGAATCAGCGATGAACGACAATGACGAACGCCCTGTGACGATCATCACTGGGCGAGTCTGGCGGCGCAAGGGCGGCCAGCCCGAAGGCGTGCACATCATGCTCGTGGCACCCGACGATGATTCTGCGGTGCGCTCGGCACTCGAGGCGCTGGCCAAGGAAGGTTACGCCGAAGCCGAGCTCGACCAGATCGGCGACATGCAGGGCGAACCCGACGACGAACCGCATATTTCGGCCTATCAGGGCGCGCTCGAAGGCGAAGTGTCGATCGTCACCTTCAACGAGCCGCTGTAGACTGCAGTGCGTCCCAACGGACGCAACAGCTGTTCGAGCTTTCGCGTCGTGCTTTCCGAACACTGTTTCCGACATTCAGGTCTAAGTGGGCAACTGCCCCCCACCGCGGCCACAAAGGCGGGCATGGGCCAACCAGAAGGTGCCGTGTCGGGCGCAGCGCGGAATGGGCGAATGCGCAAAGGATCGCCCTCACCCGCGTCTTTAGCCCAAAGGCGCGCTGTATTCGATGAAGGCGTGGCGATGACGGCGACCACGCCGGACAGAAGCAACCCGCCTCTCCGGCCGAACTGCTAGCTTACCCAAAGATCCATACCCGAGGCGCGCCAGACCGCTAAAGTTGCGTGCGGCCGAACAGCCATACCAAGCTGTCGGCGCAGGAGAACCTTTGCCTCATGGCGTGCAGGCCGAACATGCACACCCCGAACAGCAAAAAGCCGCCGGATCGCTCCGGCGGCTTTTTTGTCTCTGTCGTCGACGCTCTTACTGAGCGGCGTTGACCATGTCGGTCAGGATCGGCTCGGCAACTTCCGCGCCCGAGAGCTTGCGGCGCTCGTCGAGGATCAGTTCGTCGCGCGAGGTGGCGATGCGCCGGATCTGGCTCATCATGCCACCCGTACCGGCCGGGATCAGGCGGCCGACGATGACGTTTTCCTTCAGGCCCTGCAGCATGTCGGTCTTGCCGGCAACTGCTGCTTCGGTGAGCACGCGGGTCGTTTCCTGGAAGGAAGCGGCCGAGATGAAGGACGGCGTCTGCAGCGATGCCTTGGTGATACCGAGCAGAACCGGCTGACCTTCGGCAGGCTTCTTGCCTTCCTCGATCAGGCGATCGTTGATCTCGTCGAACTCGATGACGTCGACATGATCACCCGGGATGTAGACCGAGTCACCCTGAACGGTGATTTCGATCTTCTGCAGCATCTGACGAACGATGACCTCGATGTGCTTGTCGTTGATCGACACGCCCTGCAGTCGGTAGACTTCCTGGATTTCGTTGACCAGGTAGGAAGCCAAAGCTTCCACGCCCTTGATCGCCAGGATGTCGTGCGGCGCGGGGTTGCCGTCGAGGATGTAGTCGCCCTTCTCGATCGCGTCGCCGTCCTGGAGGTGGAACGGCTTGCCCTTCGGGATCAGGTATTCGACCGGCTCAAGCGTCGAGTCATGCGGCTCGATGATGATGCGGCGCTTGTTCTTGTAGTCGCGGCCGAAGCGGACCGTACCGTCGATCTCGGCGATGATGGCGTGATCCTTCGGACGACGGGCTTCGAAGAGTTCGGCAACACGCGGCAGACCGCCGGTGATGTCCTTCGTCTTCGCGCTTTCCATCGGGATACGCGCCAGCACGTCACCGGGCTTCACATGTGCGCCCGGCTCGACCGAAAGAATGGCCTCGACCGAGAGCAGGAAGCGGGCGTCGCCACCCTTCGACAGCTTGCCGACCTTGCCCTTGGCGTCCTGAACGACGATCGCCGGCTTGAGATCCGAACCGCGCGGCGTCGAGCGCCAGTCAATGACCTCACGCTTGGTGATGCCGGTCGACTCGTCGGCCGTTTCCTGAACGGAGATGCCGTCGACGAGGTCTTCGAACGCCGCACGACCCTCGATTTCGGTGAGGATCGGACGGGTATAGGGGTCCCACTCGGCGATACGCTGGCCGCGCTTCACCTTGTCGCCATCGTCCACGAAGATACGCGAACCATAAGTGACGCGGTGCGTGGCGCGCTCCTTGCCGGTCTCGTCGAGGATCAGGATCGCCATGTTACGGCCCATCACCACCAGGTTGCCGTCCGAGTTGCGGACGACGTTGCGGTTGCGGACCTGCACGACACCTTCATACGAGGCTTCGAGGAAGGACGAGTCCACCACCTGTGCCGTACCGCCCATGTGGAAGGTACGCATGGTGAGCTGTGTGCCCGGCTCGCCGATCGACTGAGCAGCGATGACGCCGACAGCTTCGCCCTGGTTGACAGGGGTACCGCGTGCCAGATCGCGACCGTAGCAGACCGCGCAGACGCCGACCTTGACTTCGCAGGTCAGCGCCGAGCGGATGCGGACGGTCTGAACGCCAGCCTTCTCGATGACCTCGATGTCGCGTTCGTCCATCAGCGTACCGCCCTTGACCAGCAGGTCGCCGGTCACTGGGTGGTTGATGTCGTCGAGCGCGGTACGGCCAAGGATACGCTGGCCGAGCGACGCAACGACCTGACCGGCATCGACGATCGGCTGCATGGTGAGGCCCTTCTCGGTGCCGCAATCCACTGAATTGACGATGCAGTCCTGGGCCACGTCGACGAGACGACGGGTCAGGTAACCCGAGTTAGCCGTCTTCAACGCGGTATCCGCAAGACCCTTACGGGCGCCGTGGGTCGAGTTGAAGTATTCAAGAACGGTCAGACCTTCCTTGAAGTTCGAGATGATCGGCGTCTCGATGATTTCGCCCGACGGCTTGGCCATGAGGCCGCGCATACCGGCGAGCTGACGCATCTGGGTGGGCGAACCGCGGGCACCCGAATGCGACATCATGTAGATCGAATTCATCGGCTTCTGACGGCCGTTGTCCTCGAATTCCACCGCCTTGATGCGCGCCATCATTTCGTCGGCGACCTTTTCCGAGCACTTGGCCCAGGCGTCGACGACCTTGTTGTACTTTTCGCCCTGAGTGATCAGGCCGTCATTGTACTGCTGCTCGTATTCCTTCGCGAGCGCTTCGGTCTGTTCGACCAGGCCGTGCTTCGTATCAGGAATGAGCATGTCGTCCTTGCCGAACGAAATGCCGGCACGGCAGGCGTGCGCAAAGCCGAGAGCCATGATGCGATCGCAGAAGATGACCGTCTCTTTCTGACCGCAGTGGCGGTAGACGGTGTCGATCATCTTGGAGATGTTCTTCTTGGTCATCTCCTGGTTTGCGGTCTCGTAAGGCACGTTGACGTTCTTCGGCAGCAGTTCGCCGAGGATCATGCGGCCAGGCGTGGTGTCGTAGATCTTCGACACTTCGTTGCCTTCGGCGTCGACCGTGCGGAAGCGACCCTTGATCTTGGCGTGCAGCGTCACAGCCTTGGTCTCAAGCGCGTGCTGGAGTTCGCCCATGTCGGCAAACACCATGCCCTCGCCCGGCTCGTTCTGGTTGACGATCGAGAGATAGTAGAGACCGAGAACCATGTCCTGCGACGGAACGATGATCGGCGCGCCGGAAGCCGGGTGCAGGATGTTGTTGGTCGACATCATCAGCACGCGCGCTTCGAGCTGAGCCTCAAGCGACAGCGGAACGTGGACAGCCATCTGGTCGCCGTCGAAGTCGGCGTTGAAGGCCGTGCAGACGAGCGGGTGCAGTTGGATGGCCTTGCCTTCGATCAGAGTGGGTTCGAAGGCCTGGATGCCCAGGCGGTGCAGCGTCGGCGCGCGGTTGAGCAGGACCGGATGCTCGCGGATGACCTCGTCGAGGATATCCCAAACCTCAGGCTTTTCCTTCTCGACCAGCTTCTTGGCCTGCTTGACGGTCGAGGAGTAACCCTTGGCGTCGAGACGGGCATAGATGAACGGCTTGAACAGCTCGAGCGCCATCTTCTTCGGCAGGCCGCACTGGTGCAGCTTCAGCTCCGGACCGGTCACGATGACCGAACGGCCGGAATAGTCGACGCGCTTGCCGAGCAGGTTCTGACGGAAGCGGCCCTGCTTGCCCTTGAGCATGTCGGACAGCGACTTCAGCGGGCGCTTGTTGGCACCCGTGATGACGCGACCGCGGCGGCCGTTGTCGAACAGTGCGTCGACAGCCTCCTGCAGCATGCGCTTCTCGTTGCGGATGATGATCCCCGGCGCGCGGAGCTCGATCAGGCGCTTCAGACGGTTGTTGCGGTTGATGACGCGACGATAGAGGTCGTTCAGGTCGGAGGTCGCAAAGCGGCCGCCGTCCAGCGGGACCAGCGGACGCAGGTCCGGCGGGATCACCGGCACGACCTTCATGATCATCCACTCGGGACGGTTGCCCGATTCCATGAAGTTCTCAACCACCTTGAGGCGCTTGAGATACTTCTTCTGCTTGAGTTCCGACGTCGTCGAAGCGAGCTCCGTACGCAGGTCGCCGGCGATCTTCTCCAGGTCCATGCTGGCGAGCAGGTCATGGATGGCCTCGGCGCCGATCATGGCGGTGAAGCTGTCTTCGCCGTACTCGTCGACGGCAAGCATGTACTCTTCCTCGCTGAGAAGCTGATGCTCCTTCAGCGCGGTGAGGCCCGGCTCGGTGACGATGTAGTTCTCGAAATACAGAACGCGCTCGATGTCCTTGAGGGTCATGTCGAGCAGCGTGCCGATGCGGCTCGGCAGCGACTTCAGGAACCAGATGTGGGCGACGGGCGCTGCGAGCTCAATGTGGCCCATGCGCTCGCGACGGACGCGCGACAGCGTGACTTCAACGCCGCACTTCTCGCAGATGACGCCCTTGTACTTCATGCGCTTGTACTTGCCGCACAAGCATTCGTAGTCCTTGATCGGGCCGAAGATGCGGGCGCAGAACAGGCCGTCGCGCTCCGGCTTGAAGGTACGATAGTTGATCGTCTCGGGCTTCTTGATCTCGCCGAACGACCAGGACAGGATCTTCTCGGGGCTGGCGAGCGAAATCCGGATGGAATCGAACACCTGCGCAGGGGCCTGCGGGTTGAAGAGATTCATGACCTCTTGGTTCATGTCGTTCTCCTTTTCGGGGCCCTCGAAAGCCCCTTTGCATCGGGTGCGGGCCAACGTGCCCGCCATACGTGTCGGCCAGTGGCCGAAGAATTCTCATCTAAGAAGCGCGATCTGACCGAAACCGGGATCGTGCCCTGCGGCTGCGCCGCGGGGATCAACCCGCGGCGCGCCACCTTTTCTTACTCGGCAGCGTCGGGAAGGCGCTGCTGGGTGTCGTCGAGCTTGGTGTTCTCCAGTTCGACGTTGAGGCCGAGCGAGCGCATTTCCTTGACGAGAACGTTGAAGCTCTCGGGGATGCCCGCTTCGAACGTGTCGTCGCCGCGCACGATTGCCTCGTAGACCTTGGTGCGGCCGGCGACGTCGTCCGACTTCACCGTCAGCATTTCCTGCAGCGTGTAGGCCGCACCGTAGGCCTCGAGTGCCCAGACCTCCATTTCGCCGAAGCGCTGACCGCCGAACTGCGCCTTACCGCCCAGCGGCTGCTGGGTGACGAGCGAGTACGGGCCGATCGAACGGGCGTGGATCTTGTCGTCGACCAGGTGGTGAAGCTTGAGCATGTAGATGTAGCCCATGGTCACCTTGCGGTCGAACGGCTCGCCCGTACGTCCGTCGTAGAGCTGCGACTGGCCCGAGGTATGCAGGCCCGCCTGGGACAGCATCTCGTTGATGTTGGCCTCGTGCGCACCGTCGAACACCGGGGTCGCGATGGAGACGCCGCGCTTCATCTGGTCGCCGAGGCGAACGATGGACTCGTCGTCGTAGTCGCGGACCGGCTCGTTGCGGTCGTTGTCGGGGATGATGCTCTCGATCGTCTGGCGAAGCGGCTTGATGTCGCCGCTCTGCTTGTACGCTTCGATGAGTTCACCGATCTTCCTGCCCATGCCGGCGCAAGCCCAGCCGAGATGGGTTTCGAGGATCTGACCGACGTTCATGCGCGAAGGCACGCCCAGCGGGTTGAGCACGATGTCGGCGTGCGTTCCGTCTTCGAGGAACGGCATGTCCTCGACCGGAACGATGCGCGACACGACACCCTTGTTGCCGTGACGGCCGGCCATCTTGTCGCCGGGCTGCATCTTGCGCTTCACCGCGACGAAGACCTTGACCATCTTCATGACGCCGGGGGGCATCTCGTCGCCGCGCTGCACCTTCTCGACCTTGTCCATGAAGCGCTGCTCGAGCTGCTTCTTGGAGTCGTCGTACTGGCCGCGCAGAGCTTCAAGCTCACCCTGCATCTTCTCGTCTTCGACGGCGAACTGCCACCACTGCGAACGCGGGTAGTCGACAAGCGTCTCCCGAGCCAGCGTGGAGCCCTTCTTGAAGCCCTTCGGTCCGGCAATCGCGTCCTTGCCCACGAGCATGTCGCTCAGACGGCTGTAGACGTTGCGGTCGAGGATCGCCTGTTCGTCGTCGCGGTCCTTTGCGAGACGCTCGATTTCCTCGCGCTCGATCGCCATCGCGCGCTCGTCCTTCTCCACGCCGTGACGGTTGAAGACGCGCACTTCGACGACCGTACCGTAGGTTCCGGGCGGCATACGCATGGAGGTGTCACGGACGTCGGACGCCTTTTCACCGAAGATGGCGCGCAGAAGCTTCTCTTCCGGCGTCATCGGGCTTTCGCCCTTCGGCGTGATCTTGCCGACCAGGATGTCGCCCGGCTGAACCTCAGCACCGATATAGACGATACCGGCTTCGTCGAGGTTCTTCAGCGCTTCTTCCGAGACGTTCGGAATGTCGCGCGTGATTTCCTCAGGCCCGAGCTTGGTGTCGCGCGCCATGACCTCGAACTCCTCGATGTGGATCGAGGTGAAGACGTCGTCGGCCACGATACGCTCGGAGAGCAGGATCGAGTCCTCGTAGTTGTAGCCGTTCCACGGCATGAACGCGACGAGCACGTTCCGACCGAGCGCCAGATCGCCGAGATCGGTCGACGGACCGTCAGCAATGATGTCGCCCTTGTTCACCCGGTCACCCATACGCACCAGCGGACGCTGGTTGATGCAGGTGTTCTGGTTCGAACGCTGGAACTTCATCAGGCGGTAGATGTCGACGCCGGACTTGCCGGCCTCGAGGTCTTCCGTCGCACGGATGACGATACGGGTCGCGTCGACCTGGTCGACGATACCGCCGCGGCGCGCACCGATCGCAGCACCCGAGTCACGGGCGACGATCGGCTCCATGCCGGTGCCGACGAACGGAGCCTCGGCGCGCACCAGCGGCACGGCCTGACGCTGCATGTTCGAGCCCATCAGAGCGCGGTTGGCGTCGTCGTTTTCCAGGAACGGGATCAGCGCGGCAGCGACCGACACCATCTGCTTCGGCGAAACGTCCATCAAGTCGACGTTTTCGCGCGGCGCCATCATCACTTCGCCGGCGTTACGGCAAATGACGAACTCGTCAACGAAATGACCGTTCTTGTCGAGCTCGGCGTTGGCCTGGGCAACGAAGTGCTTGGCCTCTTCCATAGCCGACAGGTAGACCACGTCGTTGGTCAGCTTGCCGTCGACGATCTTGCGGTACGGGCTCTCGATGAAGCCGTACTTGTTGACGCGTGCGAAGGTGGCCAGCGAGTTGATCAGACCGATGTTCGGGCCTTCCGGCGTTTCGATCGGGCAGATACGGCCATAGTGCGTCGGGTGAACGTCGCGGACTTCGAAGCCGGCGCGCTCCCGCGTCAGACCACCGGGTCCAAGCGCCGAAAGACGACGCTTGTGGGTGATTTCCGAGAGCGGGTTGGTCTGGTCCATGAACTGCGACAGCTGCGACGAACCGAAGAACTCGCGCACCGCGGCAGCCGCAGGCTTGGCGTTGATCAGGTCCTGCGGCATGACCGTGTCGATCTCGATCGAGGACATACGCTCCTTGATCGCGCGCTCCATGCGGAGCAGGCCGACGCGGTACTGATTTTCCATCAGCTCGCCGACCGAACGGACACGGCGGTTGCCGAGATTGTCGATGTCGTCGATCTCGCCCTTGCCGTCGCGCAGTTCCACCAGCGTCTTGACCACGGCAAGAATGTCTTCCTTGCGCAGCACGCGGACGGTGTCGGCGGCGTCGAGTTCGAGACGCATGTTCATCTTGACGCGGCCGACCGCCGACAGATCGTAGCGCTCGGCGTCGAAGAACAGCGAGTTGAACATCGCCTCGGCGGTGTCGATGGTGGGCGGCTCGCCTGGGCGCATGACGCGATAGATGTCGAACAGAGCGTCCTGACGGCTCTCGTTCTTGTCCACGGCCAGCGTGTTGCGGATGTAGCCACCGACGTTGATGTGGTCGATGTCGAGGATGTTGATCTCTTCCTCGCCAGCCGCCAGCAGCGTCTTCAGCGTCTTTTCGTCGATCTCGTCGCCGGCTTCGAGATAGATCTCGCCGGTGGCATAATTGACGATGTCCTCGGCGAGGTAGCTGCCGAAGAGGTCGTCTTCGGTCGCCTTGATCGCCTTCAGACCCTTTTCGGCAAGCTGCTTGGCCTGACGCGCGGTGATCTTCTTGCCGGCTTCGACAACGATCTCGCCAGTGTCGGCATCAACCAGGTCGCCAACGGCCTTGAGGCCACGGAAGCGATCGACCGAGAACGGGATGCGCCAGTGGTCGCCCGACTTCTTGTAGGTGATCTTGTTGTAGAAGGTCGACAGGATCTCTTCGCCGTCCATGCCGAGCGCCATCAGCAGCGACGACACCGGGATCTTGCGGCGACGGTCGATACGGGCGTGGACGATGTCCTTGCTGTCGAACTCGATGTCGAGCCACGAACCGCGATAGGGGATGACGCGCGCGGCAAACAGAAGCTTGCCCGACGAGTGCGACTTGCCCTTGTCGTGGTCGAAGAACACACCAGGCGAACGGTGCATCTGCGAGACGATGACACGCTCGGTGCCGTTGACGATGAAGGTGCCGTTGGACGTCATGAGCGGCATGTCGCCCATGTAGACGTCCTGCTCCTTGATGTCCTTGATCGACTTCGCGCCGGTATCCTCGTCGATATCGAACACGATCAGGCGCAGCGTCACCTTCAGTGGCGCAGCGAAAGTCAGGTCGCGCTGACGGCATTCGTCAACGTCGAACTTCGGTGCTTCGAACTCGTACTTGACGAACTCCAGCATCGAGGCGCCGGAGAAGTCGGAGATCGGGAAGACCGACTTGAAAACGGCCTGCAGGCCCTCATCCGGACGTCCGCCCTTGGGCTCGTCCACCATCAGGAACTGGTCATAGGATGCCTTCTGAACCTCGATCAGGTTCGGCATCTCCGCAACTTCGGGGATCTTTCCGAAGAACTTGCGTACGCGTCTGCGGCCATTGAAAGTCTGGGTCTGGGCCATCGTCGCTCCTTGCTGCCTTCTTGGGGTGAGCTTCGCTACTGCTCACCTTGCATACGAGCCGCCTTGGCGGCCTATTCAAAACGGGCGAAAACCCGTTTCCTGAAGGCCGCAACCCGGCCCTCAGGAAATAGGTTCCCTCTCATCCCCCGAACACGGGAGCCGGTGGGCGGCAACAAGGCCGCCCACCGAAACCGTGCTTACTTAAGCTCGATCTTGGCGCCAGCTGCTTCCAGCTGAGCCTTGAGCTTCTCGGCGTCAGCCTTGGAAACGCCTTCCTTGACGGGCTTGGGAGCGCCTTCAACGAGGTCCTTGGCTTCCTTGAGGCCCAGGCCGGTGATGGCGCGGACTTCCTTGATGACTTCGATCTTCTTGTCGCCGGCCGAAGCCAGGATGACGTCGAATTCGGTCTTCTCTTCGACCGGAGCAGCAGCAGCGCCGCCAGCGACGGCAGCAACAGCCACCGGAGCAGCAGCGGAGACGCCCCACTTCTCTTCGAGCAGCTTCGACAGCTCAGCCGCCTCAAGGACGGTCAGGGCCGACAGGTCGTCAACGATCTTTGCGAGATCAGCCATTTTTCTATTCCTTCAATCAGTTCGAACGTGTGTTGATGACAGCGAGGAACGGCCTCATGCCGCCTCGTCCTTCCGGGCGTATGCGCCAAAGACGCGGGCAAGCTGACCTGCCGGCGCGTTGACGACCTGGGCAATCCGGGTAGCCGGCGTGGAAATCATTCCAACCAGCTTTGCGCGCAGCTCGTCGAGCGACGGCAGTGTGGCGAGAGCCTTAACACCGTCGGCGTCGAGCGCGGTCGAGCCCATAGCACCGCCGAGGATGACAAGCTTGTCATTACCCTTGGCGAACTCGGACGCGATCTTTGGCGCAGTGACCGGATCTTCCGAATAGGCAACCAGCGTCTGTCCCTTGAACAGATCGATGATGCCTTCGGAACCCGTGCCCTGAAGAGCGATTTTGGCGAGACGGTTCTTCGCGACTTTGACGGTGCCGCCGGCCTGACCCATCTTCACACGAAGATCGTTCATTTGCGCGACGGTGATACCGGCATAGTGGGCCACGACGACTGATCCGGCGCCCTTGAAGGCGTCGTTCAGGCTCGTGACGAGCTCGCGTTTTTCCGCTCTATCCACTGCCTATCTCCAGTTTGACCCCTGCTCCATTCCCGGAAACAGGGATCGGGTTGCCTTTTGCCGGGCGGGCAATCCAGAAATTCCGGATCACCCGAACGGCGCTCGAGGATCCTGTCCCCTTTTCGCCTGCAACAGCTGGCAAAAGGCAAACACGGTTCGAACCTTTCATTGGAGCGATGCTCCTTTGTCCGGTCTTCACCCGTCTCATGCAGGCCCTTACGAATTAAGGCGAGCCACCTGCAATCTCGGACAGGATTTCGAAAGTTGTTTCCAACTTCCGAAATCCGGGCCCGGAGGCCCGGAATTCTTGTTCAGGATCAGACCGTTGCAGGTCGATCCGAATTCAACTTAGGACGCTGCGAGCGTGCCGAGGTCGAGCTTGAGGCCCGGGCCCATCGTCGAGGTGACGGACACGCGCTTAACGAAGACGCCCTTGGCGCCCGACGGCTTGGCCTTGTTGACCGCATCGGCGAAAGCGCGGATGTTTTCTTCCAGCGCCTTGACGTCGAACGAGACCTTGCCGACGCCGGCATGGATGATGCCAGCCTTCTCGACGCGGAACTCGACAGCGCCGCCCTTCGATGCCTTGACGGCAGCAGCGACGTCGGTGGTGACGGTGCCGACCTTCGGGTTCGGCATCATGCCGCGCGGGCCGAGAACCTTACCGAGACGGCCGACCAGCGGCATCATGTCCGGGGTGGCGATGCAGCGATCGAAGTCGATCTGGCCCTTCTGGACGATCTCGACCAGGTCTTCCGCACCGACGATGTCGGCACCGGCAGCGCGGGCTTCGTCAGCCTTTGCGTCCTTGGCGAACACGGCGACGCGGACGGTACGGCCCGTGCCGTTCGGCAGGTTGACCACGCCGCGGACCATCTGGTCAGCATGACGGGGATCGACGCCGAGGTTCATGGCGACTTCGATGGTCTCATCGAACTTCACCGACGAACGAGCCTTCAGCAGCTCGAGAGCTTCGCCGAGGCCGTAGGCGTGGTTCGGGTCGATGCCCTCGCGGGACTTGGAAACGCGCTTTGCAATCTTAGCCATGATCTCAGCCCACCACTTCCAGGCCCATCGAACGGGCAGAGCCTTCAACCATCTTGATGGCGGCTTCGACGTCGTTCGCGTTCAGGTCCTTCATCTTGGTCTCGGCGATCTCACGCACCTTGGCGCGGCTGATCTCGCCAGCCTTGACCTTGCCCGGCTCCTTGGAGCCCGACTTCAGGTTGGCGGCCTTCTTCAGGAAGTAGCTCACCGGCGGCGTCTTCATGACGAAGGTGAACGACTTGTCCTGGTAATAGGTGATCACGACCGGGATCGGCGACCCCTTCTCAAGCTCCTGGGTCTGCGCGTTGAACGCCTTGCAGAACTCCATGATGTTGATGCCACGCTGACCAAGCGCCGGGCCAATCGGGGGCGACGGCGTCGCCGAACCCGCGGAAACCTGGAGCTTGAGCTGGCCTGCTATTTTCTTAGCCATCTCTTTCCTGCTTTCGTTTTACGCCGGATGAACCGGCAGTTGCAGTTCGGTGGTGCGAAAAAGGCAACCGGCTAAGCCGCCTCTTCTCCCACCATGCTTGCGTCAGGCATGCGCCCGACGCTGCCTGTCACCGAAACCGGCGACAGGCGTTTTCGGTCAGCCCTTTTCGACCTGACCGAATTCAAGATCGACAGGCACGGCGCGCCCGAAGATCGAAACTTCCACCTTGAGGCGCGCACGCTCTTCGTCGACTTCCTGAACGAAGCCGTTGAACGAGGCGAACGGACCGTCGGAGACGCGAACCGCCTCGCCGATCTCGAAGGTAACCGAAGGCTTCGGACGCTCGACGCCTTCCTGAACCTGATTCAGGATGCGCTGGGCCTCACTCTCGGTGATCGGCACAGGCTTCGAATCGCCAAGGAAACCAGTGACCTTCGGGGTGTTCTTCACAAGCGAGAACACGGCGTCCGTCAGATTGGCCTTGAGCAGCACATAGCCCGGGAAGAACTTGCGCTCGGCATCGACCTTGCGGCCGCGACGAACCTCAACGACCTTCTCGGTCGGAACGACGATCTGCTCGATCTGGTCGCTCAGGCCCTTCTGCTTGGCCTTGTGCTCGATGTCCTCGGCGACCTTCTTTTCGAAGTTCGAGTAGGCGTGGACGATATACCAGCGCGCGGTCATCTCAGAAATCTCTCCGTATTCGCAGCCTTAGCGGCCCATGCCCAGGATCTGCTCGACCGCAAAGGCCATCAGCTGATCGGCGGCAAAAAAGAAGATCATCGCAACGGCCGCAAAGCCCAGCACCATGACGGTGGAGATGATCGTCTCGCGCCGCGACGGCCACGTTACCTTCGCCGTTTCCGACCTTACCTGCTGCAGAAAGGTGAAGGGGTTCGTGGTTTTCGCCATGTGCCGCTCTGCTTTCAACGTCCGTTGACCGGACTTCTGGATGATCCCGTGACCGGGAGATATCGCTGCAAGAACCGAACACGCGCCGAATCAGCGCAATATTCCGCCCATGCAATTCGGACGCGTAAAGCCGGTTTCCCAGCCCCACGCGCCGCGTGTCTGTTTCGCCTACATAGAGCCGATTCTCTTTCCACGCAAGTGGCAGGAACCTTCACTACGTTTGAACGCTGCATCAGGACCATCCAGTCGTCCCGTCCCAGCTATAGAAAGTCTGTTATGCCTGAATAAGCGAATTCTGGCAAGACTGGCACGGGCAGCAGGGCTCGAACCTACGACCTGCGGTTTTGGAGACCGCCGCTCTACCAACTGAGCTATGCCCGTGCATTGCGCCGCGCATCAATTGCGCAGCACCGGCTTCCTAAGGATTTCCACGGCGTCTGTAAAGAGTGGATTGCAGCTTGTTGTGAACATTCACAGCGACGACGCTGCGCTGCCTGACATGGCAGTCCCCGCCCCCGTCCGCACATGGGCCGTGCGCACCGAGCATCGCCTTTACAACTGGGTAAAGCACCGCGTTCAAGCAGCTTGCGTTGCCTGAAATCTTTCGCCGCTATCAGTCCAGCTAGCGCGCAAATGGCAAGCTCCAGCGCAAAGGTCCAATGCAGCACGAAACTCAGGATCCAGTGCGGATAGGCAGCCGGAATGGGCACGAGTTCCACCGCCCGCTCGTCGAACGGCATCAGCCAGAACATCGGCGCGGTCACCGAATCGAGAATCATGTGCGACAGCACGGCAAGGAAGAAGATCGCCGCCGCAGCCTTCCAGCGCGGCGCCACGACCGCAACAAGCGGAACGACCAGCACAGCGATCAAAGCCCAAAACAGCGGCCAATGCGTCGGATAGGTCCGGTGATGGACGCCGCCATTGTCGACGAGCCAGAACCAGGCGGTATCGAAGTCGGGAGCAACGCTGCCAACAAGGGCGGCAAGCATCAGCCCCGGCGCCTTGGGCGCAGCACTCCTGCTGAACGAGCCGATGATGTAGCCAGCCGGCAAGTGTGCGATCAGCATGATGCCCTCCTCCTTGCCCGCAATCTTCCGTCCTATTGCGGCGCGAAAAGGTTCAGATTTCGGTCCTTTTGAGGTCGCGACCGGCAGAGATGCGATAGGTACGCACCGTCGCTACTGGGAAAACGCACCGCCGGCCATGCGGCAGTTTCCGGGCATTGGCAGCCGTGTGCAAATCTCACCATCAACCACCACATCGACCGAGCCACCCTGGCTCAAAAGCTTGGCTTGGATCAGACGGAACTGCCAGTAGTCGTCCAACTCGCGTGTCGGGCGCCCTCTTGCAAGCTCAGCATCCATGCCCATCTGATCGACATAGGAAGCTACTGCCTTGTTTCTTGCCAGATCTTCCCAGCCTAGCAGGACGCCGTTTCCGGCGAGCCGCACCCGACCAGCTGAAAGGATCAGCACGCAGCTGCCGATGCATTCTCCCCCGCCCGAGGTGGCATTGCCGAAATAAGGCGTGCCTTCCGCCCCCCTACCCGTACAATCCTTGTCACGTGGCTTGCAGCCGACGAAGAAGGTACTGCCGATGGCAACGTCCAGGCCGCTCTTGCGAATGAGGCGCCCCATTTCCATCGCAGCGGTCATGTCGCCTCCAGCTGTCGAGACGACCAGGGGTAACTTGCGATCGCCGAGCGCGGCCAGCATTGCTTGAAGGCGAACCGCGGCCTCGGCATCAATTGGCCCTTCCGCCGAAATCCACTCAGGGCAGCCTGGTTCGCAACCGGATTCACTCGAGCGCACGACGGCGAACCACATTGCTTCTCCCGCCGGCACAAGTGCCTTCGGATACGCTGACGGCGGCATCTTGGCACCCGGCGCCAGAATGCAGTTTGCGGCGGGGGCAGCGCCCTTGCAGTTCTCGATATTTACCAGCACATCAGTGGCATCGAGGCTGGTTATGAGGTTCATGTTGAGCATCTCGACAGGCGCGAGCTGGCGCATCTCGGCAGCAGGCGTGCTCTGCCCCGCCTCGTACATGGCCTCCTTCACGCCCATCTCCTTGTAGTAGGCCAGCATCTTCGCCGTGAAGGCCTTGCCCATCTTGGTCGTGGTGTAGCTGCCGACGTTCTTGCGGCCGACGACCTTGCGGCTGACGGTCTTCTTCTTGCCCTTCACGATCCGATAGGTCTCGCGATAGGTGATCTTCTGCTGGGTCACGTAAGACGTCACCTGATGGACGCCCATATAGGCCCATTGGCCGACATGCCTGCGAACGCCGCCTGCAAACATCATCGAGCAGGCCGAGGCGCAGTAGGCGCCGGCCGAGTACAGGGCGCCGGAATAGATTCCCTTCCTGGCCGGGTCGAGCTTGCAGTTCTGGCCGGGCGCACATTCGACAAAACGCGTAAGTCCCACGCCGATGTCGAGCTTGCGCGCCCGCAGGAACCGGCCCAGCTCCCAGGCGGCCTCGACATGGCCTCCTGGCGAGGTGACGATCACAGGCAGCCGCTTGTCGCCGAGCTTCTTGAGGAATTTCTTGAGTTCGCCGGGCGTCGCACGCACGATCGCGCCTTCAGCCGAGATCCATTCCGGACAAAAGGGTTCGCACCCCGGAGAAGAGCTGCGCACGACAACAAAGCGCATCGGCGGCCCCATGTCGTCCTCGGAGGGCTTGCTCTTGGCCGCCTGCGCCGACGCAGCTGATTGCAGCGCGAAGGCGATTGCGAGCATGCAAGTAACGACGATCCGCCGCCAGATCTCGCGCAAGTCCTGCCCCATGGAGCCCCCACGATCCACCCGATGTCACGTAGAGCGATAGTAATGCGGGATCGAAGACTTGCAACGTGCCGGCTCCAAAAACAAAAAGGGCGGCCCGAAGGCCGCCCTTGATGCATTCGACGCTGAAAGCGCCGATTATTCTTTGATCGAAGCGACGATGCCGGCGCCGACGGTGCGGCCGCCTTCACGGATAGCGAAGCGCAGCTTCTCTTCCATGGCGATCGGAACGATCAGCTCGACGTCAACGGTGATGTTGTCGCCAGGCATGACCATCTCGGTGCCTTCCGGCAGCGTCACGATGCCCGTCACGTCAGTCGTGCGGAAGTAGAACTGCGGACGGTAGTTGGTGAAGAACGGCGTGTGACGGCCACCCTCTTCCTTGGTCAGGATGTAGGCTTCAGCCACGAACTTCTTGTGCGGCTTCACCGTGCCCGGCTTGGCCAGAACCTGGCCGCGCTCGACGTCTTCACGAGCAACGCCACGGATCAGCGCGCCGATGTTGTCGCCTGCCTGGCCCTGGTCGAGCAGCTTGCGGAACATTTCAACGCCCGTGCAGGTCGTCTTCGAGGTCGGGCGGATGCCGACGATCTCGAGTTCTTCGCCGACCTTGACGACGCCGCGCTCGACGCGACCGGTGACAACCGTGCCACGGCCCGAGATCGAGAACACGTCTTCGATCGGCATCAGGAACGGCTTGTCGATCGGACGCTCAGGCGTCGGGATGTAGGAATCGACTGCTTCCATCAGGGCGCGGATCGCGTCTTCGCCGATCTTCTTGTCCGAATCGTTGAGTGCAGCAACAGCCGAACCCTTGATCATCGGAATGTCGTCGCCGGGGAACTCGTACTTCGACAGAAGTTCGCGAACCTCGAGCTCGACCAGCTCGAGCAGCTCTTCGTCGTCGACCAGGTCGACCTTGTTCAGGAACACCACCAGCGCCGGAACGCCGACCTGACGGGCGAGCAGGATGTGCTCGCGGGTCTGCGGCATCGGGCCGTCGGCAGCCGACACGACCAGGATCGCGCCGTCCATCTGGGCGGCACCGGTGATCATGTTCTTGACGTAGTCGGCGTGGCCGGGGCAGTCGACGTGAGCGTAGTGACGAGCAGGCGTCTCGTACTCAACGTGTGCCGTCGAAATCGTGATGCCGCGGGCCTTCTCTTCGGGAGCAGCGTCGATCTGGTCATACGCCTTGAACTCGCCGAAATACTTCGTGATCGCCGCCGTCAGCGACGTCTTGCCGTGGTCAACGTGACCAATCGTGCCGATGTTCACATGAGGCTTATTACGCTCGAATTTACCTTTTGCCATTGTCTCTTTCCTTGAGCATCGGGACCTTGGTTCCGGTCGGATGCGGGGCGATTAGCGATAAAGCCCGAAAAAGACAAGCACCTTTTGGCCAAACGGGCTGTCTGGGCCAAAAAGCGACGTCGCTCTTTCAGTGCAGGTTGCACATATAGGGACAAGCAAGTGTAATTGAAAGGCATCCCGCGCCTGGCAAAAGCCTGGAGCGGGTAGCGGGAATCGAACCCGCGTATTCAGCTTGGAAGGCTGCTGCTCTACCATTGAGCTATACCCGCATCCCGAGCGCCACGCGCCTGTTCAGGAGCGAAGGACGCTCTGGTATTCGCCTCGCTTTGGCGCATGGTCTTTTCCGAAAGACGAGCTTTCGGGGCCATGCACTCTGTGGCTCGCGGCCGGCAGTGGTGGAGGAGGTTGGATTCGAACCAACGTAAGCTGAGCTAACGGATTTACAGTCCGTCCCCTTTAACCACTCGGGCACTCCTCCAACTGCTGCCGGAGCCATGCGACGAGGCATTCCAGATCCCGGTTCCTGGCGAAGCGCCCTGCCCCGAAATCTGCGTGGGCTTATGGCGACAAGGATTTGGCCTGTCAACCGGACAGCGTGCGTTTTCATGCGGAATATTCACAGCGCCGACTAACCGGCCGTATCCAAAGCCCAGCGCGGCGGCTATAGCGAGACCATGAACGATACAAAAAAGCCCGGCACGCCCAAGGACACCCATTACGCCAAGCTGCGTCGCACTTTTCGCGACCAGAAGGCTGGCGGCGCCCCTGAATTCAGGCCCAAGCGGCCGGTCCCTCCGGGCGAACTTGCAGCTGACGGCCTCGTGCGCCTCTACGGTCTGCACACGGTGCGCGCAGCGCTCGACAATCCGCGCCGCAAGATCAGCAGGATGCTGGTGACGCGCAACGCCGCCGAACGGCTCGAAATATCCGACATCGACGCCCTGCCCTTTGCGGCGGAAATGGTCGAGCCCAGGGAGATCGACAAGATCACCGGCTCGGAAGCCGTCCATCAGGGCGTGTTGATCGAGGCCGAACCGCTGAAGCCCAAGGCCCTGTCGGCGCTCGGCGATTCGCCGCTGGTGCTGGTGCTCGACCAGGTCACCGACCCGCATAATGTCGGCGCCATCATGCGCTCGGCAGTGGCTTTCGGCGCCGGCGCGCTGATCACCACGCAGCGTCACAGTCCGCATGAGACCGGCGTGCTCGCCAAGTCGGCTTCGGGCGCACTCGAGCACATCGACCTGATCGAAGTGCGCAACCTGGCCGACGCGCTGGGCCAGCTGCACGAGGCGGGCTTCCAGACCATCGGCCTCGATTCGGACGGCCCGGCAGAACTGGAAAAAACCTTCTCCGCAAAGAAGGTGGCGTTGGTTCTGGGCGCCGAAGGCAAGGGCCTGCGGCAGAAGACGCGCGAGACCGTGACGTCGCTGGCGCGCCTCGACATGCCGGGGGCGATCCGTTCGCTGAATGTGTCCAATGCGGCTGCCGTGTCGCTCTATGCGGCGCGCCTTTGGCTGCGGTAAGCCGCGGCATCTTCACTCACCGGGCAGGCTTGACCTTCCACCTGGCGGAAGCCGTAATTTCCATGGCGCAACGGAGTTTCGCCATGGTCTGCCGCCCCAGAGTTTTTGCCGTCCTGTCAGCCGTCCTCGCGCTCGGCTCGGCCACAGCCGCATCCGCGCAGGGAATCAGCATCGCGGATCTCGCCGGCAAGACACATATTCATGGGCTGGCCTTTGACCGCGCCGACCCGTCTAATGTGCTGGTCGCCACCCACCACGGACTGATGAAGGCTGCACCCGACGGCACGGTGACGCCGGTTTCCGACAGTCGCGACGACTTCATGGGCTTTGTGCCGCATCCCTCTGACGCGGCGATCATGTTCGCCAGCGGCCATCCGCAGGCCGGCGGCAATCTCGGCTTCATCAAGTCCACCGATTCGGGAAAGAGCTGGGAGCAGATCGCGACCGGCGTCGATGGGCCGGTCGATTTTCACCAGCTGGCGGTCAGCCCGTCCAACCCCGACGTGCTCTATGGCTCGTATGGAGCGATCCAGACCAGCCGCGACGGCGGCAAGAGCTGGGCAGTCGCCGGCGACGGCCCGGCCAAGCTGATCGACCTCGCCGTGTCGCCTGCAAACCCCGATACGGTCTATGCCGCGACAGAAGAAGGTCTGCTGGTGAGCCGCGATGCCGCAAAGAGCTGGCAGCCGCTCATGGCAGATGTGCCGGTCACGACAGTCGACCTGGCTGCCGACGGCACGATCCTCGCCTATGTGCCGGGTCGCGGGCTGCTCAAGGCAAACGAATCGTCGCCGACATTCGAGAAAGTAGCCGACGGCCCCGATCCTGCCGGCTACATCCTGCATCTGGCGATTGACCAGCAGAAGCCGCGGCGCATGGTGGCTGTCACCGGCGCCCGCGCCATCGTCGTTTCCGGCGATGCCGGGGCGAGCTGGAAAATGCTCGGCAAGAAATAGCGCCACGAAGCCGCAACGCTGAACGAGCCCGCTGCGACGCGCAGGGACCCGTTCATCGACAGTGATGAGAAAGATGCGGCGTTGGGAACTTCCGCCGCGCCCTTCCCTGCCTATGCTGCTTCGCTCTTGGCTGCGTCACCCGAGCCGACCTCGAAATTGGCCATGCGCTCCAGCGCCCGCACCAGCGCCGAGTGATCTTCCTTTGCCCCGCCATTGGCCGCGCAGGAGTTGAACAGCTCCTGCGTCATCGACGTGTTGGGCAGCGAGACGCCGAGCGCCTTGGCGCCTTGCAGTGCAAGGTTGAGGTCCTTCTGATGCAACTCGATGCGGAAGCCGGGCGCAAAGGTGCGCTTGACCATGCGCTCGCCATGCACCTCGAGAATACGCGAGGCGGCAAGTCCGCCCATCAGCGCCTGACGCACCTTGGCCGGGTCAGCGCCTGCCTTGGATGCGAAGACAAGCGCTTCGGCAACGGCCTCGATGGTCAGCGCGACGACGATCTGGTTGGCGACCTTGGTGGTCTGGCCGACGCCGTTGGGTCCAACCAGCGTGATGTTCTTGCCCATCTTTTCAAATGCCGGGCGGGCGCGCTCGAACGCCTTGTCGGTGCCGCCGACCATGATGGTGAGCGACGCCGCCTTGGCGCCGACCTCGCCGCCCGAAACCGGCGCATCGAGATAGTCGCAGCCGAGTTCGTTGATCTTCTTGGCAAACTCCTTGGTCTCGATCGGCGAGATCGAGCTCATGTCGATGACGAGCTTGCCCTTGGAGAGGCCTGACGCAATGCTGTTTTCGCCGAACAGCACATCGGCCACCTGCGGTGTGTCGGGCACCATGGTGATGACGATGTCCGAGGCTTCGGCAAGCGCGCGGTGGCCTGTGACCTTCTTCAGGCCCTTGGCGACGAGCGCGTCCGGCAGCGCGCCGCGATGGTCGCTGGCATAGACTTCAAAGCCCGCATCCAAGAGGTGCCCCGCCATCGGGGCGCCCATGATGCCAAGGCCGACAAATCCGATCTTTTCCATTTTCTTTGTCCTTCAAATGCTGGTCAGGCGGCCGCACTGCCCTTGCGGGCAAAGCCGGAGAACCATCCCAGTCCTTCGACCGTGCCGGCCTTGGGCTTGTATTCGGCGCCGACCCAGCCGGCGTAGCCGAGGCGGTCGAGGTGCTCGTAGAGGAACGGGTAGTTGATCTCGCCGGTCCCCGGCTCGTGGCGGCCGGGATTGTCGGCCAACTGCACATGGGCGATGCGCGAGAGGTTGGCCTCGATCGTGCGGGCGAGATCCCCCTCCATGATCTGCATGTGGTAGATGTCGTATTGCAGGTAGAGATTGTCCGAACCGACCTTGTCGATCAGCGCCAGCGCCTGCTTCGTGTTGGTCAGGAAGAAGCCGGGAATGTCCCTTACGTTGATCGGTTCGATCAGCAGGCGGACGCCTGCAGCCTTGAGCTTCTCGGCAGCAAAACGAAGATTCTCGACGAAGACGTTTTCGACGGCATCGCGATCGACGCCCTGAGGGGCGATGCCGGCAAGGCAGTTCACCTGCGTGCAGCCAAGGGCTTGCGCATAAGCGATTGCCTTGTCGACACCCTGGCGGAATTCGTGGATCCGGTCGGGCAGCACGGCAATGCCGCGCTCGCCGGCCGCCCAGTCGCCGGGCGGCAGGTTGAACAGCGCCTGGGTCAGGCCGTTCTTCTTGAGACGTGCGGCAATCACGTCAGGCGCATGGTCGTAAGGCGCGATGTATTCGACCGCCGCAAAGCCGGCACGCGCCGCTGCATCGAAGCGATCGAGGAAGTCGTGCTCGCCAAAGAGCATCGACAGATTGGCTGAAAACTTGGGCATTGTTGTTTCCTCAAAAATCAGTCGAGCAGCATGATCGCGGTGGGAGCGTCTTCGTTGCTCTCGGCAAGCTCTTCGAACTCGACGACATTGTCGATCTCGACGCCCATGGAGATGTTGGTGACGCGTTCGAGGATGAACTCGAGGACGACGGGCACCTGGTGCTCCTTCATGAGCTGCTTGGCCTGCTTGAAGGCCGCGGCAAACTCCTCCGGCTTGCGCACGCGGACCGCCTTGCAGCCCATGGCCTCGGCAACCGCGACGTGGTCGACACCATAGCCTGCCTCGGGGTCGCCGGAGCGGTTGATATTTTCGAACGACAGGCTGACCTCGAAATCCATGCTGAAACCGCGCTGCGCCTGGCGGATGAGGCCGAGATAGGCGTTGTTCACGACGACATGGATGTAGGGAAGCTTGTGCTGGGCGCCGACGGCCAACTCCTCGATCATGAACTGGAAGTCGTAGTCGCCCGACAGCGCCACGATATCGCGGTCCGCATCGGCGGCACGGACACCAAGCGCCGCCGGCAACGTCCAGCCGAGCGGGCCAGCCTGGCCGCAGTTGATCCAGTTGCGCGGCTTGTAGACATGCAGGAACTGCGCGCCGGCAATCTGCGACAGGCCAATGGTGGTGACATAGGTGGTGTCGCGACCGAAGGCCTTATTCATCTCCTCGTAGACGCGCTGCGGCTTGAGCGGCACCTGCTCGAAATGCGTCTTGCGCTTCATGGTCTTCTTGCGGTCCTGGCACTGCTTGGCCCAGCCGGACCAGTCGCGCAGCTTGCCTGATGTCTTCCACTCGGTGGCCACGTCGAGCAGGATCTTCAAGGCAGCACCGGCATCCGAGGTCACGCCCAGGTCGGGCGCAAAGACACGGCCGATCTGGGTCGGCTCGATGTCGATGTGGATGAATTTGCGGCCGGCCGTGTATTTGTCGACCGAACCGGTGTGGCGGTTGGCCCAACGATTGCCGATGCCCAGAACGAAGTCCGAGGCCAGCATCGTCGCATTGCCATAGCGATGCGAGGTTTGCAGGCCACACATGCCGGCCATCAGGCGATGGTCATCGGGGATCGAGCCCCAGCCCATCAGCGTCGGGATAACAGGAACGCCGGTGATTTCGGCAAACTCGATGAGCAGATCGGACGCGTCGGCGTTGATGACGCCACCGCCGGCAACGATCAGCGGCTTCTCCGCCTCGTTGAGCATCGACAGCGCCTTTTCGGCCTGCGCACGGGTCATCGCCGGCTTATGGATTGCGAGCGGCTCATAAGCATCGATATCGAACTCGATTTCGGCCAGCTGAACGTCGACAGGCAGATCGACCAGAACCGGGCCCGGACGCCCCGAACGCATCAAATAGAAGGCCTTCTGCAGCGCCATCGGGACCAGATACGGCTCCATGACAGTCACCGCCCACTTGGTGACGGGGGCCGCGATCGCGGCGATGTCGACAGCCTGGAAGTCCTCCTTGTTCAGACGGGCACGCGGCGCCTGGCCGGTGATGCAGAGGATCGGAATGGAGTCGGCGGAGGCCGAATAGAGACCGGTGATCATGTCGGTGCCGGCGGGACCGGACGTACCGATGCACAGGCCGATATTGCCGGCCTTGGTGCGGGTATAGCCTTCAGCCATATGCGACGCGCCCTCGACGTGACGTGCCAGAACGTGGCGGATGCTGCCGCGCGCCTTCAACGCCGAATAGAGCGGGTTGATCGCCGCACCCGGCACACCGAAGGCACAGGAAATGCCCTCCTTCTCGAGAACGAGGACTGCAGCATCGACTGCGCGCATCCTGGCCATTTCGTACACCTCCATCGGTCGTCGTGTTTGAACGTGACCGGATGGTGTCACCGCATTGCCTATTTTGCAATTTTTTCAGAATACTTTTTCATTTTCTGAAAAACATCATTTCTCGTTGATTTTACGAGGCTTTTCATTTTTCGTTGCGTGTCGTCCAAATTTGGATGAAAAACTTTTTTACGAACGACGAATGGAAAAACCATGGCAACGACCGAAAAACGTCAGCGCGGCAGGCCGCGCGCCTTCCAGCCCGCCCCTGATGCAGGTTCGGTGCAGTCGCTCGACAGGGCGCTGCGCATCCTCGCCATCGTTGCGCATGGCGACGGACTTTCGCTGAGCGAGATCGCGGCAGCCTCGGAGCTCGCGGCGTCGACCGCTTACCGTATGCTGACAACGCTGCAGAACCACGGCATGGTCGAGTTCGACAGCGATGCGCAGCTTTGGTCGATCGGCGTTGAGACCTACCGCATGGGATCGGCCTTCCTGCGCCGACGCAAACTGGTCGACCGTGCCCGCACGGTCATGCAGGAACTGATGGAGAAGACTGGCGAGACAGCCAATCTCGGCGTCGCCGAGGACGATTGCGTGGTGTTCGTCAGCCAGGTGGAAACGCATCAGGCGATCCGCGCCTTTTTCCGGCCGGGCACCAAAAGCCCGTTCCATGCCTCGGGCATCGGCAAGGCCGTACTCGCCCATCTCGACCGCGACCGGGTGAACGCCATTGTGCGAAAGGCCGGGCTCGATGCCTATACCGAGCGGACGTTATCGGAGCCGGCGTCGCTTGCCCGCGACCTCGAACATATCCGCGAGCGCGGCTGGTCGGTCGACGACGAGGAGCGCTATCCCGGCATGCGTTGCGTGGCGGCAGCTGTGTTCAACGAATTCGGCGAACCCATCGGTGGCGTTTCGGTTTCCGGACCGACTGTGCGCGTGACCCCGGAGAAGGTTCTGCAGATCGGGCCGCTGGTGCGCTCGGCCGCGGCCGAACTGACCCGCATGATCGGCGGCTCCGCCGACGGCCACAAATAGAAGTGGCCGGAGGAGGCAAGCAGCCTCCCCGGCCTGGGCAGCGTCGGACGGTTACCTGCTACAGGCGGCAGTAGCGCAGCCGGCCGTCGAAGCCAACATAGGTGTCGGTGCGCGGATCGTAGCTGCGGTAGCGGGCAAAGCAGCGCTGGACATGCGCGTCGTAGGGATCCGCGGGATAGTAGGCGTCGTAGACTTCGTAGGCGGGCGCCGGACGGGTGCCTCCGGCGATGATGGCGCCGGCGATGAAGCCACCTGCGCCGGCAAGGGCAGCAGCCTCGGCCCTGGTGAGGCCACTGGCGGACGACTGCTGGACTGTAGCGACGAGGCCGACGGTCACGACTGTGGCTGCGACCAGACCCGAAATCAGCTTGCTCTTGAAAGACATGGTGCTCTCCTGTTGCCATCTGGGAGGCGATCCATCCGCCTCATGACTGTCAGTCGCGGCAGCAGCGCGAAAGGTTCACGGCAATGGCAAAATTCTTTTTGCCCGGGCCACCAAACATCGGCTGGCCATCGCGGGCATGGGCGGCCGACTTGACAGTTCGCCAGCAAGCGCCGAAGTCATCAGGCGCATTCGCAACGTTGCCAACGCCCCGGGAAGCCAATGAGCCTTCAGTCCGTCAAAGCCTTCTTCGCTGCAAACGCCCCCGAGATAGTCGTCATCGAGACGGAAGCCAGCTCAGCCACGGTGGCGCTGGCTGCCGAGGCGCACGGGGTGGAACCCGCGCAGATTGCCAAGACCATCTGCCTGCGCGTCGGCGAGCGCGTGCTGCTTGTTGTGGCGCGCGGCGACGCCCGCATCGACAACCGCAAGAGCCGCGACGCCTTCGGCGGCAAGCCGCGCATGCTCGACCACGAACAGGTCGCCGAACTCACCGGCCACCCGGTCGGCGGCGTATGCCCGTTCGGCCTAGCCACCCCCCTGCCCGTCTATTGCGACGTCTCGCTACGCGCCTATGACGAGGTGGTACCAGCGGCCGGTGCGACAAATGCGGCCGTCAGGATCGGCGTCGAACGCATGGCCGAACTCGTCAACGCCGAGTGGTGCGACATCTGCCAGGACGCAAACGACAAGGCGGAAGCTGCGGAATAATCAGATTTGCGCGTGGACGGAGGCCCTTCTCCGCTCGGCTGCATCGACAACAATTTGAACGTAGAAGCGTCGTGGTCATGTTGGAAATCGAGCGAGCGGCGCGGCGCCTGCACTACTACTTCCACAATATCGGCCGCGACGCTCTCCCACAGCTGTTTTTCCGGAAGCAGCTGGCCAACGTGCTCAACGAAATCGAGCGCCGCGACACCGCAGATATCGCCCGGCGCCTGAACCACTACAACAAGCTATCGGGCCCGCAGGTCGTGCCGGAGACTGCATCGGCTGTCGGACGCATCCCGATGCGCAAGAGCCGCTACTATTACGACCTCAAGGAGCACGCGCGCTATTTTCCGCGCCATTTCAAGGTGATGCATATTTTCGGCGACGTCACCGTCGTGCCGGACGTTCCTGCGGTCGTGAAGAGCCGGCCAATCTCTGGCGACAACAGCAATGCGGTGCTGATGAAGCTCGACAAGTATCGCCACTTTCAGATCCTGCACGACAAGACGCGGTTCGAGGACAAGATCCCGAAGGCTGTATGGCGCGGTGGTGGACACAACCCCAAGCGGATTGCCCTGGTCGACGGCTTTCATTCGCACCGGCTCTGCGATGTCGGCCGCACCAGCGGCACCAATGACGACCCCGGACGCAAGGGCTTCCTCACGCCTGTCGAGCAGATGAGCTACCGCTACCTGCTCTCGATCGAGGGTGTGGACGTTGCCACCAATCTCAAATGGGTGATGGCCAGCAATTCGCTTTGCATGATGCCAAAACCCACCTACGAGACCTGGTTCATGGAGGGCCTGCTTGAACCGGGCGTCCACTATGTGCAGTTGCGCGACGACTTCGCCGATCTGGAAGACAAGATCGTCCACTACGAACGTCACCAGGACGAGGCGCGCGAGATCGTCCGCAACGCCAATGCGCATGTGAGGCAATTCGCCGACAAGCGACTGGAAAGGCTGCTGTCGCTGCTGGTGCTCTACAAATATTTCGCCTTGAGCGGCCAGCTGGACGCCGATGCCAACATTGCCAGCCTATGGGCGGCGAGCTGACAACAGCGTTTCCAGCGGGCAGGCTGCTTCGGCAATTCAAGTTGTTTGAGAGATGGTGCCCCCGGCAGGAATCGAACCCGCGACCTTCGGTTTACAAAACCGCTGCTCTACCAGCTGAGCTACAAGGGCAATTCGCCCCGGTTAGCACATCTGTCGGCCCAGTAAAGCATTTTCCGGGAGAAGGCGCGTCGTTCCCCACGCCTTCGCAGCGAGAAGGCTAAAACTCCACCGTTGCGGTCACTACATGGTGGCCAAGGGGTTCCAGCCCCTTCAGGAGAATGGCTGATGATCAGGTTTGTCGTCCTGGCGCTTGTGGTGATTGCGGCGTGGTTTGTGCTGTTCAAGCTGTTTCATGCGATCAAGGAACGGCGAATCGACTGGACTGGTGTAGCTACGATCGTTGGCTTCATCGTGCTTGCCTTTTACCTGCGCCACGTCACCGGCATGGGCTGAACCACTGGCGGCGAAGCGTATTCGCGATCCCTTTGCTTCCTCCGGGCCGCGTGCTACCCCGTTGCCGGCGGACGACATGGGCGTTCGCACCGCCGGCAGGAAGCACATGGACGCCAAGTCGCTGACATTTTCATTTGCATCGTCAGGCACGCCAGAGGCGGATGCCGCAGCAAAGCGGCTTGCCGGGAAGTACGGGCAGATGCCGGTCGGCCAGGCCGACATCATCGTCGCGCTCGGCGGCGACGGTTTCCTGTTGCAGACGCTGCGCGAGACGATGAGCACGGGCAAACGCGTCTACGGCATGAACCGTGGCACGGTCGGCTTTCTCATGAACGAATACAATGAGCGCTCCCTGCCCGAGCGCCTTGCCGTGGCAGTCGCCGAGACCATTCGTCCATTGGAGATGGAAACCATCGACGACACCGGCGTGGCGACGCAGGCGCTCGCCATCAATGAAGTGTCGTTGCTGCGCCAATCCTACCAGGCCGCACGGCTGCGCATCTCGGTCGACGACAAGGTGCGGCTCGAGGAGCTGATCTGCGACGGCGTGATGGTGGCGACCCCGGCCGGCTCGACTGCCTATAATCTCTCCGCGCATGGCCCCATCCTGCCGCTGGATGCACCACTTCTCGCCCTGACCCCCGTCAGCCCGTTCCGTCCACGCCGCTGGCGCGGTGCGCTGCTGCCCAAGACGGCAGTGGTGCGCTTCGACATTCTCGAGGAAAAGAAGCGTCCAGTGAATGCCGTGGCCGACCATACCGAGGTGAAGTCGGTCGTCTCGGTGAAGGTGCAGGAGTCCGCTGTTCACACGGCCACGTTGCTGTTCGATCCAGGCCACTCCTGGAGCGAACGCATCCTGGCAGAGCAGTTCAGGTACTGAGATATCTGCAGTGCCAACAAGTAGATGGCTGCAACTGCCCGTCATTGTGCCAGTTTGAGTTGACAAATCGCATACTTACGCCTATCGCGTTGCGGCATTCACAGGCGGTTTGCGCCTGTCGTGGCGAAACTGCCGCGCCCTTGAACGAGCAAAGACAGCCAACAAACTTGTCCGAAGACACTCAGACCGCTCCAGAAGCGTTGACCTTCGCAGACCTCGGCCTTTCGCCGAAGGTCCTTTCTGCAGTCTCCGACGCGGGCTATACGCAGCCTACGCCGATCCAGGCCGGCGCCATTCCGCATGCGCTCCAGGGCAAGGATGTGCTTGGCATCGCGCAGACGGGTACCGGCAAGACGGCCTCCTTCGTGCTGCCGATGCTGACGCGTCTCGAAAAAGGCCGCGCCCGGGCCCGCATGCCGCGCACGCTGATCCTGGAGCCGACGCGCGAACTCGCAGCACAGGTCGAAGAGAACTTCGTCAAATACGGCAAGAACCATCGCCTCAACATCGCGCTGCTGATCGGCGGCGTTTCCTTCGACGAGCAGGAAAAGAAGCTTGAGCGCGGCGCCGATGTCCTGATCGCAACGCCTGGCCGCATGCTCGACCATTTCGAGCGCGGCAAGCTTCTGCTGACCGGCGTCGAGATTCTCGTCATCGACGAAGCCGACCGCATGCTCGACATGGGTTTCATTCCCGACATCGAGCGCATCTGCAAGCTGATCCCCTTCACGCGCCAGACGCTGTTCTTCTCGGCGACGATGCCGCCGGAGATCACCAAGCTGACCGAGCAGTTCCTGCACGCGCCGGTGCGTGTCGAGGTCGCCAAGGCATCGTCGACGGCATCGACCGTCACCCAGCGGCTCGCCAAGTCCGGCCCCAAGCCCTGGGACAAGCGCGAGACGCTGCGCCGCCTGATCAAGGCGGAAGGCGATGAGATCAAGAACGCGATCATCTTCTGCAACCGCAAGGTCGATGTCTCGGAGCTGTTCCGCTCGCTGGTCAAGCATGACTTCAATGCCGGCGCGCTGCATGGCGACATGGACCAGCGCGCGCGCATGACCATGCTGTCCAACTTCCGCGACGGCAAACTGCAGCTGCTCGTCGCCTCGGATGTTGCCGCACGCGGCCTTGATATCCCCGACGTCAGCCACGTCTTCAACTACGATGTGCCGATCCACGCCGAGGACTATGTCCACCGCATCGGCCGAACCGGCCGCGCTGGACGGTCGGGCAAGTCGTTCACGATCGCGACGCGCTCCGACACCAAATATGTCGATGCCATCGAAAAGCTGATCAACCAGAAGATCGAATGGCACGACGGCGACCTGTCGACGGTAGTTGCCAGCGAGGGCGACGACGAGGCGCCGCGCCACGGCCGCAGCCAGTCGCGCCGCGGCGGCAAGGAGCGGCACCCCCGCGACCGCAAGCCTCGTCGTGAGGACGCCCCGCTCGCCCAGGAAGCAGCTGCGGTCGAAGTGGTGGCCGACACCAATGTGGTTTCCGACATCGACGAGCGCCGCGCCCGCAAGGATGCCATCCGCAACGGCAATACCGAGCGCAAGGGCGGCCGTTCGGACCACGAAGACAGGAACCGGCGGGACGATCGCAATCGCCGCCATGGGCGTGAACGCGACGAGGACGACGACCGGGTCGTCGGTTTCGGCGACGACATGCCTGCCTTCATGCTGATTGCAACCAACGTCTGACGACAGACGTTTCGCAATTGCCTCAATGAAAAACGGCCCCTTTCGGGGCCGTTTTCTTTTTGCCAGCGGTGATCGCCGCTCAGGTGAGCGGCGACAACTGGATTTCGACGCGACGGTTCTGAGCCCGGCCTTCGGCCGTGGCATTCGAAGCAATCGGGCGGGTCGCACCGAAGCCGGTGACGGCAAAGCGGCGCGAATCGACGCCCTGGGCGCCAAGGTAGTTCGCCACCGACAGCGCGCGGCGCTGCGACAGGTCGAAATTGTGCTGGTCGCCGCCGGTCGAGTCTGTGTGGCCGAACACGTCGACAGTCGTCTGGTTGAACTTCTTCAGCACCAGCGCCACGGAATTGAGCGTCTGGTAGAAGCCCGCCTTGACCGCATCCTGGTCGGTGTTGAAGGTGATGTTGGACGGCATGTTCAGGATGATCTGGTCGCCGGCGCGGGTAACGCTGACGCCGGTCCCCTGAAGCTGGGCACGGAGTTCAGATTCCTGCCTGTCCATGTAACCACCAGCCAGGCCACCGGCGAGTGCGCCGACGCCAGCACCGATCAACGCGTTGCGACGGTCATTGCCGCCGGCCAGCAAACCAAGCCCGGCACCGGCAAGCGCGCCGATACCGGCACCTGCTGCGGCATTGGAAACCTTCTGCTGACCCGTGTAGGGGTCGGTCGTGCAGGCACCGACAAACATGCTGCCAGCCAGCGCGAAAATCACTGTCTTCTTCATTCTGGGATGTCCCTCTCCGTACCGCGAAACGCAACGGCGCTTCGCGCAAAGCCCTTCCCCGGCCTTGTAGCATGAAATACGGCGAAAAGCGGAACGGAAGCAGCAACAAGCGAGCAAACTCGGCGCCGTCAGCATGAGAAATTTTGCCTGTTACCAGAGGTTCTTGCCGTCGATGACGACAACCTCGATCTTGTCCAGGTCAAAGTCGTCGAACAGGCGCGAATTCACGCTGATCTTGGGATTGTCGAAATCCGGCTCGCCGGACGACCAGCCGGGCGTTTCGGTGAAGGTGCCGCAGCCGCAGACAGCGCAGAAGCCGTGCTTGACCGTCTTCGACCCCCATTCATAGACGGTGACGTTCTCCGCCGGGCTCGTCAGCTTGAACTGGGCCGGGCTGTAGTAGGCCCACAAGGAGCCGCGCTTGGAGCAGAAGGAGCAGGTGCAGAACGTCACCGCGGCGGGCGCCTCCGCCACCTCGAAAGTCGTTGCCTTGCAGTGGCAGCTTGCCTTGATGACCATGAGCACTCTCTTCGCTTGCTTGAGCCGCCCGCTGGCGACAGCACTTCATAGCGGGCGCCTGCTGACACGCTGGTGGCAGGAATGCAGCAAGCCGGTGCTCATTCAATAGGATTTCGGCGGCACGAAGAGGCAGATGGTGCGTGTGTTGTCTGCGCCATCGACCGAGCACCAGTGATACTCGCCGTCGGGTGAATCGTGCAGGCGAACATCCTTGTATGGAACGACCTCACCGGTGCCTTCGATGACGTAGCCCTTCGGGCCTTCGCCGATCGCCTTTTTCGGCACCTCACGGCAATCGTAGCCCGAGCAGCAGGCGAAGGGGTAGGCCCAGCCCTTGGGCGCATCGTGCCCTTCGGCTGGTGGCATTCCGAAAGCGATCAGAACAAGAATGGAAAAGGCCGGCGCTACTCGGCGCGGCAGGCGTTGTTCCGGGCACAGCATTCCGCTCTCCCTGAGACCAAGCATTGCCAGCACCCGCACGATTAACGGGCTCTCGCGCAGATTGTTCCGGCGCTGCCTGACGCCTGCCAGAAAATGCTTCGGCCCGGACGCTTGCGGGCGTCCGGGCCGAACAGTGTTTGCCACCTCGCGAGCCATATGCCCGCGTTTGCGGCCGTGTCAGTCGATGTCGGCCACAGCCTGCCCTACGCCGCCTTCGATGCGATTGGCGAGCGAAGCTTCCATGAACTCGTCGAGATCGCCATCCAGGACGTCGGACGGGCTGGTGCTCTCAACGCCGGTGCGCAGGTCCTTGACCAGCTGGTAGGGCTGCAGCACGTAAGAGCGGATCTGGTGGCCCCAGCCGATGTCGGTCTTGGACGCCGCCTCGGCATTTGCCGCGGCTTCGCGCTTCTCGAGCTCGACCTCATAGAGGCGCGAGCGCAGCATTTCCCACGCCTTGGCGCGGTTCTGGTGCTGCGAACGGCCCGCCTGGCAGGCAACAGCGATGCCGGTCGGGATGTGCGTGATGCGCACTGCCGAGTCGGTGGTGTTGACGTGCTGGCCGCCGGCGCCCGACGAACGATAGGTGTCGATGCGGACTTCCGATTCCGGAATGTCGATCTGGATCGTGTCGTCGACGACGGGATAGACCCAGGCGCTGGAGAAGGACGTGTGCCGGCGGGCGTTGGAATCGTAAGGCGAAATGCGCACCAGACGATGCACGCCGGATTCGGTCTTCAGCCAGCCATAGGCGTTGTGGCCCTTGATCAGTAGCGTCGCCGACTTGATGCCGGCTTCTTCGCCGTCATGCATTTCCAGCACTTCGACCTTGAAACCGCGGCGTTCGGCCCAGCGGGTGTACATGCGCAGCAGCATGTTCGCCCAATCCTGGCTCTCGGTACCGCCGGCGCCGGCATGGACTTCGAGATAGGTGTCGTTGGAGTCGGCCTCGCCAGACAGCATGGTCTCGATCTGGCGCTCGCGCACCTCGGCGGCCATGGCCTTGATGCCGGCCTCGGCATCGCTGATGATGCTCTGGTCGCCCTCGGCCTCGCCCATTTCGATGAGTTCGAGATTGTCGGACAGCGTCTGCTCAAGGCGCTTCACGCCGTTGACGCCGTCGTCCAGCGACTGGCGCTCGCGCATCAGCTTCTGCGCTTCCTGCGGGTCGTTCCAGAGGGTTGGATCCTCTGACCGCATGTTCAGGTAATCAAGCCGCTTTACCGCCTGATCCCAGTCAAAGATGCCTCCTCAGCAGGCTTATGGCCTGCTTGATTTCGTCGACAATGTTCTGCGTTTCCGCGCGCATGATATCTTGCTTCTTCTTGCTGGTTTCGGCCCCAAAAGGCCAATTGAATCGGCGCGGACCATAGGGTCGAGCCTGTCGCCTGTAAAGTAAAATGGGCAGGCGCGGCCGCACCTGCCCATCAGACTGGCTGTTGTCGCAGAGGTCTAGCCGGCGGAGGCGGCCTCGAGCTTGGCCACCTCAATCCTGGTCATCAGCAACATCGCCTGCATGACGCGGTCAGCCTTTGCCCCGTCGGGGTCGCTCAGCAGGCGCGGCAGCGCCTCGGGCACGATCTGCCACGACAGGCCGAACTTGTCCTTCAGCCAACCGCACTGCCCCGGCTGACCGCCCTCCGACAGCGCATACCAGTAGTGATCGACCTCGGCCTGGTCCTTGCAGTCGACCACCATCGATATCGCTTCGGTGAACTTGAACATGGGACCGCCGTTGAGCGCGGTAAACCGAAGTCCTTCCAGCTCGAATTGCGCCACCATCACGCTGCCTGCCGGCCCCGGCCCGGCCTCGCCGTAGCGTGTAACCGAGCCAATCCTCGAGTTCCTGAAGATCGACGTATAGAAATTCACGGCCTCCTCAGCCTGGGTGTCGAACCACAGGAACGGGCTGATCTTCTGCATCTGCATCACATGCTCCCTTGGCATTGAATTCGCGCGGGACCGGCGTTTGCCGCTCCCTGTTCAAATGACGCCGAGAGGTCACGGTTCCCAAGGAACCTCACAGGCAAGTAGCCCGGCATCACTCAATAACCAAAAGGCTATATAACTTTATAGGAATGCGCAAGGCATCATATATGGCCGGACAAACAAAAATGCGCGCGGCCTTGCCGCGCGCATTGTTTTGTTCTCGTCAGGCTGGCGGCGCTTAGTACAGACCGCCACCGCCTTCACTGATGGCCTTGCTGGCCTGTGGCGAGAGCGCCTCGCCGTAGCCGTTGCTGCCGTCCTCGCCCATGCCGATAACCCAGTAGCTGTCGGCCGGGCCGGTGCCAGGCTTGAAGGCTTCCATGATGGTTCCAGGCGCGCCCTGGGCTGCCTGCATGCCTGTCTTGCGGTCGATCGAGATCAGACTCATGCCCTCGGGAACCACGAAATCAACCTTAGGAGTACCGTCGAGCGCGACCTTCATGAAGTCCTTGAACACGGGGGCAGCGAGACCGCCGCCGGTCGTGCCCTTGCCCAGCGACTGCGGCTTGTCGAAGCCGAGATAGAGGCCGACAACCAGGTTGGGCGTATAGCCGACGAACCAGGCGTCCTTCTCGTCGTTGGTGGTGCCGGTCTTGCCGGCCATCGGGCGATTGAGTTCGAGCAGCGTGGTCGCCGTGCCGCGCAGGATGACGCCTTCCATCATCGAGGTGATCTGGTAGGCGGTCATCGGGTCGAGCACCTGCTCGGAATTGTCGACCAGCTCAGGCTCGGCCTGGTTGGCCCATTCGGTGGCGTTGCAGCCCTCGCAGCCGCGCTCGTCATGCTTGAACACGGTCTTGCCGTAGCGATCCTGGATGCGGTCGATCAGCGACGGCTTGATCTGGCGTCCGCCATTGGCCATCACCGAATAGGCCGAAACCATGCGCATAACAGTGGTTTCGCCCGAACCGAGCGACATCGCCAGCACCGGCAGCATCTTGTCGTAGACGCCGAAACGCTCGGCATATTCGGCGACCGTTTTCATGCCCATGTCGTTGGCCAGACGAACCGTCATCAGGTTGCGCGAGCGCTCGATGCCGGCGCGCAGGGTCGAAGGACCGGCGGCCTTGCCGTCATAGTTCTTCGGCGTCCAGCTGGTGGAGCCGGTCTGGATGGTGATCGGGCCGTCCATGATGACCGACGCCGGCGTGTAGCCGTTGTCGAGTGCTGCTGCGTAGACGAACGGCTTGAAGGCCGAGCCTGGCTGGCGCATCGCCTGGGTGGCGCGGTTGAACTCCGACTGCGAGAAGGAGAAGCCGCCGACCATAGCCAGCACGCGGCCGGTGTGCGGATCCATGGCGACGAGGCCGCCCGAGACTTCAGGTGGCTGCTGCAGTGAGTAGCCGTCACCCTTGTCATTCTTGAGCACGAAGACGACGTCGCCTGGCTTCAGCACTTCGGCCGGGGAATTGGCCTTGACGCGCTTGCCGTCGACAACGTGGCGCATGGCAAAGGCCATGTCGTCCTTGGAGACGGTGGACTCTTCGCGATCCTTCGACAGAGCGCCGGAGACCTCGCGCTTCGGCTGCAGGCCGATGGTCAGGCCGTTCTTGTCGCTGGCGAGCACGACGGCGAGGCGCCATTCGGGAACGTCGTCGAGGCTCTTGACCTCGCCCAGCGGTACGCCCCAATCGCCTGAAACGTCGATGTTCTTGACCGGACCGCGATAGCCACGCAGGCGGTCGTATTTGAGAAGGCCTGCCTGCATCGACTTGCGGGCCATGGCCTGCAGCTTGGGATCGAGCGTCGTGCGCACCGAAAGGCCGCCCTCGTAGAGCGCGTTCTGGCCATAGCGGGCAATCAGCTCGCGCCGCACTTCCTCGGTGAAATATTCGCTTGCAAACACGTAGCTGCCGGTCCGGCGCGGAGTGACGCCGAGCGGCGAGGCCTTGGCCTTGTCGCCTTCCTCACGCGACACGTAACCATTCTGCACCATCTGATCGATGACCCAGTTGCGGCGCTCGATCGCGCGCTCGGGGAAACGGAACGGGTGGTAGTTCGACGGGCCTTTGGGCAGCGAAGCGAGATAGGCGGCTTCGGCGACTGTCAGCTCGTTGACCGACTTGTCGTAATAGGTCAGCGCCGCGCCGGCGATGCCATAGGCGCCGAGACCGAAGAAGATTTCGTTGAGGTAAAGCTCGAGGATGCGATCCTTGGAGTAGGCCTGCTCGATGCGGAAGGCCAGGATCATCTCCTTGATCTTGCGCTCGTAAGTCTGGTCGGCGGTGAGAAGGAAGTTCTTCGCCACCTGCTGAGTGATGGTCGAGGCGCCGACCTGACGGCGGCCGGAACCGAAATTCTGGAAATTCGTCAGCACGGCGCGGCCGAGGCCGGTCACGTCGATGCCAGGATGATTGTAGAAATTCTTGTCCTCAGCCGACAGGAAGGCTGCCTTGACCCGGTCGGGGATCGCCTGGCTCGGCAGATAGAGGCGGCGCTCACGTGCGAACTCACCCATCAGCGCGCCGTCGGAGGCGTGGATGCGCGTCGTCACCGGAGGCTCGTACTTGGCCAGCACTTCGTAGTCGGGCAGCTCCTTGTTGAGCTTGCCGACATAAAGCGCCACGCCTGCCGCGACCATCAGCGCAAGCGTCGTGCCGATGCCGAAGAAATAGCCGATAAGACGAATCATGCCCGCTCCAGTACAAGGTTCGGGGATTCCCTAAACAAACCCGCCATCATCGCAAGCTGTCGGAACCGTCCCGATCCGCAATCGGCCACCCATGTCGCGTGGTTGTGGGCAAAATACGGCAATCGCCGCCAAGCGCCAAAGAATTTGGCCGCCAAAGCTACAAAGGCGGCCGACGTGGCCTCGACGCAACGCCGCAAAACGGCGGAGCGCCTGCTAGCCACCCGCCCCGCCGCGCTCGGCCACGAATGCAGCCACCGCCTTGGAAATGCTTGTTGCCGCCTTGTCGCGCCATTCGGCGCTTTGCAGCAACTCTTCATCCTTGGCATTGGACAGGTAACCGAGTTCGACGAGCACCGAAGGCACATCGGGGGCCTTGAGCACGCGGAAGCCGGCCGAGCGATGCGGATTGTTGATCATGCCGACAGTGGGCGACAACTCGCCGACAAGCGAGCGTGCGAAACGCGTCGAAAAACCATGGGTCTCGCGGCGGATCAGGTCGACGAGAATGTCCGATACCTCGTGGTTCTCCTCGACGACATCGACGCCGGCCAACTGGTCGGAGAGGTTTTCGCGATCGGCGAGCGCCTGGGCTTCGGCGTCGGATGCCTTGTCGGAGACAGTGTAGACGGTTGCGCCACGAATGCCCTTCAGCCTGATCGTGTCGGCATGGATCGAGATGAACAGATCGGCCTCGTTCTGGCGGGCGATGCGGACACGGTCGTCGAGACGCAGGAAGTCGTCGCCCTCGCGGGTCAGCACGACCTTGTAGCTGCCGCCAGCGTCGAGCTTGGCCTTAAGTTCCTTGGCGAAGGCGAGCGTCACTGCCTTCTCGACGGTGCCGTTCAAACCCTCGGCGCCGCCGTCGATGCCGCCATGGCCGGGGTCGACGACGATCGTGAAGGGATGGTTGCCACGCTGGGCGACCTTGCCGATGCGGTCGGTCTTGGGCGTGGACACCGTCGAACTGGTCGTTTCAGCCTGGATAGCCAGCGCGGCATCGAACTCACGGTCGGAAGCAGCAGTAATGTCGGCAACCAGGCGGTAGCCTTTGCCGTCGTCATTCTCGATGACGTCGATTTTCTCGACTGCGAACGGCCCCTTGGAAGTCACAACCAGCCTGGAAGCGCCCTCGCCCGAAGCACCGTAGCGCACGCTCTTGATCAGGCCGCGCGGCTTCAGGTCCTTGGCATCGAAGGCGAGCGCCGTATCGGGCAAATCGATGACCAGGCGATGGGGGCCGCGCAGCAACAGCCATTTCGGCTCCGGCTCGCGGTCGAAATTCATGACGATGCGCATGCGGGTCGCGTCGCCCGCCATCTTGTAGTCGAGCGCCTTGGCGACATCGGCGGCACAGGCGGGGCTGCATTCGAACACGGCAAAGGCGAACATCAGCGCCAGCAGCCCGAAGATCGAACGGCAGGTCCAGCTCCTCGGCCGGGTGCCTCCAAACAGGAAGCTCTTGCCAGTCAAAGCCGCCGACCCCATCTCAGTAACGCCGCTCCAAAATGCAGGCGCTCAGGCGGCGCCCGTCAAAGTCTGCAACGGCGCGCATAGGCGACCGCTTCGATTAACGACTGGTAACCAGAGAAGGTTAACCGAGTCTTGTCTGGAGTGCATCTTCGATACCGCGGGAACGGTCTTTGCCGGCATCGGAAATCAGGGTTGCGCTCATCCTCGCCAAATCATAAAAGCGACGTTGGATCACTGCAATCCAGGGCCGCGCCCTCAGCGCCTTCCGCTAGGGAACAACGCTACGAGCGATGGCCCTCATTGCAACAGAGACAAGTTCTCGGTGATCGAGTCGATTTTCGCAGGCGCCGGCTCGTGGCGGGGCCGTACCTGCGTCAGGAAAACGGCCGGACCTTCAGTTCCGCGCCGGCTCTGTAAGAGCAAAGTAGCTGGTCCGGATGTCCGGGCTTAGATTTGAAACAAGGTTCCGCAAGGTCACGCATTGGCCACATACGCAATCATGGACAGGTCCGCAGGTAACCGCGCCATCACGGCAGCGGGCGGCACCGCCATAGCGTTTCGGCAGCGACCGGCGGGCGCAAAATCATCCGGCACCCTTTCCTCAGCGCACTCACGGCGGCGGACGAGTTCCCGCACGCCGCGGCTGACGGTCGCCGGGAGGACACCAAATAATGCCCAACAAGATGCTAATAGACGCCTCCCACCCGGAGGAAACACGGGTTGTCGTAGTTCGCGGTAACCGTATCGAAGAATTCGATTTCGAATCGCAGGACAAGAAGCAGCTAAAAGGAAATATCTACCTCGCCCGCGTGACGCGGGTCGAACCTTCGCTTCAGGCCGCGTTCGTCGAATATGGCGGGAACCGTCACGGCTTCCTCGCTTTCAGTGAAATCCATCCCGACTACTATCAGATCCCGGTTGCCGACCGGCAGGCACTGCTGCGCGCCGAGGCTGAAGAGGCCGAGGACGAAGACGACGACGAAAACGAAGGCGACGACAGCAAGGGCCAGGACCGTAACCGCGGCCGCCGCAGGCGTCGTGGCGGAAAGAATCGGCGTAACGGCGACGAGCAGAAGGCCGAAGGCGGCGAGGACAATACCGTCGCCTCCAGCGAGGATGGCGAATCGCACGCGTCGGACGACGAAGCTCATGACGACGCCGCCGACGCGGGCCAGGCCGTTGCCAACGACGACGGCAGCGAGCCCGACTCGATTGCAGCTTCGGTCGATGCCGACGTGATCTCCGAGCCTGCGCCCGAGGCCGCCGCCGAAAACGAGGATCGCGGCACGGTCGAGGAAGTCCATTCGGGACACCACGACGACCACGAGATCGAGTCGGTCGGCGCCGAAGATGCGATCGAGGAAGCGCGCGACCGCCGCAAGCCTGTGCGTCGTCACTACAAGATCCAGGAAGTCATCAAGCGTCGCCAGATCCTTCTGGTGCAGGTGGTCAAGGAAGAGCGCGGCAACAAAGGCGCTGCGCTGACGACCTATCTGTCGCTTGCCGGCCGCTATTCCGTGCTCATGCCGAACACCGCCCGCGGCGGTGGCATCTCGCGCAAGATCACCAATGCCCAGGATCGCAAGCGCCTCAAGGAAGTCGTTGCCGACCTCGAGGTACCGAAGGGCATGGGCGTCATCCTGCGCACCGCAGGCGAGAGCCGCACCAAGGCCGAGATCAAGCGCGACTACGAATATTTGATGCGCCTGTGGGAAAATGTGCGGTCGCTGACCCTGCAGTCCACGGCCCCTGCCCTCGTCTATGAAGAAGGCAGCCTGATCAAGCGTTCGGTGCGCGATCTCTACAACAAGGAGATCGACGAGATTCTCGTCGCCGGCGAGGACGGCTATCGCGAGGCCAAGGACTTCATGCGCATGCTCATGCCGAGCCACGCCAAGTCCGTGCAGCCCTATCGCGACAGCACGCCGATCTTCGCCCGCAACGGCATCGAGGCCCAGCTCGACAAGATGCTGCAGCCGCAGGTAACGCTGAAGTCTGGCGGCTACATCATCATCAATCAGACCGAGGCGCTGGTTTCGATCGACGTCAACTCCGGGCGCTCCACCAAGGAGCACTCGATCGAGGAGACGGCGCTCCACACCAATCTGGAAGCTGCCGAGGAAGTCGCACGCCAGCTCAGGCTGCGCGACCTTGCCGGCCTGATCGTCATCGACTTCATCGACATGGAGGAGAACCGCAACAACCGTGCGGTCGAGAAGAAGCTCAAGGATTGCCTGAAGAACGACCGCGCCCGGATCCAGGTCGGCCGTATCTCGCATTTCGGCCTGATGGAGATGTCGCGCCAGCGCATCCGCGCCAGCGTGCTCGAATCGACGATGAAGCCGTGCCCGCATTGCGGCGGCACCGGCCATGTCCGGTCGGATTCGTCCATCGGCCTGCAGGTCGTCCGCGCCATCGAAGAGTTCCTGCTCAAGGACTCGCGCAGCCACATCACCGTCAAGACGCCGATGGCGACCGCGCTCTACGTGCTCAACCACAAGCGCGCGACGCTGGTCGAGCTTGAAACCCGTTTCGGCGTGACGATCACGCTCGAGGCGGACGAAAGCGTCGGCTCGCAGAACTACGCAATCTTCCGCGGCGCGATCGCCGAAAAGCCCGCCAACTTCGCTCTCCCCGTGATCGCACCGGCCTATGAGGAGCCGGAAGAGATCGAGGACGAGATCGTCGTCGAGGAGGAAGAGGAAGAAGAGGTCGCCGAGGCAGAGGCGCAGCCGACCCGTCAGCAGCAGCAGCCTTCCGCGCCTGCCGGAGAAGGCCACGACCGCAAGCGCCGCAAGCGCCGCCGCCGTCGCGGTGGCCGCGACCGCGATCAGGCAGCGCCGGCCGAGGCCGGCACTGACAACGTTGTTGCAGTCGCAGCCGAAGGTGAAGCCGAGATCGTTGCGGACGCAGTTGCGGCCGACGAGCCTGCAGAGGCATCCGAGGCGGCTGCCGCCGAAGACAGCGGATCGAAGAAGCGTCGTCGCGGCAAGCGCGGCGGCAAGCGCAACCGCAAGGAAGACGGCGACGAGTTGAACGCTGCCGATGGCGACGAGGCCGAGACTTCGGAAGCGAGCGCCGAAGCAGTTGTCGTCGAAGCCGTGACGGTGGACGCCGTCGCGGAGGAAGCGGCAGCCGAACCGGTCGCAGAGGCGAAAGCCAAGAAGCCGCGCCGCACCGCCAAGGCGAAGAAGGCTGCCGAAGAAACCGTGGAGGCGCCGGCAACGGACGCTGCAAGCGACGCTGAACCGGAAGCCGACGCCAAGCCTGCGAAAAAGGCGGCCAAGCCGCGTGCACCGCGCCGCAAGGCAGCCGCGGCTCCGGCCGAAGCGCCTGTGGTGACGGACGAAGCACCGGTCGCGGCGGAAGAAGCGCCGGTTGCACCCAAGAAGGAGCCGGCAGTTGCGAAGGCTCCGGCCGAACCGGTCGTCACCTCAGCGGTCGAAGCCGACGCTGACGGCGAAGCCAAGCCCAAGAAGGGCGGCTGGTGGCAGCGTAAAAGCTTCTTCTGAACTAGCTAATATACTGAGATAAAAGACCCCGGCAGACAATTGTCTGACCGGGGTCACTAGTTTTTGAGATTATCTATCTTGCCGTCTGCTTGCTTTGCGCCGATATACGGCGCGGCGCATGAAAAGACTCATATATTACGGCACAATGCTAAAGAGGGACGGCCGATGACGAACGATAGCAAGATCGACATTTTAGGACTGACTGCCCACATCGTCAGCGCCTACGTGGAAAACAACAAAGTCCCGGCCACCGGTCTTCCCGACCTCATCGCCAGCGTCAACAACTCGATCCTCGCGCTCGACAAGCCGGCTGCGGAACCGGTCGAGGCACAGCAACCGGCCGTGAACCCGAAGCGCTCGGTTTTCCCTGATTACATCATCTGCCTCGAGGACGGTAAGAAGTTCAAGTCGCTGAAGCGGCATCTGTCCGTCGACTTCGGCCTCTCGCCAGAAGAGTATCGCGCCAAGTGGGGCCTGCCGGCAGATTATCCGATGGTTGCGCCAAACTATGCGGCTGCCCGTTCACAGCTGGCCCGTACCCTCGGCCTCGGCCGCAAAGCCGGCGAAACGCAAGCAAAGCCGCGCGGTCGCGCCAAGAAGGCCTGAGCTTCCACCAAAATTCAGCCGCTCCGGCTTGGCCGGAGCGAGCTCTTATCCCGCAGCAACCACATCGGCCGAAAAGCGCAGCTCGCGCATCGGCCTGACGCGCAGCGTGGTCTGGTTGTAGAGCGGATGGGCCTTATAGGCCGCCAATGCTTCCTGGTCTGGAAATTCCGCGTAGACGACGATGTCGATCTCGTCGCCGAACGGATCGACCTTGGTGTTGATCGTCACTTCGAAGACGGTCGAGTGCGGAATGCCGCCAAGTGCCGAGAGTTCCTCGCGGATCGTCTCGATTTCCTCTTTCCGCCGCGCACTGAAGAACACGATGTGCCGGATCAAGCCGCGATTCCTTCTGCTGTCTTGCAGCCGCCTTTTGGTTCGGCTTTTCGCCGCCGTCAATCGGGCAAAAGGAAGCGCACGCGACGGCAAGGCATCAGCCGGTCACCATCCGCACGACGCGGTGGACCTCGCGCACCGTCGTGCCAACCGCCCGGCTCTGGTTGTAGAGCACGTCCCAGATCAGGAACAGGGTGACGCTCATGATCACCACGACATAACGCATGGCAGGGCCTCCAGGCAGATCAGGGAATGAATGCCGGCTGGCGGTCGGCACCATCCGACAACATTAGGTCTCACTAACATTTACGAAAGATGACCGTCCTGGCCGAAATGTCAGCAGCGTTCCGCTGGCATATCGGAGCATGCCAGATGTCCCTTGAAGTTCGCGATTTTGCCGGTGAAGATCAGCACAGGATTTCATCGCGGTGGACGGCAGTCTTGGCGAAAGGAGGCCAAGTCTAAGCCCTTCCCGGTTGGCGGCGTGGCCGGCGGCACGTCTCATCCGGCACAGGCACTCGATGGAGAGGCTTGCAACCGTGGCCCGACAGCGCTGAGCCGGGCAATTGGATTTGGGACGTCGAGATGGCCCAGAACAAATCGGATGGACCTGGCAGCGGCGTGACGCGGCTGCATGAAGGCAATATCGCCGACTTCGCCCGCGGCCTGCCGGCGCGCGTACGCATGGCTCTTTCGGCGGCGCTGCATCTGCCGCGCGGCACGCTGAAGGTAAAGATGCCCGACGGGCGCAGCGTGCTCGTCGGCGGCAAGGCGCCCGGCCCGCAGGCCGAAATCGTGCTGCACAACTGGAACCTGCCCGGCCGCGCCTTCAGCGGCGGGACCATCGGCCTGGCCGAATCCTACATGGACGGAGACTGGGAAAGCCCCGATGTCACCAGCTTCCTCGAACTGTTCGTGGTCAATTCCGAGGCAGGCGAGAAGATCGCGGGCGGCGCAAACTGGCTGCTGACGACGATCCAGCGCGTCCGCCACTGGCTCAACGACAACACACGCAAGGGATCGAAGCGCAACATTTCGGCCCACTATGACCTCGGCAACAATTTCTATCGCCAGTGGCTCGACCCGAGCATGACCTATTCGTCCGCGCTTTATGCCACCGGCGCCAACGACCTCGCCGGCGCCCAGGCGGAAAAATACCGGGCACTGGCGCGCGACACCGGCATCGGCGCAAACGACCACGTGCTTGAGATCGGCTGCGGCTGGGGCGGCTTTGCCGAGTTCGTCGCCCGCGAGATCGGCTGCAAGGTCACCGGGCTGACGATCAGCCGCGAGCAATTCGACTTTGCCCAGAAGCGCATCCAGGAGGCAGGCCTCGCCGACAAGGTGACGCTCAAGCTGCAGGATTATCGCGACGAGGCGGGCAGATATGACCGCATCGCCTCGATCGAGATGTTCGAAGCGGTGGGCGAGAAACACTGGCCAACCTTCTTCGCCAAGATGAAGGACAGCCTGCGTCCGGGAGGCACGGCGGGGCTGCAGATCATCACCATAAACGAGGCCGCCTATCCGATTTATCGCAAGCGCCCCGACTTCATCCAGCGCTACGTGTTTCCGGGCGGCATGCTGCCCACGCCGGCACTGCTCAAGTCGCTGGGCGCCGACCATGGGCTCGACTTCCTGCGCGAGCGGGTCTTTGCGCAGGACTATGCGCGCACCCTGGCGGAATGGCGGGCCCGTTTCTGGTCGTCCTGGGAGCGCATCGTGCCGCTCGGCTTCGACGAACGCTTCAAGAAGCTCTGGGAGTTTTATCTCCACTATTGCGAGGCAGGTTTCCGCGCCGAATACATCGACGTGCGGCAGGTGGTATATAAGGCTTAGGCTGCCAACACACGCCACCGGTCTTGGCTACGGGAGGCTGCGATGCGCGTCCTTTGGGCTTGTTGCATAACGCTGGTACTGACGACGGGCGCCTACGCCAGAATGGGCCTGTCGTTCGAGTGGGGACCGACACAAAAGTGCTTCGATCCCAAGTCGCCGCCGATGTCGCTCTCAGGCGTGCCAAAGGACACGGAAAGCCTCGACATCCGCATGGTCGACCTCGACGCCACAGGCTACCCACATGGCGGCGGCAAGGTGGCATACCAGGGGCAGAAATCCCTTGCCTATGGCGCATTCACCTACAAGGGCCCCTGCCCGCCCAAGCCGCATCGCTACCAGTTCACGGCGAAGGCGATCGACGCCTCGGGCAAAGTGCTGGCCACAGCCACCGCACGCCGCAAGTTTCCGGAATAGTCTTTCCGCCGGCTGTGCTTGCTCTCAACCGTCACCTGACTTCGCCTGCCGAATTGTTCTTGGAATAGACTTCATCCTGCTCATTTTAGCCGTGAAAAAGCCTGCTCGCCATTCTGTATGTCTCTCGGGCCGGGCATCGGAGCGAATCGAGACATGCGCAAACGCAGTATTTTCCTGCTCATGGCCGTGGCGGCCACCGGGGCCATCTACCTCAACAACACGTCGCTGCTCTCAAGCCGAGCCGCCGGAAAGCCGGTCGTTCTCGCCCATCGCGGCTTGTCGCAGGAGTTCAACAGTGCCGGCCTGCAACGCGATACATGCACCGCTGAGCGCATCCAGCCGCCGCGGCACGATTATCTCGAAAACACACTCCGCTCGATGAAAGCGGCCTTCGAACGCGGCACCGATGTGCTTGAGTTCGACATCCACCCGACGACCGACGGCAAGTTCGCAGTGTTCCACGACTGGAGCGTCGACTGCCGCACCGAGGGTACGGGCGAGACGCGATCGCATTCGATGGCCGACCTCAAGAAACTCGACGTCGGCTACGGCTACACGGCAGACGGCGGCAAGACTTATCCGTTCCGGGGCCTGGGCGTCGGCTTGATGCCGTCGCTCGACGAGGTTCTGGCCGAGTTTCCGGACAAGCGTTTCCACATCAACGTCAAGAGCAATGACGCCCAGGAGGGCGAACGGCTCGCGGCCTACATCGCGACCCTGCCGCCCAGCCGCCAGGACGACCTGGCGGTGCTTGGCGGCGACCGGCCGGTGCAGGCGGTCAAGCAGGCCTTGCCCGGTATCAGGACGCTGTCCAAGCAGTCCCTGAAGCGCTGCCTGATCCGGTACCAGACGCTTGGCTGGAGCGGCTACGTGCCCGACGAGTGCCGCAACCGGGCAATGCTGTTGCCGACGAACTTTGCGCCCTGGCTGTGGGGATGGCCCAACCGGTTCCTGGACCGGATGGCAGCGAGCGGTACCGAGGTCTTCCTCATCGCGCCCTATCATGGCAGCGGCTTCTCGGAGGGCATGAACGACCCCGAGATGATCGACGCCCTGCCCGAGGGCTATTCCGGCGGCATCTCGACCGACGCCCTCGACATGATCGCTCCAGCCCTCCAGCGGCGGGCGCTCTGATCGCACAAATGCAAAAGCGGCCGGATCACTCCGGCCGCCCCCCAAGCCAGTTCCAACGATCAGAGAGTGATGCGGTATTTGGCGAAACCTTCGGCACCCTCGCCAGCCGGCTCGATCTTGACGGCCTTGACCTCCGATATGTGGTCCTTGGCCTTGGGACCGGTCTCGAAGATCACCGAGGCGCCTGCAACCGGTGCGAACGACCAGTTGGCGTCGGCCGACGGATTGATCGTGCCCTGGTCGACGATGTAGCGCACGATCACGTCGCGGTTGGTATCAGGCGCCTCGAAAACCAGCTTGGACGCGTTGATCTCTGGGAAATTTCCGCCACCGCCGGCGCGATAGTTGTTGGTGGCGACGACGAACCTGGCGGCCGGATCGATCGGCTTGCCGTCGAACATCAGATCGACGATGCGGTTCGAACCGGCGTTGAGCACGGCACCCTTGGGATCGTATTTCGGCGGCTGGGCCAGATCGATCTTGTAGGTCACGCCGTCGATGACGTCGAAATTGTAGGACGGGAAGTCGGCGTTGATCAGCACCTGGTCGGCCTTATCAGGCTCGACCTTGTTGAAGATGCCGGCCGACATCTCCAGCCACTCCTTCACCTGCGCGCCCGTAATCGCCACGGCCTGCACGGTATTGGGGTAGAGATAGAGGTCGGCCACGTTCTTGATGGCGACGTCGCCCGCCGGCACGTCGGTGTAATAGTCCGGACCACCGCGGCCGCCTGACTTGAACGGAGCGGCTGCCGAGAGCACCGGCAGATCCTTGTGCTCGGTCGCCTTCAGCATGTCCTTGATGTACCAGATCTGCGCCTGGCTCACGATCTGCACCGACGGATCGTCGGCAACGAGCGCGAAATAGGAATAGAGCGGAGCAGACGTCTTGCCGACAGGCGTGCGCACATAGGCGAGCGTCGCCTCATGCTCTTCCTTGGCTGCGGCCTCGACCGCGGCCTTGCTCTCGACATTGGGCACGACCTTCTTGTCGACACGCTTGAAGATCGGCCGCGCTTCGCTCGATGAGTTCACCACCTTCCAGGTTTTGCCGTCGCGTTCGAGCAGCAGGTCGATCAGGCCGAGATGCGAGCCCCAGAAGCCGCCCATGACGCCGGGCTTGCCGTTGATGGTGCCCTTGGCGTTGTCGAGGCCCTCGATCTTGTCGAATTTCGGACCGGGGAAATCGAGATGGCTGTGGCCGGTGACAATGGCGTCGATGCCGTCGACGCCGGCAAGCAGGATGGAGGCGTTTTCGAGATTTTCGCCCTGTTCGAGCGTGCCCATGCCCGAATGCGAAAGCGCAATGACGATGTCGGCGCCCTCTTCCCTGATCTGCGGCACCCACGCCTGGGCGGCCTTGACGATGTCGCGGGTCATCGCCTTGCCGTCGAGATGGCGCGAATCCCAGGTCATGACCTGCGGCGGGACGAAGCCAATCAGGCCGATGCGGATCGGGTGCTCGGCGCCGGAGCCGTCCTTCACCTTCTTGTCGAGGATCACATAGGGCTTGAGGAACAATTCGTCCTTGGTGGCGTCGCCTGCCAGCTGGCCCTTGGTCAGGTTGGCGCAGACGAACGGAAAATTGGCGCCGTTCAGCACCTTGAACATGTAGTCGAGGCCGTAGTTGAACTCGTGGTTGCCGAGGGTCGAGCAATCGTAGCCCAGCGTGTTCATTGCCTTGATGATCGGGTGGACGTCGCCGTCCTTCATGCCGCGCTGATAAGCCATGTAGTCGCCCATCGGGTTGCCCTGCAGGAAGTCGCCATTGTCGACAAGCACGGAATTGGCGGCCTCGGCGCGGATGGCGTCAATGATCGAGGCGGTGCGGGCCAGGCCCATCGTGTCGTTCGGCTTGTCGGCGTAGTAGTCGTAGGGAAAGACGTGGACGTGCAGGTCGGTCGTTTCCATGATGCGCAGATGGGCCTGGTTGGCCTGGGCGCGCGCCGCGAACGGGTGCAACATCACGAGTGCGCCCGCGGCCGCTGAGCCCGCGAGAAAGGAACGACGAGAAATCGGATGAAGCGTGGTGGACATTTCATTCTCCAGGGAAATGAAGTGACAGTATTTAGCCGGCGTCCGAAAGATCAAATCTTGCGCCAAAATCCCCTGAAGTCCAGCCGACTCGCATGACAGGCTCGCGACAAGTTGTGAGGAATGCATTGGTCCAGGAAATTTGCGACCTCTTGGGCCATGGCATGTCGCCGATTGACCACAAGCAAGGTGCGTGCAGGACTAGGCTTCCGCAGTGTTTGAAATCCCGATGCATCGCCCGGAACACGTTTTCGGAAAGCGCGATGCGCAGATACAGCCAGCTAGAGCGTCCTCGTGCGTTCATCGGGACACAGGCGCTTCAGGAGGTCCGACATGGGCGATCTCGACGACGACGGTCCGGCGCAATACGCCTCCCCTCCCTGTCTCATGCATGAGCTCGATCCGGAGTTCCGTGCCCCGTCGCCGCCCGATTGGGCCGAGGTGCGGCGCTGGCGCAAAGCTGAGCGCGCACGGCTGATCGAACACAGGCTGGAGGTCTCGGTCGACGCACGGACGGCCATGGCCGGACTGATCGCGCAAGGTCTCGACCAGGTCATCGGAGACGTTGCCGGCAGGCTGGTCAGCCTCTACTGGCCCTTCCGCGGCGAGCCAGACCTCAGGCCTTGGCTAGGCTCGGTCAATGCTCGTGGCGGCAAGACCGCGCTGCCAATCGCCATCGAGCTGGGTCGACCGCTGACCTTCAAGACCTACGCGCCGGGCGACAAGCTGGAGCGCGGTGTCTGGAACATTCCGGTACCGGTCGCCGGACCGGAGGTCATTCCCGACATCGTCATCGCCCCACTGGTCGGCTTTGACGGATCGGGCTACCGGCTCGGCTATGGCGGTGGCTTCTTCGACCGCACTTTGGCGGCGCTGCCGCGCAAGGCGCTGGTCATCGGCATAGGTTATGAGCTGGCGCGCCTGCCAACGATCTACCCTCAGCCCCACGACATCCCCATGGACAGGATCGTCACCGAGGCCGGCGTCATCCGCTGAACTCAGGCGAGTTCGGGACGCATACCCATTGCCGTGCGATCGACAACCTCGCGCAGCGCAAAAGACGAATTGATCTTGGTGACATGCGGCATGGCCGAGAGCCATTCCTTATGAATCCGCTCGTAGTCAGGCAGGTCGCGCGCCGCGATGCGCAGGATGTAGTCGTATTCGCCCGACATCAGGTGGCAAGACAGGATGTTGGGGCAGCGTTTCACCGCGATCTCGAACTCGGTCAGCGTCTTTTCGAACTGCCCCGACAGCGAAATATGTACGATGACGGTCATCTGATGACCGAGCGCGGCATTGGAAAGCCGGGCGTGGTAGCCGGCGATGACGCCCGATTTCTCGAGATTGTCGAGCCGGCGCGAACAGGCCGATTGCGACAAGCCAACCTTTTCGGCAAGTGCTGCGTTCGGCATGCGGCCATCCTTCTGCAACGCATCGAGGATAGCGATATCGATCCTGTCCAACGGCATTCTTCGAATTTCCTTCGATTATTCAGCCACCACGCGCAAGAAATATCGGCCCCACCGCCGAAACACAATTCATTTCGCAAACATATTCGGGTCGATTCGTGATTCACTTTCTCCCCTAAGGGAACATGGCCGGAAAGGCCGCGGAGGAGCAGGAAATGCGCGTAGGTTGCCCCAAGGAAATCAAGAACCATGAATATCGCGTCGGCCTGACGCCGGGCGCGGTGCGCGAATATGTGGCCCATGGCCACGAGGTGCTGGTCGAGACCGGCGCCGGCGCCGGCATCGGTGCCGACGACAATGCCTATCGTGCCGCCGGCGCGCATATCGCCAGGACGGCCGAAGAGGTGTTCACCCGCTCGGACATGATCGTGAAGGTCAAGGAGCCGCAGCCGAACGAATGGGTGCAGCTGCGAGAAGGCCAGATCCTCTACACCTATCTGCACCTTGCTCCGGATCCAGAGCAGACCAAGGGCCTGCTCGCCTCTGGCGTCACGGCGGTCGCCTATGAGACGGTGACCGACGATCGCGGTGGCCTGCCGCTGCTGGCGCCGATGTCGGAAGTTGCCGGTCGCCTGTCGATCCAGGCTGGCGCCACTGCGCTGCAAAAGGCCAATGGCGGCCGCGGCGTGCTGCTGGGCGGCGTGCCGGGCGTGCTGCCGGGCAAGGTCGCGGTCATCGGCGGCGGCGTCGTCGGCCTGCACGCGGCGCGCATGGCAGCCGGCCTCGGCGCCGACGTCTCCATCATCGACCGCTCCATCCCGCGCCTGCGCCAGCTCGACGACCTGTTCGCCGGACGTGTGCACACACGCTATTCGACCGTCGAGGCGCTCGAGGAAGAATGCTTCTCGGCCGACATCGTCGTCGGTGCAGTGCTGATACCGGGCGCTGCAGCACCCAAGCTGGTCAGCCGCGAAATGCTGTCGGGCATGAAGAAGGGAGCGGTGCTCGTCGACGTCGCCATCGACCAGGGTGGCTGCTTCGAGACCTCGCATGCAACCACCCATGCCGACCCGACCTATGAGGTTGACGGCATCATCCACTATTGCGTCGCCAACATGCCGGGTGCGGTGCCGGTGACTTCGGCGCATGCGCTCAACAACGCCACGCTGCATTACGGCCTGGCATTGGCCGACCGCGGGCTGAAGGCACTTGCCGACGAGCCGCATCTGCGCAACGGCCTCAACGTTCACCGCGGCCGCATCACCAACCGTGCCGTTGCCGAGGCTTTGGGTTACGAGATGGTCGAGGCAAAGTCTGCACTGGCCGCCTGAGTCGGCTTCAACAGCTTGAACGCCCGTCGCAGCGATGCGGCGGGCGCTTTCCTTCGGCATGTAAAGTATTGATTTGTTTTGTCCTCTCTAACATTCGCCAGATGCACCCAAAAATGTTTCCGGCTAAATGTGCATTGATCCGTACTGTGACATTTTAGCTGCATCGCACGCAAAGTAAGCGTGCCAAGACTGCTCCTGTGGTAGTGGGGTAGTAACATGAAATTTTCGAAGACCATCGCAACGCTTCTTCTCGGCGCATCCTCGATTGCAGCACTGGCATCGTCGGCGCGCGCAGCAGATGCGGTCGCAACCGAGGCACCGGCCGCCGGCTTCAACTGGAGCGGCGTATATGTCGGCTTTGGCGGCGGCGTGGGTGCGGTCGTAAGAGGCACCGAGGTAGTTGCCCCGGGTGGCAGCCCCACCCAAGGCCTTATGGACCTTGGTGGAGATGGCGTATTTGCAGAGGTGAGCGCAGGCTACGACTACTTGGTTTCGGAACGAGTGCTGGTTGGCGGCTTCATCGACGCTCACGCGGGCAACATCGCGTTCTCTGTCGAGAACATGCTGGGCGGCGGGGAACTATCGCTTAAGAACAAGTACGGCTTCGACGTTGCCGCCAGGGCGGGCTATCTGCTTACCCCTACGACCTTGGGATATGTGCTCGGCGGCTATACTTGGCAGCACATCGAGCTAGATGCACCTGGAGCCGTGCCTTTCGATACCGACAAGAATCGTAGCGGATATGTGCTCGGGGTCGGCATGGAAACCGCAATTAGCGGTAACTGGACCCTCAAATCCGAGTATCGCTACGCCAACTATGGCAACAACATCGCTATTGAGAATCTTGGGGGTGGAGCGCTCAAATTTGAGCCCACAACACATACTTTCCACATCGGTGCCAACTATCGCTTTGGCGCACAAAACGGCGGCGGTACATCTTTCGCCGCTCCAGCCTATAGCTGGACGGGCTTCTACGTCGGTGGGGCACTTGGTGCTGGGGCCATTGTAGATGAGCTAAAGGACCCTAGCGGAACTACCAGTATCCATGGCATCGGCGGCGAAGGTCTGTTTGGCGAGTTGAATGTAGGCTACGATCAGGAATTCAATGGCATATGGGTAGCCGGCCTGCAGCTTGGCGGCCGATATTCGGGCATGACCACCCAGTTGTTCGACGCCTCTGCGTTCGGTGGCCCGAAGTATGAGGGCAAGGCCGACTATGGCTTTGACTTGCTCGCTCGAGTTGGCGCCAAGCTGAACGAGACTACTCTCGCCTATGCGCTTGGTGGTTATAGCTGGCAGCACGTCGAGGAAAAAATGTCCGTTCCCGGCCTCAGCGAGACGAGGGATTGGAGCGTGAACGGATTTTCAGTGGGCGGCGGACTTGAGACGGCCGTTTCAAACAACGTATCCGTCAATCTTGAGTATCGCTACTCACAGTACAACGGTCATGACAACGAAGATGGATCGGAGACCATCCCCGCCTTCCACACCGTTCGCGTCGGCGCGAAGTACAAGTTCAACTAAGCCGCAAGCTTAGCCAGATGAGACAAGGCCCGTGGCAGCGATGCCGCGGGCCTTTCATTTACGGGATCAGCGGACGATTTCGCCAGCGTCCGTATCCGCCAACTCGATCCGGCACTGGTAGCAGTTGTTCCTGGCCGAGCGCATGTGGACATAGGCGACGTCGGGGCGCCGGAGCAGCACAGCTGCCGTCTCAACGATCTCGGGCGTCTCCGTTACCATTCCAGTCCCGTAGACGATGCGATTGTCGGTGCTGTAGCCGCGCAGAATGTAGTCACGCGTTTTGCTGAAAAGTTCAGGCAGCTCGGCACCCTCGTCGGCACGCGAGCATTCTTCCGCATGAAGGAAGATGGGTCCCGTTTCCGCATAGGGCTGGAGTTCGGGAAACGGCCTGTAAGCCAGGATCAGATAGGGCTCGCCTGCCGCTACATTCTTGAGGCAGTGGCGGCAGGGCACGCCGACGCCGTCAGAAATCTTGCGCTCCGGCCGCATGCCATAGGCATCCGGCGCACCCTGTTGAAGTGCCCTCACCTCCTGGGACGGCAGTGCCTGGAAACGAATGGTCATGACGGCAATCTCCTTGCTGGTCTTCTTGCTGGATTGCCGCAAGCTAGGCCTGGAGGAGAATGCCGCCCACCCGATTTGCTACACCGACAACGTCTCGTCCATCAGTGCGTCGAGTACCCGCACCAGCCCGGTGAACTCGCGCACGCGCCTGATCGCGAGCAGCGTGCCGGCGACATAAGGCACAGCCGAGGTCCCCGCGTCATGTCGGATGACCAGGCGCTCTTCCGGCAGACCGAACACAGTCTCGCAGGACAATTGATAGGACGGCAGGCGGAGCGAATGAACCTGCACCGCCGTACCCTCTCCCAGCGTCGCGCCGCGCGCCTCGGGATGGCCATAGATTTCCGACTTGGGCAACGCCGTCGGCGCGCCCCTGATCTCCGACAAGGTCTCCGCCAGTTCGAGTGCCGTGCCGGAGGGCGCGTCGGGCTTGCGGGCGCTGGCGTAATCGACGATCTCGACGTCGGGAATGTACTGGGCGGCCATAAGCGCGAACTTCTTCATCAGCGTCGCCGTGATGGAATAGTTGCCGGCCGCGACCACGCCCACGCCATTGGCGCGTGCCGCCGCATTGATCTCGCGATAGTCGGCAGCACCCAGACCGGAGGTGCCGATGATGACATGCCGGCCGCGTTCGATTGCCTGCATGACGTGGCCTTTGACAGCAACCGGCTTGGTGTAGTCGACAACCACGTCGGACGGCACGTCTAGCGCTTCGGTCAGGGATGCGCTGATGGCGAGGCCGACCGGCTGGCCGTTGGCGGCAACACCGGCATCGTGACCAGCCGCGCGACGAGCCACCGCGCCGACCAGTTGCATGTCACCCTGCGCCAGTATCGCCGGAACCAACGCCCTGCCGACCCATCCCGTGGCGCCAGCCATCACTACCTTGGTCGTCATCTCCCCTCCAAACATCGCCAGTTTATTTTGGTATACTGTATACCATTGAAATCGGCATGAATAAAGCCCGGCTTTTCGGGCCGGGCTCTCTGGAGGTATCGCAGCGGAGGCTGGCGAAGATGCCGTATCGACTACCGGATAAAGGCGTCGTAGCGGCGCAACGTGACGCGGCGGTTCTGCCAGTTCTCGTTCTGGGTCGGCACCAGCAGGAATTCCTCGCCATAACCGACGGTTTCCAGCGCATAACGCGGAAGGCCGAATTCGCGAACCAGCGTCTGCTTGAGCGCAGCGGCGCGCCGCTCCGACAGCGCCTGGTTGGAGGCGTAGGAGCCGACCGCATCGGTATGGCCTTCGATCAGTACGCGCGCGCCGGGATCGCGGCGCAAAATGCGCTCGAGCGCATTGGCGATGTTCTCGACCTTGCCATATTGCGAATAAGGAACCTCGGCCGAGCCGAAGGCAAAATTGATCGACTGGATGTCGATCGACGGAGCCATGCGGCGCAGATCCGGCCGGCGCTTGAATTCGCGCACGGTGACACGCTGGTTCGGCTTGAGCTTGACCGTCGGCGCGGCCTGCAGCTGGCGCTCGATCTGCGCAGCCGAGGGCGTCGTCGCCTGGGCGGCGGCGAAGGAAGGGGCTGCGATCAGGGCAATCAGCGCGGCAGCAACGGTACGGCGGTTCAGCATCTACATTCTCCTTTCACTTCGACTTCGCAGTCGAACCTGTTGGCGCGGAAAATGCCTGAAGCAACCTGAAGATGGGATGAACGGCCCATTCACACGTGCGCTGCGAATATTCGGCGCCGGGCGACAGGCTCTTTTCCGCCCTATTAGCGCATGACGCTGGCGGAGCGCTCGGCAAAAGTCATGGTGCGCACTGTCTCGCCCTTCTGCGCAACGGGTGAAAAACCCAGCTTCTGATAAAGCGAAAGCGCTGCAGGATGATCGAGCGTGCAGGTTTGCACTGTCACCTTGCGCGGCTTGTACGACCAGGCCGCCGCGATCGCCGCGCCCAGGAACCAGCGGCCCAGCCCCTGCCCGGTCGCATGCTCCATCATGCCGAAATAGGCGAGTTCGACCTCGTCGGGCAGATGCGGCTTGAGATCGAAGAAGCCGGCAGGCGCGCCGTCGAGGTAAAGCACCCTGATGTCGCGATCCTCGCGATGAAGGCCCGCCGCCAACTCCTCGTCGTTGAGCCTGAGGATGTTGACCCAATGCCATTTGCGGCCGACGCGATCGGCAAGGTAGCGATAAAAATGCAAGGGTATGTCGCGCGTCCTCAGCAGCGCGATCTGTTTGTTGACAGGCAAAGGCGGCGAATAGGCCGGCGGCACCTGCATCTCCAGAAAGGTCACCGTGACCGGGATGGTCTCGCTGCGGTCCGCGGCCATGCTCAGGCTTTTCCCGTGACCACAGGTGTATCCGACTGCCCGCCCCATTCGGTCCACGACCCGTCATAGAGCCGGACGTCGCCATGACCGAGCGACTGCAGCGCGAGCGTGATGACGGCGGCGGTGACGCCGGAGCCGCATGTGGTGACGACTGGTTTGGAGAGATCGAGCCCTGCGTCTTCGAGCTTGGCCTTCAGGCGATCGAGCGGCAGGAATTCGCCATTTTCCGACAAGGTGACAGAAGGCACGTTGCGCGCACCCGGCATATGGCCGGAACGCAAACCTTGGCGCGGCTCGGGGTCGGTGCCCTCGAACCGTCCGGCGGAACGCGCATCGGCGATCTGGGCGCTGCCCGACTGGACGATGTCGCGCATCTCGGCCAGCGAGACGACCTTGGAAGCATCGTAGTCGACATGGAAGACATTCGGCGCAGTCCTGGTGGGCTCCGCGGTCACCGGCCGGCCATCGGCCTTCCAGCGCCCGAAACCACCATCCAGGATGTAGACCTGGAAGACGCCCATGATGCGGAACATCCACCAGACGCGCGGCGCCGACTGGAAGCCAGGACCATCATAGATGACGATGGTGTCGTCAGCCGAAATGCCCATCGAACCGGCATGGCGGGCAAACAGCGACGCCGACGGCATCGTGTGCGGCAAGGTCGAATCGGGATCGACGACCAGATCCTGATCAAAGAACACCGCGCCCGGAATATGGGCGGCGTCATACTCCTTGCGCGCATCCCGGTTCTGCGCCGGCATGTACCAGGACGCATCGACGATCGACAGTCCGGGTGTTCCCAGCCGCTGTTCGAGCCAGTCAGCGTCAATGACGAAGGCGCTTTTGTCGCCCATAGCAGTTCTCCGGTTCAGTTGGCAGGCATCGCGCCGAAGCGGATGCGGAAGCGGCGGTTCTCGCGCCCTTTCTTCTCGATCTTGCCGATATGGATCTCGCCGATCTCGGCAGTGCTGGCAACATGGGTGCCGCCGCAAGGTTGGCTGTCGATCGAGGCATTGTCGCCGATGCAGACGAGCCTGATGCGGCCGGTGCCGGAAGGCGGACGAACGTTCTTCGACTTCACCAGCGTCGGATTGGCGGCAAGCTCATCCTCCGAAATCCAGCGCGTGTAGATCGGATGGTTGGCTTGCACGAGTTCCATCAGCCGGGCCGTCACGTCTTCCTTGGTGAAGCCGGCATCGGGAATGTCGAAATCGACCCGCGAATCCTCCTCGCCGACCGCTGCACCGGTTATCGGATAAGGGCAAACCACCGTAAGCAGGTGGCAGGCTGCGTGCATGCGCATCAGCAACAGCCGCCGCGGCCAGTCGATCGCAAGCCTCAGCTTTTCTCCGACCTCGGGCACAGCCTGATCGAGAGCCGGCACATGAATGATCTCGTCCTTGTGCTCGCCGGTGATGGTGGCGGCCACCGCAATCGGGCTGCCATCGGACCGCAACATCACGCCGGTGTCGCCTGGCTGGCCGCCTGAAGTGGCGTAGAAGATCGTGCGGTCGAGAATGATGCCGCCACGGTCATTGATGCCAACGACAGTGGCTTCGGCCTCGCGCAGATAGGCGTCGTCGCGAAAAACCGCTTCGGTCGAAAATGCCATCACGCCACCTGCTCGAACGGAACCTCGATCTCGACCGGACGCTCCATCCAGTTGGGCACGGGCAGGTTCTTTTCGCGCAGGAATGTTGGATTGAACAGCTTGGACTGGTAGCGGGTACCGAAGTCGGCGAGCACGGTGACGATGGTGTGGCCCGGTCCGAGTTCGCGCGCCAGGCGAATGGCACCGGCAATGTTGATGCCCGAGGAGCCGCCGACGCAGATGCCCTCCTCCTGGATCAGGTCGAAGACGATGGGCAACGCCTCCTCATCCGGAACCTGGTAGGAGAAGTCGGGTGTGAAGCCATCGAGATTTGCGGTGATGCGCCCCTGTCCGATACCCTCGGTGATCGAGCTGCCTTCGGACTTCAATTCGCCCGAGGTGTAGTAGCTGTAGAGGGCAGCGCCCAGAGGGTCCGCCAGCGCGATCTTGACGCCGGCGTTCTTGCCCTTGAGGCCCATGGCGACGCCGGCGAGCGTGCCGCCGGTGCCGACGGCGGAAACAAAGCCATCGACCTTGCCCGACGTCTGCTGCCAGATTTCTTCGGCCGTGGTGCGGATGTGCCCTTCCCTGTTAGCGACATTGTCGAACTGGTTGGCCCAGATCGCGCCATTGGGCTCGGTCCTTGCCAATTGCTCGGCCAGCCGCCCGGAAACCTTCACATAGTTGTTCGGGTTCTTGTAGGGCACCGCCGGAACCTCGATCAGCTCGGCCCCAAGCAGGCGCAGCGCGTCCTTCTTCTCCTGGCTTTGCGTATCGGGAATGACGATGACGGTGCGATAGCCGAGCGCCTTGGCGACAACGGTCAGGCCGATGCCGGTGTTGCCGGCGGTGCCTTCGACGATCACGCCGCCGGGCCGCAGCAGGCCTCGCTTTTCGGCATCGCGGATAATGAACAGACCAGCGCGATCCTTGACCGACTGGCCGGGGTTCATGAACTCGGCCTTGCCGAGAATTTCGCAGCCGGTCTCCTCCGAGGCACGCCTCAGGCGGATAAGAGGCGTATTACCGATGGCATCGATCACCGAGCGCATGAAGATTCCTTCCCAATTCGCCGGAGAACCCTAGCGCATCGGCCCGAAAATCGGAATCGATTTTCGGAAAGCACGACGCGCAGATTCAATACTTTAGAGCGTCCTCTATGCGTTCGTTCGGACGCATGGCGCTCTATAAAATGTGAGCCCCGGCTTTCAAGGGAAGAAATTCTCCGGACCATCGGCATCACAGGGTCGGCATTCTACTGGAGGTAAGACCAGCCAGGTCCTAAGCAGACCAGATTGCCCTAAAACAGCCCTTGCATATGAACGCCGTGCCGTTAGACCTACATCGAAACTCTGCCCAGGGGACTTGATTGAGCACATACCGGGCTGACCCCAAGGATGGGGTTGCGTGGATAACCGGTGGCAGCACCGGGATCGGCCGTTCGGTCGCGCGCCTGCTTGCCCAGCAGGGCTATACCGTTGCCGTGACCGTGCGCCCGAACGACCCGCTGGACACGCTGATCGCCGAAACCAAGGACATGCCGGGCCGCGTGCTGTCATTTCCGTCAGACGTCACCGACGAAGCAGGCATGGCAGCAGCAGTTGCGGCGATCGAGGCCCAGGCCGGACCGATCGTGCTCGCGGTGCTCAATGCCGGCGCCTACATGCCGGTGACCGGCGACAACCTCTGCATGAAGGCGTTCCGGCAGAGCTTTGCCGTCAATGTCTTCGGCGTGCTTCATGGCCTCGGTCCCGTCATCGATCGCATGCGCAACCGTGGACGCGGGCACATCGTGTTCATGGGCTCGATCAGCGCCTATTTCGGTTGGCCGACCACCGCCGCCTACGGCTCGACCAAGGCCGCAGTCAACATCATCGCCGAGGCGCTGAAGTTCGACCTCGACAAGATGAACATCCGGACCCAGGTGATGAACCCCGGCTTCATCGACACCCCGCTGACAGAGAAAGCTTCATTCTCGATGCCGGCCATGATGCCGGTCGAACGGGCGGCCGAGCGCATTTGCAAGGCAATCCGCAGCAGCGGTTTCGAGGTCACCTTCCCGCGCCGGCTGACCTGGGGCATGAAGCTGCTGTTCCTGCTGCCGCGGCCCATCCGCGAGAAGGCGCTGGTTGCCTCGACCAGATGGAAGCGCGAGCCGCTCGTCTATCTTCGCCGCAACAGCTTCGACTGATCAGTCTGCACCGAGCGAAATAAAAAGGCGGCCGGAGAGAGCTCCGACCGCCTTCTTTCATTCAGGCATTCCTGTCGAACAGGACGCCTAATTATGCCGCGCGCGTGTTCGGCTTGCGGTTGCCAAAGCCACGGCGCTTGCCGCGGAACGGCTTGCCGCCTTCGGGCCTCTCGCCCTTCGGCGCACCAGAGCCGCTGCGCTCGCCGCCCTTGGCGAATTTCGGCTTGCCGCCGTTACCGCCATTGCCACCGTTGCCACGGCCGCGCTGGCCGTTGGGACGACCCTGGCGGCGCTCGCCGGCATCATCATTGGCCGGCTCGAAGCGCGGCTCGCCAGCGGGACGCTGCGGATCGGGCTGGCCAAGATGGTCGGCATCGACGGTCAGCTTCATGCGGATGATGCGCTCGACCTGCCTAAGCTTGGCGTTTTCCGACGGATCGACAAGTGTGACGGCGACACCGTCGGCACCGTTGCGGCCGGTACGGCCGATGCGGTGGACGTAGCTTTCAGCCTCGTCCGGCAGGTCGAAATTCACGACGTGGCTGATGCCGGGAACGTCGATACCGCGCGCGGCGATATCGGTCGCCACCAGGATGCGCACCGAACCGTCGCGGAAGCCGTTGAGCGCCTTCTGGCGGGCATTCTGCGACTTGTTGCCGTGAATGACCGCAGCCTCGAAGCCATCGCGCTCGAGATCGCGGGTGACGCGATCGGCGCCGTGCTTGGTACGTGCGAAGACGATCACGGAACGCATCTTCTCGTCGGCAAGCATGTCGGAAAGGATCTTGCGCTTCTGCTTGGTGCGGGCGAGCACGACGCTCTGGCGGATTTCAGCCGCCGTCGTGCCCTGCGGTGCGACTTCGACGCGAACCGGATCCCTGAGCAGGCCCTGCGCCAGTTCGGCGATTTCCGCCGGCATGGTCGCCGAGAACAGCGCCGTCTGGCGGAACTTGGCGGTCGCCTTGGCAATACGCTTGACGTCGTTGATGAAGCCCATGTCGAGCATGCGGTCGGCTTCGTCGAGAACCAGCCACTGGGTGTCGGCCAGGATCAGGTCGCCCTCGCGCACCAGGTCGGTCAGACGGCCCGGCGTTGCAATCAGCACGTCGACGCCAGGTCCGATCTTCTTGACCTGTGAGAAGCGCGACACGCCACCCAGCACGAGTGCGGTCGAGATATGCGCGCCCTTGGCCAAAATCTTGATGGTGTCCTCGATCTGCACGGCGAGTTCGCGCGTCGGAGCAAGGATAAGGGCACGGGCGGTCTTGGGCCGGCGCTTGGTGCCGAGCGCGATGATCTTGGACAGGATCGGCAGCGCGAAGGCCGCGGTCTTGCCGGAGCCGGTCTGCGCGATACCGAGAATGTCGCGGCCTTCCAGCTGCGCAGGGATCGCCTCGACCTGGATCGGCTTGGGCTCGGTGAAGCCTGCAGCGATGGTCGACTTGAGCAGCGCACCCGTAATGCCGAGTTTGGCGAAGCCGTTAAGCTCCGCGTTGTTTTCAATGGTCAATATCTTCTTCTTTCATGCGACGACAATCGCCGCAAACATAGATGGCGGCAGGGCGCAACCTGCCGGCCTGAATCTTTCATGAAACGACAAGGCGGCGGACGCTCGTCCGCTCGGCTGCGCTGTCGTGCCCGCATGCCTCATGCCGCGGGTCTTTTTCGCCCGCTAACCGTTGCCGGAAATGGGAGAAATCAGACGCAACCAGTCTCCCCGTGGAGAAAGCCGTAAGCCCGGCTCAAGCGCCTATGCAGCCGCATATGGACGATCTGGCCTGAAATTGCAACCCTCCGATGCTGCATTGCAACATAGGCATGCCATTTCGACACGGGTCCACAGCTCAGTGCCGGCGCATGACCTCGTTCAGGGTGTCGAGATCGACGTAGAAGATCCTGGTGATTGCGACGAACAGCTCGTCGCCCCAATAGCCGTGCGATTTCAGGATGTTGATGGCGGTGATCATATCGACCGGCTCGATCAGACGCCTCTTCATGCTTTCCTCGACAAACTGCTCCATCGGGCTGTCCCTCTGTCCGATTGTACAGACGCAGTGAACACACACCGTAACGCTCGATCAGCGTATGAAACTTCGCTTGCGTGGAACTTGCCGGCGCTTCCATCGACGATCAGGGGACGCGGGAAAAAGCGGCGACTCACAAAGCCTTGAAAATATTAGCACGAACGAAAGCGGCGACCAGATGCGCCGTCATCGGGCCTCCGACCGCATCGAGGCGACAACGTCCAGCGCCAGCCGGCTCATGTCGCGGAAAAGCTCCTGCCGCTCGGATGCATCGGTCTCTTCGCCATTGACCATGCTGTCGACCACCGTGCAGATCGACAGCGCCTTGGCGCCGAAGCGCGCGGCAATCGTGTAAAGCGCGCTCGTTTCCATATCGACCGACAGCGCGCCATGTGCGCGCACACCGGCAAAGCGGCCGAGCGTATCGGGGTGATAGAAGACATCGTTGGAGGCGGTCTGGCCGATATGATGATCCAGGCGGAGTTCGGCAGCACGCTCTGCCGTGCGCCGCAGAAGGTCGAAATCGGCACTCGGGGCGTAGTCATAGAGGCCGAAGAGCTGACGGTTGACGTGGCTGTCAGTGCTTGCCGACTGGGAAATGACCAGACTGCGCAGCCTGACATGTTCTGCAAGCGCCCCGCATGTGCCGACGCGGATCAACGTCTTGGCGCCGTAAACGTCGAGCAGTTCGTGGGCGTAGATCGACATGGAGGGTGCACCGATGCCGGTGGTCTGGACGCTGACCGGCACCCCGCGATAGCGCCCGGTATAGCCGAGCGCACCGCGCACCTGGTTCACGCGGCGCATATCGTCCAGGAAGGTATGCGCTATCCATTCTACGCGCTGCGGATCGCCTGCCAGCAGGACCGCCTCTGCATAGTCTCCGCGTCGAGCTTCATTATGTGGCGTCGTCTGCATGCTTTACCCCGGGACGATGCGCTTTCCCCATGATGGCACTACATTAGCCACGGGGAAAGCTAACCAAACGATTGGGCAGAGCGATGCAGATGCCTGACGGCACCTGCTAACTTTCGAGCACTTCCTTGACGACAGTCGCAAGTTGCTTGAGCGAGAACGGCTTGGGCAGGAAGCCGAACTGTGCGTCTGCAGGCAGATTCTTGGCGAATGCATCCTCGGCATAGCCGGACACGAAGATGAACTTGATGTCGGGCTGGCGCTTGCGCAATTCGCCGAGCAGGGTCGGCCCATCCATCTCGGGCATCACCACGTCCGAGACAACGACGTCGATCTTGCCGCCGAGCTCCTCGAAGACCTCGAGCGCCTCGACGCCTGAAGATGCCTCATGGACGGTGTAGCCGCGCGACGTCAGCGCCCTCATCCCGCCCATGCGCACCGCGTCCTCGTCCTCGACCAGCAGAACGGTTGCCGAACCGGAGAGATCCTTGGGCTGAGCCGGCTCGGTCGCCTTGGCAGCGGTCGGTACCGGCGCATCAGCCGCCTGCTTGCCGTCCGCCTCGACCAGGACCGGTGCCGCCTTGGCGACATGGCGCGGCAGGAAGATGCGGAACACCGTTCCCTTGCCGACCTCGGAATCGCAATAGATGAAGCCGCCGGTCTGCTTGATGATGCCGTAGACCATCGACAGGCCGAGGCCCGTGCCCTTGCCCACCTCCTTGGTGGTGAAGAAAGGCTCGAAGATCTTCTTGAGCACTTCGGGCGGGATGCCGGTGCCGCTGTCTTCGACCTCGACCAGTACATAGTCGGCCGGCACCAACTCGCGATAGCCATAGGCCTTGCACTCGTCGACCGGCACATTCTTGGTGCGCACCATCAGGTCGCCGCCTTGCGGCATGGCATCGCGGGCGTTGACCGCGAGGTTGACCACGACCTGCTCGAACTGGCCGATGTCGGCGCGGATCGGCCAGAGGTCGCGGCCGTGATCGACCTTGAGCTTGATGCTGTTGCCGACCAGGCGGGCGAGCAGCGTCCTGAGGTCGGCCAGCACATCGGTCAGGTTGAGCACTTCAGGGCGCAGCGTCTGCTTGCGCGAGAACGCCAGCAACTGCCGGACCAGCGAGGCGGCGCGGTTGGCATTCTGCTTGATGTTCATGATGTCGGGGAAAGAAGGGTCCGACGGACGATGATTGGTCAGCAGCAGGTCCGACGCCATGATGATGGCGGTCAGTACGTTGTTGAAGTCGTGCGCGATGCCGCCGGCGAGCTGGCCGACGGCCTGCATCTTCTGGCTCTGGGCCATCTGGCTTTCGAGCGCCTTCTGCTCGGTGGTCTCGACCGCATAGACGATCGCCGCCTCTTCGGCTCCCTCGGCGTCGGCAACTGCATTGACGTAGAAGCGCATGTGGCGCTCCTCATTGTCGGGCAGGACAGTGTCGATCGGGGCGATGTCGGCCTGGCGCTGGTGCGCCCGTTCGAGCGCCGCTGCAAACGCCGCGCGGTCGCGCTCGTGAATGACGGTGTCGAGGCGCACGCGCCGGTCGACGGCGTCGCGATCGACCACTGTCGAAAACAGCGACAGGAACGGCGCATTGGTGCGCAGGATGCGGCCGCTCTGATCGACGCCGGCAATCGCCATCGGCGTCGAATTGAAGAAGCGGGTGAAACGCACCTCGGAGGCCCGCAGCTGGGCCGACGAATCCTCGCCCTCGGTGCGGTTCAGCACGATGGTGCGCGTCGCACCATTGACGCCCTCGCGGCTGGCCGACACGCGGTGCATGAAGCGCACAGGCAACACCGCACCCTTGACGGTCGCCAAATCGAGATCGATTACGGCGTTGCGGGTCGTGCCGGCGTCGGCTTTGACCGAACGGACCAGCGCCATGCCATCGCCGGCGACAATCTCGTCAAGGGTGATGGCGCCGGGCGTGAAGCTTGCCAGGTCGATGCCGAGCCAGTCGGCCAGCGTGGCGTTGACATAGGTGATGCGACCGTCCTGGTCGGCCGAGAAGAAACCCGCAGGCGCGTGGTCGAGATGGTCGATTGCCTGCTGCAAGTCGAGGAAGAAGCGTTCCTGCTCGGCTCTCTCAGGCGAGATATCGGCAAGTTGCCACGCATTCAGCGGCTGGCGCTGCCCCGGTACATTGAAGGCGCGCGAGCGGACGCGGTACCAGCGTGCGCCGGGAGCTGCACCGGGACGGATCGACTGGGCAAGGCGGAACTCGCCGTCACCGGCCTGACCGTCGCGCAGGCCGGAAGCAAGCTGCGAGATGGTCGCCGAAGCTTCCGGCAGGTCCGAGAGCAGGCTTTCAACGGTCTTCAGTTCAGCGGCGGCGGCAGCGCCCGTCATGTCGGCGTAGGCGCGGTTGGCATAGACGATGCGGCCCTTGGCATCGGTCACGACCAGCCCCTGCGACATTGAATCGACAAATGCCTTGGACAGGCCGTCGGCCGGCGAGCGCGGCGCGATCTGCACGAAGCCGATCGCTGTGGCAAACAGATAGCCGACACCGATCATGGCCAGCACGCCGAGCATGCCCATCAGGAACGGGTCGCCCAGGCGTTCCCGGAACAGGCCGAACAGGATCGCCGCCCCCGTCAACACCACGATGAAGATGACCAGTCGGGTGATGGCATCCGGGCGCGCTGCCTGATCTACGATCGGCATCGGATAAAAGTCGTTGCGCGTTTCCTTGGCCATTCCCTTGCGAGTCTCTCCGGCTCGTTGTCCGCAGCGGTTGAATCACATTCTTAAGACCGGGAAAAGGCCCCACGAGAAGGCGACGCAAGTTCGAGGCAAGATCAGGCGCTTAGACACGGCTCTACCTGCGAAGCTCGAATGGCAACTTGCCGTACGTACTTGCATGGAGTTAGTGTCGCCGCGGCTCGAAGACGGGGGTAGAAATGTTTGATTGGCTGGATAGCGTGGCGGGCCCCGGTTACGCGGCTGCGGTGTTGTGGACCTTCGCGGCGCTCGTGCTGCTCGTCATCGTCCTTGTCATCGTCAAGCTGATCCGCAGCCTGACATTCGGCACGTTCGTCGCCGGCGGACGCAACAGGAAAACGCGGCTCGCGGTGATGGACGCCACGGCCGTCGACAGCCACCGCCGCCTGGTTCTGGTACGCCGCGACGATGTCGAGCATCTGCTCCTCATTGGCGGACCGACCGATGTGGTGGTTGAAACCGACATCCGCATGGCTGCCCCGCGCCGCCCGGCGTTGACCGCAGCCGACAATGGTCACGAAGCAGCTCCCGCAGCACAACGTCCGGCCGCACCTTCCGCCCCGCAGACACCACGACAGCAACCACCGGCGCCTGCGCGCACACCGCAACCCGCGCCGACGCAACAGCAAGCGCCTCGACCGGCCCCGGTGCAAGCTGCACCTGCGACGCCCGTCATGCCGGCAGCAGCATCGCGGCCTGCGGTGACGCCGACCCATGTGGCTCCGGCCAGACCTGCCCCGACACCTCCGGCGCCGCAGCCGCGCCGAGACGAGATCGACGATACGCTGATGAAGGAACTCGAGGTTTCGCTCGATGACAAGCCGGCCAAGAAGGCGGCTGCGCCGGATCTGTCGCTCGACGACGAGATGGCCCGCCTGCTCGGCGAATTCGCTCCGAAGAAATAAGCAGCGCCAGCGACTGACTGAAGCACAAATGAAAAAGGCGGCCGAAGCCGCCTTTTTCCGTGCCTGCGAAGTGGTCAGTCGTCGCGATAGACCTTCTCGCGGCGCTCGTGACGTTCCTGCGCTTCGATCGACAGCGTGGCGATCGGACGGGCGTCCAAGCGCTTCAGCGAGATCGGTTCGCCGGTTTCTTCACAGTATCCGTAGGTGCCTTCGTCGATCCTCTGCAGCGCCGAGTCGATCTTGGAGATCAGCTTGCGTTGACGGTCGCGCGCCCTCAGTTCGATGGCACGGTCCGTCTCCGACGAAGCACGATCGGCGAGATCGGGATGGTTGGCGTTTTCCTGCTGCAGAATTTCGAGCGTTTCACGAGCTTCGCGCAGGATGTCATTCTTCCAGGCGATCAACTTAGCTCTGAAGTACGATTTTTGCCGCTCATTCATGAACGGCTCCTCCTCGGAGGGCACGTAGCCAAGTACAACGGTATCGTTCATTAGACTCACCCGACAACCCCGTTTTGGCGCCTATATATTCGCGGGCCAACCCTCACACAAGCGTATTCAGCGAAAAGTTCACACATGCGCGGACACCCAATGATTCGCAGTGGCAGACCTGCAACTCTCTTCCCAAGAAACGCTTTCACGCACCGTCCGGTTGCAAGGCGACAGGGGCTTGGTTACATGCTGAACTGAAACTATGCGCAGGCTCGTCGGGGGCTTGAGCTTCCGGGAGCGAGATTTGAGCAGGCTTCTTCTACTCAGACACGCCAAAGCAGGTTGGGCCCTCCCCGGGATGCGCGATTTCGACCGGCCGCTCGATGCGACCGGAGCGGCCGATGCCGAAGCCACCGGAGCCGCGATGCGGGCATCCGGCTACGTTCCCGAACTGACGCTCTGCTCGAATGCCAGGCGCGCCCGCGAAACGCTGGAAGGCATCGCCGGCAGCGCCGATACCGGCCGAGTGATCTTCACCGACGATCTCTACAGTTCTGATGCCGCCGGCTATCTCGACAAGATCCGCGAGAATGGCCGCCACAGCTCGATCCTCGTCATCGGCCACAATCCTATGATGGAGGACCTGGCGATGGCCGTCACCGGCGACGGCGAGGAACAGGCGCTGCATACGCTGCACACCGGCTTTCCAACTGCAGGACTGGCCGTGATCCGTTTCGAACAGGAGCTGTCGGCGGCAGAGCTCGGAAAAGGTTACCTGGAAGCGTTCCTGACCCCTGCCGATCTTTGAGGCCGCCAGCCATTTCAAAGCCCCGTCACGACACCTATATGCAGCCGGACCTTCAGGGGACGGACCTTCAGGGGAATGACGATTGGCGTCTCTGACCACCTTTACCGACGAGGCGCGCATTGCCCTCGACACGCTTTCCGGCCGCGCGACGGGGATGTTTTCGCCGTCGCTCAGACTTGGCGTCACCGGCCTTTCGCGTGCCGGCAAGACCGTCTTCATCACCGCCTTCGTCCACAATCTGATCCATGGCGGCCGCCTGCCACTGTTCGAAGCGCAGAAATCGGGACGCATTTCGCGTGCCTTGCTCGAAGAGCAGCCCGATGACGCGGTACCGCGCTTCCAGTACGAGGATCATGTCGCGGCCCTCGTCGACAAACGCGTCTGGCCTGACTCGACGCACGCCATCTCCGAGCTCCGCCTGACCGTGGAATTCGAGTCAGCTTCAGGCTGGAACCGCATGTTTTCAGCCGGAAAACTGTCGATCGACATCATCGACTATCCCGGCGAGTGGCTGCTCGACCTGCCCCTGCTCGGCAAGAGCTATGCAGATTTCTCACGTGAGGCTTTCGAACTGGCCCGCCTGCCCGTCCGCTCGGATCTGTCGGAGGCCTGGCGGGCGCTTTCGGCAACGGTGAAGCCGGAAGCAGCCGCAGATGAGATGACGGCGCGCGGCCTTGCAGAGAGCTTCGCCGCCTATCTCAAGGCCTGCAAGGACGACGAGCGGGCGCTGTCGACGTTGCCGCCCGGGCGCTTCCTGATGCCCGGCGACCTCGACGGCTCACCGGCCCTGACCTTTGCGCCGCTGCCCGACCTTGGCGAGACCAGGGCAAAACCGGGTTCGCTGCATGCAATGATGGAGCGCCGCTACGAGGCTTACAAGACGCATGTGGTCAAGCCATTCTTCCGCGAACACATAGCACGCCTCGACCGCCAGATCGTGCTGATCGACGCGCTACAGGCGCTCAACGCCGGCCCCGGTGCACTTGCCGACCTCGAGCGCGCGGTGACCGAGATTCTTGCCTGTTTCCGCCCGGGTCGCGGCAACATCCTGACCGACCTGTTCTCCCGGCGCATCGACCGCATCCTGGTTGCAGCGACAAAGGCAGATCACCTGCACCACGAAAGCCACGACCGGCTGCAGTCGATCGTCCGGCGACTGACCGACCGCGCCATCGCCCGCGCCAATCTCTCCGGCGCCGAGGTCGACGTGCTGGCGCTTGCCGCCGTGCGCGCCACCCGCGAAGGCACGGTCAAGCAGGGCCGCGAGACGCTGCCGGTCATTATAGGCACGCCGATCGAGGGCGAGCGCATCGGCAAAGAACGTTTCGACGGAAACGCCGAAACCGCCATATTTCCCGGTGACTTGCCGGAAAAGGCAGATGTCGTTTTCCAGGATTTCGGCACCAATCACCGGCAGGACGCCAACGACCCGACGATCCGCTTCGTGCGTTTCCGCCCGCCCCGCCTCGAGCGCACCGCTGAAGGCGTGACGCTGTCGTTGCCGCATATCCGGCTCGACCGCGCGCTGCAGTTCCTGATCGGAGATCATCTCGCATGAGCCGAAAGCCCGCAGCATTCCGTCTTGAGCCCGACGTTGCCGCAAACGCACCGACGCAGCCCGAGGCGCCCGACCGTCCCGAACGCAGGCCCCGCGCGTTGGCCGTCGAGGCGGCAGTGGTCACGCCAGCCGAGATCGACGTCTTTGGCGAGGCAGACCTGGCGTCGGCGGCACCGCCGCCCGCCACGGCGCCGAAGCGAAAATCGTGGCTCGGCACTGTCTTCCTGGGTGCCGCGGGCATACTCGTCTCGCTCGGTATCGGCCTGTGGACCGATCGCCTGATCCGCGACCTGTTCAGCCGTGCCGACTGGCTCGGCTGGCTTGCGACAGGAGCGGCCGCTGTGGCGCTTCTTGCCCTGATTGTCATTCTTTGCCGCGAACTCTTCGCCCTGGTCAGGCTCGCCTCGGTCGAGCGACTGCGCAGTCGCGCAACCGACGCCGTCGAACGCAACGACCCGCGCGAGGCGCGCGCCGTCGTCGACGAACTGGCGAAGTTCGTTGCCGCCCGCCCCGAAACCGCGGCTGGCCGCCGGATGCTCGACGCGCAGCGCCACGAGGTGATCGACGGCGCCGATCTGGTCAGGCTGGCCGAGACCGAAATCCTGACGCCGCTCGACGCGCAGGCCAAGATTCTCATCCTCGACGCCGCCAAGCGCGTGTCGCTGGTGACGGCGGTCAGCCCGCGCGCGCTGGTCGACATCGCCTATGTCGTGTTCGAGGCTGGCCGCCTCATCCGCAGACTTGCCGAACTCTATGGTGGGCGTCCCGGCACGCTCGGCTTCTTCAGGCTGGCCCGCAGCGCGCTGGCGCACCTTGCCGTCACAGGCTCGATTGCCGTCGGCGACAGCTTTGTCCAACAGATCGTCGGTCATGGGCTGGCTGCCAAGCTGTCGGCAAAGCTCGGCGAAGGCGTGGTCAACGGCATGATGACAGCGCGCATCGGCATTGCAGCGATGGAGACGGCGCGGCCCCTGCCCTTTGATGCCGTCAAGCGGCCGGGCATGGGTGATTTCCTCTCGGCGCTCACCACTTTTGCGACCAAGGACAAGGCCGCCGACAAGGCCAAATAGACGAAGCATTAACCATTTTTCGCCATGGTCCCTGTAACAAATCGTTCCAGTTTCCTGTTGCCGGGTGTGCCTATGAAGCGCTTGTTCCTGTCCGCCGTCTTGCCCGTCATGGCGATTTCGCTGTCGGGCGCGGCGCACGCCGAAGCCGTCAAGTCGCCTGAACGCGACAAGAAGTTCTTCAAGTCGGTAGAAGGTGCCTGGACCGGCCCCGGCGAGATCGTTGCCGGCAAATACAAGGGCACCAAGTTCAACTGCAATTTCACCGGCTCAACGCCTGATGGCAAGGTCGGCATGTCGCTCGACGGCGGCTGCCGCGTGGGCGTCTTTACCCAAAAGATGTCGGCGACCATCGAACAGGCCGGTCGCGCCGGCTATCGCGGCACGTTCCTCGACGGCTCCGAAGGCAAGGGCCTCGACATCGTCTCAGGCAATGTGGTCGACGGCCGCAAGGTCATCCTGTCGATCAACCGCAACCAGTTGAACGGCGTCATGCAGGCGCGCGTGCCGGATGAGAACTCGATGCACGTCACCATTTCGGTGCGTGTCGACAAACAGCTGGTGCCGGTCATCGGCATGAAGCTCATGCGTGTCGACGACACCGCGGTCGGCGCCATCGCCAAGAACTGAATTTTCTTCGCCCAAACAAAAAGGGCGGCGCCCCAGGCGCCGCCCTTTTCCGATTCTCGCCGCAAGAATCAGCCCTTGATGGCAGTCAGCAGCTCGTCATAAGCCTTGCAGGCATCCGCCGAGGTGGTCGCGCCGGTGTACTTGGAAGCAACTTCCTGAACCTTGGCTGCCAGTTCGGCTGCCTTGGTCGGGTCCTTGGTCACGGCTTCCTGCACGGCAGTCGCAACTTCCTGGCTCTTCTTGGTCAGGGTTTCGGCCGTGCATTCCGGCGCCTTGGAACAGGCCGACAAGCCCAGTGCGGCAACGCCGAGCACGGCAAACACTACGTTCTTCATCGAAAAGTCCTCTCCTCGTAGCCGGCGACGTGCCGGCGGCAGTTCAGCCCCACGCTGGCCGGAACCAAGTCCGCCTTAGCGTCATGGCCTGTCACACGCAATGGTGGGTTGTGGGGCCAATGACACGAGGGCTAGACAAAGCGCCGATTCAGCCATGTCGTCATTCGACGGCCGAATGGACTGTTCGCGAAGCTCCGAAGCACCTATCTTTGCCTATCCCCTGCGGCCGGCACCGCACAATCACGAGAGACACGGAAACACGCATGGCAGCTGAGGCATCGGGCGGCGAACTGGTTCAGGTGGTGGCGCTGCTTGCGGCCGGCGTCATCGCCGTTCCCATTTTCAAGCGGCTCGGGCTCGGGTCCATTCTCGGCTATCTGTCCGCAGGCGTCATCATTGGCCCGTTCGGGATCGGCGTTTTTTCCGAAGCCGCAACCATCCTGCATGTCGCCGAGCTCGGCGTGGTGATGTTCCTGTTCATCATCGGCCTTGAAATGCAGCCGTCGCGACTGTGGGGACTGAGGCGCGAGATCTTCGGCCTCGGTGCGCTGCAGGTCGGCCTTTGCGCGGTGTTGCTGACCGCCGTCGGACTGGCCACCGGCTTTTCCGTATCGCAATCCTTCGTCGCAGGTGCGGGCTTCGTGCTGACATCGACGGCGATCGTCATGCAACTGCTCGAAGAACGCGGCGAACTCGGTACGCCCAAGGGTCAGCGCATGGTGTCGATCCTGCTGCTTGAGGACCTTGCCATCGTTCCGCTGCTGGCGCTCGTTGCCTTCCTCGCACCAGTCGCTGCATCAGACCACGGCACCGGCTGGGCCGAGCGCTTTACCGAGATCGGCATCGGCGTCGGCGCAATCGTCGGCCTGGTCTTCGCCGGGCGCTACCTGCTCAACCCGCTGTTCCGCATCCTTGCCGAATCGCGGGCACGCGAGGTGATGACGGCAGCTGCCCTGCTCGTCGTTCTGGGGTCGGCACTGGCGATGCAGCTCAGCGGCCTGTCGATGGCCATGGGGGCGTTCCTGGCCGGCGTGCTCCTGTCCGAATCGACTTTCCGCCACCAGCTCGAAGCCGACGTGGAACCCTTTCGCGGCATCCTGCTCGGCATGTTCTTCATCGCCGTCGGCATGTCGCTCGACCTTGGTGTGGTTGCCGCCAACTGGCAGATGATCGCCGCCTATGTCGTCGTCTACATGCTCATGAAGGGGCTCGGCATCTATGTCGTCGCGCGCTTCCTGCGTTCCGGCCATCGCGAGGCGCTGGAGCGCGCCGTCGTCATGGCGCAGGGTGGCGAGTTCGCCTTCGTGCTCTATTCCTCGGCGCTTGCGGTCGGCATCATCGACGGCGAGGCCAACGCCATCCTGACGGCCATCATCATCATCTCGATGGTCCTGACGCCGCTGGCGATCGCGGTGCTGCGCCGCATCACGCCTCCGGTCGAACAGTCGCTGGAAGGCGTGGACGTTGCCGCCGAACTCAGCGGCACGGTGCTGATCATCGGCTTCGGTCGTTTCGGCCAGATCGTCAGCCAGCCGCTGCTGTTGCGCGGAATCGACGTCTCGATCATCGACAACGACGTCGAAATGATCCAGGCGGCCGGCGATTTCGGCTTCAAGATCTATTATGGCGACGGCACCCGGCTGGACATCCTCCATGCCGCCGGCGCAGGCCGGGCGCGCGCCGTGCTCATCTGCGTCGACAAGGAAGAGGTCGCCGTGCGCATCGCCGAGCAGATGCGAGCCGAGTTCCCGCTGGTGCCGGTGCTGGCGCGCGCCTATGACCGCGGCACCGCGATCCAGCTGATCCGCGCCGGTGTCGACTATCAGCTGCGCGAGACCTTCGAATCGGCGCTGATGTTTGGCGGCGCCACATTGCAGCGGCTTGGAGAGGATCCCGATGACGTCTCCGAAGTGATCGAGGAGGTGCGTGTCCGCGATGCCGCCCGCCTCGACCTGCAGATCGCCGGTGACATCCAGTCAGGAGGCAACTACCTGCAGGGCAACATACCGGAGCCGGTGCCGACACCATTGACGCAGCCGCGCCGCAGCGCCAAGGCGCTGAACGAGGAAGCGGCGGACGCGCTCAGCAAGAAAACCGGCGAGAAGGCGGAGAGGATCTGACAATGACACAAGTGGACAGGAAACGGGCGAACGAGGTTGTCGCATTCTGGCGCGAGGCAGGCCTCGAAAGATGGTTCGGCAAGGACGACATCTTCGACAGCCATTTCCGCGAACACCTGGGCGACCTGCATATGGCGGCGGCAAAGCGGCAGTGCGACCACTGGGCAAACGACGCCGAAGGCGCGCTGGCCCTGATGATCCTGCTCGACCAGTTCCCGCGCAACTGTTTCCGCGGCTCTGGCCATATGTACGCCACCGATCCGTTGGCCCGGCATTTCGCCCGCCAGGCCATCGCCGATGGCCATGACATGGCCACGGACGCGCCGATCCGGGTGTTTTTCTACCTGCCTTTCACCCATTCGGAGACGCTGGCCGACCACGACATCCCACTCGAACGCTCGACCGTTCTCGGCGGCGACTTCGCCAAGCACGCCATCGGCCACCGCGATATCGTTGCCCGCTTCGGCCGGTTCCCGCACCGCAACTTCCTGCTCGGACGCGAATCGACACCGCAGGAAATCGCGTTCCTGGAAAGCGGCGGCTTCTCAGGCTAGCCGGGCTTAGAGTTCCAGCCGCATCAACGGACGGCCTGGTTTGCGCTCGGCCGCCCTGATGAAGCCAGCCTTCTCGAACACCCTGCTCGAGCCGACATAAAGGCCGACGGAACGCGAATCCTTGGACTTGTCCATGGGGCACGCTTCCAGCACCTTCGCACCGGAACTGCGCGCAAACGCGATGCCGGCATCGACAAGCTGGTGGGTCAGACCCTGGCCTCGCACCTTGTTGCGAATGAAGAAGCACGAGATCGCCCACACGGCGGCATCCTTGGCATCTTCGGGCGAAAGCGGAGCGGACGCCCTGCCGGAATTGTTGAACTCGGGCACGTCGGCGCGCGGACCGACCTGCATCCAGCCAACGACCTGGCCACCGTCGAAAGCGAGCAGGCCAGGCGGTGGGCCAGCCTCGATGCGCGCCTTGATGTGATCCTTGTTGCGCTCGCGCGTGCTCTCGCGGCGCGCGGCCGGCGGCAGCCGGAAATAGGTGCACCAGCAGCCGTAGCACGCGCCCTGCTTGCCAAACAGGTCCTCGAAATGTGGCCACATGTCAGGGGTCAGCGGCGAGATGGCATCAGTCATGGCATAACTCCCTCGCCCCGCCTTGTCGCCGCAGGTCGGCTGGCATAAAATCCAATTTGTTCTCTTTATGTTCGCAGCGATGGCGATGCCTGTCAACGACCCCAGCCACGGTTTTTGCCGCGACTGCCTGAGCCTTCAGCGCGGCTCGGGACTGCGTTGCCATGCGTGCGGCAGTCCGCGCCTGCTGCGCCATCCCGAGCTGTACCGGCTGCAAATCGCCCATATCGACTGCGATGCCTTTTATGCGGCGGTGGAAAAACGCGACAATCCCGCGCTCAAGGACAAGCCGGTCATCATCGGCGGCGGCAAGCGTGGCGTTGTGTCCACGGCCTGCTACATCGCCCGCATCCACGGGGTGCGCTCGGCGATGCCGATGTTCAAGGCATTGGAGGCGTGCCCCGAGGCGGTCGTAATCACGCCTGACATGGAAAAATATGTTCGCGTAGGCCGCGAAGTCCGAGCGATGATGCAGGCGCTGACGCCAATGGTCGAACCGCTGTCGATCGACGAGGCCTTCCTCGACCTCGCCGGCACCGAGCAGCTGCACGGCCTGCCGCCGGCGCTGGTGCTGGCGCGCTTCACCGCCGCGGTGGAAAAGGAAATCGGCATCACAGTCTCGGCCGGGCTCTCCTACTGTAAGTTCCTCGCCAAGATCGCCTCGGATTTCCGCAAGCCGCGCGGCTTTGCCGTCATCGGCGAAGCCGAGGCGCCTGCTTTCCTTGCTCAGCAGCCGGTGACGATGATCTGGGGCGTCGGCAAGGCATTTGCGGCGACGCTGGAACGCGACGGCATCCGCAGCATCGGCCAGCTCCAACGCATGGAGCTCAACGAGCTGATGCGGCGCTACGGCACGATGGGCAGCAGGCTCTATCACCTGTCGCGCGGCCAGGACGACCGCAAGGTGTCGCCCGATCAGGAAGCCAAGAGCGTGTCGGCGGAAACGACCTTCGACACGGATCTCGCCTCGTCGGACGAGCTGGTGCCGGTGCTGCGGGCATTGTCCGAAAAAGTCTCGGCGCGGCTGAAGAAGGCGGGCATTGCCGGCCGCACCGTGGTGCTGAAGCTCAAATCGCAGGACTTCAAGCTGCGCACCCGCAACCGCCAGCTTGCCGACCCGACCAAGCTTGCCGACCGCATCTTCCAGACCGGGCTGCAACTGCTGGAAAAGGAAACCGACGGCACCAAATATCGCCTGCTCGGCATCGGCGTCAGCGATCTCTCGGACGACCAGCGCGCCGATCCGCCCGATCTCGTCGACCTTCAATCTCGCAAGCGCGCCCTGGCCGAAGGCGCCATCGACGCGCTACGCGACAAGTTCGGTCGCAAGGCGGTCGAGACGGGCTATACCTTCGGCAAGGGCCGCAACGCGCACCCGCCGGAACCGCTTGACGATTGAGCCAGGCAGTTTGACCTAGGCGGCCTTCTGGACCGAAGACACGGTGCCCACATTGTCGACCACGCAGACATAGCGCTGGCCCGAGGCGTTTACCTCCACCTGATAGCGGTTGGCGTCGAGTTGCGACGAGCCGATCGGCAACGCCTTGTCGGCGGCGATGCCGGCGGACTGCGCTGCGGCGCTGGCGCAGATCAGCTGCAGGTCGGCGGGCGCGGTCTGGACCGTGGTGCGGGCCATATCCTGCGGCTCGGGTGCGGTGGAACTGCATCCGCTTGAAATGACAGCGGCAAACAGGCCTGCAGTGGCAGCAATGATCGTTCGCATTTCATCCCCTCGTCGAATGCGCCTGACTGTCAAAACGGCCCCGCCTACACTCCCTTGTAGAGGGCAGCACCCTGCATCAGCACCACGACCTTTGCTCCCACCTGGACCTGGGCGTGCAGGTCGACGATGTCGTCGTTGTTCATGCGAATGCAGCCCGAGGACACATCGAGGCCTATGGTCCATGGCTCCGGCGTGCCGTGGATGCGATAGATCGTGTCCTGGTCGCCCTGGTAGAGATAGAGCGCCCGTGCGCCCAGCGGATTGTCGGGCCCCCCGGGCATGCCGCCGGCAAATTTCACCGCGTTGGGATCGCGCGCCACCATCTCGGCCGGCGGCGTCCAGGTCGGCCATTCGGCGGTACGGCCGACGCGCACGATGCCCGCCCAGCCAAAACCTTCGCGGCCGACGCCGATGCCGTAGCGCACCGCCTTCAGGCCGGGCAGTACCAGATAGAGAAAATGCTGGTTGCCGTCGATGATGATGGTTCCTGGTTTTTCAGCCGTGCGGAAGGTAACGATCTGCCGGCGAAAGGCCTCGGGAACCTGGCCATGGGCCGCGTAATACTGGCGGGCCTTCTTGCGGTCGTAGTTGACCCATTTGTGCGTCTTGGGGTCGAAGACCTGCGTGGCAGAGCCTACCTGGGCCAGGGCCGCGCCAAGCCCCAGGGCAGTCGCGGCAAAGAACACCCAGGCAAGCCGTGTCCGGCGACGCTTGGTCACGCCACGTCCGATGTCTGCGTTCGAACCGGACCTCATTGAAGCCATCCCTTCACGCGATCCTTGTGCTCGGCCACCCATTTCAGCGCATATCTTGCCGGATCCTGCTGCTCGACCTCGATGGCGTAGCTCATTGCCGTGATCTCCTCGGGCCTGAGATCCATCTTGTCGAGGAAGCTGGCAGCTGCCGGCAGGCGCTTCGAGAGCGAGCTGGCATAGGCGAGACTGAAACTCGAAGGCTTCCACGCCACCGGCGCATCGGATTTGGAAAGCCACATCGGATCATCGGCCTGAAGCACGACGTTCCATTTGGCCGGATCGTAGGGGGGCTCGCTCAGCTGCTTGATGTCGTGAAGCTCGAAGACGTGGTGCGGGCTGTAGCAGTAGAAGGCAATCGGCCTGTCAGTCGCCACGGCCGCGTCGATGCCCGACATGGCGACCTCCTCCGGCATCTCGAGCAGCGTCATCGTGTCGGCATAACCATAACTCTTGGCCCTGATGCGCTCGACATCGGTCGACAGCCAGCCACGGGCGCCGATCCACATCTCGCCCTTGCCGTCGCCGTCCGTGTCGAACAGCTTTGCCTTTTCCGGATCCTTCAGATCGGCGACGTCGCGAACGCCTTGGTCATAGGCCTTTTGCGTGACGCACAGACCTTGGGTGGCAGCGACATCGTGCTTGCTCAGATGCACGGTGCCTCGTTCGTCGACATATTTCTTCACCAGGGGATCGAAGTTCGGCCGCCAAACCTCTGGATAGACGTCGATTCCGCCGCCATCCAGCCCGGTGAACGCAATCAGCGTCCCCATTTCCTGGACATCGACCTTGATCTTGAGCGCATCTTCGAGCGCGGTCTTGATGATGTTGGCGGTGGCCTGCCCCGAAGGCCAGCTCGGCATCGCCACCACCATGTCGGCAGCATGGGCGGAAGCACTCCCGACACCAAGCAAAGCCGCAACGCAGATACCACGCAACAGGGTCTTCATCTTGACCGTCAGCCTCGTTTCCGCTGTCCGGCAGGATTTATTCATAAGATGATTAAGTCAAGCGGCGTTGTGTTGCTGATGCCGGCTATAATCTTACGAAACAATCAGGCCGGTTGCGCTTCGATGACATCGATACGACCGGCCGGCACCACCCTGGCGAGGCTGAATCCTGCGGCTTGAAACAGTCGCGCAAACTCGTCTTCGGTCCGTTCCTGACCGCCTGGAACGGCCAGCATGTTGAGGTCGGCGAACTTGGCGCGCGCGCCTTCGTTTGGCGGCGCCAACACCGCTTCCAGCACAACCAGCTTGCCGCCCGGCTTGATGGCCCTGCGGCAGCTTTTGAGGACGGCGATCGAGCGCTCGTCATCCCAGTCGTGCAAGATCCATTTCAGCACATGCGCATCAGCGCCTTCGGGAACCGACACGAAGAAGTTGCCGCCAACCGACGTGCAGCGATCGGCCACCGATGCCGAACGAAGCAAGGGCCCCGCCCCCTCCACGACTTGCGGCTGGTCGAACAGAATGCCCCGTTGCGACGGATTCTGCGCCAAGATCGCCGCGAGAAGCGCACCCTGGCCGCCGCCGACATCCATGACGAGCTCGAAGCCGCCGAAGTCGTAGGCCGTAAGCACGGCGGCAGCCAGCGCGGGCACGAAGGACGACATCGCCCGATCGAAGATCACGGACTCCTCGGGATGGTCGATGCGGTATTGCCAGACGCCTGTTCCGTGCGCATGGGCGAATGCATTCTCGCCGGTACGCACGCTGTGCAGCAATTCGCCCCACGCGTCGCGATAATAGGCGCGACCGACCATCCGCGCCCATGGGGCGACGGAATGTTCCGCGTCGGAGCGCAGGCCCTAGCCGAGAGGCGTCAACGAGAACTGGCGTGCTGCGCCTTCATGCAGCACGCCGACGGCGGCAAGCGCCCGCAGGAGCCGGTAGAGCGATTGCGGGTGGGCGTCGGTCGCGGCGGCGAGTTCGTCGCTCGAGCGCGGTCCTTTTGTGAGGTGGTCGGCGACGCCAAGCATTGCGGCGACACTGATCGCCTGGGACAGCTGGTACCCGTTCACCATCTGCATGAGGTCTGCTGCGGCGGCCTTCTCGTCCATGACGACGCCCTCTCACTGGCTGGCCAGGCAAGTTGCCAAAATACCAGCAGCTGTTGGCTGCCGCAACGAAGCGTGGATTTTGGTAGCTGAAGAAAATTCCGGCCGCAGTGTCGATTCTGCGGCCTTCTGCTCGTCGTGTTGGCAGAGTAGGCTCAGACAATGGTGTCCGGCCTCAAGTTTCGGGAGCGAAATCAATGCGTTTCATGTTCGTGGTCAAGGCCAGCAAGGACTCCGAGGCCGGCGTGATGCCGCCGGCGGAAATGATCTCCGCCATGGCCGATTATCATGGAGAATTGGCCAAGGCCGGCGTGCTGCTCGACGGCAGCGGCCTGCAGCCGAGCTCCAAGGGATGGCGGATCACTTGGGCCGGCGGCAAGAAGACAATCACCGACGGGCCTTTCACGGAGACCAAGGAGCTGATCGCAGGCTACACCATCATCCAGGTGAAGACCCGCGAGGAAGCGATGGAATGGGCGAACCGCTTCCCCAACCCGCAGATCGAGAACGGGCAGATCGAAGTGCGCCAGATGTTCGACCTCGAGGATTTCGAACCCAGCGAAGGCATCGACCGTTTCCGCGACATGGGCATCGCCCAAGACAAGAAGTAGATGGCTGCAAACGACCGCCATTCGTCCGCGCCGATGCCGCCCCAAGACGCGGAAGCCGAAGACAGCGTTGCCAGAAGCCGCGCGACGCACCGAACCATCGAAACCGTCTTCCGCATGGAGCGAGCACGGATCGTTGCGGCGCTTGCCCGCTTCACGCGCAGTGTCGACCTGGCCGAGGAATTCGCCCAGGACGCGCTGATCGCTGCGCTGCGCAACTGGCCAGAGGCAGGCATTCCGGACAAGCCGGGCGCGTGGCTGATCGCTTCAGCCAAGCGGCGAGCCATCGACCATTTCCGCCGGACCAAGATGGCTGAAGGCAAGCTCGCCCTGCTCGGTATCGATGCCGAGGCGGAGGCGGCTGTCGAGCCGCCTGAGAGTGACGACCTGGGCGACGAGCTGCTCGGGCTGATGTTCGTGTCCTGCCACCCGGTGCTTTCGACCGAAGCGCGGGTGGCCTTGACCTTGCGGCTGGTCGGCGGCCTGAGCACGGAAGAAATCGCCCGCGCCTATCTTGTCTCCGAAACCGCCATGGCGCAGCGCATCGTCCGCGCCAAGCGCACCCTGTCGGACGCCGGCGTGCCGTTCGAAATGCCTGGCGACCCTGATCGCGGCGAGCGCCTGGGCTCTGTTCTGGAGGTGCTCTATCTGGTCTTTAACGAGGGGTACTCCGCCACCAAGGGCGACGACTGGATGCGGCCGCAACTGTGCCAGGAGGCGATGCGGCTCGGGCGCATGCTTGCCGGGCTCGCGCCCGACGAGCCCGAGGTCCACGGCCTGATCGCGCTGATGGAAATCCAGGCGTCACGACTGCCGGCGCGCAGCGACGCCGACGGGCGGCCGGTCCTGCTGCTCGATCAGAACCGCGCGCGCTGGGACCATCTGCTGATCAATCGCGGTCTCTCAGCCCTTGCCAGAGCACAAGCCCTGCCCCGTCAGGGTCCGTATACACTTCAGGCGGCCATTGCCGCCTGCCATGCCCGGGCGCATACGGCCGAAGAGACCGACTGGCCGCGTATCGCCGCTCTCTATGCCGCACTGGCCGAGCTTGCGCCATCGCCCGTCATCGAGCTGAACCGGGCCATGGCGCTATCGATGGCATTCGGGCCGGCCGCCGGCCTGGAACTTGCCGACCAGCTTGCCCACGAACCCGCATTGCGCAACTACCACCTGCTGCCGAGCGTGCGGGCCGACCTGCTGATGAAGCTCGGCCGCTTCCGGGAAGCACTCGACGAGTTCGAACGGGCGGCGGCGCTGACCCAGAACGAACGCGAGCGAACCATGCTCATGGAGCGCGCGCGGGCCTGTCGCGATGAGCTTGCCCGCAAGGACGGCAAAGGCCGCGGATCAGCAGTTCAACAGTCCTAGACCAGCTCGACCTCGACCACACCGGGTACGGCGCGCATGGCCGACGCAATCGACGGGGTGATGCGGTAGCGTTCGCGCAGCTCGATCTCGATTTCGCCCTGCGCCTCGCCCTTGAGCACGATGAAGCTGACCTCGCCTTCGCCACGCGTCGTCAGGTGGTTGGACAGCGTGTTGAGCGGGGCCGCATCACGCACAAAGATGCGCAGGGTCTTCTGGACCCGGCTTGCCTCGTCCTCCAGCGATTGCACCGTCTGGATGCGCAGGCTGACGCCCTCCGGCCGGTCTTCGGCAGCCACCGTGATGACCACCGATTTGCCGGGCTCGCAGAAGTCGCGGTACTGCGCCAGCGTCTCGGAGAACATAACGGCCTCATACTGGCCTGACACGTCCGAGAACTGGACGATGCCCATCTTGTTGCCGGTCTTGGTCTTGCGCTCCTGCTTGGTGGTGACGGTGCCCGCCAGTCGCCCGGCGGTGGCCCCACGTTTCACCGCCGCTGCAAAGTCCCCCCAGTTCTGGACGCGCATCTTTTCGAGCGCCGACTTGTATTCGTCGAGCGGATGGGCGGAGAGATAGAAGCCGACCACCTGGAACTCGCGGTGCAGCCTGTCGGCTGCCAGCCAGGCGTCGGTCTGTGGCAGGTGCAGCACCGGCGCCTGGCCGGAGAAGGCGCTGCCGAAGATGTCGGACTGGCCGAGCGTTGCATTTTCATGGGCCAGCGATGCCAGGCCCATCATGCGCTCGATGCCGGCCATCATGGCGGCACGCTCGTGACCGAAGCAATCGAGCGCGCCGGCCATGATCAGGCTTTCGAAGACGCGCTTGCCCACCACCTTCGGATCGATGCGCTCGCAGAAATCGGCGAGGCTCGCGAAGGGCTTTTCCGCGCGCTTGGCGACGATGTGATGGACGGCCGCTTCGCCCACGCCCTTGATGGCGGCGAGCGAGTAGAAGATCTTCTTTTCGCCGACCTCGAAATCACGATAGCTGGTCATGACCGACGGCGGCACGACCTCGATGCCAAGGCGCATCGCGTCCTGGCGGAAGTCGTTCAGCTTGTCGGTGTTGGACATATCGTAGGTCATCGACCCGGCGAGGAACTCGACCGGGTAATGCGCCTTGAGATAGGCCGTCTGGTAGGAAACGATGGCGTAGGCGGCTGCGTGCGACTTGTTGAAGCCGTAGTCGGCGAACTTTGCCAGCAGGTCGAAAATGAAATTGGCCTGCGGCTTGGAGACGCCGCCTTCCATCGCGCCGGTGACAAAGCGCTCGCGCTGCTTGTCCATTTCGGCGCGGATCTTCTTACCCATGGCGCGGCGCAGAAGGTCGGCTTCGCCGAGCGAATAGCCCGACAGAACCTGGGCGATCTGCATGACTTGCTCCTGGTAGACGATAACCCCTTGGGTCTCCTTCACCAGGTAGTCGATCTTCGGATGGATCGACTCGATCTCCTCCTCGCCGTGCTTGCGGGCATTGTAGGTCGGGATATTTTCCATCGGGCCCGGGCGGTAGAGCGCCACAAGCGCGATGATGTCCTCGATGCGATCGGGCTTCATGCCGATCAGCGCCTTGCGCATGCCGGCACTTTCAACCTGGAAGATGCCGACCGTCTCGCCGCGCGACAGCATTGCGTAAGTCTCGGGGTCGTCGAGGGGGATCAACGCAAGGTCGATATCGACGCCGCGGCGGCTGATGAACTGCACCGCTTTCTGCAGCACCGTCAGCGTCTTCAGGCCGAGGAAGTCGAACTTCACCAGGCCGGCCTGTTCGACATATTTCATGTTGAACTGGGTAACCGGCATGTCCGAGCGCGGATCTCGGTACATCGGCACCAGCTCGGACAGCGGACGGTCGCCGATGACAATGCCGGCGGCATGGGTCGAGGCGTGGCGGTACAGGCCCTCCAGCTTCTGGGCCATTTCGAGCAGCGTCTGCACGATCGGCTCGCGCTCGGCCTCCTCGGCAAAGCGCGGCTCGCCCTCGATCGCCTGGGCCAGCGTCACCGGGTTGGCCGGATTCTGCGGCACCATCTTGGTGAGCTTGTCGACCTGGCCGTAGGGCATCTGCAGCACGCGGCCGACGTCGCGCAGCACCGCGCGCGCCTGCAGCGTTCCGAAGGTAATGATCTGTCCGACCTGGTCGCGACCGTACTTGTCCACCACATAGCGGATCACCTCTTCGCGGCGGTCCTGGCAGAAGTCGATGTCGAAGTCGGGCATCGAGACGCGGTCGGGGTTGAGGAAGCGCTCGAACAGCAGCGAGAAACGCAGCGGGTCGACGTCGGTGATGGTCAGCGCATAGGCAACCAGCGAACCTGCGCCCGAACCACGACCGGGTCCGACGGGGATGCCCTGCAGCTTGCCCCATTTGATGAAGTCGGCAACGATCAGGAAGTAGCCTGGGAACTTCATCCGCTGGATGATGCCGATCTCGAACTCGAGACGTTCCCGATACTGCTCTTCGGTAAAGCCCGGATAGATGCCGCGCGTCGCGATGCGCTCGGCCAGGCCTTCGCGAGCCTGGCGGGCAAGCTCGTCGCCCTCGGCGCGCTCGGCAGCTTCTGCGTCGGCAACTTCGGCGCCGGCGAAACGCGGCAGGATCGGCTTGCGGTTCTTGGGATAATAGGAGCAGCGCCGGGCGATCTCGACCGTGTTGTCAATCGCTTCGGGCAGATCGGCAAAAATCTCTGCCATCTCCTTCTGAGACTTGAGGAAATTGTCCGGAGTCAGGCGCCGGCGATTGTCCTCTGCGACCACCGATCCCTCGGCGATCGCGATCAGCGCGTCATGCGCCTCGAAGTCCGCGCGGGACGGAAAGAAAGCCTCGTTGGTGGCGACCAGCGGCAAGTGGTGGCGATAGGCAAGATCGATGGTGGCCGCCTCGATGAGACGGTCGTAACCAGCGAGGCGCTCGATCTCGACATAGAGCCGGTCGCCGTAGATCTCCCGCAGCCCGAGCAGCCGGCTTTCGGCCTGAGCCTGATGATCATTTTTGATGGCTGTGCCGATCGGCCCGCGCGGCCCACCGGTAAGACAGATGATGCCATCCGACAGCGCACTCAGCCATTCGAGCTTGGCGTGAATGGGCTCGCCGTTCGGCGTCGACAGATACATGCGGCTGATGATGCGGACGAGGTTGGCATAGCCGTCTTCCGTCGCTGCAATCAGCACGATCGGGTAGAGTTCGTGTGCCTGCTTCCAGACGGGACCGCGCTGGCCGTTATCTGCCGTCTCAGCGAAGTCGACATCGACCTGGCAGCCGATGATGGGCTGCACGCCGTCCTTGGTCGCCTTCTGGGCAAACTCCAGCGCACCGAACAGATTGTTGCTGTCGGCGACGGCGATGGCGGGCGCATCGTCCTTGACGGCGTGGCCGACAACCTTGCCAAGCGGCAACGCACCTTCGAGCAGAGAATAGGCCGAATGGACGCGAAGATGGATGAAGGTCCGCGGCGAAGCCTCTGGTTTTGCTTCCGCTTTCAGCGCTTCACGCTTGAGCGGATCGCGCGGCAGCCTGTCACTCGACATCGAATCGTCTGTCCTTCGGGGAATGTTTCAACTGTCATGTTCGGCCAGCGCGGCGGTCGTGTCCACCCTGCCCGACGACGCACCGGCAGAGGCTTGTGGAATTCGAACGCAAACGCCGCTTTGCGACCGCGGGGTGTCGCGTTGCCGGTTGATCGATGCGGCAAAACCTGAAACCCTGAGGCCAACATTTTTTCCCCTGATTACGCATAAAGGATGACCGTCATGAAAACCCGCGCCGCCGTAGCCGTTGGAGCAGGCAAGCCGCTCGAAATCATGGAGGTGGACCTCGAAGGCCCACGCGAGGGCGAGGTTCTGGTCGAGATCAAGGCGACCGGCATCTGCCACACCGACGAGTTCACCTTGTCGGGCGCAGATCCCGAAGGCATCTTCCCGGCCATTCTCGGCCATGAGGGCGCCGGCGTCGTGGTCGATGTCGGCAAGGGCGTGACCTCGCTCAAGAAGGGTGATCATGTCATCCCGCTCTACACGCCCGAATGCCGCTCGTGCCCGTCCTGCCTTTCGCGCAAGACCAACCTCTGCACCGCGATCCGATCGACGCAGGGGCAAGGCGTGATGCCTGACGGTTCGAGCCGCTTCTCGATCGGCAAGGACAAGATTTTCCACTACATGGGCTGCTCGACCTTCTCGAACTTCACCGTGCTGCCAGAGATTGCACTGGCAAAGGTCAATCCGGACGCGCCCTTCGACAAGATCTGCTACATCGGCTGCGGGGTGACGACCGGTATTGGCGCGGTCATCAACACCGCCAAGGTCGAGATCGGTGCAACGGCCATCGTCTTCGGTCTCGGCGGCATCGGCCTCAACGTTATCCAGGGCCTGCGCCTCGCCGGCGCCGACATGATCATCGGCGTCGACCTCAACAACGACAAGAAGGCCTGGGGTGAGCGCTTCGGCATGACCCACTTCGTCAATCCGAAGGAAGTCGACGGCGACATCGTTCCCTATCTCGTCAACATGACCAAGCGCGGCGCCGACCAGATCGGTGGCGCCGACTACACCTTCGACTGCACCGGCAACGTCAAGGTCATGCGCCAGGCGCTCGAGGCCAGCCATCGTGGCTGGGGCGAGAGCATCGTCATCGGCGTGGCTGGCGCTGGCCAGGAAATCTCGACGCGTCCGTTCCAGCTGGTCACCGGCCGGACCTGGAAAGGCACCGCCTTCGGCGGCGCCCGCGGCCGCACCGATGTTCCGAAGATCGTCGACTGGTACATGGAGGGCAAGATTCAGATCGATCCGATGATCACCCACACCCTCAAGCTCGAAGACATCAACAAGGGCTTTGACCTTATGCATGCCGGCGAGAGCATCCGGAGCGTCGTGGTCTACTGATGAGCGGGATCGCATACGAGGTCGACGTCAGAGGCTTGGACGACCTGTCTCCACGCGACCTCTATGCGATGCTGAAGATGCGTCTCGACGTCTTTGTCGTCGAGCAGAAATGCGCATTTCCCGAAATGGACGGCAAGGATCCCGAAGCCCTTCACCTCAGGCTGCTTGCCGGCAAGGAGTTGCTGGCGAGCACGCGCATTATCGCCCCTTCCGGCATCGACGATCCGGCCTATATCGGCCGGGTCGTGGTATCGCCCGACCATCGTGGCAAGCGCCTTGGCGACAAGCTGATGGTGGAATCCATCGCTGCCTGCGAGCGGCTGTTTCCGGCTCGGCCGATCGCCTTGTCGGCGCAGAGCCATCTCGAGAAATTCTACGCGTCCTTCGGCTTCGCCACCGTGTCGGAGGAATATCTGGAAGACGATATTCCGCATATCGACATGCTGCGCGCCCTGCCTGCCTGAGGTTCACGAATGCAAGGTGAAACGATGGACAGCAAGCCGATCATCTATGTCGACGCCGATGCCTGTCCGGTGAAGGACGAGGTGGTGAAGGTCGCCGAGCGGCTGGATCTCGTCGTCACCTTCGTCTCCAACGGCGGGATGCGGCCGTCACGCGATCCGATGATCCGCAACGTCGTGGTGTCCAAGAGCGCGGACGCGGCCGACGACTGGATCGTCGACAATGCCAAAACCAACGACATCGTCGTCACCGCCGACATCCCGCTGGCTGCCAGAGCCGTCGCCCTTGGCGCGCACGTGCTGGGACCGACCGGGCGCGCCTTCACGCCGGAAAGCATCGGCATGGCGGTTGCCATGCGCGACCTCAAGCAGCATCTGCGCGAGACCGGTGAGAGCAAGGGCTACAATGCCTCCTTTGCGCCGCAGGACCGCTCGCGTTTCCTCGGGGCACTTGACCAGATGGCGCGACGAGCGCTGAAATCGGCGCAGGCATGATCAAACCCTTCAAGCGCCACCTCATCTTCAAGATCAGCCTCGGCGTCGGCGCCCTGGCCCTTGCCGCGGCATTGCTGGCCAAAATCCCGCTGGCTTATGCCATCGGCGCCAATGTGTTCTTCGTCGTCTTCATCGGACTGGTGCTGAGGCAGATGCCGGCGCTCACCGCCGACTATCTGAGCCGGCGGGCGCAGGAAGCCGACGAGCCGGTCAGCATCATCTTTGCGGCCATCATCGCCATCGTCGCGGTCGCGGTCGGCTCGCTCTTCGTGCTGATGAATGCCAAGGGGGCAGCCAACTGGATCGCCCTGACCTTCTCGCTGCTGTCGCTGCCTTTGGGCTGGGCGACCATCCATGCCATGGCAGCCCTGCACTACGCCCACCTCTACTGGAAGGGCGACAAGAAGACGGAGTCGACTTCCACACGCAGCCGCAAGCCCGTGGGCGGATTGATCTTTCCGGGCACTGAACGCCCCTGCGGCTGGGACTTCCTCTACTTTTCCATCGTCATCGGCATGACCGCACAGACGGCGGACACCAACATCTCATCGACATCGATGCGTCAGGCGGCGATGGCCCACTCGGTGCTGTCGTTCTTCTTCAACACCATCATCGTCGCTGCTGCCGTCAACCTTGTGGTTTCGCTCGCCAGCTGACTTCACGTCGAAGTCATCGCCTGCAACGAAACCCCGGCCTTGCCACATCCGTAATTCGACCGAGATAAGCGCTCAGCGGGCAACATCCCGTAGCGCCCGACGGAGGTCAGCTACGATGGAAAGCCAGGCTCTCATGGAACACGACGTGGACGGCCAGCCAGCCGACGCGACGGCGGGCGAACTGGTCTATCGCCAGACGCGATGGACACGCTTGACGCATTGGATCTGGGCACTGTGCCTGTTCTTCCTGCTGCTCAGCGGCCTGCAGATCTTCAACGCGCATCCAGCACTCTATATCGGCAGGCAATCCGGCTTCCAGTTTTCGAACAGCGTCCTCGTCATCGACGCGGCCGATACGGCTACGGGAACAACGGGTTACACCGAGATATTCGGACATCGATTCAACACGTCCGGCGTGCTTGGCCTGTCCGGCCCGGCGGACAATCCAAGCGTGCGCGCGTTTCCTGCGTGGGCGACGATCCCCTCGAGCCAGGACCTGGCTACCGGTCGCGTTGTGCATTTCTTCTTCGCCTGGCTTTTGTCCTTCACGCTGCTTGCCTGGCTGATCGGCAGCATCTGGAACGGCCATCTGCGCCGCGATCTGGCGCCGACCGCAACCGATCTGCGCAACCTGCCCAAGGACATCTCCGACCATGCCAGGCTGCGCTTTCACCACCGGCGGGAATACAACACACTGCAGAAGCTGACCTATGGCGGCGTGCTGTTTGTGCTGCTGCCGCTGATGATCCTGACCGGGCTCGCCATGTCTCCGAGCATGAATGCGGCGGTGCCGTTCCTGACCGACATGCTGGGCGGCAGGCAAACGGCACGCACCATCCACTTCGCCACGATGCTGCTGCTGGTTGCCTTCTTCACCGTCCACATACTGATGATCCTGGCTGCGGGCCCAATCAACGAACTGCGTTCGATCATCACCGGCTGGTACCGCACCGATCCGCCCGCACATGACGGGAAGCCTGCCGAGGGGAGCGACTGACATGACCAAGTTCCAGCTCAACCGCCGCCGCTTCCTCACCGCCGCCTCGCTCGGCCTGTCGGGCGCGGCATTGTCCGGCTGCGATGCATTCGACTTCCTCGTCGATCGCGACAACAAGGTCCGTAATTTCCTCGGCGGAGCAAACGACCTGACCTATCACGCGCAGCGGCTGGTCGCCGGGCGCAACAGTATGGCGCAGGAATACCGCGAGGCCGACATACGCCAGCCGCAGCGGCCGAACGGGGTAACCTCCCCCGACGACGCGACCTACAAGGCGCTTCTCGCCAACGACTTCGCCGACTGGAGGCTGGAGGTGACGGGACTGGTCGAAAAGCCGATGTCGCTGAGCAGGCAACAGCTCATGAACATGCCGGCACGCACCCAGATCACTCGCCACGACTGCGTCGAGGGCTGGAGCTGCATTGCCAAATGGACCGGCGTGCCGCTGTCTCTGGTGCTCGACGCGGCCGTGGTGAAACCCAGCGCGCGCTACGTCGTTTTCCACTGCCTCGACACCATCGAAAACAGCCTCTCGGGCGAGGTGAAATATTACGGTTCGATCGACCTGGTCGATGCCCGCCACCCACAGACGATCCTGGCCTATGGCGTCAACGGCAAGCCGCTGCCGGTCGAGAACGGCGCGCCGCTGAGGGCCCGTGTCGAGCGCCAACTCGGCTACAAGATGCCGAAATACCTCAAGGGCATAGAACTGATCGACAGCTTCGGTGCGATGGGGCTGGGCAAGGGCGGTTATTGGGAAGACCGCGGCTACGACTGGTATGGCGGCATCTGACACCGGCCTCCACGCAGCCATGCAGGCCCGACTACCCGAACGGGTGAATCGTCACCATCTATCAGGTGAATAGGCACTGCGCGGAGAGGTGACAAAGTGTCGTCGTTGGGATATTGACGACTCGTCTGGGGCCTTTGCGGGCTCCACCTGTTTGCGGGAGAGAGCAGCGAAAGCTGACGCCGAAGGGGAAATCGCCCGAAATCTCTCAGGCAAAAGAACCGTAAGCAGGAAGGACACTCTGGAAAGTCGGGACCCTGGTCCCGCGCCGAAGGTGTAAGCGCTGCCGACAGAGTTCCGGAGCGCGAGTCTCTCAGGCTTCAGACAGAGGGGCACGGAATGGCCGCCACAGCGGCTGGACACGTGCGACTCTGGAGAAGACATGACGGGCGACCATACCAACCAACTCCCCCTTGCAGACCTGCATACAACAGCTGGTGCGCGCTTTGGCGCGTTCGCTGGCTGGAACATGCCGCTGACCTATCCCGCCGGCGTGATGAAGGAACACCTTCACACCCGCGAGCATGTCGGCCTGTTCGACATCTCCCACATGAAGCTGTTCCTGGTCACGGGAACGGGTGCTGCCGACCTCATCAACCGCGCCTGCCCGCTCGATGCGCGCGCGCTTGAGACAAGGCAGTCGAAGTACACCTTCTTCCTGACCGAGGCCGCCGGCATCATCGACGACCTGATCATCACCCGCCTCGGCGACGAGCGCTTCATGGTGGTGGCAAATGCCGGCAATGCGGCGACCGACGAGGCGCATCTGCGCGCGCTGGCCAAGGATTTCGATGCCAACATCGAGCCGCTCGACCGCGTCTTCATCGCGATTCAGGGCCCGGAAGCAGCTGCCGTGCTCGAAAAGATCGGCATCGCCACCGACGAGCTGTTCTTCATGCAGGGCTTCGAGCCACGCGCCAACTGGTTCATGAGCCGCTCGGGCTACACCGGCGAGGACGGTTTCGAGATCGGCCTGCCGGAAGCAGATGCCCGCGAGTTGCTCTCCAAGCTTCTCGCCGACGAGCGCGCCATGTGGATCGGCCTTGCCGCCCGCGACAGCCTGCGTCTTGAAGCCGGGCTCTGCCTGCATGGCAATGACATCACGCCCGACAACGATCCGGCAAGCGCCGGCCTGATGTGGGCGATCCCCAAGGACCTGCGCGCTGAAGGCAATTTCATCGGCCGCGCGGCCCTTGCAACAATCCTCGCCGAAGGCGCCAAGCAAAAGCGTGTCGGACTGAAGCCCGAGGGGCGCCAGCCGGTGCGCTCGGGCGCTGAACTGTTCGACGCCGACGGCGACCTGGTCGGCCGCGTCACTTCGGGTGGCTTCGGCCCGTCTGCCGGCTTCCCGGTCGCCATGGGCTATGTCTCCGCTTCGCTGGTCAAGGCCGGCACCCGCGTCTTCGCCGACGTCCGCGGCACCAAGGTGCCTGTCGACGTCCATTCCCTTCCCTTCACGCAGCATCGCTACCGCAAAGGATAATTTCATGACCAAGACCTATTTCACCGAAGATCACGAGTGGATCCGCGTTGAAGGCGACATCGCTACCGTCGGCATCACCGACTACGCCCAGGAACAGCTCGGCGATCTGGTCTTCGTCGACCTGCCGGAAGCCGGCCGCAAGCTCGCCAAGGGCGACGTCGCCGTGGTCGTCGAGTCGGTCAAGGCCGCTTCGGACGTCTATGCGCCGATCGACGGCGACATCACCGAAGCCAATGCCACGCTCTCTTCCGATCCGGCGCTCGTCAATTCGGCTGCCTCCGGCGACGGCTGGCTCTGGAAGATGAAGATCGCCAATGCGGGCCAGCTCGACGGCCTGATGGATGAAGCGGGCTACAAAGCCCATATCGGTTGACAGGATCGCCTGAGATGACCACTGCACCTTATCCCTTTTCGGCCCGTCACATCGGGCCGGGCGCGGCCGATACCCGCGCCATGCTCGCCGCCATCGGCGTGCCCTCGGTGGAAACGCTGATCTCGCAGGCCGTGCCGAAGTCGATCCGTCTCGACCGCGCGCTCAACCTGCCAGCACCCGCATCCGAGCATGAAGCGCTCGCCGAGCTCGGCGAGAAAATGGGCCGTAACAAGGTGCTGAAGAGCTTCATCGGCGCCGGCTATCACGGCGTCAACGTGCCGCCGGTCATCCAGCGCAACCTGTTCGAAAACCCGGCCTGGTACACCGCCTACACGCCTTACCAGGCCGAAATCAGCCAGGGCCGCCTGGAGCTTCTGTTCCACTTCCAGACCCTGGTTGCCGAACTCACCGGCCTGCCGGTGGCGTCCGCCTCGCTGCTCGACGAAGCAACTGCGGTTGCAGAGGCCGTCGGCATCGCGCTGCGCCATCATCGCGACAAGCGCAGCCGCGTCGCCCTCGCCGGCACCCCGCATCCGCAGACGCTCGACGTCGTGCGCACCCGCGCCGAGCCGCTGGGTACCGAGATCGACGGCGAGACCATCGATGACAACACGGCAGCCCTGATCGTCTCCTGGCCCGACACCAACGGCGTCTATGGCGACCACAAGGCAGCGATCGAGAAGGCCAAGGCCGTCGGCGCCATCGTCATCTTCGTCTCCGACCCGCTCAGCCTGACCGTCACCGACGCACCCGCAAGCCTTGGCGCCGACATCGCCGTCGGCACGATGCAGCGCTTCGGCGTGCCGATGGGCTTCGGCGGCCCGCACGCTGCCTATTGCGCCGTTTCCGACAAGCTGACCCGCCTGATGCCGGGCCGCCTCGTCGGCCAGTCGGTCGACAGCAAGGGCCGTCCCGGCTACCGCTTGGCGCTGCAGACGCGTGAGCAGCACATCCGCCGCGACAAGGCGACGTCGAACATCTGCACGGCGCAGGCCCTGCTTGCCAACATGGCCGCATCCTTCGCCATCTGGCACGGCCCGGCCGGACTGCAGGCGATTGCCGAGCGCATCCATGGCCTGGCCAGCCGTCTGGCTGAAGGCTTGAAGTCTGCCGGCGTGACCGTCTCCGGCGCTGAGCGCTTCGACGCAGTGACCGTCGAAGCCAAGGGCAAGGCCGAAGCGATCGCAACCGAGGCCGAGAAGATCGGCCGCCTGCTGCGCGTCATCGACGCCGACCACGTGTCGGTTGCCTTCGACGAGACCTCGACCGAAGCTGACCTCGAGGCCGTTGCCGCCCTGTTCGGCGCCAAGGCACCGAAGGACGCCAAGCGCGCCCTGCCGGGCAAGCCGCGCGGCAAGGATTTCCTGACCCAGCCGGTGTTCCACGAAAACCGCTCGGAAACGGAAATGATGCGCTTCCTGCGCCGGCTCGCCGACAAGGACCTGGCGCTCGACCGCGCCATGATCCCGCTCGGCTCCTGCACCATGAAGCTGAACGCAGCCGCCGAGATGATGCCGGTCAGCTGGCCGACGGTCGCCAACCTGCATCCCTTCGCGCCGACCAGCCATTCGCTCGGCTATCGCGCGATGACCGACGACCTCGAGGCCTGGCTGTGCGAGATCACCGGCTTCGACGCCGTCAGCCTGCAGCCGAACGCCGGCAGCCAGGGTGAATATGCCGGTCTGCTGGCGATCCGCCGCTATCACCACTCGCGTGGCGAGACGCAGCGCACCATCTGCCTGATCCCGTCCTCGGCGCATGGCACCAACCCGGCAAGTGCTGCCATGGCCGGCATGGACGTGGTGGTCGTGCACTGCCTCGAAGACGGCGACATCGACGTCACCGACCTGAAGGTCAAGGCCGAGCAGCATGCCGACAAGCTCGCGGCACTGATGTTCACCTACCCCTCGACGCACGGCGTGTTCGAGGAAGGCGCCCGCGACATCTGCGAGATCGTCCACGCCCACGGTGGCCAGGTCTATTTCGACGGCGCCAACCTGAACGCCATGGTCGGCCTCTCCCGCCCGGCCGATATCGGCGCCGACGTCTGCCACATGAACCTGCACAAGACGTTCTGCATTCCGCATGGCGGCGGCGGCCCCGGCGTCGGCCCGATCGGCGTGAAGGCGCATCTCGCGCCCTTCGTGCCGGGCCATGTCGAAGCCGGCAGCGACCATGCCGTCTCGGCTGCTCCTTTCGGCAGCGCCTCGATCCTGCCGATCACCTGGATGTACATCCGGATGATGGGCGCATCGGGCCTCAAGCAGGCGACCGAGCAGGCGATCCTCAACGCCAACTACATCGCGACCAAGCTCGAGGCGCACTATCCGGTGCTGTTCAAGGGCAAGAACGGCCGCGTGGCGCATGAGTGCATCCTCGACACCCGCGTGCTCAAGGACCGTGCCGGCATCTCGGTCGAGGACATCGCCAAGCGCCTGATCGACTACGGCTTCCATGCGCCGACCATGTCGTGGCCTGTCGCCGGCACGCTGATGGTCGAGCCGACCGAATCCGAGCCGAAGCGCGAAATCGACCGCTTCATCGAGGCGATGGCGGCGATCGCGGCGGAAGCTGCCAAGGTCGAAAAGGGCGAATGGCCTAGGGACGACAACCCGCTGGTCAACGCCCCGCACACGGCAACAGAGACGCTTGCAGGCGAGTGGAACCACCCCTACTCGCGCCTCGAAGCGGCCTATCCCGGCGGCGACCCCGACACGACGGCCAAATACTGGTCGCCGGTGTCGCGCATCGACAACGTCGCCGGCGACCGCAACCTGGTCTGCTCGTGCCCGCCGCTGACGGAGTATCTCGGCGCCGCCGAGTAATCCGAACGGCCAACACATCAATCGGCGGCACACCTCACGGGCGCCGCCGATTTGATTGCGCACCTATTCAGCGGCAACGAACGCCATTGCAATTCGATCAATCATCGTTGCTCACGTTCCGAATAACATTCGGACGGCGAGCGTGCCTCAGATCAAGTCGTCCAGATACATCAAGACAAGTCTGCCGCTGCGATAGTCGAGGATCTTGTCCCGAAACTCCTGGACGCGCCTTCTGTCCAAACCAATTGCGACCTTGTTGCCCTCGATCAAATAGAAGTTAGGGGACTTGCCAAGCCCCATGTCCGTCGGATCGAACGCTAGGCTTGGACCAGGTATGGATTCTGCATCATCCACCCCCGTATCACCCCAGGAAATAAAGCAGTATCGAGCCGTATCGCCAGCATCCCTTCGAGCATAATCTATGATCTCCGAAATATGCTTATATGCAGCTACCGTGATTTTGAATTCTGAACCGAGTATTTTCATCGCGTCAGCAACCCCATCTAGGCGTCCTACATAACGGTTTTCCTCAACGGCAAACCGGCGATCAGGCAAAACACCAACGCTGTCAGTGCGGCGAGTGCCGCAAAGCCTGCAGAAAGAATGACGCTCCCCGAGAACACAGCTTCATCGGGCGGGTGAGTGGTGAGCAAGCAGAACGCGATACCGACCGCGGTCCCCGCCACCAATGCCCAGGCGATGCAGTTCAACCCGGTCAGCCTTCGGGTGAAATGGAGCGACCCGACGATGATCATGCCGAGGACAATGCTTACTGGATAGCTGAGCGTCATCAAGACAGCGACGCTGAGCAGGTGCTTTTCCATGTGGCCGGGACCGGAATAGGGATATCCCGAGCCTAGAAGGATACCGACCCCATAGATACGCGGACCGGTCGCCGGCGCCAGCGCAATGGCCATCCCAATTCGCCACCAGTGCATCGTAGAGTCCCCCGCGTCAGCAACGTGAAAGCGAACCCCAAATTGCGGGTTCGGTAAACTTGGACCGCTTTCGACGGTAACCCGCCCGTCAGGCAAACAGCAATTCCGGCTCCCGATAGGCTTCGCTGCCCGCGCCCTCAGCCGTGGCGACACGGTTGCGGCCGGCGCGCTTGGCGGCATAGAGGGCTGCGTCGGCGCCGAGCAGTTGCTGCTCCAGGCTTCGGGCCTCTTCATCACCGAAACAGACGCCAACGCTGACCGTGCTCCTGAGCGGGCCAAGCTTGGTGCCGACGACCTCTGCTCCGAAGGACGCGCCGATCTTACGCAGGATCTCGTAGGCTTCCAGCGCGCTCATTTCGGACATGACGATGGCGAACTCCTCGCCGCCAAGCCGGAAAACCTCGACGTCGTCACGCGCGTATCGCCTGACGACGTCGGCGAAGCGCTGCAGCACCCGGTCGCCCACGGCATGGCCGAAGACGTCATTGGTGCGCTTGAAGTGGTCGAGGTCGACCATGGCCAGCGCCATGCGCTGTCCGAAGCTGGTGTCGCCATGCAGCGAGTTGAGTGCGCGGCGGTTCATCAGCCCGGTCAGCGGATCGGTAAGCGTTTCCTCGGTCAGCCTGCTCTGGGTACGCAGATGGTGGAAAGAGATGGTGAGCGCACCGAGTGCGGTCATGCAGGCAACGACGACGACCGTGTTCACGTCCTCGGCCCAGTTATGGGGCACGCTGCCAAGCGTCCATTGCTTCCGCTGGACGATCACGAAGGCGCACAGCGCGAAAGATATGGCGCTGCTGCCGGTGAGCAGCGACACCGGCGCCAGCACGCGGCGGTCGACGTCCTTGCATGTCCAGAATGCGGTCGCCGTCATGATCAGGATACCGGTCACCGCCGAATAGGCGATGATGAAGCCGATTCCGTCGAAACCGAACGCCGTCACCACGACCGTCAGCGCGATGATTGCCGCAATCGGCAGCACCGTGGGTCTCGACCAGCCGCGCTCGATATATTGGTCAGCGGCAGCGAAGACGACGAAGAAGCCGGCAACGAGCAATGCCAGCATCGCCTGGCCGAGCCAGGGTGAGGCATCGCGTCCATAGAGCCAAAAGGCGATGACATGGGTGACAAGAAGTAGTATCCCGACCGCCATCGTGAGAACGAAACGGGACTGACGCGCCGTCAGCCAGATCGCGACGAGCGTTCCGCTCAGACACGCACCAGACAGGGCCGTGGCGAGCAACAGGGAACCAAAGTCAAGCACGGGGGCGCGGCCTTCCTGATGTCCGAATGTTCGGGCAGCAGTTATTGGGCAATACAGGTTAGCCGCAACCTTACAAACCCGCTTCCGTCGCCGCCCAGCCGCGACGATTTCGGATAGCGTTTACGAATGGTTGCGCTGTCACGGCCAAGTCGGACATATCGAACGGGCCGGGGACGAACAGATCAGGAACTATTGCCAGACCGTCAAAACTGGCAAACTCGACGAAGTGATTCGCAGCTCGGAAAATCGTATTGAGCATGGACGACAACAGCGACCTTTTCGGTAATCTCGGCAACCAGCCCGCACGTCCCGTGTCCCGTCCGGCGGACCCGCTGGTCGCAGCCGCTGCGGCGGCAAAGCGCCCTGCTCCGGTCAAGGACGCCAGCGACAGCTACAGCGCGGCCGACATCGAGGTTCTCGAAGGCCTGGAGCCCGTGCGTCGCCGTCCGGGCATGTATATCGGCGGCACCGACGAAAAGGCGCTTCACCACCTCTTTGCCGAAGTCATCGACAATTCCATGGACGAGGCGGTGGCCGGCCATGCGACCTTCATCGAGGTCGAACTCGACGCCGAAGGTTTTCTCACCGTCACCGACAACGGCCGCGGCATCCCTGTCGATCCGCACCCGAAGTTCAAGGACAAGTCGGCGCTCGAGGTCATCATGACCACGCTGCATGCCGGCGGCAAGTTCGACTCCAAGGTCTACGAGACCTCCGGCGGTCTGCATGGCGTCGGCGTCTCCGTGGTCAACGCCCTGTCCGACCAGCTCGAAGTCGAGGTGGCGCGCAACCGCAAACTGTTCCGCCAGCGTTTTTCGCGCGGCGTCCCGCAGGGTGGATTGGAAAGCCTCGGCGACGTCCAAAACAGGCGCGGCACAAAGGTACGCTTCCATCCCGATCCCGACATCTTCGGCAAAGGTGCGCATTTCGAGCCGGCACGCATCTGCAAGATGGCGCGCTCCAAGGCCTATCTGTTCGGCGGCGTCGAAATCCGCTGGAGCTGCGATCCGGCACTCATCAAGGAAAAGGACGAAACGCCTGCAAAGGCAGTATTCCATTTCCCCGGCGGCCTCGGCGACTATCTCAAGGCCTCTCTCGGCAACGAGATGCAGGTCACCCGCGAGATCTTCGCGGGCAAGAGCGACAAGCAGAGCGGCCACGGTTCGGTCGAATGGGCCGTCACCTGGTTTGGCGGTGACGGCTTCGTCAATTCCTACTGCAACACCATCCCGACCGGCGACGGCGGCACCCATGAGATGGGCTTCCGCAACGTGCTGACGCGCGGCCTGCGCGCCTATGCCGATCTTGTCGGCAACAAGCGCGCCTCGATCGTCACCAGTGAAGACGTGATGATCTCGGCGGCCGGCATGCTGTCGGTGTTCATCCGCGAGCCTGAGTTCGTCGGCCAGACCAAGGACAAGCTGGCGACAGTCGAGGCCATGCGCATCGTCGAGACAGCGCTCCGCGATCCGTTCGACCACTGGCTTGCCGACAATCCGCAGGAAGCCTCGAAGCTGCTCGACTGGGTGATCGCGCGCGCCGACGAGCGCGTGCGCCGCCGCCAGGAAAAGGAAGTGTCGCGCAAGAGCGCCGTGCGCAAGCTGCGCCTGCCGGGCAAGCTGGCCGACTGTACACAGAACGCGGCAGCTGGCGCCGAGCTGTTCATCGTCGAGGGTGACTCGGCAGGCGGCTCGGCCAAGCAGGCGCGCGACCGCTCAATGCAGGCGATCCTGCCGCTGCGCGGCAAGATCCTCAACGTCGCCAGCGCCGGCAACGACAAGCTGGCGTCCAACCAGCTGATCGGCGACCTGATCCAGGCGCTGGGCTGCGGCACGCGCTCGAAGTACCGCGAAGAAGACCTGCGCTACGACCGCGTCATCATCATGACCGACGCCGACGTCGACGGTGCCCACATCGCCTCGCTGCTGATCACCTTCTTCTACCAGGAGATGCCTGAGCTGGTCCGTGGCGGGCACCTCTATATGGCGGTGCCGCCGCTCTATTCGATCCGCCAAGGCGGCAAGGTAGCTTACGCCCGCGACGACGCCCACAAGGACGAGCTGCTGAAGACCGAGTTCACCGGGCGTGGCAAGATCGAGATCGGCCGCTTCAAGGGCCTTGGCGAGATGATGGCCTCGCAGCTCAAGGAGACGACGATGGACCCGAAGAAGCGCACGCTGCTTCAGGTTGAGGTCAATGAAAGCGAGAACGACACCAAGAATGCCGTCGATGCGCTGATGGGCACCAAGCCGGAACTGCGCTTCCGCTTCATCCAGGAACGCGCCGAGTTTGCAGCTGCGGACGCTCTCGATATCTGATCGAGGGCGAACCGCCCGTCGTCAGGCGGCCGCTATCGCCAAGGCGTGACCCCTGGCGTTTTCGCGCAGGGCGTCGAGATGGATCGACTTGACCAGGCTGGCCAGTTCGCCTTCCGCGCCCTGGCCGCCAAGCTCTTTCAGCATCAGCCAACTGACTTCCTGTGCACCGGCAACGCGGCGGCCGTTGGCTACCTCGCGCCAGACTTTCAGCGCGCGCAAGATGATCGCGTGCATCGCGTCGGCCAGGCCGGCTGCGCGGAACAATGCCGTCAGGGCGACATCCTGCCCGCTTGAGAGCAGCGCCCTCACCCGCTGTTCATCGCGTCCGGTGAGCACAACCAGCGCCGCGCCAAAGAAATCGACCTTGCCGTGCGCCAGCACACGGATGATGAAGCTCGCGGTCAGATCGCCGCGCAGGCGCAGGTGTTCGACCAGTGCCGCCTGCTCCTTGGCACTTGTACCTTCGATCAGGGTCAGCGAAGCCTTGACGCAGGCGTCGCGCATCACCCGGTCGGCGCGGGCAGTGCCCATCAGCGCCATGACCAGCGGCGACGCCTTGAGCGCCTCACCCAGCTTGACCAGCAGAAGGTGCCGGCAATCGGACGGCAGGCGCGGATCGGCGACAAGCGCCTCGCGCAGACTTGCGTCATGGCCGAAGCGCTCGGCCATGCGGCGGAAGCTCAGCGAGGCGATTTCAGCACCATAGTTGCGGACCAAGGTCACGCAAGCCCTGGCTTCACCCACCTCGGCTATGGCAGCCGCGAGCGACATGGAGACGTAAGGTCGGTCGGCAATGAGGTTCTGGACCGCCGGCGAACCGGCAGCGACACGATCGATCAGGTCGGAATCGGTAAGCAGCGGCGACCGCGCCAACACCATGGCGGCAACATCGGGCTGGTCGGAAGCAAGTGCCGATATGATCTGCAGGGGCGCGTTGGCGCTCATCGACAGTGCTTCGGCGAGCGCCTGACGAACCTTCGGCGATGGATCGTCAAGCAGCAACGTGAGGGCGGCCTCGGCGGCACAGCGGTCCTCGAACGGCAGTTCGCGCCCCACATAAGCGCTGGCAAGCGCAGCTGCGGCAGCGGCGCGTTCGCCCACCTTCGCCGTATCGATCCATTTGAGGAAATGCGAAACGACCATCCGCTCTTCTTCGCCCCCGGCAGCACGTGCCCAACCCGAGCATGACCCTAGGAACAAAAGGTTTACGAACCGTTCACCATATCCGTTAACCCGCTTGCCGGCTGTCGTGACAGCGCCTATCAAGCCGCTGATAACAGGAGGATATGTCGATGGCCGGTCTCTATCTCGAGGAATTCAAGGTCGGCCAGGTCATCCGCCACCAACTCACCAAAACCGTCACCGAGAGCGACAACATGCTGTTCTCGACGATGACGCTGAATGCCCAGCCGCTGCACATCGACTTCGATTTCGCAGCCAAGAGCGAATGGGGCAAGCCGCTGGTCAACTCGCTGTTCACGCTCGGCCTGATGATCGGCATTTCGGTGCATGACACCACGCTCGGCACCACCATCGGCAATCTCGGCATGACCGACACGATTTTCCCTCACCCTGTCTTCCACGGCGACACGATCCGCGTCGAGACCGAGGTGCTTTCGGTGCGAGAATCGAAGTCGAAGACCGATCGCGGCATCGTCGAATTCGAACATCGCGCCTATAATCAGCACGGAGCCCTGGTCGCCAAATGCCGGCGGCAGGCCATGATGAAGAAGGCTGCCTGATGCGGTCGCTGCTGTTTGTTCCTGCTGACTCGGAGAAGAAGCTCGAGCGCGGCTTCGCCTGCGGCGCCGATGTCGTCATCGTCGATCTCGAAGATTCGGTTGCGCCGCAGAACAAGGCGCATGCGCGCGCCATCGCCGCCGACTTCATCGCCAACACGCGAAACGACGGCAAGGCGACCGTCTATGTCAGGGTCAACGATCTCGGCACCGGCATGACCGACGAAGACCTGCGCGCCATCATCCCGGTCGGGCCGCACGGCATCATGCTGCCCAAGTCGAACTCGGGCGTGGACGTTCAGCACCTCTCGGCCAAGCTTCGGGTCCACGAAGCCGAGAGCGGCCTGCCCGACGGGTCGACAAGGATCATACCGATCATCACCGAGACGGCCGCAGGCGTGCTCGCCACCGGCTCCTATGCCGGCGCAAGCGCCCGCCTTGCCGGCCTGACCTGGGGCGCAGAAGACCTGTCGGCCGCCATCGGCGCGCGTGCGGCTCGCGATGAATCGGGCCGTTACACCGACGTCTTCCGGCTGGCGCGTGCGATGACCATCCTGGGCGCGGCTGCCGCAGACACAGCTGCAATCGACACTGTGTTCGTCAACTTCCGCGATCCAGACGCGTTGCGGACGGAATGCATCGAGGCCGAGCGCGACGGCTTCACCGCCAAGATGGCGATCCATCCGGACCAGGTCGCCGTCATCAACGAAGCGTTCACGCCGACATCGGAGGCAGTGGCCCGCGCGGCAGCAGTCGTTGCGGCATTCGAAGAAGCCGGCAATCCCGGTGTCGTCGGCATCGACGGCAAGATGTATGACCGGCCGCATCTCAGGCTCGCCCAGCGGCTGCTGGCCCGGGCGCGCGCAGCTGGCGTCTAGCTACTCTTCCCAGCGCGGGCGGCGCATCGAGAAGACGGCATCGACGGTAGAGTAATCCATGTAGCCGAGGCGGGCGACGTTGCCGACCTTGACCGCATCGTACAATCCATCGGTCAGGAAGGCTTCATCGATGTGGATGCCGACCACCTCGCCGATGACGACGATCGGGCCGGCTTCCTTGCCGTCGAGCCCCTTGGGCCGGAAGATCTCCGTGACCTTGCACTCCAGCGCCGCCGGGGCCTCGGCCACGCGTGGCGGCGCCACCAGCCGCGAAGGCGCCGCCGTCAGCCCGGCATAGTCGAATTCGCTTGTGCCGCGAGGCGCGTTGACCGAGCTGCGGTTCATCTTCTCGGCAAGGTCACGCCCGACGATATTGGCGACGAATTCGCGGGTCTCGCCGGCAAAGGTGGCGCTGTCCTTCTGGCCCTCGGACGAAAACCACACCAGCGGCGGCTTGCCCGAGAGCGCATTGAAGAAGGAATAGGGCGCGAGGTTCAGCGCCCCATCCTTGGCGACCGTCGAAATCCAGCCGATCGGCCGCGGCGACACCAGCGCCTTGAACGGATCATGCGGCAGGCCGTGGCCTTTCGACGGTTCGTAGAACATCTGCTCAGCCTTCCCAGGGACCGGAATAATCGGTGTAGAGTTTGCTCACATCGGGGCGCGGGCGCTCCTGCCCAGCACCTTCGTAGGAGCCGATGTGGACGAAGCCTACGACGCGCTCATGCGGCGCAAGACCCAGCAAGGCACGTCCTTCTTCGGAATCCGAATACCAGTTGGTGATCAGGTTGGTGCCGTAGCCCAATGCATTTGCCGCGGCGATCAGGTTCATCGCCGCCATGCCTCCGGAAAGGAACATCTCCCACTGCGGGATCTTCGGGTTTTCCTTGGGGCTGGAGACCACGCCAATGACCAGCGGCGCGCGCGAGAAGCGGGCCAGCTCCTGGTTGCGGCGGCCTTCCGGCAGCGGCCCTTCGCGGCGTTCGGCGAGTTCGGCCAGCTGCTTGCCGATCTCGATGCGAACGTCGCCGCGGTAGAGGATGAAGCGCCAGGGCTCCAGGCGGCCATGGTCGGGCACGCGGGCGGCGGCGCGCAGCATCGTTTCGATGTCGGCATCCGAGGGCGCAGGCTCACGCAACTCGGGGATGGGAGCGGAATTTCGGGTCAGCAAAAAGTCGATGATCGGCGATGTCACAGCGCGGGCACTCCTGGTTTTCGGGCTGAAGCGCCAACCGGAACGGCGGCTGCTCTGGCAGCGGCGCGTCTCGGGAGATTCCATCGCGCCGGAATAGCCTTGAAATTGCCACCGCCTTGGGCTTCAAACAAGGCATGTTCAGGGGACGCTTCCGATTTTTCGCGCCGATTCTGGGTGCCGCACTGTTTACGGTGCAGCCGCTGGCCGGTCACGCGCAGGACGGAGCCTCTGCCATCAACGGGCTCAGCCTGCCCGGCATCTCGGGTTTTGCCTCGCCGCGCAGCGACGAGCCGCTGGCAACAAGCGGGCTCGGCGAGATCACGCTGACGGCGCAGCTTACCGACAAGAGCAAGGACATCGCGCGCGGACTGGTCTGGCGCGTCTTCCGCCCCGAGGCCGGGCCTGACGGCAAGCTGCCGCTTGTCGCTTCCGCCCAGGGCGGCACCAGCATGTTCCAGCTGCCGCCCGGCAGCTATCTGGTCCACGCCTCCTACGGCCGCGCCGGTGCCACCAAGCGCATCACTGTCGGCAAGGAAGGCAAGCGCGAGAACCTCGTGCTCGACGCCGGCGGGCTCAAGCTCGACGCAGTGCTTTCGGGCGGCGTGCGTATCCCCTCGGGCAAGCTCAAATTCTCCATCTATGAGGCCGAGCCCGGCAGCGATGGCGAACGCGCACTCATCATCCCCAATGTCGCGCCCAATACGGTGGTGCGTCTGAATTCCGGCACCTATCACGTCGTCTCGACCTATGGCAGCGTCAACGCCGTCATCCGCTCCGACATCCGCGTCGAAGCCGGCAAGCTGACCGAGGCAACCGTCGAACACCGCGCCGCCGACGTGACCTTCAAGTTGGTGCGCGAGGCCGGCGGCGAAGCGATCGCCGACACCTCGTGGTCGGTGCTGACCGAATCCGGCGACCCGCTACGCGAAGCCGTGGGCGCCTTCGCCTCCATGGTGTTGTCGGAAGGCGAGTACACAATCATCGCCAAGAACCGCGACCGCATCTACCAGCGCGACTTCACGGTCGTGGCAGGCCGCGGCCAGGATGTCGAAGTGGTGGCTTCCGAAGACGCCGCCATCGACCCGACCGAAGGCGCCGACTGATCTCTGTCCAAGGCGCGCCTCACGCGGCCTTTCCAACTGATCCAGCACAAACATGGCGACAGGCCGCGACTGTGGCTTGCCCCGTCGCGTTGTCGCGCCTGCGATCGACGAATACTCGCTCGGGAAATAATTGCACCCAGAAGCATCTTAGTGTGATGTTTAACGGAGACGCCACGGAGAATTTCGACTAGCCACAACTGTACGCATGTTTGCACAGAATTTCGCTTCGCGTGCATTAGATTCTTCTATTTATTTAGTTGACTCACTTTTGACTATGTAATTTCTTCACCTCAACTCGATCTGCATTAGCTGCCAAAATCGAGCTGGGGGTTTGCATGCCAAGAGGAAAAGGAGTGCTGCGCCCGCTCCTGTTGTTGCTCGCGTGGATTTTCGCGTGGGCAGGCTTTGCTTCGCCGGCAATTGCTCAAGCAGCGCCCACCGTTACGGCTCTATCGGCCAATCAAGGCAGCACGCTCGGCGGCGGTACGGTGACCCTCACCGGCACCGGCTTTGCTGATGCCACGGACGTTTCTTTTGGTGGCGCAGCCGCAAGCTTCCTCGTCGCGGACGATACCAACATTATCGTCCTTGACCTTCCGCCACACAGCGCAGGCCTCGTCAATGTGATCGTTACGACGCCGGCGGGCGTCAGTGCAGCAACAGTCGACAATGAGTTCACTTACATTGGGACGCCTACCATAGACTCCGTCAGCCCGGCAGCAGGCAGCACAGGGGGCGGCACGACCGTCATCCTGACGGGCACAAATCTTGAACGTGTGACCGACATAGACTTCGGGACAAGCGCCGCCACCTTTTTCGCAAACAGCGATACCCAGATCACTGCCACCAGCCCGGCGGGCAGCGCGGGTGTGGTCAACATTACGGCCAGAAGCGTGGGCGGAACCAGCGCCACCGGCGCGGGCAATCAATTCACCTATGTCACGCCGCCGTTGGTGCAGCTGACCTTGCCAGCTGCCGGTGCGCTGCCGTCAGGCTCGCGAGGCAGCGCCTATGGCCCTGTGGCCTTCACGGCGAGCGGCGGCACCGGCCCGCACAGCTTCTCGGTGACGGGCAGCCTGCCCCCGGGCCTCGCTCTTTCTCCCGCAGGCGTGCTGTCCGGGACGCCCACCATGGTCGGTAACTACACCTTCTCCGTCCGGCCACAGGACGCGACCGCGCCGGGTTCAGGGGGGCCGTTCACAGGGGCTGCCGTCAATTTCTCGATCGCCATCGGCAGCCCCCGTGTAACGTTCGTGGTGCAGAGCGCCACAGGCGGGACCTTCGCCGTTTCGTCGCCGGAGCCCTCGCTTAACGTTTCCGTCAGCGTCAGCGGCGGCAGCGGCACATCGGGTGCGCTCAACGTGCCTGCAGGCAGCCATCCGGTGTCGTTTACCGTACCTGCCGGCTTTGTGCTCGCTTCGGCTGGCTGCAGCGACGGCGACTCGACGCTGGACAAGGATAGCCAGTCGGGCACCTTGTCGATCCAGGCCTCCGAGAATGTCATCTGCACGATCTCGACTGCGGATACCGGCCCCACGGAAGAACTCATCGGCAGCTTCCTCGCGGCCCGCTCGTCGTTGATCATCGCCAATCAGCCCGACACCGGCCGGCGCCTCGAGCGGCTGACAGGCAGTTATTCAAATTCAGGCGGGGTCTCGGCTCATGGCTTCGCCATATCCGGCCAAAACATGCCACTCAGCATCAGGTTCGGTGAGAGAGAGGCGTCGTTCGCCTACAGCCTGCGCCGCGCGCAATCCGAAGCATCGCCGGCAGTGACTTCACCACTGCCGGATCGGCCGGCGCCCACAATCGATCCCGATGTCGTGCCGACGCCATTTGCAGAAAACGGACCAAAGGCCGGCGACAGGGCGTCGCCATTCGCCAGGATAGGCGTCGCGCCCGACGCCGAGGGCGATGCCGATCCGCTGGCTTCGCGCTTCGACATCTGGGCCGAAGGCAAGCTGGCGCGTTTCAACTCCTCCGCAGGGGATGGCCGCTTCGGCATCCTGCATGCCGGCGCGGACTACCTCGTGTCGTCGCGGCTGCTCGTCGGCCTCGGCGTACAGGTCGACTGGACCGACATGGAGAACGATAGCGGCGCATCCATCGACGGAACCGGCTACCTCGTCGGCCCTTATCTCACCGCCCGGCTGACCGACACATTTTATTTCGATACGCGTGCTGCCTGGGGCCGGTCGTCCAACTCCGCCTCGCCGCTCGGGACCTATGAAGACAGGCTCGATGGCACACGGTGGCTGGTTTCGGCTGCGTTGATCGGCCAGTATGACATCGACCGCTGGCGGATTTCCCCCAGTGCGCGGCTCACCTACTTCGAGGAGAAGTCCGACGAATATATCGACGGGCTCGGCTTTCCCATTCCCGGAGTCGAGATCGCAACCGGCACGTTCGAATTCGGACCCAGGTTCAGCTACCGGATGGAGCTCGACAGCGGCATGAGCTTCGAACCCTTCGTCATGCTGGAAGGCATCTGGACGTTCGAACAGAAGAACACAGGCGCATCGGCCACGTCTTCGCCTGGATTGGCAGAGGAAAGCCTGCGCGGCCGGGCCGAAGTCGGCTTCGCGTTGTCAGGGGGTGCTGCAGGTTCGCTGTCGGCGTCAGGTTTCTACGACGGTCTCGGCGACAGCGAGAACTTCGAGGCCTGGGGCGGGCGGCTGCGGCTCAGCAAGGCGTTCTGAACGCGCAGCTCATCAGATATCTGCGAAGCGGAACATCCCCCTTTCTGTAGCGACGACAGGCAGAGGCGCTCAGGCCGCGAGCCTGCGACGCGCCGACGGCTTTGCCAGGCCGAAAACCTTGCCATGGAGAAAGGCCAGCAGCGCCTTGCGGTCGCCAATGTCGCGCATGTCCTGCCAGGGGATGACATTGCCGATGCGAACGCCGATCGAGCGGCCGGACATGCGGGCGAACTCGCGGATCAGCAGCGACGTCCGCAAGGCCAGCGACACAGAGCCGACGAAACGCGCCACGCGCCTTTCGCTTTCCAGCAGCCCCATCGGGCCGCTGACGATGTGGAAAAGCCTGCCGTTCTGGCCGGAGAAATGAATCGGCACCACAGATGCCTGCGCTTCCTGAACCAGCCGCGCCGGGAAAATCTTCCATGGCAGGTCGACGGCACGACCGAAGCCCTTGGGCGCTGTCGCCACACCGCCGCCGGGAAAGACGACGATGGTCGTGCCTTCGCGCAGCAGCCGCAACGCTTCGTGGCGCACGGCCAGATTGTTCTTCAGCGCTTCCTTGGTTTCGTTGAAGTCAACCGGCAGCGAGTAGGGAGCCATCTCGGGGATCTTCAGCAGCTCGGCATTGATCAGCACCTTGAAAGGACGGCCGAGCTGTTCGGCGAGCGAAAGCACGGCGACACCGTCGGCGATGCCAAACGGATGATTGGCGACGATGACCAGCGGCCCATCGGGCAGATTGGCGGGCGGCCAGACGCCGTCGCGTTCAACGCAAACGTCGATCAGTTCCAGCATCCGCCCGAAAATGCGGTCGCGAGTCGGCACGATGCTGTCGCGCCAGATGCCGTAAAGCCTGGCGTAGCGGTCGCGGCCCGACAGGCCTTCGACCGAGCGGATGAACCAGCGCTTGACGCGCGGCTGCGAGGGATTGGCGTAGGAAAGCTCGGGAAACAGCATGGCCTTGAATCAAGAACGCCTGTCACACCTGCTGATCGCTCAGCTGTGTGACAGGCGTATGAAAAGTTGATCCGCCGGCAGGCTTACCCGCCGGCATATCCTGATGTCAGGCGGCCTCAGTGCGGCGGCGATCCGGCGTCCTGGCCTCATCGCGCAGCGAGGCGATGGCCTCGCCGAGGTCCATCGAATGCTGATCGCGCGAACCGAGACGGCGAACGTTGACGGTCGCCTCCTCCGCCTCGCGCTTGCCGCAGACGAGAATGACCGGAACCTTGGCCAGCGAGTGTTCGCGGACCTTGTAGTTGATCTTCTCGTTGCGCAGGTCCGCCTCGGCAGAGAGACCGGCGGCCTTCAGCTTCGCCACGACCTCGCGGGCGTAGTCGTCGGCATCAGATGTAATGGTTGCCACCACCACCTGCTGCGGCGCGAACCACAGCGGGAAATGGCCCGAGTAGTTCTCGATCAGGATGCCGAGGAAACGCTCCATCGAGCCGCAGATGGCGCGATGGATCATGACCGGCTGCTTCTTCTCGGAGTCCGAGCCGATGTAGAAGGCGCCGAACCGCTCCGGCAGGTTGAAGTCGACCTGGGTCGTGCCGCACTGCCATTCACGGCCGATGGCATCCTTCAGCACATATTCGAATTTGGGGCCGTAGAAGGCGCCCTCGCCCGGATTGATCGACGTCTTGATCTTGCCGCCCGACTGCGCCTCGATGGTCTTGAGCACATTGCTCATGATCTCTTCGGCGTGGTCCCAGGCCTCGTCGGAACCGACGCGCTTGTCCGGCCTCGTCGACAACTTCACCGAAATCTCGTCGAAACCGAAATCGGCATAGGTCGTCAGGATCAGGTCGTTGATGCGCAGGCACTCGGCGGCGAGCTGCTCTTCGGTGCAGAAGATATGCGCATCGTCCTGGGTGAAGCCACGCACGCGCATCAACCCATGCAACGCGCCCGACGGCTCGTAACGATGGACGTTGCCGAATTCGGCAAGCTTGACCGGGAGATCGCGATACGACTTCAAGCCATGCTTGAAAATCTGCACATGGCCGGGGCAGTTCATCGGCTTGAGCGCAAAGACGCGGTCGTCGTCGGTGTCGTCACCGGCAACCGTGACCTTGAACATAGCGTCGCGATACCAGCCCCAGTGGCCAGACGTCTCCCACAGGCTCTTGTCGAGCACCTGCGGCGCGTTGACCTCCTGATAGCCTTGCGTGTCCAGCCGGCGGCGCATGTAGCTGACCAGGTTCTGGAACATCTTCCAGCCCTTGGCATGCCAGAAGACGACACCGGGGCCTTCTTCCTGGAAATGGAACAGGTCCATCTCGCGGCCGAGCTTGCGGTGGTCGCGCTTCTCGGCCTCTTCCAGCATATGCAGATACTGGTCGAGCTGGGCCTGGTCGACCCAGGCGGTACCGTAGATGCGCGTCAGCATCGGGTTGTTGGCATCGCCGCGCCAGTAGGCGCCGGCAACCTTCATCAGCTTGAAGGCATTGCCGATCTGGCCAGTCGAGGCCATGTGCGGGCCGCGGCAAAGGTCGAACCACTCGCCCTGGGCGTAGATGTTGAGGTTCTGATCCTCGGGGATCGCGTCGATCAGTTCGAGCTTGTAGGCCTCGCCCTTGTCGCGGAACACCTGCTTGGCCTTGTCGCGCGACCAGACCTCCTTGGTGAAGGGCCGGTTGCGCGCGATGATCTCCCGCATCTTCTTTTCGATGACGGGAAAGTCTTCCGGCGTGAAGGGCTCATTACGGGCAAAGTCGTAATAGAAGCCGTTTTCGATGACGGGGCCGATGGTGACCTGGGTTCCCGGCCAAAGCTCCTGCACGGCTTCCGCCAGCACGTGAGCGGTGTCGTGGCGGATGAGCTCGAGCGCGCGTGGGTCGTCGCGGGTGACGATCTCGACCTTGCCGGACTTGCCGAGCGGGTCGGAGAGATCGCGCAGCGTGCCGTCGATGGCGTAGGCCACGGCCTTCTTGGCCAGCGACTTCGAGATCGACTCGGCCAGGCCGGCACCGGTCATCGCCGCGTCGTATTCGCGGACGGAACCATCGGGAAATGTCAGGGAAACGGAATTCAGCAAAGTTCTTCTCCTATCCAGTCCCGCAAACGAACGCGGGTGGTTAATCACCGGATGCGTCCGGCACGAGCGGTCTTTTAGGGGGAGTTTTCGGGCTCGTAAAGCCAGACAGCGGCGCTTGATGCGCCGCTGTCGTCGATTGCGAGACGTTTAGAGCCTATTTGCCCGGCTTCATCAGCCTTGGTAGGTCGGCGAGGAAGTCGGCGCGCACCTTTGGTCCAAGGAGCACAGGGCTCTTACCGTCGTTGACGAAGAGCCTGGCAAAGACGATGCGCTGGTCGCCTTTCTCCGCCCAGCCAACGAACCAGCCAAAGGGCCGATTGCGGTCGACCTTGACCGACTTGCCGGTCATCCAGCCCGTGCCGGTCTTGCCCTTGACCTTCCAGTCACCGGCATCAAACGCCGGAATGACGGCGTCGGTCATTTCGAAGGCCTTGGCGGATACGGGCAGGCTGTGGTCGAGGATACGGCGGACGAAATAGACCTGCTCTTTCGGCGAGATCTGCAGCGACGAGCTCAGCCAGGAATGTGTGAGCCCATCGCGCTTGCCCGGATTGCCTTCAATGTCACCGTTGCCATAGCCGAAGCGGCCGACATAGGCGGCAAAGCGCTCATTGCCGAGTTTGCGGGTGATCTCCTGCGAGAACCACACGACCGAATCCTTCTCCCAGGCGGTGGGGTCGACGGCGTGGCGGTCGCGCTGCACAGCGTTGAACTCGGGCTTGTAGTCCCAGAGCGGCGTTTTTTCGTCCTTGAGAATTCCGGAATCGTAGCCCATCAGCGCCAGCGGGATCTTGAAGGTCGAGGCTGGGCTGACCTGCTGGTCGCAGCTGCCGTCACGGCGGAGCGTGGCGCCGCTGCCGGCGTCGACGATCAGGGTGCACTCCAGCACCGGCTTCAGGGCGGCATCCGCCGCAAGGGCCTGCGGTGCCGCCAGGGCCCCAGTAGCAAGCATGGCAGTTGCAAGGATCGAGAAGAGACAATTGTGGCCGGGCACTGGCGTGACATCCTCTGTCGGTTGGCCGACAAGGCCTATGAGAGCCAGTTGTCTCGAATATGACCGGATTTGGGCAGGGACTGTTTACCCTGAGCAAATCGTAAACCGCGTGCCATTCTCGTTAACAGGTACGGCTTCAGGCCTGCGGCGGATTGTGCCCGATCCGCCAGTAGCGCCAGGGCGTGAACCAGCGGTAACGTCCGGCAAGCTGCTCCGGCACGCGGTCGATGCCGTGTGTTCCCCAGGGACCGCAGCGCAAGACACGAAACAGCCCCATCCAGCCTCCGGCCCACAGACCATGCCGTGCAATCGCCTCGTGGGCGTATTCCGAACAGGTCGGCATGTGCCGGCAGGCATTGCCAACGAAGCCGGACAAGGTCAGCTGATAGAAGCGGACCAGCGACGTGCCGAGAACACGGCCCGGCGTCTTGCGCCAGGGCCCGGGCCAGTTACGGCCGCGCACGGCCGGTTTGCCGTGGCTGTGATGATCGTGGCCGTTGCTCATCGCCCTGGCCGCTTCTGCGTGTTCATCGGCAATAGATGTCAATTTCGACATGCAGGCGCAATGTTCAGCGCATAGTACCGCGCGGCTGCGGCGCCGTGTCACGCAAGCCAGCTAAATTTCGCCGGTCGGTGGGGGCATCGACGCTGCGGGATCTCTACTTGTCGCCGATCGGCGCTGCAGCGCCCTGCCGCACGAACGGAATGGTCAGCCTGGAACGTGGCGATGCGGAATATATCCGCGTAGGCGGCGATGAGCGTCGGCATGGTCTTGCCTCCCTTTCTGGCAAGATTAGACCTCCCCTAGCCGATCGCTTCAAACGAGTATAACGTCCCGCTTGGATAACTTGAGGTTATGCGTATGAAACGCGGTCGCCTGCCGTTGACGGCCCTGCGGAGCTTCGAGGCTGCCGGACGGCACCTGAGCTTCAGCCGCGCAGCGGAAGAGCTGTTCGTCACCCAGGCTGCCGTGAGCCGGCAGATCCGCGAGCTCGAGAGCTTTCTCCGACAGCCGCTGTTCGTGCGCCACCATCGCCGTGTGGAACTGACGGAGGCTGGCCAGAAACTGCTGCGGCAGCTGGTGAAGAGCTTTGACGACATCGACCAGCGCCTGGACGAACTGGTGGCGCGGCCGGCACAGTCGGTCGTCACAGTCAGTGCAGAACCTTCACTCGCGGCAAGCTGGCTGGTGCCGAGGCTGAACCGCTTTCGTGAATTGCGGCCAGACATCGATGTCTCGCTCGACGTCGATCCGCGCCTGATCGACTTCCGCAGCGGGCAAGCGGAACTTGCGCTGCGCTTCGGCGCGCACGCCACCTCCTGGCCGCGCAGCGAGGCCGAAAAGCTGGCTCCGGTCATCGACTCACCGGTGTTGTCGCCCGCGCTGCTTGCATCAGGCCCGGTGCTCGACCATCCGGAGCAACTCGCACGCTACACGCTGCTGCACGAAGAAAACCGCAGCGGCTGGGCACGATGGTTCGAGGCGGCCGGTGTGGCCGAGGAACTCGCACCTGACCGCGGCCCCCTGCTCGCGGACGCCTCGCTGTCCAAGCAGGCGGCGCTGCTCGGCCACGGCGTGGCACTTGGGGATCTGCTGCTGGTGCGTGACGAGCTGGCCTCAGGGACGCTGATCAAGCCGTTCGACACCAATGTGGTGTGCGGCGCCTACTGGCTGGTGGCGAAGAATTTGCGCAAGCTTTCGGAGCCGGCAGAAGTGCCGACTGGATCAGGGCCGAATTCGTCGAAAGCCGGCGCTACCTGCAGACGTTCTAGCGCTAGGCCGCAGCCTCTGCCTTCTTGCGTTCGATCTGGCCGATAGCGTCGACCACCGCATCAAAGGTCAGCATCGTCGAGGCATGGCGCGCCTTGTAGTCGCGCACCGGCTCGAGATATTTCAGGTCTTCGAAGCGACCCTCAGGCGGCGCGCCGTTCTCCTTGAGCATGCGCAGCATAACCTCGCGCACGGCGCGCAACTCTTCGGCAGTCGAGCCCACCACGTGCTGGGCCATGATTGACGACGAAGCCTGGCCGAGTGCGCACGCCTTCACGACATGGGCGAAATCGGTGACGACACCGTCCTTCATCTGGAGATCGATGGTGACGGTCGATCCGCAGAGCTTGGAATGTGCCGTCGCCGATGCATCGGGATTTTCGAGCCGGCCGAGCCGCCCGATATTCCCGGCAAAGGCAAGGATTTTCGAGTTATAGATGTCGTCGATCAACTTTTTTCACTCTGAGTGCATGCTACGACCATCTGATGTCGCTGTCGCATCTTTCAATCGTCGTCTTCACCCATATATAATGGTGAGGTTCGCGTCCCGACAAGGCACAGAGGAAGCATCGGGATCGGACAGAATACGCAGCTTTGGGTACGGCACTATTACGGTGGTCCCTGAAGTGGCTGTGTCCGTTCAACTCGTCCCTGCATCGACAGGGACTACTGGAGACGCCTGAAATGGATGCCGTGATCAAGAAGCTGATGCCCCAGTCAGCCTATATGGAGAAGCCTGCCACCGACCGGCCGAGCGAGGCCGAGGTCGAGGCGGCGGTGCGCACATTGCTGCGCTGGACCGGAGACAATCCGGAACGCGAAGGCCTGATCGACACGCCCAAGCGCGTCACCAAGGCTTTCCGGGAGATGTTCAACGGCTACGACATGTGCCCGGCGGAAGAGCTCGGCCGCACGTTCGAGGAAGTGGCCGGCTATGACGACCTGGTCATCGTCCGCGACATAAAATTCCATTCGCATTGCGAGCACCACATGGTGCCGATCATCGGCAAGGCTCATGTCGGCTACCTTCCCGATGGCAAGGTTGTCGGGCTGTCCAAGATCGCTCGCGTGGTCGACATCTTCGCCCATCGCCTGCAGACCCAGGAAGCGATGACTGCGCAGATTGCCGGTGTCATCCAGGACGTGCTAAATCCGCGCGGAGTCGCCATCATGATAGAGGCCGAGCACATGTGCATGGCCATGCGCGGCATCCGCAAGCAGGGTTCGACGACCCTGACCTCCACTTTCACCGGCGTTTTCCGGGACAGTCCCGAAGAACAGGTCCGGTTCGTGACCATGGTGCGAGCCGGCGGCAACGGGATCTGATCCGTTCGCCGGTTCCCGAACTTTCAGGATCCGGCGATGGCCGCTTTGACTTTCCCCCAGGCTTCCAACGACAAGCGCGCACTCGAGGAAGGTGAGGCCTTCACGCCGCGCTTCGACGCCAATGGCCTCGTCACCGCCGTCGTCACCGATGCTGCCGACGGCGTGCTGTTGATGGTCGCCCACATGAACGCCGAGGCGCTGGCGCTGACGATCGAGACGGGCATCGCCCACTACTGGTCGCGCTCGCGCAATTCGCTTTGGAAAAAGGGCGAAACCTCCGGCAATTTCCAGCAGGTCGTCGAGCTGCGCACCGACTGCGATCAGGATGCGGTGTGGCTGCGCGTAAATGTTACCGGCCACGATGCAACCTGTCACACTGGCAGACGTTCATGTTTTTATCGGACGGTGGGGCTCAAGGACGGCATTGCGACCCTCAACACAGACGGCAGTGAACCGCTGTTCGATACAGACGCAGTCTACCGCAAAGAATAGTGAACCTGCCTGACGCCCTGCGACACTAAGATTCACGATTTCGACACGGCCTGGATGTAGTCTGGGTTCGGGACAAGGTGTTGCAGCGCGTTTCCCGTCCCTCCGGGACGCGGAGCGCTGCGGGGAGATTGTGATGCTCGAGTGGGCGTCATTTCACGCGCGTCAAAACCTCCGGGAAGCCAACGGCTTCTCTTCCGGGACGAGTGTCAACGAACCTGAAAAATCCAAACCAACCGGCATTTCGCTGGCGCTCGGCGGCGGTGCGGCGCGCGGCTGGGCCCATATCGGCGTGCTGCGCGCGCTCGATGAGGCCGGCATCCGCATCAACATGATCGCCGGCACCTCGATCGGCGCACTGGTCGGCGGCTGCTACCTCGCCGGCAAGCTCGACCAGCTCGAGGAATTCGCCCGCAGCCTGACCAAGCGCCGCATCTTCGGCCTGTTCGACCTGCAGTTGGGCGGTAACGGCCTGTTTGGCGGCATGAAGCTGGACGCGCGCATGCAGCAGCATATGGCAGGTCTGACCTTCGAGGACCTGCCAAAGCCCTTCGTCTGCGTCGCTGCCGAAATCCGAACCGGCCACGAGATCTGGCTGTCGAGCGGCTCGCTGATCAAGGCCATGCGCGCCTCCTATGCCCTGCCCGGCGTGTTCGAGCCGGTTACCTGCAACGGTCGCGTGCTGGTCGACGGGGCGCTGGTCAACCCGGTTCCGGTTTCGGTCTGTCGCGCCAACGAGCAGCCGCTGGTCGTCGCCGTCAACCTGCATTACGACCTCTTCGGGCGTGCCGCCGTCATCAAGCACAGCGCCGGCGAACTGGTCGTCGAACACCCGGCTAAGGTCAACGGCAAGGACCTTGACCGCAGCGAGCGCGAGACGCGGCTCGGCATCACGGGCGTGATGGTCGAAGCTTTCAACATCATCCAGGACCGCATTTCGCGTGCCCGCCTTGCAGGCGATCCGCCCGATCTGTCGCTGCAGCCAAAGCTCGGCCATATCGGCCTGTCGGATTTCCACCGGGCCGACGAGGCGATTCGCCTCGGCTACGAAGCCACCAAGGCGCAGATGGAAGAGATCGTCAGGCTGCAGGCCGTACTCGGCTAATTCGAAAAGTCTGGACTAGGTCCTGATCGCCAGCGGTTTGCCGTGGGCATGCTGCACATCGGCGGGTATTTTCGGGACCATTCCTGCGCGCACCCGTCTCACCCGGGCGTTCATCCAGTGTCGGATACCACGGCGATAGAGCAGCCCGCGCAGCCAGCCGAATTCCTGGCGATGCCGGCGATAGAACTCGTCCGGGCTGTCGAACAGGCCAAGATCGGCATTGATGCCCGTCTTCTGGATGTAGGTGCTTTCGCCGGCCCAATCGACCGGAGGCGCAGACAGGCAGTCCGTGCCGGCGCCATAGCCGCAAAGCCTGTCGGCGCTGCCCGCGAACCTCTCCTGCAAGACCTTGAGGAACGGCGCGTCGAGGATAAAGCCTTCGAGATTGATCCAGCGCCCCTCGTACAGGACCTCCACCCAGCTGTGCAGGATGCTCTCGGGCGCCAGGCCATAGACAAGCTCGGGCACGACGCCGCGCTGCAAGGCCTTGTGGATAGTAAAACCGTGCAGACGGCAGGGAATGCCTAGGCCGCGCAACAGCGCCATCAGCAATGTTCCCTTGGTGTTGCACTGGCCGTAACCGTCGCTGAGCACCTCCGATGCAGCGATGTCGTCGGCGCGATTGTAGCCGAAGGCGATCTCATCGCGGACAAAAGCGTAGGCCGCCCCGATCCTGTCGAAGGGCTGCAATTCATTCCAGCCGCGCCTTGCGATCAGCAACTGAATCGAACGTGCATCGAAGTCGAGCAGCGGTGTCTGCCCAAAATATCGCTCCATGCTTGCCGACGTCATCCGACTCTCCCCTCTCTCGATCGCAGCGACCGTAATTCCTCTAGTCACTAGAAGATCAAGGGAAAAATCAGAACCAAGAAAATGGCCTGCGATCACGGTCCGGCCAGCGACGCATCGATGACGCGCAGCTGCACAGTGCGATTGCCGTTCCAGTGATTGACCGACAGCGAGCCCGCCACATGGACGGTGCGGCCGCTGTTCCTCAGCAGGAATTCGCCGAGCGGTGCCTCGGCCGTGCGGAAGGCGATGCCTTGGATACGGCCGCCGCTTTCCGAACGCAGGTCGACGCGGACATGGCCCGTTCCAATCACGCGGACATCGGCAAGCTTGTGGCGCGGCAAGACAAAGGTCGGGGCGATGTGCCCCTGCCCGTACGGCCCGGCCTTTTCCAAAGCCTCGACAAGCGCCAGCGTTGCACCTTCGGCGGCAAGCGCGCCGTCGATCAGGAGACTCTCCTCTTCCTGCAGGCGGAACACATCGGCAGCAGCACGCGTCTCGAAGAAGGCGCGTAGCTCGCCAAGCTTTTCCTTCTGCACGGTGATGCCCGCGGCCATGGCGTGGCCGCCACCTTTCACCAGCAAGCCGGCATCGACTGCCTCGCGCACCATGCGCCCAAGGTCGAAGCCGGAGACGGAACGACCCGAGCCGGTCCCAACGCCATTGCCGTTGAAGGCGATGGCAAAAGCGGGGCGGCGGGCATGATCCTTGAGCCGCGAGGCAAGCAGGCCAACAATACCGGGGTGCCAGGTGGGGCTGGCGGTCACCAGCACTGCCGGTCCAGGTCCGGCGCCGATCTCGGCATCGGCCTCGGCGCGCGCCTCGGCCAGCATTTCGGTTTCCATTGCCTGCCGTTCCTGGTTCAGGCGGTCGAGCGTCTCGCCGATTGTACCGGCCTCGACCGGATCATCGGTGGCAAGCAGCTTGCTGCCGAGTGCCGCATCGCCGATGCGCCCGCCGGCATTGATGCGCGGGCCCAACAGGAACGACAGGTGGAAGGTATTGAGCGGCTCTCCGATCCGGGCGACCCGGGCAAGCGCGGTCAGCCCCGGATTGTTCTGCTGACGCATTGCCTGCAAGCCCTTGACGACAAAGGCTCTGTTGACGCCAGTCAGCGGCACGACGTCGGCAACGGTAGCAAGTGCGGTCAGATCGAGAAGCTTGAGCAGATCCGGCCGTGGCGCATCCGGCAGACGTTCGCGCAGCACCTTGGCGGTCTGCACCAGGGTCAGAAAGGTGACACCCGCAGCACACAGATGGCCCTGCCCCGAGAGATCGTCGTCGCGGTTGGGATTGACCACGGCAACGGCATTGGGCAGCGGCCCGCCGACCTGATGGTGGTCGAGCACGACCACATCCGCACCGGCTTCGTTGGCGGCATCGATAGAGGCGGCGCTGTTGGTGCCACAGTCGACGGTGATGATGAGGCTGGCGCCGCGACCGACAAGCTCGCGCATCGCGTCGGGATTGGGGCCATACCCCTCGAAGATACGGTCGGGAATGTAGATCTCCGACTGCACGTCGTAATGAGACAGGAAGCGCTTCATCAGCGCCGACGAGCAGGCACCATCGACGTCGTAGTCGCCGAAGATCGCGACCTTTTCGCCACGGATGACGGCGTCGGCAATGCGTGCGGCCGCCTTGCCCATGTCGGTGAGCGATGCAGGATCGGGCAACAGGTCACGGATCGTCGGGTCGAGGAACCGCTCGGCATCCTCGGGTAGCACGCCGCGGCCCGCCAGCACGCGCGCCACGATGTCGGGCACGCCGTGCCCTTGCGCGATCGCCAGGGCCAGCATGTCCTGGCGTTCGGTCAGCCGGTGCTCCCAGGAGACACCGGTGGCCGAACGCCTAACACCGAGAAAATTCCGCTTTTCAGTCGCCATTCAATCCCAGTCCGCCCGGTTCGGGCCGACCATAGGCGACCGCAGCGGGCGCGTAATCAGAATTTTTCGATATCCTGGTGACGCGCCTTGATCTCGCGCACCGTCTTAGACGACGAGCGCAACACGATGGTGTGCGTGGTGATGGCATCGCGGCCGAACTTGACGCCGGCCAGCATGTTGCCGTCGGTGACGCCGGTTGCCGCAAACAGCACGTCGCCGCGCGCCATTTCCTCGATGCGATAGACCTTGTTGGGGTCGGTGATGCCCATGGTCGCCGCACGGGCGACCTTGTCGGCGCTGTCGAGCAGCAGGCGGCCCAGCATCTGGCCGCCGGTGCAGCGAAGTGCTGCCGCAGCCAGCACGCCCTCGGGCGCACCGCCGGTGCCGAGATAGATGTCGATGCCGGTTTCATCGGGATCGGTGGTGTGAATGACGCCGGCCACGTCGCCGTCGCCGATCAGGCGGATGGCGGCACCGGTCGCACGGACCGCTTCGATCAGCTTGGCATGACGCGGGCGGTCGAGGATGCAGGCCGTGACTTCCTCGACCGGCACACCCTTGGCCTTGGCGACGCTGGCGATGTTTTCAGCCGGCGAGGCATCGAGGTCGATGACGCCCTCGGGATAGCCTGGGCCGACTGCGATCTTGTCCATATAGACGTCGGGGGCGAACAGCAGGCTGCCCTTTTCAGCGATGGCGATGACGGCCAGCGCATTGGGCAGGTTTTTGGCGCAGATGGTGGTGCCTTCGAGCGGGTCGAGCGCGATGTCGACTTCGGGGCCGCCGGCGCCGACCTCTTCGCCGATATAGAGCATCGGCGCTTCGTCGCGCTCGCCTTCGCCGATCACCACGGTGCCGTTGATGGCGAGCCGGTTCAGTTCCTGGCGCATGGCGTCGACCGCCACCTGGTCGGCGGCCTTTTCGTCGCCGCGTCCGCGCAGCCGCGCTGCCGCCACCGCTGCGCGCTCGGTCACGCGCACCAGTTCCATGGTGAGAATCCGGTCGAGGCCGGCAACAACGCTTTTCGCCATATCAGGGTCCTGCTGTCGAGAATTCGGGGGCGCCCGGGGCGGGCTGGCCCTTATTGTCAAACAGTTATGACATCGGCAAGACCTGTTGTCCGCTTAATCGAAAGCGAAACAATATCAATCGATTAAATAGGAATAGCCGCTTTGGCGGGGCGTGGAAGGGGCAATCCACCCCCTCTCCTCGGCCGGCGATCAGCCGGCGCGTTCGATGCGGATGACCTGCGGCTTGTCGGTCAGGTGGCCGTCCTTGGTAACACCGTCGACCGCCTTGCGCACGGCAGCTTCCGTGGTCTCGTGGGTGACCAGGATCACCGTCTTCTGGGTCGAGCCGCTTGAGCCATTGGCGTGCTGAACAATCGATTCCAGCGAAATGTCGTTGTCGGCCATGCGCTTGGCGATCGCGGCGAAGACGCCGGTGCGGTCATGCACCGTCAGGCGGATGAAGTAACCGCCGGCATGACTGCGCATCTGCGCCTTCTTATAGGGGCGCAGCTCCTTGGCCGGGCGGCCGAAGACCGGACCGTGCTGGAAGCCGGGGCGGCTCTTGGCGATGTCGGCGATGTCGCCGACGACGGCCGATGCGGTGGCGTTGCCGCCGGCACCGGGGCCGGAAAGCAGCAGTTCGCCCAGAATGTCGGTCTCGATGGCAACCGCATTGGTTACGCCATGCACCTGGGCGATCACGGAGGCCGTCGGCACCATGGTCGGATGCACACGCTGCTCGATGCCGGTCTCGGTGCGCTGGGCCACACCCAGCAGCTTGATGCGATAGCCGAGTTCGCCCGCCGCGCTGATGTCGGCCTGGGTGATGTTGGAAATGCCTTCGAGATAGATGTCGTCGGCCGCGATCTTGGTGCCGAAGGCAAGGCTGGTCAGGATCGCCAGCTTGTGGGCAGTGTCGTTGCCTTCGATGTCGAAGGTCGGATCGGCCTCGGCATAACCCAGGCGCTGTGCGTCCTTGAGGCAGGCCTCGAAGGTCAGGCCTTCGGCTTCCATGCGCGTCAGGATGTAGTTGCAGGTACCGTTGAGGATGCCGAAGACGCGCGACACGGTGTTGCCAGCCATGGCTTCACGCATGGTCTTGATGACCGGGATGCCCCCGGCGACCGCGGCTTCGTAGTTGAGCAGCACACCCTTCTTCTCGGCGACCTCGGCGAGCGCCACACCATGCTTGGCGAGCAGCGCCTTGTTGGCGGTGACGACATGACGGCCGGCATCGAGTGCCGCGCGCACGCAGGAACGCGCTGCGCCCTCGTCGCCGCCGATCAATTCGACGAAGACATCGATGTCGGCCTTCTGCGCCAGCTCGATCGGATCGTCAAACCACTGCGCGCCACCCAGGTCGATGCCACGGTCGCGCGAACGGTCGCGGGCCGAAACGGCGGTGACGACGATCTCGCGGCCGCACTGGCGGGTGAGCTCGGCAGCCTTGTCGCGCAGCACGCGCGCCACCGAAGCGCCGACGGTGCCGAGACCGGCAATTCCAACACGCAATGCTTCAGCCATGGTCTGCGGCGCCTTTCAGGTCGGTAGTACTGGAGTGTCCGTGGTGCGCTCAGCGATGGGCTGCGAGCGGAACCACATTGTTGGGCTGTTTGGCCGTCGTCGTCAGGAAGCGCTTGATGTTGCGCGCTGCCTGGCGGATGCGATGCTCGTTTTCGACGAGCGCCAGACGGACATAGTCGTCGCCGTGCTCGCCAAAGCCCACACCGGGAGCAACCGCCACGTCGGCGTGCTCGATCAGGAGCTTCGAGAATTCGAGCGACCCAAGATGCTTGAACTGCTCGGGGATCGGCGCCCAGGCGAACATGGTCGCAGCCGGAGCTGGAATGTCCCAGCCGGCGCGCGAGAACGAGTCCACCATGATGTCGCGGCGCTTGTGATAGACCTCGCGCACTTCGGCGATGTCGGAGCCATCGCCGTTCAATGCTGCGGTCGCCGCCACCTGGATCGGCGTGAACGCTCCATAGTCGAGATAAGACTTCACACGCGTCAGCGCGGCGATCAGCCTTTCATTGCCGACGGCAAAGCCCATGCGCCAGCCCGGCATCGAGAAGGTCTTCGACATCGAGGTGAATTCGACCGTCACGTCGATGGCACCGGGCACCTGCAGCACCGAAGGCGGCGGATTGCCGTCGAAATAGATCTCCGAATAGGCGAGATCCGACAGGATGATGATGTCGTTCTTCTTCGCGAAGGCGACGACGTCCTTGTAGAAGTCGAGTGTCGCCACATGCGCCGTCGGGTTCGACGGATAGTTCAGGATCAGCGCCAATGGCTTGGGAATCGAGTGGCGAACGCCGCGCTCGAGCGCCGGGATGAAGCCGTCATCAGGCTTTGCCTGCAGCGAGCGGATGACGCCGCCCGACATGATGAAGCCGAACGCATGGATCGGATAGGTCGGATCGGGGCACAGGACCACGTCGCCGGGGGCGGTGATCGCCTGCGCCATGTTGGCGAAGCCTTCCTTGGAACCGAGCGTAGCGACGACCTGGGTGTCGGGATTGAGCTTCACGCCGAAACGGCGGGCGTAATAATTGGCCTGGGCGCGGCGCAGGCCGGGAATGCCGCGCGACGACGAATAGCGGTGGGTGCGCGGGTCCTGCACGACCTCGCACAGCTTGTCGACGATGCTCTGGGGCGTCGGCAGGTCGGGATTGCCCATGCCGAGATCGATAATGTCTGCGCCGCGCGACCGGGCGCTGGCCTTCAGTCGGTTGACCTGCTCGAAGACATAGGGCGGAAGGCGGCGGACCTTGTGAAATTCTTCCATGTCGCTTCTCAGGTAAACGGGGGCGCTTTTGCGTGCGCGGTATATACTCAATTACAGGCGGGGTCGATAGGGTCGCACTTGCCTTGAATGGCCTTCAGCGTGTCAGCGCCGTGCTCCCTGGCCAGCGTCGTCATCGCCTTCGAATCACCACCAGCAACAACGCCCTTGCCACCCTGGCGACGCTTTGCCGCCTCAAGTTCAGCAAGCTTTGCCGTCTTCTGGTCGTCGGTCAGCTGGGGGGCGGCAACCTTGGGTGCAATGTTGAGATTGGGATAGGTGCCGGTGTCCTGGGCGCCGCGTCCGCCTGCCAGCGCCGGTCCGGCATCCGTCGTATTCGTGCTGGTGCACCCGCTTGCCGCGAACGGCAGCAACAACATGCCCGCGCACACGATCATGCGGGCACCGAAAAAAACATGCCGACCAACACTATATGTCATAAAGTTTCCCCGACAGGCGCGGTAGAGCGCGTTGGACCCGGTAAGACGTCGCATGATAGTATGTCAATAAAAGGCCCTTTGGGAGGACCTGCGAGGACCATGGCGAAGGCAGACGATTCGGACAAGCCAAGCGGCGATTCCCCCTCCTCCGTCGAGCAGTATCTGGTGAAAGACCCTGAGCGCTTTGCGCTGAACATGGCCCGCATGATCGAGCAGGCGGGCAAGGCAGCGGCGGCATGGGCAGAGCCGCGCGAGCGCGGCGAGATGCGCGACACCGTCGCCGAGCCCTTCACCGAAGTGATCAAGACCTTTTCCAAGCTGACCGAATACTGGCTGTCCGATCCGCAACGGGCAATGGAAGCGCAGACGCGCCTATTTGCCGGTTACATGGAAGTCTGGGGCAATTCGGTCCAGCGCATGTCGGGCGAGCAGGTCGAGGACGCGGTCAAGCCGGAGCGCACCGACAAGCGCTTCCTCGATCCCGAATGGGGCCGCAACGCCTTCTTCGATTTCCTCAAGCAGGCCTATCTGGTGACGACGCGTTGGGCCGGCGATCTGGTCGAACATGCCGACGGCCTCGACGAGCACACGCGCCACAAGGCTGGCTTCTACGTCAAGCAGGTCTCGAACGCGATCTCGCCGTCGAACTTCATCCTGACCAATCCCGAACTGTTCCGCGAGACGGTCGCCAGCAACGGTGAAAACCTCGTGCGCGGCATGAAGATGTTCGCCGAGGACATCGTCGCCGGCAAGGGCGACCTCAAGTTGCGGCAGGCCGACTATTCCGGCTTCGAGATCGGCAAGAACATCGCCATGACGCCGGGCAAGGTGGTCGGCCGCAGTGACGTCGCAGAAATCATCCAGTATGCGCCAACGACGGACAAGGTGCTGAAGCGGCCGCTGCTGATCTGCCCGCCATGGATCAACAAGTTCTACATCCTTGACCTCAACCCGCAGAAATCCTTCATCCGCTGGGCGGTCGAGCAAGGCCACACGGTCTTCGTCATCTCGTGGATCAACCCAGACCAGCGCCACGGTCTCAAGAACTGGGAAGCCTATATCCGCGAAGGCCTGCAATACGGCCTCGATACCGTCGAGCAGGCGACCGGCGAGCGTGAGGTCAACGCGATAGGCTATTGCGTCGGCGGCACGCTGCTCGCCGCAGCCCTGGCGCTGCTGGCGCAGGAGGGCGACCATCGCATCCGTACTGTCACCTTTTTCACCACGCAGGTCGACTTCACCTATGCCGGCGATCTCAAGGTGTTCGTCGACGAGGAACAGATCGGCGCACTCGAGCGCGCGATGAAGGACAAGGGCTATCTCGACGGCACCAAGATGGCGACCGCCTTCAACATGCTGCGGTCGGGCGACCTGATCTGGCCCTACGTCGTCAACAACTACATGCGCGGCAAGGAGCCGCTGCCGTTCGACCTGCTTTACTGGAACGCCGACTCCACCCGCATGGCGGCGGCCAATCACTCCTTCTATTTGCGCAACTGCTATCTTGAGAACAACCTGTCGCAAGGCCGGATGGAACTTGCCGGCCGCACCGTCTCGCTCGCCGACATCACCATCCCGGTCTATAACCTCGCAGCCCGCGAGGATCACATCGCGCCTGCCCGCTCCGTCTTCCTCGGCTGCCAATATTTCGGCGGCGACGTCGAATATGTCGTCGCGGGCTCCGGCCACATCGCTGGCGTGGTCAATCCACCCGCCGCCGGTAAGTATCAGTTCTGGTCGAACGGCAAACCGACAGGCGACTTCGACCATTGGCTGAGTGGCGCGACGGAGACGCCCGGCTCGTGGTGGCCGCACTGGCATCGCTGGATCGAGGCCGCCGATAACACCAGCGTAGAGCCACGCAAGCCTGGCGTAAGCGGACGGGTGCTAGAAGATGCACCCGGCAGCTATGTGAAGGTTCGAGTGTAACTCCCCGTAATGCGCGGTGAGTTGACGCCCTTAATAAAGGGGGCGAAAAGATGGCGCCCAATCATGATCCCGCCTCAATTGGGGCCTAGCCCGCAGTCGGGGATCACTTCCATATGATCGGGTGCCGTTTCTTGTTCCGAAACGTCGTTGCGTAGCAGTTCGATTTTATTGCCAAGCGTTTGTTGGCCTGCATTTGCGTGAGAGGGGACCGGTTTGACGTCAGGACGACTGCGATTCGCAGACCGGCGATGCGGCGTTGCACTGACTGTGCTGGTTTCGCTCCTCGCCGTTTCGTGCACAGCCACCGGCGAGCCCGACCTCAACATCGCAAATCCTGCCCTGACCGCAGGAACAACAGCCCAGACGGCAACGGCCGAAGTTGCGACCGCCACCGGCCAACCCAGCACCCCGGCAACTGCCCTTGCCATGAGTGTCGAGGGCGACACCGCCCTCCCCGATCAGGTCGGTTATGTCCCGATCATGAAGCCGGGCAGCGAAACGCCGGCTGAAGTGGCGATCGTCGACGCCGAGCAGCAGCCGCAGACGGCTGCGGCCGCGGAGCAAGCCAAGGCCGAACCCGAGCCGCAGACGGCAGACGCCAAGCCCGCCAAGGGCCCCGTCCAGCAGGACACCGGATTCTATCTGACCAACGGGCCGGCCGCCGCGCCGGAAGCACCCAAGAAAAAGGGCTTCCTTGCATCACTGTTCGGTTCTTCGCCGGCGAAGGCTGCTCCCGTGCCCGCGGAACAGAAATCCAAGCCGGTGATCGCAACGGCGACCGCCGCGCCGGAACCGGCGGCCGAGGCCAAGCCGGCCGAAGAAAAATCAAAACCGCTCATCTCGCTTGCGTCGGCCAAATCCGGCTCGAAGCCGCTCGAACTCGCGTCGCTCGGCGGCAGCTCGTCGGGCAGCGATTCGGAATGGGCACTGCCTGGCGTGCGCACCACCGATCTGTTCGAGATCAAGCGCAAGTCGGGTCTCAACGACGACAGCGACGTCGATCTGCACGAGGACGAAGACCCCGAGCTCTACCAGGTGGCTTCGGCCGCCGGCATGGCCCGCCTCGCTCCCAACGGCCTGCTCAAGCAACATGAAAGTGTCGATGTCGGCTGCCTCAAGCCGTCGCTGGTGCGAATCCTGAAATCGGTCGAGCAGCACTTCGGCAAGAAGATGGTCGTCACATCGGGCTATCGTAATCCGGAGCGCAACCGACGCGCCCGCGGCGCCAAGAACTCGCAGCACATGTATTGCGCAGCAGCCGATATCCAGGTGCCCGGCGTCAGCAAGTGGGAACTCGCCACATATCTGCGCGCCATGCCCGGCCGTGGCGGCGTCGGCACGTACTGCCACACCACTTCCGTCCACGTCGACGTCGGCCCGGAACGCGACTGGAACTGGCGCTGTGGACGTCGCGGCTAAAAAAATTTGGCGATGCAGCAAAAGACGGGTTGCCTATCGCGAACAAGCTAAGTATACCCCGCCTCACCTGAGCGCGCCCATCGTCTAGCGGTTAGGACACCGCCCTTTCACGGCGGTAACAGGGGTTCGATTCCCCTTGGGCGTACCAGGTTTTCCTCTTCAAAAGCTTCAGCTTCAAGCATCGATGCAGTGATGTTCTGCGCCGGGCAAGACCGTCGCGCCGGTCCGCATCTACCTTTCGAGGCAGACCACCTGCCTAGCCAACGAAGCCGCCAGGCGCAAAGTTGATGTGCGGGAACCCAGAACAGATTCGCGACCTGGAGCTGCGGGCCTGAGCATTGCGCCGGAAGCAGTGCGCCACTCCCCTTAAGCCTCATAGAGACAGTTCCACGCGCGAAGCAGCACACTCGCCAATTGTGAAACCTGCGGTCGACAAGACGCTCATGGCCGACGCTGGGCTGGCAATGCAGAGACCAAACCGACGACCTTCCGACGCAGTTGCAAATGCAAATCAGAATTGTTCAACTATTTGTTTTATTTGACATATTTTCCGCCCTGCAATAGACGGTCGGCCATCGGGGAGTAGCCACCACGCAAGTGGGACCGCATCAACACGATCGCCTTGTGGCGTGGTGCGGTCAGTCGACATCGTTCGACCCGGCAAGACCGTGGCAGCAGCCATCCGACGACGGACGGATGACAAAGTGCCCGGTCCAATTCCGTCCACTGGTTCTCATCATGCCCATCGCAGCTATTTTCCTGCTCTCCATCAGCATGTCCGTCGATGCCTTCGCTGTTGCCGTTGGCCGCGGGACGACAATCAACCGAGCCCGTATCGGCCAGGCCCTGCGCACCGGCATCGTCTTCGGCGTGGTGGAAGCCATCACCCCCTTCCTAGGATGGTCGGCCGGCATTGCCGCGAATGGCTGGGTCGCACATTTCGACCATTGGCTGGCATTCCTGCTCCTGGCCGCGGTCGGACTGCACATGATCTACAGCGCATTCCATGGCGATGAGGGCGACAGGTCTCAGATCGGCAACTCATTGCCTGTTCTGGTGGCCACGGCGCTGGGCACAAGCCTTGACGCCATGGCCGTGGGGCTGTCGTTGGCATTCATCGGCGTGGACCTTGCAGGGATCGTCTTGATTTCGATCGCGATCGGCTTCGCGACATTCATGATGTCGACCGCCGGCATATTGCTGGGAGGGGTGATCGGCGCCCGCTTCGGGAAACTTGCCGAAGTGGCCGCCGGCATCGTGCTTCTCGGCATCGGAACGACAATCCTGTGGGAACACCTCAGCGCAGCGTGATTCCCTACCGCCCTTCGCCGACGGCACAGGACTGATAAGCTGCGGAAAGTGCCGCCGCAGCGCAATGCCGGACTGGCAAGGCCGCGATCGCCTGTGCCAAAGGATCGATGAAGCGTCGCCTCAACCATGAGGCGACCCTGCTGAAGTGGAGAGAATCATGTCCGACGACATCGTGGTGAAAGACAGCAACGGCACGCAGCTCGCCGACGGCGATTCGGTGACGCTGATCAAGGATCTCAAGGTCAAGGGAACCTCTGAGACCATCAAGCGCGGCACACTGGTCAAGAACATCAGGCTGAACGGCAATGCCGGCGAGGTCGAATGCAACACCAAGCAGGTCAAAGGCCTGGTGCTCAGGACCGAGTTCCTGAAGAAGGCCTGACTGCCTGGCCGGGCGTGGCCAACGTCAACGCGGTTTTAAGCTCTGAAGTCCAGACTCAGCCCATGACTGGATTCGCCCTTCCCAAGATGAGATGGCTGCTGCTCGGCGCGCTTGCTGCCGGCGGCTGGGCGATGACGCAGGAAGCGCCGAGCAAGTTCAAGTTCGACGACCGCCCTGCCCGCTCCGCCTCTCGTCCGAAGGCCGAAGTCGCTCCGCGCAAGGAGGCGACCGTAGCAAGACCGAAGCCTGTCCAGACTGCCAAGCCGGGTGTCGAGGTCGTACGGCCGAAGGTCGATGTCGAACCCGTAAAGACCGCCAAAGCCCAGCAGCCCAAGCCGGCAGCCACGGCTCCGAAACCGGTGGGCGCGACCAAGGCCACGCCCCGTCCGGACAGCGCCTCCGGCCCGCGCAAGCCCGCCGCCGATCTTGCGACAGCTTCCATCTCCCGCCCACCGACGCCGCTGCCGCGTCCAGCGACCAGCGCAAAGACGGATGCGCCGAAGGAAACTGCGGCCAAGGCGCAGAACAACGCTCCACTGCTCAACGTGCTCTACACCAGCACGACCGTCCATTTGCGCAAACGCCCGAGCGTGACGGCCCCTGTCATCTACAGCCTGAAGCAGGGCGAGATGGTGCGCGTCTTCGCCCGCGACGGCAAATGGGCGCTGGTCTCGACGCCTGCCGGCAAGGGCTGGCTCCATGACGAAATGCTGCTGCGGCCTGCCGATCCGGCGGCACCGCGCCCGAGGGAAGTGCTGGCCGAGCCGACAAAGAGCGTCACGCCCGGCTGAAGACCGCGTTTTTGAGCCTCCTGAGGCCGCATTTGCCGGTGGTTTTGCCTTTGCGGGTTGAAACCTGGCGCGTCAGGTGCCAAATCTGCCTCGACATCCCGCAAATCCTTGCGCATATCCTGAAAACACCCGGCAGAAGTTCATGGTCAGCTATCTCGACGCCGCCACGGCGCCCCTCAGGAATACCGGCCAGATCCGCCTCTATGGCGCGGATGCCTTCGAAGGCATGCGCAAGGCCTGCCAGCTCACCGCCCGCTGCCTCGACGAGATGGTCGACCGCGTTGCGCCAGGCGTGACGACCGAAGCCATCGACCGCTTCGTCTTCGAGTTCGGCATGGACCATGGCGCCATGCCCGCGACGCTGAATTATCGCGGCTACACCAAATCCAGCTGCACCTCGATCAACCACGTCGTCTGCCACGGCATTCCCGACAACAAGCCGCTCAAGGATGGCGACGTCGTCAATATCGACGTCACCTACATCCTGGATGGCTGGCATGGCGATTCGAGCCGCATGTACCCGGTGGGCAGCATCAAGCGCGCCGCCGAGCGCCTGCTCGAGGTCACCCATGAATGCCTGATGCGCGGTGTGGCCGCCGTGCGCCCCGGCGCCCGTACCGGCGCCATCGGCGCCGCCATCCAGACCTATGCCGAAGGCGAACGCTGCTCGGTCGTGCGCGATTTCTGCGGCCATGGCGTTGGCGCGCTGTTCCATGACGCGCCCAACATCCTGCACTACGGCAACGTCAATGAAGGCGTCGAGATGCGCGAAGGCATGATCTTCACCATCGAGCCGATGATCAATCTCGGCCGGCCACATGTGAAGGTGCTGTCCGACGGCTGGACTGCGGTCACCCGGGACCGTTCGCTGTCGGCGCAGTACGAGCACACGGTGGGTGTAACCGCCACCGGCTGCGAGATCTTCACGCTCTCGCCCAAGGGGCTCGACCGCCCGGGCCTGCCCGCATAAGATCGTTTCGCCGGGTTCATTCCGGCGGGGGCGACATCGGCTGATATGGCTGGCAACGACCACGACGAACGCGGTTTCTTCGGCGAGCGGACGTTGCCGCCCGCAAAAGCTGGCACTGCGCCCGAGCAACCTGCCAAGGCAGCTGACAAGCCCCACTATCTCGGCCATCGCGACCGGCTGCGCGAACGCTTCGTTGCTTCAGGCGATGCGCTTGCAGATTATGAACTGCTCGAACTGCTGCTGTTCCGGCTGATCCCACGTACCGACACCAAACCCGTGGCCAAGGCCCTGCTCGCGCGCTTCAGTACGCTGGCCGAAGTTCTCGGCGCGCCGCCTAGCCTGCTGCAGGAGGTAAAAGGTGTCGGCCCGGCGGTAGCGCTCGACCTCAAGGTGATCGCAGCAGCTGCCAGGCGCATGGCGCGTGGCGAGATCAGCGGCCGCGAGGTGCTGTCATCCTGGACCCAGGTGCTCGACTATTGCCGGGCGGCCATGGCCTTCGAGGAGCGCGAGCAGTTCCGCATCCTGTTTCTCGACAAGAAAAACGCGCTGATCGCCGACGAAGTCCAGCAGACGGGCACTGTCGACCACACGCCCGTCTACCCGCGCGAAGTCATCAAGCGCGCTCTGGAGCTGTCGGCGACGGCGATCGTGCTGGTGCACAATCATCCCTCCGGCGATCCCGCCCCGTCTCGGGCCGACATCGACATGACCAAGACCATCGTCGAGACGGCCAAGCCGCTCGGCATCATGGTGCACGACCACATCATCATCGGCCGCAAAGGCTATGCCAGCATGAAGGGGCTGCTGTTGATCTGACGCCGTCAGACGCGGCTCAAGGCCTCGGCGCGCGGCGCGTAACGCTCCAGCTGATCCAGTGTGAAACCACCGATACCGACAGGCGCGCACCCGTCGACCACCTCGATGATGCGACCGGCGCCGGCCGAGGTGAAGCCGCCATAGAGTTCGATCAGGCCATAACCTGCAGCAACAAGTTCCGCTGCCACGTCTGCCCCCGTCGCCTCGTCGGGAACGGGTACGAATGTCGTCTCGAGCGGGGGAAATGCCTGCACGAAGCGATCGCGCACCGCGTTCGCTCCCGGCTGGAGGATAATGAAAGCGGCCCTGGGCGGCACGCCCTTCAGATACGCCTCGTTGTAGGCCGCGGCGGCCGGCAGGGATTCAATGCCGAAGGCAACGGAACTGACCCTTACACCATCGCCGACGACCGTCTCGACCCTGGGCCGCCAGGACGGCGATATGCCGCCGCAAAGTTCGATCAGCCTGACGCCCTGAGACGCAAGTTCGCGGGCAACGCCAATGACCTCGCTTGAGGCACCAATGGGAACGACTGTCAGACGACCACTTGGTCGCTCGCGGACGATCCGGTCCCTCCTGGCGTCCGCGCGTTCGGCTTCGTAGATCAGTGCCTTGTCGATGGTCTTCATCGTTCATTCCCCGTGATTGCAGGAGGAATATCGGTTGCGCAACCGATGCATGGGAGCTCTATAATTCAGACGAAACCGATCGAAGAAATCGAACCCTGATGCTTGACAGCCTCACCCTTGACCAGATGCGCACCTTCGTCGCCGTTGTCGAAAGCGGCAGCTTCCGCGCCGGTGCCGTCAAGCTGGCGCGTGTGCAGTCTGCCGTCAGCCACGCCATTGCCAACCTTGAGGCGGAGTTGCAGGTCAAGCTGTTTGACCGCAGCAATCGTAAGCCAGAGCTAACCGAACAGGGGCGCGCCCTGCTCGCCGACGCACGCGCCATCCTCGTCAAGGTCGACGCCATGCGCGCCCGCGCCCGCGGACTTGGAAAAGGGCTGGAGTTGTCGTTGTCGGTTGCTGTCGACCCGCTTGTGCCTCTGCCACGGCTTGCGGCAGTGCTCGAAGCGTTGCGCCAGCGCTACCCGTCAGTGGGGGTATCAGTGAGAACCCTGCCGCTTGCCTCGGCGCTGCATGCCCTCGTCCAGAACGAATGCACGCTCGCCGTCACAAGCGATGCGGCGCGCGTCGATGCCATAGAATGCGAGTATCTGGCACCGCTGCCGCCGTTCGTTGCCGTATGCGGCGCTAGCCATCCACTCGCCTCACAAACGGCCAAATGGTCGGCAGAGCAACTGGCCGAATACATCCAGATCGTCGTCACGGACCCGTCACCGATGACCGCCGGCCGGGATTTCGGCGTGCTGTCGCCGGGGACCTGGCGGGTAAGCGACCTCGCCACCAAGGCGGCGCTCATTCGCGCCGGCACCGGCTGGGCAACATGCCGCTCTGGATGGTCGAAGACGACCTGAAGTCCGGGCGGCTTGTCCGCGTCTCCGCGGTGGCGCTTGGCTCGACCTCGGAGACCGCCCTGACGGCATATCTTCTGTGGCGCATCGACACGCCACTCGGGCCCGCCGCGCGCCATCTCCGGGAGCTGTTGCTGGCAGCCTTCGCCACCATTGCCCGACCAGACTAGCTGGCAGGGTTACCGGAGGACGTATCAGCAAAAAGGCCGCCGGGTCGCCCCGACGGCCTTTTGTTCTTGCGAGGGAGCGCAGCCTTACTCGGCGTCGCCTTCCTTGGCCTTCTTCTTCGGAGCGGCCTTCTTTTTGGGCTCTTCGCCCTCTGCCTTGTCAGCCTTCTTGGCCGAAGCCTTCTTGGCCGGCTTCTCGGAACCTTCGTCCTCGTCCTCGGCGAGCAGCTCGTCCTTGGTCACCTTCTTGTCGGTGACGGAGATCTGCGACAGCAGGTGATCGACGACTTTCTCCTCGAACAGCGGCGCGCGCAGGTTGACCAGCGCCGACGGGTTGTTGCGGTAGAAGTCGAACACTTCCTGCTGCTGGCTGGCCGGGTAGCGGCGAACCGTGTCGAACAGGCCGCGCTGCAGTTCCTCGTCGGAAACCGTCACGCCGGACTTCTCGCCGATCTCGGCGAGAACCAGACCAAGGCGCACGCGGCGCTCGGCCAGACGCTGGTATTCGGCGCGAGCCTCTTCTTCCGTCGTCTCTTCGTCGGCGAAGGTGCGGCCGGCAGCCTCGAGGTCACGGCTGACCTGGTTCCAGATGTTGTTGAACTCGGCTTCGATCAGCTTCGAGGGAGCCTCGAACTTGTAGGTGCCGTCGAGCTGGTCGAGCAGCTGGCGCTTGACCTTCTGGCGCGTCATGGCGCCGAACTGGTTCTCGAGCTGGCCGCGGACGATCTCGCGCAGCTTGTCGAGCGACTCGAGGCCGAGGTTCTTGGCCGTCTCGTCGTTGATCTCGAGCGCGCCGGGAGCTGCCACTTCCTTGACGGTGACGTCGAAGGTGGCTTCCTTGCCGGCGAGATGAGCTGCCTGATAATTCTCAGGGAAGGTCACGGTGACAAGCTTCTCGTCGCCAGCCTTGGCGCCGACCAGCTGGTCTTCGAAGCCCGGGATGAATTCCTTCGAGCCGAGCACCAGCGGCTGGTCACCGCCCGTGCCGCCGTCGAAGGCAACGCCGTCGATCTTGCCGACGTAGTCGATGGTGACGCGGTCACCGTCGGCGGCCTTGCCTGCCTTGGTCTCGAAGCTGCGTGCCGACTCGGCAATGCGCTTGACCTGCTCTTCGATCTCGTCTTCCGGCACGTCGTAGACCGGACGCGACACCTTGATGTCGGTGAAGTCCTTGATCTCGATGGCGGGGATGACTTCGTAGCTCAGCGAGAATTCGAAGTCGGCGCCGCCGGCGAGGATCTTCTCGGCTTCCTTCTCGTCCTCGGTCATCGTCACGTCGGGCTGCATTGCAGCCTTCTCGCCACGATCGGAAATGATCGTGCGGGCCGAGTCGGTGAGGATCTCGTTGACGACTTCGGCCATGAAGGACTTGCCGTACATCTTGCGCATGTGCTGCATCGGCACCTTGCCGGGACGGAAGCCGTTGATGCGGACCTTGTCCTTGGCATCCGAAAGCCGCTTCGCAAGGCGGGCTTCCATGTCGCCAGCGGGGACCGTGACCTTGATCTCGCGCTTGAGGCCGGAATTGAGCGTTTCGGTGACCTGCATCATCAAACCTTTGTTTTCACGTAAGGCGCGGCTCACGGCGTCCTGCCGTTCTGCCTGCCGGAATTCGTTTGCCGGGGATGGCTTCAAGTTCGCAAATCGGCCCCGGTTTCCGCCACTTGCGGCCCGGTTGTGCCGACACTCTCCGAAGGCCCCGATAAGCTTTTGTTTTTACTACTTCTTATCGCGTCTTTCGAGAGCGGGTTTTCGCGTCCCGTCATATTCGACAGGCCTTTTGTCACAGGCGGGGTGATTTTTCAACCATCTTCGCCGTTTCTCCCGGTTCCGCTCATTTCGATGCCGAGATTGACAGAATGATGGCGACATGGGATTGGCGGGCAGATGCGGATGTGGCGGAACTGGTAGACGCCCTGGATTTAGGTTCCAGTGCCGAGAGGCGTGTAGGTTCGACTCCTATCATCCGCACCATGTCGCCCTGCCCGGCGGACTGAAAATCTCTTGTAGAGAGTTGCCAGCCGTGCACGAAGTGACACCAATGACCGCCACCGCTACCGCCGACCGCCCCTTTGACAGCGGATCGCGCAGCATCGTCATCACCGCCGACCCGGCGTGGCCGCCGATCTCGGGCGGCGACCTGCGCAACTGGCAAAATGCCCGCGCACTGGCGAGCCGTGGGGACGTGCTACTCGCTTCCATCTACGAACACGTGTCGCCGTCATTGCCTGAGATCCCGCGCATCAGGGCAATCGGGCTCGCCAGCACAGCGGAAAACAAAGCCGGACCACGTATTGCCAAGCGCCGGACACCGCTCGACAGCCGGATTTCCAGGATTGCGCTGGAGCGGCTGCTCAAGGAAATCCGTACCTTGAGACCAGAAACCATCGTGGTCGAGGGCATCTCGCTCTTTGCTCTGCTCAAACATCTTCGGCCGCTTCCGGCAAAGCTGGTGCTGGATATGCACAACATCGAATCCGATGTTTCTCGCCAGGTAACCGGCAAGACCAGTTGGCTCATGGCATTGCTGTCCAAAAAGGGGCGCAATCCGCGCCGCCTACGGGAGATGGAGCTCGACGCCCTCCCACTCGTGGACAAGGTCTGGGTCTGCTCCGATCAAGATCGCGAGCGACTGCGGGCGCTGTCGAATGGCAGGACGACGGCCGACGTCGTGCCGAACGGCATTCCTCGCTTCGAGGACATTCCGGACAAGTTGCCTGAACAGCCGCCGCGGATCGACGGCAAGCCGACGGTCCTGTTCGTAGGGCATCTCAATTATCGGCCGAACATCGATGCTGCCCAGAGGCTGGCCACCAGGGTTCTCCCTGGCCTACGTGAAGCATTGGGCGGCGCGCGTCTCGTCATTGCCGGCCGGGCGCCGCATCAAAGCCTCGCCGACCTTGCCGAGCTGCCCGACGTCGAACTTGTCGCCAGCCCCGAAAGCCTGAACGAGTTCTACCGCAATTCCCATATGACTATTGTGCCTTTGACCAGTGGCGGCGGTACCAGGCTCAAGATCTTGGAAGCGATGGCGTGGGGACTGCCGGTGGTCGCCACGCGCCTTGCCGCGGAAGGTCTCGGCCTGATCGACGGCCTCGACATCGACTTTGGCGAAACAGACGACGAGCTGGTTGCCCGTGCCGTCTCCTTATGCGTCGATAGTGATGAGCGCCAGCGCCGCCGACTTCGGGCAAGGAAAACCGTCGAGCAGCGGTTCAGCCCCAAGGCGATCGAAATGGCCATTCGGGCGAGCCTCGGATAGCCATTCAATCCATGTCACTTGATTAGCTCTCGCTTTCGATGCCAAGTAAGCGCGAACCTTAGAGCATTGAAATTGATTGGCATTGCATGGCGATCCCCAAACTTCTTCACCAGACGTGGAAGACAGGTGCGATCCCCGATAGATTTGCAAAATGGTCGAAAAGCTGGGGCAAACATAATCACGGATGGCAGCAAATTCTCTGGAGCGACCGGATGCTCCTGGATTTCGTGGCCCAGCACTATCCGCATCTTCTTTCGACCTATTGCTCATATCCGAGCGGCGTTCAGCGGGCGGACGCCGCCCGCTACATGCTGCTGCATCACTTCGGCGGCGTGTATGCCGACCTCGATTGTGAATGCATTCGCCCTTTCGACGAACTGCTCGGCGAGGACCGCATCGTCCTCTGCAAGGAGCCCGATATTCACGCGCAGGACCAAATCGGCTTTCGCAACCTGCCTTACCTGCTGTTCAACGGGACGATGGCCAGCCCGCCCAGGCATCCGTTCTGGGTACACCTGATCGAGCAACTGCCGGCCAATCAAGACGCGCAGGAGGTGCTTGATTCTACCGGCCCCTGCCTGCTCACCGCAGCGCAGCTCAGTTTTCCCGACCAGAGCGCTTTCGCGATCCACCCAAGCTCGCTGTTTTCGCCGCTTGATCGCGACGGCGCAGGCACGGTCGAAAGCGGTGCCATTTCACCGACGCTTTCCGTGCATCACTGGGCGGGCACCTGGTGGACTCGAGACAAGAAACCTTCGATCTGGTCGCTTGTTCGACGTAGTTTCTACAAAGGCCGGCACCTCCTGACCAAAGGAGGCCAGTTGGACGCGGCCCTGGCGCAAGCCTCCGTCGACAAGGCCGCGCTGCAGGCTCCTCCGCCCACCGGCGCCAATATCGCGATCCTCGTGCCCCTGCGCGATGCCGCCGATCACATCGAACCCTTCATCGCTGCGCTGCAACGGCTCGAGCACGGCAAGGACCGGATCAAGCTCGTGTTCTGCGAAGGAGACAGCCTGGACGGAAGTTGGGAGAGGTTGGCGGCCGCCACCCTTCCCCTGAAACAGCAGTATCGGGACGTAGTTCTGTTGCGCAAATCCGTGGGAATCAAGCTCGATCGCAGCCAGCGCTGGAGGCCGAAGTTCCAACGTGCCCGCCGCGCCGGCATTGCCGCCGTTCGCAACCACCTTGTCCAGCACGGCCTCGACGCCAGCGACGACTGGGCGCTGTGGATGGACATCGACGTTTGGCGCTATTCGGCGGATATCATCGAAACGCTGACAACGGCCGGCGGTCGCATCGTCGCCCCCAACTGCACAACTTCGCTCGGCAGGGGAAGCTTCGATCTCAACAGCTTCGTGTCCGTGAGAGAGCAGCATGACCATCGCTACTACCGCTCGATGCGGAATGGTCTCTATCAGCCCCGCGTCAGCGACAGCCGTCGCCTCTATCTCAGCGACCTGCGCAATGTCGACAGCGTGAAGCTCGACGGCGTCGGCGGCGCCATGCTGCTGGTCGACGCCGCGCTCCACCGCGGCGGCCTCATTTTTCCGGAGGTTCCCTACAAATTCCTCATCGAGACCGAGGGGTTTGCTGCACTCGCCAAGGACCTTGGTATCGTCCCAATCGGGCTGCCCAAAGTCGAAGTGCTGCACGTGCCGTGGTGACCGCTAGCACAGCGCCTCGCACAGTGCCTTGTCGCCGTGCATTAAAGTCTTGATCTGCGTACTGCCGTCCTTTGACGGCGCCGCCGTGATATCAAAGCTGTGGGTGCGCCTGTCCTGATCGATGGGGTGTCCCTCGCCTTGGGGCACGTAAAAGCGCCCGGTGCCGAGCCGGACATAGTCACCGCGCAAGAGGTAGCGGAATAGATCCGCTTGATCCATTCACAATGGGGCAGCGCCGCCTTCGCTTCGCAGCGCCGAAGCATAGACGTCCAGCACCGCGTCCACCTTGCGTTCCCAATCGAACTCGGCACGGACGCGAAGTTGTGCCGCCTGCCCCATTGAAACCCTGAGTTCGGGCGAACTGGCGAGTTTCCGCAACGCCTCCGCCAGGCCGTCGATCAACGCATCGGGGGAAAGCGGTGGCACAAGTATGCCGCATTCCGCGTTGAGGTAGTCCAGCGGCCCTCCCCAGGCAGTCGCGATCACCGGCTTGGAAAGCGCCATCGCTTCCAGGACCACGGCTCCTCCGCATTCATAGAGACTGGGAAGCACCAGAGCGTCTCGAGCGGCCAGAGCGTCGGCGCATTCCTTCTGGCTGAGCCATCCGGCAAAACGCACCTTGCCCACCTCCTCCTCCGAGGAAAGCAGGTCAAGCTCGCCAGCAAGCTTTTCCAGCCGCTCGCGAGCGTCCCCATCCCCCATGATCAGCAAGCTCATGGGCGCAAGCTCCTTGGCCCGCGCAAACGCCTGCAACAGGAGATCAACGGCCTTCCAGTCGACAAGACGCCCGGTGAAAACGAACCGTGTATGCGCAGGCCCCGACTGGTGATTTTGCCCAGTGGCCCCGCCCCACAGGGAAAAGTCCACGCCATTCTCGCAGATCTCGATGACCTTGCCACCGAGGCCTGCCGGCAACGCCATGCGACTACGCTTGTTGGCGACCATGACCACGCTCGCCTGGCGCTTGCCGGGGATCAGCCGGTTCATCACATTGGTCATCGCCCGCGCCGCGGCTACGGCATAGTCCTCAAGCACGGAACTGCGATCACGGAACCCCGACGGAAACTCCATGCCGCCATTCAGGGGTCCAACGACGACCGGCGCTCCCAGGCGAAAGAGCATCGACGGCTCGCGCGGAGAAACAGGAATCGGCTGGTGCACGATCTGCACGCCTTCTTCCCGAACCAGACGGCGCGCTTCCTTGACCTGACGTCGCTGCGTCAGCAACCGCATCAGGTAGCCCGTCGAAAAATTGGCCACGCGCTGCGGAAGAAATGCCCCAAGACGCCAGAGAAGACGGATTAACGGTGTGTCCGGCGTGAATATCACCCGCGGATCATTGCCGAAGAGACCTTCAAGCTCTTCGCGCGTCCGTTCATGGACAACAAGCCAGACGTCGTAATTTCTGTCACGCAGGATGCGGAAATACTGCAACGGCAGAATGGCCTCACCGCCGAAACGGGCCGAAGCGTGCTCTGCAACAATAGCAATCTTCATACTATGCAGACTTCTTTGGCAAAGCTGACAGAGGCCGATTTCATCCCGTTATTTCACACATCCCCGATATCAGGAAGGGAACAAGTCAATAAAGCGGTTCCTCGAAGAGCATCTTGTCTCCGTCCATCAAAGCTTTGATCTGCGCGCTGCCGTCCTTTGACAGCGCCACCTTGATGCCGAAGCTGCGGGTGCGGATGTCCTGCTCGATGGGGCGCCCCTCGCCCTCGGGCACGTAGAAGCGCTCGATGCCGTAGTCGACGCCTATGGTCGAGCCGGGCTCGGTGCTCCAGCCGCCTGAAACCTGGCCGACTATGTCTACTTCATCCGGGCCAACAACCGTCGAGTCGGTGCCGAACCAGGCAGATTTTGCACGCCAAAAGCCGTCAGCGTCCTTTTTCAGGCGCACGACGATCGGCCCTTCCGCTGTCATCGTTTCGCCCTGCTGCAGGTTTTCGATCATTTCCACGGGGATGCGGGAAATCTCATAGCCGAGGCGTACATAGTCTCCGCGCAGAAGGTCGCGCGGGTCGACCGGCTCTACCTTGAGCAGCACTTCCTTGCCGTCGCGCAGGATGGCGGCTCGTCCGGCTATCATCCAGGACAGGAACCCGATCTGCGCAAGCGCCAGCACCACGGCAGCGATCAAAAGTCTCGAGCGCGACATCATGCGGTCCTCCCGTCAGTAGCCGGCTTCATGCGCCTCTCGATGCGAATGATCGCATAGGCGAGCACGGCAAGCGTGATCGCCGCGGCAAAGAAAAACCCGGCGGTGCCGAGCATGGTGCCAACGGTGGCGAGGTAGACGACCGCGAGCTCGAAGGCGAAGCCGAGATAGGCGACCCAACGCAAGGCGCGGCTCTCGCGCCCCAGGAAGATGATCGTTGCCGCGATGACAGCCAATGCCACGGCGGCAGCAATGACGAAGCCGTCGCCGTCGATCAGATCGATCTGCAAGATGCCGAGACCCGTCAGGAAACCGATCAGCCCATGCAGCGGCAAGCGCCCACCAAGCTGCACCACCCGCTCGACAGGTTCAGGCGCCAGCGCCGACGCGGCCAGCACCGCGGCAGATACCAGCGCCAGAACGAGGGAAACCTCGGTGGTGTTGAAATGCATGGCCAGCATCACGGCATAGAAGATGAGCGACAGCAGGATCAGGTGTCGCGCGGCCCGGCTTTGGGTCCATAGCGACAGCACCCAAAACGCCGCCATAAACGCCGGGAAGAGGTGCGGAAATTGTTCCTTGCGGAAAAACTCGAAGCCCTTGAGGGCCAGCCAGCTGTCGGCAATGCCCACAGCCGCCACTGTCAGGGCATTCGAGCGCAACACCGCTGCGGCAATTGCCGTGCCTATGCACCAGGTGACGACTGCCGAGGCCTCGTCGCCGGAGAAGTGATACATCTGGCCGATCAGGGCGATGGACCCGCCGAATGCGGCAGCGGCCACGAGCCACAGAGCCTCGCCAATGCCGCTATGGCCCTGGCCCTTGACCCATGCACCGCCGACATAGCCGGCGAAGATGACGGCGAACAGACCTGCAACCCTGGCAATGCGCGGGATCGTCTCCCAGTTGGCAGCGACAAGAATGAGAATGGCTGCGGCAAAAAGAAGTGCCGCCATGATCGCTAGGATGGAGCCGAAGTTGAGCCCGTTGCGCTCGTTGGTCTCGACATCGCGGACAAGTACGTCACCTGTCGTGCGGTCGAGCAACCCGTTTTCGACCCAGCGATCGATGTCTTTCTTCACCTTGGTGGCGTAGCTCGCCATTTGGCCCCCTCTTCATTGCGCACTGCACGCTCGGCCCAAGCCGTTGTTCATCATGGCGAAATCTCGGCCGCGCCACAATCATGACCAATCCGTAAATGCCCATTAATGCTGCATTGCACAAAACGCATTGCTGCCATGCGAGCATAGCGCTTCAATTTTAAGCAAGGGCATCCTATCTACGCCTCGTACACAGAAGAGCGAAAAAAGACGAACGGAAAACGAAGATGAACCTGATCCGCAATTACCGCAACTGGCGCCGCTACCGTGAGACTGTCTCCGAGCTGAGCCGCCTGTCGAACCGCGAACTGACCGACCTCGGCATCACCCGCAGCGACATCCACTTCGTCGCGCGTAAAGCCATCTAACTGAAACCGGGTCCGTGGGACCCAACTGTCCGAACCGAAAAGAGAACTAAAATGAACTTGCTCCGCACTTACCGCAACTGGCGTGCTTATCGCGAGACGGTGAACGAGCTTGGCCGTCTGTCGAACCGCCAGCTTGCCGACCTCGGCATCAATCGTGGCGAGATCCAGTCGATCGCCCGCCGCGCAATCTAATTCAGGCTTTCCGTCAGCGTCGACCTCCTCCCCGACAATGACGGATCCGGTCAGCTTCTTCCTCCCAATGAGCTGACCACCCTAACGCACCCACCGGATCCTCCTCCCCCGGTGGGTGCCGTTAACTCCAGAGAGTTTCGTCCTCTCCAATTGACGAAAAGAATTTCGCCCGAGCCGACCTCCTCCCCGGCATAGGCGAATAGGTCAGCCTCCCTCCTCCTCCCAGAGGCTGACCAACCTTAACGCGCCCGCCGGTTTTCTCCTCCCTCCGGCGGGCGTCGTTTCCCCAGAGCTTCACCCTCTGCAATTGGTGAAGAGAATTTCGCCTGAACCGTCCTCCCCGGCGATGGCGAATAGGTCAGCCCCTCCTCCTCCCTGAGGCTGGCCACTTAAACGACGCCCGCCGGTCCTCCCCCGGCGGGCGTTGTCGTTTCTGCTCTCCGACAAATGCCTAATTCAGCGCGCCGCTTTCAAGCACGCCACGCTGTTTCCACTGGCTGAGCGGAAAGACGTCAGGCGCGCCGCCCATCGGCGCATACCAGGAATCGACCACCCATCTCGTACCATCGGCAGCACGAATAACCGCCGTCCAGTGCGGATAGCGGCCGTCGAGCAGGAAGCCGCGCGAGGCGCGGGCATCGACTTTGTGATGCCTGAGCAGGCCTTTGCCCTGGAGGTAGCGCAGCAGCGCATCCGTATTCGTCGATTCGTCGACGCAATCCATCTGGCCACGAATCCTGGAGGCCCCGAACTCGGATCTCGGCTGGTCGCGAACGCCGGTGACCTGCTGGGCGCGCTTTTCGAAATAGCTGACCGCCCGCGAGATCGCCGCCCGTTCTGCCTGCGGCGAAGCTTTTCCCGCAGCCATGATGGCCGCGAACTTCCTGGCGTCGGCCGGACCGAGGTCGAGGCGCGAACGGAACGCGCAGCCATAGCCATGACAGATGTCGATGCGCGACGACGTTTGCGCTGCCGCCGGACCGACCTTCATGGGGATGAGAAGAATGCTCACGAGAAGCAGATGAAAGATTGTGTGCCTCGTCATCGACCCATCATAGAAGTTGTCCTTTGCCGCTCGCAACCCCTATGAAATGGCGGCAATCGTTGCATTCGCACAGCCAAGCGACTATTCCGGCGACCATGAGCACAAAACCCATTCACATCGTCGGCGGCGGTCTCGCCGGATCGGAAGCAGCTTGGCAGGTGGCGGAGGCCGGGGTGCCGGTCATCCTGCACGAAATGCGCGGGGTGCGCGGCACCGACGCACACAAGACCGACGGCCTGGCCGAGTTGGTCTGCTCCAATTCGTTCCGTTCAGACGACGCCCAGACCAACGCCGTCGGGTTGCTGCATGCCGAAATGCGGCTCGCCAATTCGCTGATCATGTCATCGGGCGACGCCAATCAGGTTCCCGCCGGCGGCGCGCTTGCCGTCGACCGCGACGGCTTTTCCGATGCGGTCACGGCGCGCCTCGAGGCGCATCCGCTGATCACGATCGTGCGTGAAGAAATCACCGGGCTGCCGCCTGAAGACTGGGACCAGGCGATCATCGCCACCGGTCCGCTGACCGCGCCTTCCCTCGCCGAAGCAATCGCAGCCGGCACGTCGTCCGATGCGCTCGCCTTCTTCGACGCGATTGCACCGATCGTTCATTTCGATTCGATCGACATGAACACCTGCTGGTTCCAGTCGCGCTACGACAAGGTCGGCCCCGGCGGCACCGGCAAGGACTACATCAACTGCCCGATGGACAAGGAGCAGTACGACGCCTTCATTCAGGCCCTGATGGACGGCCAGAAGACCGAGTTCAAGGAATGGGAAGGCACGCCCTATTTCGACGGCTGCCTGCCGATCGAAGTGATGGCCGAGCGCGGGCCGGAAACGCTGCGCCATGGCCCGATGAAGCCGATGGGCCTGACCAACGCACACAATCCCGAGGTCAAGGCCTATGCTGTGGTGCAGTTGCGCCAGGACAATGCGCTGGGCACGCTCTACAACATGGTCGGCTTCCAGACGAAGCTGAAGCATGCCGAACAGGTGCGCATCTTCCGCACGATCCCGGGCATGGAAAACGCCGAATTCGCTCGCCTCGGCGGCCTGCACCGCAATACCTACCTCAATTCGCCGACGCTGCTCGACCCAACGCTACAGCTGCGTTCGCGCCCCGGCCTGCGCTTTGCCGGCCAGATCACCGGCTGCGAAGGTTATGTCGAGAGTGCCGCCATCGGCCTGCTGGCCGGCCGCTTCGCCGCGGCCGAACGCCTTGGCCATCAGATGACGCCGCCGCCTGTGACCACGGCCTTCGGCGCGCTGCTCAACCACATCACCGGTGGCCACCTCGTCTCCCACGACGAGCCCGGCAAGCGCTCGTTCCAGCCGATGAATGTCAATTTCGGCCTCTTCCCCGAAATCGAGGCGCCGAAGATTGACGGCAAGCGCCTGCGCGGCAAGGAAAAGACCGTTGCCAAGAAAAAGGCGATGACCGGCCGCGCCTTGGCCGATTGCCGTGCATGGCTTGGCCTCGCACCGGCTGCCCAGGCTGCCGAGTGAGCGTCGGGCCATGGCGCTCCCTGAAACGCCACGGCTGATCCTGAGAGAAATGGATCGCGGCGATGCTGCCGCGATCCTGTCGGTCTTCGCCGACGATTATGCTCGTCGCTTCTATCCCGAGATGATCAGCGAAGCGGCCGCTGTCGAATGGATCGAGCGCAACCGCGACCGCTACGAACGCGACGGCTTCGGCCTGTGGGCGATCGTCGAGCGCGCGAGCGGAGCCTTGGTCGGCGATTGCGGCCCGACGTGGCAGGATGCCGGCGGCACGCGCGTGCTTGAAATCGGCTATCACATCGCGCCGCTATGGCGCGGGCGCGGCTTTGCGCTGGAGGCGGCACGTGCCGCCATGACCTTCGGCTTTGCCGAAACCGACGAACCGCTGATCGGTTCGATCGTCGCCACCGACAACACCTCGTCGGCAAGCGTAGCGCGGCGCCTGCATCGCGACGTCCGCAACTACGTCAATTCGCGCGGACTGGATCGTTTTTTGTTCTTCACCAGGCGTGACCAGTTCTCGGCAAACGCCTGAGCGACAGCCAAAGACCGACTGTTACGCCGCGCGCTCGTGCACAGGTCGTTCGTCGCGGCGCAGTGTGAGAACCTCGACGCCGGTCGCCGTGACGGCCACCGTATGCTCGAACTGGGCGGAAAGCTTGCGGTCCTTGGTCACGACAGTCCATCCGTCGTCCTCGGTCGAGACCCTGCGAGTGCCCTGGTTGACCATCGGCTCGACGGTAAAGACCATGCCCTCGCGCAGCTTCATGCCTGCACCCGGCCGCCCGAAGTTGAGTACCTGCGGCTCCTCATGCATCTCGCGGCCAATGCCATGGCCGCAATATTCCCGCACGACGGAATAGCCGTTCTTCTTGGCATGTCGTTCGATGGCCGCACCGATGTCGCCCAGATGCGCTCCGGGCCGAACCTGCCTTATGCCTTTCCACATCGCTTCCTGGGCTACCCGCACAAGCCGCTTCGCGGCGGTCGAGGCATTGCCGACCAGGTAGGTCTTGCTCGAATCGGCGATGAAGCCATCCTTTTCGAGTGTGATGTCGAAATTGATGATGTCGCCGTCACGGATGATCTCACCGGGATCGGGCACGCCATGGCAGACGACGTGATTGATCGAGCAGTGCAGGACATATTTGAAGCCATATTGGCCCTTGCTCGCAGGGCGGGCGGCGAGGTCCACTGAAATGAAGCGGTCGACCAGGTCGTTGACCTGCAATGTCGACATGCCTGCGAGTTCCTGCTCGTCCAGCATCTCGAAGACCGACGCCAACATCCTGCCCGATATGCGCATGAGCGCCAGCTCGTCCGGGGTCTTGACCATGTCAGGCGACCGCCAGATCCGGAACCTGCACTTTGGCCGCCGTGAACTGCATCTTGACGATGTCGTTGAATGACAAAGTCGGATTGGCCTCAGCCAGCATGCCGACCTTCATCCAGAACTCGGCCTGCGCATTGATGGATCGGCACATCACCGCGCTGGCGCGGCGGGCCTCCTCATGCAGGTCGTCGTCGATTTTCACAATGCCCATGAACGCCTCTCAAAACTGAATATACGAACCGTATATGCTTCGTATATCGCTCAGTCAATCGAAGGCTAGGCCGTCAGCTTTGCGACCAGATCGGCATAGTCGTCAAAAACCAGGTCGGGCTCGAGGGCGCGCAAGGCGGCACCCGTGTTGTAGCCAAAGGTCACCGCGCCGGCAGCGATGCCGGCGCCACGGGCCGCTTCGACATCGCGAACTTCGTCCCCGATAGCGATCGTGCGTCGCTGGTCGACACCCAGAGACTTGATGACGGCCTTGAACTTGGCGCTCTTGCCCCAGAGGGAAGCACCGCAGCGGAAATGGCTCACGTGAGCCGCAGCGGGGCCAAGCGTGTGGCGAATGGTGTCTTCGCCATTGGAGCTGACGATGGCGATCTTGATGTCGCTCGCGACCAGACTGGCAAGCATCGGTTCAACACCGGGAAAAAGCGCCACGGCATCGCGGCTTTCCGCGCTCAGCTTGCGCATATGCATGGCGATTGCCGGCATCCTCCAGATGGGAACGCCAAGACGGGCTACGATCTCGCGCGTGCCTGCCGCACGAAGGTCGTCGATCTCGTCCTCGACAACCTCGCGGAAACCGAACTGCCGCGCAGTTTCATTGAGAACCGAACAGAACCACGGAAAGCTGTCGGCCAGCGTTCCATCATAGTCGAAGATTGCGAGAGACAAGGACGGCATCGGGCCACTGCTGTGAATACCTGCCGTCAGTGCCTCAGTGTCGTTCCTACGTCAATCTGCGGCCAATACCCCTATCTTGGCAAACCCGGTTTGCCCGCCTCGCCTGGATTGCGCCTGACATAGGCGGCCTTCAGGCTTTCCGAGGTCTCGCGAGAACCGTCATGGCTCCAGCCTGGCGGCATGAACAGATAGCCAAGGCGCTGGCGCAAGCTGAGCCCGGGCGCAAACGCGTCCCTGAACATGCCGATCCACTCGTGGAACGCCACCTTCACCGGATTGAAGGTGCCGATGTTGTGGACGATGCCGTAGCGCGGCAAATCCTCAGCCCGCTCCTCGACGAACGTGCCGAACATGCGGTCCCAGATGATCAGCGTGCCGGCGAAATTGGCGTCCAGATAGCGCGGGTTGGTGGCGTGATGCACCCGGTGGTGCGAGGGAGTGTTGAAGATGAACTCGAACCAGCCCCACATCCGGCCGATGGTCTCGGTGTGGATCCAGAACTGCCAGACGAGGTTGAAGCCGAAGACGAAGGCGATCACAGCCGGATGGAGGCCCAGCAGTACCAACGGCACCTGAAGCACGAACATGCCGGTGAACAGCCCGGTCCAGCTCTGCCGCAGCGCCGTCGACAGATTGTAGTGCTGGCTCGAGTGGTGGTTGATGTGTTCGGCCCATACCCAACGCACGCGGTGAGCAATGCGGTGGTACCAGTAGTAGCGCAGGTCATCGAGCAGGAAGGCTGCGACAAAGACCCAGATCGACAGGCCGAGGTCGAAGAACCTGAACTGCCAGACCCAGAGCAGCGCCGTGTAGGACACGACACCGAGCAGCAGGCCGGCCACGACATTGCCTGTGCCCATCATCAGGCTTGTCAGCGTATCACGCGTCTCGAAGGCGCCCTTGGCGCGGCCGGTGCGGACCAGCCACAGCTCGATCAGGATCGCGGCCACGAAAAAGGGAATCGCCAGTTCCGTGACCTTGGGAAAGTCGTAGCTCTGCATCAGGCTTTCTCCCTGGCGACTGTCGCGCCGCTAGTTCCTGAAAGTGCGGCCATGACCGCGTCCGCTGCCTCGCTGCCGGCGAAGCGGAAATCTCCACCCTTCCAGGTGAAGTCTCGCAACTGAAGCGACACCGTCCGGTCATCGGGCGCGCCCAGCGCCGCAATATCCGCCCTGGTCACAATACGCGTGAGATATTTGTCGCCGATACTGCTGACGATACCGACAGTGCCATCGTCGAGCAGCAAGAGAGCCGAGGATGCGTCTTCGGTCAGGAACACCGCCTTCGCTGCCACCTCCGGATAATCGGTGGCGAAGCGCTGCAGCGCCTGGCTCGCTCCCGACAACGAGGCCCGGGCGCTTCCGCCGCTGAGATGCACGGCAGCGACCACGGCGGCTATGCCGACGACGACAATCACCACCAGAATTGGCAGGCTCATGATAGCAAATTTCCTCCCGAAACCGCCCGAGCGAGCAATTTCGTCGGCAGACTAGCATCGTTGACGTTTACGTCAACGACAGTCTAGCGCCATCCACGAGAGGCAACCGAAAACATCTGTATTTGCTTTCGGATGGACGACATGCCGTCCTTGGCGCGCTCGGCCCGCGCGAGATAGGTCGGCGTCAGGGCAAGAGGCAGGAAGGCCGGCCGCAAAGACTGCGGCAGCGCGCTGGCTTTTTGCTCGAAAGCGCCGAGATGCTCGCGCGCCAGGGCAACCATCGCCTGAACCGCCACAGCCGACCTGGGGTCGTTGGCGCCGGCGATGAACTCTTCGGGTGTCATCCCGGCAGCTCCAAGAATATCGCGCGGCACATAGCACTGGCCGCGCGACCGATGGATCGGCAGCAGACGCAAGAGGCCTGACATCGCCTGGGCGCAGCCGGCATGTCCGGCAAGTTCGGCATATCCAGGTGCGGCCTCACCGTCCAGAACCATCGCGGCCAGCTGGATCAAGGCGGAGGCGGTTTCGCCGCAATAACCCTCGAGATCGGTGCGCGACGGCATAGGATCGTCATAGAGATCGAAGATACGCGCTTCGAGATAGTTGTCGAAAGCGCTCAGAGGCAGGCGATGCCTGGCGATTGCGGCGACGAGCGCCTGGGCGACGGGATGGCCGGAACCTGCCCTCGGATCGCCTGCGGCAATCGCGTCGCGCCACCACTGCAGCCTGATCTCGCCGGGCATCGGATCGCTGATGCGGTCGCGGATGGAAGCGATCTCGGCATTGAAGGCATAGAGCGCAAAAAGCGCGTCGCGCTTGTCTTCGGGCGCGTAGAGCACGGACAGATAGCGGTCGCGGTCGGTACCACGAACCATCTCGGCCAGTGTCTGCGTCCCCTCGCCCACCTCAGTCGACGGCGATGAAGGCAGCGGCCACGGCGCGATCTTCCGCCAGAAGCACGTTGTAGGTGCGCACCGCAGCGCCCGTGGACATCGGGTCGGCGGAGATGCGGACGTCCTTGAGGGCGGCGCGCAGCTCGGCCGGAAGCGGCCTCAGATCCTTGCCAGTGCCGACCAGCAGGATTTCCACCTGGCCGGCCTCTGATATCACCCTGGCGAAATCCGCCGGCTTCAGCGCCAGCGGATCGGCTGGTTCCCAGCCATAGATGCCCGACGGCAGGCACAAGATCGAGCCACGATGCGACATGTCAGCGAAGCGGAAGCCGCCGTCGCCATAGGCGTCGACGGGAGCCCGCCCCGGAAAATGGGCCTCGCGCATTATCAGCCCTGCCATGGCCGGTTACGACTTGGTCGGCTGGGCGCCGGCCGGAACAGCCGGCTTGCCCTTGTCATCGGCGTCGGCGCCTTCGGGCCGCAGCTTGAACAGGATCAGCAGCGGACCTGCGACGAAGACCGACGAGTAGGTGCCCACGACGATACCGAAGATCATCGCCAGCGTGAACGAGCGGATAACCTCGCCACCGAACAGATACAGCGCGATCAGGGCCAGCAGCGTCGTCACGCCGGTCAAGATGGTGCGCGACAGCGTCTGGTTCATCGACAGGTTCAGAAGCTGCTCGATCGGCATTTTCTTGTACTTGCGCAGGTTTTCGCGGACGCGGTCATAAACGACGACGGTATCGTTGATCGAGTAGCCGACGATTGTCAGGATCGCCGCGATACTGGTCAGGTTGAACTCGATGCCTGTCACGACATAAAGGCCCACCATCATGGTCACGTCGTGTACCGTTGCAATGATCGCGCCCAGGCCGAACTGCCACTCGAAGCGGAACCAGATGTAGATCAGCATGGCGCCCATGGCGGCGAGCACGCCGAGCGTGCCGTACCAGGCAAGCTCGCTCGACACCGTCGGGCCAACCGATTCCACGCGACGGAACTCGTAGTCGTTGGCGAGTTCGCCACGCACCTTCTCGACCACGCTCTGCTCGGCATTGTCGCCGGCCTTCTGGCCTTCGACGCGGATCAGCAGGTTGCTGTCGCTGCCGAATTCCTGGACCTGAACATCGCCGATGTTGAGTTCGTTGAGCCGGCCACGAACATCGGCCGAACTCGCAGCACCACTCTTGGCCTGAACCTCGATGCTGGTGCCGCCGCGGAAGTCGATGCCGTAGTTCATCTCGACCGAGAAGAACAGCACGGCAGCAGCGATCGAGGCTGCGGCCGACAGGGCGAAGGCATAGCGGCGCCAGCCCATGAACGGATAGTTGGTGTCGTCGGGCACGAAGCGCACGAAACCCTTGGGCAGTTCCTTGGGCTTCATGCGGCGCAGCCAGACAGCGACCAGCCAGCGCGTCAGAGTGAAGGCCGTGAAGACTGTCGTCACGATGCCGATGGCCAGCGTGACGGCAAAGCCGCGCACCGGACCGGAGCCGAGATAGAACAGGATGATCGCGGCGATGAAGGTCGTGAAGTTGGCGTCGACGATGGTTGCCAGGGCTCGCGCGAAGCCTTGGTCGAGGGACTGGACAAGAGACCGTCCCAGTTGCCGCTCTTCGCGGACGCGCTCGTAGATGATGACGTTGGAGTCGACCGCCATGCCGACGGTCAGCACGATACCGGCGATGCCAGGCATGGTCAGCGTCGCCCCGAGCAGCGACAGAATGGCGATGATCAGCGCCACGTTGGCCGCGAGCGCGATATTGGCGATGATGCCGAGCGTGCCGTAGGCGATCAGCATGAAGCCGACCACGAGGATGCCGGCGATCGTGGCGGCGAACTTGCCGGCTGCGATCGAGTCGGCGCCGAGGCTCGGACCGACGGTGCGTTCTTCGACGATGGTCAGGTCGGCGGGCAGTGCGCCGGCGCGCAGCAGCACGGCGAGGTCGTTGGCGCTCTGCGCCGTGAAGCTGCCCGAAATCTGGCCCGAGCCGCCAAGGATCGGCTCATTGATGCGCGGCGCCGAGATCACCTGGTTGTCGAGGATGATGGCAAAGAGGCGGCCGACGCTCTGCTGGGTCGCCTGGCCGAAGCGTGAGGCGCCCTTGCCGTCGAAGCGGAAGGACACGACCGGTTCGTTGGTGCGCTGGTCGAAGGTCGCCTGCGCATCGACGAGGTTTTCACCCGAAACGATGACGCGGTTTTCGATCAGGTAGGGAACGGGCGGATCGTCCTGCGAATACATGACGGTCGAGCCCGCCGGCGGACGCCCCTGCACGGCTTCCTGGGCCGACATGGTCTGGTCGACCATCTGGAAGGTCAGCTTGGCCGTCTTGCCGAGAATTTCCTTGAGGCGGGTCGGGTCCTGAAGGCCCGGGACCTGGACGAGGATGCGGTCGGCGCCGGCGCGCTGGATGATCGGCTCAGTGGTGCCGAGTTCGTTGACGCGGCGGCCGACGACTTCGATCGACTGGGTCACGGCATTGCTGACGCGGTAGTCGATGCCTTCGTCGGTCAGCGTGTAGCGCAGCAGGCCGGGCTCCGGCTCATCGAGCGTCAGCTCGTGCACCGCGCCGCCGCCGAACATGCCGGCCGAGACCGGCTGCGTCAGTGAGGCAAGTGCGGTCTTGGCGGCTTCAAGCTCGGCTTGATCGCTGATGCGGACCTGGATCGTCTTGCCGGTGCCGGTGAGGCCCGTATAGCCGATCTTGGCATCGCGCAGCATGGTGCGGATGTCGTCGCGGGTCGCCTGGAGGCGTTCGTCGACGAGATCCTGGCGATTGACTGCAAGCAGAATATGCGAGCCGCCCTGAAGGTCGAGGCCAAGCGTCAACGAGCGCTTGGGAAACCACCCTGGAAGCGAATCGAGCTGGGATTGGGTCAGCAGGTTCGGGACAGTGAAGAGTACCCCGAGGAGCACGACGGCCCAGATCGAGAAGGTCTTCCAGCGCGAGAAGTAGAGCATTTGGCCTCGTCCGTTAAGGCGTGAAGGTGTGTTCCGCCTTGAGTACGGTTATTTCTTGGCGTTCTGGTTGGCGATCGGCTCGCCCTTGACCCGAACGTCCGAGATGGTAGCGCGCAGCGCCGTCACCTTGACGCCATTGCCCAGATCAACCTCGAGTTCGTTATCGTCGATGACCTTCGTCACCTTGCCGACGAAGCCGCCGCCGGTCACGACCGTGTCGCCGCGGCGGATCGCAGAGAGCATCTCGCCACGCTTCTTGAGCTGGGTGCGCTGCGGGCGGATGATGAGAAAATACATGATCACGAAGATCAGCACAAATGGCAGAATGCTGACGAGAACGTCGGGCGTGGCCCCCGTGGCCTGTGCGTATGCCGGCGTTACGAACATGAATGTCTCCTGAGAAGTGTCGGGACGCCGCACATCGGCCCCCCCGGAAATGTGCGCGGAATATAGTCGCTAAAGCCACCAATGCAACTGCGCTTGGCCCAAGCAGCTGCGCTTTTCCGCGCATTGCGAGCATGTTACAGCGGCGGCGCAATTGAATTACCGCGAGGGAATGACTGAAATGGACAAGACGATCGAAGCTCTGACCCAAAAGCTCGACCTTCTGATCGCAACAGTTGCCCGTCTCGCGCCGCCGACCGTGCAGCCGACGGACCTGACAGTGGCCGACTGTTTCGTCTGGGCCGCCGACCCCGGCTATCTCGAACCGGTACAGCGCGTGAACCGCGTCGACATCGGCTTGATCAAGGGTGTCGACCGCGTCCGTGACATCCTCGTCGACAACACCGAGCGTTTCGCCGCCGGCCTGCCCGCCAACAACGTGCTGCTTTGGGGCGCACGTGGCATGGGCAAATCGTCGCTGGTGAAGGCCGCGCACGCCACCATAAACGCCTCAGGCAAATACGAGACGCCGCTGAAGCTGATCGAGATCCACCGCGAGGACATCGACACGCTGCCGAAGCTCATGAACCAGCTCAAGGCAGCGCCCTATCGCTTTGTGCTCTTCTGCGACGATCTTTCCTTCGATCACGACGACACGTCCTACAAGTCGTTGAAGGCAGCGCTCGAAGGCGGTGTCGAAGGACGGCCGGCCAACGTCATCTTCTATGCGACATCGAACCGTAGGCATCTATTGCCCCGCGACATGATCGACAACGAACGCTCTACTGCGATCAATCCTTCCGAGGCGGTCGAAGAAAAGGTGTCCCTGTCCGACCGCTTCGGCCTGTGGCTCGGTTTCCACAAATGCTCGCAGGACGAGTATCTGGAAATGATCAACGGTTATGCCCGCTACCATGGGCTCGACGGCGATACGGACGCCCTGCGCGCCGAAGCGCTCGAATGGGCAACGACGCGCGGCAGCCGTTCGGGTCGCGTCGCCTGGCAGTTCATCCAGGATCTCGCCGGGCGCCTCGGCAAGCCGCTCAAGGACTGAGCCTCCAAACGAAAACGCCCGCCCCTTGGCGGGACGGGCGAATCTGGCGGGCTGCTGGAGGTCAGTGCGCCCGCATCGGCCTGCGGCCGATGCGCAATCCGGGGTCTGCTATTCGAGGTACGTGCTCGGATCGACCGGCGACGAATTCTTGCGCACTTCAAAGTGAAGCTTCGGCTGGTCGGTCGAACCGCTCATGCCCGACAGTGCGATCTCGTCGCCACGCTTCACCTTCTGGCCGCGCTGCACCTTGATGGAGCTTGCGTGACCGTAGACGGTGACGAGGCCATTCTCGTGCCGAACCAGCACGGTGTTGCCGAATTCCTTGAGGCCATCGCCGGCATAGATGACGACGCCGTTCTCGGCGGCCTTAACCGGCGTGCCTTCCGGCACGGAGATGTCGATGCCGTCGTTCGACTTGCCGCCACCCTTGCCGTAGGTCGAGACCACGCGACCGCGAACCGGCCAGCGCATGCGGTCGATACCAGTCGAATTCGGCGCAACGTCGGAAGTCGCCTCGGCCTGGGCCGCGAGGTTGTCCTTCTTCGGCGGTGTGTAGGATGCTACCGTCGGCGCCTCAGCGGCCGGCTTGGCTGGAGCCACTGCGGGCTTGGCAGGCGCTGCGGCACTCGTCGTGACCGGATCCACGGCAGCAGGAGCGGCCTTGGCAACCGTGGTCGTCGTAGCACTGCCGGCCGGAACCTTCAGCGTCTGACCGATGCGGATGCGGCCGTCTTGCAGGCCGTTTGCCTGCTTGAGGGCTGCGGTGCTGACGCCGAGCTTGCCGGCGATGCGGTTCAGCGTATCGCCTTCTGCCACCTTGTAGGTGCCGGCACCGGCCTTGTCGTTGTTGCCGGCGGACGCGTCCAGCTGTGCGGCAGCGCCGCTCTCCTTGGCCTTCGGCGTGTTCGGCAGCACCGCGACCTTGTCCGAGGACAGCGGCAGGTTTGCCGGCTGCGGCTTCTTGCCGTTGGCGCCGGGCACCTTCAGGACGTTCTCAGCCTGGGCGACCTGGGCAGGAGCCGGCTGCGCGCTGCGGTCGACAACAGGCGCAAGCGCGGGAGCCTGCGCGGCCTGGACCGGAGCCGGAGCCATGGTGGGAGCGGGCGATGCAGGTGCAGGCAGAGGCTGCGACGAAACCGGCTGCAGGCTGCCGCGGCTTACCGAACCGGAGTTCGAAGCGACGAGCGGAGCGGCCGCCTGGCGATCTCCGGGATAGGCCTGCGCCTGCTGCTGATTGATGATCTGCTGCTGATTAGGCGTCGACGCAGTGAAAATGTCATCGATTCCGCCACCGCCGAATCGCGCCACCCCTGAACTGCACCCGGCAGCCATGCCGGCCACCATAAGAACGGCGCCACCACGCGCCAGTGAGCGTCCATTCGCCTTCAAAATACTGAAACGCATCGCAATGACCCGCGCTTTACCCGATACCAACTGACCATGATTAAAGCGCGTTAATGTTACTGGCCGGTTAAGGAGATCAAATAAATCAGCAGCTTCGTTAGGGAGTGCAAATGCACTACCGGCCGCAGGCAACGCGGCCAGGCGACGTCGGGAAAAGCGTGCGTAATATAGCCTAGAGGACCGCGGCCACGCCGCGTGCCAGCGGTTGCATGCGCACCGCGCCGAGATCTTCGCGCTCGAAGCGGCTGCCGACCTTGGTCAGCTTGCACAGCACCTGCTCTCCCTCTTCGGGGCCGATCGCGGCGATCATCGTGCCGCCGCTGGCGAGTTGGTCGACAAAGACGCGAGGATGGCTGTCGAAGGCTGCCCAGACGACGATTCGGTCGAACGGCCCCTCGCCCGGAAGTCCGTTCGAGGCGTCAGCCTGGCGCACGAAGGCGTTGGCAATACCGAGCGTCTCGAAGCGCAGCCGCGCCTGCTCGGTCAGTGTCTTGAAACGATCGACGGTGACGACGCGCGCGGCGAGCCGGGCCATGACGGCCGCCGTGTAACCGGACCCGGTCCCCACCTCAAGCACGCGGTTGCCGGAATCGACATTCAGCGCGGCGATCACCGCCGCCTGGAGATCGGCGCCTTCGATCGCCTCGCCGCATTCGATCGGCAACATGCGGTCCGACCAGGCGAGATGCTGAAAATGGCCATCGATGAAGTCGCGGCGCGGCGTTGCCTCGAAGGCGGCGATCAGGCTCTTCGGAACGATACCGCGCCCACGCAGGCGAAGAAGAAAGGCGGCGAAGCCTTCACGGTCGTCCGACATCATGTTCATGCGATTGCCTTGGCCAATTGATCGCGCAGTTCATGAGCCGTCATGTCGAGCTTGAGCGGCGTCACCGAAATCTGCTTGTTGCGGACAGCATGGAGGTCCGTGCCCGGCTTGACCTCCGGCTCGTCGCGGCCAAAGCGCAGCCAGTAATAAGGCAGGCTGCGGCCGTCGCGGCGCTCCTCGACCCAGATGCCATAGGACAGCTTGCCCTGGCTGGCGACGACGGGGCCGGTCACCTCTTCGGGCGGGCAGTTCGGGAAATTGACATTCAGCAGGACCCCGATCGGCAGTTCGGTCGCGATCAGCTTGCGCAGCAGCGCCGGGGCCAGCGCCTCGGCCGTCTCATAGGGCACGATGCGCTCGTCGTCCTGGTAGATGTAGGCCTGGCTGAGCGCGATCGACCGGATACCGATCAGGGCGCCTTCCATGGCACCGGCGACAGTGCCCGAATAGGTCACGTCGTCGGCGACATTCAGCCCCGAATTGATGCCGGACAATATCAGGTCCGGCGGCTCGGGCAGAATCTTGCGCGCGCCCATGATGACGCAGTCGGTCGGCGTGCCGTTCACTGCGTAGTGCTTGTCGCTGATCTTGCGCAGCCGCAGCGGTTCCGAAATCGACAGCGAATGCGCATAACCCGACTGGTCGGTCTCCGGCGCCACCACCCAGACGTCATCAGACAGCTGGTTGGCGATGCGCTCCAGGACAGCCAGCCCCTCGGCGTGGATGCCGTCGTCGTTGGTCAGTAGAATGCGCATGTCACTTCGCTTCGATCTTGGCCAGGCCACCCATGTAAGGGCGCAGCACTTCAGGAATGGTTACGCTGCCGTCCTCGTTCTGGTAGTTTTCCATGACGGCAATCAGCGCGCGGCCGACGGCGACGCCGGAGCCGTTGAGCGTATGGACGAAGCGCGTGCCCTTCTCTTCCTTGGGGCGATAGCGCGCATCCATGCGGCGGGCCTGGAAATCGCCACAGACCGAGCAGGACGAAATCTCGCGATAGGTGTTCTGGCCTGGCAGCCAAACCTCGATGTCATGGGTCTTGCGGGCGCCAAAACCCATGTCTCCGGTGCACAGCACCACGGTGCGGAACGGCAGGCCGAGGCGCTTCAGCACCTCTTCGGCGCATTCGGTCATACGCTCGTGCTCGGCCAGCGCGCTTTCCGGATCGACGATCGAAACCAGCTCGACCTTGTAGAACTGATGCTGGCGCAGCATGCCACGTGTGTCGCGGCCCGACGATCCGGCCTCAGAACGGAAGCACGGCGTCAACGCCGTCATACGCAGCGGCAGCTGTTCGTTGCCCAGAATTTCCTCGCGCACCAGATTGGTCAGCGGCACCTCGGCGGTGGGGATCAGACCGAGACGGCTGTCGCCATGCGGCACGAAGAACAGATCTTCCTCGAATTTCGGCAGCTGGTTGGTACCGAACAGCACCTCGTCGCGCACCAGAAGCGGCGGCTGAACCTCGGTGTAACCGTGTTCTGACGTGTGCAGGTCGAGCATGAACTGGCCGAGCGCACGCTCAAGCCGCGCCAACTGGCCCTTGAGCACGGTGAAGCGCGAACCTGACAGTTTTGCCGCACGCTCGAAATCCATCAGGCCAAGGGCCTCGCCGATCTCGAAATGCTCCTTCACCCAGTTCGGGCGCTGTTGCACGGTGCCGACCTTGCGCAGCTCGACATTGTCGGTTTCGTCCTTGCCGACCGGCACACCTTCGAGCGGTATGTTGGGGATCACGGCCAGCGCTTCATCAAGAGCCTTGTCGAGGTCGCGTTCGCGCCCCTCGCCGTCCTGGATGAAGCCCTTGATCTCGGCGACTTCGGCTTTCAGCCTTTCGGCAAGCGCGGAATCACCATTGCGCATGGCGTTGCCGATCTCTTTCGACGCAGCATTGCGGCGCTCCTGCGCCTCCTGCAGCTTCGACACATGGGCGCGCCGTGCCTCATCCTTCGCGACCAGGTCCTCGACCGTCGATCGTGCCGCATCCGCCGACTGATTGCGCTTCACCAGCGCTTCGATCAGAGCTTCAGGGTTCTCACGAATCCATTTGATATCAAGCATTTAAAAGGTTCCGGTCGCGGCAGTTTGTCGAAACGACCGCGACGGCGGATCGGGCTGTCAGGTGGCGTTCGTGCCGCTGCCTGTGCCTTCGAGCGAGGTCGATGCTGCTTGCGTCTGCTCGGCGGGGTTGTCGCCCGCGTCTTCAGTTTCGCTCGCCACGCGGTCTTGCTCGCGCTTCTTTTCGATCATCCGGGCGGTCCAGATGGAAATCTCGTAAAGAAGGATCGTGGGAAGGGCAAGGCCGATCTGGCTGACCGGATCGGGCGGCGTCAGCACGGCCGCCACCACGAACGCGATCACGATCGCCCATTTACGCTTGTCGGCCAGTCCCTGCGACGAGACCATGCCGACGCGCGCCATCAGCGTCGTCACCACCGGCAACTGGAACACCAGACCGAAGGAGAAGATCAGCGTCATGATGAGGCTGAGATATTCCGACACCTTGGGCAGCAACGAAATCTGCACCTGGTCGTCGGTGCCGGCCTGCTGCATGGCCAGGAAGAACCACATCACCATCGGCGTGAAGAAGAAATAGACCAGCGACGCGCCCATCAGGAACAAGATCGGCGAGGCGATCAGGAACGGCAGGAAGGCGGCGCGCTCGTTCTTGTAGAGACCGGGCGCGATGAACTTGTAGATCTGCATCGCGATCAGCGGGAACGCGATGACAAGGCCGCCGAACATGGCGAGCTTGATCTGCGTGAAGAAGAATTCCTGCGGCGCGGTGTAGATCAGTTCGACCTTGTGCACATCGAGCCCGGCCCATCTCGTCGCCCATTTGAACGGGATGACGAGCAGGTTGAACAGGTGCTTGGCAAAGAAGAAGCAGACCAGGAAGGCGACGAAGAAGCCGCCGATGGACCAGATCAGGCGTCTCCTGAGCTCGATCAGGTGCTCGATCAGTGGGGCCGATGACTTTTCGATCTCGTCGTCTTCGGCTGTCACGAGGCTTTTCCTGCTTTGGTCGTCTTCTTGGCGGCGGCCTTTGCCGCCGGTGCCTTGGCGACAGTGGCCTTTGCAGCCGCGGCCTTGGAGGCTGGAGCCGGCTTGCCGGCCGCTGCGACGGTTTTCGTCTTGGCTGCAGGCTTCGCTTCAGCGGCGGGCTTGGCAGCTGACTTCGCCTTGGCCGGGGCCTTTGGCTTGGTCGACTTGACGGCCTCCACCGCAGCAGGCGCTGCGGCTGCCGGGACCGGCGTCGAGCGTGTTTCGGGCGCCGCGAACACCGGCGGTGCCGGCATGGCCTCGGGTCCGGCAACGCCCGGCATTGCGGTTGCGCCGTTCTTCAGCGGCTCGGCCGCATGTACCGCCTCGTCGGCGGGAGGCGGAGGCGCGGGCTGCGTCGGCTTCATGGCCGAATCGATGCCGGCGCGCACATCGGCGGCAGCCTGCTCGAAAGGATTGAGCTGCCGCTTGATCTCGTTGACGGGATTGAGGCCCCTGAGCTCGTCGACCGACTTCTTGACGTCGTCCAGCTCGGCTTCCTTGAGCGCCTCGTTGAACTGGCGCTGAAAGTCGCTCGCCATGGAGCGCGCCTTGGCCGTCATGCGGCCCATGGTGCGCAGCATGCGCGGCAAATCCTTGGGGCCGACGACCACGATCATAACGATCGCGATCACCAGCATTTCGGTCCAGCCGATTTCAAACATGTCGGTGCGATCCGGCTAGCAAGAGCCAGGCATCAGCTCTTGCTGGCCTTTTCCTTGGTCGAGTTCACGGTCTCGTCGGAGCGATGCTCGACAGTCTTGGAGTCTTCGGCATCGTCGTCCGACATGCCCTTCTTGAAGCTCTTGATGCCCTTGGCCATATCGCCCATCAGCTCAGGGATCTTGCCCCGGCCGAACAGAAGCAGCACGACGACCAGAACGATCAGCCAGTGCCAGATTGAAAAGGATCCCATTGAACTCTCTTTCGAACTGTTTCCCTGCGAATGATCTAGGCTCTTTCGCTTCCGGATTCAAACACTAGAACATCGGCATTCCGAAGCGACAGCCATATATCACGAGCTTTTGCGGACAAAGCGCCGCAGCGGGTGCGCGCCCTAACCGGTGTCTCGGCGCCCGGAACGGCCAGCTCCAGCAACTCCACCACGCCGAGATAGCGCCGCGAGATGATGCGGGCCTGGATTTCACCTTCTGTCTCGCTGACATCGATGCCGGTGAGGCGGACCGCGACGGAGACCTGGGCGCCATCGGCGATCTCGGTTTCCACCTTGCCGACAGGCGTTTCGGCAACGCCATTTCTGACGCGCGCAGAAAAGACGTTCAGCTCGGAGAAAAAGCCCGCGACGAACAGGTTGGCCGGGCTGAGATAAAGATCCTCCGCCCTTCCCGTCTGCACCAGCTGGCCGTCCTTCAACAGCGCGATGCGGTCGCCCATGCGCATCGCCTCTTCGGCGTCGTGGGTGACGACAATGGCGGTAGCACGGCTTTCACGCAGGATCGCCAGGGTTTCGGCGCGCACAGAATCCTTGAGGCGCGAATCGAGGCCGGAGAACGGCTCGTCCATCAGGAGCACCGCAGGCCGCGGGGCGAGTGCGCGGGCAAGTGCCACACGCTGCTGCTCGCCGCCCGAAAGCGCATGCGGATAGTTGTCGGCATAGTGTTCGAGGCCGACGCGGGCGAGCGCGATCAGCGCTTCTTTCCTGCTCTCCTCGCGAGACAGCGCGGTCAGTCCGAAACGGACATTGTCGAGAATGGTGAGGTGGGGGAAGAGCGCGAAATCCTGGAAAACCAGGCCTATCGAGCGCTGCTCCGGCGGCAAGAAAACCTGGGGGCCAGCGATCTCCTTGCCGTTGAGCAGCACTCTGCCCGACGATTGCGCCTCGATGCCGGCCGCTATCCTCAACAGGGTCGTCTTGCCGGAACCGGACGGGCCAAGCAGGCACAGCACCTCGCCCGGCTCGGCGGCAAGGCTGACGTCGCGCAAGGTTTCCGCGCCATTGGCGAAGGAATGGCGAATGTTTTCGAACGCCAGACGCGCTGCAAAGGTTACGCCCGCCGTCACGCGAGCTGCTGTCTGGGCTTTGTCGGTCGTCACAGATGAACCTCCGGGGGCCGGTTCCTCACCGGCGCCGGTCAATCATCTGTGACACGGGGTGTCAACAGGCCAAGTTCCTCGAGATCGATGTCCGTCAACGGATCTTCGTCCTCGGCGAGCTGGTCCGGATCGGCTGGCGGCAGCGGCACCGAGAAGCCGGGCGGCATGCGCGATGACAAAAGCCCCGCCCCCTTGAGCTCGTCGATGCCAGGGAGATCGCGGATTTCCTCAAGGCCAAAATGGTCGAGGAACTTGTCGGTCGTGCCGTAAGTCACAGGCCGGCCAGGCGTCTTGCGGCGGCCGCGCATACGCACCCACTCCGTCTCCATCAGCGTGTCGAGCGTGCCTTTGGAGGTTTCGACGCCTCTGATGTCCTCGATCTCGGCACGCGTCACCGGCTGATGGTAGGCGATGACCGACAGCACCTCGAGCGCCGCACGCGACAGCTTCTTCTGCTGAACCGTGTCGCGGCTCATCAGGAAGGCGAGATCGCCCGCCGTGCGGAAGGCCCAGGAATCTGCGACGCGAACGAGATTGACGCCGCGGCGCTCATAGATGCGCTGCAGTTCGGCCATCGCCGCTGGCACGTCGACGCCTTCAGGCAGGCGCTGCACCAACTGGCGCTCGCTCACCGGATCGGCACTGGCAAAGACGATTGCCTCGGCCATACGCACGGCCTCCGCCAGATGCATCCGGGCCGCAGGATTGCGTTCGACGATTTCGCCGTCCTCGTTGTCGACGGCAAACGGAACGACGTTCGAGCCCTCGGTCATGACGCACCTTCGGTCTGTCGGGCCGCATGATGGCGGTCGCGCAGGTAGATCGGCGCAAACGGCTCATGCTGCCGGATCTCGATATGGCCCTCGCGCACCAGCTCCAGGCTGGCGGCAAAGGAGCTGGCGATCGCCGTCGGTCGCTCCTCCGGGCGGGTGGTGTAGCGGATCAGGAAATGGTCGAGCGCGGTCCAGTCGTCGAATTGGCCGATCAGGCGCGTCAGGATATCGCGCGCCTGCTTGAGCGACCACACACCACGCTTGGCGATCTGCACATTGGTGATGGCCTGGCGCTGCCGCTGACCGGCATAGGCGCTCAACAGATCGTACAACGATGCCGAGTATTCGTTGCGCTTGTCGATGATGACCATTTCGGGCGCACCGCGCTGGAAGACATCGCGGCCGAGCCGGTTGCGGTTGACGAGCCGGGCGGCTGCATCGCGCATCGCTTCGAGGCGCTTCAGGCGGAACTGCAGGACAGCAGCCATTTCCTCGCCGCTCTCGCCCTCTTCACCCGGCTGCTTGGGGATGAGGAGCTTGGACTTGAGGAAAGCGAGCCAGGCCGCCATCACCAGATAGTCGGCGGCGAGTTCAAGCCTCAGCGCCCGTGCCTGCGAGACGAAGGACAGGTATTGCTCGACAAGTGCGAGGATCGAGATGCGCGAGAGATCGACGCGCTGGCTGCGCGCCAGGTGCAAAAGCAGATCGAGCGGACCTTCGAAGCCGGCGACGTCGACGACCAGCGCCGGATCATCGGACGTGCGATCGTCAGGAGCCTCCGCCCACAGGCGGTCCATCGGTGCGGGCTTTGCAGCCTTGCTTTCCAATGCTTCCGCCAAGATCCGTGCCTTCTCCTTGAGAGGCTATGCAACTGCCTCGAAATAGTGACCGAATTCTGCCCTGATCGACGCTTCGTCGTGGCTGTCGCCCGCCGTGATCGCCTTGAGCGCCCTTTCCGCACGTTCGAGCGGCTTGCCCGTGAGCGGAATTGCACGTGAAGCGATGCCTTGCATCTCTTCCATCACCCCGTTGCAGTGAAGGACAATATCGACGCCTGCCGCAAGGATTGCCGCCGATTTTGACGGGAAATCCCCAGAAAGTGCCTTCATCGACGTGTCATCGCTGACCAGCAGGCCGTCGAAGCCGATTTCGCCGCGCACGATCTCCTCGATCACCTTGCGTGAGGTGGTGGCCGGCGCGGCGGGATCGACGGCGTTGAAAATGACATGCGCGGTCATCGCGATCGGCAGATGATTGAGCGCCTTGAAGGGCGCGAAATCATGGGCACGCAGCTCGTCGAGCGGCGTGTCGACACGCGGCAGCTCGAAATGCGTGTCGGCGGTTGCCCGGCCATGGCCGGGAATATGCTTCATGACAGGCAGGACACCGCCGGCCAGAAGCCCTTCGGCAGCGGCAAGCCCGAGGGCGGCCACCGTCGCCGGATCGCGTCCGTAGGCGCGCGCGCCGATCACGTCGCTCGCGCCCTCCACCGGCACGTCGAGCACAGGCAGGCAGTCGGCAGTGATGCCGTAGCGAGCAAGGTCGAAGGCATGGAGGCGCGCATGCAGCCAGGCAGCCCGCAGCCCCGCCTCGCGGTCGCTCTGATAAAGCGCGCCGAGTGCGCCACCGGCCGGATAGTTCGGCGCCAGAGGCGGACGCAGTCGCTGCACCCGGCCGCCCTCCTGGTCGATGAACACAGGCGCGTCGGGCCGGCCGACACTGTCGCGCACCTCAGCTACCAGATCGCGGATCTGCTCGCCTTCCCTGACGTTGCGGGCGAAGAGGATGAAGCCCCAGGGCCGTTCATTGCGATAGAACGCAATCTCATCAGGTGTGAGCGACAGGCCGGCGCAGCCGAGGATTATGGATTTTGATTCGGTCATGACGACAGCTTAGCGCCTTTCTTGGTCGGATAGAATCGGCCGCAGCCGTATCGTGATTTGCGTCCGGCGCGGCGCGCCTGGCGCCAAAACGAAAACGGCGCAGCCAGGCTGCGCCGTTCAATTCGCTGGTTTGCTCAGGCCTTACTTCGAGACGAAGCAGTTTCCGCCGGCTGCCTTGTAGCTTTCGCACAGGGCGACCGCGTCGTTGCGGCTGCCTGCCGGGACGCGGACGCGCCAGAAGGTGCCCTTGCCCGCGATCTCGGCCTTGACGATGCTGGCCTGGTGGCCGTTGAGCACGCTGCCGTAACGCTTCACCAGATCGGCGTAGGTCGACTTGGCTGCGTCTTCACTCGGCTGCGAAGCGATCTGCATCGCCCAGGCGCCGGATGCCGCTGCGGTCGTTGCGGCCGGAGCGAGAGCCGCAACCTGGTCGGGCTTGACCTCGCCGACAACGTTAACCGGCTGTTCGGACGGGCGCTGCGGGGCGATCGGCGCGCTGGCCGGGGTGTTGGCCGACTGTACAGGCTTGGCTGCAGCGACAGGCGCAAGCGCCGGCTTGGCGGCAGCCGGAACGGTGCCGGTTGCCTCAGCCGAAGGCTCGGCAACACGCTGCGGGGCCGGATCGGCCGGTTCGGTGGCAGCCACCACCGGTGCAGGTGCCGGCTCTTCGCGCGCCACCAGCGTGCCGTCAGGCTTCACCACCATGGTGCGGACCTTGCGCGGAGCGACAGCTGCGGTTTCGGTGTTCGCATCCGGCTGGTCAGCCGGCTGGACACGCTCTTCCGACTTTGCCGTCATCGGCGCATCGGCAGCATCCTCTGCATCCAGCGGCATGTTGCTGGCGGTTTCGGCGTCCTGCGCCGTGACGTCGATCGGCTCTTCCGAATTGGTCACCAACTTCTGCTGTTCCGGCGCGCCGTTGCGGTCACCGGCGACGCGGTCGTAGACCTTGCTATCCTGGTTCGGCACCACAGCGCCACCGGGGTTTTCCGGCTTGACCTTGATCGGGCTCTCGTCAGCCTTGACCAGCACTGGAGCGCCAGCGCCCTCGACGCCGCCGAAAGACAGCGCCCAGGCACCGATGCCACCGAGGATGGCGACGGCGCCAACGGCTGCAGCGATCATCATGCCGCGACGGGCAGGACGCTTCTCGGCCGGCATTCCCGCCAGGTCGGATGCCTCCATGGCCTCATCGAAATCAGGATCATAGGCGAACTCGTCGGCCTGTGCCTGATGGCGCGGCGGCTGCGGCGAACCGAAGTCGAAGCCGGCATTGCGGTCCGTGCCCTGTGCGCCACGCCCAGCATACATGGCGGCAGCGCCCGCCGCAGCACCGGCGACTGCGGCAGCGGCCGGCATGTCGATCGGGTGGGACGCCACATCGCCATCGCGCAGCGTCTTGCGATCGAAGCCCGCGGCATAGGGATTGGCCTGATAGTTCGTAGGCGTCGCCTGCGAAGCAGGGTCGCCAGCGTTCATCTCGTTCATCAGGTTCGAAAACTCGCCATCGAGATCGTCGAAGACGGGCGCCGGCGGCGTGTCATCCTCGAACGACAATTCGGGGATGTCGAGGTCGTCGGCAAGCGCTACGGCCTTTTCCGGCACGTCGACCGTTTCGATATCGGGAGCGTCGTCGAAGGACGAGACCGCTGCAAACAGCTCCGCCTCGAGATCATCGGCAGCATCCAAGGCCAGTTCAGGCTCGGCGGCTTCAACCACCGGCTCGGGGTGCGACACATAGGCCTCGGCGACGGGCTCAAAGGTCGGAGCAGCCGGCACATAGGCTGGGGCAGCCGACACATAAGCGTCGGGCTTGTGGATCGGCAGCACCTCGGCAGAGGCTGCGCGCGGAGCGAGCGGCGTGGTCAAACCCCAGCTGCGGGCCTGCTCGTAGCGCGACGCCGCAAGCGGACGATCCGCTGCCGGCTGCACCGGTGCGGCTGCAACTGCTGTCGGCTCGTCCGCCGCGCTGCGCTCGAATGCCATGTCGAATGCATCGTCGTCGAAGTTGACGTCGTCATCGGCCTGATGGTCGTAGCTCGGCGCGGCAAAACTTGCCTCAACCGGGGCGGGTGCAACCTCCTGCGCAGGCGCATAGGACTGGGCCGGCACATAGGGCTGATAGGGCGTCTCGCGCGGCTGCGGAGCCACCCAAGATGCGTAGGATGTCGCCGGCTGGGCAGCAACCGGCTCGACAACGGGTGCAGGCGCGGCAACAGGCTCGGACAGGGCCTTGGCCTGGCTGCTCATCACGCCTAGCAGGGCATTGAGTTCGTCTTCGAGACTGTTGTCCTCGGCAGCGGCGGCTACGGGTGCTGCAGCCACTGGCGCAACTTCGGGCTCATAGGCTGCGGCCGGCACGTAGGTAAGGACCGGTTCGGCCTCGAAAGCCGGCTCGTCGTCGCTCAGCGCATTCTGAAGACTGCGCTCGAACTCGTCATAGTCCTGCGCGTGGGCGACAGGAGCAACGGATGCCACTTCGATCGGCTCGTGATGAGCAAACGTAGCCTCGGGCTCGGACGGCTGATAGTCGCTCAGCGTCAGCTGGTCGTCAGCAGCCATTTCGGGTTCGTCGTAGGTCGCCTCTGCATGAACGGCATCGTCATGAGCGGCGAAATCCATGTCGACATCGGCTAGCGCGACGTCGAAATCAGCATCGAGATTAGGCTCGTGAGCGGGTTCGTAGGCCACCGGCGCTTCGTAAGCCACCGGCGCCTGCGGGGCCTCGAAAGCCAGCGGCGCTTCATCTTCGTAGGCCACATGGCTCGCCGCCTGCTCGGCAGCCTCATCGACCGGCAGCAATTCGTTTTCGAGGCTGAAATGCTGCTCGAAGGAGGCATCCAGGGCATCGTCGAACGCCTGCTCGGCGTCGACCGATACGGTCGGTTGCGGCGCATAGCTCACCTCGAAGGTCGCTTCGGGCGCAGCTTCGTAGGCCGGCTCGGCGATCAGCTCGTTTTCGAGCGCCAGGCCCTGCTCGAAGGAATCGGCCACAGCATCGTCGAACGCGGCGGTATCGAAAGACGGCTCCTGCGAGCGCGCGTAGGAAACAGAGGTCTCTGCCGGCGCATAGGCCACGGGCGCGTCGACCGACATGTAGGGAGCCTGCGCAGCGGGCTCGACGTAGGACACGGCATGCTCAGGCACCGCCGTCAGATCCTCGCCGGCGAGATCGCCCAGCAATTCCTTTTCCAGGTCGATGCCGAAATCGTCCATGGCCGGCTCAGCGCGACCGGCGGGCCCGCCGACGTCCTGACGCACCACAGGCTGACGCGGGTCGAAACCCATGATTCTTGTCAGCTCGGCGAACGGATCTTCGTCGGCGAAATCGTTCTTATCTGCGATCTTCAGCTGGGTTCTGTCTGCCATTCTTTTTCCCGAACTCTCGCACTTTTTTCGGACGTCATAAACGTCGCGTAAGGTTGGCCCTTACCAGCGCAATGTGGGCAAAAGGTGACAGGAAATCCCTGGAAACCTAGCGCATTTCGGTCGGCGCATCCGCTCCGATCAACGCCAGGCCTGACGTCAAAACGTCCGAAACAGCCTGCACCAGCCCGAGTCTGGCATAGGTCAATTCTGGATCGTTAACCTTAACAAACCGTAAGTCAGGGTTGTCAGTACCCCTGTTCCAGTGTCCGTGGAAGGTACTTGCGAGATCATACAGATAGAAAGCCAGCCTGTGCGGCTCCATCGACTGCGCGGCGGACTCGATCAGGCGCGGATACTCGGCGAGTTTCTTGACAAGCGCGATCTCGCCTTCGTCGGCCAGGCGCTCGACGGCAGCAACCAGCTTGGCGCGCTCGAAGCCCACATCGCCCAGTTGCTCCTTGGCCTGACGGAACACCGAATGGCAGCGTGCCGAGGCATACTGCACGTAGAACACCGGATTGTCCTTGGACTGTTCCGTCACCTTGGCGAAGTCGAAGTCCAGCGGCGCATCACTCTTGCGGTAGAGCATCATGAAGCGGATGGCGTCGCGGCCGACTTCCTCGACCACCTCGCGCAGGGTGATGAAGTTGCCTGTGCGCTTTCCCATCCGAACCGGCTCGCCGTCACGAAACAGCTTGACCAGCTGGCACAGCAGCACGTCGAGCTTGACCGCACCGTCGGTCACGGCACGCGCCAATGCTTCCATGCGCTTGACGTAGCCGCCATGGTCGGCGCCGAGCACGAAGACCAACTCCTCGAAGCCGCGATCGACCTTGTCCTTGAGATAGGCAACGTCGGCGGCAAAATAAGTGAAGGCACCGTCCGACTTGACCAGGGCACGATCCATGTCGTCGCCGACCTCGGTCGAACGGAACAGGGTCTGCTCGCGGTCTTCCCAGTCGTCGGGCTTCTCGCCCTTGGGCGGCGGCAGCTTGCCCTTGTAGACATGACCCTTGAGCGTCAGGTCGCTGATCGCCGAACGGATGGCCTTGGCATTGTCGGCATGCAGCGTGCGCTCGGAGAAGAACACCTCGTGGCGGACGTTGATCAGCGCCAGATCCTCGCGGATCATCTCCATCATCGCCACGATGGTGCGCTCCTTGATAAGGGCCAGCGCTTCATCCTGGGGCATGTCGAGCAGGTCGCGGCCGAATTCCTTGGCCAGCGCCTGGCCGACAGGCACGAGATAATCGCCCGGGTAGAGCCCGGCCGGAATCTCGCCGATCGCATCGCCCAGCGCCTCGCGATAGCGCAGCATCACCGAACGGCCGAGCACGTCGATCTGCACGCCGGCGTCGTTGATGTAATATTCCTTGGTCACGTCGTAGCCGGCGAAACCCAGGATGTTGGCGAGCGCATCGCCCACCACGGCGCCGCGGCAATGGCCGACATGCATCGGTCCGGTCGGATTGGCCGAGACATATTCGACGTTGACGCGCTTCTTCTTGCCGAAGCCCGAGCGGCCGTAATCGGTGGCGCGATCAAGCAGGCCAGCCAGATGCTTGTGCCAGAATGCGTCCTTGAGCCTGAGATTGACGAAGCCCGGCCCGGCCACTTCGGCCGTGACGACATCGGCGTCCTTGGCAAGCTCCGCCACCAGCCTCTCGGCCAGCGCGCGCGGGTTCTGCCCCGTCGGCTTTGCCAGCACCATCGCCGCATTCGTCGCCAGGTCGCCATGGGTGGCATCTCGCGGCGGCTCCACAGCGATGCGCGTCAGGTCGAGCACGCCACCATCTTTGGGAGTCAATTCAAGCGCTTCGACGGCTTTGGTGATCCGCTCGTTGAAATCGGCGAAAATGTTCATCTGCTTGGCTCTGGGTGGCATTGCGTGTCGGCCGGCAAGAATGCCGGAAATGAGCCCGGCCTAAACCAAATCGGGCGTATGGTCAAACAAGCGTCGATGCTCCTTGACCGCATAGGTGTCGGTCATGCCCGCCAGAAAGTCGGCGACATGGCGCGCCTTGATGCGGTCTTCCGCCCGGTCGAGCCCTTCGCGCCAGCCCTCGGGCATGGCGCGCGGGTCGGCGAAATAGGCGTCGAACAGCTCCCGCACAATGCGGTCGGCGTTGGCACGCACCCGCATGACTTCGGAATGCCGGTACATGTTGCGATAGAGGAAAGCCTTGAGCTCTTTCTCCATCGCCGTCATCTCGGCCGAGAATGTCACCATTGCCTCGCCGGCCGCCCTCACCGCGTCGGCGCTGTCAGGATTATGGCTGGCGAGCCGTGCGGCGGCAGTCGCGATCACATCCTCGACGAAGATGGTGATCTGGCGGCGCATGAGCTCATGCCCTGTTCGTACCGGATCGAGCGCCGGGTAGCGCTCGCGCACGCCGCGCAGAATTTCGGCCGGCAGCGCAACTTCGTCCAGCATGTCGAGCGTCAGCAACCCGGCGCGCAGGCCATCGTCGATGTCATGGGTGTTGTAGGCGATGTCGTCGGCAATCGCTGCGCACTGCGCCTCCAGGCTCGCAAAATGGTCGAGCTCGAGATCGTGCAGCTCGGAATAGTCGCGGATCGCCTGCGGCACCGGGCCCTTCAACCCGTTGCCGGCAGCATCGATCAGCGGGCCGTTGTGCTTGACCAGACCTTCCAGTGTCTCCCAGGTCAGGTTGAGGCCGTCGAACTCGGCATAACGACGCTCGAGCTTGGTCACAACGCGCAGCGATTGGGCATTGTGGTCGAAGCCGCCCCAGGGCTCCATCTTCTCGTTGAGCGCGTCCTCTCCGGTGTGGCCGAAGGGCGTGTGGCCGAAATCGTGGACGAGCGCGATAGCCTCGGCCAGATCCTCGTCGCAGCGCAGGGCGCGCGCCAATGCACGGGCGATTTGCGCCACCTCGATGGTGTGGGTCAGCCGCGTGCGGAAATGATCACCCTCATGCGCCACGAACACCTGGGTCTTGTGCTTGAGGCGGCGAAAGGCGGTCGAATGAATGATGCGGTCGCGGTCGCGCTGGAACGGCGTGCGCGTCGGACTCTCGACCTCGTCGAACAGGCGACCGCGCGACCGCTGGGGATCGCAGGCATAGGCCGCGCGTGGCCGGTAGCCGAAGCCGATGTCGCCAAGTTCCCGCTCGCCTGCCATGCTCCCACCTGTTGACTTGCTACAGGTCGCTTCATACCTATCATAAGAAACCGAAAGCAAGGTGACGCCGATGGGCGCTGATGCCAAGACTGCCATGAAGGTCGAAATGACCGATGCCGCTGCGAAGCGTATAGCCAAGATCGTCGCCGGCGATCCAGGCAAGATTGCTTTGCGTATTTCGGTCGAAGGCGGTGGCTGCTCCGGGTTTTCCTACAAATTCGATCTGGTCGACGCCCGCAATGACGACGACGTCGCCATCGAGCGCGACGGTGCCACGCTTCTCGTCGACGACCTGTCGCTGGTCTACATGGGCGGCTCGGTGGTCGATTTCGTCGACGACCTGATGGGCCAGTCGTTCCAGATCAAAAACCCCAACGCGGTCGCCGGCTGCGGCTGCGGCACCAGCTTCTCCATCTGAGATGAAAGAGGTCTTCGATGGAAGCGAAGACCTCTTAACCGTCCTGGTGGCTCGCGAAATCGAGGCGATTTCCGATTCGGATATCATTGCCTGGGCAAATACCCACGTCGCCTCGGCCGTCTATGCTGACGACCTCGACTATCTACTTTTAGTCCGTTCCAATCGACGCAACGCCTATGACGTTGCGTGCGCCAGAGAGCGATTACGGGCGCTCGTCGCACGAAAATTTCCAGACTTCACTCTCAAATCCAAGGTTGCAGAGGCGAAAGCTCGCCTCGTCTTCTTGCGCAGTATTCGGGCGTATCTCGACAGCGAACAGCAGCCGTTTCTCGTCTGCCGCATGTTGGCTCCGACAGAAGACCTTTTTGGCGTCACGGATTGGATGCATGGATTCTATGACGCCTGCGACTACATCGACGAGCAGACACCACGTCGGCAGGCAGGTCATCTAACCGAGGGCATCGCGCATATTCTCGCGACCAGTGAGCAGCATACCGAGGGACTCGATTGATGCGGCGTCCAAAAGCGCTCAGGCAGGTTGCGCTCTCGGCCGGCAGGGACATCGACACGACGCTCGCCTTCTGGCGCGACGTGTTCGGGCTGCCGGTGCATGCGCGCTACGATCCCCCTGGAATAGCCTTCATCATCGTCGGCGGCATCAGGCTGTTCTTCACAGGCGGCGTGCCGCAGGGCACCGTGTATCTCGACATCGACGATCTCGACACATTCCACGAGCAGGCATCCGAGCGGGGCGTCGCCTTCACCACTGCACCGACGCTCGTGCATCGCGACACCGAGGGCGAGTTCGGCCCGCCCGGCGAGAGTGAGTGGATGGCCTTCCTGAAGGACCCGGCCGGCAACACGATCGGCCTTGTCGAACGCAAGTAGCCTTGCGTGGCTGCGCCAACCTCTGCATGTATCCATGACAAGATGCGCCGTTGCCCGTTCGCCTAGCCATCTCCGACCAGCAGGGAAGCAGTATGCAGATTCGTCGTTTCGAGCCCGATGACCTCGACGATGTCGTGAACGTCATCCTGCCGATCCAGCGAGACGAGTTCGGCTTTGACGTCACCATCGACGACCAGCCCGACCTCAAGATCATCCCGGAATTCTACCAGCGTGGCCTGGGCGAGTTCTGGGTGGCGGAGGTCGATGGCAGGATCGTCGGAACGATTGGCCTGGTCGACATCGGTGGCGGGCTGGCCGCGCTGCGCAAGATGTTCGTCGCCGCAGAATGGCGCGGCCGCGAGCATGGCGTCGCAGGACAGCTGCTCGGGCTCCTGCTTGCCACCGCAAACCAGCGCGGCATCACCGCCGTCTATCTCGGCACCACCGACAGATTCCTCGCTGCCCATCGCTTCTATGAGAAGAATGGCTTCGTCGAGGTCGCCAGGGCCGACCTGCCGGAGAGTTTTCCGGTCATGTTCGTGGACACCAAATTCTACGTCCACCGGCTGGGTGGCTGAAAAGCAAAGGGCCCCGCGCGGGGCCCTCTATTTGTTTCATGCAGCAGACGTCAGGCTTCCGACGCCAGTGCAGCCTCGCGAATTTCGGCCTCGTCGACCTTGGTGCCGTTGAAGAAGGCGTTGAGCACGACAGCGGAGATCGACGCCAGCAGGATACCGGACTCGATCAACGGATGGATGCCATGCGGCATCCACATCTTGAAGTCGGGGGCGACGAGCGGGATCATGCCGAAGCCGATCGACACCGCCACCACAAACAGGTTGTTGCGGTTGGTCTTGAAGTCGACATTGGACAGAATGCGGATGCCGGTCGCTGCGACCATGCCGAACATGACGAGCCCCGCCCCGCCCAGCACCACGGTCGGCAATGCCTCGACCAGCGCGCCCATCTTGGGCACGAGGCCGAGTATGATGAGGATCACACCGCCGGCGACGCAGACGAAGCGGCTCTTCACGCCGGTAACGCCCACCAGGCCGACATTCTGCGAGAAGCTGGTGTAGGGGAAGGTGTTGAACAGGCCGCCGATGATGGTGCCCAGGCCATCTGTCCGCAGGCCGGCCGAGAGCATCGGCTGGGTGACCTTCTTACCGGTCATGTCGCCGAGCGCCAGAAACATGCCCGTCGATTCGATCATCACCACGATCATGACCAGCACCATGGTGACGATCAGGATCGGATCGAAGATCGGCATGCCGAAATGCAGCGGCGTGATCAGCTCGAACCAGCCGGCAGACGCGACCTTGTCGAAATTCATCATGCCGAGCGATGCGGTGAGCACGCCGCCGATGACGATGCCGAGAAGCACGGCGATGTTGGACATAAAACCCTTGCCGAACCTGGCGATCGCCAGGATGGACAGAAGCACGACAGCCGAGATGCCGACATTGGTGAGCGGCGCATAGGCCGGGTTGGGAACGGTTGCCGCCAGCGTCAGCTTCTGGGGTATCGCCGGGATGGTCGAACCGGTCGCCGCTGCCATGTCGGTCATGGTCTTCAGCCATTCGGCGTGTTCGGGCGCAATCAGGCGCGGTGCGGTCGGGCCGACCGGATTGCCGAAGATCCAGTTGATGCCGATGCGCATCAGCGACGCGCCGATGACGACGATGATGGTGCCGGTGACGACTGGTGGAAAGAACCTGAGCATTCGGCTGACCAGCGGTGCGATCAGCATCGCAACGACGCCAGCACCGATGATGGCACCGAAGATCATGCGGGCGCCGTCAGGCCCCTGGTTGGCGTTGGCCATGGCGACCATCGGGCCGACAGCCGCGAAGGTGACCCCCATCATGACCGGCAGCTTGATGCCGAACCATTGGGTGGCGCCGAAGGACTGGATGATGGTGACGACGCCGCAGACGAACAGATCGGCGGAGATCAGGAAGGCCACCTGCTCGGGATCGAGCTTGAGAGCCCGGCCGACGATGAGCGGCACGGCGATGGCGCCGGCATACATGACCAGCACATGCTGGATGCCGAGCGCAGCTAGACGAGGCGCAGGTAGCACCTCGTCCACAGGAAGTGGACTGTTGGACATGGCATTTTTTCCCCTTTTGCCAGCCGGTCCGAAGAATGCCGAAGAGGACCGGTTCCCTTCTCCTGAGGGATGGTGCAGGATCGTTCGGAATAGTCATGACGACTATCTAGATTTGTTTGAAATTGTAGTGTGATTTTCATGAAGATCGTGACCTGGAACATCAACGGCGTCCGAGCCCGCATCGAAAACCTGGTGCATTGGCTGAAGGAAAGCGATCCGGACATCGTCTGCCTGCAGGAAATCAAGACGGTCGACGAAGGCTTTCCACGTTTCGAGATCGAAGCGCTCGGCTACAACGTCGAAACCCATGGCCAGAAGGGCTTCAACGGCGTCGCCATCCTGTCCAAGCTGCGCTTTGACGAGGTCAATCGCGGCCTGCCCGGCGACGACTCCGACGAGCAGGCGCGCTTCATCGAAGGCGTGTTCTCGACTGACAAGGGCGTGCTGCGCGTCGTCTCGCTATACCTGCCCAACGGCAATCCCGTAGGCACCGAAAAATTCCCCTACAAGCTGTCGTGGATGGCGCGGCTGGAGCGCTGGGCGACGGAGCGGCTGGCGCTGGAAGAAGCGCTCGTGCTCGCCGGCGACTACAACGTCATCCCCGAGGCGAAGGACGCCCGCAACATCGAGCTGTGGCTCGGCGATGCGCTCTATCAACCGGAAACGCGCCGGGCGTTCAGGCGGCTTGAGAATCTCGGTTTCACCGAAGCTGTGCGCGCCGTTACCGACCAGCCCGACGTCTACACCTTCTGGGATTACCAGGCCGGCGCCTGGCAGAAGAACAACGGCATCCGCATCGACCATTTGCTTTTGTCGCCCGAGGCAGCAAACCGCTTCGGCGCGGCCTCGATCGAAAAGCATGTGCGTGCCTGGGAAAAGCCATCCGACCATGTGCCGGTGGCGATCCAGATGGAGCTCGTCGCGGCTTAATCCAGAGAAATGTTCAGGTTGACCGAGGGCATAAGCCCTCGGCACAGCGGCCTGCAGTCGGAAGCTTGCTGCGATCATCGAGCCGGTTCGGCGCGCCGCCAGACACTAGATAGCACCGGGCTGTTCGGGACCATTCAGGACATTGGCCAAATGTCTGACAACACGCGCTATTTTCAGCGCGGGATAGCTGCCGCCAGCAATCGACAGCTATGGTTGCGACGCTACTCGTTGCCCTTGGTCAGGATATCCTGCGCAAGCGAAATGGCCGTGCGGCGGTCGGATTCGTCGGCCAGCGCGAAAGCCTCTTCCTGCATGCCGCGGATCCAGGGTTGGTCTGATGGGGTAGCCCGCTCAAGAGCCGCCGTCATCATCGCCAAGCCGCGCACAACCTTGCCGCTCTGGAACAGCAGGTTGCCAAGCGTCGCCTGGGCACCGGCATGGCCCTTCTCGGCGGCCAGCTGCAACCAGCGGCCGGCCTGGGTGACGCTCGCCTTCACGCCGCCATCGCCCTTGAGGAACATTTTGCCCATCTCGAACTGGGCATCCGGGTTGCGGTAGTTGGCGGCGGCGCGCATGTAATATTCCTGCGCGGCAATCGAATTGGGCGAAACCGGGCTGCCCGGAATGCCGGCCTTCAAATAGCCGCCCAGCGCTACCAGCGCGTCGGACACGTAGCTTTCCTCGGGCGAGCCGGGCTCAACATCCTGCTCGGCGATCTCGGAGAAAAACTTGAAGGCTTCGTAGTCGTTCCGGGTGACGCCGTCGCCTTCCGCATACATGCGGGCAAGCTTCCAGGTGGCGCCGATCTGGCCGTTTTCGGCGGCATAACGATAGGCTTCGACAGCCTGGTCCTTGTGGCCGTTCTTGTAGGCGGAGAAACCGAACTGGAACACCGCCCAGGGGTTCGACTGCGGCTTCACGCCGGTCTTGTCGTCGAACACCTTGTCGTCGAAGGCAAACGCCTGCCCGGCCGCGCCGAACAGGGCGGCCGCCACAAGCGCCGAAAACGCAGATGCTCTCACAAACTCGGAAACCCGCATGGCAGTTCGTTTCTTCCGCCCGACCTGTCGGGGTACCGCGCCATGGCGCACCCCTACTGCCCGGGCATATTTCCGGTTCGCGGCCGACCGTCCGGTCGAACGCGGCGTACAGTCTATCGCCCTCTCCGCAAATTCCGCCTCGGACTGCGCCATGCCGATTTCTTCGGCCCGGCGCATCATGTCTTCAGCGTCATGCAAACGAACATGGCTGGCGTTTTCGGCCAAAGTACGGCCAAGCTTGCCTTCAAGACCTTCGCGCAAGCAATTGTGATCGACGGAAGTTGCTGGAGAGAATGCTTGGGCGCCAAGCACTGTCGGGTTGCTTTCGGGCACGCCTGCAAACCTCGCCTGCAAAGACGAAAACGCCTGCGCGGCCGTCATGCGACGACGCTGCTGCTTGGCCTTGAAGATCGCCTTGGCGTCCATTCTGTCCCTGCCGCGCGAAGCGGCCCTGTTTACCAATCTCGCGCCATGTTCCGAGCGCGGTCCGAAGACCTATCCGGGGTGCGCCGGGTTTATGGCGGGAAATTGGCAATGTCCCCGTCATGTTCCTTAGACGAAAGCTTGCCTGAAAACTGTTGCTGAATCGTCACAACTGTTGCGCGCTTGCAGCGCCATGGTTTCCAAATGGCAAACGCACGCAGGAGCGCGGGAGGCACAAAAAAGCCGGGCGCAAGGCCCGGCTTCTTCTCGGATCAGATAGTGGAGCTTACCACTTCACGCTGTAGCCAGCGGAGAGGGCAAAGCCCCAATCCGCCTGAACCGTACGGTTCAGGATTGGAACATACTTTGTCTCAGAAACTTCGCCCATATGGATCGCGGCCGCACCCAGGCGAAGCTCTCCCCCGAGGGCATCCTTCATCGAAGCGCCCACGCCAATCGTGTAGGTGTCTGCAGTGAGATCCCAACCGGTTCCGACACCACGGTCCCACGAAACAAATGCAGTACCCGAAATCTTGTCCGTGAAGGCATGACCAACACCACCAGTAATCGTCCAGCCATCTCGCCAATAATATTCATTTCGGCTCGACAGGCCCAGCGCTGGGACATTCAAGACAAGTTCCTTGGTCACCGACCAATCAGTCCACTTAACATTACCGTAGGCCAGCCAACCGGGAGCGACACCCGTCTGGAACTTCAATTCAACGCTTTGCGGCAGTTCCGCAGTGCCATTGGCCGGCAATGTCGCGGCGCCCAGATAAAGCGCGCTTCCCGTTGCTTCAACGTTGAAGCCCGAACGGTAGAGAAGCTGTGCACGAAGGGCGATTTCTGGAATTTCGTACGCGATGCCTGCTCGCCAGCCGACATTGTTGTCTTTCAGCGTTCCGTCGATAGCGCCGGCACCCGCAACGAGATTGTATTCGAGGCTCTCCACGAAGGCGCCCCCGATGAGCCAAATACGCCCCTTGCTCAAATCTACCTTGTATCCACACGTCGCGGCAAACTCATTGACGTGGAAATCCTCATCAAGCTTTAGCACCGGGCCACTAGGTGTCGGCCAAGTAGCACCACCGCCGAATGACTGTGTGAAGGTTCCTGCGCATCTGAGGTCCTCGAGAATGTTGAACTTCACCGCCGCAGACGGAATAGCGTAGCTATCGGAATAGTCGACGCCAACCAACTGAGGATTCAGAAGGTTCTTCGAGTACTTCCTCGTTGGGTTCACATAGGTGACGCCGGTACGAATGTTGAAATTGCCTTCCTCGAACAGAATGTCCGTATCGGCCGTGCCGCGCGAGAAACCGCCGGCCTGGGCTGCGCCTGCCGCAACGATCGTCAGCGCCGTTGCCCCCAGCAGCGCTTTGAGACGCGAAATGTTCATTGAGTCCTCTCCCGAAATGCTCGTGCTGAGAATTGAACGATTTCATCCTGCTCACGCAACATTGATTTTTTCCAAACGATGGCAGCCTTGGGGCAGCACAACCGCAGGGTTGCCAAGCTTCCGCTTACGCAAACGTCAATTTTAGCGAAATTGGTGCGATCAGGCTCTGATTTCGCGTGAAATTCCGAACCCGGAAAACAAAAACAGCCCGAAATCGGGCTGTTTTGGACGCTTGTTACATTATGGCAACAATCAGGCGTAAAATGGTTACATTAGCCACAATTTACGCATGGTCATGCCTATCGGCTGAGCAAAACCACCCCCTGCCGCCACGTCATTCCGCGGCAGGTTTTCGCTATCGTCCGGTCAGCCGGCTTCGCGCACGCGGGCCAACGCGGTGTCGAGTTTCTGCTGGGTGAGGCGATATTCTTCCAGCTTCTCGCGCTCGGCCGCGACGATCTCTTCCGGGGCCGAAGCCACGAACTTCTCGTTCGACAGCTTCTTGTGCAAGCGGGCGATTTCTTCCGTCGTCTTCGCCAGTTCTTTCTGCAGACGTGCAGCCTCCGCAGAGAGGTCGATCAGCGCGCCCAGCGGCAGGCAGGCTGTCGCCTCACCGGCGACGATCTGTGCCGAGCCCTTGGGGGCCGCAGCAGCATGGGTGATGTCACCGACGCGGGCCAGACGGGCAATCGCCGACTGGTGGCGCTTGAGGCGCTCCAGCGTCACGTCGTTGGCGCCGACAAAGACCAGCGGTGCGATCGCAGCCGGCGGCACATTCATCTCGGAACGGACCGAGCGGATGCCCGAGACGAGATCGACCAGCCAGTTGATCTCGGCTGCAGCCGCCGCGTCCTCGAAATCGGGCGCCGGCCAGGCAGCATGGCACAGCAGCGACGACCGCTCCTTGCCCTCGCCCGCCGTATGCGCCCACAGCTCTTCCGTCATGAACGGCATCATCGGGTGCAGCAGCTTGTAGATCTCGTCGAGCACGAAGGCAGCCACGGCCTGGGTCTCGGCCTTGGCGGCTTCGTCCTCGCCCATGAAGATCGGCTTGAGCAGTTCGAGATACCAGTCGCAGAAGGTGTTCCAGACGAACCGGTAGGCGCTGCCTGCCGCCTCGTTGAAACGATAGGCGGTGATCGCATCGGTGATCTCACGCGAAGCCCGCGTGAGTTCCGTCAGGATCCAGCGGTTGACGGTCAGCTTGGCGTCGTTGAGCCAGAACGCGTCATTGCGCGCCACACCGTTCATCTCGGCAAAGCGCGTGGCGTTCCACAGCTTGGTACCGAAGTTGCGGTAGCCTGCGATGCGCGCCGGATCGAGCTTCACGTCGCGCCCCTGTGCCGCCATGATGGCAAGCGTGAAGCGCAGCGCGTCGGCACCGTACTCGTCGATCAGCTCCAGCGGGTCGATGACGTTGCCCTTGGACTTCGACATCTTCTGGCCGTTCTTGTCGCGAACCAGCGCATGAACGTAGACCGTGTGGAACGGCTCTTCCTCCATGAAGTGCAGGCCCATCATCATCATGCGGGCGACCCAGAAGAAGATGATGTCGAAGCCGGTCACCAGCACGTCGGTCTGGTAATAGGTGTCGAGCTCCGGTGTCTTGTCGGGCCAGCCGAGCGTCGAGAACGGCCAAAGCGCTGACGAGAACCAGGTGTCGAGCACGTCCTCGTCACGGGTCAGAATCTTGCCCGGCTCGAAATTCTCGAGCTGTTCCTCGACCCAGGCCTTCCACGGACCTTCGAGTGCCAGATAGTGCTGGACGGCTGCATCCAGCGCCTCTTCTTCGGTGCGCGCGACAAAGACCTGGCCGTCGGGGCCATACCAGGCCGGAATCTGGTGTCCCCACCACAGCTGGCGCGACACGCACCAGGGCTGGATGTTCTCCATCCAGTCGAAATAGGTCTTTTCCCAGTTCTTGGGCACGAAGTTGGTGCGGCCGTCGCGCACGCTCTTGATCGCCGGCTTGGCGAGTTCGGCGGCATTGACATACCACTGGTCGGTCAGGAACGGCTCGATCGGCACGCCGCCACGGTCGCCATGCGGGACCATGTGCTTGTGCGGCTCGATCTTGTCGAGGAAACCGCCCTCTTCCATGATCTGGACAACGAGCTTGCGCGCGGCAAAACGATCGAGGCCCTGCAGCTGTGCCCAGACACGCTCCCGCATCTCGGTGCGCTCGACGCCTTCGAGGAACTCGTCGTTGTCGATGATGTTGATGCTCGCCTCGACGGTGAGAATGTTGATCTGCGGCAGGTTGTGGCGCTTGCCGACCTCGAAATCGTTGAAGTCGTGCGCCGGCGTGATCTTGACCGCGCCCGAACCCTTTTCCGGGTCGGAATATTCATCGGCAACGATTGGAATCTTGCGGCCGACGATGGGCAGCACAACGTTCTTGCCGACCAGAGCCGCGTAACGTGCATCGTCGGGATGGACGGCAACGGCAGTATCGCCAAGCATCGTCTCGGGCCGCGTGGTCGCGACCGTGATGTAGGTGGCAGGGTTTTCCGGATCGTAGACCTCGCCTTCGACCGGATAGCGGAAGTGCCAAAGGTTGCCGTTGACCTCGTGCTGCTCGACCTCGAGATCGGAGATCGCGGTCAAAAGCTTGGGGTCCCAGTTCACAAGGCGCTTGTCCTTGTAGATCAGGCCCTGCTGGTGCAGCGTGACGAAGACTTCGATGACGGCCTTCGACAGACCTTCATCCATAGTGAAGCGTTCACGCGACCAGTCGCAGGAGGCACCCAGCCGCTTGAGCTGGTTGAAGATCATGCCGCCGGACTCGTCTTTCCACTCCCAGACCTTTTCGACGAACTGTTCGCGCGTCAGGTCGCGGCGATGGACCTGTTTTTCCATAAGCTTGCGTTCGACGACCATCTGGGTGGCGATACCTGCATGGTCCATGCCCGGCTGCCACAACACATTCTTGCCGCGCATGCGCTCGAAGCGCACGAGGATGTCCTGCAGCGTGTTGTTGAGCGCGTGGCCCATATGGAGCGAGCCGGTGACGTTGGGCGGCGGAATCACGATGGTGAACGGCTCGGCACCCTCAGGCGCGCCGGCGCCGGCCTTGAAGGCATCGGCCTCTTCCCACGTCTTGGCGATCTTCGGTTCGACTGATTTGGCGTCGTAAGTCTTCTCAAGCATCGGAATTTGTTCCGTTCGGTCCGGATTTTCTGGTCCGGTGTAAATCGGATGGGTGGGATCGAGTCAACAGCATCGCCAGTGCGGCGACCGGGGCCGAAACGAAAACGCCGCCCGTAGGCGGCGCGTTCCAACCAATCTGGGCGGAATTTACTGTGAGCCGCGGGCGATACGCTCGATCTCTTCGCGTACCAGACGCTCGACCAGCGTCGGCAGGTTGTTGTCGAGCCAGTCCTGCAGCATCGGCCGCATCATCTCGGCAGCAATATCGTCAAAGGACTTGCGGCTGCGCGCGGCGTAAGCCTCGTTGAGCTCGCCAAAGGCAGCAGACACCTGCTTGCCAGCCTGCTCGGAGATGATCGCCGGCCGAGCCGAGGATACTTCCTCCTGGACAGAGGCATCGACAGCGGTCTGCAGCACCGGAGCTGGCTCGCTTTCGACAGCGACGACCGAAGCCGGACCAGCAAGACGCTCCATCTCCTCGACAGCGGCAGTCGAAGACGGCGTCCAGGTGGCCGTAGTGATTGGCCGAGCCGTAGCAATGGCCTCGGCCACAGGCGCGGCAGGCTCGATGACGACAGGCTTCCTCGGCTCAATCGTCGGCCAGGCCGGGACGACAACCTCTTCGCGCTCGACATGCTCGAATTTCACCGGTGCGGCCTCAGGCTTGGTTTCCAGCGGCGCTGCCTTGGCTGTCTGCAACTCGGCTCTGAAGGCTTCGACCTCGATGACGTTGCGTTCGGCCCGATCGTCTTCGGGCTCCGGACGGACCTGGCCAAAATCGACTGCGGGGCGTCGCCCGGTGTCGTTGTCCTCGATAATCCTGCGGATGGAAGCGAGTATCTCTTCCATCGAGGGTTCGCGCTGAACGCTGTTTGCCTGGGCCATCGTCACATCCGCCGCCTTTGTGACAGTACACAAAACCCGCCCACAATCACGGGCTTCGAATCAGGCTTTCAGCGTAGCCTACTGATTCCCCGGAGAGAATCCCCAATCGGGAGGCTCCGGCGATTTCAACAGATACATGAATTTGACCGCCAAATGACAACGGGCGCCCGCTCGGAAGAGCGGACGCCCGTTCAAATCGCGATGCGGTGGAATCAGCGACCGTCTGGCGTCCTCAGGCCGGTCCACTTGTCCTTGACGGCATTGTAGTGCTCTTCAGGATTGTACTTGACGACCTTGAGGCCGAGCCTGTCGACAGACAGGGCACCGGTTGCCTGCAGGATGCCATAGCTTGCAACAACGACGTCGCGCTCCGACGAGGCGAGATTGATCTGTGCGGTGATGACGTCGGCCTGGGCATTCAGCACGTCCAACGTCGTACGCTGGCCGACATTGCGCTCCTCGATGACGCCATTCAGTGCGAGCTGCGCGGCAGCCACCATGGCGCGGTTGGCCGAAACACCCTCGCCGGCTGCCTGATACTGCGTCCAGGCAGCAACCACGGCCGCACGAACCTGGTCGCGGCTGACGTCGACCTGGATACGCGCCTGGCCGAGCGATTCCTTGTTCTGGCGAACGATGGCCGGGGTACGGCCGCCGGAATAGATCGGCACGGTCAGCGTTGCGCCAATGCTGGCGGAAGTCGAGCTGCCGTCGGCGGCAGCGTCAGGCGACGTGTTGCGGTAGCTCTGGGAAATACCAGCAGAAGCCGACAGCTGCGGCAGCAGCGCGCCTTCGGCCGACTTGACCGAGAAGCCGGCAGCATCAACCAGATGCTGCGTGGCTAGGATTGCCGGATGCTGCCCCTGGGCAACCCCCAGCGCTCCATCCAGGTTCTTCGGCAGGAGCTTGCCCAGTGGCGACGCCGACTTAAGGCTCTTGGGTTCGTCGCCGACGATCTGACGATAGATAGCAGCACTGGAAAGCGCCTGCGCACGGGCGGCACTGAGTTGGGCCACCGCAGCGGAGCGCGAGGCATCTGCCTGCGCCACGTCGGTGCGCGTACCTTCACCGACATCGAAGCGCGAGCGCGCAGCGCGCGCCTGCTCGGTCAGGAACTGCAGATTGCGCTCGGTGAGAGCGGCGACCTGGCGATCATGAATGACGTTCATATAGGCCTGGGCAGCGGTGAACAGGATGTTCTGCTCGGTGTTGCGCAGGCTTTCGAAGGAGGCGCGCACATTGGCCTCGGCCGCGGCCACGTTGTTTTTGGTCTGGAAACCGTCGAACAGCGTCTGGTTGATCGTCACACCGAAAGAAGCAGAGCTCAGGTTCGTCGTCGAACCGGCCCTGCGGGTGGCGGAATAGTCAACGCCGGCATTGCCGGCGACCGTGGGGCGCCAGCCGGACTTGGCAATCGCCACGCCTTCGTCGGTGACGCGCGCACCGGCGCGGGCCGAGTTGAGCTGCGAGTTGTTCTCGTAAGCCTTGGCCAAGGCGCCGAGGATCGTTTCTGCCGAAGCCGACAATGGCGACAGCGCCGTGGCGGAAACCAAGGCTACGGCAAACAAGCTCTTTCGGAAAAACGAAACCACGCGTCCCTCATTCATTCTGCGGCGCGCTGCCCTAAGGCAGCTGAAATGCCCCTCGCCGGTATCCGGCCCAAGGCGCTGATTCCAAACCGGTTCCGTCCAGAATCAGTCGCAATCGTCCGGTGCTTAGATCATCATGACGAAGGGTGCGCTGCAAGAAAAAGGCGCTTAGAACTCAAATTCGCGTGTGCGATTGAAGCCGGGTAGTGGCTTAACTGCCGCATTAAAGGCATTTCGCGAGGTCACGGCACCGCCTGATTTCAGGAAAACGCGGGCCACGCCGGCATTGCCATGCCCTTCCACGACCACTAGACGCCCCTCTTCCTTGAGCTGGGCGAGCAGTGCTTCCGGCACCTGTTCGGCGCTGCCGCCGACGAAAATGACGTCGTAGGGCGCCTCGGAGGCATAGCCCGCGGGAAGCGCTCCGCTGACGACCACGACATTGTCGTAGCCGAGCGAGGACAGCGTCTCGGTAGCCTTCGCTGCCAAGGCAGCATCGGATTCGAGCGCGATCACGGAACCGGCAAGCTTCGACAACACGGCGGCCGAGTAGCCCGTGCCGCAGCCGACATCGAGAACGACGTCGCTCGAGGCGACTTCGGCAAGCTGCAAGAGCTTGGCGAAAGGCGACGGCTCCATCAGGTAGCGCGGCTGATCACTACCGGCGGTCGATGTGTAACGCAGGTCCTCGTCGATATAGGCAAGCTCGCGCTGGCTGGTGTCGACAAATGCCTCGCGCGGGACCGACAGCATCGCCGACAGGATGGCGGCGTCGGTCACATCGGTGGTGCGGACCTGGCCGTCCACCATCTTCACGCGACGTTCGGAAAAATCAGCGTTCATATTGTAACTGGCCCGCCTTCGGCACGTAGTGCGCAAGTACTTTTACACCCGAACGTCTTCCCGGCGGCGGTTGCCGAGGAAGCTGGAGGCCTCGCCCGGAATCGAACCGGGGTGCAAGGATTTGCAGTCCTCTGCGTAACCACTCCGCCACGAGGCCTCGCCGCTTCAGGCGTCTACACGGCTCCAATAGGTTGCCAGGATTCCGCCGTCAAGCGGGCAAGATTTTTTCTCGCCGGTTTTGGACAGGCGCGTAGGGTGCCATCTTCCATTCGGCGTCGCCCAGCCATCTGCGAACCTTTCCACCTGATGTCAGGTCGTTGGCCGCTTGCGGCGCTCCCACCAGACGATCAGCTTGCGGCGAACGCGGCGCACGACATGGAACTCGTGCGACAGAATCAGCAGGCCGAGCGGAATCATCCAGAAGCCGAGCACCGGCAGGAAGCCGAACAGACCAAGGATGCACAGCGCCACACCAAGGCCGATCCGAACGCCGCGCGAGCGTGGCATCGAAAACTCGCGACCGAGGATCGTGATCTTGCGAGTGGGCGGCTGTGTAGGTCTGTAGCTTTTCATCGTCCCTGCATGCGCTCGACGGCCGTGCCCGAATGTCGCAGCGACCGGGCCGCAATCCCTTGCGAAGCCGTCATATGAGCGCCATGGGCGGCAATTACCAGAAACGTTCCGGTGAAAAACTTCGAAAAAATTCGAGATTACCGCTTTGCAAATCGGAAAGCCGTTGCTATACGCCGCCTCGTTCACACCAGAGCGCTGTTCCCCGGTAGCTCAGTGGTAGAGCAACCGGCTGTTAACCGGTTGGTCGCTGGTTCGAATCCGGCCCGGGGAGCCACCTTACAATCACCTGAAATCTTGATTGGCTAGCCGCAGTTTACTGCTTCGGTGTTTTGTGCCTGCCTTCCCCTTGCAGCTTCCATAAAGATGTCTTGTATTGCCTCCTCCATCGAACGGGGGGCGCTTGGTGGCTTGGAAAATCGACTACGATTACGTCTCGGCGCAACCAGACTTCGCCCTCGACAAGGCTGCTGATGGAATGGCCCCTTGGGGATTCGGCTGGGGCTGGGGCACAGGACAGTCCCTCTTCGGCCGCCCTGCGCCGACGAGCGCGACCCAAACGGACAACAACAAACTCGTAGATGTCTTTCCACTGCCGGGATTCGCCTGTGTCAGCGAGCGCTTCAAGAACGTCGTCGCGTCGCTCGAACCGGGCGTGCATGGCTTCCATCCGATTCAGCTCAGATCGAAAAAAGGGATTCCGCATGACGCGCCCTACTTCCTGCTCGACGTGAAGCAGCGATTCGATTCCATTCTCGTCAAAGACAACAATGCTGAATGGTCAACGATGTTGGGCGGTGACCTGGTCGGCATGCCGTTCGTGACCAAACCGGATGCCGCAAGATTTGTCAGCCGGCCTGCCATCGCCGGACGGCATCTGTGGCTGAACCACTGGATCTATAGCGGCGGCATCATGGTTTCCGACCGGCTTCATCGGGCACTCACAGACGCCAAGATCAGGCGCCTGCAACTCAAGGAGCCATGGGCTCGCTACTTCAACGAAGTCGACGTCCCCTTCGATTATCGCGAGCAGGTGCCCGACATGATCGCATGGATGGACACGCATAGACCGAATTCGGTGCGGGAAGGCCATGCGCATTGGGTGCAGGAACACATGCCCCATTGGCTTTCCTAAACCCATCAGCCCCAAGCGCTCCGCCTTTTTTGTCGCCCCCGGAGCATTGAGCTGCCGCTCGCCCCTCTGCCGTCGCCCAGTTGACCGAACGAAGCGATGCGCTTAAGCATCCCTTGTACGAAACGGTCCGTGTCGTTTTATATAAGGAGGACATTTAAAATGACTCTTATCCCGCATGCCGGTATCATCGCCTCGGTGCTGCTCGCCCTTCCTGCTTCTGCAGCCTTTTCGGAAGCCAAGCCGACGCAAATCGTCAGGTCTGCCGATTCCGACTCGGCCTCGGCGCGGACCGCAGCCATCCTCGCGACGCTGCCGGTTTCATCGGACTATGCAACGATCCAGGAGCGGAAAATCGAGGTCGACGGCGAAAGCGCCCTGCTCGTCCGCTTGGAACGCACAGACGGACGCAATGCAGGCCTCGGCGGGGAGCATTTCAGTGCCGTGGTTGCCAATAGCGGCGCCTTGAAGGGGTTCGCGCGCATGGACCTCTCGCTGCGCGATGGCGCCCTGCCAAGTCAGGACGAGGCGCACGGCATCGCCATGCGTTTCCTTGCCGACCACGCCGCCGACCTTCTTCCTCGCCACGAGATCAGCTTCATCTCACCGCATGACGAGCCGATCAGAGCCAACGGCAAAAGTGCGATACTGACAGGCATGAAGGTGAAAATGCGCAATCTCGCCGATGGCCGCTGGTTCTGGGTAATCGTCGGCTCGGACCGTGAGGTCATGGTGTTCGAGCGCGATATCGTCTGGGCAAACCTCAAGGGGCGTCGTCAGACGGAAAAATGGCTGCACGACAGTTGGCTGGCCGAGCAACGCAAGGCCCGCGGAGCCTGAGAGTCCGCCGGTCCTGTCCCGTACCTTGGCAGGGCCGGCCTGCCATTCAGCGCGCGGCGAAAATCGACCAGTTCATCCGCCTGGTGAGCTTTTCCAGCGCGATCGAGCCAAGTTGAGAATTGCCGCGCTCGTTCAGGCCCGGGGACCAGACGGCGATCGAAGCGATTCCCGGCACGACGGCCAGGATGCCGCCACCGACGCCGCTCTTGCCGGGAATGCCGACGCGGAAGGCGAATTCTCCCGAGCCGTCATAGTGGCCGCAGGTCAGCATCAGTGCGTTGATGCGACGCGCCCGCTCGGCCGACACAACCGTGTGCCCCAACGATTCTATTCGACCGGAATTGGCGAGGAAGCGACCGGCATTTGCCAGCTGCAGGCAGCTCATGGCGACCGCGCAGTGATGGAAATAGACCCCGAGTGTCAGCTCCGGCGCATGATTGAGATTGCCAAAACCCTTGAGGTAATTGGCCAGCGCGAAATTTCGGAAGCCGGTGGCGCGCTCGGAATTGGCGACGTCGCGGTCGATGAGGACGGAATCGTCGTCGGCGACAGTGCGCATGAAGCTCAGCACCTCGCCGATGGCCTCGCGCGGCTGATGGCCCGACAAAAGCACGTCCGAAATGACGATGGCGCCAGCATTGATGAATGGATTGCGCGGGATGCCGTGCTCGAGTTCGAGCTGGACAATGGAATTGAAGGCCGAGCCGGATGGCTCGCGGCCGACGCGGTTCCACAATTGGTCGCCTACCCGCCCGAGCGCAAGCGCCAGTGTGAACACCTTGGAGATGCTCTGGATCGAGAACGGTTCTTCCGCATCGCCAGCCGTCGCCACCTCGCCGTCATTCATGACGACCGCTATGCCGAATTTGGCCGGGTCGATCTTGCCGAGCTCGGGAATATAGGACGCGACTGCGCCGCGCTCACTGTAGCCGGCCATCTCGGCGACGATCTCGTTGATGACGTCTTTCACGCTGGGCATGGCATTTCCGCTGGCTCTTCGGCCGGAATCGAACCGGTCGCCCGTTCTACATGAAGTCGAGCGGTGCCCGCCACCTGCACGCCAGTTCGTAATGGTCTGGCTCACGCCGCCGCCAGGCATTTCCGGTGAATGATCCAGAAGTCGACTGCGACAGGGCCAAATGCTTACCCAGAGTTGTTCTGCGCAATTTCAACAAGCATCTTTAAGACACAGATATTAGCCATCGCTCAGAATGACTGAGCCATACTCGTCAGATTTCTGCGCATATTTTCCTATTTTCAGCCATCGGGAAGAATATTCTTGCGGACACCTGCCGCAGCGGCAATCATTCAAGCTGCCGCTGCGTAAGGTGGTAGAAAAAATGCATTCCCTTGGTCAGCGGCGATTGTCGATCAATGGGAGATTTTCATGAAGTGCGTTTCACGAATTGCCCTGGCCGCGTTGCTTGCGGCATCCGCGTCGACCCTCGCCCTGGCGGAAGGGCAAAAGCCAATGGACGCCGCTGCGGTTGCCGACCTCAAGAAGCGCGCCGTCGAAGGCGTCGAGGCTCGCGCCAAGATGGCGCAGGAGATGACGGATTCTATCTTCAGCTTCGGCGAGCTGGCGTTCCAGGAGGTCGAAACCTCCAGATACATCACCGATATCCTGGAGAAGAACGGCTTCACCGTCGAACGCGGCATCGCCGGCATGCCGACGGGCTGGGTCGCCAAATGGGGCTCGGGCAAGCCGGTGATCGCGCTGGGCAGCGACATAGACGGGCTGCCGAAGACCTCGCAGATGCCCGGCGTTGCCTACCAGAAGCCGATGATCGATGGCGCGCCCGGCCATGGCGAAGGCCACAATTCAGGCCAGGCGGTCAATGTCGTGGCAGCACTGGCACTCAAGGAGCAGATGGAAAAGGACAAGCTGCCGGGGACCATCATGCTGTGGCCCGGCGTCGCCGAGGAGCTTCTCGCCGGCAAGGCCTACATGGTGCGTGATGGCGTGTTCAAGGACGTCGACGCCGTGCTGTTCACCCATGTTGGCAACAACCTGACCACCACCTGGGGCCAGCCGAACGGCACCGGCATGGTCTCGGTCGAATACACGTTCAAGGGCGAGTCGGCGCATTCGGCCGGCGCACCGTGGCGCGGACGCAGCGCGCTGGACGGGGTCGAGCTGATGAACATCGGCTGGAACATGAAGCGCGAACACCTGCGGCCCGAGCAGCGCTCGCATTATGTCATCCCGGACGGCGGCGACCAGCCGAACGTCGTGCCGTCGGCAGCGACGGTCTGGTACTTCATCCGCGAGCTCGACTTCGAGAACATCTCCAAGAATTTCGAGACGGCCAACACCATGGCCGAAGCGGCGGCGAAGATGTCCGACACGACGGTGACGCGCCAGATCGTCGGCACCGCGGCACCTCGTCACTTCAACAAGCCGATCGCGGAAGCTGCCTACGCCAACATCAAGGCGGTTGGACTGCCGAGCTGGACCGAGGACGAACAGGCCTTCGCCAAGGCCGTACAGAAGACCGTCAAAGCCAAGGAAGAAGGGCTCGCCACCAAACTCCGCGAACTCCAGCCCCCACTTGAGAAGCCGGAGAGCGGCGGCTCAGACGACATCGGTGACATCTCCTGGGTGGTCCCTACGATCACGCTGAACTATCCCTCGAACATTCCGGGACTGCCTGGCCACCACTGGTCGAATGCCATGTCGATGGCGACGCCGATTGCCCATAAGGGCGTGGTCGCGGGCTCCAAGGTCGTTGCCATGACCTCGATCGACCTCTTCACCAACCCGGAGCTGCTGGCCAAGGCGGCCGACTATTTCAACAACGAGCAGCAGAAGGGACAGAAATACGTGCCGATGCTGACGGCCGACGACAAGCCGCAGATCCAGAAGAACGTGGAGATCATGGCGACCTTCCGGCCGGAGATGAAGAAATTCTACTACGATCCGGCGAAGTACCCGACTTATCTCGACCAGCTCGGGATCAAATTCCCGGTGCTTGAGAACAAGTAGTCGGCACTTTGCGCTTGGCGGCGCATCGGTCTGGTCCTGACAGCCGGTGTGCCGCCATCACCTCCCCTGCCCCTTTCGTAACGGGACCGTTTCCTGCCCGAAACTTGTTCCGCACCTCGCTCGTAACGGTGACGTTGCGTGCAACATGGGGCTGTTACAAGCGGCCACTAACATAGGTCCAACTCGCATCAGGAGCAGTGGCCATGCGATTTTCAGAGGTTCGCGAAACACTCCGGACCATGGGAGTGGTGATGAGCAAGCGCGGCGAAACAATCCGCCTCAACCACTTCGGCGGGCTCGAGGACACGGCAAGATACACCAACGACCTCCAGGACGCGCTGGCACTCGGGCGCGAACTGGCCCAGCCGCGCAGGCGAGCGGTGTTCTACCTAGGCTGAAGCGCAAGCAGGCCCAGCCTGAGACGATTGTGCTCAGCGCAGCCAGCGCTCCAGCCGGTTCATCGCCTCGATCATCTCGTCATGGCTGCCTGCATAGGAAAAGCGCATGGTGCGGTGACCGGCACGGGTATCGAAGTCGCGGCCCGGCGTCGCTGCCACATGGGCCTCGGCCAGCATGCGCTTGGCAAACTCCATGCTGTCGTTGGTCAGCTTCGTGACATCGCAGAAGGCATAGAAGGCGCCGTCCATAGGTGCTGCAAAGCTGAAACCCAGCTGCGGCAGCCGCTCGGCCAGAAGCTCGCGGTTCCAGGCGTAGCGCGCCTTCACAACCTCCAGCTCGGCGGTGGCGTTGAACGCCTCGATGGCCGCCACCTGCGACAGCTCCGGCGCGGAAATGTAGAGAGACTGGGCAATGCGCTCGACCGGGCGCACCAGCCGCTCCGGCAGCACCATCCAGCCGATGCGCCAGCCGGTCATGCAATAGTATTTCGAGAAAGAATTGATGACGGTCACGTCCTCATCGAAGGCGAGCGCGGTCAGGTCGGGCGCGCCATAGGCGAGCCGGTGGTAGATCTCGTCGGAGATGACGGCGATTCCGAGTTCGCGCGCGGTGTCGACCAGCGCCTTCAGTTCGCTTGCCGGCACCACGGCCCCGGTGGGATTGGCCGGACTTGCAAACAACACGCCCTTCAGCGGCTTGTCGGCATGCGCCTGCCTCAAATGGGCGGCATCCAGATATGGCGCTCCGTCGAGTTCGATCTCGACCACGTCGAGGCCAAGCGCGCCCATGATGTTGCGATAGGCGGGATAGCCGGGGGCAGCGATCGCCACGCGGTCGCCGGCATCGAACATGGCAAGGAATGCCAGATTGAAGGCCGCCGACGAGCCGGTGGTGACGGCGATTCGCGAGACGGGCACATCGAGACGGTAGTGCTCGGCATAATGCCCCGAGATCGCCTGGCGCAGCTCGGCGAGGCCGAGTGAATCTGTGTAGCCGATGCGGCCAAGCTTGAGAGCGGCGGCCGCCGCGTCTCGGACGCGCTGCGGTGCGGGGTCGGAGGGTTGACCCACGGCCATTGAAATGACCGCTGTTCCCAAAGCCTTGAGCCTGTTGGCTTCGGCCAGTACATCGATTGCGTGAAACGGCTCGACCTCGCCGCGCCGGGAAATTGCCACTGCCATTTTCGTCCACTTTCTGCCGCCAAACCTCAGGCAACGCGCCGCACAAATGCCTGATTGATATGGGGATCACAAGTTGATGACTTTTCCCAACCTGCCTTTTCACAGCCCGACGGCTCGTTTACGAGTGTTTCCCGCCATGCTGACCAAGAATAGTCTTTCGCGTTTCGTAACAAGATCGGCGCGCGCCGCGACCGCGCTTGCGCTGTCGGCCGCGATTGCCGCCGGCTCGACGGGCGCCGCACATGCCCAGCGAGTGCCGATCGTGCGCGACGCCGAGATCGAGGCATTGGTGCGCGACTACGCCCGGCCGATCCTCAAGGCAGCAGGCCTCGGCAATTCCGGCATCAACATCGTGCTCGTCAACGACCCGGCTTTCAACGCCTTCGTTGCCGGCAGGCGCATTTTCGTCAACACCGGCGCGCTGATGACGGCCGAGACGCCGAACGAGATCATCGGCGTGCTCGCCCACGAGGCCGGTCATATCGCCGGCGGCCATCAGGAGCGCCTGCGCGACCAGTTGGCGCGGGCCCAGACCATGGCGATCGTTGCCGCCCTGCTCGGCGCCGGTGCGATGGTTGCGGGTGCGGCTTCCGACACCAAGGGCCTGGGCGCCGCGGGCGCGGGCATCGTCTCAGGCGGCTCGGAAATGGCGCGTCGCAGCCTGCTCGGCTACCAGCGTTCGGAAGAGACTACCGCCGACCGCTCCGCCATCACCTATCTCAATGCCACCGGCCAGTCGGCCCAAGGCATGATCAAGACCTTCCAGCGCTTCCAGAACGCGTTGTCATTGTCGGGCGCGCGCGTCGACCCCTATCAGGTCAGCCACCCGATGCCGCGCGAGCGCATCGCCAACCTCGAAACGCTGGCGCATGAAAGCCAATATTTCGACAAGAAGGACCCCGAGGCGCTGCAGCAGCGCCACGACATGATGCGGGTCAAGATCGCCGCCTACACGCAGGGTCAGGCCGCGGCCTCGCGCCTGCTGCGCGGTTCCAGCGACGACCTTGCCGTGCGCTATGGCGATGCCCAGACGACCTACCTTTTCGGCGACCTGCGCTCGGCGCTGAGCAAGACCGACGCGCTGATCAAGTCACAGCCGAAGAACGCCTATTTCCACGAGCTGCGCGGCGACATTTTGATGAAGTCGAACAAGCCTGCGGCCGCTGCCGAATCATACGCCAGCGCCGTGCGGCTCGATCCGGCCAAGTCGGGTATCCTGCCCGTGCAGCTCGGCCAGGCCTATCTCGCCATCGGCACGCCCGATGCACTGAAGAAGGCGGTGACCGAGATCAGCAAGGGTCTCGACCGCGACCGCGAGAACGCCGCCGGCTACCGCTACCTGGCGCAGGCCTATGGCATGCTGGGCGACGTCGCCGACGCCGACCTTGCCACGGCCGACGGGCACTACTACAGCGGCGCCTATCAGGACGCCAAGATCTTCGCGATGCGGGCGCAGCAGAAATTCCAGCGCGGTACCCCCGGCTGGGTACGCGCCCAGGACATCATCAACTACAAGGCGCCGGGCAAGAAGAAGTGAAGCTTCTCGCCGCTGTCACGCGACATAGCCGAAAGGGCTGGAGACCTAACGAATGAAAAAGACGCTTCTTCTGGGCACCACCGGCCTTGCCGTCGGCTTCGCCATGCTCACCCTCGGCTATCTGGCCGGCAGCCCGAACGCCGCCCACGCGGATGGTGCTGCAACCAATCTCGACCGCAAGCAGATCGAGACGATCGTGCGCGAGTACCTGCTCGACAATCCCGAGATGCTGCTCGAGATGCAGGGCGCGCTCGAAGCCAAGCAGAAGGAAGAGCAGCGTGTCGCCAATCTCGACGTGATCAAGCAGAACAAGGACGAAATCTTCAACTCGGCGTTCGACGGCATCGTCGGCAACCCCAATGGCAAGACCACCATCGTCGAGTTCTATGACTACAATTGCGGCTATTGCAAACGCGCCCAGGCCGACATGCACGCGCTGGTCAAGGCCGATCCCGAGCTGCGCTTCGTGCTCAAGGAATTCCCGATCCTCGGACCGGATTCCCAGAAGGCACATGTCGTGTCGATGGCCTTTCACAAGCTGATGCCGGAGAAGTATGGCGAGTTCCATGACAAGCTGCTCGGCGGCGAAGGCCGCGCCGGCGAAGCCCCTGCCATCAAGATCGCCCTCGAGCTCGGCGCCGACGAAGCCAAGCTGCGCGAGGCGATGAAGGACCCGGCAATCGTCGAGGCCTTCAATCGCACCTATGAACTGGCCAACAAGCTGCAGATCAGCGGCACTCCGTCCTATGTGATCGGCAACGAGGTCGTGTTCGGCGCACTCGGCCAGGAAGTGCTGGCCGAGAAGATCGCAGCGGCCAAGGATTGACGAGCCGAGGCAGCCCGCCGGAGGCATTTCGCCCAATGAGCCGTTGTGGACAGCGCAAGAAGTCGCTTGCGCTCTTTCCGCGACGGCTTATGCCGATTATAGAGGGTCCGCCGCGCCAGAGAGGATCTGGCGGGTGGAAAGGTCTGTAGCTTGAAAACGGTTTTCGTCCTCAACGGTCCGAACCTTAATCTCCTGGGCAAACGCGAGCCCGGGATTTATGGCGGCAAGACGCTTGCCGACATCGAGGCCGACTGCCATGCAGCAGCCGCCTCCCTCGGGCTTGCAGTCGATTTCCGCCAGTCGAACCATGAAGGCGTCCTGGTCGACTGGATCCACGAAGCCGGCGAGAAAGCCGCTGGCATCGTCTTGAATGCAGGCGCCTACACCCACACCTCGATCGCATTGCAGGACGCCATACGGGCGGTCTCTCCTCTGCCGGTCGCCGAGGTGCATCTTTCAAACATCCATGCCCGCGAGCCGTTCCGCCACAAATCGATGGTGGCGCCGGTTGCCGTGGGCATGATCTGCGGCTTCGGGCCGCTCGGATACACGCTGGCGCTGCAGGCGCTGGCCGCCCGGCTCTGACCGGAAACAGACAGAAAAGGCTTGAACATGGCGACGAAGAAGAACGATGGTTTTGACCAGCAGATCGTCCGCGACCTCGCAGGGATCCTGAACGACACCAACCTGACCGAGATCGAGGTCGAGCTCGGCGATCTGAAGGTCCGCGTGTCGCGCCAGTCCCAGGCCGTCCACGCCTACGCCGCGCCGGCGCCGCTTCCGGTCGCTGCGGCAGCCGCAGCCGTCAACTCCACCGCCGCAGCAGCGCCCGCGCCGGCAGCTGCCATCGACATCGCCAAGAACGCCGTGTCGTCGCCGATGGTGGGCACCGCCTACCTGGCTCCCTCGCCCGACGCCAAGCCGTTCATCGAGGTTGGCGCGACCGTCAAGGAAGGCCAGACGCTTCTCATCATCGAGGCGATGAAGACCATGAACCAGATCCCCTCGCCGCGTTCGGGCAAGGTGACTGCGATCCTGATCGAAGACGCGCAGCCTGTCGAATTCGGCATGCCGCTCGTCGTTGTCGAGTAAGCCGGAAGGCTGCGCGCAATGTTCCAGAAAATCCTGATCGCCAATCGCGGCGAAATCGCGCTGAGAGTGCTGCGTGCGGCCAAGGAGCTCGGCATCAAGACGGTTGCCGTGCATTCCACCGCCGACGCCGACGCCATGCATGTGCGGCTTGCCGACGAAAGCGTCTGCATCGGACCGCCGCCGTCGCGCGACAGCTACCTCAACATTCATCAGATCGTCGCGGCCTGCGAGATCACGGGTGCGGACGCAGTCCATCCCGGCTACGGCTTCCTGGCCGAAAACGCCAAGTTCGCCGACATCCTGGCCGCGCACAACATCACCTTCATCGGCCCCACGGGCGACCACATCCGCATCATGGGCGACAAGATCGAGGCCAAGCGCACCGCAAAGCGTCTGGGCATCCCGGTCGTCCCCGGTTCGGACGGCGCCGTCACCGATGAAAAGGAAGCCAAGCGCATCGCGTCCGAGATCGGCTACCCGGTCATCATCAAGGCCTCGTCCGGCGGCGGCGGTCGCGGCATGAAGGTTGCCCTGACTGAGGCGGACATCGACGTGGCGCTGGCCACCGCGCGCTCGGAAGCGGGTGCCGCTTTCGGCGACGACGCCGTCTACATCGAGAAGTATCTGCAGAAGCCGCGCCACATCGAAGTTCAGATCTTTGGCGACGGCGCAGGCAAGGGCGTACATCTCGGCGAACGCGACTGCTCGCTGCAGCGCCGCCACCAGAAGGTCTGGGAAGAGGCCAACTCGCCTGCCCTGAACTCCGAGGAACGTACCCGCATCGGCGACATTTGCGCCAAGGCGATTGCCGATCTCGGCTACTCGGGTGCCGGCACGATCGAGTTCCTCTACGAGAACGGCGAATTCTATTTCATCGAAATGAATACGCGTCTTCAGGTCGAGCACACGATCACCGAGGCCATCACGGGCATCGACCTCGTGCACGAGCAGATCCGTGTCGCTTCGGGCGGCGGTCTTTCGGTCACGCAGGATGACATCAAGTTCAACGGCCACGCCATCGAATGCCGCATCAACGCCGAGGATCCGCGTACCTTTGCGCCCTCACCCGGCACGATCACGCATTTCCACACTCCCGGCGGCCTCGGCATCCGTGTCGATTCGGGCGTCTATTCCGGCTACAAGATCCCGCCCTACTACGACAGCCTGATCGGCAAACTGATCGTGCACGGCCGCAACCGCGTCGAGTGCATGATGCGTCTCAGGCGCGCGCTGGACGAATTCGTGGTAGATGGTGTCAAGACGACGTTGCCGCTGTTCCGTGATCTCGTGGGCAACCCCGATATCGCCAATGGCGACTACGACATCCACTGGCTGGAAAAATACCTCGCCAAAAGCGAGTAGGCCCAAAGCGAGTAGATTGGGGGTCACATGACCCGACCCTATGCGCCCGGCTTCGGCATACCTACGGATCTTCTCCTGAAGGCATATGCGTCGGGCGTCTTTCCCATGGCCGAAAGCGCCTCTGACCCGGAAGTCTTCTGGGTCAGACCGGAGACCCGCGGCGTCATCCCGCTCGACGGCTTCCACATCCCCCACAGCCTGGCCCGCACCATCAGGCGCGGCCATTTCGAAATCCGCGTCAACAGCGACTTCGAAGGCACCATCGACGCCTGCGCGGAGAAGCGCTCGGGCCGCCTGTCGACCTGGATCAATGGGCCGATCCGCGAAGCCTATACGCGGCTGAACAGGATGGGCAACGCCCACTCGGTGGAAGCGTGGCGCGACGGCCATCTGGTCGGCGGGCTCTATGGCGTGTCGCTTGGCCGGGCCTTCTTCGGCGAAAGCATGTTCTCGCGCGAGACCGACGCATCCAAAGTCTGCCTGGTCCATCTCGTCGAACGGCTCCGCGAACGCCGCTTCGTGCTGCTCGACACGCAATTCACCACCGACCACCTGAAGCGCTTCGGCGCAGTCGACGTGCCGCGTGGAAAATACGAAAAGATGCTGGCTGATGCGATTACCGGCGAAGCATCTTTCGACTGAGTTCTTGCCCCATGGCAGAGGGCCATCTTGCCGGTGATGGATGAAGTGAAATGTCCCCGACGTTGAGCAGACACAGGCCGGTATGACGCAGCGACCGCCTGCCGCTCACGCGCCGACGTCAGCCTGGAACGTCGAATAGAACGGGATCAGTTGGTCTTGGCGGCCTGTGGCGCCGGCACTTCCGACTTCTGCTTGCAGCCCTTGAGCCAGACGTCATAGACGGCGTGCTCAACGGCGTTGAGGCCGGGGCTTTCTGCAAACATCCAGCCTGTGAAGATGCGACGGATCTTGCGGTCGAGCGTGATCTCGTCGACCTCGACGAAGGAGTCGGTCTTGGGCTCCTCGCTCTCGGGGCGCGAGTAGCAGACGCGCGGCGTCACCTGCAGGGCGCCGAACTGGACCGTCTCGTCGACATAGACGTCGAAGGTGATGATGCGGCCGGTGATCTTGTCGATGCCGGCGAATTCGGCGACCGGGTTCTTGATGCGCTGAGCCTGGGTGGTCTTGGGCGCAGGGGTCACCTGGGGTGCGGGAGCCGCCTGGGGCTGCTGCTGGTCGGGCGCGGCCTGGGTGTCGTCGAGAGCCGGCAGATCGTCCATGCCCTCGGCCGGCATTTCCTCACTCGGAAAGGCCTGCGGGTCGAGCGGCAGACGCTGGATGCTGTCCTGGGCCGCCGCGTGGCCGAGGCCGGCACACAGTGCCATTGCGGCAAGCAAGGCTTTCGCCTTCGATCTTCCGTCCGACGAAGCCCGGCCAAGAAATGTCATACAGTCGTTACCGCAGTTGCGTCCCAGGGGTGTCCACCCGTGATTCCCATCCGGCCAAAGCTAGTCGCCCCGTGCCGATGGGCAAAGCAGTTAGACGCCAATTGTGGCGACAAATGTCCGCGCCGGCGATCTCTGTTCAGGAGCCGGGCGTCCAGGCGTCGTAGTCGCCGGTGACCTGCGGGCGATGTTCGTTGCCGAGCACCGAGCCCTTGGGGCGGTAGGCGGCAGCCGTACCGGTCAGGTTGGGCTGGTGCGGCTTCTGCCAGTCGCGTGGAATATAGTTGTCCTGCGTCGGAGCCACGTCGACGCGATGATGCATCCAGCCGTGCCAGCCGGGCGGAATCAACGAGGCTTCGGAATAGCCCTTGTAGATCACCCAGCGGCGCGTGCGGCCTTCCGAGTCCTTGCCGCCTTCGTAGTAGGTGTTGCCGAACTCATCCTGGCCAACCTTGGTGCCTTTGCGCCAGGTGTGGAAGCGCGTGCCAAGGGTCTGGCCGTTCCACCAGGTGAAAAACTGGACAAGGAAATTCTTCATCGGGTCCTCGCGACAGGCGCGTCGAATGTTTCCTGCTTATGGCGTCAGGCCGAGGCGAACGCAAGCATTTAGACGCCCGTTCATGGCCGCTGCGACGATTGGCAGGCGGCGTTTCACAACCTAGTGTTCGCCGTGAGCCCCGACGGGAGTGCCGCCATGTCGTTCATGCAGATCCTCGAAATGCTGAGCATGCTGGTGACCATCATCGGCCTGCCGCTCGCCATCTTCATCTTCGTCTACGAACAGCGCAAAGCGCGCATCAACGAAGAGGAAGAGATCTACCAGATGCTGGCGGACGGCTACACAAACTTTCTGACGCTGTCGCTCGATCAATCCGACCTCTACCTGCAGTCGCATGCAGCGACGAAAGGGCTGTCCGACGAGCAGCGTGACCGGCTGCTCGCCATGTTCGCCATCCTCGTCGCCCTGTTCGAGCGGGCCTATCTCGTCGCCTATGAGCCGAACATGCCCGAGCGCCGCAAGCGCCGCTGGGCGTCATGGGAGGATTTCATCCGCGAGTGGTGCCGACGCGAGGATTTCCGCGCCGCCCTGCCCCAACTGCTCCCCGGCGAAGACCCTGAATTCGCCGTCTATATCGGCCGGATCGCCGCCGAGGAGGCAGCGCGAGCGTCGTCCTGATGGACGATGTCATCTCGCAGCTGCTCACGTTTTGATCTCGCACTTGCAAAATCATTAGCCGGTCCGTAATGGATTCCGGCCCGCTTGGGCTCTCGGACTGGCTTAGGCCGGAACCGGTCGAGGGAGGAAAAGACATGGCTTCCGACGCGCCAGCGGCTGCAGGCCGCATCACGCCCGCCGAGCTTATGGCCCGCAAGGGCGGACAGCCCATCGTCTGCCTCACCGCCTATACCTATCCGATAGCCCGCCTGCTCGACCCGCATGTCGATCTGCTGCTCGTCGGCGACAGCGTCGCGATGGTCCTGCATGGCCATGCAAACACGCTAGGCGCGACGATGGACATGATGATCGCTCATGGCCAGGCAGTGATGCGGGGCGCGAGCCGCGCCTGCATCGTCGTCGACATGCCCGCCGGCTCTTACGAAGACTCGGTAGAGACTGCGGTCGCTTCGGCCAGGCGCATTGTGCAAGAAACGGGCTGCGATGCCGTCAAGCTAGAAGGTGGCGTGGCGATGGCGCCGCAGATCGCAGCCATCGTCGCCGCCGGCATCCCGGTCATGGGCCATATCGGGCTGTTGCCGCAGTCGGTGGAGAAGGAAGGCGGCTACAAGATCAAGGGCCGCTCTGAGGCAAATGCCGAGGCGCTCTATGTCGACGCCAAGGCAGTCGAAGCCGCAGGCGCCTTCTCGACCGTCATCGAAGGCACGATCGAGCCTGTCGCAGCCGAGATCACGCGGCGCATCGCCATTCCCACCATCGGCATCGGCGCGAGCGCTGCCTGCGACGGTCAGGTTCTCGTCACAGACGACGCCATCGGGCTGACCGTCGACCGCGTGCCCAAATTCGTCAAGGAATACGCCCATCTGCGCGACATCGTCGCCGCGGCCGCGGCCGCCTATTCCAGCGACGTGCGCAGCCGCGCCTTCCCTGCCCCCGAGCATCTTTTTGCCCCCAGCGCACCGGCCCTAAAACCGGAAACGGTTTTGGGAAAGCACGATGCGCAAATTGATAAGACACCCAAGGACAAGCCATGACCGCAGTCGTCGACACCGTCTCCGCCTTGCGCGCCCAGGTGGCGGTGTGGAAGGCCGAGGGGCTCAGGGTCGCACTGGTGCCGACCATGGGCGCGCTGCATGACGGTCATGTTTCACTGATGCGCGCAGCCTTGGACCGCGCCGACCGGTGCATCGTGTCGATCTTCGTCAATCCGCGCCAGTTCGCGCCGACCGAGGATCTGGACAAGTATCCCCGTCAGCTGGAGCAGGACCTTGCCCGCCTCACTGAGGCCGGCGTCCACCTCGCCTTCACGCCTGACGTCAACGAAGTCTATCCCGAGGGATTCGCCACCTCGATCTCCGTCGGCGGCCCGTCGTCCGGCCTCGAAACCGATTTCCGCCCGTCCTTCTTCGACGGGGTGGCAACCGTGGTTGCCAAGCTTTTCATCCAGACGGCACCCGATCTCGCCGTTTTCGGCGAAAAGGACTACCAGCAACTCTGCGTGGTGAAGAAGCTCTGCCTCGACCTCAACCTGCCGGTCGAGATTCTGGGGTCGCCGACGATCCGCGACGTCGAAGGCCTCGCCATGTCGTCGCGCAATGCCTATCTCAGCCCGGCCGAACTCGAGATCGCGCGCAAGCTCAACAAGGTGCTGCGCAAGGCAGCTTCGGCGCTTCGGGGCGGTGCCGACGAGACCGCAGCGATGGCCGCCGCACGCCAGGAAATCATCGGTGCCGGGTTCGACAGCGTCGACTACGTCGCAGCACGCCAGAGCGACACGCTTGCACCCTGGCGGCACGAACTGGAAGGCCGCGTGCTGGTCGCAGCGCGTCTCGGCAAGACGCGCCTGATCGACAATGTCGAGGTGGCGGCGGGTTAAGCCCGCCACACTCCCCACGGGGAACGGTAAGCCCTAGCCCAGCTCTTTTTCGAACAGTGCCGCCGACAACTCCGGTCGCGCCGGATCTTCGGTTTTGCCCGTCTGCCTGAAACCGTTGGCGAGGTAGAAGGCGATGGCCTGGCCGTTCGCCTCCTCCGCCTCCAGCCGCAACTTATGCGCTTCGGGAAAACACTGCTCGATTTCCTCGAGCAGCATGCGCCCGATGCCGGCGCGCTGGTTGCCTGGGCGCACATAGAGCTGGCGCAGCATCACGACCTTGGGGTCGTCGGTTGTCGCGGCGAAAGCCATCCCGGCAATCGCCTTGCCGTCATCGGCCACCAGGAACTCGGAGTTCGGCAAAGTCAGCCGCGCCTTGAGAGAGGCAACCGAATGCCATTCGGCCGTGATCTCGTTGACGCGCTCGACGCCATAGATGGCGTCATAGGTCGCATGCCATGTCTCGGCGAGCAGCGCCTTGATCGCTTCAAGGTCGCGCTCGCTCGCCGTACGCACGAACATTCTTATTCCTCGATGCCGAGCTTGGCCTTGACCAGGTCGTTGACAGCCTGCGGGTTGGCCTTGCCGCCCGTCATCTTCATCACCTGCCCGACAAACCAGCCTGCCATCGTCGGCTTGGCACGCGCCTGCTCGGCCTTGTCGGGGTTGGCGGCGATCACGTCATCGACGGCCTTCTCGATGGCGCCGGTGTCGGTGACCTGCTTCATGCCGCGGCTTTCGACCAGTTCGCGCGGGTCGCCGCCCTCGTTCCAGACGATCTCGAACAGGTCCTTGGCGATCTTGCCGGAAATCGTGCCTTCCTTGATCAGGTCGATGATGGCGCCGAGCTGATCCGGCGACACGGGGGCATTCTCGATGTCCTTGCCGGCCTTGTTCAGCGCGCCGAGCAGATCGTTGATGACCCAGTTGGCGGCTGCCTTGCCGTCGCGACCGCTCGCCACCTTCTCGAAATAGTCGGCAATGGACTTTTCCGACACCAGGATCGACGCGTCGTAGACTGACAGGCCGAGGCCGTCGACCAGCCGCGCCTTCTTGTCGTCAGGCAGTTCCGGCAGGTCCTTGGCGAGTGCGTCGACATAGGCCTGGTCGAACTCGAGCGGCAAAAGGTCCGGATCGGGGAAGTAGCGATAATCATGCGCCTCTTCCTTCGAGCGCATCGCGCGCGTCTCGCCCTTGTTGGGGTCGAACAGGCGCGTCTCCTGGTCGATCTGGCCGCCGTCTTCGAGAATGGCGATCTGGCGGCGCGCCTCGTATTCGATGGCCTGGCCGACAAAGCGGATCGAGTTGACGTTCTTGATCTCGCAACGCGTGCCGAACGGCTCGCCCGGGCGACGCACCGACACGTTGACGTCGGCGCGCATCGAGCCCTCGTCCATGTTGCCGTCGCAGGTGCCGAGATAACGCACGATGGTGCGCAGCTTGGTGACGTAGGCCTTGGCCTCGTCCGACGAACGCATGTCGGGCTTGGAGACGATCTCCATCAGCGCCACGCCCGAACGGTTGAGGTCGACATAGGACATGGTCGGGTGCTGGTCGTGGATCGACTTGCCGGCGTCCTGCTCGAGATGCAGGCGCTCAATGCCGATCTCGATGTCCTCGAACTCGCCCTTGCGGTCGGGGCCAACGGAAATGACGATCTTGCCCTCGCCGACGATCGGCTGCTTGAACTGCGAAATCTGATAGCCCTGCGGCAGATCCGGATAGAAGTAGTTCTTCCGGTCGAACACCGACTTGTGGTTGATCTGCGCCTTGAGGCCGAGGCCGGTGCGGATCGCCTGCTTGACGCACTCTTCGTTGATGACGGGCAGCATGCCAGGCATCGCCGCGTCGACGAGGCTGACATTCGCGTTGGGCTCGGCACCGAAGGTGGTCGACGCCCCCGAGAACAGCTTGGCCTCGGACGTCACCTGGGCATGAACCTCCAGGCCGATGATGACTTCCCAGTCACCGGTGGCACCGGGAATGAGGCGCTTGGCGTCGGGCGTGCGGGTATCGATGAGGGTCATGGGCGGCCTGCGTCATTGGATCGAGAAGATGCGGATCAACTGGGTGCGAAACGCATATCTTAGTGTCGGCCTTCGCTAGTGCAAACAGCCTGACGAGGCAAGGGTTTGCCTCTGTCGCCGATATCTTGGCCCGCGTTTCGGGGCCTTCCCCAGGGAAAATATCTAGGCCGCGGCCAGTCGCCTGGGCAGGTCGACCTTGACCACGAGCCCGGTAGGCCTGTTGTCGTCGAGCTCGATCCTGCCGCCGTGGCCGTGCACGATGTCGGCGACGATCGACAGTCCGAGACCAAAACCACGCCCGGCGTTGGGCCCTCGCGACGCATCCATCTTGTAGAAGGGCTCGAAGACACGGGCGCGCACGGTTTCGGGAATGCCCGGCCCATTGTCGCTGACTTCGATGAAGGCCGCTTCGTCCGTTGCCGTCAGCACGACCTCGACATTGGGCGCGAATTTGACCCCATTGTCGCAGAGATTGGCGATGGCGCGTGCCAGCGCATTCGGCTTGCACAGGCCGGGCAACCGGTCGGGACCCGTATAGGAGACCGAGAACCCGACATCAGAGAATTCGGCGCAAACCGTCTGGAGCACGCTGGCGATGTCGGCCCGCTGCAGTTCCTCCGTCGACACGTCGTTGCGCAGATAGGTCAGGGTCTCGTCGATCAGCCTTTCGATATGGCCGATGTCGGACAGCATGGCGGTCCGCAAGATGCTGTCGTCCAGGCGCTCGGCGCGCAGGCGCAGGCGGGTCAAAGGCGTGCGCAGGTCGTGGCTGACACTGCGCAGCATGCGTGTGCGGTTGTCGATCATGGTGCGAATGCGCGCCCGCATCGTGTTGAGCGCACGCGCTAAACCGACGATCTCGATCGACCCGCTCTCGACGAAAAGCTCGCCGCCATTGTCGACCTCGGTGGATGCAACGGCTGCCGAGATTCGCTTCAGCGGATCGGTCACAGCCCAGACCGCAAACAGCGAAAACAGGACAAACAGAACCACCAGCGCCAACAGGTAATAAGATGCCGGGCTGACGAATTGCGACGTCAGAACAGTGTCGGGCGCGCCGAACAAGGCTGCCGCCGTGTTGGCGTCCAGATCGAACACAAGGGCTGGCTGGTCATCGATTGTCAGCCAGCGTCCGCCAAGCGGCGGCGCCCTATCAGGGGGGAACAGCGCATTGATGATCCGCCCCAGCGTCGTGCGCTGCTGCGGCGACGACGCGTCGTCGATCTGTTGCCTGTTGAAGACCTGGAAATCCAGCCCGGCCTTGTTTGCTGCGGCCAAAATGGCGCCCCGCATCTCGGGCGCCGCATGCCGCAGCATGCCTGCGACCACGCCGGCGCGTTCGGCGACGATCTCCATATCGGGTACATAGTCGGAATTGGTGATCTTCTCGAACACCGAGCCGATGACGATGACCACCAGCATCGCAACGAGCACGATCGCCATCAGCTGCCCACGCAGCGACCGCGGCACCAGACGGCCGAGAAGACCGCTCATGCCTCTTCCACCGTGGCGGTGAAAAGATACCCGCCCAGACGCACGGTCTTGAGCAGAACCGGGTCGCGCGCATCCGCTTCAATCTTCTGGCGCAACCGGCTGACATGGACGTCGATGCTGCGCTCGATGGGCCCGGCGAGCCCGGCATGCGTCACACCAAGTAGCTGCTCTCGCGACAGCACACGGCCGGCATTGCGGCAGAAGGCAAGCAGCAGGTCGAATTCATGCGTCGTCGTCGCCACCCGGGCATTGCTGGGATCGTGCAACTGCCGGCGGATCAGATCGATCTGCCAGCCATTGAAACGCAGGATTTTTGGCCGCGCACGCTCCTGGTACGGATATGCCGTGCGCCGCAGCAAGGCGCGTATGCGCGCTGTCAGCTCGCGCGCGCTGAAGGGCTTCGTTACATAGTCATCAGCGCCGATCTCCAGCCCGACCACCCGGTCGACCTCCTCGCCAAGTGCTGTCAGCATCAGGATCGGGACCGTCGTTTCCAGGCGAAGCCGCTTGCAGATGCTGAGCCCGTCCTCGCCGGGCAGCATGACATCGAGCACGATGAGATCGAACTTGCCGTTGCGCAGCAAGGTGTCCATCTCGGCGCCACTTTCAGCGACGGCGACGGTCATGCCGTTCTCGGCCAGCGTTTCGCTCAGCATCCTGGCGATCTCGAAATCGTCCTCGACGATCAGAATGCGCGAACCGTTGGCCGCGCGGGCGGCATCGCCAGCCAAGCTCACACTGTTTGTTTGCTCAGCAACATCAAGACTGGACCCAGGATTGGACATTGCGATCCCGCAGCGAGGTTGTTCTTACGTCAGAACTTGTAGCCGACCAGAAGCATTGCCGATGGCTGGATATTTTCAATCACTACCGGACTGTCGGCAGCATCGCCAAGAAGAACTCCCACCTGGGCTTCGCCCCGGACGATCCAGTTGCGATTGATACTATAGGTTGCTGAAAGCGAGAAATCGGCGCGCTTGAGCCCGGCGCCGGCGTCATAGCGGGCAAGGCCGGAGCGCGCGGCCTGCTCGGTGCTGACGCCGAAATAGGCCTGCATGTGATTCTCGTCGGCAAATACGGCCGAAGCAGACGCCCCCAGGAACAACTGCTCGGAGATCGGCTGCGTGGCCTCCACGCCCACCCGCCCGACAAGCCCTTCGCTGCCGCCGATCGTCTTGTCGACGACTGCGAACAGTTCGACCGGCCCAAGCTCGAAAGCTGCCTTGGCGCCGACGGTTGCGCCGAAGTCCACATCGCCCATGCCCTTGAGGCGGTCGGAATCATCTTCCTGCCGACCGAGTTCGTATCCCAGGCGCGCGCTGAAGCTGAAGGCGTCGCGCTCGAAAACGGTCATCGATGCGCCTGTCGGGTCGATGGTCAGCACGTCGAAGAAGGTCGCCGAGACAAAAGGAACCGGCGTGACCTTGAATTCGTCGGAGCCCTCATATTCAGGCTCGATCATCGCCCCACCGCCAACGACAACCTGCCATTCGCCCAGTTTTTCGCCGACGCGCCCGAAACGGCTCGGGTTGGGCGAGGCCGACAGGTCGCCGTCGGATGCCACACTGTCGGCAGCAAAGGCGCTCGCCGACCCAAGAAATCCGATTGCCATGGCTGCCAGCAACGCCCTGACGGCATCGGCTGCAATTCCTGCTTTTGCGAACATGCGCACTCCAAGGTCTGAAGATATGGCCGAATCCAGGGAATGTGGGCGCCACCCGGCCTGCGGGGCCTCGAACCCAGCGCGACCAGTCATCCCAGTTCGGAACGCATGCCTGTATGAAGTAATGTTAAGTTTTGTTGCGGCCGATCGGGCCATGACACCAGGATCGCCATCCAGCTCCGGAGTGGATCGCCCCGACGGACTGGCAATCTGTCCGTTTCGCCGCTATATGACTGCCATCCCTATGGAGTGTGGATGTTCTACTCGTCTGAGTCCTGCTGAGGCCCCAGCCTTCTCCTGAAGGCGGGGCATGAAAACCTGAAACCCCGTGCTGTGAGCAATCGCGGCTGCGGCTTTTTGTTTTGGCTGTCATTTCAGCCAGGTTTTCCAGGACTTATTCCAAAATGGACATATCGCGCATTGAGCAGCGCATCCTGCATCTGCTCGCCCAAGGCGGGCGCATCGAAATCGAAAAAGACGACAACAACAGGATCGAGGACGTGATCTGCCTCACCCGCGAGGGCTGGCGCTATCCCGGCTTCGATCTCGAGCTGTTCCGGAAGCTGAAGCGAAAGAAGGCAGTCGCCTCTTCGCAAGGCGGGCCATACCGCATCACCAGGGTAGGCCTGAAACTGGTTCGCCCGGAACTCGACAACAGGTAGCCGCCCAAACCACAGCGCCGTGCATCCAGACGGATGCGCGGCGCTGCATGGCTTGGCATCAGGCGGTGGCGATGTAGGCCTTGATCTCCTCGGCCTCGCGCTCGACGTCCTCGATGCGCTGTTTGACCACGTCGCCGATCGACACGATGCCGTAGAGATAGCCGTCGCGCTCGACGGGCAGATGGCGGAACCGGCCATTGGTCATGATCTCCATGACCTGGTTCACGGTGTGGCTTTCGTTGCAGATCTTGACCTTGGGGGTCATCACGTCACGCACGCTCTTGTCGAGCGCCGCAGCCCCTTCCTTGCCGATCACGCGCACCACGTCGCGCTCGGAGAGGATGCCGACGATCTTGCGGTCGCCGTTGGTCACGACAAGCGCACCGATGCGATGTTCGGCAAGCGTGCGCACAGCTTCCGACAGCTGCACGTTCGGCCCGATGGTAAATACGTCGTGGCCCTTCTTGTCCAGAATTGCCTTCACAGTCATCAGGTCCTCCTTCTGCCGTCGGTCTGCAATGCGCTTCCGTGGCCTTGTCGGCCACCTGCATGGTGCGCTGCATCAGGTCGCATTTCAAGTGCGCTGAAGTCAGGCCCAGGCCGGCTTGCGATCGAAAAGACGGATGCCGAAGAAGCCGGCCAGGAAGCCGCCGATATGGGCTTCCCACGCAATCTGATTGTCGACGCCGGGTGCGAAGCCGAACAGGCCGGTGGCCAGGTTGATGATCATCCAGACCCCGAGGAACGTCATGGCCGTGCGCGAACGAAGCACCTCGCCGATGGGCAGCGGCATGCCGGCGAAGGCAGGCCTGCCATGCGAACGGTCGATCCGGAAACTGAAGCGCGCAGCCGCCCCCATCATGCCCGAGATCGCGCCCGAAGCGCCGACCAGCGGCGCATTGTCTGTCGAGTGCAGCACATAGTGCAGCGCCACCGCAGCCAGCGACGTCACCGCGAAGAAGATTGCAAAGCGGGCGACGCCGAGCCTGTTGGCCAAAGGCGAGCCGAAGGCCGCCAACCACACCATGTTGACGATCAAATGCGTGAAGCCACCATGCAGGAAGGCGTAGGTGAACGGGCTGGTGAAGGCAGAAATGTCGATAGTGTACTGGCCCGAATAGCGGATGGGGATAAAGGCCGCATGTATCAGCAGCCAGACATTCTGGTCCGGCGTCAGCACATAAGCCTGGAGCAGCTGAATGCCGACGCATATGGCGATGATGGCAATGACGATGCCGGGCAGATTGAAGATCGGCTCGCGCCGCTCGGGCGCCATGTCAGGCGTGTCATCTTCGTGCTGGCGTACTGGTTCGCTCATGCGATCTGGTCCGGTTCTCGGCTGATGTGTTTCAGCCATCTAAGCCACCGGCCGCAAAAGCGCAAAAAAGAAAGCCGTCCAGGGTTTCCCCTGAACGGCCGGTCGAGCTCCCCTTGCCCGCCCCCAAAACTCTTGACTGAAGTGCTGCAGGCCACCGCTGGGCGGCCACTTCAAGAAGGTGAGTTCAACTTGCCACGCACCATCGACGACGGCAACGTATACCACTTGTTAACCTTAACGATCCCCATCCGTTAACAACTGTTACCGCGACTGGCACGGGTCCTGCTCCGCGTCTCATGTAGACCTCAAGATTGAAGCGATTCTGTCCAGCGATGGCACATCCCGAACAGAAGCGCTCGGAGCGGAGCAATATGAAACAGCAAGGATCGCTGGCACTGTTCCAGTACTGGAACCGCCTTCGCGATGGCAGGCCTGCGCCCAAGCGCGCCGAAGTCGAGCCTGCCGACATCAAGAGCTTGCTCGCCGACACCTTCATCCTCGAGCGGGATGCCCGCGGCGAAGCAGTATTCCGCCTCGCCGGCACGCGCCTGTGCGCCACCTTCGGACGCGAACTCAAGGGCTTCTCCTTCCCGTCGCTCTGGCGGCAAAAGGACCAGCGCCTGATCGCGCGGCTTGCCTATGGCGTATTCCAGCAGAAGTCGGTCGTCGTCGTCAATTTCGAAGGCTTCACAGCCAGCCTGCGCGCGACGAGCTTTGAAATGCTGCTGCTGCCGCTCGACGGCGGCGTCGAAAACCCGCGCTGCCTGGGCGTTCTGTCGAGCGTCGACCGGCCCTTCTGGCTCGGCTCCGACCCACTTGCCGATGTCTCCATCGAGAGCGTGCGGGTGGTCGATCCGGACCTGGAGCCGATGTTTCTGCGCAACCGGCCAGCCGTCACCGTACCGTCGCTGGCGCCCAGCGACGCTGCCGTCCAGGGTGGCCCCAATCCGCTCGACGGAGCACGGCGCATCAGGCACCTCTTCGTGCTCGAAGGCGGCCGCGAGGAATAGCCTGAACAGGCTCTGCCAACGCAATCTTTAGGCGTTTTGTTAACCTGTTCGACGCTATTTTCTTCCGACAACTCCCTACGAGGGTCGCGGGAGTTCAAGGCGGTGTGAGGATAGCATGAGGCCAACGGCGATCGATTTCGCGCCGTCACGGGCAGAACGCCGGACGTTCCAGCGTGTCCGTGTGAAGATTTACGGCCGTTTCATGCTCGAGGATCGCACCGAGCATGCCGGCCAGGTCGTCGACATGTCCCCCGGCAACGTTGCGTTCCGCTCGGAGCGCTCCGGCAGACCCGGCGAGAAGGTCATCGCCTATATCGATCATATCGGCCGCGTCGAAGGCGTCGTCACGCGCACGCTGCCCGATGGCTTCGCCATGACTGTCATCGCGTCCGAGCGCAAAAAGGACAAGCTGGCGGCCCAGTTGACCTGGCTCGCCAACAAGCACGAACTCGACCTGCCGGAAGATCGCCGCCACGAACGCGTTGCGCCGCGCAACCCGATCAGCGCGCTGCAACTCACCGATGGCCGCCAGTATCCGTGCCGTATCATCGACCTGTCGCTGTCGGGTGCTGCCATCGAAATCGAGGTCAAGCCGGCGATCGGCGTTCAGGTCATGCTGGGCACCATGCGCGGCCAGATCGTTCGCCACTTCGAAGACGGCGTGGCCATTGAATTCGCCGTCATCCAGCGCCCAGAGACGCTCGACAGCGAATTCAACCGCGCGCGCACCTGAACCGATAATCCCCTGCGACAAGCAAAGCCGGCGCCGCTTGCGTCGGCTTTCTTCATTTGCGCATCGTTCCATGCGCGCCGTTCCAGCGCTTCGAACTGCTTCAGCACCACCATCGCAGCCCAGTCCCACTTCGGCACAGCCGTCCCGACACGATACAGTCGGAACTGGCATACCGTGCCAATTCGATAAAACTCTAATCAAATTTGCTGCAAGTTTTATTCTTATTCTATTCTCATGCTCGACAAATACCGCCTTGTTTTTACTCAACATCTACTTCGTCGTTTTGCGTGAAATAAATCCGAGCCTGTCATTGTCTCCTCAAACGGGGAGACTACAAAATGAACAAACGTCTGGCACTGCCGCTCTTTCTGGCCGTGACGTTTCTGGCGGGTGCCGTGGGCAGCGCCATCGCCGGCCCTTCCTTCATGCAGACCAACGGCCGCACCACGCAGCCGGTGGGCCATTATGAGCTGTGCAAGCGTTCGCCGATCGAATGCAATCAGAAGACCGCCAATTCCGCGCCGGTCGAACTGACCCGCTCGCTGTGGAGTGAGATCGTCGCCATCAACACCAACGTCAACACCGCGGTCACGCCGCGCACCGACATGGAAATGTGGGGCGTCGAGGAATACTGGTCCTACCCGACCAATGGCGCAGGCGATTGCGAGGACTACGTCCTGGAAAAGCGCCGCCGGCTGATGGAGCTGGGCGTGCCGGCCGGTAATCTTCTGGTCACCGTCGTCCGCCAGCCGAATGGCGAAGGCCACGCGGTGCTCACCGTTCGCACCACGCTCGGCGAGTTCATCCTCGACAATCTCGATACTCGCGTCATGGCGTGGGACAAGACGCCCTACACTTACCTCAAGCGCCAGTCTGAGAAGAACTCCGGCGTGTGGATCGCGATCAACGACGGCCGCGCCGACGCGGTGGCCTCGGTCCGCTAAGGCGGGCCAGGGAATACCCGGTCGAGTCCCCACCCTCCCCGTCCCCAACGACCGGGTCTAGGAGCCGGCCCCAAGTCCCCGGGCCGGCTCCGCCTTTTTCAGGCGGAGCCGGCGAAGTGATAAGACTCAAGCGGCGGCTGCGCTCACTTGAGGAATTCGACGAGACGGAAACTGCGAACCACTTATCGCCGCCGGCTCATGTTGCCGGCCATTTGGGTAATCGCTTTGCTTGTTGGCAGCTTTGCTGTTGGCTATTTGACCTAGCCTTCGACCTTCACCAAGCCCGCTCTGAAACGCCTCTGGTTCTGGACATAGTCCTCGGCCGATTTACGCAAGCGTTCGGCGGCAGCTTCATCCAGCGTGCGGATGACCTTGGCGGGCGAGCCCACGATCAGGGAATTGTTGGGAAACTCCTTGCCTTCCGTCACAAGCGCGCCGGCGCCGACGAGGCAATTCTTGCCGATCTTCGCACCATTGAGCACGATGGCGCCCATGCCGATCAGGCTGTTGTCGCCTATCGTGCAACCGTGCAGGACAGCGCGATGGCCGATGGTGCAACCCTCGCCCACGGTCAGCGGGAAACCCGGATCGGTGTGCATGACGGTGTGTTCCTGCACATTGGAGCGCGCGCCGATGGTGATGGTCTCGCGATCACCGCGAATGGCAGCACCGAACCAGATGCCGACGTCGCGTCCGATCCGGACATCGCCGACCACCGATGCGTCGGGAGCGACCCACGAGGTGTCGCGGTCCTCGAACTCGGGGGCGACGCCGTCGAGTGCGTAAAGCGGCATGGCGAACTCCTTGCAGATACGGCCCAGATGGTGGCGCGCAACCTATGAAGCGGCAGCACTCAAGGCAAGCGCGCCCGACCGCTTAACGCGACATTAACCACGCCGGCGCAAGGTCAATACGATATCGGGCCTGCAAATGCGGACGCGCGCAGCTCGATTGAGAGCGTCGAACTGCCGAAAGCGGCCAACGGGATGCTCCAGACCAGCGAATCTGCGTACCGTACCCTCTGGAATCGACGTGATTCTTTGGCCGGTGCGCCAGGAGACGACACATGAAACAGCAGGCGACCGACGGCGCTGATTTCGAGATCGTCAATTCCGCGCTGGTGATGAAGGTCTTCTATGCCCTCGCCGCCCTTGCCGTGCTTTCCGTCGGCATCAGCGCTGCCGGCCGCTGGTTCGGCCACAGCATCGCCTTGGCCGGTTACACAGACGATGCCAGCTCGCGCGAAGTTGTCATCGGCAACGACGTCATCGCTGCGCCTGCCAACATGATCCGCTTCGAAAAAGCCCGCCGCGATGGCGTCGCAGACCGCCTGGACCTTTACCTGCGCTGGCCGGAAATGGACGGCTACAGCGAAGCCGCGCGATCGGCCTTCAACAACACCGATGGGCAAAAGCGCATCGTCTTCCTGAGCCTCGAGCCGCGCATGATGACCCGCGATATGAGCGGGCGGCTACAGCCGATCTACAGCGCCCTGACGGTCAAGCCGGGCGTCCCCGGTCCTGATGGCATGACGCTTTACGGCTTCAAGGAAAATTCAGGTTATCTGAACGAGGTTCTGGCGGTGGCTGCCCGCGCCGGCGAGCCTGAATTCGTCGCGCGCTGCCTGAGCGGCACGGAAGCCGAGGAGTCGCTTGCGCCCTGCGAACGCGACGTCTTTGTCGGCAAGGATCTCAGCCTCACCTACAGGTTCCCGCGCGAATTGTTGGGAGAGTGGCGTGCGCTTGACCAGGCGGTCGTCGCCAAGGCCAGCTCGATGCTGCACCTGCAGCGCCCTGCTTCAGAACGTACGAACTGAGCGCTTGAACTTACGCATTGCCTTTTTTGTCGAAAATCGCTTTCGATCTGCCGGGCTGATGCGGGAGATGACGCCACGCATTGCTGCGCAGCGCCACGAAGGGCAAATGATCAGCCCAGATCGACGTCGAGGATCGCCATCGAGAAATTGTAGTCGCCGTCGTCTTCATCCTTGAAAACGATGCCGAGGAATTCGTCGCCGATATAGACCTCGGCCGAGTCGTCCTTGCGCGGACGGGCCTTGACCATGAGGTTGGGGTTCTGGAACTGGCGCTTGAAATAAGCGTCGAGCTTTCGGATTTCTTCCGGCTTCAACTGGCTTCTCCGGCTTGTCGTTTGAGAGAGGCGCTTCTGACACGCCCGGCATGGCAATGTAAAGGCAAGCCGCCGGTTACGCCGCGCAATTCACGCATTCCCGTGAGCGCGGCGCAAGCCCGCAGGCCTCAGATGTCGAAAGTAATGACCTGGTCCATGCTCTGCGAGGGCAGCAGTTGGTCCATCTGGCTCGACGGCCTGTCGCAGCCGGTCTCGCCGACAACCCTGGCCGGCACGCCTGCAACCGTCTTGTTGTGTGGAACCGGCGACAGCACAACAGAACCCGCCGCGATCTTGGCGCAATGGCCGATCTCGATGTTGCCGAGGATCTTGGCGCCCGCCCCGATCAGCACGCCATAACGAACCTTGGGGTGGCGGTCGCCACCGCTCTTGCCGGTGCCGCCAAGGGTCACGCCATGCAGGATCGACACATCGTCCTCGATGACGGCCGTCTCGCCGACAACCAGCCCGGTGGCATGGTCGATGAAGATGCCCTTGCCCATGCGCGCCGCTGGATTGATGTCGGTCTGAAACACCGACGACGACCGGCTCTGCAGGTAGAGCGCAAAGTCCTTGCGGCCGCGATTCCACAGCCAGTGCGCCAGCCTGTGCGTCTGGATGGCATGGAAACCCTTGAAGTAAAGCACGGGCATCAGATAGCGGTCGCAGGCCGGGTCGCGATCGTAATAGGCCTGGATGTCGGTGCGCATGGCATCGCTCCAGTCCGGCCGGTCCTCAAGCATGGCATAGAAAGTCTGGCGCAAAAGGTCGGCGCCGAGATCCTGGTGCGCCAGTCGCTCGGCCAGGCGATGGATCACCGCCTCCTCGAGCGTGTCCTGGTTGATGATGGTCGCATAGAGAAACGCCGAGAGCAGCGGATCGCGCGCGACGGCATCGGCCGCCTCGTCGCGCACCGACTTCCAGATCGGGTCGACCGGCTTCAGCGTCCCGTGACGCGCAGCTGATATGGAATTCATCGACGGTCTCCGTTCACAGTCGGCTTGTGCATTCCCGCGCCGGACATATAAGCCAGATACTAGCACGATTGAACTCAATTTTCCTTAGGGGACATTCAGGTCGCCAGATCGTTTCGTTCGTGCGGGTTCAGATGGATTAGGTTCACGGATAATCAAGACGCCATGGAAACCGAACCGCTGCAGGTGACATCCGACGACGGCGTCGCCACCATCGTCATCAACCGGCCCGCGCGCAAGAATGCCATCAACCAGGCAATGTGGATCGAGCTCGCGGCGATCGTCGGCCGGCTTTCGAGCGATGGCGCCACGCGCGTCATCGTGCTGCGCGGCAAGGGCAGCGACTTTTCCGCCGGGGCCGACATCTCCGAGTTCGACACGCTGCGCGGCACCGCCGAAAGCGCCCGCGCCTATGAAGCCACCAATTCAGCCGCCTTTGCAGCCCTGCGCAATTGCGCCATCCCGGTCATCGCGGCGATCCGCGGCATCTGCTTCGGCGGCGGCTTTGGACTGGCCGCCGCCTGCGACCTCAGGATCGCCACGCCGGACGCGCAGTTCTCGGTGCCTGCGGCCCGCCTCGGCCTCGCCTACCCGCACGATGCGATGGGCGACATCGTCTCAGCCGCCGGGCCGCAGATGGCCAGGTATCTCACCTACACTGCCGGCCGGATCGAGGCGCCGGCTGCACTCAAGGCCGGTTTCCTGCTCGAAATCATTGCGACAGAAGACTTTGACGGCCGCGTCTCCGACATCGCTCGCACCATCGCGCGCAACGCGCCTTTGTCCATAAAGGCCTCCAAGGCTGCGATCCGCGCCGCGCTGAGCCATGATCCCATCGAAGCCGCCCTTGCCCAGTCGCTCGGCGACGCCACATTCCTCAGCGAGGACTATGCCGAGGGCCGCGCTGCCTTCCACGGCAAGCGCGCGCCTCATTTCAGGGGACGCTGACCGATGTCGCTGGTCGATGCTGCAACGAAAGCCGAGCTGACCGAACTCTACCAGGCACCCGACCGCCATTATCACGGCATCACCCATATCGAGGCGCTGCTCGGTCTGCTTGCCACGCACCGGTCTGCCTTCACCGATCCGGAGGCGGTCGAGGCCGCCATCTGGTTCCACGACGCCATCTATGACAGCCGCCGCAAGGACAATGAGACAGCGAGCGCAGCGCTTGTTGCCGCCAGGCTGCGAGGGAGAGCCGAAGATGGGCGGCTCGCCCGCATCGTCGCGATGATCGAGGCAACCGCCACCCACCAGGTGCCGGAGTTCGAAAACAAGGCAGCACGGCAGGATGCAGCGCTGTTCCTCGACATGGATCTGTCGATCCTCGGTGCACCGGCAGAGGTCTTCGACGCCTATGAAGCTGCCGTCAGGCGCGAATATGGCTGGGTCCGCGAGGCTGACTGGCGCGCCGGCCGCGCCGCCGTGCTCGGAAACTTCCTCGCCCGGCAGCACATCTTCTACAGCGACATTTTCGCTGCGCTCTTCGAGGCCCAGGCACGGGCCAACATGGAGAGGTCGCTCAAGGCGCTGGAAGCCTGACCTTCAGAGCGGATGCTCGGCATAGAACTCCAGCACGCGCTTCTTGAAGGTGCGGTCGCCGACGGCGAGCATGTGGTCGCGGCCTTCGATGTCGAAGCTGACCGCATTGGGCATCAGCGAGGCAAGCTCGGACGCCGAACCACCGATGTCGTCGGTGGTGCCCACCGCCACCAGCGTCGGCTGGGTAATGCGCGACATGTCGTCTTCGGTCAGAAGCTCGCGCGACGTGGTGATGCAGGCGGCCAGCGCCCGCTTGTCGCTGCGCGTCTGGTCGGCGAAAGCGCGGAACGATTTTCCGCGAGGGTGGGTGATGGTTCCCGGATCTTCCGCCAGCAACGCCGACGCAATCGGATCCCAGTCGCCGACCCCATCGACCATGCCGATGCCGAGCCCGCCGAACACCAGCGTCGCCACGCGCTCGGGGGCTGCCAGCGCCAGAAAAGCAGAGACACGCGCGCCCATCGAGTAGCCCATGACATGGGCGCGTTCGATGCCGAGATGGTCGAGCAGCGCCACCGCATCGCTGGCCATTTTCGAGGGCGTGTAATCAGCCTCGTCATAACTCTTGGACGTGAGGCCGTGACCGCGATTGTCGAAGGCGACGCCGCGATAGCCGGCCTCCGTCAGCGTCTTGAACCAGCCCGGCGACACCCAGTTGACGAAATGGCTTGACGCAAAGCCGTGGATCATCAGCACCGGATCGCCTCGTCCCGGACCTGCCGGCGGCTGGTCGAGAAACGCCAGGTTGAAACCGTCGTGGGAAAAATGATCGACTGCCATGTCCTGCTCCGGCCCGTCAGGGTTTGTCGGCCGGCGCTTCCTGGATCGCGGGGTGCCGCATCTGGTCGCCAACCTTGATGCCGCTCTTCTCTGCCGTTCCGGCCTTCAGTTCAAGCACGAAGCGCACCGGCTCGGCGGGTGCGATCACAGCTTCAGAAAACGGCACGCCCGGCAGGATGTCCCGCACCTTGCCATCGGTGCCGATGAACAGCAGGTCGAGCGGCAGCGGCGTGTTCTTCATCCAGAAACCGACCGGCTGGGTCTGCTCGAAGACGAACAGCATGCCCTCGTCATTGGGCAGGTCCTTGCGATACATCAGGCCCATGGCCCTCTGGTCGGGCTCGTCGGCGATCTCGATGCGAAACTCGACCTCGCCCTTGCTGGTCGTCACCAGCAGCGGATCAGGATCGACCGGCAGCTTCATCGGCCTTTCCTGGGCAAGGCCGGTGGTCGTCATCGACGCCGAAACGGCCAGTCCCGCCACCGCCACCATCGCCGCGGTGGCCAGTCCGGCCAAAAACGATCTGATCCTGCTCATAAAATCCCCTGCCATGGTTGCGCCATCGCGCTGGCATCGTCCTTCGACGCGTGCGTCATTTTGGCCACGCCAACAATGCCGCAACACCTGGAACGTTGCGAGGAATCAGTGCGAGACCGGCAAGGTTCCCAAATCGGGGTGAATTTCGGCAGCCATAAGGCCTTTGTCGCCATTGCCGAAGCGCACGAGCACAACCTGCCCAGGGCGAAGCTCGGTAACGCCGAAACGACGCAGGGTTTCCATGTGGACGAAGATGTCCTCGGTGCCCTCGCCGCGCGTCAGGAATCCGAAACCCTTGGTGCGGTTGAACCACTTCACCAGTGCGCGCTCAAGGCCGCTTTCGGCGGTCACGGTCACATGGGTGCGCTGTTCCTGCATTTCGGCGGGATGGACCGCCGTCGAGGTATCCATCGACAGCACACGGAAAGCCTGGAGCCCGCGATCGCCCTGCTTGACCAAGCAGACCACGCGGGAGCCTTCAAGTGCGGTCTGGAAGCCGTCGCGGCGCAAGCAGGTCACGTGCAGCAGCACGTCGCCAGTCTTGCCACCGTCGGGGAGAATGAAGCCGTAGCCCTTGGCCACGTCGAACCATTTGATGGCGCCGGAAATCTCGATGAGGCCGACATCGTCGGCACCGTCCTCATGCGTGAAAGCTTCGTGTCCGATGCTCTCTTGCATCAAGAGAGAGGCCTTTTCCCCCATCAGAACGCCCCCTTTTCCTTGCAAACGCCACTACTGATTCTTGACGTAAGATTAACACTTGCACTTTGGACCAGTGCAAGAGCCGGGCCGCCATTTTTCATCTTGGTCCCGAGATAGACACAAGCTTCGCACCAGTTCCGCACAAAAGTCGTTGTTGTGGTTGCCGAGCGCGGCGGGCTCGCCCTATGTATCGGCCCGAACCCCAAAAGCTGAGGAAAGCGAGATGCGCTATCTGCACACCATGGTCCGCGTCAAAGACGTCGACGCCTCTCTGGATTTCTACTGCAACAAGTTCGGCCTGAAGGAGATCCGACGCTCGACCAACGAGAAGGGTCGCTACACGCTGATCTTCCTCGCCGCCTCGGAAGACGTGGGCGCAGGCAGCGAGCGCGAGACACCGCTTCTCGAACTCACCTACAACTGGGATACGGAAGACTACCAGGGCGGCCGCAACTTCGGCCACCTCGCCTATGAGGTCGACGACATCTACGCCACCTGCCAGGATCTGCTGGACAAGGGCGTCGTCATCAACCGCCCGCCCCGCGATGGCAACATGGCCTTCATCAAGTCGCCCGACGGCATCTCCATCGAGCTGCTGCAGAAAGGCGAACGCAAGGCTCCGGCCGAACCGTGGCTGTCGATGCCGAACACCGGCAGCTGGTAAGGAATCTACGCAAGACCTGCCGGGGCGGCCTCAGGCTTTCCCGGCCATCTCATGCAAGGTCAGCACGGTGCGCCAATTGCGTGCCGTGCCCGGCACCTTGAGCACCCGCGGCAGCACCTCCGCGAACTTGGATTTGCCCAGACCATCGGGCGCATGCAGGTAGAGAACGTCGTCCCTGATCACGAAACTCTCAGGGCCGGTGCAGCGCTCGGTCAGCGGCGCCACTTCTTCCGGTGTCGGCGCACGCTCCAGCGCATAGGCATGCAGCTTGGTGTGATCGCCTGCAGCCTCAGGATACGGGTTTTCCGCCACCAGCCGTTCGAACCAGGCGGCATCGCGCACCATGATGCGCGAACGAAATCCCCAGCGCTCCTCGAATGCCCTTTCCACCTTGCCAGTCAGTGTGGCCGCGTCGCCCTCACCGGCCGTGAACACGACATTGCCGCTCTGGATGTAGGTCGCCACACCGGAGAAGCCTAGCTCCTCGAAGAACAACCTCAGCTCCGCCATCTTCACGATGCGGTTGCCGCCGACATTGATGCCGGAAAACAGCGCGACAAAGACCGTCATATGATGAACCCGCCCAGCGTCTCGTTGTCGGTGATGTCGTGATAGGCGACGCCCTCGATATCGAAGCGGGCTTTGAGCAGGTCGAAGTTGCGCTTGTCCTTGGTCTCGATGCCGATCAGGACCGAGCCGAAATTGCGTGCCGACTTCTTGAGATATTCGAAGCGGGTGATGTCGTCGTCGGGGCCCAAGAGTTCGAGGAAGTCGCGCAGAGCGCCCGGACGCTGGGGGAAGCGGATCACGAAGTACTTCTTCACACCCTCGAAGCGCAGGGCGCGTTCCTTGACGTCGGGCAGGCGCTCGAAGTCGAAATTGCCGCCCGATACGACTGCCACGACCGTCTTGCCTTTCAGCTCCTTGCGGGAAAAGTCCTTGAGCACGTCGATGGCGAGCGCGCCGGCCGGCTCCAGCACCACGCCTTCGACATTGAGCATCTCGATCATGGTGGCGCAGAGACGGTTCTCAGGCACCAGATGGACGCTGTCGGCCGGAAAATCCTTGAGGTGGCGCAGCGGCTCGCGGCCGATCTCGGCGACGGCAGCGCCATCGACGAAGTTGTCGACCTTGGCCAGTTTCACCCGCTTGCCGGTGGCGAGGCTTTCCTTGAGGCTCGGCGCGCCGGCGGGCTCGCAGAATACAAAGCGGGGTGCCGTGCCGACCTCGCTGAGATAGTGGGTCACGCCGGCCGCGAGCCCGCCGCCGCCGATGGGCAGCAGCACGATGTCGGGCGTCTTGCCGCCGGGCATCTGGGCGGCGATCTCCAGCGCCACGGTCGCTTGCCCCTCGATGATGTCCTTATGGTCGAAGGGTGGCACCATATGGCCGCCGGAATGGTCGGCGAATTCAAGCGCGGCGCGATAGCACTCGTCGAAGAAGTCGCCGATCAGCCTGATCTCGACGAACTCGCCGCCGAACATTTTTGTCTTGTCGATTTTCTGCTGCGGGGTGGTGACGGGCATGTAGACCACGCCCTTCTTGCCGAAATGGCGGCAGACGAAGGCAAAACCCTGGGCGTGGTTGCCGGCCGAGGCACAGACGAACAGCTCGGCCTGGCGGCCGGCGGACAAAGCCTTGCGGAAGAAATTGAGCGCGCCGCGGATCTTGTAGGAACGGACAGGCGTCAGGTCCTCGCGCTTGAGAAACACCTTGGCGCCGGTCTTGCGCGACAGATAGTCGTTCAGCTGCAAAGGCGTCTCGGGGAACAGCTGGCGCACTGCCTCGGCCGCCACCGAAACCTTTTCGGCAAAACTGGTCATGACGAGGCTACTCCTGGATTTCCTGGGCAAACGATCATGCCATCTAGCGCATGAGCGGCCGATGTTAAACGATACCGGCGCAAGGATGTGTCAGGAATCAATATGTTGAAGCGCGTCGGTCGGGCTGGCGCTGCTGCTTGCCACACCCGGTGGCTATTGCATATTCGGCGTCGGGAAGCCACTGTCCGGCTCCCGCCGCATGGTCCGAACCGGCTCGCCGCGATCAACTGGGGATACGTCACGGTGAACAGAATTGCCGTCCGCGCCGCGATCCATGTCGCAGCGGTCTTTGCCATCTACCTTTCCGTCGCCATGCTGCTTCCGGCTGCCGTGGACCTCTATTACGGTAACGACGACTGGCGCTCCTTCGCCTTCACCGCTTTGTTCATGGGCGGGCTGTCGCTCGGCATCGCGCTCGCCACCCAGGGCCGCAAGCCGCCGGCAAATACGCGCTTCGGCTTCCTGCTGGTCAATTTCCTGTGGCTGACCATGGCCATTGCCGGCGCCATTCCGTTCATGACGTCGTCGCTGCAGCTCAGCGTTACCGATGCCTTCTTCGAGGCGGTGTCCGGCATCACCACCACCGGCTCGACTGTCATCAACGGCCTCGACGACGCGCCTCCCGGGCTATTGTTGTGGCGTTCGCTGCTCAACTTCATGGGCGGCCTCGGTGTCATCGCGCTCGGCCTGTTCATCCTGCCTTTCCTCAATGTCGGCGGCGTCTCCTACTTCAAGATCGAATCCTCCGATATCGAGGACCGGCCTTTCGAGCGCTTCCACACCTTCACGCTCAGCCTGATCGGCATCTACACGGCGCTGATGGTCACCTGTGCCTTCGCCTATGCGGCGGCCGGCATGGAAAGCTTCGACGCCATCAACCACGCCATGTCGACGCTCGCCACCGGCGGCCTGTCGACCAGCGACACCTCGTTCATGAACTACAGCGACCGCCCGGCCATCCTGTGGGTCGGTACCATCTTCATGTTCATCGGCAGCCTGCCCTTCTCGATCATGATCCTGTTCGCCGTGCGCGGCCGGCTCGACGCGCTGCGCGACCCGCAGATCAAGGTCTTCGCCGGCTACTGCATCGTCTTCGCCGTCTCGGTCGCCATCTATCTCAGCCTGCAGACCGGCATGCCGTTCCTGCTCGCCCTCACCCACTCGGCCTTCAACTTCATGTCGATCATCTCGACGACCGGTTTTGCCAGCGACGACTACACGCTGTGGGGACCGTTCGCGATCGCCTGCATCTTCGTCGCCACCTTCATGGGCGGCTGCTCGGGCTCGACCACTGGCGGCATCAAAGCCTATCGCTTCCTGATCCTGTTCGAGCTGCTCGCCAACGGCTTGAGGCGTCTGATCTATCCGAATTCGGTGATGCCGGTGCGCTACGGCGACCGCGTCGTCGATCCCGACATGCAGCGCGCCGTCGTGCTGTTCATCGCCTCGTTCTTCGTGCTGTGGGCCATCGGCACCATCCTGATGGCGGCAACCGGCCTCGAGCTCGTCACCTCGATGACCGGCGTGCTCAGCTCGCTGACCAATGTCGGCCCCGGCCTCGGCCCTATCATCGGCCCCGTCGGCAACTACTCGTCGCTACCGGATGCCGCCAAGTGGATCTGCTCGGCGGCGATGCTTCTCGGCCGCCTCGAAATCCTTGCTGTCCTGGTGATCTTCACGCCAACTTTCTGGGGTCGGTAACTTCGTGAACTCAGCCGGCGAAGTACCTGTTTCCGCCACCATTTTGGCATTTGAGCCACACTCGGCGGCGGACTGACCGCAAGTAGCGCCTTTTCGACTGGACCCGACTTACTTCCGCCACTATCAGCCAGTCGGGAGGAAGGCATGCTGAACGCCTTGCCCGTCAGAAAGAATTCAAAAGTGTCGCCTTCGAAGATCTGCCTCGTGCTTGCCGCCCTCCTGTTGTCCGGTTGCATCAACCAGCCGTCGGGAGAGCTTTTGACCGGAGCGGTCGTCAACGTGCCCGTGACCGAGATCGCCGGCAACCATGCGATCTTCGTCGCCTCGACACGTGAGCGCGCTTCCGACGACAAGCAGGTGTTCGACCGTGGCCGTTCCTCGACACTGAACTATGCCCGCGTCGACGTGACCGTGCCGAAGGTTCATCGCACCGGCCAGATCGAACTGCGCAAGCGCGGCAAGGATGCGGACCCGACGAAGTTCTTCACTGCCACCAACGCGGTAGGCTTCCAGACGCAGCCTGAGTTCTCGCAGGCCTTGAGCGCCGACATCGCCGCCCGCGGCGGTCGCGCCATGCTGTTCATCCACGGCTACAACACCTCCTTCGACGCGGCCGTCTACCGCGCCACCCAGATCGCCCACGACAGCGGCTACACCGGCACCCCGGTGCTGTTCTCCTGGGCTTCGGGCGGCTCCACGACCGACTATGTCTATGACAAGGAAAGTGCTGCCGCCGCGCGCGACCAGCTTGAGGTGACGCTGCGCATGCTCGCCCAGTCGGGGGCGCGCCGCATCGACATCGTGGCGCATTCGATGGGCACGTGGGTTACCATGGAAGCGCTGCGTCAGCTGGCGCTGACCGGCGACCGCGACCTCGGCGGCAAGCTCGGCGACGTGGTTCTGGCCTCCCCCGACATCGATGTCGACGTGTTCAAGGCCCAGATGCGCCGTTACGGCAAGCCGACCAAGCCGTTCTTCCTGATGACCTCGGGCGACGACCGCGCGCTCAAGCTGTCAGGCATCATCGCCGGCTCCAAGCCGCGCCTCGGCGACTACAAGAACGCCGCCGACCTGGCCGAGTACGGCGTCATCGTCGTCGACCTGTCGGATGCGAAGGGTGCGGACAGCTTCAACCACACCAAATTCGCCGACAACCCGGAAATGGTGAAGCTTTTGGGCCAGCGTCTGCGCGCCGACGACGGCTTCGCCAGCGACCGCGACGTCACCGACCGCATCAAGATGCTCAGTGGTGGGCTGCTGTAGCCTGATCGAACTCCTGACGCCAATCATCAACACGATGCAGTTCCGACGTCGGCGATTGGTGCGCCTGCCCATGACCGCAGGCGCATTTGACGATCGTTTGCGGGACTAGGAGCCGAAGAGATCTTCGGCTGCAGGGGTGTGGCCGAAAACAACAAAAAAGCCATCCTCTTCCTTGAACGGGATGCGCAAGCCGGTCAGCAAGCCACGTAGCTGCGTCGCACAGTCCTCGATGCGAGGCGGCAACAGTCGGCCAACCTCGACGCGAACCCTGGGCGCAACCTTGAGCCATTCTATCGACAATCCCATCGCGCCTTCAGGCGTCCTCGCCCAATCACCATGGTAACCAGGGGCGAATTCAAGCACCTCAGGACGAAGTACGTCTGAAGTTACCCGCTTCTCTTGATAGGGCGGAGCGAACGGAAGCTGTTCAACCACCGCCGAGCAGAGCGCCCGCCACTTGTGGTCGTTCATGTGAGAAGTCAGGCCGCGCTCATAGACGGCGCGACGAACAGCCTTGACATTGTGGTCGTAGGGAAAACCGACATAGAAGAACATCTTGCCACCTCTGGTGATACGCTCAGCCCACACTGAATATCCATGGCCGCCGGCAATCCCCCAGCCGAAATTCCAACCAAATCTCTTAGCATGTTGAAAATACCTTGTGACGCATCCTTCTTTTCAGCAGTGGGATATCGATTTTTGAGGAACTGAGTATGGTCTGTTTTCTCAGCCACAAGGGCAGCGATCTTTACAGTTACATTTACCGCGCCCTGGACGGCGACGTCGGGAAGATACGACCTGTCGACATCACAAGAGACGACGGCATTCGAATTAGACCTGGTTACTCGTATTACGGCCGGCCGTTCGAGGCGGCTTACATCCCCACGAAAATCGAACTCACCGGGCCGAAGCGGCCGGTTCTGGATCTTTACGACGCCTTCGGCCTGTCGGTCAGCGCCAAGGTCAAAGACGTCATCGAGCGCTTCGAACTTGGCGTCCACCAGTTCTTTCCCATCCAGTTCTTGTGGACGGACGGCCAACTTGCCGCCGACCGCTTCTGGTTCGTTCCCTGCAACCGCCTCGACACAGTCGATCGTGCCAAGACCACGTTCGAGTTTCGCAATCTCTGGTACTTCGACGGCAGCAAGAAGGAACTGGTCTTCAATCGGTCGCAGATCGGCAACCATCATGTCTGGATCGACAAGTTCATCGTCATGCCGACGCCGGCGATCAGTGAGGCGCTGAAGGACGCACTCGATGCGGCCGGCGTCACCGGCGCGCATTACCAGCATTTTGCGGAGACGGACTGATGGCGCTGGCAGGCGTCTGCCGTTCTCTTGTGAATGCTCAGACGAACAGGTCGACCTTCTCGAAGGTCCTGACATCGACCAGGCCGACGTCGGAAATGCGCAGTTCGGGGATCACCACCAGCGCCAGCAGCGAGTGTTGCATATAGGCGTTGTTGAGGCTGCAGCCCATATCGCGCATCGCCTGCACCAGCCTGTCGGCCTTGGCGGCGACGATCTCGGCGCGCTCGTCCGACATCAGGCCGGCGATCGGCATCTCCACCAGCGCCAGCTCCTTGCCTTCGGAAAACAGCACCACGCCGCCGCCGACCTCACCCAGCCGGTTGGCGGCCAGCGCCATGTCGGCCTTGTTGGTGCCGACCACGATCATGTGGTGGCTGTCATGAGCGACCGTGGAGGCGAGCGCACAGTCCTTCATGTAGCCAAAGCCGGAAACATAGGCGTTGGTCACCTGCCCCGTGGCGCGATGGCGCTCGACAAGGGCGATCTGGCAGACGTCGTTGCGGCGATCCATGCCGACCAACCCGTCCTCGACCGGCAGGTCGGCCTCCAGCGCGCGCGTCGGCGCCTGGTTCTCGATCACGCCGATGACACGCACGCGGACCTCGTTTGCGCCCTCGGGCGCCTTGATGTCGAAATCATCTGACATCAGCTGCTTGCTGAGCTTGACCGTGTTCTTGGCCTCGGCCGGATAGGCATAGGCGGGAATGTCGACTTCCAGCTTGCCGGCCTTGGCCAGCCGCACGCCGCGGGCGAAGACTTCGTCGATCTTGAGTTCGGCGAGATCAGAGACGATCAGCACGTCGGCGAGCCTGCCGGGCGCGATCGAGCCAATCTCGCGCTCCAGGCGGAAATGCTGGGCGGTGTTGATCGTCGCCATCTGGATCGCCGTCACCGGCTTCAGGCCCTGCTGGATGGCGTGGCGGACGACGCGGTCCATGTGCCCGTCATGCACCAGCGTGCCGGAATGGCTGTCGTCGGTGCACAGGATGAAGTTCCTGGGATCGATGCCCATCTCGGTCACTGCCTTGATCTGGCTGGCGACGTCGTACCAGGCGGAGCCCAGCCGGAGCATCGCCTTCATGCCCTGGCGGACACGGGCAATGGCGTCCTCGGCGCGGGTGCCCTCGTGGTCGTCCTCCGGGCCACCGGCGACGTAGCCGTGGAACGGCAAGCCGAGGTCAGGCGAGGCATAGTGGCCGCCGACGGTCTTGCCGGCCTTCACCGTCTCGGCGATCTCGCCCGACATGACCGGATTGTTGGCGGCGACGCCGGGGAAGTTCATCACCTCGCCCAGGCCGATGATGTTCTCCCAGGTCATCGCCTCGGCGACGTCCTCAACGGTCAGCACTGCGCCGGCATTCTCCAGCCCCGGCGCCGACGGCACGCAGGACGGCATCTGCACATGCACGTTGATCGGCATGGCAAGTGCTTCGTCATGCATCAGCCGCACGCCGTTCAGGCCGAGCACGTTGGCGATCTCGTGCGGATCGATGAACATCGAGGTGGTGCCATGCGGAATGACCGCGCGCGAGAACTCAGTGACGGTGACCATGCCGCTTTCGACATGCATATGCGCATCGCAAAGGCCGGGCACGAGGTAGCGTCCGCCGGCATCGACGACCTTGGTGCCCTCGCCGATGGTGTGGCTGGCATTCGGCCCGCAATAGGCGAAGCGGCCGGCTGTGATGGCAAGGTCTGTACCGGGGATGATCTCGCCCGAATGCACGTTCACCCAGCGGCCGTTGCGAATGACGAGATCGGCCGGCTTGCGGCCCATGGCGACGTCGACCAGCTGAGGTGCGGTCTCGGTCCACGGGCGCGGCTTGGCGAAGGGCGACTGTTTGGGCATTGCAAGGAATCCTGTGCTCTTTCAATGCGACTGTAGCGAAAGCCACGACGGAAAACAGGGCCTTGGTTGTGCGGCATGGCCGCACCGGTATACTTGGCGGCTCGAACGGGTTCAGGCCGCGTCATGCAGCATTTTCTTTACGGCCGTCGCTGGATGTGGCCGGGGCTTGCCCTGGCGGCGCTGGCGCTTGCGATCGTCGTGCTGGGAGGACGGCTTGCTACGCGCGCCTATATGGACGAGGCGGAAGCACGCGGCCAGACCACACTTCGGCTGGCGGTCTCGGCACTGACAGGTCAGATCAGCCGCTACAAGGCGCTGCCGCAGTTGATCGCCGACAATGACGACATCCAGCTCATGCTCGCCTCGCCTGACGACCCTGCGCTGCGCGACGTCGCCAACCGCTACCTCAAATCGATCAACAGCCTGCTCGAATCGTCCGACATCTACGTCATCAAGCCGGGTGGCGATACGATTGCGGCCAGCAACTACGACCTGCCGACCACCTTCGTCGGCGAGAACTACTCCTATCGCCCCTACTACCAGGACGCCATCCGCGGCGGGCTCGGACGCTTCTTTGCGCTCGGCGTGATGTCCAACATGCGCGGCTATTATTTCTCGGCGCCGGTAAAGCTTGGCGACCGCGCCGCCGGCGTCGTGGTGCTCAAGGTGCATATCGAGGAGATCGAAGCCTCGTGGCGGGGTGGCGATTTCGAACTGACCGTCACCGACCCCGAAGGCATCATCTTCATGAGCAGCCGCCCTGGCTGGCTTTATTCCAGCATGAAGCCGCTGACGTCGGAAATGCTGGCACGCACCACGGCCTCGCGGCGCTATTCCGATGCGGTGCTGCGCAACCTGCCTGTCTCCCGTTTCATGGCCGATGGCCGGGAGCTTCTGGCAATCTCTGAACGCGGCAACACACGCGAATTCCTCGAGGTCGCCGAAGAAATGCCCGAGGCCGGCTGGACGGTGCATGTGCTGGCCGACACCAGCTCCGCCCGCGCCCAGTCGCTGTCGGCGGTCGTGCTCGCCCTTCTTGCGCTTGGCCTTGCAGCACTCGGCAGCGCCATCATCCTGCAGCGCCGGGCGCGGCTGGCCGAACGCATGCAGATGCAGCAATCGGCGCAGCAGGAATTGGAGCGCCGGGTCGACGAACGCACCGCCGACCTCGCACTGGTCAATACGCGGTTAGAGACCGAGGTCGCCGAGCGCCGCGCCACCGAACAGCAGCTGCGCCAGACCCAGGCCGACCTGATCCAGGCCGGCAAGCTCGCCGCACTCGGCCAGATGTCCGCAGCACTATCACACGAGTTCAACCAGCCGCTGGCGGCAGTGAAAACCTACGCCGACAATGCCGCGATCCTGATCGACCGCGAGCGCGTCGCCGAGGCACGCGACAATGTCTCGCGCATTTCAAGCCTCACCGATCGCATGGCCTCGATCAGCAAGCATCTCAGGAACTTCGCCCGCAAGCCGAACCAGAAGCTCGGCGCAGTGTCGCTGCAGGAGGTGGTCCACGACACCCAGGAGATCGTCGCCTGGCGCCTGAAGGCGGCGGACGCGACGCTTTCGGTCGACCTTGGCCCAACGCCGCTGACGGTAAAGGCAGGCGCGGTGCGCCTGCAGCAGGTTCTGGTCAATATCGTCACCAACGCTGCCGACGCGGTGGAAGGCCTGCCCGACCGCCGCATCGAACTCGTGGCGCGACGCAAGGCCGGCAAGGTGACCATCACGGTGCGCGACCATGGCCCCGGCGTGCCCAAGGCGATTGCCGAACGCATCTTCGATCCATTCTTCTCGACCAAGGGCGTGGGCAAGGGCCTTGGCCTTGGTCTTTCGATTTCATACAACATCATCAAGGACTTCGGTGGAAGTCTTGGCGTCTTGAATCATCCTGAAGGCGGGGCCTTGTTCACAATCGACCTCGATGCGATGCGCTCCGCCATGCGCGAGGCGGCCGAATGAAGCCGCCCGTCGTGTTGCTCGTCGACGACGAGGACGAGTTGCGCCGCTCGACGGCGCAGTCGCTCGACCTTGCCGGCCTCGCCGTCCAGGACAGCGCCAGTGCCGAGCGCGCCCTCGACTTCATCACGCAAGGGTTCAACGGCGTCGTCGTCTCCGACATCCGCATGCCCGGCATGGACGGCATGACGCTGATGAACCGCATCCACGAGGTCGATGCCGACATTCCCGTCATCCTCGTCACCGGCCACGGCGACGTCCAGCTTGCGGTGCGCGCCATGCGCGAGGGCGCCTACGATTTCGTCGAAAAGCCGTTCACCTCGCAGCACCTCGCCGAAATGGCGACACGCGCCATCGACCGGCGCAGGCTTGTGCTGGAAAACCGGCAGCTGCGCGCCGCGGCCGGCAAGAACGACGACATCGAGGCGCGCCTGCCCGGCCGCAGCCAGATCATGGTCGAGTTGCGCTACAAGCTGCGCGCCATTGCCGCGACCGACGCCGACGCGCTGATCATCGGAGACACCGGCACCGGCAAGGAAGTGGCGGCGCGCGCGCTGCACGACATCAGCGGCCGCGCGACAAAACCTTTCGTCGCGATCAACTGCGCCGCCCTTCCGGCCACGCTGATCGAGAGCGAGCTGTTCGGCCACGAGGCCGGCGCCTTTCCGGGCGCGCTCAGGCCGCGCTACGGCAAGTTCGAACATGCCCGCAGCGGCACGGTGCTGCTCGACGAAATCAGCTCGATGCCAGCAGATCTCCAGGCCAAGCTTCTGCGCGTCATCCAGGACCGCGTCATCTACCGGCTGGGCTCCAATGAGCCGATCCCGCTCGATGTGCGCTTCATCGCCACCAGCAAGGTCGATCTCGACGCCGAGGTCGCTGCCGGGCGTTTCCGCGCCGACCTGCTCTACCGCCTCAATGTGGTGACGCTGCGCATGCCGGCGCTCGCGGCGCGGCGCGAGGACGTGCCGCTGCTGTTTCTGCAACTGGTGCGCGAGGCCGCCGGCCGCTACCGCCGCGACGACGCCGAGGTGCCGCCGCGCGTGGTGGCCGACATCATCAGGCTCGACTGGCCCGGTAACGTGCGCGAACTGCGCAACGCCGCCGACCGCTTCATCCTCGGCCTCGGTCTGCAATCGGCCGACGACAACCTTGCCGAAGGCGACGAAAAGCTGGCCGAGCGCGTCGCCGGCTTCGAAAAGAACATCATTTCGGCAGCCCTTGTGGCCCATGGCGGCAGCCTCAAGCCGGTCTATGAGCAGCTCGGAATCTCGCGCAAGACACTCTACGAAAAGATGCAGCGCTACGGCCTCGACAAGAATCGCATCGGCATGGTGGACGCATCGGAGGACTAGTCCGGCGCCTTTGTGTGGAATTCCACACACGGCAAAAGGCCGATGTTACCTTTTCCACCCATCGCAAGAACCTGGGCCACATTTTAGCCGACAATCGGACGGCGGCGGCGTTGCGGATCGCCGGCCCCTGGCGCCCTATCGGTTGATCCAACGCCGGCCCCGGAGGAGCTGTGGTCACGGCGGAGGTCAAGTTCCGATACCTTTGGGAGGACACCGTGAAGAAATTTATCGCCTCGCTGGCGACGGCTGCTGCTGTTGCCATTTTCCCGCTTGCCGCTGATGCTGCCGGCTACCCCGAGCGCACCATCACCGTCGTCGTGCCTTTCGCCGCCGGCGGCCCGACCGACACCGTCACCCGTCTCGTCGCTGAATCGATGTCCAAGGACCTCGGCCAGCAGGTCATCGTCGAGAACGTCGGCGGAGCCGGTGGAACGCTGGGTGCGGGCCGCGTCGCCTCGGCCGATCCGGACGGCTACACGCTGCTGCTCCACCACATCGGCATGGCCACGTCAGCTACGCTCTACCGCAAGCTCGCCTATGACACGCTGAACGCCTTCGAATATGTCGGCCTCGTCACCGAAGTGCCGATGACCATCGTTGCCCGCAAGGATCTCGAGGCAACCGACCTCAAGGGTCTGGTCGACTACGCCAAGGCCAACAAGGACAAGGTCACCGTCGCCAATGCCGGCATCGGTGCGGCCTCTCATCTGTGCGGCATGCTGTTCATGAGCTCCATCGGCACGCCGCTGGTCACCGTTCCCTATAAGGGCACCGGCCCTGCCATGACCGACCTGCTCGGCGGCCAGGTCGACATCATGTGCGACCAGACCACCAACACCACCAAGCAGATCCAGGGCGGCACCATCAAGGCCTATGCCGTGACCTCGCCCGCCCGCCTCAGCGTCCTGCCCGACGTGCCGACCACCAAGGAAGGCGGCCTCGAAGGCATGGAAGTTGGCATCTGGCACGGCGTCTATGCCCCCAAGGGCACGCCGGCAGAAGTGACCGAACGCCTGTCGCAGTCGCTGCAGAAGGCCCTCAAGGACCCGAATGTGATTGCCCGCTTCGCCGAACTCGGCACCGTGCCGTCGTCGGACGCCGACGCAACGCCCGCCGCGCTGAAGGCCAAGCTCGAAGGCGAAATCGCCCGCTGGAGGCCGATTATCGAGGCCGCGGGCCAGTACGCCGACTGAGGCAAGTAACGGCCGGGCGGGCACGCCACCCACCCGGCCTCCGCCTCGCTCGACCAACATCTCCTCAAAGAGAGAGCAGGCCTGAAACGGCAGTGCCTCCGTCTTCTCCCCAATGGGAGCAGATCGCCGCGTCGCGGCCAGCGAGCGCATGCCGCCTTGGAGCCTCCGGAGGGAACCATGAACAAGCTTTCCATAGATCCAACCAACGGTGCCTGCGGTGCGCTGCTTGCAGCCACCGGCGCCTTCTTCGCCATCCAGGCGCTCGGCCTCGAGCTCGGTACGTCGCTGCGCATGGGTCCAGGCTACTTCCCGCTGGTGCTGTCGCTGGTGCTGGTGGCCCTCGGCCTCGTCATCATCGTGCAGGCGACCCGCGTCGAGGGCGAGCCGATCGGCCCGATCGCCTGGCGCGGCATGGCCTTCATCCTGCCCGCGCCGATCTTCTTCGGGCTCACCGTGCGCGGCCTCGGCTTCGTGCCGTCGCTGTTCTTCACCTGCCTGATTGCGGCTTTCGCCTCGACGCGCATGAAGCCGCTGCCGGCACTGGTACTGGCTGCGGCGGTCACGCTGTTTTCGGTGGTGGTGTTCAGCTACGCGCTTGGCCTGCCGTTCCAGCGTTTCGGCCCGTGGCTGCGGTTCTGAGAGGGATGATCTGATGGAACTCTTCAGCAATCTTGCGCTCGGCTTCGCCACCGCGTCGACCATCTACAATCTCGGCTTCTGCCTCATCGGCGTGCTGCTCGGCACCCTCATCGGCGTTCTGCCCGGCATCGGCGCCACTGCCACCATCGCCATGCTGTTGCCGATCACCTTCCAGATCGGCGACCCGGTGTCGTCGCTGATCATGCTCGCCGGCATCTATTACGGCGCGCAATATGGCGGCTCGACCACCGCCATCCTCATCAACATGCCCGGCGAATCCTCATCAGCGGTGACAGCCATCGACGGCTACCAGATGGCCCGCAGGGGCCGTGCAGGTGCAGCACTTGCCATTGCCGCCATCGGCTCGTTCTTCGCCGGCACGGTGTCAACCTTCCTTGTCGCCGTCTTCGCCCCGCCGCTGACCTCGATCGCGCTGCAATTCGGTGCCGCCGAATATTTCTCGCTGATGGTCGTCGGTCTCGTCTCCTCCATCGCGCTTGCGCACGGCTCCATCGTCAAGGCGCTGGCCATGGTCGTGCTCGGGCTGCTGCTCGGCCTCGTCGGCACCGACATCTACACCGGCACGCCACGCTTCACTTTAGGCATCCGCGAATATGCCGACGGGCTCAATTTCGTTGCGGTCGCGGTCGGCGTCTTCGGCATCGCCGAAATCCTGCGCAACCTCGAAAGCGAAAAGACCCGCGAGGTGCTGATGGCCAAGGTCACCGGCCTGATGCCGACGCGCGATGACTTCAAGGCCATGGCCGCCCCGATCGTGCGCGGCACCGTCATCGGCTCGGCGCTCGGCATCCTGCCGGGCGGCGGCGCGATCCTTGCAGCCTTTGCCTCCTACACGGTGGAAAAGCGCGTCTCCAAGAACCCCGAGGAGTTCGGCAAGGGAGCCATCGCCGGTGTCGCCGGTCCGGAATCGGCCAACAATGCCGGTGCGCAGACCTCGTTCATCCCGATGCTGACGCTCGGCATCCCGGCCAACCCGGTCATGGCGCTGATGATCGGCGCGATGATCATCCAGGGCATCGTGCCCGGCCCCAATGTGGCCGTCGAGCAGCCCGCGCTGTTCTGGGGCATCATCGCCTCGATGTGGATCGGCAACCTGATGCTGATCGTGCTCAACCTGCCGCTGATCGGGCTGTGGGTGAAGCTTCTGACCGTACCCTATTACATCCTGTTCCCGATCATCATGGCTTTCTGTGCCATCGGCGTCTACAGCGTCAATTCCAACGTCTACGACCTCTATGCCGTCGCCTTCTTTGGCCTCATCGGCTACGCGCTGGTCAAGCTGCGTTGCGAGCCGGCGCCGCTGCTGCTCGGCTTCGTGCTCGGGCCGCTGCTCGAGGAAAACCTGCGCCGGGCCATGATCCTGTCGCGCGGCGATGCCACCACCTTCGTCACCCGGCCGATCAGCGCGCTTCTGCTCGCGATTGCCGCCCTGGTGCTGATCGTGGTGCTGTTGCCGGCGGTGCGCAAGAAGCGCGACGAGGTCTTTGTCGAAGAAGACGCCTGACACCGTCGCCTACAAACTGGCTGAACTGACGGGCGGAACTTTTTCCGCCCGTCAGCTTTTCGGGGACCTGCCAAACGACAGCTGCGCCAAATCGTCCTCAGCTAATTTTAGGCTCTGTTGCCCGCCGCTTGCCTTTTTCCGCCGTTAGTCATGTCGCCGCCCACCTTGCGGAGACGGTTATGCGTGCGTTGTGGATTGCGTTGACGTTGGCGTTTGTGGTTGCGCTGCCCAACGCGCCGGCATTCACCGAAGAGCGCTGGCAGACCCTGCCCGAACCGGCGCAGATGCCGGTGGCCGACGAAAGCGGCTATGCCCAGGTCAACGGCATCGACATGTATTACGCGATCTACGGCACCGGCGATCCGGTCCTGCTCATCCATGGCGGCCTCAGCCACGCCGACATCTGGGCCGGCCAGGTCGAGGCCCTGTCCAAGACCCACAAGGTGATCGTGGCCGACAGCCGCGGCCACGGCCGCTCGAGCCGCGGCAACAAACCCTTCGGCTACGACCTGATGGCATCGGACTACGTCGCCCTGCTCGACCACCTCGGCATCGGCAGGACCGCACTTGTCGGCTGGGACGACGGCGGCATCATCGGCCTCGACATCGCCATGAAACATCCCGAGCGCCTGACCCGGCTCTATGCCCAGGCCGCCAACGTCACGCCCGATGGCGTCGACCCCGACATGCTCGATAACAAGACCTTCGCCGCCTATATCGAACGCTCCGGCGAGGACTATGCCCGGATGTCGAAGACACCGGACGAATATGACAACTTCGTCGCCCAGATCAGCCATATGTGGAAAAGCCAGCCCAACTGGTCCAGGGAGGAGCTGGCCCGGATCACGGTGCCCACGGCAATCGTCTCAGGCGACCATGACGAAGCGGTCAAGCGCGAACACACCGAATACATCGCCTCGGTCATTCCGGGCGCCAAGCTGATCATCCTTGCCAATGCCAGCCACTTTGCCATGCTGCAGGACCCCGATGGCTACAACAGATCGGTGCTCGGCTTCATTGACCAGAAATAGCCTGCGGTAGCTGGCTATCACCTGGTCGGCACAAAGCGCGACCTGTTCGTGAACCACTTTCCATCGGCGTCGCAGGACATCGCCAAGGTTCAAGAGCCGCTATTCGTCGACGGATTGCCGGCCGCTGAGGCTTTCGATGTGGATGCGGAAGAAGATGGATTGGCCGCCGCCACCCTGGTCGAACGGCTTGAGCCCGCCCGGCTCCCACCAGTTGGCGTGCTTTTCCAGCAGCGACCAGGCATGCTCGCGCGCGTGCTTTGAGCCGATCCGGTCTGGCAATTCCTCGTAGCGGCCGCTCACCACGACACTGCGCCAGCCACGGTCGCCATCGCGATGGTCCACCTGCATGCAGACATTGGGGTTTTCACGCATCCAGTCGATCTTCTGGCCCTGCACCGAAAAGGCGTACAGGCTGCCATCGGCATAGGCATAGTGGATGGGCACAACGTAAGGACGAGTGTCCTTGCAGCAGGCCAGCCGGCCGAGCCTGCCCGTGGTCAGCAGTTCAATGCATTCCTGCCGCGACATTTCCTTGATGATCATCGGCCGTACTCCCTTGCCGCTCCGTATCTGGTGCAGGGTGACATAGAGCGCCATCGGCGCATTGACACCGATCAAACCGGCGTCAGCCAAACGCAAGGCGGCGAACCGTGAGGCTCGCCGTCATTCATCGCCCGCGCGAGAACAAATCGTGTATGGAGAGCCAAGGCGGCCGAGTCGCGGCGCGATGAACATGACGGATACTCAGATGGCAATCAGGTTCACTGAAAAGGCTGCGCCGGCAGCAGCAAAACCCGCATCGGCCAAGGCGGCGCCATCGGTTGCCCTGCAGGGGGCAGAAACAAAGGAATCCGGCAAGAAACCTGTGAAGAGGACGCCTTCTCGCAAGGCGCCGAAATCGGGCGAACCAACACCATCACCGTTGCTCGATTTCAACGACGCGAAATAAGCCGACAGCGCGTGCCGGGACTTTGACCATTGCCCGGATGTGCTGGCTGTGACGTATTCTGCCCGTGGCAGCTCCACATCCGTGGACATGGTGCGGACGGCGGGGATCGAACCCGCATAGCCGAGGCTGAGGGATTTTAAGTCCCTTGCGTCTACCAGTTCCGCCACGTCCGCGCGCCTTTGTATTCAATTACTTATGGGGGCCCGTCAACCTGCGTTGTGCAAGTCGTGCGACTGGTTGTGCAAAAACCCTCAGTGAAGCTGCCGCGCCGGTCTCCATCACCTCAGTTGCAAAATTACCACTTCGACGCGCTTTTCGCTGGGTAAACATGCACCGGCAAATTGCAGAGCGTTACGCCACGCCATACAACTTGACCGGGTGGGAGTAAGAGGGGAGTTGCGTATGCAGTACAATTGGGAACGTGCGCCGCATTTCTGGGAAAAGCACCCAAGCGCCTGGTTCGGTCTTGCCGCCGCCATCTGCGGGGTCTTCGTGGTCTTCTCCATCGTCCCGCTCTGACCGAAACAGGCCCGATTTTCCTCGACGCCGATGCAACGAATTGCCAGTCCCGGCGTTGACGGGCATGCCCTTCCGGACGGGTGCTGGTGCCGGCTCTGTTGGCGTCGACTGAAGCCTGCCAGCCCCGTATCGCGAGAGCACTGTCTTCAGAGGGATGACGATGGCAAAGCTCGTCTATGAAATAGTCCAGCACGACAGCGGCTGGGCCTACAAGGTCGGCGGTACCTTTTCAGAGACCTTTCCGACCCATGAAGCCGCATTGCGCGCGGCCGAAACTGCCGCCGCCGAACAGCGCGTCGCCGGCGCGACCGATGGCATTCAATATGAGGATTCGGACGGCCAATGGCACGACGAGGTCGCCAAGGGCGACGATCGGCCGGAAACCGAAATCTCCGACTGACGCATCGACCTGGAAGCAGGCTTTGGATGTAGATTCAAGCACCTGGAGCAGACTTTGCACATCCGGGCGGACGCATGGCTCCGCCTAGCCCACTGTTTCAGACCACGGCGAAGGCCCGCGCGGCGATCCGCCTGATGAAGGCGTCGACGCGCTGCGGCTCGATGAATTGCGGCATGTGGCCCAGCCCGTCGACAAGTTCAAGCTCGAGATTGCCGATGCGGCCGACCAGCGGCTCGGCGTTGAGACGATAGTCGATTACCCGATCGGCCGTGCCGAACAGTACGCCCACGGGCATCTTCAGTTCCTCATAACGGGCCTCAAGGCTCGCAAGATCCTGCTCGATCGCCACCAGGTCGGAAGACGTCGCATAGATATGGCTCGGCCTGAGCCCGGCAAGGCCGCCGCCGCCGATGGCATAGTCCTTGGTCGGCTGCTGCGGCCCGAAAACAAAGGCCAGCGTCAACGGCGCATATTTGAGCGAGGTCGGCACCCAGATCGTGTTGGCGAGAAGATGCCTCAGCCAGGACGAATGCACATAGAGCGAGCGGAACTCGGGGCGCAGTTCGTCTTCGACATGAGTCAGCGGTGACAAAAGCGCCAATCCAGACATGCTGTCCGGATGGTCCAGCGCCAGCGCCAGGGCCACGGCACCGCCAAGCGAGTGGCCGACAATAAGCGGCCTTTCCAGCCCCTTGGCCGCGATGAAGTCGCGCACGAGCCTCGCCTGCTCTGTCAGGCTGCCCGAAAATTCTGCTGGCCGTGCCGAATAGCCGGACCCCGGCCTGTCCATTGCAACAAGGTGAAAGTCGCCGCCGAGCCGGTCGAACAGGGTGTGGCGAAAGTGGTGAAGCTGGCCGCCGAGGCCGTGGAGGAACAGGATCGGACGGCCCTGCCCCTGTTCGACATAATGAATGCGGTGGCGGCCGAGAGCGAGGAATTGTCCCGAGGCAGGCACGGCGCGTTCGGCCTCGCCGGCGATGCGACGCGTCGCCAAAACGAAATAGCCGGCGGCGAATGCCGCAACCAGCACCGCAATCGTTCCGAACCAGAAGACAATAGAGCCAAGCACGACGAGCATCCTGCGACAAAGCGATGCCAAGCTTAACCGCGGCAGAGATCGGGGCAAACCCCACGCCAACGCAAAACGGGCGGCCTTGCGACCGCCCGTTCCGAATAGCTATACTATTTCAGTATGTTATGCGACTTCCTTCGCCGCATTGGTGCCCTTGCCGTGCAGGCGAACGGTGATCTCAGCCACACGCTTGCCCTGGAAGTGAGCGCCTTCCAGCTCCTGGGCCGAAGGCTGACGCGAGCCGTCGCCATCCGAAGTGGTGGTCATGCCGTAAGGCGCGCCGCCACGGACCACGTCATTACCCATCTGGCCCTGATAGGCATAGGACAGCGGCACGATGACCATGCCGTGGTGCTGCAGGTGGATCTGGGCGTTGATGAGGGCGAGCTCGGCGCCGCCATGCTGGGTCGCGGTCGAAACCATCACCGAGCCGACCTTGTCGAGCAGAGCACCCTTGGCCCAGAGCGGGCCGGTCTGGTCGAGGAAGTTCTTCATCTGCGACGCCATCGTGCCGTAGCGGGTGGCGGTGCCGATGATGATGCCGTCATAGTCGGCCAGCTCAAGCGGATCGGCGATCGGCGCTTCCTGGTCGAGCTTGTAGTAGGCGGCCTTGGCAACGGCCTCGGGCACCAGTTCGGGAACGCGCTTGATGGTCACATCGGCGCCGCCAGCACGGGCACCCTCGGCAGCGGCCTTGGCCATCTGCTCCATGTGGCCCCAGCTCGAATAGTAGAGAACAAGAATCTTAGCCATTTCAAACTCCAGGGGAAAATCTCGTTGCGCCGTCTTGGGTCGGCGGCTGCCCCAAGATGTAACGCAACGGCCGTTCAATGAAAGATCGTCATTCGTGACGCATCGTTCACTGAATGCAGACCATTGCCCGCTTGCGCGCGCGGCGGTATCTGACTTCAGCCGACAATGGAGCACCCGAGATGGCTGATATCGTCACCGCAGCAATGGTCGTCATCGGCGACGAGATTTTGTCGGGCCGGACCAAGGACAAGAATATCGGCCACCTCGCCGACATGATGACGGCCATCGGTATCGACCTGAAGGAAGTGCGCATCGTTCCTGACGAAGAGGACGAGATCGCCGCCGCGGTCAATGCGGTGCGCGTGCGCTACACCTATGTCTTTACCACCGGCGGAATCGGCCCGACGCATGACGACATCACCGCCGATTCCATCTCCAAGGCCTTCGGCGTGCCCTGCGAATACGAGCCGCGCGCCTATGCCATGCTCGAAGCCAACTACGCCTCGCGCGGCATGGAATTCTCGGAGGCGCGCAAGCGCATGGCGCGCATGCCGCGCGGCGCAGACCTCATCGACAACCCGGTGTCGGTGGCGCCCGGCTTCCGCATCGGCAACGTTCATGTCATGGCAGGCGTGCCGTCGATCTTCCAGGCGATGCTCGACAATGTCGTGCCGACGCTCAAGACCGGCACCAAGCTGCTCTCGACCACTGTGCCCTGCCCCTATGGCGAAGGCACCATCGGCGGTCCGCTCGCCGAAATCCAGAAGGCCCATCCCGACACCATCATCGGCTCCTATCCGAAATATCTCGACGGCAAGTTCTGGACGGAACTCGTTGTGCGCTCGCGCTCCAAGGACGCGATGGACGCCGCGCGGGAAGCCATCGAGGCGATGCTCGCCGACCTAGCCAAGGCTGCCTGAACGTTTTCATCCCGAAGACTTGATACCAAGCACTTGATCCAGGTCACATTGGAACAAGTACGGCCATGATAGTGTTTCTTTGCTGAGCGCTCTTTGAGCTCACGCAAAGGAGGGTTCCATGCCGTTCAAGACCATTGTCGCCATCATCCAGAGCGAGCGCGATGTCGCGCGCGTGCTCGATGTGGCCATTCCCTTTGCCGAGCGTCACGAAAGCCACCTGATCGGCGTTCACGCCGAGGCGCTGGCCATGCCCTACACGACCGCCGTGGGCTTCCCCGACACCGAATTCATCCAGGCCAATTCCGAGCTCTGCAAGGAGCGGGCCGAAAAGATCCAGAAGGCCTTCCTGAACCGCATCGAAACCTCAGGCGTGTCGTTCGAATGGCGCAGCTTCGAGAGCTTCTCCGGCGACAGCGCTCTTTCAGGCGTCGACAGCGCCCGCTGCGCCGATCTGGTCATCGTTTCGCAGGCTGCCCCCGACGCCAAGGATTCGCTCGCGGCCGACATCGACTCCCTGATCTACGAGGCGGGCCGGCCGGTTCTGGTCGTGCCGCACTCGGCGCCGCTGATCTCGACTTTCCGCCACATCCTGATCGCCTGGAACGGCAGCCGCGAGGCGGCACGCGCTGCCTTCGATGCCTTGCCTTTCATCATCGAGGCCGAGCAGACCGAGATTCTGGTCGTCGACCCGGTCGAAACGGCGTCCCAGAGTTCGGACGCCGCCGGCGCCGAGATCGCCGCAGCCTTTGCCCGCCACGGCGCCAAGGTATCGGTCAGCGTTCAGGATTCACGTGGGCACACAGTCGATGCGGTGATCCACCAGAAGATCGTGGAGACCGGCGCCGACCTTTTGGTGATGGGCGCCTACAGCCATTCGTGGCTGCGCGAATTCCTGTTTGGCGGCGTCACCCGCAGCGTGCTGCAGGCAGGCGACGTTGCGATCCTGCTGTCGCGATAGTGCAAGTTGGTTGATTGGAGGATATCCGGAGTCCTTGCGTCTGCACTTGAATTGGGTAGACACAAGTGAGTTCTGGGGTTCTCGATGAAAGCTCAATTTCTGCTGTCGGTAGCAGTTCTTGCTGCCACTGCTTGTGAAAGCGCAGGAGGCAGCGAAGCGAATCTGACTGTTAAGCAGCTCGCAGAAGCAACAGTTTTGTCGCTACTGTGTGGCGACACCAAGTTGAACGACGTCGTGCTCGACCCCGCCCTGAATGACGCCGGCATGTCACGCGACGACTTCAAATTGGGTGGAAAGCATCGCAGTGAGCTGCAAGTGGAAATGAATGCCGCTGACAGGGCACTCATTGGCTACGTGCCCTGGGTCAGTCTCGTTCACAGGGCGGTCGGCTGTGACCTCGGCCTCCGCAGATATGGCCCAGATGGACAGGTGTTCCGAGGGTTGCTGAAGGAGAAGTGAAGCTACCCTTGCCAAGGACGGGGCTTTCCGGCTAATTCCGCCTGCATTCCCTTATTTCCGCGCCAGATGGCGCGCCGAGCCGGAGTGCGCGTCGATGTCCCTTCCCGAAAAAGCCTTTCCAGTCTCGTGGGATCAGTTCCACCGCGACGCCCGCGCGCTCGCCTGGCGGCTCTCCGGCGTCAATGGCGAGTGGAAGGCGATCGTCTGCATCACCCGCGGCGGCCTGGTGCCGGCAGCCATCATTTCGCGCGAACTCGGCATCCGCGTCATCGAGAGCGTGTGCGTGGCTTCCTATCACGACTACACCGCGCAGGGTCAGTTGCATGTGCTGAAGGAGATCACGCCCTCCCTGCTCGAGGGCGAAGGCGAAGGCATCCTGATCGTCGACGACCTGACCGACACAGGCAAGACCGCAGCCATCGTGCGAGCCATGATGCCCAAGGCGCATTTCGCCACCGTCTACGCCAAGCCCAAGGGCCGGCCGCTGGTCGACACCTTCGTCACCGAGGTGTCGCAGGACACCTGGATCTACTTCCCATGGGACATGGGTTTCACCTACCAGAAGCCGATCGCCGACGACCACAAGGGCTGACCGCTGCCCGGCATAAACCAATCCTGAGACGGCATCGACACCAGGCCATTAGAGCATCGCGCGTCCTGTTCGGACGCGCATAGGACGCTCTAAAAACCCAGGTTTCGCATCGCGCTTTCCGAAAATCGGTTCGATTTTCGGGCCGATGCGTGCCGGGCGCCTGCTTATCAATCTATTTACTTTTGTTACGGAGGATTAACCGTACAATTCGTGACACGGCAACTGAGTCTTTTGACCGGGTGGGACTGCCGATGCTTATGAAGCCTGCTTATCACAACCACCTTTTCGAGCGGATTCGCCGCCTGTTCGGCGCGCCGCCCTGCCGAATACAGGTTGCCGCCCTGCCCTGGCACCGAACATCGTCAGGTATAGAGGTGATGCTGATCACCAGCCGCGACACCGGGCGCTGGGTCCTGCCCAAGGGTTGGCCCGAAACATCCGAGCGCCTGTGTGAAACCGCCGCCCGCGAGGCGAGCGAAGAGGCCGGCCTGAGCGGCTCGGTCGACACTCAGGAAGCCGGCCGCTATTTCTATGTCAAGGAACTTGCCGGCGGCGAGCAGGTCGCCTGCGAGGTGCTGGTCTATCCGCTGGAAGTGCGCAAGGTCGCCGAAAAATGGAAAGAGCGGCGCCAGCGCACGCGCAAGTGGGTCACACCATCAGAGGCGTCGCGCATGGTCAACGAGCCGGACCTGTGTCGCCTCATCGCCACCTTCGGTGCCACCCACGGCAAGGTAGCGGCCTGACTGCCCACAGAAGCGGGTGCCGAGTTCGGCGATCCGGGTCATGTTCGCTGCCTCCCCATTGTCGCGCCAGCGTCGTCGTGGCGTGTCATTCTCCCCGTTATCCACACTTGTCCCACACAAGATATTGGGGTCACAAAATCTGCATAAACGACTTCTTGACGTTCACCCCCGAGTCGCTTTTTATGACTCATGCGCGCTTGTTGAGCGTGTGACCGGAAAGTTCTGAGGCCGGTCCTTTTTCCCAGCTTCGTGAGTTATCGCTCGCATTTCCACCCGCTCAGGCGGGTCGCGGAGGCGTGCGTTTTTACGGGTGCCAAGGGGTTGGCGGGTAAAAATTGGGGACTGGCGGAAATCTTCTGTTAACACTATATTTAGTGTTTGCAGGCAGCGTTGGCGCTAGATAGTGTGAGTTGTCCCTCCATGAGGGAATCGCAACCAAGTTTCAGTTCGACGGGCCCGGGACGGGTCGCAGGCTTGAGCGGAAAGTCCTTCCCAAGGAGATTTTCCAGTCCGGCAGCGGCCATCTCGGGAAAAGGCATCCGGCTGCGCGGGCAGTCGGATAAAGCGGGCTCGCGTCTTTCGCACAAGCAACGGGAATTTCCCTGCGAAAAACGCTATATATAGACAAAAGGAAATCGACCGATGCGCATCGAGCGGCGTTTCACCAAGGATGGACAATCGGCCTATGCGGAGATCGAGTTCCGCAAGGCGATCTCCGAGATCAAGAATCCGGATGGATCGATCGTCTTCCGGCTCGCCGACATCGATGTGCCCGTCCAGTTCAGCCAGGTCGCGGCCGATATCCTCGCCCAGAAGTATTTCCGCAAGGCAGGCGTTCCCGCGCGTCTGACGAAGGTCGAGGAGAACGACGTTCCCTCCTTCCTGTGGCGGTCGGTTGCCGACGAGGCCGAGCTTGCCAAGCTGCCCGAAAACGAGCGCTACGGCTCCGAAACCGACGCCCGTCAGGTCTTCGACCGTCTCGCCGGCACCTGGACCTATTGGGGCTGGAAGGGCGGCTACTTCAAGAGCGAGGCCGATGCGCTGGCCTTCCGCGACGAACTCGCCTACATGCTCGCCACCCAGCGCGTGGCCCCGAACTCGCCGCAGTGGTTCAACACCGGCCTGCACTGGGCCTATGGCATCGACGGCCCCGGCCAGGGCCACTTCTATGTCGACCCCTTCACCGGCAAGCTGACCAAGTCGAAGTCGTCCTACGAACACCCGCAGCCGCATGCCTGCTTCATCCAGTCGGTCGCCGACGACCTCGTCAACGAGGGCGGCATCATGGACCTGTGGGTGCGCGAGGCGCGCCTGTTCAAATACGGCTCGGGCACCGGCTCGAACTTCTCGCATCTGCGCGGCGAAGGTGAAAAGCTTTCGGGCGGCGGCCGTTCGTCGGGCCTGATGAGCTTCCTCAAGATCGGCGACCGCGCCGCCGGCGCCATCAAGTCGGGCGGCACCACGCGCCGTGCGGCCAAGATGGTGGTGGTCGACGCCGATCACCCCGATATCGAGGCCTATATCGACTGGAAGGTGAAGGAAGAGCAGAAGGTCGCGGCTCTTGTCACCGGCTCCAAGATCGTGCGCCAGCACCTGACCAAGATCATGGCGGCCTGCGTCAACTGTGAAGGCCAGGATGACGACTGCTTCGACCCGGCCGTCAACACCGCGCTCAAGCGCGAGATCAAGGCCGCCAAGAAGAATTCGGTGCCGGAGAACTACATCTACCGCGTCATCCAGTTCGCCAAGCAGGGCTACACCTCGATCGAGTTCAACACCTACGACACCGACTGGGATTCGGAGGCCTACCTCACGGTTTCGGGCCAGAACTCCAACAATTCGGTCTCGCTCAAGGACAATTTCCTGCGCGCCGTCGAGCAGGATGCCGACTGGCACCTGACCGCCCGCAAGGACGGCAAGGTCCTGAAGACGCTCAAGGCCCGCGACCTGTGGGAAAAGATCGGCTACGCCGCCTGGGCCTCGGCCGATCCGGGCCTGCACTTCAACACCACGATGAACGACTGGCACACCTGTGCCTCCGCGGGCGCCATCCGTGCGTCGAACCCGTGCTCGGAATACATGTTCCTCGACGACACGGCCTGCAATCTCGCCTCGATCAACCTGCTGCCCTACCGCATGCAGAATGGCGAGATCGACATCGCAGCCTATGAGCACACCGCCCGCCTGTGGACCGTGGTGCTCGAAATCTCGGTCATGATGGCGCAGTTCCCGTCAAAGGAAATCGCCAAGCTCTCCTACGAATACCGCACGCTCGGCCTCGGCTACGCCAATATCGGCGGCCTGCTGATGACCTCGGGCATTCCCTATGACTCCGAAGAGGGCCGGGCGATCTGCGGCGCACTCACCGCGATCATGACCGGCGTCGCCTATGCCACCTCGGCCGAAATGGCCGCCGAACTCGGCGCCTTCCCCGACTACGAGCGCAACGCCAAGAACATGCTGCGCGTCATGCGCAACCATCGCCGCGCCGCCTATGGCGAGGCCGCCGGCTATGAAGAGCTGTCGGTCAACCCGGTGCCGCTGGTCGCCTCCGACCTCAAGCAGCAGGGTCTGGTGACACATGCCCGCGCTGCCTGGGACCGCGCCATCGAGCTCGGCGAAAAGCATGGCTACCGCAACGCCCAGGCGACCGTGATCGCGCCCACCGGCACGATCGGCCTCGTCATGGATTGCGACACGACCGGCATCGAGCCCGACTTCGCGCTGGTCAAGTTCAAGAAGCTCGCCGGCGGCGGCTACTTCAAGATCATCAACCGCGCCGTTCCCGAAGCGCTGCGCACGCTCGGCTACACCGAAAGCCAGATCGCCGAGATCGAGGCTTATGCGGTCGGCCATGGCAACCTCAACCAGGCCTCGGGCATCAACCCGTCAACGCTGAAGGCCAAGGGCTTCACCGATGAGAAGATCGAGACGCTTAACGCAGCGCTCAAGAGCGCCTTCGACATCAAGTTCGTGTTCAACAAGTGGACACTGGGCGAAGACTTCTGCAGGGACGTACTTGGCTTCACCGACGCGCAGCTCGACGATTTCTCGTTCGAGATGCTGCCGGCCCTTGGCTTCTCCAAGAAGGACATCGAAGCCGCCAATATCCACGTCTGCGGTGCGATGACCCTCGAGGGAGCGCCATTCCTGAAGGACGAGCACTTGCCCGTGTTCGACTGCGCCAATCCGTGCGGCAAGATCGGCAAGCGCTATCTCTCGGTCGACAGCCACATCCTGATGATGGCCGCCGCCCAGCCCTTCATCTCGGGCGCCATTTCTAAGACCATCAACATGCCCAACGAGGCGACGGTCGAAGACTGCAAGAGCGCCTACATGCTCTCGTGGAAGCTGGCGCTGAAGGCCAACGCACTCTACCGCGACGGCTCCAAGCTGTCGCAGCCGCTGAACGCGTCGCTGATCGCTGACGACGCCGACGACGAGGACGATGCGGTCGAGGCACTGGTTGCCGCCCCCGCTGCAGCCAAGGCTGTGCAGGTCACCGAAAAGATCGTCGAGCGCGTCATCGAGCGGCTCTACCGCGAACGCGAAAAGCTGCCGAACCGCCGCAAGGGCTATACTCAGAAGGCCGTCGTCGGCGGCCACAAGGTCTATCTGCGCACCGGCGAGTTCGACGACGGCCGCCTGGGTGAGATCTTCATCGACATGCACAAGGAAGGTGCCGCCTTCCGCGCGATGATGAACAATTTCGCCATCTCGATCTCGCTCGGCCTGCAGTACGGCGTGCCGCTCGATGAGTATGTCGAGGCCTTCACCTTCACCAAGTTCGAGCCGGCCGGCATGGTCATCGGCAACGATGCCATCAAGAACGCCACCTCGATCCTCGACTATGTCTTCCGCGAACTCGCCGTCTCCTATCTTGGCCGCCACGACCTCGCCCATGTCGATCAGTCGGACTTCGACAAGACCGCACTTGGCAAGGGCATCACCGAAGGCAAGGCCCTGCCCTTCTCCAGGGGCCTGACCCGCGGCGCCCCGCTCAAGGTCGTCTCCGGTGTCGCCGGCAACGACCCGAAGGGCTCGGCGACGCCCACCTCCGCCCCTGTGAAGGCAGCACCAACCGCGTTCTCGGGCTCGAACGTGCGTGCCATCTCGACCGGCGCTACGGTGACTGCGCTGAAGTCGGTGTCGTCGGAACTGCGTGAGGAAGCCACCGCCTACAAGCGCGATTACGAGGAGCGCGCCAAGGACCTGGCCGAGGAGATCACGATCGAGGAGACGACGGAGGAGACGGTCACGACCTCGCTGTTCTCCGACGCCGCAGCCAACGAGGCGGCCGACGCCAAGAAAGTCGCAGCCGATCGCCGCGCCAAGTCGATGCTCCAGGGCTACACCGGCAACTCCTGCTCGGAGTGCCAGAACTTCACCATGGTCCGCAACGGCACCTGCGAGAAGTGCGATACGTGTGGTGCGACATCAGGGTGCAGCTGAGGGGTGGGGCATACATAGGCCCCGTCGCGATTGAGTTGAGCAATAGGCCGCCTTCGTGCGGCCTATTCTTTTATGAAGCTTAGAGACACCACACGCTCGAGCTCGGACAAGAACGGCATGACGTTGAGACTGCTGACGCTAATCCGGACATCGATACTGGCTCAGCCGACGACTGCCCTTGGCTATAGGAACGCCTCCAAGCCGAATGAGCCGAACTCACGGCCGACGCCCGAATGCTTTGAAACCTCCGAAGGCACGGAATAGTCGCCGGCTTGGTCGTTGAGAAGCACCCGCCCGGCCTCGAGTCGATGAGCAACGCTGCGCGTGCGTTCTTCGTCTTCCCCTCCTCCGGGTCACGTGCATTTGCAATGGCTGAAACTATTCATTCAAACGAGCTTGTCCACGGCTTCGCAATATCACAATCACCTAATATAGACCTATTCAGTGACAGATATCACCACCCCCCAGATCACGCCCGAGATACACGTGTGTACAGATAAAATTTTGTTTGTACTCGAACAATATTCGCCTCGCAAATATTCCGCCAACAGATACTTGCATTTTTCTACGAACACAGAGAGGTAGATAGCATACTAATATACGCGTAGGGTGGCGTGGAATCAGTTCCTAATACTGCTGTTGGCTCGGATAGTGGCGTCATATGTTTGGCGCTGATTGCGCAATTTTTGCGCCGCCCGGCCGATACCGAAGTCATCCGACATGATCTTGGACTGGTCGTTGATCGAGCTTCAAAACAAGATCTAGTCCGAGCAGCCAAGCGGCTGAAACTGAAGGCTCGTATAGCCCAGCCCTCGCCCACTCGCCTGGATCGCCTGCCTCTTCCGGTGATCGTCGAGAAGACAGATGGCAACTTCGCTGTGTTGGCCGCCCTGTCTGCAGACAAGGTCCTGCTGCAGGATCCTCTATTGGGCGCGCCTCAGGAACTGTCGCGTGCCGAGTTCGAAGCGCTGTGGAGCGGCCACGTCATTCTTGTCACCAGCCGCGCTTTTGCCGACGGCTTTGCCCAGCGCTTCGATTTCTCCTGGTTCATCCCTGAGATCATCCGCTATCGCCGGATCTTCGGCGAAGTCCTGCTCGCCTCCTTCTTCGTGCAATTGCTCGGTCTGATCTCGCCGATCTTCTTCCAGCTCGTCATCGATAAAGTACTGGTCCACAACGGCATGACGACGCTGCAGGTGCTGATCGTCGGTCTCGCCGCGGTGTCTTTGTTCGAGGTACTGCTGACGGCACTGCGCAGCTATATCACTGTGCATACGACAAGCCGCATCGACGTCGCCCTCGGCGCCAAGCTGTTTCATCACCTGCTTGGCCTGCCAATCGCCTATTTCGAGGCACGGCAGACCGGACAGACGGTGGCTCGCGTCCATGAGTTGGAGAACATCAGGGCGTTCCTGACGGGATCGGCGCTGACCGTCCTGCTCGATGTCTTCTTCCTGTTCGTCTTCCTGGCGGTGATGTGGCTCTACAGCCCGTGGCTGACGCTGATCGTGATCTGTTCGATCCCCGCCTATGTGGCGCTGTCGGTCGCCGTCACGCCGGAAATTCGCCGTCGAATCGAGGAGAAGTTCAACCGTGGCGCCGAGAACCAGACCTTCCTTGTCGAATCCATCGTCGGGGTGGAGACACTGAAGGCAATGGCTGTCGAACCGCAGATGCAGCGTCGCTGGGAAGATCAGCTGGCCGGCTATGTCAGTGCAGGCTTCCGCACCGCCAATCTTGCAAACATCGCCAACAACTCGGCCCAGCTGATCAGCAAGGCAGTGATTGTTGCGACCATGTGGTTTGGGGCCAAGGCGGTCCTTGCAGGCGACATGACGGTCGGCCAGCTCGTTGCCTTCAACATCATGGCCGGACGCGTGTCCGGACCCGTCCTGCGGCTAGCGCAGCTCTGGCAGGACCTCCAGCAGGTCCGGATATCGGTCGACAGGCTTGGCGACATCCTCAATGCACCCGCCGAGATGACAGGTGCCAGCGGCCAAGGTTCGCTCCGAAAGATCGTCGGCAACGTCTCCTTCGACCACGTTACGTTCAGGTATCGCCCGGGCGAGCGCGAAATCCTCTCCGATGTCTCCTTCCAGGTCCAGGCAGGCGAGATCATTGGCATCGTAGGCCCCTCAGGATCTGGCAAGAGCACGGTCGCAAAACTTCTGCAGCGCCTGCACGTACCCGAGCGCGGCCGCGTTCTGGTCGACGGTGTCGACCTCGCCCTCATCGACCCTCGGAGCCTGCGCCGACAGATCGGTGTCGTGCTGCAGGAAAACGTGCTGTTCCGGCGCACGGTGCGCGAGAACATCGCCCTCGCCGATCCAGCCCTATCGCTGGATAGGGTCATCGAGGCGGCCAAGCTGTCAGGCGCCCATGACTTCATCCTCAAGCTGCAGTCGGGCTACGACACGGTGCTCGAGGAGCGCGGGGCCAATCTTTCCGGCGGCCAACGTCAACGTATCGCCATTGCCCGAGCACTGGTCACCAATCCCCGCATCCTGATCTTCGACGAGGCGACCAGCGCGCTCGACTACGAGTCCGAATATGTGATCCAGCAGAATATGCGGCGCATGGCGCAGGGGCGGACGGTCTTCATCATCGCTCATCGCCTGGCAGCGCTGCGCGATGCCACCCGCATCATAACAGTTGAAGCCGGGCGCATTGCCGAACAGGGCACCCATGACGAGCTTCTTCAGCGCGACGGTCGTTATGCCCAGCTTCACCGCCTGCAGGCGGGCCATCATCAACCCATGGCGGCGGAGTAATCGTCATGGGGCGCTATTGGGATGCAGTGAAGGCAGGCATAGCGCGGGAAAAGGAAAACAAGCGCCCGGCCCTCAATCGTAATGAACGCGAGTTCCAGGCGGCGGCGATCGAGATCCTCGAAACGCCCGCCTCTCCGTCAGCACGCATCTTTGCCGCGACGATTATCGTCTTCGCCACAGGCGCGCTCGCCTGGTCGTGGGTGGGTCGCGTCGAAACCTATGCCGAAGTCCAGGGCAAGATCGTACCAGTCGGCAAGGTGCAGGTGATCGAACCTCTGATCACCGGCCGGGTGAAAGCCATCCATGTCAAAGCCGGCGATCATGTCGCGGCGGGCGATACGCTCGTCGAGCTTGATCCTGCCGAACAGGTTGCCGAGCGCAGGAAGCTCGCAGGCAGCCTCGCTGTCGCCGAGGTCTCGGCCGCCAGGCTGAGAGCCATCGTCGACACAGTCGCGGGAAACCGCCCGGCCGCAGAAGCCACCTTCCAGGCGCCACCAGATGCGCCGCAGGCGCTTGTGGACCTGCAACTCCTTCAGATGCGCCAGTCGCTGGCCGCTTACCAGGCCGAGCAAACGAGCTTCGATGCCGACATAGCCCAGAAGACGGTTGAGATCGAGCGGGGCCTGAAGACGATAGATGAGCGGCGCAAGCTGGTCAGCCTTACGGGCGAACGTCTCGCCATCTATGTCGAGCTGGAGAAGCGCGGCGTCGGCGTGAAATCCGAGACGATCGCCGCACGCCAGGGTGAACAGGACCAGTTGATGGCGGTCGTCGCCGACGAAGGCCGCATTGCCGAACTGGAAGCCACGTTAGGCTCGCTCGCCGCCCGCAAGCGTGAGCGTCGGGAAGCTTATCTCGACCGGATGACCAACGAACTGATCGAGGTCGATCGCAGCACCGGTATCTTGCGCCAAGACCTGGCAAAGGCCGAACTGTTCGAACGCGCCAGCGTCCTCACCTCGCCGGTCGCCGGCCGCGTCCAGCAGGTAGAGGTCGGTACCTCGGGCGATGTTGTCCAGACCGGACAGCAGCTGATGGTGGTCGTTCCCGACGGCACGGAACTCGAGATCGAAGCCATGCTGCTTAACAAGGACAAGGGATTTGTTCGCGAAGGCCAGGAAGCGCGGATCAAGCTCGAGGCGTTTCCCTTTACCCGCTACGGCACGCTCGACGGCAAGGTAGCCACGGTTTCCAACAATGCCATCCCGAGCGGCGCATCCATAAGTGCCGGCGACGGCGCGGCGCAGGCGGCGGCCGGGCCACTCGTCTTCCCTGTCCGCATCGTGTTCGATCGGATGTCAATCCACGCTGACGGGGGTGATGTCACTCTAACGCCTGGCATGTCAGTTACAGCAGAAATCAAGACTGGAAGTCGTCGTGTGCTTCAGTTTCTGCTCGACCCCTTGATGGAGATGAAAGATGAAGCCTTCCATGAGCGCTAGTAAGGCTCGAGGCACAAGGGCGTACGAGGTTCTTAGATCGCTCCAAGTGAGGCCACGCAGCCTAGCCGCCGCACTGGCCCTCGTGCTGACAGCACACCTAACATTCTTTCCAGTCGCGGCATCGGCAGGTCAGTCAGAAGCCGCTGCGGCTTATGCTTCGCAGAATTACGGGGAGGCTTTTCGTGAATGGGCAGAACTGTCCGAAGCAGGTGACGGGCTTTCACAGTACAATCTGGGTACCTTGTACTTAGAGGGCAAGGGAGTAACTCGCGATGACGCAAAGACAGCATATTGGTGGCAAAAGTCTGCTGAATCCGGACAAGCACAGGCCGCATTTGGTCTGGGCATGCTCTACCTGCATGGGAGGGGAGTAAGCGCCGATGATGTATTGGCTTTTCGTTGGCTGAACGAGGCGGCCGCAGCTGGGCATACAGAGGCCCAGAGCCAACTCGGAAGCCTTTTCGCAACAGGCCGGGGAGTCACACAAGACAACAAATCCGCCATGCTCTGGTGGCTAAAAGCTGCCGATCACAACGATGTTGACGCTCAGGTCAATCTCGGATTTTCTTATCTAGATGGGAAAACAACAGATATCGACCCGAGTAAAGCTGTTATTTGGTGGCAAAAAGCCGCCGAAAATGGAAGCCGTATTGCTCAATTTAACCTTGGATCTCTGTATGTGAATGGAGAATACGTTGAACGTAATTATGACGTTGCAACAAAATGGTTTAAATTGGCCGCCAAGAACGGTGACGCTTCTGCAACCACGATCCTCAACGACATGCGAGAACGTGGCTTAATCAGGTAAGAGCTTTCAAGCAGCGGCACATGACCAGGGGAATGAAATGCCGGAATTGAAAAACAGTGTAGGAACCAACATAAAAAACGGAATTTTCGAACTAAAAGGCCAATTTGAGTACGGTATTGCCAAGATATCTGGAAGTCTTAGCAAAATTGACAAACAGATAAAGGGGAGCCTGTTTGCCGGCGTTGGGCGTTCCATCAAATTTCTTGAGGGCAAACTTGGTGTCGGAGCTGATACTGTTGGCAATTTTCCTGACGACATTTCAGCTAGATTCTATGTTCAAGGAACGTTGTCACTTAAGAGTGGCCCGGTAACGCAAGACTTAGTAGATGGAAGAGCTGGATTAAAGGTAACTGCTAAATCAAACCCACCATCCATGTATTATATTCCGATACAAGGAACCGGATACAGGTATTACATCAAAGAACTGCCAAGAATACCATATTATGAGGTTGAGCCGTTCGTCGAAGTTACTGGAGATAAATCGACGGCAGGGCGGCACTCTCGTTCATCTGCCAGAATTGACAACGGAGAGCCAGCATTGGCTCCTGGCCATGAAACAAATGCGTTGGACGCGCTACCCACCCTTGATACGGGCGGCAAGTCGATCCTCGACATATACAACAGCAAGAACTCCGAACGTGCTGCGAATGCGGCCAAGGCAGACGCGCAGGCCGCCAGATCACTGGATGCGCGCGACGACAGGGCTCAAAATCGGCCAAGTTCTACGGATCCGCGTGCAGCAGATCGGTCTGGAGCACCGACGATTTCCCCCAATCCATATGAAACTATGCGAGACCGGGATCGTGACACGTCGAATGACCGCTCTCCCAGTGATCGGTATGGCGGCGGCGGCGGACGCGAACGCGCGACGCAAGGCAGCAGCGGTGGCAGCAAGTCATCGAATTCTTCCGGTTCCCCAAACGACAGACAGGAGCGGAATGATCGTGCGCGAGAGGCCAGCAATACGCGCTCTCGAGAAAGCGGCCCCGGAGTGGGCTCAGGTGGCACTCGCGGCCAAGGAGGCAGAAATACTGCCCCTGTCCTCTTAGATCTTACAGGCAACGGCATCACGCTCGATACGATCACCATGTCGTCAACGTTTGTCGATCTAGACGGTGACGGCTACCAGCACCGTACAGCCTGGGCAGGCAAAGGCACGGGCGTGCTCGTTATCGACGCAGACGGTGATGGTAAGATTTCGCGTTCGTCAGAGTTCGTCTTCACTGAGTGGGATGCGACTGCAACGGGCGATCTGGCCGCGATAAAGAGCGTCTTCGACACCAACGGCAACGGCAAACTCGACGCAGGCGATGCGCGTTGGAACGACTTCAAGGTCATGGTCGATGGCCAATTGGTGACACTTGCGTCGCTCGGCATCGTCTCCATCGATCTCACGCCAACGGGCAGCGGTCAGCGCTTCGACGATGGCTCCGCGGTAACAGGCACCACCATCTACACCAAGTCCGATGGCTCAACCGGAGCGGTTGGCGACGCCGTGCTGGTGTCGGATGACAATGGCTATGTCATCAAGCGGACGACGACGAACAATGCTGACGGCTCGATCACGGTCGCTATCGACGGCTACGACAAGCAGGGCCAAATCGCTTTCCGCAACAGCATTCTGAGCAGCGCGGACGGCCTGACCAAAACCACTAGGTTCGACGACGATGGCAACGGCACTTGGGATCGTTCTCAGGTCGATGCGTTGCGACATGCTGCGCCGCTGCAACCAGGCTCAAACGAATCCGGGGTATTTGTCCCATTTCGTCTCTCAGACATCGTTGGAACAGCGAGCTCCGACTTTCTTGAAGGGACACCGGGCGATGACGTTATCCGTGGCGGTGACGGTGATGACTATCTTTATGGCGGCCAGGGCAACGACATCCTAATAGGTGGTGTAGGGGGAACTGATCGAGTTACCTACGATGGTGTGTCGACCGACTATACATTTACTCGAAATACAGACGGGTCTGTAACGGTCTCTAATCCTGCGTTTGGGACAGATATACTTATTGGTATCGAGAAGATATTTTTTACAGAACAGGGGTTGTACGCAATTGACGCCTTAGTTCCGCCGGCACCAGGTCTAAATGAATACGTTGGTTCCGGACACGGCACTTATTTCGGGGGCAGCCAGTATACTGATTTCATGACCTTCACCGGCGGCACCACCAGCTATGCTGATGGTGCCGCCGGCAGCGATACGATCGTGTTCGCGGGAGACGTGATCGACTACCGCATCATTGGTGAAGGCGAACATTTCACCATCTCGCGGATTTCAACTGGAGATTCGATCCAGTTCAAGAACTTCGAATTCCTTCAGTTCAGCAGCGGCCCAGCACTGTCCATTGCCGACATAGTGACGGCTTCCGGTCACACTCCTGGCTCGTATTGGAACGCGGCTGAGATCATAGATCGGACGCGGACGCGAACCATATCTAACTATGCCGCCGATGGCGCGCTACTCAATCGCACTTCGATCGCCACCAGCTGGGACGGCAAGACCGTGGCGACCTATGTCGACCAGGACGGCGACGGCCTCAACGACCAGAAGCAGCTCTACGTGAAGAATGCGGACGGCTCATCGACCACGACGGTGACGCAGTTGGCGCTCAATGGTGCGGTCCTCAAGAAGGTTGAGACCAACTCGAGCGCCGACGGCCTGACCGAAATCGTACGCACGGACTCCACTGGGAGCGGCACCTATGAACTCATCGAAACCGAGGTCACTGTCATCGCCGGCGATGGCACCAGAACCAGGACGACTGAGACCCGCAGCAGTAACAACACGCTGATATCGAAGGAGATCGAAACCACCAGCGCCGACGGCAAGACCAAGACGCTCCAGATCGACGACGACGGCAATGGCCAGTTCGAGACCCGCATCGAGAGCGTGGTGACCACCGATGTGTCTGGGGCAACGGTGACGACTGTCACCACCTACAATGCCGACAACACCGTGCGTGACAGCTCGGTCACGACCAAGTCTGCCAATGGCCTGAGCACGGTGGAAGCGACCGACCTCGATGGCAACGGCACCACGGACGTCACCTCGTCGGACGTCACAGTCATTGCCGGCGACGGCAGCCGTACCCAGACCGTCCAGGACACCGCCAACAACGGCACGCTGTTGGGCAAGACCATTCGCGTTACCAGTGCCGACGCCAAGACCATCACCATCACGACAGACGCCAACGGCGATGGCTCCACCGACACGACCAAGACGATCCTGGTCGATGTCGCAGGTGCCACGACTGCCACCACCAGCCTGTTCAACCCAAACGGCACCCTGAAGTCACGGCTGCTCGAGCAATCGGATGCGGCGGGGCTTTCGGTCACCACCAAGTCCGACCTCAATGGCGATGGCGCCTATGACCTCACCGTCACCGACGTGACGGTGAGCAATGCTGACCAAAGCCGTACCCGCACGGTGCGGACGCTCAGCGCCAACAACACCCTGATCGGCAGCGTCGCCACCACGACCACGGCCGACAGCCTCTCACAGACCGCCCGCGAGGACATCAATGGCGACGGCACTGTCGACAAAACCACCGCATCCGTCATGGTGCTGAATGCCGATGGCAGCCGAAAGGAGACGACTACCGAAACTAGCGGCAACGGCACGCTACTCGGCAAAACCGAAGAACTGACCAGCATCGACCGCAAGACAACCACCGTCACCATCGACGCCAATGGCGACACCAAGGTCGATCGCATCGAGGTGAGCGTCGTCAATGCCGATGGCAGCAAGAAGCTCACGGAAACGGACTTCAATCCTAACGGGACTATCCGCGCGATTTCGGAGACAACCGTCAGCGCCAATGGCCTAACGAAGACGGTCAAGGACGACGTCAACGGCGATGGCGTGTTCGATGGTTCGGTTCGCACTCAGACTGTTATCAATGCCGACGCTGGCCGCACGACAACGAACTCGAAGTTCGCACGCAATGGAACGTTGCTGTCGCGGACTGTCGAAACGGTTTCGGGTAATGGCTTCACGGCGGAGACGCAAATCGACACCAATGGCGACTTCACGGTAGAGCGTAAGGTGATTGACACCACCATCTTCAATGCCGACAGCTCGAAAACTAGGACGGTCAGTGAACTCTCAGGCGCCGGGGGGCTGATCGGCAAGACCACGACGACGACTAGTGCCAATGGTCTCTCAGTCGCCATCAGCGAGGATTTGGAAGGCAACGGCACCATCGACCGCACAACCATTTCGACTACAACTCTCGGCACGAACGGCTCGAAGACCGACACGGTGCAGGTCAAGAACGGCAATGGCGGCCTGATTTCCGCGACGATTGCCTCAACCAGCGCCGATAAACGCGTCGTCGGCCACACTGTCGACCTCGACGGCGACGGTACGATCGACAACAAGAACACTCTGATTCAAGGAGCCGACGGTGCGACGCGCCAGGTTACTGAGACCTATGGCCCGACGGGCGCCCTCACATCGAGCAGTCTCGGCATCATCAGCGCCGACGGTCTGACCAGGACACTCATTGCCGACCTCAATGGCGACGGCATCACAGACCGTTCGCTCAAGTCGGTGACGACGTTGAATGCTGACGGCAGCAAGACCGAGATCGCCGACGAGTTCAACGGCGACGGTTCGGTCAAGAACCGCACGACGACAACCGTCAGCGGCAACGGCTTGACCAAGTCGATCACTTGGGCTGCCTCCGGCACCACAACCAGCCGTTCGATGACCGACACCACTGTCATCAACGCCAATGGCAGCACGTCCCAGACAGTCGCCTACAAGAAGGCCAACGGCACGCTCGAAAGCCAGACCGTGAAGACTGTCAGCGCTGATCAACTGACCAGCACCATCACCAGGGACATCGATGGCAACGGCACTGTCGACCTGACTGTGACATCGGTGAAGCAGCAAGATGGAAGTATCCGTACAACCAGTTCTGGGCTGAATTCACCTACGCTAGCTATTAGCAAGACGACCACTACAAGCGCTAGCGGCCTGTCAAAAATCGAAGAGTACACATCTTATTACAAAAGCGTTGGCGGCCCACAGTACGTGTCACTTCGGAAGAATTATGACACTCTAATCAATGGTGATGGTAGTCAATCTCAGTTAATTGATATTAATTATTACAATTACTCATCAGCTTTGCTTTCGAGAGAGAAGTCGAGGATAACAACCTCAGGCAATGGCCTCTCGATAACCCGGGAATGGGACCTCGCAGGCGACGGTGTTTACGAGCGAACGCAGACAGATGTCACCGTGCTTGCCGGCGACGGCACCGAGACCCAGACGCTGTCCGAGTACGACAACGGCGTTCTGAAGAAGAGGTATGTGACGACGACGAGCGCCAACAGGCTCGTCGTGTCGAAAAGCTGGGATACATTTGGCACGGACACTTTGAGTCAGGATGCGACCGACGTGATAACCATCAATAGCGATGGCACCAAGACACGGACGGTCACCAACCTCAAGAGTGACGGTTCGCAGCTGTCGAAATACGTTACCGTCACAAGCGCTGATGCCAGGACGACCACGGTCCAAGAGGATATCGACGGTTCTGTCGGCGTCGACCGAACCAAGACGACGACAAAGCTGACATTGGCGGACGGCAGCGTCGTCGAAACGGTGCAGACCAAGTCTGTCTCAAACATCCTTCAAGACAAGGAGACGACGACCACAAGCGGCGACGGGCGCACAACTTCAATCGTGCGCGACATCGACGGCGATGGAACGACAGATCAGACCGAGGCCACGATCAAGTATGTCGACGGCACATCGAAAACGACAATCACGAACCTCGGAGTTGCAGGTGCCAAGGCCAGCGAAACGACAGTCACTGTGAGCGCCGACGGTCTTGTCACAACTTCGGAATGGGACTTCGACGGCAACGGCACGATCGACCAGCGCCGCATCGCCACCGACACGTTGTACGGTGATGGATCGCGTCAGACCGTCACCAATGACACCAACGTCACCACAGGTCTGCTTCAGAGCAGCGTCACCACGTTTGTGAGCAGCGATGGCCGTCTGAAGACGATCAACAACAATATGGATGGCGCGGGTGCGGTCGACCGTATTGAAACCATCAGCACCGACAGCAGTGGCAGTATCACTCGCAAGACCCGCAATGCCACGACTGTCGCCCGTGATATCGCCCGGCTTTTGCCTGGCGAGGTCTATTGGAAGCAGGCAACCGCCTACAACCTGGTGTCGACCACCAGCGCTGACGGCCTGACCACCACTGTCCTGGCCGACTATGACGGCAATGGTGGTGATGTCTCAACGGCAACCTTCGATCTCAGCAAGTTCGAGTATTCGGCGGTCTCCCAGACCCAGATCGACGGTTCGGTGGTGACCAATATCACCGAGAAGAATGCCGCAGGTGCTGTTGTGGCGAAGGGCATCGTCGCCGTCAGTGCCGATGGGCGCACCAGAACCCTTCGCAAGGATGGCGACAACAACGGCACTTACGAACATATTGAGACCGCGATCGAGCAGATCGACGGTTCGATTGTTCAGACCGTTGTCGACCTCGATGCCGCAGGCAAGGCGACCAAGAGCGTCATCAATGGTGTCGACGCCATGGGCAAGCTTGCCTTTGCGCTGACAGCTGACAAGGCGACTGCGACACTCACTCTGACCGGGACCTTGAAGCTCGATGACCTCAGCTTCTCCTGGTCGGGCACTGATCTGCAGATATCTGTTGCTGCGGTCGCCAACTTCACGGCCAATAGTGTCAACGCGGTCCTCGGAAGCAACTTGACTAAGGTCGTCGTCGGCGGTGTGACTTCCAACCTGGTCGTCGCAGCAGCACTTGGCGGCTCAGCTGTCGGGTTAGCCACCGCAACTGTGATCTATGGGCTGTCAGGCAACGAAACACTACAGGGAGGTGCAGCCGCAGACACGCTCTACGGAGGCGACGGTAACGACATCCTCTCTGGCGCGGCCGGCAACGACACGATGGTCGGCGGCAAGGGCAACGACTATCAGAATGGCGGTGACGGGGATGACACTTACATCTTCCGCCGCGGAGATGGAGTTGACGGCATCGACGACCGCAAGGACGCGGTGACATCGCTTGCCGCTGACATCGCCGCCGCTCAGGCGCTAGGCGTTAGCGCCAGTGGCATCGTCGACGCCTGGGTCGGCGGGTTCTATTGGTCGACGGCGAGCAGCTGTCTGGTCAAGCGTAGCGAGGCCGGATCGGACACATTGTCCCTAACCGGAGGCATCAAGGCCGAGGATCTGTCTCTCTCTTGGATCGGCAGCAATGCCGACAACCTCCGGATTGATGCTGGGGGCGGCGATGCGATCGTCCTTTACCAGCAGCGAATTGCCGGCAAGGTCGAGAAATTGGCCTTCGACGGGCAGACTGCGACGGCCTTCAATGTGGCCTCCGCCCCCGGTTCAACCGTCACAGGCACAGCGGTCGCGGACCTTCTGTTTGGCCTTTCCGGCAACGAGCGCCTCGACGGCGGTGACGGCGACGACAAGCTCTACGGAGGCGCCGGCAACGACACGCTGCTCGGCGGCAACGGCATCGATACGCTTTTTGGCGGGACCGAAGATGACTATCTCAACGGCCAGGCTGGAAACGACATTTATGTCTATCGCCGTGGCGATGGCGCCGACACAATCGATGACTATGTGCTGGCGACGGTCACATCGTCCGACACCACGGCGGCAAATGCGCTGGGTGTCAAATCCGGTGGCATCGTCAACACCTGGGTCAACGGTTACCGTTGGGACACGGCCTCCAACCTGCTCCAGAAACGCGGGACCGCTGGCGACGACGTCGTAACGTTTGACAGCGCGATCTCTGCGGACGAACTGCGCTTCTCCTGGAGCGGCCAGGATCTTGTGGCAAACTTTGCCTCGGGTCCCGCGAGCGACAGTATCCGCTTTGTCCAGCATAGCCAGGCAGGGCATGTCGGCCGTATTGCCTTCGGCAGCGGTGCTGCGACAACGTTGGCGGTAGCCACGGCGCAGAACGCAACACTGACCGGAACGACTGCGAATGAGTACCTGTTCGGTCTCGCCGGCAATGAGCGTCTCGAAGGTGGTGCAGGCAATGATGTGCTTGTCGGCGGCCTAGGCAACGACACGCTTGTTGGTGGTGCCGGGGCCGACAAATACGTCTTCGGCCTTGGCCATGGCGCTGACACGATCATTGAAACTGGCATTGCCGGCGAGCAGGACGAGCTGGTGTTCGGAAAGGGTATCGATGCAAACGAACTATGGTTCCGCAAGGTCGGCAACGACCTTGTGATCAACGTGCTCGGCACCGATGATCAGGTGACCGTCCAGTCCTGGTTCTCGGCCCCGACGACGCACACGATCGAGAAGATCCGATCCGGCGACGGACAGGTGCTGAGCTACGCCAAGGTCGACAGCCTGATAGCCGCGATGGCGGGCTTCCAGCCGGCGACGGGCGTGACCAGCGGAGTGAACGCCAATGACCTGAACATCGGCGACCCCGGGGCACTCGGAACCGTGGCCGCTGCGGTGAGGACCTCCTGGATGGCCGCGTAACGCTAAATAGGTCCGGGACCGTATCGATTCCGGACCTACTCATCCTCATAAGTGCTCCTGCTGGTTCAATGAGGCGGCCAAGGATTGTCGGGCATTTTCCTGCAGGGTGTTACGGACTGCCAAAGACCGACGCCCGCCCAATCTCACTGGCGACCCGCCAATGCCTGCGGGTTCGCCGGCCGGTGGGCACGCCCGCTACGCCCTTGTCACCTCGTCCTACTTGGAGGCGACGGCGGTGATCTCTACGCCGAGATCGGGATAGGCGAGCCTGGATTCGACCGTTGCCCTCGCCGGCGCCTCGCCTGGAATGACCCACCTGTCCCACACTTCGTTCATCTGGTCGAAGTTCGACATATCAGCCAGGTAGATCTGCACCATGGCGAGGTTTCTCTTCGTCACGCCAGCCTGTGCCAGCGTCTCATCGAGCAACTGGAGAACCTCTTCCGTCTGTTCACGAACCGATTGGCCGCGCGTCTTCTCGGCGGTGTGGCCGGCGACGAAAATCAGGTTCCCGACGACGACCGCGTCGCTCCACCTGGCATCGGGGTTTATTCTTTCAAGCATCTGTTCGTCCTTTGTCGCTTCCCAGCCGCACGGCTTTGAGTGCCCCGCTGGCGACAGCTTGATACGTCACCCGGGAGCAAGAGACGATAGCCACTGCCGTCGAACTTCAACGGCAGAGAGGCCATTCGAGGTGTCATGCTCGGGCTCAGGCATTGCCTTGACAACCCAAAGGCTATTCAAACACCAGCAACTCACAGAAATGGTTCATGTCCTCGAACGAGCAGAAGGCCGGCGGGTCGAGTTCGAGGATCGGCATCTTTCGCCTGATATCCCCGGCAACCTCGTCCAGCATCGCCTGCCAGCGCGGCAGTGCGTCGTCGGCCAGCCAATCGATGGCGTAGGCGAAGGTGATGTGGAACGGATAGTCGTCATGATCGGGATGGCGGTAGCCGAGCAGGGCGGCGAGTGCGTCGCGCCAGGCGCGCATCGTCTTGCGGTCGCGCTCGCTAGCGCCTTCGACCAGCAGGCCCGACGGCCGCGCACGAGTCACCTCGACCTGGAACGGCTCGAAGACGGATAATTGCTCAAGTCGCTCGGCCATGATGTCGGTCATCTCGTCGATCGGCGCATCGAGGGCGATGCCCTCGGGCCAGAAACCCGGCTTGCGGCGATACTCGATGATGCCCTGGAACAGCGTCATGTGCAGGCTGGTGATCGGCGTGAAGACGAATTGCTGTGCCTCGGGCATGGCGAGGAACTTTTCGCGCGCCTCGACCAGCACGTCTTGCGTCGGCGATCCCTTCGTCACATGGCAGACAATGGTGTTGCCGGGCTCGGGCAGGAAGCCGCCAGCCCTGAGGTAGCGCGTGCCGAGATGCGGCGGCGGGGTCGCATTGCGGCCCCTGGAATAGGCGAGCAGTTCAGGCGAGAGGGTGTCTGTGAGCATCGTTGACGGTCCGTGGTTCGAGGTCCGCTTGCCCTAGCGCCCAACCGCGACCGCCGGATGACAGCCCAGCCATTTCCCCGACCGCTGCCAGAGCAATTCCAGGAAAGGTACGCAACGGTTTTCCGTCCGGAATTTCGCAAAAACAAAGAGATAGAGGAATTCCGCGATTCGAAGAAAAGCCGAAACACTCTAGGCGCGATACAGCCACGACATGAACTGGTTCCCGAGCAGGCAGGGCTTGTCATCAGACACAATGTAGGCCCCGACCAGTGCCGAAATTGCCGGGCACAGTGCAACCAGCCTTCCGCTTGCAAGCTCGTCTTCGACGAAGGCGGGGTTGGCCTGCCCGACGCCCAGTCCCGACAGGCAGGCGTCGATCGCGGCCTCGTCGGTATCGAAGGTCATCGCCCCGGCACGCGGCTGGAACGCCACACCCGCAGCCGCGCACCATCGCTGCCATGACCAGGCATCCGCAGTGTCGAGCAATACCGGCATGCCCAAAAGCGCGCCGGCGTCCACGACGTCAGGCCGTTCGCCCAGAAGCCGCGGTGAGCAGACAGCAATTGTCCTGTCGAGCAGAACCGCGCCTTCAAACGAAGACATGTCCGTCCCGCGCCGGTAGCCGATGGTCAGATCGGCCACCTCGTTTCCCGGCTTCTGCTGCGAACGGAACGACAGGTCAGCTTCGGGGCAGTCCTGTCGGAACGAGGCAATCCTGGGGATGAGCCAGCGCTGGGTCAGCGTGATCGGCGCCTGGACGACAAGCCCCCGGCGACGCGGGGCGATCTCGCGCATGCCGGTCTCGACCAGCGCCAGCGCCTCCCTGGCGCGCGCAAGGAAGCGCTGTCCGCTCTCGGTCAGCGCGATCGCATTGTGGCTGCGCTGGAACAAAGGCGTACCCAGCCCCTCCTCCAGCGTCTTGATCTGTCGGCTGACCGCGCTCGGGGTGAGGCAGAGCTCCTCCGAGGCAAGCGTCAGACTGCCCGTGCGGGCGACCGCAACGAAGGCCGGCAGCGTGTTCAATGACGGGAATCTGGAAGGCCCTGCGTGAGTTATTTGCATGCCGGCTTGCGAAGTTTTCGATTGCAGATCGGGGTGGTCTGGGCAATTTGCCATAAAACTTGAATATTGTCCTCATCAATAAACGACCGTCAATGCACGCGATGCGCCGTCACCACGAAACCGACCGGACGCCATGACATCGCTGGCAGCAACCGCCGATGCAACGGATGTTGCCGGGCGCAGCCGCCTCGGCCTGGCAGGTCTTCTCCTTGCGGGCATGGTCGTTCTCGTCGGCCTGGCCTTCGCCGGACTGTTCGTCGGCGGCGTGCAGACCCCGGTCCGTGCTGTCGTCGACGCCCTGCTCGGCACCGGAAGTGGGCCGGAAGCCGCAATCCTGTGGAAACTGCGCATTCCGCGGGAGTTGCTGGCAATGCTGGCGGGCGCTGGCTTGGCGTGCTCGGGCGTGGTCATGCAAGGCGTTTCGCGCAACGCGCTCGCCTCCCCCGACCTGACCGGCGTGCTGACCGGCGCGAGCTTTGCCATCGTCGTTTTCTACGTCTTCGTGCCTTCGGTCCCTGCCGTCGCCCACCCGTTCATCGGCCTGGCGGGCGGCTTGCTGGCAGGCGGAACAAGCCTGGTGATTGCCTCGGCCGGCGGGCTTTCTCCGGTCAGGCTGGCGCTGGCCGGCTCGGCCGTTGCCTTCTTTTGCGCCGCCGGCATCACCACGGCACTGGTCCATGCCGGCCCGACCGTCGCCTCGGTGTTTTTCTGGCTCACCGGCGGGCTTGCCGGGCGCGGGTGGCAACATCTGACAATCCTGCTGCCCTGGGCTGTGGCCGGCCTCACCGCCTGCATAGCGCTCGCCCGGCCGCTCGACATTCTGGCGCTGGGCGACGACGCCGCGGAGACGCTGGGTCTCAACGTCCGCTTCTGGCGGATTGCGGCTGCCATCACCGCAACCATGCTGTCGGTCGGCGTCGTCGCCGTCGCGGGTCCCATCGGATTTGTCGGCCTGTGCATCCCCCACATTGCCCGCAGTCTTGTCGGGGCCCGGCACGCAGCTCTGCTTCCCGCCTCGGCCATGCTCGGCGCCATCACCCTGCTTGCGGCCGACACGATGGCACGCACCCTCGCCGCCCCGCGCGAGCTGCCGATAGGTGTGCTCACCGCCATTGTTGGCGGTCCCTTCCTGATCCACCTGATCTGGAGGAAGACGGCATGACCAGACTGCCTTTCTGGCCGACAGCGGTCGCGGCCGCATCGACCCTGCTCATCTTCGCACTTCTTGCCACGCTGTTCGGCGCGGCCGATCTCGGCCTGCAGACCAGCTTCCACACCCTGTTTTCCGGCGCAGGCGATGACGTCGGCATCCTGTGGAACATCCGTTTGCCGCGTGTCGCCGTGGGCCTGCTCGTCGGCGCACATCTGGCCGTTGCGGGGCATCTGCTGCAGCAGGCGACCCGCAACCCGCTGACCGATCCGAATGTGCTGGGCATTTCGGGCGGCGCGATGCTGGCGGTGATGATCTACCTGCTTGCCACCGTCTACTGGAGCGCAACCGATGGCAGCAAGCTGACCTCCTATCCGGTGGCGCCGCTGCCCTTCGTGGCGCTCGCCGGCGGTCTTGCGGCCGCAACGCTGACCTATCTGATCGCCTGGCGCCGCGGCGCAACACCCTTGCGGCTCGTGCTTGCCGGCATCGCCGTCGGCCTGACCTTCCAGGCGTTCGGGCTCGGCATCTTCGCCGCCTGGGGTTCGACCCGCATGGAGACGGTGCTGCTGTGGCTTTCGGGCAGCCTCTATGCCCGTGGGTGGGAGCATGCGCTGCATCTGCTGCCATGGACCGTGGTCGGCTTCGCCGTGCTGCCGCTGATGGCGGCCAAGCTCGACCTGTTGTCGATTGGCGACGAGGCCGCACGCACGCTCGGCATCCATGTCGGCGCCATCAGGCTTTCGGCCGTCGCTCTGGCAACGGTCCTCGCCTCGTCGGCGGTCGCCATTGTCGGCCCGCTCGGCTTCGTCGGCCTGATCGTGCCTCATGCCGCGCGCCGGCTGGTCGGGCCATCCCTGGCAAGGTCCCTGCCGATATCCGCCCTGCTTGGCGCTGGCCTGGTGACACTGGGCGATCTTATCGGCCGTGTCGTCGCCCCGCCTGCCGAAATCCCGGTCGGGGCCGTCACCGCCCTCATCGGCGTGCCCATCTTCCTCATGCTTCTGGGACGCCGGATATGACCGGACTCGTCTGCCGCAATCTCAGCCTCGGCTACGGCCGCCGGCCCGTCCTGCAGGATGTCGACCTGACGGTGCCCGAGGGCAGCGTGACCGCCCTGATCGGGGCCAATGGCAGCGGCAAGAGCACGCTGCTGCGCGCCATGGCAGGCCTGCTGCGGCCGGAGAACGGCACCGTCAAGCTCGATGACAAGCCCCTCGCCGTGTGGCCGCGCAAGCAGCTGGCACGCCGGCTGTCGTTCCTGCCGCAGGAGATGATCGACCCGCCTGAGATCACGGTTGCAGAGCTTGTCGCCTATGGCCGGCATCCACACCGCGGTTTGCTCGGGCGCGCGACGGCCGGCGACACGGACGCGATTGCCCGGGCCATTGCGGCAACAGACATGACGCGCTTCGCCGACCGCATGCTCGCCACCTTGTCCGGCGGCGAAAGGCGGCGGGCCTGGATCTCGATGGCGCTTGCCGTCGAGGCGCGAATGTTGCTGCTCGACGAACCGACGACATTTCTCGATATCGGCCATCAGTTCGAGGTGCTGGAGTTGGTGCAGGAGATCAACCGCACGCACGGCATCACCGTGGTGCTGTCCCTGCACGACCTCAACCAGGCGGTGAGGTTCGCCGACAACCTTGTTGTCGTCGATCGCGGCACAATCGTCGACCAGGGCGCACCAGCCACTGTGCTGACCGAGCAGCTGCTTTCCGAGACCTTCCGCGTTTCCGCAACAATCGCCCGCAGCGAAGACGAACTGCCGATGTTCGTTGCGACCGGCTCGATCAAATCACCCTCTTTTGGCCATCCTGAAAGGACCTTGTCATGAATCGCAGGAACTTCCTGATCCAGTCGACTGCCGTCAGCCTGCTCACCATGCTGGCGGGGGCCGCAAGGGCAGCGCCTCGCACCATCACCGACGACCGGAATGTCGTGCTCAACCTGCCCGACGATGCCAAGCGGGTTGCCGCCATCTCCTATTTCGGCGCCGACGTTGCACTGGCGCTCGGCCTCACCCCGGTGGCCACCACCTACATGGTCGAGGGGCGCAACCCCGACCACCTGCTCGACAGGCTCGAGGGCGTGGCCAAGATCGGACAGCGCGCCAGCCCCAATCTGGAGCTTCTGGCCCAGGCCAAACCGGACCTGATCGTGGCGATCAAGCGCTACACCGAGGCCAATGCGGCCAAGCTGGAGCAGATCGCGCCCTATCTCGCCGTCAGGCTCGAAACGCCTGAAGACGCCGACCGCGACCTGCTGCTCGTGGCGGAAGCGCTCGGCAAGAAGGCGGAGGGTGAGAAGCTCGTCGCCGACTACCATGCCGAGTTCGATGCCCTGGTCGCCAAGGCGCCCAAGGATCGCGGCATCAAGTACCTCTATTTCTACGGCTCGGGCGAAGCACCGTGGACCTTCTATGAGGACGACGTCACCGCCTCAATCCTGACCGCGCTCGGCGGCGTCAATGTCGCCGGCAAGAACCCGACGCCCGAGGTGCCGGACAACACCGCCTTCGAAATGAACCTCGAGGCGATGCTCGTCGCCGATCCCGACGTCATCATCGTCTATGACTACGGCCCCGACCGCCCGTTCGAGACCAATCCGATCTGGTCGTCGCTGCGCGCGGTCCAGGAAGGCAAGGTCCACTTTGTGAAGGATCACTGGATCGAGTCGCACGGCCCCATCGCCCGCCGCGTGGTGATCAACGAGGCAGCAGCCATCCTCTACCCTGATGTCTTCAAGGCCGAGGATCCGCGCGCCATCGCATCCCGCATCCTTGGCTGACAGCGTGGACGAGCGTTCTCTCGCGGGCAAGGGCAGGCCTCCGGGCCTGCCCGGGATCGTCGGCGAAATCAGCCACATCCTTGAACTGGCGGTGCCGCTGGCCCTGACGCAGCTCGCCCAGGTCGCGATCTCGACGACGTCGATCGTCATCCTGGGCCTGCTCGGTCCGGCCCAGCTTGCCGCCGGCGGACTGGCGATCGGGCTGTTCAACCTGCTGCGCACGATGGGCGTTGGCCTGGCCGTCGGCACCGCCAATCTTGTTGCCGAGGAGCTGCGCGGCGGCGGCAGTGCCGACAAGATTTCGCGCTACGCCGCATCCAGCCTGCAGATATCGACGCTTGCCGGCCTGTTCGCCATTGTTGCGATGACACAGGCCGAACCGGTCCTCATATTCTTCGGCCAGTCGCCCGACATCGCCCGGAGCGCACAGACCTACCTGCTGGCGACCTGCCTCGGTATCCTGCCTTGCCTGTGGTTCAACGCATTGCGCAGCTTCACTGTCGGATTGCGACGTCCCGGACCGGTGCTGGCAATCACCGTCCTGTCGATTGCCGTCAACGCCGTGCTGGCGTTCGGGCTGGCGACCGGCAACTTCGGCCTGCCCCAACTTGGCGCGACAGGCATAGCGCTGACGGCAGCCATCGTGCATCTGGTCAGCTTCTCAGTCCTCGCCGCACATATCCTGCGCGCACCTGCCTATCGCTCCTATGGCTTGGTCCGGGCGTTGTCCGGCTTCGACCGCGACGCCTGGCGGCGCACCATTTCGCTCGGCCTACCGACGGCCGCCGCCTACGGTTCCGAGGCCGGATTCACCGTCGCCATCGCGCTGCTGATGGGCACCTTCGGCGAAGCAGCACTTGCCGCGCACAACATCGTCAACCAGGTCATCTACATTGCCTTCATGCTGGCGATCGGCCTGTCGCATGGAACGTCGGTGGCGATCAGCGAGGCCCAGGGTTCAGGACGACAGGACCTGCGCCGTCGCTACGGCGCGATTGGCGTCAGCCTGGGCATGGCGGCGATGGCGCTGATCGGCGCCGTCTACCTGCTGGCGCCCAAGGCTATCCTCGCCCTTTTTTCTGCCGGCAGCAGCCAGCCCAGCGTGGCAACGATAAGCGTAGCCATGCAGCTGCTCGTCATCGCGGCTGTCCTGCAGCTGTTCGACTGCGCCCAGAACATCGGCGTCGGGCTCATGCGCGGCCTCGGGCGCGCGCGCCAGACGCTTGCGCTGACATTGGTCGGCTACTGGCTGATCGGGTTCCCGGCAGCATGGTCGCTCGGCCAGGCAACGGGACCGACCGGCGTGTGGTGGGGCCTGTGCGCCGGTCTTGCAGCAACGGCCATCCTGATCCTTGGCAGCTTTGAAAGGCTCTCAAGAAAGCAGGCGATGGCACACTGACCCAACCGATGGCCCGTTCGAATCGGCAGTTCGCGACCGGTTCGAGCCTGGTTACCTCCGCGCCGCAACTCAGCAGCGCCTGATCATCCCACGCCGGGGGCACCGTCTCGGGCCAGCCGCGCTCTGGTCCGCCACGGCCGGCCCTGCATCCGCATCGGTAATGCCGTAGCGCTTGTAGAACTCGGCATTGTCGCGCTCGACCTGTTCGCGCATCAGCTTGTCATGACGAATGATCATGGCGTCGCGGGCGGCCCGGCCGGCGGTCGTGGTGACGAGGCTGCCTGCGCCCATCGGTATCATCGAGGCCGCCGCACCCGCGACCCCTTGCGCAGTTCCCAGCGCGGCCGCTTCCCCCATCATCTGCTTTTCAAGCCGGCGTGTCTCGTCGGAGTACGCGGGACCTTCGAAGCTCGATTCGGTAGACGTGGTGCAGGCGCTCAACACGAAAGACACTGCGATGCCCAGTCCGAACCAGCCGATCGCCCAGCCCTCGCCTCTTGTCGGTGTGCTGCCGGCCATTCGCCAAACTCCTTGGAGAACCGACAGACGGTCGGCGACGTAGCAGGCCGACCGGCCGCCAGTCCTCACCTCTACGCCGGTACCAGGGGCACCGTCTTGGACGCTGCGGAACGACCTATGCGAGAAAGGAACAAGGTTGGCGTCTTGCCGCGTCGGCCTCGCTCACCCCACCTCGATTTCACAACGTCCTGCGCATTCCAGCCGCACCTGCCCGCGCACTGGCCGCACGATCTGGATCGGCCCACCCCGTTCCTCCAGTCGCCGACGCAGCAGAATGAGCCGGGTTTCGAGATTGTCCTTGAAGTCGGGCAGCTGCAGCGACGGCTCGCGGCGCAGCGCGCGGTTGGAGAAGTCTGCCTGGCCGGTCGCGAGAAAGGTCGAAATGAAATGGTGCAGCAGCCGCCCTGACAGCCCGCGGATGATGTATTCGCCATCGAAGAAGACGCCGCCGTCACGCGGGAAATAGCGCACATGCACCGACCGGTCCGCCGCTCCCCGGGACGAGCGATGGCCGATTTGCAGCTCAGCCGTGCTTTCGGGACGCTCCTGTTCGGCCAGCAGCAAGCTGGTGGCGAGCTGGCTTGCCACCAGCGACAGCGCCTCCTCGTCATTGTGGTCGAAGGCGTAGCTTCTTTCGGATTCGACGAAGAGCACCCCCATAAGCCGCGCCCGACCCAGCATCGGCACCGCCAACTGGCTGCGCGGCTCGGCCAACGCCGGAAACGGGATCGGCGAGACAGCCTCGCTGCCTGCGGCCTCTCGAATGGCCGAGGCATAACGCTGGCCGCGCCTGAAGTCGCTGATGCGCAGCGGCCGCCGGCTCGACGCGGCGAGCCCCGCCGTGCCCTCGCCCACCGCAACTTCCGAGCCGAAGCCGAATGTCGAGTAACCGCGGCTGGCGATGGTGCTGAGCCGTGTCCCCTCGCCGTCAGGCACCAGCACCATGGCGTTGCCATAGCCGAGCAGTCCCTGCAGTTCGGCCAGAGCGCAGTCGAGCATCAATTCGGTGTCGACCTGTGCCGAAATCGCGCTGCAGATTCGTGCTGCGGCAGCGAGGTGATGGTGCTGTGGCTGGCCGGCCTCCCGAGCGCCAGGCACCGCAGGCCCGGAGACCGGCCGGCAATCCTCGACCTCGTAGATATCGAGGCTGCGCAGCTTCATGATCTCGCCCATGCCCTGCTGGGCGCTGGTGACCGTGAGATGAGCGGCGACACGGTCGAACAACTCGCCTTCGCCGACCGAATTGGCGAAACGCAATTGCAGAATGTGCTGCTGCCCGGTGCGGCCGTCGACCACCATCACGGTCGCCATGCCGCTGTGGCGGACATTCTCCGATGTCTTGGAGAAGAACTGGTTGGAGAGTGCCACATGGCGCTCGTCGACATAGTGCACATGCGACAGGTAGGAAATGTTGGGCATGCCCCTGGCATCGGTGGTGGCCACAACCGAAGGGATGACGCCCTCGAAGGCGTCGCGAATGTCCCAAAGGCGGATCATGGCTGCACCAGCCGCGCGCCGGCGCCTGGCCCCGGAGTTTGCACAAAAAGATCGGTTGGCACGAAGCTGATGCAGACAAGGTCCCAGTCGGTCAGCGTGTGCGACAGCTGAACCCTGTTGACGCCGAGTTCGCCCATCACCTCGAACATGCGTTCGACATAAGCCCGCCCCCGTGCCTGCTCGTCCTCCGACGCGGCCGCCACGTCCTTGATCCAGCCCTTGACCTGGTAGGCGCGATAGTCGTTCGGGCGTACCAGGGTGACGGCAACCGGCTCACCCTGCACGGCATGGGCCACCACCTCCGGCCACAGACTGGCATTGACCAACACGTCGAAGCGTCCCGTCGCCCGGTCGAAACGAACGCCGGAGCCGCGCGCGATGTAGGCACGGCCGGCGCCGTCGCGCGTCGACGCAAGGATCATTAGCGGACCTTCGATGAACGCAGCCACATCCGCGCCGATCATCACACCCTCCGGGATCGTTCGAGCACCGATAGCAAAATATTAGGAACGGCAGGAGGTGCTTAGGAAGCTTTTAGGGAGCGCGGCACACGCGGCAGTCGTAGATGGCGACACATCGCAACCAGCTCACGGAGCAAGATCATGACCGCAAACCTCGCCGCCATTCCCGATCTCAAAGGCCGCTACGACATCTACGGCCCCATCCACAAAGGCCTGCGCCGGGCGCAATGCGACCTGCTCGGACGCCTCGGCAGCGCCGATTTCAGCTCACCCCAAACCGCATTGCTGTCGGACCTCAGGGGCCTGCTGATGCTGGCAGCCTCCCACGTCCAGCACGAGGACCGCCACATCCACAATGCGCTGAAGGAGCGCGGTGCGATTTCCGTCGAGCGCCTCGACGACCAGCACGACGACCACCGCAAGACCTTTGCCGAACTGGAGGCGCTCGCCGCCACGATCGAAAAAGCACCGGCCAGCGAGCGGCAGGCGCTGGGGCGGCGTCTCTACCTCGCCTTCACCGCCTATGTCGCGCACGACCTCGAGCACATGTTCGAGGAGGAAACGGTGGCGGCACCTCAGTTGCTCGCCTTGTTCACCGACGCGGAACTGATGGAGATCGAGACGCGCATCGTCGGTTCGCTGCCGCCGGAAAAATCGATGGCGTTCATGCAGATCATGATCCCGGCGGTGCGCCCCGACGAGCGCGCGGCGATGCTCGCCGGCATGAGGCAGCAGGCGCCGAAGGAAGCTTTTGATGCAGTGATCGAGTTTGCCGCGCGGCCAAAGCTTTCGGCGCCCGAATTCGCCGATCTCGCCAGGCGGCTCGAACTGACCGCCTGAGAGGCCGCAGGGCGGTCTTAGCCCCGCCTTGCGGCGAGCGGCAGCGTATTGGGGCGCTGCCGCTCTTGTTATTCCAGGTGGCAACTAGAGCGCGGCAGCCGCCTTGATCCCGGAATTCGGGATGTGGATGTCTATTTCCAGCGTCGAGGTGGTCGCACCACGATCCATCGTGATCTTGACGTCGTCCTGGCTGACCTGGACGTGTTTGGCGATCACGGCAATGATCTCTTCGCGCAGCACAGCGACGAGATCGGGCTGATTGCGGTTGTTGCGCTCATAGGCGAGCAGCACCTGAAGGCGCTCACGCGCCACCGGTGCACTGCCGCCACGCTTGAAGAATTCGAGTAGTTTCATGCCACTCTCCTTCCCAGAAGACGGTTAAGGAGACCTTTCTTCTCCACCGGCGTAACCATCGGCACATCCTCACCCTGCAGGCGCTTGGCAGCGTCGGCATAGGCGCGGGCAGCCGCGTTGGTCGGTTCGTTGAGCGTTACCGGCGAGCCGACATTGGAGGCGCGCAGCACGCCCTGGCTCTCGGGGATGATGCCCAGCAGCGGCACCGACAGGATTTCCAGCACGTCGGCGATGCTCAGCATCTCGCCGCGCGCCGCACGGCCGGCGTCATAGCGGGTGACCAGCACATGCTTGGCGACGCTCTCGCCCTTTTCAGCCTTCAGCGTCTTGGAATCGAGCAGGCCGATGATGCGGTCGGAATCGCGGACCGAGCTCACCTCCGGATTGGTGACGATGACGGCCTCGTCGGCAAAACGCATGGCAAGCTGGGCGCCGCGCTCGATACCGGCAGGGCTGTCGCACAGCACGTAATCAAACTTTTCGCGCAGCGCCGCGATCACGCTGGCCACGCCTTCCTCGGTCAGCGCGTCCTTGTCGCGCGTCTGCGAGGCCGGCAGCAGGAACAGCGATTCGACGCGCTTGTCGCGGATCAGCGCCTGAGACAGCTTGGCCTGGCCCTGGGTGACGTTGACGAGGTCGAACACGACACGGCGCTCGGCGCCCATCACCAGGTCGAGGTTGCGCAGGCCGACGTCGAAGTCGATCAGCACCACCTTCTTGCCGGACTGGGCCAGAACGGCGCCCAGGGCAGCCGTCGAGGTCGTCTTGCCGACGCCGCCCTTGCCAGATGTGACGACCACTACCTTGCCCATGCTATTGTCTCCGTTCATCAGTTGAGGGGCGCGACCAGAATGGCATTGTCGTCCAGATGGGCCTGGATCGCCTTGCCGCGCATCGACGGTTCCATGTCCTCGGCAGTGCGGTACCAGCCGTCCACCGCCAGGAGTTCAGCTTCGTTCCTGCGGCAGAAGATGCGCGCGTTGCGGTTGCCCCAGGCGCCGGCAAAGGCGCGGCCGCGCAATGTACCGTAGACGTGGATCGAGCCGCCGGCGAGAATTTCTGAGCCGAAGCTGGCCGAGCCCATCACGATAACATCGCCCTGCGGATGCACGATCGACTGTCCGGAGCGGATCGGCTGATCGACGATCAGCGTGGTCGATGCCTGCGGCTCCGGCTCGACGGGTGCTGCCTCCTCGGCCTGTTCTTCCTCGATGAAGGTCTCCTTGGCACCGACCAGCAGCGGCGGCAGGTCATGCCCAAGCGAATCGATTCGCTTGCCTTCGATGGCGTAGGTGCGGATGCCGCGGTCGGCGAGTTGCGCCACAAGGGCAGCGATCTCGTCCTTCGCAGGCTTCAGGGCATTGAGGTCGAGAACGACGGGCCGGCCCTTGAAAAAGCCGGGAGAATTCTGGATCCAGCGGTCGAGATCCTGCAGCCATTCGTCGAGCGGCGCTTCGGGCACGAGCGCGAAGGCAACAAAGGAACGGGCGCGAAAGCGGATGGATTTGTTCTGCATTTCGGGGCGGGGCAAATCACTGGCGGGGCTTCAAGAAGGGTCGCGGTGTAGGCGATGGTGAACGAAACGTAAACTGCAATTCGCCTTACAGCGCGTAATGCGCCGAGCGTATCGCATTTGCGCAACGGCCCGATGACCCCGGCCCTTGGCCGCCTTCCCGCACCTTACGTACAGGTAACTGGACAAACCGCCGAAAACATTGGCTTATCCTGTCATCGGCAGCACGAGGGGAGCGCGCGGCATGGATACAGGGACTTCCACACGCAGCAACACGGCGATCTACTGGCTGTTTGCCATCTCCGCGGTTCTGGCCATCATCGGCAGCCTGATCGCGCCCGACAACACCTCACCCTGGCGCTGGCTGCACTACCTGACCAAGCCGACCGCGACACTTCTTTTGTTAGTCGCCGTGCTCCGCGGCATGGGCTCGCGCGCCTATGGCGTACCGATCGCCATAGGCCTTGCCTTTGGCGCGGCGGGCGATTTTTTCCTCATGCTGCCGGGCGACTATTTCCTTGCCGGCCTCGTCGGTTTCCTGCTCGCCCATTGCGCCTATATCTGGGCGCTGACCCGCGATGCGAGGTTCGGCGGCAACGTCGCGATCTTCGTGCTCTTCGCCGTCGTCGCGGTGGCCGTCTTCGCTGGACTGTGGTCGCACCTGCCCTCGCCCATGCGGGTGCCTGTGGTGATCTATGCGCTGGTGCTCACCACGATGGCCGCCCAGGCGCTGTCGCGCCATCGCCAACTCGCCGGCACGCAAGCGCAGCCGGCGGCTCGCCATGCGGCGATCGGCGGCCTGTTCTTCATGGTCAGCGACACCATGCTTGCCTATGGCCGCTTCCGCTGGAACATTCCCTACAATGCCATCTGGGTGCTCGGCACCTATTATGCCGCGCAGTATCTCTTCGCCCGATCGACGGAAAACGATGCTGAAGCAAAACGATAGCCAGCCCGACCTCAGGGCAACCTTCGACGCGCTACGTGCCGCCTGGCTCGAGACGCGGCCGACATATGCCCAGCGCGTCCAGGACCTCAAGCGCCTGCAAGACGCCTTCAGCCAGCGCCTGGGCGAGATGGCCGAGGCCATCAGTGCCGATTTCGGCCATCGCTCCCGCCATGAAAGCCTGCTCGGCGAAGGCAGCGTCGTGCTGTCGGAAATCAAGCACACGCTGCGCAAGCTGAAATCCTGGATGCGGCCCGAGCGCCGCGCGGCCGGCTGGAAGCTTTTGCCGGCAAGCGCCGAAATCCGCCACGTACCGCTCGGCGTCGTCGGCATCATCGCGCCGTGGAACTATCCGGTGAACCTAGCGCTCGCGCCGCTGGTCGCGGCCATCGCCGCCGGCAACCACGTCTTCCTCAAGCCGTCGGAACACACGCCGCGCACTGCGGCCTTCCTGCAGTCGCTGCTGGCTGACGTCTTCCCGTCATCCCGCGTGGCGGTGGCGCAGGGGGGCGCCGAGCTGTCGGCGGCCTTTTCCGAACTGCCCTTCGACCATCTGTTCTTCACCGGCTCTACCGCGGTCGGCCGCAAGGTGATGGCTGCCGCTGCCCGCAACCTGACACCCGTGACGCTCGAGCTCGGTGGCAAGTCGCCGGCCATCGTTGCCCCCTCGGCCAATCTCGAACGCGCGGCCCGACGCATTGCCACGGGCAAATTCTTCAATGCCGGCCAGACCTGCATCGCCCCAGACTACGTGCTGGTATCAAGCGAAAAACGCGACGAACTCGTCCGCCTCATCAAGCAGGAGGTCAGCGCCCGTTACAACGACCGGCAAGGCTTCGACGACTACACCTCCATCGTCAACGACGGCCAGTTCGCCCGCCTGAACGGCCTGCTCGACGACGCCGCGGTGAAGGGCTTCGAACTGACCTCGCTTGTCGACGCCACTTCGCTGCCGTCAGGCCGCGCGCGCCTGATGGCCCCGACAGCAGTGCTCGATCCCACCCCCGACAGTGCGATCATGCGCGACGAGATATTCGGGCCGATCCTGCCCGTCATCGGCTACGGCTCGCTCGATGAGGCTACCACCTATGTCGTGGAGCGTGACCGGCCGCTGGCGCTCTACTGCTTCGGCGACGACCGGGCCGAGATCGAGATCATGCTGTCGCGCATCGTCGCCGGCGGCGTCTGCGTCAACGACACGCTCTACCAGTTCGCCTGCGCCGACCTGCCCTTCGGCGGCGTCGGTGCGTCGGGCATGGGCCACTATCACGGCCGCGAGGGTTTTCTCACCTTCTCCAAGGCGATGCCTGTCCTGCGCAAATACGAGCCCTCGGCCAGCGACCTGATCCGCCCGCCCTACAAGGGCCTTACCGACTGGCTGGTGCGGCTCGTGACCAAGCTGCACTGAGAGCACTGGACTTGCGGACGGCTACGACTGACCGAAGCCGACCAGCCGCTCGAACTCCGCCGGCGTCCTGCCTGTGAGACGGCGGCTTTCACGGACCAGATGCGCCTGGTCCGAGTAGCCGGCCTCGGCGGCCAGCATGGCGGGCGATCCGCGCGCCTTGCGCTTGAGATCGAGATAACGCTGGTAGCGCAGGATGCGGTCGAGCGTCTTGGGGCCGTAGCCAAAACTCTCGTCGAAGTGGCGGCGCAGGGTGCGTTCGCTCATCGCCAGCGCCCGTCCGAGCCACGGGATCAGCGGCGCGCCTGAGGGCGGACCGGCCTCGATCAGCTTGTAGGCGGCACGCATCGTCTGGTCTGCGGGAGGCGTTTCAGGCATGGCGCGAGCAATCGCGGCCTGCAACGAAGCAAGAAAGTCAGGCACTTCGGGCGATCCGACCTCGCCATTCATGCGGCGTGCCTTCCGTCCCCAGAGGTCGTCCAGTGCCAGCCGCTGGCCCGCGATCTCGGTCGCGGGCATGCCCAGCCAGGCAGCAGCGGCGCCGGGCTGGAAACGAAAACCGACGACCATGCCCGTGTCTTGAAGATGCTCCGTCTGCGGCTCCCTGTCGGGGCCGGCGATCCGGAACGCACCATTGATCCACTGCAGGTCGATGGTGCCGTCGGGCACAATGACCAGCGGCGGCACGCCATTTCCCGGCAGACGGTGCATCCAGACCGCCGAAAAGACGTCGCCGAGATACGACGCCACCGGCATCTCGGTGAAATCGCCCGCCGCCTGGGCCGGCACCGCCTCGCTCACGCCGTCTTCTCCCGAATCCTGCCTGCCGCAACTTTGGCCGGAATGTTCAATCCGGCAACGCAGCCTGATGCGAAAACCCTGCAACTGCGGCACAAGGACATTCGCCGCCGCGCAACACAGGACCGCATATCATGAAACCGAGAATAAGCGTCATCACCCTCGGCGTCGACGACCTCGATACATCGCTCGCCTTCTATCGCGACGGCCTCGGGCTCGCCACCGACGGCATCATCGGCACCGAGTTCGAGCACGGCGCCGTCGTCTTCATCGATCTGGAAGGTGGCATCAAGCTGGCGCTGTTCCCACGCGGCGACATCGCCCATGACGCCGGCATCGCAAAGTCAGATCGCAGCCCGACCGAGTTCACCCTCGGCCACAACGTCACGAGCGAGGCCGAGGTCGACGCGGTCATGGCGCAGGCGCTGGCCGCCGGTGCGCGGCTGGTGAAGCCGGCGCAGAAGACCTTCTGGGGCGGTTATGCCGGCTATTTCCAGGACCCCGACGACCACCTCTGGGAGGTCGTCTACAATCCTGCTTTCCTGCCCAGGGATTGATTGCCCCGAGATGACACGGACCGGCCGCGAGGCCGGTCCGTAACTTGCCGCTGTCGCCCGGTCAGCCCCGGGGCGGCCAGATCTGGTCGCTTGGGCCCATCTTCGGCTCGCCCAGCAGCGGCGTCTTCAGTGCATGCACGCCGCCGACCGAGAACAGCCAGATGATGTTGCGATCATACTCGGTGAAGACTGCGAAGCTGGCGTTGTCGAAGGTGTAGTCGGGCATTTCCGAGGTCGTCGGGAAGCGTGGCACGAAATAGCCCGCGATCTTGGGCTGCGCCGGATCCTTGACGTCGAAGATCTGCAGGCCGGCATTGTAGAAGGCATAGGGCACGACGCCGTCGCGACCGTGGCCCGGCTGATGCGTGGTGCCCGAGCGCTTCGGCCCGAAACTACCCTTGCGCTGGCAATAGTCGGTGAACTTCGCCTCTTTCGGAGGCGTCGGCCGCGGGAACGTTGCCACCACCTTCGGCTGTGCCACATCCTTGGCGTCGATCACCAGCACGTCCTTGTAGGGCTCGTAGCAGTTCGAGTTCATCGGATAACCGTTGGCGAAGACATAGCCGGTGCGGGCGTACTGGCTGGTGTCGACATTGTCGAACTCCGTGCCAGCGAAGCTCGGCGCGATGCTCACATGCCCCTTCATCTCAGGCTTGTCGGGATTGGCGAGGTCGAAGGTGTAGAGCCCGAGGCCACCCATGGCGCCAAAGGCAACCTTGCCGCCCTTCTCGACCGGGCTCGGCAGGAACGGCGGCATGCGCGAGCCCATCCAGGACGTGCGGTTGCCGGCGCGCGGGTTCATCAGATAGGCGTCCTCGCTCGCCTTGTCGCCGACCACCTGGCCGGGAACCGTGACCTGGCTGACGAAGACGGGATTGGCCGGATCCGACATATCCCAAACCTGATAGCCCGGCGAATGCAGGTAATCGGGGTATTCGGTCAGCGCGTAGGTGTCGTCAGGCGCCGCCGACAGATACATGTATTTGCCGCCGAACCAGGCGGGTGCGTCGAGCGAGCCCGAGCCTTGCTGCTCGCCGATCGGCGCGTCGGGGTTCTTTCTGTCGGTCGTGCGGGTGGCGATCAGCTTCCAGTCGTCGGGCGTCGGCCCGTTCATCTCGTAGACCTTGAAGCCCTTGAGCGAATTGTACTTGCGCAGCGTCTCGACGATGTCGGGCTGGGTGCGCTTGTTGTCGAGGATGCCGAAGCGGCCGATCTCGTAGGAGGCGACGACGACGTTCTTCTTGAGCGTCTCGCTCCAGGCAATGGTGATGCCACCGAAATAGTCCTGGACGGTCTTGGCGTCCCAGTCCTCGTTCGAGCCTTCCGGTCCCCACACGCCGCCCTTGGAATAGACGACCTTGGCCTTGGCCGGGTCGGTGATGTCGAGCACGCGCATGTAGTCGCGGTCGTGCACATACATGTAGCGCTTGCCGTCAAAGTCGGCGACGTCGGGCCAGGCATGCCAGGGTGAGCTGATATGCGGGTAGAAGGCTATCTCCTCGACATTCTGGCTGTAGGTCTTGTCGTCCCACGCCTCCAGCTGTCCGGGGAATGCCGGGCTGCCGCCCAGCGGCGTGGCGCGCGGCGCCCTGAAGGTGCCGTCCTCCGACATGCCGTAGTCCCTGCCGGGTTCGAGCGCTGGCGGCGCCTTGTCGTAGGTCAGCGCGTTCCACTGCTTGAGATAGGGGTCTGTGATGTTGATCTCGGTCGGCACCTTGCTGCCCCAGTCGGCAGCTACAGCCACACCCGTCGCCAGCGCCAGTATCGAACAGCCGAGCAAAATCCGTTTCGCCACCATCACGTCCTCCTCCTGATGTCATGAGCGGACCATCCCGAAGTCCGCGCGACGCCGCCTGCATCGCAAGCCCAGAAGAGAAGTGTTCGACTTGGCCGAAAAGTGAATTTTGCGAACGCAGCTATGAGTGTTTCGCATAACCATGCATGCGCAATGACTTAGCGTGCGTACCTCGCCTTCGTGCGCACAAACCGCCGGCGCGCGCGAGCCATTCCAGTCTCGCTCGAGATCATTCGCCTTGATCGAACAATTCATCCGAAATTACGCGTTGGATCGATTGAAAGCCGGCGCATAGCTTGCCCCCGGAAATACGGGACCAAGCCATGAACGCCATCGCCAGGAACGAAACCAGCAACGCCGTCGCCATTGGCTCGGCAAGAGCCACCAGGCGCACCGGTGGCTGGAGCAAGCATGCCCGGCTTCTGTCCGGCCTCGCCCTCACCGCAACCATAGCCGCCCTCGCCTTTGCGTTGCGCCATTTGCCTGGCCTCACTGCCTTCAGCCCGATGATCCTCGCCATCGTCATCGGCATGGCCTTCCACAATCTTGTAGGCACACCGGTCAGTGCCAAGGCGGGCGTCGCCTTTTCGATGCGCAAGGTGCTGCGCTTCGCCATCATCCTTCTTGGCCTGCAACTGACCGCAGCCCAAGTTGCCGAGGTCGGCGCCGGCGGTGTTGCCCTGATCGCCGCGACGCTGGTCTCCACTTTCGCTTTTACCCTGTGGCTCGGCAGGCTGATCGGCGTCGAGCGCCCATTGGCAGAGTTGATCGCCGCCGGCACCTCGATCTGCGGCGCATCGGCGGTCATTGCCACCAACACCGTCACCCGCGCGCCCGACGAGGACGTCGCCTATGCGGTCGCCTGCGTCACCGTGTTCGGCTCCATCGCCATGTTCGGCTACCCGCTGCTCCAGACCGGCCTCGGCCTCGACGCCCATGCCTACGGCCTGTGGACCGGCGCCTCGATCCACGAGATCGCCCAGGTCGTCGCCGCAGCCTTCCAGGGCGGCCAGCAGGCCGGCGAGTTCGGCACCGTAGCGAAGCTCACCCGCGTCATGATGCTCGCGCCCATGGTGATCACGCTCGGTCTCGCCGCGCGTGCCCGTACCACTGGCAGCGGCCAGCAGGCCGGCGGCGCCCCCATGCCATGGTTCGTACTCGGCTTCGTCGCCATGGTCGCGCTCAACAGCGTCGTCACCATCCCCCCGGAAGCAAAAGCCTCGATCGTTACCCTCACCACCTTCCTGCTCACCATGGCGCTTGCCGCAATGGGTCTTGAGACCGACTTCCGCAAGCTCCGGGCAAAGGGCGTCCGTCCACTCTTTCTTGGCTTCGGCGCGTTCCTTTTCATCGCGACTTTCAGTCTAATGGCGGTCAAGCTACTGGGCTGACGCATCAAAGGGACGGCCGTGACACTCGAACAGCTCAGGATCTTCGTCGCGGTTGCCGAGCGCGAGCATGTCACACGGGCCGCAGAAGCGCTGAACCTGACGCAATCCGCCACCAGCGCCGCCGTCGCCGCACTGGAGAACCGTTACCAGGCAAGGCTGTTCGACCGCGTCGGCCGGCGCATCGTGCTCACCGACGCCGGTCGCATTTTCCTCACTGAGGCGCGCGCCGTGCTTGCCCGGGCAGAGGCTGCCGAAATCGTGCTCGCCGATCTCGCCGGCCTCAAGCGCGGCGCCCTCAAACTCGCCGGCAGTCAGACGGTCGCCAACTACTGGCTGCCCACCCTCGCCCACCGTTTCCGCCGGGATTATCCGGGCATCGAGCTCGGCATGGCCATCGCCAACACCGAAGCGGTTGCGGCCATGATCCATGACGGCTCGGCCGACCTCGGCTTCGTCGAAGGCGACGTCGACGACCCGGCGCTCGCCGTCGAGCCGGTCGGCGAGGATGAGCTTTTGCTCGTCACCGCCCTCGACCACCCCTGGATCGCAGAGCCGCCAAGCTCTGCCCGCGATCTGCGCACCGCCCGCTGGATTTTTCGCGAGCCCGGCTCCGGCACCCGCTCCTATTTCGAGGCCGTATTGTCAGGCCTCGGCGTTGCCCCCGGCAGCCTCGACATTGCGCTTGAACTGCCCTCCAACGAGTCCGTTCGTTCGGCCGTCGAGGCGGGCGCGGGCGTCGCGGTCATGTCGCGACTGGTAGCCGAAGGCGCGCTCAAGGCTGGCTCGCTGGTCTCCATCCCCTTCGCCCTGCCCCGGCGCCGTTTCTTCTCGCTGCGCCACAAGGAGCGTTATCTCACCCGCGCCGCGCGCGAATTCCTTGCCCTGGCGGCAGGCCAAGCCAGCTGATTTCAGCGAAATCGACCCAACAAGAACAATACCAGTTTAACACCTGAAAAAAATTCTGCATAAAGGGGCGACTTTCCACAGGTGGCTCCGATGGGCGATCAGGCAATCCTCGACTTCCTCGCAAGACAGCTTTCCGGCGAAAGCGGCGAACCGCTCTACCGCCGGCTGGAAGACGCCATCAAGCAGGCCATCGCCACGGCCCAGCTCAAGCGCAATGCCGTCATCCCCAGCGAGCGCACCCTGTGCGATGCGCTTGGCATCTCGCGCGTCACCGTGCGCAAGGCCATCGACGGCCTTGTCTCCGACGGACTGCTCGACCGCCGCCAGGGCGCCAAGACTGTGGTGTCGTCGCGCCTGGAGAAGTCGCTGGCGACAATGACCAGCTTCTCGGAGGACATGCGCTCGCGCGGGCTGGAGCCAGGCTGCGTGTGGATTTCCCGAGAAATTTCACGCCCTTCGCCGGCAGAAATGATGGCATTGGGCATCTCCGGCAGCGAAAAGGTCGTGCGCCTGCGCCGCCTGCGCACCGCCGACGAGACGCCCATCGCCATCGAGATCGCCACGCTGCCGGCGCGTTTCGTGCCTGACCCGCAGGCGGTGAAGGAATCGCTCTACGAATATCTCGAGACCACCGGCGCCCTGCCGGTGCGTGCCTTGCAGCGCATGCAGGCCAAGCCCGCCACCGACGAGGAGCGCCAGCTTCTCGCCACGCCCGAGGACACGTCGCTGCTGGTCATGGAGCGCCGCTGCTTCCTCGCCGACGGCCAGATCGTCGAATTCACCCAGACCAAATACCGTGGCGACGTCTACGACTTCGTCATCGAATTGATGCGATAATACCAGTTCATAGCCTGTTGCAATCTGGTCTTAGACTGCTACCGTCTGGGCATCACAGGAGATGCCCGCGTGCCGCTTGACTTCAAAGCCCTCGACAATGGCCTCATCGTGTCCTGCCAGCCCGTGAAGGGTGGCGCCATGGACAAGGCCCAGATGGTCGTTGGCTTCGCGCTGGCAGCCATCGACGGCGGCGCCGCCGCTCTGCGCATCGAGTCCTCAGAGTATGTCGCAGCCGTCCGCGCCGATACAGACAAGCCGATCATAGGCCTGATCAAGCGCGACCTCGAAGATACGCCCGTCCGCATCACGCCATGGCTCGAAGACGTCGACGCGCTCGCTGCTGCCGGTGCCGATGTCATCGCCTATGACGCCACCCAGCGCGTCCGCCCGGTTTCGACCAAAGCGCTGATCGAGCGCATTCATTCCCACGGCTGTGCCGCAATGGCCGATTGCTCGATCATTTCAGATGCCGAGCAGGCGCTGGCCGAAGGCGCCGACGTCGTCGGCTCGACGCTTGCCGGCTACACCGGCCCGGTCGAGCCGACCGAGCCCGACTTCGCGCTGATCTCGGCGATGCGCAAGCTCACGCCCCATGTGATCGCCGAGGGCAATGTCCGAACCCCGGCCCAGGCACAGCAGGCGCTGGCTTCGGGCGCTTCGATGGTCGTGGTCGGTTCGGCCATCACGCGGCCCGAACATGTGACCTCGTGGTTCCGGGCCGCGCTCGACGAAACCATCGCCAAGGCCGGAGCCTGATCGCCATGGCCGATACTGTTCTCGCGCTCGACATCGGCGGCACCAAGATGCTCGCGGCCCTGGTGCGCGGGGACGAAGTGGTCGAAACCCACAAGATGCCGACGCCGCGCAGCGGCGATCCCGAGCAGTGGCTGACGGCCCTGTTCGACGCGATTTCGGGCTGGATAGGTCGTTACGACACCGTCGGCATCGCCGTTTCCGGCATCATCGACGACGGTCTCTGGTCGCCGCTGAACCGCAAGACGCTCGACATTCCCAACCGCTTCCCGCTGGTCGCGACTGTCAGCAGGCTTGCCGGCACCGATGCCGTGCTCGCCGCCAACGACGCGCAGGCCGCGGCCTGGGGCGAATTCTCCTGCGGGGCCGGCCAGGGTCAGGACCTCGTCTTCCTCACCATCTCCACCGGCATCGGCGGCGGCATCGTCGTCAACGGGCGTCTGCTCGGCGGTCTCGCCGGTCATTTCGGCCTGTTACGCAGCCTCGACGAGAACACCGGCGTGCTTGAAGACCATGTCTCCGGCAACTGGATGGCCGCACAGGCAGCACCGCATCAGGCTGGCGCCACCGCGCGCGAGGTCTTCGAGGCGGCGACCACAGGCCATGCCTGGGCGCATGACATCATCAAGGCATCGGTGGGCCAGACCGCCCTTCTGTGCCGCAACATCCAGCTCATGCTCGACCCCGCCCGCATCGTTATCGGCGGCGGCATCGGCCTGGCACCTGGATATCTCGAATCCGTCCGGCAGGCGCTGGGAAGCCTGCCGCCACGGCTCACCCCGCAGCTTCACGCCGCAGCGCTCGGAGAGAGCGCCGGCGTCGTGGGCATCGCGGATCTAGCAAAACGTCAGAACTGACCTAGAGGGAGAACACCACATGACATTTTCGACGCTCAGAAAGGGCGGCCTGATCGCGGCTGCGATCGCCAGCCTCATGGCGAGCCCCGCCTTCGCCAAGGTAACCGTGCTCGGCTGGCCGGGCGGCCCCGAGGAAACCGCACTGCGCGCTGCAGCCGACGCCTACAACGCCAAGTCCGACACCTCGGACGCCAACAAGGTCGAGCTTTTGTTCTTCAACCGCGACGGTTTCTGGGACAAGCTGCAGGCCGACCTCGCCGCCGGCTCCAAGGCCTTCGACGTCAACCTGCTCGCCACCTACTCCATCGGCCGCTATGCGCCGTTCATGGAGCCGGTTGAACTGTCGGACGAAGCCAAGGCCGTCTATGGCGATTCCGTGCTCTCGACCATGCAGTACGAAGGCAAGCAGTTCGGCGTACCGACCGACCTGTCGCTGCACTTCATGTACTACCGCAAAGACCTGATCGAGGCGCTGCTCAAGGACGACGCGGCCAAGGCCAAGTTCGCCGAAATCTCCGAGAAGCATCTCGGCAAGAAGCTCGAGCCGAAGAACCCGGACGAGTGGACCTGGGACGACTATGCGGCCACCGCCCTGTACTTCACCCAGGCTGTGAACCCGGACAGCCCGACCCGCTATGGCACCGTCCTGCAGCTCAAGAACCTGCTGTTCAACATGATGGTGTTCCAGTCGCTGCCACGTTCCTATGGCGGCAACTGGATGGACGAGAGCGGTAAGGTGACGGTCAATTCCGACGCCTATCGCAAGGGCCTAGAGACCTACAAGCTGCTCTATGACGCCGGTGCCACCCCGCGCGACTCGCTGTCCTACGAGTTCGCCGAGGCCAACGCTGCCTACGCTTCGGGTCAGGTCGCGGCCATGATGCAGTGGAATGCCGCAGCCTCCGACCTGACCTCGAAGGACAAGTCGCCTGCGGTTGCCGAAGTCACCGAGACCATCGCCCCGCCGGCCGGCCCGGAAGGCCGCTTCACCCACATCCACGGCCTCGGCTTCGGCCTCAACAAGAACGCCGAGAACAAGGATGGCGCCAAGGCCTTCATCAAGTGGCTGTCGTCGAAGGAAGCAGCCCTGATCTATGCCAAGAACAGCGGTGCGCCGGCGCTCACCCCTGACGTCGTCAAGGAAGTCGCCACCGACCGTCCCGACCTGGTCAAGCTCGGCGAGTTCGCCAGCAAATACGGCTACGTCATGAACGGCGGCACCTCGGCCAAGGCGCTCTCGGTCTATGAGCTCCAGGCCAAGGAGTTCACCGGCTACTGGTCAGGCCAGCAGTCGCTCGACGACGCGCTCAAGAACACCGAAAAGGGCATGGCCGACCTGCTCAAGTAAACGTCTGGCCGGTGGCGACTGCCGCCACCGGCCATTCCAACGGGTTCAGGATTCGGCACCTCCCCGCGCCTCCTTGTTCTTCGGGCATATCGACGGGGCGATCCTGGCACCATTTCCCGCCCCATGCGGGTCCGAGGTGCCGAGTCCTGAACCTGTCACGCTGTGACGCCTGACGACGCCTCCGCCCACGGGGTCGGCCAGCCACCATTGCTTCCATCGGAAAGCCAGCCTTAGATCGATTGATGACAACGCTTTCGCAACGCGCCCCCTCGTCCGAATTCCGTCTGCTGGCAGTGCCACTGGTGCTGTTCCTGCTCGTCTTCCTCGGCTTCCCGGCGATCGTCAATCTCGTCTATTCGGTGTCCGAGGTCAGCTTCGAGACCCTGCGCAGCCCCGAGATCACGGGCTTCGCCAATTTCGCGGCGGTCTGGAACGACAGTTCGTTCTGGCAGGCGAGTTGGTTCTCCTTCCGCTTCGGCCTGCTGACCGCCCTGCTCGAATGCGCGCTCGGCCTGTTCCTCGCCATCTTCCTGTCGCCGCTGATCGAAAAGCGCAGCTGGCTGATGGCGATCCTGATGCTGCCGCTGATGGTGGCCCCGGCGCTCGTCGGCCTGATGTACCGCCTCGTGCTGCACGAATTCGTCGGCCCTGTGCCCTATTATCTATGGACCTGGTTCGGCGCGAGCTTCTCGTTCCTTGGGCCGGCATCGGCATTCTGGACACTGATCGTGGTCGAGACGCTGCAGTGGACGCCGTTCGCCTTCCTGCTGTTCTACATGGCCTACCAGGCCATCCCCAAGGAGATCGTCGAGGCGTCCGCCATGGATGGCGCGCGCTACCACCACAGGCTCTGGTACATCGAGCTGCCGCTGATGGCGCCGACGATCGTGGTCGCCCTGCTCATCCGCTTCATCGACGGCTTCCGCGTCTTCGACAATGTCTACGTCCTGACCGGCAGCGGTCCGGGCGGTTCCACCGCTTCGTTGTCGATCTACATCTACGAAGCCTTCTTCAAGCAGGGTGCTATCGGCAAGGCGGTCGCGGCTTCCGTCATCCTGTTCGTGGTGTCGTTCGCCGTGCTCTACGGCCTCAACGCGCTCGCCGCCCGCCGCAAGGGAGCCCGCTGATGATCAACGCCCTCCGCTGGATCGTCTTCGCCATCGCCGCACTTGCGATGAACTTCCCGATCCTCGTCACGCTCTCGACCTCGTTCAAGAGCGCGCGCGAGCTCTCCACCAATCCCGGCCTCTGGGTCTATGCGCCAACGCTCGACAACTACGCCACCGTCTTCACCGTCTCCGACCGGCTGAACATTTTTCTCTATCTGATGAACAGCGTCGCGGTCGCAGCCCTCGGCACGCTGCTTGCCGTGGCACTTGCCCTGCCCGCGGCCTATGCCATCGCCCGCGGCAAGCTCGGCGAACGCACGCTTCTGCCCTTCATCGTCAATTTGCGCGCCGTGCCGCTCATCATCTTCGCCATCCCGCTCTACATGATGTTCCAGTGGCTTTCGCTGCTCGATACGCGCCTTGGCCTCGGCCTGATCCTCACCATCGTCAACCTGCCGCTGGCGCTGGTCATCCTGGTCAACGCTATCCGCGACCTGCCGGGCGAACTGGATGAAGCGGCGCTGATGGACGGCGCTACGCGCTTCCAGATCCTGACCAAAGTCATCGCACCGCTCTGCCGTCCGGCGATCGTCACCAGCCTGATATTCGGCTTCATCACCGCCTGGAACGAGTTCCTGTTCGGCCTGATGCTGACCACGTCCAAGGCCGTGCCGATCACCGTCGGCGCATCGTTCTTCTTCGCCGCCAGCGGCGGTGGCGTGCAGTGGGGCGTTGCCTCGGCCGTCATGATCGTCGGCGCCCTGCCGCCGATGCTGCTTGGCCTCATCATGTATCGCCAGATCAGCGGGTCGATGACGGCCGGCGCGGTCAAGGGCTGAACGCGCATCGACCCGAAAATCCCGAGATTTTCGGAACGTACGATGTGCAGCGAGAAAATGTTCGGAGGACTCTATGAGTACGATTTCGCTCCAGAAGGCCGGCAAGCGTTACGGCGGCACCGAGATCATCAGGGATCTCGACCTCGACATTTCAGACGGCGAGTTCGTCGTCATCGTCGGCCCGTCCGGCTGCGGTAAGTCCACGCTCCTGCGCATGATCGCCGGCCTTGAGGAGACCACCTCCGGCCACCTGTTCATCGACGGCCGCGACGTCACCAAGGCGCCGCCGGTCGAGCGCCAGCTCGCCATGGTGTTCCAGTCCTACGCGCTCTATCCGCATATGACCGTGCGCCAGAATATGGGCTTCGGGCTCAAGCTGGCTAAACTGTCACCGGATGCGATCAAGGCCAAGGTCGACCAGGCCGCCGACACGCTGAAGCTCACCCATCTGCTCGATCGCTACCCGCGCCAGCTCTCGGGCGGCCAGCGCCAGCGCGTCGCAATCGGCCGTGCCATCGTGCGCCAGCCGGTCGCCTTCCTGTTCGACGAGCCGCTGTCCAACCTCGATGCCGCGCTGCGCGTCGATATGCGCCTCGAGATCGCCAAGCTGCACCGTGCGCTCGGCGCCACCATGATCTACGTTACCCACGACCAGGTCGAGGCGATGACGCTCGCCGACCGCATCGTCGTGCTCAAGGAGGGGCGCGTCATGCAGCACGGCAGTCCGCACGAGCTCTACGAGCGCCCCGCCAATCTGTTCGTCGCCCAGTTCATCGGCAGTCCCAAGATGAACGTGCTCGCCTGTGCGCCCTCTGGCGACGGCAAGCTCGATCTTTCAGGACAAGGCGCGCTATCCCTTGCCTTCTCCGGAGCGCCAACCCAACTCGGCGCCCGCCCCGAGCACCTGACGCTGGTGGCACCCGACAACGGCAATTGCCGCGGCACGGTCGAGGTCGCCGAATATCTCGGCGGCAACACCAGCGTCTTCGTCCGTAACGACCAGCTTGGCTTGATCAACGTCAACGCGCCCGCCGATACCAAGGTGCGTATCGGCGAGATGGTCGGCATTGCCATCGACGGCAACAGGGTGTCGTTGTTCGGCGCCGATGGCTCGGCAATCGCCCGCGCTGCCTGACTACTTGCTGCCGGAGTTGCCGCCCTGCTTGTTGAACAGAGCAAGCAGGTCGATCGGCAGCGGGAACACCACCGTCGATGAGCGTTCGCCCGAGATGTCGTGCAACGCCTCGAAATAGCGCAGCTGCATCGCCTGCGGCTCGGCTGCCAGCATGCGGCCGGCCTCGACCAGCTTCTGCGCCGCCTGCTGTTCGCCGTCGGCATTGATCACCTTGGCCCGCCGCAGCCGCTCGGCCTCGGCCTGCTTCGCGATCGCCCTGACCATGCTCTCGTTGAGGTCGACATGCTTGATCTCGACATTGGTCACCTTGATGCCCCAGGCGTCGGTCTGCTGGTCGAGGATTTCCTGGATGGCGGCGTTGAGCTTGTCGCGCTCGGCCAGCATCTCGTCGAGTTCATGCTTGCCCAGCACCGAACGTACGGTCGTCTGCGCCAGCTGGCTGGTCGCGGCCATGTAGTCCTCGACCCTGATGATGGCGCGCTCGGGATCGACGATGCGGAAGTAGAGCACCGCATTCACCTTCACCGAGACGTTGTCGCGCGAGATCACGTCCTGCGGCGGCACGTCCTGCACCACCACGCGCAGGTCGACGCGCACGATCTGCTGGACAAAGGGGATCAGCAGGATCAGCCCCGGTCCCTTCACCCCGGTGAAGCGGCCGAGCGAAAAGATTACGCCGCGCTCATATTCGCGCAGGATCTTGATCGCCGCGCTCAGGAACATGACCACGGCCAGCGCGAGGATCAGATAGGTCACATAGCCGATGATCATGATTGTTCTCCGTTGCCTGTATTCTGGGCTGGACTCTGGGATTGCCTGCGCCGCACCGACAGCACGAGCCCCTTGATCCCTGTGACCTCGACGCCCTCGCCCGGCACAAAAACCTCGTCCGAACGCGCCCGCCATCGCTCGCCCTGGGCCATCACGTGGCCCTCGCTTGCCTGCCAGTCGACAACCTTCGCCGGCAGGCCGCGCATCGCCTGGGCGCCGACTGGCGACGGCCTCTTGCGCACGGCAAGCAGATAGCTGCCGGCCAGCAGCGCCAGCCCCAACGACAAGGCAGCCGCCGTTCCGACCACTGCCCAGGACAGCGCAAAGCCCGGCGCTTCGACCTTGAGCAGCATCGCCGCGCCCAAAAGAAAGGCCGCGACGCCGCCCAAGCCCAGTACGACGGTCGGGTTCAGCGCCTCCATGACCAGGAAGGCGATGCCGAGCAGCATCAGCGCCAGCCCGGCATAGTTGATCGGCAGGAAATTGAGGGCATAGAGCCCGAGCAGCAGGCAGATGGTGCCGACCACGCCGGGCGCCACCATGCCGGGGCTCGAAAACTCGAAGACGAGGCCATAGACGCCGACCAGCATCAGGATGACGGCGACGTTGGGATCGGTGATAACCTGGAGCAGCTGGATCAGCCAGCCCGGCCTTACCGTCTCTTCCTGGATATCTCGGGTCACGAGCACTTCCTTGCGACCGGCGACGTCGACCGTTCGACCATCGGCAAGGCGCAGCAGCTCGGCCTTGTCGTGGGCGACGATCTCGATGACATGCTGCTCAAGCGCTGCATTGGCCGAAAGGCTGGCCGCCTCGCGCACCGCCTTTTCGCCCCACTCGGCATTGCGGCCGCGCAACTCGGCAAGGCTGCGGATCAGCGCCACCGCATCGTTGGTGACCTTGGCCATCATCGGATCGCCTGCCGGCTCGGCCTGGGTCGCGCCCTTCTGGTCCTTGTTGTCGCTGTTGTTGCCGCCGCCCGGCAGCGACGGCAGCCCGCCGATTTCGATCGGCGTCGCCGCACCGATGTTGGTGCCTGGCGCCATCGCCGCCAGATGGGTTGCATAGAGGATATAGGTTCCAGCGCTCGCCGCGTGGCCGCCAGCAGGCGCGACGTAACCAATGACGGGAATGGGCGAGGCGAGGATGTCGGCGATCATCTCGCGCATCGAGGTGACCAGCCCGCCGGGCGTGTTCATCTCGAGGATGACGACTTCGGCGTTGCGCTCGGCTGCCGTCGCCAGCCCTTCCTTGAGCTGCCGGGCGCTAGCTGGGCCGATGGCACCGTCGAGATCGATGGTCAACGCTAACGGATTGCGGCCGCTTCCTTCGCTCATCACTGTCGAGGGAATGACGGCCACGGCGGCAAGCACTGCCGCGGCAAAAAGGGCCAAACCAGCGCGTTTCACGCTCAAAAAGCTCCTCACACAAAGATATGGGAGCGATTTCGGCGAAGTCCAATATGTAGATTGCTCCGGCAGAGGCGATCAAAGTTTTCCGCAATGTTGCCGTCAGCCTGACCCGGGATACATCCGGCATGTCCAGGATCATCGCAATTTCAGGCATTTCAGGCGCAGGCAAGACGACGCTGACACGCGCTTTGGCAAGCCGCCACCATGCCAGCCACCTCATCTGGGACGATTTCGACGGGATTTCAGTACATCCCGACGACTATCTCAACTGGTTCGAGGGCGACCGCGACTACAGCGAGTGGAACTACGCCGAGCTCGCCGGCATGCTTCGAGCCTTGAAGATGAGCGAGGCCACAATTCATCCGATCACCGCCGAGCGGGTGCTGCCGACCGCGCTGGTGTTCTTCGACGCCCCGCTCGGCCGGCTCCATCGGCAAACCGCTGGCATGATCGACCTCGCGATGCATATCCGCCTGCCCAAGGACATCGCCCTTTGCCGCCGGCTGATCCGCGACTACGGCGCGGCGGACGAGCTTTCGCTTGAGGACCTGATGGATGAGTTGCGTTTCTACGCCGGCGACGGACACGCGCTTTTCGATGATCGCGCCCTTGTCGAAGCCGCCGATATCGTGATCGACGGGACGCTCCCCTTCGCCCGGCAGTTGGAGACGATCGACCGCCATCTCGGCAGGCTGGGCTATCTGGACTGCACGGGCCGCGCGTGATGCATGGCCCGCGCCGTTCGGCAGCTATCTGCTCGTGAACTTCAGCACGGCCTCGACCTCATCGTCATAGGTCTCGCCGGTCGCAACGAAGCCGAGGCGCTTGTAGAAGCCCTCCGGGCTCGCCTCTCCCAGGCCATAGCTGGTGAAGAGTTCGCCAAAGCCACGCGCCTTCATCTCGCGGGCGACGAGCGCGATCGCCTTCTCGCCGAAGCCCATGCGCTGGAACGACCCAGCAATCATGAAACGCCATAGGAACGCGCCGGGACAGTCGATGACGTCGAAATCCGAGCCGATGTGCAGCATGACGAAGCCGACAGGCGTGTCGTCGGCATAGATGGCGCGGAACCAGGCGTTCTCGGAAAAATGCGCCTCGGCGATAGAGACGCCATTGTCGGCCACCTTGTTGCGCTGGGCTTCGCTCAGCGTCTCGCTCAATTCGCAGATGTCATAGACGGTCTGCGAGGTGATGCGGCGCAACGAGACTTCGGCGGCCGAAGTGATCTGTTCGGTCATGGCAGTTTCCAGTGTGGATTTTCTGACCCGGCAAAGCCGGCGCGGTTCGTCTCGTCCGCCAACGATCGGGCATCAGCCCAGGTCGCTGATAGTTTTGACAACACGATTCGTCAAGCAACCGAAAATCATGTGTAGGCATCTTGCGCATTCGGCGTGAACAACTGTAGGCACGCCGCCCGCCATACACACAAACTCTTATGGTGACATAAGCCGCACAGCAATATCGCCTGCGCTTATATTAGATAACATGACATGGAGAACAAAATGTGGTGCATCGCAATGACTTTGATCACGACCATCACATCTCATTCTTCAACAGGACATCATCGAAGTGATAATTCCAGACCACTACATCGATAACGCCATCGCCTGGGCGCTCGCCCGGCTCGGAGACGACAGCTACTGCTTCCGCTGCCTCGCCTTTGTCGAGGATGCCTATGAGCAATCCAACGCCATCGAGATGTTCGGCGGGGACTCCGCCAAGGAGTCTGCGGACGAGTACGGCGTGACCGGGACGCCTCAGGGCATTCCGCCGCGCGGCGCCTTCGTCTTCTACGACATGTCGGGCGAGCTGTTCGACGGGCACGCCAATTACGGCCATGTCGGACTGCATCTCGGCGACGGCCGCGTCGTCCACGCCTGGGACGAGGTGCGCATCGACGACATGCTGGCGGTCGAAAACCTCGAACCCGCCGAAGGCTGGACCCAACCGCGCTACATCGGCTGGGCGCCGGTGGAGCGTATCCTCGAAGGCCACAGGGTAGATTAGGCTCAGCATCCGCGGCCGTGGCCCCATGGCCGCGGATGCCTTGTTCGACGCCAGAAGCTTCTTGGTCTCACCCGGCCGGCGCAAACCGGCCGGGTAGGCCGCGGTTCTCAGAAGTTGACCGCAAGCTTGGCGTCGATGCCGTGATCAGATGCCTTGCTGCTGACCTGTCCAGTGTAGCTGATGGCGAGCTTCGTCTTCGCAGCGATGGCGAAGTCGATACCCGCGCCGAGGACGGCCGCATCCCTGGCAATCGCGGCACCGGAGATGTCGAAGCCGCCGCTGCCGTCGAAGGCGAAGGACGACGCAGGCGCGACCTCGCCGAAGGCATGGCGCCAACCCAGCGTGCCGTGGACAGTGGCCTCGGTCGTGCCAAGCGAAACGTCGGTCGAGCCGCGCACGCCGAGCGTGGTGAAGGTCACGTCGCTGCTCGATGCAGCACTCGACAGTGCCGCCGCCCCGCCCGTCTCTGTGAAGGCGTTCGTGCTCAGGTTCACATAGGTCAGGTTGGAGAAGCCCTCGACTGCGAAGCGCCCCGCATCGACCTTGTAGCTCGCCTCGCCGAACAGCTGCGCCGTGCCGCCGCTGTAGTTGGCGGACAATGCGTCGGTGAAGCCTCCGAAGGCGACATTGCGCTGCGTGTCGAAGCGGTGCCAGGTGTAGCCGGCCCCGACGGTCAGGCCGAACGGCCCGGCGCGGGTGCCGGCATTGACGGCGACATGGTAGTTGTCGCTGCTGCCGCCCGCCCCACCATTGGCGGTGCTGAAGGACGAGCGGCTGTAGCCGGCAATGACACCCGCGCGCCAGACGTCGCCCACCAGTGCGTCGCCACCGACAAGCAATCCGCCGGTGCTGCGGTCGAAACCGACATTGCTGGCATCCGCCTTGCTGTCGCCCCATGAGCCAAAAGCCCGCGTCCACAAGGCGAAGCGGTCGGTGTCGGCAGCCACCGGCTCAAGGCCATCATCGCCATAGGCCATGACCGGAATGCTCACCGCGGGCGCCTCGCCGAAGGCCTGGTCGATACGGCTGGTGGCCGCGTCCAGCATGACGCTGCCGTCCTGCATCATCATGCCCTTGGCCGACGAGTGCACCTCACCCGACAGCTGCTGGAACGCATCCTGCGCGCCGGCTTCGTCAAGATTGGCAACGGCGGTGTAGGCGGCGTTGCCGAAGCCGAGGCTTTCGAGCGCTGCTGCGGTCGCCTTCTGGTTCCCGTTCTTGCCGACATCGGCGAAGCTGATGTCGTTTCGGCTGAGCGTCAGTGTCACGTCGTTGGCGCCATAGGCCAGCATAGGGTCGAGGAAGACGAGGTTCGAACTGACGTCGGCGAAGGTTCCAGAGACACCGCCACCAGCGGTGACGATCTTGTAGCTCGTCTGTGGCGCGTAGTTGTTGCCTGTGGCCAGCGTCAGCACTGAGCCGCCCTTGAGAATGGTCTTGCCCGTCGCTGCGACCTTGTCGCTCTCGCCCTTGTCGTTGGCCTCGACCTCGAATTTCGAGCCGGCCTCGAAGGCGATGTCGCCCGCGACGTTGATCGTGCCGATCGAATTGCCCGGCTTCAACGTACCGCCCGAAGCGATAACGGTATTTCCCACCGTACCAGAACCGCCGAGCGCCGCGCCCGCCTCGATAGTGGTCAGGGCGGAGCCGGCAATCGAGCCGTTAACAGACAGCGCGCCCACCTTGACGACGGTCTCGCCGGTGTAGCTGTGCGTGCCCTCGAGAACGAGCCCGCCAAGGCCGAGCTTGGTCAGCCGGCCTGTGCCCGAGATTTCCTTGGCAATGCCCACGACATTGTTGGCATCGGCGATGTCGAGCGCGCCGCCGTTGGCCTCCAGCACGACATTGCGGCCGAGCCCCTTCATGCCGGTGCCGGCAACCTTGAGGCTGCCGCCATCGAGCCTGAGCTTCGCCTGTTCGCCGCCGAGGGCCGCGTCTTCCTCGACAACAACGGTGCCGCCATCGGCGACCTTCAGTTCGCCGATGAAGCTATGATCGTCGATGCAATAGTCAGCAATCGCCTGCTGGAAGCGCGCATCGGTGCTCTTGCAGTCGAGCAGCGTCTTTTTCTCGGCATCCGTCAGGCCAGCCAGGATCGGCATGCCGTTGGCATCGGAAATCTGGCCGAGATAGACGTCGTCGCGCATGTTGTTGCGCGAGACGAAGAACTCCTTGCCCTTTTCAGCGAAGGTCGAGGCGTCCTTGCCCCAGACGACGCGGGTCTTTGCCGTGCCGTTGTCGTCGTAGGTTTCGAGCTGCGGCCCGACCCAGCGAAGATTGTGCGCCACCGGCTCGTGATCCGACAGCGGCGTCTTCGACCCGTCGGGATTGGTCACGTAGCTGACGTCGGTGACGACGCCGAGATAGGGATCGTTGGGGTCGTCGTTGATCTGCCACCACTTGCCGAAGGGCCGCGAGGCCAGAAAATGGTCGATCTTGACGCGGTGCCAGCTGCCCCAGGTGTTGGTCGCGTCCTCGCCATGCGACGGCCAGGTCACCGAGCCGTCGTTGAGCCCATGCGGCGTGAATTGCTCGCGCTCGGAAGGCAGCTGCAACAGCTGGTACTGCTTCTTCAGGATGTTCATGGTCTGCGGCAGGTTGCCAGCCACCGGATACAGCTCGTCGGCAAACAGGCCAGCAGGCACCGTTGCCGCATCGATCTGTGCTGCCGTCTTGCCCTTCCACTGGGCGATGAAGGCGTCGAGCTGCGTCTGGTCCTTGGCGTATTGCTTCAGCAGCGAGAGATAAAACGCGTTTGTCGGCGCCTTGGTGTAGATCTTCAGCAGCCGTTCCTGCTGGCTGATCGAGTGCAAGCCGCGCTCGGACACGTCGCCGGCATTGAAGTCGCCGGTCAGGATGACAGGCCCCGTCTGCGACTTGGCCCAGCTGTTCAGCGCCCTCGCCTGGACAATGCGGTTGGTCGATTCGTCATAATAGTTGAGGTGCGTGGTGCCGACCACGGTCTGCGGCCGCTTCGCCGTGCCGTCGACCTTCGTGTAGGTGGCAATCGCACCCGTGGTGAAGGCACCATATGTGCCCGGCAATCGTGAAAACACGCCGACATCATTGTCCTGGCGCGTGCCGTAAGTGCCGAGCCCGGCACCCTGCATGACGCCGGGCAGGTCGCGGGCGTAGGTGCTGTTGGCACGGAATTCCTGGAAGGTCAGGATGTCGTAATTGCCCTTGATGAAGAATTCGCCCGCCGTTGCCGGTGTCGGCTTGAAGCGGTCGAGCCAGGTATTGAGCGTCAATATCCTCAGCGAATCCTCAGCCGCCTGGGCCGAAACCACCTGCAGCGCCAGGGCCGTGCCACAAAGAAGGCCGGCTGCGACGTTGCGCACTCTATCCTGCGGTTTGCGGGCGGTCTTGAACGGCACGTCGGGGGTACGGCCATCGAGGGTCGTCATCGCGAAGCTCCTATGTTTGCGATGCGACAGCAACTGTCACGAAACTGCCAGGGCAGTCGTGCGAATGACATGTTGCGGTCACCAGAAATGTACGAAAACGGACATTAATGAGCTTCGATGTCAGTTTTACAACATCGATGGTGACAACCGTCCACTCTTCGCCCGTTTGTTGCCATCCACCGGGGATTGCCCCGAGGCAGGGTGAAACGGGCGATTGAATTTGCTAGCAAGGATTGAGGGAAACGCAGCCGGCATGACATCGATCGACAGGCTCGACATGACAAACGACAACAAGAAGTCGAGCCGGCAAGCGCATCTGCTCAGCTATCTCGAGCACAACCACTATGTGTCGATCGAGGAAATCACCACGCTCTATGGCGTGACCACGCAGACGGCGCGGCGTGACATCATGGCGTTGGAGGAACAGGGCAAGGTGCGCCGCCTGCATGGCGGAGCCACCATCTCGACGCCGGTAGAGCCGTCGGTGCTGCGCCAACGCCGCGTCGACAATGCCGCACAGAAGGAGAAGATCGGCCGCCTCGCCGCCGACCTGATCCCCGACGGTGCCGCCGTGTTCATCGACACCGGCACCACCTGCGAGGCCGTGGCCCGCGCGCTCGTCCGCCACCGCGACCTGCGCGTCGTCACCTACTCGCTACGCGTCGCCACCACGCTCAGCGAAAGCACCGATTTCGCCATCGCCGTGCCCGGCGGCTTCGTCCGCCAGGTCGATGGCGGCGTCTTCCGCGAGGAGACGGCCGACTACATCAGGCGCTTCAAATTCGACATCGCCGTCATCTCGGTAAGCGGTATCGACAATGAGGGCGACATCGGCGACGACGATCACGCCGAGGTCGCCGCCGTCTCCGCCGCCATGCGCCAGTCGGGTCGGGTCATCCTCGCCGTCGATAGCTCCAAATTCGGCCGCCGCGCGCTCGTCCGCCTCGCCTCACTCAGCGACATCCACACAATCGTCACCGACGAGCTGCCGGGCGAACCCTTGCTCCAGCGCCTGCGCGACAGCGGCATCGACATCGTCGCCTGAGGCAGGCCAGCCTGCTTCGAGGCGTTTCTGGCCTGATCGCTCAGGCCGGCACGGCTTCTTCGAATTGCGGCAGGCCGTCGTCGAGCTTCAGCCAAGGCTGCTTCGACGAGACCCAGATGTGCATGGTCGGATGGAACTGCGTGGGATCGTCGAGCGAACCGGAGGTGACGGCGAGAATGCCTGCCGCGTCACGTCCTGAAAGAACCGTGGTGCCGCAGTCGGCGCAGAAGCCGCGCTTCACCGCCGGCGACGAAAACGCGATCTTCACCGGCCCGGTCATCGACACCTGTTCGGCGCGGAACATCAGCCGCGCGTTGAAGGCGGCACCCACCGCCTTCTGGCAGCTGCGGCAATGGCAGATGCGCTCGTTGACGGGTACGCCCTCGGCGACGTAACGCACCGCGCCGCACATGCATCCGCCTTCGTATCGCTGAGCCATCGCACTACCCTTGCTGAACCGCGCATATCCGCGCGCGGTTCAGGGAATAGGGGCAGCGACATCGCCTGTCGAGCCGAAACGTCATGCAGGTATGGCGAAACCAGTCGTCGCCTTGATGTCGGGATATGGGGCAGAAGCCCCTAGATGTGGGACGTCCAGCCGTTGCAGCACGGCCCACCGGGCCGTGACGGCAGCCGCCGGCGGCTTTCCCACTGGACGCCGCGGGCTACCGCTTGCCGCGCCAAGGTACGGATGTCGTCGGGACGATATCCGTCGCGCTCCATCAGCTTCAGGATAATCGGTTCACGCAGCAAATCTTCCAGCGTCAGCTCAGGCTGTTCGGCCATGGTCGCCTCCGTTCGTGACCCTTGTTACCAAACCACTCTAATCACGAAGCGTGACAGACGAATGGCAATTGCGTGACATCATGCGGGCAATATGGCGGCCGCGGATTTCGGCGCGACCGCCGGGACTGGCTCACCAGCTGATGCGTGCTTGTGGCATGCCGTACATGAGGCGCGAAAACTCGTCGCCGCTGACATGCACCAGGGTGCGATGGTCGCCGCCCTCGAAATAGACGTCGCCACCGCGCCGCAACTGCTCGTCGATCACGCACGCGACGCGGTAGGGCACGCCGAGGATCGGCACCGCACCTTCGTCGCAATCGGGAAACAGCGTGCTGGCCTCCTCTTCGGTTGCAAGCCGCACCTTGTCGCCGATGATCTCACGCATCCTTGCAAGATCGACATGGCGCGAAGCCGGCAGCACGGCCAGCACGAAGCCGTCCTCCCATTTCAGCACCACGCCCTTGGCCAGCGCGTTGCCCGGCACGTGGCTCGCCTCTGCCGTCATCATCGAGCAGCCGGTGCGCGCATGTTTGGCGGCATCGTAATGGATGTGATTGTCCTCGAGATATTCCTGCATCGTCAATGAGATAGCCATGACCACTTCCTTTCGCGGTAACATCGCATCGCGGCGGCCGGAATGTCGGAAACGGGCGCGAGGCGCCACGCGGCGAGGTTCGACCGCTTCATCGCCAGCTCAAAGTGATGGTCGGCTGGCCGCATCTTACTATTGCCCTCGACGGGCCATCTTCAGCGTGCCGGAACGATACAGCCCAGACCTGTTTTCAGCAAGGATTTTGGCTGCGCCACCCCGTCGAGAAGCAGCGCAGCCAAGGCACATCACTTGGAGGTCTTCATCTGCTCGTCCCAGCTCTTCGGCGTGGTCTCGCCGTCGAGGAAGGGCAGCACCGTGGTTGCCAGTTCCGGCGCCATGAAGATGTCGTAGTGGGTGCGGTTGGGAATGATCGCCAGCCGGTTCTGCGACATGTTCTCGCGCATCCAGCCGGCGTCCTTGAGGCCGCCGCCGAGCAGCTGGTAGAACTTCACGATATGCTCGGGCCGGTACATGTCGCTGTCGCCATAGACCAGCATGACCGGCATCTTCAGCGTCTTGACGTCGTCTGCCCAATCATAAGGCGTCCGCATGAACTCGCCCATCTGGTCGAGCAGCTTCGGGAAATCCTCGACCTTCGGCGCCACGGCGGCATAGGTCTGGTACATCGGCGTCGGCTTCATCATATCGGCCATCGCGGCGCCGACCTGGGCCTGCATCGGCAGCATCTCGGGGTAGAAGCCGTCCTGGGCATAGGCCGCCGAAACCAGCGCCAGCCGGCGCACCGTCTCGGGATGCTGGACCGCAAGGCGGAGAGCCACGCCTGAACCAAAGGAATAGCCGAGCGCATCGACCTTGCCGTAGCCCAGCTTCTTGAGCAGCGCGGCCATATCGTCGCCGCTGTCGATCATGCTCATCTTGCGCTCGGTCAGCGCGGTGCGGCCATGACCGTAGAGATCGACCGCGATCACCTGCCTGCCCTTCGACAGCGCCGGCAGCACCGGCCCGAACATATCGATCGACCCCAGCCCGCCATGCAAGAGCAGCAGCGGCTCGCCCTCGCCGCGGATCTCGTAGTAATAATTGACGCCGTTGACTTCGGCATGGCCCGATTTCACGCCATCCGCCGGCTTGGTTTCGGCCATTGCAGCACCTCCAGCAAACAGCGCCATCGCAGCCGCTGCCAGCATCGTCAAAAGATTTCGCATCTCGTCTTCCTTCCTCGTGGTCGGGCTCGCGGCCCTTCGCTCCTAGGACGGGCGAGCCCGGGCGATCCCGACAGTCGGGGGAGATTTTTTCTGCCTGACGACGCCGGGGATTCGTTGCCTGCCTCGCCGTCCCAGGCGGCCTCGATCCACAACACATCTCGATCCCCCGGAATCGAAAAAGGCCAGGTCGTCATCGACCTGGCCTTCAGAACTCTCAACCCCAAGACCTCAGAGCGTCTTCGCCAGCGCTTCGAGCTGCTCGGTGGTCTGGCCCCAGCCCTCGTGGAAGCCCATCTTTTCGTGCGCGTCGCGGTCTTCGACGGACCAGTGGCGAACGGTGGCGGTGTATTTGGTCTTGCCGCCGCCGGCGTCCTCGAAGGTCAGGATGCCGACCATGAAGGGCTTGCCGGAAGGCTGCCAGGCCTCGGTGAAAGCATCGGTGAAGACCAGCTTCTCGTTCGGCACTACCTCGAGATAGAGACCTGGATTGGGATAGTCGACGCCCTCGGGGCTGCGCATGACCACAACGCTCGAGCCGCCGGCGCGCACGTCGAGCTTGGCGCTCGATGTCGTCCAGGGCAGCGGTGCGAACCATCTAGGCAGCAGCGTCGCATCGGTCCAGCAGCGAAACACCTTCTCGCGCGGCGCATCGATGATGCGGGCGAGAACCAGTTCGCGGTCGGTGGCAGGGGTGACGTCAACGACGGTGGTCATAGTTTCTCTCCTTCGGGAAATTCGGTTTCCGCCTTCAAGACGAGCGGCATCCCGCAATCCCGACACAGCAGGTCAAAAAAATCGCTCAGTGGCGGCGGGCATGCACCAGATAGGCGTCGATCGACATCTCGCCCAGCCATTTCACGGCCTCGAGCCGGTGCAGACCCTCGATCAGCACATAGCGGTCGCCGTCGACGCGCACCTGGATCGGCTGTTTCATGCCGTTCTCCAGAATGTCCTCGGCGAGATGGCGCACGGTCTCGGGATGCAGCGTCTTGCGCCGCGCGGTGGGCACGTAAATGGCGTCGAGGGGGATTTTCTGCACTCTCAGCATGTCGGGCTCCGGCTCAAGCCCAGCCTTTCGCAGTTCGGGTCGGCTGTCGAGGGGTATCAGTGCTCGGGCTTAGCCTTGGCCGCGCGGCGCTTGGCGTCGTCGATCATCATGTTGGCAAGCTGCATGCGCACCATGGCGCGCTGGCGCAGATGCGGCGCAACGCGGTCGGGATGGTTGGCGAGCGCGAAGCGGCGACGCATCCTGGCGAGATCGGCGGGTTTTGCTTCGGACAGATTGAGTTCGCGGGCAATCGCCTCCGGCTCGATCGATGGCTCGGGCTCAGCGGGCTCGGCCGACATCGCATCCTGCAAGGCATCGGCGACAGCCTCGGCCCGCATCGTGTCGAACAGCGCTACGAACTCGTCGTCAAGATCGGCGCCAGCCTCGCGATACTCGGCCGCAACCGTATGCCCGTCGACACGGATTCGGCCCGAATGCAGCTCTTCGGCCACGGCGAGATAGTCGAAAGGGATCGTCGGGGCAGGCTCAATGTCGTCGCGATCCGCAGCGACGATCAACTCGTCGAGCAGCGAGGCGAAATCGCGATTAATTCCGGTGCCCATGCAAGCCCCTCCGCATGAAACACATGCTACGGCAAAACTGGCCGGACCATAATCCCCGCCAGTTAAAAATCGCTTTGAGCAACAATGACATTTTGCAGAAAAAGGGTCCGGGCCACGCGAGGGGGGTCGCGCGGCCCGGGGAGTGAGCGCCTCCCCGCGGAAAACGGGAGTCGCTGGAAGATTCTTCGCGCCATGCGCGCAGCGCGTTACATGTCGCCGGAAAAATTTCGCGCATGGCAGATATGTTTATGTTGCACTGCACAATCGACAAGGAATCGCCTATATGTGCGCGTGGGAGGACCAACAGGAGCCTGAGAGATGGGTTTCTATACCGAATTCTTCTCCCGTCCGCGCCCCAGAGAACAGGCGCGCTACCGTGCAGCGCTCGCGCTGCTCAACGCCATGAGCAATTCCGATCGCGCCGATATCGGCATCCGACCGGCGGACTTTCCGCGCATCGCCCGCGAAATGGCGACACGCCAAGCCTGACAGTCCTGCGCGTCACTGCGCTGCCGCAATCGATGATGCATGATTGCGGCAGGCAGGAGATTCGCGATGAGGACTTTTTCGACACCCGCGGCCGTAACCTTGGCCCTGACAGGGCTCTGGTCGTTCCAGGCGCTGGCGGCTGAAACACCTTATATCGACGATCGTTCCGACCCTGCAGCCGTGGTGCGCTCGCTCTACAATGCGGTGAGCCGCAAGGAATATGCCCGCGCCTGGGATTATTTCGGCGACGCCAAGCCGGCCAAGGATTTTGCCGAGTTCGCCAAGGGCTACGACAAATCCGACCGCGTCGACGTCGAAACAGGTGCCGTAAGCTCGGAGGGGGCGGCCGGCAGCATCTTCTACAACATTCCCGTCGCGATCCGTGCCATCGACGCCAGCGGCGCGGAAAAGGTCTTCGCCGGCTGCTACACGGCGCGCCAGGTCAACGCATCGATCCAGGAGCCGCCATTCAAGCCGATCCTGCTCGAAAAAGGCAACCTGAAACCGGCCGAAGGCGAGCTCGCAGCCGCCCTGCCCAAGCAATGCGGCGATGCCCCGCCCCCGGAAACGGACGCGCTGTTTGAACAGGCGACCAAACTTTTCGCCGCCGACTACAAAGGCCAGTGCGACGCCAGCCGCGAAGGCGAGGACGCCGCCAAAAGCTACGGCATCAGCTACCATAACAAGTCGGATGCCCCGGACGCCAAGCCGAACGAGGCTTGGCTGTTCCGCTTCTTCTGCTCGATGGGCGCCTACAACGAGACCCATGTCTACTATCTGTGGACCGAGCTCGACGGCCTGAACCAGCAACACTTTGCCACCCCCGAACTCGATATCCGCTACGAGAACGACAACAGCGAAGGCAAGGTCGAGAGCCTCAGCGTCATCGGCTACCGCTCGGAAAGCCAGCTGGTGAACTCTGATTATGACGAGAAGACCCTGACGCTGACCTCGCATGCCAAATGGCGCGGGGTTGGCGATGCCTCGTCAGACGGTGTCTGGATTTTCCGCGACGGTGCCTTCGCGTTGATCAAATACGACGTCGATGCTTCCTACGACGGCGAGATCAACCCTGAGAGCGTGCTCGACTACAACACCGGGCCGTGAGCTATTTCGCCTGAAGCATCCAGTTGAGCGTATCGCGCCAGTCGGTCATGCGGATCGGCGTGCCATGCGTGCCGCTCTCAAAACGGACAAAACGCGCCGGATAGCTTTTGCTCTTGGCCAAGATCGAGCGGAAGAACGCCTCCTGCTTGTCGATAGGGAAGACAGGGTCCTTGCTGCCCTGGCCGAAAAACACCGGCACCTTGGCCGCGAAGGCCGGCGACTTCAGGAAACCGTCGTCCCAAAGCGAGCCGAGCAGCATCAGACCGCTCAGCTTCTTCGCCACGCCGGCGTCGCCCGCCAGCCCCCAGCACAGCTGCCCCCCCATGGAACCGCAGGCGACGACGATCTTCGCGTCAGGGGATTTCGCCGCGTAGTGGTCGATCAGGGCTCCCACCTCAGCCACGCCCTTGTCGCCGAAATCGGAGAAGTCGGGCGAAAGATAGAGCCCGCCATTGGCGGCCATCAGGTTCTTGATGCGGTTGAAGTTACCACCGAAGGTGAAGTCGTCGACGCCCTGCTTGCGGCTGCCGCCCTGGCCATGGAGATAAAGCACGATGACCGAAGCGCCCTCGGTCTTGCCGACGGCAAAATGCCTGATGTCGCCGGCGTCAAGCCTCAGCACCAGATCCTGCTGGACCTTGCGGACGCCAGTCGAAACATATTTGCCCTGTACCCGCCGCTCCGGCACCTGGTCGCGCTCGTTGATATCACGCATCTCCTGGTAGTCGACGACGCGATAGGCATCGCCCTCGGACGAGAGAATTCCGGGATAGGCGAAGAGATCGTCCTTGTAGGGCGCGAGCGACTGAGCCGAAGCGGGAAAGGCGCACGCCACCGCGATCAAGCAAGGCAAGGCAAGGCATCTATGGCGAGCAAGCGTCACGTGTCGGCTCCCGTTACAAGGACGGCGCATGACTGCGGTCCGGCGGGGTGGCTGTCAACGGCGCACCTACATTTTCGAAGCGGCGAACCAGAACCACAAGCCAATCGTTGCTAAAAGCAGCGCGCCCCAGACGACGGCATGCGCCCTGCCGATGCCGGAGGCGAGATAGATGCGCGCCTCTTCGAAGAAGATCGAATCCCGGGAATTGGCCGCCCTAAACATTTCTTCTGAGCTGGAAGCGCCAGAGAAGAAGCGCCATTTCGTCAGGCCTTCAAGCTCCGGCCGGCGTGAAAACCTTGCAATCAGAATGACGACCAGCAGGACTGACACCAGCCAGAACAGCAAGAAGGAAGCCGTGAGCAGCCTCTCGATCATCGTCCACCCGCCTTCAATCCTGTAGCACCCCGCCCGCGTCTTCCAGCGCCTCGGGCGTGTCGACGTCGACGGCGGCGCCGGCGCCGATTTCGATGTCGACGACATCGACGCCTTCGCTCTCGATCAGATGACGTGCGCCGGTGTCGCCTTCGAGATGAGCGACGGCGGCAAACAGCGACCTTGGCAGGATGACGGGATTGCCGCGCTTGCCATCGTGGGTGGCGCGGACGACGGCGCGGCCGGCCGCCCGCTCGAATGCCTCGATCAGCCGGTCGAGATCGGCTGGCAGCACCTCGGGCATGTCGCCGAGTACGATCAGGGCACCGGCCGAGTCCTCGGGGAGTACGGCGATGCCTGCCTTGAGCGAACTGGCGAGGCCTGCGGCGAAATCGGCATTGTGAGCCACCGGCAGATCGAGCCCGACGAGCGCGTCGCGGATGCGACTGGCCTGGTGGCCGGTGACCACGACGGTGCCCTCGGCCTTGGAGGCCAATACGCGCTCGGCCGTGCGGCGCACCAGCGGTTTGTCCTGGAACAGCGCCATCAGCTTGTTGGGGCCGCCCATGCGGCTGGAGCGCCCAGCCGCCAACAACACGGCGTGGACCTTGGGCGCGACAGGCACGGCCGGCGCCTCGCGCGGCTGCGGTCGCGACGGAATTTCCATGAGCAAGCCCCCCACGCCCATGCCGCCGATGTCGGCAGCAGTGACCTCAAGCCCGGCGAGCAGTCGATCGAGCACCCAGTCGAAACCGTTCTCCTTGGGACTGCGGGCGCAGCCGGGCGCGCCAAGCACGGCGGCATTGCCGATATGGCCGAGCACCAGGAGATTGCCCGGATCGACCGGCATGCCGGACCGGATGACGCTGCCACCCGCCGCCCGGATGGCAGCCGGAATGACGTCGTCGAAATCGGCCAGGGCCGACGCGCCGAAGATCACCACCAGGTCGTTGTCACGGGCAAGCGCCTTGGCGATCTCGGCCACTGCAGCGGCCTCATGTGGCGTGCGGCGCTCGGCTGTCAGCCGGCTGCCGGAGCGGGCAAGACGCTGTTCGGTGACGCGCGCGGTCTTGTCGAGCACGCTTGATTTCACGCTCGGCAGCGTCGTCTGGATTACGCCGACACGCCTGGCCGCAAATGGATTGACTGCGAAGATCTCCTTGCCGGCGCAGAGGCCGATCACCTCGGCGACGAGCTGGCCAGACACCGCGAAAGGAATGATCTTCACGGTCGCGACCATCTGGTCCCGCTCGACCCGGGCAAGCTGGGCAAGCGTGGCCACCGTTATCGCCGGGTCGACAGCGTTGATCGCATCGATCAGCTGGGCATCGACGGTGAAGACGCCGGGCGAAGTGGCGTGGAGATTGACGCGGCCTGTGGCGGCTTGCTTCACCTCGATGTGCCGGTGGCGCATGGCTGCCGCAATGGCTTCGGCGGCAGCGTCCTCGCCGAGATCGCCAGGCTCGAGCGCTGCGACAACGACCTCGGCAAGGCCCGCGGCCTGCAAGGCAGCGACATCGTCCGCGCCGAGAACTTGCCCCTTGCGATAGCGGCGCTCGCCCGATGTCGTGGCATGAGCCAGCACAGCGCCAATTGCATCCGCGACCGGAATGGGGCCGAACTTCACGCCGCATCGCCTTTCGACTTGGCCGCAAGACCGCGCGAGCGGAAGGCCGCGATGACCTGCGCCAGCACCGCAACGGCGATCTCGGCCGGGTTGGCCGCACCGATGTCGAGGCCGATCGGCGCGTTGATGCGTTCGATCTGCTCAGGCCTCACGCCCATGGCCAGCAGGCGCTCGACGCGCCTGGCATGGGTCTTGCGGCTGCCCAGCGCGCCGACATAAAAGCACTCGGCGTCAAGTGCTGCCTTGAGCGGCCAGTCGTCGATCTTGGGGTCGTGGGTGATCGCTGCCAACGCCGCGTAGCGGTCGAGCGGGCAATGCTTCAGCACGTCCTCTGGCCATTCGGCCTTGTGGATGTCGTCGGGAAAGCGTTCGTCGCTGGCAAAAGCCGTGCGCGGGTCGATGATCTCAAGCGGGAAGCCGGCAATCCTGGCCATCGGCGCCAGTGCCTGGCTGATATGGACCGCGCCAATGATGACCAGCCGCGGCTGCGGCAGGTGCACATTGAGGAAGAAGCTGCGGCCCTCGGCCTCGACCATGCTCGACGCACCTGAGCGGAACGCCTTGCCGATGGCGGCACCGAGATCGCCGGCCACCGCATCGCCTTCCTTGACGACGCGGTCGCGGCCGTCGCCAAGATCGGTGACCACGATTGCGGCGCGGCGGGCGCGGCGCTCGGCATTCAGGGTCTTCAGAACATATGGGTCCATTCGCTTACCCCAGCCGCTCGACATAGACCCGGATGCTGCCACCGCAGGAAAGGCCGACCTGCCAGGCGGTTTCGTCGGCAACACCGAAATCGAGCATTTTCGGCTTGCCGCTTTCGATGACGTCGAGCGCTTCGGAAATCACTGCGCCTTCCACACAGCCGCCGGAGACGGAGCCGTGGAAAGTGCCATCGGCGTCGATGACGAGATGACTGCCGACGGGGCGCGGCGCTGAGCCCCATGTTTCAACGACGGTGGCAATGGCGACGTCCTTGCCCTCCTTCATCCAACCTTCCGCGATGATCAGCGGGTCGCGGGCCTCATCCAGGAATTTGCTTGGCATCGTTTCCTTCCCTCCCGATGCTCAGGCCGCACGGCCCAAGCCGTCAAGCCAGCGTCTCGGGTCGCTGCTGCGCGAAGCGGGCGCGCCGAGCGAAGCGCAGAGATCGCCAAGCGCATTGAGATTGTGGACTGCACGGAACTCATCGACATGCGGCAGCATGGCGCGAACGCCGCGCGCGCGCGCCTCGAAGCCGTCAAAGCGCAGCAGCGGGTTGAGCCAGACCAACCGCCGGCACGACTTGTGGAGCCGCTCCATCTCTTCCGACAGACCGGCGACGTCGTCGCGCTCCAACCCGTCCGTAATCAGCAGCACCACGGCTCCCTGCCCCAGCACGCGCCGCGACCACAGCCGGTTGAATTCGCCAAGTGCGTCACCGATACGAGTGCCGCCCGACCAGTCTCGGACGGCGGCCGAGCAACCGGCAAGAGAGGCGTCGGGATCGCGATGGCGCATCTGGCGCGTCAGGTTGGTGAGCCGCGTGCCGAAGACGAATGTGTGCACCCGCTGGCGCTTTTCGGTCAACGCATGCAGGAAATGCAGGAAGATGCGGGTGTACTGGCTCATCGATCCAGAGATGTCCGCCAGCACGACCAATGGCGGCTGGACCTCGCGGGCCGAGCGGAACTTCGGCAGGATCAGCTGGCCGCCGCTGCGGGCGGCAGCACGCATCATGGCGCGGGGATCGATCTTGCCGCCATGCGGATCGGGCCTGAAGCGGCGCGTGCGCACCATGTCGAAAGGCAGACGGAGCGCTGCGATCTCGCGTCGGGCATCCGACAGTTCGTCCGCGCTCATCTGGGCAAAATCCTTGGCGCGCAGCACTTCATTGCCCGACACGGTGAAGCGCGCGTCAACCTCGATCTCAGGAATCTCGCGCGCCGGCTGGGCCTTCTGGTGACCTTCGAACATCGCCTGGCTGACGCGGTTTTCGGCGGCGCGCGGTTTCTGCTTCTCGCGGTTGTCGAGCGCGACGGGCGAGAACATCGCCAGCATCTTCTCGATCAGTTCGCGCGATTTCCAGAACAGCCGGAACGCCTCGTCGAAGGTCGGGTGGTCCTCATGGCGAGTGACCAGCACAGCATGAAGCGTCCAGTAGAAGTCGTCGCGCGTACCGATGCCGGCGGCGAGCACCGCCTCGATGGCATCCTTGACCGAGGCCGGGCCGACCCGCATGCCCGCCTTGCGCAGAGCGCGTGCGAAATAGACGATATTGTCGGCGATGCGTCCGTCGGACTTGGCGGCGAGGGTCTCGGTGCTGCGCAAGTCCATTTGGGCACCTACTCCGCTGCCGCCAGCTCCGCCTTCACCTCGTTGAGGATCCGGCGGCCCTCACCCTGCTCGATGCGGGCGATGTCGTCCTGGTACTTCAGGAGCACGCCAATGGTGTCGGACACGGTCTCGGGATCAAGCGCGACCTTGTCAAGTTCGGTCAATGCTCCGGCCCAGTCGATGGTCTCGGCCACGCCGGGCACCTTGAACAGCTCGATCTCGCGCAGCCGCTGGATGAACCGCACAACCTCGGCCGAAAGCCGCTGATTGGCCTGCGGCACCTTGCGGCGCACGATCTCCAGTTCGCGCTCGGCATTGGGATAGTCGACCCAATGGTAGAGGCAACGGCGCTTGAGCGCGTCGTGGATCTCGCGGGTGCGGTTGGTGGTGATGACGACGATCGGCGGCTCCTCCGCCTTGATCGTACCGAGTTCGGGCACCGTCACCTGATAGTCGGAGAGGATTTCGAGCAGGAAGGCCTCGAAGGCCTCGTCGGTGCGGTCGAGTTCGTCGATCAGAAAGACCGGGGCCGCCCCCTCCTTGCCTGTGAGGGCGTCGAGGACCGGACGGCGGATCAGGTATTTCTCGGAGAAGACGTTCTTCTCCATATCCTTGCGGTCGACCTTGCCGGTCGCCTCCTCCATGCGGATCTCGATCATCTGCGCCGCATAGTTCCACTCGTAGACGGCGGAGGAGACGTCGAGCCCCTCGTAGCACTGCAGGCGGATCAGCCGGCGGCCGAGCGCGCTGGCTAGGACCTTGGCGATCTCGGTCTTGCCGACGCCGGCCTCGCCTTCGAGAAACAGCGGGCGGCGCATGCGCAGGGACAGGAACAGTACCGTCGCCAGCGCGCGGTCGGCGACATAGTCTGCGCCGGCGAGCATTTCGAGCGTCTCGTCGATCGAATTCGGAAACGGACGCGTCGCTGAAGCGGTCATGGCACTTCCGGAAATCGGCCTAGAGCACGTGGTAGCTGCGGCCGTGATAGATCAACGGGCGAAGGTTATCGCCGATACGCAGGCCTGTCACCTTGCCGAACATGATGCGGTGGGTGGCCATCTCCTTGGCATCGACCAGTTCGCAATCGAACACAGCCACCGCATCGAGCAGCACTGGCGCGCCAGAGGCGAGCACCTGCCACTCGGCAAGTGCGAATCGTTCTTCCGGCGGCATGCCGGTGACGCCGGAAAACGCCACCGCCAGCGGTTCGTGCCTTGCACTCAGCGTGTTGAGCGCAAAGTTGCCGTTCTTGACGAAGGCGTCGTTTTTGGGGTTTTCGCGGTTGACGCAGACAAGCACCATAGGCGGGTTGTCCGAAACCGAGCAGGCGGCAATGACGGTCGCGCCGCGTTTACCCGCCACTCCGTCCGTGGTGACCAGATGGACAGCGCCTGCGAAATGGCTCATCGCGTCGCGATAGGCCTGCGGCCCGACTTCAAACTTCTTCAGCACAAGACAACTTCCCGCAGTGAACCCTTACCGCAATATGCAGTGAACCCTAACCGCAATATATGGACGGATAGTTGAGCTGCCAAGCAACTAAGCCACAAGCACATTGCGCTTGTCCGGGCCAGGCAGTAGGTCAGGACATCGCCCGAAAGCGGGGCGCGAAGGGATTTCGTTGGGCTAAATGCGATCGAAAGCGATCATCATTGCCGCGCTGGCCGCATCGTTTCCGGCGATGGCAGCGCAGGCCGAGCCGCTCAGGGTCGGCGTCGCGGCTCCGCTGTCGGGCCCGTCGGCCATGCTTGGAGAGCAGGTGAAGGCGGGCGCGGCCATGGCAGCCGCGAGCTCCGGCGCCGAACTGACCTTTGCCGACGACCAGTGCTCGGCTGAGGGCGGCCGCAAGGCGGCGAAGAGCTTCGTCGACGCAAAGGTGCAAACGGCCATCGGCTTTCTCTGCACCGAGGCGCTGGAAGCCGCCCTGCCCGCGCTCAAGGATGCGCAGATCCCAGTCATTGCGGTGGGCGTACGCACCGACAGCCTGACTGACGGCCGCGCCAAGACGGGTTGGCCGGTGTTGCGCTTGGCGCCGCGTGGCGACGCCGAGCACGATGCGGCAGGAACGCTCCTGACGCGACTGTGGGCCAACGAGCTGTTCGCCATCGTCGATGACGGCACGATCTATGGCCGAGAGCTGGCCGAGAGCTTCCGCGCAGCGGCCGAGCAGGCTGGGCTGAAACCAGTCTTTGTCGACACATTCCGTCCCCAGCTAGACAACCAGGTGGCGCTGGTCGGGCGCCTGCGCAAGGCGGGCGCCACGCATGTGTTCGTCGGCGGCGACGGTGAGGACATCGCGGTGATGGCGCGCGATGCCGCCGCTGCTGGAGCCGACATTGTGTTTGCCGGCGGCGAGACGCTCCGTGTAGCCGACCGCACAGTGCCGCCGACAGCGGGCACGCTGATGGTCGCCCCGCCTGATTGGATCGACGTTGCGAGACCGCAGGTGCTGCAGGCCTTCGAGGCACAGAAAATCATTCCCGAAGGCTACACCCTGCCCGCCTATGCGGCGCTGGAGATATCAGATGCGGCTGCCAAGGCTTCGGCCGCGAGCGGCAAGCCGATTACCGAGGCCTTTGCCGGGCGCGACTTCGACACTGTCCTGGGCAAGCTGCGCTTCGACGCCAAGGGCGATCTCCAGGACAACGCGTTCCGCCTGTTTCGCTTCGACGGGACCAGCTATGTGCCGCTGGAAGGGCAAACGCCGGGATAGCTCCGGCTGCCTCTCCATCTGCTTGTTATGACTGCCTTTGTGCGACGCCAAGCGATCGCCTGGCTGCGACAGAGAGACGAAATGATGTTGAAGGCCGGACCGCTGAACCTCATCACCGACGTCACCGGGCTGTCGGTCGGCAATGCCGCTGACGACAAGCTCAAGTCGGGCGTGACAGTGGTGGTGTGCGACAAGCCGGCGACGGCTGCAGTCCAGGTGCTGGGCGGCGCGCCAGGCACGCGAGAAACCGACCTGCTAGAAGCCCACAACACGGTCGAGACAATCAACGCCATCGCTCTATCGGGTGGCTCGGCTTTCGGCCTTGATGCGGCTTCTGGCGTGCAGGCGGCGCTGCGCGAGAAGGGCGTCGGCTTTGCCATGCGCGACCAGGTGATCCCGATCGTGCCGGCGGCGATCCTGTTCGACATGCTGAATGGCGGCAACAAGGACTGGGGCCGTTATCCGCCCTATCGCGAGCTTGGCTATGAGGCGACGCAAATGGCGGCGCGTACCTTCGACCTTGGTACGGTCGGCGCCGGTACCGGCGCGCTGACTGCCGGGCTCAAGGGCGGGCTGGGTTCGGCCTCAACAGTACTGCCCAACGGCGTGACCGTCGGCGCGCTGGTCGCAGTCAACGCCACGGGTTCGGTGACCGTCGGACGCAGCAGGCATTTCTGGGCTGCACCTTTCGAGCTGGATGGCGAGTTCGGCGGGCTGGGCTACCCCTCGCCGATGCCTGCCGACGCGGCGCGTGTCGCCAAGAAATACGAGGAAGAAAACAACGCCGTCGCCAACACCACCATCGCCGTGATCGCCACCGATGCCGTGCTGACCAAGGCTGCGGCAAAGCGTTTGGCAATTGCTGCGCATGACGGCTTCACCCGCGCCATCTGGCCCGTACATACGCCGTTCGACGGCGATCTCGTCTTCGGGCTGGCGACCGGCGCGAGCGGCATCGAGGTCGGAGCCGCCGATGTCATCGACTTCTACGCAGCAGCGGCATCGACCATGACGCGGGCGATCGCGCGCGGCGTGTTTGCCGCGACACCATTGGCAGGCGACAGGATGCAGGTTTGGTCGGCCCGCACGGGCTGACAAAATGTCTTCGGTGACAGTATCTTAGCGCTTTCGCCTGAAAAACTGAGTCAACGGGAAAGAGAGGTCGCGATGAAACTCTTCAAGCTCTTTTGCCTTGCCGGCATGTCGCTGGTCGCCGCATCGGCTGCCCATGCGGGCGACGCCGCCGAGTTGAACGTGCTCGGCTTCAGCGCTGACGGCAAGGTCTTCGGCTTCGAGGAGTTCGGCGTCCAGGATGGTTCTGGCTTTGCCTACGCCAACCGTTTCTACATCGACACGACGACCGACAAGTTCCTGGCCGATACGCCCGTTCGCGTGATGCTGGAAGACGAGAGCAAGGGCGTGCAGGCAGCCCGCGACGAGGCGCGCCAGCGCGGCGAGAAGTCGGTCAAGGACAGCGAGCTTGGCGCCAACAGGGGCACGCTTGCCGGCTTCAATGCCGTCACAGAAATCAGCGCCGATCCGTACCGGATGGTGGTCAACCCGCGGCCGGTGTTCCCGCCCATCGACCCGCAGCTCGCGTTTCAACTGGAGGAGATTTCCTTCGGCGAGCTGGAACGCTGCCCCGGCATCGGCCCGGTGAAAGGCTTCAAGCTTACGAAGATCGGCGCGCAGCCCGGCGACAAGGCGGAGATACTGCAGGAAGACAAGGATGTGCCGCAGAGCCGAGGTTGCCCCACCGGCTACCGCATCGGCGGGGTGCAGACGTTCTTCGCACCCGACGGCAAGATGTCCTATGCGGTGCTGGTGACCATCATCCGCCACGGTTTCGAGGGCCCAGACCATCGCTGGCTCGCGGTCACCGGCAGGTCGTAGACCACTTGTCCGCCGAAGCGAGCCAGATATCAGCCGCCAACGCCATGCCAGCGCGCAACAGGCTGCGGGCCGCCCTGCCCGCCCCGCGCATGGCGATCGCCGGCATGCTGATGTGGGGGCTGGCGATGGCCGCCAGCGCCTTTACCTCGCTGTTTTCGATGAGTTGGGGGACGGCTGGGCATATCCGTTTCGTCGTCCTGCTCTATGCCGCCGGCGGCGCGCTGGCATTTCCTGTCGCGTGGACGCTGGCACGGCTTCTGTCGCAAAAAGCCCGCCGTGAAGGCGCCTTCGCTGCGGCTTTCGTTTGCTTAGGCGTTGCCACGATCGGCCTGACGGCCGCGCTCTATGCCCTGCAATACCGGCGCTATTACGCCGAATGGCATGCCGAGCCGTTCACCGTGACCTGGACGTATCAGTTCGTCTTCACCGGCCTCGTTGCCCTCTATCAGTTTGCCGTGCTCGGCATCCGGCTCTATTTTCCCTATGGATTTGTCGCTCTTATCGCCGCAGCGCTCTGGTTTGCCCGCCGTTCGCGTTGAGCATTGGGCCCACCTCTGTTAGGGGAGCGGCGACGAAACCTCAGCTGGAAGAGCCCCGCCATGATCCCTCGCTATTCGCGGCCCGAGATGGTCGCCATCTGGTCTCCCGAAACGCGCTTCCGCATCTGGTTCGAGATCGAGGCCCATGCCTGCGACGCGCTGGCCGAAATCGGCGTCATTCCCAAGGAAGCGGCAAAGACGATCTGGGAAAAGGGCGGCGCTGCCACCTTCGACGTCGAGCGCATCGACGAGATCGAGCGCGTCACCAAACATGACGTCATCGCCTTTCTGACGCACCTCGCCGAATTCGTCGGCCCGGATTCGCGCTTTATCCACCAGGGCATGACCTCGTCGGACGTGCTCGACACCTGCCTTTCGGTGCAGTTGGTGCGCGCCACCGACATCCTGCTTACCGACATCGATGCGCTGCTCGAAGCCCTCAAGCGCCGCGCTTTCGAGCACAAGGACACGGTCACCATCGGCCGCAGCCACGGCATCCATGCCGAGCCGACGACCTTCGGCGTCAAGCTGGCGCTGGCCTATGCCGAATTCTCGCGCTGCCGCGAGCGCCTGGTACACGCCCGCGAAGACATCGCCACCTGCGCCATTTCGGGCGCCGTCGGCACCTTCGCCAACATCGACCCGCGCGTCGAGGAGCATGTCGCAGCCAAGCTCGGCCTGAAGCCGGAGCCGGTGTCGACGCAGGTCATCCCGCGCGATCGCCACGCCATGTTCTTTGCGACGCTTGGCGTGATCGCCTCCTCGATCGAGCGCGTCGCCACTGAGATCCGCCACCTGCAGCGCACCGAAGTGCTCGAAGCGGAAGAGTATTTCTCGCCGGGCCAGAAGGGTTCGTCGGCGATGCCGCACAAGCGCAACCCGGTTCTCACCGAGAACCTGACCGGCCTCGCCCGCATGGTTCGCTCCTATGCGGCGCCAGCGATGGAAAACGTGGCGCTGTGGCACGAGCGCGATATCTCGCACTCGTCGGTCGAGCGCATGATCGGCCCTGACGCCACAGTCACTCTCGACTTCGCCCTGGCGCGCCTGACCAACGTCATCGACAAGCTGGTCGTCTATCCCGACAACATGCTGAAAAACATGAACAAGTTCCGCGGACTTGTTCACTCGCAGCGCGTGCTGCTGGCCCTTACTCAGGCCGGCGTTTCCCGCGAGGATGCCTACCGGCTGGTGCAGCGCAATGCCATGAAGGTCTGGGAAGAAGGCAAGGACTTCCTCGAGGAGTTGCTCGCCGACAAGGAAGTGACTGCGGCATTGCCCGAAAGCGAAATCCGCGAGAAGTTCGACCTCGGCTACCACACCAAGCACGTCGACACGATCTTCAAGCGCGTATTCGGCTAAGGCTCGGCCATGCGGCTGGCGATCATCTCCGACATCCACGGCAACCTGAGGGCGCTGGAAGCAGTCCACGCCCGCATGCGGGTGCAGTCGCCCGACGCCGTCGTCAATCTGGGCGACTGCCTCTCCGGCCCGTTGTGGCCGGAGGAAACCGCGCAATATCTGATCGCGCAGAACTGGCCGACCGTTCGCGGCAATCACGACCGCGTACTTTCGGAGCAGCCGGCAGCGGACGACGTGGACGGCCACACCCGCGCCTGCCTGTCCGCCACGTCGCTTGAATGGGTGTCGGCGCTGCCGCTGACCCGTAAGCTCGAGCCCGGCATCCTGCTTTGCCACGGCAGCCCGTCGGACGACGAGATCTTCCTGTTGGAAGAGGACGGCGGCGACCATTTTTATCCGTCGAACGAGGCGCTGGTCCGCGCAAAGCTTGGCGAAACGACCGCAGGGCTCATCCTCTGTGGGCATACACACACGCCGCGCGTGGTGCAGCTTTCCAACGGCCAGATCGTGCTCAACCCGGGAAGCGTTGGCGTCCAGGCATTTCCGGGGCTCACAGTCACCGGCAGCCCTCATGCGCGCTACGCCGTCGCCACGCTCGGCGATGGTGGCTGGTCCTTCACCCACCATGCCCTCGCCTATGACTGGAGCGAGGCAGCAGAGCGCGCCAAGGCATCCGGCTTTGCTAGTTGGAGCCACGGCCTGCTGACCGGCTATGCCGGGAAACGAGCCTAGACGCGCCCAGACAAAACGCCCGACAAGCCCTACGCCCCGAAAGCATCCATCAGGATGAATGTCGGGTCTTGCCGCTGATGCCTGTTGATCTGCGGCACCAGCCGCGTGAAGTGCTCGCTTTGGCAATGGACATCCAACGCCGCTCTGTTGGGCCATTGCTCAATGAAAACAAAATGCCCCGGGTCTTTCTGATCCACGAAGAGATCGTAGGAAATGCAGAGCGGCTCAAGCTTGGTCTTTTCCACGAGCTCTGCATAAAGCGGCAGCACGACCTCGATGAACTCAGGCTTGATGAAGTCCTGGGCTATGACTTTCAGCATGGACGGCTTTCCTCACGATTCCCAATGGACCTGCCGGTTCGGCAAATCCGGATCGGTCGCGCGTAGCACAAGCCAGCGCCCAACCATGTCAGGATGGATCGCCTACAAGCCGAAGCCGGGAGCGAAGGTCAGCACTCCTCGCGGTGTCGAACCGTCCAGCGCCAACCACTGGACATATTTCGAATCGATGTCCCCACATGTCAGCCTGCCGTCGCTGATGAAGCCGACGCGACCGTAGATCTCGGGGTTGCCGACGAGCGCGCAGCCGTGCGCGCCGCGCTCGCCCAGGATTGCCAATCCGGCCGCGATCAGCGCCTTGCCTATGCCCTGGCGTTGCATTTCGGCTTTCACCGAGATCGGGCCGAGCCCGAACCAGCCGTCATGCCGGCCATCGACAGAGACAGGCGAGAACGCCACATGGCCGACAATTTCACCCTCGTGCTCGGCCACCAACGAGATCGTCAGGTCGCCATCGGCGCGCAGCCGTCTGATGATGTCCGATTCCGTGCCGGCGCTGTAGGGCATCGGCGCGAATGCGATCCGCGTGAGTTCGTGGATCGCATCGTGGTCAGAAGGTTGTTCGGGCCGGATCAGCATGTCAGCCCGGCTGGCCAGGCAAGGTGCGGATGACAGTGCCCCACGGATCTTCGCGGCTGTCGCCTTTTTCGGCCGAGGCCGAGCGCATCTCGACCCAGGCAAGGCCGGTCAGCGCGGCGTCACGTTTTCCGGCACCCGGGCTCTGCCAGGAATTGGCGCCGATGTGGTGGTGATAGCCGCCCGAGGACAGGAACACGGCCTGGCCGCCATATTTGGCCACGGTGTCGAAGCCGAACTCCGTGTTCCACCATTCGGCAGCGACAGCGGGATCGCCGACGCGCAGATGGACATGGCCGACGATGCTGTTTTCGGGCGCGCCCTGCCAACCGGCATCGCCTGCGGGCACCTCTGAAATAATCGAACCGATGTCCAGTTGCTCGGTCGCCATGGCGACCTGGGAGCCGTTCCACTTCCAGCCATCATGCGGACGGTCGGTGTAGATCTCGATGCCGTTGCCCTCGGGGTCGGTGAGGTAAAGGGCCTCGCTGACCAAATGGTCGGACGCGCCGTCGACCGGAATGCGCTTGTCGATGGCATGCCTGATCCATCGGCCAAGGTCAGCGCGGCTGGGCAGCAGGAATGCCGTGTGGAACAGGCCGGCGCTGCGGGGATCGTCAGGCTTGGCTGACTTGTCGGACTCGATGTCGAGCAGCGCGCGGCTGCCGGCGCCAAGCGTGATGGTCTCGCCGTCGCGCTTGAATTCCTGCAGGCCGACGACATCGCGATAGAAACTTGCCAGCGCATCGGCGTCACGGGCCTTCAGGCCGACGCGCGAAACGCTGACAGGGGTGGTGGCGGCAAAGGGAATGTTGCTCATCTTTGGCTCCGTGTGGCCAGTCCGCACTCCAACTCCCAAAGCCAGGAGTGCCGCGCTGCCAACCAGTTTGCGTCGTGTCAGTTCCAAAATCCACTCTCCGGCCAACACGGCTGATGTTTTCGTCCCCTCCTAGATCGGCTGAAGCGATCGTTCACACAAGTAAGCAAAGACCGAACACGTCGTTCAGCATTTGGACATCATCGACGGGGAGTTGCACCAAGGCGAGTGGATCGCTACATCCGCAACATGAAGGTCAAAGACGCCGATATCATCATCGTTCCCGGATACACCAATTCGGATGAAACCCACTGGCAAAGCCGCTGGGAGGAAAAGCTGTCGACTGCGCGACGCGTCGAGCAGGACGAATGGTCGAAGCCGGTGCGCGAGGACTGGACCGCCAAGGTGGTCGACGCTGTCAACGCCGCGGAACGACCGGTGGTGCTGATCGCGCATTCGCTTGGCATCCCGACGGTGATCCACGCCATTCCCGGCTTCAAGAAATACGTCGCGGGTGCGTTCTTCGTGGCGCCGCCGGATGTGTCCAATCCAGCAATCCGGCCGAAGCACCTGATGACCTTCGGCCCCTATCCGCGCGATCCGCTGCCGTTTCCTTCTGTCGTTGTGGCCAGCAGCAACGATCCCTATTGCAAGCTCGACGTCGCCGAAGACATTGCCGCCGCATGGGGTTCGCTGTTCATCGAGGCAGGCGAGGCCGGCCACATCAACTCCGATTCCGGCCACGGGCCGTGGCCGGAAGGATCGATGGTGTTTGCGCAGTTTCTGTCGCGCCTGGAAGGCTGATCAGCCAATAGACTTCTTGAGATCGGCCACGAGGCTTGCCGCGCCCGCTGCGATCAGCTGGTGCTCGGACCCCGTGGCCAGCAGTTGGAAGCCCATCTTGACGAAACGGCCGGCGATTGCCGGATCCGTGACATAGATGCCGGCATGCTTGCCTGCGGCGCGTGTGCGCCTGGCGATGTCGGCAACCGTTTCCATCATCGCTTCCAATGTCGCATTGACCGTCTCGCCCCTGGTCCAGGCGATCGAGAAATCGCCGGGGCCGACGAAGATACCGTCGATGCCAGGGGTCGCCAGAATACCGTCGAGCGCGGCAACTGCCTGATGCGTCTCAACCATGGCGAAGGACACGGTGCGGGCGTTGCTCTCATGCAGCCACTTGACCGGATCCTTGCTACCGTGGCGCGGGGCGGCGAAGGTCGGCCCCCAGGAGCGTTCGCCGAGCGGGGGGTATTTCATCGCAGCTGCGAAGCGCTCCGCGTCCTCGACGGAATTGACCATCGGCGCGATGACCGCCTCGGCACCGAAGTCGAGCGCGCGGCTGGCCATGTCGAAGCGGCCCACCGGCACGCGTACAAGGGCATGTCTGCCGGAATTGAGGACGGGCGCCAGCGAGCGCAGCACGCTGTCCTCGTTGTGGCCGCCATGCTGCATGTCGAGGGTGACGGCATCAAACCCCTGGCGCGCCATGATCTCCACCGTCAGCGCGTCGGGCACGCCCGACCACGCGGTGAGGATTGGCTGGCCGGCGTTCAGTTTCTCGACGAGCGACATTTCGGATCTCCTTGAAGCGGGCGCCATTTCAGCCGGAAGCATCCTTCAGCGCAAACAAAAACCGCCCGGAAGCCGGGCGGTTCGTTGGTCCAGTGGAACTTGATCCCGGCAGAGCCGAAATCAGCTGTTCTTGATCTGCTCGATCGCCTGCGCCATCAGCTCGTCCATGGTGCGGCGGATCTGATGGTCGGACTGGTCGACGCCGGCGGCGTCGAAGTCGGCGCGGATCTTGCGGAAGACGTCATGGTCGCCGGCTTCCTGGATATCGGAAACGACGACTTCCTTGGCGTAAGCCTCGGCATCGGCGCCAGACTTGCCGAGCTTCTCGGCGGCCCAGAGGCCGAGCGTCTTGTTGCGGCGCGCATTGGCCTTGAAACGCAGCTCCTCGTCGAAGACGAACTTGCGCTCGAAGCCTTCTTCGCGATCCTTCATGCTGCTCATGGCAATCCTCCGAGCTGGGAAATCGATTCGATTTCCTGTGTATGTACTGTTGCCACCCTCAAACCAAAACCCCGCCGCCCGGTCAATATCCCACTTTCGCCCGGCTTTGGTGTTGCGGTGCGGCATTTCGGTACCAAAAGGCGTTGATTGGCCGGAAATCATCATTGAGCAATTTGCTCGTTTGCGGTAGAGACCGCCCTTGAAACCCACAGCCGCCGCGGCTTTGCGGCGTGAGAAAGGGACCGGTTGTTGCCGACTGCCCTTCCAACCAGAGAAACAATCAAATGAAGTCACGCCGACGCATTTACGAAGGCAAGGCCAAGATCCTTTACGAAGGACCCGAGCCGGGCACTCTGATCCAGTTTTTCAAGGACGACGCCACCGCCTTCAACAAGAAGAAGCATGAAGTGGTCGACGGCAAGGGTGTGCTGAACAACCGCATCTCCGAGCACATCTTCAACCACCTCAACCGCATGGGCATTCCGACCCACTTCATCCGCCGGCTCAACATGCGCGAGCAGCTGATCAAGGAAGTCGAGATCATCCCGCTCGAGGTGGTGGTACGCAACGTCGCCGCCGGCTCGCTGGCCAAGCGCCTCGGCATCGAGGAAGGCACCGTACTGCCGCGCTCGATCATCGAGTTCTACTACAAGGCAGACGCGCTCGACGATCCAATGGTCTCGGAAGAGCACATCACCGCTTTCGGCTGGGCGAGCCCGCAGGAAATCGACGACATCATGGCGCTCGCCATTCGCGTCAACGACTTCCTCTCCGGCCTGTTCATGGGCGTCGGCATCCAGCTCGTCGACTTCAAGATCGAATGCGGCCGGCTGTTCGAGGGCGACATGATGCGTATCGTGGTTGCCGACGAGATTTCGCCCGACAGCTGCCGGCTGTGGGACGTCGCCACCCAGGACAAGCTGGACAAGGACCGCTTCCGCCGCGACATGGGCGGACTGGTCGAAGCCTACCAGGAAGTGGCGCGCCGTCTCGGCATCATGAACGAGAACGAGACGCCCCGTCCGACCGGACCGGTTCTCGTCAAGCACTGACCAAAATCCAAGAACGGGCGCGAGTAACTTCGCGCCCGACTGTTTTGCAATTCTACCTCGGAGTGAAATGCCCGTGATCAAGGCCCGCGTCACCGTCACCCTCAAGAACGGCGTGCTCGACCCGCAAGGCAAGGCGATCGAACATGCGCTCGACGGCCTCGGCTTCGGCGGCGTCGGCTCCGTGCGCCAGGGCAAGGTCTTTGACGTCGAGATCGACGGCAACGACCGCTCCAAGGCGGAAGCCGACCTCAACGCCATGTGCGAGAAGCTTCTGGCGAATACGGTGATCGAGAACTATAGTGTGACGCTTACCTGAGGTTGCACCGGAGGGCTGCGTGCCTGAAGTCACCAACGAGCCGATGTGCGGGCTTTTGAAGCGCGTCCACGGCGATCTCTCGGAGACGAAGTTCGACCTCCAGGAGATCAAGAGACGCATGACAGGTGCGGAAGAGGCGCTGGCTGGCGTCAACCGCAGACTTGATCGCCACGACGAACGGCTCGAGCGCATCGAGCATCGCCCGGAACTGCGTGAACTTGCCGAACCCCAGAGGCCTTACGAACCGAAATGAAATCAGCAGTCGTCCTCCTTCCCGGCCTGAACCGCGACCGCGACATGATTGCGGCGCTGACCAAGATTTCTGGCAAGGCGCCCGTCACGGTCTGGCAGACCGACACGGAAATCCCCGATGTCGACCTGATCGCCATTCCCGGCGGCTTCTCCTTCGGCGACTACCTGCGCTGCGGCGCGATTGCCGCCCGCATGCCGGTGTTGCGCGCTGTGGCCGAGAAGGCCGCCAAGGGCGTGCAGGTTGTCGGCGTCTGCAACGGCTTCCAGATCCTGGTCGAAGCGGGCCTCCTGCCCGGCGCGCTGATGCGCAACAACTCGCTCAAGTTCGTCTGCCGCGAAGTGAAGCTCGAGATCGCCAACGCCAACACCGCCTTCACCCGTAACTACGTGGCAGGCCAGGTCATCCGCTGCCCTGTCGCGCACCATGACGGCAACTACTTCGCCGATCCGGAGACGCTGAAGCGCATCGAGGGCGACGGACGAGTGGTGTTCCGCTACGCCGAGGACACCAATCCGAACGGCTCGATCAACGACATCGCCGGCATCATCAACGACAAGGGCAACGTGCTCGGCCTGATGCCGCATCCGGAAAATCTGATCGAGGCGGCGCATGGCGGCAATGACGGCCGGGCGCTGTTCGAAAGCGCGCTCGGACTGCCCAAGGCAGCCTGAGCCTCGTATCCGGTTCAATCTCAACCTCACCTGACGAAGGGCGGCATCGGCGCATGAAGTCTCTGCGGATTCTGGCGGCAACGGCCGCGGTCATCGGCCTCGCCGCCTGCAATTCGGGTCCGAAGACGCCGCCGCCGGCAGCGTCCGGGAAGAGCGCTTCGCTGCGCTCCATGGAACAGGTGGCGATCGCGGCGCACAAGTGCTGGTTCGCCAGCAAGGATCCGGCCTTCAAGAAGTACCAGATGGCCAACGAGCTCAACAATTTCGGCGGCACGCCGCGCTTCCTGTTGGTACCTGCCAAGCAGTACGGCGCCCGCCCGCTGCTGGTCGTACAGGCACAAGGCAATTCTAGCCAGGTCCAGGTCTTCGGCCCGCTCATGGATGAGACGCTCGGCAGCCGCATCACGTCCGACATCAACCGCTGGCGCACGGGCGACGCGTCCTGCGGCGCTGCGGCCTGAGGCCGCTCCTCACTGAAAAGTGGTGGAGGCACAGGGGCGCGCCTCCACCTAAACCGGACCGTCCGTGGGTCGTGACGATCCGCGACCATGGGAGTGGTCAATCGTAGAAGGGGCGCAGCCCTTCGCGATAAGCGTCGCAGCGCGAAATTCCGATATCGGCGAGCTGCTCGTCGGTGAGTTCCAGCAGGCTCAGCCGGGTGCGCCGGCGCTCCATGCAGCGCGCCAGCCATCTGATCATACGAAGCGGAGCCACAGTCAGAACGCCAAGCGCGCCACGCTTCTGCTGACCAGATGCTCCTATGGCGCCCCCGCCAATTGCATCTATTGTACTCATCTCATTGATCCAAATTGTAGCTATTGATGACGAACAATGCTATGAATTGACTCAGCGATGATGACAATATAGGAATTGTCACCATGACAATTTGGCTTCCCGACATTTCATCCGGCTCCGGCCCGCTCTATCTGCGCTTGGCCGAGCGCATCGAGAATGACATCGACAGCGGCGTGCTTGCCTCAGGCGCCAAGCTGCCGCCGCAGCGTAATCTCGCCTACGACATCGGCGTGACCATCGGCACCGTGGGGCGGGCCTATGCGCTGCTGCGTGAACGCGGGCTGGTCAGCGGCGAAGTTGGGCGCGGCACCTATGTGCTGGAGCGGGGCGGCAGCCAGCCGGCCCTCAGTGCACCGCCGACTCTGGCTCATGAGGGATCGCGCACGATCGAGGCGCCATCCGGCAAGCTGCATTTCGACAGCACCGCAGCCCCAAATGTCGACCAAGGCGGTACAATCGAGACAATCCTCGCAGCAATCAGTCGGGACAATCCCGACGACATGACGAGCTACACCAGGACCTTTCCGGAGCACTGGTTCGAGGCGGGCAGTACATGGCTGTCGCGCAATGGCTTTCGCCCTGCCCCCGACACGATCGTGCCGACACTCGGCGCGCATGCGGCAGTCGTCGCGACCATCGCTGCACTGACGCAGCCGGGCGACCACATCCTGTTCGAGCATGTGACCTACACCCAGATCGCCCGAAGCGCCGGGCTGATCGGCCGGCGCATGGCACTGGTCAATTCGGACGCGGATGGCGTCGATCCAGACGATTTCGAGGCGGTTTGCGCCCAGAAGCACCCCAAACTGGCCTTCCTGATGCCGACGGCACAGAACCCCACATGCGTGACCATGCCGAGCGAGCGGCGTGCTGCGATCGCCGCAATCGCCAGGAAATACAATGTGCTTCTGGTCGAGGACGATCTCTATGGCGCCCTGACCGACGACCGCACGCCGCTCCTGGCCGAGTTCGCGCCGGAGCGCGTCATCGTTGTCGGCGGGCTGTCCAAGTCGGTGGCGGCGGGCGTGCGCGGCGGCTGGGTTTCGTGCCCGGCGCACTTCCGCCACAGCATCCGCGTCGCCCACAAGATGGTCACAGGCGGCATGCCGTTCCTGCTGGCCGAACTATGCGCCCAATTGGTGCTGTCGGGCGATGCCGCCGCCATTCGTGCGCGCGCGATTGCCGAGATCAATTGGCGTCTGGATGCCGTCCGCAAGGCGCTGGGCGGTTATGATTTCAACATCAATCCCAACATCCCCTTCATCTGGCTGGCGCTGCCGGAACCGTGGAACTCGGGCACATTCAAGAATGCGGCCTATGGCCAGGGCGTACTGGTCGATGACGAGGACGAGTTCAAGGCGGGGCGCTCGGACCAGGTGTTCCACCGGGTCAGGATAGGCGTTTCGGCGCCGCGCACGCGTGCCGAGGTCGACATGGGACTGGCCAAGCTTCGCCGGCTGCTCGACGAAGGGGATGCCGGATACGACAGTTTCGGCTGAGGCCGAGCGGATGCCGTGCCGCCGAAGGGCCGTTTTCTGCCCATAAAGGATGACTTTCTGGCCTTTGGCGGTATATCCCGGGCCAATCATGGGCTATGGAGCCACCAACGCCTCCCCCAACGGATTCTGCGATCTACGATGACCATTCAGAATGACGTGAAGATCACCGGCGAGCTCATCGCCGCGCATGGCCTGAAGCCAGACGAATATCAGCGGATACTCGACCTCGTCGGACGCGAACCTACCTTCACCGAGCTCGGCATCTTCTCGGCCATGTGGAACGAGCACTGCTCCTACAAGTCGTCGAAGAAGTGGCTGCGCACGCTGCCGACCAAGGGCGACGTCGTCATCCAGGGCCCCGGCGAAAATGCCGGCGTGGTCGACATCGGCGACGGCGACTGCGTGGTCTTCAAGATGGAGAGCCACAACCACCCCTCCTATATCGAGCCCTATCAAGGCGCCGCGACCGGCGTCGGCGGCATTCTGCGCGACGTCTTCACCATGGGCGCCCGCCCCGTCGCCTCGATGAATGCGCTCCGCTTCGGCGCGCCCAGCCATCCCAAGACCCGCCACTTGGTGTCGGGCGTGGTTGCCGGCGTCGGCGGCTACGGCAATGCCTTCGGCGTGCCGACCGTAGGCGGCGAAGTGAATTTCGACGCCCGCTACAACGGCAACATCCTGGTCAATGCCTTTGCCGCCGGTCTCGCCAAGACCGATGGCATCTTCCTGTCGCAGGCCAAGGGCGTCGGCCTGCCGGTCGTCTATCTCGGCGCCAAGACCGGCCGTGACGGTGTCGGCGGCGCGACCATGGCCTCGGCCGAATTCGACGACAAGATCGACGAAAAGCGCCCGACCGTGCAGGTCGGCGATCCGTTCACCGAAAAGTGCCTGCTCGAAGCCTGCCTCGAGCTGATGGCCTCGGGCGCTGTCATCGCCATCCAGGACATGGGTGCGGCCGGCCTCACCTGCTCGGCCGTCGAGATGGGCGCCAAGGGCGACCTCGGCATCGAGCTCGATCTCGACAAGGTACCGGTGCGCGAAGAGCGCATGAGCGCCTATGAGATGATGCTGTCGGAGAGCCAGGAGCGCATGCTCATGGTGCTGCGTCCTGAAAAGGAAGAAGAAGCCGAGGCAATCTTCGTCAAGTGGGGCCTCGACTTCGCCATCGTCGGCAAGACCACCGACGACCTGCGTTTCCGCGTCATCCACCAGGGCGTCGAGGTTGCCAACCTGCCGATCAAGGAACTCGGCGACGAAGCGCCCGAATATGACCGTCCGTGGGTCGAGCCGGCCAAGCGCGCGCCGCTTGCCGCCGACGACGTGCCGCAGGCCGATGTCACCGACGCACTCATCAAGATGCTCGACGGCCCCGACTTGTCGTCGCGCCGCTGGGTCTACGAGCAGTACGACACGATGATCCAGGGCAACTCGCTGCAGCGCCCCGGGGGCGACGCCGGCGTGGTGCGCGTCGAGGGGCACGAGACCAAGGCGCTGGCCTTCTCGTCCGACGTGACGCCGCGCTATTGCGAGGCCGATCCCTATGAAGGCGGCAAGCAGGCAGTTGCCGAATGCTGGCGCAACCTGACCGCCACCGGCGCCCTGCCGCTGGCTGCCACCGACAACCTGAACTTCGGCAATCCCGAACGCCCCGAGATCATGGGCCAGTTCGTCAAGGCCGTCACCGGCATCGGCGACGCCTGCCGCGCGCTCGGCTTCCCGATCGTGTCGGGCAACGTGTCGCTCTACAACGAGACCAACGGGCAAGGAATCCTGCCGACACCGACCATCGGTGGCGTTGGCCTGATCGACGACTGGTCGAAGATGGCCAAGGCCTGCTTTGCCAAAGAGGGCGAAGTGATCCTTCTGGTCGGTGGCCCGGCCACATGGGGCACGCATCTCGCCCAGTCGATCTACATGCGCGACATCCACGGTCGCACCGACGGCCCGCCGCCGGTTGTCGACCTCGAGCATGAGAAGAAGGTCGGCGACTTCGTTCGCAAGCTGATCCGCAACGGCACGGCCACCGCCGTGCACGACCTCTCGGATGGCGGCCTTGCGGTCGCACTGGCCGAGATGGCGATAGCCTCGGGCATCGGTGCTGTCGTTCCTGGTCTGAGCGGTACCAACCCGATCCCGGTGTTCTTCGGCGAAGACCAGGGCCGCTACCTGGTCACCGTCAAGCTTGACCCCAAGTCGGCCGAGATGCAGGAATTGTGGAATGAAGCCAAGGCGCTCGGCATCCACGCTCCGTGGATCGGAACGACTGGTGGCAAGGAACTGAAGCTGGGCGAGGCACGGGCCGTGACGATCGACGAGTTGACCTCGGCTCACGAATCCTGGTTCCCTCGCTTCATGAACAACTGAGCGGGAACTCAAAAATGGCAATGGACGCACACGACATTGAACGGCTGATCAAGGAAGGCATTCCGGGTGCCCGGGTGACCATCCGCGATCTCGCCGGCGACGGCGATCACTACGCCGCCGAGGTCGTGTCGGAAAGCTTCCGTGGCAAGAGCCGCGTGCAGCAGCACCAGATGGTCTACGACGCATTGAAGGGCAACATGGGCGGGGTGCTGCATGCTCTCGCCCTGCAGACCAGCGTGCCGGAGTAGAAAAAGATGTCAGGCGCGACTTCTCGGACATCTGGTCGGAGAATGTCGCGTCTCCTGGCGCTCGTTCCCTGTTTAGCTGTCGCCCTGACAGATGCCAGCAGGGCCCAGCAGTCGACAGACTATGAGGCGATTGCAGCGGCGCGGCAGTATTTCGCCAAGTTCGACCGTGGCGACTTCGCTGGCGCCTACCTGCACTTCTCCAAGCAGACCCAGGCAGTGATCGGTTACCGCACCTGGCTTGCCTCATCAGCGACGACCGATCCGGTCCAGCAAAGACGTTTCACAAAAACCGTTACCTATGAACAGCCTGAAGGACGTCTTGTCGCCGTAGAGTTCGACGGTATGTCGGCGGCGGGCGACAAGGAATGCGGTTACGTCGTTGTCGACAGCATCGGCCTGATTGTGAATGTCGACAGCACCAGAATACCGGCCGCAATCCTGAAAAGCGCTGCCAAAGAAGACCTCCAGAAAATCGCTTCATTGCCTGGCTGCAGTTGAGACCCGAATTTCGCATCCGGCCAGACGCTCAAACGAGCAAGTCCGCCCTCATCTGCGTCAGGGCGATCAAGTACACTGAAGTCTCGACATCGGCAAAACGGTCTTCTATTCATCGGCAAGGCATTCGAACAAGAAGAGCGCATCCCATGTCGCTGATTTCCGATTTCGTGCAGGGCGTGGTCGACAGCGCGCTTAAGGATATACTGAAGAAGACCTCCGGCACTTCGAAGCGGGCACGCCGACGCAAGCGCACGGCTTCGTCGAGTTCGTCGACGCTGCGCCAGATCGAGAAGCTTTTGAGGCCAGCCAGGAAGCAGACGAGCCGCAAGCGCACGGTGCGTTCGCGCTCGAAGGTACGCCGCAGCGCCTGAGCGGCCCCAAAACGGCGATCAGCGGCAATTAGGGCACATCCCGGCTGGAACTTGGCAGAAGGCGGCTTTTGCCGCCTTGGAAAGCTCGACTGTTGCAACCACATAGTGGCAAGTGCTAGCAGTTTACCCAAGATATTGCCGGCTATACCCGAGTCCGGCCTGAGTGAGGTTTTGAGCCCATGAGCGGAATCAACGAATACATCGACAGCGAAGTGAAGAGCCAGGACGTCGTGCTGTTCATGAAGGGCACGCCCGGTTTCCCGCAGTGCGGCTTTTCCGGCCAGGTCGTGCAGATTCTCGACTATCTCGGCGTCGACTACAAAGGCGTCAACGTCCTGACCTCGAACGACCTTCGCCAGGGCATCAAGGACTATTCCAACTGGCCGACCATTCCCCAGCTCTACGTCAAGGGCGAGTTCGTCGGCGGTTGCGACATCATCCGCGAGATGTTCCAGGCTGGCGAACTGCAGTCGTTCCTCCAGGAGAAGGGCGTGAGCGTCAAGGGCGCCGCCTAACCACCTGACAAGACCATCGGCTCCGGTCCATTCGGGGCTCATCGCATTTTGAGAATGCGCCGGATTCCCGGCGCATTTTCGTTTGGACCGAAAATCGACATGGAACCGAAAAACACCGACGACGTGATCGACGCGCTGTTTCCCCTTCCGCGCTGGGAATTCATCGCGATCTGCGCCGCACTGATGGCGGTCAACGCGCTTGCCATCGACATCATGCTGCCGGCCTTGCAGCAGATCGGCGCCAGCCTTGGCGTCGAGAGCGAAAACCACCGGCAGTTCGTCATCACCGCCTATGTCGCCGGCATGGGCTTGGCGCTGTTGTTCTACGGACCGGCATCCGATCGTTTCGGCCGGCGCGGCCCGCTGCTGTTCGGCCTCAGCATCTACATTCTCGCGGCCTTCGCCGCGGCGTTTGCACCGTCCTTCGAGATCCTGCTGGTGCTGCGCTTTATCCAGGGTATCGGTGCGGCCTCGACGCGCGTGATCGCCGTCTCCATCGTGCGCGACCGTTACGGCGGCCGGCAGATGGCCGAGATCATGTCGCTGGTGTTCATGGTATTCATGATCATCCCGGTTCTTGCACCCGGCATCGGCCAGCTCATCATGCTGTTTTCCGAATGGCACATGATCTTCGTGGTCATGTCGGTGACCGCACTTGCGATCACCGCTTGGACGGCGCTGCGCATGCCCGAGACCATGCATCCGCAGGACAGGCGGCCGCTGAGCCTGATGTCGATCGTCAACGGCTTCCGCATCGTGCTGACGACGCGTGTGTCGCTGTTCTACACGCTGGCCTCGATGATCATCTTCGGGTCGCTGTTTGGCTTCATCAACTCGGCCCAGCAGGTCTATGTCGGCATCTACGGGCTGGGCGTGTGGTTCCCGCTGGTCTTCGCGGCGATCGCAGCGATGATGTCGGTGTCGTCGTTCCTGAACTCGCGCCTGGTGGTCAAGCTCGGCATGCGCCGACTGTCGCATGGCGCACTGCTCGGCTTCACGGTCGTGAGCGCCATCTGGTTCGCCTGGTCGCTGACTGGTTGGGTACCCTTCCCCGTCTTCGTGGTGCTGTTTGCGGCGGCGATGTTCCAGTTCGGCTGGATCGGCTCGAACTTCAACGCCATCGCCATGGAGCCGCTTGGCCACATTGCGGGCACGGCGTCGTCGGTGCAGAGCTTCATGCAGACCGTGGGCGGCGGCCTGATCGGTGCCTTCATCGGCCAGTCGTTCGACGGCACGGTGATGCCGCTGGCGCTGGGTTATGTCAGCGTCGCATTGCTGGGTCTGGTGATGGTGCTGATCGCCGAGCGCGGCAAGCTGTTCAGCGCACCGGGAGCTCCGGCAAAGCCACACTAACCTTTTCAGCATACCAAAACAAAACCCCATCCCGGGACATCGGGGTGGGGTTTTTCATTTCAGCAGGGCCGTAGCGGACCGATCGTCGGTCAGGCGCCTGCCAAGGACAGCGCGGCAAAGTCGAAGAGCTTGCGGTCGAGCATATGGGAGGCCCTGACATTGCCGAGCGCGCGGATCATGGTGTCCTTGCGGCCCGGCATCTTGCGCTCGATGTCGTCGAGCATCGCCTTCATGGCGTTGCGCTGAAGGCCCTCCTGGCTACCACAGAGGTCGCAGGGAATGATCGGGAACTTCATGGCGTCGGCGAACTTCGCCATATCGGCCTCGGCGCAGAAGGCGAGCGGCCTCAGCACCATGACGTCGCCCTCGTCATTGAGCAGCTTTGGCGGCATGGCGGCGAGACGGCCGCCATGGAACAGATTCATGAAGAAGGTCTCGAGGATGTCCTCGCGGTGATGGCCGAGCACCAGCGACGAGCAGCCCTCCTCGCGCGCGATGCGGTAGAGATGGCCGCGTCTCAGCCGGGAGCACAGCGAACAATAGGTGCTGCCCTCCGAAATCTTGTCGGTGACGATCGAATAGGTGTCGCGATACTCGATGCGGTGGGCGATGCCGTTGGCGTCGAGATAGTCGGGCAGCACGTTCTTCGGGAAGTTCGGCTGGCCCTGGTCGAGATTGCAGGCAAGCAGTTCGACCGGCAGCAGGCCGCGCCATTTGAGGTCGAGCAGGACAGCGAGCAGGCCGTAAGAGTCCTTGCCGCCCGACAGGGCCACCAGCCAGCGTTCGCCCGGCTTTGCCATGGCGTAATCTTCTATCGCCTGGCGCGTCTGCCGCAGCAGCCGCTTGCGCAGCTTGTTGAATTCCACCGACGACGGGGCATCGCGATAGAGCGGGAAGTTCACCTCTTCCGGCTCGGCCAGTGCGTCCTGTTCGTGAATGCCCATCGGCCCGTCCTTCAAATCCGCAGGAGCCGCATACGCGGCAACTGCATGTCTGCTGCGGTATTTCGCAAAATCCTGCGCCGCGCAAGACGCCGAGGCCAAGACAGAAACCCAAACGAAAAGAGCGGCCGTTGCCGGCCGCTCTCTTGAATTCGATGCTGAACCCGTGAGGGATTAGCGCGAATAGAATTCGACGACGAGGTTCGGCTCCATCTGGACTGCGAACGGAACGTCCGACAGGCCGGGAACGCGAGCGAAGGTGGCGACCATCTTGTTGTGGTCGACTTCGATGTAGTCGGGAACGTCACGCTCGGCGAGAGCGACGGCCTCGAGAACGATGACCAGCTGCTTCGACTTCTCGCGGACTTCGATCACGTCGCCAGCCTTGCAGCGGTAGGACGAGATGTTGGTGCGCTTGCCGTTGACGTTGACGTGGCCGTGGTTGACGAACTGACGGGCCGCGAAAATGGTCGGCACGAACTTGGCGCGGTAGACGACCGCATCCAGACGCGACTCGAGCAGGCCGATCAGGTTCTCAGAGGTGTCGCCCTTGCGGCGGTTGGCCTCTTCGTAGGTCTTGCGGAACTGCTTTTCCGACACGTCACCGTAGTGACCCTTCAGCTTCTGCTTGGCGCGCAGCTGCAGACCGAAGTCCGAGAGCTTACCCTTGCGACGCTGACCGTGCTGGCCGGGGCCGTATTCACGCTTGTTGACCGGGGACTTCGGGCGGCCCCAGATGTTCTCGCCAAGACGGCGATCAATTTTGTACTTAGCGGATTCGCGCTTGCTCATCGCATTCCCTTTCAAAACAATACACTCGAAACCTCGTGTTTCGAGTGAAGGAAACGCGCCCTCCTCTGGCCTCCGTTTTCGAGACCTGACAGAACCTTCCACGCACGCATTGCGGAAAAGGCCCACGGGACACGTCAAATGAAACACCGGGCGTTTCGGCCCGGCGTTGGCGGCTAACTAGGGGAAACAGCCCTGGATGTCAACGCCTGGGCCGGCAGCCGGCTCATTTCGCATCATGGAAGATGATGCCGAGCGTGAAGCGCTCGCCGGAGCGAATGCGGCTGACGCCGTGGCGCATCTTTACCCTGTAATCGCCCCGGCTTCCAGCTTTCGGCCTATCGTTGACGGCAAACAGCGCGCCACAGCCCATGCCCAGCGGCACGACCTCGGCGCGTGACTGCATGCGCGGGCGCTGCTCGGTCATGACCAATTCGCCGCCGTCGAACTCCTCGCCAGGTTCGCTCAGCAGAATCACCAGCTGAACCGGGAACAGATGAGTGCCGTACACATCTTGATGCAGGCAGTTGTAGTCGCCGGCGCCATATTTGAGCAGCAGCGGCGTCGGCCTGGTCTGGCCGTCGGCATGACATTCGGCCAGGAAGGCATCGAGATCTGGCGGATAGCGCCTGGCGATGCCCATGCGCTCGTTCCACCGGCTCGCGAAAGGTGCAAGGCGCTCGTAGAAGCCATGGCGCAGCGCCGAGATCATCTCGGGCAGCGGATCGGCGAAATACTTGTACTCGCCCGAACCGAAGCCGTGGCGCTGCATGACGATGCGGCTGCGGAAATGTCCGTCGCCATCGTAGAGCCCGCGTAGCGCGCGGCAGGTTTCGCGATCCAGCAATGGCCCTGTCAAAGCGGTGCCGAACTCGTCGAGTTCGGCAAGCACACGCGGCCAATCAACGTTCTCGGCTATGGCGTTGGGCGGGATGATGCGTGTGACTTCCATCTGCTTGCTCCTTCTTTGGAGCCCGGAGACTAGGAGCGCACGCCGCGCCACGCATTCCGATTCCTGCAGCGCTCAGCTTGCCTGATCGAAGGCTTCGCGGGCGCCGCGCATCTGGTCGCGGTTGGCGGCGGCCCAGCTGCCGAGCGCGCCGATGGGCACGGCGATCGACTGGCCAAGCTCGGTGAGGCCGTACTCCACCTCAGGCGGTGTGGTCGGGCGCACGGTTCGGCGCACCAGGCCGTCACGCTCGAGCGAGCGCAAGGCCACCGTCAGCATGCGCTGGGAGATGCCCTCGATCGAGCGCTTCAGCGCATTGAAGCGCACCGGCTGTTCCTGGAGATTGATGATGACCAGGATGCTCCAGGTGTCGCCGACACGGTCGAGCACTTCACGGATCGGACAATTGCGGCCATCGCTGGCGAAACCCGGCGTGGTGTGCAGCAGCGGAACCAGCGTGTCGGCGCCGGCGTTTTGCCCGGCAGGTTTGGTCGAGGCGTTCATGCGGTTCTCTCGGGGTAACCTGGGCACAAAATCATGCGTTCTTTTCGGCCCGTTTCATCGAAGCTATATAGTTATCATTGGTAACCAGATTATAGATAATACCCTCAATGCCGCTCCAAGGCAAAGCGGGTGGAATGGAGAAAATCATGAAAATCGCTCTCATCGGCGCATCCGGCTTCGTCGGCAATGCCGTGCTCAAGGAAGCCGTATCACGCGGCAACAAGGTCACGGCCATCGTCCGCAATCCGGCGAAGGTAGCAACGCTCGACGGCGTCACCGCCGTGAAAGCGGACGTTACCGACATCCCGGCGCTCAAGGCGGCCATCGCCGATGCCGACGTCGTCATCTCCGCCTTCAACGGCGGCTGGGGCGATCCTGATATCTATGCCAAGCACAGCGCCGGCTCGAAGGCCATCGTCGAAGCCGTCAAGGCGGCCGGCAAGCGCGTGGTCGTGGTCGGTGGCGCCGGCAGCCTCGAAATCGACGGCAAGCAGCTGGTGGACGGCCCGGACTTCCCTGCCGCCTACAAGGATGGCGCCCGCGCCGCCCGCGACGCGCTGGCGGCGCTGCGCAAGGAGACAGGGTTCCAATGGTCGTTCATCTCGCCAGCCATCATGATGGCGCCGGGCGAACGCACCGGCAAGTTCCGCCTCGGCGGCGACCAGCCGGTGTTCGACACCGGCGGCCAGAGCCACATCTCGGTCGAGGATTTCGCCGTTGCCGTTGTCGATGAGGCAGAGCACCCAGTTCATACCGGCAAACGCTTTACACTGGGCTACTGAACCAACGCTGCCGGAGCTATCGGTGCGTCCGAACCGATGCACCGCGCCCTAGTGTTTGGCCTTATGCTCCGGCAGGCCCTTGTGCTTGGTCTCGGCGAATTCCTCGAGTTCCTTTTCGGTCATCGATTCGTACATTTCCTTCGACGCACCGAAGAGTTCGTTCTTGTTGATTTCGCCGCGCTTGGCAGCGAGGGCCGCGCCAGCGGCCTTCTGCTGGGCTCTGGAAGTGGCGGGCATGGCATTGGCCTCCCTCTGCTGGTTCAACATATGAGGTCAACGCAAGGCCGCATCCAAGAGTTCCCCAGCCACCATATCAAACCGGCACCAATCCTCTAACACTCTGTAATCATTGTATTTATAACAATTCTAAGGTGCCAATTTAACTTGACACACCCCATCACCTTTCTATCCTGATGCCATTCCCTGCCCGGCCGGGCGGACGTTGGCAGGGGCAAGAAGGTCGAAGCCATGCTCCTTTCCCGCACAACATTCGCAATCCTCGCAACGGGGCTGCTCGTCGCTTCCGGCGGCCTCTCGCATGCCGCAACCGATGCAACTTCGTTCACGATCACCATCAAGGACCACCGCTTCAAGCCGCAGAGCGTGACAGTTCCCGCCGGAAAGGAATTCGACCTTGTGGTCGTCAACGACGATCCGACGGCGGAGGAATTCGAAAGCAACGACTTCCATGTCGAGAAGGTCGTGGCCGGCGGCAAGCAGATCACGCTGCATGTCGGACCACTGTCGGCCGGAAGCTACGGCTTCTTCGGTGACAGGCACAAGGAAACCGCGCTCGGCAATCTGTTTGCGGAGTGAACCGATGCTCTCGACTTTCGTCATTGTCTTTCGCGAGACGCTCGAAGCAGCGCTGATCGTCTCGATCGTTTTGGCGGCTAGCAAAGGCATTGCGGGGCGAACCGGTTGGGTGGCGGGCGGCGTGGTGGCAGGCCTTGCCGGCGCTGCGATCGTCGCCTTCTTCGCCAGCGGCCTGTCGGACCTGTTCGACGGCAACGGCACCGAACTGTTCAACGCCACGATCCTGCTCGTCGCCGTCGCGATGCTTGCCTGGCACCAGATCTGGATGAGCGCCCATGCAGCCGAGCTGGCCGGGCATAGCCGCGCCGTCGGCGAAGCGGTCAAGGAAGGCTCGCGACCGCTGTCGGCGCTGGCGATCATCTGCGCGGTTGCCGTGCTGCGCGAAGGTTCGGAGACGGTGCTGTTTCTCTATGGCATCGCCATCGACGGCGAATATGGCCTGGCACCCATGCTGCAAGGCGGATTGCTCGGCGTAGGTGCGGCGGCACTTGTGGGCACGCTGTTTTATGCCGGGCTGCTGCGCGTGCCGCTGAAGCAGATTTTTCGCGTTACCGGCGTCATCATCATCCTGCTGGCGGCCGGGCTCGCCGCGCAGGCCGCGGCCTTCCTGGTCCAGGCCGGCGTGCTTCCGCCACTCGGCTACGACATCTGGAACACGTCGGAAATCCTGCCGCAGACAAACGCGATCGGCTTCCTGCTGCACATACTGGTCGGCTATGTGGCGCGGCCCGAGGGCATTCAGATCGCCGCTTATCTGGCGACGATACTGGTGATCCTGTCGGCATCGGCGATGGTCAGGCGCACCGCGGCCTAGCGACCAGCCTGGGAGCGTGCTTATAGGGCGCTCGGCTCAGGCCAGGCTGAGCCCGAAGCCCTGTATCAGCCGCACCGTCGCGAAATGCGGCTTGCCCGAGGTGAAAATGGCAATGTCGCGGCCGAAGCCCGGTGCCTCATCCCGCAACGAGCCTTCCCTCGGCTGGAGGAGCGACTGGGCGCGGCGGGCGATGGCCTCGGCCGGATCGATCCAGTCGACCGGCCAGGGTGCGGTCTTGCGCATGCGGTTGACCAGGAAGGGATAGTGCGTGCAGGCAAGCACCACGATGTCGGTGCGCCGCCCGTCCTGCTCGACGAAGCACGGGGCGATTTCTTCCGCCACCGCCTGCTCGTCAACGAAGCCCTCGCGCATGTAGATCTCGGCGAGTTCGGCCAGCCGATGGCTTCCGACGAGGCGGACATGGCATTTCGATGCCCATTGGGTGATGAGGTCGCGTGTGTATTGCCGTTTCACCGTGCCGGGCGTCGCCAGCACCGAAACATGGCCCGAGCGCGTGCGCTCCGCCGCGGGTTTGATCGCCGGCACCGTGCCGACGAAGGGATGCCCCGGAAAGCGCTCGCGGATCGCCTCGATGACCAGTGTCGAGGCCGTGTTGCACGGGATGACCGACAGCTCCGGCTTGAAGCGTTCGAGCAGTTCGGCGAACAGACTGAGGATGCGCTCCTTCAGCGCCGGCTCCTCCCAATTGCCATAAGGAAAGGCGGCATCGTCGGCGACATAGACGAAACGCCGATCAGGCATCAGCACGCGCGCCTCGCGCAGCACGGTCAGTCCCCCGATGCCCGAATCGAACATCAGGATCGGGCGGTCAGTCATTGTCGAGTCCCTTGCCGCCGACAGGCGGGATGTCATCTTCATCACCGCCTGCGCTGCCGGAATGAACGGCATTATCGACCTTCGCCTTGCGCTCCGGGTAGCCGGCGCCACGCGGCTCCTTGGGCGAGAAATAGTCGAGCGAGGCTACAACACCGCGCAGCACCTTGAGTTCGGGCTCGTGAAAACCGGCGCGGGTCAAGACGGCGCGCAGATTGTCCACCATCTTGGACTTCTTGGTTGCCGGGCGGAAATAGCCGCGCGATTCGAGCGCCGCTTCGAGATGATCGAACAAGCCCTGCAGCTGCTGCTTGGTGGCGGGCGCCATCTCGGGACCGGAGAAATTGGTCTGGGTCTCACTCTCCAGGCCCGACTTCATCCACTCATAGGACATGAGCAGCACCGCCTGGGCGATGTTGAGCGAAGAAAAGCCGGGATCGACAGGAAAGGTGACGATCTCGTCGGCGAGGCCCACTTCTTCATTGTAGAGGCCGAAACGCTCGCGCCCGAACATGATGCCGGTGCGCTGGCCCGAAACGCTGCGCGCCCTGAGCGCCCTGCCCGCCTCGACCGGACCGCGGACTTCCTTGAAGCCGTCGCGTTCGCGCGCCGTGGTGGCGAAGACGAAGTTGAGGTCGGCAAGTGCCGAGGCCAGGTCGGGGAACACAGCGACGGCATCGACGACATGGTCGGCGCGGCTTGCGGCTGCGCGGGCCTTCTCGTTCGGCCAACCATCGCGCGGATTGACGAGCCTGAGCTCGGCGAGCCCGAAATTGGCCATGGCGCGCGCCACCATGCCGATGTTTTCGCCGAGCTGCGGCTCGACCAGGATGATGACGGGCATTGCTGACGGCGAGGCTTCAGTGGCTGACATGGATGCGATTGAACCAAAAATTGCGACTTTTGCGCGTCCCTGACATATTTGCGCGCGAAAATGAAGTTCCGGTAAGGAACCAGCATGGCCGACGACCTCGCGGAACGCATCAGGCATGCCATTGGCGACGACCCCAATGTCGGCGAAATCAGGATGTTCGGCGGCACCTGCTTCACGCTCAACGGCAACATGCTGGTGGGCACGCTGAAGGATGGCGGATTGCTTGCGCGCGTCGGCGACGAGCAGGAGCCTGCGGCGCTTGCCATGCCCGGCGCGAAGCGGATGGATTTCACCGGCCGCGAGATGAAGGGCTTCATCATGGTCGACGCCATTGAGCTCGACGACACAGCACTCGGGCAATGGATCGCCATGGCTTCGCGCTTTGTCGGACCGATGCCGCCCAAGAAGAAAAAATGACGCCCAAAACTGCGACCAAGGGCGTCGCCGGCAAGCGTGTTCATACAATGTCAGCGGACAGGCCGAAGGTCGCAATCGCAATCATTTGCGCGCTCCGATTCGCTTTGGTATAGGGGCCGCACTCCCAATCGTGAACCCTCCGGGACCGGCTGGTTCCAGGCAAAAAGAGGCATTTTCCAAATGGCGAAGATCAAGGTGGCCAAGCCCGTCGTCGAGCTCGACGGCGATGAGATGACCCGCATCATCTGGCAGTTCATCAAGGACAAGCTGATCCACCCCTATCTCGACATCGACCTGGAGTATTACGACCTCGGCATCGAGCACCGCGACGCCACCAACGACCAGGTGACGATCGACGCCGCCAACGCCATCAACAAGCACGGCGTCGGCGTCAAATGTGCGACCATTACGCCCGACGAGCAGCGCGTCGAAGAGTTCAAGCTCAAGAAGATGTGGAAGTCGCCCAACGGCACGATCCGCAACATCCTCGGCGGGACCATCTTCCGCGAGCCGATCATCATGAAGAACGTGCCGCGCCTGGTGCCGGGCTGGACCAAGCCGATCATCGTCGGCCGTCACGCCTTCGGCGACCAGTACAAGGCGACCGATTTCAAGTTCCCGGGCAAGGGCAAGCTGTCGATCAAGTTCGTCGGCGACGACGGCCAGGTGATCGAGCACGACGTGTTCGACGCGCCGGGCGCCGGCGTGGCGATGGCCATGTACAACCTCGACGAGTCGATCCGCGAATTCGCTCGCGCCTCGCTGAACTACGGCCTGCTGCGCAACTATCCGGTCTATCTGTCGACCAAGAACACCATCCTCAAGGCCTATGACGGCCGCTTCAAGGACATCTTCCAGGATGTCTACGAGAAGGAATTCGAGGCTGAGTTCAAGGCGCGCAAGCTCTGGTACGAACACCGCCTCATCGACGACATGGTGGCCTCGAGCCTGAAGTGGTCGGGCGGCTACGTCTGGGCATGCAAGAACTACGACGGCGACGTGCAGTCGGACACCGTGGCGCAGGGCTTCGGCTCGCTCGGCCTGATGACCTCGGTGCTGATGACGCCTGACGGCAAGACCGTGGAAGCGGAAGCCGCCCACGGCACCGTGACGCGCCACTACCGCCAGCACCAGAAGGGCGAAGAAACCTCGACCAACTCGATCGCATCGATCTTCGCCTGGACCCGCGGTCTGGCCCACCGCGCCAAGCTCGACGACAACGCCGAGCTGAAGCGCTTCGCCGAAACGCTGGAGCGCGTCTGCATCCAGACCGTCGAGAGCGGCTTCATGACCAAGGATCTGTCGCTGCTGATCGGCCCCGACCAGCCCTGGCTGTCGACCACCGGCTTCCTCGACAAGATCGACGAGAACCTGCAGAAGGCGATGGGCTGATCTGCCTGTCGGTATTGAAACAAAAGGGCCCCGGAGCGATCCGGGGCCTTTTTCGTTCGGGACGTGCCGACTTCACACCAGCGGCAGGTGGATGTCGGTCAGAAGCTCTGCGGGCGTCACTTCGCGCGGGTTGTTGAGATACTCCTCGAACATGAGGGCATCGCGCAGCTGACGGCCCGATTTCGGCAGCCATTCGGCATAGAGCCACTTGTAGGCCTTGTGCATCTCGGCATAGGGGCCCTTGTGGCGCAGAACGGCATATTCACCGCCGGAAATCGCGCGACGCTCAAGCGGCGCGGCCGCTGGTGCCGAGGCATCGGCATTGACGCAGGCAATGGAGCGCAGCTTTTCTTCGGCGACAAGGTCGGGATCGTCCAAATAGACGCCGATCATGCGCATGTCCGGCCGCGCCTGGCCGCGGGCGTAGAGCGTACCGAACAGCTGCTCGAAAGCCCTGTCGATCTGCATGTAGGAGCCTTGATGGGCGACGCCGACGAGGCTGGTGTCCGGGATGGTGCGGACCTGAACGTCGAACATGTGGGAAGCCTTTCCTCTGTTGGTTTCGAAGAGCTTGTGGCTTCCCTCCCTCCGGTAGCGCGCCGGCGGCATGCCGTAGACGGCCTTGAAGATGCGGTTGAACGACTGGACATTGGGATAGCCAGACCGCTTTGCAATTTCACCGACACTGAGATCCGTTTCCACGATGTCTCCGGCGGCGCGATGCAGCCTTAGGCGCTTGACCGTGGTGGCCGCCGTTTCGCCGTAGATGGCGCGGTAGATCCTGTGCCAGTGATAGCTCGACAGGCAGGCGATGTCGGCCAGACGGTCCATATCCAGCTCCTCGTCGAGGTGCTCGTGGATATGGGCCGAAACCCGTCTCAGGCGGGCTTCATAGACTGCCCATGCCGTTTCGCCGTTCATGCCAAGCCTCATGCAAATCGATCGACCGGACACAACCATAGGCCGATTTGACAAATCCTGCTGACTTCAAACCGGGGGTCCAGCGCGTACCGCAAGCGCTGGCGATCAGGCTGGCTGATAGCGCCTGGACGCGATACACATTTCGGGACGGCAAGAGACTGCGTTCAGGGGAACAGCCCTATGCTCCATCACGTCGAAATCTATGTCTCCAACCTTGAGAAATCCCATGCCTTCTGGGCGTCCCTGCTCGGGCAGATCGGCTATCGGCAAGACGGTCGGTGGGACAGTGGCTTCACCCTCGCGCATGAGGACGATGCCTATCTCACCTTCGTGCAGGTGGCGGAGAAACACGCGCAGCGGCCCTATCATCGATCGGGCGTCGGACTGAACCATCTGGCATTTCGTGTGAAGGACCGTGAGACGGTCGACAGGCTGAGGCAGCACTGCCGCGACAACGACATCTCCTGCCTCTATGACGAGCGCTATCCTTTCGCCAATGGCGGCAGTGACTATTACGCGCTGTTCGTCGAGGACCCGGACCGGATCAAGGTCGAGTTCGTCGCGACCTTTGAAGACTGATCCCAGGGCGCGACCGGCGGTCTGTACATCGACCAAATGAAAAGGGCGGGAACCGAAGCTCCCGCCCTTCAATTCTCGAAACCGACCCAGGATCAGCCGGCCATCGCCTGAGCGACGGCCTCGACGGCCTCATCGGCCTTGGTGGCGTCGGGACCACCGGCCTGGGCCATGTCGGGGCGGCCGCCGCCACCCTTGCCACCCAGCGCGGCGGAAGCGACGCGTACCAGGTCGACGGCGCTGAAGCGGCCGACCAAGTCTGCGGTGACGGCAACGACAGCGCTTGCCTTGCCGTCGTCGGAAACGCCGACCAGCGTGACCACGCCCGAACCCAGGCCAGTCTTGCCTTCATCGGCCATGCCCTTGAGGTCCTTGGGGTCGACGCCCGATACCACCTTGCCGAGGTATTTCACGCCTGCGATCTCGCGCACGGCATCGGCCGAACCGCCCTGCCCGCCGCCCATGGCAAGCTTCTTGCGGGCATCGGTGAGATCCCGCTCGAGCTTCTTGCGCTCATCGAGCAGCGCCTCGACGCGCGCGAGGACATCGCCCGGCGCCACCTTGAGGGTCGAGGCGACCGACTTGAGCCGGCGGTCCTGTTCGTCGAGGTGACGGCGGGCGGCATCGCCCGTCAGCGCCTCGATGCGGCGCACGCCGGCCGCGACCGCGCCATCGGAGACGATGCGGATCAGGCCGATATCGCCGGTGGAGCGGGCATGAGTGCCGCCGCAGAGCTCGACCGAATAGGGCCGGTTGGCCTTGGCGCCGTGCAGGCCGGTGCCCATGGAGACAACACGAACCTCGTCGCCATACTTCTCGCCGAACAGCGCCATGGCGCCCTCGGCAATGGCGTCGTCGACGCTCATCAGGCGCGTGGTGACAGGGCTGTTCTGGACGACGATCTCGTTCGACATGCGCTCGACCTCCTCCAACTCCTCGGCGGAAATCGGCTTGTTGTGCGAGATGTCGAAGCGCAACCGCTCCGGGGCCACCAGCGAGCCCTTCTGCGCGACATGCGTGCCGAGCACCTCGCGCAGAGCCTCGTGGATGAGGTGGGTGGCCGAATGGTTGGCACGCAGCTTCGAGCGCCTGTTGTGGTCGACCTTCAGCTCCACGGCCGCACCGGTCTTGAGCTTGCCCTTGGTGACCTTGCCGTAGTGAACGAACAGGCCGTCGGCCTTCTTCTGCGTGTCGGTGACCTCGATGACGAAACCTTCGCCCGAGATCGTGCCCGTGTCGCCCATCTGGCCGCCGGACTCGCCATAGAACGGCGTCTGGTTGACGACGATGGCAACTTCTTCGCCCTCATTCGCAGCGTCGACGACCGCACCGTCCTTGATCAGGGTCAGGACCACGCCCTCAGCCTGCTCCGTCTCATAACCCAGGAAGTCGGTTGCACCCGCCTTCTCGCGGACGGCGAACCACACGGCCTCGGTCGCGGCTTCGCCGGAACCCGCCCAATTGGCGCGTGCCTCGGCCTTCTGCCGCTCCATCGCATCGGTGAAGCCGGCGAGATCGACCGAAATGCTGCGCTGGCGGAGCGCGTCCTGCGTCAGGTCGAGCGGGAAGCCGTAGGTGTCGTAGAGCTTGAAGGCTGTCTCACCGTCGAGCATGTCCCCGGCACCCAGCGTCTCGGTCGCGTCGGCCAGCAGGCCAAGGCCGCGGGCGAGCGTCTTGCGGAAGCGGGTCTCTTCGAGCTTGAGGGTTTCGGTGATGAGTGCTTCGCCACGGCCGAGTTCCGGATAGGCCTGGGCCATCTCGCGGACCAGCGCCGGCACCAGCTTCCACATCAGCGGTTCGCTGGCACCCAACAGCTGCGCGTGGCGCATGGCGCGGCGCATGATACGGCGCAGCACATAACCACGGCCTTCATTCGACGGCAGCACGCCATCGGCAACCAGGAAGCAAGACGAACGCAGATGATCGGCTATGACGCGGTAGGAGGCGACATTGCTCTCATCCGGGCCGCGGCCGATGGCCGACGACGCGGCGTCGATGAGGTGACGGAACAGGTCGGTCTCGAAGACGGTCTCGACGCCCTGCAGGATCGAGGCCATGCGCTCGAGGCCCATGCCGGTGTCGATGGAGGGGCGCGGCAGGTCGATGCGCTCTTCCTTCGTCACCTGCTCGTACTGCATGAAGACGAGGTTCCAGAATTCAAGGAAGCGATCGCCGTCCTCCTCCGGGCTGCCGGGAGGGCCACCCCCGATGTGGTCGCCGCGGTCGATGAAGATTTCCGAGCACGGGCCGCAGGGACCGGTGTCGCCCATCGCCCAGAAATTGTCCGAGGTGGGGATACGAATGATGCGGTCGTCAGAGAAGCCGGCGATCTTCTTCCAGTATTCGGCAGCTTCGTCGTCGGTGTGATAGACGGTGACGAGCAGCTTGTCCTTCTTGAGCCCATACTCCTTGGTGATCAGATTCCAGGCGAGCTCGATCGCCTGTTCCTTGAAATAGTCGCCAAAGGAGAAGTTGCCGAGCATCTCGAAGAAGGTGAGATGGCGGGCGGTGTAGCCGACATTGTCGAGATCGTTGTGCTTGCCGCCGGCGCGCACGCTCTTCTGGGCGGTCGTGGCGCGCGAATAGGGGCGCGACTCCAGGCCGGTGAAGACGTTCTTGAACTGCACCATGCCGGCGTTGGTGAACATCAGGGTCGGGTCGTTGCGCGGCACGAGCGGGCTGGAGGCCACCACCTCGTGCCCATTCTTCTTGAAGTAGTCGAGGAATGTCGACCGGATCTCGTTCACGCCACTCATGTTGTCGCCTTTGGTCGCCGAGCAGAACAGATGTCCGCCTTTTGCCGGCGGGATTTCGAACTGGCCTTTTAGCTGTCCACCTTGACCCTGTCCAGAAACCCCGCCGCCGCAAAGGCGCTGATATCCGCCAAGATTACAGGCCAAAGCGGCCATCGCTGCCACAAACGAAAACCGCCGGCGCTAAGGCCGGCGGTTTCGAACAAGAGCTGACCTTTTAGCTGTGCCGCGCGACAGAACCGCCACCCGGACACAGGGCCAAATCACATGGCGCTGGCTTCATCCTCGCCATCATCCTCACGCGAGCCGTTCTCGAGGAACTTTTCGGCGATCAGCCCGGCATTCTGCCTGAGTACCGTCTCGATCTCGCGTGCAGCTTCGGGATTGTTGCGCAGGAACAGCTTGGCGTTCTCGCGCCCCTGGCCCAGACGCTGGGAATTGTAGGAGAACCAGGCACCTGACTTCTCGACCACACCGGCCTTGACGCCGAGGTCGACGAGCTCGCCGGTCTTGGAGACGCCTTCGCCATACATGATGTCGAACTCGACCTGCTTGAAGGGCGGGGCCAGCTTGTTCTTGACCACCTTGACGCGGGTCTGGTTGCCGACGACCTCGTCGCGGTCCTTGACCGAGCCGATGCGGCGGATGTCCAGGCGGACCGAGGCGTAGAACTTGAGCGCGTTGCCGCCCGTCGTCGTCTCAGGCGAACCATACATGACGCCGATCTTCATGCGGATCTGGTTGATGAAGATGACCATGGTGTTGGAACGCGAGATCGAGGCGGTCAGCTTGCGCAGCGCCTGGCTCATCAGGCGGGCCTGGAGGCCCGGCAGCGACTCACCCATCTCGCCTTCGATTTCAGCGCGCGGGGTGAGTGCGGCGACGGAGTCGACGACCAGCACGTCGATGGCGCCCGAGCGCACCAGCGTGTCGCAGATTTCGAGTGCCTGTTCGCCGGTGTCGGGCTGCGAGATCAGCAGGTTTTCGAGATCGACCCCAAGCTTGCGGGCATAGACCGGATCGAGCGCATGTTCGGCGTCGACGAAGGCGCAGATGCCACCCTTCTTCTGGGCCTCGGCGATCGTGTGCAAGGCAAGCGTCGTCTTACCCGAGCTTTCCGGCCCGTAGATCTCGATGATACGTCCGCGCGGCAGGCCGCCGACGCCAAGTGCGATGTCGAGGCCGAGCGAGCCGGTGGAGACCGTACCGATCTCGACAACCTGCTCATTGGCACCCAGGCGCATGATCGAGCCCTTGCCGAAGGCGCGTTCGATCTGCGACAGCGCCGCGTCCAGAGCCTTAGATTTGTCCACCGAATTATCCTCTACGAGCCGCAATGAATTCTGAGCCATGATACATCACCCCGTGGTCGTCAATGAAGGCCGGCAGATCCGGTACCGATATAAATTTGTATCTGTTTTGTTCTTATTTGGCAAGAGCACCCAACCGATTGAAACGAAAGATAATTCGGCCTAGTGTTCTTTTTTCGTTTCACACACATGCGTGATCCGATGTCGCACGCGAGCGAAGCGACGAACTCCAGCAAATGGCCGCGAAGGCGATTCGCCGTGGTTGCTGCCAACCTCCCGGCGCACTAAGTTCGCCGCTTCGAAATCCGACCGGACATATCATTGATGACATCACCCATGATCCTCGCCATCGGCGGCGCGCATGTCGACCGCAGGGGACGCATGACGGCGCCCTTCGTGCCGGGCGCCTCGATCCCCGGCGCGATGAGCGAAGAGGTCGGCGGCGGCGCCTTCAACGCGCTGCGCGGTGCGGTACGCCGGGGCACGCGCGGTGCGCTGATGTCGGTGCGCGGCGGCGACGCTGCAGGCGAAGCGGTGGCCTCCGAGATCGCAGCGAACGGCATCGAGGACCTGTCGGCCGTATTCCTGGACAGGGCGACGCCGAGCTACACGGCGCTGCTCGACCGCGACGGCGACGTTGTGGCGGCGCTGGCCGACATGGGACTCTATGAACTCGCCTTCGCCAAGCAGATGCGACGCGCCAAGGCACGCGAGGCGATAACTGCGGCAGACGCAGTTCTGTGCGACGCCAACCTGCCCGAAGCGGCACTGACCAAGCTTGGAGAGATTGCCGACAGGCCGCTGTTTGCGATTGCCATTTCGCCGGCCAAGGCGGTGCGGTTGGTGCCGATCCTCGGCAAGCTCTCCTGCCTCTACATGAACCGGCGCGAGGCGGCTGTGCTGGCAGGCATCACCACCGATTCCTCGCCGGCCGAATTCATGCGCGGACTGCGGGCCGCCGGGCTCAAGCGCGGCGTCGTCACGGCCGGTGGCAGCGGAGTCTTCGCCTATGACACGTCAGGGTTGATCGAGGTTGCGCCCCCCGCCCCGCGCCGGATCGTCGACGTGACAGGTGCGGGCGACGCGCTGGCAGGCGCCACGACCGCAGCGCTGATGCGCGGGCTTACGCTGGAACGCGCGCTGCGCGAAGGCATTGCAGCCGCCGTGCTCGCCATCGAGACCGCTTCCGCTGTACCGGAACTCGACCAACAGGCCTTCGCAGAGATGCTGGCCCTTGTGCCGCAAGCCAAGGAAATGGCATGAGGCCGCCCATGGAGATCAAGATGACACCCGAAACCGCCCGCCCCTTCATCGACGTCCACGCGCCTGTTGCCGCTGCCCTTGCCGCCGGCAAGCCCGTGGTCGCGCTCGAGAGCACCATCATCACCCACGGCATGCCCTATCCCGACAATTCGGCGATGGCGGCGAATGTCGAGAAGATCATCTCGGACGAAGGCGCGGTTCCCGCGACGATCGCCGTCATCAACGGCCGCATCAAGATCGGCCTGTCGGATGGCGAACGCGAATCGCTCGCCATGACCGGCGGCGCGATGAAACTGTCGCGCGCCGACATCGCCTATGCGGTCGCCGAAGGCCGCACCGGCGGCACGACGGTGGCGGCGACGATGATCGCGGCCCATCTCGCCGGCATCAAGGTGTTCGCGACAGGCGGCATCGGCGGCGTCCACAAGGGCGCGGAGAAAAGCTTCGACATATCGGCCGACCTGGACGAGCTGGCGCGCACGCCCGTGATCGTGGTCTCGGCCGGCGCCAAGGCTATCCTCGACATCGAAAAGACGCTGGAAGTTCTGGAAACGCGCGGCGTGCCTGTTGTCGCCTACGGCTCCGACATCGTGCCGGCTTTCTGGTCGCGCAAATCGCCTTATGCCGCACCGCTGCGCCTCGATGCGCCCGAGAAGATCGCACGCCTTCATGCGACGCGCGCAGCACTGGGCCTCGACGGCGGCCTGCTGGTAGCCAACCCCGTGCCCGAGAGCGACGAGATCCCGACCGAAAAGATGGCCGGCTACATCGAGGCGGCACAGAAGGCGGCCGAGGCCCAGAACATCTCGGGCAAGGCTGTTACGCCGTTCCTGCTCGCCAAGATCCTGGAACTGACCAACGGCGCCAGCCTCAAGACCAACATCGCGCTGGTGGAAAACAACGCACGCCTGGCAGCGAAGATCGCCCGGGCGCTCTGAGGCGCCTGCTATTTCCGGGCGCACAGCGCGGCTTCATATGCCTTGCGCGTCCACACGGCCAGTTCGTCCGGATCATCGACCGCGCTTTCAGGGATGGTCCAGTAGGGCATGTTGACCGGCCGGCCGCCGGCATCGGTCCAGCGTGTCGCGCCGGCTGCCTCGAAATCGGGCGCGCTCACCGCATCGGCCTTGAGCAAGATTTCACCGCGCACCTCAACGGCGACGATCTGGCCGTCGTGATAGATGCCCTTGCCGCCAAACATCTTTCGGATGGTGACGTCGCCAAGCCCTGAGAAGGTCTCACGGATGGCGTCGTCACTCATCGGCCCATGCCTTTGAACTTATGCTGTGGGATCAGGCCTGCGCGCGCGCCTCGGCGAGCGCCTTGAGGTCGGCGGGCTTCAACTCGACGGATTCGCCGCAGCCGCAGGCCGAGCTCTGGTTCGGGTTGTTGAAGGTGAAGCCGGTACGCAGGGTCGTGGTCTCGAAATCCATCTGCGTGCCGAACAGGAACAGCGCCGCTTCCGGGGCGACATAGACATGGGCGCCGTCGCGCTCGATGTGGTCGTCCTTGGGGTTCGGCTCGGTCACCAGATCGACCGTATATTCCATGCCGGCGCAGCCGCCCTTCTTGATGCCCAAGCGGATACCTTGGGCATTCTCACGGGTGGCCATGATCTCGCGCACGCGCTCGGCGGCCCGGTCGGTCATTGAGATGACGGCGAAGCGTCCCATTTCAGTCTCCATTCGTCGCCGGGTTAAAGGCCCGGGGAATGTTCCATTACAGAGCTAAGATGGTGAAGATTGCATGTGCATGCAAGCACCACCGTCGATGGCTCAATACCACCCCACCGCGACCTGTGCCTCTTCCGACATGCGGTCAGGCGTCCATGGCGGGTCGAAGGTCATGTTGACTTCGACACCCGACACGCCTTCGACGGTGCCGACGGCGTTCTGCACCCAGCCGGGCATCTCGCCGGCGACCGGGCAGCCGGGGGCGGTCAGCGTCATGTCGATTTTGACGGTGCGATCGTCCTCGATGTCGATCTTGTAGACGAGGCCGAGCTCGTAGATGTCGGCGGGGATTTCCGGGTCATAGACCGTCTTCAGCGCCGAGATGATATCGTCGGTCAGGCGCGCCAGTTCGTCGGCAGGGATGGTCGAGGCCGACATGACACCGTTGCCGCCGGTTTCGGGCACGGTCTCTTCAGTGGTCGCGGCGATAACGTCTTCCATGGTGCTCACCCGAAGAATTTGCGCGCTTTTTCAAGCGCCTCGACCAGGACATCGACTTCGGCCCTGGTGTTGTACATGCCAAAGGACGCCCTGCATGTGGAGGTGACGCCGAAGCGTTTCAACAGCGGCTGGGCGCAGTGGGTGCCGGCGCGCACGGCGACACCCTGGCGGTCGATGACCATCGACACGTCATGGGCGTGGATGCCCTGCAGCTCGAACGAGACGATGGCGCCCTTGCCGGGCGCGTCGCCGAAGATGCGCAGCGAATTGATGGAGCGCAGCCGCTCATGGGCGTAGTCGCGCAGCATCGCCTCATGCGCTGCGATGCGCTCGCGGCCGATGCCGTCGATGTAGTCGAGCGCTGCGCCCAGGCCAATCGCCTGGACGATCGGCGGCGTGCCGGCCTCGAAGCGGTGCGGCGGCTCGTTGTAGGTGACGATGTCCTCGGTCACCTCGACGATCATCTCGCCGCCGCCATGGAACGGGCGCATACGCTCGAGCAGCTCGCGCTTGCCGTAGAGCACGCCGATGCCTGACGGACCGTAGAGCTTGTGCCCGGTCATGACGAAGAAGTCGCAGTCGAGGTCCTGCACATCGATGGGCATGTGGACAGCGCTCTGGCTGCCGTCGACCAGAACGGGAATGCCGCGCGCATGCGCTATGCGGCAGATTTCCTTGATCGGGGTCACCGTGCCCAGCGCGTTCGACATATGCGTGATCGCGACCAGCTTGGTCCGGTCGGTCAGGCGCTTCTCGAATTCCTCGATGTGGAAGGCGCCGAGGTCGTCGACCGGCACCCAGACAAGCTTTGCGCCCTGGCGTTCCCTGATGAAATGCCACGGCACGATGTTGGAGTGGTGCTCCATGATCGACAGCACGATCTCGTCGCCCTCGCCGATGTTCGGCATGCCGTAGCCATAAGCGACGGTGTTGATCGCCGAGGTGGCGTTGGAGGTGAAAACGATCTGGTCGACGTTGGGCGCATTGAGGAAGCGGCGCACGCTCTCGCGCGCCTTCTCATAGGCGTCGGTCGCGGCATTGGAGAGGTAATGCAGGCCGCGGTGGACGTTGGCGTATTCATTCGAATAGGCGTTGGCGATGGTGTCGATGACAACCTGCGGCTTCTGGGCCGAGGCGCCATTGTCGAGATAGACCAGCGGCTTGCCGTAGACCTCGCGCGACAGGATCGGGAAGTCGCGGCGGATCGCCTCGACATCGTAGGTGCTGGCTTCGACTTTCTTGTCCATCGCGTCTACTCTAAGCCACGTTTCTTCCAACACCCCTCATCCGTCTCGGCGCTTCGCGCCAATCGACCTTCTCCTACAAGGGAGAAGGTCAGGCGCATTTCCTTCTCCCCTTGTCGGAGAAGGTAGCCGAGCGGAGCGAGGCCGGTTGAGGGTACGCCCAAGCGCACCCCTCAGCCATTACCCGTGCGTCGCAAACCAGTTGCTCAGCAGCTCTTCCAGCGGATCGACGACGCTTTCGTCCTCGAGCTCCTCGATGACCTCGGCCAGGAAGGCGCGGATCAGAAGGCCACGGGCCGACTTCTCGTCGATGCCGCGCGCCATCAGGTAGAACAGATGGTTGTGGTCGATCTCGGTGACGGTGGCGCCATGGCCGCAGGCGACGTCGTCGGCGAAAATCTCCAGCTCCGGCTTGGTCGAGAACTCGCCGTCGTCGGACAGCAACAGCGTGTTGCAGGCCATGCGGGCGTCGGTCTTCTGGGCGACCTGGTGCACGTTGATGCGGCCCTGGAACACGCCCTTGGCACGGCCGGTGACCACGTTGCGCACCACCTCGGTCGAGGAGGTGTGCGGCACGGCATGGTCGAGCACCATGGTGACGTCGACGTGGCTGTCGCCGGCGAGCAGGTTGACGCCCCGCAGCTTGAAATCGGCGCCTTCGCCTGCCGCCTTGACGATGACTTCCTGGCGGACGAGCTTGCCGCCGGCATTCATCACGAACAGCGTCAGCTTGGCGTTCTTGCCGAGCTCGGCCTTGAACTGGGCGAGATGGGTCGCCGTCTCCGGCTGGTCCTGGACGATCAGCCACAACACCTCGGCGTCGTCGCCGAGCAGGAGCTGGCTGACGGAGCTGACAAGGCCAGCGCCCTCGCCCGTCTGGCGTTCGACGATCGTCGCCTTGGCACCGGCGCCGACGCGCACCGGCAGGCGCACATGGCTCTGGCCGCCGGCCTGGAGGTTCTGCAGCTCGATGGGCTTGTCCAGCTGGCTGCCGGCCTCGATGTCGACGAAGTAGCCGTCGGCGACGAAAGCGGTGTTGATGGCGCCGATGGTATCGTCGTTTCCATAGGTGACGAGCGCCGGGGCATAGCTGCCGTCGGTGAGCTTGTCTGCCAAGCGCTGGAAGGTCACCCCGTCGATGCCGGAAACAGGCTGCGACACGCCATTGGCGAGCGACAGCACGGTCGAGCCTTCGAGCAGCGGCGCGACCGGCTTGGCCTTGGCGCTGGCGTCGAAGTCGGGAACGCTGGCCATCAGGCGGCGCAGGTCGGTGTAGTGCCAGGCCTCGACGCGACGCGTCGGCAGACCGTTCTTGACCTGCTCGATGGCGTCGTCGCGCTTGACCATGACGGCGCCATCGCCGGGCAGCAGCGACAGCCGCTCGCCGAAGGCGTCGACCAGCGCCGCCTCCGCGGGGGTACGCTGGATTTCAGCACGCATGTTCATGGTCGACACCTCAAGCCGCCTCTTCGATGATCCCGGCGTAGCCGTTCTCTTCGAGTTCGAGCGCCAGCGACTTGTCGCCCGACTTGATGACCTGGCCCTTGTAGAGGACATGGACGGTGTCGGGAACGATGTGGTCGAGCAGGCGCTGGTAGTGGGTGATGACGACGACCGCGCGGTCGGGCGAGCGCAGCGCGTTGACGCCGTCGGAGACGATCTTGAGCGCGTCGATGTCGAGGCCGGAATCGGTTTCGTCGAGCACGCAGAGCTGTGGTTCGAGCAGCTTCATCTGCAGGATTTCGGCGCGCTTCTTCTCGCCGCCGGAGAAGCCGACATTGACCGGACGCTTGAGCATGTTGATGTCCATGTCGAGCGAGGCGGCAGCTTCCTTCACGCGCTTGAGGAAGTCTGGGATCTTCAGCGGGTCTTCGCCGCGCGCCTTGCGCTGCGAGTTCATCGCGACCTTGAGGAACTCCATGGTGGCAACACCCGGTATCTCCATCGGATACTGGAAGGCCAGAAAGATGCCCTTGGCGGCGCGCTCGGCAGGATCCATCTCCAGGATCGACTCGCCGTTGTAGAGGATCTCGCCTTCGGTCACCTCATAATCGTCGCGGCCGGCGAGGATGTAGGACAGCGTCGACTTGCCCGAGCCGTTGGGGCCCATGATGGCTGCGACTTCGCCAGCCTTCACCGTCAGGTTCAGGCCACGGATGATCTCGATGCCGCTGTCGGCGATACGGGCATGCAGGTTCTTGATCTCAAGCATCTTTTTTCTTCCTGAATATCGTGTCGCCGGTCAGCCGACCGAGCCTTCGAGGCTGATGCCGATGAGCTTCTGCGCCTCGACGGCGAACTCCATCGGCAGTTCCTGGATGACTTCCTTGACGAAGCCGTTGACGATCAGCGCGATGGCTTCCTCTTCGGGAATTCCGCGCTGCATGACGTAGAACTTCTGGTCGTCGGAAATCTTCGACGTGGTCGCCTCGTGCTCGAACTGGGCCGACGAGTTCTTGGCCTCGATATAGGGCACGGTGTGTGCGCCGCAGCGGTCGCCGATCAGCAACGAGTCGCATTGGGTGAAGTTGCGGGCATTGGTCGCCTTGCGGTGGGCCGAGACCTGGCCGCGATAGGTGTTCTGCGAGAAGCCTGCGGCAATACCCTTGGAGATGATGCGGCTCGACGTGTTCTTGCCGAGATGGATCATCTTGGTGCCCGAGTCGACCTGCTGGTAGCCGTTCGACACGGCGATCGAATAGAACTCGCCTCTGGAGTCATCGCCGCGCAGGATGCAGGACGGGTACTTCCAGGTGATGGCCGAACCGGTTTCGACCTGGGTCCACGAGATCTTCGAACGGTCGCCACGGCAATCACCGCGCTTGGTGACGAAGTTGTAGATACCGCCCTTGCCCTGGGCATCGCCAGGATACCAGTTCTGGACGGTCGAATACTTGATCTCGGCATCGTCCAGCGCGACCAGCTCGACGACTGCGGCGTGCAGCTGGTTCTCGTCGCGCTGGGGGGCGGTGCAGCCCTCGAGATAGGAGACGTAAGCCCCCTCCTCGGCGATGATCAGCGTGCGCTCGAACTGGCCGGTGTTCTTCTCGTTGATGCGGAAGTAGGTCGACAGCTCCATCGGGCAGCGGACGCCCTTAGGCACGAAAACGAAGGAGCCATCGGTAAAGACGGCCGAATTCAGTGTGGCGTAGTAGTTGTCTGAGGTCGGCACGACCGAGCCGAGATACTTCTTCACCAGCTCCGGGTGCTCGCGGATGGCTTCCGAGATCGAGCAGAAGATGACGCCGGCCTTGGCCAGCTCGTCCTTGAAGGTGGTGACGACGGACACCGAATCGAACACGGCGTCGACGGCAACGCGGCCCGACTTGTAGACGTTGTCGTTGGCTTCCTCGAGGTCGGGATCAACCTCCTTCTGGACGCCGGCGAGGATTTCCTGCTCGCGCAGCGGGATGCCGAGCTTCTCATAGACCTTGAGAATCTCCGGATCGACCTCGTCGAGCGACTTCGGTCCCGACTGGTTCTTCGGCGCGGCGTAGTAGTGGATGTCCTGGAAGTCGATCTTGGGATAATCGACGCGTGCCCAGTTGGGCTCCTCGAGCGTCAGCCAGCGGCGGAACGCTTCAAGACGCCATTCGAGCATCCATTCCGGTTCGTTCTTCTTGTTCGAGATGAAACGAATGATGTCTTCGTTCAGGCCTTTGGGGGCCTTTTCGGTCTCGATCTCGGTCTCGAATCCGTACTTATACTGGTCCACATCGATCTTGCGGACCTGCTCGATCGTCTCCTGCACAGCAGGCATAAGCGTTCTCCATCCACGCCGGGGTCAAGGCCCGACAGTTTTCAAACTATGGCACCGCTAGCGCGGCGTAAGTTCCATATAGTGCATCCCGCCCGGGAATTCACCCGGAAGCCGCCTTCCGGCGACCGTGACACACCCATTCAACGGCCCTTGGGCCAATTCTACCGCCTTCTTGCCGGCGCCTGACTTTTCCGAAAAACGTCGACCGCTTTTCGGGATCATGCGCTAGGCGGCTTGTGTCGCCCCGGCACGGCGCGCCAGCAGCTTGGCCAGCGCATCCGCAAACAGGGCGATATCCTCTTCGGTCGTCTGCCGCCCGATCGAGACGCGCAGTGCGCCCAGATTGTCGGCATACCCCATGGCCTTCAGCACATGGCTGGGACCGACCTTGCCCGACGAACAGGCGGAGCCTGCCGAGAGCGCGACACCCGCCAGATCGAAGGCGATCTGCGCCGTCTCGGCCTTGACGCCCGGAATAGCGAAGAATGTCGTATTGGCAAGCCGTTCGACGGAATTTCCGTAGATTTCAGCATCGGGTGCAAAGCGCATGACGGTCTGTTCGATGCCGTCGCGCAAGCTGCGCACCCGCTCCATATCGGTAAAACCAGCCAGCGCGTCACGTGCCGCAGCACCAAATCCTGCAATGGCCTGGAGGTTCTCGGTGCCGCCGCGGTGACCCTTCTCCTGGCCGCCGCCGGCAACCAAGGGCGCAGGCATCATCAGGTCGGCGGTGGCGACGATCGCGCCTGCCCCCTTGGGGCCGCCGATCTTGTGCGAGGAGAGAATCAGGTAGTCGGCGTAACCCTCTGACATGTCGAGAGGAATGCGGCCTGCAGCCTGGACCGCGTCGAGCACCAGAACACCGCCTGCAGCCTTCACCAGTTCCGAGACGGCGCGAACGGGCTGGATGACGCCGGTCTCGTTGTTGGCGGCATGGATCGCCATCAGCGGCAGGCCGTCCGACTTGTCGTGGCCAGCGAGTGCAGCTTCGAGTGCCGCGAGATCGACGATGCCGTTGCCGTCTACGCCGATCCGCGTGACGCGGTCGGCCGGGAAGCGGCCGCCATTGAGCACGCAAGGATGGTCGGCCTCGGAGACGAAGAGCCGGGACATGCGCACGACCCCACGGCCCATGCGCCAGTCGGGCGATAACAGCGTGGTAGCGGCCTCGGTCGCGCCCGAGGTGAAGACGACATGTTCCGGCCTGGCGCCGACGAGTTCGGCAACGGCGCGCCTGGCGTCCTCGATCAGCTTGCGCGCAGCACGGCCCTCGCCATGCACCGACGACGGATTGGCGGCAATGTCGAGCGCCGCAACCACGGCCTCACGCGCTGCGGGCAGCAGCGGCGCACTGGCATTGTGGTCGAGATAGGCGCGTCTTCCGGCCATTTTCCTGGTTTTTGCCCTGTCAAATCACGTTCGGGTGCAGCAACGCGCAATTTCCTTGAAATTCCAAGGCCAGCCGTCCTATCTACCCGCTTTGCCAACCGAGCGGTTACGCAGCCCAGTTTTGAACAGTTCTAAACTAGCTTCTATGTAGACGCGTTCCCCGCGTCAAGGCTGGGCTCAGGATTGTCTCGTCCGCGCCTGCATCAAGTGGAGTATAACATGCCAGAGGTCATTTTCGCCGGTCCGGCGGGTCGCCTGGAAGGTCGATATCAGCCGTCCAGCGAAAAGAACGCCCCCATCGCCATCGTGCTGCACCCGCACCCGCAGTTCGGCGGCACGATGAACAACAAGATCGTGTACGACCTCTTCTACATGTTCCAGAAGCGCAATTTCACCACGCTGCGCTTCAACTTCCGCGGCATCGGCCGCAGCCAGGGCGAATTCGACCACGGCACGGGCGAGTTGTCCGACGCGGCGGCGGCACTCGACTGGGTGCAGTCGCTGCACCCAGACTCGAAGAGCTGCTGGGTGGCTGGTTATTCCTTCGGCGCCTGGATCGGCATGCAGCTTCTGATGCGCCGCCCGGAGATCGAGGGTTTCATCTCGGTCGCACCGCAGCCCAACACCTACGACTTCTCGTTCCTGGCACCTTGCCCCTCGTCGGGCCTGATCATCCATGGCGATGCCGACAAGGTGGCACCGCCGAAGGACGTGCAGGGCCTGGTCGACAAGCTGCACACGCAGAAGGGCATCACGATTACGCAGAAGACGCTGACAGGCGCCAACCACTTCTTTGGCAACGCGCCCGACCTGCTGATCGACGAATGCGCCGAATATCTCGACCGCCGCCTGGCCGGCGAGCTGTCCGACGCCCGGCCGAAGCGCCTGAAGTAAGCAAGGAGCAAGCAGCCATGTATCAGCCGCCCCATTTCAAGGAGACACGGCTGGATGTGCTGCATGCACTGATCAAGGCCCATCCGCTGGGCCTTCTGATCTGCAACGGCACCGATGGCCCCGTGGCCAATCCGGTGCCGTTTCTGCTTGATGCAGAGCCTGCGCCCAACGGCCGGCTGCGCGCCCATCTCTCCCGCGCCAACCCGCAGTGGAAGCTGTTTGCCGACAACCCCGATGCGCTGGTCGTGTTCCAGGGGCTCGACAGCTATGTCACGCCGTCCTGGTACGAGACCAAGCGCGAGACCGGCAAGGTGGTGCCGACCTGGAATTATGCCATCGTGCAGGTGCGCGGTAAGGTCCGCGTGATGGACGATCAGCACTGGCTGGCCGGCCAGATCGCCGAATTGACCGCCACCCATGAAGGCAGCCGCGCCGAGCCCTGGCAGGTGACCGACGCGCCCGATGCCTACATCGCCGCCCAGATGAAGGGCATTGTCGGCCTCGAAATCGACATCGCTGCAATCGAAGGCAAGTGGAAGGTCAGCCAGAACCGACCGGTCGCCGACAGGGTCGGCGTGGCGGAAGGGCTGGAGGCGGACAAGCCGACGCCCGACGCCGCCGAAATGGCCAAGCTGGTGCGCATATATGGCGGGATCGACGGCGAATAGCCTCGGTGGCCACGCCTGTAACGGTCGACTTTCCGATTCCTACGTTGTCTCAGCTAGTTGAGACCATACCCTGAGAAAATGAATCCGGGCCGCTCGCGCTGCCCGGACGACGCTTCATGGTGAGAGCTGGCCTTACTTGGCCTTCAGCAGGTCGCTCACCTCGAGCAGCACGAACTCGTTGTCGTCGGCCTTGTCGATGGCGCGGCCGGCCGAGAACGGCAGGTTGTTGTCGTTGCCGACGACGATGTGGCTGTCGTCGACCAGATCGACATTCTCGATGGTGACGAAAGGCATGTCGTAGAAGCCCTCGCCGCCGCCCTGACGCTTCTTGTTGTCGGGGTCGGCGATCTTCATCAGATCGATGTAGCCGACCTTGCGCACGGCCTTGCCGACGTTCTCATCCGTCATCTCGATCTTGTAGATGCGCTTCAGTTTGGCCGGACGGGCAAAGCAGTCCGGCTTCGGCGCATTGGCGTCAGCGCAGGCCTTGTCGGCAGTGCCGGCACCATTGTCGCGCTCGATGACAAGCGCTTCGGTGGCGCTGATCATGTTGAAGTCGCCGATGGCCTCGCCGCCGTCGGCCAGCGGGTAGAGCCAGCTGCGGCCGGTCCATTCCTTCTTGGCCGCGTCGAATTCGGCGATGCGCAGCGCTGTCTTGCCGTCGACCTTCTCGACTTCGCCATTGGCCATGTAGCGTGGGCCTTCGAGCAGGCCGTAGAGCTTCGCACCGTCCTTGGACATGGCGAGGCCTTCATAGCCGCCCGAGCGCTTCAGGTTGAAGACCGGATTCTTGGCGGCCGGGTTGCCCGGCAGTGTCAGCGTCGGATGGTCTGGCGAACGAACCGGCTCCCCTTCGATCACGGTGTCGAAGACGTCGGTCAGTCGTCCCTCGGCATCGAACTTCAGCAGATAGGGACCGAACTCCTCTCCGACCCAGAAGCCGTCAGCGACCGGCTGGATCGATTCGACGTCGAAGTCGGCGCCGGTGAGAAAGCGGTTATCAGAACCTTCAAGGACGATCGGGAACGGTGCCTTGCGGTCGGGGTCGGTCAGGAACACGGTCTTCTTGCGCTCGACGGTGCCCTTGTCCCAGTCGAAAGCGATGTGATGCAACATGAGAGCGGCATCCGACGAGTTCAGCTTCGAGCCGAAGCCGTTGTCGGACAGCGACCAGAAGGTGCCGTCGCCCATCGACTTGATACCGGAGAAACCCTGGACGGGCTGGCCGTCGAACGGCAGCAACAGCCCGGTCGGACGGACGCCGTCCTTGCCCGGAACGGTGCCGAGGCCCTCGGCGCGCTTGCGGTCGGCCGTGGTGAACTTGCCCGAGCTGCGCAGATGTTCCGGCGCGTTTTCGGGAGCCGGGATGATGGTGTTGGCCGGCAGGATCGCGTGGGCGGCAAGCTTTGCCGGAAACTCCTGGTCGTCGGCAAAGGCGGAAGCGGTGGAAAGCGCTAGGACGGCCGCAGCCAGATAGAGAGAGCGTCGCATGGTGGACCCCGGTTGGTTGAACTGACGCGCCTCTGCTAGGGGCGCGGCATGTCGACCGGGTGACGCAGCGATGAAACTTTGATGAAGTCTCCCAAGACGTTAGGGCTCAGCGCGCAAGCCGCCGCTGACCGGCGCGCTGGAGCCTGTGGTGGTCGGGAAAGTCAGCGGCAGGCCAAGGGCCGAGCGCGCGGCGAGATAAGCCCAGGCTTCGGCCTCGGTGGCTTCGCCGTTGAGGCCGGCATCTTCGGCGACGATGACCTTTGGGATTCTTGCGGCCGCCGCCGCAGGCATCGGTCTGCCATCCTTGTGATTCCTGCGCTTCAGATGCTAAAGCGCTGGCGTCGCCGATCCAACGCCGGATCGATCGCACCCATCGTCCGCCGAGAGAAAGAGCCATGTCCGCCTTCAAGTCCGATTTCCTGCGCACCCTTTCCGAGCGCGGCTTCATCCACCAGACCTCGGATGACGCCGGCCTCGACGACCTGTTCCGCAAGGAGATCGTATCGGCCTATATCGGCTTCGATCCGACGGCGCCGAGCCTGCATGCCGGCGGCCTGATCCAGATCATGATGCTGTACTGGATGCAGAAGACCGGTCATCGCCCAGTCGCCCTGATGGGCGGCGGCACCGGCATGGTCGGCGACCCGTCCTTCAAGGACGAGGCGCGCAAGCTGATGACGCCGGAGACGATCCAGTCGAACATCGACAGCATCAAGCAGGTGTTTTCCAACTACCTGACCTTCGGCGACGGGCCGCGCGATGCGCTGATGCCGAACAACGCCGAGTGGCTGATGCCGCTCAACTATCTCGAATTCCTGCGCGATGTCGGCCAGCATTTCTCCGTCAACCGCATGCTGAGCTTCGATTCCGTCAAGCAGCGCCTCGATCGCGAGCAGTCGCTGTCGTTCCTGGAATTCAACTACATGATCCTCCAGGCCTACGATTTCGTCGAGCTGAACAAGCGCTACGGCCTGCGCCTGCAGATGGGCGGCTCGGACCAGTGGGGCAACATCGTCAACGGCATCGATCTCGGCCATCGCCTCGGCACGCCGCAGCTCTACGCGCTGACCTCGCCGCTTTTGACGACGTCGTCGGGCGCCAAGATGGGCAAGTCGATGAACGGCGCTGTGTGGCTGAACGCCGACATGCTCAGCGCCTACGACTTCTGGCAATACTGGCGCAACACCGAGGACGCCGACGTCGAACGCTTCCTCAAGCTCTACACGGTGCTGCCGCTGGATGAGATCGCACGGCTCGCTGCCCTCGGCGGCTCCGAGATCAACGACGCCAAAAAGGTTCTGGCAACGGAAGTGACGGCGATGCTGCACGGCCGCGACAATGCCGAACAGGCTGCCGAAACGGCGCGCAAGACCTTCGAGGAAGGGGCGTTGGCCGACACGCTGCCGACCGTCGAGGTAGCGGGCGACGAGCTCAAGGCCGGTATTGGCCTGTTGGCGCTTGTCGTGCGGGCCGGGCTTGCCACTTCCAACGGCGAAGCCCGCCGACACGTCCAGGGCGGCGCGGTCAGGCTCAACGACCAGCCGGTCAGCGACGAGCGCCGCGCAGTGACGTCAGCCGACCTCACGCCCGAAGGCGTGGTCAAGCTGTCGCTCGGCAAGAAGAAACACATTCTGGTGCGCTCTGCCTAAGGGATAGCAATCTCGCAGATGCAGAAATGGCCGGCATTGCGGGCCATTTCTGTATCTGGAGACGAGCGCCGGCCCACACTCAATATTCGAAGATGGTCCGGAAGATGCCGGGGGCGATCACCGACAATGGATTGATGTGCAGCTTGGGCGCGTTGGCGTCGCCGGAGAGCTTGTAGGTCACGCCGATCAGGCCGCGATCGCGGCCGTTGCCCAGGATCACGCCGACCAGCGGCAATTCGCCGAAGATGCGGTTGAGGCCGTAGGCAGGCATGAAGGTGCCGGTCATGTTCATCTGGCCTTGCGGATCGTAGAGCGTGCCCTGGAAAGTCGTGCCGATCAGCGGGCCACGCAGCACGCCGTTTTCCAGCGCCAGATACTTCTCCCGCTTGTCGATCTGGGCAAAGCCGCGCTCGAACTTGACGCGCGAGACGTCGATGTCCTTGCGCACCGCCTGGTTGAGGCTGCGATCGTCACCTGAGGGTTTACTGGAAACGATGGAAGCCAGCCGGGGCTCATCGACCACCCAGAAGTCGCGGACGTCGACCTGCCCCTTGAGCGGCCCGCCGCCGGCCGATTCCAGCGCCAGCGCCAGGCTGCCGCCCTGCATGCGCGCGTAGACGTCGAGGAAGCGCAGGATGGCACCGGCGTCCGCCGAACGCACGTCGAGGCGGCGGCCGTCGCCCTTGGCGACATTGCCGACGGATATCTGGCCGCCGGAGCTTGCGGTCGCATTGACCTGGAGGCCGTCGACCTTCGAGCCCGAGCCCGAATAATCGAGCGAAACGTTGGTCAGTTTCTCGTTGTTGAAGCCGATCAAGGTTCCCACGGAGGCGGTCACGGAGACGGAGTTGGAGCCGGCCGACTTGGTGGCGCTGTCGGTATCGGCCATGAACTGCTTGATGAGCGCGCGGGCATCGAGCGTGTTGCCCTTGACCTGCACCGCATAACCCTTGCCGGCTCGCTTGACGTTGACCGCGACATCGTCGTCGCGGTTGAGCTGCACCTGATCGAACCGGGCCGACGACAGGGCGCCGTTGGTAAGCGTCACGTCCCCCCTGAGGCCGAAGGATTTTCCCTCGAGCCGGAAGTCGGTCAGCGTCGAGCGCTCGCCGTCGGTGTTCATCCTGAAGGACACCTTGGCGGGAATGCCGGGCCCCTTGCTCCAACCGACCCAGGGAAAGTCGAGCCGGGCGGCCGTGAGATCGGCGACGATGTCGCGCTTGCCCTCTTCCAGTTGGTCGACATCGACCTTGATGGTGCCGGACAGCAAGTCGGACAGGCCCGGAATGAGCGTGTTGCGCGCCTTGTCGTCGAGCACGAACTGGACATTGCGCTCCTTGGCGACGGTGTCGTCGCGCAGCGGCTCGACAAGGTCGAGCTCGGCGGGCACGCCGTTGAGCTTGCCGTTGGCGGAAATGACCGCCTTTTCGGGCGTAACCGTGATCGTGCCCTTGGCGTCCGACAGCTTCTGGCCGTCGAAGGGCTTTGCGACCGCCAGGCCCTCATAGTTCAGCGCTACGGTCCAGCCGAGCTTGTCGCTGTCGATGCCCTTGGTCAGCGGAATGTCAGCCTTGACGTTGCCGGTGACGTCGCCCGCCAGTTCCTCCGGCAGGATGCCGACATGGCGCATGGCGTTGATCGGCTCGTAGGAGGCGAGCTCGGCAATGGCGTCGGCGCTGCCGGCGACATCGATGTCGAGCGCGCCGATGACCGGCATGATATTGGCCTTGGTAACCTTGAGCTTGCCATTGCTGGCGGCAACCGTGCGGCCGCTGGGCATGAAGACCGTGCCCGCCGACAGCGATACGTCGACGTCGTTGGCGTGGAACTCGACAATGCCCTTCGCATCGCGGATGGGCGGAATGCGACCGGCAACGTCGAAACGCGAACCGTCGATCTCGAAGCGGCCAAAGATTTCCTGTGAGTTGAGCGGCACGCCATTGCCCAGCCGATCCGGCGGAACGTTGAACTGGATGTTGCCGTCGACCACCCGGCCGCCGAACAGGTTCTGAAGAACCCAGATGCGCGCATTGTAGGCCGAGAACCAGGGCCAGAGCTGCTTGACGTGCGCGACCTCCATGTCGTGGACGTTGAAGGCGACGAAGATGCCAGGCGCCTTGTCCTGGACAAACTGGACCGAAGCCTTGCCCAGTGCCTCGCCGCCTGGGCCTGACTTGATGCCGATCTGTTCGGCGGTCAGCGTATTGGTGACGATATCATAGCTGCCGGCGACGCGGGCGATGAAGCTCAGCACCGGCTCGGGCGATTCGGTCGGCCCCAGACGCGACTCCCGGCTCATCAGCTCGAAGCGATAGGCCGGATTGTCTCCGGCAACGCCGGTCGGCGGGCGTGGCCCGACGGCACCGCTGAAATCGAAGCTCGAGCGGCCTGTGGTCACCTGCAGCTGGCGGATGTCGAGCTTGTCCTGGCCGTCGGCCAACCTGACGTCGAGAGACACGTCGCCGACCAGCTGTCCCCGCGGCCCGAGGTCGAGAGTCGACTTGCTGATGGCACCCTGTGCGATCAGCTCGGAACCGTCGCCGCCGGGGCCTTCGTGTCCAGTGATGATGAGGTCGGCCGAACCGATGCGGCTCGCCTTGCTGGGCGGCAGGTCGGACTGGCCCACATGCGGATCGTCCATGGAAACCGTCGCATCGAGCGTGGCGATGCGGCTTGCTGTTTCGTCGCGCTTTGCCGAAGCCGCCAGCTCCACTTCACGTCCGTCGACATCGAAACTGGCGTCGATGAGCAACTCGCCAGCGAGCGTCTTCGAGACAGCCGCGTGCACCACCCTGACGACCTTGACCTCGCCGCCCGCCGGCAACACGAAATCGACATTGCTCCAGGCGATCTGCCGCATGCCGTCGAAGCGGAGTGCATCGAACCCGCGATGCACGCCGCGGAATGTCTCGCGCAGCAGCTTCTGCGGGTCGAACAGGCCGTTCTGGTTGCGCAGGACCTCGCTCCAGTCGCCGCCACCGGTCTCGGGCATGGCGTCGACGACAAAGCGGGCGTCGGAGATCTTGGCATCGCCAAGCGTGACATCGCCCGACAGCAGCGGCAGGAGCCTGATGCCGAAACGCATGAGCCCGGCTTCGACCATGGGAGTGCCGTCGCTGCGCGTCAGCTTGACGTCGGGCACCTCGACGGCGACCAGGCGGAGACCATCGAGCGCAAGCCGCGCCTGCCCCATGGAGACCACCACGTCGACGCCGGCCATATGTTCGATGGCGCGCTCCGCCTCGCGGCGCAGCCGGTCCTGGCCGATGCCGGAATAGCTCACGGCCTCGATGGCGATGATCGCGAGCAAAACCAGCGAGCCCAGCACGGCAACGGCCGCCAGCAGGCAATGGCCGGCGCGACGCCAGCCCGAGTTGCGCGGATGCTGCAACTCCTGACCGGCAGCCGAAGGCAATGCGCCGAGATCAGTGATCTCGTCGCGCCTGAACCGGATTTTCTCGTGCCGAGGCACTTCCTGAGCCACGCTTTGTCCCGTACTCGTTGTGGTCGCGGACGAATCCAAGTCCGGCATTAATAACCTGACATCGTTGCGCGCTCACGCGTAACTTCAAACAAGGGGTTCGATGTGTCTGAACTCGTCATTGGCCAGGCCGCACCGCAATTCGAACTGCCGCGCGACGGCGGCGGCATCCTGACCCTTTCCGACTTCGCCGGCAAACCTGTGGTCCTCTATTTCTATCCGAAGGACGATACGCCCGCCTGCACGCAGGAAGCGATCGACTTCAGCCGCCTCAAGCCCGAATTCGAGAAGGCAGGGGCGATCGTGGTCGGCATGTCGCCCGACAGCACCAAGAAACACGACAAATTCAAGGCCAAACACCAAATCGGCATCGATCTGGTAGCCGACGAACAGCTAAATACGCTCTCGGCCTATGGCGTGTGGACCGAAAAGAGCATGTACGGCCGCAAATATATGGGCGTCGAACGCACCACCTTCCTGATCGGCAAGGACGGCAAGATAGCCAGAATCTGGAACAAGGTGAAAGTGGCGGGGCACGCCGAAGAGGTGCTGGCGGCGGTGCGCGCGCTCTAGGCCGCGCAGCCCCCTTCCGCGCGGGGTGCCAGGCCGACCAAGCCCGGTCGGCAAAGCTTTGTTAACCCTAATAATGTGTAATCGGACTGTCGGTATCTCCGGGTGAAAGTTCGGTCCGTTGAAAACAAAAGCTGAGGCCGCCGTCTTCGGCAGGCGCAAGGAACCCCATACGGTCATCATCGCGCGCGGCAACGAGATCCGTCACTTCACCGTGCGTCCGTGGGCTGCGGCCCTTGCCGGGTCAGCCTTTGCCACGATCGCCATCGGCTATCTGCTGGCAACCTCCTATCTCGTCTTTCGCGACGATCTGATCGGCGCGACCACGGCGCGCCAGGCGCGCATGCAGCACGCGTATGAGGACCGCATATCGGCACTCAGGGCCCAGGTCGACCGCATCACCAGCCGACAGTTGCTCGACCAGCAACTTATGGAAACCAAGGTCACCGAACTTCTGGCGCGGCAGTCCAAGCTCAGTGAGCGCAACGGCCGGCTGGAGCCGCTGCTCGACAAGGCACCGACCGAGGCTCCAGCAACAGCCCCCGCCCCTACAAAGATCATCGACGAGCGAGCAGCGCTCGACAGCAAGACCATTGGCGGCACGGCAGCACTCGCCTATGCCGACGCCGGCAGTGCTGCCGCACGCCCCTTCTCGTTCTGGTCGACACGGTCGAGCGACGCCGACAGCGAGAGCCCGGCCGACCGCGCCGACAAGCTGTTCGTCGCCATCAACAAGTCGCTGCGCAGCATCGAGGACGACCAGGTCCAGCGCATAGACACGCTCACCGATGGCGCCTACCAGGCAGCCGATGCCATCTCGGAGACCTTGCAGAGCGCCGGGCTGGCGGTAGCCGACGACTACGGCAAATCAGATGTCGGCGGCCCGCTGGTGGCCATCGACAAATCGACGATGTTCGACAGCAAGGTGAAAGAGCTCGACGAAGCACTCGACGCGCTAGACCGGCTGAAAAAACAGGCGCGCAAGCTGCCACTCGCCAATCCAGCGGCGGGGCGCCCGATCTCCAGCAGCTTCGGCGTGCGCAAAGACCCCCTCATCGGCACGCTGGCGCTGCATTCGGGCATGGATTTCCGCGCCCCCTTCGGCTCGCCGGCCCGCGCCACGGCCGCCGGCACCGTCACCAAGGCCGGCTGGAACGGCGGTTATGGCCGGATGGTGGAAATCGACCATGGCGACGGCTTCGTCACCCGCTACGCGCATCTGAGCAAGATCCTGGTGGCACCCGATCAAAAGGTGTCGGCCGGCGACCAGGTCGGCGAAGTCGGCAGCAGCGGCCGCTCGACCGGCCCGCACCTGCACTATGAAGTGCGCGAAGACGGCAATGCCATCGACCCCCTGCGCTTCATCAAGGCCGGCAAGAAACTCGGCCCGTATCTCTAGGCGCGAATCCGGAACACCAAGGCGGCTTCCGGACGGTTTCGTCCACGGGTTCAATGATCTGCGGCGCCCTTTAGACAGGGCGCCGTTGCGAATCCACCTGATGAGCCAGAATCATGCTGCGCAAGCGCCAGGCAGGCTGAGTGAGCAAACGCAGCCAGCCGAAGGCGCTTTGCACCAAACGCGATTCGCCATTAGCGATCTTTACCCGCCTCGCGGGCGTTGCCACTGGCGACGGCTCAAATCTGTTTCGCACGACTGAGATACAAACCGAGCAGCGCTATCGGCGCTTTCAGTCGGCCTAATCTGGAGGATCAGCAAACGGGCCGAAACCCTTGAGAAACTGGCGCGAGTGACGGGGCTCGAACCCGCGACCTCCGGCGTGACAGGCCGGCACTCTAACCGACTGAGCTACACCCGCGCTCTGGACGTTGGCGCTGGGCGCCGCGTCGTTGGCGCTGCATTACGGGGTTCTGTCGCACCTGTCAAATGGCGATCTTAGCTGCCCACGACCTTTGTGCAGAACGAAGGAAACCCAGGCCTTCGAACGGCCGTACCCCCGGTCATTCCGGGACATGAATCGGCCGCCGGCCACATCGCACAGCCGATCATTTCAATCGCAGATCTCACCGGCCCGCCGACGAGTCGCGATATGAGCACTGCGCAAGCCAGACGCCGCACAGAACATCCAGGCAGCAACCACACCAGCCTTGCATCAGTCGATTGTTTTTGGAGTTAGAAAAGGCAATAGCCTTTGAAAAAAATGGCGCGAGTGACGGGGCTCGAACCCGCGACCTCCGGCGTGACAGGCCGGCACTCTAACCGACTGAGCTACACCCGCGCTCCAGACGTTGGCGCAAAGGCACCGCGTCGTTGGGCGGTGAATTACGGGGTTCGATGGAGAGTGTCAAGCGACATCGAAGAGATATTCGACATTCTTTGTCGTCTCATTTTCCACAGGCTGGAAACGCTACGTCAACTTGCCCTGCCCTTTGACAACCATCAGTATTTGACCTTGCAGATCAGCGACGAACCGCTTAAACGTCCGCCGGTTGGGGCGATTAGCTCAGTTGGTAGAGCGCTTCGTTTACACCGAAGATGTCGGCGGTTCGAGCCCGTCATCGCCCACCATTTTCTCTCTCTGATACTGCTGTCATTTTCGGTGCCGGTGGCTCGACATGCGAAGTGGCCCGCAGGTTCACTGGACCTGTATGATGCGTCGGCTGCCTTTCTGTATCCGATGACACGGTCAAGAAGATGGTGGCGAGCAGTCTGCTGGAATTTGCGCTTTGGATTGCCGCGGCTCCACGGCTATTGCCTGCGAGTGGGTAGCGCTTGGGCATGCAAGCACAGCGGCCTGTCGAGAGGCCACACACCGCAAGGAAAGCGCTGATGAGTGATTTGACAAAAGCTATCCAACTGGCCGCTGCGGCCCACCAAGGGCAGACCGACAAGGCTGGGCAGCCGTATATCCTCCACCCGCTCCGCGTAATGCTCGCCCTTGAACCAGAGGATGATCGCATAGTGGCGGTGCTTCACGATGTTGTCGAAGACACTGAGATCGGCGCCGGCGATCTGCGTCGTGAAGGCTTCTCGGAATCCGTCATCGAGGCCGTGTTAGCCCTGACGCGCGGGCATGGAGAGACATACGACAGTTTCATCGCGCGTTGCGCCACCAATGACATCGCAAGACGGGTTAAGCTGGCCGACATCGATGACAATATGAGGCCAGATCGCGTCGAGGCCGCCAAGCTCGATTCGCGCCTGCTTGAGCGGTATCGGAAAGCGCGGTCGATCCTCGAAGCGGCGGCGGCCCTGTGATCCCCCTCGCCCAGTCCGAAGGGCCCAAATGTCCCATTCTCCGTGCGACCTTGGTCACTTTCTCGGATCGCACAAGCCGGTAACCTAGCCCCATTCTGCTGCACGGCAGCGCGTGTGCAAAGGCCAACTACAAGAAGCTCGAAAGAGCTGAAGGTGCCGGCATGATCCGTCTGGCGGTAGTCGACGACCACCCCCTTCTGCGCGAAGGCGTGGTGCGCAGCTTGTCTGAGATCGGCGGGTTCGAGATCGTCGGCCAGGGTGCTTCGTCGGAAGATGCCGTCCGGCTGATGCAAGAGGATCCCGAGATCATGCTGATGGACATCAGCATGCCGGGTGGCGGGCTCAACGCGGCCCGGACCATCCTGGCCGACCGACCCGGCCTCAGGATCGCGCTGCTGACCGTATCAGAGGCGATGAGCGACCTGATCGAGGCGCTGCAGCTCGGCATTCGCGGCTACATCCTCAAAGGCGTCGGGGCGCGCTCGCTGGCCGAGATTCTGCACCGCGTCGCCGGCGGCGAGACCTATGTCGCGCCGCAATTGTCTGCCCGTCTTGTCGAAGATCTCGAAGCGCGGATCTCCAGGGACGGCAGCGGCGATCCACTGCAACAGCTGACCAAGCGCGAGGACCAGATTCTGCGGCTGGTCGGCGGCGGCCTCAGCAACAAGGAAGTGGCGCTGCGCCTGAACCTGCAGGAAAAGACCATCAAGCACCACATGACCAAGGTCTTTGCCAAACTCGGCGTGCGCAACCGCACCGAAGCCGCAATGCTGATGCACGAGGTCAGGGCCGGCGCGCGCTGATCGCTGCAGGCACGGGCGTTGTCTTGATGCGGCTCTCGGAACATCTGGTACGACAGCGGCATCATCTGACAGTCCGCAGGTCGCGAGGCAGGGCCCAGATCAACGCGCCTGTAGAACCTCGCCCCGGCATTTCCATTTCGTCCGCTGTTGCCGTGACATTGGCAACTTAGCCACAACACCGTTGATCGTTTCGGGTATGCCCTGCTCGCGACTACTGCTCGCGGAACGCCCGGTTGAACTGGTCGGAAAGCGGCTTTACCAGATAGGACATGGCCGTGCGCTCGTCGGTCGAGATGTAGATTTCCACGGGCATGCCCGGCAGAAGCTTGTTGTTTTCGAGCTTTGCCAATTCGTCCGATGTCACCGTGACATTGGCGACATAATAGACCTGACCGCTGGCGGGATCGCTGCTCGTTGCCGGCGAGACATAGGCGATGGCCCCTTGCAGCTCCGGTGTCGTGCGTTGGTTGAACGCCGAGAACCTGAGCTTGGCCGGGCGGCCGATGGAGATTTGGTCGATGTCGGTGGGCGAAAGCCGGGCCTCGATCTTGAGCTTGGCTTCGGCGGGAACCAACGTGACCAGTTTTTCGGCCGGCGTGATGACGCCGCCGATGGTGTGCACGGAAAGCTCGTTGACGGTGCCGGCGATCGGCGCCCTGATGTCGGTGCGTGACAGCACGTCCTCGATCGCCGCACGCCTTTCGTTGAGCTCGGATATCTTGGGCTCGACGATGCTCAGTTCACGCTGGGCCTCGGTGCGCGCCGTCTCGTCGACGGCGATGATCTGGAGCCTGATCTCGCTCATCCTCGCCCTGGCGCGCGCGATCCCCGCTTCGATCTCGGCACGTTCACCGCCAAGGCGGGCGGTGTCCCGCTCGCTGTTGTAGACACGAGCGCCCTCGATCAAGCGGCGGTCGGCCAGCCCCTTGATCTTCGAGGCTTCCTTGGCGACGAGCGCAATCTCATCGGACTTGGATTTCAGCTGGGCCTCCAGCCCCTTTACTTCCTCGCCGAGCTGCCGGACGCCGAGTTCAAGCTGGTCCTTCTGGCTGCGCCGGTTCAGCTGGTTGCCGCGAAACAGGCGCATTTCACCTGCCGAAACCACATCGAACCCATGCTGGTTCTGGACCAGTTCGGTTGGGAACGCGACCCAATCGAGATTGTCGCGCTCAGCGACGAGCCGCGCCTGGCGCGCCTTGAGTTCGGCGAGTTGGGTGCGAACGATGGTCAGTTCGGCGCGGGTCTGGGCGTCGTCGAGGCGCAGCAGCACCTGGCCCTTCTCGACATGGTCGCCTTCCTTGACGGCGATTGCGCTGATGATGCCGCCATCGCGGTGCTGGATGGATTTCAAATTGTCGTCGACCTTGACGGTGCCCGAGGCGATGACCGCACCGGTCAGCTGCGCGGTTGCGGCCCACCCCCCGGCGCCGGCGACAAGCAGGAAGGCAAGTGCCGTGCCCGCCACCACGCGCATGCCCAGTCGGAAGCTCCTGTCGTCGCCACCACCGTCGTGGTCGGGCGTTTCAAGGGTCGGTGTCGCTTTCATCTTCTCGCCCTCTCGGGTTGGTATGAGCTAGGCAGTCTCGACCAGCATCAGCACGTGATGGCCGCTGAGCGCGATCGCGGTTTCGAAGTTCTGGTCGCCGTCGGCATCGATCTCGATCAGCGTCTGGCGCAGATCGTCGGTGCCTTCGTGGGTGATGCGGATCGGCTGCTGGGCTGCGTCCTGGTCGCCGTAGGCGGCCTCGAAACGATCTTCGAGCGTGTCCAGCACCTCTTCGAAGATCTCGTATTTCGATGCCTTGATCCGGTCGCCGACCATGAAATCGAGGATCTTGTGGACGATCTCGATGCCGCTATCGCCGGCGCCGAAGGCAAACTGGAAGGTGTCGTTGCCATCACCGCCGCGCAGCACGCTGGCCTGGCCACCGACCATGAACAGGTCGTCGCCCGCCCCGCCGACGATCTGCTCGAAGGAGACGATGCTGTCCTGGCCGATCTCGAAACCGGTCGCAGTGCCCGCATCGAGATCGAAGATGATGCCGGTGGCGCTTGCCGAGTAGTCGATCGTATCGCTGCCTTCGCCGCCATCATAGACGTCATCGGCTTGGTCAACGTCTGCCAGCACCATATCGTTTCCGGCAGCGGCCTTGACCTGATCGCAACCAGCGCCACCCGAGAGGAAGTCGTCGCCATCGCCGCCGTCGAGACTGTCGTTGCCGTCGGCACCGAACAGCCGGTCGTGGCCGACGCCACCGAGCAGCCTGTCTTCGCCATCGCCGCCGTCGAGGTGATCATTGCCGGCCTCGCCGGCAAGTTCGTCATTGCCGACCTCGCCGAACAGGATGTCATGATCGTCACCGCCCCAGAGGCGGTCGTGGCCGTCGCCGCCATAAAGCGTGTCGCGGCCCTCGTCGCCGAACAGGCGGTCATTGCCCTGGCCGCCAAAGATCAGGTCGGCGCCGGCGCCGCCGAACACCACATCGTCGCCAAAGCCGGCATAAATGACATCGTTGCCGCTGCCGCCAACGATATGGTCGTTGCCATTGCCGCCGTCGACGACATCGTCGCCGGCGCGGGCGTCGATGTTATCGTCGCCGGCGCCGCCACTGATGTCGTCGGCGCATTTCGTGCCGACAAGCATGTCGGCGTCGTCGGTGCCGACGACGGGCTTGTTCCTGAGAACCGAAAAATGCGCCGTCTGGGTGACGAAGGACTGGCCGTCGCTGATCTGATAGGTGACGGTGACCGGGCCGAGGTCTGTGGCGCTGTACATCCAGCCGCCTGATGTCTGAGTCAGCGTGCCAGAGGAGACGGTGATATTCCTGATGTTCAGCGCGTCGCCATCGGGGTCGGAGGCGTTGCGCAGCAGGTCCGACAGGGCGATCAGGGCGGCAGCACAACCAAAGACGTCGTAGAGATAAACCGGGCCGCTGCTGCGCGGGGCACGATTGGGCTTGGGCGTTTCGCCGCCATCGCCGGGTCCGCCCGTGGTGGGACCGCCGTCGCCGCCATTGTTGCCGCCTGGCGCCACATTGTCGTTGGCCGGCGCGACCGAAAAATTCATGCTACCGAAGCTTTTGAGGAAATCCGGCCGCGAAAAGTCAAACGCTGCGGCATCGACCATCGGCGAGTCGATGGCCACGAACCTGGCCCTCGGTGCGGGGTCGAGCAGACGTCCGCTCGAGCCTGAGGTCCCCCTCGGCGTGGTTTCGGGCTCGGCCGGCCGCTGCGACTCGGCCTGCGCGTTCTCGACCACGACCTGCACAGGGGCCGGCGCTAGCCCGGCTTCCGGCTCGGGGCGCGGTTCCGGCACAGGCACCGGGGATACCTCGCTGTGGCTCGGGAAAATGCTCTTCAGGTAGAGCGCGATACCGGTCAGGGCGATGCCGAAATAAAGCGGCGTCGCGGTCTTCTTGTCCGGGCTCTTGAGCAGGAACCGGTCGTAGGCGGCCACTGCCTCCGGCGTCGTCGTCTTGGTGCCTTTGACCTCGATCATGCCGATACCCTCGCGGTTACGCGCGGCGCCTTGGCGGGCGGAGCAGACTGGTTGTTTGCCTCCGGCGGCACCGGCGTCTTCAGGATTTCGTTCTTGGGGCCAAAGGCAGTCATCTTGCCGTTCTGGACGACGGCGACGAGATCGACCGCCGCCAGCGCGCTCGGCCGGTGGGCGATGACAATGGCGATACCACCGCGCGACTTGACCGAACGGATGGCCTCGGTGAGGGCTGCTTCGCCCTCACCGTCGAGGTTGGAGTTGGGCTCGTCCATGACGACGACGAAGGGCTTGCGATAGAGCGCACGGGCAAGGCCGATACGCTGGCGCTGCCCGGCCGAGAGCGATGCGCCTTGCGGACCGAGTTCGGTCTTGTAGCCCTCGGGCATGCGCACGATCATCTCGTGGACACCGGCAGCGCGCGCAGCCTCGACGATGGCCGCAGCATCGATCGTCGGCTCGAGACGGGAGATGTTTTCGCCGACCGACGCATCGAGCAACGCCACGTCCTGTGGCAGATAGCCGATATGCTGGCCGAGCACCGCGTCGTGCCACTGGTTGAGCTCGGCATCATCCAATCTGACGCTGCCGCGCAGCGCCGGCCATATGCCGGTGAGCACCCGAGCCAGTGTCGTCTTGCCGCCGCCGCTGGGACCGATGACACCCAAAGCCTGGCCGGCCTTGAGCTCGAAACCGACTTCGGTGAGCAGTACGCGGCCGGAGCCGGGTGCTGTGACAGTGATCTTTTCCACCTTGAGCGAAGAGACCGGAGCTGGCAGCTCCATCGGCGGATCCATGTCGGCAAGTGCGATCACGGTTTCCTTGAGGCGCTGGAAGGCGGTGCGCGCCGCGACCACGCCCTTCCAGTTGGCGATGGCCAGATCGACGGGTGCAAGCGCGCGCGCCGAGGCCACGGAGGCTGCGATGATCGCACCCGACGACATCTCGCCCATGATGGTCAGCCAGGCGCCAAGGCCGAGGACCGCCGACTGCAGCAGCATGCGTAGCACGCGCGAAATCGCGCCGAAGGTGCCGCTGATGTCGTTGGTGCGCGTCTGCAGTTCCAGGTGCTCGCGGTTGGCGCGGTTGAAGCGGCTGATCGCCCGGCCGGCAAAGCCCATGGCCTTGAGGATCTCGGCGTTGCGGGCGTTGGAATCGGCGATCTCGTTGCGGGCGATGCCGGCCTTGTGGGTGGCGCTGGCGAGACGGCGCGTCAAAAGCTCGGTGGCGATGGCGAGCATGGACAGGACCAGCGCGCCAGCGATGGTGAGTGCGCCGAGATAGGGGTGCAGAAGGTAGACGAAGATCAGATAGAGCGGCATCCACGGCAGGTCGAACAAGGCTACCGGCCCCTGGCTACCGAGGAAGCTCCTGACAGTGTCGACGTCCCTGCCCCGCTCGAGCGCTTCTGCGGTCGAGAAGCCGAAGCGCGGCATGTCGATGGCGACCTGATGGGCCATTGGCGCGATCTTGCTGTCGAGCCTGGCGCCGATGCGGACCAGGACTTGCGAGCGGATGACGTCGAAAATGCCCTGAAAGAAATAGAGCCCGATGGCCAGCGCCGACAACGCCAGCAGGGTCGGGATGCTGCCGCTGGCAAGCGCGCGGTCGTAGATCTGCAGCATGTAGAACGAGCCTGTCAGCGCCAGCACGTTGATGATGCCCGACATCGAAAACAGGAAACAGAAGAGGCCGCGAAAGCCCTGGGTGAGCTTCTGGGCGTTGCGGCGCTTGAGGCCGCCCTGAGACGCATTGCTACGCATCGTCTTACACCATCGCTGTTAGGGGAACTTCCGGGCGGACGGGGTATCGCCCGCCCGGAAGAGACGCCGCATCAAAGGTTGAAATCAGCATTGCCTAGGTTGTGCGTGCCCTTGATGCTGATGCGCAGTTCCGCCGCGCTGTCGCCGTCGATGCTGCCATGGACGACCGTGTAGTCGCCGTCCGCCCTCGTCTCATGGGTGACGGCGAGCTGAGCCGCGCCGCTGAGGGTCGAGCCGGCAACCAGCGTGAAGGACTGGTTGCCCGCAGTGCCCGTGTTGGCGTCGATGCCACTGAGGTCGATCTTGTCGCCCGGCTGGAAGCCCAGAATGGTGTCGCCGTCGGCATCGGAAGCGCTGAGGAAGCGGAAGGTGTCGTTGCCGCCGCCGCCATCCATGATGTTGACCGCACCACTGGCGACGATGGTGTCGGCACCGGAGCCGGTGACCACGTTTTCAACGCTCCAGAGCGTGTCGGTGCCACCGAGGGTGCTGACGGCACTGCCCCGCCCGCTGCCACCGCTGCCGAGATCGACAGTGGTTGCCGAGGTGATGGCGCTCATGTCGAGCGTGTCGATGCCGTCGCCGCCATAATAGACGTCGTCACCGTCGCCGGACTGGGCGACGAAACGATCGTCTCCAGCGCCACCATGGGCCGTGTCGTTGCCGGCGCCGGCGTCGATCAGGTCGCGACCGTTGTCGCCGAAGATGCGATCTGCACCGGCATCGCCATAGATCATGTCGTCGTCGTCGCCACCCATGACATCGTCATTGCCGGCACCGCCGAACAGCATGTCACGACCCGCCTCACCACTCAGGAAGTCGTCGCCTTCGTCGCCGCGGATGACGTCGGCGCCGACGCCGCCGATGGCGTTGTCGTTACCGCCGAGCGCCATGATCGTGTCGGCACCTGCGGTGCCGAGCAGGACATCGGCACTGGCCGTGCCCGCATTGTTCGAGCCGGCAGCCGGAGCCGGGCCCTCGTCGTCAGCATCGTCATCGTCGCCACCACAATGATGATCGTCGTCGTCATCGCCGCCACCGGGGTTGCCGTGATCGTCGTCATCATCATCGTCGTCGCCATCGCCGATCTGCGGCGTGCCCTCGCCTGCCGTGAACGAGATGCTGTGCGAGCCGTTGGTCATGGTGGTGACGCCGTTCACCGTCGAAGAGGTGTAATCCGCGGCGGTCGCACCATCGGGCAGTTCGATCACGTCCTGCGAGCGCAGCGTGCCGACGATCGTGTCGTTGCCGCCATTGGACTTGAAGACGATGCGGTGCGCTGATTGCAGCGACGAGATGTCGATGGTGTCGTTGCCCGCCGTTCCATCGATGGTGATGGTGTTGAAGTTGAGGCTTGTGCCAGTGAAGTCGCCGATCACGGTGATCGTGTCGCCACCGTTCGTGCCGCCGCCGGCACCACCGGGCGAGGTCACCGTCAGCGTGTTGACGACGATCTCCTCGATGTTGTCGAGCTCGGCGATGATCGAAGCCGTGGTCGTGCCGTTGCGGGTAATCACGATTTCGGTGTTCGCCGCAGCCGTCCGGCCACCGCCAAGTGCTATCCAGGCCGCCCTTGTGTAGATGCGGAACTGCTCGGCCCCGGCAACACCATTGAGCTGGTAGGTATCAACATCGGCGCCACCGTCTACGGTATCGCGGCCGTCGTTGGCGCCGGTCTGGATGATGGTGTCGTTGCCGGCGCCACCACGAACGGTGTCGTTGCCGGCCCCGCCGGTCAGGATGTCGTTGTCGGCATCGCCGTTCAGCGTATCCGTGCCGGCACCGCCGTTCAGCGTATCGTCGCCGGCACCGCCATTCTGGGTGTCGTTGCCACCGCCGCCAGCCAAGATGTCATTTCCGGCTGCGCCATTGAGAGTATCGTCGCCGGCCTGCCCGAACAGGCTGTCGTTGCCGGCACCTCCGTTCAGTGTGTCGTTGGCACCCGATCCATAAAGTGCGCTGTCGCCGGTGCCGGCAGTCAGCGTGTCGACGCCGTTAGGACCGATGATAAAGACAGAATTGGTGCCGGTCCTGATGGTGAAGGTCTCGGTCAGCGTCGCACCCGTCGTGTCGGTGGAGCTGATGTTGAGCGTGTAGGTCGTGTTCGCGGCCATGGCCGAACCCGTCCGGGTGACGACACCAGCGGCGCTCACGGCGAACCCGGCGGCGCTTCCGGCGGCAAGCGCATAGGTGAAGCCAGTGGTCGTATCGGCATCGGTCGTCGCCAGATTGGCAATCACCGCGCCTGCGCCTGGTAGACCATTCGTCAGATTGCCGAGGCCGGAGGTGCCATCGTCAGGCGTCACGCCGTTCCACTGGATATCGGTGGGGGCGACTGTGACGACCTCCGGCTCGACATCGTTGATCTTGACGGTGAAGTGTCGTGCAGCAATCAGCTGGCCGCCATTGGCGATCGTATCGGTATAGGTGTGGATGACGATCTCATAGGCGTGGTCGGGATTGGTCGGGTCTTCATAGTTGAGGTTGGCCGCGCCGCCATTGGCGACGGCCAGCTGGTACACCGGCGCTGCAGCCGTTCCGGTGTTGATGATCGTAAAGCGACCGCCGGCATCCTGTCCGGGCGCCATGACATGGGTCAGCTGAACGACATCGCCGTCGGTGACGCCGGTGCCGCCAAAGCCAAGCGGATCATAGTCGAGGCTGAACGGAACCGGCGCGATGACGGTGCCCGAAGCGCTGTTTTCATTGACGCTGAACGGCGCCGTGACGTTGTCGGTCTGCATCGAGGCGATACGCTCGGTGACGCCCTTGCTGTCCTGGAACACCGCGACGGCCCGCAGCACGTGCGCCGGGTCCACCGGGCGCACGGTATAGGTGAGGCCCGTGCTGATCGTCGCCCAGCCGCCGTCATTGCCGGCTTCCGTCGTCTGCCACTCGAAGGTCAGGCCGACCGGCAGGCCGGTGGCCGGATCGAGCGGGATGCCGTCGAGATCGGCAAAGCCGGAGAGCGTAGCCGTCAGGATTTGGCCAACGATAGGGCTGACGACCCCAGCTGTAGCCGGATTGTTGTCGTGATCGAACGGCGTCGGATCGGCGATCGCCACCGTGCCGGTGGCAAGGCTGTTGGTCGATACGCCGACAGTCAGGGTCTTGTCGGCGAATTGCAGGCGTTCGATGTTGACCAGTCTGTCGGTGTCGTCGGTCAACGCGCCGCGGCTGACGGTCAGCCCGCCGACACGGCCCGGTGCGGCAACGGTGCCGTCGTCGAGATCGCGGACGGTGATGAAGCCGTCATTGTTGACGTCGCGGATGTTGAGCGGGGCCGACTCCGGACCCGTGATGTTCACACGCCTGAGCGCCTCGCCCGTCACCGCGTCGTAGACGATCCGTGTGCCCTCAATCTCGTATTCGAGATCGCCACCCTGGAAGATGGCCGTGTCGATGTTCTTGTTCGGCCCCGTCAGGTCGGTGTTGTCGTACAAGATCTCGCGGACGATGCTGAGCTGGCCCGGATTAATGGTGCGATCCAGCATCAACGAGTTGAGCGACCTGCCTTCGAAAGCCGGGCTGGCGAAGTTTGGGCTGCCGTCCGGATTGGTGTTGTAGACCTTGCCGGCATACTGGCCGGCGAAAGCCGTATCGGTCGACATGGACTCGGCCGAATAGGTGCCCGCATTCGGACCCGTCGGAATAACGATCCTGATGCGCACGTTCAGCCAGGCATCGCCGTCGATGGTGTCGAAGCCGCCGCGTCCACGCAGGAAGTCGTTGCCGTCGCCGCCGATCAGAACGTTGCCGTTCTTGAAGCTGGTGACGACCGAAGCCGTGCTGCCGTCGGCGCGGATGCCGCCCAGCAGGCGGTCGAGGCCGGCGATGCGAGCAATGCCCGCCTGGTCGAGCGTATGGTCGACGAACAGTTCGACCGGTGTCGAGTCGGGGCTCGACGAGCCGCCATTGTGGCCGCGGTCGTCACCGTCGAGATGATCGCCATAGACCCAGCCCGACAGCGCCTCAACCTGATCGAAGCGGTCGCGCAGGACGTCGTTGGGAATGGTGGTGAAGATCGGAATCTGCAGGTCGAAATTGACCCCGGCAGTGTCGTTCTTGGCGATGCCCCAGTCGAAGCCGAACATGCCTTCGTAGCGGAAGACGCTCGGGCCCGAGCCCATGATATCGTCGCCTGATTCCGCGTCGTAGTCGGTTTCATCACCCTGGCCGAACATCACGTCGTGGCCGATGATCGGGCTGTTGAAGAACAGCTCGGAATTGTCGCCGGCAATCGTGTCGAAGCCGCCGCCGCCCTCGATCCAGTCGTCGCCCTCATTGCCGAGCACGAAGTCCTTGCCGTTGCCGCCGAGGATGAAGTCGCTGTCGGTGCCGCCGAAGGCTTCGGCCGCGTCCTGGCCGAGCAGGATGTAGTCCTGGCCCTGGTCGCCGAACATCAGGTCGGCGCCGCGGGCGCTGGTGATGACATCGTTGCCCTGGTTGCCGCGCAGAACGTCGTCGCCGAACGGGTCTTCGATGATGTCGTCGCCCTCGCCGCCGAACACGTCGTCGGATTCGGTCATGCCGTTGAGGTAGTCGTCGCCACCGTCGCCCCACAGCGTATCGATGCCGCTGTCGCCCCAGATCTTGTCGTTGCCCTCGGTGCCGCCGAGCACGTAGTGCTCGCCGCCCTGGACGCGCAGTGTGCCGCCGACGTCATGTGCCACGGGTGCAAGCGGCCCTGCTCCATCGGGATCGACCATGATGGTGGTGGCGCCGGTGTAGTCGCGCACGACTTTCGGCCCGAGGATTGCCTCGATCACAGGGTTGGATCCGTCCCACTCCGGGTCCCTGCCGGCAGCAAGACCGTTGTAGTCGGTCTGGGCAATGCCGCGATCAAGCTCGATGATGTGGTCGGGCGTGACGAACAGCTGGCCATTCAGATGGGTCGCATAAAGGCCGCCGAGCGCGGTGTTGCGCATGACGATGTCGGAGAAGGAGTTGGGCTCGAGATTGTTGAGGAAGTTCGTGCCCTGCGTACGGGTCAGATAATACAGCCGGTCGCCGTTCTGCAGCGCCTCCATCTGGTACTCGAACACGAAGTTGAAGGTGGTGCCCAGCATGCCGCCAAATTCGGGGCTCTTTTCGGCCAGGCCACCGATCCACAGATCGACGTCATTGAGGCCGCCAAGACCGCCAAGATCGTTCGGGTTGGACGGGTTGACCGTCTGGGCATAGGCGCCACGGCCGTGGAGGAAGTCGAGGCGATCGGCAGGAGCTCCGGCGCCGCCGAAGACCAGCGCCTCGGCGGCGGCGCGCTTGTCGGCAACTGTCAGCGCCGATGTGATCGACGAATGCGTGCCATAAGCGGCGATGAAATTGATCACCGACGCCGGATTCTTGATGTTGAGCGCGAAGTCGAACCAGCTGGCATAGGGCTTCAAATCGGCCAGGCCGGTGTCGTTGTAGAGTTGCGCGCGCGTTTCATTGAGCGACGGCACGCCGGTGTCGCGACCGCGAGCGATGTTGAGCGCGCCGAGATCGAGCGGCAGGCCCAGGAGATTGCTGCGCACATCTGTCACGATGAACTCGTCGATGGCGTTGCCGACGTCGCGCGACAGGCCACGAATGAAGTTGGCGTTGATCTCCTCGATGCTTTCGCCGCTGTTGATGTAGGCGGTCGGGTTGAGGAACATGGCCAGCAAGGTCTGCTGGTCCGGTTCGTCGTTCAGAAGGTCGAGATTGTTGTCGAGGCGGTCGACCGTGCCAGTCAGCATCGAGTGGCCGAAACGATAGACGGTGTGCGCGAACTCGGCGACGATGGAGGGATCGACGTTCGGGCTCGAGTTGAAGACGAACGGATCGACCATCGGTTGGATGCGCCGCGCGAACTCCTCGAACACCATGTGCTGGTATTGCATCTCGGTGGCGAAGCGAGCGGCCTGGAACAGGCGTTCGCCGTCCCAGTTCAGCGCGGCGATTTCCGCCGGGGTCGTGGGGATGGCCGTCACGTCGGTGGCGAGCCATTCGTTGATGAACGCCAGGTCGCCGCTTTGCAGGATGGTCGCCTTGTTGGCGTCGACCAGCCGGTTGTGCTCGGAATGGAAAATCGAGTGCACGGTGGTCAGTGCCGTATTTTCATTGCCGCGGCCATCGCCGGTGATGAAGTGCAGGTTGAGCGCCTCGTCGTCATAGGTTGTCACATCCCCGTCGTCGCCGATGCCCGGATCGGTGTCGGCAACCTGAAGCGCCTCGCCCGCATCCCGCACGCCATTGTGGTTCGCATCGACGAAGCCTGGTGCTGCGTGATGCTGGATGTCGTTGAGGAAGGCATGGTTGGTGCCGATCGAGCCGGCCGTCGTGATGCCCGCAGCGGTGCCTTCCTTCAGCCAATTGGTCGCATGCGTTGCATCAGGCGCCATGACCATCTGGGCATAGCCGTTGGCACCCGGAATGAACTTGCCATACTGGTCGGTCAGCAGCAGCGGCACATTGTGGACGTCGAAATCGTTCAGCCTGATGCCGAGATATTGAAGGGCCTGGGCCTTCACCTCCGCCCAGTTGCCAATGGCGCCGGCAACCGACCCGGTGACAACAGAACCATCGAGCAGCTTGCCGGTCGCGACCGTCCGGCCGGCGACGGTCGCATATTCGCGCAGGAACACCTGATGCGAGGAATGCGACGTGTAGGTCTGGTTCTGGTCGACGAACGAGGTCGTCGTGTTTTCGTGCTGGGGAACGCCGTTGACGACGGTAGGTGTAGCGCGCGTCAGCGCCATGAAACGCAGGTTTACCGGCAAATCATCCGGGGTACCGAAGACGCCATCGGTGCCGGCGATCAGCGGATCGTCCGCAGCCAGCGGAATGTAGACCGTGCCATTGTTGCCCTTGGTGACAAGGTCGAGACCATGGTCGAAGAACTGGCCAAAGAACGTCATCCAGGAATTGAAGCCCGGCGACAGGCCAATGTCAGGCGACTGGTTGGGAATGGTCTGCAGCGCTTCGTTGGCCGCGGTGACATTGACAGGATCGGTGAGCCACGCCCTGGTCGGCGGAAACCCGTGGTCCTCTTCGAACGCAGCGACTGCGAGCGGGTTGTTGAGAAATGCCTCGATCGCCGCAGGATTCCTGACCGACATGTCGACGATCAGGTTGGAGATGATGCGCGGATCGGCATCGATGACGTTGCCTGCCTGCCCATAATTGCCCTGGACGACCGGCGCGCCGGGGCCGAAGGCCATCCCGTCGCCGTCGGTTTCGTTGCGGAACACGGGATCGACCAGCCGCGGGAAGGTGTTGTCGGCCGCGCCAAGTTCGCCCTGGCCGGGCATCAGGCTGTTGTAGCTTCCGTCGACGGTGCGCAGACCGAAAGGCAGCTGCGACGCCACGGCCGCGGTCACACCCTGGGCGTCCATGATGGCCTGAAGGATCGACTTCGGCGCCGAGGTGTAGCCGATCGATGTCGCCTCAGCGATCTTGATCTGCTTGAGCATGAACTCCAGGTCGGCTTTGTTGACATTGAAGCTGGTCGGCATGATCGTCACTCCAATACGCGCAGTTGTTACAGGACGAGCGACGGTTGCCTTGCCCCGGTCGGGGCGAAGGAAGCGTCACGGTGAATGGGACTGTGGAGAGACGGGCTCGGAAAGGCCGCTGCGATCGACGCCGCCGACATACAGACGCGGTACACGAAAATACGCATACGACTAGCCCCCCGCGCCACAACTGGCGGCGCGACCCGTTTTGCCCGATTTCCCTTGGCTGACCGGCCTTAGAACTTCAGCAATCTCGGTCGGTCAGGATCGTGGAACTTGCACGGCCATCATCTCGCCGGGGAGGAAGCCTTGGTAGATAACAAGGTCCCATCGAATGCGGACACCTTCGTCCAACCCGCAGCCATGACCTTCGGTGAAGGAGAAGGTCCGACCTTCGAACCGTCCGCCGATGGAACCAATGGTCCAACAAGGATTGGACTTTGGGCTTATCCCGGGCGGCTGATCGATCGCTGGCGCGGTCTCAGCCTGACCGCGCAATTCCTGACCTTCGCAGCACTCATCATGTGCGGCGCGATGGCCGTGCTCGGCCAGTGGCTTAGCGCCCAGATCGAGGCGGGCCAGATCCGCAGCCGCGCCGAGTCCGCTGGTCTCTACATGCACGGCTTCCTTGCCCCGCATGTGCGCCAGCTCGACGACAGTCCGGAAATCTCAACTGAAAACCACCTCGCGCTCGACCGGCTGCTGATCAACTCCGAGCTATCAGATCGTGTCGAAGGTGTGCGGATCTGGCGTGCCGACGGCACCGTCATCTACAGCACGGAGAAATCGCTGATCGGCAAGCGGATGCTGACGCCTGACGTGGCGCGCGCATTTCGCGGCGACATCGTCGCGCAGCTGGAACGAGAGGCCGACGACGAAGACGGTATCGCCCGGTCTTATCCGTTGCTCGAAGTCTACGCGCCCATCTATCACGACAAAGCAAACGAGGTGATCGCCGTCGGCGAGTTCTACGAAGAGGCCGGGCAATTTCTCGACGATCTGGCGGCAGCGCAGCGCAGCGCCTGGGTGGTCGTCGGCCTGACCACGGCGGCCATCATGGCTCTGCTGTTCCTGATCGTGCGGCGGGCCAGCAGGCTTATCATCGACCAGCAGGGCAGACTGACCACCCAGCTTGCCATGGCGAGAGGGCTGGCAAGGCAGAACCGCACGCTCCGCGAGACCGCCGACAAGTTGAGGATTTCGGCCAGCCAGGCCAACGAACGCCTTCTCAACCGCATCGGCGCCGACCTCCACGACGGCCCGGTGCAATTGCTCAGCCTGTTGATCCTCCGGCTGGGACAGGCGCCCCCACGGCCGCGTCCTTCCACATCTAAGGCAAAACCAGCAGCTGATACGGGTGCCGAGCAACTGGCAAGACAGGTGCTCACTGAACTGCGCGACCTCTCGAGTGGGCTGATCCTGCCCGAACTCGGCCACGCCAATCTCGAACAGGCGTTGCGGCTTGCCGTTACGCGACACGAGTTGGCCACGGGGACGATGGTAGACGTTACCTTCGAAGGCCTGCCCGAGCAGATCGACGCTTCGCTCAAGATCTGCCTGTTCCGCGTGATCCAGGAGGGGCTGAACAATGCCTTCCGCCACGGCGAAGCAAAGGAACAGACAGTCATCGTGCAGGCGAGCAGCGACGCGATCACGATCAGCGTCGCGGATTCAGGACCTGGACCATCGGAGCGCAGCGACAGCCAGATCCGGGTCAATCCGCTCGGGCTTCAGGGTATACGCAACCGCGTCGAGGTTTTTGGCGGATCAATGCAGCTCAGGCGACGCGAACCGCGCGGCGCCGAGCTTTTCGTCGAAATCCCGCTGGAGCCCTCGCCCAACCGGGGATAACGAACCGCCCGGATCGACCCGAAGATCAGTGGAAGTTCTGCTGCTCCCGGTCGGCGCGGCTTTCGGCTTCGAGCTTCTGGGCGGCGATAACCACCTCCAGCCGGTTGCGCGCCTGCAGTTTCTGCATCAGCACGGTCATGTAGTGCTTGACCGTCTTTTCGCTGATGCCGAGCGCATGCGCGATCTCCTTATTGGTGCGTCCGTGCAGGAGCAGCCGGATTATCTGATCCTCGCGAATGCTGAGCTTGATCGCCTGCGCGGCGATCTTGCGCAGCGAGGCATTGCGCAAGGCGGAGATGACCTTGCTGGCAAAACCCTGGGTGATGTAGACCTCACCGCCGCACACTGCACGCACCCCGCGCAGCACCTCGTCGGCGCTGCTGCCCTTGAGGATGTAGCCGCTGGCGCCAGCTTCGAGCGCCCTCACGGCAAATTCAATGCCGGTCGACGCGGTAAAAGCGACAACCTTGGTGCCGTCGGTCTTGGCCGCGATCGAGGCAATGGCGTCGAAGGCATTGCCGGGCAGGCTGAGATCGAGGATCAGAACGTCTGGCAGGTGCTGCGCGACGATCTCGACGGCCTGTTCGGCTGTCGCGCCGCATGCAACCACATCGAAATCGCCCTCCTGCTGGAACATCTGGGCAATGCCAGAAAGCAACAGGGGATGGTCATCGACAAGTGCGATGGAAATACTCATCACGCAAAACCCCTACTCCCTTACGCCGCCACCAGAAGTTTAGGCCGATCGAAGCTTCGCGTAAATAGCTGTATTAGCAAATGGTTAACCACGACTGCTCCGACACAAGGCTAGCCATACTACGCCAATCGGTGGAAACCGCTGTCCTTCGGAGGAGCTAGATCATTAGATGTATCAAAAAGGGGCATTCAGCATCACCCATACTGCCGGCCCACGGCGTAACTTGTGTGGATACCCTTGGTTGTATCCGGGCGAAAATCCGCCGCCGGCATTGGCCGGAAACGATGCCGCGGCAACCGTGCCGCCGCGGCATCGCAGTGTTCAGGCCAGGCCGAAACGCCTCTGGAGCGAAGACCTCCAGGCGCGCCAGCGGCTGCTCATTACGGGGAACGCATGGACAATGAGATTGACTGCAACAACGGCAAGGCCGAGCACCATCGCATAAACGCTCAGGATGGCCGACGCCGGTACAGTGAAGTTGAACTGAACCAATGCCCCCAATGCGACCGGCACATACCAAGAGACAGCCGAGACCGCGCCCGAGGCCAGGAAGACCCGGCGCTGCCACTTGCCCATCGACGAAAACAGCGGCCGGCCGATCTGTTGCTCAATGCGCGGCAGCACGACGGCGTGGATGAACAGGCCATTGACACTCAGCACCCAGACGATCGCCAGCTTGGCCCAGATCTTGTCGTTGGTGAGCTTGATGGGATCAAAGAACACATAGTGCAGCAGGAAGCCCAGCCCCGTCAGCCAGAGCAGCATCAGTCCGATGTTGACCAGTGTCGAAACAAACCTGAACACGATCCACTTCTCGGGCGTGATCCTGTCCGAGATGAAGAAACGGACCAGCATCAGGTCGAGTACGGTTGCGCCCCCCAGGCCGAGCGCAAGGCCCACAAAATGGACAAAACGCAGCATGGTACGTGTCGACAGCACAAAGTCGGCACAAAAGGCATTAAGCAGAATTGACAGGCTCATCGCGTTTCCTCGCCATGGTAACGCGTCGTCCCGCGATGCTCGGTCCGGCCTCGTGATGACAGGCCGGTTACGCGCAGCGTCAGGATAACGCACGACATACCCCGCCCGACATACTCTGAAGATGGGCAACAGCTGCCCTACAAGAACGCGGCCGACACACGACCGCCGCTGCCTGGTCGCCCATGACCTGCGTGGCGGCTGCGTTGCCTGCAGCGCGCCCCATGAATCGGGTTGAGCGACGGCCTGAAAATGGACTGTCCGACGCCGGAGCGGAACCGCCCTGAGACCAATGCCCGGAAAAGCAGGACCTATCGACCGCATATACGGACCTTGGTCCGACCGGCCGGCGAACTCGGCATGTCCACGCATTTCGCCGGACGAAAGTCTGAAAGCGGGCCCGACAGAAGCCCGATTCAAGAATCGCAGCAACACCCCTATGATCGAGGCCAACCAGGAGGCAGGGTGCGCACGCTCCAGAGACTTCGCCTGACCTGGGCCGGCCAATCGCTGGCGGTCCAGTTCCTTATCGCCGGCGGAGCGGTGCTGCTCGTGGCGATGTTTCTGGCCGGCTATTGGGTCACGACCCGCATCGAGGCCGGCGTGACCCGCAACTCGGCGACGACGACAGCACTTTATGTCGACAGCGTCATCGCGCCGATCCTGCCCGACATGCGCAAGAGCGAAACCCTGACCGACACGGTCAAGCGGGCGCTCGATGAAACCCTCGACCAAGGCGGGCTCGGCGACCGCATCGTCTCGTTCCGCCTCTGGCGCCGCGACGGCACCATCCTCTACTCCAAGGACGAGAGCCAGATCGGCAAGAAGTTTCCGCTGACGCCTAATCTCGAAGCCGCCTGGAACGGACGCGTCGTCGCCGAATTCGACAAGATCGACGCCGACGAGGAGGCGGTCGAAAAGGCAACCGGACTGCCGCTGCTGGAAATCTACAATCCGGTCCGCGAACCATGGTCCGGCCAGGTCGTTGCTGTGTCCGAGTTCTACGAAATCGCCCACGAATTCCGCTCCACGCTGAACACCGCCCGGATTTCGAGCTGGCTGTTCGTTGCCGGCACGACATCAGGCATCTTCGCCCTGCTTTGGGGCATCGTCTTCCGCGGCAGCAAGACCATCGACCAGCAGCGCCTGGCGCTTGAGGAGCGTGTTGCGGAACTGCAGAGCCTGCTCGTCCAGAACTCGGCATTGCGCCTGCGCGTCCAGCGCGCCTCTCGTCGCTCGGCGGCCTTCAACGAAAGCTACCTGCGCAGGATCGCCGCCGACCTCCATGACGGGCCGGCGCAGCTTCTGGCGCTGGCCTCGCTGCGCATGGACAGCCGGGCGATCGCCTCTTCAGGCGTCGACCACCAGGAGCGGGAAAAGGAAGTCGAGGCCATCAAGGCGCGGCTCGACGAGGCGATGCGCGAGATCCGCGGCATCTGCAGCGGACTGGTGCTGCCGGAGATCGAGGCTGCCAGCCTTTCTGAGACGCTGAACCTCGCCGTCTCCGCCCATGAACAGCGAACAGGAACCGTGGTCGAGCTGTCAGGCGACCAGCCGGCATTCAACCTGGCCGCGGCCGAGAAGATCTGCATATATCGTTTTGTCCAGGAGGCGCTGAACAACGCCTTCCGCCACGCCGGTGGCCGTGGTCAGGCCGTGGCCGTGACGACCATCCCCGGGCGACTGACCGTCACGGTCTCCGACGCCGGGCCGGGTTTCGATGCAAGCAAGGCCCGCCCCGATCGCCTCGGCCTCGCCGGATTGCACGAGCGCGTGGAAAGTATTGGCGGCCAGTTTACGTTAGCGTCGTCAGAGGCGGGCACGCGCGTGGCCGTCACGCTCAATGTCGAAGACAAGGAACAGTCATGACAGCTCCCTTGCGTCTCGCCGTGGTCGACGACCATCCGCTGTTTCGGGAAGGCGTCACCCGCAGCCTGGTCGAACATGGCGGCTTCGAGATCGTTGGCGAAGGGGCCAGCGCGGAAGACGCCATGCGCATCGTGGGCGAGAGCGCGCCCGAAATCCTGCTGCTCGATATCAGCCTGCCCGGCGGCGGCATGAGCGCGGTGCGCGACATACTGGAGCGGCGGCCGGCACAAAAGATCGTCATGCTGACCGTCTCGGAGACGCGCGACGACGTCACCGGCGCGCTGAACCATGGCGTGCGCGGTTATGTGCTCAAGGGCGTGGGCTCGAACATGTTGGCCGAGATTCTGCGCAATGTGGCTGCCGGAGAGATCTATGTCTCGCCGGTCCTGTCGGCCCGCCTGTTGTCTGATCTGACGGCGATCCAGGCAGCACCGCGCGATGCCGATCCGCTGCGGCAGTTGACGGAGCGCGAAGCCGAGATCCTGCGGCTCGTGGCCGGCGGGATGAGCAACAAGGAGGTGGCAAGCCGCCTTACCCTGCAGGAAAAGACGGTCAAGCACCACATGACGCGGGTTTTGGCCAAGCTCAATGTCAGGAACCGCACAGAAGCCGCGATGATGCTGCGAGACGCACGTGACAAGGCGACCTAGCCGCGGATAGCGGGTTGAAACCGGGCAAAGGAAAGGCCGGAAAGGTGTTGAACCTTTCCAGCCTGTCGCCTGAGTTGGCCGGGGCATGATCGGGAACCGGGCGGGTAAACCTGGTCGGGGTTGTTCATGAACCGGCAGCGTTGGGGTCTCATCCGGTTGCGGCGTGATGAGACTGGCCCTGGCTGGCGTCAGCTTGCCAAGGCCGCCAGCCGATCTATGTCGGCTTGTGTCGCGCGGCGCTCGATGATGGTCCGCCCTCGAGCGTCCTTCATTTCATATACGCCGCCGTCAATTTCCTCCTTCGTACCGTCGGGATGCAGAACCTGGATGTTGTCACCGTCGACTTCGACGCGATCGCCGGTGCTCGGATTGACGTGGTGGTCGCCACCCTTGTCATCGTCGTCATCATCGTCATCGTCGTTGCCATGGCCGCCTGAGCCGCCATGGTCGTCGTCAGCATCATCGTCGTCGTCATGGCCGCCGCCATGATCGTCGCCACCGTCGTTGTCATCGCTGTCATGGCCGCCCGAATCGCGGCCACCGGAGTCGCGATCACCGCCGCCGGAATCGTCGCTGTCGGCCAATGCAGTTGCCGCCACAAGTTTCGGCATGGCGCCGTCGAAGGCGAGGTGCAGCGGCGCGGCAGTCAAGGCGAGTGCGGCGGAGGCACGAAGCATGAGCAAGGTGAGTTGGAGGGAGGATCTTGCACGCATCTTAGGGCTCCTTTCGTTCGCACGGCGCGATGCGCCATGGATCGTCTTGCAGGAACCACCCTGCCGCAGCCTCGCTCACATGTGCAGCGTCCTGCGACCGATACGCCCCCGAGCCGGACCAATGTGCCACCGGCGCCAGCCTTTGGTCCTATTCCGAGCTCAAGCCGCCCAGTTGATTGAGAGCTTCGCTTACACCGAGATACTGACTTGCGGGTTGGCGAGACATCCGCTTGACGACGAACGGCGCAGCCGAGCCATCGAATGCGGACGGCAGAAAAAATCCGCCGGCACACGAGGCGCCGGCGGATGATCTTGAGGCGTTGCCGCCTGCGGTGCTGGAACGCCTCAGCGGCGCTCGAGGTGCTCCACGGCCAGGAAGGCAGCCTTGGCGGCCAGCGACAGGTGGTTGGCGGCTTCGACACGCTGGGGCGTGTAGTAGTGTTCCTCGTGCAGCATATTGACGGTGCCGAGCATGGTGTCGCCGACAAAGACCGGCCAGTTGAGCACCGAGCCGCAGCCAAGCGACCAGATCGTCTCGTGATCAGGGAAAACGTCGGCGATGTCCTTGATGGTGTTGGCAACGAAGGGCTTGCGCTGGACGTGGATCGTGTCGAACCAATGGGTGCGGTTGATCGGCTTGGTGCCGGAGACCGGATAGGCGTCCGGATGGCTGGTATAGGTGCGGCCCGAAAGGTCCTTGGCCCAATCGAGCTTCATGACGGTGAAGAGCTTGGCGCCGACAACCACGTCGGCCAGCGCCTCAAGAGCCTTCCACACGCCTTCGACTTCGGTCGTGGTCGCAATGGCGGCATCGAAGGCGGCCAGCGCCTCGGCGAATGCAGTGTCAGTCATGATTACCTCGATATGTCAGGTCTTGGGACTTCAGTTTGGGAGGGTCAAGGGTTTCAAGCCTTGGCGTGAGACGCGCTGAACTCGATCAGCTCGCGCGAATAGGGATTCTCCAGCGCGCCGCGCTTGAGCTGGTCGACGTTGGCTACTTCGACGATCCGGCCATGACGCATGACGGCCAGACGGTCGCAGAGGAAGGAGACGACGGCGAGATTGTGGGTGACCATGAGATAGGTCAGCCCCTGCTCGCGACGCAGGCGCTTGAGCAGGTTGAGTATCTCGGCCTGCACCGACACGTCGAGCGCCGAGGTCGGCTCGTCGAGCAACAGCAGCTTGGGCTTGAGGATGAGCGCGCGCGCAATCGCCACGCGCTGACGCTGCCCCCCCGACAGCTGGTGCGGGAAGCGGAAGCGGAAGCGGCGGTCGAGGCCGACCGACTGCATCACCTCGTCGACGCGCTCGCCATTGTCGGAGATGCCATGGATGGCCAGCGGCTCGCTCAGCGTTGCATCGACTGTCTTGCGCGGATGCAGAGAGCCATAGGGGTCCTGGAACACCATCTGGCACTGGCGGGCAAAGCCGCGGTCGATACCGGGCGTGCGGGCGTGACCGAAGGCGGTGATGGAGCCGGTCCAGCTCCTTGCCATGCCGGCGATGGCCTTGAGCACGGTGGTCTTGCCCGAACCGCTCTCGCCGACAAGCGCAAAGCTCTCGCCCTCGGCGACAGAAAGGCTGATGTCATGGGTGACCCTCGAATCGCCGTAGGAGATGTCGAGGTGTTCGATCTTCAGCGCGCTCATGTCGAAGCCTCGTCGCGTTGCAGGACCGGAAGCTCCTCGCGATCCTCGTCAAGACGCGGGATCGCGGCGAGCAGGCCGCGCGTGTAGGGATGTTTGGCGTTGCGGAGTTCGCCGGCAGCACACTCCTCCACCACCTCGCCGCCCCGCATCACCAGGATGCGGTCGCAATAGGTGGACACCAGATCGAGGTCGTGGCTGATCAGGATCAGGCCCATGCCCTTGCGCTTGACGAGGTCGTCGATGATCTCGAGCACCTGTGCCTGGACCGAAACGTCCAGCGCCGAGGTCGGCTCGTCGGCAATCAGCAGGTCCGGCTCGGGGATCAGCATCATGGCGATCATGATGCGCTGGCCCATGCCGCCCGAAACCTCGTGCGGATAGAGGCCAAGCACACGCTCGGGATCGTTGATGCGCACCGCCTCGAGCATGGCCAGCGTGCGGCCCCTGATGTCGGCGCGGGCAAGCTTCTGGTGGGTCAGAAGCGCCTCTGCGATCTGGTCGCCGATGGTCATGACCGGATTCAGCGAGAACTTGGGGTCCTGCATGACCATGGAGATGCGTGCGCCCCTGACGGCGCGCATCTGCTTTTCCGACTGGGCGAGCAGGTCGATGCCATCGAAGCGCAGCTTGTCGGCTGTGACCTTGCCGGGGGCACGGATCAGCCGCAGGATCGAGCGGCCGGTCATCGACTTGCCCGAACCGCTTTCGCCGACGATGCCGAGACGCTCGCGGCCGAGCGTCAGCGACAGGCCCTTGACCACGTCCACCGGGCCGCGCGCCGTCGGAAACGTGACGCGCAGGTTCTCGATTTCCAGGAGCGCGCTCATTGGCGGTCTCCATGCTTGGGGTCGAGCACATCGCGCAGGCCGTCTCCGAGGAAGCAGAAGCCGAGGCTGACGATGACGATGGCGAAACCGGGCATGGTCGCAACCCACCACTGGTCAAGAATGAAGGAGCGGCCGCGCGAGATCATCGCGCCCCATTCCGGCAGCGGCGGCTGGGCGCCGAGACCGATGAAGCCGAGGCCGGCCGCCGTCAGGATGATGCCGGCCATGTCGAGTGTGACACGGATGATCATCGACGAGGTGCAGAGCGGCAGGATGTGGTTGACGATGACGCGCAAGGGCGAAGCCCCCTGCAACTCGACCGCGGAGACGAACTCGGAGTTGCGGATGGTGAGCGTCTCGGCTCGGGCGATGCGGGCATAGCCGGGCCAGGTGGCAATGGCGATGGCGATGATGGCGTTCTGGATGCCGGGCCCAAGAGCCGCGACGAAGGCCAAGGCCAGGATCAGCTTCGGCATCGACAGGAAGATGTCGGTGATGCCCATCAGGATGCGGTCGGTCCAGCCGCCGAAATAGCCGGCGACAGCACCGACGATCAGACCGACGGGGGCAGCGAGCACCGCCACCAGCGCCACAATCATCAAGGTGATGCGTGCGCCGTAGACGACGCGGCTCCAGATGTCGCGGCCGAGCTCGTCAGTGCCCATCCAGTTTTCGGCGCTAGGTGGCTTGAGCCGGTTGGCAAGGTCCTGGCCGATGGGCGAATGCGTGGCGATCCAGGGCGCAAACAGCGCGACCAGGATCAGGGCCAGCACGATGATCGCGCCGACCACGGCCAGGGGATTGCGCATCAAGGAGCGCGAAAGACGATAGCTGCGGCCAAGGCGCGCCTGCAGGCGCGAGGACGGCGAATCGTCGAGAAGCCAGTCGCGGGTGGTCGCCATCAGCGTGCCCTCGGGTCGAGGACGCGGTAAAGCACGTCCGAAATCTTGTTGATGCCGATGAAGACCGCGCCAATGACCAGCGTCGAGCCGAGCACGGCGTTCATGTCGGCGTTGAGCAGCGCGGTCGTCAGGTAGTTGCCGATGCCGGGCCAGGAGAAGACGGTCTCGATCATGACCGAGCCCTCGAGCAGGCCGGCATAAGACAGGCCGATGACGGTGATGAGCGGCACAAGGATCGGCCGGAAGGCATGACGCCACAGCACCAGCCGCTCCGACACGCCCTTGACGCGGGCGGTGGTGACATATTCCTGCGCCAGCTGGTCGAGCATGAAGGAACGCGTCATGCGGGCGATGTAGGCCAGGCTGAAGAAGCCGAGCACGGCCGCAGGCAGCGCGATGTGCGAGAAAGCGTTGAAGAATATCTCGGTTTCGCCGGCAAGCAGGCTGTCGATCAGGATCAGGCCGGTCACCGGATCGACCATGCCGTCATAGAAGATATCGAGGCGGCCGGGGCCGCCGACCCATTGAAGCTTGGCGTAGAACAGCGCAAGACCGACGAGGCCAAGCCAGAAGGCCGGCACCGAATAGCCGAGCAGGCCGACGACACGGATGACCTGATCGAGGAGACTGCCCTGCCGGCTCGCGGCATAAACGCCCATCGGCACGCCCATGAGCACGCCGATGATGATGCCCAGCGTCGCCATCTCAAGCGTTGCCGGGAAGACGCGGGCCAGATCCTCGGCGACGGGCCTGCCGGTCGAAACCGACATGCCGAGATCTCCCGTCAGCACGTTGCCGACATAGTGAAGGAACTGCACGATCAACGGCTTGTCGAGGCCCATCTCGATGCGGGCGGCCTCATAGACGGCGCGCGGCGCGCGGTCGCCGACGACGGCGAGCACCGGGTCGATGGGGACGACGCGGCCGATGAAGAAGGTGATGGCCAGAAGGCCCAGGAAGGTGAATGCAACGGCGGCAAGGACGCCAAGCACCCCCTTCGCCGTTTTCCAGGCGTGCCGCGCATTGCGCGACGAGCCGCCGGGCCCTGTTGGAAGCGCCTGTACGGCGGAGTCGGTTTCTGATGCCACGCGGTGTCGGTTCCTACCACATTGGCCGCACCGCTGATGCGGCACGGATGTTTTCTGTCGAGCAAAATTCTGCTTGGACTATACAAATAATTTTGCTTAGATCAAAAAAATTTTGATGGGAGCAAAATTGAGCGTGTCCTCGGAGGCCAGCAAGACCGCGACGGCGAGCCAGCCAAAGGTGGGCGCACTGATCCGTGCTCGCCGCCGGCAGCTGTCGATGACACTGCAGGAATTGTGCGACGCCGCGGGCATTTCCGTGGGTTATCTCAGCCAGGTCGAACGCGACCATGCCACCCCTTCCCTCGGCACCCTCGCCCAGCTGGCACGCAGCCTCGACGTGGCTGTGGATTATTTCATCGCCACCCCCTCGATGGAGGATGGGCTGACCCGCGCCGACCAGCGCAACCGCTTCTCGGTCGATGGCTCATCAATCATCTACGAACGCATCGCCGCCGACTTCACCGGCAATGTGCTGTCGTCCTTCATCCTCAACGTTCCGCCCGGCTACCGGTCCGAGACCGTCAGCCACGAGGGCGAGGAAATCCTGTTTATCCTCGAAGGCAAGATCACCCAGCGCCTCGAGGACGATGAAATGGTGCTTTCGGCCGGCGACAGCCTGCACTTCCGCGGCAACCGTCCGCATTCCTGGTCGAACGACACCGACACGTTCGCGCGCATGCTCTGGACCGGCACCTTGCCCATGTTCAGGTCGCGCACGGAGCATCCGGCCCTACGCGGTTCAAGGGCCGAGACAAAGACATTGGGAACCAAAAAGGAGAGAAAATGACCAAAATGTTCAAGGCCGCGCTGCTCGCCGCAGCCCTGGCCATGCCGATGCTGCCGCAGGCCAGCCTGGCGGCGACGCCGGCCAATGTGCTCGTCGTGGCGCAGAACATCGACGACATCGTCAGCATCGACCCGGCCGAGGCCTATGAGTTCTCGTCGGGCGAATATGTCGCCCAGACCTACGATCGCCTGGTGCAGTATGACGCCGTCGACACCAAGACGCTGGCCGCCGGCCTCGCCAAGGAATGGGCTGCCGACGACGCCAACAAGACCATCACCTTTACGCTGCGCGACGGCGTCAAGTTCACCTCGGGCAACCCGCTGCGCGCCGAGGACGTGGTCTATTCGTGGAAGCGCGTCATCACCCTCAACAAGGCTCCTGCCTTCATCCTGACGCAGCTCGGCTGGACGCCCGAGAACTACGACAAGATGGTCACCGCCGACGGCAACAAGGTGGTGGTGAAGTATGAAGGCGACTTCTCGTCGGCCTTCGTGCTCAACGTGCTCGCGGCCCGTCCGGCTTCGATCGTCGACGCAGTGACGCTGCAGGCCAATGAGGCCAATGGCGACATGGGCAATGCCTGGCTGAAGTCGAACTCGGCCGGCACAGGCCCGTTCGTGCTCAAGGCCTTCCGCCCGGGCGAGCTGATCAACCTGACCGCCAACGCCGACTACTTCAACGGCGCCCCGGCAATCAAGGGCGTGATCATCCGTCACGTCGCCGAAGCCGCGACCCAGCAGCTGCTGCTGCAGTCAGGCGATGTCGACATGGCCAAGAACCTGACGTCGGACCAGATCGCGACGCTTGCCGGCAACGACAAGGTGGCGACCGAGACCTATCCGCAGGCTGCCGTGCACTTCCTGTCCTTCAACCAGAAGACCGAGACGCTGACGCCGCCCGCCGTGTGGGACGCCGCCCGCTACCTGGTCAACTACAAGGGCATGACCGACACCTTCCTCAAGGGCCAGATGCAGACGCACCAGGCCTTCTGGCCGAAGGGCTTCCCCGGTTCGCTCGACGAGACGCCCTACAGCTACGATCCCGCCAAGGCCAAGAAGATCCTGGCCGATGCCGGCATCAAGACGCCGATCAAGGTGACGCTCGACGTCATCAACTCGACGCCGTTCACCGACATGGCGCAGTCGCTGCAGGCAAGTTTCGCCGAAGCCGGCATCAACTTCGACATCATTCCGGGCACCGGCTCGCAGGTGATCACCAAGTACCGTGCCCGCACGCATGAGGCGATGCTGCTGTACTGGGGCCCTGACTTCATGGACCCGCACTCCAACGCCAAGGCTTTCGCCTACAACACCGACAACTCTGACGGAAACTACCAGTCGACCACCACTTGGCGTAACAGCTGGGCAGTGCCGGAAGAGCTGAACAAGGAGACCAAGGCAGCTCTCGCCGAAGCCGATCCGGCAAAGCGCAGCGCCATGTATGTCGATCTGCAGAAGAAGGTGCAGGAGAAGTCGCCGATCGTCATCATGTTCCAGGCAGCGACCCAGGTGGCCCGCGCCAAGAACGTCGAGGGCTACGTCAACGGCGCAACCTCCGACTTCGTCTACTACCGCCTCGTCAAGAAGAACTGACCAGGCAGACGACCCGGGGCCGCTCGCAAGGGCGGCCCCTTTTCCTTACCCCACGCACAATCCTAGAAGGCAAAGACAATGTACGAAGAGCGGATGGCGCGGTTGCGCGAACGCATGGCTGAGACGGGAACCGACCTCGTGATCGTCGGACCCTCGTCGCATCTGGTGTGGCTCGCGGGCATGTCGCCCCATGGCGACGAGCGCCCGGTCATGCTGATCGTGTCGCAGAAGCACGCGGGCTTCCTGATGCCGGTGCTGAACGCCGACAGCCAGCGTCCCCACACCAAGCTGCCCTTCTACCCCTGGGCCGACGCGGACGGCCCGCAGGCAGCACTGTCGCAGCTGCTCGCCGATTGCGGCGCCAAGGATGGCAACGTCTCGGTGGCCCTCGACGAGACCATGCGCGCCGATTTCGCGCTGCTTGCCCTCGATGCCCTGCCCGGCGCCAAGCGCAGCTTCCTCAACGACACGGTCAGCTTCCTGCGCGGCAAGAAGGACGAGGCCGAGTATGCGCTCCTGAAGATGAACGCCGTGCTCAACGACGGCGCCATGAAGGCAGGCTTCGCCGCCCTCAAGGAAGGCGTGACCGAGCTGCAAGTGGCCAAGGCGATCCGCGACTTCTTCGCAGCCAACGGTGCCACCGCCGAGTTCGCCAGCGTCTGCTTCGGCGAGAACGGCGCCTTCCCGCACCACCACACCGGCAACCGCAAGCTCAAGGCCAATGAGGCCGTGCTGATCGACATCGGCGGCCGCAAGGACGGCTACCCGTCCGACATGACCCGTGTCGGGGTGTTCGGTGACAAGCCTGAGGGCTTCGACGAGGTGCATGGCGTGCTGGAACGCGCTGTGCAGGCAGCCATCGCCGCCGCCAAGCCCGGCGTTGCCGCCAAGGAAGTCGACAAGGCCGCTCGCGACGTCATCACCGCCGCCGGCTACGGCCCGAACTTCCTGCACCGTACCGGCCACGGGCTCGGCATCGACATTCACGAGCAGCCCTACATCACCGGCACGTCGGAAACGACCCTGCAGGAAGGCAACGTGTTCTCGATCGAACCCGGCATCTACCTGCAGGGCCGCTTCGGCCTGCGGCTCGAGGAGATCGTGATCCTGCGCGGCAACCGCGCGGAAGTGCTGTCCGACCTGCCGCGCGAGGCATTCCTGGTCGAGGCCTGAGCCTTCGCCACTCCAACCGAACAAGGAAAGGGCCGCAACCGCGGCCCTTTTTCTTTGGCGGAATGCCCCCCACCTGCCCCATCACGACGGACGATGTGACAAGCAGGCCATTCAATTTCCTGGCGCGGGTGGTATCGTCGCGGTCAGGAGCCTGAACATTGCGCGGAGGGGGCGATGCGTTCTTTTCTCTTGGCGACAGCGGCGTTGATCTCATTGCAAGCGAACGCCGCGGAACAGAACTTTCCGGCCGATGGCGGCCTGATCTACTTCAACATGCCCTCAGGCAATGTCGGTTGCCAGTACACGCCATCAGGCGGATCGGACGTCTACATGCCCGAGGATGGCGGCCCCGAACTCGGCTGCGACCGCATCGAGCCGACCTACCAGAGGTTCATCCTCGGCAAGGCGGGGAAAGCCAAGCGTTACCAGAATGTCGGCGACACCGGATGCTGCGATGGCACGCACACGCTCGACTACGGCAACAGCTGGAGGAAAGGTCCGTTCACCTGTACGTCGGCAAAAGCCGGGCTGACTTGCACCCGCAACGACGGCCACGGCTTCTTCATCAGCAAGACCAGGACCGAAATCCACTGAGCGGCCGAAGCAGTCGCGGCACAGGTTGCCGGCCGTCAAAAAAGAAAAGCCGGGCAAGCCCGGCTTTTCAATCAATTCTGGAAGGCAGCGATCAGTTGACCGCGTCCTTCAGGCCCTTGCCGGCCGAGAACTTCGGGACCGTGCGGGCCGGGATCTTCACTTCCGCGCCCGTCTGCGGGTTACGGCCAGTGGACTCCGCGCGTTTTGACACGGTGAAATTTCCGAAACCGACAAGCCGGACATCGCCGCCGTTCTTCAGTTCGCCGGTGATGACGGAGAACACCGCATCAACAGCGGACTGCGCATCGCCCTTGGAGAGCTTGGAAGCCTCGGCGACAGCGGACACTAGTTCGTTCTTGTTCATTCAAATTCCCTTCCATGAGAAAACCGGGACATAAGACTCAGCCGGTAGGAGGAGGACTTTAGAAAAAGCTTCCGCCACAACCAAGTCTAAAAGGCCCCAAAAATCGAAAAAAGCCCGGAATTCCGGGGTTTTTCACATGAAAAAAGCCGGACCGAAGTCCGGCTTTTTGTTTGCAGTGCAACTTAAGGTGCAGCTTAATGAGCGAAGCTCGCGCCGACATCCTCAGAAGCGTCCGGCTTGGCCGCCGGAACATCGACCGGCTCGGTCCATTCGATCGGCTCCGGCTGGCGCACCAGGGCGTGCTTGATGACCTCGCCCATGCGGCTGACCGGGATGATCTCCATGCCGCTCTTCACGTTTTCCGGAATGTCGGCCAGGTCCTTGGCGTTCTCTTCCGGGATCAGCACCTTCTTGATGCCGCCGCGAAGCGCTGCAAGCAGCTTCTCCTTGAGGCCGCCGATCGGCAGCACGCGACCACGCAGCGTGATCTCGCCCGTCATCGCCACGTCTGCCCTGACCGGGATACCGGTGAGGATCGAGACGATGGCGGTGGCCATCGCGGTGCCGGCAGACGGACCATCCTTCGGCGTCGCACCTTCCGGCAGATGCACGTGGATGTCGCGCTTGTCGAACAGCGGCGGCTCGACGCCGAAGTCGAGGGCACGGCTGCGGACATAGGATGCCGCGGCCGAGATCGACTCCTTCATGACGTCGCGCAGGTTGCCGGTGACCGTCATGCGGCCCTTGCCCGGCATCATCACGCCTTCGATGGTCAGCAGCTCGCCGCCAACCTCGGTCCAGGCCAGACCGGTGACGACACCGACCTGATCCTCGCCTTCGACCTGGCCGTGACGATAGCGCGGCACGCCGAGATACTCGTCCAGATTGGCCGATGTGATCTTCACCGACTTCTTCTTGGTCTTCAGGATCTCGGTCACGGCCTTGCGCCCGAGCTTCATCAGCTCGCGCTCGAGGCTGCGCACGCCCGCTTCACGGGTGTAGGTCTGGATGACGGCACGGATCGCATCTTCCGAGACCGAGAACTCCTTGGGCTGGAGCGCGTGGTCGCGAACCACCTTCGGCATCAGGTGCCGCTTGGCGATCTCGACCTTCTCGTCCTCGGTGTAGCCGGCGATACGGATGATTTCCATGCGGTCCATCAGGGGCGCAGGGATGTTCAGCGTATTGGCCGTCGTCACGAACATCACGCTCGAGAGATCGTACTCGACCTCGAGATAGTGGTCCATGAACGTTGCGTTCTGTTCCGGATCGAGCACCTCGAGCAGCGCCGACGACGGGTCGCCACGGAAGTCCTGGCCCATCTTGTCGATCTCGTCGAGCAGGAAGAGCGGGTTGGACTTCTTCGCCTTCTTCATCGACTGGATGACCTTGCCGGGCATCGAGCCGATATAGGTGCGGCGGTGACCGCGGATCTCGGCCTCGTCACGCACGCCGCCGAGCGCCATGCGGATGAACTCGCGGCCGGTCGCCTTGGCGATCGACTTGCCGAGCGAGGTCTTGCCGACGCCGGGAGGGCCAACGAGGCACAGGATCGGACCCTTGAGCTTCTTCTGGCGGCTCTGCACGGCCAGGTACTCGACGATGCGGTCCTTGACCTTGTCGAGACCGAAGTGATCGGTGTCGAGCACCTCCTGGGCAAAGTTCAGGTCCTGCTTGACCTTGGAGTTCTTGCCCCACGGAATGGACAGCAGCCAGTCGAGGTAGTTGCGCACGACAGTGGATTCTGCCGACATCGGCGACATCGTCCGAAGCTTCTTCAGCTCGGCTTCCGCCTTTTCGCGGGCCTCCTTGGACAGCTTCGTCTTCTTGATACGCGCCTCGATCTCGGCAGCCTCGTCGCGGCCGTCCTCGCCCTCGCCGAGCTCCTTCTGGATCGCCTTCATCTGCTCGTTGAGATAATACTCGCGCTGGGTCTTCTCCATCTGCCGCTTGACGCGGCTGCGGATGCGCTTTTCCACCTGAAGGACGGAAATCTCGGCTTCCATGAAGCCCATCGCCTTTTCCAGCCGCTCCTTGACGGAGAGCGTGCCGAGCATTTCCTGCTTCTCGGTGATCTTGATCGCGAGATGCGAGGCAACCGTATCGGCGAGCTTGGAATAGTCCTCGATCTGGCCGGCTGCGCCAACCACCTCGGGCGAAATCTTCTTGTTCAGCTTGACGTAGTTTTCGAAGTCGGAAACCACCGAACGCGCAAGCGCCTCGACCTCGACTGCCTCCTCTTCCGGCTCGCTCAGGATGAGAGCGTGGGCCTCGTGGAAGTCGGGCTTGTCGGTGAATGACTGAATCTTGGCACGCGTCGTGCCTTCGACCAGCACCTTGACGGTGCCATCGGGCAGCTTCAGCAACTGCAGCACATTGGCGAGCGTGCCGATGTCATAGATGGCATCCGGCTCGGGATCGTCGTCGGCGGCATTCATCTGGGTCGCAAGCAGGATCTGCTTTTCCTGACCCATTACCTCTTCCAAAGCCTTGATCGACTTTTCACGCCCCACGAAAAGCGGGACGATCATGTGCGGGAACACGACAATGTCGCGCAACGGCAGGACCGCGAAGGTTCCTTCGCTGGAAGAGCGGGATATTTTGGCCATTGTCCAACCTTTCATATCGCAGCCGCGCAAGCGCCAACCGCGAATCTCATATTAACGACCATGGACGGTTCCGCCTACCGCCGATTACCGCGCGGTGCATTAGAGCACGGAACATAACCCATCGCCTCATCTCCGTTAGTTGGAGCTTCGCCGGGTAAACATCAAGGCCAATCCCCAACAGGTTTGGCACACGCTTCCCTGAAGCCCCAAAATGCGGAACGGCGCCGCTGGGGCGCCGTTCGCTGGAGCGGTAGTTCGTATCGCCGCATCGCGCGTTCACGAAGCGGCATGCAGTTTGCCAAGCGCTCAGGCGCTGACGTTGCCCTTCTTTTCCTTCTGCTCGGAGTAGATGTAGAGCGGCCGGGCGCTGCCGGTCACCACTTCCTCCGAAATCACCACTTCCTGCACGCCTTCCAGCGCCGGAAGCTCGAACATGGTGTCGAGCAGGATCGCTTCCATGATCGAACGCAGGCCGCGGGCGCCGGTCTTGCGCTCGATGGCGCGCTTGGCGATCGCCGACAGAGCGTTCTCGTGGAACGTCAGGTCCACATTCTCCATCTCGAACAGGCGCTGGTACTGCTTGACCAGCGCGTTCTTCGGCTCGGTCAGGATCTGGATCAACGCCGGTTCGTCGAGGTCCTCGAGCGTCGCCAGGACGGGCAGACGGCCGACGAATTCGGGAATCAGGCCGAACTTCAGCAGATCTTCGGGCTCAACCTGGCGGAACAGGTCACCGGTGCGGCGATCTTCCGGCGAGGCAACGGTGGCACCGAAGCCGATCGAGGTCTTGCGGCCGCGGTCGGAGATGATCCGGTCGAGGCCGGCAAAGGCGCCGCCGCAGATGAACAGGATGTTGGCGGTGTCGACCTGCAGGAACTCCTGCTGCGGGTGCTTGCGGCCGCCCTGCGGCGGCACGGAAGCGACGGTGCCTTCCATGATCTTGAGCAGCGCCTGCTGAACGCCCTCACCGCTGACGTCGCGGGTTATCGAGGGGTTGTCCGACTTGCGGCTGATCTTGTCGATCTCATCGATGTAGACGATGCCGCGCTGGGCCCGCTCGACATTGTAGTCGGCAGCCTGGAGCAGCTTGAGGATGATGTTTTCGACGTCCTCACCAACGTAACCGGCTTCGGTAAGCGTCGTGGCGTCAGCCATGGTGAACGGCACGTCGATGATGCGGGCGAGCGTCTGGGCGAGCAGCGTCTTGCCGCAGCCCGTCGGGCCGATCAGCAGGATGTTCGACTTCGCCAATTCGACGTCGTTGCTTTTGCCGGCGTGAGCCAGGCGCTTGTAGTGGTTGTGGACGGCCACCGACAGCACGCGCTTGGCGTGGGGCTGCCCGATGACGTAGTCGTCCAGAACCTTGAGAATTTCCTGCGGGGTGGGCACGCCTTCGCGCGACTTCACCATCGAGGTCTTGTTCTCCTCGCGGATGATGTCCATGCACAGTTCGACGCACTCGTCGCAGATGAAGACGGTCGGGCCGGCGATGAGTTTGCGTACCTCATGCTGGCTCTTGCCGCAGAACGAGCAATAGAGCGTGTTCTTGGAGTCGCCGCCGCCGTTGCTGACCTTGCTCATCGTGTCCAAGTCCTTTCACAGCCGTCCTGCCGGTCGCCTGGCCAGTGACGCATATGCAATCTAACGACGGACGCCGCTACCGCCATCCCAGGCCGCCGCAACGAAATCCGTACAACACACATTCCAGAAGTCGCTGCAACGATTCGCGGCACCCACGGACGACGCTAAGCCGTCGAAACTCAACGCAGCCTTAACGTAGGCTGCCGCAAGCGCCGAGGGAACAGCAAATTGTGTCCGAAATGCCGCAAGGCATCTCAAAAATGCGAGATGTGACCTCGTAGGCAGGTCGCAGCGTCCAATCACGAAGCCGTGGCACCCTCGGCAACGTCACGGCTTTCGATGACCTTGTCGATCAAACCGAAGTCGCGCGCTTCGTCGGCGGTCATGAAATGATCGCGGTCGAGCGTCCGTTCAATGGTCTCGTAGTCCTTGCCCGTGTGCTTGACGTAGACCTCGTTGAGGCGACGCTTGAGCTTGACGATGTCCTGGGCGTGGCGCTCGATGTCGGACGCCTGCCCCTGGAAGCCACCGGAAGGCTGATGCACCATGATGCGGGCGTTCGGCGTGGCAAAACGCATGTCCTTGTGGCCGGCGCAGAGCAGCAGCGATCCCATCGAAGCCGCCTGGCCGATGCAGAGCGTCGAGACCGCCGGCTTGATGAACTGCATGGTATCGTAGATCGCCATGCCCGAGGTCACCACGCCGCCGGGCGAATTGATGTAGAGGTTGATCTCTTTCTTCGGGTTCTCGGCTTCGAGGAACAGAAGCTGGGCGCAGACCAGCGTCGCCATGCCATCCTCGACCGGACCGGTGATGAAGATGATGCGCTCCTTGAGCAGGCGCGAGAAGATGTCATAGGCCCGCTCACCGCGATTGGTCTGCTCGACCACCATCGGAACGAGGTTCATGTATGTTTCGACGGGGTTCTTCATCGACTATCCCTTTATCGAGATGGGATTCCAGCGCCGGACGGGCAGAATCGGTTCAGAGGCTTTGCCCTGTAAATAGGATGCCGCCTTGCCATTGCGCAAGATGTGCAAGCAAGCCTGCATAAGCGAGGGAGACGAGACAATGAGCGAAGCCCGGGACGATGCGACCATCGGCTTCTACGGGATTGAAGCGGATGCCTATACGTCACGCAGCAAGCCGGCAACCGAACGGCTCGAACGTTTCGTCGAGCTTCTGCCCCCCGGCGGCAAGGTGCTGGAGCTTGGTTGCGGCGCGGGCCAGGACAGCGAGGCGATGATTGCGCTCGGCTTCGACGTCACGCCGTCGGACGGCACGCCCGAGATGGCCGCTGCAGCCGCCAGGCGACTGGGGCGGCCGGTCGAGGTGCTGCTGTTCGGCGACATCGACGGACGCGAACTCTACGATGGCGTCTGGGCGAACGCCTGCCTGCTGCATGTGCCGCGCGTCGACCTGCCCGGCATCATCGCCAGAATACAGGCTGCGCTGCGGCCCGACGGCGTCTTCTACGCCAGCTACAAGGCAGGCACCGCCGAAGGCCGCGACGGCTTCGGTCGCTACTACAACTACCCATCGGCCGAATGGCTGTCCGGCGCCTATGGCCACGTTGGCTGGCAGAATGTGGAAATCGGCGAAGCTGCCGGCGGCGGCTATGACGGGCTGCCGACAGACTGGCTCTATGTGCTGGCGACGAAGGACAGCTAGCCCCGTCGCCGCCGGACCTACAGCCGGATCACATATTCCTTGCGAGTCGTTTCGAGCACTTCCCAGCTTCCCCTGAAGCCGGGCCTGAGGACGAAACTGTCGCCGGCGCGCACTGTGCGGGCTTCGCCGCCGTCTTCCGCAATCACCGAGACGCCCGCGAGGATGTGGCAGAACTCCCATTCGTCATATTCGATGCGCCACTTGCCTGGCGTCGATTCCCATATGCCGGCATAAAGCCCGCCATCGGCCTCCTCGGCGTTCCAGGTGCGGAATTTCGGATCGCCCGAGATCAGCCGCCCCTCAGCCGGCGCTCCGGCTTCCGGCTCGATGCCGTTGACGTCGATGGTCAGAAAATTCGCCAAGATGCAGCTCCAGACATGAAAAACCCCGGCAGCGCGAAACTGCCGGGGTCCAACTCTTGCACGGCCGATCAGGCCTTGGCCAGCGCCTGCTCGAGGTCGGCGATGATATCGCTGACATCCTCGATGCCGACGGAGAGACGAACCACATCGGGGCCGGCGCCCGCCGCCACCTTCTGCTCGTCGGAGAGCTGGCGGTGGGTCGTGGAGGCCGGGTGGATGACCAGCGACTTGGTATCGCCGATGTTGGCGAGATGCGAGAACAGCTCCAATCCCTCGACGAACTTGACGCCGGCTTCGTAGCCGCCCTTGAGGCCGAAGGTGAAGACGGCGCCTGCGCCATTGGGCGAGTACTTCTTCATCAGCGCATGGTTCTTGTCGCTCTTGAGGCCGGGATAGGCCACCCATGCAACCTTGGGGTGGTCGGAGAGCCAGCCGGCGACGGTGAGCGCGTTGTCGCAATGGCGCTGCATGCGCAGCGGAAGCGTCTCAAGTCCGGTAAGGATCAGGAAGGCGTTGAAGGGCGAGATCGCCGGGCCGAGGTCGCGCAGGCCAAGCACGCGCGCGGCAATGGCAAAGGCAAAATTGCCGAAGGTCTCGTGCAGCACCACCCCGCCATATTCGGGGCGCGGCTGCGACAGCATCGGGTATTTGCCCGACTTCGACCAGTCGAAGGTGCCGCCGTCGACGATGACGCCACCGATCGAATTGCCGTGGCCGCCGATGAACTTGGTCAGCGAGTGCACGACGATGTCGGCGCCATGTTCGATCGGACGGATGAGATAGGGGCTCGCCAGCGTGTTGTCGACGATCAGCGGCAGGCCGTGCCTGCGGGCGATGTCGCTGATCTTGTCGATGTCGACGAAGGTGCCGCCGGGATTGGCCAGGCTCTCGATGAAGATGGCCTTGGTCTTGCCGTCGATCTGCTTTTCGAAACTTGCGATATCACCCGTGTCGGCCCAGCGGACCTCCCAGCCGAAATTCTTGAAGGCATGACCGAACTGGTTAATAGAGCCGCCATAAAGCTTGTTTGCAGCGACAAAGTTGTCACCGGGCTGCATCAGATTGTGGAACACCAACATCTGGGCGGCATGGCCCGACGCCGTGGCGAGTGCCGCAGTACCACCTTCGAGCGCAGCGATGCGTTCCTCGAGCACGGCCTGGGTCGGGTTCATGATGCGGGTGTAGATGTTGCCGAAGGCCTTGAGTCCGAACAGCGAAGCCGCGTGGTCGGCGTTGTCGAACACATAGGACGTCGTCTGATAGATGGGCGTGGCGCGGGCGCCGGTGGCCGGATCGGGCTTGGCGCCGGCATGGACGGCGAGCGTGTTGAAGCCCGGGGTGCGCTGGGACATCTTTTTCCTCCAAAGAACAGGTCAGTCAAATCGGCTGACATCTTTGGCGAAGGCCGCGGCGGAAAGCAAAGACGAAAATTTCACAACTGCCTGCAACAACAGACATAATTTGCGCGGCGGCCGGAGTGGCCGTGCGAAAACAGACTATTTTGTGCGAATGCCGAAGCTCTGGAAACCCTGGCGCATGACCGGACGCTTCGACGACAGCACGCCTGAATTGACACCCGTCCAGCCGATTTCGCCGGCAAGGCGGGCATATTCGATCTTGGGGCAGCGGTTCATCACCACCTTGATGCCCGCCGCCTCCGCCCTCGCCGCTGCCTCATCATTGCGGACGGTGAGCTGCATCCAGACGACCTTGGGCAGCGGATCGAGGTTCAGCACCTCATCGATGATCGCCGGCACCGCGCTTGCGGCACGGAAGACGTCAACCATGTCGATGGCGACAGGAATGTCGGCCAAGCTGGCATAGGTCATGCGGCCGAGGATCTCCCTGCCGGCATGGCCGGGATTGACGGGAAAGACCTCGTAACCCTTGTCGATCAGGTACTTGGTGACGAAGTAGCTCGGCCTGACGTCGTTGGCCGAAGCACCCACCACCGCGATCGTCCTGACCGTGTTCAGGATCTCGGCGACATAGGCATCGTCATAGGCATCGTGGTTCATGGCCGTCCTCGCTCGACGGTTCCGGATACCGCCTTTCAGGCTGTCGCGCAAACCGACGCGTCAGGCGGCAAGCGTCTGGCCGCCGTCGGCGAGCAGGGTCTGGCCAGTGATCCAGCCGCTCAGCGGCGACGCTAGGAACAGGATGACGCGGGCGATGTCTTCTGGGGTGCCGAAGCGTCCGAAGGGGAAGCTTGCCTGCGTCCTGGTGTAGAGGTCGGGATTGTCGACGCGGCATTTGTCCCACCAGCCACCTGCGAATTCGAGCGAACTGGGTGCGACGCAGTTGGCGCGAATTGCTTTCCTGGCCAGCGCCGCTGCCTGCGAGCGGGTGAAATGCATGACCGCAGCTTTGGCCGCCCCATAGGCTGGCGTCATCGGTGCTGCGGCGAAGGCGGTGCGCGACGAGATGTTGACGATTGCCGGATTGGTGCCCTTTTCAAGATGAGGTTGGGCAGCGCGGGAAACACGCACGGTGGCAAGCACGTCGATGCCGAGGCTCGAGGCCCAATCCTCCTCCGCGCCGGAACTCGCCTTGCCGGTGGCGTTGTTGACCAGGATATCGATGCCGCCAAGAGCTGTGGCGGCATCTGCGACATAGGCCTCTATCGAGCCGAGGTCGGCGAGGTCGCACAGCCCGGCATGGGCGGTGACACCATGCGCGGCAATGCGGCCTCTGGCCATTTCCAGGTCGGCCGCGCCGCGTGCACAGATCGAGACCGAAGCGCCGGCCGCTGCAAAGGTGAGTGCCGTGTGCAGGCCGAGCCCCCTGCTGCCGCCGGCAACGACCACACGGCGCCCCTTCAGACCAAGATCGAACATTTTTGGGCTCCCTGAAAATCCTCGCGGGCAAACCTATCCGCAAAAATTTCATGCTCAAGCAGAAAATCACCTTGCACTGACAGTCGGCGTCGCCATGGTACCGAATCTGAATGCCCGACGAAGCCGCATTCCATTGCCGGTCCTGCGACAGCAGGAGGCGGCGCCGGATGGCAAGCCACGGATGGGAAAGCTGTGGTTTGAAGGCACGGAGGCACGTTACAAATGACTGGGAATAGCGAAGATAGGCCGGGCGAACAGGCAGGCTCGGATGTGCGGAAGATGACATCGAACGAACCGGAAGAACTGGCGATGCCGGAGGCCGAAGGTGCGGTGCGCGAGCTCAACCGCACTGCTCGCAACGCTTCGGGCCGTAAGCCGAGCCGCAAGACCGAAGGCGTGCAGGAAAAGATCCTCGACGCCGCTGCCAAGGTGTTTGCCCAAAAGGGCTACCAGCTGACCAAGCTCAGCGATATCTCCGACGAAATCGGCCTGCATGTGACGGCGCTGCGCTATCACTTCCCGACCAAGGACGTGCTGGTCGAGGAGATGATCAACAGCCTGACCCGGCAACTGCACATCAGGCTTCTGGCAACGCTGCAGCAGATGCCGCCCGAGGCGCGCTATCGCGAGCGTATCGAGGCGGCCGCGATCACCTATCTCAACACGACGCTTACGAAGCTCGACTACATCGCCGCCCATGGCAATGTCATCAACCAGATCCCTCAGGACGTGCGCGACAGGCATTTCGGCCTGCTGAACGAGACCAACAAGATCTGGCGCGACCTGATGGCGGCGGCGGCCGAGGCGGGTGAATTGAGGTTGGGCATAAATGTGTCTCTCGCCAACCAGGTGCTTCAGGGCACCCTGATCTGGACCCGCGAATGGTACCGGCCAGGCGCGCTGACGCCGACCGATCTGGCGGTGCAGATCCTCGACATTCTGTTCGACGGCATGTCCCCACGCGGCCAATCGACGTCATAAACTTCAGCGCGCTGCAGCTTTCGGCGAGAAATGGGTCTCGAGCTTTCCTTCGAGGCCCTTGAACGCATCAGCATCTTCAGGCGGCGGCAGCTGGGCCGCGATGACAGGCCATTTGGCCGCATAATCCTTGTTCATCTTCAGCCACTTCGCCGCGCGTGGGTCGGTGTCGGCGAGAATGGCGTCGGCTGGGCATTCGGGCTCGCAGACCCCGCAGTCGATGCACACCTCGGGATCGATCACCAGCATGTTCTCGCCCTCGTGGAAGCAATCGACCGGGCAGACCGCCACGCAGTCGGTGAATTTGCAGCGCACGCAGGCGTCGGTCACCACATAGGCCATTCGTCATCCCTCCAAAGCGGTGGCCGGAAGCTAGCGGACATTTTTTACACTTCAACAGGAAATTTCTTGTTGGAGTAGAAAAAATGTCTTGCACCCGAAACCGGATACCCGTAGCTCTAGAGTCACGAGTAACCGGGAGGGGTTAGTTGGAACTCGACCTTTTCATTTCTGGCATCGGCGGCCAGGGCATCCAGCTTGTCGGCAAGTCGCTGGCTCTTGCCGCCATCAGGGACGGCAGGCATGTGATGCTTGCCGGCGAGTATGGCGGCCACATGCGTGGCGGCAGCTCGGTCGGCACTGTTGTCATCGGCGCCGAGCCGTTGAAGGCGTTGCCGATCCTGCCGCATGCCGGCTCGGCCATCGCCATGTCGCATCTGTTCTGGGAGCGTGTCGGTTCGCGTCTGCGGCCGGGTTCTTTGGTACTCGCCGAAGAAACCATCGCCGCCGACCTGCCCGACATGCAAAGACACCGGATGGTCAAACTGCCGGCCACAGCGATTGCCACCGAACAGGGCAGCCGTATGGCCGCCGGTATGGTGATGCTGGGCGCCTTCGCGGCCCTGACCGGCGCGGTGAAGATCGACAGCGCCGTGGCCGCCATGGCCGAGCAGATCCCGTCCTATCGCCGCCAACACATCGAGGCCAACGAGCGGGCGATCCGCGCTGGCGCAGCCGCCGTTACGCCGCTGGCATTCGCCATCGACTTCGACGCACGGGAGGTCGCATGAGACAGGTCACACGCGGCACTCTGGTCATTGATGCTGACCGCTGCAAGGGCTGCGAGCTCTGCATCGTCGCCTGCCCTCCCCGCGTGCTGACCATGTCCAGGACCGGCAATGCGACAGGCTATCTCTATCCCGAACTTTCGCCCGGCTGCACCGGCTGCACCGCCTGCCAGCAGGTCTGCCCCGACTTCGTCTTCGAAGTCTACAAATACCACGAGCCGATCGTTTCGGGCTCGGACGCCGAAAGGATGCAGTGATGACGATGCGCTTGATGGACGGCAGCGAGGCGATCGTCGAGGCAGCGATCCAGGCGGGCCTGCGGTTCTATGCCGGATATCCGATGTCGCCGGCGACCGAGCTTCTCGAATACATGGCCGAGAAGCTGCCGCACCATGACGGCGTGTGCATCAACGCGGCGACCGAGATCGAGGGCGTCAACATGGCGCTGGGCGCTGCAGCGGGGGGCTTCCGCGCCGCCAGCGGCTCCTGCGGCCAGGGCCTGGCGCTGATGCAGGAGGCGATTGCCGAAGCCGCGCTCAACGAGACGCCTGTCGTCATCTTCAACATGGCGCGCAACCAGCAGGACTATTTCCAGGCGACCCGCGGTGGCGGCTGGGGCGACTACCGCACCATCACACTGGCGCCAAAAGACCTGCACGAGGCGGTCGAACACGCCCAGCTCGCCTTCCACCTCGCCGACAAATACCGGGTACCGGTCATCTTCATGGGCGACAATCTGCTTGCCCGCACGCAGATGGGAACGACGCTGCCCCAGCTCGACCTCGAGCCGCTGCCACCCAAGGACTGGCAGCTCGACGGCACCTCAGGCGGCACCGGCAAGTCGCGGCAGATCTGGACCTTCGGCTGCGGCAAGACCAACGACCCCGGCCCCGGCCCGAGCAAGCACTGGGAGCGGATCGCCGCGAAGTTCGACGCCATCGCCGAAGTCGAGGCGCGTCATGAGCAGGGTTTCGTCGAGGACGCAGAGACGCTGGTCGTGGCCTTCGGCTCCGGCGGCAAGTTCGTCGAACATGTGGTGCGCGAGATGCGCGCCGACGGCCACAAGGTTGGTTATTTCAGACCGATCACTCTGTGGCCTTTCCCCGGCGACGCGCTGGAGGCGGCATCGCAGGACTGCAAGCGCGTCCTGGTGTTCGAACTCAACGCCGGCCAGATGATCGACGACGTCAAGCTCAACGTGCGCGACCGCAAGCTGGTCAAGGCCATCGGCGGCGTCAGCTTCGACGAATCCGGCCTGAACCTCGGCCCCCTCATGGATGCGACCGTCATCCGCGAACGCATCGAGCTAGCCATCAATGGAGCCAGCCAATGAGCATCGTGATGACAACGCGCCCGCCGGAGGCGCCGAGCAACAAGGTGGCTTCGTTCAAGCCGACGCTGCTTCAGACGGAGGAACATCACCTCTGCCCCGGCTGCGGTGAACCGGTGGCGATCCGCCTCGTGCTCGAAGTGATCGAGGAGCTCGGCCTAGCTCAAAAGAACGTATCGATCATCGGGCACGGTTGTTACGGCTCCTTCATCATGACGATGGACGTCGACTCCACGCTTTGCTTGCACGGACGCGCGCCTGCGGTCGCGACCGGCCTCAAGCGCATGCGCCCGGAGGTTGCCGTGTGGACGCTGCAGGGCGATGGCGACATGACCAGCGAAGGCCTGGCGGAGATACTGCACGCCACTGCGCGCGGCGAAAACATCACCTGCATCCTGCTCAACAATGGCGTGTTCGGCGACACAGGTGGCCAGATGACGGCGTCATCAGTCATCGGCCAGCGCACCAAGAATACGCTGGAAGGCCGCGACGCTGCCTATCACGGCCACCCCATCGTTATTGGCGACATGGTGGCTGCCATGCCCGGCTCAGCCTATGTGGCGCGCGGCTCGGTGCATAATGCGGCCTCCATCGCCGCCACGCGGCGGCTGATCCGAAAGGGCTTCCAGCGGCAGATGGAGAAGAAGGGGCTCAGCCTTGTCGAGATCCTGACCATGTGCCCGACCGGTTGGTTCGTGCCCGCCTCTGGTGGAGCCGACTACATGATGGAATCGCTCGGCAAGACCTACCCGCTGGGCGAGATCAAGGACATTTCGGCTTCGGAATGAAACAATGCTGCGTCTGACCCATCGCATCCTCGACCTCGCAGTCAGCTCGACGCCCAACGCGCTGGCTGCGTCGCTGGACGAACACACGGTGACCTTCGCCGAGGTCGACAAGGCAGCAAACGCGATGGCGCGGGCGCTGCAGTCGCTCGGCATCAAGCGCGGCAGCCGCATCCTGTTCCAGGCGGAGATGGCGCTCGACCATCTCGCCTTCTATTTCGCCACCCAACGGCTCGGGGCTGCCTTCGTGCCGCTGAACCCGGCGCTGTCGCGCGAGGAAATCCGGCCCATCGCCGCATATATTCGCCCCGACCTTCTGGTGCTCGATCCGGCGCGCCAGGACGCCGGCAATTTCGGGACGTCGATCGCCGACATCGCGGTCGCCATCCTTGGAGCAGGTGAAACGGCAACAGCAGGCGTCAATCTCGATGCCCTCGCGGTCAAGGCGAGCGCGGCCCCCTTGCCCGAGTTCGGCGTCTCGGAAGAAGACACCCACGCCATTTTCCTCACCAGCGGCAGCACTGGCCTGCCAAAGGGTGTGGTTGTTTCGCACAAGGCGAGCTGGCTGCGCTCGTATCTCGGCGCCTCGCGTTTCGTCACCTCGGGCGGCCGCGGCGAGCTGATGACCTTTCCGATGTTTCACTGGGCCGGCTGGAACTATCTGATGGAAAACTGGGCGCACCGGCGTGCCGCCCATTTCGTCAGCCGCCCCGACGGCGACATGCTCGCCCGCGCCATCGACCGCTGGAAACCGGCGTTCCTTTACTGCATCCCGGCGATCTGGGAACGGTTGCTCGCCTCCAACGTCGCCTTCGACGGATCTGTCGTGCGCTCAGCGGCGTCGGGCACGTCGCGGTTCGATCCGGTGCTGATGGACCGTATCCGCGAACGCTTCCCCCGCGCCTATCGGGCTGCGATGTACGGCTCGACCGAATTTGGCGCGGCGCTTGGCCTCAACGATTCCGACATTGACCGCAAGCCGGGCTGCGTCGGCCTGCCATTGCCCGGCAACGAGACGCGTATCGTCGACGGCGAACTGCAACTGCGCTCGCTCAGCATGATGGCCGGCTATTTCGAGCTGCCGGAGCAGACGGCCGAAGTGTTCGTCGACGGCTGGTACCGCAGCGGCGATCTCGCCGAAGCCGACGAGGACGGTTTCCTGACGATCACCGGCCGTCGACGCGAGGTCATCCGCTCGGGCGGCGAGACGGTGGCGCCTGCCGAGGTCGAGCTGGCGCTCGCCGGCTGCCCGGGCATCCGCTCCGTCGCAGTCGTCGGCCTGCCGGATCCTGTGTGGGGGGAATTGGTCTGCGCTGCCGTCGTACTCGACCAGCCCGGCCAATGCCCAAGCCTCGACGCCGTCCGCAACCATCTCGGCCAATCGCTGGCGGCCTTCAAGCATCCGCGCCGCATCGTCGCCGTCGACGAGCTGCCGAAGACGCCGGCAACCGGACAGATCATGCGCTCGCGGGTCAGGGAGTTGGTCCTGCAGATGCACTGACACGGATTTTCAACCCGGGGAGGAGGAAGCCCCGGTCTTTTGGGAGGAAGACATGAGATTGAACAGAAGACATTTTCTAGCGACTTCGGCCGCCGGCATCGGCGCGCTCGCCATGCCCGGCATCCTGCGGGCACAGCAGGGCGAGACGGTTCGCATCGGCCTGATCACCACGCTGAGCGGTCCGGGCCAGCTCTATGGCAACTACATCAAGGACGGCTGCGAGATCGCCGTCGAACGGCTGAACGCAGCCGGTGGCGTCAACGGCGCCAAGATCGAACTGGTGGTGCGCGACGATAAGAACTCGCCCGAAGGTGCTGTGACCGCATTCCGCGAACTGACCGGCAACGGCATCAAACTGTTCGCCCAGGGCACGTTCACGGCCAATCTGCTCGGCACACTGCCGCTGCTCGAGGAGGCTGATGTCACCATGGTGATGGTCGGCGCATCTGCGCTGGCGCTGACGCACGAGGCCTTCAATCCGCGCGCCTTCCGTCTCGGCTTCTCGTCGCCTATGTGCTTCGGCGGCTACGGCAACCTGATGGCCCAGAAACATCCGGAGATCGAGAAGTGGGCGATGCTGCGGTCTGACGTGACCGCGCTGGCCGACATCACCAACGCCTTTTCGAACGGCCTCAAGGCCGGAACGGAAAAGGCCGGCCGCAAGGTCGAGGTGCTCGATCCGGTGCTGGTGCCCTATGGCGGCGCCGACTTCCGTAACCAGATCTCCAACATCATCGGCTCCGGCGCGCCGGGCCTGTTCAACGTGCTGCAGGGCGCCGACGCCATCAGCTACTACAAGCAGGCGCGCACCTTCAGCCTCGACGAGAAGTTCAAGGTGCTGTGCGACTCCGCCAATGAGTTCGCCATCGCCAAGGCGATGGGCGCCAACACGCCGGCGTCGCTGTGGAGCTGGACCGGCTGGTATCCGGCGGCCAACAAGGACAACGCCATCAGCGACGAAGTCCACAAGGCCTATATCAAGCTGCGCGGCGACGAATATCCGAACTGGTACATCGGCGTTTCGCACGACAGCATCCTGACGATCGCCAACGCGGTGGCCAAGGCAGGTTCGCTGGATGCGGCCAAGCTGGTCCCGACGATCGAGGCCGAGACGCCGCAGGGCGCGCTGGGCAAGATCCACTTCCGCAAGGAAGACCACGCCTTCGCCGGCGACCTCACCTACATCCGCTTCGGCCGCGACGACAAGAATGCCAATGGCTGGAGCGTGTTCGAGACGGCACAGCTTCCGGGCGCCGAGTTCCTGGAGCGGGCGACCCCCGGCTCCAAGCTCAACTAAAGGGCGGAAAAGTCAGATGTTCACGCTGGTCAACGGTCTCACGACCGGGATGGCGGTGTTTCTCGTTGCCGCGGGGCTGACCCTCGTCTTCGGGATCATGCGCATCCTCAACTTCGCCCATGGCGCCTTCTTCATGATCGGCGCCTATGTCGCAAGCACGCTCGTCGGCTCGGCGCCGCGTTCGGTCCTGGCGCTCATTGCCGCGGCCGTCGTTGCAGCGCTTGTGGTCGGCGTGCTCGGGATCGTTGTCCAGCGTTTCGTCCTCCGGCGCATCCAGCATGTCGACGAGCACTACATGCTGATCGCCACTTTCGCGGTGATGCTTGTCTGCGTCGGCTTCGTCAAACTGATCTGGGGGCTGGAATTCCTTTCGGTCGACCCGCCCCCCGGCATCGACACCGGCGTCGATATATTCGGCCTGTTCGTTCCGTCCTTCTCCTTGTTCATCATCGGTTCGGGCGTCGTCGTCTTCCTCGTGCTCGACTTCGTCATCCACCGCGCCTGGACCGGCAAAATGATCACGGCCATCGCCCGCGACGGCTGGATGGCGGAGCTTTTGGGCATCAACGTACCCGCCGGCATCATGGCGGCCGTCGGTGGCAGCTTCGCGCTGGCCGGGCTGGCGGGCGGCCTGCTGCTGCCCAACCAGACGCTGTCACCGGCACTCGGCGACACCTTCCTGCTGCTTGCCTTCATCACCGTGGTCATCGGCGGCCTGGGCAATGTGCGCGGCGCCTTCATCGCCGCCATCCTGCTTGGCCTCATAGACGGCCTCAACACCATGTTCCTGCCGGCCTATCCGGGCGTTGCCGTCTATGTCGGCATGGTCGCCTTCCTCTTGATGTGGCCAAACGGCATTCTGGGGGAGAGCCGGCTATGAACCGCACCCTTTCCGGCCTGCTGCTGAGCGTTGTCGGCGCCGTCCTGGTTCTGCTCCCGCTATGGGCCAATTCCGGACTGGTCTTCCTTGCCGGCACGACCATGGTGGTCGGCGTCTTCGCGCTCTCCTGGAACCTCCTGTTCGGCTATGCCGGCCTCGCCAGCTTCGGCAGTGGCGGCCTGTTTTCGATCGGCGCCTACACGATGGCGGTGATGCTGCGCGGCGGATTTGAGGGGCAGTTCCTGTTGCTGATCGCGCTGTCGACGCTGGTCGGCGGGGCTGTCGCATTCGCCATCGGCTTCGTTGCACTCCGGCGCTCGACCGGCATCTTCCTCGCCATCCTGACGCTGGCGCTGGCCGAACTGCTGCGCATCACGCTTGCCAAGATCCACTGGCTCGGCGCTGAGGACGGCATTCCGAGCATCGTGCGGCCAAATTTCTCTGTCGGTCTTGCCACGGTCGATCTCTCCAGCGGCAACCACTACTACTGGTTCCTGTGCATCGCCTGCGCCTTGCTGGTTGGCCTTTGCTGGTGGATCGCGCATGGCCGTTTCGGCCGGACGTTGCGAACCATCCGCCTCGACATCGAACGCGCCGCCTTCATGGGCGTCGACACGCATCGCTACAGGCTGGTCGCCTTCACCATATCGGGTGCGATTGCCGCCTGCGCGGGCGCGCTGTTTGCCCCCTGGGCGCAGATCGTGACGCCCGACATCGGCAACATGATGCGCTCGACCCAGCCGATCCTGTTCACCCTGTTGGGCGGCGCCTCGTCCTTCTGGGGCCCGATGATCGGCGCTTTCCTGTTCTCGGCCATCGAATTCTCGACCCGCACGCTGGTCGGCATCCAGGAAATCATCACCGGCGCCATCCTGCTCGGCGTGGTGCTGTTGTTCCCGACCGGCGTTGCCGGCGCCTGGAACGCGCTTGTCGCCCGCCTGACGCGGCGCGAAGAGGCCAAGATCGCCGCACCCGCCCTCCAGACGGTCAAGGAGTGAGCCCATGGCGATGATCCGACTGCGCTCCGTCGACAAGAGCTATGGCGCGCTCAAGGTGCTGCATGGCGTCGACGCCGAAATATCGGAGGGCGAGACTTTCGCCATCATCGGCCCCAATGGGGCCGGCAAGACCACGCTGTTCAAGGTGATGACCGGTGAAGTCGGTTGTGAGGCCGGCGCGATCGAATTCCTAGGCAAGGACGTGACGAAGGACCCCGCCTACAAGCGTACGCGCGCCGGTATGGGCCGTACATTCCAGGTCGCGCGGGTGTTCAAGGAGATGACGGCGGAGGAGAACATCGTCGTCGCCATCGAAGCGCGACTGAAGAATGCCGGCCAGTCCGACGCGCCGTGGTATCAGGTCAAGCCGTCGCGGGCGGCGCTGGACGAAGCCCGTGACCTGCTTGCGAGGCTATCTCTCGACCGCAAGGCCGGAATGCATGCCGCCGAACTATCGCATGGCGACAAGAAACGGCTCGAACTCGGCATCACGCTTGCCGGACGCCCCAAGGTGCTGATGCTGGACGAGCCGACCGCCGGCATGTCGCCGAGCGAGCGCGTCGGGGTCACCGAACTGATCCGCAGCATCAGCGGCAAGGACAGCGGACTGACCGTCGTCATGACCGAGCATGACATGGGCGTCATCTTCGGTCTGGCCGACCGGATCATGGTGATGAACCAGGGTCGCAAGATCGCCGAAGGCAGTATCGACGACATCCGCGCCGATCCCGTCGTGCGCGACGTCTATCTCGGCAAGGAAGCGCATCATGCTTGAGGCAAGCCGCATCAACGCTTTCTATGGCGGTAGCCATATCCTGCACGGCGTCGATCTCGACGTCCCTGCTCTCGGCAGAGTGGCCGTCATCGGCCGCAACGGCGCAGGCAAGTCGACATTGCTGAAGTCGATCATGAACGCCGGCCCGACCGTCAGCGGCGAGGTTCGCTGGGAGGGCCAGTCGATTGCGGGCCTGCCCACCTTCAAGCGGGCGCGGCTCGGGCTGCAGCTGGTGCCGGAGGACCGCCGCATCTACCAGCATCTCAGCGTGCGCGAGAACATCAAGATGGCTGCCTATGCTACGGCGCCAGGGCGCACGCCCATTCCAGCGCAGCAGATCGTTGATCGGTTTCCGATGCTGCAGCCGATCGCCGAACGCGGCGGCGGCCAGATCAGCGGCGGCCAGCAGCAGATGGTGGCGATTGCGCGGGCGATTGCCTGCCGGCCGCGCCTGCTGCTGCTCGACGAGCCGACCGAGGGGCTGGCCCCTGCTATCGTCGAGCAACTGGCGGTAAGCGTGCGCGAGATGTGCGAGGCCGAGCAGGCGGCACTGCTGCTCTGCGAACAGAACATCTGGTTCGCGCGCCAGACCACCGACACCGTGCTGGTGATGGATACCGGCCGCATCGCCTTCCGCGGCAGCTGGCAGGATTTCGACGCCGACCCCGATATCAAGCAGCGCCATTTGGCGGTCTAGCGCTCCTCCCACCAAGACAAGAAGCCAAGCCCGTACGGGCCCCACCCCTAAGCCAAGGAGCACAGGGAATGAGCAACCTTACCCAACAGCAAGTGCTGAGCGTGCATCATTGGACCGACACGCTGTTTTCCTTCACGACGACGCGCGATCCCTCGTTCCGTTTCGAGAACGGACAGTTCGCGATGATCGGGCTAGAGGTTGACGGCAAGCCGCTGCTGCGCGCCTACAGCGTCGTCAGTCCCAACTACGACGAAACGCTCGAGTTCCTGTCGATCAAGGTTCCCGACGGCCCGCTAACCTCGCGGCTCCAGCATCTCGCGGTCGGCGACAGCATCGTGGTGGGACGCAAGGCTACGGGCACGCTTTTGCTCGCCAACGTGCGGCCTGGCCGCAATCTCTATCTGTTCAGCACCGGAACCGGCCTCGCTCCCTTCATGAGCCTGATCCGCGACCCCGAGACCTTCGAGCGCTACGAACGCGTCGTGCTCGTCCATGGCTGCCGACAGGCCAGCGAACTGGCCTACAAGGAGCAGATCACCGACGAATTCCCCGAAAACGAATATTTCGGCGCGTTGCTGTCCAAGAAGCTGATCTATTATCCGACCGTCACTCGTGAGCCCTTCCGCAACCGCGGTCGCACGACGGACCTGGTTCGCTCCGGCGCGCTGTTCAGCGACATAGGCCTGCCGACGATGAGCCCGGCCGAAGATCGCGCCATGCTCTGCGGCAGCCCCGCCTTCATCGCCGACATGCGCGAAATCCTGGAGGGCCTAGGCATGAGCGAAGGCAACAATGCCGCGCCGGGAGAATATGTGGTCGAAAAGGCCTTCGCCGAGCGGGGCTAACCGCTGCCGCCACCTCATCAACACCTCAGGGCAGCGAGATGGTGCCGTCGTCGGCCAGGTGGAAATCGGGATTGTGGGCGACCTCCCAGAGATGGCCCTCAGTGTCGGCGAAATAGCCGTACCAGCCGCCCCAGAAGGCGCGCTGGGCTGGCTTGACGATGCGACCGCCGGCCTTTTCGGCTGCGGCCAGGACTTCGTCGACCTCGGTGTCGGAGCGTGTGTTGTAGGCGAGCGATACACCGGAAAAGCTGCCCTTGCCGGCAGCTATGCCGGCATCGTCGGCCAGATGCTCGTGGCCCCACAGTCCGAGCACCAACCCGCCCATCTGAAAAAAGGCGACGCCATCGGTGATGGCCTGGTTCCGCTTGAGCCCCATCGCCTCATAGAAACGCACGGCGCGGTCGAGGTTCTCGACGCCAAGGGTGACAAGCGAAATCCTTGGTTCCATGCCCAGCGACCTCCTCTATGCGCGCAAGTCCGGCCATCTTGCGAGATGACGCCAAGCGCGCCTTGATCCCTTGATCAGGGTCAACCCAGCGACCCGTGCCTATTCTCCTGTCCAGAGCGGATCACGCTTTTCTATGAAGGCGCCGATTCCTTCCTCGGCGTCCTTTGCCAGCATGTTCTCGACCATCACCCGCGCCGCGTGGTCATAGGCCTCGGCAAGGCCCATCTCGGCTTGCACATAGAACGCTTCCTTGCCAAGCTTCAGCGTCAAAGGCGATTTCGAAACAATAGTTTGGGCGTATTTGCCGACAATGTGATTCAGGTATTCGCGTGGCACGACACGATTGACCAGGCCGAAATCGCGCGCGGTGGTCGCGTCGATCGTCTCGCCGGTCAACAGCATCTCCATCGCCTGCTTGCGCGAAACGTTGCGCGACAGCGCCACCATCGGCGTGGAGCAGAACAGGCCGATATTGACGCCTGGCGTGCAGAAAGCTGCCTGATCGGTGGCGATGGCAAGGTCGCAGCTGGCGACAAGCTGCAGGCCCGCGGCGGTGGCGAGACCGTCGACCTCGGCAATCACCGGCTTGGGGTGGCGAACGATCGACTGCATCAGCTCAGAGCATCTGGACATGGTCAGCTCGAAGAAGGCGCGGCCGTGGTCGGTGTCCTTGCGGTGCGCTGTCATCTCCTTGAGGTCGTGGCCGGCGCAGAACACCTTGCCTGACGCCGCGAGCACGATGACGTGCACGGCCTTGTCGTCGCGAGCACGGTCGAGCTGGGCCTGAAGGGCAGCCATTGTGTCGAGCGACAGGGCATTGGCAGGCGGGTTGGCGAGCACGAGGCGCAGCACACCCTTGTCGAGGCTGGACCAAACAGGCCCGTCGGAAGTGGTGCGCGCCAGGGTGACGATTTCTGCCATAGTGTCCCTCTTAGGATTCGAGCAGCCTAGAATCGCCTGCATCGGCTCCTACGCATATACGCATGCGCTCGAATTTTGGTTCCCAACTATGTGACTGGAGCGGCGCCAAAGGTTCGAATGCAACCAGACGTTTACGCCGGCCAAGCGTGCCGGCCCGGAAGATGGGTCCGCAAATGCCGGAACAGAACGGATTGAAGCCTGTGATGACCGCGACCGAGGTCAACGCGCTGTTGCGGAGCGTCTATCCCCAACTCAACGATCAATATGACTTCTACCAGGTGACCGAGGTGTTTCCGGGCGGCTGCACGGTGCGGCTCAATGCCGACGAGCGCCATCTTAGGCCCGGCGGCACGGTGTCGGGGCCGTCGCTGTTCACGCTTGCTGACATCGGCGGCTATGTCTGCGTGCTCAGCCATTCCGGTCCCGACGCGTTGTCGGTGACGACCAATCTCAACATCAACTTCATGCGCAAGGCGGAAGCCGGGCCGATCGACGGCCATTGCCGTATTCTCAAGCTCGGCAAGAGCCTGATGGTGTTCGACATCGACATCGTCGCCGGACCCGACCGCCACACTGTGGCGCATGCAACAGGCACCTATTCGATCCCGCCGAAGCGCTGAGCCTGAAGGCGGGACCGTCGTTACGCTGCGACCTGGGCCGTGATGCGAGCGGCAATATCGCCGGCAGACTGCTTCAGCGACCGCGGCGCCCTGCCCGCGAGCAGTTCGACGTCGCCGGTGACAGATGACGTCCATCCTTGCGCAACCGGATGGAAGATCGCCGCCAACAATTCGGCGTAGCCTTGCGTCAGGCCGTTTGCGACCGCTTCCATAACGAAGCTGCGATCGTCGACGGGACTATATCGGATCGGCCGCCCCAAGGCTTCGGACAAGAGCGCCGCTGCGTCGGCATAACCGTATGCCGCAGGCCCCGTCAGCGCGAAGGCCTTGCCGTCAAAACGGTCGGTGGTCAGCGCACCGGCAGCGGCTGTCGCAACATCGACGGCATCGATGAAGCTCGTCTTGCCCTCGCCTGCCGGCACGCGGATTTCGCCGCGTCGCACGTCATTTGCCCAGTAGGTGGCGAAGTTGCCGCTGAACCAGTTGGGGCGCAGGGTGACAAAAGGCGCACCGGAACGCTCGAGCTTCAGCTCCAGCTGGCGGAGCGGGATGGCATCGCTTGCATCGACGCCAAGCGCTGTCTGCAACACGATCTTGATGTTGCGCGCCGCTGCCGCTTCCACCACGGGCCCCAGCAGGCCGACCGGATCGAGATAGCCGGTCGGCGACAGGGCAAAGATGCGGTCTACCCCTTCAAGGGCGGAAGCAAGCTTGTGCGGGTCGGCAAGATCGAGCTGCACGACCTCGGCGCCGGCCACGAGTTGGGGCGTGGCGTGGCGGCTGGCAGCCTTCACTTTCTCTCCCCTGCGCAGCAGTTCGGCCACCAGCGGCGCCCCGACATTGCCAGTTGCGGCCAGAACCAGGATTTTTCCTTCAGACATTTCAAACTCCATCCAGTTTCTATTGGAAAGCGACTTTCCAATGGATGGTTGATAGCTAGATGATACAGAGGTAGAAAGAAGGCACTTTCCGGTAATGAGGTGCCCGAGCTCGCCACCAGGTTACCTCCAGGAAATCGCCCCAGGGATGCCGCGATGCCCGTCTATGACGTCTACGCCAAGAACTGCCCGACCAGGATGCTGCTCGACCACATCGCCGACAAATGGACGGCGCTGGTGCTGTGGAAGATCGCCGAAGGCCCGGTGCGCTTCAACCAGTTGCGCCGCGACGTCGAGGGCATTTCGACCAAGGTGCTGTCGCAAACACTGAAACGGCTCGGCCGCGACGGGCTGATTTCGCGCGAGGTCTTCGCCACCGTGCCGGTGACGGTGGAGTACTCGATCACGCCGCTTGGCCAGACGCTTTCCGACAAGATCTCGATCATCGCCGAATGGGCCGAAACCAACATCGAGGCGGTGCTGGCGGCCCAAGAACGCTTTGACAAGGACACTGACGACGAGTCAGCTGCAACTGCTGCCGGAAGCGCCAAGCGCGGTTTGATTCAGGCCGCCGGCATGCGGTAAAATAATACCACCTTCCTATTTCATTGTTTTCGTTTGTCTTTTCGCCTTGGCGCCCAATCTCATCGGCTTGACGATGCGAAACCCCTCGCCTATAAGCCCATTCGAAACAGCGGCCCGCAATGGTCGCCGTTTGTTATTGGCTGATGGCTCCGGCTTCTGGCCAATAAAAGCAACAAGAAACGCCTTCTCCGGAAGGTCCCAAACGAAAGCATGTAACCATGGCAACCTTTTCGCAGAAGCCTGCGGACGTGGTGAAGAAGTGGGTGCTGATCGACGCCGAGGGTCTCGTCGTCGGCCGTCTCGCCACCATCGTCGCCAACATCCTCCGCGGCAAGAACAAGCCCACCTTCACGCCTCACGTCGACGACGGTGACAATGTCATCATCATCAACGCCGACAAGGTCGTGTTCACCGGCAAGAAGTACACCGACAAGGTGTATTACTGGCACACCGGCCACCCCGGCGGCATCAAGGAGCGTACCGCTCGCCAGCTGATCGAGGGCCGTTTCCCCGAGCGCGTGCTCGAGAAGGCCGTTGAGCGCATGATCCCGCGCGGTCCGCTCGGCCGTCGCCAGATGAAGAATCTCCGCGTCTATGCAGGCGCAGAACATCCGCATGTCGCCCAGCAGCCCGAGACGCTCGACGTCGGCGCGCTGAACGCGAAGAACAAGAGGGCTTGATAATGGCTGATCTTTCCTCGCTCGCAGAGCTCGGCACCGTCGCCGCCGCACAGCCGGCTGCTCCGGTTCACGTCCAGAAGCTCGACAAGAGCGGCCGCGCCTATGCCACCGGCAAGCGCAAGGACGCCATCGCCCGCGTCTGGGTGAAGCCCGGCTCCGGCAAGATCATCGTCAACGGCAAGGAATTCGCGGCATACTTCGCCCGTCCGGTGCTGCAGATGATCCTGAACCAGCCGATCGTCGCGGCCAACCGCGTCGGCCAGTACGACATCATCGCCACCGTTGTCGGCGGCGGTCTTTCGGGCCAGGCCGGCGCTGTTCGTCACGGCATCTCGAAGGCACTGACCTACTACGAGCCGGCGCTGCGCGGCGTGCTCAAGAAGGGCGGCTTCCTGACCCGCGACAGCCGTACGGTCGAGCGTAAGAAGTACGGTAAGGCCAAGGCCCGCCGTTCGTTCCAGTTCTCGAAGCGCTAAGCTTCCCGGAACCAGAATTTGGAAAGGCCGCCTCCGGGCGGCCTTTTCTTTTTGGCGTGCCGTCCCGACCGTGCGGCCCTATGATGTGCCCTGCAGGCGCCTGAACGCCCCTATGGGAGACATCCATGGCCCGCATGCTCACATTGGCGACCGCCCTGGCCATCGCCTTTCCCGCCGCAACGGCGGATGCCGCCACGAACAGGTTTCTGAAACGGGCAACGACGTTCGACAGCTGCTGGATGCGCGCGCATGAAAAGGCGCTGGAAAAAGGCGCCGACGAGCGCAAGGCCGCCAAGAAGGCAGACAACCACTGCCGCAAGCAGGGCAAGCGATTGCTCAAGGAAGGCGGATCGAAATACTCGCTCAAGGAGAGGCGCAAGAACCTCCGGCAATCGGCTGAGTAATGCAGGCCGTCAGTTGGTCGGCGACAGCACCGCCTGCCCCGCCACCGAGGCGACCGGCTCCTCGATATCGGAGTAAGGCACACGATAGCCGTTGGCCGCCAGCCAGTTGATGGCGGCGCGGGGCTCGTCGGTCTGGATCATGGTGGCGCCATGTTCGGCCCAGAAGCCGAACACCTCGCTGGGAAAGCCCGCAGCAACAGCAAGTTCGTCGCCACGGCCGCCCGAGAGATAGCCGCCCGGTTTGTTGACGATGGCGTGCGTGTCGACCCAAATGTGCCAGTTGCCGCGGACGGACGCGGCTTTCACGCGCGCCGAAAACAGCGGGCCGCCGGTGTCCGTCATACCAGCTGCGTCGCCGCGCCAGGCGATCATCTCCACGGCGCTGGCGGCGAAGGCCTTGCCAGCCGCCTCGACGAAGGCGGGATCGCGCACGGCATCGTCGGCCATGATCGGCATGAACTGAAAGCCATTTCCCACCTTGGCCATGATCGCCTTGACGGAGGCGACCCGCTCGGCGTTCCAGAGGTTGGCCTTGACCACCACCTGCGCTTCCATGGCCATGGCGCGCGCCAGCGCCACCATGTCGACCAGGTCGGCGGTTTCGAGCTTGTTGTCGAGATTGACCAGGATCTTGCCTTTGGCGACCGCCAGATACTCCTGCAGCGTCGGCACCGGCTCGGCGGTGACGGCTCCGGTGCCTTCGACGACGAGGCGGCATTTCCTCAGTTCAGCCATCGTGTAGGCAAGCACCTCGCCCTTGCAGTCGGTGGTGCGGTCGAGCCAGCTATCATGCATGACGACCAGTTCGCCGTCGCCTGAACGCCTGATGTCGATCTCGACCATCTCGGCACCCAGCGAAATCGCGTCGCGCAAGGCGGCAATCGAGTTCTCGGCGAAGCGGCGTTTGCCGTCCTGCAGGCCGCCGGCCCTGTGGGCCACGACCATGACGTGGTCGCGCCACTGGTTGGCATTTTCGAAGCGCTCGAGAATCTGGTCGACGCGAGTGTCGGCATGGCCCGGTGTCGCCAGCCCCCAGATCAGCAAGAACGTGACTACGCCTGCCAGAACTGCCCGCATGGGAATCGCTCCATGACTGAAGATGCCGGAAACGACCTAGGCGGCGGCGATGACACGGGCGTGAAAGGCGCATGACAGGGGGATGAATGCGGGCTGTCACATGCTTTTCGCCATGGGGCTGGCATGTTGGGCCGGGCTTCTGTAGTTCTTGCGCCTCGAAATTACGAAAGCCGAAAAAGGAGATTGCCCATGCCCTCTTCGTCGATCGATCACGCCTTCACCGCGCGAACCCCAAAAGGGCGCTCGGGTGATCCGACCTATGCAGGGGCATTGTCCTTCATGCGCCGCAAATATTCGAAGAACGTTGCTGGGGCCGACGCGGTCGTCTGGGGTATCCCCTTCGACGCAGCCGTTACCAACCGGCCGGGCGCGCGCTTCGGCCCGCAGGCCATCCGCCGCGCCTCGGCGATCTTCGACTGCGACCCGCAATACCCGTTCAACCGCGACCTGTTCGAAGACCTCTCGGTCATCGACTATGGCGATTGCCTGCTCGACAGCGGCAACCACCAGAAGACGCCTGGCACGATCGAGCGCGAGGCCGCCAAGATCCTGAAGTCCGGCGCTTTCCTGCTGACGCTCGGCGGCGACCATTTCGTCACCTGGCCGGTCCTGAAGGCGCATGCGGCGATCCACGGCCCCATGGCGCTCGTGCAGTTCGACGCTCATCAGGACACCTGGCCCGACGACGGCAAGCGCATCGACCACGGCTCGTTCGTGGCGCGCGCGGTCAAGGACGGCATCATCGATCCCGACCGCTCTATCCAGATCGGCATCCGCACGCACGCGCCCGACGATTGCGGCATCAAGATCCTCTACGGCCACGATGTCGAGGAGATGCGCGCCGCCGACATAGCCTATGCCATCGTCGAACGCACTGGCGGCCGGAAGACCTACGTGACTTTCGACATCGACTGCCTCGACCCGGCCTATGCGCCCGGAACGGGCACGCCAGTAGCGGGCGGCCCATCCTCGGCCAAGATCCTCTCGGTGCTGCGCCAGCTGAACCAGATCGATATTGTCGGCGCCGACATCGTCGAGGTTGCACCGGCCTACGACCATGCCGATATTACGGCCATCGCCGGCTCGACTGTCGCCATGCACTATCTTGGCCTGCTGGCCGAAAAGAAGGCACGCGAAAGCGCCTGACAAAGCGATTCAACTGGTTCGGACAATGAGTCCGAATTTGGTCACAAGCCTCTGACACTGCTTATTTTTCGACGGAACGACAGGCACATGAAACCGAAAATCTTCATCGACGGCGAACACGGCACGACCGGTCTTCAGATCAGGGCGCTGCTAGCCGGGCGAAACGACCTCGAAGTGATTTCGGTGCCTGTCGAGCGCCGCAAGGACCTGGCCGCGCGCAAGGAATTCCTCAACGCCGCCGACGTCGCGATCCTGTGTCTGCCTGACGATGCGGCCAAAGAGAGCGTGGCCTTGATCGAAAACGACACCACGCGCGTGATCGACGCTTCCACGGCCCATCGCGTCGCCGAAGGCTGGACCTACGGCTTCCCCGAGATGGACGCTGCGCAGATGAAGGCGATCGCCGTCTCCAAGCGTGTCGCCAATCCCGGCTGCTGGCCACAGGGCCCGATCGCCGGCCTGCGCCCGCTGATTTCGGCCGGCCTATTGCCGGCCGACCTGCCCGTCAGCGTCAGCGGCATTTCGGGCTATTCCGGCGGTGGCCGGCAGATGATCGAGGATTACGAAGCGCAGGGCGAGGAGTCGCCCGAGTTCCTGCCCTATGGGCTGATGCTCAAGCACAAGCACGTGCCGGAGCTGCGCGCGTACGCCAAGCTGGCGCATGACCCGATCATGCAGCCGGCCGTCGGCAACTTTGCCCAGGGCATGATCACCGTGGTGCCGCTGCAGCTCGGCCGCCTCGCCAAGGTGCCGACAGGTGCACAGCTGCACGCAGCGCTGGCCGACCACTATGCCGGCCTGAAGGGCGGTGTGGTCGAGGTCGCGCCGCTGGTCGATTTCGAGCGCAGCGGCGACATCCAGCCCGAAATCTACAACGGCACCAACAAGATGAAGCTCTATGTCAGTGCCAATGACAGCCGCGCTCAGGCCTTGCTGATCGCCGTCTACGACAATCTCGGCAAGGGGGCCTCAGGGGCTGCGGTGCAGAACCTCGACCTGATGCTCGGCCTGCATCACTGAATGGATCAGGCGGTCTTTCCTGCTCACTGGGACGTCAGCGACCCGGAACTGATCGCCGAGACGTTCTCCAGCCGCATCTGGAAGGTGCGGTTGGCCGACGGCAAGCCGGCGGTAGTCAAGGCGCTCAAGCCGTTCGACGATGTCGCCGACGAACTGCGCGGCGCGCATTATCTCGACTGGCGCGACGGCGTCGGCGCGATCCGGCTGCTCGGCTTCGAGGGGCACGACATGCTGCTCGAATATGGCGGCGACCGGTTGCTGGCAGACGAATTGAACGAGCACGGCGACCGCCACGCTACCGACATCGCCAACGAGGTGATGGGGCGGCTGTTCTCGCCGTCCGATACCCCGCCGCCCCCCGACCTGCAGCCGCTGAGGGAGCGCTACGCCAGCCTGTTCGGCAAGGCCAATGCCGATCGCAATGCCGGGGCAAAGGGCCTCTATGTCGAGGCCGCAACGATTGCCGAGCGCCTGCTTTCAGATCCGCACGACGTGCGTGTTCTGCACGGCGACCTGCATCATGACAACATCCTGCTCGGCGCACGCGGCTGGCTGGTGATCGACCCCAAGGGCCTGCTCGGCGATCCCGCTTTCGACGCTGCGAACCTGTTTTACAATCCGCTTGACCGCCACGACCTCAGCCTCGATCCCGAGCGCATCGCCTACATGGCTGAGACATTCGCAAAAACGCTGGGCCAGCGCCCCGACGCCATTCTCGACCACGCGATTGCCTGGGGCTGCCTGTCGTCGTCCTGGCATGCCGAGGACAACAACGACAAGGACGAGCAGAGCGAACTCGCTGTCGTGGCGGCGATCCGTTCGGTGCGGTCTAGCTTCTGACCTCGACTTCGTTTTCGAGAGGATAGGCGCCCTTGGTGGCGCGCCAGTGCGCCGTCGCGAAGATCAGCACCAAAAGCGCAAAACCCTGATGCAACAGCGCCCAGTGCATGTGCGCCTGCATCAGCAAGGTGCCGACGCCGATGGCCGCCTGCCCCACCACCAGCAGCGCCAGCACCCAGGCACGGCGGGCATGGGTTGTCTGCGGCGCGATGCGCATGGTGGAAAACGCATGCCAGAAGGCAGCGACCAGCAGCGTGTAGGCGAACATGCGATGCACGAACTGGACCGTTTTGGGGCTTTCGAAGAAATTGCGCCACATCGGTTCGATGACGAGCAGGTCGCCCGGGACAATGGCGCCGTCCATAAGCGGCCAGGTGTTGTAGCTGAGGCCTGCATGCAGGCCGGCGACCAGCGCGCCGAGATAGATCTGGAACAACACCAGCAGCACCATGATGCCGGCGAAGCGCTGGACGCGCCTGTCTGCCGGCTTGGCCGAATAGACCGCCAGCCCGCGCGCTATGTAGGCGACGGCAATGACGATGATGCAGGCGAAGGTCAGGTGGATCGCCAGACGATACTGGCTGACAGATACGCGCTCCGAAAGGCCGGACGCCACCATCCACCAGCCGATCGCACCTTGAAGTCCGCCTAGTGCGAGCAGCCCAACGAGCTTGGGCTTGAGGCGGCTTTCAAGCCGGCCCGACAGCCAGAAGAAAACAAGCGGAATGGCGACGAGGAAGCCCACACCGCGGGCGAGCAGGCGGTGAGCCCATTCCCACCAGAAGATGCCCTTGAACTCGTCGACGGTCATGCCCTTGTTGACCTGCTCGTATTGCGGGATCTGCTGGTACTTCTCGAACTCTTCCTGCCATTCGGCCTGGTTGAGCGGCGGGATAACGCCGTGGATGGGCTTCCACTCGGTGATCGACAGGCCCGAACCGGTCATGCGCGTGGCGCCACCGACCATGACGAGCGCGAAGAGCACCAGGAGCACGATGTAGAGCCAGCCGCGCACCAGCGTCCGGTTGTGAAGGTCCCTGCTACGGGCGGCAAGCGGTGCGGCAGTGTTTGTCATGGCGGTCATGGCGATCGTTCCCGGCACTTCTGAACCGCGGACTGGTGGACCATAGCGGCCCGGCTGGCAAGTTCGGGCCACGCGACACGCGGTCGCGCCGCTGGCCCGCCGGCCCTCCCCGGTTGCGCAGGCAACCAGGAGAGACTATGCCCTTCGCCGACAGAGGATGAACAAATGCCCGTGCGCGTCAAGAAGCTGATCGGAACCGTGCTGCTGGTGCTGCTGGTGACCGTCTACGCACTCGTTGCGACTATGGTGGCCGTAGCGCAGTTGGCCGAATCCAGCGCGGTCGTTCACCTGATCTATTTCATCCTGACCGGCCTGCTGTGGATTCTTCCGGCGATGTGGATCATCAAGTGGATGGTCACGCCGCCCAAAAATGCCGGCCGCTGACCTCCCCGCGCATTTCCGAACGGAAACGCCACTTCCTGGATTGCCCTAGATCGTCACCAGCCGCTTGCCGCGATTGGCCATCAGCGTCGTCGCTCCCGTCAGCATGGCACGCATCGCGGCCATATCCTGGTGGCGGCCATTGACCGAAAGGCGCGGCAGCGCATGCAGGTGTCCGGCATGAGCAGGAACCAACACGCCGTGGCGGGTGGTCACGGCCGAGAGATAACCTGCCTCACGCGCAAGATGGGTTTCCCGCATGCCGGCGGCAGCGGCATAACCATAGGGATAGGCGAAATGGTGCGGCGCCTCGCCCAACTCGGCCTCGATCAGGCTGCGGGAGCGGTGCATTTCACGCAGCGCCTTGTCGGCATCGAGCCGCTTGAGGTTGTAGTGGTGCACGGTATGTGCGCCGATGGTGACGAGCGGGTGGCTTGCCGCTTGCCTGATTTCGGCCCAGTCCATCAAGAGTTCGCGGTTCGGGGCGGAAGCATCGACGCCGACCTGTTCGGCCAGACCTCTCAGGATCTGCCGCTGCTTTTCCTCCTGAACGTCGCAAGTGAGAAAGGCCGACAGCTCCGCGAATGCCGCCCTGCGCTCCTGCGCGGTGGCGCAGCCGAATGTACGCTCCTCTCCTGAAATCGTAGCCATCAGCGGCTTGCCAGCCTCGACGACCTCGTCGAGCACCTCCCACCACAGATCGGCATCGCCCGACGTCAGGCCCGGCGCGACATAGACGGTGATGGGCGCGCCGTGGCTTTCGAGGACGGGCAAGGCTTCGGTGAGATTGTCGCGGTAGGCGTCGTCGGCGGTGAGGACAGCGAACGGCCCTGCCCTGCGACCGGAGCGCAGGCGAGCCACGGCTTCGTCCATGGACACGAAGGCATAGCCGAGACGCTTCATCTCGCCGACAAGCAGGTCGAGAAACTCGGGCGTTATCGCCAGATGACGGTTGGGGCTGTCGGGACGCTTCAGCAAGGCGGTCACCCTGTGCAGCATCAGAATGACGCCGACGCTGCCGACCAGCGGCCTGGCGAGCGCGCCCAATCCACCATAGCCGATCAGCAGGAAAGCAAGCTTCCGGGCTGTGTCGATCATTCCTTCACCTTTGGTGGTTAGGCTTGGCCGCATCACGCCGAGGCAATGCACATTCACCAAATGCATAGACGGCAAGGATTGAAGTATGGTTGACGCCACCCTTTCGCGCGAAAGCAACACCGTGTTGCATCCGACGGCAGCCGCCGCGGAGATGACGACTGTTGCGGTTGCCCCGGCCTCGCCGGAGGTGTTTGCCGCTTACGCGAACTTCGCCCGGAAGTCCGTCTTTGCGCCGGCCCAGAGCCCGGAATGGGTTACCGGTTGGGCCGAAGCCGCCAAGGCCGACATGGTTGTCGCCACCGTGCGGTTGCGGGATCGGCCTGTGATGTCGTTGGCCCTCGAAATCTGCAGGCAGGGACCTTTCCGCGTTGCCCGCTTTGCCGGCCGCAAGCATGCCAACGGCAATTTTCCGGCTGCCGACGTGCAATGGCTGGCGCAGGCAAACCTGGGCGATCTGCAGAAGATCGTCGCAGCCATCAAGGCGGCGCGATCGGACATCGACATTCTGACGCTCGAACGCCTGGCCACCGACTTCGACGGCCTGCCCAATCCATTGCTCAAGCTGCCATCGTCGCAAAGCCCCAACGTGGCGCTGGCGGTCGATCTCGACGGCGGTTTCGAGGCCGTGCTTGGCCGCACCAGCGGAAAGCGCAAGCGCAAGCGCCATCGCAGCCAGGCGCGCAAATACGAGGTGATCGGCGGGGCAAGACGCCTATTGGCCACGACCGAAGCCGAAGTGAACGCCATGCTCGACGCCTTCTTCGCCATGAAGGAGCAGCGCTTCGGCGCGATGGGCATCACCGACGTTTTCGGCCCAGCCGAGGTCCGCAGCTTTTTCCGCCGTCTGTTTGCGGATGCGCTTGGCCAAGACAAGCCGGCCTTCGTGCTGCACGGGCTGGAGGTTGCCGGCAAATACCGCGCCGTCACCGGCTCAAGCCGTGCCGGCAGCCGGCTGGTCTGCGAGTTTGGGGCGATCGCCGACGACGAAATCGCCTATGCCAGTCCCGGCGAATATCTGTTTTTCGACAACATCGAGGAAGCCTGCGAACAAGGTTTCGGCATCTACGATTTCAGCGTCGGTGACGAGCCCTACAAGCGCCAGTGGTGCGATCTCGAAATACGCCAGGCAGACGTGTTCGTGCCATTTACCGCCAAGGGCCACATCTATGCCGCCGGCCTCAAGGCAAGCTCGCGCGTCAAGGCGGCGATCAAGAGCAATGCCGCGGCATGGGCTTTCATCAAGCGCCTGCGCACCGGAGCGCGCGGCAAAGCCGCGGCACCGGCCGAAGACGAGTGAACCTAAAACGTTTCCGCTTATCGTCGAAACGCGGAAACCCTTTATCTCTTTGTTTGCGCAATTCCTGATAGAAAACCGCTACGCACTTTTCCTGAACTTGTTCTAGGCCGCCGAGCGGGTTGGTTGCGGCGTGGTCGGCAGGTCGTGGCCGATAGGCGTGACCAGGATGACATCCTCATAGCCACCGGCGCGAAGGCCTGCCGCAGCATCGGCAACCTGCTCGTCATGCTCGAGGAAACTGACCAGCACCTCGGTGCCGTCGCCGACCAGGCGATGAATTTCATCGGCATCGGCCGGCCCGCACTCGACCACCACGAGGTCATAGGCCGTCGTCAGCGACTGCATGATGATCGGCAGGCGGTCGGCCGCGCGCATGGCGCGTGCCGGATCGGCGGTGCCGATCGGCATGACATCGCAGTCCGAATAATGGTCGGCGCGGATGACATCGGTGAACTGCGCCTCTGCGGCGAGCAGATTGGTGATGCCAGGATAACGGCCGCCGTCGAGCATGGGCCGCGAGGCAGCGCCTGAGGCGGTCAGGTCGAGCAGCAGCACCCTAAGGCCGACATCCGCCACCTCGCGCGCCACCAGTACCGCCGTGGCTGCAGCCTCGTCGCCTTCGGGTGAAACGAAGATGGCACGGGCGGCACCGCTGGTGATCAGCTTTTCTGCAGCGGATTCGATACCTATGCCGACATGGCCTGCAGTCGCGGCAACGGGCTCAGCCTGGTCGTTGGCATAGGCAGGCACCTCGCCGAGATCGTGGTGAGCCAGGGCCTCGACAGGCTCTTCCTCAGAATGCCATGCCTGCGGCAGCGCTTCGTCGGGAAGGCTGGCAGCGCGCCGCGCCGGCATCGCCACCTGGGCAACCGGGACGACGCGCGAGCCGGCAGCCGGACGCATGGCGCGGCCGGAGAACAGCTCCTGCAGAAGCGTGACGATGGCCATGAGCAGCAAGGAACCGACGAAGGCAGCACCCACGATCGGCACGACCTTGGGGAAATACGGCTCCGACGGCACGTTGGCGCGCGAGAAGACACGGGCGTCGACCGGCAGGTAGTTGCGGTCCTGGCGCGAGGTCGCCTCGCGGTAGCGAGTGAGATAGGATTCAAGCAGTGCGCGCTGGGCCGCGGCCTCGCGTTCCAAAGCCCGAAGCTCGACCTCCTGTTCCGAAGCGCGGGCTGATTCGACTTTCAGCGTGTTCAGGTCGGCGACGAGCTGCTGTTCGCGCAAGGAGGCGGTGCTCGCCTCGTTGACCAGACCGGTCAAGACCTTCTCGGCCTGCGACCTGATCTGGGCATTGAGATCGGCAAGCTGCGAGTTCAGCGCCTTGATGCGCGGGTGATTGGGCAGGAGGGTCGTCGACAGTTCGGCAATATCGTTGCGCAGCTGAACCTGGCGTTCGCGCAGCCGCTGGATCAGACCCGACGACAGCACCTCAGGCATCGCATCGATCGAGCCGCCCTGCTTCAGCGCCTGGCGCACGCCCTGGGCATTGGCTTCGGCGGCCGAACGGTTGGCGCGAACGCGCGACAACTCGCTCGACAGCTCGGAAAGCTGCTGGGTGGACAGGACCGAATTGTTCTGGCCGACCAGCAGGTCCGACTCGGCGCGGAAGGCGGCAACCTTGCCCTCTGCGTCCTTCACTCGCTTGGTGAGGTCGGCGATCTCAGGCTTAAGCCAATCCGTCGCCTCGGTGTTCGACTCGAGCTTGGCGCCGCGCTGAAACTCCATATAGACGTCGGCGATGGCGTTGGGCACATCGGCGGCGAGCTTGGGGTCCTGTGACGAGAACTGGATGACGATGACGCGCGACTTCTCGACACGATAGACATTCAGATTTTCGCGAAACGCCTTGAGGACACGCTCCTCAGGCGGCAATTCATTTGGATCGCTCTTCAGGCCGACGAGCACGAGCAGACGCGACAGCGTCGACATCCTGGCTGCCGGATCGAACTCTGGACGGCTGGCAAGATCGAGCTTCTTGGCGACCTGCTTGAGAATGTCTGTCGAGCCGACGAGTTCGACCTGGCTGGTCACCCCCTCCTCATCGAGATTGGAGCGATCGGTTTCGGTGCTGCCGTCGGGTCGCGTAAACACCGACTCGCGCGTCTCGATCAGAAGCCGTGTCTCGGCCTTGTAATATCGCGTCGCCATCGAGGCGAAGACGAATGCAAGCGCCGTCACAACGACCGCAACCACAACCAGACGCACCCAGTTCCTGAGGAGACTGGAAAAGAGCTGGCCGAGATCGACATCGACATCACCGGTGGTGGACTGAACGCCTGACATGCATTCCTACTCCGAGGCTGAGCGGTTGCACGGTAAACAAACATGGTAACCCAGGCGTTAAGATTGCCGGGCAAGCTGCAGAGCCGAAGTTGACTTGGGCTCGCAGCCTTTACCGGGCATTAACCCTAACAAGACGATAACTGAGGCGAACCAGTCGCCCGAAGCGGCGGCAAGCAGCCGAGACGCGTCGCCCGATATGAAAAGCTTCTCTCCAGTCCGTCATGCGCTCGTCGCCGTCATGCTCGTCGCAGCCGGCTGCTCGAGCTACAAGCCGGCTCCCGCCGCCTTCCACGAAGCGCTGGATCAGCCCTATCGTCTCGGCGCAGGCGACCGCATCCGCGTCACGGTGTTCGAGCAGGAAGGCCTGACCAACACCTACAGCGTCGATCAGTCCGGCTACATCTCCGTCCCGCTCGTCGGCGCAGTCCCCGCGCGTGGCCAGACAGCCCAGCAGGTCGAGGCCGCGCTGGCCGCAAAGCTGCGCCAGGGCTTCCTGCGCGATCCCGACGTGTCGGTCGAAGTCGATCGCTACCGCCCGATCTTCGTGATGGGCGAAGTCGGCGCCGCCGGGCAATATTCCTATGTGCCGGGCCTGACCGTTCAGAAGGCGATCGCCATGGCCGGCGGGTTCAGCGCCCGCGCCAACCAGGCCAATGTCGACATCACCCGCGACATCAACGGCAAGGTGATGACCGGCCGCGTGGTGACCAGCGATCCGCTGCTGCCCGGCGACACGATCTATATCCGCGAACGGCTGTTCTAAGACACCGTGCTCCAGACCCCACCCCGCAAACTCCGGATCGTTCACTGCTTCAGGTCGCCGGTCGGCGGCATCTTCAGGCATGTGCGCGACCTGACCGAGGCCCAGGTGGCCGCCGGCCATTCGGTCGGCCTGATCTGCGATTCGACCACGGGTGGAGAGCACGAAGAGCGCCTGTTCGAGGCGATCCGGCCGATGCTGACGCTCGGCATCCGGCGCACCTCCATGCAGCGCCATATCGGACCCGGCGACATCGCCTCGGGTTGGCGCACCTACAAGATCATCAAGGAATTGCAGCCGGACGTGCTGCACGGGCACGGCGCCAAGGGTGGCGTCTATGCGCGTGCGTTCGGCTCACTGTTGCGGGTTTCAAGGTCTCGCGTGGCCCGCTTTTATTCGCCGCATGGCGGCAGCCTGCACTACGATGAACGCACAACGACCGGAAAACTGTTCTTCGGGCTGGAACGTCTGATGGAACGGTTCACCGATCACCTGCTGTTCGTCTCCGACTACGAACGACGGACATTCGTGCGCAAGGTAGGCCCGCCTCTGGTGCCCGACAGCCTAGTCTACAACGGGTTGCGCGACGCCGAGTTCGAGCCGGTCCCCGCGAACGAAAATGCCGCCGACTTTCTCTATATCGGCATGATGCGCGACCTGAAGGGCCCCGACCTCTTCATCGACGCTCTGGCCGCAATCCGCGACAAGATTGCCGGGAACGTCTCTGCCGCCATGGTCGGCGCCGGCGACGACCTGCCGCGCTACCGCCAGCAGGTCGAACGACTGGGGTTGACGGGTCAGGTCCGATTTCACGATCCGATGCCGGCCCGCCAGGCCTTTGCGCTCGCCAGATGCGTGGTGGTGCCGTCGCGCGCCGAAGCCATGCCTTACATCGTGCTGGAGGCGCTTGCCGCCGGCAAGCCGATGGTGGCGACGTCAGTGGGCGGCATCCCGGAGATCCTCGGCGACAAATCCCCTGCCCTGGTGATGCCCGACAGGGATCAGATCGCGGCAAAGATGACGGAGGTCCTGAGCGCACCGGCCGCCTACGCCGCAAGGCTTCCCGGCACCGACGAGCTCAAATCCCGCTTCAGCGCCAGGGTCATGGCCGCCGATGTCGAAGGCGCCTATCTTTCCGTGCTCGCGCCGGTTGCAGCCTGATCCCGCTCAAGGGTTTCTTAGGCCATCTGTGTTAGGCCAGTCCTGCTAGACAGGGCTGCCTAAGGGCAGATCGATGACGATGACCGAAAAAGATCCAGCGCATCGCTTCACCGCCGATGCGGTCAAGGCCGCCAGCGACGGCGGCAAGAAGGAAGGTGCGGCCTCGCTGAGCAAGGTCGCCCAGGAAGTGGCCGCACAGTACCGGCGCGACACCATGTCCCCGGTCATGGTCAGCGGTGGGGTGCGGCTGATCGAATTCGGACTGCTGCTCGCATCGGGCTTCCTCATCTACATCTACTATCTCGGCTTTCTCGGCCATCTCGGCTGGCAGTACCCTGTCGTCATCCTGACCGCGTCGCTGGCGACGGTGATCTTCCTCGAAATCGCCGACTGTTATCAGTTGCAATCGCTGCTGAAGCCCGGCTCCGCCCTCGGACGGGCGCTGCTGTGCTGGGTTGGCACCTTCGCCATGATGGCCGTTGCCGCCTTCTTCATGAAGGTATCCGAGGACTTTTCGCGCCTGATCTTCGGCGCGTGGTTTGCCGCAGGTATCGTGCTTCTGGTGGGTCTTCGCCTCCTTGTCGCGCGCATCATCAGACGCTGGGCGCGCAACGGGCGCATGGAGCGCCGCGCCGTCATCGTCGGCGGCGGCCAGGCGGCCGAAGTGCTGATCCGCTCGATCGAGCAGCAGCCGTTCAACGACATCCGCATCTGCGGCATCTTCGACGACCGCGACAACCGCCGCTCACCGCCCATCGTCGCCGGCTACCCCAAGCTCGGTACGGTGTCGGAACTGCTCGAATTCGCCCGCATAGCCCGCATCGACATGCTGATCGTCTCGCTGCCGCTGACGGCCGAGACACGCGTGCTGCAACTCTTGAAAAAGCTATGGGTGCTGCCCGTCGACATCCGGCTTTCGGCGCATTCGAACCAGTTGCAGTTCCGGCCGCGCTCATATTCCTTCATCGGCGCGGTGCCGATGCTCGACATCTTCGACAAGCCGATCAACGACTGGGATTCGGTCGCCAAGCGCGCTTTCGACATCCTCTTCAGCCTGCTTGGCATCGTCGCCTTCTCGCCGGTCATGCTGGCGACCGCGATTGCCATCAAGCTCGACAGCAAGGGTCCGGTGCTGTTCAAGCAGAAGCGCCACGGCTTCAACAACGAGGTGATCGAGGTCTACAAGTTCCGCTCGATGTATGCGGACCAGTCCGATCCGACCGCCCGCAAGTCTGTGACCAAGAACGACCCGCGCGTCACCCGCGTCGGCCGCTTCATCCGCAAAACCTCCATCGACGAGCTGCCGCAGTTCTTCAATTCGCTGTTCGGCAGCCTGTCGCTGGTCGGGCCGCGTCCGCATGCGGTGGCGGCGCAGTCACACAACCTGCTCTATAACGAGGTGGTCGACGGCTATTTCGCCCGCCACAAGGTCAAGCCCGGCGTCACCGGCTGGGCGCAGATCAATGGCTGGCGCGGCGAGATGGACACCGACGAGAAAATCCGCAAGCGCACCGAACTCGACCTCTATTACATCGAGAACTGGTCGCTCTGGTTCGACATCAAAATCCTGTTCCTGACGCCGATCCGGCTGCTCAACACGGAAAATGCCTATTGAGCGCGATCGCCCACGATCTGCCGCGCGCAGCAGTCAACGCCAAGCTAATCAGCCTGATCTCGACGGGCGCGATTGCCCTTGGCGTGCTGCTCTCCGGCTTCGTCATCCGTGAGCCGGCACCTTACGAAGTCTACATGGCCGGCCTGATTGCTGTCTGGGCACTGTTCGGCTTGCGCATACCGGGCGCCATCGCGCCGCTGGTGGTCCTGCTGGTCACCTTCAACATCGGCGGCATGATTTCCATGACGCAGATGGAAAACCTGATGAACACGCCGCTTTACCTCGCGGTATCGTTGTTTCTCGCCTTCACTGCCATCTTCTTCGCCGCGGTCACCGCCGCCGACCCGAAGCTCTACCGGGTCATCTTCCTGTCATGGATGACGGCGGCCGTGGTGACGTCGCTGCTTGGCATTCTCGGCTATTTCGGCGCCGTGCCGGGCGCGGAGATGTTCACCAAGTTCGGGCGCGCCGCCGGCGCCTTCCAGGACCCGAACGTGTTCGGTCCCTATCTTACGCTGCCTGGCGTCTACCTGCTCTATCGCGTCCTGACCGGAAACCCGGCCAAGATGGCGTTCTACGCAGTGCCGCTGCTGATCGTCACCGGCGGCATATTCCTGTCGTTCTCGCGCGGCGCATGGGGCCTGTTCGGAGCGTCGGCGATCCTGCTGACCGGTTTCCTCTTCCTGCAAAGCAACAGCGGCAGGTTCCGGCTGCGTGTCGTCATCATGAGCATCGCCGCGGTCGCATTGCTCGCAGTGGCACTGCTGATCGTCCTGCAGATCCCCAGCATCGGCGAGTTGTTCACGACGCGCGCCAAGCTGGTGCAGGACTATGACGGCGCACGCGTCGGCCGTTTTGCCCGCTATGGCATCGGTTTCATGCTCGCCACCGAAAATCCGTTCGGCATCGGCCCGCTCGTTTTCGGCCAGATCTATGGAGAGGACACCCACAACATCTGGCTCAAGGCCCTGATGGATTATGGCTGGCTGGGCTTCGCGTCGTGGCTGACCATGATCGTGTGGACCGTGGCGGCAGGCTTCCGCATCCTTTTGCGCGACCGGCCGTGGCAGCCCTACCTGCTCTCTGCCTATGTCGTCTTCATTGGCCATATCGCACTCGGCTCCGTGATCGACACGGACCACTGGCGCCATTTCTACCTGCTGCTCGGCCTGATCTGGGGCGCGATTGCGCTTGAGACCCGCCATCAGCACAGGCTCGCCCGGCAGGTTGCCTGAGTCTCCGCCGCGCGCGGCCATTGCTCACATCCCGTCCGTTTTGTGAACGGTCCGGCACCGATTTGCCGGCTCACATCGCCGTGACCGTTTTGTGAATCAGAGTGACTGTCCCACCCATGGTAATTCGAAAGATAGGCGCCTATCTAAAACCTGTAAGCGAACAGACGGAATAAAAATTCGGTCGCGCTAACGACCGATGAAAGGAATACGAACATGAAGAAGATCATTCTTGCCTCTGCAGCCATCACTATGATGTCAGGAGCCGCTTTTGCATCTTCTACTGACGGTGTTATTGGCAAATTTAATGCCGACACCCGCGTCATTACTCTCGACAACGGAAACAGCTACACTGTACCGCGTGATGTTGCTATACCCTCGATTCGCACTGGGGAGAAGGTCTCGATCCAGCTCAACGGCGAAGGCGACCGCGTCACGGGCGTGCTGAAGTCGCTGTAACGGCTATCAAGCCTCTCTTTCCAGACAGTCTCCCCAACCTCCCAAGTCAAGGGGCCGCGGAACCTCCCACCCCGGCTCCCCACTACCCCGGCACGAATAGACAACTCGCCCCGCAAGGAGCGGGAAAGGTCGAACTCGTGCCGGCATCCCCCCAAGAAAGGCGAACAGCAAGACGGCCCATGGCGCCAGGACCTGCCGCAAAGCGGAGGCGAAGCGACCAGACAAAAGACAGCCGCCGCTGTTCGAAAATGAAAGGTACTTTGACATGAAGAAGATCATCCTCGCTGCCACGGCCCTCGCTCTTATGTCGGGCGCTGCCCTGGCTTCATCCGCCGACGGCATCGTCGCCAAGTACAACAGCGATGTCCGCGTCATCACGCTCGAGAATGGCCAGAGCTACACCATCCCGCGCGACGTGGCCGTGCCGTCGATTTCGGCCGGCGAGAAGGTAACGATCCTACTCAACGGCGAAGGCGACCGCGTCACCACCGTCCTGAAGTCGATGTAAGCCAACCACTTCTCCCCAACGGCAATCGCCCTCCCACGATTGCCGCCCCCAGAGCGCGTGACGCCTGAACAAGCGACGTCCGCGCTCGACCAAACGAAAGGAATACCAAAATGAAGAAGCTCATCCTCGCCGCTTCGGCCCTCGCCATGATGTCTGGTGCAGCGCTTGCCTCCAACGACGGCATCGTCGCCAAGTACAACAGCGAAGCCCGGGTCATCACCCTCGACAACGGCAAGAGCTACACGGTCCCGCGTGATGTCGCCGTGCCGTCGATCTCGACCGGCGAGAAGGTAACGATCCTGCTCAACGGCGAAGGCGACCGCGTCACCACCGTCCTGAAGTCGCTGTAAGCCAACCATTTCTTCCGAACGACGATCGCCCTTCCACGATCGTCGCCCCCCCCAGAGCGCGTGACGCCTGAACAAGCGACGTCCGCGCTCGACCAAACAAAGGATTACCAAAATGAAGAAGCTCATCCTCGCCGCCTCGGCCCTCGCTCTCATGTCGGGCGCTGCCCTGGCTTCGTCGGCCGATGGCACCGTTGCCAAGTACAACAGCGACGTCCGCGTCATCACCCTCGACAACGGCCAGAGCTACACCATCCCGCGCGACGTGGCCGTGCCTTCGATCCAGAACGGCGAGAAGGTATCGATCCAGCTCAACGGCGAAGGCGACCGCGTCACGGGCGTGCTGAAGTCGCTCTGATCGAGATCGGCCGGCACCACGCCGGCGACACCGACAAGAAACGCCACGGGGCCATCCCGTGGCGTTTTTTTTGTGTTCACGACCGGTGGAATATCGCCTCGTTCCCGCGTCGGGCTGCACCCTAGGCCTCGGTTTGGTTGCATCGCAGCAATCACAATAAAGCGTGAATGAGTTGTGTATCGAGTTTACCGAACCGCATGTAACCATTCGCCCAGCCACCCGTTTATTTATCGTCAAGCAATGGAAACAATGACCCAACGCTTCGAAGATAAGCAAACAGGAGAAGTACGATGAGAAAGTTTGTTCTTGCTGCCGCCGCTCTCGCCCTTATGTCGGGTGCAGCCATGGCCACGGAAGTCGACGGTGTCGTCGCCAAGTTCAACCCGCAGACCCGCGTCATCACGCTCAAGGACGGTGAAAGCTACACCATCCCGATGGACGTCGCGATCCCGACCGGCCTTGCCGCCGGCAAGAAGGTGGCGATCTCCGAGCACGATAATGGCGCCAAGATCGACTACGTTCTTGTAGGCCACGCAATGTGATGTCAGGCGACGCGCCGAAGGCGCGCCTTGCCACACCAACAACGCCACGGACGCCCTCCCCGTCCGTGGCGTTCTCTATTTGAGATACCAGGATTTCGAAGAAGAGATTTCGAAAAAAACAAGCCGACATGGCAGCGGCTATCGCCGCCCGCTCAAGTGGGATTTTCATCAGGAATAATCAGGGGAAGGGAAAAATGGTCGGAGTGGCCGGATTCGAACCGACGACCCCTTGACCCCCAGTCAAGTGCGCTACCGGGCTGCGCTACACTCCGGACCGGCCGCGATCTACCGTGATTATGGCGTCGCGGTCAACCCAATTCGGCAGCTTTTCCGCCAATCTTGTTCATTGCCGAAATCGGCCTGCGGACAAAGCCCGGGAGCGCTGCGGAAGGTGCCTCAGCGCACCTGGTCAAGCAGGCGTTTGCACTCGAGCAGGTCGAAAAGAGCTTCCTGCAGCAGCGCCCTGTTGTCACGCGAGAGTTTGCCCGAATCGGCGGGAACGGGGCCCTCGTCGTCGCCCTTGCCGAGACCGAAGAATCGCCGGCTGGGCTTGGCCCTCGCCTCGCCCACCAGCATCTCCTCGTCGGTGCGTGGCTGGGCGGCAGGCGTGAGCGGCGCTTCGGCTACCTTGCGCTGGGCAATGGCCTCAACAGCCTTCATGTCGCCGTTGCCGATGGCGACGAGGAACTGATTGCCATTGTCGCGCAGCAGCTTCTGCACGCCCTTGATGGTGTAGCCCTGCTCGTAGAGCATGTGGCGGATACCCTTGATCAGCTCGACATCCTGCGGGCGGTAGTAGCGCCGGCCGCCGCCGCGCTTCATCGGCTTGATCTGGGTAAAGCGGGTTTCCCAGAAGCGCAGCACGTGCTGCGGCAAGTCCAGGTCTTCGGCCACTTCGCTGATGGTGCGGAAGGCGTCGGGGCTCTTGTCCATGGTCGCCACTTTCGCAAACGATTCGTGATTCATTTCAGCGGTTTGCGCAAAAACATTCAAGCCCGGCGCGGCGGAAGCGCCAGGCTGTCAACCGGATAGCGTCAGAAACAGCTACTTGCCGCCCTTGGCCTTGGGGCCCTGGTGCGCCCGCAGGATACGGCTTTTCAGCACGTTTGATGCCTTGAACGTCATCACCCGGCGCGGCAGGATGGGCACTTCCTCGCCGGTCTTGGGGTTGCGACCGATACGCTCGTTCTTGTCCCGGACATGAAAGGTGGCGAAGGACGACAGTTTCACCGTCTCACCGCGAACAATTGCCTCACAAATCTCGTCAAGAACCGTTTCCACGAGCTGTGCCGACTCGGTACGTGAAAGGCCGACTTTCCGATAAACGGACTCGGCGAGGTCGGCACGCGTAAGTGTCTTTCCCCCCATGCGACGGTCCAATCCCCAAAAACAACGATTTAGCAAACGCGCCGGAGGTTAAGTCGTTGAAACGTCAAGGTCAAGGACCGATGCCATGACCTTCGGGCAGGCGTCAATTTGAGGCGCTTGCGCCCCAAATCACCAGCGGACGAGCACTGCACCCCAGGTGAAGCCGCCGCCCATGGCCTCGAGCATCACAAGGTCGCCCTTCTTGATGCGTCCATCAGCCACCGCAACCGAAAGTGCGAGGGGAACCGACGCCGCCGAGGTGTTGCCGTGCATATGGACGGTGACCACGGCCTTTTCGTCGGCAATGCCGAGCTTCTTGGCCGAGGCGTCGATGATGCGCTTGTTGGCCTGATGCGGAACGAACCAGTCCAGCGTCTCGGCGGAGACGCCGGTCTGGGAGAAAACGTCCTCGATCACGTCGGTGATCATGCCGACGGCATGCTTGAAGACCTCGCGGCCCTCCATCTTCAGATGGCCAACAGTGCCTGTCGTCGACGGGCCGCCGTCGACATAAAGCTTGTCCTTGTGGACGCCGTCCGAGCGCAGGCTGGCCGCCAGCACGCCGCGGTCGGCGATGGTGCCCTCGCCCTGCTCGGCCTCGAGCACCAGCGCACCGGCGCCATCGCCGAACAGCACGCAGGTGGAGCGATCGCTCCAATCGAGGATGCGCGAGAAGGTCTCGGCGCCGATGACCAGCACGCGCTTGGCCAAGCCGCCCTTGATGTAGAGGTCGGCCGTGGTGACGGCATAGACGAAGCCGCTGCACACCGCCTGCATGTCGAAGGCGAAGCCATGGCGCATGCCGAGCCGGTTCTGGATCTCTACGGCGGTTGCCGGGAAGGTGTTATTGGGCGTCGAGGTGGCGAGCACGATCAGGTCGATGTCATCAGGCGTCAGGCCAGCGTTTTCGAGCGCGGCACGCGCTGCAGCCTCACCCAGCGATGCTGTCGTTTCGTCGTCGGCAGCGATGTGGCGCTGGCGGATGCCCGTGCGCTGGGCGATCCACTCGTCCGAGGTCTCGACCATGCCTTCAAAATCTGCGTTCTTCATGATGCGGCGGGGCAGCGCCGAACCAATGCCGCGCACAACTGATCTGATCACGTTGAAAAAATCCTATTCCTGATCTTCGACCGCAGCGGTGGGACGGCCCATCGCAGCATGCGGGTTGCGTGCGTGAAACAGGTCGAGATCTGCCTCGATGCGGTCGAGCAGCCGGTTGCGCACCATATCATAGGCCATTTCGATGGCCGCGGCGAAGCCATCCTCGTCGGCACCGCCGTGGCTTTTCACCACGATGCCGTTGAGCCCAAGAAACACGCCGCCATTGGCACGACGAACGTCCATCTTTTCGCGCAAGCGGTCGAAAGCGCCCTTGGCGAAGATGTAGCCGATCTTGGCCATCAGCGTCCGGCTCATTGCCTCGCGCAGATAGCCGGCGATCTGGCGCGCCGTTCCCTCGGCGGTCTTGAGCGCGATATTGCCAGAGAAGCCTTCGGTCACGACAACGTCGGTGACGCCCTTGCCGATGTCGTCGCCTTCGACGAAACCCTGGTAGCTCATCGACGCCATGTTGGCCTCGCGCAGCATGCGCCCGGCTTCCTTGACCTCTTCCTGGCCCTTGATCTCTTCGACCCCGACATTGAGCAGGCCGACGGTCGGCCGCTCGACACCGAACAGGGCGCGCGCCATGCCCGTGCCGAGGATGGCGAAATCGATGAGTTGATGCGCGTCGGCACCGATGGTGGCGCCTACGTCGAGCACGACGCTCTCGCCGCGCGTCGTCGGCCAAAGGGCAGCAATCGCCGGACGGTCGATGGTCGCCATGGTGCGCAGGCAGAACTTCGACATCGCCATCAGCGCGCCGGTGTTACCGGCGGAAACGCAGGCGTCAGCCGTGCCCGACTTGACTGCCTCGATGGCTTTCCACATCGACGACTTCCAGCGGCCATGGCGCAGGGCCTGGCTCGGCTTGTCGTCCATGCGCACGGAAACCTCGCAATGCACGAACTCGCTGACGGCGGCGAGCCTTGGCTGCTTGGCGAGTTCGGGACGGACCAGTTCCTCGCGGCCATAAATGATGAAGCGAATGTCGCTGCGCCTGATGGCAACCTTGGCCAGCGCGGGGATGATCACGGAAGGTCCGTGGTCGCCGCCCATGGCATCAATGGAAATCTTGATCACGCGTCGGTCATCTCACTGTTGGCGTAGGGGCACGCAAAAGTCCGGCGAAAATAGCGGTTTTGAATGACCGCACAACCGGGATTACGCGAAACGCAGGCCGTTTTCAAAGCTTCTTGGATATTAGACGGAGCTTTTTCTGGAATTCGCTCTCGACCGGCTCGATATCGTCGCCGGCGGTTGTCACGGAAGCACCCGCCTTGCGCGGATAGGGATCGATCGCCAGACCGAAGAATTCCTCTGCCAGCGCGCCGGCATCGATGGTGTCGCCGGTGAAGGTCTCCGGGCTGTCCGGCCCCTCGGCATCGAGCAGGATTTCGCCGGCGGCATTGAACCCGTGCCTGGCAAGCTTCGAATCCTCAGGCAGGAACACGCCCTCGACCTCTTCGTCGATCACGGCCTCGACCGGGTCGAGGGTAACGATGCAGGCCTGGGTGATCCTGGCCTCGACGCGGCCGCGAACCTTGACGCCGTTGCGCTTCCATTTGGTGACGAGCAGTTCGGCATGGTAGCGCTCGACGGAGAGAAGATCGTGCTCCTCGGCAAGTGCAGCGCGCTGCGCCTCAGTTGCCTCGACGACAACAGTCGTGCCCTTTTGCGGCAGGCGCGCGACATTGACCGGGAAGGACACCGGGCTCTTGATTTCGACATGGTGCATGGGTGGCCTCCTTCAGGCTGCCTGTGGTGCCGGATATATAAGAGTGCCGGCACGAATGTCCTCGGATGGCTGAGCCGACAGCACGCGATTCGCCTCGAACACGTAGCTCGCCAGTGCGGGCGCTTCGGGCCACTCGGTGGCGTCAGGCCGTACATTGCGCATGAGGGCCGCAGCAAGTGCGGCATGATCGTCGCGCTCCAGCGCATCCTTGTAGGACTGGGTCCGCCCGTAGAACATTTTCGCAAGCTTTTTCATACGCTTGGGAACGCCGGTGTCGCTGATGCCGAGCTCGCGCAGGGAATGATCGACGTCGAGGAAAAACTCGTCGATCAGGCGCTGGGCGATCTCGGCCGAAGCACCCGGCTCGCCGCGCAGCCGGTGCTGGAACAGAAACATATGCAGGGAAAGCATCTCGAAACGCCCGAGCGGCGTGTCAGGAACATTCCATGCAGAATAAAATGGTTCCTGCCGCGCAGCCGCCACGATTCGTGTATAGAGCGCGTCGGTGATAGCGCGGTTGGCTTGGCGTTCGCGGCCAAACAGACGCTGGAACATGAGAGGGCGGTCTCCCGGGGACCCGTTTCGTTAGGTGGCCTTGTTGCATCGGCACGCAAGCTGGTTTACCGGTTTTGCGGCTTCGCGCAAGCTAGAGCCCCTGGCACGACAGGATGGAGTTGTTGTTGCACGCGCTGAAATTCAAGATGCCATTTTCGTTGCGCCCGGTCGGCGCGGTCTCGCTTGTTGTGGCCGCAGCCATGCTTTCGGCGTGTAATACGTCCAAGACGTTCGGCGACCTGACCCCCGGCGAAACGCTGACCCAGGGCTATGTCATCGACCAGCAGTCGATTGATTCCGTGCCTGTCGGCTCAAGTCGCGAGCAGGTTCTGCTTTCGCTAGGCACGCCGTCGACGACCGCGACCTTCGACAACGAGGTGTTTTATTACATCTCGCAGACGCGCAAGCGCTCGGTCGCCTTCGCCAAGCCGAAGCTGATCGAACAGCGCGTGTTGGCCGTCTATTTCGGTGCCGACGGCCGCGTCACCAACATCGCCAATTACGGCATGCAGGACGGCAAGGTGTTCGACTTCATCTCGCGCACGACGCCGACCGGCGGCAAGGATCAGAACTTCCTGGGACAGCTGCTCGCAGGCGCCGGCAAGATGGGATCGAGTGCGGCCAGCAGCATCTTCGGCGGCCCATAAGCCGCTCGGCAGGCTCTCCAGAGATCTCAGGCAACAGGACCCGCGGGAGCAATCCCGCGGGTTTCTCTTTTCCGGAGCGGCAAAAGAAAAGCCCCGACCGCTCAACGCGGCCGGGGCTTTGCTTGATAGCTGGACCGTCAGATGCCGCTGTGCGCCAGGACGGCGAGCAGAAGCAGGGCGACGATGTTGGTGATCTTGATCGCCGGGTTCACCGCAGGACCGGCCGTATCCTTGTAGGGGTCGCCGACGGTATCGCCGGTCACGGATGCCTTGTGAGCCTCGGACCCCTTCAGATGCTTGACACCGTCCTTGTCGGTGAAGCCGTCCTCGAACGACTTCTTGGCGTTGTCCCAGGCGCCACCACCCGAAGTCATCGAGATGGCCACGAACAGGCCATTGACGATGACGCCGAGCAGCGAAGCGCCGAGCGCCGCAAAGGCGGATGCCTTGGAGCCCGAGATCAACAGGACGCCGAAATAGACGACGAGCGGAGCCAGCACCGGCAGCAGCGACGGGATGATCATCTCCTTGATCGCGGCCTTGGTGAGCAGATCGACGGCGCGTGCGTAATTCGGCTTGGCGGTGCCCTGCATGATGCCGGGGTTCTCGCGGAACTGCTTGCGCACCTCCTCGACGATCGCGCTGGCCGCCCGCCCCACGGCGGTCATCGCAATGCCGCCGAAGAGGTAGGGGATCAGGCCACCGAAGATCAGGCCGGCGACGACATAGGGGTTGGACAGATCGAACGACACTGTGCCGATGTCGGCAAAATACGGGAACTGTGTCGGGTTGGCCGCGAAGTACTGAAGGTCGTAGCTGTAGGCTGCGAACAGAACCAGCGCGCCGAGGCCGGCCGAACCGATGGCATACCCCTTGGTGACGGCCTTGGTGGTATTGCCCACCGCATCGAGCGCGTCGGTCGAATGACGCACTTCCTTGGGCAGGCCCGACATTTCGGCGATGCCGCCGGCATTGTCGGTGACCGGGCCGAAGGCATCGAGCGCCACGATCATGCCAGCAAGGCCGAGCATGGTGGTGACGGCGATGGCAGTGCCGAACAGACCGGCAAGCTGGAACGTGGCCAGGATACCGCCGACGATGACGATAGCTGGAAGTGCCGTCGATTCGAGCGATACGGCCAGGCCCTGGATGACGTTGGTGCCGTGACCGGTGACCGACGCCTGGGCAATCGAATTGACCGGGCGCTTGTTGGTGCCGGTGTAGTACTCGGTGATGACAACGATCAGGCCCGTCACGACAAGGCCGATCAGGCCGCAGATGAACAGGTTCTTGCCGCTGACAGCGATGCCGCCGGCGGTGCCGATCTCGCCCCAGCCGATGGTGAGAGAGGTCGCTGCACCGAGGCCAAGGATCGACAGCAGGCCAGTGACGATCAGGCCCTTGTAGAGCGCCCCCATGATCGAGCCGTTGGCGCCGAGCTTGACGAAGAAAGTACCGACGATGGAGGTGATGATACAGGTGCCGCAGATGGCGAGCGGATAGAGCATGACGCTCGACAGCACCGCCGAGCCGCCAAAGAAGATGGCGCCCAGAACCATGGTGGCGACCACGGTCACCGCGTAGGTCTCGAACAGGTCGGCAGCCATTCCGGCGCAGTCGCCGACGTTGTCGCCGACGTTGTCGGCGATGGTGGCCGGGTTGCGGGGATCATCCTCGGGGATACCAGCCTCGACCTTGCCGACGAGATCGCCACCGACGTCGGCACCCTTGGTAAAGATGCCGCCACCGAGACGGGCGAAGATGGAAATCAGGGAAGCGCCGAAGCCGAGCGCCACAAGCGAATCGATGACTGCACGGTCGGCCGGGGCATGCCCCATCGGGCCGGTCAGCACCCAGTAGTAGACGGAAACGCCAAGCAGGGCCAATCCAGCCACCAGCATGCCGGTGATGGCACCCGACTTGAAGGCGATGTCGAGGCCGGCAGCCAGGCTGTTGGAAGCGGCCTGTGCCGTGCGCACATTGGCGCGAACCGAAACATGCATGCCGATGAAGCCGGCGGCGCCCGAAAGAACTGCCCCAATCAAAAAGCCGATCGCCGCGGTTGCGGAAAGCAGCCACCAAGCGAGCAGGAACACGACGACGCCGACGATGGCGATGGTCGTGTATTGGCGCGCGAGATAGGCTTGCGCACCTTCCCGGATGGCAGCAGAGATTTCCTGCATGCGTGCATTGCCCTGGTCGGATGCGAGCACCGACTGCGTCGCCCAAATGGCGTAAAGGACAGAAAGCAGGCCGCAGGCGATGACCACGTAAAGCATTGTCATTGCCAATTCTCTTCCCTGATTGTGCCCGGAATTCCCCTCCCCGGGCGAGTGAATGAGGCAGGCAAGCCTTGATGTGCGGCTTCCCCGCTCCCGCCAACCATCCGAAACAGGGCAGCGAACGTCAAGACATCGCCAAGCTTTTGTCCCGGCTTTCGCCGCCTGCTGCGAATATGCTGATCGCAAACAACAAATTCAGTTCAAGCGAGATCGTGATCCGGCTGGTTGACGAAGATCAACACCGCCAACATCGTCATGTAGAACTTGAAGGCGGCCTCCTGGCCGTTCCAGGTGCTGGACTGCCACATTGCGAACCACTCGCCGCCGACGACCATGAAGCCAAGGAACCAGACGAGAAAGCCCATGGTGGCGCCGATGACGACGAAACCCTTGGCGTCGTTGAATTCCTTGCCGGTGCCATGACGCGCCTGCCAAAGTCTGAAGGCCGCGATCAGGAACAGGACGCAAGTGAGTGCCTCGCCGAAGATGATCGTCCAGTAACCGGCGGTCCACAGCGCCGGGTTGGTGATCGAGCGATACATCAGCGCATTGCCCGGGAAGGTGGTGTCCATGCTCAGCACGTGCTGGACGAAGGCAAAGTTGGAGCCGTAGTCAGTGATGTTGCCGAAGGCTACAAGGAAGGCGAATGCTGCGAGGCAAAGTGACATCACGATCTTAGAGAGACGCAAGGTCATGGCCAGATCTCCTGAAAAGCAAGTATCGGGGCATCCCGCAAATGAAGAAGCGAGTCGCGTCAAAGGCGCAACAGGCCAGGCGGCGACCATTACCCTGACAGCCTCGGCGAAAGCTTACGCCGACAGGCAGGGGCTAACCTCATTGCTTGCCAGCGCGGGGATTTCCGGCGATTGCCAGACAGGCGATATCGTTTCAGTCGGAGACGCCGACTTCTACATACTGAGGCGCCGCTGGGTGCTTTCTGCCGGCAGCAGCCGGCTCGAGATCACTCTCGATCATCCGATGCGCGGCCGATAAGGCAATCGCGTCAAAGAAGGATTTACCTCAGGCTGACGCAGGCACCTGCCCCATGCGCCTGGCAGCCATGCGCTCCAATGCCGACAAGACATCGTAGATCAGCACGGCGAGCGCCGCCACGACCAGGCCGCCCTGCAGCACAAAGGCGAGGTTGTTGGACTGGAGGCCTGCGATGATGACCTCGCCGAGGGTCTTAGCCGCAACGGTAGAGCCGATGGTTGCAGTGGCGAGACTGATGACCACCGACAGCCTGATGCCGGCGAGGATGACCGGCAGGCTCAGCGGCAGTTCGATCTGGGTCAGGCGCTGCCAGCCGGTCATGCCGGCGCCACGCGCGGCCTCGACGACATTGGCGGGCGTGGTGGTGAGGCCGGTCAGCGTATTCTCGAAAATCGGCAGCAATCCATAGAGAAACAGGGCGATCAGGGTCGGTTTTTCGCCGAAACCGACTGCCGGTACGGCCAATGCAAGCACAGCCACCGGCGGAAAGGTCTGGCCGATATTCACCAGGCTGCGCGACAGCGGCAGGAACTCCGCACCGGCGGGACGCGTGACGAGGATGGCGAGCGAAACGGCAACGACAATGGCCGCGGCAGTGGCAATGGCCACCGTGCGCAGGTGCTGGATTGCCAGCGACATCAGGCTGCCCTGATTGTAGATCGCCGGCGCGCCGTTCTGGGTCGACGGCCTGAACACAGGCTCGAACCATGCCGGATTGGCAAGAAACGCCACCAAAACGGCAAGCAGGATGAGCCTGAGGGCCGTGGGGATCCAGGCTTTCATGCAGGCCTCGCGGCGCGCTTGACCAGTTCGTCGACCGTCACACGGCCGAGTGCCTGGCCGTCTTCGCCGACGACGGGCATTGCCGAGCGGCCGGACCAGAGCAATTCGGCCAGCGCATCGCGCTGGGTGGCTTCGGCGTTGATCGCCTTGCCGTCAGCCCTGCCCGGCTCGACGATGTCGCGCACTTCGCCCAGCGACAGGAGTTTGAACGGCCGGTCGGAAGTGCCGATCAGCGTCTCGACAAAACCATTGGCCGGCCTGGCAAGGATTTCGGCCGGGGTCGCGTATTGCACGAGCTTGCCGGCGTCCATGACCGCGATGCGGTCGCCGAGATGGACCGCCTCTTCCATATCGTGGGTGACGAGCACGATGGTGGTGCCGAAGCGTTTCTGGATGGTGAGCAGGTCTTCCTGCGCCTTGGTGCGGATGATGGGGTCGAGCGCGCCGAAGGGCTCGTCCATCAGGAGCACGTTGGGTTCGGCCGCAAGCGCACGGGCGACGCCGACGCGCTGCTGCTGGCCGCCCGACAATTCGTGTGGATACCGCGGACCGAAGGCCGAGGGATCGAGCTGCAGCAGCGACAACAGCTCATCGACGCGGGCCTTGATGCGGGCGGCATCCCAACCGAGCAGAACCGGCACAGTGGCTATGTTCTGCGCCACCGTGCGGTGCGGAAACAGACCATTGCCCTGGATGGCGTAGCCGATGCTGCGGCGCAGCTGCGGGCCAGGCAGCGAACGGTTGTCCGTGCCGTCGAGCTTGATCGTTCCCGATGTTGGCTCGACCAGGCGGTTGATCATGCGCAGCAGCGTGGTCTTGCCCGATCCCGACGTGCCGACGATGACCGTGATCGTGCGCGGCTGGATGACCATGGAGACGTCGTCGACGACCGGTGTCTCGCCGTAGCGCTTGGTGATGTGTTCGATCTCGATCATGTGGACACCGTGACGGTTCTGCGGGTCGCGAGGCGCTCGACGACGGCGTCGAGGATGATGGCCGAGGCGAAGGCAAGCGCCACTGTCGGCACAGCACCGAGCAGGACGAGGTCCATCGCCGTCTGGCCGACGCCCTGGAAGACGAAGACACCAAAGCCGCCGCCGCCGATGAGGGCGGCAATCGTGGCAAGGCCAATGTTCTGGACGAGCACTATGCGGATGCCGGTCAGGATGACCGGAAAGGCGAGCGGGAATTCAACCCCAGTCAGCCGCTGCCAGCCGGTCATGCCCATGCCGCGAGCCGCATCGTTGGCGGCACTGGGCACGCCAGCGAGGCCGACCACCGTGTTGGCGACGACAGGCAGCAACGAATAGAGGAACAGCGCAACAAAGGCGGGCGCGACGCCAATGCCCCTGATGCCGATGGCGGCAGCGCCCGGAATGTTGGCGGCGACCCAGCCAAGCGGCGCGATCAGGATGCCAAACAGCGCGATCGACGGGATGGTCTGGATGATGTTGAGGGTGTTCAGCACGCCTGCCCGCAACGCTTCGACGCGATGGCAGAGGATGCCGAGTGGCAGGCCGACGGCGACGGCACCGAACAATGAACCGAGGGCCAACGTCACATGGCGCCTTGCCTCGCTCCAGAAGCTGTCGGCGCGGTTGCCATATTCCTTGAGGATCGACAGGCTGTCCCATCCACCGGAAGCCAGCAGCGCCCATATGGTCGCAGCAGCGAGCAGAAGCACAGCGACGCGACCTAAAGGGGAAAGCTGTAGCCGGGTCAGGCCGTCGGCAAGCAGCAGCGTGAACGCGAATATTGCGATCCAGAAACCCGAAGCGGGCGAGATGCGGGCGAAGGTGTTGCCCTCGGGCGTGAGATAGGCGCCGGCGACACCGGCCAGGACCGCGAGCGCAACAAGAGCCGAGACGCCGGCGGCCAGCCGCAGAACCAGCGGCGTGCGAAACAAGGCGACAAGTGCTGCCGCGACAAGAATACCAAGCAGCAGAAGCCCCAATGGCTGCGGCAAGGCCTCGAGGATTGAGCGGGGCTCACCCGCGACGATGCGGTTGGCCCGGAAAGTGGCAAATGGCGCCACGAAGGCGCCATAACCAGCAATCGCGGCAATCACCACGCCCAGTTTGTCGAACCTGATGCTCACGACTGCGATGCGTCCCCAGTTCCTGAGACGCGCCCCCTGATGCATGCCCCCGAAAGCGATTTTCGGGGCCATGCACAGATTCCCTTATCCTACAGCGTCCTTAGCGCATCCGAAAAAGACGCGCGGCGCTGTACACGGGGCGCACCAGGGAAGCTTACTTCAGAAAACCGTTCTTCTTCAGGAAATCTTCGGCGACGGCCTTGGCCGGCTCGCCGCCGACCTGAACGCGGCCGTTGAGTTCCTGAAGCGTGACGAGATCGAGCTTCTCGAACACCGGCTTGAGCAGGGTCTCGATCTCCGGATGCTGCTTGAGCACCGCTTCGCGGATGATCGGCGCAGGCTGGTAGACAGGCTGCACGCCCTTGTCGTCGTCGAGCACGACCAGACCAGACGGCGCGATGCCGCCATCGGTGCCGTAGACCATGGCGGCGTTGGCGCCGTTCGTCTGGTTGGCGGCAGCGCCGATGGTGGCAGCGGTGTCGCCACCCGACAGGGTGATCAGCTGCTCTGGCTTGAGCGTGAAGCCGTAGGTCGTCTGGAAGGCCGGCAGAGCTGCCGCCGAATTGACGAACTCGGACGACGCAGCCAGCACGACAGTGCCGCCACCGGCGACATATTTGCCGAAGTCGCTGAGGGTGGCGAGCTTGTTGGTTTCGGCAACGCCCTTGCGCAGCGCGATCGCCCAGGTGTTGTTGGCCGGCGACGGCGACAGCCAGACGATCTTGTTGGCATCATAGTCGAGCTTCTTGGCGGTCTCGAAGCCCTTGGCGGCGTCCTTCCAGACCGGATCGTCAGCCTTTTCGAAGAAGAAGCCAGCGTTGCCGGTGTATTCGGGATAGATGTCGATCTCGCCTGCTGTGATCGCCTTGCGCACCACGGGTGTCGCGCCGAGCTGGATGCGGTCGGTTGTGGCGATGTTGTTGGCGTCGAGCACCGACTTGATGATGTTGCCGAGCACGCTGCCTTCGGTGTCGATCTTGGAAGACACGACCACCTGGGCGCCTGCTGCGCCAGTGGCCAGGCCGAGCGCGATGGCTGCAGCCGCGATTGTTCTGGTCTTGTACATAGTGAAGCCCCTTCTCATTCCCGGATTCGGTGGCCGCATATGAGCATGGCAACCCAGCTTCCGTCGGGGCATACGGTTTCACAATGCGCCGGGGCTGCGCAATATTTTTTTGAATATCAAAGAAAATCGGGAGGACATCCTCCCGACAACGCCTTGTCAGGAGCCGCCTGTCTCGAGATTGGCAATCTCAACGTCAATCTTTGCAAAGGAACATCTCTTGTAGGGCGGACAAGGCCGAGGGCCTTACAAGTTCATGGAGAGGATCGTGACAACCAATACAGGGAGAAGGTGACCGGCCCTAAAGCCGCTGCAATGCCGATCTTGTGCGATCATTGGAGGCGGTGAGATGCACTCTCCGCCCTTATCAAGGGCTCTGGCTTACCTGCACAAGGCTCAAGAGGGCTGCTGGCGGCGCGCGATCGAGAGCGTTGCGAGCGCCGCCAGGCAGATGACGCAGATCGGGAAGACGACCCAGTTGAGCGTCTCCCAGCCATAGGCGTTGTAGACTGCACCCGACATCAGTGAAGCGAGCGCCACCGTCCCGAACAGCACGAAATCGTGAAAACCCTGGACCTTGCTCTTCTCGGACGGGCGATAGGCCGTCGACACGATCGCTGTGGCGCCGATGAAGCCGAAGTTCCAGCCGAGGCCGAGCAGGATGAGGGCGGTCCAGAACTGCCATAGCGCTATGCCCGACAGCGCGACGATGGCGCAGCCGATGAGCAGGAAGAGGCCGAAGGCGACGACGCGCTCAGCACCAAAACGTTGGATGATGCGGCCGGTGAAAAAGCTGGGGCCGAACATCGCCATGACGTGCCAGGAAATGCCCAAAGTCGCCTCGTCGGGCGAGAAGCCGCAGCCGACCATGGCGAGCGGCGCACCGGTCATGATGAAGGTCATCAGCGCATAGCTGCCGACGGCACAAGTGAGCGCTGCGGCGAAGCGCGGCTCGGAAATGATTTCCATCAGCGGCCGCGCGCCGGCATCGGATGCGGCCTCATGGCCCTGCGCCGGTTCCTTGACCCGCAAGAAGGAGAGGATGATGGCGCCGACCGCAGCTAGGCCGATGATCGAGGCGAAGGAGCCGGCGAACATGACCGGCGCAAACATCTCGCGCGTGAAAATGACGATCTGCGGTCCGACGATGGCGGTGATGATGCCGCCTGCCAGCACGAAGGAGATGGCGTTGGCCTTGAATTCGGGCGGCGCGTTGTCGGCTGCTGCAAAGCGGAACTGCTGGACGAAGGCGCCGCCTGCGCCGAGCAGCAGCAGGCCGAAAACGAACAGCCAGAACTCGGCGCGGAACAGCGCGAGCGTGGCGATGGCGCCGCCAGCTGCCGTGACGGCGGTGCCGAACATGAAGCCGCTGCGCTGCCCGATGGCGCGGATGATGGCTGCTGCCGGCAGGGCGCCGAGCGCCAGGCCGAGGCTGAAGCCGGTGATGGGAAGCGTTGCCAGCGACTTGTCGTCGCCGAGCAGATAGTAGCCGGCGAGACCGCCGATGGAGAAGGAAATGGGAGCAGCTGAGCCGATAATGGCCTGCGATGCGGCGAGGATGTAGGCAGTTCGCCGCGCTTCGCGTTCGCCACCGGTCATAATGCGTCTTTGCCCTTTCCTTCGCCGCGCAGCTTGCGAGAGACGCGGTCGAGCACTGCGTTGACGAGCTTGGGCTCTTCGTCGACGTAGAAAGCCTTGGCGATGTCGACATATTCCGAGACGATCACCGCCACCGGAACATCCTGGCGCTTCATCAACTCGAAGACACCGGCGCGCAAGATGGCGCGCAAAGTGGAATCGAGGCGCGACAGCGGCCAGTCCTCGGTCAGCGACTCGCGGATGACAGGATCGACGAACTTCTGGTTCTCTACGACGCCGGCAAGGATGGCGCGGAACCACTGGGCATCGGCTTCACGGTAGAGCGCGCCGTCGACTTCCTTGCCGAGGCGGAACGCCTCGTATTCAGCGGTGATTTCGAGCAGGCCGCTGCCGGCCACGTCCATCTGGTAGAGCGCCTGCACGGCGGCAAGACGGGCTGCACCACGCTTGTTGGCGTGGCGGACGACTGGCTGGTCCTTGCCTTCGGAAGAGGTCACGATCGGGCCGCTCCAAGTTTCTCGCGCAGGGCGATCATGGTGAGTGCGGCGCGCGCGGCAAAGCCGCCCTTGTCGCCTTCGCTGCGGCGCGCGCGCGCCCAGGCCTGCTCTTCGTTCTCGGTTGTCAGGATGCCGTTGCCGACGGCGATCGACTCGGCGACCGAAAGGTCCATCAGGGCGCGGCAGGATTCGTTGGCGACGATGTCGAAATGATAGGTCTCGCCGCGGATGACGGTGCCGAGCGCGACATAGCCGTCATATTCGGTACCTTCGTCGTCGGCTGCGTCGAGCGCGAAGGAAATCACGGCCGGAATCTCCAGAGCGCCGGGCACGGTCACCACATCATAGGAAGCGCCGGCTTCGCTCAGCGCGGCCTTGGCGCCGTCCAGAAGGGCGTCGGCGAGGTCGTCATAGAAGCGCGCCTCGATGATGAGGAGCTTCAGTTTCTTGTCATTGGCCATGTTCGATCTCCGGCAGAGCCGGTCAATTAGGCCGAACCGGGGGAGTTCGCAAGCGAAGTGTTAATGACCACATAAGGAAACTGCTGGTCCATGACCGCGGGGCCGCCCCTGCCCTCAGAGCCCTTCCTTCGCAGCCTCGGCCAGCCGCGCCGCATAGCGAGCCATGGTGTCGATCTCGATGTTCACCCGGTCGCCGACCTTGCGCTCTCCCCAGGTCGTGACCTGGAGCGAATGGTGGATCAACAATACGTCGAAGCGAGTGCCCTCGACCTTGTTGACGGTCAGCGAGGTGCCGTCGAGTGCCACCGAGCCCTTGGGCGCGATGAACCTGGCCAATTCGCGCGGGGCTTCAAGTCTGAAGCGTACCGCCTCGCCCTCGTCCTCGCGCGACACGATCTCGGCCATGCCATCGACATGGCCCGAAACGATATGGCCGCCGAGCTCGTCGCCGATCTTGAGCGCACGTTCGAGATTGATCTTCCGCCCGGCCTGCCAGTCGCTGGCGGTGGTCAGGCGCAGCGCCTCTTCCCATGCTTCGACCTCGAACCAGCGGGCATTCGAGGTGTCTTCCGGCAAGGTCACGACGGTCAGGCACACGCCCGAGCAGGCAATCGAGGCGCCGATATCTATCGTCTTGGGATCGTAGACGGTGTCGATGCGCAGGCGGACGCCCTGGTCGAGCGGAACGGCGGACGCAACGGTCCCCACATCGGTGACGATACCGGTAAACATCAGATTTTCCTTATCCATTCGGCAAAGGTGTCTTCGCCGAAGCGCGCCTCGCGCACCAGGCTGAACCCTGTCGGTATATGGTCTCGCCCGATGGGGGCCGCAATGCCGTCGGTGCCGATGGCTTCCGGGCCGTAGAACAGAGCGATACGGTCGACCAGCCCTTCGTCGAGGAAGGCCCGGGCCGTGTCGGCGCCGCCTTCGACGATGATGCGCGACATGCCCTTGCTGGCAAGATCCTCGAGCAGTTCGGGCAAGGCGACGCGGCCGTCAAAGCTCTCGGTCGCCAGGAACTTTACGCCCAACCGCTCAAGGGCTGCCTTGTTTGCGGCGTCGCCCTCCGAACAGGCGGCGACGAGCACCGGAACATCCCTTGCCGACATCGCCAGCTTCGAGGTGACCGGCAGGCGAACAAGCCTGTCGAGCACGATGCGTGCAGGCGAGCGCGTGCGCAGGCCAGGCAGGCGGACGGTAAGCTCGGGATTGTCGGCGATGGCGGTGCCGATGCCGATCAGGATCGCATCACATTCGGCGCGCATGACGTGGACCTGCCGGCGGGCGATCTCGCCCGTTATCGCGATCTGGCCCGCGCCGCGCCTGCCGATCATGCCGTCGGCGGAAAGCGCAAGCTTCAGAATCACTTCCGGGCGCTTGTTGACGGATCGATTCAGATAGCCGGCCAGCTGATCGGCAGCCTCGGCGGCCAGCACGCGCTCGCGCACCTCGATGCCGGCGGAGCGCAGGATGGCATAGCCCTTGCCGGAGACGCGCGTGTCTGGATCGCTGGCCGCGCCGACGACGCGGGCGATGCCGGCGTCGACCAACGCATTGGCGCAAGGAGGGGTGCGGCCATGATGAGCGCAAGGTTCGAGCGTCACATAGGCGGTGGCGCCGCGTGCCAGCTCAGCGGCATCGGCGAGCGCCTGCGGCTCGGCATGCGGACGACCGCCGATGGCGGTGACGCCACATCCGACGATGACGGGGCCGTTGCCGTCGTCACGGACGATCAGGGTGCCTACGGAAGGATTGGTCGAGGTCAGGCCGAGATTGCGGCGAGACAAGCGGATCGCGGCGGCCATGAAGCGCCGGTCGACGAGATCCTGCTCAGCAGTGACGCTACCGGCCATGGTTCAACCGGCGTCCTCGTCGCCCTTGAGCTCACCAAGCACCTCGTGGAAGTCCTTGGCCTCGCGGAAATTGCGGTAGACGGAGGCGAAACGCACATAGGCGACGTCATCGAGCGACTTCAGCGCCTCCATGACCAGCCGGCCGATCTCGCCCGAGGGAATCTCGCTCTCGCCCGAGCTTTCGAGCTGGCGAACGATGCCGGTGACGGCGCGCTCGATGCGCTCGGGGTCGACATTGCGCTTGCGCACGGCGATCTCGACCGAGCGGGCAAGCTTGTCGCGGTCGAACGGCACCTTGCGGCCGGACTTCTTGAGCACGACGAGATCGCGCAGCTGGACGCGCTCGAATGTGGTGAAGCGCCCTCCGCAGACCGGGCAGATGCGGCGCCTGCGGATCGCGGCCCCATCCTCGGCGGGACGGGAGTCCTTCACCTGCGTGTCTTCAGACTGGCAATAGGGGCAACGCATGTTCGGCCTTGTCTTTCGAATCCTCGACCGGGAAAGGCTTAATGCATGATCCCGAAAAGCAGAAGCCCTATGCCGGGATGACCGGCATAGGGCTTCAAATTGTGAAGGCCTTTGTGGCCTCAGTCGTGCTTTCCGAAAACCGTTTCCGATCTTCGGCCGATGCGTCAGCTTATCCCAGATAGGGATAGAGCGGGAAACGCTCGGTCAGGGCGACGACCTTCTGTTTCACTGCTGCCTCGACGGCGGCGTTGCCTTCATCCGAGTTGGCGACCTTGAGGCCGTCGAGCACTTCGGCAATCAGCTGGCCAATCTCGCGGAATTCGGCCGTGCCGAAGCCGCGGGTCGTGCCGGCCGGCGTGCCGAGGCGAACGCCCGAGGTGACGAAGGGCTTCTCCGGGTCGAAGGGGATGCCGTTCTTGTTGCAGGTGATGTTGGCGCGGCCAAGGGCTGCCTCGGCGCGCTTTCCGGTGGCATTCTTGGGACGCAGGTCGACCAGCATCAGATGGTTGTCGGTACCGCCCGAGACGATGTCGAGGCCGGTGGCCTTGAGGCTCTCGGCAAGCGCCTTCGAGTTGGCGACGATGTTTTCGGCATAGGTCTTGAACTCGGGCTTGAGCGCTTCGCCGAAGGCGACGGCCTTGGCGGCGATGACGTGCATCAGCGGGCCGCCCTGCAAGCCGGGGAACACGGCCGAATTGACCTTCTTGGCGATATCCTCATCGTTGGTGAGGATCATGCCGCCGCGCGGGCCGCGCAGCGACTTGTGTGTGGTCGTGGTGACGACATGCGCATGCGGCAGCGGCGACGGGTGCACGCCGGCGGCGACGAGGCCAGCGATGTGGGCCATGTCGACCATCAAATAGGCGCCGATTTCGTCGGCGATCTCGCGGAAGCGCTTCCAGTCCCAGATGCGCGAATAGGCCGTGCCGCCGGCAAGGATCAGCTTCGGCTTGGTTTCGCGGGCCAGGCGCGCAACCTCGTCCATGTCGAGCAGATGGTCGTCCTTGCGGACGCCGTAGGAGACGACCTTGAACCACTTGCCGGACATGTTGACTGGCGAGCCGTGGGTCAGGTGACCGCCCGAATTGAGGTCGAGGCCCATGAAGGTGTCGCCCGGCTGCAGCAGCGCCAGGAACACCGCCTGGTTCATCTGGCTGCCGGAATTCGGCTGGACGTTGGCGAAGTTGCAGCCGAACAGCTTCTTGGCGCGCTCGATGGCGAGCTCCTCGGCAACGTCGACGAACTGGCAGCCGCCGTAGTAGCGCTTGCCTGGATAACCCTCGGCATATTTGTTGGTCATGATCGAGCCCTGGGCCTCGAGCACGGCGCGAGAGACGATGTTCTCAGAAGCGATCAGCTCGATCTCATGGCGCTGGCGACCAAGCTCGTTGCGAATCGAGCCGAAGATCTCCGGATCCACCTCCGAAAGCGGGGTTCCAAAGAAGGATTCGAGGTGTTTCGAAGCTGCCATCGGTTCTGATCCTTGCTGGTCCGGACAATGATCCGGAGGGGCATCGGGGAGGTTCGGCGGCCATTAACATACTTGCCCCAGCGTCGCCACGTGGCGTGCGAAATTTCATTGTCGCATTTCGACCAGCAACGAAAAAGGCCGCCCGAAGGCGGCCTTTCTTGCAACTTGTGCCGTCGGCTCAGAGCGCCGAAGTGATCTGCAGTTCGTCGACGCCGTCGCGGCCATAGATGTCGTCGCGGAACTGAACGACACCATCGCCGGTGGACCAGGCGGAGACATAGGTGAAATAGACCGGAACCGGGTTGGTGACGGGAACCGGGGTGTTGGCGCCCGACTTGATGGTCTGCTCGAAGTGCTGGCGGCTCCAGCCCGGCGTGTCGCGCAGAATCCAGGTGACGAGGTCGCGCACGTTCTGGACGCGCACGCAGCCCGAGGAATCGAAGCGCATGAGCTTGTTGAACAGGCTCTGCTGGGGCGTGTCGTGCATGTAGACGCCATCGGGACTCGGGAAGTTGATCTTCACCGAAGCCATCGCGTTGATGGCGCCCGGGTCCTGGCGGAACAGGTACTTGGCCGCCTCTTCCGTCGACCAGTCGACGGTCATCGGATCGACCTCGCTGCCATTGGGCGCGATGAGGCGAATCTTGTTATCGGTGAGATAGTTCGGATTCTTGCGCATCAGCGGGATGATGTCGCGGCGAACGATCGACACCGGCGCATTCCAGTACGGATTGACGACGATCTCGTTGATCTTCGAATTGACGATCGGCGACTGGCGGTCGACCTTGCCGACGATGGCCGTGTGGCGAAGGACGACGCGGTCGCCCTCGACGGCCTCGACCTGAGCTGCCGGAATGTTGACGTTGACATAGCGCTGGCCAAGCGTGCCGGCCTGCGCCTGGATGCGGGTCAGGTTGGTCTCGAGCTGGCCAAGGCGAACCTGGGCGCTGATGTTCATCGCCGCATAGGTGTACTGGCCCATGACGCCATCGGCCGGAAGGCCATGACGTGCCTGGAAGCGCTTGAGGGCGGCATCGACATAGGTGTCGAAGGAACTGGAGATGCCGGCACGCGGCGACAGGTCGCCCGACACCATCAGGCGCTTGCGCAGCACGGCAACGTCTGCATCCTCGTCGCCGAGGCGAAGCTTCTTGTTGGCGGGAACGACCGGCCAGCCGCCCTGGGCGACGATGTTCTGATATTGGGCAATCGCCTGCTGGGTGAAGCCGATTGTCTGGGGCGAGAACACGGGCAGCGTCGAGGCGACCTTGGCGCCCTGACTCACCTTGGCGTCGAACTCGTCGTCCCAGTTGCCGCGGCGCGAGGAGCCGAGAACTTCATTAACCGCGTCCTGGGCACTGGCAACGCCCGAGATGGCAGCCAGAGCGATCGCGCCGGCACCGGTGAGGAAGAAACGGCGGTTAGTTTTCATGGGCTTCCCAGACATGTTCGTGCAACTCAACCGGCAGGAAAAATTTCCCCGCGACGATACGACGGCCATGCTTAACAATTAGCCAACCATAATCCTGCATCGCCGACGCAGAAGACGTTGCGTCACCATGCGGATTGCTGACGGCCGAACTGGCAGCATTTGGCGCATCACAGACATTTCGGTTTTCATCCGAATATGGCGGCAAAATGGCTATGGGGCCTTTCATTGCAAGCCCACGGACCAAAAAAGGAAGAGCCGGTGCATTTCTGCAACCGGCCCTGCGACTGGAGGTCGTTTCCTTTTGGGCGGACTTGCGGCGCCGCGCCGGCCGTCAGGCTTACATGCGGTAGGCGATGGTGTCGTTCCAGAAGCGATCCAGGCGCTGCAGAGCGCGGTTCATCTGCTTGAATTCGTCGGTGTTGATGCCACCGACCTGCTCGATCGAGCCGACGTGGCGATCATAGAGACCGGCGACGACTTCAGCGACGTCCTGGCCCTTCGGCGTCAGGCTGACGCGGACCGAGCGACGGTCGATGCGCGAGCGCTGGTGGTTGATGAAGCCGAGCTCGACAAGCTTCTTGAGATTGTACGAAACATTGGAGCCGAGATAGTAGCCGCGGGAGCGCAATTCGCCGGCAGTCAGCTCGGCATTGCCGATGTTGAACAGCAGCAGGGCCTGGATCGCATTGATGTCGCTGCGGCCGTTGCGGTCGAACTCATCCTTGATAACGTCAAGAAGACGACGATGAAGTCTTTCGACCAGCTGCAGGGATTCCATGTAAAGCGAACGGATCGCTTCGTTGCGATCTTCGGATACCATTGCGGGCTTGGCCGCCTGACGCGAATTGATCATTGTCTTTGCCTCTCTGTTGTCGCCTGGTGACTTTTTTGTTTGTTGTCACCTTGATCGCGAACTTATCGAATACCCATAAAATTCGACTTAAACGTCAGGCTTAACAAGGGCTTACCAAGCACAGGTTTCGAAAGAGGGTTAACGAAACCCCGTTCGAGCAAGAATAATTAACCTTGAATTTTATTGAACGGCCGGCAACGCGTTGAAAGCGCTGGTTACTGCTCGTTGCCGCGCCTTTGCAGGTGCAAAATGACGCGGAATGCAGTGTAGGCGAGCGCCACCACCAGATGGGCAGCAACGATCAACGGCCGGCTGCCGAAGAGATCGGGGAAGCCGACATACATGACGGTCTCGGTTATCGCGCAGATGAACCAGATCACCGGCCCCCAGGACGACAGCATCCACAGGCCGATGGCCGCGAAGGGAAAGAAGACGGACAGCGTGACTGATGCGACCTGCCAGTGGATGGGCATAAGGTCGAAACGCCAGAGCGGGCCCTCATAGATGCCGATGAGCCGGGTCCAGTAAAGAATACCGAACAGCAGGCAATAGGCGGCAACGATGCGCAGGAAAATCGCAAAGGCGCTTTCCACCGCCGAAGGGTGCAGCTCGCGGAGCTGGCTGACGCTTCCGTTCACAGGGCGAGTTCCCTGTCATCAAGGGTCTCGAAATACCGGTCGATGTCGGCGGGGTCGACATCATCCAGACGCGCCGGCTGCCAGACGGGCGTCGAACCCTTGTCGACCAGGACGGCGCGGATACCTTCGTAGAAATCGTGGCCTGAAAGCATGCGGTTGAGGATGCGAAACTCCATCCTCATGCAATCGTCCATCGACATGGTGAGGCCGGCGCGAACCTGCCTGAAGGTGACAGCAAGGCTGGTCGGCGAGCGCGTCAGGATCGTGGCGAGGGTCTTGGCTGCGAATTCGCTCGACGCTGCTTCAGTTTGCAGGCTTTCGATGACTTCATGAAGCGTCGGCCTGGAGAAGTGTTGCGCGACCGCCTCCAGCGTGTCGCGATCGGTTTCGCGGGTGGCAGCGCGGAAATAGTTGCGCAGGACAGCCTCCGCCTCGCCCGTCTCGCACAGGCGTTCGAGCAGCCCTGTCAGGCCCTCGGCCGCCATTGTGTGGGTGGCAAGACCCGACCAGAGCGCATCTCCATAACGAATGCGGTTGCCGGTGAGCGCCAGATACATGCCGAAATAGCCGCCGAGGTCGGGCAGGATATGGCTGCCCCCGACATCGGGGAAAAAGCCGATGCCGACCTCGGGCATCGCAAACAAGGCGTTCTCGGTCATCACCCGGTGCGACCCATGGCATGAGATGCCGACGCCGCCGCCCATGACAATGCCGTCGATCAGCGAGACATAGGGCTTGGAGTAACGTTCGATATGCGCGTTGAGCCGATACTCGTCGGCGAAGAACTGCACGGGCGGGGAGCCGCTGTTGCGGCTTTCATAGACATTCATGATGTCGCCGCCGGCGCAAAATGCCCTGCCTTCGGCCTTGACGACGACCAGCGCCACGTCATGGTCGTGCTCCCAGGCGTTGAGCGCGCGAGACAACGCAAGGACCATGTTGTGGGTCAGCGCATTGAGCGCCTGCGGTCGCGTCAGCGTAACGATGCCGGCCCTGCCGGTCCGCTCGAAGCGGATTTCGTCGCCGCCGCCAAAATCCTTGTCCAAGAGATTCCCTCACATCGAAGTCGTCCACAGAGCTAATGTGCTGCGCGTGGGTGCGTCAATGCCGCAGGCAGCATGCAGCGGCTTGGTCTTCGGCAAAGCGGCATGCTAAAAACCGCACAATCCGGAGACCATCGATGAACAAGTTCACCCCCGCCAAGCCAGCCGGCGCGCGTAGCGTCGACGAGATCACCGGCAGCCGACGCCTGCGCCGCATGCGCAAGGCCGACTGGTCGCGCCGCCTCGTGCAGGAAAGCAAGCTGAGTGTGGACGATCTGATCTGGCCGATCTTCATCATCGACGGCGAGAACCGCCGCGAAGCCATACCGGCCATGCCCGGCGTGTTCCGTCTTTCGGTCGATCTCGCGGTCAAGGAAGCCGAGCGCGCGGCAAAGCTCGGCATTCCCGCACTTGCGACCTTCCCCAATGTCGACATGGGCCTGCGCGACCAGACGGGTTCGCACATCCTGGAGCCCGACAACCTGATCAACCGCACCACCCGCGCCATCAAGGCCGCGGTGCCCGAGATCGGCATCATCACCGATGTCGCGCTCGACCCCTTCACCAGCCATGGCCATGACGGCATCCTGCGCGAAGGTATCATCGTCAACGACGAGACGGTCGCCCAGGTGGCAGCGGCAGCGGTGCTGCAGGCCGCCGCCGGCTCTGATATCATCGCCCCCTCCGACATGATGGACGGCCGCATCGGCGCGATCCGCGACGCGCTCGACGACAACGGCTTCCAGGACGTGGCGATCATGTCCTACGCGACCAAGTTCGCCTCGGCCTTCTACGGCCCCTATCGCGAGGCGATCGGCACGCAGGGCCTGCTCAAGGGCGACAAGAAGACCTATTACCTCGACCATGCCAATGCCGACGAGGCCATGCGCGAGGCCGAGCAGGATCTGGCCGAGGGCGCCGACATGCTGATGGTCAAGCCCGGCCTGCCCTATCTCGACATCATACACCGGCTCAAGCAGGAGTTCCGCGTGCCGACCTTCGCCTACCAGGTGTCGGGCGAGTATTCGATGATCAAGGCCGCTGGCGCCAATGGTTGGATCGACGGCGAGAAGGCGATGCTGGAAAGCCTTCTGGCCTTCAAGCGCGCCGGCTGCGACGGCATCCTGACCTATTTCGCGCCCGAGGTGGCGGAGATGCTGAAGAGCTGAACTCCCTCCTGGCATGACGGATGCCCATACCGTTTCTTGAATCCGTCGCAGCAATTCCCATCTGAATACGTGCGCGGGCACGCTCGCCCGCCACAGAGGAAACAATGACCGCACGCGTTCTGGACGGCGAAATCATCACCAGCAGGCTCGACGACGTCAGGGCCTATGACGGCGTGCGGACGCGGCGGATACTGGCGTTCTGCGTCGACTATCTGATCGTCGGACTGCTGATGATCCCCTTCGCCATCATCATCTTCTTTCTCGGCATCCTGACGCTCGGCCTTGGCTGGGCGCTGTTCGGCATCCTGTTCCCGCTGGTGGCGATCATGTATGTCTGGTCGACGCTGGGCGGCCCGAACCAGGCGACAACGGGCATGCGCATGATGGGTATCCGTCTCGACCGCCTCGACGGCAGGCCGATCGACGGCATGCTGGCCGTGGTTCACTCGGTGCTTTTCTGGGCCGGCAATGTGGTGCTGACGCCGCTGATCCTGCTGGTGACGCTGTTCTCGGACCGCAAGCGCACGCTGCACGACCTGCTTCTCGGCACTGTGGTGAGCCGCAGCGACCGCTGAAATGAGCTGAAACCGAGTCAAAACTGGTGCTTGCGCCAAAATGTGAAGGCAAAATACCCACTTGCCTTCATATTCATGTTGAAATTTTCGCCGCCAAGGCCAAGCTAGGGATGTTCGTGGGGAGTCTTCCTGACGCGCAATGACGCAGCATCCTACCCATTCACCGCAATTCTTCCTGACGGCGCCGTCTCCCTGCCCCTATCTTGAGGGCCAGTTCGAACGGAAGGTGTTTACCCATCTCGTCGGCGACAAAGCGCCTGAAATGAACGACTTGTTGACACAGGGCGGCTTCAGGCGGTCGCAGAACATTGCCTACAGGCCGGCCTGCGAGACCTGCCGCGCCTGTGTTTCTGTACGCATCCTGGCGCAGGAATTCCTGCCGACGCGCAACATGCGACGGGTGATCGACCGAAATTCCGATCTCATCGGCGCCATGCACGATGCCGAGCCCTCGACCGAGCAATATTCGCTGTTCCGCTCCTATCTCGACGCCCGCCACCGCCGGGGCGGCATGTCCGACATGACCGTGCTCGACTATGCCATGATGGTCGAGGACACCCATGTCGACACCAAGGTGATCGAGTATCGCCGCCGCGGCCCCGACAGCTTCATCACCGGCAAGGGCCAGGGCGAGCTGATGGCGGTGGCGCTGACCGACAAGATGGCCGACGGCCTGTCTATGGTCTATTCCTACTACAATCCGGAAATGGACGAGCGGTCGCTTGGGACCTTCATGATCCTCGACCATATCGCCCGGGCGCGCGCCATGGGCCTGCCCCACGTCTATCTTGGCTACTGGGTCAACGGTTCGCGCAAGATGAACTATAAGGTGCGCTTCACGCCGCAGGAGCATCTCGGCCCCAAGGGCTGGGAACGTTTCGAAGGCTAGAGCTGAAAAGTCCGGCCCGTTTTCCACGCTGCCGTCGACCATCTGGCAGGGGGAAACGTGGCGAGCATGCACTCCAATCATTCCAAGGGACTGTTGCTGACCGGCATTGGCGGGCTGGCGCTGACAGTCGACATTCCGCTGATCAAGCTTGCCGCCGGCAACAGCTGGTCGATCCTGATGACACGCAGCGGCGTGACATTCCTTGCGGCGATCGTGATCTGGTCCATCTGGCGTTCGTTCGATCGCAACGCGCCGAAACTCATTCCCGGCAAGGCTGGCCTTGTGGTTGCGAGCCTCTACGGCATCGGCTCGGTGACGTTCATCACCGCCGTCTACAACACCTCGACAGCGAATCTGGTGTTCATCCTCGCCTTCAACACGGTCTTCGCGGCCGCGCTGTCGTGGATATTCCTGCGTGAGAAGCCACGCCCCGCAACCATGCTGGCAATGCTGTTCATGGTCGGCGGCGTTTTGATCATCGTCGGCGGTTCGATCGGCACCGGCCATCTGTTCGGCGACTTCATGGCGGTCTGCTCGGCGTTCTGCATCGCGTCCGCCATCACCATCTCGCGGGCCAGCGGCAGGGACATGGGCTTCACGGCACTTGTCGGCGTGCTTTTTCCCTGTCTGGTTGCGATGTTCATGGTTTCGAAGACAGGCTTCCAGATCGACGCGCCGTGGTGGATCATCTTCAACGGCGCGGTGATCATGCCGATCTCGTTCTTCTGCCTCGCCAACGGCCCGAAATATCTCTCCGGACCGGAGGTTGCGATGTTCTACCTGCTGGAGACGGTGCTGGCGCCGATCTGGGTGTGGATGATCTTTGCCGAGGTGCCGACGACCAACAGCCTGATTGGCGGCGCGATCCTTGTCGTCACGCTGGTTGCCCATTCGGGGTGGCAGTTGTCCGATAGCCGCAAGCGCCGCCTCGGTGCAGCCCTCCAGCAGGCGGCGTAGAGCATTTTCGCTTTTCTTCTAGTCGCGAAAAACTCCATCTCCTTGTTTTGACGCAATTCCGGACGGAAAACCGCTACGCACTTTTCCTGGAATTGCTCCAGGCCGGGCTCAGCCGGCCTGGGTACGTTTCGGCAGAGTTTCGTCCCGCGGCGGCTCGAGCGCCCGGGGCGCCTCGCCTTCCGGCGGGGCGTTGGCGGCGATCAGGGTTGCCTCATCGGACAATTCGATCTCGCGGATCCATTCGCGCCAAATGGCGACCAGCAGCGCCATCAGCACGGGGCCGATGAACAGCCCCAGGAAACCCATCGTCTTGACGCCTCCGATCAGGCCGAAAAAGGTCGGCAGGAACGGCAGCTTGATCGGGCCACCGACCAGCTTGGGGCGCAGGGTCTTGTCGACGATGAAGAGCTCTATCGAGCCCCATGCGAACAGGGCTACGCCCGCAACGGGCGAACCGCTGGCGACCAGATAGATAGACACCAGGGTGAAGGCCAGCGGCGCGCCGCCGGGGATCAGCGCCATGAAGCCGGTGAGCACGCCAAGCGTGACTGGCGACGGCACGCCGGCAATCCAGTAGGCGACGCCCAGCACCACGCCTTCTCCGATGGCGATCAGCGTCATTCCCGTGACTGTGGCGCTGATCGTCTTGGGCACGACGCGCGAGATACGCTCCCAGCGCATCGGCAGGATGCGTTCGCCGAGACGGTCGAGCTGGCCGACGAAATGCTCGCCATCTCGATAGGTGAAAAACAGTGCAATCAGCATGAACAGCAGCGTCAGCAGAATGCCGAAAGCGCTGCCGCCGGCAGCAAGCACGCCGCGATAGATGGTGCCGATATTGGCGCCGCTGACGATCTGGATAAGTTCGCCGATCGAGCCGGGATGGCCGATGTAGCGCGTCCACTGCTCGTTCAGCCATTCGCCTGCTATGGGCAGATTGGCGATCCACAGGGGCGTCGGCGCGCCGTGGCGGTTCGTATCGACCGCCCAGCTGAACCACTCGCGGATTTCATTGATGGCGTAGGTCGAGGCGAACGAGATCGGCACCACGAGGAAGGCAATGATGAACAGCAACGCCAGCGTGGCGCCGATGGTCCTGTTGCCATCAACAGCGACCAGCAAGCGCCGGTAGAGCGGCCAGCTGGCGAAGGCGATAACGAGTGCCGCGAGCACCGGCACGAGGAAGCCGTGGAAGAAGTAGATTCCCGCCGCAACGATCAGCACCAGGAGCCAGCGCGCCGCCGACAGTGGCGGCACAAGGGCCGCCCGCAAAGGCGTCGACGGGCCGAGCAGCCTTGGTTCGCGTTCTGGTTTGCGTGGGTCTTTCGCGTTCAAGGGCCTTGATCTCCTCGGCCCTGCAGTGGACCCGTGTTGCACGCCCGGCGACAGCGAGGCCGCCGGTGCGAGGATCATAGTGCCTTATACATCGCCACGCACGAAAACTTTGTGACCGGGGCCGAAGGCCCGCGCCATCAGCCGAAGCGGCCGGTGCGCGGAAAGCCCTTCGGCACCATACGGCCGGCGGTTGCGCGCGTGCCGATCCATTCCATCAGCTCGTCGCGTGTCCGCGTGAAGGTCCGCTCGGCCGAATCCTGCCAGGTAAGGCCAGCCTCCATGGCGAAGGTCTTCAGGTCGAGCACGCCGCCATCCTTGTATTTCTGCAGGCGTACGCCCTTGCCGCGGGTCATCTCGGGGATTTCCTGCAACGCGAACACAAGCATCTTGCGGTTTTCGCCGACGATGGCGACGTGATCGCCCGCCAGCGGCACGCATAACTTGGCCTCGTCAGGCGTCTTGATGTTCATCACCTGCTTGCCCTTGCGGGTGTTGGCGACCACCTCTTCCTCGGGCACCACGAAACCATTGCCTTCGTAGCTCGCCAGAAGCAGCTTGCGCTTGGGATCGTGGACAAAGGCCGTGACGATGTCCTGGTCGTTTTCCATGTCGACGATGATGCGGATCGGTTCGCCATGGCCGCGGCCACCCGGCAGCCGGTCGGCACCGATGGTGTAGAACTTGCCGCCCGTGGTGAAGACAAGAATCTTGTCGGTGGTCTGGGCATGGAAGGCGAGCTTGAGGCTGTCGCCCTCCTTGAAGGACAGCTGCGAGAAGTCGGCGAGGTGCCCCTTCATGGCACGCAGCCAGCCTTTTTCGGAGACGACGACCGTCACCGGCTCCTTCTCGATCATCGCGTGCTGGATGTCGGTCAGGTCGTGGTCGGGCGCATCGGTGAACTTGGTGCGCCGGCGGCCAAGCTCGGTCTCAGGGCCGTAATGCTCGCGAACCTGGCTCACTTCCCACTTGATTGTCGCCCACTGCTTGGTGTCGGACGCCAGCAGCGCTTCGATCTGCTTCTTCTCGGTGCTGAGTGCGTCGTGCTCCTTGCGGATCTCGAATTCCTCGAGCTTGCGCAACGCCCTCAGGCGCATGTTGAGGATGGCCTCGGCCTGATTGTCGGTCAGGTCCCAGCGCGCCATCATGGTGCGCTTGGGCTCATCCTCCTCGCGGATGATGCGGATCACCTCATCGATGTTGAGATAGGCGATCAGGTAGCCGCCGAGAATCTCCAGCCGCTTTTCGATCTCGCCGAGGCGGAACTTCGAGCGGCGGACCAGCACCTCGCGGCGGTGGTCGAGCCATTCGCGCAGCACGCTCTTCAGCGACAGCACGTTCGGCACCTTGCCGCGCGACAAGACATTCATGTTGAGCGGGAAGCGGCTTTCAAGCTCGGTGAGCTTGTAGAGCGATTCCATCAACAGGCCCGGATCGACCGTTCGGCTCTTTGGCACCAGGACGACGCGGATGTCTTCTGCGCTTTCGTCGCGGATGTCTTCGAGCAAGGGCAGCTTGCGGGCTATCAGCAGTTCGGCGATCTTTTCGATCAGCCGCGCTTTCTGCACACCGTAGGGGATCTGGGTGACGACAATGTTCCAGGTGCCCCTGCCCTGATCCTCCTGCTCCCACATGGCGCGGACGCGGAAGCCACCGCGACCGGTCTCATAGGCATTGACGATGGTCGCCCAGTCGTCATCGATGCTGCCGCCGGTGGGGAAATCGGGACCGCGCACCTTGCAAGCAAAGCGCTGCTCGGGATCGTCCTTGATGCGGTCCCACTCGCCCGGCGAGGTCATCAGGTCGGCGACCGAGGCTTCGGGATTGTCGATGAGGTAAAGGGCGGCACTGCACAGTTCGGCCGCATTGTGCGGCGGGATCGACGTCGCCATGCCAACCGCGATGCCGGACGAGCCATTGGCGAGCAGGTTGGGGAACGCGCCCGGCAGGACGACAGGCTCTTCGTCCTCCTCGTTGTAGGTCGGGCGGTAATCGACCGCGTCCTCGGTGATGCCTTCGAGCAGCGAGACCGACACCTCGGTCATGCGCGCTTCGGTGTAGCGCATCGCAGCAGCGCTATCGCCATCGATGTTGCCGAAGTTGCCCTGCCCGTCGACGAGCGGATAGCGGACCGAAAAATCCTGCGCCAGGCGCACCAGCGCGTCATAGATCGACTGGTCGCCATGCGGGTGGAACTTGCCCATGACCTCGCCGACGATGCGGGCGCATTTGGCAAAGCCCTGGTCCGGGTTGAGCCTGAGCAGCCGCATGGCATGCATGATGCGGCGATGAACCGGCTTCAGCCCGTCGCGCACGTCGGGCAGCGCCCGATGCATGATGGTCGACAGCGCATAGGCGAGATAGCGCTCTTCGAGCGCCTTCTTGAGGTCGACCGGTTCGATGTTGTCACTGCCGCCAGCAGGCGGCACAAGCCCTTTTCCCATGGGGTTTGGACTAACGGAACGGGCGATTCGCGGCAAGCCTTGTCGGCAAAAGCAAGGGCGGATGGCGCCCGGATGCGGCAAATTTCTCCGCTCGCTAAAGTAGCATTCTCTGGATCAGCGGCTCATTCACCATTTTTACGCGTGTTGCATTGCAGCGATTGCCTTTTTCGCCGAATTGCGGCCATTGTCGCCACGGTGCCTTCTTCCAGTCCAGTTCGTGACGGACGAAAGGCGAAACGATTCCTCACAGTCTCAGGGAACCATGATGACGCAACACAGCTCTGCATTCCGCAAGCTCGCACTTACAACCTTTCTCGTGGCCTTGCCGCTGCATGGCGCATTTGCGCAGGACGCCACGGCAGTCGCCGAGCGGCTGAAGGGCCTGATGGCCCTGCAGAACGTGACCCTCGGCTGGAGCGGCGTGTCCGGCGACGCATCCGAGATGGTGCTCGAAGGCACCACGATCACGGTGGCGGGCGAGGACAAGCCGTTCGAAATCGGCAAGCTGACGCTCAGCGGGGTCACTGAGGAGAATGGCGGCTACAAGATCGAGACGATCAGCACCGAGCCGTACAATCTCAACAAGGACGGTGCGACGGTCGACGTCAGCGAGTTCACGCTCGGCAACGTTTCGCTGCCGGCAGAAGGCTCCACCGAGCCGCTCGGCTCCATCATGATGTACGAGACGGCGGCACTCGAGAATGTCAGCATCAAGGTCGGCGACAAGCAGGCCTTCCAGATGAGCAACTTCGAGGCCCAGATCACCCCGCCGAAGGATGGCAAGGCGATGGACTTCACCGGCGGTGCCGAGAAGTTCACGGCCGATCTCAGCCTCGTCGAGGACCCCAAGTCCAAGGAAGTGATCGACGCTCTCGGCTATCAGGCGATCAGCGGCAGCTTCGACATGGCCGGCACCTGGCAACCGACCGACGGCAACATGGCGCTGACCAAGTACGATATCACCGTCGACAACGCCGGCACGCTGGGCATGACCTTCGACCTCGGCGGCTACACGATGGCATTCCTGAAGTCGGTGCAGGACCTGCAGAAGCAGATGGCGGCTCAGCCCGAAGGGGCCGACAATTCGGCCCAGGGCCTGGCCATGCTCGGCCTGATGCAGCAGCTGACCTTCAATGCGGCAACGGTGCGCTTCGACGACGACTCGATCACCAACAAGGTGCTCGACTACGTCGCCAAGCAGCAGGGCATGACGGCCAAGGACATCGCCAACCAGGCCAAGGCGATCGTGCCGTTCATGATGATGGAACTCAACAACGCCGAGCTTACGAAGCAGGTGACGGACGCCGTGACGGCCTATCTCGACGACCCGAAGTCGCTTGAGATCGCAGCCAAGCCGGGCTCGCCGGTTCCGTTCGCGCTGCTGGCTGCCAACGGCATGGCCAACCCGAAAGAACTGCCGAACACGCTCGGCCTCACGGTCAAGGCCAACCAGGACTGATCCTGGCTGCCGCAGCCTGAAACGAAAAAGCCCGGCAGCGATGCCGGGCTTTTTTTTGTAGTGACTTTATCGAGTCGAAAGAGTCGCTTGCGCGAAGGCCTTAAGCCTCTTTCTTGGCCACGGCGACGCGCAGCGACAGCTCGCGCAGCTGCTGCGGCGTAGCTTCGGCCGGTGCGTTCATCAGCAGATCCTGCGCCTGCTGGTTCATCGGGAACAGCGTCACTTCACGCAGGTTCTTTGCCCCGACGAGCAGCATGATGACGCGGTCGACACCGGCAGCCATGCCGCCATGCGGCGGGGCGCCGTACTGGAAGGCGCGGTAGAGGCCGCCGAACTGCTCTTCGACCTCTTCGCGCGTCTTGCCGGTCAGTTCAAACGCCTTGACCATCAGCTCGGGCAGTTGGTTGCGGATCGAACCGGAAGCGATTTCGAAGCCATTGCAGACCATGTCGTACTGATAAGCCTTGATGGTCAGCGGATCCTGGTTGGTCAGCGCATCCAGGCCGCCCTGCGGCATCGAGAATGGATTGTGGGCGAAGTCGATCTTCTTTTCGTCTTCCAGCCATTCGTAGAACGGGAAGTCGATGATCCAGCACAGCTCGAAGCGGTCACGGTCGACGAGGTTCAGTTCCTCGCCGGCGCGGGTGCGGGCGGCACCTGCAAACGAGACGAACTTCTTGGGATCGCCGGCAACGAAGAATGCAGCGTCGCCATCCGACAGACCAAGCTGCTGGCGGATCGCCTCGGTGCGCTCTTCGCCGATGTTCTTGGCGATGGGGCCCGCGCCCTCCAGCTTGTCGCCTTCCTTGCGCCAGAAGATGTAGCCGAGGCCCGGCTGGCCCTCGCTTTGCGCCCAGGCGTTCATGCGGTCGCAGAATGCACGGCTGCCGCCTGTTTTGGCCGGGATCGCCCAGACTTCAACCTTCGGGTCCGAGGCGATCATGCCTGCGAACACCTTGAAGCCCGAGCCGTCGAAATGCTTGGTGACTTCCTGGATCTCGATCGGATTGCGCAGATCGGGCTTGTCGCTGCCGTAAGTGCGCAGCGCCGTGTCATAAGGAATGCGCCGGAACTTCTGGGTGACCGGCTTGCCGTCGGCAAACTTCTCGAACACGCCGCGCATTACCGGCTCCATCGTGTTCCAGACGTCTTCCTGGGTCACGAAGCTCATTTCGAGGTCGAGCTGGTAGAATTCGCCCGGCAGGCGATCGGCGCGCGGGTCCTCGTCGCGGAAGCACGGTGCGATCTGGAAGTAGCGATCGAAGCCGGCCACCATCAGCAGCTGCTTGTACTGCTGCGGCGCCTGCGGCAGCGCGAAGAACTTGCCCGGATGGATGCGCGAAGGCACCAGGAAATCGCGCGCGCCTTCCGGCGACGAGGCCGTCAGGATCGGCGTCGAATATTCCGTGAAACCTTCGGCGCCCATGCGGTTGCGCATCTCGGCGATGATCTTGGTGCGCGCCACGATGTTCTTGTGCAGCGTTTCGCGGCGCAGGTCGAGGAAGCGGTACTTGAGGCGGATGTCTTCAGGATATTCCGGCTCGCCGAACACCGGCAGCGGCAACTCCTTGGAAACCGACAGAACTTCAATTTCCTTGGCGAAGACTTCGATCTCGCCGGTCGGCAGGTTGCCGTTGACGGCTTCCGCCATGCGCGCCTTGACCTCACCGTCGACGCGGATGACCCACTCGCCGCGCACGGTTTCGGCGACCTTGAAGGCAGGCGAATCGGGATCGGCGACGATCTGCGTCAGGCCGTAATGGTCGCGCATGTCGATGAACAGCAGGCCGCCGTGGTCGCGGACGCGATGCACCCAGCCGGACAGGCGGACGGCGGAGCCGACGTCGGATTTCCTCAATTGTGCGCAGGTGTGGCTGCGGTAACGGTGCATGGCAAAGTTCCGGTTCGGGCTATTGTTGCGCGGCGCCGTCAGCGCCTGATGCGCCGGGGCCTAAAATTCGCGCGAAAAGCGCATGCGTGCCCGGCTTTGTCAAGGAAAAGCGGTTTTTAAACCGCCCTTGCCTAGGGTCAAAACCGCTTCTTCAGCCACACTCTGGAGTGGCCGGCCGGATAATCGTCGATGCGGCCGAACTCCTCGTATCCCTGCCGCTTGTAGAACTCGGGCGCCTGGAACGTATACGAATCGAGATGGACACCGATACAGCCGCGCTGGCGGGCTCCTCCCTCTGCCTTGGCAAGAAGCTGCGTGCCGAGGCCACTACCGCGATGTTCGGGTCCGATCCACAGCCACTCGACGAACAGCCAGGTGTATTCGGATGAGCCCTTGAGGCCGCCCGCCACCCTACCCTCGCTGTCGCGGGCAACGATCCACAGATCCTTGTCGTTGTGCGGCCCGGCCGTGTCGTGGTTGTAGGCATTCAGCCCGTCGCCGATGAGGCTTGCGGTCTCGCTGTCGATGCTCGTGCTGACGGTCAGCGTGGTCATATCAGGCTCCTGCGCCCTGAGGACGCGAGCGCAAGCTATCCGCTACAGGAAAGGCAAGGTTGGCGCAGCCGACGAAATATGTCGCACCAGTGACGGTAAGACGTTGACCGGTCGGGGTAACTGTAGCCAAGTCAGGTTTTTGTCGCGCTATCGAATGTACTCCATACGCCCCCTGATCCCCCTTCTCATCACCGCCGGCATCTTGCTGGGCGGCAACGGCCTGCAGGGTACGCTGATCGCATTGCGCGGCGCCCAGGAAGGTTTCACGCCCGCAACGATCGGGCTGATGGGAACGGCCTATTTCATCGGCTTCCTGTTGGGCTGCATCTTCATCACACGCATGATGAAGGCCGTCGGCCATGTCCGCGCCTTCGCCACCCTTGCGGCCATCGCCGCGGCAGCAACACTGACGCTGGTGCTGATCATTGATCCGTTCATGTGGTCGCTGATCCGCTTCACCACAGGTTTCTGCTTTGCCGGGCTCTTCACGGTGATGGAAAGCTGGCTCAACTCCGGCGCCTCCAACCACGATCGCGCCCGGGTGCTGGCGATCTACCGCATCATCGACATCGGCTCGGTAACGGGCGCGCAGTTCATGATCCCCGTCTTCGGCGCTGGCGGCTTCACCATCTTCGCCATCATGTCGATCATGATCACGCTGTCGCTGGTGCCGGTGTCGCTCGGCGACCGCTCCAACCCGACACCGCCCGAAGACGTCAAGCTCGACCTCAAGCGCGCCTGGCAGATTTCGCCGCTTGGCGCCGTGGGCTGCATCTTTGTCGGCGTAACCAACAGCGCCTTCCGCACGATGAGCCCGATCTATGCCGAGCAGATCGGCATGTCGGTGACCGACGTCGTCACCTTCGTCAGCGTCGGCATCATCGGCGGCGCCCTGATCCAGTACCCGCTCGGCTATCTTTCAGATCTGTGGGATCGGCGGCTTGTTTTGCTCGTCACCACTGCCGGTGCGATGATCTCGGCGCTGATGCTCGTGTTTCTCGCCGGCAACTCGACGATTGCCAACTTCGCGCTCGTCTTCGTCTTCGGCTCGTTTGCAATGCCGCTCTACTCGCTGTCGGCCGCACACGCCAACGACCGGGCCGAGAAAGGCGAATTCGTGCTGGTGAACGCGGCGCTGATGCTGTTCTATTCCGTGGGTGCGATTGCCGGCCCGCTGGTCGCCTCGCTGTTCATGGAGCGCTACGGGCCGCATTCGCTGTTTGCCTTCGCGGCCAGCATCTACCTCATCTTCATCGTCGTCATCGCTTACCGCATGGGCGCGCGCTCTCCGGTGCCCGCCGGACATCGCAGCCGATTCTTCGCCCTGCTGAGGACATCGCCGATTTTCGCCCGTTTTGCCGGCCGCACGGGCAATGGCAACGATTCAAATGCCGTCTAACCGTTGGACGGCGCGACGAACGCTTGACGAATGGGCGCGTGGCTGAAATGGAAAGACAACGCGTTCTGACCAAAGCAATATTATGCATGTAATAACGACCCAGGAAGAACTCGAAACTGCCGTAGCCGCGCTCGAAAAGTCCAATTTCGTTACGGTCGACACCGAGTTCATTCGCGAAACCACTTTCTGGCCCGAGCTCTGCCTGATCCAGATGGCGGCACCCGGTGTGTCGGCGCTTGTCGACCCCCTGGCGCCCGGCCTCGATCTTGCGCCGTTCTTCCGGCTGATGGGCAACGAGGCGGTGACCAAGGTGTTCCATGCCGCACGGCAGGACATCGAAATCATCTTCCACCTGGGCAATCTCATTCCGCACCCTGTCTTCGATACCCAGGTGGCGGCGATGGTCTGCGGCTTCGGCGACAGCGTCTCTTACGAGCAGATCGTGCAGAAGGTGACGGGCGGGCGCATCGACAAGTCGTCGCGCTTCACCGACTGGCGCCACCGGCCGCTGTCGGAAAAGCAGCTCGACTATGCGCTGGCCGATGTCACCCACCTCATCGGCGTCTACGAGCACCTCAAGACCGAGTTGGAGCGCGAGAATCGCGCCCACTGGCTGAACGAGGAAATGGAGGTCCTGACCTCCCGCGATACCTACGACCCGCATCCCGAGGATGCCTGGAAGCGGCTCAAGATGCGGCTGCGCAAGCCGCAGGAACTCGCCATCGTGCAGGCCGTTGCCGCCTGGCGCGAGCGCGAGGCGCGCGATCGCAACGTGCCGCGCGGCCGCGTGCTCAAGGACGACGCCATCTACGAGATCGCCCAGCAGGCGCCCCGCGACGCCACTGCACTTTCCCGGCTGCGCACCACGCCCAAGGGCTGGGAACGCTCGTCGCCTGCAGCGTCGCTGCTTGCCGTGGTCAATACGGCACTCGACATTCCGCGCGACCAGATGCCCCGCCTGCCCAAGACGTTCCAGCCGCCGGAAGGCTCGAGCGCTGCAGCCGAACTGCTCAAGGTTCTGCTCAGGCTGGTTTCCGAAAAGGAAGGCGTAGCGACCAAAGTGCTTGCTTCGGGCGACGACATCGACCGGATCGCCGCCGAAGGCGAAGCCGCCGACGTGCCTGCCCTGCAAGGCTGGCGCCGCGCCGTGTTCGGCGAATCGGCGCTCCGGCTGGTGCGCGGCGAGATCGCCATCAAGTTCGACAAGCGCCGCATCGCGATCTTCGACATCGAGGGCTGAGGCGCAGAGCCTCGCCCCCTCCTCCTCCTACACTGCGCCTGCGAGGTGCAGCGCAAACCAGATCCACAACAACGCCAGCAGCGCTGCGCCGAGGATGAATGCCCGGCTGCGGAACTTGACCCTGTTGGTGGTCAGGTGGAACCAGGCATGCGCATAGCGCGTCGCCACGAACAGCCAGGCCAGAACGAGCGCGACATAAGACACGCCTGACGTCACGTAGAGCGACAGGCAGGCGGCGTAGAAGAGCACCGGCAATTCGAACTGGTTGATGATGTTGTTGGCGGCGGTGATGCTCGATTCGGGCTCGGCAGCGCGCGTCTTGAACTGATTGATGCGGGCCTCGCCCGAGCGGACCGCGTTCCGGCGCCGCGCCGAAAGCACGCCATAGACGATATAGACCAGCAAGACTTGCGCAAGCATGGGCCAGAAGATGGCAGTTTGGTTCATCAGTTTGCCTCGGATCAGCGATCTATTTCAGGTTAAGCTCAAGCATTGCATGCCCGCTGTGCTTAATGGAGAATTTACGGGTTTCGGCTGAAGCTTTCCCAACGCAGTTCAATGATCGACCGAACATGATGCTTCCGGCAACTGCCAATCGCTATCAGCCAGCCCTGACCGTCATTCAGTCGGCAACCTATGCACGCGAACGCGCGATGAGCGAGGACGTTCGGGGGTCGGGCTTGGCGCCACTCAACGTAATGGCAAAGGCTGCGCCGGCACGTCCAAAGGACATGCAGGCGATCAACGAACACTATTTCGGCATCAGCCTGACGCCGATGGAAGCAATGTTCGCAATGGTCGAGAGGGCCGTCGACTATCTCAACGGCAAGATGGGTGTCGGCCGTGACGGCGATCCAAAGACCGGCGAGGAAGGCAACAGCTGGCGCGACAAGGCTCTGATCAAGAGTATCGGCGTGGGCTCGCAGGACGATTTTTCGATCCCGAAACCCGGCGAGAACGGCGTCACCTTTCGTGCCGTCGCCAAGCTCGTCCTCGAAAAATTCAAGACCGAGTTTCTGGCAAGCGACAGCGGTCTCAGGAAGCTGCTTGAGGATACCATTGGCTTCCACCTCGACGGCATGAACGCCGTCGATCTCTTCGAAGCATTCGCCGAACCTGAAGGCGAGGCCGCAAAAAGGGTCTACGAGGCGGTATCGGAAGGGCTTGCAGGCCAGGCCGGCAGCAAGGCGTCGCAACGGTTGGAAGCAGTCGCTTGGGGAGCCAAGTCGGTCGAAGAGACGCTCGTTGGCCAGAAGAAATCCTCGATCGACGTCGTTGACGAGGAAACGATCGCCGAGGACCTGAAGGCCATCGAGACCGCCGAAGCCAAGGAAAAGCTCGAGGAAGCGGCAGCCATTCCGGAGAAAGTCCAGAAGGCACTGAAGGAAGCCCCGGCAAGCAAGGAACCGTCGGGCACGGACGGTTCACAGGCGGCACAGGCCATTGTCCAGGCACTGAGCGGCATGAGTGGAGCCGCATCCTCTTGGCAGACTGCGCCCGTTGAGGATGGCCACAAGCCGGATCTGGACCTGACGACGATGTCCCTGGACGCCGCACAGAAGGACGGCAACGAACGCACCAGGGGCGAAACCCTGCGCGGGTTGCTTGCCCACTACCTCGAGTTCATCGACGGATTGGACTCCGAGAAGAAGCAGAAATTCTCGATACGGCTGTGAGCCGATCATCTGGCCCCGTGGCTTCCGAGGTCAGCTGAATTCGGCCGCGCTCGCCTCGCCGCCAGGACAAAGGCCGCGATTGTAATGATCGGCACCGCCAGGAATGCAAACTTGACGACGATCAGACCGGAGGCGAGCGCCATCGCCTCGGCACCGGCCGATGGCGGGTCGGAGAGGATGCGCGCGACGACGAGGTTCTGGGCGTAATCCGATATCGTGTAGGGCAGCACCAGAACCAGCACGAGGGTTGCCCGCAGGCGATCCGACAGGGTTGAAAAGCGCGGCAGGCGATCTCCTGACTTGAGGATCAGGCTGACCAGCGTGGCCGACAGCAATGTCGGGAAGACCAGATCGAAGGTGAGGTAGTGCCAGACCAGGATTGTCTCGGCACCGGGGCGACCGAGCCCCGCCACCCAGGCGAAGCCCTCGCTTTCGGAAAACCCCCAGAACCGCAGATCGAGCGACGACATGCCGCCGCTCAGCCTGCGGAAATAGAGGAATTCCAGCATCGTCATGGCGGCGAAGACCGCCGCCGTGGCGAAGCTGAGTGCGGCTGCGTGGCGTCGCAGCCTGAGGATTGCTGCGATCACATGCCGCCCGGGTAGTTCGGGCTTTCGCGGGTGATGGTCACGTCATGGGCGTGGCTTTCGCGCAAGCCGGCATTGGAGATGCGCACGAAGGTGGCGCGCTGGCGGAAGTCCTCGAGATCGCGGCCGCCGACATAACCCATGGCAGCCTTGAGACCGCCGGCCAGCTGGTGCAGCACGCCTGCAACCGGGCCCTTGTAGGGGACCTGGCCCTCGATGCCCTCGGGCACGAGCTTGAGCGTGTCGCGCACTTCCGCCTGGAAGTAGCGATCGGCCGAACCGCGCGCCATGGCGCCCACCGAACCCATGCCGCGATAGGCCTTGAAAGAGCGGCCCTGGTGCAGATAGACCTCGCCCGGGCTCTCATCGGTGCCGGCGAGCAGCGAGCCGATCATGGCCGCTCCAGCGCCTGCGGCGAGCGCCTTGGCGAGATCGCCCGAGAACTTGATGCCGCCGTCGGCCACCACAGTGACATTCGACTTCTGCGCCGCTTCCACCGCCGACATGATTGCCGAAAGCTGCGGCACGCCGACGCCGGCGACGATGCGGGTGGTGCAGATCGAGCCGGGGCCGATGCCGACCTTGACCGCATCGGCGCCCGCGTCGATCAGCGCCTGGGCGCCCTCGGCGGTTGCGACGTTGCCGGCCATGATGCGGACCGAATTCGAGATCTTCTTGGCGCGGGCAACGGCGTCGAGGACGCGCTGCGAATGGCCGTGGGCCGTGTCGATGACCAGAAGGTCGACACCTGCGTCGATCAGGCGCTCGGCACGCTCGAAGCCGTCATCGCCGACGCTGGTCGCGGCGGCAGCGCGCAGGCGGCCCTGCGAATCCTTGGTGGCATTGGGGTTGAGCTGCGACTTCTCGATGTCCTTGACGGTGATGAGACCGACGCAGTTGCCCTGCTTGTCGACGACCAGCAGCTTTTCGATGCGGTGCTTGTGCAGGAGGCGCTTCGCCTCTTCCTGATCGACGTTCTCCTTGACCGTGATCAGGTTCTCGCGCGTCATCAGTTCGTAGACCTTCTGGGCGGGGTCCGAAGCGAAACGCACGTCGCGATTGGTGAGGATGCCGACCAGACGGCCGGTCTTCTGACCGCCGGTGCCGCCGTTCTCGACGACCGGAATGCCCGAAATCGTATAGTGGCGCATCAAGGACAGCGCGTCGGCGAGCGTGGCATCCGGCCCGATGGTGACCGGGTTGATGACCATGCCCGATTCGAACTTCTTGACCTGGCGGACCTGCTCGGCCTGCTCGGCCGGCGTGAAATTGCGATGGATGACGCCGATGCCGCCGGCCTGGGCCATGGCAATGGCGAGGCGCGCCTCGGTGACCGTGTCCATGGCGGCCGAGATGATCGGCACGTTGAGGTCGATATCACCGGCGATGCGGGTGCGGATATCTGTCTCGCCGGGCATGACTTCCGAGTGACCGGGCTGCAGCAGCACGTCGTCAAAAGTGAGCGCCAGCGCGCCGGTGGAGGATTCGATGATTTTCGCCATGGCCACTCCTTACATATGTGCAGAAAAGGGAATGCGAAAAAGGGCGCTGGAACCAAAGGTATGCAGCGCCGACTCCTCAATTTCCCTTTCAGGATTGGCGCTGGCTGGTAACACGTCTTCGCGCCAATGAAAAGCGCGCGTTGCAGGCCAATCGACGCAGCAGGGATCGCCGCCGCTTGCGCCGACTCACTTTTTTGGGAAGGTGCTCAGAGCGGCATTCAGCCTGGAACTGCAGGGAACAAAGCAACATGAACGACATGTCAGGCCCGCTGCCGGCTGCCGTGCCAAGTCTCGCAATGCACCGTGAGCCATTCAGCTTCACGGGTACCGCACGCGAATATTTCGGCATCTGGATCGTCAACGTGCTTTTGACGATCCTCACACTTGGCATCTACTCGGCATGGGCCAAGGTGCGCCGCCAGCGTTACTTCTATGGCAACACGCATCTTGCCGGTGCGACCTTCGACTATCACGCATTGCCATGGCGCATCCTTGTCGGGCGCATCATCGTCGTCTCGATGCTGGTCGTCTACAACGTCGTCGTGAACTTCTTTCCCGTATTCGGCCTGGTCGTGTTCGCGATCTTCTTGTTTGCGATCCCCTGGTTCATCATGCGCGGGCTGCGCTTCAATGCCCGCGTGACGAGCTATCGCAATGTCCGCTTCGATTTCACCGGTGGATATTGGGGTGCGTTCATGGCCTACATCGTCGGCGGCCTGCTCATCTATCTCTCGGCCGGTCTGCTCACACCCATCTCTTCGCGCTGGATGTGGAACTATATGCTGGGCAACCTGCGTTATGGCGGGCGGCCAATCGAGTGCGATCCCCGGCTGAACAAGCTCTACGGCCAGATGTGGCTGCCGGCGTTCATCCTGATCGGCGGAGGCATAATCGGCTTAGGCATCGTCATGGCGATCCTGATGTCGGGAGGATTACCTGAAATCGACGGCGCAAATCCCAGCGGCTGGTCGATCGGGGTGATGATCGTCACCCTGTACGCCGCGATGATCCCGCTGTTCCTGGTGGTCATGCTGGCTGGCCTGATCTATCGCGCCGGTGTCCGCAATGTCGTCTTCAACGAAACCGTCATCGATGGACGGCACATGCTGGCCTCGTCCATCGGCCGCGGGCGCTTTGCCTGGATCTCGATCAGCAATCTCTTCGCCACGTTGTTCACGCTCGGCCTCGCCCGGCCATGGGCGGCGGTCAGGATGGCGAGCTACATGGCGACGGTGACCGCACTCGATACGACCGGGTCGCTGGACGCCTATGCCAGCTACCTGCAGAACGCGGGTACAGCGACGGGTTCCGAATTCCTTGATGTAGAGGGGTTCGACCTTGGCTTCTGAACAAGCGCCCGTCGCCGGCCTTTGGCGCAAAGCGGGAGAAGCCCGGGCCGTCGATGCGCGACTGGCGATTGCCGCCGATGGCACGACCTCCGTCACCGACGGCGCGGGCACCGTGCTTGCCTGGGGCGCATTTCAGGGCACCCAGGTGTCCGATCGCGTCGGCTCGATCCCCCGGAAGATCACCTTCCCCGGCAACGGCGTGTTCGAGACATCAGACAATGACAGCATCGACCGGCTTGTCGGGCCCCACACGAAAGGCCCTGCCGGTTTCATCCACCAGTTGGAGCGGTTCCGCCCGCGGCTGATCGCCTTCGTGCTTGCAACCGTCCTGCTTGGTGCCGCAGTCTATCGCTACGCCGTGCCGCTGCTGGTCGAAGTCGCCGTTGCGGTCACCCCACCTGCCGTCAGCACCCTGATGAGCAAGGGCACGCTGGCCTCGCTCGACCAGGCGATCTTCGAGCCGAGCAAGCTCAGCCCCGAACGCCAGAAGTCACTCAGCGACGGCTTTGCCGAACTCGTCTCGCTGACGGACGAGCCGGCGTCGGAGCGCCCCGCCTATTCGCTCAACTTTCGCGCCGGCGGTCCCATCGGGCCAAATGCCTTTGCCCTGCCCGATGGAACCGTGGTCCTGACCGATGAGCTGGTGGAGCTGGCGGGCGCGGACAACGACATGATCCTCGGTGTGCTCGGACACGAGATCGGCCATGTCGACCACAAGCACAGCCTGCGTCAGCTTTATCGTGCGGCAGGCGTTACGGCACTTATCATGCTGATCGGCGGCGATATCGGTTCGGGAACCGAAGACATCATGGTCCAGGGCGCGGCCTTGCTCAGCCTGTCTTACTCGCGCGACGCCGAGACCGACGCCGACCGTTTCAGCGTAGAGCTCATGCACAAGGCCGGCAAGGACCCGGCCGCCATCGCTCGCTTCTTCGAACTCCTGCGCGACAAGCTCGGCGATCACGCCGAAGGCAACTTTCTGTCAACGCATCCCGCAACCCCGGAACGCATCGCCGAAACACAACGTTATGCCCGAGAGATCACCGGCTCGAACTGACTGGCCTGAGCGGCAACTGGCCCTGGCAGCGGACAGGCTGGCATTTCCATGATAGCCCACCAACCGGCCAGCCAGCCGCCGCCCCAGAGTCGTTCAATGTCCAGTGCATCCATCAACCGAACCACCCCGCTCATTCTCGCGGTTGCATTGTTCATGGAGAACATGGACTCGACCGTGATTTCCACGTCGCTGCCGGCGATCGCCACCGACATCGGCACAAGCCCGATTGCGCTGAAGCTGGCACTCACCGCCTATCTCGTCTCGCTCGCCATCTTCATTCCGATCAGTTCGTGGATGGCCGACCGCTTCGGCGCCAAGCGTGTGTTCCGCGTGGCAATCGGCGTGTTCATGGTCGGATCGATCGCCTGTGCGCTGTCGAACTCGCTGGGCGCCTTCGTGCTGGCGCGCTTCCTGCAAGGAATGGGCGGCTCGATGATGACGCCGGTGGCGCGTCTGGTGCTCGTGCGGACGACCGAAAAGAGCGGGCTTGTCTCGGCGATGGCTACGCTGACGATCCCTGCCCTCATCGGCCCGCTGGTCGGGCCGCCCGTGGGCGGCTTCATCACCACCTTCTTCGCCTGGCACTGGATCTTCTTGATCAACATCCCGATCGGCATCGTCGGCATCTGGCTGTCGGGGCGCTTCCTGCCTGAAATTCCGCCGGAGCCGACCCAGCCCGTCGATGTCAAAGGCTTCTTCTTGTCCGCTATTGCGGCATCGGGCATCGTCTTCGGCCTTTCGGTCGTCAGCCTGCCGGCGCTGCCGCCCGTCGTGGGAGCCATGACCATCAGCGTCGGCGTTGTCTGCGCCCTGCTCTACATCCAGCACGCGCGGCAGACGACCTATCCGCTGCTCGATCTCAAGCTGTTCTCCAACCCGGTCTTCAGGACCGCCATCGTCGGCGGATCGCTGTTTCGCATCGGCGTCGGCGCAACGCCCTTCCTGCTGCCGCTGCTGTTCCAGCTGGGTTTCGGCCTAACGCCATTCCAATCGGGCATGATCACCTTCGCAACCGCCGCGGGCGCGCTGTCGATGAAGTTCGTGGCGCCACGCATCCTACGCTTGATCGGCTTCCGCACCGTGCTGCTCGTCGCCTCGGGAGCGTCCGCCTGCCTGATCGCGATCAATGGCTTCTTCACCGCGCAGACGCCTTATCTGGTGGTGCTGTCTGTGCTGTTCCTGGCGGGCTTCCTGCGCTCGCTGTTCTTCACCTCGTCCAACGCCCTGGTGTTCGCCGACGTGGAACCGGCCCAGAGCGGACAGGCAACGGCGATTTCGGCAGCGGCACAGCAGATCACGGTTGCCCTCGGCGTCGCCGTTGGCGGTGGGGCGCTGGAACTTTGGAGCCTGTTCACCGACCAGGCCATCGGCGGCGCCGGCTTCACCTTCGCCTTCCTGGTCATTGCCGTGATAACGGCCATGCCGATCCTGATGTTCGCGCGGATGGCGCCCGATGCCGGCGGCGCCATCTCCGGTCACCGCAAGTCCGAAATGCCGGCGGAAGAGCCGCAGCAGCTATGACGGATCGGGTTCGCTGCGGCCCTTGAAGTCCTTGGCGAGCAGATAGAGCTCGGCCGATTCGTCACGCGATGCCGGCGGCTTGACGTGATGGACGGTGCGGAAGTTTTTCTTGAGCAAGGTCAGGAGATCGGCCTCGGTTCCACCCTGGAACGTCTTGGCGAGGAAATGGCCGCCTGGCTTAAGCACCGAAATGGCAAAATCGGCCGCCACTTCGCACAGATGCATGGTGCGGATGTGATCGGTGCGACGATGACCGGTCGTCGGCGCCGCCATATCTGACAATACCAGGTCGGGTGCGCCACCAAGCGCCTCCGACAGGCGAGCCGGAGCGTCGTCGTCGAGGAAATCCATCAACAGGACGGGCGCGCCTGGAACGGCGTCCATCTCGAGATAATCGATGCCAACGACATGCGGGTTTTCGGCCGTCGAGCTTGTGCGGGCTGCCGCCACCTGGCACCAGCCGCCGGGTGCGGCCCCGAGATCGATGACCTTCAGGCCCGGCTTGAGCAGATGGTGCTTGTCGTCGATCTCGATCAGCTTGTAGGCCGCGCGAGACCGATAACCATCGGCCTTCGAGCGCTGCACGTAAGGGTCGTTCATGTGGCGTTCGAGCCAGCGGCGCGACGATTCCTTGAGCCCGCTCTTCTTCTTGATCTTGGTCCGGAGAACGCGGGTCGCGCCTGCCGAAGTGCCTGACTTGGTCGGTTTCTTGGTCATCCGCGCTGTCCGCTCCGCCAGTTGCGCCGCCACACGCCGTCATCGGCCATCAGTTCGCTCAATATGCCCTCGCGCAGGCCGCGGTCGGCAACCCTGAGCCGCTCGGACGGCCATACGGCGCGAATGGCCTCAAGTATAGCGCAGCCTGCCAGCACAAGGTCAGCCCTGTCTGCGCCGATGCAGGGGTTGGCCACGCGCTCGTGAAAATCCCAGCCGAGCACCTTCTCGATCATGCGATCGACGCTGGTGCCGTCCATCCACAGCCCGTCGACGCGCCGGCGATCGTAGCGTTCGAGCTCGAGATGCACGCCCGCCAGTGTGGTCACCGTGCCCGACGTGCCGAGCAAATGGAATTTGGGGCTGGCAACGATGTGGCTGAGCCTGTCGCGTCCGTCGAAGGCATGCAGGCGGGCTGCCACATCGTCGACCATGGCGGCAAAAATCTCGCGCGTCACCGTGCGGCCGCCGAAGCGCTCGGCAAGCGAGACGACGCCGACCGGCAGCGACGTCCAGGAGACGATGTGATTCGCCAACCTAGGCGAGCGGTGGCGCGACACGTCGATCAACGCGATCTCGGACGAGCCGCCGCCGATGTCGAACAAAACGACGCCGTCGGTGTCGCGCTCGACCAGCGAACCGCAGCCGGAGACGGCAAGGCGCGCCTCTGTCTGGCGGTCGATGATCTCGAGCTTCAGCCCGGCCTCACGCTCGACGCGGTCGATGAACTCCTCGCCGTTCTCGGCCGAGCGGCAGGCTTCGGTGGCGATCAGGCGTGCTCGCCTGATCTTGCGATTGCGCAGCTTGTCGCCGCAGATCTTGAGCGCCTCGACGGCCCTGTCCATGGCGGGCTTGCCCAGCCGCCCGGAGGCCGAAAGCCCCTCACCCAGCCGAACGATGCGCGAAAAAGCATCGATGACGCGGAATTGACCGGGTCGACCAGGTACCGCCACCAGCAGGCGACAATTGTTGGTGCCGAGGTCGAGCGCGGCAAAGACCGGCAGTTCCGAGACCGCGGGCCGTCGCGGCTGGTCGGATTGGGCAGGCCTCGCCGCAGGTTTCGGCTGAGTGGTCGGTGCTGTCGCAGGTTTGCTCGGTGCCGGCAGTACGGCCGCCGCGGCACCGTCCCCGGCGGCCTGCGGCTGCGCACCGTCGCGCGCAAAAACCTTGCGTCCGCGGCGGCGCTTGCGCCTTTTCCTGGTTTTTTGCTGCGTGACATCCCCGTTGGCGTGGCCATTCTGCGGCCGCGCCGTGGCCTTACGGCCACGTTGGGACCGACCCGCGCCTTGCGGCGACGGACCATCCCCTGGGACACCCGCATCCGACGCGCCAGCGTCAGCTTCGCGGTCCTTCACCTTGCAATTTCCTTCCGGCGCCGCGCGAACCTTTCGGACGCTGCACGCGCATTTCATCTTGTGTTGAAAATAAGACTATCAGCGCCGGCCACGATCACCAAGGCCACGCCTGCGTATTTTTGCCGGCGCGCTTGCGGCGGCCCATCCCGCACAGAAAGCCACGCCTTGGGTTGAATAGCCGGCGTCGATCAGGCAAACCTCATACATGGGTCGCCCAAAGCGAGCGGTGATGCGGCCTAACGAGGGATGAAACGCAGGAGCGAAAGGAGCGGGCAAGCTCAACCGCATGAGAATCAAAGATTATATCTGGCCCGTCGTCGGGCTCGGCGCCGTCGCCGTATCTGCATGGCTGCTCTATCACGAGTGGCGCGAAATCTCCCTCGAAGATGTCTGGAGCGGGCTTGAGGCCATCCCTGCGCATGGCTGGCTGTTCGCAGCGCTCAGCTCCATCGTCGCCTATGCCGCCCTTGCCGGCTACGACCACATCGCGCTGCTGCATATCGGCAAGCGCGTCTCCTGGTTCTTCGTCACCGTCTGCTCCTTCACCACCTATGCCCTGTCGCACAATATCGGCGGCTCGGTCTTTTCGGGGGCGGTCATCCGCTACCGGGCCTATGGCACCAAGGGGCTGACCGGCCAGGACGTCGGCGTCCTGGTGGGCATCTGCTGGTTCACCTTCGTTTTGTCCTCCGTGCTTGTCGGCGGCGTGGTGATCCTAATGGAACCCGGACTGCTCGACCGCTACACCGAAGGCAGCCACGAAGCCTGGTGGATCGCGCTTGGCATCGGCGCCGTCGCCTTCGTCGCGGCCTACGTGTTCGGCAGTTGGCTGCATCTCAAGCCGCTCAAAATCGGCAAGTTCGAGCTGCACTACCCCGCACTCCCTATCGTGGCGCGCCAGCTGACCATCGGCCCGCTCGAAATCGTCGCAGCTGCTGCGATCATCTATTTCGCCCTGCCGGCTGAGAACAATCCAGGCTTCGTCATCGTGCTCGGCATATTCCTGTTCTCGTTTGCGGTTGCCCAGGCCTCGCATGCGCCAGGCGGGCTCGGCGTGCTCGAGGTGGTGTTCCTCACCGGCCTGTCGGAAATGGACCCGGCGGCGGTGCTGGCCGCCCTGCTGGTTTTCCGCCTGTTTTATCTCATCATTCCGCTTATCCTGGGCGTGCTTGCGGTCCTCGGCTTCGAGCATTCGCAGTTCGGACGCAGCGGCAAGCAGGACGAGAGCTGAAAACCGAAATTGCCGCCGCCGATGGGGTTGACTATTTCCCGGCGGCGGCTAAAAGGCGCGCACCGGCGGCGTTGAACAAGCGTCGCGGCCGACCAGATCGGCCTTGCTGGGGAATAGGTTAACGGTAGACCCACGGACTCTGACTCCGTTAGTCCTGGTTCGAATCCAGGTTCCCCAGCCAAACTTTTCAAAGACTTAGCCCACAGTGCCGCATCAAACCCATATCATGTCGCGTTTATGTCGCGCACGGGGTTATCAAAGCCCGCTCGGCCTGCGCCAGTGACTCCGAGTCGTCGGCACTGGGGAACAGGTGCCCCTAAGCATCCATCGTCATGGTGATAGATGAATGACCAAGGCGCTCCTGTACCATCTTACCCGGTAATTCCAACCCGACGTCCACGCATCGATTGATGCACCAACTGGCATAGAAGTGCCGAAGGGCGTGCGGCAGTGACTATCGAATGATTGCCTTGCGGTTTAGTCCTGCGGACATGCTTCGCCAGCACGCGCGTTGGTGATTGGGGAAATATGCCTACTACGCATATGTTCTTCATTTGAGACGACGCCGCAGACTTGCGGTATCCTACACCAGACACACTTGGACCAAACGCCTATGTTTCTTCGACATCTCAAACTTCAAAACGTTCGTGCCATCCGTGAACTGGAGTTGTCATTCATCACGGCAACCGGCGGGCGCAAATGGACCTACCTACTCGGCGAGAACGGCACGGGCAAAAGCTCCGTTTTGCGAGCGATAGCATTGGTCATGGCCGGAGCGGACGCGATCGGTGAACTTGTCGGCGATCCAGATGAATGGATTCGTCTTCGTGAAGACACCGCGTCTATTGAGATTGTATTCGCTACGGCAGATAATCTTGAACGTAGGGCCGCTCTGCACTTTAAGCGCGGCCAGTCGCATTTTGAGTTCTTGGACAGCAATCGGGAGACGCTCAGGCAGATCGATGCTGCAGTAGCGAAGGCCGACCGCAACTACTTCTTGGTCGGCTATGGCGTAAGTCGGCGAGCATCCAACGAGCGCTTTTCATCTGTTGGCGTTTCCCCCTTCCGCAGCGCTCGCGCACAGGCAACTGGAACTCTTTTCTCGGGAGATGCCCCACTTGTCTCGCTCGAGCACTGGGCAATGGATCTAGACTACCGCAGGGGCGGCCACGGCTTGGAGGTCGTGGAAAATGCCTTTCATACGCTGCTTCCCGACGTCGACTTCTCCCGCATCGACCGGGAGCGCCGCCGGCTTCTCTTTTCGACGCTTGATGGCGAACTTCCTCTCGCTGCGCTTTCCGATGGCTATCAAGCCATGGCCGCATGGTGCGGTGATCTTCTATTCCGTATCACAGAGACATTCGCCGACCGGAGCGACCCCTTGAAAGCTCGTGGCGTTCTGCTTGTCGACGAGATCGACTTGCACCTGCACCCTATTTGGCAGCGCAGGCTAGTAGAATTCCTTAGACAGACGCTTCCCAATCTTCAGGTCGTGCTAACTACCCATTCCCCTCTGACCATACACTCTGCCGATGAAGGCGAATTGTTTGTGATGCGGCGTCAACCACACGACGGCACGATCATGGAAGCCTATCCTGGCGCGCCTAACAAGCTAATGCTCCCTCAACTGTTGCAGAGCCCAATTTTCGGTTTGGAGACGTTGGATTCGCCTCAGGTGGCAGCCGCACGCGATGAGTTGAGGTCATTGCAGGGGATCGGAACTGGCCAAAATGCACAGGATGCCGAGACAAAGCGCCGTGTTCGGGCGCTGACTGCAGAACTCTCGGATGTGCCCAACTGGCGAGAGGTGCCACCATACCTAGCGGCGACAAACCGTCTGTTGGAGTTGGTCGCCCGTGAGCTGTCTACTAAGGACGATGACGACCCAATAAAGACTTTGGCAGCAGCCAAGAAGCCGGCACGGAAGAAGAAATCGTGATCAAACTCACGCGAAGCCGAGCGAAAACTAGCATTCCGACCAGCTTTAAGGGTGCCAACTTGGCAAAGAAAGCCAAAGCATTAATCGCACTATATTACGACGCCCGGACGAAAGGGACGTCGATAGATTTTTCTTCAGCGCCGTGGAAGCCAGCGAAGGATGCGCTTAAGAAAGAAACCGGAGGAAAATGCGCATATTGCGAGGCGAGTACGGAAACGGTGGCGCATGGAGATGTGGAACACTTCCGGCCGAAGTCGATCTACTGGTGGTTGGCGTTCTGCTATGATAACTATCTCTTCGCCTGTCAGCTGTGTAATCAGACATACAAAGGTAATAATTTCCCAGTGTTCGGACCACGAGTTCTTGCACCAGAGATGCCTGATACAGCACCAATCGATCAGGAATTAGATGCACTGGCGGCCAGTCTAACACTCGACGCACAGGTACTGTCAGATGCACATCTTGTCGCCCTTTGGTCACCTGAAGATGCGTACCTCGTGAACCCCTATTTCGAAGACCCGTCGCTTTTGTTCGGCTATGAGGTCGACATCGCGAATGAAGAGATTTGGATCCGATCAGCAGGAGGGGGCCGGGCCGATCGGGCTGTCGACGCAGCCGAGAGGTTCCTTGGCCTAAACCGCGAGACCCTTAGGCGTGATCGATTCACCGCCTATGCAGAGCTCTTGGTATTAAGGGCAGTGATCCAGGAACCATCACTGCAGGATCAGACGCGAATGCTTGTGGAGCAACACATTGCAGGTCTGCAGAAACAGCGGCATCCCTTCTCGGGGATGTTGAGATGGTTTGCAGTCAACTTGGGTCTGCCGGGTCCCGCATGAGCCGGAGCGGACAAGGCTGTCTGCTATCGTATGCCGCGCGTGTGGAGAATTCTTCTTTCCAACTGCAAAAGCCCGGGAATACGCCTCAAATCTGCAAATGTGTGAGAGGGCGGCAGAGGATATCCAATGCGGCCCTGTGGAGTTCGCCATTCGCCGCCATCAGCACCGTTGGGTAACGCGTGCTGTCCTTGAGCGGCTGCCCGGCCCAGTCGGTCACGATGCCGCCAGCGGCCTGCACAATGGGCATTTGCGGGAGGATGTCGTAGTCGAAGACATCGCTTTCGATGAGGAGATCAATGCCGCCGAGCGCGAGAAGCCCTGCGGCGTAGCAGTCGTGGGAGAGCCTGATAAAGCGGACCCTGGCGGCAAGTGCTTGGAAACGGTCATGGCGTGGCCGGTCGAACTGTTCGAGCGCCGAGGTGTAGAGGATCGCCTGATCGAGTGCCGTCCTTTCGCTGGTGCGGATCGGTTCCCCGCCGAGGGTCGCGACACCTCCCTCCCCGACCCAGCGCTCGCCAGTGATCGGCTGGTTGATCACGCCGAGCACCGGCTCGCCGCGATGTAGCAGCGCGATCTGCGTGCCGAAGGCGAGCGAACCGGAGACGAAGGATTTCGTGCCGTCGATCGGATCAAGCACCCAGACCCATTCGGCATCGGTGCGGCAGGTGCCAAACTCCTCGCCCCTGATGCCGTGATCTGGGAACTCTCTTTCGATCATCCGTCGCATCGCAGCTTCGGCATCGCGGTCGGCAATTGTGACAGGACTGGAATCGGCCTTAGCGTCGATGGCGATGCGCTTGCGGAAATGCGGGCGGATCACCTCGGCGGCGGCATCCGCCATCGCATGGGCAAGCGCCAGGCAGGCCGGGGGGCAGGCAGAGCCGTCATTCATTGTTGGATCCTTTCGGCTTCGGTGGCGATCTCATCCAGCATCGCCCTGACGGTTTCGACCTGCCGGTGGGCAGCATGGGTCTCACTTCGCAACCGCTCCGCGAGCTGACCGCTCCCTATGTCGGTGAAACTGGCGGAACGAGCGGAGATGAAAGGATCACGCTCTTCGTCGGCGAAGCGCAGGGCGGGAGCGAAATAGCCCTCCTCCTCCTCCAGCCCGAAAGCCAGGACCTGCGGTTGCTCCTCCCCGAGAAGCAGCAACTCCACGAACATCGCCTGCATCGACAGGTGGCCGCTGCCCGACTGGCAGGCGAGATGCGCCCAGCCGCCACGATCCGGCATGACCAGGCAATCCTTGATATGCACCTCGGTGACATATGGTGCCTGCGCAGCGAGCGCCGGCAGCGGCATTTCATATGCATTGATCATGTTGGCAAAATCGAACAGCAGGCTAAGGCGAGGATTGGCGACTGCCTGCAGGATGCGGATCAGCTCATCCGACTTGAGATCCTCATGCTGCTCGAGCGTGAAACGCAGTTTCCGTTCGGGGTCGAAGGCCATCAGCCGGCGAAGGTCCACGATCGTCCAGGCGATGATGTCGGAAACACGGCCCTCATAGCGCGGATAGCAGCGCAACGAGGTGGCACCAGTGGCAAGGGCGATCCGCACTGCATCCGCTAGCCCGTCCGCCTCCGTCGTGCTGGTCTCGACATGCAGCTCCAGCCCAAGATTGCTAACCGCAGCACCAAAGGCGCGCAGCGCCGCCTCGGGCATGCGGGCAAGACTTGCAGCTTCACCATCCTCGACATGGATCTTCAGGCCGGAAAGGCCTTGGTTGTTGGCAAATTCGGCAAGCTGCAGCGGCGTCATGCCGCCGAAGCGCATGTTGAGATGAAAGGCATAGGCATGGGCGAAAAGCGGTGCGCCCCTTGCACGCGCGGCCAGCCGGACGAGGCTTTGCACCGGAAGATGTGCAACACGTAGCTGCCAATCGGCGAACTGCGTCGTTTTCCAGGGCATGTCGATCAATATGCCGGCTCCTCCGCTGGCGATTTCGAGGCTTCGAGCCGATCAGGCGGCGAGCACCAGGAGGTCGCGATGCGACATGCTGATATCGACCGGCGCACCGATCGAAGGCGGCGGCGTGTCGGCCTGATTGAACGTATCGAGCGAAATGAAGCTGCCGCCCTCCAGCGAGACGCGGACACGGATCACGGGACCGAGGAAATGCACCTCGGTAATCCGGCCCGGCAGGACAATGTCGCCTCCGTTGCGTCCGAGCGCCACCGTCTCGGGCCGCAGCGCCAGGCTGATGCGCTCCCCGGCTTGGCCCAGCGGCGCTCTGTCCAGTGTCACCGGCACGCCGGCCAGCCTGACGTGACCGGCCGCGGCGTCGACCAGATCGGCGTCGATCAGGTTCAACGTGCCGACAAACTCGGCGACAAAACGTGTCGCTGGCCTGTTGTAGATCTCGAACGGTGTCCCGATCTGGTCGGCGACGCCCTGGTGCATGACCACAACGCGGTCCGACATCGACAGCGCCTCCTCCTGGTCATGGGTCACAAAGATGGTGGTGATGCCGAGATCACGCTGGATGCGGCGGATTTCCTCGCGCAGGCTGACGCGGATCTTGGCATCGAGCGCCGACAGCGGCTCGTCGAGCAGCAGCACCTCAGGCCGCGGCGCGAGCGCACGGGCCAATGCCACGCGCTGCTGCTGGCCGCCGGAGAGCTGGAAAGGATAGCGGCTACCGAGCTGCGGCAGTCCGATCAGCTCCAGCATCTCAGTGACCCGCCGTACGATCTCCGCCTTGCCTTCGCCGGCCACCCTCAGGCCAAAGCCGATGTTTTCAGCCACCGTCAGGTTCGGGAAAAGTGCATAGGCCTGAAACACCATACCGATCTTGCGGCGATTGGCTGGCAGGGCAGTGACGTCGCGCCCGTCGATGCTAACGGCGCCCGATGTCGGCGTCTCGAAGCCCGCGACCATGCGCAGCACGGTGGTCTTGCCGCAGCCGGAGGGGCCGAGAAAGGAAACGAACTCGCCCTTCTCTATGCCGAGGGTGAAATCCTTCACGACACGATGCGCGCCGAAGGATTTTTGCAGATGGCGAAGGTCGAGAAAGGACATGGGTCAGCGCCTCGCGGTGGAGAATTTGGAAAAGCGGGTGAAAAGCTGGATCAGCCCCATGCAGCCCCAGGTGATGGCGAAAGCGACAACGGCGAGTGCCGAGGGCTCATAGGCCCGGTTGCCTCCCATCCAGACCATGTAGGGACCGAAGGAATTGACGTTCAGCAGGGCTGCGAAGACGTATTCGCCGATGACGATGGCGAAGGTCAGGAAGGCCCCTGACAGAACCGAGACCAAGACGTTTGGCAGGATGACGACCGCAAGGATGCGCGCCCAGCCGGCACCGAGCGACTGCGCGGCCTCGGTGAGGCTGGCAATGTCGATGGTGCGCAGGCCCGTATCCACCGAGCGGTACATGTAAGGCAGCGACAGCACCGCATAGCCGCAGAGCAGCAGGACGTTCGTGCCCCACCAGTTTCCCGTCAGCGGCAGCACCGAGGAGGTGTTGTAGATGCGGATGTAGCCGAAGACGATGACGATGGGCGGGATGACCAGCGGCAGCAGCGTGATGAATTCGATGGCCGGACGAAGGCCCGGAAAACGCAGACGGACGAAATAGGCGGTCGGCACGACGAGCAGGATACCGATGACGATGGTGAGCAAAGCCAGTGCGACCGAGTAGCCGAAGGTCTGCTGGAATTGTGGGTCGGCGAGCACGACGCGATACGCTTCGAACGAATAGACGCCACGCTGCATGCGCATCGAGAAATCGAACATGCCGACCAGCGGCAGCAGGAAATAGAGCCCGGCGAAGGCGACTGCGAGCCAGGACCACAGGTGCTTTCCCGTCATTTGAGCCACCTTTCGGCCCGCATGCGCAGCAGGATATAGATGCCGTTGGCGATGGCCGTCAGCACGATCATGGCAAAGGCAATGGCGTAGCCGAGATGCGGATCGTTGAGCACGTCGCCGCGTATCTGCGCGAACAGCACGATGGGGGCGATCGACAGCGACGAACCGGTGAGCGCGATGGCGGTGGCGACCGCGCCGAAGGCATTGGCGAAGAGCAACGCCAGCGTGCCGAGCAGCGAGGGCCACAACACCGGCAGCGCCACCATCCGCCAGTATTGCGCCCCGGAAGCCCCAAGGCTTTCGGCCGCCTCGCGCCATTCGCGACGCAGGCCTTCCAGGGCGGGCGTGATGATCAGCACCATCAGCGGGATCTGGAAATAGAGATAGGTGAGCGCGAGGCCGACGAAGGAGACGATGTTGAAGCCGCTGCCATAGAGATTGATGCCGAACCACTGGCGCAACAGCATGGTGACGAAGCCGAGGCGTCCGAGCGTCGCGATAAAGGCGAAGGCGAGCGGCACGCCGGCGAAATTGGAGGCGACGCCGGAAAAGGTGAGGATGGCATTTCGCAGCGGGCGCGGCAGGCCGCCAAGCGTGATGGCCGCGGCAATGAGAAAGCCGAAAAGGCAACCAAGCACCGCCGTCAGCAGGCTCAATTCGATCGAGATCCAGAAGGCCGAGCGGATGGAGGGCGAGAGCAGCTTGCCCAGGTTCTCCAGCGTGACCTGTCCCTCGGGATTGCGGAAGGCGCCGACGACGATGTTGAGCGTCGGCAAGATCAGGAACAGGAGGGCGAAGAGGAAGAACGGGGCAACCCCGAACCAGCTGAGCACCTGCCTCGGCTGCCGCACCGATGGCAGGGATAGGGCGATTGTCGTCATCGGATTAGTCCCAACGGGCGCGATGATGGGAGGCTTGCTGCAAGCAGGCCTCCCCACCGTGTGCGCGGCTTACTTGATGTTGGCGCCGACAACCTTGTCCCATCCGCCCGTGACGGCAGTCTTGTTGGCGTCCAGCTCCTCGACGGCCGGGAAGATCGCCTTTTCATAGGCTTCAGCCGGCGGCAGCTTGTCGAGCAGCTTCTGCGGGAATTTTCCGGCCTTCAGCATGGCGGCAAAGCGCGCCGGGTGGCAGTAGCCCTTCAACCAGCCGGTCTGGCCCTCATCGGAATAGAGATACTCCATCCACAGCTTTGCCGCGTTCGGATGAGGCGCATAGGCGGAGATCGCCTGGACATAGACGCCGGCCACCACGCCGCTCTTGGGAACAACGACTTCCATCGGCGGATTGCCGTTCAAAGCTTCACGCCAGGCCAGCAGATTGTAGTCCCAGGCGGCGACGATCGGCGTCTGGCCCTGTGCGATGGTTCCGGCCTTGCCGAGCACCGGCACGAAGTTGCCGGCCTTGTTCAGCTCGGCAAACAGCTCCAGTCCCTTGGCGCCGGACTCGGCGCCTGGCTTGGCACCACGCGAGATGCCCGCCGACATCAGCGCCAGGATCGCCTGCGCCGAGGAACGCGGATCGCCGGTGAGCGCCACGGCACCGGAATATTCTGGCTTGGATAGATCCGACCAGTCGGCCGGTGTCGTCTGCAGCAGATCCTTGTTCACGCCGAAGGCCATGACGCCGTAATAATCGCCATACCAGTAACCATCCGCGTCCTTGATGTTGCCGGGGATCTCGTCCCAGGTGGCCACCTTGTAGGGTTGCAACAAGCCTTCTTTTGCTGCGCTGGGCGCAAAGGCGAGACCCAGGTCGACGACGTCGGGGGCCTGCGAGCCGGTATTGCCCTTGTTGGCGCGGATCGCTTCCAGCTCATCGGCCGTGCCGGCGTCGGGGTTCAACTCATTGACCGTGATGCCGGGATATTTTGTCTTGAAGCTGGCAATGACCTCGCCGTAATTGCACCAGTCATGCGGCAGGGCGATGACCGTCAGCATGCCTTCCTTGGTGGCGGCGTCGACGAGATCCTGCGACGGCTCTGCCCGAACGATTGTCGGCAAGGCTGCCGCGAGTGCGAGCGCGGAAACGAATGCGCGCGAGATGAAGCGGTTCATGAAGTCCTCCTGTTGACCGTCAGCGACGGTTCGTGGGCGATGGCAGCGTTGATCCTTGCGTCCGGTCGTCGGCCTTGCCGTGCGCACCGGTCCCCCTGGCACCTGTCTGCGTCCTTCCGGGGCTGCATCGGTGCGTTCTCGTGTAGGCAGAGCATGTAACAATTGGACAACAATCAAACGTCCATTATCATGCATTCGACTAGACCAATTTTAGGGACATAGCCTTGGCCAAGCAGTTCGAAGGCCCGATCCTGCCCTTCCTTCGCCTCGAAGGTTCCGCCTCCCTGCCAAAGTTCCGGCAGGTGCAGGACCAGTTGCGCACGGCGATCCTGCGCGGGCACTTGCGGGCAGGCACGCGTCTGCCGGCAAGCCGCATCCTGGCCAAGGAACTGGGCCTGTCGCGCCAGACGCTGGTTCGCGTCCTGGAAAACCTGAAGGCGGAAGGATACCTGGAGGCGCGGCAAGGCGCGGGCACGTTCGTTTCGACCGCCCTGCCCCGCCAACGGCCACGACCACGCGCCGCCCATCCGCTCGGCGATGCACCACCACGACTGTCGCGGATCGGTACGCTGGCAGGCAAAGTGTCGGCCGAGATCGACCGAATGGAGCATCGGCCCTTTCTGCCCAACCAGCCGGCGCTCGACCGTTTTCCCTTCGCCCAATGGCGCAAATGCTGGAATGCAGTGACGCGCGGCGGCAAGGCCGCGTTGGGCTATGGCGATGTCGCCGGAGAACTGGTGCTGCGACAGCGGATCGCCGAGTACCTCGCGCTCCACCGGCGCGATCCTTGCGACCCCGAACAGATTATCATCACGCCAGGCGGACACGCAGCCTTCACGCTTGCGGCGCTGGCGCTCGCCGATCCCGGCGACGGCATCTGGTTCGAGGACCCCGGTCCTGTCACCACCAGCAACCTGTTCCGTACGCTTGGCCTGAACCTCTGCTCAGTGGATGTCGATGCCGAAGGCATGGATGTCGCAGGCGCCATGGCGCGTCACCCCGATGTGCGCCTCGCCTTCGTCATGCCGTCACGACATCATCCGCTCGGCGTGACACTTTCGTTGCCGCGCCGGCTTGCGCTGCTGGAATGGGCGCGGACAAACGATGCCTGGATCATCGAGGACGACTACGACAGCGAGTTCCGCTATGACGGCGCGCCGCTGCCCTCGATGCGTTCCATCGATAGCCACGGCCGGGTGATCTATGCGGGCAGCTTCAGCAAGGCGCTCTATCCGGGCATCCGCATCGGCTATCTTGTGCTGCCTCCGGCGCTCGTCGGCGCCTTCCGCAACCTGACAGGCCTTATCCATCGCAGCGTCCCGGTGGAAACCCAGCTCGTGCTTGCGGAATTCATCGGCGGCGGGCATTTCGCCAGCCATCTGAGGCGGATGCGCGGCCTTTATGTCGAGCGCCGCGAGGCCTTCAAGGAGGCGGGCCAAGTGGCCCTCGCCAGCCTTGCCCGCATCGACTGTTCCGAAAGCGGGCTCAATGCGCTCGCCTGGCTGGAAGGCGGGCGAGAAGACCGGACGGCCCACCGCGCGGTGATCGAGGCCGGGTTGCATTGTTATCCGCTGTCCGACTATGCGATCGGCCCGGCCCGGCCCGACGCGCTCATCCTCGGCTATGCGGGTGTTCCGGCAGAGCGCATGCGGCCTTATCTCGACCGTCTCGCCGGGGCACTCATCCGGCTGTGAAGCCGCCGCGATAGAGCCATGGCAAACGGGCTGGAAAGACAGGCGCGCAGCCAGCCAAGCAAGACCTCCATGAGGGGTGCGTGATCGTGCGGCGGCGGCGGCCCGTCATGATCCCTTGGGCACACCACATAGCCAACACCACGTTCCATCATGCCGGCCTCCCAAACAGCTCAGTGGACGGCCCGCACAGGCTGGCGGCTGCGCTGGGTCACCCCGACGCCGGGGGCGATGCCCACCTGCGCATTGGACGCGGCGAGCAGCGGTTTTCCGCGCACGATGTCGGAAGCCCGTTCGGCAAGCATGATGGTCGGCGCGTTGAGGTTGGCGTTCGGCTCGGACGGGAAGACCGAGCTGTCGATCACCCTGAGCCCCTCTATTCCGCGAACCCTGAGGTTGCTGTCGACGACGGCCATCGCGTCCTCGCCCATGCGGCAGGAGCCGCAAGGATGGTAGGTGCTCTCCATCGTCTCGCGCACCCAGGCGTCGATCTCGTCATTGCTGCGCACATCCTTGCCCGGGGCCATCTCCTCGCCCCGGAACCTGTCGAAGGCCGGCTGGGCGATGATCTCGCGCGTCAGCGTCAGGCAACGGCGGAAACCTTCCCTGTCCTCCTCGCGGTCGAGATAGTTGAACAGGATGTCGGGCTGCTCGTGCGCTTCAGGTGACCGCAAGCGCACATAGCCGCGGCTCTTGGGCTTGTTGGGACCGGTCAGCACCATGAAGCCGTGGCCCTTGAGCGGTTTCTTGCCATCATAGCGCATCGCCGCCGGCAGGAAATGGAACTGGATGTCGGGCCAATCGAGCGACGCATCCGAACGGATGAAGCCGCCGCTCTCGAAATGGTTGGAGACAGACAGCCCCTTCTTGAACAGGATCCACTCGGCCCCGATCAGCGCCTTGCTCAAGAGCCCCATCTTTCCGTTGAGCGTGATCGGCTCCTTACAGGCATACTGGATGTAGACCTCGGAATGGTCCTGGAGGTTCTCGCCGACGCCGGGCAGATCGTGCAGCACCTCTACACCCGCCTGCCGAAGTACATCAGCCGGGCCGATGCCTGAGCGTTGCAAAAGATGTGGCGAGCCGATCGGGCCGGAGGACACAAGCACCTCTCGGCTCGCCTTGGCCACGACGCGTGCGCCGCCGAGTTCATACTCGACGCCGACGGCACGCTTGCCCTCGAGCAGCACGCGCCGCGTCATGGCATGGGTGATGACGGTCAGGTTCGGCCGGCTCATCGCCGGCTTGAGATAGGCGTTGGCCGTAGACCAGCGCACGCCGTCCTTGACGGTCATGTGCATGGCGCCGAAGCCTTCCTGCATCTGCCCGTTCGGATCCTCCGTCGTGATGTAGCCGGCCTCGTGCCCGGCATCGACGAAGGCCTTGTAGAGCGGGTTCTGCATCTTGTTGCCGGCGTTTGTGGCGAGCGGTCCGCTGTCGCCGCGATAGGAATCGCCACCTTCCTGCCAGCTTTCGGCGCGCTGGAAGTATGGCAGGCAATTGGCATAGCCCCAGCCGCGCGCGCCAAGCTCGGCCCATTCGTCGAAGTCGCGAGCGTGACCACGCATATAGACCAGCCCGTTGATCGAGGACGAACCGCCGATGACTTTTCCGCGCGGGCAATGGACCTGGCGGCCGTCGAGGCCGGGCTCCGGCAGGGTCATGTATTTCCAGTTGTACTTGGTGCCGTTCATCGGAATCGACAGCGCCGTCGGCATCTGGATGAAGATCGAGTTGTCGCTGCCGCCATATTCCAGCACCAGCACCTTGCAGGACGGGTCCTCCGTCAGCCGGTTGGCCAGGACGCAGCCGGCCGAACCGGCGCCGATGATGATGTAGTCGAAGGTGGCATCCATGGCGGTCATCCCGATGGGTTTCGGATCACATGTGGGTATGGGGATCGAGGCGGGACGTGACCCCGCCTCGTTGGCCGGGCTCAGCGACCGGGGTAGTTGCCCCAGCCGGCGCCGTGGGCGAACAGCCTGGTGAGGACATAGTGCACCACGCCGGCTGCGAGGCAGGACGGCACGGAGGCAGTCAGGTACTTGAAGGCCGGTATGCTCGCGAGCGTCTGCGGATTGAAAATCATCACATAGACGATGAAGCCTGTGGCAAGGGCTGCGAGCCCGATCGGGTTGAACCCAGCCCAGAAGCGGTAGGGGCCGCTTTCCTGGGGGCCATGCAGGCTGCGCATGTCCAGCTTCTGGCCGCGCAGGAAGAAGTAATCGGCGATACCGATGCCGGCGAGCGCGGAATTGAGCGCCGAGGTCCAGACGAGGAAGATGAAGAAGCCGTCATACATCTGCGGATAGAAGACCACGAGGCCAAGCGGGATGAGGCAGAACAGGAACAGGATCATGCCCCAGGAAATGGCGCGCACCGATGCCGTTCCCACCTGCCTGAGGCCGACGATCGAGGTGTAGAGGATGTTGGCCATCGAGGTCATGTTGGCGAAGGCGACGAAGAGCAGGGCGATGATGCCGATCATCGGACCGGCGATCTTGGTCATCCAGATCGTCGGGTCGCTTTCACCGAGGGCGACGGCGGCGAGCAGGCCGACGATTTCGCCGAGGGCAGCGGCACCGAAGATGCCCAGGATGTTCGGCCAGAAGGCGGTGCGCTCGTTCTTGGTGAGGCGTGCCAGGTTGCCGATATAGGGCCACCAGGAGAAGCCCGCGGCAAGGTTGACCTCGACGGCAATGATGAAGTTGAGCGTGTTGTCCTCGAAGGGCGGGGCAAGCGCCGGCATCGCCAGGAGCTCGGCGAAGGAACGGTTCTGCAAGATGAGATAGAGCATCACGATCATCAGGATCACCAGCGCGGGCGAGACGACCATGTTGAAGAATTTGATCGAGGTCGGCCCCTTGGCGACGATGAACCAGGTGACGAGGATCGCGCCGACAGCTGCGATGACCATCTTGATACCGGTCGGATTGGCTGCCTCGCCTGCGCTGAGTGCCGCGAGGCCATCGATCGAACGGCCGAACATCATGGCCAGCACGGCAAGCCAGCCCATGGTGAGCACGACGACGGCGAGCACGTAGACGACGCGGCTGCCATTGTAGCCAAACTGGCTGCGCAGCGCGACGAATTGCTCGATGCCATAGCGGCCGGAGAGTGGCGTGGTGGCGAGCGCCGTCAGCACGACGCCGACGATGTTGCCGATGACGATGGCCACGATGCCCTCCTTCGGTCCGACGAAGAGGCCGATGGCGCCGCCGATCAGGAACGCCCAGGTGGCGATGGCCAACGCCGAGTTGGCGTAGGTGAATTCCCAGAAGCCCCAGAGCCGCTCGGAAGGAAGCAACGGCGCGTCGCCCCGTTCGGCGGCTGCGCGATTGCGGGCGGCCTCTTCTTGTTCGGTTTCGATTGCGGCAAAGTCGCCGCGGCTGACGTGATCGGTCATCTCAGGCCCCCCAAATCCAGAATCCGACGACCAGAACGAGCGTCAGAACGGCTAAGCCGGCGTAATCGAGTGTGGTCAGCACGCCCTCGAAGCGGCCGCCGGCCTCGATGTCCTCATAGATGCGGGCGCGCCGCTCGAGTTCTTTCTGCCAGGCGATATCGGTTTCCATTGTCGTTCCCCTGTCGCGTCGCGCCTTCGGCGTCTGTCCGCGATGCATGCGGCTCCATCAGCCGCGGATCTTGCCAACCGGCCGCCCATGGGCGACGGCCGGAGAATTGCACATCAGCTTCAGGGCAGCGTGATCCACACGGCCTTCGTCTCCATCAGATAGTCCAGCTGCTCCGGTCCCAGATCCTTGCCGAAGCCCGAAGCCTTGAACCCGCCGAAGGGCATGGAAGGATCAATGGTGCTGTGGGCATTGACGTAGATCGACCCCGCATGAAGGCGCGGGATCAGCCCGTGCACCCGCGACAGGTCGTTCGAATAGACCGCAGCGGCAAGACCGAACGGCGTGTCGTTGGCGAGCGCCACCGCGTCGTCGAGATCGTCGAAGGCGTCGGTCACCAGCACGGGACCGAATATCTCCTCGCGGACGATCGTCATGTCGGGCTTGCAGCGCGCGAAGATCGCCGGCTCGATGAAGTGACCCGGTCGGTCCAGGCTTTTGCCGCCATGGATCAGTTCGGCGCCTTCGCGGCGGCCGGTCTCGATGTAAGACGAGACGACCTTCTTCTGCTGCGCCGAGACCAGCGGACCGATGTAGCAATCGCGGTCGAGGCCGGGCGCGATCTTGAGCGTTCTGGTGATGGCGACCAGTTCGTCGAGAAAAGCATCATGCACCGAGCGCTGGACGTAGACGCGCGTGCCCGCATCACAGACCTGTCCGGAATTGAAGAACACGCCGTTCACCACCGCCTTGGCGGCACTGGCGAGGTCGGCATCGTCGAGGACCAGCACTGGCGACTTGCCGCCGAGTTCCAGCGTGACATGCTTGAGATTGCCGACGGCCGTGCGGCCGACCTCCTGGCCGACTGGTGTCGAGCCGGTGAAGGTCACCTTGTCGATGCCGGGATGGGTCGACATGGCAGCACCAACCACGCTGCCCCGGCCCGTCACGACATTGACGACACCGTCTGGGATACCGGCCTCCTGCACCAGTTCGGCAAAGCGCAAGGTGGAAAGCGAGGTCAGCTCCGCCGGCTTGACGATGACGGTGCAGCCGACCGCCAGAGCCGCCGCGAGCTTCCAGGCCATGGTTTGCAGCGGAAAATTCCATGGCACGATGGCCGCAACCACGCCCAGCGGCTCCTTGCGGGTGTAGGCGAGATAGTTGCCGGGAATGGACGGCTCGACGGTGCGCCCGTGCAGCTTGGACGGCCAGCCGGCAAAATAGCGGAACGTATCGACCGTGCCCTGGATGTCGATCTCGCGGGCAAAGGTCACCGACTTGCCCATATCGATCGCTTCGATCTCGGCAAGTTCGTCGGCATGCGACTCGATCAGGTCGGCAAGACGATGCAGCAGGCGCTCGCGCTCGAGCGGCTTGAGGCGACGCCAGGGGCCACCATCGAACTGGCGGCGGGCAGCATGGACGGCGCGGTCGAGATCGTCTGTCGTGCCTGATGGTGCGCGGCCGACAAGACCGCCGGTCGAGGGTTCGAAAATGTCGAAGGTCGCACCGTTGCTGGCATCGACCCAGGCACCGTCGATGAACATCTTCTGCGGCTTGGCCAGAAACCGCCGCGTCGCATCGCTGACACCGTAGTGGTCGAGATAATTGCGGACGTTTTCGTCCATGTGTTCCTCCTCCTCAGCCGGACGCCATGAGCAGGCCGGCTCTCCTAAGCTCTTGGTTCAGCGTTGGTTTGCCCTGGCATGCATGACGCGGCCGATGAGGTTCATCAGCACCTGGGCTGCCAGGATCGAGGTGCCGCCTGTATGGTCGTAGTCGGGCGCGACCTCGACCAGGTCGATGCCGACGATGGTGCCGCGCTTGGCGAGTGCCGCCAGGATTTCCAGCACCTCATAATAGATGAAGCCGCCATGCGAGGGCGTGCCGGTGCCCGGCGCGATTGAAGGATCGAAGCCGTCGATGTCGATGGTGATGTAGTAGCGCGCACCGGCGGGCACGCGCTCGGCAACGGCGGCACTTCCAAGCGCGCGGATCTGGCGGACCGACAGGATGTCGGAACCCATCTTGCGCGCGTCCTCGTAGCCCTCCTTGGCGGTGGACGAGACGTTGCGGATGCCGAGCTGCGACAGGCCGCTCACATAGGGCTTTTCGGCAGCGCGGCGCATCGGGTTGCCATGGCCGTAACGCACGCCGTGGCGCTCGTCGACGAAATCGAGATGGGCGTCGATCTGGACGATATGGATCGGACCGTTCTCGGCGCAATCATCGGAGAAGGCATTGATGCAGGGGATGTTGATCGAATGGTCGCCGCCGAGCACCACCGGCAACGCGCCTGCGGCCAGGATCTTGCGCACGCCGAACTCGATGTTGGCGTGGCTTTTCATCGTGTCGGTGTGAACGATGTCGGCGTCTCCGATGTCGACGATGGAGACATCGCCGCTGGGCAGATAGGTGACGTCGTCCTCGTGGTCATAGGCGCCGCCATGGCCGAAGGAAAACAGCGTCGAGGCTTCGCGAATCGAGCGCGGCCCGAAGCGGGTGCCGGCCCGCCACTGCGTGCCGCAGTCGAAGGGTGCGCCGAGAATGGCGACGTCGGCATCGATCGCGTCCCAGTCAGGCTGATAGGGATATTTGCCGAAGGTGCAGATGCCGACGAACGGCAGATTCAGACGTCCGGTCTCATACGAATTGCTGGCCATGTACCCTCCTCCAAAGGTCGGAGAAGTGTGCCAAATGCAGATACGTTTAAAAGCATCTATGATTGGATGTTTACTTGTGCATTAATCAATGAATGATCAACAAGGTCCGCCATCGCGTCCTCAACCTCTCGCTTGGCGATGCCGAACTCAGGCTGTTACGCGTCTTTGCCTCGGTCGTGCAGCACGGCGGCTTTTCCGCCGCGCAATCGGCACTTGGCATGACCCAGGCAACGATCTCCACCCATATGCGCCACCTGGAGGAGCGGTTGGGCTTGCGCCTGTGCAGCCGCGGGCGCGGCGGCTTCCTGCTCACCGACGAGGGACGCCTTGTCTATGACGCAGCACTCGAACTCTTTGGATCGCTCGAAAAATTCCAGAGCCGCATCGGCGAGGCGCAAGGCGAACTGACGGGCAATCTCAGCTTCGGCACCGTCGATGCGATGATCACCAACCGTGACCTCGACCTGCAGGGGGCACTTGCCGCCTTTCATCGCGCCGCCCCGCGCGTTCATTTGGAAATCGACGTCGCAGCACCCCAGGTGCTGCACCAGGGCCTGCTGAACGGCGCCTACCAGATCGTCCTGATGCCGTCGGTCGGCAGCGTCACGCCGCATTTCCGCACCCAACCGGTCTTTTCCGAGGTACAGAAGCTCTACTGCGCCGAGGGACACCCACTTTTCCACCTGCCCGACGCCGACCTGACGGACGATCGCCTCGCAACCCAGTCCTTCGCCGGCCGCACCTACATGCTGAACGAGACGATCTGCGGGGTGAACTTCACTTGGGCAGCGGCAACGCCTCACATGGAAGGTACGCTGCTGCTGCTGCTCTCCGGCGCCTACATCGGCTTCCTGCCCGATCACTATGCCGACGAATGGGTTCGCACCGGCCGTCTTCGGATGCTGGCTCCCGGACGCATGGTTTTCGAGGACATGTTCCACATCGCCTACCCGCGCAACAAACCGTCTCGCGCCGCCGAAACTCTGGCGCGGACAATCACGGACTCCGTGCGCAAGCCGCACTGACATCATTCCGGATCCGCATTTCGGCACCACCGCCCTGCCTTAGGACAACTGCGTCGCCGTCCCTCCGAGGCGCTGAACAAACGCGGCTTGACTCCATTCGCAGCGCCTCATATTAAGTTGTAGGCCTAACCCTACAATTGGATGTCATGCACCAGTCGCTTCCACCTTCAACAGCCGCATTGCCGCTGGCCGATCTGCCGGCGCGTGACGTCGCCGTTCGTCGCCTGCATCATCCCGGCCGCTGGATAAGCGGCGGCATTGTACTCTTGCTGCTCGCCGTCATCGGCCGCGCTTTTGCGGTAGGGCAGATCCAATGGCCGGTGGTCGGACAATTCCTGACGGCGGACGTCATCGTGACCGGCTTCGGCTGGACTCTGCTGATCTCGGCCGTGGCATTGGCGCTCGGCGTTGCGCTCGGCTTTGCCTTCGGCATCATGCGGCTGTCGGCAAATCCGATCCTGCGCTTTGCTGCCTGGCTCTATGTCTGGGTTTTCCGCGGCACGCCCGTTCTGCTGCAGCTACTGATCTGGTTCAACATCGCGCTGGTCTTCCCACGACTCTACATCCCAGGCCTCGTCGATGCCCGCATGGTTGACGTCGTTACGCCTTTCGTCGCCGCCGTGCTCGGCCTCGGCGTCAACGAGGGCTCCTACCTGACGGAAGTGGTGCGCGGCGGTATCGCCTCGGTTGATCGCGGCCAGACGGAAGCGGCCCACACCCTCGGCATGACGCCTGGCCAGACGATGCGTCGCATCATCCTGCCACAGACGCTGCGGCTGATCCTGCCCGTGCTTGGCAACAGCGCCATCGGCATGCTGAAATTCTCTTCGCTCGCCGCCACCATCGCCATGGGCGAGATGCTGAACGCGGCGCAGCGCATCTACTTCATCAACGGCGCGGTCATCGAACTGCTGTTCGTCTGCGCTGCCTGGTACCTCGCCGGAACCACGGTTCTCTCCATTGGCCAGTATTATCTCGAACGTCACTTTGGCCGCGATGCCACGGCAGCCACCGGCCAACGCAGATGGTTCAAAAGCTGGACGCGCAAGGCCGTCGCCAGGGGGCAAGCATGAGTCTCGCGGTCAAGGCGGTCGGAATCCGCAAGAGTTTCGGCGAGCACGAGGTCCTCAAGGGTCTCGACCTGGAAGTCGCCTATGGCGAGGTGCTGTGCATCCTCGGCCCTTCCGGCAGCGGCAAGAGCACGTTTCTGCGCTGCATCAACCATCTGGAAACGCCCAATGGCGGTTATGTCTGGGTCGACGGCGCCATCATGGGCTACCGCTACACCAACGGCGCGCTGCAGGAACTGCCGGTCAAGCGCCTGCGCGCCCAACAGAGCCAGCTCGGCATGGTGTTCCAGCATTTCAACCTGTTCGCCCACCGCACGGTGCTCGGCAATGTCATCGAAGGGCCGATGGTGGTGCGCGGCCTCAAGCGTACCGAGGCGGAGGCCCGCGCCATGGAGCTGCTGGAGCAGGTCGGCATGGCCGGTAAGGCGTCGAGCTATCCCTCCCAGCTGTCCGGCGGCCAGAAGCAGCGCGTGGCAATCGCCCGTGCGCTCGCCATGGAGCCTCGCGTCATGCTGTTCGACGAGCCGACCAGCGCGCTCGACCCGGAACTCGTCGGCGAAGTGCTGGAGGTGATGCGCACCCTGGCCCGCGGCGGCACCACCATGATCGTCGTTACCCACGAGATCGGCTTTGCCCGCGACGTCGCCGACCGCGTCGTGGTGATGATCGATGGCGAAATCCGCGAAATGGGGGCACCGGGCGACGTGCTCAGCAACCCCGCCGATCCACGCGTGCGCTCGTTCCTGAGCCGCGTGCTTGCCTGACCTTTTCAAGTCCAACAATGGGAGTACGGACAGTGAAGAAGATGCTACCGATGGTTCTGGGGTTCGCCTCTGCCACCTTCATCAGCCTGGCAAGTGCAGCACACGCTGCCGGCGACGACAAGCTCGCCGCCGCCCTGCCGGAGGCCGTGCGTTCGGCCGGCAAACTCAACGTCACGATCAGCCTTGCCTATCCGCCGATGGAATACAGCGATGCCGGCTCGACCGATCTGAAGGGCTTCGACATTGACCTCGCCAAGGCTATCGCCGAACGACTCGGCCTGACGGCGGAATTCCAGAACGTCGAGTTTCCGCAGCTCATCCCGCAGGTCGTCACCGGCCGCTCGGACCTGATCATGACGGCGTTTTCCGACAAGGTCGAACGCCAGACCCAGCTTGATTTCATCGACTACTTCAAGACCGGCAACGTCTTTTATTCGAGCGCCGACCATCAGGGCGAGATCAAGACCGAAGCCGACCTCTGCGGCAAGACGGTCGCCGTGGCCACCGGCACAAGCTGGGTGACCTGGGCCGAAGAACTCGGCAAGTCGATCTGTCCGGCGGACAAGCTGATCACCGTCATCCAGATCCCGACCCAGGCCGAGCACATCATGCAGATCCGCCAGGGCCGCGCCCAGGCCTCGGTCATCGGCCTCGAGGGCCTGCTCGACCTGATGAAGCAGGAACCGGGCAAGTTCTACCAGATCGGCCAGGTCGGCGACGTCAACCACTACGGCATCGCTTTTGCCAAGGCGAACGGCGAACTGCGCGATGCCGTACTGGCCACGCTCGACGCGCTCAAGGCCGATGGAACTTATGCACAGATCCTCGACCGCCACGGCTTGAAAGAGGCTGGTGTGGAAGAGTTCAAGATAAACGGATCCACCAAGTAACGGTATTCACCGGAGCCGCCCTTGACCCACCCTTCTACGCCAGAAGCCGCAGTGACCGGGGAACGCCCCGATGACAGGCTGTCACGCTTTCGCCTCGATCCCTATTCGAGCGAACAGCTCTACAGGCAGCTGTATCGGGCGTTGCGCGCCGCCATATTGAGCGGCGATTTCTCCGAGGGCGAAGCCATTCCTTCGGAGAATCAATTGCGCGACCAGTTCGGCATCGCCCGGACGACGGTGCGCAATGCGATGGCGCTTCTGGTGTCGGAAGGGCTGGTTCAACAGGCGCGTGGCCGGGGCACGATCGTCTCGCACCGGCCGATCAGCCACAACATCTGGAACTTCGGCAGCTTCACGGAACTGGCACGCCGGCAAGGCCTGCGACCGGTAACGCAGATGTTGGAGCATCGGGTGGAAAATGGCGAGCTCCTTCTGGTGCGCGCCCGCGGCCTTGCCAATGGCGAGACGATCAACTGGCTGAACGTCGACACGTCCCAGCTCGACCTCGCGCTTTATCCCGGCATCGAGGCCTACGATTTCGCGGCGCAATCGCTCTACGAGGTTTTGCGCCGCGATTATGACCGCCATCCGCTGCGCTCGGAACTGCTGCTCACCGTCGTGCCGCCGTCCGATCGACTGCAGACGGTTTTCGGTCCGGCGCCTGAGGTACCGGGCTACCTTTGCGCCAGCGGGGACGTTCTCGACGCCGACGACCGATTGGTCGAGCGCACGTCGATTGTCTACTCGCCGGCTGTCCAGATGAAATTCGCCACCCGCTGGGGACGCGATACCGCGCCTGCCTGAGGGCGGCGCGCAGGAGAAGAAGCATGAGCCGTCTTAGTGAGACATTCACCGCCGTAAAGCCGATCCTCGGCATGCTGCACCTTGCCGGTGACGGCCCCGCAGCCAAGCTTGCCCAGGCAGAGGAAGAAGCGCGCATCATGGCGGGTGAAGGCGTCGACGGGCTGGTGGTGGAGAACTATTTCGGCGAGGCCGACGACGTCGAGCGTGTGCTCGATCGCCTGTTTGGCCTCGATCTCGGCGCGAAGATCGGCGTCAACGTGCTGCGCGACGATGTGCGTGCCTTTGCGCTGGCAAAGCGCTATCCCGTCGCCTTCATCCAGGTCGACTCCGTCGCCGGCCACCTGCCGCCGGAAGCAGACGGCCCCTTTGCCACGGATCTCGCAACGCGACGGGCAAACGTTCCTGCGCTGCTGCTCGGGGGCGTGCGTTTCAAGTATCAGCCCGTTCTTTCCGGCCGCTCGGAAGAAGAAGACGTGCGCATCGGCGCATCTCGCTGCGACGGTCTCGTCGTCACTTCCGACGCCACCGGGCAACCGACCGACATGGGCAAGGTGGCGCGCTTCCGTGCGGCCACGGGCGGCTCTGTGCCGCTCCTCATCGGCGCTGGCCTGACCGAGGCAAATGCCGCCGAGCAGCTCGCCACGGCCGATGGCGCAGTGGTCGGCAGCTGGTTCAAACACGATCACAAGGATACCGGCCGCGTCGAAGCCCCGCACGTCGCCCGCCTGATGCGCGCCGTCCGCTCCCTCAGGAGCGCTGCATGAGCGCGCCGGACGCAGTCGTTGCCCGACCAGTGACTCCAGAGAACTTTGCCCCCTACGGCAAGGTCTACGATCTCATGGGCGACACCGACGCCGCGGTGGTCTGGACCGCCGGCGACGGCTGGAACGACGGCTTCACCCGGACACCGCTGATCGGAGGTGCCGGACATCTCGGCATCACCCGCGGCGGCGGCGCGCCATGGTCGTGTGCGGCGATGGAACGGCATCCCGGAACGGAAGAAGCTATCTTCTGCGCCGCCGAGCCCGTCATTCTCGCAGTGGCCCCTGCATCGGTGGCAGGTGCTCCGCACCGTAACGACATCGAGGCCTTCGTGATCGCCCCTGGCCAGACAGTGGTGATGCACCGCAATGTCTGGCACGATGCCTGCCGGGGTATTGCTGGCCCGGCGTCCTATTATTGGATGGCGATCTGCGGCCTCGGCGAAAGCCCCTGGGTGCCGGTCGAGGGTGGGCCGCGCCAGGTGCAGGCCGCACAAGGACGGCATCGATGACCACCTTCTTCATCGGCGACGTCGCGCTCGACGAATATTACACCTGTGATCGCTGGCCGGGTCGGGCCGACAAGGGCATGGTCAGGGAACTTCCGGCCGAGATCGGCGGCTCGATCGCCAATGCCGCCGTCGTGCACGCTGCTCTCGGCGGCGAAACCCAGTTCATTTCACTGCTCAACGACAGCCCGCTGTCGCGCCGCCTGATCGACGACATCAGGCAAAATGGCGTCGGCGCCGACCATATGCTGATCGACCCCGCAATCGCGGAGTCGCGCAACCTGATCTTCCTGACCAACGGCGAGCATGTCGTGCTGACGGTGGACATGGGCGAGCAACCGATGTGGCTGGCGCCCGCGACCTTGGCGGCTCTGCGACGGCCGGGCTTGCTCTACACCACACTCTACCGTGTCCGCCGTCTGCACACCCAGACGGAACAGGGTCTGCTCAAGCAGGCAGACCTCGTCGCCGATCTGCGGCAACATGGTCGCCGCGCCATCTTCGACCTCGACGTCGGCGGCTGCACGCGCGAAGATATGCCCTACCTTTCAGGCGCTGCGGTCGTCATCTTTAACCAGGTCGGCTTCCGCGCGGCCTTCGGCCATGACGACATTTCCCGCATCGGCGATTGGATACGCGATCATCGGATCGGCTGGGTGGTGCGCACACTGGCAGATGAAGGCGCCGAGGCATCTGATGGCCATACGCGCCTGCAAGCCGCCGGCTACCCCGTCAATGTGGTAGACGTGACCGGCGCCGGCGATACATTCGGCGGGGCGCTGACCTGGTGCCTGACACAAGGCCAGAGTTTCGCCGAAGCACTCGATTTTTCCATCGCCGCCGCCTCCCGGTCGGTCACCATCCACGGCCCGCGCGGCGGCAAGGCCGACGCGGAAGCGGTGCATGCGTGGCGCGACGAAAATCGCCAGCGCTAGCAGACCGACCAAGTCGCCGCCCATCTGTACGGCTACGGCGCAAATCGATCTCGAACGGACGGCTACGCGTCGGGCAAAGCTTTCTCCGGGAACATGAATAACGTTGCGCGCGTGGCCGACATCGAGGCGCGCGCATCGTGGTCAACAGCCGTATCATGAAGGCGATCGGATTCATCTGGTGCGAGCAACTCGCCTCCGGGTCCCATCGGCGCATGATCCGAACTGGCCGGCCAGACCAGGCAGACCGTCATCCGTCACATCACCATTCTGCAGTAGCTTTAGTTGTCGGCGTCGGCCATCAGGCGGCCTTGCCGTCCGGCGTGCCGGCGAAGGAACACACCGTCATGATCGCACCATCGAGCGCAATGCCTTCGGCATCCTTCAATGCTGCCTCGCGCAACCTTGCGATCCAGACCGCTGCATCGTCGCGTCCGCGCAGCATCGAAAGGCAGCCCAGCACGCGGTCGAATTTCGACAGCCCACGGACATGGGTGTCCGAATAGCCCTTGATCAGGCGCCGACATTTCAGCACTTCAACGCCGACGTCGTAGTCTGCGCTGGCTTCCTTCATCGCCAATGCCAGCCACTCTTCCAGATGCGCGGTCTCGACCTTGTGGCGGAGCAGCGCGCGCCGCCAGCGCCGCATTCCCCCGACCAGCCAGAGCGTTCCGAAACCCAGCATGCCGTCGGTCCTGATCCTGCGGCCGCGGTCGACGAAGCGGTTGAGGCTCTTCATGAGACCAGAACGGGCTTCAATCGCTGCACCGAGCCGAGCGGGCAGCATGCCGCAGATCTCCTCCATGCGCGGATGGAAATACTCCGTCGTCATCAGGGTCTGGTCGTCGCCAAGATGCACCTCGTGGCGAACTCTTTCGGCCCGCGACGATCGTGTCTTGAGATCGGCGACGCGGATGATGTCGTCATAGACCATGGCGTTGGCTATGTATTTCGCCGCCTCGTGCGTCAGAGCATGGCCATGCTGAGCGGAATCGAGCGCCGCTACCGTATCGAGCCTGTCGAGATACTCCGCGCCATAGGCCGGATCGAGGAAATCGACGACCTTGCGAAGGCCGTGCCCCGCCATGTCGCGGACCGGCTCGGGAAGCCTTTCGATGCGGCGCTCGAGCGCCGACCATTTGTCGCGCAATCCCGCTGGTCCCGCCACTCCCGGCGTGGCCTGCGGCACCAGTTCGACCTCCGGCTGCGGGCCCGCCTGCGTCCGATCATATGCGAGCGCGAATGCGGCAAGACTTGCCTTGGCGCCGCGCCCGCCGCTGCGGATCGTTGCCTCGAACTCCTCGCGCGGAAACGGCAACTCGCCCGAGCCGGCAAGCGCGCCGAAGAGGCTTGCCGAGATCACGCTGCCGGCCTGCCTCGCCATGGTCTCCATGTCGAAATGGATAAAGCGGCGTGCCGCTTCATCGGCTCGCTTCAGCACGGTTTCGCTGTCGGCGCGGCCGTCGCCGGGCACGACCTTCTCGGACACTGCGAGCATGCGGTGGCTGGAGGCGATAAGGGTGGTTCGGTCCTGCGTGACGAAGCCGCGCAGGACCGCCCGTCCCGCTTCCGCCAGTTCGGCGGAGATAAGAATGTCGATGTCGCCGGGCGCCGGGCTCAGCGCAAGCACAGGACTGGCGTCGGGCCGGGCCGGATCCTTCCGCATCATCTCCACATAATAGATGGTGGCGCCAGTGCGCTGCGCGACGCCGGCGACCGAGGTGGACTGCACGTGCCAGCCGCTACGCTGGGCCAGATCGGTGATCCAGTTGGTCAGCACGCCGCCGCCCTGACCGCCGACAGCCAGGACGGCCAGCTTGATGATGGCGCGCGTGGTATCCACGCCCTCTGGGAGCCCGAGCCTCATGCCGATACTCCTTCGAACACCAGTCGGCCACGCTCGCGCCATGCCTGCAGCGTCCTGATGAAGCGCTGGCGCAGGCCGAACGAGAACCGGTCCCAGGAAGTTGGGTTGGATACGACGTCGGCCTGATAGAAGGACGGACACAGGACCGCCGCATCCGCGACCTCGCCGCAATTGCCGCAGCCGACACAGTTTTCGTCGATCGTGGCCACCGGATCGTCCCGCAAGGGATCGTCGAGTTGCTTGACCGAGAGCGACGGACAGCCGGAAAGGCGCATGCAGGCGTGATCGCCGGTGCAGACATCCTCGTCGACGCCAAACTTGGTCTTGGTCACGCGCTTGCCGTCGGCGATCGCCTGCTTGCGCACGGGGCCCTCGCGCCGCTGGCGGTTCAGCATGCATTCGGACGAGGCAACGATCACCTTGGGACCCTTTTCCTCGGTCGTCAGTGCCTCTTTCAGGGTGTCGCGCATCATGCCGACGTCGTAGGTGCGCTCGAGGTGGCGGACCCATTTGACGCCCATCCCCTTAAGCGCGTCGGTGATCGGGTGCTTGGTCGACTTCGTCCTGTTGCTCGCACGCGACGACAGGATGTCCTGGCCGCCGGTGGCTGCCGAATAGTAGTTGTCGACCACGACGATGACACCGTCATTCTTGTTGAAGACGGCGTTGCCAACCGACGATGTCAGGCCGTTGTGCCAGAAACCACCGTCGCCGACGAAGGAGATCGAGCGGCGCTTGGCATCTGGCGAATTGAAGGCCGACGCCGACGCGGGCCCGAGCCCGTAGCCCATGGTGGTGGCGCCGAGATCGAAGGGCGGCATGATCGAGAAAAGATGGCAGCCGATGTCGGAGGCGATGTGGTGCTTGCCAAGCTCCTGCTCCGCCAGCTTGGTCGCGGCAAAGATCGGCCGCTCCGGACAGCCGATGCAGAAGCCCGGCGGACGCATCGGCACGGTCTTGGCCAGGTCGTCGAATATCGGCGGAGCCGGCATGTTGGGCGCCCGCACCTCGGGAGCGAGCATATCTGCGGCATGCTTGCGCAGGAAGTCGCCAATGCCGGTCAGCATCACATCGCCCGAATATTCGCCGGCCATCGGCAGGATTCCCTTGCCCTCGAGCCTGACGGTGGCACCGGCCTTGTAGAGCATGGCGCCAAGCGCCTGCTCGATGTAGTCTGGCTGCCCCTCCTCAATGACGAGCACGGCCTCCTTGTCGGAGCAGAACGCCACAAGATCGTCGTCGATCAGCGGATAGGTGACGTTCAGCACGTGCAGCGGAACATCCGTCTCGCCATAGGCATCGGCGAGCCCCAGACGTTGCAGCGCACGGATGACGCCGTTGTACATGCCGCCCTGCATGATGAGGCCGACCTTGCCGTCGCCGCCAAAGGTCTCGTTCAGCCGGTGACGCCTGATGTAGTCGATCGCCGCGGGCAGCCGCTTGGTGATCTTCTCCTTCTCGTGCAGGAAGGACGCCGGCGGCAGCACGATGCGCTGGGTGTCGCGGCGGGGATTCTCCAGCGCTTCGGCGACGGTCATCGCCGGGCGCACATTGTCCTTTGTCACGAACGAGCCGTTGACGTGGCAGCAGCGGATACGCACCTGCAGCATGACAGGCGTGTTCGAGGCCTCCGACAGCTCGAAGCCATGCTCGACCGCCGCGACGATCGACGGCAGGTTCGGCCTCGGATCGAGCAGCCAGACCTGGCTCTTCATGGCAAATGCGTGGCTGCGCTCCTGCATGATGGAAGAGCCTTCGCCATAGTCTTCGCCTACGATGATGAGCGCGCCGCCGGTGACGCCGCCCGAGGCGAGGTTGGCCAGCGCGTCAGACGCGACATTGGTGCCGACGGTCGACTTGAAGGTCGCCGCACCACGGATCGGATAATGAACCGATGCCGCAAGCATCGCGGTTGCGGTCGCCTCGGATGCGCTCGCTTCGAAATGCACGCCGAGTTCGCCGAGGATGTCCTGCGCATCGGCCAGAACGTCCATGAGATGGCTGATCGGGGCACCCTGGTAGCCGCCGACATAGCCCACACCGCACTGCAAGAGCGCCTTGGTGATGGCGAGGATGCCTTCGCCCGTAAAGACCTCGCCCTCACCCAGCTTGAGCTTCTCGACCTCCTTCGCAAACGATCGTTCGGCCATGGGTCACTCCTCAGAAATCATTCTTTTTTATGTTGTTGAGTATCTTCTGCAGGGTCGCGACGAAGGCGGCATGCTCGGCCGCGTCGATGCCGACAAACATCCTGTTGTAGCTCTCGCGCATGGTCGGCCACAGGCTTTCGAAGGCAGCACGCCCAGCCTCGGTGATCGATACGCGAATGGCGCGGCTGTCGTCCTGATCGGGCGTGCGTCGCACCAGGCCATCCGCCTCGAGCGCATCGAGCGCGCGGCTGAGCGTCGATTGCTCGACGATGGCATAGACTGCGAGACGGCCGATGAGCAGCCCATCGACGACCGAAAGCACGGCCAGCGTCCGCATCTTGGGAGTGGTCAACCCGAGCTTTGCCAGGTCGTCCCGCAAGGAGGCGTTGTAGCGCCCCATGATGCGGTTCATCAGATAGGGCGCAAACTGCTGGAGGCCGATCTCGCCCAGGCGTGCCCCTTCATCGTCCTCGCCAGATATGATGTGCTCGGTCATCGGATCTTCCTTTGAAGCGGCGGGCTTGCTGCGGCGAACCTCTACGCCGCAGGCCGATACAGAGCACTACCGCCTGAAATCGCCAACGGGCGGCTCGATCAATCCAGCACCGACCTCGGCCGCCGAAGCGGCCGAGGCATGCATGCCGGCATCAAGCCGCGATGGCCTCACCTAGCTCCGGGGCACGAGCGCCAGCGCGCGCACCGGGCTGCCTGTACCGCGCACGATCTTCAGAGGCGCGGCGATGAGGATCGCCCCCTTGGGCGGCAATTTATCGAGGTTGCACAGGCTCGCCAGCCCATATCTGTTGGCCTTGTGCATCAGGTTGTGCGCCGGGAATGGCGGCTGCATCCCGCCCGCTGCACCCGCATCAGTGCCGATGCACTGCGTGCCCCAGCCGATTGCGCCGCGCTCGATGATGTATTCGATGCAATCAACCGTCGGACCGGGTGAATGCGGCCCCTTCTCGTCGACATTGAGGAACTCCGCCTCCGAGCCGTTGCGCTTGTCCCAGTCGGTGCGCATCACCACCCATTCGCCCTTGCCGATCGCGCCGTGCTTGGCCTCCCAGGCGCGAATGCCGTCAGCGGTGAGCAGGAAATCGTTATCGGCAGCCGACTGCGCCGAGCAGTCGATGACATTCAATGGGGCGACGTAGTTGCGTACCGGAATCGTGTCCGTGTAGCCGTCGGAAAAATCCTTGCCGGTGATCCAGTGGTGCGGCGCATCGAAATGCGTGCCTGAGTGCTCGCCGATCTTCAGCCAATTCCACGCCCAGAAGGGCCCCTTGTCGTCATACTCGGAGATGGTGTGCATCTCGATCTTGGGCGTATCCACCGCAAACTCCGGCGGCAGCTTGAGCAGGGGCGTGTCCGGACCAAGCGGCCCCGACAGATCGACGACCTCGACCTGCCCGCTCAAAAGCAATTCCGCAAGATTGCCCAGCGTAGCTGCAGCTGCTGTCATTTCAAGTCCTCCACTTGATGGCGCCCAGCCTCTCCGGATCCGTTGTCCAGGCCATCGCGCTCGCTCTTCCCGATCAGGAAGCTAGCGCCACTTACATGCATATGCAAATAAAATTTGCGGAGCTGAAAACCGTGATCGCATCCTGACCAGCGGTCGACAACCTTCTTCAAATTATCAAGAATTATCTGCCAGGCGGAGCATCCGGCTTCGCAGCGGGAAATTGGCCAGAGCGAATACGGCGATATTTCAATCGCTCGACCGCCCGATTTTATTTGCAAATGCATTCTAATTGGCCAAGCAGGACTTTGAACGCCGTGCGATTGAAGGGATCGCGCGACGTCGGCCGCCAGCAGAATGTCTACGGTCTAGTCCAGAGATCGGAACACGTCCCGGACAGTCCGGATCGAGCCGGCATCGTTGACCCTGTAGCCGGGCAGTTGCGAGATGGCGGCGTGGAACTCCTGGCTGCGCATCACGGACAGCACGCGCTTGACCGCCTCGAGTTCCAAAATCTCCTTCCGGCAGACGAAGAAGTAGTCTTCGGTCAACAGGCGAACGAAATCGAGGCCGAACTGGCGCGCGGCCGCCTCGACGCCGAAGGCGACGTCGGCCATGCCGGAGGCGACGTAGGCCGCGACGGCCGCGTGGGTAAACTCGGCATGCTCATAGCCGTTGATACGCAAGGGATCGATGCGGTGCTGGGCCAGCAACTGGGCAAGGAGCATGCGCGTACCCGAATCCGGATCGCGATTGACGAAGCGGACCGAGGGGTCGAGCAACCGCTCCAGCGAGGTGATGCCGAGCGGATTGCCCGGCGCCACCATCAGCCCCATTTCGCGGGTGACGAAACCGATGACGCGATGCGCCGCGGGATTGAGCCAGCCCTTGGTCGCGGCGATGCTGCGCTTGCGCAACTCGCCCTGCGGCAGATGCATGCCGGCGAGGTCGCAACCGTCATGCACCAGCGATGCGAGCGAGTTCTGGTTGCTGACATAGCGAAAGTCGATCCCGATATCGGATTCGCGGGCGAGCAACTCCCTCAGCTTCGGCACCGCGAAGCCATGGCTGGCATGAACGCGCAGGATGATCGGGCCGTGCGGCAAAAGCTGGTTGATTTCCGTTTCCAGCTCCTGCGACAGGTTCTGCAGCAGCGGACCGAGACGGGCCTCAAGCCTCTGGCCGGCCCACACCAGCTTGTCGCCGAAGGGCGTGAGGACTGTGCCGCTGCCCTGCTTGCGCACGACGAGCGGGGTATCGAAGAACGCCGACCACTTCTCAATCAGGTTCCAGGCGTGGCGGTATGAGACGCCGGCAAGATCGGCCGCCTTGGTGATCTTTCCGCTGGCGCGGATCTCGGCCAGGAAATCCAGCATGATCTGCAGCGACTGGGAATCCTGATGGCGCCGAAAGCGCCATACCGGGTCGATCTCGATACGGATCATCATCACCCTCCCAGCTGGTCTCGCACCAGAAATATGAACATGAATTCATATCTCTGCGTCCGTCAGACTTGCACTCGGGATCATGTATTCGCCCGCCGATATAGGCAACAGATATCTTATTCCCACGGGAAAATATCTTTCCTACGCTAGATGCAGTCTCCAGCTGTGTTCCCAGGGTGCGATCACCGGCTGACAGATATGAACTCAATTTCATATGTGGAGGATGTCAGGTGGTATATGCATTTTCGGACTGGACCCAGAAACTCTTGATCGACGGCAAGCGCGTCGACGCCATGTCCGGCCGCACTTTCGATACGTTCGATCCGTCGACTGGCGAGGTGATCGCCAAGATCGCCGAGGCAGATGCCAATGATGTCGACGCCGCCGTGCGCTCGGCTCGCAAGGCGTTCGAAGGTGACTGGGGGCGGCTGCGCGCAAGTGAACGTGGGCAGCTGATGCTCAAGCTGGCGGAACTTATCCGCCAGAACGAAGATGAACTCGTCAACCTTGAGAGCCTCGACAGCGGCAAGCCGGTTTCGGCCATCCGCCGCCAGGACCTGCCAGCGGTGATCGACACGCTGGTCTACTATGCGGGCATGGCCGACAAGATCAACGGCAAGGTGATCCCGGCACGGCAGGACGCGCTTACCTACACCGTGCGCGAACCGCTCGGCGTGGTCGGCGCCATCATTCCCTGGAACTTCCCGCTGATGATCGGCATGTGGAAGATCGCACCTGCCCTCGCCTGCGGCTGTACCGTCGTTTTGAAGCCTGCGGAAATCACCCCGCTGACCGCGCTCAGGATCGGCGAGCTGGCGCTCGAAGCCGGCTTCCCTGCAGGTACGCTCAATGTCGTGCCGGGCTTCGGCAAGATTGCCGGCCAGGCGATCGTCGACCATCCCGATATCGACAAGGTCACCTTCACCGGCTCGCCCGTCGTCGGCCGCCAGATCCTGCAGGGTGCCGCCGGCAACCTCAAGCGCGTGACGCTCGAGCTCGGCGGCAAGTCGGCCAACATCATCTTCCCCGATGCCGACCTCGATGCGGCGGTAAAAGCGGCGGCATCGGGCATCTTCTTCAACACCGGTCAGGTCTGCTCGGCCGGCTCGCGCATCCTCGCCCACGAATCCGTCTATGACGAAGTCGTCGAGCGGCTCGCAGCCCGGGCGAAATCGACCCGCATCGGCGACCCGCGCGAAACCTCGACCGCCATGGGTCCGCTGGTCTCGGATGTGCAGATGAACCGGGTGCTCAACTACATCGACATCGGTACGAAGGAAGGCGCGCACCTGGTCACAGGCGGCGGCCGCCATGGCGAGCGCGGCTTCTACGTCGAGCCGACAGTGTTCGCCGGCGTCGAACACGAGATGCGCATTTCGCAGGAAGAGATATTCGGCCCCGTCGCCACCGTCATCAGCTTCAAGGACGACGAGGACGCGCTGCGCATCGCCAACGGCACTGTCTACAGCCTCGCCGCCGGCGTCTGGACATCAGACATCGCTCGGGCCCACCGCTTCACCAGGCGCCTCAAGGCCGGAACGGTGTGGGTGAACACCTACGGCCCGACCGACATCCGCTTGCCCTGGGGCGGAGCGCGGGACTCCGGCTTCGGCCGCGAGCATGGCGAAGAAGCGATCGAAAACTTCACCGAGCCCAAGGTGGTCTGGATCAACACCGGCCGCTGACGGTTCGCGTCTGGCGGCGCGACCACTCACCAAACCTGACATCTCAAGGCACCCCGCGCCAGCCATGCGCGAGGCACGGGAAGCCTTGCCCAATCCGGAGAACATCAATCATGCGTATTGCCATCATCGGACAGCAGGCATTCGGTCAAAGCGTGCTCGAAGCGTTTCTCGCTCGTGGCGACGAGGTCGCCGGCGTGTTCTGTGCGCCAGAAAAGCCGGGCGCGCGGCCCGATCCGCTCAGGGTCGCGGCCGAAAAGGCCGGGCTCAAGGTGTTCCAGCTGCCAAGCCTCAAGGGCGAAGCGGCGGAGAACGCGCTCAAGGCGCTCGACGTCGATCTGGCCGTCATGGCCTATGTGTTGCAGTTTGCGCCGCAGGACTTCGTCAACATCCCGCGCCACGGCACCATCCAGTACCACCCCTCGCTGCTGCCCAGATATCGCGGACCAAGCTCGATCAACTGGCCCGTCATCAAGGGCGACACCCAGACCGGCCTGACCATCTTCCGCCCGACCGATGGCCTCGACGAAGGTCCTGTCGTCCTGCAGAAGACGGTCGACATCGGCCCCGAGGACACGCTCGGGAGCGTCTATTTCGACTGGCTGTTCCCGCTCGGTGTGGACGCAATGCTCGAGGCGGCGGATCTGGTGGTCGCCGGCAAGCACACGGAGACAGTGCAGGACGAAAGCCAGGCCTCCTATGAAGGCTGGTGCAAGGACGCCGAAGCGCGCATCAACTGGCACGGCCACATCGATGCCATCCACAACCTGATCCGCGGCTGCGACCCGGCTCCTGGTGCATGGACCCTTGTGAACGGCACGAAGGTCAGGCTGTTCGAAGCCCGCAAGCACCCCGTACGCCGCTTCGGCGACGTTGCCGGCAAGCCCGGTGAAGTGGTTGCGGTCGGCGAGCGCAGCCTCTCGGTCTGCGTACAGGGCGGCGTCATCGAAATCTTCAAGGCACGCACGGAGGCTGGCCAAAAACTCTCGGGCGCGGAACTCGCATCGGCGTTTTCCCTGACCTCAGGGTCGAAGCTCGGCACCGACGCTGCACCCGCCAAGGAGAAGGCTCCGGAACCGGCGGAATAAAGGTCTTCCCGGCGCTGGCCCAGGCCAGCCATCTTCCCAAGGGGCCGCCGAGCAATCGGCGGCCTTTCTGTCCGAGGGTCCGGCTGAACCGGTCTCAGCGCGAGCGCATGCACTCGGGAATGCGCACCAGGACGATCTCGGCGACCATGACAGTTACAGCACCGACGACAATGGAATGTGCAAGCATCTCGCCGAGAATCTGCGGCAATCCACCCGACAAAGCCCCGGCCAGTGCCGGAATGCCCAAGCCCGCCATCAGGCCGAGCGGCGCCACCATGTTCTTCACAGGTGAACCCCGGTCCTGGCTCGCCATCTGGATGCCGGTCATGACCACGGTTGCCGCCGCAGGCAAGAACAGTCCGCCGACGACCGCAGCGGGTGTGGCCACCAGCACCGCCGCAACCTTGGGCAGGAATGCCAGGACAATGAAGATGAGGCCAGCGACGCGGACCACATGCCGGCTGGCAACGCCGGTCAGCCTGATGACGCCGAGATTCTGAGCGTAGGCAGTTGTGCCGAAACCTCCGATCAGCGCAGCCAACATCGAACCGCCTGCTTCGCCGGCAATGCCGGCGTTGACGCGCCGGTCGTCGAGTTCGACGCCAGTCAGCCGCGCCGTCGCCTCATACATTCCCATGGCCTCGACAACGGCGACGACGAAGACGATGCACATGGTGATGGTGATCGCCGGATCGAAGGTCAGCGCGCCATAGGGCAGAAGCTTGGGGAAGGCCAACCATGGCGCCTGGCCGACGCTGGAGAAATCGAGCAACCCGAGGCCGAGGGCGAGCAAATCGCCGACAATGAGCGCCGTGAGGAAGCCGAACATGCGGAAGGTGCCTCCGAAGGCAGCGCTGACCAGCACCACCGCCGTCGTCACGCAGGCCAGAAACAGGCTCGATCCGGTGCCAAAGCTGGGCGAGCCGATGCCGCCGAAGAATTCCATGAAGGTGAAACCTGCCAGCGCGACGCCCACCAAGGTGATGATCGTGCCCGAGACTGCCGGCGACAGAAGGCGCCGGAGCTTGGCGAACTGTCCGCAGATCGAGGCCAGGAACACGAGTGCTGCGCCGATGATCAGGCCGAGGCTTGCCGCGGAGATCGTTCCTGCCTTGTAGTAGCCGATGGCCAATGGCGAAAAGGCCGAGGACGGCCCCTGCACCACCGGCAAGCGGACCAGCCTGGTGCTTTGCACGACGGTGACCACGCCCGCCGCAAGGAAGGTGGCGGTCACAAGATTGGTCGCCAAAGTGGCGGAGAACCCCGCCACAGAAGCAATGAAGATGGGATCGAGCCAGGCATTCGACACAAGCGCCTGCTGAAGTCCCAATGCGAAGCGACGCTTGGCGGGGATGATCTCCTCGACATCCCCGACCACGCCGTCGACCGCTTCAAGCTCGCCCATACGGGCATGAACGTGATCAGTCATTGATATACTACCTCCTCCCAGAAGTACGAGCCGCTTCCGCGGCATCAGGTGAAATGGAGCCGACGCGCCGTCAGGCCTCGAGACACTGCATGCGGCGCGCATGGCGAGCATGCTCGCGCAGCACGTCGCCGAGTTCGGGCATCACCGGACGGCAATTCTCGACCAGCACCTTGCCGGCAACGACAGTCGTGCCGGCGGTTGCAGGACCGCAGCGCAGCCAGGCCTCGACCGGGTCGCTGTGGGCGCCGGCAAGAGCCACGTCCGACATACTCCAGACGACAAAGTCGGCGCAGGCCCCCGGCCTGAGATGGCCGATCTCATCCTCCCAGCCGAGGCAGGCGGCGCCACCGCGCGTGGCGATGTCGAGCGCATCTCGCGCCGACATCGAATGCGGGCCATTGCGATAGCGACCCAACAGCAACGCCGTACGCGCCTCCAGCCACATGGAGGCATGGTCGGTCGAAGCGGAGCCGTCGCAGCCTAGACCGACGCGCATGCCTCGGGCGCGGAGCCCCATGGCGTCGGCCGAGCCACCGCCGATCAGCATGTTCGAACAGGGGCACTGCGTGGCACAGACGCCGGCATGTGCAAGGCGGCCGATCTCGGCATCGCTCGGATAAATGAAATGCGCGACCCAGGAGCGCTTGCTGGCCCAGCCGACGCGCTCGAAATATTCGGTCGGCGTGCAGCCATAGACCTCGGCGCAGTATTTGTCTTCCTCGGGATCCTCGGCGAGGTGGGTGTGCAGCCTGAGATCGTATTTGTCTGCCAGCCGCGCCGATTCCGACATGATCCGCTCGGTGACGGAAAACAAAGAGCAAGGCGCGAGCGCCACGCGCGTCATCGCACCCGGCCTGGCATCGTGATACCTCTCCACCAGGCGGACGCTGTCTTCGAGGATGTCGTCCTCGCGCTGCACCACCGAGGCAGGCGGCAGACCGCCATTCTCGACCGAGCGCGTCATCGATCCACGCGTCGCGTAGAAACGGAAGCCGATGTCGGTGCTGGCACGGATCTGGGCGTCGATGAGATTGGACTTGGGATGGACGTACATGTGGTCCATCGAGGTGGTGCAGCCGCCCATCAGCAGTTCGGTCATCGCGACATAGGTGGACGCGTAGACCGATTCCCCTGTTAGTCCGGCCCACATCGGGTAGAGGCCAGTTAGCCATTCGAACAGCGAACCGTTCGTCACCGGCGCGTAAGACCGCGTCAGGTTCTGGTACATGTGGTGGTGGGCATTGATCAGCCCGGGCGTGACCAGCCGGCCAAGCGCCGAGATGGTCCTTGCGGCGACCGGCTCTTCGCCAGCCTTGCCCACGGAATGAATTCTCTTGTCTTTGACGGCAATCCAGCCGTCGGCAATTTCCCAGTCGCGATCGACATACACATATGCGTCACGGACGAGCAGGTCTACGGACATGCAGCTTCTCCAGGTCGGTTCTCATTCACTCCGACGAAGCTGGCGTTCAGCTTCGTCGCGCTATGAGCCCTGTCCCTGGAATTGCGAGTTCCGGATCGTCATCGACTGGTAGGTTGAGCGGGCTGCTCTGATCATGCTTTGCGGGAGATCGGCCTTGTTGCGGCCACCCTCCCCGCCTGAGCGTTCGCACCATCAGGCATTGCTGATGCAAACGCAGATTTGCCTTCCTGTCAAATTATTTTCACATGAGGAACTGGCGCGCCAAATTGGCTAGCCGCCCGAACGGGTCTTGAGGATGGCCGAGAAGCTTGGGTCGAAGGCGCGGCTGATCGGTTCGGCGGCGGCGCCGAGCGCGATCGACCAGGGATCGGTGATGCCCAGTTGCAGCCGCGGCAACGTCCGGTCGCGCCGTTCGGCGATCGAGGACAGCAGCGGATGCATGGCATCGACGATCAGTCGGGCAAGCGCTTCGGGCGCGCCGCTGGTCAGGATCACGGTCTGCGGGTCGAAGATCGACTCGATCAGGTGCACACTCCAGCGCAGGTCCTTTGCCGCAGCCTCGACCCAGTCGAGCAGGATCGGTGCCTTGGTCTGCGCCAGCGCATCGACGCGTTCGAACAAGCCGGCATCCGAGGGGTCGACCCCGAGATGCTGGTAGAGCGAGGCAAGCGAGGCGCGGTGTTCAAGCACCGTGCCACTTGGCGCCAGCAGCGCCATGCCGATCTCGCCGGCATTGCCGTTGCCGCCCCGGTAGAGTTCGCCATTGAGGATCAGGCCGGCGCCGATGCCATAGCCGACATAGAGGCAGACGGCGTTATCGAGACCGTGGGCGGCGCCGACCATGCGCTCCGCGGTGGCGCAGGCCGCTGCGTCGTTCTGCAGGCCGACCTCGAGGCCCGTTCCGGCAGTCAGCCTCTCGATCAGCGGAAACTGCTGCCAGGCCGGCATCATCCATTTGTTGTCGTCGAACTGCGCCAGACCGAAGGGCCCCGGCATGGCGACGCCAAGTCCTACAAGCCGTTTTTCCGATTGGGCGAATAAGCGCGCGAGCTCGCCCCTCACGCCCGCGATCAGCCCGAAGATGATTTCGACGCCAGCGGTGGGATCGTCGGACGGCAGGATGGCTTCGGCACGGGCAAGCACGCTGCCCAGCAGGTCGACGGCCACAGCGCGCGTCAGGTGACGGTCGATTTGCAGGCCGATGGCGAAAGCGCCTTCGGGCACCAGCCTGTAGGGCGTGGACGGCTGGCCCCTGCCCTTTCTCACGGCTTCGAGCGAGACGACGAAACCGTCGCGCTCCAGCTCCTCGATGATGTTCGACACCGCCTGCTTGGTCAGTTGCGTCGCCCGCGCCAGGTCGGCGCGTGACAGCGCTCCGTTCAGCCGCAACGCGTCAATCATGACGCGGCGGTTGTGGGCGCTCGTGCCTTCCTGGTTGGTACCGCTGGTGGCGCGGATCGGGCTGATATCGTTCACCTCAGCTTCCCCTCTTGACACCAATAGATAATTGAAGAAGTAATAAGTCAAGTCAGTTGACTTATTAAGGAGCCACAAGAGCTCCCGGGAACGAAAAGCGGCTGGAGCCGCGGGATTTGTCGAGCTTGAAATGCCTGAACGGGACGCCGGCCTCGCCGAGTTGCCTTCGGAAATCAATAAACGGTGCCTCTCGGCATCGCGCTCTTTCAATGTCAGAAAATGGAGGAAGGAATGTTGAAATCGTTTAGCAAAGCGTTGCTCGGTGCGGCCCTCATCGGCGCCGCCTTCGCACCCAAGGCCTTCGCCGAAACCTCTATCAACGCGCTGTTCATGGCGCAGGCCGCCTACAGCGAGGCCGATGTGCGCGCCATGACCGAGGCCTTCACCAAGGCCAATCCCGACATCAAGGTCAATCTCGAATTCGTCCCCTATGAGGGCCTGCACGACAAGACCGTTCTCGCTCAGGGCTCGGGCGGCGGCTACGACGTGGTGTTGTTCGACGTCATCTGGCCGGCCGAATATGCTTCGAACAAGGTGCTGGTCGATGTGTCTTCGCGCATCACCGACGAGATGAAGAAGGGCGTCCTGCCAGGTGCCTGGACCACCGTCAACTATGACGGAAAGTCCTATGGCATGCCCTGGATCCTCGACACCAAGTACCTGTTCTACAACAAGGAAATTCTCGAGAAGGCCGGCATCAAGACGCCGCCCAAGACCTGGGACGAGCTGGCCGAGCAGGCCAAGATCATCAAGGACAAGGGTCTTTTGGCAACGCCGATCTCGTGGAGCTGGTCGCAGGCGGAAGCCGCGATCTGCGACTACACCACGCTCGTCAGCGCCTATGGCGGCGAGTTCCTGAAGGACGGCAAGCCGGCCTTCCAGAGCGGTGGCGGGCTCGATGCCCTGAACTACATGGTGACGAGCTACACGTCAGGGCTGACCAACCCGAACTCCAAGGAGTTCCTCGAAGAGGACGTGCGCAAGGTGTTCCAGAACGGCGAAGCCGCCTTCGCGCTGAACTGGACCTACATGTACAACATGGCCAACGACCCCAAGGACAGCAAGGTCGCAGGCAAGGTCGGCGTGGTTCCTGCCCCCGGCGTCGCCGGCAAGAGCGAAGTCTCGGCCGTCAACGGCTCGATGGGCCTCGGCATCACCTCGGCCAGCAAGCACCCCGACGAAGCCTGGAAGTACATCGCCTTCATGACATCGCAGGCGACGCAGAACCAGTATGCCAAGCTGAGCCTGCCGATCTGGGCGTCGTCCTATGAAGATCCTGCGGTCACCAAGGGCCAGGAAGAGCTGATCGCCGCGGCCAAGCTCGGACTTGCTGCGATGTATCCGCGCCCGACGACGCCGAAGTATCAGGAGCTGTCGACGGCGCTCCAGCAGGCCATCCAGGAATCGCTGCTCGGGCAGGCAAAGCCTGAAGACGCGCTCAAGAGCGCTGCTGAAAACAGCGGCCTGTAGGATCTGGTCCCAACACTCCGGGCGGCTTCGGTCGCCCGGCCTTTCCGGATGCTAAGAAGAGTCGCCGCATGACAGGCTCCTGGATGACGACTCGCGCATGGCTGCTGATGCTGCCGCTGCTCGTGGTCATGATATCGGTCATCGGCTGGCCGCTGGTCGACACGGTCAGGCTCTCCTTCACCGACGCCAAGCTCGTCGGCACGGGCGGCAGTTTCGTCGGGCTCGACAACTACGCCAGGATGCTTTCGAGCCCGAACTTCCAGCGGACGCTGGTCACCACGACATGGTTTGCGGTGATTTCGGTGGCCGCCGAGATGGTGCTCGGCGTGCTCGCCGCATTGTTGCTCAACCAGCGATTCTACGGCCGCACCGTGCTGCGCGCACTGATGATCCTGCCCTGGGCACTGCCGACGGTGGTCAACGCGACGCTGTGGCGGCTCATCTACAATCCCGAATATGGCGCGCTGAACGCGGCACTCACCCAGATCGGCCTGCTCGACGCATACCGCTCCTGGCTGGGCGAACCGAACACCGCGCTTGCCGCGCTGATTGTCGCCGACTGCTGGAAAAACTTCCCGCTGGTGGCTTTGATCGCGCTCGCCGCACTTCAGGCCGTGCCGCGCGACATCACCGCCGCCTCGCTGGTCGACGGCGCCGGTCCGTTTTCGCGTTTCCGCTTCGTGATCCTGCCTTATCTCGCGGGGCCGCTGATGGTGGCGCTGGTGCTGCGTACCATCGAGGCCTTCAAGGTGTTCGACCTGATCTGGGTGATGACGCGCGGCGGTCCGGCAAACTCGACGCGCACCATGTCGATCCTCGTCTACCAGGAGGCATTTTCCTTTCAGCGCGCAGGCTCCGGCGCATCGCTGGCGCTCATCGTCACCTTGCTCGTCACGGTCCTGGCGCTCGCCTACGCTGCACTGGTCAGGAAAACAGCGGGGAGCGCCGCCTGATGGAACGCAAGAGCCCGCTGTTCACCTTCTTCATCCACGCGGCAGCGCTTGTGCTCGGCCTCATAATCGTTGCGCCGGTGCTGTGGCTGTTCGTCATGAGCATCTCGCCTGCCGCCGACCTCTCGGCCAGGCCGTTGCGCTGGTGGCCGCAGGAGATCGACTTCTCGCGCTACCGGATGCTGCTGTCGACGCTCGAGAACAGCGCGGGCGCCGCCTTCGTGGCATCGCTCTACAACAGCCTCCGGGTCGCAGGCATGGCAACGGTCGCAGCACTTGCGCTCTCCATCCCCGCCGGCTGGGCCGTGTCGCGCACCCCTCAGATTGGCTGGTCGCTGTCGATGGTGATCGCAACCTACATGCTGCCACCAGTGGCGCTTGCCGTGCCGCTCTATATGGGGCTGTCCTGGCTTGGCCTGCTCAACAACGTCTTTGGGCTCGCACTGGTCTACCTGACCATCCTCGCTCCCTTCACCACCTGGCTGATGAAATCGGGATTCGACACCATCCCGCGCGAGATCGAGGCTGCGGCCATGATCGACGGTGCCAGCCTGTTCCAGACGCTGCGCATAGTCACCCTGCCGCTGGCAGCACCTGTTGTCGCCACGTCGGCGCTGTTTGCGCTGCTGCTTGCCTGGGATGAATTCTTCTATGCGTTGCTCTTCACCTCGGATTTGCGCGCCAAGACGCTGACGGTGGCGATCGCCGACCTCGCCGGTGGGCGCGTCTCCGACTACGGGCTGATCGCAACCGCCGGCGTGCTCGCAGCCCTTCCTCCCGTCCTGATCGGCCTCGTCATGCAGCGCGCGCTGATATCAGGACTCACCAGTGGTGGCGTGAAAGGATGACCGACATGGCAAACCAGAAACCACGCCCGGCAGGCCTCGTGGCCATAGACAGGGAAATGGCGCGCCAGCATGGCGACGCACTTGCGTCCTTCGCCGAAGCCGCGGGAATGGCGGCAAGGGTCGCCGCATCACTCGATAGGACAGCCAGGCTGCTGCTGCTCGGCATGGGCGGGTCGCACGCCGTCAACCGTGCGGTCGAACCGCTCTATCGGGCGCTCGGCATCGATGCCATCGCCCTTCCGCTCTCCGAGCAACTCGGTGAGCCACTAACAATCGACGGACGCACCGTGCTCATGACCTCGCAATCGGGCGAAAGTGCTGAGGTCGTGCGCTGGTTCACCGAGACCGGCGGCCATGCCGAAACTTTCGGACTGACGCTGGAGGCAGGCTCCTTCCTTGCCCGCACAGCACCGTCTCTGGTCGGTGTCGGCGGCACCGAACTCGCCTTTGCAGCGACGCGCAGCCTGACCGTCACGCTCGCGCTTCACCTCGCCATTCTCGCAGCTCTCGGCGAACACCCGAGCGGTGCGCTCGTGGCGCTCCAGGCGCCCGAAATCGTCGACATAGGCGCTGCACTCAGGGCGTTGGCAGAGGTCGACACAGTCGTCACCTCGGGACGGCGCCTGCAGGGCGTTGCCGAGGCACTGGCACTGGGACTGACCGAACTGTCGCGTCGCCCCTGTTTTTCGCTGGAAGGCGGTCAACTGCGCCACGGACCGATGGAAATGCTGGGGCCGAAGATCGGCGTGGTGCTGTTTCGCGGCAAGGATCCGACCGCAGATCTGGTCACGGCGATGGCAGTCTCGGCTGTCGAAACCGGCGCTCCCGTCGTCATCTTCGATTCCTCCTGCGAAGCGCCAGTTGCAGGCGCGATCACGCTCACTTTTGGGGCAGCGACCGGCATGGCCGCCATCTTTGCAATGTTGCCCACCGCCCAACGCCTGATGATCGCCTTTGCCGACGCGCGGGTCGACAATGCCGGCACGCCGGTGCGCTCTACCAAGATCACCCGGAGCGAATGAATGCGGCCCCTGGCTGTCATCGGCAACGTCAATGTCGACCTCATTCTTGGCCCGACCGCGCCATGGCCGCAGGCGGGCACCGAGATCACCGTCGAGCATGATGAACTCAGGGTCGGCGGCCAGGCCGGCAACACCGCGCTTGCCTGGCAAGCGCTTGGCGTCGATTTCGAGATTGCCGCCAATGTCGGCTCCGATCAGTTCGGCCACTGGCTACGCGAGGCATTCGGGGATCGTTCTGCGCTGTGGCCGGCGCATGGCGACCGCACCACGCTGTCGGTCGGCATCACTCACCCGGATGGCGAGCGCACCTTCTTCACCACGCGCGGCCATCTGCCCGATTTCAGCCTCGTCGACGTCTATACGGTTCTCCAAGGCAAGCAACTGGCCGGCGGCTACGCCCTGCTTTGCGGCTCGTTCCTGACGCCACTTCTGGCACGCGACCACGACAAACTGTTCGACTGGACCCATGGTCGCGGCATCAAGCTGGTTCTCGACACGGGCTGGCCGCCCGACGGGTGGACGGAGGCGAACTGCGCCGTGACACGCGCCTGGCTGTCCCGTTGCGACTGCGCGCTGCTCAACGAGGTCGAGGCGACGACGTTGACCGGCATAACCGCCCCAGCCGATGCCGCGCGAGCCCTGCTGTCCGGCATGCCCAACGGTGCCATCGTCGTGGTCAAGTGCGGTCCGGACGGTGCCATTGCAATAGGACCGGACGGCTTGCTTGTCTCGGCCTCCGCACCAAAGGTGACGGTCGTCGATACGATCGGCGCCGGCGACGTCTTCAATGCCGCCTTCCTCGCCGCCCTCGCCATGAACAGGCCTTTGGCCGACTGTCTCGTATCCGGCGTGCAGGTGGCCTCGCGTGCGATTTCCACCCTGCCCCGCAGCTATGGCGCGCTGCCGCCTTTCGAGAAAGCCGTTTGATGAGCGCCCTTGAAATCCAGAACATCCGCAAGAACTATGGCGCGGTCGAAACGCTGAAAGGCATCGACGTCGCGCTGGAAAGCGGCGAATTCCTCGTGCTTTTGGGTTCGTCCGGCTGCGGAAAATCGACGCTGCTCAACATCATCGCGGGGTTGGCGGAGGCGACGAGCGGCGACATCAGGATCGGCGGGCGGTCGGTGCTCGGCGTGCATCCGAAGGATCGGGACATCGCCATGGTGTTCCAGTCCTACGCGCTCTATCCGAACCTCAGCGTGGCCAGGAACATCGGTTTCGGGCTGGAGATGCGCAAGGTGCCGGTTGCTGAGCGCGACAAGGCGGTACGCGACGCCGCCAGCCTGCTGCAGATAGAGAATTTGCTCGAACGTAAGCCGAGCCAGCTTTCCGGCGGACAACGCCAGCGCGTCGCCATCGGCCGCGCCTTGGTGCGCAAGCCGCAGGTGTTCCTGTTCGACGAACCGCTGTCGAACCTCGACGCCAAGCTCAGGCTGGAAATGCGCACCGAGCTCAAGCGCCTGCACCAGATGCTGAAGACGACAGTGGTCTATGTCACCCACGACCAGATCGAAGCGATGACGCTGGCGACCCGCATCGCTGTGATGAAGGACGGCCGGATCGAACAGCTTGGCACACCAGAGGAGATCTACCACCACCCGGCGACACTCTATGTGGCAGGTTTCGTCGGCGCCCCGCCGATGAACATTCTCGACGTGGAGGTCGACAACGGCTCACTGGCCATCGCCGGCGCCGACCTCAGGCTGCCATTGCCCGACCGGTTCAAGGCAGTGGCCCGCAACGGCACGCGGCTTGCGTTGGGCATAAGGCCGGAAGCACTCAGGCTGGCTTCGGCGGAGCCGTCATGCGGCCACGCCCTTCCGGTGCGAATCGAGGTCGTCGAACTGACCGGGCCGGAGCTTGTCACCACGGCCCGCATCGGCCAGCAAAAGCTCACCGCCTGCCTTGCGCCACGCGCCAAGGTCGGCCAGGGTGACGCGACGACACTTGCGGTCGACGACGAGGCGTTGCACCTTTTCGACCCGGCCACCGGGCGCGCCTGCCTCGCATGAGGTCATCGTCCAAACGGTCGGGATCCATCAACAAAAACGCGAAACTGCTTCTAGGAACTGCCACTTGTGCGTTGAAAGCAACGGGCAGAAGTTAGGCCACGTTTGCGCGGGCAATCATGCCTTGCGCCATTTGTTGGCGGCAAGCCGGCTTGGGTGGAGGCGCCGTTGGGCGTGCCGGGTCGGTAATGAAGGGTAGCAGGAGTTCGGCAGGCACAGGCACGCGGTCCGCGCTAGAATGCACGGTTCCTCAAGCCATCCTGCGCCAGGACCAGGCTGCCCCTCGCCGCGTGGGAGGAAGCAAAGCGTGCTCGAGAAATATTTCGACCTGAAGCAACAGGGAACATCCGTCCGGACGGAGGTGATCGCAGGCATCACCACCTTCCTGACCATGTCCTACATCATCTTCGTCAACCCGGAGATCCTGTCGACGACAGGCATGGATCGCAATGCCGTTTTCGTCGCAACCTGTCTGGCGGCGGCCCTCGGCTCCATGATTATGGGCCTCGTAGCCAAGTGGCCCATCGGCATGGCGCCGGGCATGGGCCTGAACGCATTCTTCGCCTTCACCGTCGTCGGCGCCATGGGCTTTTCCTGGCAGCAGGCACTGGGTGCAGTGTTCATTTCCGGCGTCATCTTCCTGCTGCTGACAGTCAGCGGTGTGCGCAGCTGGCTGATCGCCGGCATCCCGCATTCGATGCGCAGCGCCATTGCCGCCGGTATCGGCATGTTCCTCGGCATCATCGCGCTGAAGAACTCAGGCATCGTCGCCGCCAGCCCGGCGACCTTCGTCACGCTCGGCGACCTCAGCCAGACCGGCACGCTGCTCGCCATCGTCGGCTTCTTCATCATCGCTGCGCTCGACTCGCTCAAGATCCGCGGTGCGATCCTGATCGGCATCCTGGTCATCACGCTTGCCTCAATGGCGCTCGGCGTCAGCCAGTTCAACGGCATCGTCTCCATGCCGCCGTCGATCCTGCCAACCTTCCTGCAGCTCGACATCGTCGGCGCGCTGCATTCGGGCCTGGTGCACGTCATCCTGGTGTTCGTGCTGGTCGAAGTGTTCGACGCCACCGGCACGCTCATCGGCGTCGCCAAGCGCGCCGGGCTGATCGAGCAAGGCAAACCCAACCGCCTTGGCCGCGCCCTGTTGGCCGACAGCACGGCCATTGTCGCCGGCTCGCTGCTCGGCACCTCGAGCACCACCGCATATGTCGAAAGCGCCTCGGGCGTCCAGGCAGGCGGCCGCACGGGCCTGACGGCAATCGTGATCTCTCTGCTGTTCCTGGCGGCCCTGTTCTTCTCGCCGCTTGCCGGCTCGGTGCCGGTCTATGCGACGGCGCCTGCCCTGCTCTATGTCGCGTGCCTGATGATGCGCGAACTGGTCGAGGTAGAATGGGCCGACATCACCGAAGCAGCGCCGGCAGCGCTGACGGCGCTGATGATGCCGTTCACCTACTCGATCGCCAACGGCCTCGCCTTCGGCTTCATCAGCTATGCCGCCCTGAAGACGCTGACCGGCCGGCCGCAGGACGTGCATCTGGCGACCTGGCTGGTGGCGGCACTGTTCGTCATTCGCTTCGCCTTCTTCGCGCATTGAGGCACTGACAAACGAGATCGCCGGAGGCTGTGTCAGCGGCCTCCGGCGATCTTTTGTTTTTGGCCTCTCGCCTTACTTCGGGGCTTCAGCGGCAGTTTCGCCGGGCGGCAATATCCGGAACATGAAGGTCGTCGCCTTTTCACCCGGCTTGACCGGATCGGGCACCTTGTTTGAGACCGGCTTCACGCTCTGCAGGAAGGTGGCAATTGCATTGGCGTCCTCAGGCGTCAGCTGCGCGAAGGCATGCCAGGGCATGATCGGCGCCAGCTCGCGCCCATCCGGACGACGGCCCGTCTGGATCGCTGCGACGATCTGCTCTTTCGTCCAGCTGCCGATGCCTGTTTCCTTGTCCGGCGTGATGTTGCGCCCGACAAAAACGCCCATGCCCGGGATCTCGAAGCCAACGTCCGATCCGCCGAGAAACTTGGCGTCGTCGGGTTTTCCGAAGAAGTAGCCCGGCGTGTGGCAATCATTGCAGCCGCTGATGGTTACGAGATACTCGCCCCGCGCCACCCCAGCGTCGGCTGCCGAAGCGCCCGACGACAGCACGGATGCCGCAGCCAAGAATGCAAGTCCAATCGGTGTCCGATACATCGCATCACCCCTTGTCTTTCCTGATTTCTGGTCGACCTCGCAAACCCGCCGCAACTTGCCCTCTCCTCCGGCGCAGGGCCATCGGGAGAGCCAATTCTTCGCATTATTAGTAATTGCTGAAAAGACCTGACGCCGGCGCATTCGACCGTGTCGGCCGTCTCCCCGAAGCCCAGGAAATTTCTTCGAGATTCAACTTGACGATGAATTGGTGCAGCGCGATATACCACCGTGCCGACCACAGATGTCGGCGGTAACTCAGGATAGCTCCGTTAATGGACAGTTCCAGTCGATCTAGCATCAGCCTGCTCGCTACGGCGTCGCGAATCTGACCGACTGCGTCCGGTTCACCCGTCCGCCGGCAGGCACAGGACATGAGGTGAACTATGCGGACACTCATCTTCCGCATCATACAACCCGCCCTCCGGTCTGTTGACCTCGGGGATCGAATAGGTCGTTGACGCTGCCGCTTACGCGGCAGTCGCCGGCTGCGCATGGCCGCAGCCCAGCCCTCATTCGATTTCAGGTTGTACGACTATGACCATGCATCATCCGGCTCTGGAGGCCGGCCGTCGGCAGCGCTATGTGCCCAATCTCTGGGACGCGCTGGCCTTCGGCCTCGTCTTTGGCGGCCTCATCCTCCTCATCCAGGGCGGCCGCGACACGCTCGCACCGCTCACCAGCCTCGACCACGCGCCGATCTCGCTCGATCCGGCGATGCTGCCCGAATATGCGCTACGCACGACCATGCGCATGCTGGCGGCGATCGTGGCATCGCTCGTCTTCACCTTGGCCTATGGCGCGCTCGCGGCCAAAAGCCGGCGCGCCGAAATGGTGTTGATCCCCCTGCTCGACATCCTCCAGTCGGTGCCGGTGCTGGGCTTCTTGTCCTTCACCGTCGTCGGCTTCATGGCGCTGTTCCCCGGCCAGGTGCTGGGGGTCGAGCTCGCAGCAATCTTCGCCATCTTCACAAGCCAGGCCTGGAACATGACCTTCAGCTTCTACCAGTCGCTGAAGACTGTACCGGGCGACCTCGACGAAGCTTCGCGCAGCTTCCGCCTTACCTCCTGGCAGCGGTTCTGGCGGCTCGAAGTGCCGTTTTCCATGCCCGGGCTGGTCTGGAACACCATGATGTCGATGTCAGGCGGCTGGTTCTTCGTCGTTGCCTCCGAGGCGATTTCGGTCGGCAACACGACGATCACGCTGCCCGGCATCGGCTCCTATGTGGCGCTGGCTATCCAGCAGCAGAACCTGGCGGCGGTCGCCTGGGCGGTTGGCGCGATGCTCGCCGTCATCCTGATCTACGACCAGCTGCTGTTCAGGCCGCTGGTTGCCTGGGGCGACAAATTCAGGGTCGAACAATCAGCCAGCGGCACGGCTCCGCGCTCCTGGCTGCTTGTCGCCGTGCGCCGCACCCGCGTCTTCCAGATCATGATGCAGCCTTTCCGCGCCGTGCTCGGCAGCCTGCCGCGCCAGCGCTTCGCCATCCCGGCAGCGATGCCGAAGAAGGTCGATACATGGCTGTCGGGCGTCTGGGCCGACCGCATCTGGATAGCGCTTGTGCTCGCCGCCTCGGCCTACATGCTCTGGCTCATCATAGGCTTCATCGCCACCGAACTCGCCTGGGCCGAAGTTGCCAAGGTGTTCGGGCTCGGTGTGATCACCATGCTGCGCGTTATCGTGCTGATGGCGCTCGCCAGCGTGATCTGGGTTCCCATCGGCGTGTGGATCGGGCTTAGGCCGCGCATCGCCGAGCGGGTGCAGCCGCTGGCCCAGTTCCTGGCGGCCTTCCCGGCCAACATCGTGTTCCCGTTCGCGGTCGTTGCCATCGTGCGGCTCGGGCTCAACCCCGATGTGTGGCTGTCGCCGCTGATGGTGCTCGGAACGCAGTGGTACATCCTGTTCAACGTCATCGCTGGCGCAAGCGCGTTTCCCAACGACCTCAAGGAAGCGGCGGCGACCTTCCGCATCCGCGGCTGGTACTGGTGGCGCAAGGTCATCCTGCCGGGGATATTCCCCTATTATGTGACCGGCGCGATCACCGCGAGCGGCGGCTCCTGGAACGCCTCTATCGTTGCCGAGGTGGCGACCTGGGGCAGCACCACGCTCAGGGCACATGGCCTCGGCGCCTACATCGCCGGCGCCACGGAGGCAGGCGACTATCCGCGCATCGTGCTCGGCATCGCCGTGATGTCCATCTTCGTCATCATGTTCAACCGGCTTCTGTGGCGACCGCTCTACACCTTTGCCGCCCGTCGCCTGCGTCTCGATTGAGGAAAGGAATTTCCCATGAACACCCTCGAACTCAACAACATCCGCGCCAACACCTCCACCGCTCCCCTGGTCGACATCAACGGCGTCCGTCAGGTCTATCACAAGGGCGACAATGTCGATCTCGTCGTGCTCGACGACGTCTCGCTCAGCATCCACGAAGGCGAGATCGTCGGCCTGCTCGGCCGCTCGGGCTCAGGTAAGTCGACGCTGCTGCGCGTGCTTTCCGGGCTTGTCATGCCGACCAGCGGCGACGTGCGCTGGCGCGGCACACCTGTGTCGGGCCCCTGCGAAGGCATCTCCATGGTCTTCCAGAGCTTTGCCTTGTTCCCGTGGCTGACCGTGCTCGAAAACGTCGAGATCGGACTCGAGGCGCTGGGCGTGCCGGCGGCCGAGCGGCGTCGCCGCGCCATCGAGGCGATCGACCTGATCGGCCTCGACGGTTTTGAAAGCGCCTATCCGAAGGAGCTTTCGGGTGGCATGCGCCAGCGTGTCGGCTTTGCCCGGGCGCTTGTCGTGCATCCGCGTCTGATGCTGATGGATGAGCCCTTCTCGGCGCTCGACGTGCTGACAGCAGAGACGCTGCGTACCGACCTGATCGATCTCTGGATCGAAGGCCGGCTGCCGATCAAGTCGATCCTGATGGTGACGCACAACATCGAGGAGGCGGTGCTGATGTGCGACCGCATCCTGATCTTCTCGTCCAATCCCGGGCGCGTGGCGGCCGAAATCAAGATCGACCTGCCGCATCCGCGTGACCGTGCCGACCCCACCTTCCGGCAGCTGGTCGACGACATCTATGCGCGGATGACCCAGCGCACACCGGCGGAGAAGGCCGAAAAGCGTGCGGGCGACGGCTTTGCCGGGACCGGAATCGGCATGGCGCTGCCACGTATCTCGACCAACCTGCTGTCCGGCCTGATGGAAGCGCTCGACGCCCCGCCCTACAAGGGCAAGGCCGACCTTCCAGACCTGGCAGCCACGCTGCAGATGGAGGTGGATGAGCTGTTCCCGATCGCCGAGACGCTGCAGCTCATGCGTTTTGCCGAGATGGCCGAAGGCGACATGCAACTGACCGAGGTCGGCCAGCATTTCGTCGATTCGGACGTGGATGGCCGCAAGCGCCTGTTTGCCGAGCACCTGGTCGCCTATGTGCCGCTGGCGGCAATGATCCGACGGGTGCTGGACGAACGCCCGAGCCATCGCGCACCTTTCACCCGCTTCTCGGAGGAACTCGAAGACCACATGTCCGAAGAGCAGGCGGAAGATACGCTGCGGGCGATCATCTCCTGGGGCCGCTATGCCGAGCTGTTCGGCTATGACGAGCACATCGGTCAGTTCAACCTCGAGAACCCCGCCTGAGCAGGCGCAGCAAGCCAGATCAGGCCGGCGCAACGCACAATGCGCGCCGGCCCGATCCTTTGCCCGGTCGAATGTTTTCGTTTTCAACCATCCGCGCCAGAAACGAAAGCAACGGTACGCATGCCTATCTTGGGCACTCAGCCGCTTGGATTTGTGGAAAACATAGAGAAATCCGGCATTTTCAGGAACTTGAAGGCCGGAGATATGCCGATCAGTATGCCCATCGCCTGGTAATTTCCCTTCGCACTTAAATCGTCGCGAAGGCCGAAACATTTCGTTTGACATTCGCTATAGGTTCGAAATAATCCAGTCAAAGCTTCGCACCGGCCGGAATTGCTGCACTGCGAAGCAAGGCGAAGACGTGAGCATGCCCGGAATGCACGACATTTTTGTCATTGGCGGCGGTATCAATGGCTGCGGCATCGCACGCGACGCCGTCGGTCGCGGCTACTCGGTCTATCTCGCCGAAATGGACGACCTGGCCTCAGGCACGTCATCCTGCTCGACCAAGCTGATCCATGGCGGCCTGCGCTACCTGGAGCACTACGAGTTCCGTCTCGTGCGCGAAGCGCTGATGGAACGCGAGGTGCTGTGGAAGAACGCGCCCCACATCATCTGGCCGATGCGCTTCGTGCTGCCCTACGCCAAGGGGCTACGCCCTGCCTGGCTGATCCGCCTCGGGCTTTTCCTCTACGACCATATCGGCGGACGCAAGCTGCTGCCGGCGACGCGCACGCTCGACATGCGCGCGGACACGGCCGGCAAGCCGCTGAAGCCGATGTTCAGGCGCGCCTTCGAATATTCCGACGGCTGGGTCAACGATGCGCGACTGGTGGTGCTAAACGCCCGCGACGCGGCGGACAAGGGTGCCGTGATCCGCACTCGCGCGAAGGTGACGGGCGCGCGCCGCGAGAACGGCCACTGGGTCGTGAGCGTCGAGGACAGGCGCACGGGCAGCGTCGAGGAAATCGAGGCACGGCTGCTTGTCAATGCGGCCGGTCCCTGGATCGATCATGTGATCGCCGACACGCTGGGAAAGCAGAACGTCCACAATGTGCGGCTGGTCCAGGGCAGCCACATCATCGTGCGCAAGAAGTTCGATGATCCCCGCGCCTATTTCTTCCAGAACAAGGACGGGCGGATCATTTTCGCCATCCCTTACGAGGAAGAGTTCACCCTGATCGGCACGACTGATCGCGACTATCTGGGCGATCCGCATACGGCCAGGATCACCCAGGCCGAGATCGACTATCTCTGCAACGCGGCAAGCGAATATTTCGCCGAACCGGTGAAGCCCGAGCACATCGTCTGGACCTATTCCGGCGTGCGTCCGCTCTATGACGACGGCGCCAGCAAGGCCCAGGAAGCGACCCGCGACTACGTACTCAAGGCCGAGGGTGACGACGGACAGGCTCCGATCGTCAACATCTTCGGTGGCAAGATCACCACCTACCGCCGCCTGGCAGAGTCGATGCTCGAGATCATCGAAAAGCGCATCGGCAAGAAGGGCAAGGCCTGGACCGCGGTTGCGCCACTCCCCGGCGGCGACTTCGAGGCCACTGCCTTCGACGCCCAGGTGACGAAGCTCAGGTCCGTCTATCCGTTCCTCGAACTGCGTGTCGCGCGCCGCTTGACGCGGCTCTACGGCACGCGGGCAACGGTCCTGCTCGGAAGCGCCACCTCGGAAGCAGACCTCGGGCGCGACTTCGGCGCCGAACTCTACGAGACCGAGGTTCGCTATCTGGTCAAGCACGAATGGGCCCTCACCGCCGAAGACATTCTCTGGCGCCGTACCAAGCGCGGCCTCAAGCTCGGCAAGGAGCAAGCGGCCGAACTCGAGGACTTCCTGCGGGGAATGGGCTCGAAGGCCGGCAGCGTCGCTGCCTGAGGCAGCCTGACGAAGCCGGCAACTTGCCGACACTGCTCAACCACAGCTATTGAAAGCGGGGGCGCAGGGCGTCCGGGCCAGGTAACGGGACGCAGGCGTTGCCGGGCGTCTGATGGCAGGAGGGGACATGAGCGGTTTCGTTTTGGCGATCGACCAGGGAACCACGTCGAGCCGGGCAATCGTGTTCGACGCGACCATGAAGCCTGTGGGTGTCGGCCAGAAGGAGTTCACCCAGCATTTTCCGGCGTCCGGCTGGGTCGAGCACGATCCGGAGGAGATCTGGGGCAGCGTCGTCGCCACCTGCAGGACCGCGCTCAAGAAGGCCGACAGGACTGCTGGCGAAATCGCTGCCATCGGCATCACCAACCAGCGCGAAACCGTGGTCATCTGGGACAAGGCGACAGGCGAGCCGATCCACAACGCCATCGTCTGGCAGGACCGGCGAACAGCCCCCCTCTGCGCCAGGCTCAAGAAGCAGGGTCTTGAGCCCAGGTTCACCCGCAAGACAGGGCTTCTGCTCGACCCCTATTTCTCTGGCACCAAGATCGCCTGGCTGCTTGACCATGTGAAGGGCGCGCGCAAGCGAGCCGAGCGCGGCGAATTGCTCGCCGGCACCATCGATTGCTTCCTGATCTGGCGCCTGACCGGCGGCAAGGTGCATGCGACCGACGCGACCAATGCCTCGCGCACGCTCGTCTACAACATCGAGAAGAACCAATGGGATGCCGAACTGCTCGATATCCTTAGGATCCCCGCCTCTCTGCTGCCCGAGGTGAAGGACTGCGCCGACGACTATGGCGTGACCGAGAAGACGCTGTTCGGCGCCGAAATCCCGATCCTCGGCGTTGCCGGCGACCAGCAGGCAGCCACAATCGGCCAGGCCTGCTTCGAACCGGGGATGATGAAGTCGACCTATGGCACGGGCTGCTTTGCCATCCTCAACACCGGCAGCGACATCGTGCGTTCGAAGAACCGGCTTTTGACCACCATCGCCTACCGGCTCGACGGCAAGACGACCTATGCGCTGGAAGGCTCGATCTTCATTGCAGGCGCTGCCGTGCAATGGCTACGCGACGGCATCAAGGTGATCGGCAAGGCCGAGCACAGTGGCGAACTGGCGGCCAGTGCCGACGATACCCAGCAGGTCTATCTCGTGCCGGCCTTCGTCGGACTTGGCGCGCCGCATTGGGACGCCGAGGCGCGCGGCGCCATCTTCGGGCTGACCCGCAACAGCGGACCGGCCGAGTTCGCGCGCGCCGCACTCGAATCCGTCGCCTATCAGACGCGCGATCTGCTCGACGCCATGAAGAAGGACTGGAAGACCAGCAACGGCAAGACGGTGCTGCGCGTCGATGGCGGCATGGTCGCCTCTGACTGGACCATGCAGCGCCTCGCCGACATTCTGGACGCCCCGGTCGACCGGCCGACGGTGCTCGAAACCACAGCATTGGGAGCTGCCTGGCTCGCCGGCTCGCGCGCCGGCGTCTGGCCAAAGGCCGCGCAATTCGCCAAGGCCTGGGCGTTGGACCGCCAATTCAAGCCGGCGATGGACGCCAAAATTCGCGGAACGAAGCTGAAGGGTTGGCGCGACGCGGTGCGGCGGACGCTGACGACGGTCTGACGATCACCTGCCGAAGCGGGCCAACATGGCCAGCGCCTCGTCGGCGAGCCGGCGCGTCAACTCACCTGCCGGCATTTCGCGACCGAGCCGTGCCGCCTGCCCCGACCACAGCGACATGAAATCGCCGGAGCCCTTCGGTTCAGACGCTGCCCTGAGCGGCGCAAGCGCTCCGCCGGCGAGCGGAAATGCCGGTGCGTCCTTCGAAAGCGGCCCAACCTCGCGCATGATGCGATTGACGATGCCGCGTGCCGGCCTGCCGGTGAAGACATTGGTCAGCGCGGTGTGGTCGTCCTTCGCCGACTTCAGCGCTGCCTTGTGTGGCGCGGGCACCTTGGCCTCGGGACAGAACAGATAGGCGGTGCCGACCTGCACCGCAGACGCCCCAAGAGCAAAGGCTGCGACAATGCCGCGTGCATCTGCAATGCCGCCTGCGGCGATGACGGGAACGCGCACAGCGTCGACCACCTGCGGCACCAGCGCGAAGGTACCGGGCTGGTTGGCGACATCGTCGGTCAGGAAGATGCCGCGATGGCCGCCTGCCTCCGCTCCCTGGGCGATGATGGCGTCGCAGCCCCTCACCTCCAGCCAGACGGCCTCATCGGCGGTGGTCGCCGACGACAGCACTTTGGCATCAGTCGCCTTGACCCTGTCCAAAAGAGCTTCGTCCGGCAGGCCGAAATGGAAGCTCACCACCTCTGGTCGGAATTCCTCGACGATGGCGCAGAACTCGTCGTCGAACGGCGCACGTGCCGAGCGCGGCGCCGGCGCATTCGGATCGAGGCCGAGTTCGACATAATAGGGTTCGAGCAGCTTCTTCCAGCCCGCCTCGCGCGCTGGATCGTCCTTGGGCTGCTGGTGGCAGAAGAAATTGACGTTGATCGGGCGCGAGGTTCGCTGCCTGATGATGCCGAGTTCGGTTCGCGCCTTCTCCGGCGTCATCAGCGCGCAAGGCAGGCCGCCGAGGCCACCGGCCTCGGACACCGCGATCACCATTTCGGAATCGACAGGCCCCGCCATCGGGGCTTGCAGGATTGGAAGGTCGAGGCCCAGGAGATCAAGAATTCGACGATCGGGCCACATGGCAGCTTCCTTCCGTTGTCAGGGCATCAGCCCTGCTGGCGCTCCGCCCTCCGGGCAGCGATCTGCCGCATCGCCATGACGCGGCGGCGCCAGATTTCGGTGCGCATTGCCATTAGATGCAGAGTGAAGAACAGAAGGGTAAAGCCAAGCGCCATGGTCATCAGGGGCCAGAGCATACTCGGGTCGATGGTCGAGCCTCCCATGCGGAACACCGACGCCGGCTGATGCAGCGTGTTCCACCACTCGACCGAGAACTTGATGATCGGAATGTTGATGAAGCCGACCAGCGTGATGACCGCTGCGGCGCGCGCCGAACGCGCGGGATCGTCCAGCGCGCGAGTTAGCGCGATGATGCCGAGATACATGAGAAACAGCACGAAGACCGAGGTCAGGCGCGCATCCCACACCCACCATGTGCCCCACATCGGCTTGCCCCAGATCGAGCCGGTCAGCAGCGCCAGCGCCGTGAAGACGGCACCTACGGGGGCGGCTGACTTCAACGCCACGTCGGCGAGCGGATGGCGCCAAACCAGCGTGCCGAGCGCCGAGATCGCCATGACCGAATAACACATCATCGCGAGCCAGGCGAAGGGCACGTGAATGTACATGATGCGAACTGTAATGCCCTGCTGATAATCCGCAGGCGCTGCGAAGGCGAGATAGAGCCCGATAGCCAAAACGATCGCTGAAGCCGCGGCGAGCCAGGGCACGATACGGTCGACGAGGCCGATGAAGCGCGTCGGGTTGGCAAGATCGCTGAAACGCCAAGTCTGCGAGGTCGTCTGGGTCATGGACGCTAAATAGCCGCCACAAGGGCGCTCCGCAATCTGTTCAGAAGTCGCGGTCCCAATAGAAACAGGGCGCCTGCGATATCATCGAGGCGCCCTATTGCATTTCAATGAGCCTAGCGAACCGTCAGGCCGCAGCCTCGACATGCGTCACGCGACGGACTTCCTCGTCGTTCAGCAACCCGCCGGCCCGCAGCAGCGAAGCAAAGCGGCCGTTGCGAGCCGAGAGTTCGGCAAAGCCACCCATCTCGACGACTTCGCCATGGTCCATGAACACGACCAGGTCGGCGTCGCGAACGGTGCTGAGGCGGTGGGCGATGATGAAGGTGGTCCGGCCATCACGCAGCATGTCGATGGCGTCCTTGACCCGATTTTCGGTCTCGACGTCGAGCGCGCTGGTCGCCTCGTCGAGCACCAGGATCGGCGCGCTTTTGAGGATGGCGCGGGCGATGGCGATACGCTGGCGTTCGCCGCCCGACAGCGCGCCGCCGCGCTCGCCGACCTTGGTGTCGTAGCCTTCGCTCTTGGACAGGATGAAGTCCTGGGCCGCTGCGGCGTTGGCCGCGGCATGCACTTCCTCGTTGGTGGCGCTCGAGCGGCCGACGCGGATGTTGTCCTCAATCGAGCGGTTAAGCAGACCGGCGTCCTGGAAGACGGTGGCGATCGAATGGCGCAGCGACTTGCGGGTCACGGTGCGGGTATCGATGCCATCGATCAGGATACGGCCCTGCTCAGGCGTGTAGACACGCTGCAACAGGTTGATCAGCGTGGTCTTGCCTGCGCCCGTCGGGCCGACGATGGCGACCGTCTGGCCGGCGCTGACCTCGAAGGAGACGTCGCGCACGCCCTGCCCCGAATTCGGGAACTCGAAGTTGACGTTCTCGAAGCGGACGTGACCGGTGACGTTTTCCAGTTCGCGCAGGCCGTCGGGTTCGCGATGATCGGCAGCGGAATCTTCGAGGCGATAGAACTCCTCCAGCTTGGAGCGTGCGTCGAAGATCTGATTGACGAAGTTCGACACCTGGTCGAGGCGGCTGATGAGCAGCGAGGCGAAGCCGGTGAAGGCAACGATATCGCCGATGCGCAGCTGGCCATGGGTAACCAGATAGGCGCCGATGAGCAGCACGACCATCATCGAGATCGTCGAGGCGAGCCTGTGCATGGCGGATGCCAGCGCCCACCAGTCGAGAACAGGGTTCTGGGCCGTGATCAGGTTGTGCACATAACCACGCAGCGCCTCGGTTTCCTGGCCGACGCGGTTGTAGCTCTGCAGCACGGCGACGTTGCTGACCGAATCCGAGACGTGGGAGAAGACCTTGTGATGGTGGCGCTCGACGGTCGCCTGGCCCTCCTTGGTCTTGCGCATGACCACGCGGCCGATGACGATGTAGAGCACGCCCAGCGCAATCAGCACCAGCGTCATGCGAACATCCAGCGAGAAGGCAGTCGGCACGAGCAGCGTCAGCGCCACGGCGGTCGCCAGGTGCGTGCGCATGAATTCGAGCCAGAGCGTGAACAGCGAGTCGACCGCACGCAGCAGCGTGTGCAGCGAATGCGAGGTGCCGCGTTGCTGGTGCCAGGCGAGCGGCATGGTGACGACGCGCTCGAAGGACTGGCAGAGCACCTCGCCGCGACGCTTGTGGGCCAGCCGGTCGGCGCCGCGGGCCACGAGCACGAAGGCGACGATGTTGAACGCGCCAAAGCTCGCCCACAGCGCCATCGTCGGAATGACCTCAGTCTTTCCCGCAATGGCGTCGATGATACGCCCGAACAGAATTGGCTCAGCGATAGTAACGACCGCCAACACAACGTTGGCGGCGCAGATCAAGCCTACCTTCTTGCCATCGGCGGCAAGGTAGCGGAGGGCTCTCCAATAAACCTCAAGCAACGACACTTTGGTACCCCTTGAGTCCCGTCCGTCCCTTTATTGTGCACTGCACAATTGGCCGATAGATAGCGACCGCTTGTCCGCAAGACAATGCGCTCATAGCCGTTGAGTTCAAAAATTTCGAACAAAACATTTCAACGACCGGTAATCTGGTGTGATGCGATAAAGAATTGAGAACTAACGAAAAAAGCCATCGTTGCGGCGAAATGATGACAAAGCTGCGCGGTTTTTGTCGCAGCCCGCTCCGGCTATGCCGGAATACGGACCACGACTTCAACCTCACCGCTATCGCGCAAGACAAAGGAAGCATCCTTGCTCTTGACGCCGTCGATCTCAACTTTCGCAGACTTTGCGGCTTTGTCCCTCACTACCCGCAACCTATAGACTGCACCATCCATCCGAAGTGTCGCGGCATAGCCTTCCCAGTGTTTCGGGATGGCGGGTGAAACGACAATCCGGTTACCCCGGCGCGAAATGCCGAGAATACTTTCAACCGCCGCCCGATAGAGCCAACCGGCCGACCCCGTGTACCAGGTCCAGCCGCCACGCCCTGCCTTGCCATCCTCGGCATAGACGTCAGCGGCGACCACATAGGGCTCGACCCGGTAGGTCTCAGCCGACTTCTCGTCCAGCGCATGGTTGACCGGGTTCAGCATCGAGAAGCAGCGATAGGCTTCGTCGACGAGCCCCATCTCGGCAAGTGCGATGACAAACCACGTCGCGGCATGGGTGTACTGGCCGCCATTCTCACGTACGCCGGGCGGATAGGCCTTGATGTAGCCGGGATCCTTCTCGGTCCTGGAGAAAGGCGGCGAGAACAGCTTGATGAGGCCATGCTCTTCGTCGACCAGCATTTCCGTCGCCTGAGCCATCGCCGTGCGCGAACGAGCCGGATCGCCGTCACCCGACAGCACGCTCCAGGACTGCGCGATCGAGTCGATCTTGCACTCCTCCGAACTGCGTGACCCGAGCGGCGTGCCGTCATCGAAGCTGCCGCGGCGATACCACTCGCCGTCCCAGGCAGCATTCTCCAGCGCCTTCTTCAGGGCACCGGCATGTTTGTCCCAGGCGTTGGCGCGCTTGCTGTCGCCTTCCGCCTTGGCCAGCGGCACGAAGTCGTTCAGCGCCCTCAGCAGGAACCAGCCGAGCCAGACGCTGTCGCCCTTGCCGCCCTCGCCGACACGGTTCATGCCGTCGTTCCAGTCGCCGCCAAGGATCAGCGGCAGGCCGTTCTTGGCGGTCCGCTTGACGGCGAGGTCGAGCGCGCGGGCGCAATGCTCGTAGAGCGAAGCCTTCTTCTTCGACGCCTCCGGCGTGAAGAAGGCGTCGTGCTCGTCGGGATTGAGCGCCTGCCCCTCGATGAAGGGCAATTGCTCTGCGAGCAACGTGGCATCGCCTGTAACCGCGACGTAGCGGGCTGCAGCATAAGCGAGCCACACGACGTCGTCGGAGATCATGGTGCGGACGCCGGCACCGGTGCGCGGCAGCCACCAATGCTGAACGTCACCCTCGGGGAACTGGCGTCCGGCCGCGTTCAGGATCTGCTCGCGGGCAAGGCTGGCATCGTGCATCAGCAGCGCCAACGTGTCCTGCAACTGGTCGCGGAAACCGAAGGCACCGCTCGCCTGATAGAAGGCCGAGCGTGCGCGGATGCGGCAGGCCAGGCTCTGGTAAGGCAGCCAGTTGTTGACCATGGCGTCGAGCGCCTTGTCGGGGGTGTCGACCTCGATGGTGCCAAGGAACTCGCGCCAGTCGCGCTCATTGTCGGCCAGCCGCTGGTCGAAGCCGACCTTCAGGTGGTGGGCAACGAGCTTGCTTGCCTCCTCGTCCGACCCGGCATCGCCAAGCAGCCAGAGCAGCGACACCGAGCCGCCGGCCGGCACTTCGATATCGCGGGCCATGGCAGCGCAAGGGTCGAGGCCGGCCTCGACGCGTCCGGTCAGCTCCGCGCCGAGCATCACCGCACGCGGCGCCTCGATGGAGCCGGTCGCGCCGATGAACTCATGGCGATCCGACGTGACGGAACTGGTCTTGCCGTCGGTGGCCATGAAGGCGACGCGCTCGCCGAAGTCGAGCCCATAGGTGTTGCGGGCCAGCAAAGCCCCGGTTGCAGCATCAATGGACGAAACGATGTTCGGCGCGGTCTTCGCCCTGCTGTTGCCGAGCACCCACTCGACATAGCCATAGACCCGGAGCTTGGCAGGAACCGCACCGGAATTTTCGATGCGGAGCCTGGAAATCCTGACCGGATCGGCCGGATCGACCAGGTGCGTCAGTTCTGTCGCCAGCGTGCCGCGCTTCGACTTGAAGGTCGAGAAGCCCTGGCCATGGCGCGCCTCGTAGGTAGCGCCGGTTTCGCGGACGACCGATGCGATCGGCGAATGGACGCGGCCGGTGGCACGGTCGAAGATGTAGATCGCCTCGCCCGGACGGTTGGTGACCGGATCGTTCGTCCACGGCGTCAGCTGGTAGTCACGGCTGTTGCGGCTCCAGGTGAAGGTGGCACCTTCGGCCGAGCTGTGGAAGCCGAAGCCGGAATTGGCGACGACGTTGATCCAGGGCTGCGGCGTGGCGCGCGTACCGTTCAGGTGCACGACATATTCGCGGCCGCCGGCGTCGAAGCCGCCGAAGCCGTTCCAGAAGGCGAGGCCTTCGCCGCTGCTCTTGCGGGCGCTGCGCGACGGCGAGGTCTGCAGCAGAGCTGGCGCCTGCCGTTCTGCCGTCTGCGCGGCATTGAGCGCATCGCGCGCCTGAAGGCCTGCAGCCTCGGCACGTTCGATCTGGTCGAAAATGGTGCCGTTGCGGGTGTGCAGGCAGACGCGCGAAACGGCCAGCAGCGTGCGGTAGGAGTTTTCGTCCATCAGGTCGCGCCGCACGGCAAAGATGTGCTGGCGCGGCCCGAGTTCCTTGCCGCGCAAGCGGCTGTTCTCGCACAGATGCTCGATGGCCTGCTGCAGATCCTGTACATAGGACGAGGCCTGCTCGTTGACGATGACGAGATCGGCAACAAGCCCGCGGGCACGCATGTATTCCTGGAAGCGCAGCGCCTGGGCGACGATCTCGATGTCGGCGATATCGCCGATCCTGATCGCCAGGATCGGGAAATCACCCGAAATCGCCATCGGCCACAGCGCCGACTGGCGCCCCAGTCCAGTGGCGATGGCTTCCGCCGAAACGCGCAGGAACGGATCGGGATAGATCAGGTAGCGCGCGAGCTTCTGAACATTGGCGGCATCGGTCAGGTTGAGCCCGAGATGACGTGTCTGCACCTGCGATCGTGTCCAGGACAGCATCGCCTGACGTGGGAAGCCCTCTGGATGGTCGAGCTTGGCCATCGTCTCCTCGACCTCCTCGCGGGTTGAGCCGACGATGGTCCAGAAGGTCAGCGATACCTTCTTGTTGGCGGGCACGCGGACGCGGCGACGCAAGGCGGCAACCGGATCGAGCGTGAAGCCGGCGCTACCCGAAAGCCTGGCACCTGGATCGAAGGCGGCGGGGTCGACGATGGTACGACCGCGGCCGATGAAGGCGCGGCGGTCGGTTTCCGCCTCGGTATCTCGGGCCAGGCCCGACTGGTCGGTGATGAAATGCGCCGCCACCACTGTCGGCTCATTGGCTGCGCGTGTCCGGCGATTGGCCAGGATGGCGCTGCCGTTGTGGGTGATCTCCGTCTCGACGAACATCTTCGAGAAGGCCGGATGGGCGTTGTCGTTGGCCTCAGGCGCCAGCGCCAGTTCGGCAAACGACGTCACCTCGATGTGGCGATCGACAGCCGCATCGTTCCAGATGACGAGGCGACGTGCCTCGCCATTGCCTTCGGAGACGACGATGCACTCGACCTCGCTGCGCAGCGTGCCCACAGTCTTGATGAAGTTGGCCTTGTCGTCGCAGAACACGGTCTGCACCTGCTCGCCGGTTGCCCGCTTGGGTTCGGCGGTTGCCGACCACCAGTCACCGGTTTCGGTGTCGCGCAGGAACAGGTAGCTGCCGAGGCGGTCCTCCGTCGGGTCCGGCTGCCAGCGCGTGATGGCCATGTCGTTCCAGCGGCTGTAGCCGGAGCCAGTGGCGGTCACCATCACCGAATAACGGCCGTTGGACATCAGGTTGGTGGCGCGCAGCGCCCGCATCGGGTTGAGAACCAGGCGGGTGTCGGCGCTGTGGTCGGTGGTCTCGTCCTTGGTATGCTCGTCGACCTCGGTGCGCACGGTGGCGACGGGAATGTCGCGCGGCGCCTTCTCCTGCAACAGCAGTTCCGCCGCCTCGATCACCTGATCGCTGTGGAAGCGGTCGCGCATGCGGCCTTCGAAGATGACGTTGGCGATCGAGACGATCGACATGCCCTGGTGGTGGGCCATGTAGTTGTAGACCACGGCATGGTCGGTGCCTTCGGGCACGCGCTGCGGCGTGTAGTCGACGGCATCGTAATAGCCGTAGCGGCCGAGCGCGCCGAGCTTGCGCAGACGGCGCAGGTTCGCGGTCGCCTCGTCAGGCATGAATTGGGCGGCAAGCACGGTTGCGTAGGGTGCGATGACCGTGTTCTGACCAAGGCCACGCTTGAGGCCGAGGCCGGGCACGCCGAAGTTGGTGTACTGATAGGTCAGCTCGCGGTCGCGGCCGTTATAGGCGGCCTCGGAGATACCCCACGGAATGCCCTTCGAACGGCCGTACTGGATCTGGCGGCGGATGACGAGCTTGTTGGTCTGGTTGAGGATGCCGCCCTGCGGCTCCTTCATGACCAGCGGCGGCATCAGATACTCGAACATCGAGCCTGACCACGACATCAGCGCGCCCTGGAAGCCGATCTCGACGATCGGGCGGCCGAGCCGGAACCAATGCTCGGTCGGCACGTCGCCCTTGGCGATGGCGAACAGGCTGGTCAGGCGCGCCTCGGAGGCGAGCAGGTCGTAGCAGCTTTCGTCGAGCTGATGTTCCTCGACCCGGTAGCCGATGGACAGGAGCTTGCGCTCGTTGCGCATCAGGAACGAGAAGTTCATCTCGAAGGCGTATTTGCGGGCGCGCTCGCGCAGCTCGAGCAGCTTGGCGCGTAGCGACGCAACCGTCTGGTCGTCGGTATGGGCGTCGTGGACATGCGCCTCACAGGTCGATTCCAGCGTCCTCGACCAATCGGCAAGCACCTCGCTCTTGGTCGACGAAGCCTCGGTGTGAATCGCGCCGGCAAGCTTGCGGATTTCGCCAGACAGCACCGCCAGATTGATGGTGCGGATCGACGCCATCTCGGGTGCTGCCTTGATGGTTTCCACCGCGCGGCGCATGCCGTCGATGCGGTCGACGAGGCGCTGGCGCAACGGCCTCAGCTGCCTGCGGTCGTCCGGCAGTTCGGCGACGCTTTCCTCGATGATCGAGACGATGTCGAGAATGCCCTCGAAATCGCCCTGGAGGTGGACCGAAGGCGCTTCCGCCCATTCGGCGCAGGCGGCAGCAACGGCCACCAGATGGCCGGCCAGGTTGCCGCTGTCGACGCTCGAGACATAAAGCGGATAAAGTGGCCGCGTGTTGGTCGTGTCATACCAGTTGTAGAGATGGCCGCGATAACGCTCCATCTTCTCGATTGTCGACATCGTCGCATCGATGCGCGATACCGCGTCGTTCAGGCTGATCCAGCCGAAGTCGCGGGCCGATACCACCGACAGCAGATAGACGCCGATATTGGTCGGCGACGTGCGCGTGGCCACCACGCCGGTCGGGTTTTCCTGGAAGTTGTCCGGCGGCAGGTGGTTCTGTTCAGCGGTGACGAAGGTTTCGAAATAGTGCCAGGTGCGACGGGCGACGGTGCGCAACGTATGCACGTCCCACGGCGCGACATGCAGCCGGTCCTCGGTCTCGGCCGAGCGGCTGATCAGGCAGGCGAAGGCAGGCGAGCCGGCCCAGAAGATGGCAAAGGCGAAGGCGACGAAAGCGCCGGTCGAGTCTGCCATGACGGGCAGCACCAAGCCGACGGCCGCGATGATCACCGCGCCATACATCATGCGATAATAGGCGGAGAGATCGTTGCCGCCGGACTTGTGAGCCTGCGAGGCGGTGCGCCATTCCAGCAGGTTCTTGCGGCTGACGAACAGGCGGTAGAGCGTGCGGATGATGGCATCGCCCATCATCCAGGCGAGATGGGCCATCAGCACCACCTTCAGCGCCACCATAGCGGTGCCGAAGGCAAGGTCGCGGCCAAGCGCGCTGAAATGGCCGCGGGCGGTCGCCTCGCGGTTCTTCGGCAGGATGGCGTCGATGATGTCGAAGGTCGGCGCCATGAACAGGCTGAGGATGAGCAATGCCTGCCACTGGGCGGCTTGCGTGAAGGGCAGCACGGTCCAGCCGGCGATTGCCGCCATGACCCAGAAGATCGGGGTCAGCGAACGCCGGAGATTGTCGACCATCTTCCAGCGCGACAATGCAGGGACGCCCGACTTGGGATCGAGGATGAAGCCGAGCAGCTGCCAGTCGCCTCGGGCCCAGCGATGCTGGCGCGAGGCATCGACCGAATAGCGGGTGGGATAGTCTTCGACCACCTCGACATCGGTCACAAGAGCCGAACGGGCGAGTGCGCCTTCGAGCAGATCGTGGCTGAGCACGGTGTTCTCGGCGATGCGGCCCTTGAGCGCGGCCTCCATGGCATCGACATGGTAGAGGCCCTTGCCGGTGAAGGTGCCCTCGCCGAAGACGTCCTGGTAGAGGTCGGACACGGCAAAGACGTAGGGATCGAGGCCACGATTGGCCGAGAAGACGCGCTGGAAGAACGAAGCTTCGTCGCCCGTCGTCAGCGACGGCGTGACGCGCGGCTGCAGAATGGCGTAACCGGCCGTGACGAGGCGCTTTTCGGCGTCGAATTCGGGACGATTGAGCGGATGGCACAGCTTGCCGACGAGCTTGGTGACGACACCGCGGGTCATACGGGTGTCGGCGTCCAGCGTCATCACATGAACGACGTTATCCGGCAGCGGCACGTCGGTCGGCATGAAGGTGGTGTCACCGTCGCCGCGGAGCAGCAGATTGAGCTCGTGCAGCTTGCCGCGCTTGCGCTCCCAGCCCATCCAGCAGCCCTGGGCCGGATTGTAGAGGCGGCGGCGGTGCAGCAAGTAGAAGCGCGGCGAGCCATCCTTGGGATAGCGCTGGTTGAGGCGGCCGATCTCGCGGCGGGCATATTCATAGATCTCACGGTCGCCGCTCGCCAGTTCGGCCTGGCTGTCCGGCCAGTCGGAGAGGAGCGCGAAGTAGATCTCGCCCGACATGTTGGCGAGGTGATGCACTTCGAGATTGCGGATGTTCTCGTCGACATCGTCGCGCGAGCCGATAAGCGACGGCACGACAACCAGCGTGCGGGCCTCGACCGGCACGCCATCCTTGAACTCGTAGCCGATCAGGCGGGTCGGCTCTAAGAATTTGAGCACGATGGTGTTGAAGAAGGCCAGCGCGCCTTCGCTCGCCGGCACCGAAAACAGGACCAGCAGGAGAATGATCGCAGGCGTCGTCACGCTCGGCAGACCGAGCGCTGCCAAAGCGTTGCCGGCCAGGAACAGCAGCAGCACCGTCAGCGCAAAGACCGGAACGACGATACCGAGCCAGTTGGTCTTGCGGAAGGCGCGGTTGACGATGCGGCCGAAGGTCGGGCGATAGCCGATAGCCTGTTCCAGTTCCGGCCGGCGCGGGCCGACCAGGAAGAAGCCGACATCGGAGCAATCCTTCTGCAGGCCGCGCTCCTCGGCGGGCGCGGGCTCGCCGACATCGGAGAATTCGGTGGCGCGCTCGGCGACCTGATACTCGGAAAGCCTGGAATGGCGGGCGAGATCCTCGATTGCCGTGCGATATTGGTCGCGCGAGGCGAAATCGAGCTCGGCATAGTTGGTGCGCTCGCGCAGCAGCGCGTCGACACGGCTGACGTCCTCGAACCAGACGGTCCAGTCCTGGTCGTTGATCAGGCGCAGGCCACGGATGATGTTGCCTGTGGTGACGTTGCCGCTCGACAGCGTCTGGTGCTCGCCGATGATGATTTCTTCGGCGTCGCTGCCCGACTTCTCGAGCTCGTTCTCGAGCCAGGTCAGAGCCTTGCCGGCGTTCTGCGAACCGTCGCGCAGGCGATAGAGCAGCTGCGTGGCGAAAGTGGTGTCACGGGCATGCGCCGCATAGGCACGCAGCACAGCCAGATCGTCCGCGTCCTGTAGCCCCTGCAGGCGATCGGCGACCTCGTTGGCAATGGCGCGCATGTCGCGGGCGCGGTTGACGCGCACGGCGATGCGACGGAGGTTTTCGATCAAGACGAAGCGCAGCAGCGACGGCAGCGCCCAGAGTTCGCCGATGTGCAGTGGCTCGACCGACTGGTAGCCCTCGACGATGGCCTTGAACATCTGGGCCGAAACGGTGCTGTCGGAATGGGCGACATAGACCCAGGCGATGGCGAGTGCGCGCGGCACCGACTGGCCAGGCGCGATCTCCATCGTCGGCAGTTCGCGATAGAACCGCTTCGGCAGATCGCGCTTGACCTGATAGATCGTCTCTTCGACCAGATAGTTGTTGTCGAGCAGCCATTGCGCTGCCGGTGTGATCGGCTCGCCCCTGCCCTGTGCCGCGTTGGTGTCGCGATACACCTTGAGAATGTTCTTGGCGCTCTCGCGGATGCGGGCGTGGAAATCGAATACGTCGAGACCGAGATAGGATTTGAGTTCCTTGCGGGCCAGGCTTTCGCCCGCGGCCCGCATCCGGTCCTCGTGAAGCACGGTCGCCCGGATAGGCTGTTCCGCTACCGGCGGAAAGCTCGGCGCTGCGTCTGTAATCCGGCGTGGGTCGGTCTGAATATTCATTTACAGCATTTCCGTTTTACAGAAAGTCCGCGCCGCCTTCCGGCGTCGCGGACCTGCCGCATAAACCGTTTCAAACAAGAATTGGTTGCATAGCAACACAACTGGTCGAAGGATCGCTCTTGCACTGCGATTAAGTGAAAATATGGCGTCGCCGTCACCCTCGATGCCACGCGCCTCATAACAGTGCCGAGCGAAAATCGGAACGGAAGGATTCAGGCTTTTTCGTGTTCTTAAGCTGAATTCTGACCGTATTTCAGGCAGTGCCCGCAAAAGGGCACAAGGCGGCCAGTTCGGCTCCCGATTCCTCCCTCCGATCCGTCACCTCGTGCGCGGTAAAACGGTGTAGACCCGAACGATGAAGGCATGGAATTCCGCCATGAAATTCTTGAGGAATTCGGCCGTGTCGTCGTTGGTGACTTCGCCGTCGTCGGTGATCAGGCCGGGCTTGAATTGGATGTAGGCTTCGGGCGCGTTCATCTGCGGCGAATTGCAGAAACTGAGCACGCTGCGCAGGCTCTGCTGGGCAACCGCCGTGCCGATGGCGCCGGGCGATGTGCCGATCACCGCCGAGGGCTTTCGAGTGAAGGAATTGGTGCCATAGGGACGGCTCGCCCAGTCTATGGCGTTCTTCAATCCGCCAGGAATGGAGCGGTTGTATTCCGGCGTCACGAACAGGATGGCATCGACACCGGCAAGCGCCTTCTTGAAAGCACGTGCGGGCGGCGGGAAGTCTGCATCATAGTCGTAGCTGTAGAGCGGCAGATCGCGAAACGAAATCTCATCCATCTCCAGCCCGGCTGGCGCCAGCCTGACAAGCGCCTTTGCGAGCTTGCGGTTGATCGAACCGGCGGCAAGACTGCCGATGAAATAGCCGACCTTGTAGGTATCCATGGCACATTCTCCACTTCGCCACGCGTCAAGGACGCGGAGCCGACCTACCCTCCCCTACGGCAGATAGTTGGCCAGTTCCGCGCCGATGTCACGACGATTCTGAGAATGCCCGGGCTAGGCGCCGACGAGTTCGACGACGAGCAACGTCACCGGCTGCAAGGGCTCGATCTCGATGGATGCAGGGCCGGTTTCAACAAGCACAGCATCGTGGGCTTCGACGAAGGTGCCCTCGCCCGCCTGCCCGACGCGGCCCGAGCCAGAAACCAAGAAAACGAGGCCGGTGCCAGCCGGCAATTCGAGCTTGCCCGGAACCGCGAAGGTCTTGCGGGTGACGGAATGGCTGAAGCGCCCGCGCCTTGTCATCACGTTGAAGTCGAGCACCGCGCCTTCGATCAGTTCGGCCGCGGTGGCGACGTCGCCGGGGAATGCGTAAGGCCCGGTCTCGGACGAGAGAACACGGTCCCTGGTGCCTTCGACGGCGAGCCGCATGGTGCCTTCAAGCACGGTCAAAGTCCGATCAATGCCGGCAAAGACGGAAAACGGTCCGCCGCTCGCCACCTGCGCCATCGAAATGCGCCAGTCGAAGGCGTCGAGCCCGGCCGCGAGCGGCCAGGCCATGATCTCGGTGGTCACGCCGCCACCGTTCTTCCATGGCATGGGGCGGCAGTCGGCGTGACGGATGATGCGCATGATCAGCCCAGTAAGGTTAGCCCAGGATTCCAGGCAGGTTGAGGCCCTTGTCCCTGGCGCAGTCGACGGCGATGTCGTAGCCAGCGTCCGCATGGCGCATGACGCCGGTCGCCGGATCGTTCCACAGCACGCGCTCCAGGCGGCGAGCGGCATCTTCGGTGCCGTCGGCACAGATGACCACGCCCGAATGCTGCGAAAAGCCCATGCCGACACCGCCACCATGGTGCAGCGACACCCAAGTGGCGCCCGATGCGGTGTTGAGCAGGGCGTTGAGCAGCGGCCAATCGGAGACGGCGTCCGAGCCGTCCTTCATCGCCTCGGTCTCGCGGTTCGGCGATGCGACCGAACCGGAATCGAGATGGTCGCGGCCGATGACGACGGGCGCCTTGAGTTCGCCCTTGGCCACCATTTCATTGAAGGCGAGGCCGAGGCGGTGGCGATCGCCGAGACCAACCCAGCAGATACGCGCCGGGAGACCCTGGAAATGGATGCGCTTGGCAGCCATGTCGAGCCAGTTGTGCAGGTGCGTGTTGCCGGGAGTGAGTTCCTTCACCTTGGCGTCGGTCTTGTAGATATCCTCGGGATCGCCGGAGAGCGCCGCCCAGCGGAACGGGCCGATGCCGCGGCAGAACAGCGGGCGGATATAGGCCGGAACAAAGCCGGGGAAGTCGAAGGCGTTCTCCACGCCCTCTTCCAGCGCCATCTGGCGGATGTTGTTGCCGTAGTCGACGGTGGGGATACCCATCTTGTGGAAGTCGAGCATCGCCTTGACGTGGACCGCCATCGACGCGCGCGCAGCTTTCGCCACCGCCTGGGGATCGCGCTGGCGCTTGTCTTCCCATTCGGCAACCGTCCAGCCCTGCGGCAGGTAGCCGTTGACAGGGTCGTGCGCCGACGTCTGGTCGGTCACGGCATCCGGCTTGACGCCACGCTTGACGAGTTCAGGGAACACGTCGGCGGCATTGCCGAGCAGAGCGACCGAAATCGCCTTCTTTTCCTTGCAGGCCTTGTCGATGATGGCGAGCGCATCGTCGAGGTCCTTGGCCTGGACGTCGACATAGCCGGTCTTGAGGCGCATCTCGATGCGGCTCGGCTGGCATTCGACGGCGAGGCAGGAGGCGCCGGCCATGGTGGCTGCCAGCGGCTGAGCACCGCCCATGCCGCCGAGGCCGGCGGTCAGGATCCAGCGACCGGCAAGATCGCCGCCAAAATGCTGGCGACCCATCTCGACGAAGGTCTCGTAGGTGCCCTGAACGATGCCCTGGCTGCCGATATAGATCCACGAGCCGGCGGTCATCTGGCCGTACATCATCAGGCCCTTCTTATCGAGGGCGTTGAAGTGATCCCAGTTGGCCCAGTGCGGAACCAGGTTGGAGTTGGCGAGCAGGACGCGCGGCGCATCCTTGTGGGTGCGGAACACGCCGACCGGCTTGCCGGACTGGACGAGCAGCGTCTCGTCGGCCTCAAGCTGGCGCAGCGTGGCGACGATGCGATCGAAGCTCTCCCAGTCGCGCGCGGCGCGGCCGATACCGCCATAAACGACGAGCTCGCTCGGCTTTTCCGCGACCATCGGGTCGAGGTTGTTCATCAGCATGCGCAGCGGCGCTTCGGTGAGCCAGCTCTTGGCCGTCAGTTCCGTGCCGGTGGCGGCGCGGATGACGCGATCATTGTCGATGCGGGAATGTTGGGTCATGCGAAAACCTCCCTAGCGGTGTCGGCTGCCCGCCCAGGCGAGCGCGGTTTTGAGGATGTCTGTGAGGATGGCGCGGGTCGGCGCTGCAAAATCGGCGTCGTAGCGCACCGGCCAGTTCGACGGCTCGCCCTTGCCTTCCGGCTCGAGCAAATAGCCGCGGTTGGCGATTTCCATCTGGAGCCCATGGACGCCATCGGCCGGACGGCCGTAGTGGCGGGTGATCCAGCCGCCCTTGAAGCGGCCGTTGACCACCCAGGGCCTCTCGCTTGCGGCAATGATCGCTGCAACCTTGTCCTGCAGCTCCGGATCGGTGCTGTTGCCGTCGTTGGTGCCCAGGTTGAAAACCGGCAGCCGACCTTCGAACAGGAACGGCAGAACCGAACGGATCGAGTGGCAATCATAGATCACGACGGTCGGATGCATGGCTCGCAACCGCTTGATTTCGACCTGGAGCGCGGCGTGATAGGGATCGTAGTAGCGCGCACGACGCTCGACGATCTCAGCTTCGTCCGGCTCCTGCCCCGGCTTGTAGAGCGGATCGTTGTCGAACGTCGTTGTCGGGCACAGCCCCGTGGTGTTCTGGCCCGGATAGAGCGTCACGCCAGAGGGGTCGCGATTGACGTCGATGATCGAGCGCGAGATCGCAGTCCGCACCACGGTCGCACCAAGATCGGCAGCGAAAGCGTAAAGCTGCTCGATCCACCAGTCGGTATCGCGCTGCGCAAGCCAGGGCGAGACGAAACGGTCGTCAAGGCCGGCAAGCTCGGTGCCGGTGTGGGGCAAGCTCACCAGCAACGGCGCGTCACCGCGCTTGACTGTCAGCCAGTCGGTCATGCCTGGGCTCCCGAAATCTGCGGCAGGTCGACGCCTGCGACCGCCCCGACAATTGCGCCGCCTCGCACCATGGCGATGGCCTTTTCCATGTCGGGATGGAAGTGGCGGTCGTCGTCCAGATACGGAACCTGAGCGCGGACCAGCTTGCGAACGGCCTCGAGCGATCCGCTTGAAGCCAGCGGAGCATGAAAATCACAGCCCTGCGCTGCCGCCAGAAGTTCGATGCCGAGCACGCCATTGGCATTCTCGATCATCTGCAACAACCGGCGGGCGCCATGGGCGGCCATGGAGACGTGATCTTCCTGGTTGGCCGAGGTCGGGATGGAATCGACCGATGCCGGATAGGCCCGCTGCTTGTTCTCGGACACAAGCGCTGCCGCTGTGACCTGCGGGATCATGAAGCCGGAGTTGAGGCCGGGCTTGGGCGTCAGGAACGCCGGCATGCCCGACAGTGCCGGGTCGACCAGCATGGCGATGCGGCGTTCGGACAGCGAGCCGATTTCGCAGACGGCAAGTGCAATCATGTCGGCGGCGAAGGCGACCGGCTCGGCATGGAAGTTGCCACCCGAAAGCGCGGTACCGTCCTCGGCAAAGATCAGCGGATTGTCGGTGACGCCGTTAGCTTCGGTGGCAAGCGTGTCGGCCGCCTTGCGCAGCACGTCGAGGGCCGCACCCATCACCTGCGGCTGGCAGCGCAGGCAATAAGGATCCTGCACCCGCTCGTCGCCGACGCGATGGCTCTCGCGAATGGCGCTGCCGACCATCAGGTTGCGCAGCGTGTCGGCGGTCTCGATCTGGCCGCGATGCTTGCGCAGCAGATGGATGCGCGGATCAAAGGGGGCGTCCGAGCCCTTGGCGGCGTCGGTCGACAGAGCACCGGTGACAAGCGCCGACTGGTAGAGGTTTTCGGCCTCGAAAAGGCCGGCGAGTGCATAGGCGGTCGAGAACTGCGTGCCGTTGAGAAGAGCCAGGCCCTCCTTGGCGCCGAGCGTGATCTGCTCCAAGCCGTGGGTGACGAAGGCAACCTTGGCCGGCACGATGCCGTGCGGTGTGTGGCAATCGCCGACACCGATCATGGTCGCGGTCATGTGCGACAGCGGGGCCAGATCGCCCGAGGCGCCGACTGAGCCCTGGGCGGGCACGACAGGAATGACGTCGCGGGCCAGCATTGCCTGCAACAGGTCGATGGTTTCTTCACGCACGCCTGAGGCGCCCTGCGCCAGGCTGGCAAGCTTGAGAGCCATCATCAGGCGGGTGACCGCGACCGGCATCGCCTCGCCGACACCAGCGGCGTGGCTGAGCACGATGTTGCGCTGGAGCGTTTCAAGATCGGCGGCCGGAATGCGGACGCTGGCGAGCTTGCCGAAGCCGGTGTTGATGCCATAGACCGGCTCGCCCTTGGCGACGATCCTTGCCACCGTCTCGGCGCTGGCCCTGATCCTGGGGCGGCAGGACGGATCGAGTTCGGGTACAGCACCACGATAGATGGCGCGCCATTCGGCCAGCGTGGCGTTGCCGGGCTTGAGAACGAGCGTGGTCATTTTCCTCTCCAGATACGGGCATGGAGCGGGTTGAACCCCATGCGATAAACAAGTTCGGCCGGGCTCTCGATGTTCCAGATGGCGAGATCGGCCCATTTTCCTGTTTCGAGCGTGCCGGTCTCGGCGAGCAATCCGAGCGCGCGGGCGGCTTCGCGGGTGATGCCGGCGATGCATTCCTCGACGGTCATGGCAAACAACGTCGCCGCCATGTTCATGGTCAAAAGCAGCGACGTCAGCGGCGACGTGCCGGGATTGTTGTCGGTGGCGACCGCCATTTTCACCCCGTGCCTGCGGAACAGATCCACCGGCGGCTTTTTCGTCTCTCTGATGAAGTAGAAAGCGCCGGGCAGGATGACTGCAACTGTGCCTGACTTGGCCATGGCGACCGCACCCGCCTCATCGGTGTATTCAAGATGGTCGGCCGACAGCGCGCCATAGCTCGCCGCAAGGGCAGCACCGCCGAGATTGGACAGCTGGTCGGCGTGCAGCTTGACCGGCAGGCCCTTGGCCTTGGCGGCATCGAAGACGCGGGCCATCTGGTCGGGCGAAAACGCGATGCCTTCGCAAAATCCGTCGACGGCATCGGCGAGTTCCTGAGAGACTATCGCATCCATCATCGGACCGGCGACAAGGTCGATATAAGCGTCCTTGTCGCCACCGGCTTCGGCCGGCAGCGCATGGGCGCCGAGGAAGGTGGTGCGGACGGTGACCGGACGTTCGTCAGCCAGTTGCCGTGCGGCGCGCAGCGCCTTGGTTTCGTTGTCGATGTCGAGGCCATAGCCCGACTTGATTTCGACCGTCGTCACGCCTTCGGCGAGCAGCGCATCGAGACGCGGCAGGGATTGCGTCACCAGATCGGCTTCGCTCGCCGCGCGCAGCGCCTTGACCGAGGAGACGATGCCGCCTCCTGCCCGTGCCACTTCTTCATAGGTCGCACCGGCAAGGCGCATCTCGAATTCGTTGGCGCGGTTGCCAGCATGGACGAGATGGGTATGGCAGTCGATCAGGCCCGGCGTGATCCAGCGACCCGCACAATCAATGATCTCGGCCCCCGCTTTCAACCCAGCCGGCATGTCCGCCTCCGGCCCAGCGAAGACGATGCGCCCATCGCGAGCCGCGATCGCGCCGTGTTCCACCTTGCCCAGATCCGGCGCACCTTCGACAAGGGTCGCGAGCCGTGCATTGCGCCAGATCCTTGTCTTGGATCGCTCTCCAGCCATGATCTTTTTCATTTCCTCCAATTGAGATTATGTATATACATATCGAAACACGATGCAAGTGGTATCGTGCGGGTCGCAAACAGGGTGAGGAAAAACGATGGCGACGATCTATGCCGAGCGGGCGCTGCTGGCGGATGGCTGGCGGGACAATGTGAGGCTCGGAATCGAGGGCGGGATGATCTCGTCCATCGAGCCGGACGCCACCACCCAGCCTGGCGACGAGCGTCACGTGATCCTTGTTCCCGGCATGCCCAATTTGCACAGCCACGCCTTCCAGCGCGGCATGGCCGGCCTGGCCGAAATGCGCGGGCCGTCGGCCGACAGCTTCTGGTCCTGGCGTGAGGTGATGTACAAGTTCGCGCTGTCGATGACGCCTGAGCAGGTAGAGGCAGTGGCAGCGCAGCTCTATGTCGAGATGCTGGAGGCGGGTTTCAGCCGCGTCGGCGAGTTCCACTACCTGCACCATGATGGCGACGGCAGCCCCTACGCCAACATCGCCGAGATGGCCGAGCGTATCGCCGCGGCATCCGTGGAGACCGGCATCGGCCTGACGCTGCTGCCCGTGTTCTACGCCCATTCGAGCTTTGGCGGCGCGCCGGCCAATGCGGGACAACGCCGATTCATCAACGATGCGAATCGCTTCGCCCAGCTTTTTGAGAAGGCCGGCGAAGCACTTGAAGCCGTCGATGGCGCCGTACTCGGCCTTGCCCCGCATAGTCTGCGCGCCGCAACGCCAGAGGAACTGTCCGCCGTGACCGCAATGACTCGCGGTCCGATCCACATCCACATCGCCGAGCAGGTCAAGGAAGTGGAGGACTGCATCGCCTGGTCGGGCGCGCGCCCAGTGGAATGGCTGCTCGCCAACGCCGATGTCGACAGGCGCTGGTGCCTGATCCACGCCACCCACATGACCGAGGCGGAAACGATCGCCATGGCCCGCTCGGGTGCGGTGGCCGGTCTTTGCCCGATCACCGAGGCCAATCTCGGTGATGGCGTCTTTTCGGCACCGCTGTTTGCCGAACATGGCGGCAGGTTTGGCGTCGGCTCGGATTCGAATGTCGAGATCGGCGTCGGCGGCGAGCTACGCATGCTTGAATACTCGCAGCGCCTCGCCCACCGCGCCCGCAATGTGCTGGCCCCAGCCGGCCAGTCGACCGGCCGCGCGCTGTTCGACGCAGCACTCGCTGGTGGCGGCCAGGCGCTGGGTGCAGGTCCCGCAGGTATCGCCAAAGGCTCTGCGGCCGATCTGGTCTCGCTCGACGCCAATCACCCGACGCTTGCCGGCAAAAGTGGCGACGCCATTCTCGACGCCTGGATCTTTGCCGGCGCAGGCAAGACGGACAGCGTGTGGGTCCGCGGGCGCAAGGTGGTCACTGGCGGCGCACATTTCCGCCGCGAGGCTATTGCGGCCAGGTTCCGCGCCGTGATGATTGAACTGACAGCGGGATAAGCAAAGGAGCTTCGGTGACTGATTCGACTGGCGATGCCGGGGGCGCTGAGAATGCGGCGGGCGGAGATGCCTCGCCGTCACTCTACCAGCGCATCCTCACCGACATCAGGGACCGCATCGTCTCTGGCGAATGGGAGCCGGGTTATCGCATCCCCTTCGAGCATGAGTTGACCGAAGAGTATGGCTGCTCGCGCATGACAGTGAACAAGGCGCTGTCGCAGCTGGCCAAGGCCGGGCTGATCGAGCGGCGCCGGCGCTCCGGCAGCTTCGTGCGCCGGCCGCAATCGCAAGCGGCGGTGCTCGAGATCCACGACATCCGCATCGAGGTCGAGGCGCTCGGCCTACCCTATCGCTATGAACTGATCGCCCAGACCCGGCGGCGCGCCAACACCACCGACCGCGAGCGGCTGGGCCTCGATGTGCAGGGCCAGGTCCTGGCGCTGCAATGCCTGCACTTCGCCGGCTCGCGACCTTTTTGCATGGAGGACAGGCTGATCAGCCTGTCGGCCGTGCCGGAGGCCGCGGAGGAAAAGTTCGCGGAGGCAGCACCCGGGCCCTGGCTGATCGGCCGCGTGCCCTGGAGTTCGGCCGAGCATGTCATCCGCGCGACCGCTGCGGACACGGAAATCGCCGCCGAGCTCAACCTTAGCAACGGCTCTCCCTGTCTCGTCGTCGAACGCCGCACCTGGAGCGCTGAGCGCCCCGTCACGCATGTGCGTTTCACCTACCCGGCCAACGCGCACGCCGTCGTCGCCCGCTTCACCCCCTCAGACAGCTAAGTCCCAAAAACAGAAACGCCGCGCATCCAAGGGATGCGCGGCGCCCGTTCGGCTTGAAACCGAAAGCGATCGTCAGACAGCGGCCGTGACGATGATCTCGACCTTGTATTCCGGGCCGGCCAGCTTGGCTTCGCCGGTGGCACGAGCAGGCGTGTTGCCCTGCGGTACCCAGCCATCCCAAACCGAGTTCATCTCGGCGAAGGTCGACATGTCGTCGAGCCAGATGATCGCCTGGAGGATCTTGGTCTTGTCGGTGCCGGCCTTGGCCAGCAGCGCGTCGATCTCGGCGAGGATCGCCTTGGTCTGCGCGGCAACGCTCTCGCCGGGGGCGCCGACCTGGCCAGCCAGGTACACGGTGCTGTTGTGGATGACGATCTGGCTCATGCGAGGGCCGACATCGATACGACGAACGCTCATGGTGGTCTCCTTCCGTTAAAGGTGCGCCTTCTTAGATTTTGCGCCCCCCTTGGCGCAAGGCCGCAAAGGCCGAATTCCATAGGCCAGCACGGTCGGTTGCGACCTTGGAGGGGAAATGCACCGCTTTGTCGCAGCGCCGCGTTGACTAATGTAATAACATCACATATCCAGAAGCGACTTCTACGACCGCTCCGGGACGAGCCGATGACCGACGCCCTGACATTCAAGGACCTGACGCTGGGCTACAACAGCCATCCGGCGGTCCACCATTTGACGGGCTCGATCAAGGCCGGTTCGCTGACTGCGGTCGTCGGCGCCAATGGCTCGGGCAAGTCCACGCTGATGAAGGGCATCGTCGGCGTGCTGAAGCCGATGGCCGGCAGCTGCACGCTGGCGCCCGGCAAGCGCATTGCCTATCTGCCGCAGCAATCGGAACTCGACCGCAGTTTCCCGGCCCGCGTCGTCGACCTGGTTTCGCTTGGCCTCTGGCCCAGGCGCGGCCTGCTTGGACGCTACAACCGCGAGGACCGCGCTGCAGTGACTGAAGCGCTGATGGCAGTTGGCCTCGAAGGCTTCGACACCCGACCGATCGACACCTTGTCGGGTGGCCAATTGCAGCGGGCGCTGTTTGCCCGGGTGCTGGTGCAGGACGCCGACCTGATCCTGCTCGACGAACCGTTCAACGCCGTCGATGCCAAGACGGTGGGCGACCTCATCGCCCTCATCAAGCGCTGGCATGGCGAGAGCCGGACGGTGATGGTCGTCGCCCACGACCTCGAACTCGTCCGCGCCAACTTTCCCGATACGATGCTGCTCGCCCGCCGTCCGGTCGCCTGGGGCGACACACAGGCAGCGCTGAGGCCTGAAAACCTCCTGAAAGCCAGGCGTTTCGATGAAGCCTGGCATGACGATGCGCCATGGTGCGAGCCCGATCACTCGCATGCTCATTCGCATGGCCATGACGACCATCATCATCATGAGCACGGCGAAGTCCACGACCATCCCGACCACGAATCCGGTCCACGGGCAGCCTGAGCATGTATGATTTCCTGATCGCTCCATTTGTCGAGTTCGGCTTCATGCAGCGCGCTTTGGCAGGCTCGCTGATGCTGGCGCTGGGCGCCTGCCCGGTTGGCGTGTTCCTCATGCTGCGTCGCATGAGCCTGACCGGCGACGCCATGGCGCACGCCATCCTGCCGGGTGCCGCAGCCGGTTTCCTGCTCTATGGGCTGCAGATCGTGCCGATGACCATCGGTGGTCTGATCGCCGGCGTCATAGTGGCACTCGGCGCCGGTGCGGTGTCGCGCTTCACCGTGCAGCGCGAAGACGCCTCGATGGCGGCTTTCTACCTGATTTCTCTGGCGCTCGGCGTGCTCATCGTGTCGCTGCGCGGCTCGAGCGTCGATCTCATGCATGTGCTGTTCGGTACCGTTCTGGCGCTCAACGACGATGCATTGACGCTGATTGCCCTGATCTCAGGCATCACGTTGTTGACGCTTGCGATCTTCTGGCGCGCGCTGGTGGCAGAATGCCTCGACCCGCTGTTCCTGCGCTCGGTCAGCCGACTGGGAACGCCGGTGCATTTCATTTTCCTCGGCCTGGTCGTTCTCAACCTGGTGGGCGGCTTCCAGGCACTCGGCACCTTGCTTTCGGTCGGCCTGATGATGCTGCCGGCCGCGGCGGCCCGCTTCTGGACCGCGCGTGTCGAGCCCATGTGCCTGCTCGCCTTCGGCTTCGGCACCGTCTCGTCGGTCGCCGGCCTGCTGATCTCCTATCATGCCTCCCTGCCCTCCGGCCCAGCCATCATCTTGTCGGCAGGCGCGATCTACCTGGCGTCCATCCTTTTCGGCACGCGCGGCGTCTTCAATACCAAGCTGCGCCGCCATCGTCACCGCACCGCCTGACCCCTTCGTCCCCTCAACCAGGAGAACTTCATGCTCAGGAAGATTGGTTTTGCCTCCGCGATGAGCGTTATAACATTAAGCTCGATCTGGTCTGCTTCGGCATCGGCCGAACCGCTCAAGGTTGTGGCGAGCTTCTCGATCATCGGCGACTTCGCCCAAAATGTCGGCGGCGACCGCATCGAACTGACCACGCTGGTCGGCCCCGACGGCGACGCCCACGTTTACGAACCCTCGCCTGTCGATGCGGTCAGCATGTCCAAGGCCAATGTGGTCCTGGTGAACGGCCTGAACTTCGAAGGCTTCCTGAAGCGCCTTGTCGAGGCCAGCGCCACTAAGGCGTCCGTCGTCGAACTGACCAAGGGCATCGAACCGCTCAAGATGCAGGAAGACGAACATGGACATGGCGAAGCGGGTGGCCACGGTCATGATCACGGCGAGTTCGATCCGCACGCCTTCCAGTCGATCGGCAATGCCAAGGTCTATGTGAAGAACATTGCCGATGCGTTCTGCGCGGCGGATGCCGCCGGCTGCGACACCTACAAGGCCAACGCCGCAGCCTACACCGCCAAGCTCGACGCCGAGGATGCCGAGGTCAAGGCTGCGGTGGCCTCGATCCCGGAGGAGAAGCGCACCATCATCACCTCGCATGACGCCTTCGGCTATTTCGAGCACGCCTATGGGCTGACCTTCCTGGCACCCGAGGGCATTTCGACCGAGGCCGAGGCATCGGCCGCCGACGTCGCTGCCCTCATCAAGCAGGTGCGCGACGACAAGGCCTCGGCCATCTTCGTCGAGAACATCACCAATCCGCGCCTTGTCGAGCAGATCGCCGGCGAGACCGGCATCAAAGTCGGCGGCACGCTCTATTCGGACGCGCTGTCCAAGGCCGATGGCCCTGCGTCGACCTATATCGACATGATGAAGAACAACATCTCGACGATCAAAGCCGCCATTTCAGGTAGCTGACCGCGGAACGATCACGCAATTACCTCGTGCTTTCAATCGGATAGCGCGAGGTCCAGCCAAACTGATTCAAGCAAGCGGACCGGCATCCGCCGGCCAGCGGCCTCTATGACACCCTGTCGCGACAAGCGGCGGGAAGTCAGCGCTTTGCGTGATCTTAATTTGTTACGTAATAACATTCGGAGACTTTGATGAAGCATCTGCTTTCAGCCGCATCGGCCTTGTCCATCTTGGCTGCCGCATCACTCGCCCCCGCCCATGCCGAGGAGAAGACCGCCTGGCGCCTCTTCGTCTCGGACCAAGCGGCATCAGTGGTCCATGCCATCGACGCCCAGACGGGTGAGCGGCTCGCGAGCTTCGACACCAAGGCGCCGGCCAGCCTGTACCGCAGCGACAGCGGCCGCACTGTGTTTGCCGTGCAGGGCAAGGGCGACACGGTCGCGGTGATCTCGAGCGGCATCGCCTTCGGAGACCATGGCGACCACGGCGACATCAGCGTCCAGGCCCCCAGGCTTCTCGACGTCAGCTTCGACGGCAAAAAGCCGTCGCATGTCGTCGACCACGGCGGCGACATCGCCCTGTTCTTCGACGGCGAAGGCAAAGTCCGCATCGTCGACGAGGCCAATGTGCTCGAAGGCAAGCCGGCCATCAGGGAAGTCGCAACCGCGGCCCCTCACCATGGCGTGGCCATCGCCATGGGCGACCACGTACTGGCGACCGAACCCAATTTCGAAAAGCCGGACGAACTGCCCGTCGGCATCACCGTGACCGACCGCTCGGGCGCCAAGGTGGGCGATATCAATGCCTGCCCTGACCTGCACGGCGAAGCTTCTTCCGGAAATCTGATTGCCATCGCCTGCGCCAAGGGGCTGCTGATCGCAAGGGAACAAGCCGGCAAGCCGGCCATCGACTTCCTGCCCTATGATGCAACACTGCCTGCCGGCAAATCGACCACGCTGGTCGGCGGCCGCGGTCTTCAATACTTCCTCGGCAATTACGGGCCGAGCGCCGTCGTCTTGATCGATCCCAAGGCCAAGGAAGCGTTCCGGCTGATCGACCTGCCGACGCGTCGGGTGCACTTTGTCGTCGACCCGATCAGGGCGAAATATGCCTATGTCTTCACCGAAGACGGCAATCTGCAGCGCATCGACGTCGTCGCCGGCAAGATCGACGCCGCGCTCAAGCTGACCGAGCCCTACAGCATGGACGGCCACTGGAGCGAACCGCGCCCGCGAATTGCAGTTGCCGGCGACCGTATCATTGTCTCGGACCCGCTGAGGAGCGTCCTCCACACCGTCGATGCCAGTACCTTCGAACGGACCGCCGATATTGCGGTCGAAGGCAGGCCGTTCAACCTCGTGGCTGTCGGCGGCTCCGGCGAAACCCATTGATCCCGTCGGGCCGGCGCAGGCCGGCCCGTCACTCCGGCGTGACTACCACCTGCAGGCGGTTGCCCTGCCGCACCGACAGTGGCAAGACTGGCGCCGACCTGCCGCGCCGCGGCCCAGTTTGTGAGGACTACAATGGAAATTCGCCAGATCACCGACGACTATTCGGTTTCGGGCCAGATCACCGCTGACGAAGTTGCCGCCATCAAGGCGGCCGGCTTCAAGAGCGTCATCTGCAACCGTCCCGACGACGAGCAACCCGGCCAGCCCTCGGCAGCCAGCATCCGTACTGCCGTCGAAGCCGCAGGCCTCGCCTTCCGCCACATCCCCGTTATCAGCGGCCAGATGACCGCCGACAACGTCACCGACATGGCCGGTGCGCTGGACGAGATGGAAGGCCCGGTCTTCGCCTATTGCCGCTCGGGTACCCGCTGCACCAATCTCTACATGGCGATCCAGCAAAGCCGAGGCTGAGCGCAGCCTGAAAGGCGACTGGGAGCTAAAGCCCCAGTCGCTCGACTTCATCCTTGCGGAAGCCGAGATCGTAGTCGAGGAAGAATTCGTCCAGTTGCGGCGGAGCGACGGAGGTGCCCGACAGCATCGCATGCACCTGCCCGCGATGATGGATCTGGTGGATGAACAGATGCGCCAGCAGGTCACCGATACGCTCCGGGATTTGCCCGGCTTCGCCCCTATCTGAAATCACGCGCCGGTCGAGATCGGCCTCCGTCAGCCGGTCGCAGAAGGCGACAAGCCTGCGATCGAATGCCAGCTGCGCCCCGGCAAGGGCCGATGCGTCTTCGAACGCGACGAAGCGGTCGAAGATCCTGCGCCCCTCGCCCGCCTCCTCGACCATGTCGAGATAATAAAGGTCGACCTCGAGGATGTGGTTCAGCGTTTCCTGGACCGAGGGAAAGAAGCTGGTGCGCGTGGCCGCGAACTCGCCGGGCTCGAGGGCCGTCACGGCGCGGTGGATGCGGTCGTTGGACCACAGATTGTTGCGTGCCATGCGGCGGAAATGATCTGACATGTCCATGGGCCCGTCCCGGCTGCTTGCCTGCCTTACGGCAATGGCGGCTCGTAGCGACCGACCGACTGCTCGATGGCGCCGAAGATCGAGTGGCCCTGTTTGTCCTTCATCTCGACGCGGACCTTGTCGCCCAGCGAAACGGCAATCGTCTCGACCCCGTTTCTGACGACGGCACCGGCCGAAAGCGGCCTGCTTGCTGCGACCTCGGCGATCAGCTTCGGAAAGCTCGTCCAGCCGCCGGTTGCGACACTGCGCGTGCCCGCCTGCAACGTCAGATGTACTGCGCCATCCCAGGCATCGCCGAGCTCGTCCGGTGTCACGGCCACAGGCGACAACGTCGAGGTACCGGAATGGCCACCATCGACGACCGTATCGGCCGAGAGCACCAGCAGCGCCACCGCCTCCCTGGCACCGGCGGCAGGCACAGCCAGCGCCACATCGGTGACAATGGCAGCCACTGAAGCCTCGACATGGGCATCGCGTGTCTTGCCGGTGAGTTCGATCGCGTCGCGCGGCCCGGTCAACGAAGTGCCGCCACCCACGCGCTGGTAGATGCGCGGCAGCGGTGCGCCGGCATCATGTTCGTGGAAGCGGGCGGAAGGAACGGAACCGACCTCGAGCGAACCCGCCAGCGAGGCGAGATGCGGCGAGATGCGGCGCCAGTCGTCCAGAGCGGCCTGCAGATTGGGCGCCAGGAAAGAAGCGTCGGTGTAGCGGGTCAGATCGCGCGAGACGACGACCAGCTTGCCGTCGCGCGAACCATCATTGAGCGTAGCCAATTTCATGTCGTTCCTCCCGATTCCCGTTCAGTTTCCCCCGAGATCAAGAACATGCCCGTCGTGACCGATCGTCAAGGGACCGGACCACGTTTTCCTGACAGCCGCGACCCAATCGACCTCGCCGATCTCGGCATCGTCGGCCGGGATCAGGTGGTTGAGCACCAGCCGGCCGACGCCGGCGCGCGCAGCGATCGTACCGGCCTCTTCGGCCAGACTGTGACTCGCCATCAGATGTTGCCTCAGCCGCGCGCCATTACCGGTGCGGGCGACCAGCCGTTCGACACCGGCCTCAAGCATCGCCTCATGAATGAGAACGTCTGCACCGTGCGAAAATTCCGCGAGTGGGGGAAAGAATGCCGTATCGGCGGAGACAACCACGCTTGTGCTGTCATGCTCGAAGCGCAGGGCAAAGCATTCGGTGACAGGCGGATGATCGACGCGTAGCGCCGTCACCTTCAACCCGCCATCGCCGAACACGTCGCCTTCGCCGAACTCGACGATCTCGACCATGTCCCTGAGGTCAGGCCGCCCTTCGTCGTCGATGCGGGTTTCGATATCGAATTCAAGCGCTTGAACAAATCCTCGCCAGTATCGGTTCAAGCCGGCGGGTCCAAACACCCTGATCGGAGTCGACAGGCCCGCTGTCCAGGCCGTGTGGATCAACGGCCCAAGCTCGAGCACATGGTCGGAATGCAAATGCGTGATGAAGATGAGGTCGAGTTGCTTGAGGCTCAGCCCCGCGTCGGTCACGCCGCGCGTCACGCCCAGACCGCAATCGACCACGATGCGGCGACCGCCCAGTTCAAGCAGCGTGGAGGTAGGCCACGGGCCGCCGGGCCTGATCGCCGGGCCGCCCTTGGTGCCGAGCAGAACGATGCGGTCGCTCATGCGCCCCTGCCCCATGCGGGCAGATGGATTCCAAGATTCATGAACGCCTCCTTGCTCTCGCCGACGGTAGTGCGCCGGCAAGCATCAAGGCAAGGCGAAAGCGTCAGTCGACGCGGCGCGGATATTGGGCGCGCGGCGGAATCCAGTGATGCAGGATCGCCAGTGCCAGCAGGCTGACGCAGCCGATCAGCACGATGACGAACAGCATCACACCCCTGTCGGGCGAGGCCGTGGCGACGAGCGGGATCGCACCTGCAGGAGGGTGCGTGACGCGCAGCATCAGCATCAGCGCGATGGAAACCCCGACGGCCAGGGCCGACACTTCCCAAAGTCCCGGAAAGGCGAGCGCTGCGGCAACGCCGATCAAGGTCGCAATGAGATAGCCGGCAAAGACATTCATCGGCTGCGCCAGCGGGCTCGCCGGCTGCCCGAACATCAAGACAGCGGTCGCCCCGAGGGGCGCGATCAGCATGGGAATGCCGGTGAACGAGGCCAGACCGCCAATCGTTGCCATGCCGACCACGGCGCCCGAGCCCGATTTCAGGTGCGAGACGAAGTGCCCCTTGGGCTCATGGCGTGCGGTAAGGCTGCGGATGTGGCGGCGCAAGTCGGTCCCCCGGGCGAAAAGGCCCGCCTGGATAGCAAATCCGCCGCCATGCTGGCAACGCGGGTTTGTTCGAAAAATTCGACCGGTAGTGAAAAAACTTTCCCTACCAGTCCATCACAACCTTGCCCGAGTTGCCGCTGCGCATGGCATCGAAGCCTGATTTGTAATCGTCGATGCCGATGCGATGCGTGATGAGGCCGGTCACATCGAGCGGTCCCTGCACAAGCGCTATCATCTTGTACCAGGTCTCGAACATCTCCCGGCCATAGATACCCTTGAGATGCAGCATCTTGAAGATGACCTTATTCCAGTCGATCTCGAAGCCGGTCGGCGCGATGCCCAGGATGGCGATCTTGCCGCCATTGTTCATCGTGTCGATCATGTCGCGGAAGGCGGCCGCCGAACCCGACATTTCAAGACCGACGTCGAAGCCCTCCATCATGCCTTCGTCACGCATGACGTCTGCCAGCTTCTCCTTGGAAGCATCGACGACATGATGGATGCCCATCTTGCGGGCGAGTGCTAGCCGCGTCGGATTGATGTCGGTGATGACCACCTTGCGGGCGCCGACACACTGGGCAACCATCGCGCCCATGATGCCGATGGGCCCGGCACCCGTCACCAGAACGTCCTCGCCCACGAGATCGAAGGACAGTGCGGTATGCACCGCATTGCCGAGCGGGTCGAAGATCGCGGCGATCTCGTCTGATACGTCGTCGGGGATCGGCACCACATTGTGCTGCGGGATCGCCACATATTCTGCGAAGGAGCCGGGCCTGTTGACGCCGACGCCAAGCGTGTTGCGGCAGAGATGGCCACGCCCGGCGCGGCAGTTGCGGCAATGGCCGCAGACGATATGGCCCTCGCCCGAAACGCGCTGGCCGACCTTGTAGTCCGTTACGCCAGCGCCGAAATCGGCGACCGTGCCGACGAACTCATGACCGGTCACCATCGGCACCGGCACCGTCTTCTGCGCCCACTGGTCCCAGTTGTAGATGTGGACGTCGGTGCCGCAGATGGCCGACTTGCGCACCTTGATCAGCACGTCATTGGGGCCGATCTCGGGGACAGGTACCTCTTCCATCCAGATACCGGGTTCGGCCTTGGCCTTCACCAGTGCGCGCATCATGTTCGACATCGTCTTTTCCTTCGAATCCCTTGATCCAGAATCGCTTTCGCGGCCTCAGGAAATCACGCCCAGTTCGCGGCCAACTTCGCCGAATGCCGCAACCGCCCGATCGATGTCTTCAGCCGAATGCGATGCCGACATCTGGGTGCGGATGCGCGCCTGCCCCTTGGGCACAACCGGGAACGAGAATCCGATCACATAGATGCCGCGCTCCAGCATCTTGGCCGCCATGTCCTGCGCCAGCGACGCATCGCCGAGCATGACCGGGATGATCGGATGATCGGCTCCGGCCAGCCTGAAGCCGAGCTTGCCCATGCCCGAACGGAAGCGGGCAGCATTGGCATAGAGCCTTTCGCGCAGGGCGCCGCCCGAGGCGATCATGTCCAGCACGGTGATCGAAGCGCCGGCGATAGACGGTGCGAGCGTGTTGGAGAACAGATAGGGCCGCGAGCCCTGGCGCAGCCAGTCGACGACCTCGCGCTTGCCCGAGGTGTAGCCGCCCGAGGCACCGCCGAGTGCCTTGCCAAGCGTTCCCGTGATGATGTCCACCCTGCCCTCGACGCCGCAATGTTCCGGCGTGCCGCGGCCGTTCTTGCCGACGAAGCCGACGGCGTGGCTGTCGTCGACCATCACCATGGCGCCGTATTTTTCGGCGAGATCACAGACGCCTTTCAGATTGGCGATGATGCCGTCCATCGAAAACACGCCGTCGGTGGCGATGAGCTTGAAGCGGCTGCCTTCGGCCTTCTTAAGCTCTTCCTCCAACGCCGCCATGTCGTTGTTGGCATAGCGGAAACGTTTGGCCTTGGAGAGCCGCACCCCGTCGATGATCGAAGCGTGATTGAGGGCATCGGAGATGATCGCGTCCTCTTCGCCCAGCAATGTCTCGAACAGACCGGCATTGGCGTCGAAGCAGGAGGAATAGAGGATCGTGTCCTCCATGCCGAGGAAGCCGGAGAGTTTGGCCTCCAGTTGCTTGTGCTCTTCCTGGGTGCCGCAGATGAAACGCACCGAGGCCATGCCGTAGCCATAACGGTCGAGGGCTGCCTTGGCGGCGTCGCGCAGTTCATGGCTGTCGGCGAGGCCGAGATAGTTGTTGGCGCAGAAGTTCAGCACCTTTTCGCCGCCGACCTTGATCTCGGCGCTCTGCGTCGAGGTGATGATGCGCTCGGACTTGTAGAGCCCGGCTGTTTTGAGCCCGGACAGTTCGGTCTGGAGATGGGAGAGGAAAGCATTTCTCATCGCGTCACGTCCCGTTCGTTGGCCTGATATGGCGGCAAGACCTGGCCGATACTACCGGAAATACGACCCAAGGGGTCGATCATCCGTGGAATACGTTTCGGCCACGCTGGATCGCCCGCAAAGGCGCCGATAGCATCGCCGAACAATTGGTACCAAGCGGAGCATGCAATGGCCGGCGGACAGTTTCCAGTATTCGACCTGGGCAATTTCGAACGGGCCGATCCGGGCGAGCGCCAGCGCCTGGGTGCCGAGGTCGACGCCATCTGCCGCTCCACCGGCTTCCTAGCCATCACCAATCATGGCGTGCCGCAGACGGTGATCGATGTAGTGTGGACGAAGGCGCGTGACTTCTTCGACCTGGCGCCGGAAGACAAACAGAAGTCGAAAGCGCCCTACAAAGGCTATCCCTACGGCTATCTCGGGCCAGAACTCGAAGCATTGGCCCGTTCACGCGACATCGACAGCCCGCCCGACCTCAAGGAAAGCTTCAACGGCGGTCCGCAGCGCGTGCCTGAAGGCATGACCAACAAGGATGCGCTGGCTTTCTGCTACGCGCCGACGATCTGGCCTGGCGCTCCGGAAGGCTTCGTCGATGCCTGGAAGGCCTATTATCAGGCGTTGGAAGATCTTGCCGGGCGGGTCATGCGGCTGTTCGCGGTCGCGCTGAAGCTGCCGGAAGACTATTTCGAGCGCTTCATCGATGCTCCGATCAGCGCGCTGCGCGCGCTCAACTATCCTGAACAGACGGTCCCGCCCAAACCGGGCCAGTTGCGCGCCGGCGCCCACACCGACTATGGCAGCCTGACGATCCTTTTACCGCAGGCCGGCTCCAGGGGCCTGGAGCTGATCACGCCCGACGGCAACTGGACGGCGGTTCCGCCCGTGGCAGGCGCCTTCATCATCAATATCGGCGACCTGATGGCGCTGTGGACCAACGACCGCTGGGTGTCGACCATGCACCGGGTGGTCAACCCCTCGCCCGAGGACGGCGGCATGGACCGTCGCCAGTCGCTGGCGTTCTTCCACCAGCCCAACTGGGACGCCGAGATCGTCTGCCTCGAACAGTGCCTGGCCTCTGGCGAGACGCCGAAATACCAGCCGGTATTCTCCGGCCCTTACCTGATGGGCAAGTTCCAGTCGACGACGAAATAGGCCGGCCGAAAAGCGGCCGGCCCGACGGATCGATCAGGATAGCGGCGCACCGACAATGTCGATGCCGTTGCGTGCGCATGCCTCGGTGAGCGCCTGGATGACCTCGGCGGTCGGGGCGACCTGCGGCGGGATTTCCGCCTTTGGGGCAGGAACGCTGACTTCGCGCACCATGCGTTCGAAATCTCCGCGCGTGGTGATGGTCAGGCAACGAGCGCCTTCGGCGGATTCGACACGATAGCTGTGCGGGACGCCCTTCGGCGCCAGCATGGTCTGACCGGCTCGGCCGTAAAGGTCCTTGCCGCCGACGTTGAAGCGCACCACGCCTTCGAGGATGTGGAAGACCTCGTCCTCGTTGTGGTGAATGTGGAGCGGCGGCGAGGCGCCATAGGGCATCAGGTGCTCGATGACGCTGATGGTGTCGGCTCCCGCCTGACCGGATACCCTGATAGTGGCGAGAGTGCCGTTGAACCACAGCAGTTCGCCGTCATTTTCTGTCTTCGCATGGATGGTCACTGGATTTCCTTTCGAGCAGCGCGGTCTTGAAGCCGCGGTGGGCTCGCTCTAAGGGCCGACCGTATCCGTTCGAATTCGGCGAAACCGAAGTCCGTATCCACAATCTGAAACAATTCGCACTCCATGCGAACCTATATCGCGGATCGACACAAGCGAGACCCTGTCAGGAATGCGACGCAGGCAAGCGCCGTTTCCTTGGCCGCAACGCCATCGCAACCACGTTATCCTCGGGTGGATCAGAGCCAGCGCCGAGGGGACAACATGGCCGACGCCAGCATTTCGAGCATTCGCATATTCCGGCAGTGGCAGCCGTTTCGCGACGGCACCTACCGCTGCTCGGGCGGACGCAGCGCCGAAGGCTTCGATTCAACCATTGTCGAGATTGCATGCCACGACGGTACCGTCGGCTATGGCGAGATGGCGCCGCTGGGCAGCTTCTACGACCCGGCCTTTGCGGCAGGCGCCCGCGAGGCGATGAAGGAACTGGCGCCGCAGCTGTTGGGCGGCGACGCCTCAGCAATCGAGGCGTTGAACCGGCGCATGGACCTTTTGCTCAAAGGCCATCCCTATGCCAAGTCGGCCATCGATATGGCGCTCTGGGACCTGGCCGGTAAGCGCTCCAACCTTTCGCTCGCAACCATGTCTGGCGGAGCAGAAGGAGAGAGCCTGGCGCTTTATCGCTCCATCGCCCAGCAGGCGCCGGACGCGATGGCGGCGCGGGCGACGAAATACATCGCCGAAGGCTACCGCCGCCTGCAGGTCAAGGTCGGGCTCGACGTCCACGAGGACATCGCTCGGCTGGAAGCGGTGCGCGCCGCCGTTCCCGCGGATACGGTGCTGTTCTGCGACGCCAATGCCAGCTGGGGCACGGCGGAAACACGCCGCTTCCTGATGGCGACGCGTAATCTCGACTATACGCTGGAGCAGCCTTGCGCGAGCTACGAGGAGAACCTCGCTATCCGCCGCGCCACCGACCGGCCGCTGGTGCTGGACGAGACGATCGACGGCGCTGACGTGCTGATCCGGGCAATAGGCGACGGGCTGATCGACGGCATCACCATCAAGCTCGCGCGCGTCGGCGGCCTGACCAAGGCCAAGCTGCTGCGCGACATCGCCATTGCCAGGAATCTCAAGGTCACAATCGAGGACACCGGCGGCGCCCAGATCGACACCGCGGCCTATTCCGGCCTGCTTATGTCAACGCCCGAGCATCTCCGGCAACACACAGTCGACTTCCACAACTGGGTGACGGCCGCAAACGCGCGCGGCGACTTCATCATAGCAGATGGCATGATGCGCCCGCCTCAAGGGGCAGGTCTAGGCGTCGAGGTCGACGCATCGGCCCTGGGCGATCAGGTGTTCGCCTGCAAGGCCTGATGGTGATGGCTGGACGGACACGCCCCCGCACCCGCCCAGCCGAGCATCGGCGCTATGGTAGCGGGGCGCCGACGACCTGAAATCTGCTTGTAGCCGGGCCGTCGAAGAAGCCCTGGCCGGCCTGCGGCGCGCGCTCGGTCCTTACGGGATGGCCTGCTGATGCCGGCAGGCACATCTCGCGGACCATCCGCTCGAATTCATCACCCTGGGTGACGACGAGGCAGGTGCCGCCTTCGCCCGGCTCAATGCGGAAGGTGTGCGGCAGTCCCTTGGGGGCCACGACCGTCTGGCCCGAATGGCAGAAGAAATAATTGCCATCGACACGGAAGCGCAGCGTGCCCTCGATGACGTGGACGATCTCGTCACCACTGAGTTCGACATGGAGAGGCGTCGAGCCATCACGCGGCATACGGCACTCAACGATGCTGATGTCATCATCGCCGGAACCAGCCGCCACGCGGACGGTCATCAGATTGTCGCCAAACCATAGTGCCTGGCCGGCATTCTCAGCCCTGTCAGCGATCATTGATATCCCCGTTCTCCCGCCCGCCAAAAGCGGCGGACAGTCACGGAGATATCGACGCCGTGTAACAGCTTGAAGCCGAGCAAGGCGACGCATGTTTCAGAAACTTGAAACAATACGCGCTTAAGTCGAAATATATTCGCAACCTCTAAACCTGAAAGCGAAAACCTTTTTGCACGCGAATCCAATTCGATGACCGAAAAAGGCCAAAAAGAAAGCGGCCACGAAGCAGTGCTTCGCGGCCGCCCTTAACCGTATGAGCTTGTATCTAAGTCTTAGAAAAACGCCTGCAGGCCGGTCTGGGCACGGCCCAGGATCAGCGCATGCACGTCATGCGTGCCTTCATAGGTGTTGACCGTCTCCAGATTCTGCGCATGGCGCATGACGTGGTAGCCGATCTGGATGCCGTTGCCGCCATGCATGTCGCGGGCGACACGGGCGATGTCGAGGGCCTTGCCGCAATTGTTGCGCTTGACGAGGCTGATCATCTCGGGGGCGAACTTGTGCTCGTCCATCAGGCGGCCGACGCGCAGGCTGCCCTGCAGGCCGAGCGCGATCTCGGTCTGCATGTCGGCCAGCTTCTTCTGGTAGAGCTGGGTGCCGGCGAGCGGCTTGCCGAACTGCTTGCGGTCGAGGCCGTACTGGCGGGCGCGGTGCCAACAATCCTCGGCAGCGCCCATCACGCCCCAGGAGATGCCATAGCGGGCGCGGTTAAGGCAACCGAACGGACCCTTGAGGCCCGAAACGTTCGGCAGCAGTGCGTCTTCGCCGACTTCGACGCCTTCCATGACGATCTCGCCCGTGATCGAGGCGCGTAGCGACAGCTTGCCGCCGATCTTCGGCGCCGACAGGCCCTTCATGCCCTTCTCGAGCACGAAACCGCGGATCTGGTTGTTATGGGCTGATGATTTGGCCCAGACGACGAAGACGTCGGCGATCGGCGCGTTCGAAATCCACATCTTCGAACCGGAGATCCTGTAGCCGTTGGCCGTCTTCTCGGCGCGGGTCTTCATGCCGCCAGGGTCGGAGCCTGCGTCCGGCTCGGTCAGGCCGAAGCAGCCGATCCATTCACCCGAGGCGAGCTTGGGCAGGTACTTCTTGCGCTGTTCCTCGGAGCCGTACGCATAGATCGGGTACATCACCAGCGACGACTGCACCGACATCATCGAGCGGTAGCCCGAATCGATGCGCTCGACCTCGCGTGCCACCAGACCGTAGGTCACGTAGCCGGCGCCAAGGCCGCCATATTCCTCGGGAACGGTGATGCCGAGCAGGCCGGCCTCGCCCATTTCGCGGAAGATCGCCGGATCGGTCTTCTCGTCGAGATAGGCTTCCTCGATGCGCGGCGCGAGCTTGTCGGCGGCGAAGGCGGCTGCGCCATCGCGCACCATGCGCTCGTCCTCGGTCAGTTGGTCTTCGATCAGGAACGGGTCGGCCCAGACAAAGCTGCCGCCGCCGGCCGGTGTGGATGCGCTCATGGTTCCTCCGGAGAATGGGTGATTTTTGCCCATCCTAGACCGCTTCGGCACTTTTCGCTAACAAGTAATCTCGGATAGTTTATGCGTAAATTCGATCAACTTAGAGTCAGCTCCGCCGATGCGCCGAACCTATGTGCCAACGATTGCAGAGCTTGAGGCGTTCCGCGCCTGCGCCAGCCTCGGCACGACAATTCGCGCCGCCGATCAGCTCGGCCTGACGCAGAGCTCGGTCAGTCGTTCGATCGGCCAGCTGGAGGACCGGCTGGGGGTGGCGCTGTTCCATCGGGTCAGACAACGGCTGGCGTTGTCCGATGCCGGCAGGCGCTTTGCCCGCGATGCCGAAGCCATCCTGGATAGCCTGCATGAAGCGGCAGTGCGCACCATGGCCTTCGGCGGCCAGTCCGACGTGCTCAGCATCGCCGTGCTGCCGACCTTGGCCGATCGCTGGCTGATCCCGAGGCTCGCCGGCTTTCACGCGACCCATCCGCAAGTCGCCATCGACCTCGCCGTGCGGCTGGAAACCGTAGACTTCGAAACCGAAGCCTTCGACGCCGCGATCCAACGCGGTCCGGCGGAGACGGGACAGCCGGGTATCGTCAGGCTGTTCGACGAGGTCCTCGTCGTGGTCGCCGCGCCGGCCCTGCTCGACGGCCGCGCCGCCCTCGACGACGCGGAGCTTGCCGCGCTGCCGCTGCTGCAGCAGTCGACGCGGCCGACCCTGTGGCTGCAATGGTTCCAAGCCGCCGGCATCGACCCGCGCACCACTTTGCGCGGCCACCGCTTCGAGCAGTTTTCCATGGTGGTCGAGGCAGCGGTCGCCGGCCTCGGCGTGGCGCTGGTACCGGAAGTGCTGGCCGAACGCGAACTCGGCACGGGCCGGCTCGTCATGGCCTCGCCCAACCGCATTGCCGGTGAAGCACCCTACCGGCTTGCCTTCCGGCCAGGCAGCGAGGACCGGCCGGGCCTGCGCGAATTCGTCCGCTGGCTGACGGCGGAAGCCGTCAGATCCTGAGGCCGAAGCGGATGCCGTCATAGATGGCGGCGTGGATGTTGCGCGCCTGCACGGCGTCACCGATGCGCAGCAGCAGGAAGCGGCCGTCGGTATTCCTGTCCGGGAAAATGTCGCCGCCATGAATCAGGCGCTCATAGTCGATCGCGCCTGAATTCTTCGACAACGGCTTGAGCTCGAGATAGAGGTCGTCGAGCGGCAGCGTACCGTGTTCGACCACAACCTGGTCGACCCGGCGCTCCTCGCTCCAGCCCTTGGCAAAGTCGGAGGCGAGCGTTGCCACCAGCTGATTGCCGTCGCGCCGGACCTGTTTCAGCCGCGTGTTGATGGTGATCTTCACGCCATTGCGGTGGAACGCTTCCATGTAGGGCACATGATTCATGCCGCCGATCTCAGGGGCAAAGAAGCGCTCGGGCGTCAAAAGCTCGAGCTTGCCGCCGGCCTTGCCGATCAGTTCGGCCGCCGTCATGCCTTGGTGGCCGCCATTGTCGTCATAAAGCAGCACGTTTTCGGCCGGCTTGACGCTACCGGCGATGATGTCCCAACTCGACGTCACCAGGTCATCGCCCGCATCCAACGACGGGTTCTGCGGCAGGCCGCCGGTGGCAACCACCACCGCGTCGGGGCCGAGCGCCAGCACGTCGTCGCTTCCTGCCCAGATGTCGTAGCGGATCTCGACGCCGAGGCGCTCCAACTCGGCCAACCGCCAGTCGACGATGCCGATCAGCTCGCGCCGGCGCGGATTCTGGGCTGCCAGCCGAATTTGGCCGCCGGCCTGGCTCGATGCTTCCAGAACCGTCACCTTGTGGCCGCGTTCGGCGAGCACACGCGCCGCCTCGAGGCCAGCCGCCCCGGCCCCCACCACAACGACCTTGCGCAGCGGCCCGTCGGTGCGGGAAATGACATGCGGGATCGTCGCCTCGCGGCCGGTGGCGGCGTTGTGGATGCACAACGCACCGCCGCCCTCATAGATGCGGTCGAGGCAGTAGGTGGCGCCGACACAGGGCCGGATTCGGTGCTCTTCGCCCGCCTTGACCTTTGCGGTGATATGCGGGTCGGCTATATGGGCACGCGTCATGCCGACCATGTCGAGCTTGCCTGCCGCGATCGCATGACGAGCCGTGGCGACATCCGAGATGCGGGCGGCATGGAAGACCGGGAACTTGGTCGCTTCCCTGACCTCGCCGGCGAAATCGAGATGCGGCGAGGCCGCCATTCCGTGGATGGGGATGACGCCGGTCAGTGCTGCATCGGTGTCGATATGGCCGCGGATGATATTGAGGAAGTCGAATTTTCCCGATGAGGCCAGCCTTTGGGCGATCTCGACGCCCTCCTGGCGCGACAAGCCCTTGTCCATGTCTTCGTCGGCGACCATGCGGATGCCTACAAGGAAATCCGGGCCGACGGCCGCGCGCACCGCATCGATCACCCGCCAGGTGAAGCGCAGGCGGTTGTCGAGCGAGCCACCATAGTCGTCGTCGCGATGGTTGGTGGCCGGCGACCAGAAGCCGTCGAGCAGATGTCCATAGGCTTCGAACTCGATGCCGTCGAGGCCAGCCGCCTGCATGCGCTGGGCGGCCGAGGCATAATCGGCGACGATGCGGTCGAGGTCCCAGTCCTCGGCGGTTTTGGGGAATGTGCGGTGGGCGGCCTCGCGCACCGGCGAGGCGCTCAGCACCGGCAGCCAGTCGGCCTTGTTCCAGGCGGTGCGCCGACCGAGATGGGTCAGCTGGATCATCACCTTGCAGTCGTGCTCGTGGCAGGCATCTGCCAGCTCGGCCATCCACGGCACGATCGCATCGTCATAGGCATGCAGGTTGCCGAAGGCGGCCGGACTGTCGCGCGACACGATCGCCGAGCCCGCCGTCATCGTCAGCGCCATGCCGCCTTTGGCCTTTTCGGCATGGTAGAGCCGGTAGCGCTCCTTAGGCATGCCGTCCTCGGAATAGGCCGGCTCATGGCTCGTCGACATGATGCGGTTCTTGAGCCGCAAGTGTTTGAGCTGGTAGGGCTGGAGAAGCGGATCGTTGCTGGTCATTGCCTTCCTGCATCATCAAGCGCTAATAAGCGCCACCAAAACCCGTTGCCGGCGCGACTGTCGCCCGTGCCCGCGTCGGCGCAATGAGCCAAGGGCGACCCAAGAGCAGCCCAATGACCATCACCGACACCCTCACGCAGCTCGGCGCCCATGTTCAGACGCCGACCTCGCCAGAAACCGCCGTCCTCGAAACCGTGCCCTACGGCCGCGCCGACGGCCCGCCCGCCATCGTGCGCTTCACCTGCCCGGAGTTCACATCGCTGTGCCCAGTCACCGGCCAGCCCGACTTCGCCCACATCGTCATCGACTATGCCCCCGACCAGTTGCTGGTCGAATCCAAGTCGCTGAAGCTGTTCATGGTGTCGTTCCGCAACCACGGCGCCTTCCATGAGGACTGCACCGTCATGATCGGCCGCCGTGTCGTCGAAGCGACAAAGCCCTTGTGGCTGCGCATCGCCGGCTACTGGTATCCGCGCGGCGGCATCCCGATCGATGTGTTCTGGCAGACCGGCACGCCGCCCGAGGGCTCGTGGCTGCCCGAAACCGGCGTCGCGCCCTATCGCGGGCGCGGCTGAGGTCCGGACAACGGGACTTCGGGCGCTCATTCGCATTGGTACTGGCTGAGCGCCCATTCATTGGTCACCGACAACAGGTCGGCGACCTTCCATTGACCATCGACCTTCTTCAGCTTCCACTGCATGCGATGCGGTTCGCCGGCTGCCGTGAAGGCCGCGACCACGATCGCCGTGTCTGCGGTCTCCGACCCGATGATCTTCAGGCTCTTGTCGAGTTCGGCCTTGTCATAGGCAGCACTGTCGAGCGGCATGTTGGCGTCGAGGCAATCGCCCTGCCCTGATTTTTCGAGCTGGTCACGGGCGTCGAACACCGCCTTGGCCGGATCGACGAAGCGGCCGCGTTCGGCCGGATCGAGTTCGAGGCCGATCCGATCGTAGAATGGCTTGACGGCGTCGACGGCAGTTCCGGCCATGGCCGGCGTGGCCAGCAGAGGCAGAAGGGCAGTTGCAAAAGCGGCTTTCATGGCGGCCTCGGCGTTGGCTTGATGGCCCTCAATAGCACGCATCATTGACGGCTGCCTTGCGCTGCAACGTCATCTTTCACCTCGACACGCACGATCCTGCCCTCGGCATCGAAATGCACCGTCTCCTCGCCCGACCTGATGAGGCGGACGCCTGACACGGCATGCGTCGCCTCGAGCCGCCAGCGCGACCAGGCAGAGCGCGGCGAAAGTGCCGCCACCTCTTCGTCCTTGGAAACCTGGTCGCCATAGAGGGCGAAGTAGCCGCGAAACGCCGCCATGATCGCGTCGCAGCCGACAACGATTGAGCCGACGCCATCGGAGACATAACAGGCTTCAGGCGCGAAGCAGGCTTCGATGGCCTCGAAGTCGAGGGCGTCGATTGCCGCGTGATAGTGCTTCAGCGCCGCGACGGGATCGAAGGCTGTGTCATCCATAGCCTGCGGCCTCAATACCAGGCGTCTTCCATCGACGCCTTCTTACGCGTCATGAAGTCCTGCAGTGCCTCGTCGATGCCTTCATCGAGCGGCGGCGCCTCGTATTCGGCGAGCATGGTCTTCCAGCGCTTGTTGGCGCGAGCGGCGGCATCGACCGAACCTGCCGCCTCCCATTTTTCGTAAGGCTCGTTGTCGGCGATGGCCGAATCCCAGAAGGCGGTTTCGTAATTGGCCATGGTGTGGGCGCAGCCGAAGAAATGGCTGCCGGGGCCGACTTCGCGGAAGGCGTCGAGCGCCAGTTGGTTGTCGTCGATCTTCACGCCGTCGAGATAGGTGTGCAGGGCACCGCAGAAGTCGGCGTCCATGACGAACTTCTCGTAGGACATAGACAACAGCCCATCGAGGAAGCCTGCCGAATGCAGGATGAAGTTCGCGCCACAATGCACCGCCGCCAGCATCGACATGGTGCCTTCGTTCATGGCGTGGGCATCAGGCAGCTTCGAGGTGGTGAAATTGCCGGAGCAGCGCAGCGGCAGGTTGAGCCGCCTTGCCAGCTGCCCGATGACCATCGAGCCGATGGCCGGCTCCGGCGTGCCGAAGGTCGGCGAGCCCGAGCGCAGCGACATGGACGACAGGAAGTTGCCGAAGATGACCGGCGCGCCAGGCCGTTCGAGCTGGGTCAGCGCGCAGCCGGCCATGGTCTCGGCCAGCGACTGGGCAATCGCCCCGGCATTGGTCACCGGCCCCATGGCGCCGCCAAGGATGAAGGGCACGATGACAGCCGCCTGGTTGGCGCGGGCATAGGCGCGCAGCGCCGTGGTCATGGTCGCGTCCCAGACCAGCGGCGAGTTGACGTTGACGTTGCCGAGGATGACGCAGTTCTGATCCGTGAATTGTTCGCCAAAGACGATGCGCGCCATATCGATGGAATCTTCGGCGCGGGCCTCGGAGGTCACCGAGCCCATGAAGCCGCGGTCGGAATAGCGGATGTGGCTGTAGACCATGTCCAGATGGCGCTTGTTGACCGGCACGTCGACCGGCTCGCAGATCGTGCCGCCGGAATGATGCAGCCAGGGCGAGGACTGCGCCAGCTTCACGAAATTGCGGAAGTCCTCGATGGTGCCGTAGCGGCGGCCCTTGTCGAGGTCCATGACGAAGGGCGAACCGTAGGCAGGCGAAAACACCACGCTTTTGCCGCCGATCTCGACGGAGAGTTCGGGATTCCGCGCGTACTGGGTGAAGGTCGCTGGTGCTGTCTTCAGCACCTCGCGCAACAGTCCCGGCTCGAACTTGACCAGCACGCCCTCGACCTTGGCCCCTGCTCGCCGCCAGTGGTCCAGCGACACCGGATCGTCACGGAACTCGATGCCGATCTCTGCGAGGATCCTGTCGGCCGTCTGTTCAATGCGGACCAGGTTCTCTTCGGACAGGATGTCGTAGGTCGGGATGTTCCTGACAATGTAGGGCCGGCCATGCGCCTCGGGCCCGTGGGAGCGCAATTCACGACGCGCGTTGCGGCCGCCGCGCTCGCGACGCTTGGCTGGTTCAGTCTTGATATCGGCGGCGACGACGTCCATGCACGGCTCCAACACGTTCCAGCATGAAGCTAGCCTTTGGATCGCGCGCTGTGACGCTTGAAAATCCTCATCATTTGCATAAGCATGACTTATGCAAAGCCTTCGTCACCTTTTGCCCTCGGCAGGCAGCCTGATCGTCTTCGAAGCCGCCGGGCGACTGGTGAGCTTCACCGCCGCCGGACGCGAGCTCGGCATGACGCAAGCCGCCGTCTCCTATGCGATCCGCGGGTTGGAGGATCAGCTCGGCGCCAAGCTGTTCCAGCGCCGCCACCGGCAGGTGCTGTTGACCGAAGCGGGCGAACGTTTCCTGGCCGACGTCACGCTCGGCCTGTCGCATATCCGCAAATCGGCGGAGGAATTAAGGGCGCGGGCCGGCGGCATGCATGTGACGCTGTCTGCCTCTACTGCCTTTGCCTCGTTCTGGATGATGCCCAGGCTGCAGAAGTTCCGCGACGACCTGCCCGGCATCGACCTGCGCATCCAGACCGCCGACCGCGACCTCGACCTGGTCGCCGAGGGAATTCCACTGGGCATCCGAGGCGGCGACGCTGCCGACTGGCCCGACTACGAGCTGCTGCAGATCGCAGACGAGGAGGTCTATCCCGTCGCCGGACCGTCCTATCTGGCGCGCGCCGGCACGCCCAGAACGCCTGCCGAAATCACGTTGCACCACCTGATCCACCTCGAAGAGCCCTATCGCCCGGCGGCGACCTGGAACGAATGGTTCCAGTCGGCCGGGCTTAACGGCGCGGTGGCCAAGCGCGGACTGGTCATCAACGACTATGTCCTTGTCATCCAGGCGGTCATGGAAGGCCAGGGCATCGCGCTCGGATGGCGCCATCTGACCGACCGGCTGATTGCGGCGGGGCTGCTGGTCCGGCTGTCCGACCATGTCATGACGACGAACAAGGGGTTTCACGTCGCCTGGCCGAAGAATCGTGCCCTTAGCGAAAGCGCTGAAAAGGTGCGCGACTGGCTGGCAGCGCAGGCGTGAGTTGGACGCAGCAGGTGCAACCTCGTCTGCTCTGCCGTACTGCCTTGGCCGCCCAAGCCTATGTCGCCAATTCACTGTGGATGGCCCAGCTCCCCGCAATGCACCTGTCCCAGCCCAACCGAATCCCGCTATAGTCTTGCGATGCCCATTCGCCAGCTTTCCGAAACGATGATCAACCAGATCGCCGCAGGCGAGGTCGTCGAACGACCCGCCAGCGTGGTCAAGGAACTGGTCGAGAATGCGCTCGACGCCGGCGCCGGGCGCATCGAGGTGGCGACCGCGGGCGGCGGGCTCGGGCTGATCCGCGTCGTCGATGATGGGTCCGGCATGCCGGAGGACGAGTTGGCGCTGGCAATCTCGCGCCATTGCACCTCCAAGCTCTCCGACGACATCCACGACATCCGCTCGCTCGGTTTCCGCGGCGAGGCGCTGCCGTCGATCGGCTCGGTGTCGAAACTCACCATCCGCTCGCGCACCAAGGCAGCCGACAGCGGCGCCGAGATTTCGGTCGAGGGCGGCCGCATCGCTGCCGTGCGTCCGGCCCCGAGCAATCGCGGCACGACGGTCGAGGTGCGCGACCTGTTCTACGTCACCCCGGCCCGGCTCAAATTCATGAAGACCGAGCGGGCCGAGGCCACTGCCATCGCCGATACGATCAAGCGCATCGCCATTGCCTTCCCCGCCGTGCGCTTCACGCTGTCGGGTACCGACCGCTCGACGCTTGAGCTTTCGGCCACCGGCGATGACACGGACGGACGGCTCGGCCGCATTGCCCAGGTGATGGGAACCGACTTCCCCGACAACTCGATCGCCATCGATGCCGCGCGCGAGAGCGTTCGGCTCGAAGGCCACGTCTCGATCCCGTCCTACACACGCGCCAACGCCCTGCAGCAATATGCCTATGTCAACGGCCGGCCTGTGCGCGACAAGCTGATCGCCTCGGCGATCCGCGGCGCCTATGCAGACGTATTGCCGCGCGACCGCCATGCGGTGAGCGTTCTGTTCCTGACGCTCGACCCGGCCTATGTCGACGTCAACGTCCATCCGGCCAAGGCCGACGTGCGCTTCCGTGATCCCGGGCTGGTTCGCGGTCTGATCGTCGGCGCGATCCGCCAGGCATTGGCGAATGCAGGCATCCGGCCGGCAACGACGGGCACGCAGGCGATGATGGGGGCGTTCCGGCCCGGCGGTCCAAGCTATGGCCATCCCGGCCCTTCGGCCAACCACCGCAGCTACAATCCCGAGTTTCGAGCCTCGTCTTCGCCAAGCTTCGGATCCGATTTCCGCAGCGCGCCTGTCGCCGACTACGATGTCGCGCACTCGCCGTTCCGACCGCTCGACACGGGCTTCGCCGAGGCGGTGCAGGCGAGCTTCGACACCGGGCCGCTGCACAGCGCCGACGCCCGCGCCGGCCAGACGGACGTGATCGAGGCGCTGTTGCAGACGGAACTGGGCGCCGCCCGCGCGCAGGTGCACGAAAACTACATCGTGGCGCAGACCAAGGATTCGCTTGTCATCGTCGACCAGCACGCAGCACATGAACGACTGGTCTATGAGGCGCTGAAGAACGCGCTGAACTCGCGCCCGATCCCCTCGCAGATGTTGCTTTTGCCCGAGATCGTCGACCTGCCGGAAGAAGACGCCGAGCGGCTGGCGGTGCATTCGGAAACGCTGGCCCGCTTCGGCCTCGGCGTCGAACGTTTCGGCCCAGGGGCTGTCGCCGTGCGTGAGACGCCGGCCATGCTGGGCGAAACCGATGTCGCCCAGCTGGTGCGCGATCTGGCCGACGAGATCGCCGACAGCGACACGGCTGACACGCTGAAGGAGCGGCTGCATGCGATCGCCGCCACCATGGCCTGCCATGGCTCGGTGCGATCGGGCCGCAGGCTGCGGCCGGAGGAAATGAACGCGCTGCTGCGCCAGATGGAGGCGACGCCAGGTTCGGGCACCTGCAACCACGGTCGCCCGACCTATATCGAGCTCAAGCTCGCGGACATCGAGAAGCTGTTCGGCCGCCGCTAGATGCTTCACGGCGCCAGGTGTTGTCACCTGACGCCGCAATGGGAGCGTGAAACGGCGGTGTCGGCTTGCCCTCAGCGCTTCAGATTGACCAGCACCACGCCTGCCAGCGCCAGCGCACCGCCTGTTATGCCGAAGAGGCCAGGGGTTTCGCCGAGCCAGACGAAGCCGATGAGCACGGCCACAGGCGGCACGCAGTACATGAAGTTCGAGGCGCGTGACGCCGGCAGGCGCGACAGGGCCACCGACCAACTGGCATAAGCGATCAGGCTCGGTACGATGCCGAGATAGATGACCGACCAGAACGGCTCGGCGTCGGCAGCCGCCATCTGGGCAATACCGCTGGGCAGCGCCGGCGCGAGGCAGAGTGCGCCGAGGATCATGTTCCATGCCGACACGGTCAGCGGACGATGGCGGCTGAACAGGCGCTTCTGGACGATGCTGTTGATCGATGTGCACAGCGCCGACCCCAGGATCAGCAATGCACCGGTGTTGAAGGTGAGCCCCTGCCCTTCTCCAAGCGCGATTATGCCGATGCCGGTGAACGACAGGAACGTGCCGGCCCATGCCAATGCAGGAAAACGCTCGCCCAGCAGGATCATCGCCAGCACGGCCGTAATGATCGGGTTGACGTTGATGATGAAGCTCGCAGCACCCGCCGACACTGTCATTTCGCCGTAGTTCAGCAGCACCGTGTAGAGCGCGACGAAGATCGCGCCGCCGAAGGCGAAGCGCCAGAGTTCATTCAGCGCCGGTAAGGCCGGTCTCAGGATCATCAGGTAGATCGCCGACGGGACGGCGGCGATGGCGAAGCGCAGGGCGCCCAGTTCGATCGGCCCTATGGCGCCCAACCCGGCGCGAATGGCCGGAAAGGACGAGGCCCAGCCGACGATCGTCACGGCCACAGCGAGGACGGTCACGGCAGAAGGCGCCTGTGTCGGATTCAACGTGCTGGTCTGGACGGTCATGGCTGGGCCTCGTGAGTTCGGGTCTACGATCCAGATTTCGCCCACACCTAGCTGATTGACAAACGAATAAATCAAGGCTCAGCTGTGAGCATGGATCACAGCTCGGAACCAATGCTGCCGCTCGAAACGTTGCGCGCCTTCCAGGCTGCGGCCCGTACCGGCAGCTTTTCGGCGGCTGCCGAGAAGCTCAACATGACGCATGGCGCCATCAGCCGGCAGATCGCCAAGCTCGAGGACTGGCTCGGCTTCCGACTGTTCGAGCGCGGTGCCCGGGGTGTGGCGCTGACGGCGGATGGATACCGGCTGCATCTGCGCACCAGCGAGGCCTTCTCGCTGATCTCGGACACCACTGACCGCTGGGTCGAGCCGCGCGGCGCGGCCGTGGTGAGGCTGAGTTCGTTTCCGTCGATCGCCGGGCTGTGGCTGATGCCGCGGCTGGCTGAACTTGAGGCCGGCACGCCCAGGCTCAGGGTCGTTCTCGACATCGACATGCGGCAGGCCGATCTCGGCGACGACGGCATCGACCTCGCCATCCGCTGCGGCCGTGGCAAGGTTCCCGGACGGGTCTCGACGCAGCTGTTCGAGGAACAGTGCTTCCCCATCGCCTCGCCCGAGCTTGCGGCGCGCATCGGCGATGGCAGCCCTGAACGGCTGCTCGACTTTCCGCTGATCCACGATTCGGACGCGGCGAGCTGGCGCTCATGGCTCGGTGCCTACGGCCTCGACTATCGCCCTCGCCCGCAGGACCGACGGTTCGAGGACTACAATCTGGTGCTCTCGGCGGCGAGCCACGGCCTCGGCATAGCGCTTGCCCGGCCGCCGCTGACCGAAAACCAGCTGAGGGCTGGACACCTCGTCGCCGTCGACAGCCGGCGCGCGCTCAATCCCGTATCCTACTGGCTCGATCGGCCAGTCGGACGAACGAGAACGGCAGCTGCCGAACTGGCGCGGCGCATCGGCCGTCATGCCAGGCTTGCGCCCGAGACGATCGAACGGTTCCTGTCGGAAGACAGCTAGCTTGACCTCCGACATTTTGTGACCGTAAAAGCCGGGCACAGAGCAGCCTGCCCTTCAGAAAGGGCGAAAAAGACTGTAGATTTCCAGCGATCCGCCGACGATCGCCCCCTGTGATCGGCACCAGGAAGTTGAGCGAAAGCCCATGATGAACCGTTTCGAAGGCCCCGGCGCGCGCGAAGCCCGTATCCGCTATCTCGACGGCGATTTCCAGGTGACGAGCCCCGGCTCGTTCGTGCGCTGCGCTGTCACGGGCGAGTCGATCCCGCTCGACGAGCTCAAATACTGGAGCGTGGCGCGCCAGGAGCCCTATCGCGATGCGACGGTTTCGCTGGAACGTGAAATCGAAATGAATCCGGACCTGCGCAAGCGCAAATAAGCACCGTCAGCCGCCGACCTTCCGACGCCGCCAGGCTTCGAGCGTCTCGCCGATGATGCGCTCGGGCGCGTTCTCGACGTCGAAGACGGCATCGATCTCGAGCACATTCAGGCTTTCGAGGAATTCCGGCGATGCCGCGCCATGACGCAGCCTTGCCGCGTCCTTGGAGGTGGTGATCAGCTCCAGTTCACCCGCCTGGGCGGCAGCGGCCAGATCGTCCAGCTCGTCCGGCAGGTAGAAATGGTGATCGGCAAAGGTGTTCGCCAGCGCCACCGTGCCACCGGCCTTGGCCAACGTATCGAAGAATTTCTCCGGGTGGCCGATGCCGGCAAAGGCGAGGAAACGGCGCCCCTTGAACTGCCTCTTGTTGCGCGGACGGGCCGAGGCCGAGAAGATCGGCTTGCCGGCGCGGGCAGCCTTGCGCACAACGGCGTCCGCCTTGTCGCCCTCGCCCATCTTGAGAATGCTGTCGGCGTAGAAAAGCTGGTCCGTCAGCCGCGCTCGCATGGGGCCGCCGGGGATGATGTGGCCGTTGCCAAGCCCATGCCGCGCATCGACCACCACCAATGCGTAGTCGATATGGATGCGCGCGCTCTGGAAGCCGTCGTCCATGATCAGGAAGTTGCAGCCGCGCTCGATGAGCATGCGCGCACCGGCGGCACGATTGGTCGAAACCGCCACCAGCGCGTGTTCGGCCAAAAGCAGCGGCTCGTCGCCGACATGTTTGGCGCTGTCGTGATGGGCGTCGACGATGTGCGGTTCGGCGAAGCTTCCGCCATGGCCGCGCGACAGGAAGCCGGGCACCAGTTGCATGCGCTTGGCCTGCTTGGCGAGCGCTATGGCCACCGGGGTCTTGCCGGTGCCTCCGACGGTGAAGTTGCCAACGCAGAGCACGGGCGCGGGCATCTTCTCGCGCTTGGCCTTCTTCATGCGGCGTCCGGCGACGACACCATAAAGTGCCGAGGCCGGGTAGAGCGCGAAGGCGCGCCAATCCGGCTTTTCCCACCAGAAAGGAGGCGCTTCGCTGGCCATCTCTACCTCCCGCCCGCGCCCTTGAGGCGCGACTGAACGATCAGGGGATGAATGAAGGGCTCGAGTGACTTCAACGTCCGGGCAAGCGCACCGCGCATCTCCTCGACCGTCGAAGCGCCTGCAGCCATCATGTCATGGCGGGCGATCTCGTTGCCGAGCAGGAAGTTGACCGCGCCGGCAAGCATGTCGCGGTCGCGCACGATCTTGGCGCCGCCACGCTCGATCAGCCGCTGATAGGTGTCGCGGAAGTTCTGGACGTTGCGGCCGGCGAGCACGGCGGTGTCGAGCATGGCCGGCTCGAGCGGATTCTGCCCGCCCGTCGAGGTCATCGAGCGCCCGACGAAGGCGATCTCGGTCAGCCGCAGGTAAAGCCCCATCTCGCCGATCGTATCGCCCAACAGGATGTCCGTGTCGGGCATGATGCGGTCGCCGGTGCTGCGCCGCGCCACGTTGAAGCCCATCGTAGCGAACTGCTCGAGCAGCGCAGGAGCCCTTTCAGGGTGACGCGGAACGATGATGGTGAGTAGCCCGCGATGGCGGTTGCGCAGCATCGCGTGCACCTCGGCCGCCATGACCTCTTCGCCTTCATGGGTCGAGACCGCGGCCCAGGTCGGGCGGCGGTCGATCTGTCGAAGGACCGCATGCAGGGCGCGTTCGTCGACAGGCGGAGGTGGCGTGTCGACCTTGAGATTTCCGGAAACGGTCACCGGGCGGGCGCCGAGCGCGCGGAACCTCTCGCCATCGACCTCGGACTGCGCCACGACATGCGCCATGTTCTCGAACAAGGCCTCGGCAATGAAGGAGCGCTTCTTCCACGACTTGAACGAACGGTCCGACAGGCGTCCGTTGACGAGGATCTGCGGCACGCGGCGTGCGCCGAGTTCCAGGATCGTCATCGGCCAGATCTCGGATTCGGCGATGATCGCGAGATCGGGATGCCAGTGGTCGAGGAAACGGCTCACCGCCGGTTTGAGGTCGAGCGGGACATATTGGTGGATGACACGTCCGCCAAGCCGCTCATCGGCAACCTGGGCCGAGGTCACGGTGCCGGTGGTCAGGACGATGTTGATGCCAAAGTCGAGAATGGACTCGATCAGCGGCACCACGGCGATGGTTTCGCCGACGCTCGCCGCATGGAACCAGATCAGCGGCCCTTCCGGGCGCTCGCGGCTCGCCACGCCATAGCGCTCGCGGCGGCGGTTCTTGTCTTCCTTGCCCTTGGAGGCGCGCCAGGCAACGTAGCCGCCGACCATCGGATAGGCGGCAGCGCCCGCATAACGGTAGGCTCCCAGTATTGTGCGGGCCCAGCGTTCGCTCATTTTTCGCCGTCCACCATGCGGTATGCCTGCTCGGTGGCGTAGTTGATGGCCGCCGTCAGCTCCTGGCGCTTGCGCTCCATTTCGGCATCGTCAGCATCGGCAGGAACCTCGATCAACGGTGCCAGGAAAATAGCGCAGCGGCCGAAAGGCAGGTTGATGGTGGTCTTGTCCCAGCTCCTCTCCAGCACCTTGCGACGACTGGTGGCGATGGCTGCGGGCGCAATCGGGCGGCCGGACAAGCGCGCCAGAAGCACGATGCCCATGCCCGCGTCGCGCGGCGTGCCATGCGGAATGTCGGCGATCATGCAGACGTTCTTGCCTGCCTCGAGCGCTTTCTTGAGGCCAATCAGTGCCGTCGCGCCACCTTTTTCAACGCGCTTGGCGTCGCGTCCGCCGGAACCACGGACGGCTTCGATGCCGAACTTGTTGATGACAAGCGCATTCAACTCGGCGTCGGCACTGCGCGAGACCATGGCGACGAGGCCGCGTTGGCTCGGATACAGTGCCGGTGCCAAAAGATGCTGGCCGTGCCAGAGCCCGATGATCAGCGGCTCGCTGTCGGCATAGTCGCCGCCTGCGAGTTCGAACGAGCCCTCCGCGTAAGGATTGGTCAGCTTGATGAAGCGCAGTGCACCGGCAAACAGGCTCGCAATCGCGCCCTTGGCGAAGCGCGACTTGGCGAGCGGTTCGCGAATGCGGCGCCAGAAACTCTTGGTCGCCGAATTGGCACGCTTCTTCTTCGCCGCAGGCCTCACGGCCGGCGACGCCATGCGGGACCGCTCCATCAGTTGCCGGCCGCCTTCGCGTCCGGCTCCAGCAGCCTGTGCAGATGCACGACGAAATAGCGCATATGCGCGTTGTCGACGCTCGCCTGGGCCTTGGCCTTCCACGCCAGTTCGGCCGACTTGTAGTCGGGGTAGATGCCGACGATGTCGAGCGCGTCGAGGTCGCGGAATTCCGTGCCGCCGAGCGTCTTCAGTTCGCCGCCGAATACCAGGTGCAAAAGCTGCTTCTTACCGTCTTCTTCGGCCATCTCAGTCCTTGATTCATCATATGCGGGGTCCGCCTGATCTAGACCAAAGCGGGCCGTTTTGGAACAGTTTCCAGTTTCTATTGCCCGTCGTGGGCTGCGATCACCTCGGCCATGGCGTCGAGCAGTTCGCCACTGCCGGCCATCAGCGCCCCATGGACGATTTTCTCGCCAGCAAAGGCAGGCAAGTGCCCGCTGCTGTCAAGCAGCCGGCCGCCTGCTTCGCTCAATATAAGCTCGGCGGCAGCAATGTCCCAGTCATGCGCGTTGGGCTTGACGAAGGTGGCATCCAGCGCGCCGCTGGCAATCTTGGCGACGCGATAGGCAAGCGAAGGAATGTAGGCCTCGCGGTCGAGCCTGACCTGCCACTCCTCGGGCAGTCGGTCGATCATCGGCTTGGGCCCGGCGATGCTGAGCCGTTCACCGGCAGCACGAACAGCAATCCGGCGGCCATTGAGCCAGGCGCCGCCACCCGACGTCGCCCAGTAGGTCTCTTCGCGCGCCGGACATTCGAGCACACCGACCAGCGAGCGGCCGTTGTCGACCACCGCGGCACTGACGCACCAGGCGGTCCTGCCCTCGACAAAGCCGCGCGTGCCATCGATGGGATCGACGACGAAGGTGCGGCGGGCTTTCAGGCGGTCGAGACTGTCGGCGGTCTCTTCCGACAACCAGCCATAATCGGGCCTCGCCGCCATCAGCGTTTCGCGCAGGTAGCGGTCGGCGGCATAATCGGCTTCGCTGACCGGCGAGTTGCCGCCCTTGAACCACACTTCCGGGCTCTGGCGGAAATATCGCATGGCGATGCGCCCCGCCTCGGCCGCCGCATCGCGCAGCAGTTCGAGGTCGGCCAGGATGTCGGCTTTGTCTGCGATCTCAGTTTCCGGCAAGGGTCATGCCTTCGATCAGCAGGGTCGGCGCCGCCGTGCCATAGTTGCGATCGAGGTCGCTGGCCGGCACCATGCGCAGGAACATGTCCTTCAGGTTGGAGGCGATCGTCACCTCCGACACCGGCCAGGCAAGCTCGCCGTTCTCGATCCAGAAACCCGAAGCGCCGCGGCTGTATTCGCCCGTCACCATGTCCACACCCTGGCCGAAAACCTCGGTCACGTAGAAGCCGCTTTTCAGCGAACGGATCAGCTCCTCGGGCGACCTGTCGCCGGGCTCGATGGAGAAATTGGTCGAAGACGGCGAAACAGAAGAGCCACCACGGACGCCACGGCCGTTGGTGACGAGACCGAGCTCGCGCGCCGCAGACGTCGACAGGAACCAGTGATTGAGCACGCCGTTCTCGACCATCTTCAGCGTCGAGCCCTCGACGCCCTCGCCGTCGAAGGGCCGCGAGGCCTGGCCGCGGCGCTTGAGCGGTTCGTCGATTGCCGTGATCGCGGCTGATGCCACCTGCTTGCCCATCATGTCGCGCAGGAAGCTGGTCTTGCGGGCAACCGACGCACCGTTGATCGCGCCGGCAAGATGGCCGGCGATGCCACGGGCAACGCGCGGATCGAAGACGACATCGACCGGGCCGGTGGCTGCCTTGCGCGCGTTCAACCGCTTGACGGCACGCTCGCCTGCCTTGCGGCCGATTTCATCGGCGGCGTCGAGATCGGCAAAATGCGGACGCGAGGAATATTCATAGTCGCGCTCCATGGCAGCGCCCTCACCGGCAATGACGCTGGCGGAACGGGAAAAGCGCGAGCCGACATAGTGGCCGACGAAGCCATGCGATGTCGCGAGCACCAGACCGCCAAGGCCGGCGGCAGCGCCCGCTCCGGACGAATTGGTTACGCCTTTGACGGCGAGAGCCGCCTGTTCAGCCGCAAGCGCATCTTCCTTAAGCTGCTCGGCGGAAACCACCGTGGCATCGAAGAGGTCGAGATCGACCTGCGACCTTGCCAGTTGCGACGCATCGGCCAGCCCCTGAAAAGGATCCTCCGGCGACACCCTGGCCATGGCCACCGCACGCTCGGCCAACGTCTTCGGGTCAGACGAGGCGTTGGCAGAGACGCTGGCGACCCGCTTGCCGATGAAGACGCGGAGCGAAACATCCTCGCTCTCGGACGACTCGGTGCCCTCGACCTTGCCGAGACGCACCGAAACGCTGGTGGAGCGCCCACGCACCGCCACCGCATCCGCGGCGTCGGCGCCAGCTCTTTTTGCGGCCTCGACGAGGCTCGCCACCCGGTCGGCCAGTTTCGCGGCGTCGTTGGTATCGTTCATGAGCGTGTTCCGATTGGTTGCGGCGCTTTGTTCCGGCACCCGGGGCGCGCGGCCTGTACCACCCATCTATTGTCCCTGACAGCCTTGTGCAATGGGCGGACGCGTGGTCAAACGACCTCGCTGCGGCTTTGCGCCGTCGAAATCATTGGGAAATCAGCATGTCCAGTCAGCCGCAGGCCGCAATGCCGGCCAAATTCACCACCGGTTCGACCATGCGACACGTCATCGTGATGACGGCGACCGGTTCGGTCGGGCTGATCGCCATCTTCATCGTCGACGCGCTCAATCTGTTCTACATTTCCCTGCTCGGCATCGAGGAACTGGCAGCCGCCGTCGGATTTGCCTCGACGCTGCTGTTCTTCACCGTCTCGATTTCCATCGGCTTCACCATTGCCTGCGGCGCACTCGTTGCCCGCTGCCTCGGGCGCGGCCAGCGCGACGAAGCAGCACGCATGGGCGGCGCTTCGATGGTGTTCATGGGGCTCGCCACGCTTCTGGTCACGGTCGCCACGATGCCGTTCCTGCGCCCGCTGCTTTCGATGCTCGGTGCAACAGGGGCGACACTCGACCTCTCCACCCGCTTCCTGCAGATCGTCATGCCGTCTTTCCCGATCATGGCGCTCGGCATGTGCGCCACAGGCATCCTGCGCGGCGTCGGCGACGCACGCCGGGCCATGTATGTGACACTCGGCGCCGGCGTCGCCGCGGCTATCTTCGACCCGCTGCTGATCTTCGGCTTCGATCTCGGCCTCGACGGCGCGGCCATTTCCACCGCCCTTTCGCGCTGCGTGATGCTCGCCATCGGGCTTCATGGCGCCCACACCGTGCACAAGCTGATCAAGCTGCCTGATCTGACCGAACTGCGCGCCGCGGTGAAGCCCTTCTTCGCCATCGGCCTGCCAGCGATGCTGACCCAGGTCGCCACCCCCGTCGGCAACGCCTTCGTGACAATCGAGATCGCCGCCTTCGGTGACCAGGCCGTGGCAGGCTGGGCGATCATCGGCCGGCTGGTGCCGGTCGCCTTCGGCGTCATCTTCGCGCTGTCAGGCGCGGTCGGCCCGATCCTCGGTCAGAACTACGGTGCGCGCAAATTCGACCGACTGACGTCGACCATGCGCGACAGCCTGCTCTTCACAATCGGCTATGTGCTGGTGGTCTGGGCGTTGCTCGCCGTCTTCGCCCATCCCATTGCCAGCGCCTTCGGCGTGCATGGCGTGGCGCGCGATCTGGTCGTGTTCTTCTGCCTCTTTGCTGCCGGCAGCTTCCTGTTCAACGGCGCGATCTTCGTGTCGAGTGCTGCCTTCAACAATCTCGGCTATCCGACCTATTCGACCGTCTTCAACTGGGGCCGCTCGACACTGGGCGTCATGCCCTTCGTCTGGGTTGGCGCGCATTACTGGGGCGCGACCGGCGTCATCGCCGGCTGGGGCCTTGGCGCCGTGGTCTTCGGCGTCGTGTCGATGCTGGTCTGCTTCCGCGTGGTGCGGGCGATCGCCAGCGAGCCGATGCATGTGGAGGAGCCGGTGCCCGCGCCGCCACCGGCAGCACAGTCGCCCTTCTCCACGGGCAAGGCCTCGACCCTGCAATAGTCGCTACTGCAGGATTTCGTCCACGGCGCGCTTGAGTTCGTCCTTGAGCGCCACCGTCTCGGCCATGACCTGGTCGATCTTGAGGAAATCAAGCGCCCGGAAGCGGGAAACCGGCGGCCTGAGGAAGATGTCCGGCTGGCTCTGGCTCAGCTTGTTGGCAATGATCGACTGCATCATCAGCTGCGTTGCGCCGAACATCAGGTCGATGGAATTGGGCATCTTGCGGCCGTTTTCGAACGGCGCGCCAACGACGTCGATGGCGATGATGTGGTCGGCCAGGCCATCGAGCAGGTCGAACGGAACCGGATTGTAGATGCCGCCGTCGATATAGAGCGTGTTGCCACGCGTCACCGGCTTGAAGACCGCAGGAATGGCCGCCGATGCAGCAAGCGCCGAAAACAGATCGCCCTGCTCGAACACCGCGAGGCTGTGGCCGAAGTAGTCGGTTCCGGTGACCTTGAGCGGTATCTTCAGCTCCTCGAATGTCGAAGGCACCGACTCCGGCAGGAATGCCTTGACGATGCGTTCGACATTGAATTGGGTGACCCGGATACCGCTTTCGACCATTTCCGACAGCGTGCCGGGACGTGCCCGCCACATGCGCGACGCCAGTTCGGAGGCGCTGCCGAGCGCCCGCCGCGAATGTTCGTGAATCTCCTTGCCGGTCATGCCGGCGGCCATGCCGGCGCCCATGATGGCGCCGATCGACGACCCCGCGATGGCGACCGGCTTGATGCCGAGTTCATCCAGCGCCTCGATGACATGGATATGAGCGAGCCCGCGCGCGCCGCCGCCCCCCAAGGCGAGTGCGAAAGTGTTGCTCAACCCTTGCCCTCCGCAGCCATGGGACCGAGGATCATCACCGCGGGATCGACCGATAGGAGCTTGCGCGCAACTGCCTTCACCTGGTCGAGCGTGACCGAATTGATGATGTCGATGCGGCGCTGCATATAGTCGATGCCGAGCTTGTCGACCTGGAGATCCACCAGGGTGCCGGCAATCGCACTGGACGAATCCAGGTTGTTGATGGCGTAGGCGCCGAGCAGATACTTCTTGGCGGCATCGAGTTCGGCCTGCGTCGGTCCCTCCTCCGCCATCTTGCGGATGACGTCGCGCATCACGCCGAGCGTTTCGGCGGAGCGATCCGAACGGGTCGCAGTCGAGATAACAAGCGATGACGCGTGCTTCTGGTTGATCAGGGCCGAGCTGACGCTGTAGGCAAGCCCGCGCTTCTCGCGCACCTCATCGAACAGGCGGGACGAGAACGTACCGCCGCCGAGAATCTGGTCCATCAGCGCGGCAGCCATGAAGTCAGGCTCCTCGCGCGGAACGCCCGGGTAGACGAGCTGCAGCGACGTCTGCGGCAGCGGATATTCGACATGCATCTGCTGACCGAGCTTGGGTTCGACATTCTGGACCGGCCTGAGCGCTGATTTTTCGGGCAGGTCGCCGAAAAGCTCGTCCAGCCGCTTCTTCAGCGTCTCGGCGTCGATGGCGCCGACGACGGCGACACTGAGATTGTCGCGGGCGAAGTTGGCCTTGTGGAAGGCAGCCAGGTCATCGGCGGTGATTGTTGCCAGCGACTTCTCGGTGCCCATGTCAGGGCGGGCATAGGGGTGATCGGTGTAGATCGCCTCGGCCCATTTGCGCGCGGCCTGCGTCTCGGGATCGCGGGCATTGGCAACGATGCCGGAGACGACCTGGGCGCGGATGCGGTCGATCGGCGCCTGGTCGAAGCGCGGCGTCTCCACCGCAAGCTTCAGGAGTTCGAAGGCTTCGTCCTGGCGGTCGGCGAGCATCCGCATCGCGCCGCCGACTGCGTCGTTGCTCTCGTTGAAGCTCATTTCCGCGCCGGCTTCGTCGAGCTTGGTCTGGAAGGTGTTGCTGTCGAGATCGCCGGCACCTTCGTCGAACAAGCCGGTCATCAGATTGGCGAGACCTTCCTTGCCGGCGGGGTCCTGCGAACTGCCTCCATCGAAGCGGAAACGGATCGCGATGATCGGCACCGAATAATCTTCCACCAGCCAGGCCGTGATGCCTTTTGGAGACGTCACCTCCTGGATGCGGACCTCGGCGCGCGCCGCCACCACTGCCGGCAGGACCAGAAACACCATCGCCAGTGTCAAGGTCGTTGCCGAAACGAAGAGCCTGAAACGCATTGCCATGAACGTGCTCATCGGGTCACTTCTCGGCTGTATCAGCCGGCAGCAGATAGCCGGCGACCGAATGGTCGGGATTGAGGTACTTGGCGGCAACCGCCTTGACCTGTTCGGCGGTCACGGCGCGGATTCGCTCGGGCCAGCGCTCGATGTCGGCGACTGTACCGCCAGTCGCCAGCGTGCTGCCGTAGATATTGGCCATGCTCGACTGGTTGTCACGGGCAAAGATCATGGCGCGGACAAAACGGTCCTTGGCCTTGTCCAGCTCGTCCTTGGTGATGCCGTCATTGATGATGCGATGGATTTCGACATCGATGGCCGCCTCGACCTGTTCGAGCCCCTCCTCGCCGCGCGGTGCGCCAAACACGCCGAAGCTTGTTTCGCCGACCATCGTGCCCTCGAAATAAGCGCCGGCCGACGAGGCTATGCCGTCCTTGACCACCAGGCTCTGGTAGAGGCGGCTGCGGTTGCCGCCGCCGAGGATCTCGGAAAGAACGTCAAGCGCCTCGGCCTCGCCATCCTTCGCCGTCTGGTAGGACGGCACGACCCAGGCTTTGGAGAAGCTCGGCACGGACACGCGCTCGTCCTTCAGCTCGACCGTGCGCTTGGTGTTCTGCTCGGGCTCGGCGGGACGCACGCGCGGCGGCAAATCCGGTCCGCGGGCGATCTTGCCATAGGTCTTCTCGGCCAGCGCCTTGACCGCTTCCGGCTCGACATCGCCGGCCACGACCAGGATCGCGTTATTCGGTGCATAATACTTGTTGTAGAACTCGGTCGCGTCGGTGCGGTTGAGCTTCTCGATCTCGTTCATCCAGCCGATGACGGGGAAACGATAGGGCTCGTTCTGGAAGAGCGTCGCGTCGACCTCCTCGCTGAGCAGCGCACCGGGATTGCTGTCGATGCGCGAACGGCGCTCCTCGAGGATCACGTCCCGCTCTGGGCCGATCACCGCGTCTGTCAGCACGAGATTGCGCATGCGGTCGGCCTCGTAGCTCATCATGGTTTCGAGCGCGGCAGGCGTAACCGTCTGGTGATAGGCCGTGTAGTCGTAGGTGGTGAAGGCGTTTTCGCTGCCGCCGATCTCAGCCACCTTCTGACCGAACTCGCCCGCCTTGTGATTGGTCGTGCCCTTGAACATCAGATGCTCAAAGAAATGGGCGATTCCGGACTTGCCGGGCGCCTCGTCGGCACTGCCGACCTTGTACCAGACCATGTGGGTGACGATCGGAGCGCGATGGTCGGGAATGACCACGACCTGCATGCCATTATCAAGAGTGTAGCTGGAGACGGCCCATTCCTTTCGGGGGGCCTCCGCCAGCGCCGGCACTGTCCAGGCCAGGCCAAGAGCAAGTGCCGCCGGCAGCGAGCCTTTCGCCCGCATGAATCCGAATATCATCGATTGCCTCTGAATATGGACGCGCTCGCCTTATAGGCTCCGTCGAAATGCGGCGGGAAGTGAATTGTTGGTAATCTTCGCCGCCGAAAAAGGCCGAAGTCAGGCGCAACGGCTATTCGGCTTCGATGAAGCGAACCACGGTTTCGCCATAGGAGCGTTCGTCAACGACCGAAAAGCCGGGGCCGGGCTCGAAAGCAACCGAAGCCGTTTCCTCGACGACGCAAAGCGCGCGTGGCGCAAGCCAGCCGCCGGCGCGGGCCGAGCGCAGGGCACGTTCGCCCAATCCCTTGCCATAGGGCGGGTCGGCGAAGACGAGGCCGAACGGTCCCAGCGTGCCGGCGTCGCCGAGACCGGTTGCATCGCGACGGAAGATCTTGGTGCGGCCAGTGAGCCCGAAAGTCTCGACATTGGTGCGGATCAGTCCGCGCCCCTCGGCCGATTCCTCGATGAAGACGCAGTAAGATGCGCCGCGCGACAGCGCCTCGATGCCGAGTGCACCGGTGCCGGCAAAGAGGTCGAGCACCCGCGCGCCCTGGAGCCGATCGCCGAAACGGTGCGCGAGCACATTGAAGACGGCCTCGCGCGCCCTGTCGGTCGTCGGACGGATGGCGTGATCGCGCGGCGTGGCCAGAGCCCGGCCGCGCAATTCACCGCCGACTACGCGCATCAGCCGCGGCCCTTGCGCGGACCACCAGGCTTGCCGCCACGCGGTGCGCCGCCGTCCGGCCTGTCGCCTCTGGGCTTGTCAAAGCGCGGCTTGTCGGAGCGCGGCTTGTCGGAGCGCGGCCTGGCCGCGGCGTCAGCCTTGGCCTTTTCGCTCTGCGGACGCGCGCCTGGCGCCATCCAGACATTGGCCTTGCGTGCGCCGGGGGTTTCGAACGGCTTCTTCTCGCGCTCGTCGCCCTTCTTGCCGCCGAACTTCGGACGATCGCCAAAGCTGGGCTTGTCGCCAAACTTGGGCTTATCACCGAACTTGGGCTTGTCGCCGAACCTCGGCTTGTCGCCAAATTTGGGCTTGTCGCCGAAGCTCGGGCGCTCGGTCGACAGGCGGCCCAGCACGTCCTCGCGATGACGCTCGCGATCGCGCTTGCGGTTCTTGATCAGACCGCCCTCGCCGATGTCGAGACGTGCGGCGCGCGGGGCGCGTGGTGCATCGTCGTCGCGACGTTCCTCGCGGCGGAACGTCGGCTTGTTGGAGAAGGGCTTGACGATGTCGGCATCGAAATTGGCGCCCGACTCCTCGATCAGACGTTCGCCGAGCTGGTCGCGCAGCATCTTGCCCTTGATCTCCTGGACGTGGCCTTCCGGCAGCTCGCCGAGCTGGAAGGGGCCGTAGGAGATGCGAATGAGGCGGTTCACCTCGAGGCCGAGCGCGCCGAGGATGTTCTTGACCTCGCGGTTCTTGCCTTCGCGCAGGCCAATGGTGATCCAGGCGTTGGAGCCCTGCTCGCGATCAAGCGTCGCTTCGACCGAACCGTAGAAGATGCCATCGATGGCAATGCCATCCTTGAGCTCGTCGAGCTGCTTCTGCTCGACCTTGCCGTGAACGCGCACGCGATAGCGGCGCAGCCAGCCGGTTGCCGGCAGCTCGAGCACGCGTGACAGCCCGCCGTCATTGGTGAGCAGCAGCAGGCCCTCGGTGTTGATGTCGAGGCGGCCGATGGTCATCAGGCGCGGCAGTTCGGCTGGCAGAACGTCGAAGACGGTCTTGCGGCCTTCCGGGTCGCGATTGGTTGTCACCACGCCGGCCGGCTTGTGGAACAGGAACAGCCGGGTGCGCTCGATCGGCGGAATCTCGGTACCGTCGAGGAAGATGACATCGTCGGGCATCACGTTGAACGCCGGCGACGAGAGCACCTTGCCGTTGACCTTGATGCGGCCGGCGGCGATCAGCTCCTCGGCATCGCGACGCGAGGCTATGCCGGCGCGCGCCAGGCGCTTGGCAATGCGCTCGCCCGGCTCCGCTGCGTCCTCGGGACCGCGCGAACGCGGCTTGAACCCATCGGTCTTGGGGCGGTGGTCGCCATCGGGGCGCGGACGGAAGGCCCTCGCCTCGCCGTCCCGCTTCTCGTAGGGCCGACCCTCGGGGCGCGGCCCCTTGCGGAACGGGCGATCGCCACCCTCGGCGCGAGCTTCGCCGTCACGCGGACGGAACTCGCGGTGCGGGCGCTCGCCGCCCTCAGCGGGGCGCGGACGATACGGCTTGTCGCCACCAAAGGAACGGCCGCCCTCGCGCTTCTCGTAGGGCTTGCCCTCGGGACGCGGGCCCTTGCGGAACGGGCGATCGCCACCTTCGGCGCGAGCTTCGCCGTCACGCGGACGGAACTCGCGGTGCGGGCGCTCGCCACCGTCAGCCGGACGCGGACGGTAAGGCTTGTCGCCACCAAAGGACCGGCCGCCCTCGCGCTTCTCATACGGCTTGCCCTCGGGACGCGGACCCTTGCGGAACGGACGGTCGCCGCCTTCAGCGCGAGCTTCGCCGTCGCGCGGGCGGAATTCGCGGTGCGGACGCTCGCCGCCCTCGGCTGCACGCGCACGATAGGGCCTGTCGCCGCCTTCGCGCTTCTCATAGGGCTTGCCCTCAGGGCGCGGGCCCTTGCGGAACGGTGCCGAAGAGCGCTCGGGACGAGCCTCGCCGTCGCGCGGACGGAAATCGCGCTTCGGACGTTCACCGCCCTCAGCGCCTTCGGCGCGCTTCACGAACGGCTTCTTGGCGAAGGGCTTGCCGCCGCCTTCGCTGCGCGGCTTACCGAATTTCTTGGGTCCCGCATCGCGGTTGCCTGCGCCGCCAGGCTTCGAGCCGCCCTTGCGCGGGAATTTCTTTCGATCGTCGTCCATGGTGGCCTTTGCCCTTTTCGGCGGCTAGATAACAGGAAGCTAAGGGGTTAGCGAGGGGTAACAGGATGGTTGAGGCGTGAAACGACCGGACTTCATGGCGCAGGCCTTCGCCGAAGCGGAAGCCGCGGCCGAACGCGGCGAGGTTCCGATCGGCGCCGTGATCGTGCACGGCACCGAAATCGTTGCCCGCGCCGGCAACCGCACCCGCGAACTCAACGACGCCACAGCACACGCTGAGATACTGGCGATCCGCGAAGCATCCGACCGGCTCGGCCAGGAGCGGCTCACAGGGCTGGACCTGTACGTTACACTCGAGCCCTGCACGATGTGCGCCGCCGCGATCTCGTTTGCCCGCCTGCGCCGGCTCTATTTCGGAGCGACTGATGACAAGGGCGGCGCGGTGGTCAGCGGCGTTCGTTTCTACGCCTCGCCGACCTGCCATCACGCGCCCGACGTCTATGCCGGCATCGGCGAAACACGCGCCGCCGAAATACTCAAGGACTTCTTCAAGGATCGACGCGATCTGTAGCGTCACCGGATCCTGAAAACGACAACGCCCCGATCTGATCAGGGCGCCGGGAATTCAAGCAGTCAGGGCAGGATCAGAACGGCCACCAGCTGCTGCCCTTCTGGGCGAGCTTCTTCTTGCGGCGTTCCTTCTTGATCTCGTCTTCACCGAGCTCGTCCTGTGCCGCAGTCGTCGCAGCCTGGCGATAAGCCAGCGGCGGCTCGCTGAGATATTTGCGGTTCGTGACGCTGCCCTGCTTGTTCTCACGCAAGCGGCGCTCGATCTCGGCCTTGCGCTGAGCTGGCGTCCACTTGCTCATGTCGGGGCCGTTCAGCGACGCCATGTCGTTGATGACCTGCGGCTCGAAATTCGGGTTGTCGCGATTCTTGGTTGCGTCGTCGCGAATACGGGCGCGGCGCGCCTCAGGCGATTCGGGCCAGTCGGCACTTGCAGTGGTGACGATATTGTCCTGCGGTGCCGGCAGTGCGGCAGCCGTCCCGGTTTTCGGCTTCACCAGATCTGGGCGCGGCTTGTACTCGATGTTGTTGGTCTTCGGCTTCAGCGACACGATGTTGGTCAGGTCGGACGCAAGCTGCTCGCTGGCGCTCTTGTCAGTGCCGTAGGTCGGCGAGCTCATGCAGCCCGACAGCGCCAGGCCGGAAACGGCGAGCGACGCAAACAAAGCTGCGCGCGCGCTGATGCGGTCCGTCATGCCATTGATTTTCACTCGAACGCCTCTCGCTAGATGCCGGCTGATGCCAGGTCCCCGATCCGTCTTGCTCATCCGACGGAATTCCGGCGACAATTTGTCTGCCGGAGTTTTGCGCTTTTACCTTAACGACCGGTCAAGGGCAACGACCGGAGGGCGATCACCGCCCGGTCGTTGCATTTTCGTCACCGGCTACAGCCGGCCGAGCCGCTGCAGCTCGTGCAGGGCAGCTGCGTCACGCGCCGATACGTCGGCGAAAGCGGCGTCCGAGCCGACATCGTCGGTATAGCGCCAGGAGCGCGCGCACTTCACGAGCCCACGGCCTTCCGCCTTTTCGACCACGACAGCCACGCCAGGAACCTCGCGGAGGGCGAAGGCATCGGCAGGTGCGTCGTCATGCGAGATGACGAAATCGCTGGTGATGCTGATTTCGGCCAGGTCGATGCCGGCGAGAGCCTCTTCAAGCGCAGGATCGCTCATGTAGACGACCGGAACAGCCTCCAGCGACGAGCCGATGGTCTTCTTGGCACGCTCGAGTTCCAGGGCGCCCGTCACAACGCTGCGAACATGGCGGATCTTGCGCCACTTCTCTGCCAGCGCCTCGTCGCGCCAGGCAGCCCGCACGTCGGGGAACTGCTCGAGATGCACAGACTCGACCTCGGGGTGGCGCTCCAACCATGCCTCTTCGGTGGTGAAGGGCAGCATCGGCGCCAGCCATTTGACCAGGCAGTTGAACAGCTCGCGCACGACATGGACCGCAGCCTTGCGACGCACGCTCGACGGAGCGTCGCAGTAGAGCACGTCCTTGCGGATGTCGAAGTAGAAGGCCGAGAGCTCGACGACCATGAAGTCGATCAGGGCACGGGTGATGCGCTTGAACTCAAAGTCGTCATAACCCTTGCGAACCAGTGCATCGAGCTCGGAGAGCCGGTGCAGCATCAGCCGCTCCAGTTCAGGCATCTCGGCCAGCGCCACCTCCTCGCCGTCGTCATGGGCGAGCGTGCCCAACATCCAGCGGATGGTGTTGCGCAGCTTGCGATAGGCGTCGATGTTGGTCTGCAGCACGTTCTTGCCGAGGCGCTGGTCTTCCCAATAGTCGGTCGTCATCACCCACAGACGCAGGATGTCGGCGCCCGACTGCTTCATGACGTCCTGCGGCACGACCGTGTTGCCGAGCGACTTGGACATCTTGCGGCCTTCCTCGTCCATGGTGAAGCCATGGGTGACGACCGTGTTGTAGGGCGCGCGGCCGCGCGTGCCGCAGCTTTCGAGCAGCGACGAGTGGAACCAGCCGCGATGCTGGTCCGAGCCTTCGAGATAGACGTCGGCCGGCCACTTCATATCAGGACGGTCTTCGAGGGTGAACACATGCGTCGAGCCCGAGTCGAACCAGACGTCGAGGATGTCCATCACCTGCGTCCACGGCTCGTTGGCGCGCGAACCCAGGAAGCGCTCGCGCGCGCCTTGGGCAAACCACGCGTCGGCCCCCTCGGCCTCGAAGGCCTCGACGATACGGGCATTGACCGCCTCGTCCTTCAGGACCTTGCCGTCGGCGTCCGCGAAGATGGCGATCGGCACGCCCCAGGCGCGCTGGCGCGACAGCACCCAGTCGGGGCGATCCTCGATCATCGCGCGCAAGCGAGTCTGGCCGGCTGATGGCACGAAGCGCGTGTCGTCGATGGCCTGTAGCGCGCGGCTGCGCAGTGTCGTGCCGTCGCCGAGCTGCTTGTCCATATAGACGAACCACTGCGGCGTATTGCGGAAGATGATGGGCTTCTTCGAACGCCAGCTGTGCGGATAGCTGTGCTTGAGACGGCCGCGCGCAAACAGCGCGCCGCGCTTGATCAGCTCTTCGATCACCGCCTTGTTGGCGTCGCCCTTCTTGCCGTGATCGTCGATGACGCGGGCGGCCCCACCCTCGCGATCGGGACCGAAGCCGGGAGCGTCCTTGGTCAGGAAGCCGGCATCGTCGACGGTGAAGGGGATCGCCGGATCGATGCCGCGCTTCTCCAGTTCGGCCACCGCGTCCATCCACGCATCGAAATCCTCGCGGCCGTGGCCGGGCGCGGTGTGTACGAAGCCGGTGCCGGCGTCGTCGGTGACATGGCCGCCAGACAGCATCGGAACCGGGAATTCATAGCCCCCGCCAAGGCCTTCGAGCGGATGCGAAAGCACAAGCTTTCCAAGCTCTTCACCAGAGATGCTGCGAAGCTGATTCAAAGTGACCTTGGCCTTGGTCGCGGCTTCTTCGGCCAGCGCTTCGGCAAAGATCAGCTTTTCACCCGGCTGTGGGCCGAAGTCGTTCTCGGCGGCGGTGACCTCGTAGAGACCGTAGGCGACGCGCGTCGAATAGGCGACCGCACGGTTGCCAGGGATGGTCCAGGGCGTGGTCGTCCAGATGACGACATTCGCACCGGCCAGAGCATCCGAGCCGGAGGCCACCGGGAATTTCACCCAGATCGTGTCGCTCTCGTAGTCCTGATACTCGACTTCGGCTTCGGCAAGTGCCGTGCGCTCGACCACCGACCACATCACCGGCTTCGAACCGCGATACAGTTGGCCCGACATGGCGAACTTCAACAGTTCGCCGGCGATGCGCGCCTCGGCGTGGAAGTTCATTGTCGTGTAGGGGTTCTTGAAATCGCCGACGACGCCGAGCCGCTGGAACTCGGCAGCCTGCACGCCGATCCAGCCCGCGGCGAATTCACGACATTCCTTGCGGAACTCGTTGATCTCGACCTCGTCCTTGTTCTTGCCGGCGGCGCGATACTTCTCCTCGATCTTCCACTCGATCGGCAGGCCGTGGCAGTCCCAGCCCGGCACGTAGTTCGAGTCGTAGCCGCGCATCTGGAACGAGCGGGTGATGACGTCCTTGAGGATCTTGTTCAGCGCATGGCCGATGTGGATGTTGCCGTTGGCGTAGGGCGGGCCATCGTGCAGCACATACTTCTCGCGGCCGGCCGCGCTCTCGCGCAGGCGCTTGTAGAGGTCCATCTTCTGCCAGCGGGCGACCGTCACCGGCTCCTTCTCCGGCAGGCCGGCGCGCATCGGAAATTCCGTCTGCGGCAGGTAAAGGGTCTTGGAATAGTCGATCTTTGCGGACGTGTCGGTCATCTGTCTTGCCATCGCCTTGCCCGGCAATCTTGCCACGGGCTCAAACTGTCATGATCTGGAAAATGGCGCCATGCGGCGCACAAGCAAAGTCGTCCCGGACTTGCGGACGCGTCAACGCGCCCGGAAGGCCGGGCCCGTAATTCGTATGGCAATCGCGAAGACGGGCGCCAGAAATCTCATGGCCGCGCTTTTAGCGGAGGCGAGGCGCGGAATAAAGCGTCTAATTCGCCGAAATCAAAGGTTGAAGTCGAAGCGGTAGCTTGTCGACACGCCGATGGTCAGCTGATCGCGCGAGCCGCGCTCCTTGACGATGGAAGAATCGGCAGCTGGCCCCATCAGCCGCGCATATTCGCCGAACAGGCTGGCCGTGATGTTGTCGGTCGCTTTCCAGGTGATGGCGCCGCCGACGCCGGCCGACCTCATGCCACCGCCAGGCTTGTATTCGCTGAGCCCGGAATCGACTGCTTCCTGCGCATTGACGCCATAATAGGCGTCGAAATAGTCCGCCGTGGCGAAGGACGCGCGCGGGCCACCGGAAACACGGATGGCTGGCGTCACGTCATGGAAGGCGTCGACCGAAATGTCGGCAACGACGCCGTTGTGGGAGCGGATACCGTGGCGCACCTCGGCACGGGCACGCATCCAGTCGGTCGGATAGAACTCAAAGAAGCCGCCGACCTCACCACCCCACTTGACGTCATGCAGGCCCTGCAGTTCGTCCTTGGCGTCGCGGCCGAAGATGATCTTGCCGCTCAGGCCGGCGCGGATGCCGCCATCGTCGATCAACGCCAGCGAGATGTTGTCGTTACGCGAGGAGAAGCGTGTCTCGTTGCCGGCCTTGCCGAGCGAGATGATGGGCACGGCACTCAGCATGTATTTCTTCGAGCCTTCGAAGCTCGGGGCAACCATGCCGGTGGCGCCGACGGTTAGATACCAGTCGCCCTTCATCCAGCCGAAGGCGCCGCCCTCGCCTGCCGATGCAGGAGCAGCAGACAAGGCAAGCACGGAGGCTGCCGCCGAAATACGAGCGAAAGTAACCATCACAACCCCGCGTACACGAAACATATCAGTCAGGACAGCCCCCGGTTTGGCGCAAGTTCGGTAAAATTTGATTTAAATTCTTGATCTGGCGCAAGGTTTGGCCGGTTTCAAACGGACGAGAATGCTGGACGGACTCAACTGCCGGTACTAGCGTTCACGCGTGGCTTGAGGCCATACATCGATGACAGGCAACTTTTGAAGGAGAAGGACCGATGGCAATTTCCGATCAAATGCCCGGCGGCGACGTCGCTGCGTTGCGCTCCAAATGGGGCTGGTTCGTCCTGTTGGGCGTTGCGCTCCTGGTGCTCGGCGTGATTGCCGCCGGCAACCTTCTGGTAGCGACGGCAGCTTCGATCTTCTTCGTCGGAACGATGATGATCATTGGCGGCATCGTCGAGATCGTCCACGCCTTTGGCGTGAAGAACTGGGGCACCTTCTTCTGGTGGCTGCTCAGCGGCATCCTGTATGTCGTTGCCGGTTACCTGGCCTTCGCCAACCCGGTGCTTGCAGCAGGCGTCATGACGCTCTTCCTCGCCATCAGCCTGATTGCATCCGGGCTTGTGCGTATCTGGATCGGCTTCAGCGGACGTGGCGTCGAGGGCTGGGGCTGGGTCATCGCAGGCGGCATCATCACCGTGCTTGCCGGCCTGATCATCGCCAGCGGCTGGCCGGTCAACAGCCTGTGGATCCTTGGCCTGTTCCTGGCCATCGACCTGATCTTCCAGGGCGTGACCTATATCGGCTTCGGCTTCGGCCTGAGGCGCACCTAGAAGGCGATGGCCTGATCCAGTTCCGAGAGAGGGCGCACGGCAGACAACAGCGCCCTCGCCTCGGCCTCGTCCAGCTTCATCTGGGCGACCAGCGGGTCGAGGCCGTCGAATTTGATCTCGCCCCTGAGGTAACCGAAGAACGACACCGAGGCGATCTCGCCATAGAGATCGCCGGAGAAATCGAAGACGAAGGTTTCGAGCAGCGGCGCGAGATTGTCGCCGACCGTGGGACGGCGGCCGAAGCTCGCCACGCCGTCATGAAGCGTACCGTCGGCACGGCGGAAACGGACGGCATAGATGCCCTCTTTCAGCGTCGTCTCTGGTGACAACTGCATGTTGGCGGTCGGAAAGCCCAGCGTGCGGCCGAGCTGCGCGCCGCCCACCACCTCGGCCTCGACCGTATAGCGGTAGCCGAGCAAGCCCGCAGCCTCCGCCGCCTCGCCTTGGGTCAGCAATTCGCGGATGCGGCTCGAAGAGACGATTTCGGCGCCTTCGTCGCGGAAGGCATCGACCAGCGTCACGCCAAAACCATGGCGTTCGCCCGATTCCATCAGGAAGGCCGGGCCGCCCTGACGGTTCTTGCCGAAATGGAAATCGAAACCGGTGACGACATGGCTGATGCCGAGCTGGTCCTGCAATATGGCCGTAACGAAATCCTCGGCCGACTGGCTCGAAAACGCGCGCGTGAACGGCCGTTCGATGACGCCGTCGAAGCCAAGCGCCTCGATGAGGCGTGCCTTCACATGCGGCGGCGTCAGCACGAACAGCGGGACGTCGGGGCGGAACACTTTTCGCGGATGCGGCTCGAAGGTAAGCACCAGCGCCGGAACACCCCGGCGACGCGCCTCTTCAAGGGCGCGTTCCAGCACGGCCTGATGGCCGCGGTGGATACCGTCGAAATTGCCGATGGCAACGACCCCGCCGCGCAGCCGCGCCGGGACCGGTTCCTCGCCAGAAACGCGCAGAAAAGCCTCTGCCATCTTGCTGCCTAACGAAGCCTCGGAATGGTGGCAACCGGCGCGTAGCCGTGCTTGTCGAGGAAGGCCGCAAGCCGCGCCGGATCGGGATCGTGCGGCTCGCCATAGTCGCGGGCGTGGATGCCGCCTGACACGTAGAGGACATCGACGCCATTGTCGGCTGCGCCCTTGACGTCGGTCACCATGCCGTCGCCGATGGCGAGTGCCTCGGCCTTGGCCACTTCGCGGCCCAGCACTTCACCGGCGGCCTGGAGTGCTGCCTCGTAGATCGGGCGGTGCGGCTTGCCGGAGACAAGCGTGCGGCCGCCGAGCTGGCCATAGTCGCGGGCGAGCGCGCCGGCGCACCAGATCAGCTGATGGCCACGCTCGACGACGATATCGGGGTTGGCGCAGATGAAAGGCAGATCGCGGGCGCGGAGGCGGCGCAGCATTTCCGCATAGTCGTCGGGGGTCTCGATCTCGTCGTCGAAGAGGCCAGTGCAGACCACCGCAGAGGCCTCGAATTCCTCGACCAGTTCGATGTCGAGCCCGTCATAGAGCGAGTAATCGCGTTCGGGGCCGATGTGGAACACCTTGCGCGGGCCGGAGCGGATCAGGTCACGGGTCACGTCACCCGATGTCACGACCCTGTCCCAGGCCGTTTCGGGAACCCCGAGATTGGCGAGTTGTGCGATCACGCCATCGCGCGGACGCGGAGCGTTGGTGATCAGGATCACGGCCACACCCTTGTCGCGGGCCGCAGCCAGGGCGGCGGCGGCCTCCGGGAAGGCGCTGACGCCATTGTGGATCACGCCCCAGACATCGCAGAGCAAGGCGCTGTAGCGGCCGGTGAGTGCCTCAAGCGACGCGATTGATTGCGGCATACCCGCCATGGCCAGTCCTTCGATCCATCCCCAAGGGAAAACCAGGTCGAGCGACCGGGCAGCCCGGAATTATCCGAACCCTGCGCCCCTGTCACGAGCTTTCGCCCGCGTCTTGCTACAGCCGGACCTGGGCGCCGGTAGCGTAAGGCTCGCAGGCCCTGGCATCGATTGGTTATCGCCATGCTAATCCAAGCGCCGCATTTTGCGCCATTTAAGGAACCGCAAATTTAACGTTTCCATGGGATTGTCCGAAGCTTGTGCTTGGGGACTATCCGATGATCCGCAAATTCCTGAAGGACACGCGTGGCAACTACGCGATCATGACCGTTGCTGCCATGGTGCCTATCTTGGGCGCGCTGGCGCTTGCCATCGACTATGCGGAGATGTCGCGACAGCGCGAAATCACGCGCAACGCGCTCGATGCCGCGGGCATAGCCACCGCGCGGCAACTGATCGGCGGGGCGACTGACGCGCAGCTCAAGGCTTACGCGCTTGATTTTTTCAAGATCAACCTGAACGGCATCGACCCGGCCAAGACCACCCTAACCGTGACGCTGCCGAACAACAGTGCCGGCGGCGGTACGCTCAAGCTTGAAGCCAATCTGAAATACGACCCGTATTTTCTTCCCGCAGCTGCCGCGCTGATCGGAAAGGAAAGCGCCTCCTCGCAGCTGAATTTCACTGCCATGTCGGAGATCCGCCTCAAGAACACGCTCGAGGTCGCGCTCGTTCTCGATAACTCCGGTTCGATGGACTACACCGGCACTGGCACCGGCAAGAAGCGCATGGCGCTGCTTCAGCAGGCGGCGACGCAGCTCGTGGACAACATGTCCAAACAGGCCGAGCAGATGAAGCAGATCGAAAAGCCGGTTCAGTTCGCTATTGTGCCATTTGCGGCGTCGGTGAACGTCGGCCCCAGCAATGTCAAGGAAACGTGGCTGGACCAAAACGGCGTATCGCCGGTCCATTACGAAAACTTCGACGTTGCCAACACGATCACCCTTTCGGCGAACAAAGAGATCAAGCTCGTCGGCTCCACAGTCAAGAAAGTCGGCACTGGCTGGGGCGCCTCCAATGGCGTGCCGTTCACCCGATTTTCGCTGTATGAAGACATGCAGGTCTACTCCAATTCCAACAAGACCCAGACCAAGCAGTTCACGAGTTGGGCTGGTTGCGTCGAATCGCGGCCGGCGCCCTACAACGAACTCGACACGACGCCGACAGCATCGAAGCCAGAAACCTATTTCGTGCCGATGTTTGCGCCCGACGAATGGGACACGACCAAGAGCGGCAGCGGCAGCAACAGCAAGACCTACAACGCACTGAACAATTGGTGGCCTGACATTGGCAACTCCAGCACGTTCACTACGACGAACGCGCCAACCCGCCTTCGGGACGTGTCGAAATATTACACCAACATTCAAAGCTACGGGACGACTGCGCCCGCCGATAGCGGACCGCATTACAGCTGCAGCACGCAGCCGATCACACCGTTGACCGACGTTTCAAAATCGGCTGGGCTCACCTCGATCAAGGCTGCCATCGCCGCCATGGTGCCAGACGGCGCCACAAACGTTCCCGAGGGTCTTGCCTGGGGATGGCGCGTGCTGTCGAGCAACCTGCCCTTCACCGGCGGCAGGCCGGAGACCGAACGAGGCAACGACAAGATTGTCATCGTGCTGACCGACGGCGCCAACACTTACTACCCTCAAACCTACTTCAACGTAACGGACCTAGCCAACGTGAAGTCGAGCTACTCCGCCTACGGGTATGCGGGCCAAAAGCTGCCGGGCGGAAACGATCCCAGACTGTTCATGGACCAGCCGCAGGGCTTCGACAAAACGGCGCACACCACCGACAACTATACGCTCGCCATGAACAATCACATGGCTGCGACCTGCACCAACGCCAAATCGGCAGGCATCATCATCATGACCGTTGCCCTCGACCTCGACCCTAAGATTGGGACAACGGCGGAGAAGAAGGCGACCCAATCCCAGATCGACGGCTTGACCACATGCGCATCGGATTCGCGAACCCGCCGCGATGCAAACGGCAAGCCGATGAAGCTTTTTTTCAACACGACATCGGGCGATCTGGTCGACACGTTCAAGAAAATCGCCGACGAGTTGTCGAACCTGCGCATCGTCAGCTGACGAAACCAGCTTGCCAACCAAAGAAAAGGCGCCCGGTCGGGCGCCTTTTTTTTCATTTCGCATAGGTCATAGCGATCAATCCATGTGCGCCGCTGGCGCTGCGCCCGTCACCTGCGCCTTTGGCTTACGCAGCAGGAATGCCAGCGGGATGGCGCAAAGGGTGACGATCATCATCAGCTTGAAGTCGTCGACATAGGAGATCATCAGCGACTGGATGTTGACCAGCCCGTCGATCTGGGTAAGCGCCGTCGGGTCGCCCGCCGCCGCGGCCGGAGACAGCGCCGTCAGATTCGGGTTGAACGGCGTGATGTTGGCCGACAGCTCGGCATGGTTGATCTGGATGTTGCGCGACAGCACAACCGAGACGATGGAAATGCCGATCGACGAACCGATGTTGCGAACGAGGCTGAACAGGCTCGCGGCATCGGTGCGATATTGCGGCGCGAGCGTCGCAAAGGCGATCGTCGACAGCGGCACGAACACGAGGCCAAGGCCAATACCCTGGATGACGCCAGTCGAGATGATCAGGAAGGCATCCATCTGCGGGGTGAACCCGGTCATGTAGTAGAGCGACGTCGCGGTGAAGGCGAGCCCGGTCACGACCAGAATGCGGGCATCGACGATACGGACCAGGCGTCCCACCATCAACATCGAGATCATGGTGCCAACGCCACGCGGCGCCATCACCAGGCCTGTGGTGATGGTCGGGTAGCCGTAGATGCGCGCCAGCATGGGCGGCAGCAGCGCCAGGCTCGCCAGCAGGATCACGCCGATGACGAAGATGAACACAAGGCCAGTCGCGAAATTGCGGTCGGTGAAGATCTTCGGGTCGATGAAGGTGTTCTTCGACGTCGCCATATGGACGATGAAGATCCAGAAGCCGGTGATCGACAGGCCGAGTTCGATCCAGATCTCGACCGACGAGAACCAGTCGACCTCGGCGCCACGGTCGAGCATCAACTGCAACGCGCCGACGCCCAAGGACAGCATGGCGAAGCCGAAGAAATCAAAGCCGCGCAGGCGCTTGGCGACGGCCGGCAGATAGACGGCCGAGCCCAGGAAGGCAGCGATGCCGACCGGCAGGTTGATGAAGAAAACCCAGCGCCAGTTGAAGCTCTCGGTCAGCCAGCCGCCGAGCGTCGGGCCGATGATCGGGCCGACCATGATGCCGGCGCCCCACATGGCCATGGCCTGGCCGTGGCGTTCCTTGGGATTGATGTTGAGCAGGAAGGTCTGGCTCAGCGGCACGATCGAAGCGCCGAACACGCCCTGGAGCAGGCGGAACAGCACCATGGACTCGAGATTCCAGGCGACACCACACATCATCGAGGTGATGGTGAAGCCGGTCACCGAGACCAGGAACAGCTGCTTGGCGCCGAAACGGTCAGCCAGCCAGCCAGTCAGCGGCGTCATGATGGCCGCCGCCACGATGTAGGACGTCAGCACCCAGTTGATTGTGTCCTGCGAGGCGCCGAGATCGCCCACCATCGACGGCAAGGCAACGTTTGCGATGGTGGTGTCGAGCACCTGCATGACCGTCGCCAGCATAATGGCAATGGTGATCAGGCCGCGATGCGGCACCTCGGTGAAGGACTTGTCGGCTGGCTGGCTCATGTGAGCGACCTTGAACTAACGGGGTCGTCAGACGGCGACCGGACCATCGAAATCGTCGCCCGGCCGCCGAACGGCCGGGCTATCAACAAACTCAACTGGTGCGCAGCCGATGCTTACTCGGCAGCGACCGCATGCCCGAAGACCGAACCGAAGCCGCGCGACACGCCGGTGTCGATCGACACGGTGGCACTCATGCCGGTGCGCAGCGCGATATCGGCATCCGACGTCTCGACCTTGACGCGCACCGGGATGCGCTGGGTCACCTTGACCCAGTTGCCGGTGGCGTTCTGGGCCGGCAGCAGCGAGAACTCGGCACCGGTGCCGGCACCGATCGCCTGGACCGTGCCGTGGAAAGTGCGGTCGGGATAAGTGTCGAGCACGATCTCGGCCTTCTGGCCGGGCTTCATGTTGGTGAGCTGCGTTTCCTTGAAATTGGCCTCGACCCAGGTGTCGCCTGTCTCGACCAGGCTGAACAGCGGGGTGCCGACGCCGACGAACTGGCCAACCTTGAAGGAGGCCGCCTGGGACACCGTGCCGTCAGCCGGCGCGCGCACCGTCGTCTGAGCCAGGTTGTAGGCAGCCTTGTCGCGTGCGGCCTGCGCCGACAAGACCGTCGGATGCTGGTCGGTTGCGATGTCGGGGTTACCGCCAAGCGCGGCCTTGGCGCTGGCAATGCCCTGAACGGCTGCGCTGTGCTGTTCCTTGGCCTTGTCGAGGTCCATGCGTGCCTCGTCCAGTGACGACTTGGTGTTGACGCCCTTGGCGACGAGGTCGTTGCTGCGGTCGAACTGCGACTGCGCATAGTCGAGACCGCTGGCGGCAACGCGTTCCTGGGCAACGGCCTGGCTGTAGGCCGCGCGCAGCTGTTCGACATTGAGCCGCGCTGCGGCCAGCGCCGCGTCGGATTGTGCAAGGGCGATCTGGTAGGGCTGCGGGTCGACCTCGAACAGCACATCGCCGGCCTTGACCAGCGTGTTGTCGGTCACGTCGACCTTGACGATGCGCCCGGCAGCCTCGGAGGCGATGCTCACCCTGGCCTGCCGCAGATTGGCGTTCTCGGTTTCCTGGTAGCGTCCGCCGGTGACCCAGTAGTAGCCGCCGCCGACCACCAGCGCGAGCGGCAGCGCCGCCATCAGCACGAAGCGGCCACGCTTCTTGGGCGCGGGCGCAGGGGCAGCGATCGCAGGCTGCGGCTGGCTCGCCGGGCTTTCAAGTTCGACCTTGGCGCTGTTGTCGTTCACTTTCGCCACCGCGTTCATTTCTTCGCCTCTCTCAAATTGTTCGGCTCGGCTGCCTCGCCGGCGGACAGGTTTTCGACGATGGTCCGCAAGCCATGCACTGTCGCCAGGCGCTCTTCGGTCGAAAGCCCGGCAAGTGCCCGTTCGTAGACTTCACCGGCAACCGCCCTGACCTCGGCAAACACAGCGCGTGTCTTCTCTGTCGGGAAGATCATGCGCACCCGCCTGTCGGCAGCACCCTGCCGGCGCTCGATCCAGCCGCCCTCTTCCATCCGGTCCAGCAATCGCGAAACGCTGATCGGCTCGATTTCAAGGAGCTCGGCAAGACGCGCCTGCGCCACGCCCTCTTCCTTGATCAGCCTGACCAGCAACCGCCACTGCGCCGCCGACAGCCCATATTCGCTGCCACGCTGCTCGAAGCAGCGCCGCATCAGCCGCGCTGCGTCGTGAATGAGGAAGCCCAGCCTTTCGATACCTTCGTTTTTCATGAGCGGCATATATTATAAGCATGCTTATCATTCAAGCGCCCATTTTGCAGTGCAGTATGCCAGGACGATCACAATGTCGTGCCAATCTCAGGCGATTAGGGCAGCGTTAAACATGCGCGGCGAAAGTCGGGAAAAGGCTGCACCCATGCCAGAAGCACAGCAACCGCAAAACGGGCTGCCGAACCGTCGCCTGCTGCTGCAGGCGGCCGCGGGCTTCGGCCTGCTCGCCGCGTGGCCTTCCCAGGCCGCGACCATGCCCACGGTCGATGAAGTGGCCTTCGACCCCGACCTGCCGGCGCTCGGAAATCCCGACGGCGATGTGACCGTCGTCGAGTTCGTCGACTACCAGTGCCCCTATTGCAAGCTCTGCTATGTCGAGCTGCTGAAGGTCATGGACGAGGACAAGAAAATCCGGTTGGTGATGCGCGACTGGCCGATCTTCGGCGACACATCGCGCAATGCAGCATTGCTGGCGCTGGCGTCCCACGGCCAAGGGCGCTATGCCCAGGCCGTGCACGCACTGCTTACCAATCAGGAGCGGCTCAGCGATCGTCGGACTGCAGACCTTCTCGCCGGTGCAGGTATCGACGTGAACAGCGCGCGCGGCGATCTCGAAGCCAGGCGACATCAGCTCGAAGCCCTGATGGATCGCAGCAACACCCAGGCCACCGCGTTCCAGCTTCGCGGCACGCCCGGCTTCCTCGTCGGCAAGGCGCTCTACCGGCGCGGCATGACGGCGGACGACTTCCGCAAGGCGATCGCCCAGGCGCGGGCATAATTTCCCACGAAAATCCGCCTGTCGCGTAACTGTCGTTCCCTTGACAGTAAAAGGGCGAAAGACTATCTCACCGGCACGTTAGCACTCGCCCGAAGTGAGTGCTAACCAAGTCCGGCCAGGCCGGACCGAGGAACTCTCTCACTTGTTCACCGAGGACATTTCAAATGGCAAAGTCGAAGTTCCGCCCGCTTCATGACCGTGTGGTCGTTCGTCGGGTCGAATCCGAATCCAAGACCGCCGGCGGGATCATCATCCCCGATACGGCCAAGGAAAAGCCGCAGGAAGGCGAAATCGTCGCCGTCGGCTCTGGCGCTCGCGACGAAGCCGGCAAGCTGGTTCCGCTTGATGTCAAGGCTGGTGACCGCGTGCTGTTCGGCAAGTGGTCGGGCACCGAAGTGAAGCTCAATGGCGAAGACCTTCTGATCATGAAGGAATCCGACATCATGGGCATCATCGGCTAATCGCCACCCCATCCGCACCATCCAATCTGAAATTCGGGCTGCGTTTATCCAAAGCCCATCGAGGAGCTTAAAATGGCTGCCAAAGACGTAAAATTCTCCCGTGACGCCCGCGAGCGCATGCTGCGCGGTGTCAACATCCTCGCCGACGCGGTGAAGGTGACCCTCGGCCCGAAGGGCCGCAACGTCGTCATCGACAAGTCGTTCGGCGCCCCGCGCATCACCAAGGACGGCGTCACCGTCGCCAAGGAAATCGAGCTTGAAGACAAGTTCGAGAACATGGGCGCGCAGATGGTCCGCGAAGTTGCTTCGAAGACCAACGACATCGCCGGCGACGGCACCACGACCGCTACCGTTCTGGCCCAGGCCATCGTTCAGGAAGGCCACAAGGCCGTTGCCGCCGGCATGAACCCGATGGACCTGAAGCGCGGCATCGACCTGGCTGTTGCCGAAGTCGTCACCCACCTCGTCAAGAGCTCGAAGAAGATCAAGACTTCGGAAGAAGTCGCTCAGGTCGGCACCATCTCGGCCAACGGCGAGAAGGAAATCGGCTCGATGATCGCGGAAGCGATGCAGAAGGTCGGCAATGAAGGCGTCATCACGGTTGAAGAAGCCAAGACCGCCGAGACCGAGCTCGAAGTCGTCGAAGGCATGCAGTTCGACCGCGGCTACCTGTCGCCCTACTTCGTGACCAACCCGGACAAGATGGTTGCCGAGCTGGAAGACGCCTACATCCTTCTCCACGAGAAGAAGCTTTCCAACCTCCAGGCCATGCTGCCGGTTCTCGAAGCCGTCGTGCAGACCTCCAAGCCGCTGCTCATCATCTCGGAAGACGTCGAAGGCGAGGCTCTGGCCACGCTCGTCGTCAACAAGCTGCGCGGCGGCCTGAAGATCGCTGCCGTCAAGGCTCCGGGCTTCGGCGATCGCCGCAAGGCCATGCTGGAAGACATCGCCATCCTGACCGGTGGCCAGGTCATCTCGGAAGACCTCGGCATCAAGCTCGAGAACGTTGGCCTCAACATGCTGGGCCGCGCCAAGAAGGTGTCGATCTCCAAGGAGAACACCACCATCGTCGACGGCGCCGGCAAGAAGGCCGAGATCCAGGGCCGCGTCGCCCAGATCAAGCAGCAGATCGAAGAGACCACTTCGGACTACGACAAGGAGAAGCTGCAGGAACGTCTCGCCAAGCTGGCAGGCGGCGTTGCCGTCATCCGCGTCGGCGGTGCGACCGAGATCGAAGTCAAGGAGCGCAAGGACCGCGTCGATGACGCCCTGAACGCGACCCGCGCTGCGGTTGAAGAAGGCATCGTTCCCGGTGGTGGCGTGGCCCTGCTGCGTTCGTCGCTCGCCATCAAGTCTGTCGGCGAAAACTCCGACCAGGTCGCGGGCATCAACATCGTCCGTCGCGCTCTGCAGGCTCCGGCCCGCCAGATCGCTTCGAACGCTGGCGCTGAAGCCTCGATCGTTGCCGGCAAGATCCTCGAGAACAAGACGGCTACGTTCGGCTACAACGCCCAGACCGGCGAATACGGCGACATGATCGCTTTCGGTATCGTCGATCCGGTCAAGGTTGTCCGCACGGCTCTGCAGGACGCTGCTTCGGTCGCTGGCCTGCTGGTCACTACCGAGGCCATGATCGCCGAAGCCCCGAAGAAGGACACCGCCGGCGGCATGCCGGGCGGTATGCCTGGCGGCGGCATGGGCGGCATGGGCGGCATGGACTTCTAAGAAGTCCACAAAGCACGCCCATGATCTAAGATTGCTCAAGCCCGCGAGCGGGCCTGAGTGGCGGCATGGACTTCTAAGAAGTCCTGTTTCCAGAAGCATACGGAAAGGGCGCCTTGGGCGCCCTTTTTGTTTGGCGGCAGGCTCAGCGCACGATTGTTCTTCGAACATTAACCGCAACGACGATACCCAACAGAACGCAACGCTTTACATACCTCTGTCGAAACGAGCTCTTTACCAAAGCTAAGCTTACATGAGCCGCTTGCAAGCAAAGGGCTCTCGTCATGAACTTGCTCTTCGGTTTTTCAGGACGCATCGGTCGCGCGCAATGGTGGCTGGCACAGCTGGCCATAGCCTTGATACTGGGCCTCGGAGCCGGCGTCGTCTATGTGATAGCGATCAATGGCGCACCACTGCCGAACCCCGATCCGCGGAAGCTGACCGGCGAATTGGGCAGCGTGTTGCTGGTCGTCCTTGCAGCCATCGGTGTTGCCCTCTGGGTCAACCTGGCATCGACGGTGAAACGCTTCCACGATCGAGACAAGTCCGGTTTCTGGTGCCTGATCTTCCTGATTCCTTATATCGGCGCGATCTGGCAGATCGTCGAATGCGGATGTCTTCCGGGCAGCCGCGGATCGAACAACTATGGCCCGCCAAATGGACCGGGCCTCGACACTATCCTTGGCGACCTTGAAAACGCTGTGCACGCGCAGCATCGGCGCGCCGAGAGACCGCAAACGGTTCCGCTCGCCCCTGCCCCGCAGGCCAGCATGGCTCAACCAAGACGCGCGGCACCTTCCGGCTTTGGACGACGCGGCCTGTCCTGACGCCTGCACAGCGTAATTGACGGCAGGCTTTGGCGCGGCCTAGCGAGCGCGCAGGGCATGAAGGGCCCGCCGCCCGCAGCGCAAGCACGGTAAAGCCCCTCCCCTGTGCCAGTCGAAACTGACGCATCAGACCAATGGAAATGCGGACCCCATTTGATCTCCGTTTGTTGCGATTCCGGAGACGACGAAATGACTGGATCGGGTTGCCTCAAGCATTAGTGAGCGCGCACGACGGATACGCCCCAGTCGGCGAAGGCAGCGATCCGCTCGTCCGCAACGCCGCTCTCGACAATGAGCGTCGCGATGTCGCCGAGCCCGCCGATCTGGAACGGCGACACAGCACCAAGCTTGTCGTTCGTGGCCAGCACGGCGGTCTCCGCCGAACAGGAAACAAGCTGCCGTTTGATGGCCGCCTCTTCCATGTCGCCCGTGGTTAGCCCCGCAGTTGGATGCACGCCCGTCGCGCCGAGGAAAAAGAGATCTGCGCGAATGCGTGAGATCGCCTCTGCGGCAAGCGCCCCGACAGTCACCATCGAGTGGCGGAACAGCCTGCCGCCGATGATCATGACATCGACCTGCACCCTGTCCTCCAGCGCAACCGCGATCGAAGGGCTATGGGTGATGGCGGTAAAGCGGGCCCCGGCCGGCAGGTGCCGGATGATTTCCAGGTTCGACGTCCCGCCATCAAACACCACCGTCATGCCGTCCTCGATCAAGGTCGCGCCCACCTTTCCGAGTGCAACCTTGGCGTCCGGCGCGATCCCGCGACGTTCATGGATCGGAACCATCGTTGGCGAGACCGGCAAAGCGCCGCCATGGACGCGCAGCAGCAATCCCTCGGCAGCGAGTTCCCTGAGGTCGCGCCGGATGGTGTCTTCCGAAAGCTCCAGCTCGTGACTCAGCTGCTTGGCGACGACCTGGCCGTCCCTGGCCAGGAGATCGAGGATCAAACGCTTGCGTTGGCTTGTGAGCACTTTGAGGTTCCGTCCACCCTGCGATGCCACACGATATTGCACGATCATGCATGATGCCATAATAATTTCGTGCATATTCGTGCATTATCTGGAGATATCATGAACGCTCCGACGAAACCGATGCTCATCCTGATCGCAGGTCCCTACCGCTCCGGCACCGGCGACGACCCCGTCAAGATGGAGGAAAACCTGAGCCGTCTCGAAAGTGTCGCCGTTCCGCTGTTTCGCGCCGGTCACATACCAATGATCGGCGAATGGGTGGCGCTGCCACTCGGACGGCAGGTCGGCTCGAAGGGCGCCGGCGATCCGCTCTATGACGAGTTCGCTTATCCGGTGGCCGACAGGCTGCTGCGCCATTGCGATGCCGTGCTACGGTTGCCCGGGGTATCGAAAGGCGCGGATGAGGACGTGCGGCTGGCCAGGGAGCGCGGCCTCGAGGTCTATTTCGACCTCTCCGAAGTGCCCGGCATGGCCTGATGGAACCAGGCAACGTGGAAGTGGCTTGGGGGTGCCTGCCAAAAGGGCGCCTTCGCGTGCTTTTTTGTTTGGCGACCTGTGGCAATTGACAGCAGGCCTTGGCCGGCTTAGTGAGCGCGCAGGGCATGAAGGGCCCGCCGCCCGCAGCGCAAGCACGGTAAAGCCTTCCCTGTGGCAGTCGTAACCGACGCATCAGACCAATGGAAATGCGGGCCCCATTTGATCTCCGTTTGATGCGACTCCGGAGACGACGAAATGACCTCCCTCGACCCTAAAGGCGCCAACGCCTTTCTTCGCGCGCCCTTGCCCGGCCTCTTTCTCAGAACCGCCGCGCCCATCATCCTGATCATGGCCACCAACGGCCTTTTGGCCATCGTCGACGCTTATTTCCTGGGCGAATATGTCGGGCCCGACGCGCTGGCGGCAGTGACGCTGATGTTCCCGGCCTTCATGCTGCTCGTTGCGCTCTCGACCCTGGTGGCAAGCGGCATGGCGAGCCAGCTCGCCCGCCTGCTCGGCGCCGGCCAAACGACACAGGCCCGCGAGACATTCCTCGACGCGCACGGCCTGGCGCTTGTCATATGCGCCCTGGTCGTCGCGGGCTTCCTGCTGGTGGGCAAGGATCTGGCGCTCTGGCTCGCCAATGGATCCGAACCGCTGGCGGCGATGGGATATACCTACATCTCCATCCTGATCTGGTGCTCGCCCCTGATGTTCGTGCTGTCGCTCAATGGCGACGGCTTGCGCAGCGAGGGACGGCTCGGACTTGTGGCTGCGGCCAGCTTCCTGACCTCCATCGCCAACGCTGCAATGAACTACGTGCTGATCGTCGGCTTCGACTACGGCGTCGCCGGCTCGGCAATCGGCACCGCTCTGGCGCAGATGGCAGCAGTGATCTTCATCATCGCCTACCGCCTGCGCGCCGGCACGGTGCTCCAATACATGCCGATAGCGTCGCTGCGCTGGACCTCGGCATGGCGTCAGCTTCTGACACTCGGCGCGCCGCAAAGCCTGAGCTTCATCGGCATTTCGCTGCTTGCCACCGTCGTCATCTATTCGAACCAGGTCTGGGAGGGCGGTGCCTACGCCGCAACCGTGGCGGCCTACGGCATCATCACGCGGATCATGACATTCGCCTTCCTGCCCCTGCTCGGGTTGAACATGGCGATGCAGACGATCGTCGGCAACAATTTCGGCGCTAGGCTCTGGGACCGGTCGGACGCCGGCCTGAAGCTCGGCTTGTTGCTGGCGCTCGCCTATTGCGTCATTTTCGAAGCCGTCATGCTGCTGACCCATGGCAACCTCGGCTCGATCTTCGTGGACGACATGGCAACGCAGCGGGAGGTGGCGCGCATCCTGCCGATGACCGTCGCGCTTTACGTCGTCGCCGGCCCGGTGATGATCCTGTCGGGCTATTTCCAGGCGATCGCCGACGCAAAACGGGCCATCCTGCTCAGCATCGCGCGCACCTATGCGTTTGCAATACCGCTGACATTGGGCTTGCCCCATCTCATGGGCGAACGCGGCATCTGGTTGGCCGGGCCTGCAGCCGAACTGCTGATGGTTCTGCTTGTCTCTGTCCTGCTCGTTCATAGCAGGGCAAAGGCAGGGTTTTCGTGGGGCCTGTTCCGGGCCCGCAGCGAGGCCGCTGGAGCCTGAGCCGCACTGCCGGAAAAATTCCGCAAATTTTATTCAAATCGACGGAACCTTTCGGCAGCTTGCGCATTTATGCGTGGTCCGAGGCACGTCCGGATGGAGAAATCCTGAAGGAAAACCAAAGGACGCATAGGACGCCTCCCAGCATTCTCCAAAGATGCGGGAGGCGTTCTGTTTCAGGCACCTGCTGAACTTTGGGAAATGTCGACCCGCTGGAAAAGCCCCGGCACCCCAGACCCTTGCCGCCTCCAGGCCACCCCGCAAAAGCCGGCATGCACCCCGCGAAGGCTTTGAACCGATTAGGTTTCCGCGCGGGGCCAATCTCCCCTTGATGCCTTGTGTGCAACGCGATACGCCGATGCCCGAAACGCGTTTTTTTCGGAGACCTGACGTGACAGCCCAGAAGACCAGAACCGAGACCGACACCTTCGGACCGATCGAAGTCGCCACCGACCGCTACTGGGGTGCGCAAGCTCAGCGTTCGCTGGGCAACTTCAAGATCGGCTGGGAAAAGCAGCCTCTGTCGGTCGTCCGCGCTCTCGGCATCGTCAAGCGCGCCGCCGCCGAAGCCAACATGGCGCTCGGTCGCCTCGACCCCAAGATCGGCAACACCGTTGTCGCCGCTGCCCAGGAAGTCATCGACGGCAAGCTCAACGACCACTTCCCGCTGGTCGTCTGGCAGACTGGCTCGGGCACGCAGTCGAACATGAACGCCAATGAGGTGATCTCCAACCGCGCCATCGAGATGCTGGGCGGCGAGATGGGCTCGAAGAAGCCGGTCCATCCCAACGACCACGTCAATATGAGCCAGTCGTCGAACGACACCTATCCGACGGCCATGCACATCGCCTGTGCCGAGCGCATCGTCCACGACCTTCTGCCGGCGCTGAAGCACCTGCATGCCGCCCTCGACAAGAAGGCGCGCGAATTCGACCACATCATCAAGATCGGCCGCACCCACACCCAGGATGCGACGCCGCTGACGCTGGGCCAGGAATTCGGCGGTTACGCCGCCCAGGTCGCCTCGTCGATCAAGCGCATCGAACTGACCCTGCCCGGCCTGCAGGAACTGGCCCAGGGCGGCACCGCCGTCGGCACTGGCCTCAATGCACCTGTCGGCTTCGCCGAGAAGGTCGCTGAGAGCATTGCCGCGATCACCGGCATCGCCTTCGTCACCGCGCCAAACAAGTTCGAAGCGCTTGCCGCCCACGATTCCATGGTCTTCTCGCACGGCGCCATCAATTCGGCCGCCGCTGCCCTGTTCAAGATCGCCAACGACATCCGCTTCCTCGGTTCGGGCCCGCGTTCGGGCCTAGGCGAACTGTCGCTGCCCGAGAACGAGCCGGGCTCGTCGATCATGCCGGGCAAGGTCAATCCGACCCAGTGCGAGGCACTGACCCAGGTCTGCGTCCAGGTGTTCGGCAACAACGCAGCGCTCACCTTCGCCGGCAGCCAGGGCCATTTCGAGCTCAACGTCTACAACCCTGTGATGGCCTACAACTTCCTGCAGTCGGTGCAGTTGATGGCCGATGCGGCAGTCTCGTTCACCGACAATTGCGTCGTCGGCATCGAAGCCCGCGAGGACAACATCAAGGCGGCCCTCGACCGCTCGCTGATGCTGGTCACCGCCCTTGCCCCGACCATCGGCTACGACAACGCCGCCAAGATCGCCAAGACCGCGCACAAGAACGGCACCACGCTGCGCGAGGAAGCGCTGGCAACCGGCCTCGTCAGCGCCGAGGACTATGACCGGATCGTCCGACCCGAGGACATGACCCGTCCCGGCTGATCCCTGGCGAGCAGATCCCTTCATACGGCGCGGCAGGTGACTGCCGCGCCGTTCTCTTTTGGAGCCCGCGATTCGTCCGGATGCGGATTTCGAGCAAACCGTTCCATTAGTGAACGATCTGTCGACACATTCGCGTCTTTAGTGAACAGTCGGCATGGACTAGATGTGGGCCATCGAAATTCACGGAGCCCACGCACATGTCCAACGCTTCTCTCACGTCCGAAAAGGCTGGCCTCGGCGCCGGCGCCCCTGCCCTCATCCTCCTCGGCCGCGTCCTTCTGTCGGTCATCTTCATCCTCGCCGGCTTCGCCAAGCTGACGGCCATCGGTGGCACCGCGGCCTGGTTCGGCAGCCTCGGCCTGCCGCTGCCGACCGTAACGACGGTCGTCGTCGGCCTGGTTGAACTCGTCGGCGGCATCGCTATCCTGTTCGGCTTCAAGACCCGCATCGCTGCGATCCTGCTCGCCGTCTTCACGCTGGCCGCGACCGCCGTTGCCCACCTCGATTTCGCCGACCAGGTGCAGGTGATGTTCCTGCAGAAGAACCTGGCCATCGCCGGCGGCCTGTTCGTGCTGGCCGCGTTCGGCGCAGGCGCCCTGTCGATCGACGGCCGCCGCAGCTAACCGATACGAACTCCTCCCAAGAAATGGCCCGGGCTCGTCCCGGGCTTTTTTCATGCGCGATCGAGGGCCAAAGTTCTCCGACTGATGACTTTGCTCCGCCGCAGGTGCATCCTGAGCGCGGTGGAGGCCGCCAATGCTCAGGAACCTGTCTCTTCTCGCCGCCCGCATCCTGGTCGCCGTGCTGTTCCTGCCGTCGGGCTTCCAGGCACTCACGAACTTTTCCGGCACGACTGGCTATTTCGGTGGGCTCGGCTTTCCAATGCCGGCATTCTTCGCCCTTGCGGTCCCGCTGTTCGAGATAGCAGGTGGTGCGGCGATCCTGCTCGGCCTCCAGACGCGACACGTCGCGCTGGTGCTCGCAGCCTTCACAATCGCGGCCGGCTTCATCGGCCATTACGGCCAGGGTGACGGCGATCCCATGCTCACATTCCTGCACGCGCAGATGCTGATGAAGGACGTCGCGATATCAGGCGGCCTGCTCGCGCTGTCAGTCGCGGGAGCAGGCGCCCTGTCAGTTGATCGGTCGTAGCGGCCGCTACTTCACCGCCGTGCTTGGACCGTCCTCGACGGCAAGCACCAGGCGGCGGCCCGTCACCTTGGCGAGTTGAGCCAGGCGTCCGGCCGGACGTTCGCCATAAAGCTGGCCGAACTCGGACGGGATCACCAGCGCCAAAACCCCACCGCCTCTGTCTTCCCAACGCAGCTTGGGCATGACGCCGGGCATCGAGGCGGTCAGCAGATAGACCACCCGCATCATCGCCCCAAGGATACGCGCCCTCTCGAGATAGCGCGGCGTCGCCAGTTCCTTGAGCTCCGGCGCGTAGCTGTCGTTGAAGACGCCATCGTGGCGGAACAGGTTGGCCAGTGCCAGGAAGGCGCGGCCAGGATGGTCGACGCCGATGAAGGAGGCGTGAGCGATGATGTTGAGCGACTGCCTCCCGCGATATTCGGGATGCGCCCTCCAGCCGATGTCGGCAAGCAGGCAGGCAGCGTGGCGATAACGCGATTCTTCCTCGGTCTCCTCGATGCCGAAGGCGGCGAAGGACTGCTTCGTCCACTCAGTCAGCTCATGCGCGTGGCGCACCGACCGTGCCCGCAGCAGCGCCAGTTCCTCGGCAGCCGAGATCAGCGGATCGCCGCGGCGCTCGTCGTCTTCGAGCAGCGAATACAAGAACCCTTCGCGGACGCCGAGAGCAGAGACGACGATCTGCGACGGCTGCATGGCCGCGATGATCTCCAGCAACACGACAGCACCATATGGCAGCAGCGTGCGGCGGTTCTTGGAGACGCCTTCAATGCCCTTGACCTTTTCGATGTCGCCGCGGGCCACCTGCTTCAGGAACGGGACCAGGGTCGCCGGATCCATCGGATAGTGGTGCATCACCTCGAGGGGATAGTTGGTGGCGTTCATGTGCAGCCGGGCGAGATTTCGCCAGGTACCGCCAACTGCATAGAAGGTCCTGCCCTGCCCGCCCTTGAGCAGCTTGGCGCGGGCAAGCTCGGAATGCGCGATCTTGGCCGCCTGCACCGGCGAGCTCTTGGCCATGTCCTGCAGGCGCAGGCCGCCAAGCGGCAAGGTGATGCCTTCGCCGATCTCCTCGCCCTTGACGTCGACCAGCTCAAGGCTGCCGCCGCCCAAGTCGCCGGCTATGCCGTCAGCCGGGTGGAAGCCGGAAATGACACCAAGCGCCGAGAAATAAGCTTCCTCACGCCCGGTCAGCACGCGGATTTCGGTGCCAAGCACCTCCTCGGCACGATGGATGAAGTCGGGACCGTTCACCGCCTCGCGAGCGGCTGCGGTCGCCAGCACATACATCTTGTCGGCGCCAGCCTGCTCCGACAGCGCCCGGAAGCGCCGGAACTCCTCCATCGAGCGGGTCACACCTTCAGGATCGAGCTTGCCGGTGGAGACGATGCCGCGGCCGAGGCCGGCCAGCATCTTTTCGTTGAACAGCAGGGTCGGCGAGCGCGCCAACCCTTCATAGACAACGAGACGAATGGAGTTCGAGCCGATATCGATGATCGACAGCGGTCGGCGGTCCTTGAGCCGGCCCTGCGAGAGTTCTGCCATCAGCCGGCCGTCGCCTCCGCCTTCTTGCGGCGTTTGAACTGGGCAATGCGCTTGGGCGCATGAGACTTCAGCGCGTCACCCCGTCCGGAAAGGCTCGGATTGGTCATGAAATATTCCTGCGCATTGAACGGCTCTTCACCCTCATCGAGCGTTATCCGCCGTGAGGTTCCATCCGCCAATACTTCGAAACTTTGCTGGTTGTCCATGATATTTCCCAGCATGACCTGCCCCAGCACCTGCTCGTGCACGGTCGAATGCTTGGCGATCGGCACCATGCATTCGACACGGCGGTCGAGATTGCGCGGCATCAGATCGGCCGAGCTGATGTAGACGATGGCCTCGTCCGAAGGCAGGCCGTGGCCATTGCCGAAGCAATAGATGCGGCTGTGCTCGAGGAAGCGGCCAACGATCGACTTGACGCGGATGTTCTCCGACAGGCCGGGAACCTGCGGCCTGAGACAGCAGATTCCGCGCACCACCAGATCGATCTCGACGCCGGCACGGCTCGCTTCGTAGAGCGCATCGATGGTGATCGGATCGACCAGCGAGTTCATCTTCATCCAGATCTGCGCCGGCTTGCCGGCCTGGGCGTGCTCGATCTCGTCGGCGATGTGCTTGAGAATCCTGCTCCGCAGCGTGTAGGGCGACAGCGCGATGCACATTTCCTCGGCCGGCTCGGCGTAGCCGGTGATGAAATTGAATATCTGGGCCACGTCGCGGGCAATGGCCGAGTCGGTGGTGAAGAAGGACAGGTCGGTGTAGATGCGCGCGGTAATCGGGTGATAGTTGCCGGTGCCGAGATGGACGTAATTGCGCAAGCGGCCGTCCTCGCGTCGCACCACCAGCGACATCTTGGCGTGCGTCTTGAGCTCCAGGAAACCGAAGACGACCTGCACGCCGGCACGCTCGAGATCGCGGGCCCAGCGGATGTTGGCCTCTTCGTCGAAGCGCGCCTTGAGCTCGACAAGTGCGGTCACCGACTTGCCGGCTTCGGCCGCATCTATCAGCGCACGCACGATGGGACTGTCGTTCGAGGTACGGTACAGCGTCTGCTTGATTGCCACGACCTCGGGATCGAGCGCTGCCTGCCTGATGAATTGCACCACAACGTCGAAGGATTCGTACGGGTGGTGGACGACGAAGTCCTTTTCGCGGATCGCCGCGAAACAATCGCCGCGATGATCGCGGATACGCTCGGGGAAACGCGGATTGAAGGGCGGGAACTTGAGATCGTCGCGCGGCACGGCAACGATCTCGGAGATCTGGCTGATCGCCAAAGGACCGCTCAGGACGCTGACGCGGCTGGACGATACGCCGAGTTCGCTCGCGACGAACTCGCGCAACTCGGCAGGCATCTGGCTGTCGAACTCGATGCGGATCACCGAGCCGCGACGGCGGCGCTTCAGCGCGGTCTCGAACAGGCGCACCAGGTCTTCGGATTCTTCCTCGACCTCGATGTCGCTGTCGCGGATGATCTGGAACGTACCCGAGCCCTTCACCTCGTAGCCGGGGAACAACTTGCCAATGAACAGGTTCACCGTTTCCTCGATCGGGATGAAGCGCACGGCGTGCTTGCGGTCGGGCAGACGGATGTAGCGGCGCAACGCAACCGGCAGGCGCAGCAAGGCCGTCATTTCCTCGCCGCCCTTGCGGTGGCGCAGTTGCAGCGCGATCGAGAAGCCGAGATTGGGAATGAACGGGAACGGATGCGCCGGATCGATGGAAAGCGGCGTCAGCACCGGAAATATCTGCTCCATGAAGTGGTCTTCGAGCCACTTCCGTTCTTCCTTCGTGAGCGCCCCTGCCGAGATCGTCTCGATGCCCTCGGCCTTGAGCAGCTCCGCCAGGTTGGACAGGCTCTTCTGCTGGTCTTCCTGCAGGCGCTCGACCTCGAGCAGCAGCTGTTCGAGCTGCTGCTCCGGGGTGCGGCCGTCGGGGCTGCGGATGGTGATCCCCTCGCGCACCTGTCCGGCCAGGCCGGCGACGCGCACCATGAAGAACTCGTCGAGATTGGCAGCCGAGATCGACAGGAAGCGGACGCGCTCGAGCAGCGGATGATTGGGGTTCTGCGACTGCTCCAGCACGCGCCTGTTGAATTGCAGCCAGGAAAACTCGCGATTGACGAAACGGTCCGGGTTGCCGTCGGCGCCTTCAGTCCGCGACTTGTCATTGACGAAATCGGTATGGACCGGCTTCAACTGATTCATCTGCAACCCTTCCCCTATGCCGCGTGCCGCCGCTTATCCGGCTCAGATTATCCTCTGACAGGCAATTGCGACAGTTTCATTTCAGCATCTTGCAAACGCGGCGCTTATGATACAAAGCCTCCTCAATAGCGTTCCTTAGAAGGGAAAACTCCATGGCTGGCGGCTCCATCCCCCACTTCCAGAACGATGCTGGACACGCCGTGATCGAGATCGGCGTGAAGGAATTCATGTGCGTGGGCGCCAACCCGCCGTTCGACCATCCGCACGTCTTCCTAGACATGGGCGCCGACTCGGAAAAGGTCTGCCCCTACTGCTCGACGTTGTACCGCTATTCGGCACAGCTGAAGGCCACAGAGACCCAGCCGGCCGGCTGCCTCTACGTCGTCGACCGCGCGGCCTGACCGCCGACGGCGGTCGTGCATCCCCGACACATCGTCATTTCCGGGGCCGGCATCGCCGGCCTGACGGCGGCAATTGCCTTCGCCCGACGCGGCTTCGCAGTCCGCATCCTCGAGCGCGCGGCCGCACTCGAAGAGGTCGGCGCAGGCTTGCAGATCTCACCCAACGCGACCCGCATCCTCTCCCGCCTCGGCGTTCTCGACATTGTCGCTCCTTTGACCGTGCGGCCGGAAGCGGTGGTGCTGCGCGACGCGACGACGCTGAAGGAGCGCGCGCGTGTGCCTCTCGGCGCTTCCGCCGAGCGCCGCTGGAAAGCGCCCTATCTCGTCGCCCACCGCGCCGACCTGCAAAGCGCCCTGCTCGCACGCGCCAACGAGATCGACAGCATCGAGCTTTCGCTCGGAACTTCGGTCACCGATGTTCAGCTTCGCAGTGACGGCATCACCGTTTCATTCGATCAGAACGGCATCAGCTCAGAAGTGAGCGCTTCGCTGTTCGTCGCGGCCGATGGCGTGTGGTCGCACAGCCGGCGCCTCGTCGGCCCCAACGAGAAGAGCCGTTTCAGCGGCTCGCTGGCCTGGCGCACCACGCTTCTGGCTGACAGTGATGCCGGCCGCCACTTTGCTGCGTTTAGCTCACCCGAGACGGTGACGACCTATCTGCATGGCGGCTTCCACCTGGTCGCCTACCCGATCCGCGCCGCCAGCGCGATCAATCTCGCGGCCTTCACCCCGGGACGGGCGATCACGGAACACTGGGCCGGCGAGACATCGCCCGATGCGTTGCGCCAGGCGATGCGCGACGCTGCTCCCCAGCTAGCGGAACTCGCCGACAAGGCTGCACCCTGGACCATCTGGCCGCTGCATACGGTCGATGCCAGCCGTCCCTGGACAGCACCGGGCGGCATCGCGCTGATCGGCGACGCGGCACACGCGATGACGCCGTTTGCGGCGCAGGGTGCGGCGATGGCAATCGAGGACGCCTACATGCTCGCCGATGCGGTCGCCTCGGCAACGAACACTGCACAGGCGCTGTCCCGGTGGGAGGCCGCCCGCAAGCCGCGTGTCGCCCAGGTCGCACGGCGCGGCGCACTCAACCACTTCGCCTGGAGCGCGTCTGGGCCCGTCGCATTGGCGCGCAACCTGTTTCTGAAGCTGAAGTCGCCGGAAAGCCTCGCAGCCGACATGGACTGGCTCTATGGCTGGACGCCGCCGGGCTGGGCCGAAGACGGGGCGTTGTAGAGGCCGAGCGACCAATTCAGGGTCACCGGCAGCGGGTTCCACCAGCCGGTGATCAACCCCGCCTCGCGCAAGGCAGCAGCGGTCCAGGTGTTGCAGCCGGCGAATGCGTTGAACTTGCCGTTCGCCTCGAAGAACCCGTCGAACGCGCCGTAGGCGACGCCAGGGATCGGCTGCGGTCCGTTCGGTCCTCGGGTGAAACTCGCCTCTATGAAAGCGAGCAGCGCCTCAAATCCCGCGTCACTGACGTCAAACCGGCTGACGGTCGGCTGCGGCAGCGCGATGTTGCCGGCAAGATCGACATGCATGACCGAGTCGTCGAGCGTGAATGCCGCCAGAACAGGCCCCGGCTTCAGTTCCGACCAGGTCGGCGTACTGATGTAAAAGGCCTTGCTGCCCCAGCCGAAGACAAGATAGCGCGCCTCAGGCAGGTCGGTCTGGATGCCGTTGTCACGCAGGAAGCCGAACCGTTGCAGCACCGCGGCGTCGATCGGCACGGCGATGTCGGTGTGGATCGGATTGGTGAGGACCAGGATGTGGCGTGGGGTCGCCTCGCTAGGCGCCCCGCCCTGCAGCGGCCCCAGCAAGGGCCTGGGCATGAAGGTGCCCACAACCAGCGCGGCCAGCACCAGCAGCACAATACGTGCCAGAATGCGAAGGGTCGTTCTCACCAACTCGTCTCGCTTCCCATGTCCTGAGCTCAACAAAAAAAGCCCGGCCGTCGTGGGGCCGGGCTTTTCGATGCTTGCTGCCAGAGCTAATGCAGGATCTGGCTGAGGAAGAGTTTTGTGCGCTCGTGGCGCGGATGGTCGAAGAACTCGGCCGGAGTGTTCTCCTCGACGATCTGGCCCTGATCCATGAAGATCACCCGGTTGGCGACCTTGCGGGCAAAGCCCATCTCGTGGGTGACGCACAGCATGGTCATGCCCTCTTCGGCGAGCCCGACCATCGTCTCCAGCACTTCCTTGATCATCTCCGGGTCGAGCGCCGAGGTCGGCTCGTCGAACAGCATGATGCGCGGGTTCATGCACAAAGAGCGTGCGATCGCCACGCGCTGCTGCTGGCCGCCCGACAGCTGGCCCGGGTATTTGTTGGCCTGCTCGGGGATCTTGACCCGGCGCAGGAAATGCATCGCCTGCTCCTCGGCCTGCTTCTTCGGCGTCTTGCGCACCCAGATCGGCGCCAGCGTGCAGTTCTCCAGGATCGTCAGATGCGGGAACAGGTTGAAGTGCTGGAACACCATGCCGACTTCACGGCGGACCTCGTCGATCTTCTTGAGATCGTTGGTCAGCTCCTTGCCGTCGACGATGATCTTGCCCTTCTGGTGCTCTTCCAGGCGGTTGATGCAGCGGATCATGGTCGACTTGCCCGAGCCCGACGGGCCGCAGACGACGATGCGCTCGCCGCGCATCACCTTCAGATTGATGTCCTTCAGAACGTTGAACTCGCCATACCACTTGTGCATGCCGACGATGTCGATGGCGACATCCGTTGTCGAGATATGCATCTTGGCGCGATCGACCTTCAGTTCGTCTGCGCTGACTGCGTTTTCGGTGGCCATAGGCCTCTCCCCCTTTTCTTATCCTAGCGCTTGTGACCGGTATCTAGCCGGTGTTCCATGTAGATAGAATAGCGCGACATGCCGAAACAGAACATCCAGAATACGAGGGCCGCAAAGACGAGGCCCGAGGCCGGGGTCTGCGGAGAGGCCCAGGCTGCATCCGAGAAGTTCTGCCTGACAACGCCGAGCAGGTCGAACATCGAGATGATGTAGACGAGGCTGGTGTCCTTGAACATGCCGATGAAGGTGTTGACGATCCCGGGGATCACCAGCTTCAACGCCTGCGGCAGGATGATCAGCCCGGTTTTCTGCCAATAACTGAGACCGAGCGAATCGGCCCCCTCATATTGTCCCTTCGGGATGGCCTGCAGGCCACCGCGCACCACCTCCGCCATGTAGGCCGAGGCGAACAGCGACACGCCGATCAACGCCCGCAGGAATTTGTCGAAGCTGACGCCGGCAGGCAGGAACAGCGGCAGCATGACGCTGGCCATGAACAGCACAGTGATCAGCGGCACGCCACGCACGGTCTCGATGAAGATAACGCTGAGCATCTTGACCACCGGCATCTTGGAGCGCCGTCCGAGCGCCAGCAGAATGCCCAGCGGCAGTGACACCACGATGCCGACGAAGGACAGCGTCAGCGTCACCATCAGGCCGCCCCACAGCGGGGTTTCGACATGGTTCAGGCCGAAGCGTCCGCCGACCAGCAGGAAGTACGAGACCACTGGCAACGCAAGGAACAGCAGGAATGCGTTCAGTCCCTTGCGCGGCACACGCGGGATCATCATCGGCACAAGCAGCGCCACGAACAGGATCGCCACCAGGATGACGCGCCAGCGCTCGTCGAGCGGATAGCGACCAAACATGAACTGACCAAACTTGGCGTTGACGAAAGCCCAGCAGGCTCCGGACCAACCCTCAGGCTGGATACCGCCCTGCGCCACCGTGGCGCAGAAGGTGCGGTCGGTACCGGTCCACTGAGCCTGGATGAGCGCCCAGTCCACCAGCGGTGGCACGATAAACGCGACAATCAGCAGGCCGATGATGGTGAGGACCGAATCGTAAGGATTGGCAAACAGGTTCTTGCGCATCCAGGCGATCGGCCCGCGCTCCCGTGGCGGCGCCGGTTGCGGCAGCGCCATTTCGGTGCGGACGTAGCTAAGGTCGTTTTGCGACATGTCCGCCTCCTTACCTTTCCACCAATGCCATCTTGGCATTGAACCAGTTCATGAAGGCAGACGTGATCAGGCTGAGGCCGAGATAGACGACCATCCAGATGACCACGATCTCGATCGCCTGACCGGTCTGGTTGAGCACCGTGCCGCCCACGGCGACCAGATCGGGATAACCGATGGCAATCGCCAACGACGAGTTCTTGGTCAGGTTGAGGAACTGGCTGGTCAGCGGCGGAATGACAATGCGCAGCGCCTGTGGGATGACAACCAGCCTGAGCGTCGGCCCCGAACGCAGGCCGAGTGCCGCCGATGCCTCGCTCTGGCCTCTGTTCACGCCGCGAATGCCCGCGCGCACGATCTCGGCGATGAAGGCGGCCGTGTAGAACGACAAGGCGAGGTAGAGCGACAGGAACTCCGGCTTGATCTGCATGCCGCCGGTCAGATTGAAAGTAGACTTCTGCGGGAAGTTGAAGCTCGCCGGAAAGCCGGTCGCGACAAGCGCCAGGAGCGGCAGGCCGACGATCAAGGCGATCGACGTCCACAGCACCGGGAAAGTCTGGCCGGTCGCCATCTGCCTTTGCTTCGCCGCACGCGCCACAAAGATCGACATCGCAACCCCCAAGAGGAATGCCACGCCGATCAGCCATGAGCCCTCCCCCCACATCAGCTTGGGGAAGTAGAAGCCGCGGCTGTTGAGATAGGAGCCGAAGGGCAGCTCGATGCTCTCCTTTGGCAGCGGCAGCACCGAAAGCACACCGAAATACCAGAAGAAGATCACCAGGAGCGGCGGAATGTTGCGGAACAGCTCGACATAGACGGTGCAGATCTTGCGGATCAGCCAGTTGTTCGAAAGCCGCCCGACGCCGATGACGAAGCCGAGGATCGAAGCCGTGACGATGCCGGCTCCAGCAACGACGACCGTGTTGATCAGGCCGACGATCAACGCACGCTTGTAGGTCGAGTCGGAATCGTAGGCGATCAGCGTATCGCTGAGGTCGAAGCCAGCACGTCCGTTGAGGAAAGCGAAGCCCGAAGCGATGTTTGCACGCTTGAGGTTTTCGACCGTATTGCCAACGATCCACCAGATAAGCGCGGCGAGCGCCGCGATAACCAAGACCTGAACGAAGATGCCGCGCACCTTCGGGTCATAGAGTAGCGACGCGCGGCCGCCCCCTACGCCATGGGGAATGTCCTGCGTAGCCATCAGAAGTCCCTCTGATAGAGAAACCGGAAGGCAGGAGACCTGCCTTCCGGATCAGACTTCGGATCAGCGGATCGGCGGTGCGTACTGCAGACCGCCCTTGGTCCAGAGCGCATTGATGCCGCGGGCAATCTTCAGCGGGCTGCCCTGGCCGACATTGCGTTCGAACAGTTCGCCGTAGTTGCCCACGGCCTTGACGATGTTGACGACCCAGTCGTTGCCGAGGCCGAGATCGGTGCCGATCTTGGTGTCTGCCTCGGTGCCGAGCACGCGCTTGATCTCAGGATTGCCCGAGTTCTTCATCTCCTCGACATTGGCCTGGGTGATGCCCAGCTCTTCCGCCGTCAGCAGCGCGAAATAGGTCCACTTGACGATGTGGTACCACTTGTCGTCGCCCTGGCGCGTAGCCGGTCCGAGCGGCTCCTTGGAAATGATCTCGGGCAGGACGACGTGGTCGTCCGGCGAGCCCAGCGTCAGGCGAATGCCGTAGAGGCCCGACTGGTCGGTCGTGTAGACGTCGCAACGGCCGGCGTCATAGGCAGCGTTGACCTCTTCAAGCTTCTCGAAGACGACCGGGTTGTACTCCATCTTGTTCGCCTTGAAGTAGTCGGCGAGATTGAGCTCGGTCGTCGTGCCCGTCTGCACGCAGACGGCTGCGCCCGACAGCTGGAGCGCGGAGTTCACGCCCGGCAGCTTCTTGGCATTGATCATGAAGCCCTGGCCGTCGAAATAGGTGACGCCGGCGAAGTTCAGGCCGAGTGCGGTGTCACGGTTGATCGTCCAGGTGGTGTTGCGCGAGAGAAGGTCGATTTCGCCCGATTGCAGAGCGGTGAAACGCTCCTTGGCCGAGAGCGGGGTGAACTTCACCTTGGTGCCGTCGCCGAAGACCGCCGCAGCCACTGCGCGGCAGAAGTCTGCGTCCAGGCCCGTCCAGTCGCCCTTGTCGTTCGGCGCCGAGAAGCCGGCCAGACCGGTGCTCACGCCGCACTGGACGAAACCCTTGGCCTTGATGTCCGAAAGCGTGTCAGCCGAAGCCGAGGTTGCCATGGCGCCGAGTGCAGCCGCCCCGAGAATCCCCGAAATGATGTATTTCATGACCCACGAACCCTTTTCTGTTTTTCCAGGCTTGGTGCCTGTCTTTTTGAATTTGTGAACTCAGCATCCCCTGTCCGGCCCATTTCCGGATTGCGCGTCCTGGCGGCGCGCTTTTGCTGCAGTCCGGTTCACCAGTGCATCGAAGGCGATAATTCTTATCAGGTCAAGCAATAAAGCCGGCCATACGACCAACATACAAGAGCATCGGAAATCGCTTCCGTGGCGTCAGGTTACGACGCAAGCAGCAATATGCTTCAAACTTGGGCGAGCGGCCGTTTTCTTTGCCGAAGACCGGTTGCGACCGGCAAGGTTTGCCCCGGACGCAAGTGGAAACCGACGCGCCGCCGGGCAAAGAATCGCGCTATCACCACGGTCAGCACGAAGCCGAACAGGAAGCCCGCGGCCACATCCGACGGATAATGCGCCACGGCTGGCACGCGGAAACTGGAAAACACCAGCCCGGCGATGCCGATCGGCAGCCAGTAGCGCGGAAACCAGATCATCAGCACGGCGGCAACCGCGCCGAGCGTGGTCGAATGACCGGATGGAAAGCTGGTGAAATACTTGTTCACCACGAACGGGTCGAAATGGTAGGCGCCGAATTCGCCGAACATCCACGGCCGGGCCCGGCCGACCATGATCTTCACAATATTGACGGCAATGCCGGTGATGGCCACGGCGCCGAACATGAATGCCGCCTGGCCGAAGATGACCACCAGCCGCGACCTGACGCGGTAGCCATTGCCCTTCCAGTCCGCTGTCGCCGATGCCAGGTACACCACGAAGGCGGGCACCAGATACCACTCCGACTTGCCGGTCTGGCTCGCCTCGGCCAGCCAGCTCATCAGCCGGTTGCGATGCGACAGCATGAAGTCCATCACGCGCGCATCGAACGGAAACAGCAGCAGGACCGCAGCCGCGCCACAGAGCACCAGCAATGTCAGCTGGCGGGTCCACACCGGCTCGGGCGCTCCCACCGGCGATCGCCACATGCGGCGCCAGGAAAAGGCTATGGTGGCGGCCAACCGCCCGAACACGCCGCCCGGCCAGATCTGGCCCAGCCGAAGCCGCGGCCGCGGCGATTGCGCCTGTTTGTTCGGCGCACTATGGCTGGCGTCTTCGCTGAAAGGATGCGGATTCATGTCTCGAGACAACGGTAGGATCAAAGGCGTCAACACGCGGCTCGCGCATGCAGGCAACGATCCACACGGCTTTCACGGCTTTGTCAATCCGCCGGTCGTGCACGCCTCGACCGTTCTCTTCCCTAACGCTGCGACGATGGCAGCGCGTGATCAAAAATACACATATGGCACCCGCGGCACGCCGACGACGGATGCGCTCTGCGCTGCCATCGACGAGCTGGAAGGTTCGGCCGGCACCATTGCCGTGCCCTCGGGCCTTGCGGCGGTCACCATCCCCCTGCTCGGCTTCCTGTCTTCGGGCGATCACATCCTGATCACCGATTCGGTCTACTATCCGACCCGTCATTTCGCCGACACCATGCTCAAGCGCCTTGGCATCGAAATCGACTATTACGACCCGCATGTCGGCGCCGGCATCGCCGCGCTGATCAAGCCGAACACGAAGGTGGTGTTCACCGAATCGCCGGCATCGAACACTTTCGAGATCCAGGACATCCCGGCCATATCAAAGGCGGCGCATGCGGCGGGCGCGATCGTCATGATGGACAACACCTGGGCGACGCCGCTCTATTTCAAGGCGCTCGATTTCGGCGTCGACGTCACCATCCACGCCGCCACCAAATATCCGGCCGGCCATTCGGACGTACTGAGCGGCACCGTTTCGGCCAATGCCGAATGCTGGCCGCGCCTCAGCGAGGCGTTCGTTACGCTCGGTTGCTGTGCCGGCCCCGACGACGTCTACCAGGTGCTGCGCGGCCTGCGCACAATGGGCGTCCGCCTTGCCCATCATGAAAAGAGCGCGCTCGACATCGCGCGCTGGCTCGAAGGCCAGCCAGGCGTCTCGCGCGTGCTGCACCCGGGTCTCGAAAGCCACCCCGACCACAAGCTGTTCAAGCGCGACTTCGGCGGATCGAGCGGCATCTTCTCGGTGGTGCTGTCAGGCGGCGGCCAGAAGAAGGCGCACGCCTTCCTCGACGCGCTCGAAATCTTCGGCCTGGGCTACTCCTGGGGCGGTTTCGAGAGCCTGGCCGTGCATGTCAGCGTCGCCGACCGCAAGGTGGCCAACGGCCCCTATGAAGGCCCGATCATCCGCCTGCAAATCGGCCTCGAAGACATAGCCGATCTCAAGGAAGACATTTGCGCCGGTCTGGCTGCCGCAAACGCGGCGGAATAAGGCCTGACGAGCATCGTCCGGCAAGGACAGCTTGAGCCGGCCAAAGCGGGCCGATATTTCTGGAGGTGCGACATGACCACGTCCGACCGCCCCGCCGAGATTGCCCACTGGACCGAAGTCGAGCGGCCGGATGGCGACACATTCGCAGGCACCACCGAATTGCGCGGCATCGGCGCGTCGCTTGCCAGCCATTTCGGCCTGCAGCGGCTGGGCATCCATCATGTCCGGCTGCCCCCGGGCCGGCGCACCTCCTTCCCGCACGCCGAAAGCCTGGAAGAAGAGTTCGTCCACGTGCTGGAGGGCGAGCCTGACGTCTGGCTCGATGGCAACCTGCATCGTTTGAAGCCGGGTGATTCCGTCGGCTTCCCGGCAGGCACCGGGCTGGCACACAGCTTCCTCAACAACAGCGACGCCGAGGTGCGGCTGCTGGTGGTCGGCGAAGCCAACAAAGCCGCGAACCGCATCGTCTATCCACTCAACCCCGAACGCAAGGCAACACGCGACGACTGGTGGGAAGACGCACCGCAGCGCGTTCTGGGCGACCATGACGGACTGCCCGACCGGCAGCGCATCAAACGCTAAGGGTACTCGTTGCAAAGTTGCGTGAAAGAAGAAGGTGGCGATCCCGACAGGACCGCCAATATTTGGCAGAAACCGCGTAATTGCACGGTTTTGTCCCCGCACCTAGCCATTAATAGACTCATTGATTCAGTTGAGGAATTTCGAAATTCCCTCACCCGCTGATACAGTCAAGGAGATGGTGATGAGCGAGACCGGCGAGATGAGCGACGAGGACTCGAAAGCGGCAAGCGTCTGGCTCGAAGCGGAAGCAGCCGCCATAGATGCCTGCTGCATTGGCTGGCCTGACGACAAGAAGCCCGGCATACCCGCTCTTGAGTATCACCCCGACGGCGAGAGCCCTCTCCATTGATTGACGGCTCGCACCGCTCAAGGCAAGTTTTGGCCCTATGTGCAATCTTTACAATTTCTCATCATCCCAGGACGAGCTGCGCGCGCTAACCAAAGTGCTCGACGACATCGCCGGCAACCTCGAGCCGTCGATCGATGTCTATCCCGGCCGCAACGGTCCGGTGGTGCGCAACATCGAGGGGCGCCGGCAGTTGGCCATGCTCAACTGGGGCATGCCGACGGCTTCGAACGTTCAGTTCCAGGCGACAAAGGCCCGTGCCGCCAAGCTCGAGGCGAAGGGACAAACCGTCGATTTCAAGGCGCTGCTCGAAAAAGAACCCGACAAGGGCGTGACCAACATCCGCCGGACGGACAGCAAGCACTGGGCGCCCTATCTCGGCGTCGAAAACCGCTGCGTGGTGCCGTTCACCAGCTTCGCCGAGCCAAGCCCTGTCGACGGCGACAAAGACCCGCGCACCGGCCGGCACCGCAATTTCTGGTTTGCGCTCAACGAAAGCCGCCCGCTCGCCGTCTTTGCCGGCCTGTGGACGCCATGGCGCGGCGCGCGCACCATTCGCGACGGCGTGCTCGACTGGGAGGTTTACGCCTTCCTGACAACCAACCCGAACGGGGTCGTTGCACCGATCCATGAAAAGGCAATGCCGGTCATCCTGACGACGGCTGAAGAGATCGACACCTGGATGTCTGCCCCATGGCCAGAGGCGAGCAAGCTGCAGCGCCCCCTGCCCGACGAGCTGCTGACCACAGTGGACCTGCCGCCGACGCAGGTCACATCACCGCAATCCCAGGCGTCGTTGATCTAGGAGCATCCTCGATGTCGAATACCGGTCATGTCCTGCCACAGCAGAAGAAGCCCAAGCTGATCGTTGTCGCGGCATTCAACCGCAACGAGGACGGCGACCTGGTCCCCGCCTTCGATCCCCGCCAGATGCAGAGCGAGGACGCAGCCAGGCGCTTGGCCAAAATGGTCGAAAGCGAACATGCCGGCGTGATCGCATGGAGCCGCGAAGCCGACCCAGCCGTCGGCGAATATGGCGAGCCGACGATCCTCTATCAGGCCGGCAGCGTTCCCGACATGGAGTGAGCGACAACGCCGATGATGTGGTGGAACGATCTGCCTCCGGTCCCGGTCCGAGCAACTGACAATGCCGGCGTTACCGTGCACGTCAGAAGCGTCGAGGATGCGCTCGAACAGATGGAGGCATGGCCCATGCCCGCCAGCGGCAGGCGCGGCCCGAAATGGCGCAAGGCCCACAAATCGAGTTTTGATGCGTTGGAGGGCATGGCCGAGCTCGATGCCGTCAGGAATGCATTCGAGGCCGCTGCGGACGAGGCCGGCTTCTTGCGGAAAATCGACCCTTGAAACGAAAAACCCCGCACATGGCGGGGCTTCGGAAAAGATAGGGAACGCTTAGGTCGGCGGCGGTTTGAACCAAGCCAGGATTTTCAGGATTGATTCCCATAGCAGCACGAAGCCAAACAGCAGGCCTGCAAATGTGATGGTCAGCCACTTGGTGACCTTTCCGAACCCGATGATCATTCGGATGATGGGGAGGCCGCTTCGAATGGTCGCGATGTCCTCAGCGCTGAGATCGGAAAGGAACTCGCGCGTCTTCGGCGGCAACTCCACCATACGCTCAACCGGCTGGGATTGGTCGCTCAACGGAATGCCCTCCCGATGAGGAAGCCAAGAATTGCCGCCACGACGACCACTTGAACCGTGGACATCGGGACGATGATCGCCGCCGCAGTTTCAGTCATTGCCCGAGCCCTTTCCGATAAGTCTCGTCCCATGCCCAACAGCGGGCAATTCGTGCATTCGCGCGACTGAGCGCGCGATCAGTCTTGAGGAGCGCAACGTCTGTGCGCTCATTTAGCTTGACGCCGGAGCGTTCAGTGACACGGCAGTCGGCCGGCTTATCCGGAACCTTGGCGGCTTCCTGCATCGCGGCTCGCGCTGCCTCGGCCGCCGCTTCGGCCTGCTTGGCGTCAGACAGACGCGCCCGCTCACTTGTTATGCAGCCGGTCAAGCATAGGCTGATCAACAGTGGTGCCAGGCGCTTGAGCTTTGAGCTCGTCGAGTTCATCGGAGAGACCTTCGTTTTTTCGCTCGGCTGCAATGCGAGCATCTTCGAACCTCTGATTTGCCTCAGCCAGGGAAGCGGCCTTCCCTTCCAAGAACGCTCGCGCGGTCTTTTCTGCTGCAAGCTGAGCTTTGAGCGCATCGAGTTCGGCGCCCGCCATCAGTTCGGTGACGGCCTTGTCGACCGCCCGACGAACAGCAGAGGACTTGTCGAAATGGACCCAGATGCCGGCGGCGATGATGAGGACCAGTGGGATCGGGATCATGACCGTGAGCACCCGCCAGACGGCGAGCGCGAAAGGCTTGAGGGCGAGCCATGTCATGGCAGCGGCCCCGCCAGCAGAACGGTCACCCACAGCACCTTGCAGGCAACATGCAGGGCCTGATCCTGGTTGTAGGAGATGCGGCCCATGCACTTGGCGTCATCGATCAGGCAGTGGGCTATGAACTCGGCGATACCGAGCGTCAGGCTCCCCGTGATGACGCCGACAAAGCCGCCATGGATGGCCGCATGTGCCAGCAGTCCATGATACCACGGCACGCCGGGGATCGGATTGACGCGGCTCTTTGCTTTGGCAAGGAAATCGCCCTGAAGCGGATAGTCCGCCAGCGCGTGACCGACGATGAGCAGCGCAAACAACGTGAGCAAACTCATCACAGCCCCTCATGCTTCGAGATGAAGAGCCGGTCGCGGAAGATGTAGACGATCAGCCCAAGGACGACGACAAGCAGCACCAGCGTCAGCATGCTGAGCCCAAGGGCATCCGAGATCGATCGCCCGCTTTCGACCGCCTGCGAGACCTCATAAAGCTGATTGCCGATGCCGGCCGTGGAAAGGCCGCCGGCGAGTAAGCTGGCCTTGCCGATGTTGGATCGCGAGGCGGTCTTGCCGATCTCGGAGACTTCATCCTCGCCCCAGATGGCGACGGCACGCCGAAACGCGGCCCGACGGTCGGCCAAGCCGTTGTAACCGCCGTTGACCTTGAGCGTGACGCCGCGGATGTCGTTGCGGTCGGCCGGCGTGTTGCAGTCGTTCATGTCCCAGAAGGCAATGGCGGCAAGGACGCCGTTCTTCGGCTCGAGCAGCAGATCTGGATCGCCTTCCAGATCGAGACCCATCTCGCGCCCGATCGCACGATAATTGTCACGACCTGTGATCTGCTTCGGCCCGCGCCCGCGGTACCGCCAGCCGTCACCGGCCTTCTCGTTGCCCATCCTGCCGCCATAGACCTTGTTGGCCAACGCCTGCGGATTGTTGGCGTAGGGCTCAGCAGCATTGAGCGTCGGAAAGCGCTTCGGCCAGACAGCGCAAAGCCTTGACGCGGAATAGCGCAAATTCTCTTCGACGATCCGAAGGCCGCCGCTCTCCACGCTGATCTGGGCCATGAAATGGCAGATGCGCAGCGGCGTATTGATGCCTGCCGCCTCCATTTCCGGCCACGCATCGGCAATGGCTTTGAGAAGCGCCGGCTTGCCGCCGGGCGCGAACGCCTTCAGCTTGTTCAGCATGTCAAAAATCCTGATTTGTGAAGGAAAAGAGCAGCCGCTTTCAGCGCTGTGCGATTTCGGCTATATGTCAGCGTTCATGGCCGACAAATTCCGCAAAGATTTCGATCTGGAGCCCTCGGAATACCGCCGAGAGGGCGAATCCGAGCCGTTTTGGAGCTTTAGTGCTCCGATCTGGTGGGTCTTCGGCCTTCAGATAGCAGTTGGATGGCTAATCTTCAGGTTTTCAGCCGGAGCGGTCGACAGACTGACCGAGACCTTCGGTCTATGGGCCGGTTTGGCCTTCTTCGCAGTGCTTGGCCTGGCGTTTTTGCTCGCGATGAATGCTCTCAGCGCTCGGATAGTCGCTCGCGCGTCCGCTCGGCAGCCTGCGCGCCGCCAGCGATAAACGGCCGGGCATAATTCGGCAGTGCCGGAGCCGCCGCCGCGCCGCCACCCACAACGCCATCCCGAAGTCGCTCCACGGCAGTCAGAGCCGCCTTGTCACGCGCCGCGCCGGCCGCTGCGCCAGCGAGAGGCACAACGATATTGCCGCCAGGGAACATGCTGCCGACGATCTGGCCAAGGGTGATGCTCACCGGGCCGCGCGGGGCGAACTTCGATAGCGCATTGACCACCTTCGACGGCGAGCCACCCTTTGCCATCTGCCTGATCAGGGCGACCTCATCATCGTTGAAGCCCTTCACTTTCCCCTTCTGGATCTGGGTGTAGAGCGCTTCCATCTCGTTCTTCACCGCATTGGCAAACCCAGATTGGGTATATTTGCCTGCGCCCTTGCGGTCGGCGTTGTCGAGGATGTTTTCGATTAGCTCGGCCTTCTTAGCCTGCGCCCAGGTCTCGCGCGCCTTCGTGAGAAGCTTCACCCCGTTGAGATCGCCGGCGAAATCAGCCGAGGTCGGATTTTCCGCAAAATCATCCAGTACCCGCTTCATGGCACCGAGCGTGCGGGCGTCGTTGGCACTGGCTGTTTTCATCTCCTTACCGAGCGTTTGGCGGAACTCTTCGAAAGTTTCGAGGCTCATCTTGCCTGTGAAGAGATCGTCTAGCTCATCGAAGTAGCCAGCGGTCTTGGGCCGCAGCTTGTCGTTCGGCTTCCCAATTGCGAGCTTCAACCTCTTGCCAAGCTTCTCGACCGACTTTGGCTTGATACTCACGCCGGACATTTCGGACGCAGCAAACTGATCGCCGGAGGCGTCCTTGAGTTCGCGTGAGGCGGCCCGAGATGCCGGATCTTGAGCGGCTGCGGCCGGCGCGTTCTTGCTCGCCACCAGCTTAGAGATTGTGTTGCCGACGATCTCCATGGCGCCGCCTGTGACAGCGCCAACCGCACCACCCTTCACGCCACCAGAAAGACGTTCGCCAGGATCGGCTTCGCCGGAACCGTAGAGCGCACCATAAGCGCCGCCTTCGAGCATCGCAGCGCCTGTCTTGCCAACAATGGGTAAATCCTTGCCGGCAACAGTGACACCATTCTTCGCGAGGGTGCCGCCAAGAGCGAGGCCACCGGCAGCTTCACCCACGCCTGACATAACTGGATAGGCCTCGCGGCGCGCATCCTTACGAGCATCGAGCTGGTCGCGCTTGCGTGTATAGGCGCGGCCAATATCAAAGCCTTCGCCCTTCACGGCATCGATAGCCGCGTCGATCGGTGCCAGAAGAGCTGCTGCAATCTCATCATCGTATCCACCGAAGACGCCAGCCTGCGATCCTTCTGTCGCCGCATCAAAGGCAGACCCGCCATAGGCATCAACCTTCGCACCGCTGGAAGCGCGTTCCTGCTCTAGAGTCGCCTTGATCTTGGCGCCGTAGCCGCGCTTCCAGTCTTCCTCGAATGACCGCTTGCCGCCGTCGACGAGGGCTTTCCCGGTCTCAAGAAGCGTATCGGGGATGGGTGAAGTTCGGTCTTCCTCGGAAAGGCTTGATGGACCGCTGCCGTACTTCTCCCACGGCCCCCTTACCTGCCCGATACGCTCGCTGCGCGCCGACGCTGCCCGATCCGCTTCTTCCTGTGACCCGAACTCACCCACAGCCGGGTTATCGCCTCGTTGAAAGGTTGCAATTGCATCGTCTTCCGACAGTTGCTTGCCGTTAACGATGGTTGGGATGTTGAAGAACCGGCCATCCATCTCGATGCCGATTGTGCGCTCGGTCGAGAACGAACCGTCGGCGTTTTCAACACGAGGGCGCGACATATCGATAGCGTTGCCGGATGGGTCGCCGGCGGGTTTGGCGTACTTCTCCCAAGGACCAGCCATCAGCGGACAGCCTCCCAATTGTTCTGATCTGCCGGGTCACCGCCCTTGAAGCGATAGCCGCCATCGACGGTCCCGACCTTCGGCACACCACCGGCCTTGGTCACTGACGGGAACAGCGGGTTCTTCTCGCTCCAGTCAGCCAGGAACTCGTCAAACCCAGCGTCGATGCGACCTTCGTTTGCCTTGGCATAGTCGCGAGCCAAGCGAGCTACTTGCTGCTTACGCTTGGCAATGCGCGTCTGCACTTCGATAAGGGCGCGGTTACCTTCCGGGGTGTTGCTGAGCGTCGGAACCTGGTCGGTGACGAAATCGCGGTCGGCGTTTGAAAAGCCGGAGCCGAGCGAGCCGCCCATGCTGTCCAGCGCAGCCTGTTTCGCCATGGCGTTGAAGGTCTCGATTGACGAGACTTGCGACGGATCGGCGCCCATGGCGACGGCAGCCTTCTTCAACTGGGCAACGATGTCCGCACCGCTGCCCGAGTAGAAATTCGGGTCTTCCATCGAACGCTTCATGACGTCGAGCGCGGTGATGGTGCGATTTGCTGCCTTCTCGTCGTCCTGGATTTCGAGGAATTTCTTGCCGTAGCCCTCGCCGACAGTCTTGTCATAGCCGCGCTCGCCACCAACGTTGACGGTAGTGCCTCCCTCCCCTCCGATAGGCGACACTTTGCCGGCATCGTCGCCTTTCTCAGAAACCTGATACGCCTTGTTCGGATCAAGGCCACGGGCCTTGACTTCGTCTGGCGTCAGTTGCCGATAGCCCGGTTTTGCCGTGACCGTGATTTCCTTCCCGCCCTGATCGGTCAGGGGTTCGACCTTGGAGCCGCGGCGAACGCCCATCTTGCCGCCGCCCATGTCGATAACGTCGCCCTGTGCGTTGTCGCGCTGGAACTGACGGCTTTTCTCGTTCTCTTCGGCATCGAAGCGCCGCGCCGCCGCTGCCTCGTCGCTTCGGAACTTCATCTCGCGCTGGGCGCGCACTTCCTCAAGTGCTGCTTCACGCTGGGCCTTGGCCTCTTCAAGCTTCGCACTCCCATAACCCTGAAGTGCGCCACCTGCGATCATCGCAAAACCGACCATCAGTTCATGCCCTCCATGAGACCGCCGCGCGGCGTCTGATCCTGATCTGGGATCTGGCTTTGATCAGCTGGAGCCTCGCCCGTAGGCGACTTGCTTTCGCCAGCATCCTCTTCGGCCAGGCGGCGGAACATCGCCTCGAGCTGGCCGTCCTGATCCGCTTTCATGAGCCGGTCGAGGTCCTGTGCAGCCGCTGCCTCATCAAGCTGGCCGGACTGCTGCATCATCTCGCGATACAGATCGAGGGCGCGGAAATATGCACCCTCCAGCCCATCGCGATCCTCGCCGAAATCGTGGATGCCAGCTTCCGTGCTCAGGTTGGCAAGATCTTCGAAAACCTCCGTTCCAGCATGGAGCAGGACATCGCCCGTGAGTTTCTCGCCTGCCTGTTGTGCCGCTGCCGAGACGCGACCGATGACAAGTGCCGCCGCCCTCGCCAGCCCTTCCTTGGGATCGCCCTCGCCCTGCAACAGGTCGAGCACCTTCGGCAGCATCTCGCGGTTATAGGTCAGCTCGTAAGCCTTGCCGATGAAGTGGTCGTATTGCTGCTGCTCTTCCGGGCTGGCCTGCTGGCTTTCGCCGAGCGCTGGGCCGGTTGCGGGCTGGCCTTCCATCGGCACCGGAGGCCCTGCATTGGCCATGTCCTGCTGATCCATCTCGGCAGTCCTTTCAGATCGTGTGGTTTCGCTGTATTTTGTGGCGATGAAGATGATGATTGCAGCAGTCGCTATGATCGCCGCCACGACGTCGGCCTGGGCCGGTTGCGCCAACTACGAAGACGGCTCCACTGAAGGCCCGGCGCCACGCGCGACTGTTTGTGTTGGCCAGGTCTGTGAAGAAACGACCACCGCCTTCCAATGCGGGAACATCAACGGTGCCCAATATGGCTATGCCAATGGGCTTCAGGTCGTCTTTGACAAGGACGGCAAAGCTTCGGCGACGCTCCAGGCGGCACCGGTCGACCCCGCATCGCTAAAATGCACAGAGATCGACGCCGACGCCTGCTTCCCTGCCATCAAGGGCTAGACTTGCCCGTACTGACTTTCCGAGCTCCATTTCTGGGCCGGCGTCGGGCGCTTTACCGGATCGACGAATGCCACATATTTGTCGATGAACGAGTCTGCCGGCTGGACGCTGACCTTCGCCGGCTCTGGCTTCTTGCGCGTCACGCTGCGATCGCTTCCCGCACTCGCCATGATTGCGCTGCCGTTGCGCCCTGAGCCATTGACCATGTCATTGACGATCATCTCACCGACGGTGCGGTTGCCAGTGAGTTTCAATCCAGCGTTGGCAATACTAAGGCCGGTTCCGAGGCCTGGCACCATGCCACCAAGAACGTCGATCCCACCGGCCAGGATTTGCTGACCCGTAGTGAGCTCTTTGGATTTTGCCGGAGCTGACGGCTGCGTTGGAGATGCATCAGCCGGCCGGCCGGCGCGCGAAGGCGTGGGAGCCGGCGGACGCGCCGACTGCGCAGCTTGAGGGGCTTCAGCAACGCGCGTTACAGGGTCGACTGGTGCATAACTGCGAACGTTTGCATATTCTCGATAGTCACCAATCTGCTTTGGGCTCAGTCCGCCATTCGACTTGCTGCCGCCAAGGTACTTGTCGTCGAAGGATGTCGGGCGCGATGATGGGAGGCTTGCAACATTCGATGGAAGATCTGGCGAAGTTGACCGGCCACCGGATCGCGCGGTAACGACACCATGGTCGACCAGGTCCTTGGCAATACCACGGACCGTTGCGTAGTCGACGCCGGCCTTGTCGATGCCATTTTTGTCATAGTAGCTCTTGCCATCCTTGGTCGCGAGCGAAGCCCATTCCTTGGCCAGTTCTTTGGCAAATGTGTCGACGTCGACCTTCCCGTCTATGGTGGCTCGGTCGGCGCGGCGCTGCATGAGCTCTTGCGCCACCTTGTCCTGTAGGTCTGGCGTGAATTTCTGATCAAGAATACCAAGGTCCTTCGCCACGGAAGCAAGTGTCGTGTTCTTGAACTGGAACCCGCCGGCGACGTTGGACATATGTCCCTGCGCCTTGAGACCACTTGCGAGGTCAATGACTTCACGAACCGTCATGTTTGTAAGGTCGGCATAGTTGCGCGGACCGCCGCCGACGAGGCGATTATAAGGATCGACAACCCCAGCTTCGGCAGAACGGATCGTCGCCAGCGCTTTTTCCCGCGCAAGGTCGCCCATGCTCTTGTTTTCGGCCGCCCTCGCCTTTGAAGCCAGATCGGCTTGCCGATAGGTGCCGTAGTCCTGCATGGACTTGTTTTCGGCTGCGCGAGCCGAAGTGAATAGACCACCGGCTGGCGTCGCGGGCGTCGTCCTTGTGCCAAGCGACCGGTCAATGCCGCGCTCAGTGGCATGGCCGCCAAATGAAGGCGATAGACCAGTCGGCGTCGTGCTCCGATTGCTCGAAGACATCGGACCGGCACCGGTTGCGCGATTGCCGGACGAGTTAAGCCCGGCGCTGCGGTCCGTAGATGAGCTTAGAGATCGATCGATCTCACGACGATCAGAGCCGACAGACGAGGAAGACGTCGAGCGTTCGGGCCGGTCGCTGCTCGCCGAGCTCGAACGATTGCTGGACGTAGACGAGGACCGGCTGGAAACTGAACGATCGATCTCGCGTTCTGCCGCGTGATTGCTCGTGCTCCCGCTGGACCTGGATGAACTGGACGAAGAGGACTTGTTCGATGCTGAACTCGACCTGTTCGCGTTTTCTGCGTCCAAGACACCCATTTATCCAGCCACCCTTACGATGCGCTTCGCCTGGGGATCGTAGTCATAGCGGAAGCGCTGCGAGGCAGGCTTTGGAGCGGGGCCGCCAGGCGTCGGAGTGGACGGTGGCGCCGGGACCGATGCAGCGACTGGGGCTGGTGCAGTGTTGCCGGCAAAAGCCGTGTCAGGAAGATTGTAACTGTCCGTGACACGCTGTTCCTTGTCGCGCAGGAAGTTGCGGTCTTTCTGCTGCTCCTCGGCATAGGCGTCCATTTCGGCCTTCTTCATCAGGCCCCCGCCAACGCCTGCAATGAGACCGGCACCGGCCTCACTCTTGAGGAAGTCGAAAAGGCCACCGCCAGCCTTGCCGAGTGGTGACAGGCCAGTCGCTGTCGCAGCAGGAGCAAGGCCGGCCGAAGAGAACAGTCCGCCCGCCGCCTGCGTCATGCCAGGCGGAGCGAACAGATTTCCGGCCACCTTGGCAGCACCAGACAGGACGTTCCCAAGGATGCCGCCGCCAGAGGCACCGCTCATGATGCCGCCCGCCGCACCCGAAGCACCACCGGTGAACACCGAAGCGCCAACGCCAAGAACGGCCTTGCCGACCTTGGCGACCCCGGATGCAACAGACGTGAAGACCTTGCCGATGCCTGAAACGACGCCGCTCATTGTGCGACCTCCATGCGATAGATGTTGCCGTAGGGCTTGAAGCCAATCTGCTGAAGAAGCCTTCCGGCCTTCTCCGGGTCATTCATGATCGCCGTCGTTCCACATCGGATCTCAACGACTTCGGTGTTCGGCTTGGCCCACTCGACCATGCCGCGCATAAGCGCGGCCGCATCGCGCGGGTCGGCATGCTCGTTGGTCAGCCAGAAGACGTCGGAGGCCATGAGTTTGTCGCCGATGACATAGACCCGGGCGAGCGTGCCAAGGATCAGTCCGTCAATGCTGGCTCCGCTGTCGGAAACGCAGACCCAGCATGCGCCGCCATGCTTCTGCCCATGGCGCTGGATCGAGGCCAACAGGAGCCGCTTGGTCTCCGCGACGTCGATCTGCGCAAGGCCAGTCTTGGAGTAGTGGGTGCCGAGATAGGCTTGCTCGAGCAGGCGCACGATGGCGGGTATGTCGGTGAACGTCGCAGGGCGAATCATGCGGTCACCACTTCAGATCGATGTTGTACATCTGCTCGACGAAGTTCAGTTGCTTGTCGCGCAACGTCTTTGCCGCGGTGAGCTGCTGATCGCGTTGCGCGGCGGTCAATGCGGTGTTTCCCATGATCGCCTGCTGCGAGCGGTTGTACATTTCCTCCATATTGGTCAGGAATTGCGCTGCGGCGTTCCTGTCGTTGGAGGCCAGATTCCAGCCGGCGATCTTCTGCTGAAGTTCGCGGTCGAGTTTGTTCTCGCCGGTCTTGAAAGCGATGTCCTTGTCGACGAGCATCGTCTGAAGAGCGCGGTCGGCGGCCGCCATCCCTTCGCGAGACGCGATGTCCCTGATCTGCTGAGCTTCATTGGCGTTGATGGCGGTCTGCTGCATGCGTTCCTGAAGAACGCGATCCAGATTGGTCTGCTCGCGCTGGAAGGCCTGCGCATCGTTCTGGCCGGCCATTCCGTATTCAAAAGCGCGCGCATCCTGGTTGCGGGCGAAATCCTGCGCTGCATCCTGCGAGGCTATCGGCATTGCATTACGGATCACTGCGTCCTGTGCCGCTCCGACAGCCATTGACGAATTGAGCAATCCCCGGCGGTTGACGGATTTCAAGGCCTCGGTCCGCGCCATCTGGTTCAGCTTCGAGTCCTGCGATGTCAGGTCGGCCACCTTGTCCGCGACGCTGTCGTTGACCTGCGTCGGCGCAATGGATGGCATATCCTCAGACGACCCGCTTGCAGTGTTCCATTGCTCGAAGGTCTGCCCGCCGGCCTTGGCGGCGTCGAACAGTCCCGGTGCCTTGATGGGCTTGAGGGGATTGGGCGCGACCATGCGCGGCTCCTTTCTATATTATCCATACCGGCGAGTAGATCAGGTGGTGTATTTGAAAGCGCCAAGCTGAAATGCTACATTTCAGGGCATGCATTAGGCGCTAGCAGGAGGGGGCTTCCCCATGCGCATGTTGGCCTTGACGTGCATACCCATCATCGGCTTGAGCGGCTGTGCGATGATGCCGAAACCCGCCGAACCGGTGGCCTACCAGGCGCCTGCTGTTGTCGCTAAGCCGGCTCCGGTTGCGAAGAAGGCAGCGGTGACGCCTAAGCGTGTTGTTCGAAAGCCGGTCGTCCAACCTGCGCAAGCCTCCAACGAAAGAACGGAGCGAAGTGACAGCGGGGGTGGTGGTGGCGGCGGCGACGGGGCCGAAAATCCTTGGTGAAGTTAGCCGCGATTGCCGTAGCCGCTGTTCTCGTCACACTCCCAGCATTTGCCGGGAAGGAGGATGCCGAGTGGAACCCGCCAGCCCGTTTCGATCGCCCTTATGGCGGCGAACTTACGGTTAGATATCTGCCGCCGGCTGACGTCTATTTCGAGTGCGCCCGCATGCTCAAAGAGGCCAACGGCTCGGACAAGGGTGCCTACCCTGGCATGCGCGGTTGCTCGGTTCGCTCGCTCAATGGCACCCGATGCGAAGTGGTCATCGTTGACAGGGTCTGGAAGACAGCCACTCCGAAGGCCGTACTTCGCCATGAGATTGGCCACTGCAACGGCTGGCCTTTCGAGCATCCAGATTAGCTAAAGGAAGCCGCGCGCATGCCGTAAACGGTGTTGCCGGTGGCGGTTGTAAAGCCGATCGGATAAGAACCGTTGGCGGCCAAGCGTTGTGCATATCCGACTGCGAAGCGGTGAACGCTATCGATTGTGACGTCTGCAATTTGAGTGAGCCCGGTGAGCGTGATCGGCCCGGTATTCAGTGCTCGCGAACACCCCCCAATAATGACGCCTTCCGCAGGAACGGCCATCGTCCCAGAGTCACTGTCGGGGAAAGAGACCCCAGGGCCAGCGCTAATGTCGAGCAATTGCCCAAATGGTGTCGCGCTAGTTGCATAGATCGAAAATAGGTAGAGGACTGCTGAGCCCGCTGTTCCTGATGTGAAGTTTACCACCACCGATCCTGATGTTCCCGCAGGCTTGGCGGCCCAGACGCCGCAACCAGCCGCGCTGCCAGGAACGACACCACCGGCTGGATCGCTAGATCCGCTGTCATCACCAGAAGCCGACGAGCCACCAATCGTGACGGAGGTTTGATTCAGCACCTGTTCAGATCCGGCAAATAGGCCGATGCAAGCCACCAGCGTTCGGTTGCTGTAATCGTCGCCGAAGTTCAGGCCAGCAAATGTATATGAGCCAGAACGGTCTACTGTGTCCGTAGCAGTGGCTACAAGCGTCACTGGCGCCCGATCGTCAATGAATAGCAGCATCAGAACGACTTCGTCACTTTGATTGTGAACGCCATGTCGACACAGGAAGAGTTCGCGGAAATCGTAACCGCGATGTCGTCACCGATGGCGAACGTATTGGCGGAAGCCTGAGCCTGTGTCTGCTTCGAGGACGAAACGCTGTTGGCCGTGCCACCAAGCGGTGTGCCGTTGATCTTGAACGTCGCCGTGCAGGTGCCAGAAGCGCAGATCGTCACGGTCTCGTTGATGGTTCCGGCGAACGGGCACTTGAGGACCAGTTTGTAGGTCTTGTTGGCAGGCGCGCCGATGAGCCCCGAAAATGCGTCAGCGGGGACAGTTTCCTGCAAGACGATCGTGCCACTGGCATTTGGCATGGTATACGTCCGAGTTGTGCCGGTCGCGATGCCAGAAAGCTGAAACTGTGCCTTCTTGGTTGCATCCGCTTCGTCGACGAAGAAAGTCGTCGAGTCTGACAGCGATTTATTGATCAGCGTCTGGGTGCCGCCAACAGTGACCGCGCTCGCGGTAGTCGTTCCGGCAGTCGAAATGCGCAAATCGCCAACGCCGAGCGTCAGGATGCCGCTCGAATGGGTCAGAACGGCGTTACCAGCGGCGAAATCGATCACAGCCCCCGAAGCAAGGAACAGATCGCTCCATGCGGCACCGGAAACGCCAAGTGCCGCACCATCGTTCGTAGCCGGCTTGATAGGTCCATCGGCGAAACTGTAGCCATTGGTGGTTGCCCCTGCGAAGGCCAGCGCATTGGCACTGTGCGTGACAGTAACGTCACCGCCATTGAAGTTCAGTGCCGAGCCCGAGGCGAGAAGCAGGCTCGCATCGAAGCTGTAGCCGCTCGATGCGCCGGCAAAGGCCAGAGCGTTCGCCGAATGGGTCGCGGTGACGTCGCCGGCATTCCAGTTGATCACACTACCCGATGCGAGGAAAAGATCGGACCAGGCCGTGCCGGATGCGCCGAGGGCTGCGCCATCATTGGCCGACGGGAGAACCGCGCCGGCCGCGACGACATTGCCGTTCTTGTCGACGCTGAATTTGTCGGAGCCGCCCACCTGGAGCGCCAGAAGCCGCGATCCGACTGCCGAGGCCGAGTTCGTGACGTTCATCTTGATCGCGTGATAGGTCGTTCCTGCGTCGTTCCACAGGTCTGTCAGCGAATGGATATAGGCGTCAGCCATTGGCTAATCTTTCGACTGGGCCGGCCAAACCATAACCGGCAGCTCTTTGAGAAAATCGTCGATCGTCGGCTGCGGCCGCAGGCCGCCCATCACCTTTTCAAGCTCGACATAGGCATAGGCCCACACCGCGTCGCGCCAGGCGATGAAAGCCGAAGCCTCGGCCACCCATTGCGTATTGGTGCTGCTGACATAGGTCGAGATTGAAACGGCGTTGTCATAGCGCCGTTCCTGCGCTGCGGTGTCGAGCACCACCACAATGGCGCTTTTGTAGTCGTCGACCGTGACTGGCGATACTGCTGGAATGTACGCAGCGACATCGCCAACAATCACTTCTGCATAAAGGCTCCGACCGACTTCCGAAGGGTCGTTTGGTGAAGCGGTGAAAGGCACCCAACCATAGAGAGGATGATTGATCTCGACATCGATGGTGCCGACATTGTTGTACCGAGGATCTCGGAATTCCATCACGCTATCCTTAGAAACAAGGTGAGCCTATTGGCGCTCGTGCCTGACGAATTGTTGCTCTGCCCCATTATCCGCCACGTTCCAGAGAGGGCCGAGCCACCCTTGACCATCACCGTAGTGCCAACAGGCACCGTGTCGTCGGCGGAGGCTGCACCGCTGCTGTAAGCGCCGGCAGGCTTAATGCTGGAGCCTGCAAGCGTTGAATTTGCCGTCAAACCAGTGGTGAAGGCATAGCCCATGACGTATGTCCCGACCGCGCCATAAGCCAACGCGGCATTGCCCGCCCCGTAGTCCACTGTCAGCGTCTGCCACTCCGGAGCCGTTGCGCCGGCATTCATTGTCCAGACTTGGCCAGCCGTACCTTTCGCGACCCTAGCAAAGACCTTTGCCCCGGACAGATAGAGCATGTCACCAGAGGCGGTTGATGCTGGCAGTGCCGGAAAGACTTTTTGTGTGACGCCGTCCCCCACAACGATGACATTGTCATCCGTATCCCACTGCAAATCGCCTTCTGCTGTTGGCGTCGGGTTAGTCCCCTGAAGCAGGATCAGAGTCGGCTGAGAAATTGTTCCGCCGTTGATTGTCTTGTTGGTGAGCGTCTGTATGCCAGCGAGCGTGACGTCGCCATTGCTGAACACAATCGCCTGGAAAGCACTGCCAGAGCAGAAGACCAAGGCGCTGAACCCGACGGCCAGCGAAAGCGTCGCCGCACCATTGATCGTCTCGGCACCGTTCGGATCGATAGTAACCGTGCCGCCGTCAGCCTTGACCCAGATTGCCCAACCGCTGCCAAGCGTGGCGGCGGCGGTCAGGTTGACGGCCACCGCGCCAGTTGCCCGCCAGAACTGGTTGTAGTCGGCTACACCAGCGGTATAGGAGCCTGCTGCCTTGTCGACCGGCGCTGTCTTGACCTGATAGGCCGACGCGATTGCCGTCGGCGTCAGGAAGTCCGTTCCTGCCTCCAGGTTCACGGCGGCCTTGAAAGCCGCTTCGTTGGCATAGGTCAGGAAGGCCCGGCCATAGGCGGTCGTCGTCAGCGCCGCGATGTCGGTCAGGTTCTGGTTGATAGGTTGGTAGGTGCCGGGAAGCCCCGCTTCCAGTCCCTTCAGCTTCGCAGCAAGGGCGATGAGTTCGCCACGCCAGAAGGCCATCTATCGAACCAGTCCGCGCATGGCGAAGTTGATCGTCGCAGAGGCAAGGGTATGCGCGCGGCGATCTGCCTGCTGGGAAACAATGGTCGCCGCGATGTTCTCCCCAATCCCGTCGATATGGGCCTCGATCCGCCCCTCGTAAGGCTGGGTCCAGTCCACATTGGGGAACAGGTCGGTCGTGACGATCGGCGATCCCGCATCTACGACCTGATCCGCGACCAAGCCGCCGATCCCGCGCGCATAGTCGATATCGAAGGTGACGCCGATGGTGACGTCATCCATGCTGATCACATCGGCGGTGAACTTCTTGAATGCCTTCCGTTGTGTTGGGCTGCTGATGTTGTTGAACGGAAGTCGGAGATAAGCCGGGATCGCAGCGCCATCGAATGAAAGCCCACGATTGAGCTCGTAGACGTAGCCATCTTCACCGCCGACGAAGAGACGATCACCCGCCCCTGCGTCTACTTCACCGGTGAATGCGCAGAACGCCGTGATTGGAAGCTTAAACGGAATGGACTCGGGAGCCTTGCGCCCGACGTAGATAGTGATGCCGCTGCCGTCGTCATAGAACAGCTTGTACTGGTCGCGGGACTTGACGCGCATCGAGGCGGCCGAACGCGTGCCGCCGTCGCGCTTCTGGCGGATCAGCGGCTCGATCAACTGCGTCAGTGTTCCTGTGCGCCAGTCGCCATAGGCTGCGGTCGAGCCCAGATCGCGGACGCCGGCATCGTCAAGGAAGAAGGGGCGATCCATCATCTGGATGCTGCCTTCCGCACCGCCGCTGCTGTCGCTGATCGGCAGCATCTGGAAATCGCTGACGTCGTTGCCGGCAACATATTCGATACGGTTCTGGCCGAAGATGACGAGCGATGCCGCCGCGGCCGAAAGCATGCCGGTCGTGGCATCGCCGAACTTGAACTCCCCGGCACCGGTGGTCGTGATGTACTGCAGCGGCTCTCCAATGCTGGAGAACAGGACCGACCCGGATTGGAACCCGAGAAAAAGGTGGTTCTTGTACTGGGCGATATGCGTCGGCCGGTCGAACTGTGCGCGCATGATGACGACGTCGCCGCCGCGGGTCAGGATGCGGTCGCCGTCGCGTTCCAACACTCGGGTCGCGTTCTCAAGCACACCAGCCTGCGTTCCGGTACGGATCGGCGAAAGGCTGTCGCCAGTCCACTCGAAGCCGGTCCCCTGCCCGTTGGTGAAGTACATCGCAGGCCGGCGCGCCGCACCGTAGAAATTGTGGATCGTGAAGCTGTACTTCCCTCCGGGCGAGATCACGACGGCGTAATTCGGGGTGCCCACCGCCGAGCCACTGTCGCTGGTGACAGTCTCAGCCTGGAACGTGCCCTGCACGTTGGAGAGGACGACGAAGCCGGCCGCGGTGCCGTTCCATGCGCCAGAACTGAGCACGACACGCTCGATGGTCCCGGTGGCTGTCGATGCCGCGCCGACGAGGATTTCACCTTCGAGGAATTCCGCAGTTCCAGCCGTGAAATCCACGATCTGGCCGAACTGCATCTCTTCCCAACCGGTCGCGGATTCCCGGTACATCTTGCCGGCACCGGCCACACTATCGCGAAAGGCGTAGATGTGGCCGTCGAATACACAGCCGCCGCGAACCGGCCCCGTCCCCGGCACGGGCTGGATCGCAGCGCGCCGTGCGGCAATGGTCGCCGGATCGTCGCTATCCGACGGGCGGGGCCGACCGTCGAAGCGCTCATAGCCACCATGACGGGTGTAGCCGGCAATGTCCGGCTCATAGTTGATGGCGGCAATGCACTGGCCGGCCGGGATAGCCAGCGGCGGCGAGACGAGGTTCAGGCCGCCGCGAAGCAGGAATGTCGTGGTCTGCTGCGACATCAGGCCAGCGTGTCGCCAAGCTGCAGGCGCGGAAGCTGGTCGCGCTCAAGGTTGCAGAACTTTTCGGACTGACGCATGCGCCAGAGCGGGATTTGTGCCGGCGCCTCGTCATGGGTGCCGAGCAGCATCAAGGCGATATCGACGATGACGTCGTGGAAGCGGGCCGGCATTTCCGGAATATCGCCATCCGCCGCCAGCGTCTGGACGTCTTTCCGATAGCGTCCGCGGATAGTGTAGACCTTGTCTGGCGTCCACGACAGCAAGAGCTTGCCATCCGGGGCGACCGAGAACATGGATGGCTTACCCTCGTTCTGCGCCCCTCGAAGCTGGGTGCGGTAGAACCATTCCCAGTCGCGGAACTGCAGAGGGCCTTCGTCGTTGGCCCCGACCGAAGGATCGTAGAGGCTGATGCCGCTGTCGACGCCATCAGGCGAGTAGATCCAGTCCGCAAACCGGGTGATCGCGCTCGACGTGACCAAATCGTTGAAGCCTGAGTAGGCGTAGCGCTGCTGGTGCGCCGCAGTCGGCCCATAGAACTCCGCCTGCATCCAGCGCCAGCTTGCGTTGGCGTTCTGGATCTGGCGCCAAGCGTCATTCGTCCAGCGGACGACCTTGGCGAGGCGTCCGGTCTGGCCGGTCACGGTCGTCGGCAGAACGCCGTTGATCGTGCCGGATTCGGACGCCACGCGCTGGCAGAGTTCGAGGAAGTCCATCGGGGATCAGGCCGACAGGATCGAGAACGGGTGCGTCGGAACGAGTGTCGGATTGATCGGCTCGCCGTTCGGGCCGCGATCATACTGGACCTTGTTCGCGTTCTTGAGTACGGCAACCACCGCCTCGGGCACGTCGACGGGAACGCCGCGCTTGATCAGGTAGACCTTGCCATTGACGCCGACCGGAACCGCCTCCTTGCCCATGGTGCTGCCGGGGGTTTCCTGGTTCGGGATCATGATGGTGATCTTCTTGCCCGAGGTCTCGCCGGCAGTGACTGCCTTGGTGGCTTTCGGAGCCGGATCGTCCTCGACCTCGATGTAGTCCTTGTTGTAGCCGACCTTGGCCATTTCGGCCTTGATGGCGGCGCAGCCCTGCCGGAACTGGACGTCGAGCCCGAGGTTGACGTTGGCGAACACGGCAAGCTGCGTTGCGGTCGCTTCATCGATGCTGATCTGTTTCATTTGCCTGCTCCTTGCGCCTTGCGCCGCTGACGTGCGTGCGTATGGGTCTCATTCTCCACCAAAGGTGCCTCTGGCTCGGATGCGGCTGCGCTATCCTTGATCATCTGTAGAACAGCCTGGAATGCCTTCTCGGCGCCGACCGACTGCTGGATGACGTTGGCTGCCTGCTGCATCATTTCGTTGGCCTGCCTGCGCTGCGCAAAGACGGCCTCGAGCTCTCGCTCGATGCGTGACGGATCGATCATTTGGTGATGGACCTTGGATTGATGGCGGCTCGGGATTGAGCGGCCGAAGGGTGTCGGGCGGAGCGAACCCCGCCCGATGAGGATCACGACAGACGATAGAGCGTGAACGTGCCTGCGGCAGTGCGGCGCGCGCGGAAGGTTCCGGACGGGCCGCGTGTCGCGGTGGCTTCGTTGCTCTCGACCACCAGACCACCAACCAGCGTCCAGCCGGTATTGGTAACGACGGTGATGTCGAACGAGGCGTTGGTCGCCACGTTGATGATCGAGAAATCGAAGCTGTCGCCGACAGCGAGATCGGGGAAAGCCGCCTTGAGGGCAGCCTCCAGATCAGCGCCGAGAGGCAGGGTGTAGTTTGCCGCCGCGGTGGGTGTGCCGACGATGAGGCGCGTCAGGAGTTCGGCGGCGGTCAGCGTGACGGTATCCGTCTTTGCTGCCGGCGCTGCCTGGACGCGCAACATGCCGGGGCCGGCGTCGACCAGCCCGAGCAGCAGACGTTCCAGTTCCGTCGAACCAGTTTCCCGGCCCGAATGATTGGCGCGCTGCCGCCCTTCAGAGGTGGAGAGACCCATTGGACCCTCCCCTTACTGATCGCTGCGCCAGGCGATGTACCTGAGCAGCTTGGCTTCTTCGGCGATGACCGAGCCGATGGTGAAGCCCTTTGCATCCGTGGCCGAGCCCTCATAGCGCGAAATCGCCGAGGTGCCGGTCGCCGAGGCGGCGGCGGTGGTGATCGCGCAGTTGTGGACCACGTTGGCGGTGACCGTGGCGTCATCAATACCGGCAACGGTGTCGCTGGAAATGTAGACGTTTTCGGAGCCGAACGTGCCGACCAGCGAGCCTTCGAGGACTTCGAAGAAACCGGCGGCATCGCCACCAGCCCACGAGCCGGAGTACAGCATCACCTGGCGGACCACGGCGCGGGCGCCGGAGGTTGCACCCTTGATGGTATCGCCGGCCTTGATCTCGGTCGTGCCGCCACCGGTGAACGGGATCACCCAGTTCAGGAAGGCAACGGTGATGATGTCGCCATCGGTGGCGTTGTAGAGATGGACGCAATCCGGCACGAAGCCGAGTTCGATATTGAGGGCGGCGGCGTTGCCGACGCACATCCCGATTACAGGCTGACCCTTCATGGGATCGATCCTTTCGAGGATTGAGGGGGAGAAAGCGGGGCCGGAGCCCCGCCGATCAGCATCAGAGAGCGGTCGTCGCCACTTCGAGGCGCGACATCCAGAGCTGGTTCAGGATCAGACCGAGGTGCCAGAACTTGTATCCGGCATAGCCACGCTGGGCGAGCGGATCGTCCTTGGTCTTCTGGCCGACAGGGATGATCGAGGGCGAAACGGCGCCCTGACCGCGCAGAGGGACGAGGCCCCATGCTTCCTTGGCGAAGTAGAGGACCGGATAGACGTCGGCCGAAGTGCCCGAGGTCGAGACCATCGTGCCCTTGGCGCCGCCAGCATCCGCGAATGAGGCCAGGTCGGCCGACAGCAGATAGCGGACATCCTCGACCGTGCCGATCTCGTGCTCGGAGATCGGGGTGCGCTGGCCGTATTCCGCCACCGGGATGAAGCCCGGCATGTTGCGGATATCGGCCTCGAGGTCAGTGTGGCCGACGGCGACATAGGCCGCCTCGACCGGGCGTGTGGCATAATTCGGCGAGCCGGACAGGATCTGCGTCACCTTCATGCCCTTCTGGGCCTTCAGGGCTCGGGTCACGGCGCGCTGCTTGGCGAGGGTGATGACCGAGTTGACGTCGGTGCGCTGGGTGCCGTTGGCGTAGAACACATTGGTGCCGCCACGAAGGGCTGCGTAGTTCAGCGCTTCCTGGGTGCGGCCGATGTTCTCGCCGAGCTGAACGGTGATGTCATTCAGCACCGGGTCTTCGTGGGTGTCCTCGATGACGTCGGTAACTTCGGCGACCATGCCGTACTGGGAGAGCGAGCCCGAGACGTCCTCGTAACGGAACGAGGTCGAGGACGGGGTGACGCCTTCCTGCAGCGGAATGGTAGAGGGCTCAAACGGCACAGGGCGGCGGAACTTGATGTTCACGCCCTTGTTGGCCGGCATCGGCTTGACCAGCGGGCCGGTCTTTTCCAGCACGAGGGTCGGCATTGCATGCTTGAGCATCTGGCGCTCAGCATAGACGTTGGTGCGCTGGGAAATCCCAGGGCTGGTAGAAAGGTTCGTGCTCATTGCAATTGTCCTTTGAGCGAAGCGCTCAACGGGTCAGGCGATCCTGAGCATCGAAAGCGTCCCAGATTGCCTTGGGGTCACCTTCTTCGGGGATGCCGGAGACAGTCGGCCGGCCGACTTTCCCATGGGGAGAAGCCGAGCCTTGGATCTGCCGTTGGCGCCTGTCGTCAAGCTTAGGTTGGGGTGCGGGCTGCGGATCAGGAGCCGGCGTCGGTGCCGGGTCGGCCTTGATCAGCCCGAGATGTCGCTTGAAACCTTCCACGACCCTGATCGCAGCGTCGCTATCCGAGATGTAGTCGGCGTTCTGGTGAGCGGCGTCGCGCATGGCGCGGGGCTGATCTTCAACCCAGGCGACAAAGGCTTTGCCGTTCTTCTTCAGAACGTCCTCGTAATCGGGATGGACGGCGAGAAGTCGGTTGGTTTCGGTGCTGACCAGGTCATTGAGTTCGGAGCGGGCGGATTCGAGATCGGCCTTTTCCGATGCGCTGAGCTGGTCGAGCTTCCCGTCGATCTTTTCCAGCGCCTTGGTCAGGGGCTGGCCGATGTCGGGGTAATCCTGCTGGATGCCGGCGATTTCCTCGCGGGCGTTTCCGAGATCGCGGCTCGGCGAAGCCTGAGCGGCGTTGATCTTGCGCTGGAGCGCGCTGATGCGGCCCGAGGCGGACCGGCTGCGCTGCTCGAACTTGGCCCGCTCGGTCACGGCCTGCTCATAGGCGGCGCGCTGTTCCGGCGTGGCGTTGGCCCAGATGTCCGGCTTTTGCGTATCTGCAGCCGGGGCATCAGGCTTGGAAGTTGTGTCGGCGGCTGGCGCGGCTTCGACAACTGGATCGGGATTATCTTCGACGGTCTTGGCCGCCGGATTGTCCCTTGCGTTTTCTTCTTCCTGGATTTCGTTCCAGAGTTCGGCCTCGTCCTTGACCGGATCGGCGAGATGCGGATCGATCAGGTTGAGGTCATCCGCCGTGATGGCGGCAGCTTCGGCGGCGGCGGGCGCGGCCTGGGTCTGTTCAGTCACTTCTTGGCCTCCGATCCGACGGCGTCGATCGCCTTCTTCATTTCGGATTGCTTCTTCATTGCGGCCTTGAGGCGGGCTGGATCGGCCTTCACCTTTTCAGCCTCGATAAGGGTGCGGAGATCGCTCTCGGCCTCCCATTCCTTCATGCTGGCCTCACTAGGGCCGCAGCTACCTTTTGCCATCGCTGGGTTCCTCTTCAGTACGGCACGTTGGTTGAAATCTCGGGCTGCGCGGTCTCGCGCCCAAGTTCAAGTAGCTCGCGCAAGGCTTTGATCTTGCCCCGCTCTATGTCTGTCTCTGACTGGGTCAGGTGGGTGCCTTCCAGCCTGCTTCGGGCTGCTTCGACCGCCTTTTCGGCATGGTCGCGCACCGTCTGCCAGGTCACGCTGTTCAGATCGATCTGCATGGTGCTGGCTTAGGCAGGCTGGCCTTGAGGTGCGGCACTGCCGGCCGAGATGTACCCGCCGCTGCCCTGCGGTTCCTCGCCTCGAGCGCGCGCCAATCGTGCATTGACCGACTCCATGGCCGCCTCGGCGGTGAACAGCCGCTCTTTCGATGCGTTGTTCTCCCGGTTCATCTGAAGCTTGGCTTCGAGCTGATCGAGCGACATGTTGCCGGTCTGAGCCAGCTTAATGAGCTCTGTCTCGCGCTGGATGAGCGCAATGTCCCGCTTGGCCTCGTTGTCCATGTTCGAGATCGCGATCTGGGCATCGAGCTTGGCGACCTCCAGCTCGTATTCCTGCTGCGCCAGATCAGCCTTCTTTGCCTCTGCCTGTGCCACTGCATCGTTTGCAGCCGCGTTGGCCATGATTGCGTCGATCTCGGTATCGGTCAGAACGACATCGGCCGCCGGGATCATCAGCGCCTGGAACAGCTTGCGCAGGATTTCGCGGTTGCGCAGCATCGGGCCATAGATCGTGTGACCGCCAAGCTGAGTGGCAACCGCCATCAGCGTCTGGGCTTGCATCTCACGCACCAGAAGGACAGAGGACCCACGGGCATCGACGTCATAGTCGCCCTTGATCTCGGATTTCGGGTTGAACTGCATGTTCCAATCGTAGAAACGGCGGATATCCGGCGTCGTAACGTCGTCGTCGAAGTTCTTGACGATGCGGCGGAAAACGACGTTCGCCGAATTCATCAGCAAGGCCATGCCCTGCACGGTCTTGGTCGTGTTGCCCTGCTCGCCCTGTGCGATCTGGGGCATGGCCGTCATGTCATCGATGAACTGCTTCGACAGGGCGATGATGTTGGCGTACTGCCCCTGGTTGTTCGGGATGTCGAAGGTCTCGAAGATGCGATGACCGGTCGGAACGCCCTCCTTCGCCTTCCATATTTTCGTACCTCCGCCGATGGTCCAGTCGCCGTCGGCGGGCTCGACCTGGCTTGTAGCCACCACGATCTGCGGGCCAGCGCTGTTGCCGGCATTGTCCATCATCGCGCGCCAGCCGGCGTTCAGCGACTTCTGGGGGTCACGCATCACATAGGGGATGCCGTAACCAAAGACCGAGCTCTCGTCCTTGATGAGGTTGAACACCGAATATAGGCATTCGCCGGAGTCGTAGGGATAGATCGCAAACTTGAGCAGTTCGCCGTCGCAGAACCAGACGATCGCATTCAGCGTGTCGAGCGGGTCGACCTCTGCGAGGTCAGCAATCGTTGCATCGTCGCCCATGGACTGGGCGAGGTCTTGCATGTCCTCGGCACTCAGTTGCCCGGAATACTCCCAGACGTGATAGAGATCGTTGGTTGCCTGCTGCTTATCGCCGGTGATGTCACGGATCATCGCCAGATACGACGGCGCCGACGACTTCGGCTTGGCGACCAACAGACGACGGATCGCATCCTTGTCGAAGCCAGGCAGTCGCGCGAGCTCGCGCAGCTTCTTCTGGTTCATCAGGTGGCGCTCGAGGTTGCCCTCGCCGTCCTCGATGTTGCGGACGTCCATGTCGGGGAAGAATGACCAGATGTCGACGTAGCGCATCGCCGGCTGTTCGCCGTCGGACATCTGCAGCTTGTAGCCATCACCCATGATCGGGTTACCGGCTTCATCGACTTGCAGGCTGCCATCCGGGTTGGTGACCTGCTCTTTCTGCCAGCCCTTGCGTACCCGGTCGCCTGTCACCGGCCCCTTGGTTACGCCAGTTCCGTATTTGCTGGCGTCCTCGATCTGATCACGCTTGCCTGCGTGATAGTTCGATTCCTTGAGCTGGTCGTCGATCTCGGCAGCCATCAGGTCGCAACGGCGACGGCCTTCCTCGATGATCCCCTGAAGCTCTTCGGCCTTCTGCTGGGCAATGTCGGCATGAGCCTTCAGTTGCTCGGCCTTCGGATCGACTGCCTGGCCTTCCTGTTGGGCCGCCATAGCATCGTCCGACTTCTTCTTGGCATCGGCCGCGGCGCGCTCGGCTTGTTCGGCAGCCTTTGTCAGGCGCGGGACCGGCGTTGGCTGGATGCCCCAGTTCTTGTCGTCGGTCGGAAACAGCAGATCCATCAGTCGCGCCGACATTGCGTCGGTCTTCGAGCGTGTCAGGTTGATGAACAGCTTCGACTTCTTCGAGCCCCTGAGCTTCTTCTGGGTCTCGGCATCGTAACGCCCATGGTATTGGGCGAGGTCTTCGAGCCAACGGTCCTCAAGCGACTGGCGCTGTCCGATGCGCCTGAGTGCCAGCGCCTCGAAACGACCGATGATGCCCTTCAGGCGATCGGCCAGCTTCTGGCGCTCAAGCTCCGGATTGACCTCTTCTTGGCCATCCGTCGACTGCTCGTCCTCGACGAAATCGGCCATCAGTAGCCTGCGTCCGAATCCGCGATCATCGTGCCGCCCCCGAAAGTCTTGTCGGGAGCCTGCACCGAGGCGATCTTGGCCCATGTCGCGATGAGGTAGCGCATTGCATCCATTGCGTGATCGAAGTCCTTCACGATGTTGCCGCGCTCATCACGGCGGTAGAGCTTGTATTCGGCCTTGAGGTTGACCAGCGTCGAGAAGACCTTGATCCGGCCAGTTTCGAGCCGCGACCAGACCTCGTAGAGGCCGCTTTCGACGGCGTTGATGGCGTTGACGAGATCGAGCCCCTGCCCCTTGTAGTCAGCGATCAGTTGCTCGCCGTCTCGTTGGGAGCGTCCACGCGACGCCGGATCGATCGCCCCCTTGATCCAAGCGCCACGAGCCTTGATTGCCTGGGCGTGGATCACCGGAAGCTGGTGGCCGCGATAGTGCTCGGCGTAGAGGTAAATCGTGCCGTCGGCAGGGTCTTCGGCGCCCCAGATGGCCGCGGTGCATTTCCAGCCGACATCCAGCGCATAAGCCCGCTTCCAGAAGCGCGGGATCGCAAATGGTGCGACTTCGATGTCCTCGATCTCGACGGGGTAGATTGCCCCTGAACCAAGGGATGGAATGCCTTTCGAGCGAGCCTTGCGCAGATGTGGTGGCGTCGCGGCAAGCAGCTCGGACTTGGCTTTCTCGTCGAGGTGCGGGACATCGTCCCAGCCCGCCTGGACCATGTACTTGGATGCTGAGATCGCCGGCATTGCGGATACGCCAGCGCCGGCAAGCGGCGTCGGCTGGCGATCAGGCCAGCAGCGACTTCAGAGCGTCCATCTTTGTGGCGTAGTCAGCCGCAGATGTGGCGGCAGAGGCCTCTGCTTCGGCCAGCTTCGCCTCGCGCTCGTCCAGCGCTGCGGCGCGGACGTTGAGGCCGTTCTCCATGGAAGCATTCATCCGCGCCACCTGCTTGAGCGACTTGCGCTCGGCTGCGATGTCGGCGCGAGTAGCGGCGTTCTTCACATCGCGCTCGGCGCGGGCTGCTTCGAGCTCGGCAATCTTGGCGGCGAATGCCGTCGGATCGCTGACCAGCGTCATCAGGCCTTCGAGCACGCCAGCTTCGTTGCTGCTGCGGGTTCCACCCATCATGATCAGGCTCCGTTGATTGCGGCGAGCTTGTAGCCGCCGGGCACGCCGTAGAAGCGGGTCTCGCCAGCACCGAGGCGGTGTTTGGTGGTGACGGCCGTCGGGTTGGTGCCGATGGCGATGTGCGCAGCGGCAGAGGCATGCACCATGATGAACCTGGTCTGCGCATTGAACGCGCTCGACTGGGTCGACGCCGCCGGGTTTGCGATCTGCTGCTCGGCGATCGACGGCTCCTGGCCGGTCGGGATCAGGAAGTTGCCGCCATCCCGCGCCAGCATGGTGTATTCGGTGATATAGATGTCTGCCATCAGGCTTTCCTCTCGAATTCAGCCGGCCGCTCCTCAGAGGGCATGAACTGCAGAACTGTTTCGGTCAGGCCCTCCAGCGGCGTGAAGCTGAGCATCACAAGGCCGTTGGTGGTGGCGGTTCGGATGATGCACTCGCCGTAGACGTCGACCGGGCATTCCTCATCAAGCCAGATCACATGCTGGGCGGTGCCTTCGAACGATCCGCGCCCCTGCTGGTAGGACTTGAAGCCCAGCGTCGACCACTTGCCGCTGACGTGCTTGACCTTGATCGTGTCGACGAGGTCTTGGACGCCCTGCTTCCAGCTTGGAAGACCGATCAGACGGCCCGGAACCATCCCGGTCCCTGTTACAATCTTGCGCTGGCCCTCGAACGTGATCTCGCCGAGCATCGAGGCCTGGACGATGTCGCGGGTCGTTTCGTTGGTCTTGCCGGCAGCCCATGCCCTGATCGGGCCATTGAAGCGGCGGCCCTCCCACCAGTCCGGATAGAGCCCGGTGAGATGCGTCGTCAGCTCGTATCCGGAGCCGAAGGTCTTTCCGACGCGGTTGGCCGCCAGAAAGCAACGCTCCCGATACTGGGCACCGGCTTGAAAGAACTCGAGATGCTTTGCGTACTTGGCGCGGGCATGGATGATCCGGCCGTCGGGCTGGATCGTGTCCTGATCTGGAAACAGGGTGTAGAACAGGCGCTGAGCCTGGCGTTTCTGATGTTCGGCGAGCAATAGAGCAAACCGCTCCTGCTGCTCTCGCGATAGAAGGCGCAGGCCCGCCGGATCGATGTTGAGCATCAGTGCGCGGTGTTAGCCGCCGCCTTCTGCATCTCGCGCACCATGCCCTCGATCTCGGTGAGCAGGTCTTCGTCGCTGAGCCCGGAATAGCTGTGCTTGACCTCGACTTTGTCGACGAGGTGGCCGTAGAGCTTGGCCTTGCCCATCGAGGCTGAAACAGCGGCGGCCGACTGGCCTTCCTTGATCGCAAGGACGCGGGCTTCTTCGAGTTCGTCAGCCAGCGTGTCGATTGTCACCAGCGTGCGCTCGACTGCCTTTTCCTGCAGTTCGGCGACGCGCTCCTTAATCCTGTCATTTCCTGTCAGCCGGGCTGCATTGGCATCGCTCGGACTGTAGCCCGCCTCTGCATACGCCTCGACTTGGGTCAGCCCCTTGGCGAGCCCTTGCGCGAATGCCTCGTGCTTTGGATTGCTGAGGATCGGCATCAGCCCAGACGCTCCAACCAGTAGAGCATATCGACGCTGAGCAACCCGGCCCGCGAAGGATGCGGATCATGGATGCACCGGCCGGCGACACGATCCCATACCACCATGTGGCTTGCGCCCGATGTGGCAGTGCGCTCGGTTGGGCCGCCAGCCATTACGATAAGGGGAAGAAAGCTGAAATCCTTATCTGCCCGAATGGGATTGCATTGAACGACCCAGCCATAGCGCTCTTCGAGCGCGTCGAAGAACTCCAGGTTCCAACCACCCTCTGGCGTAACCGGATGCGGAAGCTCGGGGAGATCATCCTGCAGCACGGTCTTGATGCAGGCACGGGTGCAATCGCCGTGTGTGCCGGCAGCCTTATCGCTAAGAACGGTCTGGTCGTAGAGCTTGGTGAGCATCAATTCGACCCGGCGCCGCCGGCCACCCGCTTCTTGAGAGCGTCGATCTCCTGATCGTGGAGGCGTTCACGGAGCAGATAGCCTTCGAGCATCCAGACCTTGTTGCGTGCCTGTTCACGGGCGATCTTGCGGCCGAGCGCTTCATCGAAGTTCGCCGGACTGGCGGATGCGCTCTCACCAGTGACGATGAAGCCGTTGCGCAGCGTGAGCGCGCAGACTGTCAACGTGGTGCTGGGGAAGACGTGATATGCCTCGCCGGCAATGGCGGCGTCGACCAGATCGGGCGTCAGGCGCGGCGCGGTCAGTCCCTTTGACTGGATCTCGCGTTCAACGGCTGCTTCGTCTCGGCTCATCTTCATCTCCTGGCGAGCGAGGTTCAAATCGGCTCACGCAAATCGATCGCTTGCCATTCAAGGAATTCGGCAAGCTCTTCTGCGGACATCGCGTGAAGGCAAAGGGCGATCATGTTTTCGAGCGCTGCCTTGTTGGCGCGCTTGAGATAATCGGCTGTTGCCTGCTCTGACATGCGGTCAAGGTCGCGGTCGGACATGGGCGTCCTCGCTGATGGTGAATTGGCGTTGTGGTTCGAACGGAAGCCTTTTGACGTGGGCTTCCTCCCACTATCCCCGCAGGGCGGGATTTGGAGCGGACTGCCGGAGTCGAACCGGCCTTTGCAGCTTGGAAGGCTGTTACCTCGCCTCGAAGTAGCCCGCGAAAGGGTCAGGACGGGCCGGGCTTGGTACCGGCTGCCAGCGGCCGAACGCTTCTAGCATCTATGCATCGCGCTCAATCAAGCTGGCGGTGATCGCCTGCGCTTCCTTCAGCGCCGCCGTCCTGAACTGTTTGCGAGGCGGCGCTGTCCCGGTGGTCGCACCCTCGGAACCCACGACAGGCATTTTGCACATGGCTCAGTGCGACATTTGCCATGCACTAGCCGCGTGTACCGCCTCGCAACTGAATGCACATAGGACGGGAAGCGCTTCCCTTTTCCGTGTCCGGGTTGCCAAGGTTGCGGCCCCCAATACGGTGAGCCTCCCGACCTCGATGTGCGGCGCGCCGCCATCCGGTTCACGACACGGCTATGTGCAACTCTATATTTTGGAATGCTTTCGCACACCGCTTGGCCTTGTCAGCCAACCGGGAGACAGGCGCTAGGCGCTCGGCCCGCAGGCTGCGCACTGATCAGCAAATCGTCCCGAAGCGCTTATCGCTGATTTTTGCCGAAAAATCAACATATCGCGCATGATCAAATCAAGAACGCGATATCTAGAGCTGTATGAATTCGATACCGCCCTTTCGAAGGGCTTTGCGCATAGCCGGCCAACGGACAATTGTTCCAGCTATCTCTACCTGTTGGCGCGGCTCTCCGGTTGCGTGGTCCATACCAAGATCGATCATATGAACGTGCTCGCGGTCGAGCAGATGCTTGAAGCTCTGGCCGTCCTCCCAACACGAAAGCTCGATGATACTGGGTTCGATCTTGTATCTTCGGAATGCGCGTTGCAGCCGGACAATGCCTTCGACGAGATCGATCATCGGATTGGCCTCACTCATCAGCGCTCTCCTTGTGGGGTGGCGGGAACACGTATCACGCGAACTCCAGCCTTCTCGGCTCTGGATACCATGTCAGCCGTGCCGCGTCCTCCGGGGAAGGCTATGACCAGATCTGGCTTGCCTTCATCTAACATCTGTTGATTACGGATTGGCCCGGCGGCACGACCATGCTTAGCCCAGTTTGCAGGAAAGATGCGCTTTCTGAGGCCAAACACGTCTGCCCATTCTTCGGCCAATGTATCAGCACCCGGAGCGCCACCCAGAATTAAGATGGCATCAGAAACATCGGTGACCACGTTAAGCGGCTTATAGGCCCGGAGCGCCCGAGCAACAGCATCCCGGTCATTGTAGTCGCGGCCGCCACAAACAAGAACCCTCATCACCATCTCCTTGACCATATCAAGCGGCCTGTATCAGCCCTTCCGGAACAAGAACCTCAAGGCTTTTCCCGAACACCATGCGATCAAGCACAAGCTTGGCAAACCCATCCTTGACCTTGCCATCAGCCTTAAAGGTGGCGAGCAGATTGTCGAAGGGGCCACCGACGATCAGCACTCTGTCGCCATCCGCAAACCCCTCAATCCCCTTGCCCTGGTCGAATGTCCCGTCGGAGCAGAGGTAGCGAAGCTGCTCGACAGCCTTAGGGTCGACAGGAAGTGCTCTGTCGGTCCCTTGGGCGCGGAAGACGTGGGAGATGTGGCGGAAGTGTTCGCTATGCTTGTTGACCGTCTTCACCTGGTTTGCGTCGAGCAGGGCGAAGATGTAGCCCGGCATCAGCAACATGATGGTTTCCTTGCGGAGGCCATTGGTGTGCTTGATGAGGGTAAATCGCTTGTAGGTTGGCATCAGGTGGTTGATGTCGGCGGCTGTCAGTTCCTCGGATGCCCGCCTGTCGCCATGAATCGTCGGGCGAAGCACGTACCACTTTGGCTCGTTCATGCGTGATCCTTGCTATATGGGCTTGGGAGGCCTTTGGCGGTCGATCGCTCGATGTTGAGGCGCTGCAGCGCTTCCTCTTCCAAAATAAGGTGGTAGGCAGCGATTTGTTGCGTGTCCCAGCCCTTTCGGAAGAGTTCGAGCGCCGAAAGAGGATTGATCTTGTGCCTCGATGGCCCGCGCGTCGGCGGCAGTTCAAATCCTGCGTATGGGATCAGCGGCATTGATGCCTTTCCTCGTATGTGGTGGGCGGGGTTAGCTACAAACGACCCAGACAATCAGCGCGAGCGCCAACGCGTCGGCAGCGTTCGAAAATGCCTCTGGCCAGCTCATGACCACCATCCTTCAATGACGCCTTGGAGGTATGATTTCTCGCGCTCCTCTGATCGTTCGAAGCTGATGTCGCGAGACATTCTAACCCGATGATGAAGCGCAACAGATCGCAATGATGCTATCTGCGGGTCGAGGTCTCCGACATAGGCCTGCCTATTGCGCATCTCCTTCTCGATCTTCGAAAGGCCAACAAGCTGCTTGAGGCGGTCCTTTGCCCATGACACATTGCTGCCCGGGGATTTTTCAGAGGCACCCATTCCCGGATATCCTCCCATACCAGCCGATATGCCCATTCGGGCCAAGCTCAGGTCAGCAGTCGTCATTGAGGCTGCGGCCTTGACTACAGACGGACCGGCAACAGCCGCACCGCCGAGCCATCCTAAAAATGCCCTGCGCTTCATCCATGCTCTCCTTCATTTCGAATAGCGGAGGCGATGGGAGTGGCCTGTAGGTGCATCCAGTGAGTGGGCACAGGAAGGATCGCTAGGCGCTTTGTCACGGTTTTGAACGACGACACCCATTCTGATTCAATGCTGTCGTAACGAGCGCAGTGGAGTTTGTTGCCATTCCAGACAAGGACAAATGTCCCATCTTTCGGCGCCGTCTCGATAGGCTGCCATCGATCTCGCTCCCGCTCTTCCATGATGGCCCGGGCGATGGCTGCGTTGAGTTCGGCGCGACCGTTGTATACGTCAGCTTTCCATGCGGTCACGACGTCCCGCGCCTTCTTCTCGATGTCAGCGGGTATGGTCATTGGGCGGGGTCTCCGCAGGCGGCGGCTTCGCGATAGACCTGTGACCACTGCATCGACATGGAGCATGAGGTCAGGCAGATCGCGATCACCGCGATGGTGAGAAAGATGGACGTGCGCTCGCTCATTCCCCGCTCTCCCTGGTATTGGAGACGGCGGCGTCGAGGCCAATGAACGTCATTTCGTGTTGCGCGCAGTAGCGTCGGAATGCGCTTTCGTGGAGTTCTCCGGGGAGAGTGTCTATGGAGTGGCCAATCGTGCCACCCTTCCATGAACCCTTGCGGCGCCCCGTCTCTCCGGAGAATTGGATGTCGAGGGAACGTCGAACCTTCGCGCGTCGGAACAGCGACAGCCACTTGAAGTAGCCCGTGCCGAATTTCCATTCGTATTCCTGGATGATGATCTTGGCGGTAAGTCGCTCGCCGTCAAAGTCGGTGAAGACGAATGTGAAAGACGGGCAGCGGTCCTGTGCCTCTCGCTCGGTCTGGTAGCGCTCGAAGCCATCGCCGGTCGACTCATGGGCGGTCCAGAAGTGCGCACCCGCGTCGTCATAGAAGCTCTTGCGGACGAACCGCCATTGCGTCCATGGCAGGAAATACCCCTTGCGCTGCTCAGTGCTACTGTCGTTTGTCTGACGGCCAAGGCTTACGTCAAGGTATCCGTCATTGACCGAGAACCCGTACTGGCGCTCGTGAATGTCCCAATAGCCTTTGCCGCAAGCCCAATCATATTTCGAGGTGTCGACCCACGTCCGCCAAGGCTTGATGATGGCTGGCAGTTCTACGATGAATGTGCGACCGATCGCGCTCATGCGCAGATTGCACCCGATGCTGTCATCGTCATCACCAGATGACAGAATGACGGCAATGGGCCGATACTTGCTGTCCCGCGAATAGGTGAGCGGGCCGAAATGACGGTCGTTGTCGCTCCATCTGCGGCGCGGCCTGCGCTTCTCCACCATGTCAGTCATTGTGTCTGGCCTCTTCAAATCTGGGATCAACGAAGCGAGGGACCGGCAGCGGCTGGGCGCACCACATCTCGACGAGAGCCATACCTTTGGCCGTCACCTGATAGGGTGTTTCTCCGCCGGCACCAGACTCACGGTCTTCGAGTACGCCGAGGCCCTTCAGGCGGTCGATGGTCTCGGGATAGATGGGTGCATGGCTGTACGGGCACTCAGCGGAGCTGCCGTAGTGATGCAGCACAATGCGAATCTGGAACGGCGTCCACATGCGCGGATGGTCAGTCGTGTCCATTGCGAACTCCTTCACCGAACATCCACGCGAGATCGATGCCGTCGCCCTTCACAGGCGCCGGCCCGAGATCAGTGATCTGGACATAGCGGCCGTCCTTGATCGAGACGCTGCGCATGGCGCAGGGGCAGACCGGGTTGCCATCCTGAGGCCCGATGCAGTTGCAGGCATGCAATGCCTCGCCGCTGTGCAAATATCCCTTGTTCGCTGCTGATATCCTCACTTCTGGTCCCTTCCCTTCAGCACCACCCGCCGCCCGAGCAGGTAGACGTTTCCTTCCCAGTCGACGCGCCAGACGGTCGCCGGATCGATCTCGGGCCAAAGCCAACCGCGCAGGAAATCAAGGGCACGGCGGATCATGACAACGCCCCTGCCCGTCCCAGATCGGTAATGGCGTATTTGGCCTCGAACCGGCCGAGTCCAAGCCGCCGCGGGTCGCCAAACGACAGCGCTCGCCGGCGCATTAATCCTTCGACCATCGAGAACGGAACCGCCTCGCCTGATGGCTCAAGCGTCCAGCCGAGCGCATCACGATCAAACCGGACGATGAGCACTTCACCACCACTGATCGCGGCCAACACCGCTCGCTGCTCATCGGTCAGCCGCATTTGGAGACCCCTTCCGGACGCGGCCCTGAACTCTGGTATCTCTCGACCTTGGCGTATTTCCAAAGGATGTTCAGAACAGTGGAGTGATCGCGATTGAACAGCCTTCCGATCTGGTTGGCTGACATGTCCGGGCGCAATTCGCGCACCAAGAGAATGGCATCGATCCTTGCCCGCTCGATGATGATGCTCTGACGTCGCTTGCCATTGGCTGGGGCTGTGATCAGCTTGGGATCTACGTCATGCAGCGCGCCGGCATATGCGATGACCTTCTTGACGAGTACCCGCTCGCCATCAGTTGAAATGACTTTCGCTTTGAGCTTGCCCAGACGAACAGAGCGCTCCTCGGCAGCCTTTGTTGCGAGATCCTGCTGATGTTCTGCTTCGGCCTGCTCCTTCTCTCGCTCCGCATCAGCGCGCCGGCGCTCCAAGACGCGCCGAACGAAATCCGGACGATACATCGCGTTCTGGTGCTCAGCGTCCATTGCGCGCACCCCCTTTGACGATCCTGGTCTCGGCAATCTTCGAGGTGAATTGACGCGGCTTTTTGAGCGCGTCGAGGCGCGCCTGCTTGTCTGGACTTAGGCCGGCATGGGTCAAGGATTGACGCTTTGCACCGCCGGCCGCCGCGCTCTCGAGCATGGCAGCGATCCGGCTGCGGATTGCGGGGTCTGACCGCTCGATCTCGACCAGATGCCGGCGACGATCATCCTCGGCACGTTGAATGAGCTTGTCAGCCTCGAAACGCAACACCGATCGCTCGGCAAGGATAGGTACGAGGATCGACCGCGCTCGCTTGGCGAATTCTGCACAGATCGGCATATATCGGCCGGTGTGGCAATCGACACGACCCCAAAGGTAGTCGTCGGCCGCTTCCGTAATAGCCCACTCAGGAAGGCTGGCACAGGCGGCACGGTACTCGGCTGCCATATCTGCCGGGTCGACGCCTTGCTGCGGCAGAAACTGGCGGAACATGCGGACGACGGCCTCGCCGATCTTTGCCGGGTCGCAAGGCTTCAGCATCGCATCAATGTCACGGACGCGGCTGGCGATTTCCCTGGCTCGCTTGCGATACGGCTCGGGAAGGCGCTTGAATGCGTCCTTGGTGACGAGGTCAGTCATTGAACGCCTCCTTGATCCGACGTTCAGCCAACCTTTTCTGCGCGCTTGCGCGCCCTAGAAAATCGTCAGATTTTCTTCCTCTCCCTCCTCCCTCCTCCATCTGCGGAGGCTTTTCTCCTTTTGCGGGAAATGACAGGAGGTCAGCCTGCCTCTTTTCCGAAATCCCCTCCGGTAAGAGGACGTAACTTCGGATTTCAGCCGTGATTGGATGGATGTCATTCGGAGTTTTCGGGCGCTGATACTTCCTGAAATTCCGAATTGCCCCGTACTTACGACCGTCCATTTCGTAGCAACGGACAGCGTCAATGCTCTCCAGTTCCGAAAGGATGCCGGCGATATCGATGTTGTCGGCGGGGAATAGGCGCATCTTCAGCGTGATCGGCTTCCACTCAAAGATGCCCTTGTCGTCGGCCTCGACCCCTAGGCCGAGGAAGACCAGACGTGCCATTACACTGGCGGTGACCATCCGCTCGTCGGTAAAGAACCCTGGGTGTAGGGAGCGGATGCGGCTCATGTCTTGATTACCCTGATTTCCCGGCCGTACTGCTCCTTGAAGAGCTTGGCCTTGATCTTGAAGTCGCGCGTGACGTAGCCCTTCGAGTCCTCGGTGACCGGATTGCCGTCGGCGTCGACGTAGTCGAAATCGGCCCGATACCGGCAAGCAACAGCGCCGTTCGCGGCCTGCAGGCTGTGCCAGACTTGGCGGCGTAGGTTGCTGATCAGACCGAGCCGCTCTTGCAGTTTGAGGACTGCCCAACGAGTGGCCTCAGCCTTGCTGTCGAAGGTGATGCCGTCGACTGTGGTCTTCCGTGCGCCAAACTTGTTGCGCTTGCGTTTGGCCTCATCTGCGGCTCGTTCCTCGCGGAACTCGGCTGCCGTCATGCGCTCGAACCTCATGGCGCAGTCCTCCGCGCCTCGACGTCGACGGCCTTGCGATAGTCGGCCTCGATCTGGTTGAGCACGGCAACCTGATGCCGGTAGTGCTCGATCTCATGATCGGGCCGCTTACGACTGCCAGTGGAGTGGTCCTCAAGCCAAGATTGCTTGGCCTGGATGATGCCGCGAACCACTTCGAGCTTGGTCGCATAGGAGATAGTATCGCTCATGCCGCCCTCGCCTTCTGGCGATCGACAAGCGAATAGCCCTGCCCCCATACGTTTTCGATGCGGATTCCGAACGGCGTCAGTTTCTTGCGGAGCTTGCAAATGTAGGCAGCAACAATCCGCTCGTCAGGTTCGTCTGCCCTGTCGCTGTAAAGCGCCTGCATGATGGCCGGTGTCGTCGCTAGCTCGCGAGTTGTCAGGAAGACGAAGACGCGCCTTTCTGAAGCCGTGAGCCGCCACTCGACTGGAATGCGCACGCTCGGTGGCGCCAGCACTTCCTGCAACTGGCGCACCTTCTCCTGCAGCATTTCGATCTCGTGCCGCTGCCGGATAACGAGATCGTCGTGACTGCTCATGCGGCGGCCTTGCGGAGGATTGCCTCGGCGCGCCGCTCACCTTCAGTGCCGAAGCCGAGCGACCGTAGCCGATGATGCGTGCAATAGGGGTTGTCGGTTTCTGCCGACTGGCCGCAAAACAGGAACGTCTCGCCCTTGGCGGGATCATTGACCGGCCAACGGCAATCGCCACGCTCAAGGTCTTCAAGCGGAATGCGGCGCGTGTCGGCATCATACTGGACGGCGCTGTAGATTGTCGGCCTCGGCTTCTCTGCAACCGGCTTGGCCGGTTTCACAGGAACGATGGGCGTCCTGTGCGGCGGACGCTTCGACGCGTCCTTCGGGCGACTGGGCTGTTTTCCGGGAACCTCCCGCACAATGCCTGGCCGTCCACCCGAACCGTGGGTGAAGCCGATAGCCTTCAAGGTTGCATCGCGGTGGACCTTGCCGACGATCATGCTGCGAGTGACTTCGCTGCCGCGCTCGATCGAAACATGTGCCGCAATCTGCGACGCGCTGAGGCCGCCGACGAGAAGTTTGCCGATCAGATCGATTTCCTCGGGTGAGTAGAACTGAAGCGAGCTCATGCAGCCTCCGAAACTTTGCTTGTGATGAATTCGGCAACACGCGGATCGCGATATGGCATCGCCATCGCTAGGCGAGACGGGTCCGTGCGGTCATGGATCGTGATGGCTGAGTTGTGGTCGCGATATCCGAGCTCGACCATCTCGCAGTCAAAGCTCGAAAGGACCGGCACCAGAACTGTCGAAACCAGCGCGATCTGGAAATCGTCACCTTCGTAGGTGACCTCATCCATCACCTCGCCGACCGCGCTCTGGGAATGAGCAGACATGCGCCCATCGCGCCCCACAAGCAGCACCGAATGCTCGCGGCTGTCCGCGGTGATGCTGGCTCGCGTGATCGCCCCCAGCAATTCCTCCCTGTCGAAGAGAAGCCTAGTCGGATTGTCGGGTATGATCAGCCGATAGTCCGGATAGGTCGCATCGACGAGCTTGCTGGCGACGACCTGATCGCCATTCGTCAGGCGGATGAACTTGTCAGTCGCGACAACGCCGACATCGCCGGTCCATGCCGGCATGTCGAAGCCTGGAACGATCATGTCGGGCAGGCTCGCCGCTCCCGATGCGGCCTCTTCGCTTGAAAGTGACAGCTTCGCGCCATCGGTCGCGCAGAACTCGACCTTGCCGTCGCGCAGGCGCCAGGACACGCCAACGAGGAAGTACCGGCCGCCGTCGGGCTCTCGAGCGTATTCAACCCCCTTCTTGATCTTGCGAAGGGCCTCGGCGGACATCGAGAACTTGGCGTCGCCTTCATCGGTCAGCATCGATGGGAGCGGGAAATCGGCCGACGGCAAAATCGGAAGCGTGAAGCGAGACTTTCCGACCGTCACAACCGCCTGGCGCTCGCCGACATCAATCTTCACCTCTGCGCCGATTGATGTCTTCACCGCCTTCAGAAGAAGTGCGGCAGGCAGGCAGGCCGATCCAGCGGCCTCGACATTTGCGCCGAAGGTGTCCGATGCGGCCTGCTCAAGGCTGGTTGCGATGATGGAACCGCGCCCATCCTCGCCGACCGAAATCATGACATCGGCCAGGATTGGAATTTTGGAGGCGTTGTCGACGTACTTGGTGACGAATGACAGTGCGCCGACAAAGGCATCGCGCTCGACAACGAACCGCATCATGCCACCTCCGACATGCGACCATCGATAGCGGCCTGCCGGATGCGAAGCATCGGCAAGGTCTCGACCTTCTCGCGCAGGAGTTCGTAGGCGCGTACGGCATACGGCGAGGTGCGCGCCGCCTCGGCAATAAGGTCGGCAATCTCGTCGATGCCATGAACCTCGGGCATCTCATCGCGGCTTTCCAACTCGTCGATAAGCTCGCTGCGGGTGAGCCTCGACAGCTTCACGTCGTTAGGGTCGCCGAAGCGTTCGATGTACTCGTCCCGGATTTCGCCGTTAGAGAAGTCGCCAATGGTCCTTCCAGCGAGTGCTTTCATGGGTCATTCCTCCTTCAGGCCACGGCCCGAGTTGCGGCCGATGCGTCGCGGAAAAAGTCTGCTTGACGGGACTGGCCATCGAGGTGCCGGCAGGCGTGACGCCAGTAGCCTTCCTTCAGCTCGGTGCCGATGAACTTCCGGCCAAGCTTGAGGGACGTGACGCCCTCGGAGCCGATGCCCATAAAGGGCGACAGCACCACATCGCCGGGGTTGCTCCACATCACCACAGCGCGCTCGATGACATCGAGCTGCAGCGGGCAAAGATGTCGTTCGTCCTGCTTGTCCTTGGCCATCTGGACGTTGAGGACGTTGGTCTGGTCGACGGTCATCCAGACGGGTGACGCCCATTCCTGCCACTGGTCGAGCGGAAACTCGTCCGGCGTGTGAGCGATAGGCTCAACGTTGTCGCCTGGCTTAACGAAGGTGAGTAGGTAGTCGGGCATGCCGCCGCGCGACTTGGCGCTATCCTTACGCAACTGCTTGTAGAGAAGGCCGACATGCTTCGTGCGCGTCATCTCTGTGACAGGGCATTTCCAGATCGTGCGGCGGGAGTGCATGATCCAGCCGGCATCTTCGTGGATCTGGATGATCTGGCCCGAGAAATCCTTGATGCCGACGGCGCCGTCACGCCATTTCGTCAGCGGAAGATCAGAGCAATGCACCGCCGTCAGCCGGCCCGGCTTGGTGACGCGGAATTTCTCGCGCACCATGAAGGCATAGTGGTCGGCAAACTCCTCATCGGTCGAGTTGCCCATGTCGGCCGCATTGTCCGAATAGACAAAGAGTGAGCCAAACGGCGGCGAGTAGACGCTGAAGTCGATGCTGTTGTCGGGCATCTGGGCGAGCACATCGACGCAATCACCATGGATCGCCTGCCAATTCGGCCCGGCCTCGGAGTTCAGGCAGCGGATATCCATTCGGGGAGCCTCGCGGTTGCGGTGGGTTGGTAGGCGACCTTCACGGCGGATGACCTTCCCTGCGCGCGCCTCATGGCCTCGCGCATCGCGATCTTCATCCGTTGATGGTCAGTGGACTTGCGATCGATCACGCGACCGATTTCGTTCTCGCCTTCGGCGACGATCAGATGCACCTGCAGGGTGCGTTTCTGGCCGAAACGCCAGCACCGGCGAACGGCCTGATACCAGGTCTCATAGGAGTAGGACCGACCGACGAATGCCATGCGTGCGCAATGCGACCAATCGAGGCCGAACCCCATCATCGACGGTTTGCCAATGATGTGGCGAGCCTCGCCGCTCTCGAATGCGGCGATCTTCTCTTCCTTCTCGTCGACCGATTGTGACCCGCGTATTTCAATGGCGGATGGGATCGCAGCCTTGAGCGCATCGGCTTCATAGTCGGTATCGCACCATATGATCCAAGGTTCGGCTTGATCGGCGGCGATTGCTTCGCCGGCCGTTTCGGCTCGAGCCTGGATCGTCTGGCGTTTGACGTCGTGGAGATTGGTGGCTGAGAGACTGACAATTCCGAAGATGTCAGCGAGCGTGGCATCCATCTGACTGCTACGAGCGCGATGACGCGTCACCTCGAAAGCAGGCAGATCATAGCCGTCATCGCTGAAGTCGCCCAGATCAGATGGCTTCTCCGCCATGCGTGACCATGAAGCCATCCAGTCCCAGAACGGTCGCTCGGCATGGCCCTTGAGGCGCCAGTGCTGCGAAGCGGTCGATGTGTCGTTGATGAAGAACCGCGACAGCATTTCATTCGCGGCCATGATCTCAAGGAATTCGGCGTAGTTTCCGAGCTCCATGTGGTCATTCGGCGCCGGTGTCGCAGTGGCTGTCAGCTTGAATAGCGATCCTCTGAAGGCGTCGATCAATGCTCGGGTGGTCTTGCCGGTGAAGCTCTTCAGGATGGAGGCCTCATCCAGCGACACGGAGCCATAGGCAGACGGGTCCAGCCGATCGAGGCGGTCGTAGTTGCAGATATTGATGCCAGGACCGGCTTCGGACTGATCGCGGATAACTCGCGCCTCGTAGCCCCATTTTTCGGCTCGGCGTCGCGTCTGTCCGGCGACCGCCAGCGGCGTCAGAATGAGCGCGCGGCCATTGGACGCCTCAAGCGCCTTCTGGCTGAACTCGAGCTGGACCTCGGTCTTCCCGAGCCCTGTGTCGAGGAAACAGCCGGCAGCGCCGGTCAACAGATGATGTTCGACGCAATGAGCCTGGAACGGAAAAAGATGCGACGCCAGTTCTGGTACGCGCTTCATTCCCTTGGCTGGCGCGCGCAGGGCTTTTCGGGCGAGAAAATCCGGATAGGCGCTCATGCTCGCACCATGATCAAAGCCAGCCAGACGACGCCGGCAACGACGCCCCAACCAGCTAGGCTGCCGAGAATGATGACCGGCAATGACCAGCGAGAGCGGCGAATTGTGCCTCCCGCGCAATCGTCACAGTCGCATTCCAACCGGCTGCCGCTGGAGATGTTGGAATGAGCGTTCATGACTTCACCAGATCGCGAACGCCGCGGTCATGGCGAGTGGATGCGCCGCGGCTTTTGTTGTTGACCCAGCGGCTTACCGTGGGTTCGAACTGGTAGGTGACGCGGCGGATGTCATCGATCGACATCTCGGCTGGCGCTTCCGGCTTGAACATCAGGATCGCGTATTCGCCTGCCGAATATTCGTGACCGGGGACGAGCCGCCAGCCAGAGCTGAGGTGGTCGACAAGCTTGGTGCGGGGGATGAAACGAAGGTCCATCACACACCGCCTTTCGGCACATAGATGCAGTAGGTATTGCCCTCGGGCTTACCGCCGGTGGAGCAGCGATAGGGCATTCCGTCGGGCGACGGTCGCACCTTGGGTGAATCGTAAGGAATGACTTCGCCGGTCTGCTTGATCTGGTAGCCGTTCGGCGTTTCCCGGATCGTCGTCATTGGCACTGGCATGCAGTCGCCGTTACCGCAGCATTCAGGATCGAAACGCCAGCCGGTGGGTGCTTCATGAGCACGAGCCTTGGTCGCCGACAGCACACCGAGACCGAGGGCGACGACACCGGCAACGCCGGCCGTCCAGGCAAGGACCTTCACTGCGACGATGACTATGGAGTGCGCTTGACGATCGGCATCACACTGATCGAGCGGGCAGCCGCATTCCGGCCACGTCCTGCAGCCCTGTTCTGCCGGTGTATCGGTTAGGTGCGAAAAGCCGTTCATTTTCATAATCGGGTCTCCCTTCGTCCAAACCTTCGATTTCGATCATGGCCAGTTGGTCGACTGCCTCATCCGAGCCATGGCGGATGAGCAGCTTTCGGATTTCGATGATCATCAGTGTCGGACGCCGCCGTTCACCTGCCGCGCGAGTTCGTCCCGAGCTCGGCTGACACGGCTGCGAACGGTGCCAATCTGCACACCTCCGGCATCGGCGATTTCCTCATAGGAAGCGCCATCGACGCCGATCATCAGAAGCGCGTCGCGGTGATGTCTTGGGAGTTCGAAGACCTTAGCAAGCGCCTGCTTGGCTTCGTAGGCGGCCGCTTGATCATCAGCAGCAAGAGACATGCTCCGCTCGATAATTTCAGTGTCGAAGATGACGCGTCGGCTTGCCGTCGAAGTTGACGCCCTCGCCCCAACTCGGCACTGGGCGATAAAACTGTTGCGAAGGATGACGAACATCCAGCCCTTCAGATTGGTGCCTGGTTGGAACTGGTGCTGCTTTTCAATGGCCTTGAGCATGGTTTCCTGAACGAGGTCGTTTGCCGCATCGACGTTGCCGGCCAGCTTCATTGCGAAGGCCTTGAGGGAAGCGCGGTGCGTTTCGACGGAAAGTCCGAAATCGAGGCCAACGGCGTTCATGGCTCAATCTCCTGCCGCAGCTCCGGCGCCAGCCAGAGCGCGAATGAACGAGCGCATCGCATTAAGGACCGAGCTATGGAGATTCTGATCCGCGCCCCCAAGGAGCGCGTCGGCACGGTCGATGAGGGCGTCGAGTTCGCGGAGTTCTTCCCGGCCATAGCGGAGTCCTGTCAGCTCTTCGAGGTCGCGGATCTGGTCCGCGTTCGGCTTGATGCGCGTATCGGCGTACCAGCAATCCTTGACGCGGTTCGCGGTCCACTGGGGCTCGCGGTCAAGCTGCTCCGCCTGCTTGCGGTCGTAGGCGAGTATCTTCCGAGTTGCGTGGCACAGCCGGGCGCCGACAGAGCCGAGCGCCGGTGGCGCAAGCCTTGTCTTGAGAGCGTGCTGAGCAAACTCAACGGACGACATTTCTGATTTCTCCGATGACTTTTCGGACATTTCCGAAACTCCCTGATCCATGTTTGACGTCATGGATCGGAAGCAACGAAAGGACCTGGGCTGCGGCCACGAGAGGTGGACCGAACAGGATGCGAGCGACGCGCTTAGGCTCTTGGCGGAACTGGAAGCGCGACGTGGAAAGGCTTCGGGAGGCCTTCAAAAAGCTCCCGACAAAATTCAGCAGCCGAGCAGGCGCGGACACGCAGCCGCTCAAGGCTCCCAGTACAAGATGGATTTCAGCCGTACCTCGTCCCCGTCGGCTGACCGCGGGGAGGCCAGCGCATCGCCGCGCAAAGGTCTCCCCGCTTCTTCTGCGAGTGGTCGCTGAAAGGGTCATGCTGCGGCCCTCGCCTTCGCGCGCTCATTGGCGCAGCGGGAGCAAAGGACTGACGTCGACTTTGTCTTGCAACCGGCGCGGTCGAGACAACCCTCCTTCGGGTTCCTGACGAACGCAGGCACGTCTTCATCAAAAGATTGGTTGGCGACTTGTCCCGATTTGGCGCTATGACTCCCGGCCTTGACGGCCGCCCGCTCTGGCTGAGGCAAGACCTCGGCCATTTTTGCACCGCCGGCATCGGGACTTGGTATGCTGCGCTGGTCGCCATCAGCACCCGGAGTAGCGGAGCGGGTTACAGACACTTCGATGGAAAATGCTGCCCCGGAGGCTTCAGGGGGGCGGATAGCCTCCGGGGCGTTCGGCTGCTCGGGGGGAGTAGCAGCCGAGGGAGAATTGCGTGCCGAGCTTTCGTCGCCCAACTGCTCGGCGTAGTCGGTTGGCTCCTGGGCCGGGTTAACAATCCGGCTCTGCGACAGAACTTCCTGATCTTCCAGAACAATGCCATCAGCGTCGTGTGGCGGCAGACTAGTTGCGACCTGCTCGGGGCTCCCTACCGGACGAAATTCGTCAATGTTTTCTCGTGTGCGCGCAGGTGCACGTGCTTCTGGCTCGGCGGGGATCATGTTCATGGCAGCAAGGTAGAGGTCGACAATGGTCGAGTGCTCATCGTAAGCGGCCATTCCACCTTCGGATCGACGGATTTTGAGGACGACCTTTGCCGCCTCCTTGTCGAAGCCCCTGCCCTTCAATTCTTTGAAGACTTCCGCGATGTCATCGGCGATGGTCTTGCGCTCTTCCTCAAGCCGCTCGATGCGCTCAATGAAGGAACGGAACTCACGCCCGGCAACGGTCTGGCTGGTCTCGGTGATTTCGTCGCTGGCGCTCATGCGAACACCTCTCGCGATACAACCGAAATTCGGTCCGCAACCCACGATGTGAGCCGATTAACCGCTGTGAAACCATCCGAAATGGAATGGAAAGACCGGCATGCTTCGTGATTTGCTAATGGTTCGGCACGTTGTCGAATATTCACCGGGCCATAAGGGCTCGGGAGCAAGAAAAAATGACCGTTCCTTTCACAGAACCGATTGCCGTTGCCGATGTATTTGCTTCTGGACTTTGCCGAGTAGAACCGCTTTCCGGGGGAAACATGCGTTTCACCTTCTATGCCGAACAAACGTCCATCATGGATGGGGAGAAGGAACGAGTGATCGTTCAGCGCCTCGTCATGGACGTCGATGCTGTTCGCGATGCTGTTCTGACAGTCCTGACGGCGCTGAAGTGCCCGCCGGCCTGTATCTCGCATATTCCGAACTTGTGCCGCCACTGATGTCACGATGCCACCTCGTGGCCGGTCGCATACCAAGCGGACGGGGGTACCTCCCCGTTCGTCGCGGCTTGGATCAAGTCCATGTACTTGCGGCGAGGGATAACCCCGTTTTCCCACTTGTAGACCATGCTCTTGGACGCACCGACCATGGTTCCGAACGCCTCGAGAGAGAGTTCCTTGCCTTGCCGGTATTGCGTGAGCTGATGTGCGGGCTGCTGTTGCATGCCCTGTATGTTTCTATTTCGGAAACTGATTTGTCAAGCACGCTCCGTAAAAAAGTTTCTATTTTTGGTAACGCCCCATCTGAGCGCTAGAGCGATAATAGAAACATGCCGGCGCCGAAGACCACGAAGATCCACCACAAAAATCGCCGCCCCGCACAGGTCTACCTGCGGGAGTGGCTGAAGTGGCGCGGCCTCACTGCCGAGCAGCTTGCCGGCCGACTTGAGACCAGCAAGAGCGTCATTTCCAAGCTGATGAATGGCCAGCAGCGGTATAACCAAGACTGGCTGGAGCAGATTGCCTACGCGCTCGACTGCGACGTGCAGGAGCTGTATCGGCTGCCGGACGCCCCCACAGCAAACGAGCTCCTGGCAAAGATGCAGCCAGAAGCTCGTGAAGCGGCCATGAAAGTCCTCGTCGACCTGGCCCAGATGCGAAAGACCGGAACCGACGGTTAGTTCAGGCCGGCGCTCGGGCGATAATCCCGCAGCGCCGCTTCCATCTCATGCATCTCCTGCCTTGAAGGCATCTCGAACATCTCCGAGCCTTCGCCGACAGTCCCCATCAAAGGGACCAGCGTGAAATCGTCGCCCTGCTGGAAGGGTATGATTGCGTCGATCCTGAACGTGTAGCGCGGGAAGAACCGCTCCATGTGCCCTTTTAGACGTTCACTGCTTTGAATGATCTCCGCTGCTCGATGGGCAGGCGGGACGATGTAAAATTCTGAGACTGTTCGTGCCATTCTCGTTCTCCTGGTTAGCTGAATAGCCACCCTGCTACGGCTACAAGAACAAAGCAAGAACGATTTTTGAGCATGGTTGCCGATTCGAAAACCTGCCCGTCGGCACCCATACGTTCGATGTTTCTATTTCAGCAACTTTCTTGTTGACAGCCGAGTTTCTGTTTGAGAAACTGACCTCAACAACAAAGGAGCTACGCAGATGAGCCTCTATGATTTCTGCACCCACATTGCCGATCCCGACACAGGCGCGATCATCATCGACGACTACGAATGCCAGCTTTCGGCATCGGTCGAGATCAGGAACGGACTGCCGGAATACCACTTCGACGAAGTGATCAAGGACGGCGTCGATCTGCTCAAGAGCAAGTCAACCATGACCAAGATGCTGGCGTTTTCGATCATCGAGCAGGCCGAAACGGCATCATGGCTTCATGACAAGATCAACGAACGCGAAGGCATCGTTTGCCGTGGGCTTGGCTACAACGATCCGAACTCTCGCATTGCGAGGATTTCGTGATGGCCCGCACCTATTTCATGGACTTCGAGCGCGACGACGAAACCAGCGTGACGGTTGAGTATTCGATCAGCGCATACGACCCCGGCGTTTGCTCTGGCCCCGCCGAGGACTGCTACCCGCCTGAGGGCGGCGAAGTCGAGATCGTCAAGGTTTTCAACGATGCCGGTCCCGTCGAGTCGACCGACGCGGAAGATGAAAAGTGGTCTGCGTACATCGCGGAACATCACGATCACGGCAGTGACTATGACTATGATGATTGGGAGCGTTGAGATGGCTACGAAGCCAGAATGCCCCTACTGCGGCAGGACGACCGGCCTACGCCAAGTCCATGACGGCTGCGGCAGCATTCCCGCCGAATACACCTGCGAAGGCTGCTTTACGGCTACAGACACCGGCCCCTGCTTCGATGATCTGCCGCTTGCCCCTGTCACGATGACCCCGCGCGAAGCTGGTGAAGCCGCATTCTATGAATGTGAAGGCAACAATGCGGCATGCCTCAAGGCGGCTTTTGATGCGTATGAGGCCGCGGCAATAGCCCCTCTATACAAGGTCGTTGAGCGCATCCTCGACGAGGAAAGCGCCTATATCTCGCGCCCTTCTCGCAAGGTGACGCAGCGCATCGCCTTGGCGGCAGCGATTGCAGGCGTGCAGGTGAACAAGGCCACCGAGGACGAGTACCCGAAGCTTCTCGAAGACGAATTGGATCGCGCTCGCAAGTGGATTGAGGCTTTCGAAGCAAACCTTGGGCTCCGCGATGCGACCGTCATCAACGGCTCACCGATTGCCGAGTTCGTGGCCGGCTACCAGTTCGACGCCAGCGACGAAGGCTTTGTTCACACGCCGACTTTCCATGAGCAGACGATGATCGAGGATGCCATCTGCTCGTTCATCTCAGACGGCAGGCTTCTCAATGCAGCCCTTGACTTTCAGTGGCCAACACCGTCCCAAACATCGGAGGCCTAACCCATGGCCTTCCAGATCACCGCCACCCTTTTCGTCATCGCTGTCTACTGCGCCTTCCTCATCGAAGCGCTGCGCAGGTCGTGACAATCACTGGAGCAACCATGATCAAGTTTGACATCCTAAATCGCTTCACTGGATCGGTGCAGTTCACCGCCGAGATTGATTGTAGCGAAAACGCAGAGCGTTCGGTCAAGATCGGGCTCGCGGTGAGGTGGGGGCTGAAATCCCGCGCGGACCTCTCCCGCGCGAACCTCTCCGGCGCGGACCTCTCCCGCGCGGACCTCTCCCGCGCGGACCTCTCCCGCGCGAACCTCTCCGGCGCGGACCTCTCCCGCGCGGACCTCTCCGGCGCGAACTTCTCCGGCGCGGACCTCTCCCGCGCGGACCTCTCCCGCGCGAACCTCTACGGCGCGGACCTCTCCGGCGCGGACCTCTCCCGCGCGGACCTCTCCCGCGCGGACCTCTACGGCGCGGACTTCTCCGGCGCGGACCTCTCCCGCGCGGACCTCTCCCGCGCGGACCTCTCCCGCGCGAACCTCTCCGGCGCGGACCTCTCCCGCGCGGACCTCTACGGCGCGGACTTCTCCGGCGCGGACCTCTCCCGCGCGAACTTCTCCGGCGCGGACCTCTCCCGCGCGGACCTCTCCGGCGCGAACTTCTCCGGCGCGGACCTCTCCGGCGCGGACCTCTCCGGCGCGAAGAGCGCCGATCTTGTCATCGCCCGAACCCGCATTCTTCCGGAAGGAGACATCATCGGCTGGAAGAAATGCCAAGGCGACGTGATTGCCAAATTGCTGATCCCTGCTGCCGCCAAGCGTTCCCACGCTTTCGGGCGCAAGTGTCGAGCCGAATACGTCGATTGCCTCGAATTGTTCGGTGCCGACAAGGGCATTTCGTTGCACGACGGCAAGACCGAGTACGCAGCTGGCCAGCGTGTCACACCTGATGCCTTTGACGAAAATTGGCAGAGCGAATGCTCGTCCGGAATCCATTTTTACATCACTCGCGCCGAAGCCGAGGTGCACTGACCACCCCTCACTGGAGGACTTCCCATGCCTTCCATTTCTGGAACTGCACTCCGCGAATGCAAGCGGGAAGCTGACAAGGCGCTGCTGCAGTTCGAAGCTGACGAATTCAACCGCAAGGCGGAGATCGAGGCCAATTGGGTCGAGGCGCTGAAATTCGCTGACGAAGACCCGCGCCTTATCGCGGCCCACGAAGCGAACATCAGGCACAACCGTCGCATGGCGATGTGGTTCGGAATTTCTGCCGAAGAAACCCAAGGGGACGCAGCATGACCATGGTAGCACAGGCACTCATCGAGCATGAGCCGACCGACATGCAGGTCAGCCCACGGCGCGAGATTTCCGACGTCCCCCCGATGGTGTCGATGATCGAGCGCATCATCATGGACCCGTCCATACCAATTGAGCGCCTTGAGCGCGCGGTCGCCATGCACGAACGCATGGAGGACCGTGCTCGTGAAGATAGGGCTCGGCAGGCAGAGAAGGCGTTCTTCGCGGCCATGTCGAAGTGCCAAGAAGAACTGCCCGTCGTCACCAAAACGCGGCGGAACACCCACACGAACTCGACCTATGCTGATCTGGCGGCCATCGAAGAACAGGCGATGCCGATTATCCACAAACATGGTTTTGGCGTGCTCTTCCAGCCGGCAGGCTACAACAGCGACGGCGAATTGCAGATAAAGTGGAAGCTCACCCACGATGACGGGCATTCGGAGAGCGATGTTGCCGGCATTCCGGTCGATGGCGCTGGTTCGAAAGGCACGGTCAACAAGACCGGCACACAGGCATTCGGCAGCACGGCAACTTATGGCCGGCGCTACCTGCTCTGCATGCTGTTCAACATCAGCACCGGCGATGACCGCGACGGGAACAAGGTCACGCCAACCGGCGGCCCAATCAGCGAGGAACAGGCTGGCAAGCTGCGCGGCCTGATCGAGCAGTCCGGCGCCAACATCGAAATCTTCTGCGAAAAGTGGAAGATCGAAGCCGTTCCCGATTTGCCCGCCGCGAAGTTCGGCGAAGCCTATGGCTCTCTTGAGCGCTGGCATAAGTCGCAGGGGGGCGCACGATGAACGAGATTGTTTCATTCGTTCCGGCTAATCCGGTTAGCGTCCTCACCGACGAGAAGCAGTATTCCGAGTTCTACAGGCGCATCAAAGAGGAGATATCCTCTCACGTTCCGAGCGTCGCGACGGTCATGGGGCGCAAGGCAATTGCCTCTCTTGCCTACAAGGTGGTGCGCACGAAGACCGCGATTGATGACGCTGGCAAGGAACTCAACGAGGAAGCCCGCGCCAAGATCAATGCAGTCGATGCACAGCGCCGCAAAATTCGCGACGAACTCGACGCCCTAGCCGCCGAAGTCCGCAAGCCCCTCACGGAGTGGGAGGACAAAGAGGAAGCCCGGATTGACCATTGCAAGGCAATGGTTCGGCACATTGAAGAGTGCGGCAAGGGCCTGATCGGCGGAGAGCCACAGCCTTTCGGTATCCTCTTCCACGAACTGGAAGAGAAGATCGTCATTGACGAGAGCTTTGGCGAATTTGCGGAGCAGGCACAGGTCGCCAAGGATATCGCCCTCGACAAGCTCAAGGCGGCTTTTGCGGCGCACCAAAAGGCCGAGGCCGACCGTCTCGAACTGGAAAAGCTGCGCGCTGAAAAGGAAGAGCGCGACCGCGCCGAGGCCAAAAGGCTGGAAACCGAACGCCTAGCAGCCGAACAGGCGCAGCGCGAACGAGAAGAAGCCGCCCGCCAAGAACGTGAAGCTACCGAACAGAAAGCCCGCGAAGAGCGATCGGCACAGGCTGCGCGTGAAGAAGAACAGCGCAAAGCCAAGGAGGCGATTGACCGCGCTCAGCGCGAAAAGGACGAAGCCATTGCGAAGGCTGAAGCCGACGCCCGCGCAGTGCGTGAGAAGGCTGAAAGCGAAGAGCGTCAGCGTCAGGCTGAGGCAAAGCGCATTGCTGACGAACAGGCCGCTCGTGATGCCGATAAGGCGCATCGCTCTGCCGTCATGAAGGCAGCCAAAGAATCGATCATGTCGCACGGCGCCGACGAGGACACGGCCAAAAAGATCATTCTGGCCATAGTCGCCAACGAAATCCCCAACGTGTCGCTGAGGTTTTAGCCATGACTGAGATCGTTCAAGGCTCCCCCGAATGGCACCAGCTTCGCCTAGGCAAGGTTACTGCCTCCCGCATTGCTGATGTCTGCGCCCGCACCAAAACCGGTTGGGGCGCAGGCCGCAAAAACTACATGGCCGAACTCGTCGCCGAACGGCTGACGGGCACGCAGGCAGAAGGCTTCACCAATGCAGCGATGCAGTGGGGCACCGACATGGAGCCCGAAGCCCGCTCCGCCTATCAGTTCCATGCCAACAAGCGCGTCGTCCAGGTCGGTTTTGTCGATCACCCTTCGATAGCCGAAACCGGAGCGTCACCTGATGGCGAAGTCAGCGATGACGGCTTGGTCGAGATCAAATGCCCGAGCACGGCAACGCACATCGAAACCCTGCTCGGCGGCATCGTGCCAGAAAAGTACGTGCTGCAGATGCAGTGGCAGATGGCCTGCACTGGCCGGAAATGGTGCGATTTCGCCTCATATGATCCACGCTTGCCCGAAAGCATGCGCCTGTTTGTGCGCCGCGTTGATCGTGATGAAGCGCTTATTGCCGACATCGAGAAGGATGTGACCGAGTTCCTCGATGAACTCCGCATGACCGTCTACCGGCTCCAGAAGAAATACGAACCCGACAATGCTGAGCTGCCCGAGGCGGCCCGATTGTTGATGGCTGGCTGAGCGCGAGGAACCTGAAATGCGCTTCATTATCCGAGATGAAACCGTACACGCAGCCTTCGATATGCTGGAGGCGAACGCCCATGCAGCAGCGGTCGCCAAGGCGATGCGTGAACGCACCGAAGATGACCGCAAGGCTGCCCGAGCCCGGGTCTTCCTCAAGGCAACAGGCACGGTTGCGGAGCGCGAGGCTCAGGCACTCATTTCTGATGAATATCAGCAGGCTTGCGAACACTTCTATGCGGCTGTTGAGGCCGACGAAGAACACCGCAATCAACGCGGCAAGTGCGAGGCCATCATCGAGGCTTGGCGGACCTGCCAATCCAATTTCCGCGCAATGGGCAAGGTGGCCGCATGAACCGCCTCATTCTCCGCACCCTCGCCGCATGGCGAGCATGGCAGGCAGATCGTCAAGTCGCCCGCAAGCGCAAGCAGTTCGCCCGCTCCAATCCTCATATCGTCGCCTTGGCACGGCAGATCGAACAGAAGCGTAAGCGGCATCAGCCGACCCGAGCCGATCTCATGTTGCTGCGCCGGATGAACAGAAAAGCGTTGGGAGGCGACATCTGATGGCCCGCTGGATATGGGATCTGCTTTTCACTCGGTCGAAATGGGAAATCATCAAGGAAGTGCCGCTCACTCGCGAGGACGGCGCTCGGGTCGGCACTCGATATGTCATGCAAAATCAGTGGGGCAATCTGAAGCAGAAGGACATCCAGTGATGGCCCGCTCTGTCTCCGAATGGATTGGCCGCAGCGACGATCACCGCGCCCCTGGCAAGGTCCGTCAGAAGGTTTTCGACCGTGAAAAGGGCAAGTGCCACCTGTGCGAACAGCCAATCCAGGCTGGCCAGAAATGGGACTTGGACCACGTCAAAGCCCTGATCAACGGCGGCGAAAACCGTGACGCCAATCTCAAGCCTGCGCACCGCAAGTGCCACAAGGACAAGACTGCTCGTGACGTAGCTGAAAAGGCCAAGGTCGCCGCCATTCGTCAACGACACCTCGGTATCACCGTTGACGCTCCTAAGCTTCAGGGTCGTCCCTTCCCAAAATCAACCCAGGCCGCGAAACGCGCGAGCCGCGAGGCCAAGACGCCTCTGCAGCCCAAGCGCCTGTTCGACCAAGTAGAAGCGAGGAACCAGCTATGAGTTCGCACACTCCGGGGTGCACGTGGAACGAGATGTTCCCAGAACGACGTGCGGTCGTATTGCAAGATGGGCACGTCGACCCGATCACTGGCCCTCGCTGCATCGTCAAGATGTCCGAAGGCCCCCAAACTGGCCTCTATGTGATCGCGCATACCGACGAGGTTCTGTCGGAAGGAACGGAAGTTCTGGTCAGTGACCGCTCAGGCCGTACCCGCGCCGCCATTTCCAAAGCTGGGGGTGCGTCGTCATGAGCATCCCCGGCTACGACGATTGGAAACTCCGCACCCCTGAAGATGAATACGAGGCCAGTGGCGGCAAGATTTGCCCGTTCTGCGGTGCGTATTCCCGGTGCAGTTGCGAGTTTGAGGAAGAAATCGGCTGTTGTCTTTGGGAAGAGAGCGAGCCCGAACCTGACCCTGACTATCTCCGTGACCCTCGGGAGGATCGGCCATGACCCTGGATGCAAAGGCTTTGGAGGCGGAAGTCGCGAGGCTAATCAAGCTTGCCGGTGGATACGGATACGTAAAGGTCCATACCGACACGCTACGGTCTATCTCCAGTGCCCTTCCCCATGCAGGCAAGGTGAGCGACGCCCTGCACAACGCGAAAATCTTGATCACCGCACTGACCGGGCCAGACGATGCCATCGGGCAAGCCGCAATTGCCGAGATCGAAGCAGCTCTCTCAAGCCAACAAGCGGAGGCGGTGCCGGTCGCGTATCGCTATCGACATAGCGCCCACGAAAACTGGTACTACGGCCCCCATGCAATGAACTGGTGGGAATGTCAGCCCCTCTACGCCTCTCCCTCCCCGGCAGATGCGGGACAGCCGACCAAGGCCGTTGCTTGGCGATACACGGATGCCGACATCAACGGTGATGAATGGCCGTGGACGCTGACCGACAATGAGATTGTAGCGCGCCGGTACGCAGTCGTTGAGGCTCTTGGCGTCATAGTCCCCGCCACAAGCCAGGCGAAGGGCGGGGCGGGGGAAGACGGACCTGTTCCGACGTACGAATGCGATTTCAGCGTCGGCCAACCGGTGCGTCTCGCCAACCCCTATCCAGAAATGGACCCGTCCACGGTCTTCTACGTGACCGGCATTTCGTGGGAGCACCGCAGGACTCCGGCGCATGGCTGGAACATCATGGTTGCCAGCAAGGAGGACATAGCGAAGGGCTATGGCCAGACCGACGGCTATCGGCCTGACGACCTTCTTCCGCTCCGCTCTTCTTCTCCAGTAGGCCAGACGGCGAAGGAGGGCGGCGAGTGATGCGCTATTCCGCCTCGCTCGGCTTCTTTCGCTCTCTGCGTTTGATCTCCCGGTCAATGGCTTCGCGTATGAAGTCCAGGCGCGCCTCATCATCCGCTAGCAAGGCGTCTATCCGCGCAGTTGTCCCCTCTGCCATCGGCAGTTGGATTCGCTCTGTCCATTGCTTCTTGCGTCCCACGCGAGCGGTGGTGCCATGTATATGAAATCCGGTCAAGCGACACCTTTTCGTGTATATGATATTGACTTCATACCATATACACGTTATCTCTTCAATCATATACACGATTGGAGGTATAAAATGAACGCCACCGGAAAGCACCAAGCCATCGGCTTCAATGAAGCAAAGCGAGCAATTGCAACGGGTCGAGCAAGGGCGCGCGCTCTGTGGGTGATCCTGACCGATGAGCACCAGCGCGACGGCTACGCCCTCAAACCCTCGCCTTGGGAAGGGCCGGGAGAGTACCAAAACGTTTCTTTTGGCGATGGCCCCGGATCGCTGGTGCGGCTGCCCGGTGGCAAGTCGCTGAAGGTACCAGCCATCGCCAAGGCAGAGGGCCACTGAGATGACCGACCCGCAATTTGACGCCGAAGTCGACACGCTGGAGCTTCGGTACATGCGCGGTTGGATCGGTCTCGGCGACTTCCGTGTGGCCATGGTCGAACTTTACGACCGTGCCGACCGCGAAGACCACACCGTTCTCCACCCCTCCGATCCGGTCAGCACAAGCAACGATAAGGAGGGCTAGATGGCTCGTGTTCTCGTAGCCTGCGAATTCTCAGGCATTGTCCGTCGCGCCTTTGCTGTCCGTGGGCATGATGCATGGTCCTGCGACCTGCTCCCGGCCGAAGACCGCAGCAACAAGCACATCGTCGGCGATGCCCGCGAAATCCTTGACGACGGCTGGGACATGTTGATCGTGGCGCACCCGCCCTGCACTCGCCTGTGCAACTCGGGCGTCCGCTGGCTCACCACGCCGCCGCCGGGAAAGACAGCCGAGCAGATGCAGGACGAGTTGCGCGAAGGCGCGGCCTTGTTCTCGTCGTTCTGGAATGCTCCGATTGACCGGATCTGCGTCGAGAACCCGGTGATGCACCGGCACGCCAAGGCGCTGATCGTCAATTACCAAGAGCCGGTACAGTCGGTGCAGCCGTGGCAGTTCGGCCATGGCGAGGTCAAACGCACCTGCTTCTGGCTCAAGAACCTGCCGGCGCTCATCCCTACCGATATCGTCGAGGGCCGTCAGCCCAGAGTTCATCACATGTCACCCGGTCCCGACCGTTGGCGCGAGCGCAGCCGGTTCTTCACTGGCATCGCCGAGGCCATGGCCGATCAGTGGTCGGATCACGTCGAGCAGGAAAGATCCGCAGCATGAGTGAGCTTATAGAGCGGCTGCGCGACGAATGGCTGCGGAAGGCGACATCGTCTTTCACATGCCAGGAGTGCGGCATTCAAGCCAACTTCATCGACGAGATCGAGAACGCCCTCGACGCCAAGGATAAGCAAATAGCTGAACTGGAGGCGGGCGGCTGGCAGCCTATCGAGACGGCGCCGAAGGATGGGACGGTTGTCATCCTCTACTGTCCTCAAGGAGACGGTAACCCCGGATCCACCTACCGCGTGACTGTGGGCAACTGGTGGAGCAGTCAAGATGATCAGGAGCCATGGGAAGGCTGGGTGTCATGGGATGGCGGCTTCAGCGAAGACACGATGATGCCCACGCTCTGGCAGCCTCTCCCCGCTCCTCCCTCCCGTATAGATAAGGAAGATAGAAATGGGTGATGTGCGCGAGCGCCTTGGCATCTACATTGCCAGCAAAACGGCACATGGGCCGCGATGGGTGCAACTCCGCGCTGACGGGCTCCCGATCATCTCGACATGGATCGATGAGTGCTACCCGGGGGCTACCGACGATTGGGCGAACCTATGGGTTCGGTGTGTAAATGAGGCGTCTTCAGCGAGCGCGCTCATTCTCTACCGCGAGCCCGACGAGGTTTTGAAGGGAGCTTGGCTTGAGGCGGGTGCCGCCCTGGCTAAAGGCGTTCCAGTCTTTGCGGTCGGATGCGATGAGTTCAACGTCAGGCATCACCCCGGCATTACCCTTTGCCCTTCGCTCGGCTCGGCGATCGCGCTGGCTTCCGCCCCCGTCCCCTCCCCATCAGGAGATGCAAATGAATAGGGTGGAGACGCGCCAAGCGACGGTCTATTTCGCCCCAACGGCTGGCCGACGCTATCTCACACGCAAGGCTGCCGCACAGGCGGAGGCCAAAGCACTGATCCGCGCGAAGTACCCAACCGAACCGGCAGAACATGACGATGCCGGCCGCTGCACCTATCCAGGCTTTCACTGGTCAAATGACGAGCGCTTGCAGCGGGTGTTGGTGCGGCTAACGGCTCGCCTGCTGGCTCGCCCCGCCCCCATCGCACAGAAGGAAGAGGCGCGATGACACGGGCGCTTGCCATCAAGCAAAAGCAGGTGACGGCAATCTGTAAGGGGGCAGCGAAGGCGGGCTACATCCCAGTTGTGAAGATCGGGGATGTCGTCGTGCAATTGGTGCCAGCCGATTCCGATTTGCTCAAGGTCCTGACAGCCGAGGTTGACGAAAAGCCAAAAGGCTATTTCTGATGCCAGACATGCCCCGCAAACGCCTGCCATACGTCCAGAGGGAAGTCACCAGACACGAGACAGTTGTCTGGTACTTCCGCCGTGGAGACGGACCACGCGTGCGACTGCGTGGCGAATATGAGAGCCCTTTGTGGCTTCGGGACTACGAGAACGCCAAGCGCGGGAAGCCAAAGGACGAGACGCCTACAGCCCACAAGGGCACGATGAAGTGGCTCGTAGGTCAGTACAAAGAATCAGGTCGGTTCCTCAACCTAGCGCCCGAGACGCAGAAAATGCGGGCTCGCGTCTTGGACAAAATTTGCGAGACAGGCGGCGAAGTCCTGATTTCGGAAATTACAGCGAAGATGATCAGTGCAGGCAAGGTGCGCCGAGAGGCCACCCCTTTTGCCGCAGTCAATTTCGTAAAGATCATGAGTCAGCTTTGCACATGGGCAGTCGATGCCGGCTACATGGATGACAATCCAGCGGCAAAGGTCAAGGCAACCATGCCGGAGAGCGATGGACACCACACATGGACTGTTGAGGAGGTTCAGCGCTTCCACGCCTTTCACGCGGTCGGCACGCGCGCTCGCCTTGCGATGGATCTCATGCTCTACACAGGGCTACGTCGTGGCGATGCGGTTAAGCTGGGCAAACAGCACGTTCGCGACGGCGTGATCACCTACCGGGCATCGAAGAATGGCGCAGAGATCGTGATACCGCTTCTGAAGCCGTTAGCCGACAGCATCGCTGCTACGCCGACAGGCGACCTTGCGTTCCTCGTCACGGCACATGGGCGACCATGGGTCAAGGAATCATTCGGAACATGGTTTGGGGAGCAATGCGCGGACGCGAGCGTTCCAGGCCGTGCGCACGGCCTCAGAAAGGCGGGAGCAACTTTCGCGGCAGAGAACGGCGCGAACGAGTTCCAATTGGCGGCAATGTATGGGTGGAAGTCGCCAAAGATGGCAGCGCTGTATGTAAGGAAGGCGAACAAGGCTCGGCTTGCGAAACAAGCAGCGAACGCACTGTCCCCGCACCTAGAATTTTCGTCCCCGCACCAAGCAGGGAAATCAAATGGTTAGAGAGAGGGGTGGCGATCCCGACAGGATTCGAACCTGTGACCATCGGCTTAGAAGGCCGGTGCTCTATCCAGCTGAGCTACGGGACCGCAAGCCGGCCCGACCGGGCCGGCTGCAGCAGGACGGACGTCAGTGCGTCCAGGGTATCCTGCGGTCGAAACGGAAATTATCCGAGTAGGAAATCTGCCGGCGCTTGGCTTCCTTCGGCTCCTGCACGCGGAAGGCGATGCCCTCGCGCTCGGCATAAGCGACCGCTTCCTCGCGGGTCTCGAAGGTCAGCCTGATCTGGCTCTTCATGTCGCCGGAGCTGGTGTAGCCCATCAGCGGATCGATCTTCTTCGGCTTCTCGGCGTCGAATTCGAGCACCCAGTGCCCGGTCTTGGCTTTGCCCGACTGCATGGCGGTCTTGGCAGGGCTGAAAATTCGCGCGGACATAACAAACCTCTTCGACGATTCCGCGCAGCGGCGCGGACATCCAGATGCGCCGTCAATACTGTGCAATCGCAGCCACTGCAAGGCTGAGGCGTCCCGGCGAACGGCGCTTCATGTGCAATGACTTCATGTTTCGCTTTTTTGCCCTTGCCTTGTCCGCCGGAAGCCACTAGGCACGGCGTCGCAACGGTCCGGAGTGTAGCGCAGCCTGGTAGCGCACCTGATTTGGGATCAGGGGGTCGCAGGTTCGAATCCTGCCACTCCGACCAGCTTGCGACACCGAGGCGCGCAGCCTCGCCAACTCTCCGCGACATCCACTGCTCCAGAAGCTCCGCCAATTTGCGGCCGCCCGCTCTCTGCCGAGCATGCTGCAGTTTGATCCAGCGCAAATAGTGCTGGTCGGATTTGGCTATGATCGCCTGCGTCGGGTGCAGGCGCCCTCCGAATGCACCCGAGCCAGCCTAGCTAGCCCGCGTCGTATCCCCATTCGGCGCGGGCTTTTTCGCATACAGCACGAGCATTCCAGCGCCGCGCGCCGATCGACATGTCGCTCCAGCTAAGGGGCACAAACAGACAAACCCGGCGTGTTACCGCCGGGTTTGCACTGCTTATCCTGGAGGACAATCAGAACGATGCGTCGAGGCGCAGGAAGCCGCTGAACGAACCGTCTGCATAGCTGTCGCCATCGTTGTAGTTGACGGCCAGCTTGGCATTCAGGTTTTCGACGATCTTGTAGTCGACGACTGCACCGATGGCCCAGTCATTGGCGTTGAGATCGACGGTCTGGCCGGTGACGAGATTGCCGACATGACGATCACCGAAGTACTGACCACCAGCACCAACCGACAGGCCGGCGTTGATCTGGTACTTCGCGTAGCCGCCGACCGACCACTCATAGCCGGAATACGGAGCAAGCAGGCCAAACCAGGTCGCACCCGTTTCGTAGGTGGCGATCGCCTGAAGGGTCAGAGCGTCGGTTGCCTTGACGTTGACGATGCCCTTGAGGGCGATTTCCGAGTAGCGATCGTCGTAGCCAGCGTAGAGGTTGACCGAACCCCAACCCTGGGCGATCGAGACCTTGCCGGTGACGAGCGGGACGTAGTCGAAATTGGTGCCTTCTTCTTCCAGGCCAACCGACACCGCGATGCCTTCGCCGGCATTGAAGGTGTAGCGGATCTGGTTGATGAAGGTGCCGCCGCCCTTATCGAACTCGCCATCGACGCCACCGTCGAACAACGTATCGTTGCGACCAACCGTCAAACCGCCGAGCTCGAAGTAAGCGTAGCGAATCCACATGTCAGTGGTGTCGGAATAGCCTCCGGGACCATACGTGCCGCCGTCATTCTGCCAATGCAGTTCGATGTAGCGACGGAACGTGCCGTATTCGGTTTCCGAACGGGCATCGAGCTTCAGACGGGCAGCCGAATACTTCCTCCAGCCGTCATCGGTGTCCTTCCAGTCGATCTGATAACGAACCAGGCCGCCGACCTTCAGGCAGGTCTCGGTGCCGGGAATGTAGTAGAAGCCCGCTCCGTAGACGTCGCAGATGCGGACATACTCCATCGGCTCCGGTTCAGCGACGACGACTGCGTCAGCTGCATGAGCGCCCGAAACCGCGAGCAACGCCGCAGCAGAACCGAGCATAATCTCCCTAATATTCATTATCTAACCTCAATAGGAAATTCGTATGTGACGACACGGAAACAGATTTCTATCCGTGACTTCGGCGACTAGAAGTGAAGAAAAATTCACATCCGCAATTATCGCTCTCACGCCATTTCAAATATTTCAAATCTATATTCTGAAAATCACCACTCGATCATATCGATCTGATAGGCACGTGATATAAATTCAACCATAATTTAGACATATAGAACCAACAACACGAATGGCACAAACGGAACAATTCAAATCGGCCTTGGTTCTGAATACTTCTCGGCAGCCAAAACGACTTCCGTGACAATATCCTGGCGCAGCAATTCGATCGGCGTGCGGCCATTGAGTTCGGGAGACGCTTGCACCATCCAGAACCATGCGTTCCTTGGATTGGGTATCCGCTGAAGCACTTCCCGAATGCCGGAAGCGGGCCTGCCGTCTACAAACTGCGCCAACGGATACACGTGGCGCTGGCGCCCCTTCCTCAATGCGACGACCTCGTTGCAGCGGTGCCACCGGTGCAGGGTCGATCGCGGTATTCGAAGGGTTCCTTCGAGATAAGTCGCACCCGCAACGCGACCGGCCCAGTCTTCGATGACCGACGATTCGAGATCGGCACTGCGAGTTTGACCGAGAAGCGGAAGCTTGACCTCGGGCTGCCCCGCAGATCTCCCCTCCTCATTGGCCAACCTCGAAGCCTCGGCAGCGAGGGCATGAATGAACTGTGAGGCGAGGCCCGCGAGATCGACCCCACGACCATCGGCAAGACGGCTGTCACCCAGACTATCGGCTCGCAGTTGCAAAGCGCCGTTGCCGAGAAGGTTCGGCACGACGTAGGCCGCCCTCAAGCCAGAAACATTTGCGTCATGCGCCAAAATTCGCTCAAATTCCTTTGAGATAAAATCGACGTATTCGTTGATCAAATCCATTCCACTATGACGTATTGCTTCATCCATTTTTTGAAATTTCCTCAGAAATACGCAGGCAATATCAATTGCGCTTCTTCTCAATTTCGGTATCAAGAAATTACTTGTGTCGCGTCCGTTCAGACGACAGAGCAAGGACACCCAGTGCCTATTTCAGGAACTGGCAAAGCGCGGCAGGGCGCAACAGCGGCCTTTACCGATATGAAGCTGTGAAACCACTTCATCGACTTCCTCCCCTCGATGCTGGCTTCCCGAGCCCAGACTTGCGCTTGCGCTCAGCCCAGGTGGTCATAACGGACATGATTACAACGACCTCTGGGACATCGGCATAGTCGATCCGGACGATGCTTCACCCTCAAGCTAATAAATGATCGCGCTGGATGGCCTGGGACGATCGGTCCGATCAGACTGGCACGTTGCGCCCGGGCGGTAGACACTATGTGCAGCTCATTTTGCGCCGGTGCGCTTGATCTTGATCAAGGCAGAAAAGTCGCCGCTCTCCCCAATTGTGAACAGCAGAAATCAAATCCGGTTTTGCCTGGAATCATACGCCAGCTTATAGCAATGGCGTAAGATCAGTCGAAATCGAACGGTTCGACTTCGGCAGATCATCCACTGGGCGGGAGTGGCGGGCGATTGGCGGAGCTTTCCGAGCAATTCATCGATCAAATCTACGAGGCATCCTTCGTTCCGGAGAAGTGGCCGGCGCTGCTCGATGGGCTGGCGCAGGCCGTCGAAGGCATGGGCGGCTATCTGTTCACAATCAGCCAGGGCGCCTCGGCCTATGTCGCCTCGGAGGCGATCGCGCCGCATGTCGAGGCCTTCATGCGTGAAGGCTGGATGGTGGTCAACGGACGCGCCGCCCGGGCCTCGGCCATCGCCCATCCCGGCTTCATCACCGACCTCGACGCCTTCAGCGCAGACGAGCTCGAGACCGAGCCGATCTATCGCGACTTCCTGCGCCCGAGAGGCATCGGCTGGGCGGCCGGCACGCATATCCCCATCCCGACCGGCGACGTCCTGTCGTTCAACCTCGAGCGCGAGACCGGTCGCGGCCCGTTCGAGCGCCACTATGTCGACGCGCTCGACCGGATGCGCCCCCACATCGCGCGTGCGGCAATGGTAAGCGCTCGCCTCGGCCTGGAGAAAGCGCGCGCCGGCGCGGAGGCGCTGGAGGCGCTGGGCCTGCCTGCTGCCGTGCTTGGCGGACGCGGACAGTTGCTCGCCTGCAACGAGATGATGCATGAACTGATTCCCACCACCATCAGGGATGGCGCAGAAAGGCTGGAGATCACCGAGAAGAAGGCCGATGCCCTGCTCGGCACTGCGCTGTCGGCGCTGGCCACCGGCATCCGCCGCAACATCGTGCAATCGTTTCCAATCGTCGGCGCAAACGAGAAGCCGGCCAGCGTCGCCCATCTTCTGCCGGTGCGCGGATCGGCCCACGATCTCTTCAGCCGCATGCACAGCATCCTGGTCATCATGCCGATGCCCGGGCCTGGAGCTCCCTCGGCCCAGGTCCTGCAGGCCCTGTTCGACCTGACCCCCAGCGAGGCGCGCATCGCCTCGGCCCTGGCCGACGGCCGGTCCATCGATGCCATCGGCGTCGACTTCGGCATAGCGCGCGAGACGGTGCGCTCGCACCTGCGCTCGATCTTTGCCAAATCGGGGGTTTCGAAGCAGTCCTCGCTGGTTCGCCTGCTGCTTGGCATCACCTTACCGGGCACCGCAGGATAAGTGGTCTCTAGACCAAGTGCCTACTCGACATCGCGTGGGCGAGCTGCACAACTGGCCCCGGGGAGGACCTTCGCTTTGCCGTTTCTCGACCTCTATCTCGCCCAGCTCATCGATCCGTTCCGCATCGGCCTGCTCGCCGCGCTGCTGCTGACGGCCGCCAACACCGCGCCGACGTTGAACCGCTGGATCCCGATCGCGCTCGGCGTCGTCTTCGTGGCGGTGCTCATCCCATACAGCTTCGGCTCGTCCGAAGACATCGCCAAGGCGTTTGCGGTCGGCATGGGGCTGATTTCCAACGTCACGTTGCTGGCAGTGCTGCTTGGAGCCAAGGCGCTCTACACGCGCCTGGCCTGAGGCTCAGAGTTCCAGTTCGCCCTGCCCCGCGTCGAGGGCGTTGACCGTCTCGGCGGCCAGCGTTCGGGTAATGCGTGTCTGCTGCTCAAGAGCGGCACGATCGAGCCGCTCGACGATGTTGATGGCGGTGGACAGCGACCGCTCGATGCGGCGGACGAGGAATTGCACGACATGCGGCTCGACCTCGACCTGCCGGTCGGCGAACAGCTTGGTGATAACGCCGGCCAGCAGAAGATCGTCAGGTTCCTCGATCTCGACGGTCGCAGCTGCCTTGAGGCGCGAGGCGAGATCCGGCAGCGTCACGCCCCAGGCGGACGGAAAGCTGCGCGCGGTCAGCAACAGGTGCGAGCCGGCGCCGCGCACGGTGTTGATGAGATGGAACAGCCCGTCCTGATCGAGTTTGCCCTGGTCGGCGTCGTCGATCAGCACGGGTGACGCGCCGATTTCGCCGACATGGGCGACGATATCGGATGCGCGGAGCTGGATCGCACCAGCATGCTCGCGCCAGATCGCCGCCAGATGTGACTTGCCCGAACCCGCGGGGCCGGCCAGCAACACCACGGGTGACGGCCAATCCGGCCAGCGGTCGATCAGGGCCGCCGCCTGGATGTTGGCCTGCGAGACGACCAGATCGTCACGCGACAGCCCCGGCAGGTGACCGAGGTCGAGCGGCAGCTGGCGCGGTTTTTCGGGCGCGCTGGTCATGGTCATTTTTCCGGGCCGGAGTCATCGGGCCCGGCGGCGGGAGCGTGTCCCGCGTGGCCGTGATAGAGCGGCGACTCCAGATAGCGCGAGATGGCAAAGCGGACGAGGACGGCCACGGCGGCTGCCGCGGGAACGGCGACCAGCAGTCCGACGAAGCCGAACATGGCGCCGAAGGCAACAAGCGCGAACATCAGCCAGACCGGGTGGAGGCCGACGCTCTTGCCGACGAGGCGAGGCTGCAGGATGTTGCCCTCGATGAACTGGCCGACGAAGAACACGGCGGCCACGGCCACGACCATTGTCCAGTCGGGCCAGAACTGTACGACGGCGACGCCTACCGAGAGCACCAGTCCGAGCAGCGAGCCGACATAGGGAATAAAGCTGACGAGGCCGGCGAAAAGGCCGATCAGCACGCCGAAGTTCAGGCCGGTCAGCGTCAGGCCGACAGCATAGATGATGCCGAGGATGATGCAGAGCGTGCCCTGGCCACGGACAAAACCGGCAATGGCGGTGTTGATGTCGCGCGCGATCTGCCGGACGGTCCCGACATGGTCGCGAGGGATCCAGCTGTCAACCACCGATACCATGCGATCCCAGTCGAGCAGCATGTAGAAGGCGACGACCGGCGTGACCACAAACAGGCTGGCGATGGAAAACAGCGCCACACCTGAGCTCCAGATCGACTTGAAGACGGTGGTGAGGAAACCGAAGCCGGCACTCAGGAGAGAGTTCAGCCCCTCGCGCAAGCCGGCAGCGTCGACGCCGAAGCGCTGCTCCAGCCATTGCGGGTTGAAGTTGGTGACCAGTTGCTGGAGCTTTTCGACATAGCCCGGCACTTTGGCGGCAAAATCCGCCATCTGCGAGGCGAGCACCGGGATCAGCACCACCAGCGCCAGGGTCAGAATGACGATGAAACAGATGAGGATCACGACTGTCGCCATCAGGCGCGACAGTCCAAGCCGCTGCAGCCGGTCGGCGACCGGATCGAGGAAATAGGCAAGCGCCATGCCGGCCACGAAGGGCAGAAGGATGTTGCTGAACAGGTAGAGGAACGCGACGAAAAGGAGGGCCGTGATCAGCCAGAAGCGGATCTGCTTGCGGAAGGCCGCCGCTGCAGCAGCTTCCAGCGCCTCGTTATCGATCGGGAGTTTCGCCTTCGCCATAGCCGCTCATATGCCTCAGCCAAGCGACGAGATAGGCCGCCGCCGAAGCGACGGTCAAGAGGCCGGACACCGTTATCAACGCCGGGAGCAACAGGCCAAGGCCGAACTCGAAGGACAATTGGGCAAGCACGATCGCCGCAAGCACGATCTGAACGGCGGTGTTGATCTTGGAAACCATCAGCGGCTTCACCACCACCGGGTTGCCGATGACAGTGGACAACAGCACCGCGCAGACGATGAGCGCGTCGCGCGACACCACCAGGATCACCAGCCATAGCGGCAGGTGGCCCATGATGCCGAGCACGACGAAGACGCTGACCAGGAGCAGCTTGTCGGCCATCGGGTCGAGATAGGCGCCGAGCTTGGAGTGCTGATTGAATTGGCGGGCGATGAAGCCGTCGACGGCATCGGAGACGCCCGCGACGACAAAGCCGGCGAAAGCCCAGTCCCAACTGCCTGATATCATGGCATAGATCACGCAAGGCACGAGAACGAGCCTCATGATCGTGATCATGTTCGGAATTGTCACTGCCCTGTCCCGTCCTTGTTTTACGATAGATGGGCCACAGCGTCGGCCGCCGCAAGTGACCGGCACCCGACCTTCCCTCTGTCCACGGCTTTGAAACGCCTTATGATGGTGGAAGGGCTCATTTGCTTGCGGGAACGGGCCGTTCATGCGAATAGCGCCCCAAAAGGCGCACGGCATCAGGATCTGACGATGAGCGAAGGCAAGAACGGTCTCACCTATGCACAGGCGGGCGTCGACATCGACGCCGGAAACCTGATGGTGGAAAAGATCAAGCCGCTGGTGCGTTCGACGCGCCGGCCAGGCGCCGACAGTGAGATCGGCGGCTTCGGCGGCCTGTTCGACCTCAAGGCGGCCGGTTTCACCGACCCGATCCTGGTCGCAGCCAATGACGGCGTCGGCACCAAACTGAAGATCGCCATCGACGCCGGCAAGCACGACACGATCGGCATCGATCTCGTCGCCATGTGCGTCAACGACATCGTCGTTCAGGGCGCCGAGCCGCTGCTGTTCCTCGACTATTTCGCCACCGGCAAGCTCGACCCCGACCAGGGCGCCGATATCGTCTCCGGTATCGCCGAAGGCTGCCGCCAGGCAGGTTGCGCCCTGATCGGCGGCGAAACCGCCGAGATGCCAGGCATGTACCACGGCAACGACTACGATCTCGCCGGCTTCGCTGTCGGGGCTGCCGAGCGCGGCCAGTTGCTGCCCACCGACGACGTGGTCGAAGGCGACGTGCTGCTCGGCCTTGCTTCCTCGGGCGTGCATTCCAACGGCTATTCGCTGGTCCGCCGTATCGTCGAGCATTCAGGCCTCAAATGGGCCGACCGCGCGCCGTTCGCCGACGGCCCGACGCTGGCCGAAGCGCTGCTCGAGCCGACCCGCATCTATGTCAAGCCGCTGCTCAAGGCGATCCGCGAGACCCATGGCATCAAGGCGCTGGCCCACATCACCGGCGGCGGCTTCCCAGAAAACATCCCTAGGGTGCTGCCCAAGGATTTCTCGGCCGAACTCGACCTGTCGGCCATCGAGGTTCCCGCCGTCTTCTCCTGGCTCGCCAAGACCGGCGGCGTGGCGCCTGAAGAAATGATGCGCACCTTCAACTGCGGCATCGGCATGATCGCGGTCGTCGCCGCCGGCCAGGCAGCCCAGGTTGCCGCCGTGCTGCAAGAGGCCGGCGAGACCGTCGCCCCCATCGGCCGCATCGTGCCGCGCCGCGACGCCGGCGTCATCTATCGCGGGTCGCTCGCCCTATGACCATCCAGCGCCGACGCACCGTCATCCTGATTTCCGGCCGCGGCTCCAACATGGCGTCGCTGATCGACGCGGCAGCGGATCCGGATTTTCCAGCCGAAATCGTCGGCGTCATTTCAGACAACGCCGACGCCAAGGGCTTGGGCATCGCCGCCAGTCGCGGCATCGCCACCAAGGTGGTGACCCGCGCCGACCATGCCAGCAAGGATGCGCATGACCAGGCGATCGACACCGAACTTGCCACTTTCGGCGCCGAGATCGTCGCGCTTGCCGGTTACATGCGGCTTCTGACGACAGGTTTCGTCGAGAAGTGGCAAGGCCGGATGATCAACATCCATCCCGCGCTGCTCCCCTCCTTCAAGGGCCTCGACACGCACAGCCGCGCGCTCGAAGCCGGCATCCGCGTGCACGGCTGCACCGTGCACTTCGTCACGCCCGCCATGGATGACGGGCCGATCATCGCCCAAGCCGCCATTCCGGTGCTGATCGACGACGACGAGCCGACGCTTTCGGCCCGCGTGCTCAAGGCCGAACACAGGCTCTATCCGCTGGCGCTCAAGCTGTTCGCCGAAGGCAAAGTGCGGATGGACGGCAACCGGACCGCATTCTCCGGCTTCACCGACGCCACCAGCCAGGACCACATCGCGGCGCCCACGCCGGCGCGCGAAGAGATCGACCTCGAACAACTGGCGCGCATCACCCCCTGAAGGGAGATCGGCATGGCAAGGACAAGGCAACTTCTTCTCCTGCGCCACGCAAAATCGAGCTGGGACGATCCTAAGCTCGTCGACTTCGACCGTCCCCTGTCATCGCGCGGCGAAAGTGCCGCGCCGCTGATGGGGGCGGAGATCGCTCGCCGCGGCTGGCGACCCGATCTTGCGCTGGTTTCGCCCGCAATCCGCACGCGGCAGACATGGCAACTTGCCTCGGCAGGCTGGCCGCGCCCCCTGCCCCCGGCAGATTTCCCGCAAGGCCTCTACGAAGCGTCTGCCGATGCCGTGCTGGCGGAGGCGCAGACGGCACCTGTCTCGGTGCGTTGCCTGCTGATCATCGGCCACAATCCTGGCCTCGAAGACTTTGCCCGCGAGCTGGCCGGCCCCGGTTCGGACAGCACGGCGATGCGGTCCATGGCCGACAAGTTTTCGACGGCTGGTCTCGCCCGTTTCGAGATCGACGTCGCCTGGGACGCCCTCCAGTTCGGCACTGCGCGACTGACCCATTTCCTAAAGCCCCGCGACCTTGGCTGAGCCTCGACACGAGGCAGGCAGAACTTTCAGCACCAGATAATTGCATATACAATCATTTCTGCTATCCTGTGTGCATGTTCGACCGCTGCATCTACTTCAACACGACCGCTCTCGCCCGCCAACTCGACCGCGTCTGGACGACGGCCTTTGCCCCGTTCGACCTGACGCCGCCGCAAGGTTTCATGCTGCGGGCCGTGCTGGCGCGGCCGGGCCTGCTGCAAAGCGAGCTTGCCGAGGAACTGAAGATCGCAAGGGCGACCGCGACGCGCGGCCTTGACGGGCTGGAGGCCAAGGGCCTGATCGTCCGCAACAAATCCACCAAGGACAAGCGCGAATCCGCGATCACGCCGACTGACGAGGCGCTTGAGATCAAGGACGCGCTGAACGCCGCAAGCGGTGCTGTCACCGAGCGCCTGTCCACCCTTTTCGGCGAAACGGTCTTTGCCGGTTTCGTCGAGCAGTCCAAGGCAATCGCGTCAAAGCTGGAATGAACCGGCCATAATAGTTGCATATCTAATCATTGGAGAGAAATCATGCCTATCCTCACCGTCAAGATTGCCGCCCAGCGCAGCGACGCGCTGACCGACCAGGTGGCAGCGATGCTGGCCGAACACACCAGCACCATTCTCGGCAAGAAGCCCGAGGTGACCGCCATCGCCATCATCTATGTCGATCCGCGCGACTGGATCATTGCCGGCCGCTCGCTTCAGAGCCACGGCAAGTCGAGCTTTGCGCTGGAGATCAAGGTCACCGACGAGACCAACACCAAGGACGAGAAGAAGCGCTACATCCAGGCGGTTTTCGCCGGCTTTGCCGACATTCTCGGCGACATCCACGAGGAGAGCTACATCCACGTCCATGACGTGCGCGCGGCGTCTTATGGCTATGGCGGCAAGACCCAGGAGTTCCGCTACCACCATCCTTGATGGCAGCGCCCGTGATGGCGCCATCGCCGACGGTGCCATGTCAGATCCTGGGGCGCGCCTGTCTTGAGGCGCGTAAATCCTGGGCGCGCGCTTGACTTGGGGCGCCGGGGCAAAAACCGCCTAGCGGAACTTGCGCGTGAGCAGGGACACCAGCCTGGGTGCCGCCATGATCAGCACGGTGCCGACCAGCCAGACCACGACGACCAGCGGCTTGAGCACGGCACTGAGGAGCGCGAAAAATCCGCTGAGCAGGCCCGATGTCTCGGCGCTGCCGACCACACCGACGACCTCCGAGCCAATGCCGGTCGCGGCCGCCGCATCCCGGCCGGTCTGCACCAGCGCGCCGGCATTGGTCGACGTCCAGGCGAGCACGCCGTCGACGAGGCTATAGCCGCCCCAGGCCAGCAGCGTCCACACCACCAGCACGACCAGCGTTGCCGTGCTGCCGAAGCCGGGCAAACGCGAGCGGGGCTCGGTTTTGCCCTGAAGCCCACGCCCGTCGCGCCCGAAGGCTCCATCATTGCCTGACGGCGAACGCTGACCCCAGTTGCCGCCGCCATGGTCGCTGCCGCCCCGACTGCTGCCACCATGGCCGCCGCCATGACTGCTGCCCCCGTGACTGCTGCCAGGGGCCTTGTCGCCAAGCCGCTTGCCGATTTCGCCGAGCACCGAGCCGAGCAGGCCATCCCGGCCCTTACCGCTGTATTTGTTCCTGAAATCATGCCCGCCCATCGACGCTCTCCCAAGGTTCCGCGCCGAACACGCATCGGCCGGGCCATAGATAGGCATTCCAGATGTTAGAGATAATGGGGCAGAATGCTGACAGTTTGACGCAGGCAGGTCAGTGGATGCGCTCCAGCGGTGCGCAGCTCTCGCGCTCCATCTGCAGTGTGGTGTGGTGCAGATCGAACTTTTCCTGCAGGCGAGCTTCGATCGCCTGACGCACCGTCTCGCCGTCCGCTCCCTCTGCCAGCACCGCATGCGCGGTCAGCGACGCTTTGCTCTGGGTGATTGCCCACAGATGCAGGTCGTGCACCGAGGCAACTCCGGGCACGGTTGCAACCGCCTCTTCGACCTCGGCAAGGTCCATACCCGGCGGCACGCCTTCGAGCAGGATGTTGATGCACTCCTTGAGCAGCACCCAGGTGCGCGGGAACACCATGAAGCCGATGCCCACGGCAATCAGTGAATCGACCCACTGCCAGCCGGTGAACCAGATGACCAGCGCCCCGGCGATGACACCGAGGGACCCCAGCATATCGGCCCAGACCTCGAGATAGGCGCCCTTGACGTTGAGGCTGCTGTCCTTGTGCCCCGTCAGCAATCGCATCGAGATGAAGTTGACGGCAAGGCCGACGACGGCGACGATGAGCATGCCGAGCGAGGCGATTTCCGTCGGCTTGGAGAGCCGTTCATAGGCTTCGTAGAGGATGTAGAAGGCGACACCAAGCAACAGCAGCGCATTGAAGGCGGCCGCCAGGATTTCGAAGCGGGCATAACCATAGGTGCGCAACAGGTCGGCGGCGCGGCGCCCCACCTTGATGGCGATCAGGGCGATGGCCAGCGCCATGGCGTCGGTGGCCATGTGCATGGCATCGGAGATCAGCGCCAGGCTGTTGGTGACGATGCCGCCGATCACCTCGGCGATCATGAAGCTGCCGGTCAGGCCGAAGGCGATCCACAGCCGGGACTCCGGCGTGTTTTGCATGTCGCCATGGTCGTGGTCGCCGCTCATCAAGGCCTCCCCTCGCCGGAACAGAGTGCGACACGCCGGGTCCAGTTGACAAAGCCGTCGTCAAAGTCTGACGATGTTTCGATCTTCCAACAAGCTATAGCGTTATTGCCGATGCAAGTCGTCGTTCCCATGGAGTCTTTCCCCGAGCCGGGGACCGTCGACAATCCCGCAGTGCTTTATGACGGACACGATGTTGTCGTCTGTTACGAAGCCTCGGTGCGCGCGGGCGGCGGCAATGTGGTCCTCAGATTCGGCCATGTGATCGATTTTCGTGTCTCGCCGATGAATGTCGACGGCCTCGGCGACTGCCGCTATCCGATCGAACCCTGGGCTTTCAACGAAATTCTCGGCGGCGAAGAGACGTCGCGATGGCAAGTGCTGGCGCCGAGATTCTGGTTGATCTCCTTCCGTGACGTGACGATCGAAATTCTGTTCGGGACCGTGGCCTTCATCAGTCGCGACAACGAAGGCGGGCCTCAGCACAAGACGCTGATCAGCGCGCTGGCAGGCTGACAGCTGCCTGCATGATCTGCGGGCCTCAGACGTCGGCGTTGCCATCCTTCTCCAACAGGAAATCAATCACGGCGCGCACCGCCGGCAATTGGCCGCGCCGGTGCGGGGTCAGGATCGTCGTGGTGACGCGGCCGGCCGTCCAGTCCGGCAGCAGCCGCACCAGCCTGCCCTGCGCCACTGCGTTGGCAGAAATCAGCTCGGGCAGGCAGACGATGCCGAGGCCGGCTTCCGCCGCCATCAGCAGAGGCACCGATTCATCGGCATGGAAACGCTGCTGCGGCGCCACCTCGACGATGCGGCCCTGCCCGTTGCGCAGCCGCCAGCTCTCGGACGTCATCGAGCTCATCAGCCCGTCATGGCCGGCAAGCGCCTCCGGTGTCTCCGGCGCGCCGTGCTCGGCAAGGTAAGAAGGTGCCGCCAGCACCGTGATCGCATCTTCGCTCATCCGCCTCTGCATCAGGTCGGAATCGGGCAACGGTGCGAAGTGGCTGCGCAGCGCGATGTCGAAACCATCCTGCACCAGGTCGACGAAACGGTCGGTGACATGCAGCTGGACCAGCAGCCTGGGGTGGCGGCGCGCCAGCAGCGGCAGCCGATGCGCCAGCCGGAACTGCGCGTTGGGCACCGAGGTGGTGATGCGGACTGTGCCGGCCGGCTCGGCAAGCCTCTTTTGCACCACCGTCTCCACCGCCTCGGCCTCGATGACGGCGGCACGGGCATGGTCATAGACGTCGCGGCCGACGTCAGTCAGCGTGAAGCTGCGCGAGCTGCGGTGGATCAGCACCGCGCCGAGCGACGCTTCGAGTGCTGCCACCCGTTTGCTGACCGTCGATTTGGGACAGCCGAGGCGCCGCGCGGCGGCGGCAAAACCACCATGATCGACGGCTGCTGCGAAGAAATGGAGATCATTGAGGTTCAGCATCAAAGTCTATGAATGTGGACGCATGGTTTCAAATTGCCCGACTACAGGATCAAAGTCCACGTCAATACATCGGGGTCATCAACAATGGAGACCTGACATGACAACCACCCCGATCTTCACCTCCGGCTTCCCGCTCGGCTCCTCGGCCGGCCTCGTCGCCGCCTTCGAATGGCTCGGCCAACCCTACCGGCTGACCCGCGTCGACATGCTGGGCGAGATGCGCACAGAGGCCTACAAGCGCTTCAACGGCCGCGTCGAAACGCCGGTTCTGGTCACCGATGACGGCCGCGTTTTGACCGAGACCATGGCGATCGCCTTGTGGCTCGAGGCGCGCGACCCCGAACGGCGCATCAGCTTCGAACCGGGCACGCCGGAGGCCGACAGGATGCACCAGTATATCGCCTTCCTGAACACCGCCTTCACCGGCGCCTTCGGCCCGTTGTGGACAGCGCTCGAAGCCGAAGACGCCACCGAAGCGGAGCGTGAGACGCTGCGCAAGTTCGGACGTGAGTTCGTCGCCGTACGCCACGAACAGCTCGAGGCAATGATCGGCGACAGCGATTACCTGCTCGGTGACAGGCCGACACTGGCGGATGCGGTGTTTTCAGGCGTGGCGCGCTGGACCGACTTCCACAAGGCGGTCAACCCGGCCGACTATCCGCACATCCTGGCGCTGCGCAACCGCATCGAAGCCGACCCGGCCTTCCGCTTTGCCGTGGCGATCGAAGACGGCGATACCACGGCGACCGGCAGCGGCGCGATGAAGGGGCTGGTGCCGCTCGCCGACGTGCTGCGCGACACGGACGCTGCGCAGGCGGCCTGACCGGCCTGAAGAAAAAGGGCTGCGCACCAACAATGGCGTGCAGCCCTTTTCGTCCGTTCCAAAGCCAGCCGGCGGCGCTAGGCCGCGCGTACCCAGACCTTGTTGTCATGCACTGCAGCGCCGCCATAAGGCGCGGGCGCGTCGGCGCCGGTCAGCACATTGATGCCTTCGCCGCGCTCGTGGTCGGAGTTCGGCCAGATGCCTTCGGCGATGACGACGCCACGCTTGATCTTGTCGAACAGGCGGGCATGCAGCACCACCTCGCCGCGTTTGTTGCCGACCTCGACGCGGTCGCCCGTGGCGACCCCCATGGCCGCGGCATCCTCGGGATGGATCAGCAGCTCCGGCCGCCCCTCCTTCTCGCGCGACACCGGCGTTTCGGCGAAGGTCGAGTTGAGGAAATTGCGCGCCGGCGAGGTCGCCAGGCGGAACGGATGCTCTTCGTCCGCCACCTCGATCAGGTCGACATGGTCGGGGAACTCGGGCAGTTGCGCCACCGGGCCGAAGATGCCCATGCTACGCGGCGGCTTGTTCGGCGCCATGCCGCCATTCCATTGCGGCTTGAAGCGGAACTTGCCGTCGGGGTGGCCGAAGCCGCTGAGAAAATGGGCGCTGTCGAATTCCGGCTGCATGTCGGCCCATTTCTGGTCGCGGAAGCTGTCGAAATTGCCGAGGCCCTTCTTCTCCAGCATGACGTCGATATGCTGGCGTTCGGTCAGGCCGAAACCCGGCATGTCAGACACGCCGAGCCGCTCGGCCATCTGCTCGATGACGAAGTGGTTGGTGCGCGGGCCCTCGGGCGGGTCGATCAGCTTCGGCCCCAGCGTGATGTGCTGGTTGCCGCCGCCCTTGTAGATGTCGTCATGCTCGAGGAACATCGTCGCCGGCAGGACGACGTCGGCGAGCTTTGCCGTGTCGGTCATGAACTGCTCATGCACCGCCGTGAACAGGTCGTCGCGCATCAGCCCCTTGACCACCAGGCGCTGCTCGGGCGCGACATTGGCCGGATTGGTGTTCTGGATCAGCATCGCCGTCACAGGCGGGCCGCCATAAAGCGCATCCTCGGCATTGGTCAGCACCGGGCCGATGCGCGAATGGTCGAGATAACGGATGTTGGGGTCGCGGAACCTGGTGCCTTCGAGCAGCTCGCCATTGAGCTTGAAGATGCCCGAATTGGAATGGAAGGCGCCGCCGCCCTCATATTGCCAGGCCCCGGTCACCGCCGGGATCGACAGGGCGGCATGCATGTTGACCGAGCCGTTGCGCTGGCGCGAGAAACCGTAGCCCAAACGGAAGAAGGTCTTTTTGGTGGTGCCGACCAGCCGGGCGAAGGCCTCGATCTCTTGGACGGTCAGGCCGGTTATGGCGGCCGCCCATTCCGGCGTCTTGTCGGCGAGATGGGCTTCCAGCCCCTTGGGATCGTCGGTGTATTTTTCGAGATAGGCGCGGTCGGCAAAACCTTCCTTGAACAGCACATGCATGACCGCGCAGGCGAGTGCCGCATCCGTGCCGGGCTTCAGCACCAACCCCATGTCGGCCTGCTTCAGCGTCGCCGTCTCGTAAATGTCGATGACGACGATCTTGGCGCCGCGTTCCTTGCGCGCCTTGATCGCGTGCGTCATCACATTGACCTGGGTGACCACCGCATTGGTGCCCCAGATGACGACGCAGTCCGACTTGCCGATCTCGCGCGGATCAGAGCCGCGCAGCGCACCGGTGCCCATGACATAACCGGTCCAGGCGAGATTGGTGCAGATCGAGCCGAAGAAGCCGGAATATTTCTTGGCGTGGCGCAGACGCTCGATGCCGTCGCGCTGCACCAGCCCCATCGTGCCGGCGTAGAAATAGGGCCAGACGGTCTCCGAGCCGTATTTTGCTTCCGCCGCGATGAATTTTTCGGCGATCAGGTCGAGCGCCGCCTCCCAGCTCGCTTCCTTCCAGTTGCCGTCGCCCTTGGCGCCAGTGCGGATCAGCGGCTTCAGCAGCCGGTCGGGATGGTGGACGCGGTCGGCATAACGGGCGACCTTGGCGCAGATGACGCCGGCCGTATAGCTGTTCGACTTGGCGCCATGGACACGGCCGATGCGCTTGTCGTCGAGCAGCTCGACCTCGAGCGCACAGGTCGACGGGCAGTCATGCGGGCAGGCCGAATGGCCGATCCTGATCTTGGCGTGCTGGTTCATGGCGCCCTTTTACCCTGATGTCGGCGCGGCGTGTAGGGCCAATTGGAGAGGGTGCGCTGCCCCTCATCCCCGCTGCCGGGACTTCTCCCCGTGGACAGGGAGAAGGGACGCGCGAAACCGTTGCGGCCAGCCTCCTTCTCCCCATCACCAACCGGAGAGAAGGTCCCGAAGGGGGGATGAGGGGCAGCGCGGCGTTGCGGCCCCTACTCGGCTGTGCCTTCCTCATACTCCGCCGACATGGTCAGCCACTTGTCTTCGTGGCCGTTGAGCTGGGCCGATAGCTGCGAGCGCTCCTTGGCGAGTTGCGTCGCCGTCGTCGGATCCTTCTCGTAGAGCTTCGGGTCGGCCAGCTGGTCCTCGATCGTGTCGATGCGCTTGCGGATACGATCCATCAGCGCCTCGGTGGCGCGGATTTCCTTGGCCAGCGGCTCGAGGGCGGCGCGGCGCGCGGCGGCCTCGCGGCGCTTGTCCGCCTTGGAGGCCTTGTCGGCCTCACGCTCCTTGCGCCGGTCGCCGGACACACCCGTCACCAGCGTCTTGTAGTCCTCGAGATCGCCGTCATATGGATTGACCGAGCCGTCCTTGACCAGCCACAGCCGGTCGGCCGTGGCTTCCAGCAGATGGCGGTCGTGACTGATCAGGATGACGGCGCCCGGGAACTCGTTGAGCGCCATGATCAACGCCTCGCGGCTGTCGATGTCGAGGTGGTTGGTCGGTTCGTCGAGGATGAACAGGTTCGGCCCGTCAAAGGCGGAAAGCCCCATCAGAAGCCGCGCCTTTTCGCCACCCGACAGGTCCTTGGCGGCGGTGTTCATCTTTTCGGTGGGAAGGCCGAACTGGGCGACACGCGCCCTCACCTTCGATTCCGGCGCATCCGGCATCAGGCGGCGCACATGCTCGTAGGCGTTTTCTTCCGGCCTGAGGTCGTCGAGCTGGTGCTGGGCGAAGATCGCCACCTTGAGGCCTGGCGCAATCGTCACCGATCCCGTCTCGGCCTGAAGGCGTCCGGCAAGCAGCTTGGCAAAGGTCGACTTGCCGTTGCCGTTGGCGCCCAGAAGCGCGATGCGGTCGTCGGCATCGATGCGCAGCGTCATTTTCTTCAGGATCGGCTTGTCGGCCTGGTAGCCGACATTGACCTTGTCGAGAGCCACGATCGGCGAGGCTACCGTCTTCACCGGCTCGGGAAAGCTGAACGGCCTGACATTGTCTTCGATCAGCGCGGCGATCGGCTTCATCTTCTCCAGCGCCTTGATGCGCGACTGGGCCTGGCGTGCCTTGGAAGCCTTGGCGCGGAAGCGGTCGACGAAGGATTGCAGGTGCTTGCGCGCCGCCTCCTGCTTGACGCGGCCCTTTTCCTGCAGCTCGCGCTGCTCTGATATCTGGCGCTCGAACTGGTCGTAGCCGCCGCGCCAGAAGGTCATCTTCTTCTGGTCGAGATGGACGATCGAATTGACCGCGCGGTTGAGCAGGTCGCGGTCGTGGCTGATCAAGAGAACCGTGTGCGGATATTTCGACACATAGTTCTCGAGCCACAGCGTGCCTTCGAGATCGAGATAGTTGGTCGGTTCGTCGAGCAACAGCAGGTCAGGTTCCGAAAACAGCACGGCTGCGAGCGCCACGCGCATGCGCCATCCGCCCGAGAAGGACGAGGCCGGCCGCTTCTGCGCTTCGTCGTCGAAACCGAGGCCGGCCAGGATGGTGGCGGCGCGGGATTCGGCCGAATGCGCGTCGATGTCGGCGAGCCGGATGTGGATCTCGGCGATGCGATGCGGATCGGTGGCTGTCTGCTCCTCGGCGAGAAGTGCGGTGCGCTCGACATCGGCCTTGAGCACGATGTCGATCAGCGGCTCCTCGGTACCGGGCACCTCCTGCGCCACCTGGCCGATGCGCGTGTTCTTGGGCAGGCTGATGCTGCCGGTTTCCGAGCTGAAGTCGCCTGTTATCGCCTTGAACAGTGTGGTCTTGCCCGTGCCGTTGCGGCCGACGAGGCCCGCCTTGGTACCGGCAGGCAGGGTCAGCGACGCATGATCGAGAAGCAGGCGTCCGGCGATGCGGAGGGAGAGATCGTTGATAATAAGCATGACGAGAGGGTTTCTGACGAAGAGTTCCGACAATGGCAAGTGCGTGCGCACCATCAAGGGCGCAACGCATGGCCAAAAATGGCCACCGAACTGAAGGTTCAGGCGTAAGCCGGCCGCCCCGCGCGATGCATGGCGCCTTCGGTTGCCTCACCGCCGACTGCTGCCGCGCGACCGTCGAGCGATGCTGGCGGCGGCGATGCATATCCAAGGGCAAAGAGCACCGCCGAGCCGGCAGCGAATGCCGCAAAGAGCATGAACATGCCCTGCCCGCCAAACGCACCGAGCGCCAGCCCGCCAAGCAGCGGCCCGAAGAAATTGCCCACCGCGCACAAGGAATGCGCTCCGAAATAGGCGCCGCGATTGCCGTCGTTGGAGATGCGGTCGACCAGCACATATTCCGAGGGAACGACCAGCACCTCACCGATGGTGAACAGCACCATGAAGCCGATCAGCATCGTGGCGCTGGTGGCGAAGGCAAAACCGACCTCGCCGCCGAGGAACAGCAGGCAGCCCAGGACCATTGCCTTCATCGGCCCGATCCGCTCGATCAGCATCCGTGCAGGCGCTGTGGCAAACACAACAACCGCCGCATTGGTGGTGACCAGCCAGGCGAAAATCTTGACCCCATCTTCCAGATTGGTGGTGAGGTACTGCGACAGGGTCACCGACCACTGGCCGTAAACGGCAAGCAGCAGCGTGCCGCCGCCGAGATAGAAGATCAGCCGGCGATCCCTGAGCGTGGCGAGCAGCCTGCGGAAGCCCGGCAACTGCGCAGCAGCGCCGGCACCAGCCGTGCCGACGAACACAGCCGGAACGATCAAGAAGATCGCAGCCGAGAAGGCAAAATGAACCGCACCGGCGATGAAGAATGGCATGGGCGAATTGGCGCCAATGGCAATACCGATCATCGGCCCGACGGCCCAACCGGCATTGATCACCAGATAGCGCCAGGAAAACACCTTGAGCCTGAGCTTTTCAGGGGCCGCGTCGCTCATCAGCGCGCGCGAGACAGGCTCATAGACGGCTGCTGCCACCGACGACACGATATGGGCAATGGCAAAGGCGGCAACCGACTGCGCCAGACCCAGGCCGATCAATCCAAGGCCGGCGAACAGCAGCGCGACGGTGAGTACACTGCGGCGGCCGATCCGATCCGAAAGCGTGCCGGCAAAAGGGCTTGCGGCTGCACCGAGAAGCGGACCTGCACCGATCAGCATGCCGATGGCAGCGGGACTGAGGCCGAAATCCTGCTGCAGGCGGATCGCGAGGAAGGTGAGCGTCATGCCACGGGCGATCGCAACCATGCCGGAGCCCGCGATGAGCAGCAGCACGATCGTCTGGCCGGTCTTTTCGCCGAAGGCGCGCAAGGGCATTCCCCATGGTTCGAAACGTAGCCGACGGCGGGCGCAATCGCCCATTCTACGACCATCGCCACCCTCTGTCCCAGTTGTACCAACAAGGCAAGCGGCCGCGACGGCCGGATCTCATGATCCAGACAGGCTCATGACATTTTTTCGGGAAAGCCCCCCAGCGAAGACCGGCGCGCCCTGCCGTAAAACGAAACGGCCCGCGAAGCGCGGGCCGTCCGAAATCCTCACTGATGCCGCTTAGCGGCTGGCCATGCGCAGAAGCTTGCAAAGTTCGCGCAGGTCGCTCTCGAACGCCATCGGGTTCGAAAGCACCATGTTGCAGCGCTTGACATAGGCCGCCACCTGCGCCTGCGACATGCCGCCGATCACGCCCGGATTGATGACGCCTGGACCGCCGGGGCCACCAGGACCTCCCGGACCGCCAGGACCACCAGGGCCACCCGGCAGGCCAGGACCGCCGATGGTGACGCCAAGATCGAGCAGATTGTTCCCGCCAACACCAACAGTGGTGCTGACCTTGGCCAGCCCGCCTGTGCCGCCGACATTGGCGCCGAGATTGGCGTTGAGGCCGCTCGAGCCGCCCAGCGTCGCCTTTGCATTGGCGTCGACGAGGCCCTTGCTGTTGGCTACGCCGGCATCGACATTGGCGTTGAGACCCTTGGCGCCGCCGACGCTGGCGTTGACGCTAGCGCTCGCCAGCCCCTTGCTGCCGCCCGAACCGAGCCCGACATCGGCATTGATGCCGCCCGAGCCGCCCACGGTGGCGCCGATGCCCTTCGAATCAATCGAGACGCCAAGTCCCTTGCTACGATCGCCGATGTCCAGCGCGCTGGCCGGCGCGGCGAGCGCTACAAAAACAATGCCACCCGCCAGTGCAGTTGCGATTGCCTTGGAAATGCCAGTCATGGATGTCTCCCTGTGGTTGCCAATCCAAACAACCAGCCACCAGAAACTGGTTGCCTGCGCAGTAACGATCCCACTGGACTGAAAGTTTCAGCCCACCAAAGAGACTGACATCTTTCTCAATCGATAGTCAAATCGAGTCACAACTTATAGTAAAGCGTATTTACAACTTTCATTTGTATGCAAACAATTTTTCCATTTGCATGAAAATCATAATTTAATTCTAATTAAGCATAATTACGGCCCACTTCCGACCTTTGGAAATAGATCAAGTCGAGGTTTATCGAAGGTCGCCCCAACACGGTCAGGATCATATGCGCCTGGCCGCGATGATGGGTCTGATGGTTGAAGAGGTGGGTCAGCGCAGGTGCCAGACGCTGCGAAATGGTACGCATGTCGGTTACTGTCATATAGGTGAAGCGGCCGGCGAAGGCCTTCTCCTCGAGACCATCGATCCATTCGACGATGCGCCTGTCCTCCGCCTCGCGGGCCGTCGTCAGTCTGGCAAGGTTCTCGTGCAGGATCGCGTCAAGCGCCGACGGAGCATCGCCCAGGCCTGTGAAGCGCTTCAGCCAGATGCGGTCCGCGGCGAGCAGGTGGTTCAGGGTGCCGCGCATCGACTTGAAGAAGGCACCGACGTCGCGGCCGAAGTCTTCTTCGCCAAGATCGGCCGCAGCGCCATAAACCTGCTCGTTGGCCCATTGATTATAGGCGGCCATCATCCTGAAATGCTGCTTCATCTGATATTCCTTGGTGCTTCGAAACCGTCTGTCCTTCCTAAGTGCATCGGAAAGCCTCGCCAATGACCATTCTGTTCTACGATCTCGTCGGCAGCGATGCCGCACGCCCCTTCAGCCCGCATTGCTGGAAGGTGGCGATGGCGCTGGAGCACAAGGGGCTCGATTACCGCGCCGTTCTGAAGCGCCTTGTGGAAGTGCCAGAGATCGAAGGCGGCGTCTCGAAGACGATCCCCGTCATCCGCGATGGCGACAAGGTGATCCCGGATTCGTTCGCCATCGCGCTTTATCTGGAAGAGGCCTATCCAGAGCAACCGTCGCTGTTCGAAGGCTCGGGCGGCATGGCGCATGCACGCTTCATCGAGCGCTGGTCGCAGCTGACGCTGCATCCCTACATCTCCGTGGCCGCGCTCACCGCCCTGCACGCCATGCAGGACGATGAGAATGCAGCCTACTTCCGCAAGAGCCGCGAAGCCCGTTTCGGAAGGCCCCTTGAAGAGGTAACCGCCAGCCGCGATGCCAGCCTCGCCAGCTTCCGCGCTTCTCTGGAGCCGCTGCGCAGTATGCTGTCCTACCAACCGTGGATCGGCGGCGAGCAACCTTTGTTTGCCGATTACATCGTCTTCGGCGCGCTGCAGTGGGCGAGGATCGCCACCCCCTACCAGCTACTCGAAGCTGCCGACCCGGCTGCCGAGTGGTTCGAGCGCTGTCTTGACCTTCATGGCGGCAAGGGGCGCAGCATCACCGCGGCCGCCTAGTCCCCCTTGGCAATGCAGCGGGCGGCCTGTATAGAGCCCGCCACACTGCAAAATCCCAGAAATCATAAGGACCAGACATGGCGATCGAACGCACCTTTTCGATGATCAAGCCGGACGCAACCAGGCGCAACCTGACCGGCGCAATCACCAAGATGCTTGAGGATGCGGGCCTGCGCGTCGTCGCTTCCAAGCGCGTGTGGATGAGCCGCCGCGAAGCCGAAGGCTTCTACGCCGTTCACAAGGAACGCCCCTTCTTCGGCGAGCTCGTCGAGTTCATGTCGTCGGCTCCGACGATCGTCCAGGTTCTCGAAGGCGAGAACGCCATCGCCAAGAACCGCGAAGTGATGGGCGCCACCAACCCTGCCAATGCTGCCGAAGGCACCATCCGCAAGGTCCACGCCCTGTCGATCGGCGAGAACTCGGTGCACGGTTCGGACGCTCCTGAGACCGCTGCCGAAGAGATCGCCTACTGGTTCTCGGGCACCGAAGTCGTCGGCTGATCCAGACCGTCGGCAACGCCTGACAAGGCGTTGATCCAGAATCGAAAAGCCGGGGTTTTACCCCGGCTTTTTCTTTGTCCTGTTGTTCGCTCCTCGACAGGCCGAGGACGACAGGCGCAATCGCCGCCTGGTCGAAGCCTTCGACCTAAGCTGGACGGACCATAAGTCTTTTCAAAGAGTTACCTGACAAGCCACAGAAAACGATTCAATCAGCCGCCATCGCCGAAACGCAGGATGTCGTTGCCGTCCTTGTCGGCGAGGATCAGCTTGCCGCCGTCCAGACGATAGGACGTCACCTGGCCAAGGGCCTGGTGATAGCGGTGCTCCTGATCCATCACCGCCTGCTCGCAGGCCATGAAGGTCGAGCCGAGCGGACCGAAGGTGATCGCCTTACCGTCGACCTTGGCCTGGCCGAAGAAGTTGTTGCAAGCGCCACGGCCGGTCACGCCGCCGGCCGGATCGATGCGCAGCGTCGAAGGCGGCGCGTCAAGGACGTCGGCACCGCCGATCTGCTCCACCACCCATTCGCGGTCGAAGATGTCGTCCTTGGCCGGTTCGCTGGCCTGGCTCACCATCTTCAGCACCATGCTCTGCGGCACGGCGTTGAGCGGATCGACCGAGTAGCGCTCGTCATTGATGAACCAGAGGCGGTCGTCGACTGTGATACGCGCCTGAAGCGCATAAGTCATGCCCGTCCGGATGGCGACCGGATCGAAGCGGACGGCGAACTTGATGGGCACCTGCCCGGCCGGATCGATCTTCTGCTGGCCGATGACAGTGGACGGAGCATCGGCCAGCGACACGTCGACCAGTTGCACGGTCAAAACTGCGTGAGGCGGCAATGCGATGCGTTCGCGATAGAGCACCTCGCCTGAAATCGTCTTCTCTTCAGCCATCGCCATGTCAGGCACTGCAAGCATGCCGATCAGCAGCGGCGCAAAGCCGAAAACGATGAATTCCGCGAGCTTGCCCAGCATGGTTGTCTCCCCGAAATGCGTTGTTGCCTGGACGCGGCATGACTGTTGCCGTCATCCAGTTCCGAAGGTGCAAAGGATTGCGGTGGTTCCGTGGCCGCCCGTCGCTCCAAGACGGCCACCGACTGTCATGGCCGGGCCCAGCGCGCCGCGGCAGCTTCGTCACTTTCCTTGGCATCCACCCAGTCGCCGGCGCTGCCGTCGGCGCGATGCTCCTTCTTCCAGAAGGGCGCTCGCGACTTGAGGTAGTCCATCAGGAAACTGGCGGCCTCGAAGGCGGCCTGCCGGTGCTTGGAGGCAGCAACGACGAGCACGATGTTCTCGCCCGGCCTGACCCGTCCGAAGCGATGAATGGCGGTCATGCCCGACAACGGCCAGCGCTCCAGCGCTTCAGCCGCGATCCTGGAGATTTCAGCCTCGGCCATGCCGGGATAGTGTTCGAGTTCGAGTGCCGACAATGTGCCGGCCTCGTCACGGCACAGGCCGGTGAAGGTGACGACCGCGCCGACATCCGCCCGACCCGCAGTCAGCCGGCCGATTTCCTGGGCGACGTCGAAATCCGCCGCCTGGATGCGCACCATGGGCACGACGGCGGAGGTCATGGCTCAGCCGCCCGTCATCGGCGGAAACAGCGCGATCTCGCGCGCGCCGGCAACCGGCTCGCGGTGATCGACATGCTCCTGGTTGATTGCGACCCGGATCACCTCGGGGTGCTGCAAGGCGCTTTCGAACTCTTCGCCGCGCGACTTGAGCCACAACAGAAGATCGGAAACCGTCTTCACCTCGGCTGGCAGTTCAACATCTTCTTCTGCCTTGCCGATCCGCTCGCGTACCCAGGCGAAATAGATGAGTTTCATGTGGCTCACTCGTCCATGATGTGCTTCAGGCCAGCACGGAAATAGTCATAGCCGGTATATAGCGTCACGATCGCCGCGATCCAAAGCAGCACGAGGCCGGTCTGGGTGGTCAGCGGGAAAATCTTGTCGCCGGCAGGTCCTGCCAGCAGGAAGGCGATGGCCACCATCTGGATCGCCGTCTTCCACTTGGCGAGCTGGGTGACGGGCACGCTGACCTTGAGCGCCGCCAAATATTCGCGCAGGCCCGAGACCAGGATCTCGCGGCACAGGATGATGATGGCCGCCCACAGCGACCAGCCGGCAATGCCGCCGCGATTGTCGGTGTCGGCGGCAAGCAACAGCAGGCAGGTGGCGACCAAAAGCTTGTCGGCGATGGGGTCGAGCATCCGGCCAATGTTCGAGGTCTGCTTCCAGGCGCGCGCAAGGTAGCCGTCAAGATAATCGGTGATGCTGGCGATGACGAAAATCGCCAAGGCGCTCCAGCGCGCGAAGTCGGACGACTGCAGACGTCCTTCCAGGAAGAAGCAGAGCACCACCATCGGCACGGCCAGGATGCGCGCATAGGTCAGTATGTTGGGCAAGTTGAATGCGCGCTGGGCCATGGTCTCGAATGCTCTTTTCGGTCTGCCTAAGTGAAATCAGAAGCGGGCGTCAGGGGTCAACTGCCTATCGCTAGGCCAACATGTTTGCGAATGACAATCCATCACCCATTATCGTGAAAATGGTTGTAAACAAGGCGGGCAGTCGATTCAGAGATGCCTTCCACCGCCATCAGGTCGTCGACGGCAGCACGGCTCACCGCCTTGGCGGTGCCGAATGCCAAAAGCAGCGCGCGTTTGCGAGACGGACCGATGCCGGCGATCTCGTCGAGCGGGTTCTTGACCATCTCCTTCTTGCGCCGTGCCCGGTGCGAACCGATGGCGAAACGATGCGCCTCGTCGCGCAGGCGCTGGACAAAATAAAGCACGGGATCGCGCACCGGCAGCGAGAACGAATCCTTGCCCCTGACGAAGAAGCGCTCGCGCCCCGCCTCTCGGTCCTGGCCCTTGGCGACGCCGATCGCCACCACCCGGTCCTCGATGCCAAGCTCGGCCAGCATCGCGCGCACGGCCGTCATCTGCCCCTGCCCGCCATCGATGAGGATGACGTCGGGCCAGGCCGGAAACGCACCGGCATCCTCGATGCCTTCGGCCTCCTCGGCCTGCTCGTCGCCGTGCTCCTTGAGCAGCCGCGAGAAACGGCGGGTCATCACCTCGCGCATCATGCCGAAGTCGTCGCCAGGCGTGATGTCGGTCGAGCGGATGTTGAACTTGCGATACTGGTTTTTGACGAAGCCTTCGGGGCCGGCAACGATCATGCCGCCGACGGCATTGGTGCCCATGATGTGCGAGTTGTCGTAGACCTCGATGCGAACGGGCGGTTTTTCGAGGGCAAAGGTCTGGGCAAAACCTTCCAGCAGGCGCGCCTGGGTCGAGGTTTCCGCCAACCGGCGGCCCAGCGCCTCGCGGGCGTTCTGGGCGGCATGGTCGACGATGTCCTTCTTTTCACCGCGCTGGGGCACAGAGAGCGTGACCTTGTAGCCGGCGCGGGTCGACAGCGCTTCGGCCAGCAACTCCTGCTCCTCGACGGCATGTGACAGCAATATCGAGCGCGGCGACGGCTTGTCGTCGTAGAACTGAGCGAGGAACGAGCCCAGCACCTCGGCAGCTTCGAGCGACGAATCCGCCTTGGGGAAATAGGCGCGGTTGCCCCAGTTCTGGCCGGTGCGGAAGAAGAAGACCTGGATACCGGTCTGCCCGCCCTCCTGATGGATGGCAAAGACGTCGGCCTCGTCGATGGTCTGCGGATTGATGCCCTGGTGGCTCTGCACATGCGACAGTGCTGCCAGGCGGTCGCGATAGACGGCGGCGCGCTCGAAATCGAGTTCCTCCGCCGCCTGCTGCATCTGGCCGGAGATTTCAGTCTTCACCTTCTGGCTGCGGCCGGAGAGAAAGTCCTTTGCCTCCTGCACCAGCTCGTCATAGCCCTCGCGCGAGATCTCGCCCGTACAGGGCCCGGCGCAGCGCTTGATCTGGAACAGCAGGCACGGCCTGGTGCGGTTGTCGAAGAACGAGTCGGTGCAGCTGCGCAGCAGGAAGGCGCGCTGCAGCGAATTGATGGTGCGGCCAACTGCCTGCGCCGACGCAAACGGACCGAAATAGTCGCCGCCTTTGCGCGAACGCGCGCCGCGGTGCTTGTAGATGCCGGGCGCCGTGTGATCGCTGGTCAGCATGATGTAGGGGAACGACTTGTCATCCCGCATCAAAACGTTGAAGCGCGGCCTCAGGCGCTTGATGAGGTTCGCCTCGAGCAGCAGAGCCTCAATCTCGGTGCGGGTGACGACGAACTCCATCGTCGCCGTCTCGCGCACCATCTTGCCGATGCGGTTGGTGTGGAAGCGCCCCTGAGCGTAGTTGGTGACGCGCTTCTTCAGGCTGCGTGCCTTGCCGACATAGAGCACGTCGCCGGCCGCGTTCATCATGCGGTAGACGCCGGGCGCGTTCGGCAGGCGCTTGACCATGGTCTGGATGACTTCGGCACCGACCAGACCGTCGGCGTCGCCGGCATGCGCGGTCCAGTCGATGGCGGTGAACGGCAGGTCCGGACCAGAGGCCGCGGGCGCAAGTTCTTCCTCCAGCGACTCGTCGTCGTCGAGATCGATGTCGGGCATGTCTTCGGCCGCCTTGCCGCCCTTGCGGGGGCCAGAGCCGGTATCGGATTCGCGTGGACTCATTCCACCATGCCTGTCACGTCGGGCGTCTGCCATGCAAGATGCTGGCCGCCGTCGAGCGCGATCATCTGGCCAGTTACTGACCTCACCTGCCACAGATAACGAATGGTCGCGCCAAATTCACCAAGCTCCGGGCCGTGCTTGAGGATCAACCCGTCGAGCTGGGCGGCAAAGGCGGCGGCGTCCTGGCGCGTGCTGGGCAGCGTCGGTCCCGGGCCAATGGCGTTGACGCGGATGCGCGGCGCCAGCGCCTGGGCCATGGTGCGCGTTGCCGCCCAGAGTGCGGCCTTCGACAGCGAATAGGAAAAATAGAGCGGCGTCGGCTTGAGCACGCGCTGGTCAATCATGTTGACAATCAGGCCCTCGGCTCCATCAGGCAAGGCAGCAGCGAAATTCTTCGCCAGCAGCGCGGGCGCCTTCACATGCAGGGCAAAATGCCGGTCCCATGCCTCCCAGTCGAAGTCCGTCACCGAGTCGCTCTCGAACACCGAGGCATTGTTCACCAGAAGCGTGATCGGCCCAAGCGCTGCCGCGGCAGCGGCGAGCAAGCTGTCAACCGCTTTCATGTCGGCAAGGTCGGCCTGCACCACGGCCGCGCGCCCACCATTGGCATTGATGGAAGCAGCCAGATCGTCGGCAGCGGCGCGCCCATGGTTGCAATGGATGGCGACGCCGAAGCCATGAGCCGCCAGATCCTCGACGATCGCGCGTCCGATCCGCTTGGCACCTCCGGTCACCAGCACATTGCCTTCCATGGCCGCCATCTGATCATCCCTTGCTGTTTGCCCGACAGCCGCACGCAGTCGAGTTTGGTTACCCTTCGGTAACATCAGTAAAAAGCCGTTCATCGATCTGGCGACAATGTGACGAAGCCCTTCGGCAACGCCTTCCAATCGTCCCGCGAACCATCTCGGCAGACGAGATATAGAACGCCCAACTCCTTGCACCAAGCGGCTTGCGGCAATTCGCCGACAAGGCAGCCGACAAGCGTTGTTGCATTAGCGCAACGTCACGCTTCAGCCTCATTTCAGCCCGGCAATCACCCAACTTCAGGTTCGGTTCAGCCGCATTTCGACACGACATTCGGAACTGTTCGGCGCCTGGACCGTTTATCCCCCCGGACGGGTTTCAAGGGCGCCATTTTGAAAGAAAGCCAGTGTCTAGTTGGCTTAAGGAGTAAAAAATGACTGCCATTCTCAAGCACGCTCGTCCGCTCGCGGCAGCGTTCGGCCTCGTCGCTCTGGCGGCTATGCCGGCTTTCGCAGCCGACGTCGTCATGGAAGAGCCGCCGGCCCCCGCAGCTCCGATGGAAGTTGCCCCGGTCGCCAGCTGGGCTGGTCCCTATGCTGGTGTGACCGTCGGCTACGGCTTCTCGGGCACGGCCAACGACAAGACGTTCGACAACAAGATCGACACCAAGGGTTTCCTTGGCGGTGCGTTCGTCGGCTACAACTACCAGATGGACAACATCGTCATCGGCGCTGAAGGCGACATCGGCTACAGCGGCATCAAGGGCGACAACTCCGGCACGGAAGTGAAGTCGGGCGTCGAAGGCTCGCTGCGCGCCCGTCTTGGCTATGCCGTTACGCCTGACATCCTTCTCTACGGCACGGCCGGTGGTGCTGGCCAGCGCGTGAAGGTGTCGGATGCAACCGGCAGCGACTCCAACACCGCGCTTGGCTGGACCGCTGGCGTCGGCACCGACGTCAAGCTGACCGAGTCGGTCTTCGGCCGCGTCGAGTATCGCTACACCGATCTCGGCACCGACAGCTACAACCTCGGTGGCACCAACCACGACGTCTCGCTCAAGGATCACCGCATCCAGTTCGGCGTCGGCATGAAGTTCTGATCCTCCCGATCGGACCAACGGAAAAGCCGGGCCTCGTGCCCGGCTTTTTTGTTTTCCTGCCGGCCGAGAGGGCGCGCAGCTGCGACGCCAGATCATCCCTGCGGGATGACGGCCTTCAGCTCGGGGAATTTTTCGTCGAAACGCGCGGCCCAGCGCCTGAGGCGCGGACGCCCTTTCTCCCACTTTCCAGCGAAACGCAGTTCCATGTAGCCAATCGCCGCGCGCAGCGCGATCTGGCCGGTCGTGATCGCCTTGGGCAGCTTGGGCGGATTGGCGTTGAGCAGGTCGAGCGAGCGTGCCACCTTCGTCCACTGCTTGTCGATCCAGGGCTGATGGACGATCTCCTCTGGGCGCGAGCGGCGCTCGTAGACCATCGCCAGCAGGCAGTCGCAGATGCCGTCGGCCAAGGCTTCCAGGCGCTCTGCGTCCAGGCGCTTGTCAGCGTTGCGCGGGAACAGCTTGTTGCCCGAAAGCCGGTTCAGATATTGGGTGATGACGCGGCTGTCGTAGATGCCCTGTCCGTCGTCCGTCACCCAGACCGGAATCTTGCCGAGCGGGTTGGCGTCGGTCAGCATCGCCGGCTGCGGGCCGGTCTCGACCGTCACCGGCTCCACCGGAATCCCGGCATAGACGGCCGCCATGCGGACCTTGGCACTGTAGGGCGAAGCGGAAGAATAAAGCAGTTGCGGCATGGTGGCTCCCTTTTCGCGGGCGACCATATCAGCGCGTGCCGCAAGGGCAACGCGCGAACAGCAAGAATCAGCCGCCACGCACCGGCGGCATCACCACCTTGTCGAGCCGGCAGGCACGCCTGTCGACTTCGGGACAAGCGCGAAAGTCGAGATCCTTTGTCATGCAGATGCGGACATCGCGCAGATAGCGGCGGTCGCAGGTGACCGCGATGTCCTCCTCGTTCATGCCGGGATTCGACTGGAGGAAGGCCCGCTCGGCCTGGCCGGGCGCCAAGGTCTGGTAGTTGTCGAGGCGGCGGAACTGGGCGGGAATCTCGATCTTTTCGCGAGCGGCCCGCAGCACCTTGAAATAATCGTCCTGGCTCAGTCCCGAACAGGTGCCATGCGTTCGCCATTCGTGGCGGATCAGCCCTGCCGACGGCATCAGGTCGTAGAGCCCGCGCAGCGTGTCGTTCGACACATCGCTGTTGCCGGTCTGGCAGTCCGAAGGATAGCCACGCTCGAATTGCGGCCACAGGCCATGCACGACGAAGGCATAGGGCCGACCAGCGCGGCATTGCTGGCCGTTGGCCTGCTCGCCCTCCGCTTCGCAGTAGCTCGGCGACCACGACAGCGACAGCACATAAAAATCGAAGCCCTGCCCACGAGGAACTGCGGCTGCCTGCTGCGTCGCGGGTCCAGCAGACTTGTCAGCCGTGGGCTTCTCCTGCTCGGCAGGAGCACAGGCGCAAAGCGCAGAAAAGGCCGCGCCGACGAGCGCGACCTGGAGCATCCTGCGGATCATGACGAAGTCCGGCCAGCCTCAGCGCAAGACGCGGCAGCGGCCGTCGTAGACGTTCCAGCGATCGAAGCCGGACACGCAGAACTCGACATTGTTGCCGATCGAAGCAAAGCCCATGCCCTCTTCGACCAGATACCAGATGTCGCGATCATGCCCGTCGGACAGGGTCACCTTGGCGCCGCAATAGGTGCGGCCGATAGGGTGGTTTTCGTCAGCAGCTTCATAGCGATGCTCGTGGATGCGCTGGAAATCGGTGATGGCCACCTGCGGCAGATTCGGTACGTGGCGAACCTGGTGAGCAAAGCGGCTGGTGATGCGGTTGAGCACCGACGCGTTGCTGCACAAACCGGAATCGGCGGCATAGCTGCCGGAAAGGTCGGCTGCCTGGGCGGAGCCCGCACCAAGGGCGATGGCGCCAAGGCTGGTCGTTGCGGCAAGGAAGATGCTGGCGATGCGACTCATGGTTTCCACTCCGAAGCTGCTGCAACTCAGTTTGCGGCGTCGCCGCGTCGCGGTCAAGAAGCCTCGCCGGCCAGCCATTCGACAGACCATCGCGCCCCCTTCTGCTCGGCAAGCACCTTGGCCAGCGCCGGCAGCATGGTGCGCAACTCGGCCTCAAGCTGGAACGGCGGATTGACCACCACCATGCCAGTGCCATCAAGCCTCGGCTCTGGGGAAGGTGGGCGGATGTAAAACTCGATGTCCATGATCTTGGGAATGCCGGCACCTGCCAGTGCCTCGCGAAAGGCGGCAACCGCCTTGCGATCCTTGACCGGATACCACAGCGCGAAGACGCCGCCAGGCCAACGCTTGTGGGCCCTGGCCAGACCATCGACAAGGCGGTTGAACTCGCCTTCCTTCTCGAACGGCGGATCGACCAGCACCAGCCCACGCTTTTCCTTCGGCGGTAGATGCGCGCCGAGTGCGAGCCAGCCGTCGAGTTCGATCACCTTCGTCTGGAAATCGCCTTCGAACTGGGCAGCCAGCGTTTGCGCATCCTCAGGATGCAGCTCGATTGCCGAGAGGCGGTCCTGCTTGCGAAGCAGATGACGGGCGATCACAGGCGAACCAGGATAGCTTGAAATGCCGCCCTCGGGGTTCTGCGCCCTGACCGCATCGAGATAAGGTTCCAGCAGGTCAGCGGCGTCTGCGGGCAGCTTTGTCTCGACCAGTCGGCCGATTCCGTCGTGCCACTCACCCGTCTTCTGCGCTTCTTCGGAGCCAAGGTCATAGAGGCCGATGCCGGCATGGGTGTCGATGACGCGAAACGCCTTGTCCTTGCGCTTCAGGTATTCGACCAGCCGGGCCAGCACCGCGTGCTTGACCACGTCAGCAAAGTTCCCGGCATGATAGGCGTGGCGATAATTCATGTCTTGTCCGCATTCCTGCCCCAGCGCTTCGCCGGTGGCTTTGTCCTTGTCGTCCGATCGTGTCCGCGCGCCATGGAAACCGCGACACCGGCAAGGCCAGCGGCAACCAGGAAGAAGCCCGGCAGATGGGCCCGCTGGTCAACTTCCATCACTCCGCCACGCAAAACGACATCGACGCTCCTGACACCAGTTCCGCTTATGCCCGGCTGGCCGATCTCGAAACTGTAGATGCCCGGCTCCACCGTGCGGATCAAGCCAGCAATGTTCCGATGCATCGGGTCGATGGTCTCGGGATTGCGCTCGCTGATTGCCACGTCCCGCAGTTTCAGCGTTTCGCTGAACACCACTTCGCCGCGTGTCGAGGCGACGACAGAAATGACCAATGGCGCCGATCTCTGAGCTATAGGCTCGACCGCAACCACGTCCACCATCACCCGAACAGGCGCGTCCGTATCTGCCAAAATGGCAGCGGCGGCAGGGAACTTGCCGTCATCATAGATACGGTAGATGCCGATCTCGCGGCCACTGAGATTCTTCACCGCCCAAGGGTAGGCGTAAATCGCCCCTACCCCCACGACCATGGCGATGACGGACAGAAACCTCAGGATTGCCGAGATGTCGTCCTCTTCCTCATTTTCGGACATGCGCTCCCCACTCGCAACGCCGCAAAATGCAAAAAACTATGTCTTGTCTGCTCCCCTGCCCCAGCGCGGCGCCGGGGGCTGCGAGTTCGGGTTCTCCGGATTGCGTTTGCGGCGCAAAGACAGCACCAGACCTATGAAACCCACAGCCATCAGCGAAAAACCGGTCGGTTGCGCTCGAGGATCGGGGGCGCCGGCACCAGAGCGCAGGATAAGGTCGACGCGCTGAATCTGGACGTTGTCATTGTCACCCTGTGCCACCACGAAACGATAGCTGCCAGCCTTCACCTCGTGGATCAGGCCGGCATCGTCGCGGAATACCGGGTCGGGCAGTTGCGGACTGCGCTCGCGCGGCGTCGTGTCATAGAAGTTCAGCGCCTGGGCCAGCACGGTTTCACCGCTTCTCGAAGCCGTCATCGTCAGGATCGCCCGTGCCGGCTGGACGACAGGCGGCGCCAAAGTGGTCAGGTCGACCAGCACACGCACCGGTGCATCGGCCGTTGCCAAGGCCACGTCGACCGGACGGAAGCTGCCGCCGCGATCATAAACACGATAGGTGCCGATCTCGTGGCCGGAGAAGTTGGTCGTCGCCCAGGGATAGATGATGCCGAGGCCGGTGCCCGCAAGCAGGATGAGTAGAAACAGGGACCGCATGGCGCTCTATGCTCTGGAGGTCGCGGCAGGGCGCAACCGAAGACAGGGAATAAGCCCTACTACGGCTTTTGCCCCGCATCGGGAAGTGGCGCGCCTGGATTGTGCGCCATTTCACGTTCCATCTCGTCCAGCAGTGCCGAGAGCCCGATCTCGAAGGTCTTGTCGAACTCGACAGGTGCGAAAAACCGGCCTGCTGCCGCGACATTGGGAAAGTCCCGCTGCAGTTGCGTGTCGTCGACCGTCGTCACCGCGGACGGACCGCGGGAATAACCGGCTGTCTCATCAAGGATGGCCCCCATCAGGTAGTAGCCGGCAGCACGGAACAGGCGCGCCGAGCGCTCCTTGCCGAAGCCCCCGTCCTCAAACAGACCGAGCACGCCATCGAGCCACTTCAGGCAGCCGGGCGAATTCATGCGGTAGGTGACAAGGAACGGTGCAAAAGCGGGGTGTGCCCGTGCTGCCGAACGGAAGTCGCCCATGACCAGGGATGCGCGCTGGCGCCACGGCAGATCCCTTGAGGGGATTTCGAGATCGCGAACCAGCCGCTCGACCAGGGCCTCGAACAGATGCGCCTGGGACGGATAGTGGTGATAGATGCTCATCGCCTCGCAGCCGAGCGCCTGGGCCAGCTTGCGCATCGAGAAGCCCGCAAGTCCTTCCCGTTCGATGACAGCGAAGGCTGCCGCCTCGATCATGTCGCGCGACAGGCGTGCTCGCTTTTTGTTGATCGATCGGTCCATTCGGCTCACCTTGACAACTTACACTGTAAGGTTCATCAATTTGCACACCTTACACCGTAAGGGAAAGATGATCCAGAGGAGGAAGCCATGTCCCTGTACCACGCATCCGCCCTCGCCTCGCTCCGCCGCATTGTGACGGTCCTGGCCGGCGCCGCAGCCTGTTCAGCCACCCTTGCATTCGCCCCCGCCCTTGCCGACGACTACGACGCCACGGTCAAGGATATTCAGAAGACCATGGGCAGCGTGCCCAGCTTCGTCAGCCAGTTCCCGAGGGCGGGCCTGCCCGGCGCCTGGTCGGAACTGAAAGCCATCGAGCTTAGCGACAAGACCGCCCTGTCCCCCAAGACCAAGGCATTGATTTCGCTTGCCGTCGCGGCGCAGATCCCGTGCACCTACTGCATCTGGGCCGATACCCAGAACGCCAAGCAGACCGGCGCGACAGACCAGGAAATCCAGGAGGCCGTGACCATGGCCGCGCTCACGCGCCACTGGAGCACCATCTTCAACGGCATGCAGGTCGATTTCGAGACCTTCAAGAAGGACCTCGGCGGCGAAAAGAGCGCGGCCAAATAACCATCGGCGAGGCGCGGTGGGCCGTTCGGCTCGCCGCGTCCGTCAGGCCTTGCGCTCCCAACGCTTGTCTGCAGTCTGCTGCCAGTAGGTAACGGCGTGGCCGGCAGCCTTCATCGTCTTCCAGTGCTGGCGTGCACCCTCGAGCTGTAGCGCGTCATGCCCGTCGAACAGGAACACGGCGCGCTGATAGGGCGTGATGTCGGGCGGCGAAGCGCCGTCGACCAAGAAGCGGATTTCGGCGGCGTTCGGATTGCCCTCACCGACGGTCAGGATGACGGGCTGATCGGGCGCATGGGGTTCGCGGTCGCTGCCATGGGCCAGGAACGACTCCTCGCGGAAGGTCCACAGATGCACGTCGAGCGCATCGCGCCGCTCTTCCGAGCCCACCTGCACCACTGCCTTCCAGCCGCGCTGCAGGCTGCGCTCGAGCAGGCCCGGCAGGGCATCCTCGAGCGTCGATTCGGTCAGGTGATAGAAAAGGACTTCGGCCATAGGGCAATGCTATGCCCCAATTCAGAGCGCGGGTGAAGCTTCGGGCGGCAGCCGCTTGGAACTTGGCTGCGGCTGCCGCCTGCCAGGCCTTATGCTTCGTAGTGGTCGCGCACCAGCCTGTCGAGCAGGCGCACGCCGTAGCCGGAGCCCCAGGACTGATTGATCTCGTTGGTCGGCGAGCCCATGGCAGTGCCGGCAATGTCGAGATGCGCCCAAGGCGTTTCCTTGACGAAGCGCTGCAGGAACTGCGCGGCCGTGATCGAGCCGCCGTAACGACCGCCGATATTCTTCATGTCGGCATTCTTCGAATCGATCAGCTTGTCGTAGTCCGAGCCCAGAGGCATGCGCCACAGCTTCTCCTGCGTCGCGGTACCGGAGGCGGTCAGCCGGGTTGCCAGCTCGTCATTGTTGGAGAACAAGCCGGCGTGCTGCTGGCCCAGCGCCACCATGATGGCACCGGTGAGCGTCGCCAGATTGACCATGAACTTCGGCTCGAAGCGCTGGTTGCAGTACCAGAGCGCATCGGCGAGCACGAGACGACCTTCGGCGTCGGTGTTCAGCACCTCGATGGTCTGCCCCGACATCGAAGTGACGATGTCGCCAGGACGCTGGGCGTTGCCGTCGACCATGTTTTCGACGAGGCCGATGATGCCAACGACATTGGCCTTGGCCTTGCGGGCGGCAAGTGCATGCATCAGGCCGGTGACGGCGGCAGCACCGCCCATGTCGCCCTTCATGTCCTCCATGCCGGCCGCAGGCTTGATCGACACCCCACCCGAATCGAAGACCACGCCCTTGCCGACAAAGGCGACGGGCTTGTCCTTGGCCTTGCCGCCGTTCCACTGCATCACAGCGAGGCGCGGCGGACGCACCGACCCCTGGGCAACGCCGAGCAGCGCGCCCATGCCGAGCTTCTTCATTTCCTTCTCGGTCAGGATCTCGACCTTGACGCCAAGCTTTTCGAGTTCCTTGGCCTGGGCGGCGAACTCGACCGGGCCGAGCACGTTGGCCGGCTCGTTGACCAGATCACGGGCGAGCACCACGCCGCCAACCACCGCCTCGGCATCGGCAAATGCCTTCTTGGCAGCTGCAGGATCGGCGCAATGGATGGTGATCTTGGCAGGCTTCTTGTCGTCGGCCTTGCCGTCGCCATTGTCCTTCTTGGTCTTGTACTTGTCGAAACTATACGTCCTGAGCAGGATGCCGGCGGCGAAACCGGCGGCAGCGGCGCCGTCGACGGCGACATCCGCGATGTCGAGGACCACGGCCACCTCGGTTGCCTTGCGCAACTGGCCGGCAACCGTGCCGCCGAGCTTCAGCCAGGAATATTCGTCGAGCGACGCAGTCTTGCCGGCGCCGACGGCAACCAGCCTGTCGACGGCAGTCCCCTCGGGCGCCAGCACCTCGACGACGGCGCCGAACTTGCCGGTGAAATCGGCGACCGGGAAGGCGCGATCAAGCGTCTTGGCCGGATCGCAGGCGCGCGCTGCATCGCTCAAGCCACCATCTTCGGCGGAGAAAACGAACACGCTGCCCTTTTTCGGCACACCTGCCTTGGCGAAACTGATCGACGGCTTGGAAGTCATGATGCCCTGCTTTCGGATGTCATTCAGATTGTGCGCGACATTTGGTCGTTTTCGACTTTTTGGCAAGCCTCCCGTCATCCAGGCTCACTATAGGTAAAGACGAAATGTCGCTGGCGACCTTGCATTAACCATCTCTCTTCGGCCTTTCTTAGCCAATAGGTTCGAGAGTCGGGTCGGCGGAAACATGGCGTTGAAACGATGCCGGCCTGGGGGTGCTGGTTGTGCCGGCAAGCCTGGGACTATAGCTTAGAGACACTGGCCAGACGCGATCGTGTCGACCAGCCAAGTCGGAAACACGGAATCCTGATCATCCAATGAAGGTCGTAGAGCGCTACATCCTGCGTCGTGCGTTCGCGGTGTTCATTGCGGCGTTGACCTGGACTTTGGCGATCGTCTGGACCACCCAGGTGCTGGGCCGCATCGACCTCGTCACCGACAGCGGCCAGTCGGCGTTGACCTTCTTCGAGGTGGCAGCGCTGATCCTGCCGACCATCATCCCCATAGTCGTACCTTTCGCTGTCATCATAGCGGTGGCGCAGACGCTCAGCACCATGAACGGCGATTCCGAACTGGTGGTGATCAATGCGGCCGGCGCCTCGCGCATGACAGTGATCCGGCCGATCCTCATCCTGGCCATCGGCGCCAGCCTGTTCTCGTTCGTCGTCGACAATGTAGCAGACCCGATGGCACGCCAGCGCAACCGCGAACTGGTCGCGACGTCACGCGCCGATCTCCTGTCGCTGATCATCCAGGAAGGCTCGTTCCGCAAGGTCGACGAAGGCCTGTTCGTGCAGGTCGGCGAGCGCCTGCCGGATGGTGGCCTGGGCCGTATCTTCGTCGCCGATTCGCGTGAGAAGAATGTCGACCTGATCTACTACGCCAAGTCGGGTGCCTTCATTAAGCGCGACAACAAGCAGATGCTCGTCATGGAAAATGGCGTCATCCACCGCAAGGCACCAGCCGGCGAGGTCTCGGTCATCAGCTTCGATTCTTACGCCTTCGACCTCAGCGAATTCAGCTCCGCCGCGCAGGAAGTGACCATGCGGCCGAAAGACCGCGGCACGCTCTATCTTATGAACCCGCCCGCCAACGACAAGGTTTACCAGCGCAATCCCGACGCCTTCAAAGCGGAACTCGACCGGCGCTTCACCGAGTGGCTATACCCGATCACATTCGCGCTGATCGCGCTCGCGGTTGCGGGCGACGCCCGTTCGCACCGCGACGCCCGCATCCATCCGCTGATCACCACCATCGGCATCGCGCTGTTCTTCCGCTGGCTTGGGTTCTTCGCCGACAGCAAGGCTGAAACCGTGCCGTGGCTGGGCTTTGCCGTCTACGGCGTGCCGATCGGCGCCTCGCTGTTGGCGATCTGGTTCATCCGCAACAACAAGTCGATGGAACTGCCCGTCGCCACCGCCGACTGGATCGCGTCGCGGTTCGCGCGCTTCAGCGACGCCATGACAGCCTTGCGCCTTCGCCTCTGGGGCGGCGGCGCATCCGGCCAGGGAGCCGCGTGATGGGCTGGACACTCGGCCGTTATTTCTTCTTCCGCTACGTCGTCATCACGACGTGGTTCTTCGTCGGCATCTTCGCGCTGATCTTCATCATCGACGTCACCGAATTCTCGAGCAATGTCGGCGGCCTGCCGGGCTTCAAGTTCAGCATCGCGCTCACCGTCTCGGCGTTGCGCGTACCGATGATCATGCAGCAGACGGTGCCATTCGTGGCGCTGTTCGGCGCCATGGCGACGCTGATCTCGCTCAACCGGCGCTACGAACTGGTGATAGCCCGCGCCGCCGGCATCTCGGCCTGGCAGTTCCTGCTGCCTTGCTGCGCCGGCGCGTTGTTCTTCGGCCTCGTCACCGTCGGCATCCTCAATCCGATCGCGGCCTACGGCTTCTCGCATTCGGAAAACCTCGAATCGGAGCTGCGCTCGCGCCAGTCCAATTCGGTCTCGGCCTTCTCGGCGCCGTGGCTGCGTCAGAAGACGAAGGACGAGGAAGTCATCATCGGCGCCCGTGCGGTTCTCAACCAGGGCCTTGAACTGTCCGACGCCGTGTTCTTCATTTTCGACAATGACGGCAACATGGTCGGCCGCAAGGATGCGCGGCGCGCCTATCTGCGCGACGGCTACTGGGAGCTGGTGGACGTCAGGAGCATGAAGGGCGGTGAGAATTTCGTCGCCGAACCGACCGACCGGGTGCCCACCAATCTCAAGCCGGAATTCGTCCAGGAGCGACTGGCGCGCCCGGAAACGATCCCGTTCTTCCAGTTGCCCGCCAAGATCGAGGTGGCGCGTTCGTTCGGCCTTCGCGCCAATGCCTTCGCCATGCAGTTCCACTCGCTCGTCGCCCTGCCCTTCCTGCTGGTGGCAATGACACTCATTGCTGCAACAGTGTCGATGCGATTTGCGAGGATGGGGCAGTCGGCAACGATGATTCTGGGTGGCGTCGTCGCTGGCTTTCTGCTTTATGTCGTTTCGGTTCTGGTCAAAGCATTCGGCAATGCTGGATTCGTGCCGACCTATATTGCGGCCTGGCTTCCAGTCGTCGTAGCAATGTTTTTCGGGGTAACTTTCCTGCTCTACAGGGAGGACGGTTAGGTGAGGGGCGTAATGGCCAGCCAAAAGACGGCCCAAATCAGGGCCCGCCTGTTTGCTGCGACTGCGCTCGCATGCCTTTTTGCGTTCGCTGTTCCGCCGAGCACGCCGGTTGCCGCCCAGACGATCGCCGACCTTGCGCCTGACGTGCCCGAAGGCTCGCAGATGCTGCTCGAGGCGGACACGCTCGTCTATGACAACGACGCCAACACGGTCACCGCCGTCGGCGGCGTGCAGATCGACTATGCGGACAACCGCCTGGTCGCCCAGCGCGTCACCTATGACCGCAAGACCTCGCGGCTGGTCGCCAGCGGCAACGTCGAGATCCTGAATGCCGACGGCACCAAGATCTTCTCGCAAGAGATCGACATCACCGATGACTTCGCCAACGGCTTCGTCAACGCGCTGCGTCTCGAAACCGTCGACAAGACCTATTTCGCAGCCGAAAGCGCCAAGCGCGAAGGCGGCGTGCTGACGACGTTCAACAACGGCGTCTACACCGCTTGCGAACCCTGCGAGGACAAGCCCGACAAAGCGCCGATCTGGCGTATCAAGGCGCAGAAAATCATCTGGAACGGCCAGAAGAAGACCGTGCGCTTCGAGAATTCGAATTTCGAATTCTTCGGCTTCCCGATTGCCTTCCTGCCGTCGTTCGAAATCGCGGACCCCACGGTCAAGCGCAAGAGCGGCTTCCTGATGCCGAGCGTCGGCTACAACAACAAGCTCGGCTACAGCCTCGGCATCCCCTACTATCTGGCGCTTTCGCCGACCTACGACCTCACGGTCAAAGGCACCGGCTACACCCGCCAGGGTTTCCTCGCCGAGGCCGAGTGGCGTCAGCGCTTCAACAACGGCGAATACAGCCTGAAGATCGCGGGCATCAACCAGCAGAATCCCGACAGGTTCGACGCCAACACTGTCGATTCGGGCCCAGCGGGCGATCCGAACAAGCTGCGCGGCATGGTCGGCACCAAAGGGCACTTCGACCTCAACCCACGCTGGGCCTTCGGCTGGGATATTCTTGCCCAGTCGGACAAGAATTTCTCACGCACCTATGGGATCGACGGCTTCAACGACTCGACCCATCGTTCCGAGGTCTATTTGACCGGTCTAAGCGACCGCAACTACTTTGACCTGCGCGCCATGCGCTTCCAGGTCCAGGAGGACGCGCTCGACAGCGATCCGCTGGCGCGCGCCGACAAGCAGCCCTGGGTGCTGCCGTCGCTCGACTATGCCTATATCCCCGACATGCCCGTCGCCGGCGGCGAACTGTCGTTCGACGTCAACGCGCGCGTCATCCAGCGCTCGGGACTGGATACAACCGTATTCGACCCGGCTTTGACGCCCACTGTGCATGGACTTGAGGGCAACTCCGGTCGGCTGACAGCAGAGGCCGAGTGGAAGCGCACCATCATCACAGACGGCGGTTTGCTGGTCACCCCTTTGATGGCGTTCCGCGCCGATGGTAGTTATCTCAACGCCTCCAATGCATCGGTCGACGCGATCAACAACATGGCCGGCGACCTCGGCGTTGCAGCGGACGTCCGTTCGTCGCTGTTCCGCTACATGGCGACGCTGGGTCTCGAGCTGCGTTGGCCAGTGCTGTTCTCGTCGACCAGTTCGACGCATGTGCTCGAGCCGATGGCGCAGGTCTTTGCGCGTCCGAACGAGGGCGACATCGGGCGCCTCGGCATCCCCAACGAAGATGCCCAGAGTTTCGTCTTCGATGCGACGTCGCTGTTCGAGCGTGACAAGTTCTCGGGCTACGACCGTATGGAAGGCGGCACGCGCGCCAATCTTGGCCTGCGCTACACCGGCAGCTTCAACAATGGCTGGACCACCAATGCAATCGTTGGCCAGTCCTACCAGCTCGCCGGTGAAAACTCGTTTGCCGGACCCGATCTGGTCAATGCCGGCGCCTATTCCGGCCTCGAGAGCGACACTTCGGATTACGTGGCGCTCGTCGGCATCGCCAGCCCCAACGGCTTCTCGGCATCAGCCAGCGGTCGCTTCGACGAACAGACGTTCGCGGTTCGTCGCGCCGAGCTGAAGGCTGGCCTCGACGCCCGTCCGATCGCGGTGTCGGCGAAATACGCCTTCATCGAGTCGCAGCCTCTTTACGGTTTTGCCAACGACCGCCACGAAGTGACGTTGGGCGCCACTGCACGATTCAACGACGAGTGGCGCGTGTTTGGATCTGGCACCTACGACATCCAGGGCGACCTGATGGTCAAGAACGGTGTCGGCTTCGCCTACGACGACGAGTGCTTCACCTATATGATGACCTACGTCGAGAGCCGCGAGCACGCCAAGCCGAACGACGTTTCACGCACCGTGGGCTTCAACATCTCGTTCCGCACGCTCGGCGATTTCGGCTCGGCGAAGGATACCTTCTAGGGGCGAACGTAGACCTGCCGGGGGCGGCCTGACATCGTTTTGCCGTATAACGCGGCCAATGACGGGGCAATATGCATCCGGGCATGGCTCGGATCTGGGGTTTGAACGGGACTTTTTCGATGCGAAAGTACTTCTTATCGGCGGGCTTCGCGCTGCTCGTGGCGGCAACGTCTGTTTCGACGACCGTCTATGCGCCGCCGGCCTTCGCCAGCGAGATCAAGTACATCGTCAACGATGTGCCGGTCACCAGCTACGACATCCAGCGTCGCGCCGCCTTTCTGAAGCTGCAGAAGCGCAAGGGAAATGCTGGCGAGGAGATGATCGACCAGACGTTGCGCCAGGCGGAAATGAAGCGGCTCGGCATCCGTATCTCCGACAAGCAGGTCGACGACGCCTATGCCCGCTTTGCCGGCTCCAACAAGCTCAAGCCCGAGCAGATGAATCAGATTCTGGCTCAGGCCGGTGTGACGGCGGCCCACTTCAAGGAATACATCCGCACGCAGATCGGCTGGAACCAGGCGCTCGGCGCGCGCTTCCGCTCCGAGGCGGGTGGCGGCGGAACCAGCGAGCAGGACGCCGTGCGTCGCATGCTGCAGCAGGGCGGCGCCAAGCCTTCGGCCACCGAATACATGCTGCAGCAGGTGATCTTCGTGGTGCCGGCATCCGAGCGCGGCTCGATCGCCAAGCGCAAGCGCGAGGCCGACGCGATGCGTGGCCGCTTCAATGGCTGCGAACAGACGCGTGAATTCTCCAAGGGCCTGCTCGACGTCACCGTGCGCGATCTCGGCCGTGTGCTCGCGCCGCAGCTGCCGCCCGAATGGGCCGAAGACATCAAGAAGCTCAAGGCCGGCGGCGTGACGCCCGCTCGCGAGACCGAGCGCGGCGTCGAGTTCATCGGCGTGTGCAGCGCCCGCGAAGTCTCCGACGACAAGGTCGCGCAGATGGTCTTCCAGGCCGAAGGTGCCGGCAAGGAAGGCAACGAAAAGGCCGAAGAGCTCAGCAAGAAATATCTCGCCGAGCTGCGGGCCAAGGCCCGCATCGTCAACCGTTAGCCGTGGGTGCCCCCGGCGCCCCACTGGCGCTGACCATTGGCGATCCCTCGGGCATCGGCCCGGAAATCGCAGTCGCCGCGTGGCGGCTGCGTCAGGCTGCCGACGTTCCCGTCTTCTATCTGCTTGGCGACCCGGCGCTTGTTGCTGCGCGCGCTTCCAAACTCGACCTCGAGCTTAAGATCGCTGAAACCGACCCAGCCAACGCCGCCGCTCATTTTGCATCGGCCCTGCCGATCGTGCCCTTGACCGCAAGGCTCGTCGACGCACCCGGCCGGCCCGACAAGCAGAATGCAGGCGGGATCATCGAGGCCATCGACCGCGCCGTCGCCGATACGTTCGAGGGTCGCGCCGCCGCCGTCGTCACCTGCCCCATCGCCAAGAAGCCGCTCTACGATGCCGGCTTCCGCTTTCCCGGCCACACCGAATATCTGGCCTACCTCGCCTCCCAAAGGCTCGGCCACCCCGTCACGCCGGTGATGATGCTTGCCGGTCCAGGCCTGCGTGCCGTGCCGGTCACCATCCACATTGCCCTGGCCGAGGTGCCGAAGGCGCTGACGACAGAGGCGATTGTCGAGACGAGCCGCATCACCGCCCACGATCTCCGTCTGCGTTTCGGCATCGCCAATCCGCGCCTCGCGATCTCGGGCCTCAATCCGCATGCCGGCGAAGGTGGAGCCATGGGCCACGAGGACGCGCGCGTCGTGCGGCCAGCCGTCGACGCGCTGCAGGCGAACGGTATCGACGCCTTCGGCCCCCTGCCCGCCGACACCATGTTCCACGCCCGCGCCCGCGCCGGCTATGACGCCGCGATCTGCATGTATCACGATCAGGCCCTTATCCCCGCCAAGGCCTTGGCCTTCGACGAGACCGTCAACGTCACGCTCGGCCTGCCCTTCATCCGCACGTCGCCGGATCACGGCACTGCCTTCGACATTGCCGGCAAGGGCATCGCCCGGTCCGACAGCCTGATCGCTGCGCTCAAGCTGGCCCGACAACTCGCCGACGTAGAGGGTGGCCAGGCATGAGCACCAGTATCGACGGCCTGCCGCCGCTTCGCGACGTCATCGAGCGCCACGGCCTGCAGGCCAAGAAGGCGCTCGGGCAGAACTTCCTGCTCGACCTCAATCTCACAAGCAAGGTTGCGCGCGCCGCCGGCGACCTGACCGGCGTCACTGTCATCGAGGTCGGCCCCGGCCCGGGTGGCCTGACACGGGCCCTGCTCATGAATGGCGCCGAGCGCGTGATCGCCATCGAACGCGACGAGCGCACCATGGCTGCGCTGGCTGAGGTTGCCGCACACTATCCCGGGCGGCTGGAGGTCATCTCAGGCGATGCGCTCAAGACCGACTTCACCGCACTCGCCTCGGGCCCGGTCAAGATCGTCGCCAACCTGCCCTACAATATCGGTACGGAACTTCTGGTCCGTTGGCTGACGGTGCAGGCGTGGCCACCCTTCTATCAGTCGCTGACGCTGATGTTCCAGCGCGAGGTCGCAGAGCGGATCGTGGCTAAACCCACGAGTTCGGCCTATGGCCGCCTCGGCGTGCTGGCCGGCTGGCGTACGGAGGCAAGGATCGCCTTCGACGTGCCGCCGCAAGCCTTTACCCCGCCGCCCAAGGTGACCTCGTCTGTGGTTCATCTGGTGCCGCGCGCGGAGCCGCTGGCGATCGATGTGAAGGTTCTCGGCCGCGTCACCGAAGCGGCCTTCGGCCAGCGCCGCAAGATGCTGCGCCAGAGCCTGAAGAGCATGGGCGGCGAACGGGTCTTGGAAATTGCGGGCATCGACCCCACCCGCCGTGCCGAGACGCTGAGCATCGAGGAATTCGTGGCCCTGGCAAAGGCGGTCTGACGCTGCTTCTCCGCTTTGCGGGAGAAGGTGGGCGGAGGGTTACAGCCTGACGGCTCCCCCTCATCCGTCGCCCTCGGCGACACCTCCCACAAGGGCAGAAGGCAAAAAGATCAGACCTTTTCGTCGAGCAGCTTCGAGACGAAATCGAACAGGCCCGGCCGACGGTCGCGGCGCAGCCGCTCGGCGGCCACGATCGCCCGCACTTCGGCGAAGGCGCGGTCGAGGTCTTCGTTGACGACGACATAGTCGTATTCGCCCCAGTGCTCGATCTCGTCGCGGGCGTTCTTGAGCCGCGTCTCGATCACCGCATCCTGATCCTCGGCACGGCGCTTGAGGCGGGCCTTCAGTTCGCCCATGGAGGGCGGCAGGATGAAGATCGAGACGATGTCGCCGCGCATCTTTTCCTTGAGCTGCTTGGCGCCCTGCCAGTCGATGTCGAACAGCATGTCACGGCCCTGCGACATGGCCAACTCGACCGGCTCGCGCGGCGTGGCGTAGAAATTGCCATGCACTTCGGCCCATTCGAGCAGGGCGTCGTTGTCGCGCAACAGCTCGAACTCGCGCTTCGAGGTAAAGTGGTAATGTGCACCGTCTATCTCGCTGCCGCGGCGCGGACGGGTGGTCACGCTCACCGACAGCTTCAGCTCCGGATCGGTCTCGATCAGGTTGCGCGAGATGGTCGACTTGCCGGCGCCCGACGGCGACGACAGCACCAGCATCAGTCCGCGACGCTTGATGGTGTTGGAAAGGTTTTCGGCGCTCATGCGCTACTCCAGATTCTGAACCTGCTCGCGGAATTGGTCGACCACGGCCTTGAGCTCCAGCCCGATGGCGGTCACTGCGGCGGCGTTCGACTTCGAACATAGGGTATTCGATTCGCGGTTGAATTCCTGCGCGAGAAAATCGAGCTTGCGGCCAACAGCCCCGCCGCCGGCGAGCAGCGCGCGCGCCGATGCGACATGGGTCTTCAGCCGGTCGATCTCCTCGCGGATGTCAGCCTTGGTGGCAAGGAAGGCGGCTTCCATGTTGAGCCGAGCTTCATCCAGCGCCGGTGCCGCATCGAGCAGCAATTGCACTTGTTCGGCAATCCGCTGGCGGATCTGCCCAGGCTCGCGCGACGGGTCAGCCTCGGCCTTCAGCGTCAGCGCCTCGATTGCCGCGATATGCCCCAGCAGCAGGCTGCGCAGCGCCTCGCCCTCGTCCTGGCGGGCCTCTACCAGGCCGGCAAGCCCGGCCTCGAGACAATTCATGATCGCAGCGTCGATCGCTGCCCGCTGCTCCTCGGTCTCGACCGCCTCGGGCATCTCGAAGACGCCACGCAGGGCCAGCAGGCCGTCCGCGGTCGCGGGGGCCGCGCCATACTGCTCGACCAAGCGGTTGGCGAGATTGGCGACATCCTTGAGGAAAACCTCGTTGATGACGGGCTGCACCATGCCAGCACTGCTGCGACTGACCGTCAGCGTCGCTTGCACATTGCCGCGGGTGAAGCGCTTCTGGACGGCCTGGCGGACAGGCTGCTCAAGCCGGTCGAAGCCCTGCGGCAGGCGCAGGCGCACTTCGACGCTCTTGCCGTTGACCGACTTCACTTCCCAGGCGATGGCTGTGCCATCATGCTCCGCCGCGGTGCGGGCGAAGCCGGTCATGCTCTGCAAATTCATCTGGCCCGCCTGTCCCTTGCGTCGGCTCGCGCCTTACTTCTTCTTGACGGAATTCGTGGTCGTGGCGTCGCTCTTGGCCGGATCGGCCTGGTCTGCCGCCTTCTCGTCCTCGACGACCTTGCGCTGAAAGGCGCGCCAGCGGGCAACGTTTTCGTTGTGCTCGTCCAGCGTCGCGGCAAAGACGTGGCCGCCGGTGCCGTCGGCAACGAAGTACAGGTCCTTGGTCTTCGACGGGTTGGCGACCGCCTCCAGCGATGCCTTGCCCGGGTTGGCGATCGGCGTCGGCGGCAGGCCCTTGATCGTGTAGGTGTTGTAGGGCGTCGGCTTGTCGATATCGGAGCGGAAGATCGGCCGGTCGGCCGGTTTGCCCTTGCCGCCGAAGATGCCGTAGATGATCGTCGGATCGGACTGCAGGCGCATGCCCTTGTTCAGCCGGTTGATGAACACGGCGGCCACGCGCGAGCGCTCGTCACCCCGGGCGGTTTCCTTCTCGACGATCGAAGCCAGCGTCACGAACTCGTTGATATCGGCCAGCGGCAGGTCTGGCGCGCGCCGCGCCCAGATGCTGTCGACCAGCTCTTTCTGGTCAGCCAGCATCTTGTTGACGATCTGCTGGCGGCTGGCACCACGGGTAAAGCGCTGGGTGTCGGCGATCAGCGAGCCTTCGGCAGGGATATCCTTGGGCATGTCGCCACTCAGGGCCTCCTGCTCGGCGATACGCTGCCAGGCCTGCTCGACCGTCAGCCCTTCCGGGATGGTCAGCGAATACTGCACCGACTTGCCGCTCTTCAGCAGATCCATGATGTCGAGCATCGAAGCGCCGGCCTCGATCTCGTATTCGCCGGCCTTCAGCGCGCCGTCATTGCCATAGGCACGCACGCCCAGGCGGAAGATGCGGGCGTCGCTGACGAGGCCGCGTCGCTCGAGCTGGTCGGCAATGTCGGCCACGCCGGTGCTCGGCTTGACCAGGAAGGTGCTGGGCGCCGTCGAGGGCCCCTGGCCGGTGAATTCCTGCTTGCCGAAATAGAGTGCGGCACCGCTGGCGAGGATCACCAGAACGGCGGCCGACATCATGAAATTCAGGAAGACGACGAACTGGTTGCGCGAGGCGCGCGAACGCTTCGAGGGCGGCGGCGTGCCGGCTTCGGGCCGCAGCGCTTCCTGTGCGGTTTTCGGAACGATCGGGCTTGCCTGCGCTGCGCGCTGAGCCCCATCCCCCTGCCCTGGCGTATTCATGCTCATTTTGCCTCGCCACTCTCTCTTGCGTCGAATCCCCGCCGGGAGACTAGGCGCGAATGTGGCAGAAATCACGGCAGAGGCCCCGCTCGGAGGCCCCTACCCACAGCCTGTCAGCCGTTATAGCGCCGGAAGACCAGCGAGGCGTTGGTGCCGCCGAAACCGAACGAGTTCGAAAGCGCAACGTCGATCTGCCTGCTGCGCGGCTTGTTCGGCACCAGGTCGATCGCGGTTTCGCGTTCGGGATTGTCCAGATTGATCGTCGCCGGCGCGATGTTGTCGCGAATGGCGAGGATCGAGAAGATCGCCTCTGCCGCACCTGCTGCACCCAGCAGGTGGCCGATCGACGACTTGGTCGACGACATCGACACCTTCGAGGCCGCATTGCCGACCAGACGCTCGACAGCGCCCAGTTCGATGGTGTCGGCCATGGTCGAAGTGCCATGGGCATTGATGTAGTCGACGTCGGCGGGCGTCAGGTCGGCACGCTTCAGCGCTGCAGACATGCAGCGGAAGGCGCCGTCGCCATCCTCGGCCGGAGCCGTGATGTGATGGGCATCGCCGGTCAGTCCGTAACCGACCACTTCGGCGTAAATCTTTGCGCCGCGCGCCTTGGCATGTTCGAGTTCCTCGAGAACCACGACGCCTGCGCCCTCACCCATGACGAACCCGTCACGGTCGCGATCATACGGACGCGATGCCTTCTCAGGCTCGTCGTTGCGATCGGTGGACAGCGCCTTGCAGGCCGCGAAGCCGGCCAGCGACAGACGCGTCACCGGAGCTTCGGCACCACCGGCCACCATCACGTCGGCATCGCCGAACATGATCAGGCGGGCAGCGTCGCCGATGGCGTGCGCGCCGGTCGAGCAGGCGGTGACCACGGCATGGTTCGGCCCCTTGAGGCCGTGCCGGATCGAAACCTGGCCGGAGACCAGATTGATGATCTGGCCGGGAATGAAGAATGGGCTGATGCGGCGCGGGCCGCGTTCCTTGAGGATCAGGGCATTTTCGGCAATGCCGTCAATGCCGCCGATGCCCGAGCCGATCATGACGCCGGTCGCGTTCTGCTCGTCCGGCGTCTTGGGCTCCCAGCCCGAATCCTTCAACGCCTCGTCGGCGGCTGCGATCCCGTACAGGATGAAGTCGCCGATCTTGCGCAGTTCCTTGGGCTCAAGGACCGCTTCGGGGTTGAAGGTGTTGTTGGAGCCGTCACCCCTGGGGATGACGTTCGCGATCTTGCATGCAAGGTCGTCGACTTCGAATTCCGTTATCCGCCTGGCAGCGCTCCGGCCGGAAAGAAGCTCTTTCCAGCCGTGTTCATAGCCCATGCCGTACGGCGAAAGCAGGCCAAGGCCCGTGACGACCACACGCCTCATCGCTGGCATCCCCGATAATCCAAGGGACGCTTAGGCCGAAGCCTTGTCGATGTACTTGACGGCGTCGCCAACGGTCAGGATGGTCTCGGCCGCGTCATCGGGGATCTCGACGCCGAATTCTTCTTCGAACGCCATAACGAGCTCGACCGTGTCGAGGCTGTCCGCGCCCAGATCGTCAATGAAGCTTGCAGCTTCCGTCACCTTGTCGGCATCGACGCCAAGGTGTTCGACAACGATCTTCTTGACGCGCTCTGCGGTGTCACTCATGTGGGCATCCTCAGTCTTGTGTTTCTTCGGTCTTCGTTAGCGGGCGGAATGCCGCTAATCAAGCTCAATTCTGCGCTTTCCAAAGCGCACGGGCAGCGGTCCGGTCGAGGTCCAGCCACCTGATGGGGCGCGGCAATACACGAATTCTTTACCGCGTCCAAGGGCCAAAGGGCCGGTTATCCCGGCCTATCGACCGCTGTCGGGCAATTCCGGCACCTCTGAACGGGCCGGATCGCACCAATCCAGCTCAGATCATTGCCATGCCGCCGTTGACGTGGATGGTCTGGCCGGTGACGTACGCGGCCTCGTTGGAGGCAAGATAGGCAACCGCCGAGGCGACTTCCTGGCCGGTTCCCATGCGCTTGGCAGGAATGGCGCCCATGATCGCCTCTTTCTGCTTGTCGTTGAGCTTCTCGGTCATCGCCGATTCGATAAAGCCCGGGGCAACACAGTTGACGGTGATGTTGCGGGTCGCGATCTCCTGCGCCAACGACTTCGAGAAGCCGATCATGCCGGCCTTCGACGCGCAGTAGTTGGTCTGACCGGGATTGCCGGTCACGCCCACCACCGAGGTGATGTTGATGATGCGGCCGTGACGGCGACGCATCATCGGATGGGTCAGTTCGCGCGTCAGGCGGAACATCGCCGTCAGATTGATCTCGATGACCTGATCCCAGTCTTCGTCGGACATGCGCACGAACAGACCGTCCTTGGTGATGCCGGCATTGTTGACCAGGATGTCGACGCCTTCGAGCTCGGCCTCAGCCTTCTGGCCCAGCGCCTTGACCTCGTCGCGGTTGCCGAGATTGGCCGGGAACAGCTTCACGCGGTCGCCGAGATCGTTGGCCAGGGCCTCGAGTTTCTCGACGCGGGTGCCGTGCAGGCCGACGATGGCGCCCTGCTTGTGCAGGATGCGGGCGATTTCTTCGCCGATGCCACCGGAGGCGCCGGTGACGAGTGCCTTGCGGCCGGTCAGATCAAACATTGTTCCACTCTCCTTGGAGCACACCCTTCACACGGGCGGGGTCGTTCGAATTGTTCAGGCGAGCGCGGCGACTGCCGCGTCGACGTCTGCCGGGTTGTTGACGGCAGCGGTCGCGATTTCCTTGTTGATGCGGCGGGCGAGGCCCGACAGCACCTTGCCGGCACCCACTTCATAAAGAGTGGTGACGCCGTTGTTGCCGAACCACTGGACCGTCTCGGCCCAGCGGACGCGACCCGTCACCTGCTCGACGAGGCGGGCGGCGATCTCTTCCGGATCGGTGATCGGCTGCACGGTCACGTTGGCGACGACGGGCACGACAGGCACATTCTTCTTCACGCCGGCGAGCGCCTCGCGCATCTTTTCGGCCGCCGGCGCCATCAGCGCCGAATGGAAGGGTGCGGACACCTGCAGCATCAGCGCGCGCTTGGCGCCCTTTGCGGTGCATAGCGCTGCGGCACGTTCAACCGCTGCCTTCTCGCCGGAGATGACCAACTGGCCGCCACCATTGTCGTTGGCGATCTGCACGACCGAGCCCTGAGCGGCCTCGGCGCAAGCCGCATCGACGTCAGCCTGCTCGAGGCCGATGATCGCAGCCATCGCACCCTGGCCCGCCGGCACAGCCGCCTGCATGGCATCGCCGCGGATGCGCAGCAGGCGCGCTGTGTCAGCTACGGAAACGAAGCCGGCCGCTGCAAGCGCGGAATATTCGCCAAGCGAGTGGCCGGCGACAAAAGAACCCTTGTCCTTGAGCGAAAGCCCACGCGATTCCAGCGCGCGGAACGCCGCCATCGACACGGCCATCAGCGCCGGCTGGGCATTGGCGGTCAGCGTCAGCGTCTCCTCGGGACCTTCCCAGATCAGCTTCGACAGCTTTTCGCCGAGCGCGTCATCGACTTCCTCGAAAACCCGGCGCGCTTCGGGAAAAGCATCGGCGAGTTCCTTGCCCATGCCGACAGCCTGGCTGCCCTGCCCCGGAAAAGTAAATGCGACGGCCATTCTTGTCTCCTGGCTGCTGGCGCATCGCTCGAAGGCTTGCGCGCCCCCTGATTGGCGCGATGCGCAGACATAACAAACCGAAGTACACTTGCCGCCCCTGGGGAACGCCGGGCACTCCGGATCGCTGTGGCTCTGGCGCAATGCGCCCTGTCAAGTCAAGCCTTGTGCGTCTTCAGGCCCGAAACGGGCCGATAATCACACAATGATTAGGCCAAAACACGATTTGTTGGCCAACGCTTCTCAATTTTGCCATAAGCCCTAGCTTCTGCATGACAGTTTGATGACGTTCAGGTGACGTTCAGGTGACGTCTACATTATGAAGCCGTCATGAGCTCGGGGAAGCATTGAGTTGGGAAGTGTAGACGATAACGGCGTCGCCGCCGCGCAGAGCGTTGCCGACGCGGATCAGACCGCGTTCTGCCGGCGCGCCTATGCGCTTGGCGTGATGCGCTCGGTGATGGTGACGCTGGCGGTTTCGGCCGTGCTGGTCTTTGCCATCGAGCTGATCGCGCGCGGCTCCCTCATCGACACCATCAACTTCTTCCAGCAGCCCTTCAAGCCGAGCTGGACCACGGTCGCGCTGTTTGCGCTGATCCTGATCGGCCTCGACGCGCTCCTCGGCCGGCCGCACAACGGCCTTTTGATCGTCGCCCCCGTTGCGCTGACGCTGGCCTTCGTCGGCCACCAGAAGTCGCTCTATCTCGGCGATCCGCTCTATCCGACCGACTTTCTCTACGCCCGCCAGATCGTGGAATTGATGCCGCTTCTGGTGCGCGAACGCCCGTGGACCGGCATCGGCATCGCCGTCGGGCTTGTCGCCGGCATCTCGCTGCTCGTGCTGGCCTGGCGCCATTGGCGCCGCCGCATGCCGGCGCTGTCGTTCTGGGCGCGCATCTCGCGCCTTGCCATTGCGCTGCCGACGCTCGCCTTCTTCGTCTCGATCATGGACTACGCGACCTTCTCGTGGACGCGCGATCGGCTGCAGATCATTCCGATGATGTGGGACCAGAAGGAGAACTACGCCTCCAACGGCTTCGCCATCGCCTTTGCGCTCAACGTGCCGATGGCAAAGGTCAACGCGCCGCAGGGCTATACGGAAAAGGCGATCGATGCGATTACCCGCACCGACGTCGTAACCTCCCTGCCCGAGGAAAAGCCCGACATCATCGTGGTGATGAGCGAATCCTTCTGGGATCCGACGCGCCTGCCCGGCGTGGAGATCAGCCCGGACCCGATCCCGAGCGTACGCGCCGCGCAGTCGGGCCACGTCTTCTCGCCCGAATTCGGCGGCATGACGGCCAATGTCGAGTTCGAGGCGCTGACCGGCTTCTCCAACGCGTTCCTGCCGGCCGGCAGCATCCCCTACCAGCAATATGTGCGCAATCCGGTGCCTTCGATGGCAACCTTCCTGCGCAGCGAAGGCTACGAGACCAAGGCCATCCACCCGTTCGGCGGCTGGTTCTGGAACCGTGCGCCGGTCTACAAGGCCTTCGGCTTCGACGAGTTCATGTCGGAAGAGAACCTTCCGCCGCTGAAGAAGCGCGGCCCGCTCGCTTCCGACGAGGCGCTGACCGAAGAGATTATCCGTCAGGCCGATGCCACGGACCATCCGTTCTTCTACTTTGCCGTCAGCCTGCAGAGCCACGGCCCCTATGAGCCGGGCCGCTACAACGACGCCACCCACAGGGTCGAGGCCGGCAAGCTGTCGCAGTGGACGCGCGATTCGATCCTGACCTATGCCGAAGGCGCCTCCGACGCCGACCGCAGCCTGCAGCGCCTGATGGACTGGGCCAGCAAGCGCGAACGCCCGACCGTGATCGCCTTCTTCGGCGACCACCTGCCGCCGCTCGGCCCCGTCTATGTCGACACCGGCTTCATGAAAGAGCCGGTCGCCAAGCGCAAGGCGCCGATCAACGACATGCTGGTGCAGCACGAGACGCCGCTGGTGGTGTGGTCCAACCGCACGGGTGCGGCGCGCGACATCGGCTCGATCAGCCCGGCCTTCCTGCCGCTGCATGTGCTTGAGACCGCCGGGATCACCCACCCCTATTACACCGGCTTCCTCGGTGAGGTGCACGACCGCTTCCGCGTCGTCGACCGCAACGTCCTGCTGCCGCGCCTCGGCGAGACACAGTTCGACTGGTCGCGCCAGAAAGAACTCGACCCGGCTATCCGCGATTTTCGCTGGCTGCAGTACGACATGATGTTCGGCAAGCGCCGTGGCGCCAAGGAGTTCTTCCCCGAGACGGTAGACAAGGTCGTGGCCAACCGCACGCGCTCGCCGCTGTTCCTGCGCGAAGACGCGTAGCCAGCCCTGAAAATCGGCCGGAAAAGGCCGGTTTCGCCCGATATCTCGGCCCTGCCTCTTGCCTTATCGGCCCTTTGCCTGTAGACGCCCGCCATCTGCCGGTCCCAGCTGGGGGCTGAACGGAGGGCCGGAGGTTTTCTCGAAAACTTCCGCGTGAAGCGAAAACGCTTCCGCCTCCCGTGTCTCCGCTCTCGACCGTCTCGTCACGCACCTTTCTTCCCCGCATCGCGGGTTAGCAGAGGTCGCAGAGGCTCTAGCCGCCGGGACCGGAAGATGGAAACGAAGAAAGGCAAAGAACTATGGCTCTTTACGAACATGTGTTTCTTGCCCGTCAGGACCTCTCGCAGCAGCAGGTCGATGCACTTGTCGAACACTACAAGGGCATCATCACTGCAGCTGGCGGATCGGTTGGCCGGGTCGAGAACTGGGGCTTGAAGTCCCTCACCTACCGCATCAACAAGAACCGCAAGGCGTATTACACGCTTATGGACATCACCGCTCCGTCGGCTGCCGTCAAGGAAGTCGAGCGCCAGCAGGGCCTGTCCGAAGACATCCTCCGCTTCATGACCGTCAAGGTCGAGGCGCATGAGGAAGGCGTGTCCGCCATGATGCAGAAGCGCGAAGAGCGCTCCGAGCGTGGCGACCGCGGTGGCTTCGGCGACCGTCCGCAGCGCAGCTTCGGCGACCGCGACCGCGGCGACCGTGGTGATCGTGGCCCGCGCCGTCCGCGCGAAGGCTTTGAAGGGGGTGCAGAATAATGGTCGACATCAATCAGATCCCGACCCGTCGTCCTTTCCATCGTCGTCGCAAGACCTGCCCGTTCTCCGGCGCCAACGCTCCGAAGATCGACTACAAGGACGTGCGTCTGCTGCAGCGCTACATTTCCGAGCGCGGCAAGATCGTTCCCTCGCGCATCACCGCCGTCAGCCAGAAGAAGCAGCGTGAACTCGCCCAGGCGATCAAGCGCGCCCGCTTCCTCGGCCTGCTGCCCTACGTGGTGAAGTGATATCCGTTCCGGCCCGGCGGCACCTGCCCCGGGCCGGAATATCTCCCTCCGCGACGGGCGTGGCAGGGTAGTCCTCAAAATCCCGGGTTGGGTCTTCTCAGGAAACCCTAACTGCCGCGACAGGCAGGACAGCGACACAGGCGCCACGCGCCCTTCTTGCTTCCTTGCCCGTTGAACCCAATTCGCTGCCTTTGCAGCCAACGAAAGGACAAGGAAAATGGACGTCATTCTCCTCGAACGTATTTCCCGCCTCGGCCAGATGGGCGACACCGTCAAGGTCAAGGACGGCTTTGCCCGTAACTTCCTCCTGCCCAAGGGCAAGGCGCTTCGTGCCAACGAAGCCAACAAGAAGAAGTTCGAAGGCCAGCGCGCCCAGCTCGAAACCCGCAACCTCGAGCGCAAGACGGAAGCCCAGCAGGTCGCCGACAAGCTCGACGGCAAGACCTTCGTGGTCGTGCGCTCGGCTGGTGAAACCGGCCAGCTCTACGGTTCGGTCTCGACCCGCGACGTCGCCGACATCCTGATCGCCGAAGGCTTCACGGTTGCCCGCAACCAGGTCGAGCTGAACCAGCCGATCAAGACCATCGGCCTGACCAACGTGGCGATTTCGTTGCACGCTGAAGTCGAGGTCACCATCACCCTCAACATCGCCCGCACGTCGGACGAAGCAGAGCGCCAGTCGAAGGGCGAGACGCTCACGACCGCCGAAGCCATCTACGGCGACGACATCAACGAGAACGCCCGTCCGGACGCCTTCTTCGATCCGAACGCCGAAGAAGAAGACGACATCTAAGCTTCGTCTTCCTCCAGTTTTCTGGACCAAGCCCGGGCGGAAACGCCCGGGCTTTTTTGTGCCTGGTGGAACTTGCCAAGGGCTGCATCATTGAAGAGGATCACGAGACAGGACTGACAGATCGCGAGCACTGCCCATGAATGTGTTGCTTCAGCGCATCCTCGGAAGACTTGTACGCGTAGGAAACCTGACCGTGACCGGTCCGAAGGGAAGCACCCATCGGTTCGGCGACGGCAGCGGCGAACCCGTACATATGGTGATCAAGACCCGCCACGCGGAGCGCGCGATCACCTTCGACCCGATGCTGGCCATTCCCGAGACCTTCATGGACGGCGAAATGGACATCGTCGACGGCGACGTGCTGGGACTGATGCGGATCGCCTTCCAGAATCTCGGCAACGGTACAATCGACGCCGCCTGGACACGCGCCATCGACGGGCTGCGCGTCGCCTTCCGCCGTTTCCAGCAGGTCAACACTGCGGCGCGTGCCAAGCGCAACGTCCAGCGCCACTACGACCTGTCGGGCGACCTCTACCGCCTCTTCCTCGATGAGGACATGCAATATTCCTGCGCCTATTTCGCCGAGGCGGAGATGACTCTGGAGGAAGCGCAGCTTGCCAAGAAGGCGCATCTCGCCGCCAAGATGCGCCTGAAGCCCGGCCAATCGGTGCTCGACATCGGATCCGGCTGGGGCGGGCTCGGGCTTTACCTCGCCCGCTCCTTCGACGTGCAGGTGCTGGGCGTTACCTTGTCGACGGAACAGCACGCCGTCGCCACCGAGCGCGCCCAGGCCGAGGGGCTCGAAAACCAGGCCCATTTCGAAATCAGGGACTATCGCGACCTCGTCGAGCGCTTCGACCGCATCGTCTCGGTCGGCATGTTCGAGCATGTCGGCGTCAACCACTACCGCGCCTTCTTCGACACGGTGGCAAAGCGCCTGAAGCCGGATGGCGTCATGGTGCTGCACGCCATCGGCCGCGCCGGCCCGCCAACCGCGACCAGCGCCTTCATCCGCAAATACATCTTCCCCGGCGGCTATATCCCGGCACTGTCGGAAGTGCTTCCGCATATCGAGAAGTCGGGCCTGATGGTCACCGATGTCGAGATTCTCAGGCTGCACTATGCCGAGACGTTGAAGCACTGGAGCGCACGCTTCGCCGCCAACCGCGACAAGGCCAAGGCGATCTATGACGAGCGTTTCTGCCGCATGTGGGAATTCTACCTCGCGGCATCCGAAGCCGCGTTCCGCTGGCAGGACCTCATGGTGTTCCAGATCCAGCTCACCCATCGCAACGACACGCTGCCTGTCACCCGCGACTACATAGGCAAGTGCGAGAAGGCACTGGCCATGCACGCGATGGCGCACCGCAAGGCGGTTCCGACGGCCAAGCCGCCGCGCAAGCGCAGGGTGACCGACAAGGAATAGCTTGCGCCACATGCCGCTGCCGTAGGAAAAAGCCCGTCTCATCACGGGCTTTTTCATGACCTACGCCATCTATGTCGCCGCCGCCCTCGCCGAGATCGCCGGCTGTTTTTCCTTCTGGGCGTGGTGGCGGCTCGACAAGTCGGCGCTGTGGCTCATTCCAGGGGTTGCCGCGCTCATCGCCTTCGGCTGGCTGCTGGCGCTGGTCGAAGCGGAGACCGCAGGACGCGCCTACGCCACCTATGGCGGTATCTACATCGCGGCATCGCTGGGCTGGCTGTGGCTCGCCGAGGGCGTTCGCCCCGATCGCTGGGACCTCATCGGGGCCGCCATCTGCATCTTCGGGGCTTCGGTCATCCTGCTCGCGCCGCGCGGGGCATAGCTGAATATTCCTGTTCTGTTCCTGAACGGCAGCGACTAGACTCGCTGCGATTCGCGTCAACCGGATTTCTCGCGACGGCGTGCTGGCCTGTGGACGAGTGTGAACAGCGGGCAGCGTGCAAAATAGACGCAGTCGTGCCCGCGGGCGCATCTGCTAGTGAGAACGTTCGGGTTCAGAGACGGGGAAGACATTGGCCGAGGCAGCGCGCAAGTTTGAAGTGGCGGAAACCCCGCTCTATCGGGAAGCCCCCAACAACATGGAGGCCGAGCAGGCGCTCCTGGGCGCCATGCTGGTCAACAACGACGCCTTCTACCGCGTCTCGGACTTCCTGAAGGCTACCCACTTCTACGAGCCACTGCACCGCAAGATCTTCGAGGTCGCAGCCGAGCTCATCCGCATGGGCAAGATGGCGAACCCGGTCACCATCAAGACCTTCCTGCCGGCAGACGAGAAGGTCGGCGACATGACGGTGTCCCAATATCTGGCGCGCCTTGCCGCCGAAGCCGTCACCGTCATCAACGCCTCCGACTACGGCCGCGCCATCTACGACCTGGCCACCCGCCGCGCGCTGATCACCGTCGGCGAGGACATGGTCAACATCGCCTATGACGCGCCGGTGGACATGTCGCCGGCCGAGCAGATCGAGGATGCCGAGCGCCGCCTGTTCGAGCTCGCCGAAACCGGCCGCTACGACGGCGGCTTCGAAAGCTTCTCCGACGCGGTCAAGACGGCCATCGACATGGCCAGCGCCGCCTACATGCGCGACGGCCATCTCTCCGGCGTCTCTTCGGGCCTGCAGGACCTCGACACCCGCATGGGCGGCCTGCAGTCTTCCGACTTGATCGTGCTTGCCGGCCGCCCCGGCATGGGCAAGACCTCGCTCGTCACCAACATCGCCTTCAACGTTGCGCATGCCTATGTGCCGGCGCAGCAGGCGGACGGCTCGTTCAAGGCCGAGAATGGCGGCGTCGTCGGCTTCTTCTCGCTCGAAATGTCGTCCGAACAGCTCGCCACCCGTATCATTTCCGAGCAGGCCGAGGTGCCCTCCTCCAAGATCCGCCGCGGCGATCTGACCGAGGCCGACTTCGAAAAGCTGGTCAGCTGTACCCAGACGCTGCAGAAGATCCCGCTGTTCATCGACTCGACCGGTGGTATCTCCATCGCACAGCTCTCGGCGCGCGCCCGTCGCCTCAAGCGCCAGCGCGGCCTCGACCTCATCATCATCGACTATATTCAGCTGATGCAGGGTTCGTCCAAGTCGTCGCAGAACCGCGTCCAGGAAATCACCGAGATCACCACCGGCCTCAAGGCGCTGGCCAAGGAGCTCAACGTCCCGATCATCGCGCTGTCACAGCTGTCGCGTCAGGTCGAAAACCGCGACGACAAGCGTCCGCAGCTCTCCGACCTTCGTGAATCGGGCTCGATCGAGCAGGACGCCGACGTGGTGATCTTCGTCTACCGCGAGGAATATTACCTCAAAAACAAGGAGCCGAAGCCCGGCACCGACGAGTACCTGCAGTGGGAAGCCAACATGAACGACGTGCGCGGCAAGGCCGAAGTCATTGTCGCCAAGCAGCGTCACGGCCCCACCGGCACCGTCAGCCTCGGTTTCCAGGGCGAATTCACCCGCTTCTTCGACCTCGCCCCCGAGCATCATTTGCCGGACAGGTTTGGAGAAGAGTAGGCTTTGCCAGACGTATCGTTCCGTCCCACCCCCCTCTGGCCTGCCGGCCATCTCCCCCTCAAGGGGGGAGATCAGGCTTTCATTGGCGCCGCAGCCTGTCGCCAGCGCGGCGGCTTCAGCCTTGCAGCCGCTCAGGATGTGGCGCCGAGATTAATCTCCCCCCTTGAGGGGGAGATGGCCGGCAGGCCAGAGAGGGGCGGGACAGGACTTCACCCAATCCGATCAGCGTCTCACCCCACCCATGGCTAAAACACGCACCCAGTTCATCTGCCAAAATTGCGGCGCGGCGCATCAGCGCTGGGCCGGCAAATGCGATTCCTGCGGCGAGTGGAACACGCTTGTCGAGGAAGGCACGGCCGGCGGCATCGGCAGCGGCCCGTCCTCGCTCAAAAGCGTACGCAAGGGTCGACCAGTCACGCTGACGTCGCTCGACGGCGACATAGAGGACGCCCCGCGCATCGTCTCGCGCATCGGCGAACTCGATCGCGCCACCGGCGGCGGCTTCGTCCGCGGTTCGGCGCTGCTGATCGGCGGCGATCCCGGCATCGGCAAGTCGACGCTGCTCACCCAGGCAGCGGCGGCGCTGGCCAGCCAGGGCCACCGCATCGTCTACGTTTCCGGCGAAGAAGCCGTCGCCCAGATCAGGCTGCGCGCCCAGCGCCTGGGCGTTGCCTCGACGCCCGTGGAGCTTGCCGCCGAAACCAATGTCGAGGACATCCTCGCCACCATCGCCGACGGCAAGCGGCCGGACCTCGTCATCATCGACTCGATCCAGACGTTGTGGACCGATCTCGCCGATTCCGCCCCGGGGACCGTTACCCAGGTGCGCGCGTCCGCCCAGGCGATGATCCGTTACGCCAAGTCGACGGGCGCCGCTGTCGTGCTGGTCGGCCATGTCACCAAGGAAGGCCAGATCGCCGGCCCGCGCGTGGTCGAGCACATGGTCGACGGCGTGCTCTATTTCGAGGGCGAAGGCGGCCACCACTACCGCATCCTGCGCACGGTCAAGAACCGATTCGGCCCTACCGACGAGATCGGCGTGTTCGAAATGTCCGACAAGGGCCTGCGCGAGGTCGCCAATCCATCCGAACTGTTCCTCGGCGAACGTCATGCCAAGGCGCCGGGAGCAGCCGTGTTCGCAGCAATCGAGGGCACCCGTCCGGTGCTGGTCGAGATTCAGGCGCTGGTAGCACCCTCCACGCTGGGTACGCCGCGCCGCGCCGTCGTCGGCTGGGATTCGTCGCGCCTGTCGATGGTGCTCGCCGTGCTCGAGGCCCATTGCGGGGTGCGCTTCGGCCAGCACGACGTCTATCTCAACGTCGCCGGTGGCTACCGCATTTCCGAGCCCGCCGCCGATCTCGCTGTGGCTTCCGCACTGGTTTCATCGCTCACCGGTATTGCCCTGCCCGCGGATTGCGTCTATTTCGGCGAAATCAGCCTCTCGGGCGCGATAAGACCCGTTGCGCATGCGCAGCAGCGCCTTAAAGAGGCCGAAAAGTTGGGGTTCGGAAGGGCCGTACTGCCCTCCGGCAGTGGGGACACCGCAGGCGGCTCAAGTGCCGGAACGTTCCAGCCATCCGAGCTTTCGGATCTGGTGGCACGGATAGCCGGCTCAAGACGAAGCCGCGCGGAAGAGACGGACTGACACCGTCGTCATGGAGTGAGTGACACGATGCCGATTACGCTGCTCGACGGAATTCTGGTCGGCTTCACCCTCGTTTCGGCGATGCTCGCCATGGTTCGCGGTTTTTCGCGCGAAGTGCTGTCCATCGCGTCCTGGGCAGCGGCAGCGGTTGCGGCCTTTCTGTTCTACAAGCCGGTCGTGCCCTACGTTCAGCCCTATATCGAGAACGAGAAGATCGCCATGGCGGCTGCCGCCGGCGTCGTCTTCATCGTCGCGCTGATCGTCGTCACCATCATCACGATGAAGATCGCAGATTTCATCATCGACAGCCGCATCGGCGCGCTCGACCGCACGCTGGGCTTCCTTTATGGCGCCGCGCGCGGCGTTCTGGTGGTCTCGGTGGGCCTGTTGTTCTTCAACTGGCTGGTGGGCGACAAGTCGCCGGCCTGGATCTCCGAAGCCAAGTCGCGGCCGCTGCTCGAGAGCATCGGCACCACGCTCGAAAACATGCTGCCCGAGGATCCTGAGAAGTCGATCCTCAAGAAGCTCAACCCGCAGAGCGGCGAGCCCGGCGCGGCTGCGCAGCCGACCGACGGCACCGAGCCGGTCGACGGCGAAGCGGATGCTCCGGCCGAACAGGCGCCTGCAGCGCAGCCGCCCAAGACCAGCAATTGACGATGGTGTGAGAGGCAGCGGAACTTCCGTTGCCCTTCCCGTCCCTTGGCACTATATAGCGTTTTTGCGACAAGAGGCCTCGCCCCATGGCAGACGCATCGACCGCCCTCTCAGCGGAAGCAGACGACCATTTCCATGACGAATGCGGCGTGTTCGGCATATTCGGCCGGCAGGATGCCGCGGCGATCGTGACACTGGGGCTGCATGCGCTCCAGCATCGCGGCCAGGAAGCGGCGGGTATCGTCAGCTATGACGGCAGCCAGTTCCACGTCGAGCGCCATATCGGCCTGATCGGCGATACCTTCACCAAGCAGGCAGTCATCGACCGGCTCAGCGGCAACCGTGCCATCGGCCATACGCGCTACGCCACGACAGGCGGCGCGGGCATGCGCAACGTGCAGCCTTTCTTCGCCGAACTCGCCGATGGCGGGTTTGCGGTTGCTCACAACGGCAACCTCACCAATGCGATGACCGTCCAGCGCGCGCTGCAGAAACAGGGCGCGATTTTCTCATCCACCTCCGACACCGAGACGATCCTGCATCTCGTCGCCACGTCGAAGGAACGCGACCTCAACTCGCGCTTCATCGATGCGGTGCGCCAGGTCGAAGGCGCCTTCTCGCTGGTGGCGCTGTCGTCCAAGAAGATGATCGGCTGCCGCGATCCGCTCGGCATCCGCCCGCTGGTGCTGGGCGATCTCGACGGTGCCTGGATCCTCGCCTCCGAGACCTGCGCGCTCGACATCATCGGCGCGCGTTTCGTGCGTGACATCAAGGCCGGCGAGATGGTGGTGATCACCTCGAAGGGCGTCGAGAGCCACTTCCCCTTCGAGCCGCAGAAGCCACGCTTCTGCATCTTCGAATACGTCTATTTCGCTCGTCCGGATTCCTCGGTCGAAGGTCGCAACGTCTATGACGTGCGCAAGCGCATCGGTGCTGAGCTGGCGATCGAAAGCCCCATCGACGCCGACATCGTCGTGCCTGTGCCGGATTCCGGCACGCCGGCAGCCATTGGCTTCTCCCAGCAGGCAGGCATCCCCTTCGAGCTCGGCATCATCCGAAACCATTATGTCGGCCGCACCTTCATCTCGCCAGGCGATTCCATCCGCCACATGGGCGTGAAGCTCAAGCACAACGCCAACCGGCGCATGATCGAGGGCAAGCGCGTCGTGCTGGTCGACGATTCCATCGTCCGCGGCACCACCAGCCAGAAGATCGTGCAGATGGTGCGTGAAGCAGGCGCCCGCGAGGTGCACATGCGCATCGCATCGCCGCCCACCCGCGCCTCGTGCTTCTACGGTGTCGACACGCCGGAGAAGTCCAAGCTTTTGGCATCGCGAATGTCCGTCCAGGAGATGGCCGACTTCATCCGTGTCGACTCGCTCGGTTTCCTGTCGATGGACGGTCTCTACCGCGCTGTCGGCGAGGCGAGCCGCAACGACGAGCAGCCGCAATATTGCGATGCCTGCTTCTCCGGTCAGTATCCAACCCGCCTGCTCGACCTAGAAGGCGCCGACAACGTGCGCTCGCTGTCGCTGCTGGCGACCGGCGGGGCGTAAGCCCCCCTTACCGCCCCGGCTTTCGCCTCAGACGGCGGAAGCCCTGTCCTTCCACAGAACCCCCAGCTTGGCGGCCAGCGCCTCGCCTGGCCCGTGAACGGCTGCGAACAGCAGCCCGGCCAGGAAGGTGAAGTGATCGACGAAAAAACCGAACTCGGCCTGATTGCCCTGCCAGTGCGCAGGGCCGTGGAAGGCAAAGGCAAGAAAAATCACATAGGCACCAGCCAGCAGCGCCGCCTCCGAGAAGAACGCGCCGCTGAGGAATGCCAGCACCAGACCAACCTCGAAAATTGCGGCAAGCCAAGCCAGCAGCAACGGAAACGGAAAGCCGGCGGCGGCAATGTAGCCGGCGGTATTGTCCACTCCGGCAAATTTGAACGTGGCCGCCATGGCAAAGACGCCGGCGAAGATCAGCCTGGCCAGCAGGATTGCAGCAGTTCTGCCCATCATGTCCTCCTCTAGGGTAGGTCCAGTACCTAGAGCGCCGTGCGTCCGAATGGACGCACAAAGGACGCTCTGGTCTTTTGAACCTGCGCATCGTGCTTCTGAAAATCGATCCCGATTTTCAGGCCGATGCTCCAGGACGCAGCGTAGCGGGCATTTCCGACATCGTCGGCAAGAAATGACGTCTGGCCCGCACCTGCGGCATCCAATCAACCCCCGTGGGGTTTTGTTCCCGGCGAAATCGTCCTATCAGGCTGCGGATCGACCAGCTCGAATTGGATGCCCTGATGACCAGCACTCCCGACCTTTCCGGCCGCATCGCCCTCGTTACCGGCGCATCGCGCGGCATCGGCTACAATGCGGCCAAGCATCTCGCCGCTGCCGGCGCCCATGTCATTGCGGTTGCCCGCACCGTCGGCGGCCTGGAAGAGCTGGACGATGAGATCAAGGCTGCCGGCGGCAGCGCCACGCTGGTGCCGCTCGACCTGACCGACATGGCCGGGATCGACCGCATCGGTGCTGCCATCAACGACCGCTGGGGCAAGCTCGACATCCTCGTCGCCAATGCCGCCGTGCTCGGCGTCATCGCCCCCATCGGCCATGTCGAAGCCAAGGTGTTCGAGAAGGTGATGAACGTGAACGTCAACGCCACCTGGCGCCTGATCCGCACCGTCGACCCGCTGCTGCACAAGTCCGACGCCGGCCGCGCCGTCATCGTCAGCTCCGGCTCGGCCCATTCGGCCCGCGCCTTCTGGGCGCCTTATGCCGCCTCCAAGGCAGCCGTCGAGGCATTGGCCCGGTCCTGGGCCGACGAGACGAAGAACTCGCCGCTGCGCGTCAACATCTTCGACCCCGGTACCAGCCGCACAGCGATGCGCGCGCAGGCGGTTCCGGGCGAGAACCCCGAGACAGTGACGCATCCTTCGGAGACGGCGCGCCACATCCTGCCCATGCTCGACCCGGCCCTCACACACACCGGCCAGATCTACCAGATCCGCGGAGAACGCTGGGCATCCTACCAGATGCCGGCGTAACATCCCTCACCTGCCAGCGCTGCTCCGGCGACATGGCCGGTGCGACGCAACGAAGACGCAGGTCTTCGCGTTGACCTGCGCCAACCGACCGAAGTGGGGACTTCCGCCTGATGACGACCGCCCAGTTGATGTCACTGGCCATCATCGTGCTGATGATGGCGGCGTTCATCTGGGGCCGGTTCCGTTATGACCTCGTCGCCTGCGGCGCGCTGATCGCCGCCGTCGCCACTGGAGTGGTCCAGCAGGCCGACGCCTTCTCGGGCTTCAGCGACGACATCGTCATCATCGTCGGCTCGGCGCTGCTTGTCAGCGCCGGCGTCGCCCGTTCGGGCATCATGGAATACGCCATCCAGCGCTTCGCGCCGGAGGTTTCCACAGTCCGCACACAGCTGGCGCTGCTGGTCATCATCGTCACCCTCCTGTCGGCCTTCGTGAAGAACATCGGCGCGCTGGCGATCATGATCCCCATCGCCTACCAGTTCGCCCGGCGCTCCAACACCTCGCCCTCGGTGTTCCTGATGCCCATGGCCTTCGGCTCGCTGCTCGGCGGGCTGATGACCCTGATCGGCACTTCGCCCAACATCGTGGTGTCGCGCGTGCGCCAGGAGATGACCGGCGAGACCTTCGGCATGTTCGACTTCACGCCGGTGGGTGCGGCACTTGCCGTCGCGGGCGTCGTCTTCCTCATCATCTTCTACAAGCTGCTGCCGATACGCACTCGCGCGTCCGCTTCGATTCACGAGGCCATCGACATCAACAACTACGTCACCGAGGCACGGGTCGTCGCCGACTCGACCATTGCCGGCAAGACGCTGGCCGATCTGCTCAAGCTCGGCGGCGGCCAGACAGTGGTCACCTCCATCCTGCGTTCGCGCGCCCTGCACGTCACGCCGTTTCCCGACGTCACGCTGCGCGAAGGCGACATCCTGTTGATCGAGGGGGCACCCGACGCGCTCGACCGCATGGTCGCCCAGGCCAAGCTCAGCGTCACCGGCGGCCGCGACATGGCCGGCGGCAAGCATCTGGCAACCGCCGTCGAGGCGATCATCGGCGAAAATTCCAACCTGATCGGCGGTTCGGCCCAGCGGCTGGCGCTCTACGACCGCTTCAACGTCAACCTGCTAGCGGTCAGTCGCAAGGGCGAGCGCATCCAGGAGCGGCTCGGCGCGGTCGTCCTCAGGCTCGGCGACGTGGTCGTGCTGCAAGGCAATCCCCAGACCATGCCCGACATATTGCGCGAGCTTGGCTGCCTGCCCCTCGCCGAGCGGCCGATCCTGCTCGGCAGTTTTCGCCGCGGCATCGTGCCCGTCGCCATCCTCGTGGCGGCCATGGCTGCCACAGCCTTTGGCCTGCTGCCGGTGCCGCTTGCCTTCTTCACCGCGGCCGTCGCCATGGTTGCCTTCCGCGTCATCCCTTTGCGCGAGGTCTATGGCGCCATTGACGGGCCGATCCTGGTCATGCTGGCAGCGCTCATTCCCGTCAGCGACTCCCTGCGCCGAACAGGGGCAACCGACGTGATCTCGGCCTGGCTTGCGGACTTCGCCGCAGCCCTGCCGCCGGCCGGTGCGCTGACCCTGATCATGGTCGTCGCCATGGCGGTGACGCCGTTTCTCAACAACGCCGCCACCGTGCTCGTCGTCGCACCCATCGCCGCCAGCTTCGCCAGCACCCTCGGCTATCGCCCCGAAGCCTTCCTGATGGCGGTGGCCATCGGTGCGGGCTGCGACTTCCTCACGCCCATCGGCCACCAGTGCAACACGCTGGTCATGGGCCCCGGCGGCTACAAATTCTCCGACTATCCGCGCCTCGGCCTGCCGTTGTCGCTGCTCGTCATCATCGTCGCCGTTCCCATGCTGATGCTGGTCTGGCCGATCTGACCCGCACGCAAGCGTGATTGGCCGTCGCCGCCATCTCGACCTAGCCTCCCAGTCTCAGCAAAGAGCCATGGAGGAAGGCCGATGAAACGCATTCTCATCCTGTCGGCAGCACTTTGCGCCGGCGTGCTCGGCGCCAGCGCGCAAGACAATACGATGAGCTTCTTCGTCACCAGCGTGGGCTCCGGCAAGGGCGCCAATCTCGGCGGTCTGGAAGGTGCTGACGCCCATTGCGCGGGCCTCGCCGAGGCAGCCGGCGTCACCGGCAAGACCTGGCACGCCTACCTTTCGACCAGCGACGCCGATGCGCGCGACCGCATCGGCAAGGGGCCGTGGTTCAACGCCAAGGGCCAGAAGATCGCCGACGACGTCGCCTCCCTGCATGGCGACGCCAACAACATCAACAAGGAAACCGCCCTCGACGAAAAGGGCAATGTCATCAACGGGCGCGGCGACACGCCCAACCGCCACGACATGCTGACCGGCTCGAAGCCCGACGGTACCCGGATCGCCGACCAGACCTGCTCCAATTGGACCAGCGACGGCGAAGGTGCTGCGATGATGGGACACCACGACCGCAAGGGCCTTGACGATTCCGTCGCCGCCAAGTCGTGGAACTCGTCGCATGCCTCGCGCGGCGGCTGCGGCCAGCAGGCGCTGAAAGGCACTGGCGGCGACGGGCTGTTCTATTGCTTTGCGGTAAACTGAGCGGTCAGCGAATGGCGGTCACCACCAGTTCAGGCCGCAGGTTCAGTGTCTGGAACACCACGCAATAGCGCTCGGTCAGCTTGATCAGCGTGTCGATGCGCTCCTGCGACTCGTCGGTGTCGAGCTTGAATGCCAGCCGGATGGTGCGAAAGCCCACTTGTGCATCCCTGGCGACACCGAGCGTGCCGCGGAAATCAAGATCGCCCTCGGCGGAGACCCTGGCTTCGCCGAGGCGGAATTCGAGCGCCGTGGCCACCGCCTTCAGCGTAACGCCGGCGCAGGCGACGAGGGCTTCGAGCAGCATGTCGCCCGAGCACAGCTCCATGCCGGTGCCGCCGGTGGCCGGGTGAAGGCCGGCGGTGACGATGGCCCGGCCGGTTTCGACCTTGCAGGCAATGGATTGGTCGTCGACCGAGCCATGCGCTCTCAGCGTGATCAGCGCCCGCCCGGCGTCCTCCCGATAGGCTTCCTTCAACGGCGTCTGCAGGGCCTTCAGCTGTTGCGCGTCCATGGCATCCTCCGGTCTCGTGGATGGCCAAGGCTAACACAAAGCCGATGACATGCGATCTCCTGACACGAGGCTGGCAGCAACAGGGGGATAGAGTAGCCTCACCAACCGGGAGGGCCCATGACAGGCGCGACAGTCTCCGCTTCCGAACACAGGCTCGGCATTGTGCTGGTGGCGCTGTCGGCTGCCGTTTTCGGCCTCGCCGGCGTACTCACCAAGTCGATCGACGCCGATCCGCTGACGATCACCTCCTGGCGGGGCCTGATCGGCGGCATCCTGATCTCGGCCTATGTGTTCTGGCGGCGCGCCCACGGCAGCGGCGAAAGCCTCCGCCTCGGCCGGAGCGGCTGGATGCTGGCCGTTCTGGGCACGGTGGCGAGCATCGCCTTCATCGCCGCCTTCAAGAACACCTATGTCGCCAATGTCGTCGTCATCTACGCCACGGTGCCCTTCGTGGTGGCTATTCTGGCATGGCTGATCGTCGGCGAGGTCTTCCGCCGGGAGACGGCTCTGGCAGCCACCGCCTGCCTGGCAGGCGTCGCCATCATGGTCTGGTCGGGCCTCGGCAGCGGCCATCTGTTCGGCGATCTGCTGGCGATGCTGATGACCTTCACATTCGCGCTCTACGCCGCGCTTGTCCGCCGCTTCCGAAACGCGCCGGTGGTCTGGGCTGGTGCCGTTTCAGCCTTTCTCGGCATTTTTCCCGCCTGGTTCGTCGCCGATCCGCTCTCCGTACCCCTTGAAGATGTGCCCCTGCTCGTCGCCTTTGGTTTCAATTTCGCCCTCGCCGTCATCCTGTGGACCGAAGGCGCACGCCGCATACCGGCGGCCGAGGCCGGCCTGCTGGGCACGACAGAAGTGCCCTTCGGAATTTTCTTCGCCTGGCTGTTCCTCGCCGAAGTGCCGCCGTCTGCCAGCCTCGTCGGCGGCGCCATTGTTCTGACTGCCGTGATCCTGCATGCCTGGCGGGACTGGAGCGAGGCCCGGCACGCCCCCGCTTTGCCCGGCATGGTTGAAAAAGAATCGAAAAAAGCGTGAGGCCCGCGGAACCATCTCCAGGGCTTCGCGTTGTTAGCCTCAGGACGGGTTGCCCCATCCCCCCATCCCCTCCACCCGTCCCCTTTTCTTTAAGCCGGTCGAAAGACCGGCTTTTTCCTTAGGGCATACTCAGGGAGTGGGGACGACGATGCTCATTGACCTGTGGTGATCATCGTCTAGTTTCGATGCGCGTGGCATTCGCACGCTGCGCGCATTGGGAGGTGCGGCATGATCCTGGCCAGTGCTGTCTTGCTCGGCATTGCTGCTGTGTGGTCGCTCGCGGCCGGGCTCTTGATGCAGGATCTCGGCATCAGGTTCCGTCAGGCGCTGCTTTATGTGCCGTTCCGGCTGGTCTACCGCATCCGAGACGAGGCCATGCGCGATGCCCGCAAGTCCGATGCCCCTGTCATCTATGTCGTTTCGCACCAGTCGCGGCTTGAGCCGGCATTGATGCTGTCGCTCCTGCCTGACCAGACGCTGCATATCCTCGACGAAGCCTCGGCCCGCTCCCACTGGCTCGAGCCCTGGCGCGAGCTTGGCCGCACCATCGCCTTCAATGCCGAGCATGTCTTCGTCAGTCGTCGACTGGTGCGCGTGCTGCGCGGAAAAGGCCGCCTCGCAGTCTATATCCCCGACACGGTCGAGCCCGACGTCAAATCCTTCCGTCTGTTCCGCGCCATTGCCCGCATCGCCATGCAGGCCGACGCCCGGATCGTGCCGGTCTATGTCTCGGGAACCCGCTTCCTGCCGTTCTCGCTGACACCGCCTGAACGCGCGCCGCGAAGCTGGTTTCCACGCCTCACCATCGCCGCCCTCGCTCCGATGACGGTCGCAGAACTGCTGCAGCGCGCCGGCTATCAGCGCAGCAACACCACCAACGCGCTGTTCGATCGTGTCGCCGAGGCACGCCTTGCAGGTACGGATCTCGATCGCGGCATCTTCTACGGCATGTGCGATGCCGCCGAGCGCTTCGGCGCCTCCCGGCCCATCGTCGAGGACGTTGTCGGCGGCGCGCTCAGCTATCGCATGGTGATGACCGGGGCGCGCCTGCTTGGCACGCGCTTCCAGAAGCTGGCCGCTCCGGGCGAACCCGTGGGCGTGATGCTGCCCAACACCAACGGCGTGGTGCTGACCCTGCTCGGGCTGATCTCATCAGCAAGGGTGGCTGCCATGGTGAACTACACCGCCGGCCCGGCCAGTGTCGCCTCGGCGGTCAAGACGGCCGAGATCAGAACCATCGTGTCATCGCGCGCCTTTGTCGAAAAGGCCGACCTCGCCGATGTCGTGGCGGCAATCGAGCAGGCCGGCGCGCGCATCGTCTGGCTCGAAGACCTGCGCGACAGCGTCAGCCAGAAAGAGAAAATTGCAGCCCTGCTCCAGTGGCACAGGCCGCTCATGCCGCAGGATGCGTCCAAGCCGGCCGTCATCCTGTTCACGTCAGGCTCCGAAGGCACGCCCAAGGCTGTGGTGCTCTCCCACCGCAACATCGTTGCCAATGTCATGCAGGCCGAAGCGCGCATCAGCATTTCGCCCGAGGACAAGCTGTTCAACGTGTTGCCCGTATTCCACTCCTTCGGTCTGACCGGCGGCACGTTCCTGCCGCTGCTGACGGGCGTGCGGCTGTTCCTCTACCCCTCGCCGCTGCACTACAAGCTGATCCCCGACGTCGCCCGCAAGGTCAGGCCGACCATCATGTTCGGCACAGACACCTTCCTGTCGGCCTATGCGCGCACTGCCGAGGACGGCGACTTCTCCAGCCTGCGCTTCGTGGTGGCCGGTGCCGAGCCGGTTCGGCAGGAAACGCGCCGCACCTGGCGCGAGCGCTACGGCGCCGAGATCATCGAAGGCTATGGCCTGACCGAGGCGGCCCCCGTGGTTGCCGTCAACACCGCCACTCACAGCCGTGACGGCACTGTCGGGCGTCTGCTGCCTGGCCTCCGCATGCGGCTCGAAGATGTCGAAGGCGTCTCCGACGGCGGACAGCTGTGGCTCAACGGCCCCAATCTGATGATGGGCTACATGACCGCAGACAAGCCTGGCGTGCTCCAGCCGCTTGAAGGCTGGCACGACACCGGAGACATCGTCTCCGTCGACCGCGAGGGTTTCATCACCATCAAGGGCCGGGCCAAGCGCTTCGCCAAGATCGCCGGCGAGATGGTGTCACTGGGCGCCGTCGAAATCATGGCGCAGGCTTTGTGGCCGGAGCAACACCATGCGGCCGTGGCAGTGCCGGACAAGCGCCGGGGCGAGCGCATCGTGCTCGTCACCACGGCAACCGACGCCAAAGCCGACGAATTGCGGCTCTACGGCAAGCAGGCCGGCGCGGCCGAGCTCATGGTGCCGCAGGACATCATCAAGGTGGTGGAGTTGCCGGTGCTCGGCTCCGGCAAGACCGACTATGTCGCCGCCCGTCGCATGGCGATGACGCAGCTGGGGCTCGCCGCCTGACGCAGCGCTGCCGGAGCGGGCAGCACTAGTCTTTGGTTTTCGGGGGCTCGGGGGCCTCATTCGCCGCGGCTTCGGCGGCCACGGCTTCGGCCGCCGCTGCAGCCTTCTCGCCTTCGATCCTCGAACGCCGGGCATAGGCGCTGGCGCTCAGCGGCAGGAACAGCAGGTAACCTGCGACCGACGCCGTCAGCGTCTGCCAGGGATAGCCGGTCAGGAGCAGCACGTAGAACACCGCCGCCAGCATGACCGGCAGCAGGTACTCCCTGCGGATGCTCAGCTTCTTGCCGGAGTAAACAGGCAGGCGGCTGACCAGCAGGAAGGCGACAAGAATGGTGAAGACGGTGGCGGCATAGGCCACGGTGCGCGTGCCCTCGAGGCCGAGGAAGCCGAGATACATCGGCAGCATCAAGGTGATGGCGCCGATCGGTGCCGGCACGCCGACGAAATATTCGGCCTGCCACGCCGGTCGTTCGAGATCCTCGTCGAGCACGTTGAAGCGCGCCAGCCGAAGGCCCATGGCGATGGCGAAGAGCAACGTCGCGATCCAGCCGAACGAACCCGCCTTGTCGAGCAGGTAGGCATAGAGCACAAGCGCCGGCACGACGCCGAAATTGACGATGTCGGCGAGCGAATCCATCTGCGCGCCGAATTTCGAGGTCGCCTTCAACATGCGCGCCAGGCGGCCATCGATGCCGTCGAGGAAGGCAGCCAGCAGAACCATCACGACGGCCGATTCGAAGCGATCCTGGAAGGCGAGCCTGATCGCCGACAGGCCGGCGCAGATCGCCAGAACGGTGATCAGGTTGGGCAGCACCATGCGCAGCGGGATCTCGCGGATGCGCGGCCCGCCGCTGCCATGCGGCTCGAAGGGCTTGAACGGCGCCACCATCAGGAAACCCTGACCAGCGGCGGATGGCTGGCGCCGCCGAATTCGGCAATCACGGTCTCGCCGGCAACCGCCGTCTGGCCGACGGAAACCCGCGCCACCGCATTGGTGGGCAGGAACACGTCGACACGCGAGCCGAAGCGGATCAGGCCAAAACGCTCGCCGACGGAGATATTGCCGCCGACATCGGCCCAGCACAGGATGCGGCGGGCGACGAGGCCGGCGATCTGGACCGCCGCCACCTGCCCATTGGGGCTGTCGATGACGACGCCGTTGCGTTCGTTTTCCTGGCTGGCCTTGTCGAGCTCGGCATTGAGGAACTTGCCCGGCCTATGCTCGATGCGGACGATCTTGCCGCGCACAGGCGCGCGGTTCACATGGACGGAGAAGACGTTCATGAACACCGAGATGCGCGTCATCTCGGCATTGCCGAGGCCGAGTTCGCGCGGCGGCACGGCGGGGCCTACAGCCGACACCACGCCGTCGGCCGGACTGATCACCAATCGGTCGTCTACGGGGGTCACGCGCTCCGGGTCGCGGTAGAAATAGGCGCACCAGGCGGTGAGAATCACACCAACCCAGAACAGCGACGTCGAGAAGAAGCCGAGCAGGACGGTGACCGCGGCAAAGCCCGCAATGAAGGGATATCCCTCGCGATGGACCGGAACAAAGACGTTTCGGATCGTATCGGCAATGCTCATGAAGGGGCGGCCATCGCTGTTGAAGACCCGCAGTGCTTACCGGAAACGGTCCGGCCTCGCAACGCGGCATAGCGGCGACGGCAACGCCCTCCCCAATCACTGGCCCCAATCACTGGCCCCAATCACTGGCCCCAATCACTGGCCCCAATCACTGGCCATCGGCGACCTCCGGCGTGCGGCGGCGAATGGCCACGCCGAACTCGTCTTCCTCGCGCACCTTGCGCAGCCTCTCTTCGGCTTCGGTCGCTTCACGCTGGCGGTCCCACATCCTGGCATAGAGCCCCTTGTGGCGCAGCAGATCGGCATGGGTGCCGCGCTCGGCGATCCTGCCGTCTTCGAGCACGATGATCTCGTCGGCCGAGATGACGGTCGACAGCCGGTGGGCGATGACAAGTGTGGTGCGGCCCTTGGAGACCAGGTCGAGCGCGCTCTGGATGTCCTGCTCGGTCTGGGTGTCGAGCGCCGAAGTCGCCTCGTCCAGCATCAGGATCGGCGGCGCCTTGAGGATGGTGCGGGCAATCGCCACGCGCTGCTTTTCGCCGCCAGAGAGCTTGAGGCCGCGCTCGCCGACCATCGACTTGTAGCCGTCGGGCATGCGCTCGATGAAGCCGGAAATCTGGGCCAGCTCGGCTGCCTTGTGAACATCTTCCTCGTCGGCATTCATGCGGCCGTAGCGGATATTGTAGGCGATGGTGTCGTTGAACAGCACCGTATCCTGCGGAACCATGCCGATGACGCTGCGCAGGCTTTCCTGGGTTACATCGCGGAGGTCCTGGCCATCGATCAGGATCGCACCCTGCTGGATGTCATAGAAGCGGAACAGAAGCCTAGATATCGTCGACTTGCCCGCACCCGAAGGACCGACGATCGCCACAGTCTTGCCGGCCGGCACTTCGAAGCTCACGCCCTTGAGGATCTGGCGGTTCGGATCGTAGGCAAAATGCACGTCGCGGAACTCGACGCGGCCGGTGCCAACCACCAGGGCGTTGGCGCCCGGCTTGTCGACCACTTCCTGGCGCACGTCGAGCAGGTCGAACATCTGCTCGATGTCGGTCAGCCCCTGGCGGATTTCGCGGTAAATGAAGCCGATGAAATTGAGCGGCACCGAAAGCTGCATCAGCATGGCGTTGATGAAGACGAAGTCGCCGACAGTCTGGGTGCCCGCCTGGACCTCCAGCACCGACATCCACATGACGATCGCCATGCCGATGCCGAAGATGACGCCCTGGCCGAAGTTCAGCCAGCCAAGCGAGGTCCAGGTCTTGGTCGCAGCGCTCTCATAACGCGCCATCGAGCGGTCGAAACGCTCGGCTTCCATACGTTCGTTGTTGAAGTACTTCACCGTCTCGAAATTGAGCAGCGAGTCGATCGCCTTGGTGTTGGCGTCGGTGTCGGACTCGTTCATCTCGCGGCGGATGCCGATGCGCCAGTCGCTCGCCCTGACCGTGAACCAGGTGTAGAGCCACACCGTGATTGCCACTACGGCCACATATTTCCAGCCATAGGCAAAGGCAAAGATGCCAGCCGTCAGCGCGAATTCGAGGATCGTCGGTGCCGTGTTCAGGATGGTGAAGCGGACGATCGTCTCGATGCCCTTGGTGCCACGCTCGATGACGCGCGACAGGCCACCAGTGCGGCGCTCGAGATGGAAACGCAACGACAGTTCGTGCATGTGCACGAAGGTGCGATGCGCCAGCTGGCGGACGGCATACTGGCCGACACTGGCAAACAGCGCGTCGCGCAGCTGATTGAAGCCGAGCTGGACGATGCGGATGACGTTGTAGGCCACGACAAGCATGACCGGGGCGGCCAGGATCGCCGGAAGCAGCAACGGGCCGCGCTGGTCGCCGGCAAGCGCGTCTGTCGCCCATTTGAAGAAATAGGGGCTGATGACCAGGCCGCCCTTGGCGACGAACAGGAACACGGTCGCCCAGACAACGCGCAGCCTGAGGTCGGGCCTGTCTTCCGGCCACATATAGGGCCACAGGTTCTTGATGGTGCTCAGCGTCGAGCCCCGTTCGGCGGATACGGTCTTGTTGGCCACTGTTCTTGCCTTGATTAGCTGCCCGAGCCTTCGTCCACGCAGCAGGATTCGACGAGCGCGGAGACGGATCGGGAAATGGCGGCGAGCGCCACCTGGTCGATTTCATAACGCGAGCGCTGGCGCTCCGGCGCATAACGCACCAGACCAGCCTCGACGAGGATTTTCAGATGTTGGGAGACGGTCGACTGAGCTAGGTCGAGATGCTCGACCACCTCCTTGCAGCAGCATGACCTGCCGCCGCCCAGCCGCCTCAGGATTTCAAGCCGCGCCGGATGCGAAAGCGCGGCTAGCTTCTGCGCCACGTCCGCGCTGGACCCGCCGCAATGCTGGTTTGAGTGGAAAGATTTCATCGTCTATCGACGATAGACGATGAAATCAACCTTCGCAACCGCAATTGCCGGAAAAACCGTGCCTCGGGCTACGGCTTGGGCGCCGGCTCGGGCATCGCCTGCTCGCCCATGGCGTCCATGTTGGCGGCTTCGCCTTCCTTGGACTTTTCAGGCACGCGGAACACCTGCCCCGGCCAGATCCGATCGGGATCGCGGATCTGGTCCTGGTTGGCGAGGTAGATGTTCGAGTAGCGCACACCATGGCCGTAGACGCGACGCGAAATCCGCCACAAGGAATCACCGCGGCGGATGATGACCGCGCCATTAACCGGCTCCAGCTTGGACGCGGTCGGCTCGGTTCCGGTCGCGGGCGCCGACGCCACCTCGGCCGGCTTGTCGGCAGCCGTTGCCGGAGCTGCCGCAGGCGCCTCGATCGTGGCCGCAGGCGCAGGTGCGGCGGCAGTCGCGGGCTCGGCCGGCTTGAGCTGCTCCACTGGCGCCACGGCTGCGATCGCCTCACCCGGTTCGCGCGTGAATGGCACTGCGGCGCGCGCCGCAACCTTGACGCCATCCGGCTCGAGCGCATCGACACGCACGATGTAGTCGCCGACGGGCAGTTCGCGCTCGGCCTCGATCAGGAAGCGACCCTCGGGCGAGGTCTGCGCTTCGCCGATGAGGATTTCATTGGCGTAGGCCCGCACCTTACGGCCGGCATCCGCCGCACCGGCGATGAAGATCTTCTTGCCCTCGATCTCGACCGCCTCGACGCTGATCTTGATCTGCGAGGCAGGCGCGTCCGACTTGGCCGGGGCAGGCTGCTGGGCCGCCGGGGCCGCAGGTGCTGCGGCCGGCGCATTCGCCACCTGTTCTCCGGTTGCCGGGGCCGGAGCCTTGGCGGGCTCGGGCACGGTGATCAGCTGTGAAGGCTTGCCGGGCTCTTCGACCAGCGCCAGCACCTGGCCGCCGGGCTGCTCGGGCACGGACACCACGGCCGTCTCGGTCGAGGTCGCCACGACATTGTCGGGCGCGGTCGAACGCAGCACGATCTGGTAGTCGCCGGGCTTCAGCGGCTTGTCGAGCACGATGGCGAAGTCACCATCGACGCCGGCCGTCGCCGCGCCGATCACCTGCGAGCCGGTGACGATCTCGACCTTGGCGTTGCCTGCCGCCTTGCCGGCGATCACCACTGAACCATTGCCCTCGACGCGAACCACGTCGAAGCTGGGCGCCACAACGGCCTGGGTTGCCGCGGGCTGCTGCGCTGCCGGAGCGGGTGCTTCGGCCGTGGGCTTGGGGGCTTCCGCAGGCTTCTGTTCGGCTGGCGCAACAGCGGCCGGTGCGGGCACATTCGCCACCGCGGCCGGGGGCTGGCTCAGATAAGGGTCGAGCGCGCCTGATACATATGCAATGCCGGTTGCGACGACGGCGCCGCCTGCTGCCAGCAAAAAGACTTTAATCGGTTTCGTCGCCATGTTTTCCCCTGCCCTGGCCGCTTGAGGCGGCATACCTTGTTTTGCCGGCAGCGACAAGAAAAAGCCCCGTTCGGGCTTGACCCTGCCCGCAGACGCAATACCCAATCAGGCCATGAACAAGATTCGATCCATCTGCGTCTATTGCGGCTCATCGCCGGGCCGCGATGAAGTCTACATCAAGGCCGGTCACCTGCTTGGCCGTTCCATCGCCAAGGCCGGCCTGCGGCTCGTCTATGGCGGCGGCACCAAGGGCATCATGGGTGCGGTCGCCGATGGCGCGCTGCGCGCCGGTGGCAAGGTCACCGGCATCATACCGCGTTTCCTGATGAACAAGGAAGCGACCGAAAGTGCGCTCACCCGTCTGGATGAGCTGCAGATCACCGAAAACATGCATGAGCGCAAGCATGCGATGTTCGAGAAGTCGGATGCCTTCGTCGCCCTCCCCGGCGGCATCGGAACCGTCGAGGAGATCGTCGAGATCATGACCTGGGCGCAGCTCGGCCATCACCGCAAGCCGATCGTCTACGCCAACATCAACGGCTTCTGGGACCCGATGCTGGCGCTGATCGACCACATGAAGGCCGAAGGCTTCGTCCACACCACGCATCTGGTGCAGCCGCTGGTCGTCGACGATCCGGAAGCCGTGGTTTCGGCGATCATGGTCGCTGCCGGCGCGGACGCCACCCCAACCGAAGGCGTGCAGTCGCTCATCGACAAGATGTGAGCCGGATCAGGCCCGGAGCAATTCCAGGAAAAGTGCGCATCGGTTTTCCGTTCGGATCGCGACAACGGAAATCCGATCGCCGCCGTGATCTGCTTGGCGACGCCGATACTCAAGAGTTTGCCATTACTGGCAAGCAGGATCAGTTGGCGCGCAGATCGAGCGTGATGGTGCCCGCGGCCAAGACCTCCTCTTCATGCGGCGGATCGCGCCACGTCTCGGCAAGCGCGGCCTCGTACCATTCGCGCATGGCGGGCTGCTCCAGCATCAGCGCGACGTAGTCGTTCGCCCTGCCACCGAAATCCAGTGCATAGGTCTGCGCCCTGAAAATGACAGGCGCAAAGAAGGCATCGACAGCGGTAAACCTGTCGCCGGCGAGGAACGGTCCGCCGAAACGCTCGAGGCCCTGGTTCCAGAGTTCGCCGATGCGTGCAATCTCGGCTTCAAGCCCGGCCGGCCTGTCTTTGAGGCGAACGCGCACGCCGCAGCTCATGCCGCAGATGTTGCGCAGATTGCGGAAGCCGGAATGCATCTCGGCTGCCGCCGAACGCGCCCAGGCACGCGCCGCTGCATCGTCCGGCCAGACGCCCTGATGGCGCTCGGCCAGGTATTCGATGATCGCCAGAGAGTCCCAAACGGTCAGGTCGCCATCGACGAGCACCGGCACGCTGCTCGTCGGGGAGAAGGAGTTGAAATCAGGCTGCCCGGGCAGGTTCCCGAACGGCACCTGGCGCTCGGTGAACGCAATGCCCTGCCCGCGCATCAGCGCCCACGGCCGCAGCGACCACGAGGAATAGTTCTTGTTGGCGACATAGAGCTGGTACATGCGCTTTCCTCCTCAGCCGTTCTTCGAGCGGTCGTAGAACATGGACCAGGTGTAGATCGCAAGGGCCGCCCAGATCAGGCCGAAGGCGACCGCGCGCTCACTGGAGAACGGCTCCTTGAAGATAAAGATGGCGATGAAGAAGATAATCGTCGGCGCGATGTACTGCATGATGCCGATGGTCGACATGCGCAGCAGCTTGGCACCGTTCGCGAACAGGATCAGAGGGATGGCCGTGACAAGGCCACAGCCCGCCAGAAGCCATACATCAGTCGCGCCGGTCGTGCCGAAATGACCGACGCCGGTCGCCTGCAGATAGACGATGTAGCACAGCGCCGGGATGCCGAGGATCAGCACCTCGAGCAGGAAACCCTGGGCAGGGCCGATCGGAAGGGTCTTCTTGAACAGGGCATAGAAGGCCCAGGTTACTGCCAGCGCGATCGACACCCAGGGTAGACCACCGGTTTCCCAGGTCAGGAGCGCTACGGCGACAAACGCAAGCGCGATTGCCACCAACTGCCCCCGCGAAAGCTTTTCGCCCAGCACCACAGCGCCGAGGAACACCGTGAACAGCGGGTTGATGTAGTAGCCTAGCGCGGTTTCGAGTGCGCGGTCGTTGCCGATCGCCCAGACGTAGATGCCCCAGTTCATGGTGATCAGCGTCGCCGTCAGCGCGCCATTGGCGAGCGTGCGCTTGTTGCGCAGCGCCGCCTTGATGTCGGCCGTGCGCCCCATCCACAAGAGCAGCAGGCCGGCGACCGGGATCGACCAGACGATGCGATGGGCAACCACTTCCGGCGCCGGGATATGGGCGACCGCCTTCATGTAGAAGGGCAGCACGCCCCACATCAGGTAGACGGTCAGGGCGTAGATGAAGCCGCGTGTGGCGTCTTCACGGGAAATGGCGGGCGCTTGTGTGCTCATGGCGCGAACCTATGCGCCGGAGTGCCGCCGCAAACCATTTCAAAATAGCGATGGTCTACCCGCTTTTCGTTGATGGATCAATCGACAGGGCCAGCATTGTTTGTTGGCCTACTCAGCCGCCACCAGTCCCGCCATCTCACGGTTCTTCATCAGCTTGTAGATGATCGAATCCATCAGCGCCTGGAACGAGGCGTCGATGATGTTGGTCGACACGCCGACCGTCCACCAGCGCGCGCCGCTGCTGTCGTGCGATTCTATAAGCACGCGGGTAATGGCCTCGGTGCCGCCGTTGAGGATACGCACCTTGTAGTCGGCGAGTTCGAGGTCGCCGATTTCGTCCTGGAACTTGCCGAGGTCCTTGCGCAGGGCAATGTCGAGCGCGTTGATCGGGCCGTCGCCCTCGGCCACCGACATCTTGTCCTCGCCGTCGACCATGACCTTCACCACCGCTTCCGAGACGGTCTTGAGGTTGCCGTTGGCGTCGAAACGGCGCTCGACGAGGCAGCGGAAGCTGGTGACCCGGAAGAATTCCGGCACGCCATGCAGCATGCCGCGCGCCAGAAGCTCGAAACTGGCGTCGGCGCCCTCATAGGCATAACCCTCGGCCTCGCGCTCCTTGACCACCGAGATCAGCGCATCGAGCCTGTGGTCATCCTTCGGCACGTCGATGCCACGGCGCCTCAGTTCGGCAATGAAATTGGCTTTGCCGCCCTGGTCCGACACCATGACCTTGCGATGGTTGCCGATGGCCTCCGGCGGCACGTGTTCGTAGGTCTTGGGCTCCTTGGCAATGGCCGAAGCATGGATGCCGGCCTTGGTGGCGAAGGCGGAGGCGCCGACATAAGGCGCCTGTGCTTCGGGCGCGCGGTTGAGCAATTCGTCAAAGGCGCGCGACAGCCTGGAAATACCAGCCAGCGCACCCTCCGAGACACCTGTTTCGAAGCGTTCGGCAAAATGCGGCTTCAGCGCCAGTGTCGGGATGATCGTCACCAGATTGGCGTTGCCGCAGCGCTCGCCGATGCCGTTGATGGTGCCCTGCACCTGGCGCACGCCGGCCTCGATGGCGGCCAACGAATTGGCCACCGCCTGGCCGGTGTCGTCATGGGCATGGATGCCTAGATTGGAGCCCGGGATGCCGCCCGCGATCACCCGGCCCACGATCTCGCGGACCTCCGACGGCTGGGTGCCGCCATTGGTGTCGCACAACACAACCCAGCGCGCGCCAGCTTCGTAAGCCGTCCGCGCACAGGCCAGCGCATAATCGGGATTGGCCTTGAAGCCGTCGAAGAAATGCTCGCAGTCGACCAGCGGCTCCTTGCCGGCGGCGCGCGCCGCCTCGACCGAGGCGCGGATCGACTCGAGGTTCTCCTCATTGCTGACGCCGAGCGCCACGCGAACGTGGTAATCCCAGCTCTTGGCGACGTAGCAGACAGCATCGGACTTGGCTTGCACGAGTGCGCTGAGGCCGGGGTCGTTGGACGCCGACACCCCTGCCCGCTTGGTCATGCCAAAGGCCACGAACTTTGCCCGCCTGGTACGCTTTTCCGAAAAGAACGCCGTGTCGGTCGGGTTGGCGCCCGGATAGCCGCCCTCGACATAGTCGAGCCCGAACTCGTCGAGCATGCCGGCAATCGCAATCTTGTCCTCGACTGAGAAGTCGATGCCCGGCGTCTGCTGGCCATCGCGCAGCGTCGTGTCGAAGAGATAGATGCGTTCTTTCATACCAACACCTTGGGGGCAGCCCTATGGCGCGCCCCTCTGTCTTGCCGGACATCTCCCCCACGAGGAGGGAGATTGGCAGTATTGACGCCTCGTTCTGTCCTGCACCGCCGGGGATTGGCACCGGCCGGCGCACTGGACAATCTCCCCGCCTGTGGGGGAGATGTCCGGGAGGACAGAGGGGGGCAACGTAGGGCGGAAACGTTCACGACGCTTTTCCCGCGAACCTGTCGGTCGCCCTGATGAGCTGGTCGAGGATGCCTGGCTCCGAATAGGCATGGCCGGCGCCTTCGATCAGGTGGAACTCGGCCTGAGGCCAGGCCTTGTGCAGGGCCCAAGCATATTTCGCCGGGCACGGCATGTCATAGCGGCCATGGACGATGACGCCGGGAATGTTGTGCAGCTTGTGCGCGTCGCGGATGAGCTGGCCTTCGTCCATCCAGCCGGCATGGACGAAATAGTGGTTCTCGATTCGCGCAAAAGCGATGGCAAAATGGTCCTCGCCGAACTTGCCGCTGGTGTCGGGGTCGGGCAGCAGCGTGATGGTCTCGCCTTCCCAGGTGCTCCAGGCAAGGGCCGCCTCGAGCTGCGCCTTCGCATCGTCACCCACCAGGCGCTTGCGGTAGGCGCCCATCATGTCGCCGCGTTCGGCCTCGGGGATCGGCTTGACGAAGCGCTCCCACTTGTCGGGGAACATCTCGGAGACGCCGAACTGGTAATACCATTCGAGCTCGGCCCGGGTCAGCGTGTAGATGCCGCGGACGACCAGTTCGCTGACGCGCTCGGGATGCGTCTCGGCATAGGCGAGCGCCAGCGTCGAGCCCCAGGAGCCACCGAAAACCTGCCACTTGTCGTGGCCTGCCATCTCGCGCAGCCGCTCGATGTCGGCCACCAGATGCCAGGTGGTGTTGGCCTCCAGCGAGGCATGCGGCACCGATTTGCCGCAGCCGCGCTGGTCGAAGAGCATGATGTCATAGAGTTTCGGGTCGAACAGGCGCCTGTGCTTCGGTGAGGTTGCCCCGCCGGGGCCGCCATGCAGGAACACGACCGGCTTGCCTCCCCTGGTGCCCGAGCGCTCCCAATAGACCTGGTGGCCGTCGCCGACATCGAGCATGCCGCTGTCGAAGGGTTCGATCTCGGGATAAAGGCCGCGCAGTTCGCTCGTCATAATTTCAGTCCATGCTCGGGCCAGTTGGCCGTCTCTTCATCGGGATGCTGGAAGGAGATGATCTGCTCCTGCCGCTGGTAGTAGTCGGGATTGTCGTGCACCGGCTGGTCGAAGATCGTTTCCACCCACGGCAGGCGAAAACCGTGGTTGATCTGGATCGTCGGTGCGAGATCGGAACGGTCGTCGAACGAACCGATCGACAGTTCGAGGCCCTCTGCGTGCCGGTATGCCATCGGCGTGCCGCAGCGCTGGCAGAAGCCCCTGGCGATGTTGACCGAGGACTGGAAGTAGGTCGGCTCCTCGCGCACCCACTCGACGCCATCTGCCGGCACCGCGACGAACGCACCGAAGAACGAGCCGAACTGCTTCTGGCACATGCGGCAATGGCAGATCGAGCTGCGCCCCAGCGCGCCGTGGATACGGAAGCGAACGGCGCCGCACTGGCAGCCGCCGGTTCTAACAGTCTCCGTCATGACCTTTTCTCCGCTGGCCATTGTTCAGTGTCGTGGTCTGGGTGCTGGCGGTTCGACGGGGCGACCGCCGCGTACCAGGCGCTCTCGTCCGCCGACAATTCCACCGCGTCGAGCTCGCCGAACCACGGCATCTTCTCAGCCGAGCCGCACTGGAACGTCGGCGTCACTGCTTCCGGATCGTCGAGCGAACCGAGCACGACATTGATCGTATCGCGTTCGACGACATCGAACAGCATCGGCGTGCCGCAATCGCGGCAAAAGCCTCGGCGCACGATGTCGGACGATTGGAACCAGCCAACCTCGCCGCGCGTGACGGTGAACGTCGCCTTGGCCGCCCGCGCCAGCGGCATGAAATAGTTGCCCGACGCCTTCTGGCACATGCGGCAATGGCAGATATGCGCATTCTCCAACGCCTGGTCGATGCGGTAGCGCACCGCCCCGCACTGGCACCCGCCCGTCGACTGAGCGTTCATACGCGCGCCTCCGGTGGCCAGCTCTCGGTGTCATGGTCCGGATGCTGGTAGGAGACGATGTTGTTGACGAAGTCTGCCGCTTCAGGGTCGTCTTCGGTCGAATAGCCGGGCAGTTCGTGAACATGGTCGACATAGGGCAGCTTGCCTTCGAGCCCCCATTGCACGGTCGGCGCGATCTCCGCCGGCTCGTCGAAGGCGGCGATCGCCAGCGCCGTGCCATCAGGCGCCTCGTAGCTCAGCGGCGTGCCGCAGTCGCCGCAAAAGCCGCGCAGGCCGAAGTTCGACGAGCGGAATTTCTTCGGCTCGCCGCGCGTCCAGCTGAGCTTCGCCTGCCGCACCGAGACGAGTGGCGCATAGAAATTGCCGAACGCCTTCTGGCACATACGGCAATGGCAGACCGAGGCATCGCCGAGCGCTCCCTCGACGTGAAAGCGCACCGCGCCGCATTGGCAGCCACCCGAATAGACGGGCTTGTTGTCCAGGCTCATCACAACATTCCCTTACGCCGGCGCATGGCACACTGCCTCGATGTTGTTGCCGTCGAGGTCGTAGACGAACGCCGCATAATAGTCAGGATGGTAATGCGGCCGCGGTCCCGGCCCGCCATTGTCACGTCCGCCGGCGGCAATCGCCGCAGCGTAAAATGCATCGACCTCGGCCCGGCTGCGCGCCGTGAACGCATAGTGCCGCCCCGGCCCGGCCGGCGCCTCATGCAGCCAGAACACCGGCCGCTCGCGGCCATAGCCGCCAACCTTGACGCCACCGGTATGCTCCGGCGGCACCATCATCAGAAGCGTAGCCCCCAGCGGCGCAAACGACTTGTCGTAGAAGGCCCTTGCCTTGTCGAAATCCTGAACCGAAATGCCCGTATGGTCGATCATTGCACGAACTCCTCTTTCATGCCGACGGCCGCCCCGCCATGGCCGGCCGAGATGACTATGTGCTGGCAGACATTATCGATATCGCGAACAACGTCGTCGTTCCAGAAGCGGAGAATGGTCCAGCCGTCCTGTTGTAGACGCTTTGTGCGCACCGCATCCGCTTCGGCCTTGGCCGCATCGGCATGCTGCGAACCATCCAGTTCAACGACAAGCATTTTCTCAGGGCAGGCAAAATCGACGATATAGCCGGCAATCGGAAACTGACGCCGAAAACCGAGCCCCATCAACCGGTGCGCGCGCAGCTCATTCCACAGCTTCAACTCGGCATCGGTCATCTTCCGACGCATCGATTTGGCATTCCTGCGGTTGGCTGGGGCGACCGGCGTATGTGGCATCAGCAACTACCACCCTGCACGGCTGCTGCTCTACGTTGCCCCCCTCTGTCCTGCCGGACATCTCCCCCACAAGGGGGGAGATTGGCAGCTGCTTTCGCACCGCCTCTTCTGCAACTTTGGTGATTTGCGAAATTCGGCGTGACGGCTGATCTCCCCCCTCGTGGGGGAGATGTCCGGCAGGACAGAGGGGGGCGCTGACCCGCAGGCCCATCCGCCGAATCCACAGCCCGTTTCCTCCCCTTGAGGGGGAGATGCCCGGCAGGGCAGAGGTGGGCGTACAGCCCCACCCTATCCACGCCGTGCAACATGACCATCACCGCTTCACTTCCCACGTCGTCACGCGCTCGCCGCTCACCGGGTCCTTGCCGTCCTTGAGCTGCACGCCCTGCGCCAGCAACTCGTCGCGGATCCTGTCGGCCTCGGCCCAGTTCTTGGCGTTGATCAACGCCAGCCGGCGCGCAATCGTTGCAGCGACCGCGGCCTCGTCCACCTCGGCGGCGTCGAGCGTGAAACCCAGGAACAGAAGTGCTGCCTTGAGCTCGGCGGCCACCTCAACGCTCCCGCCCGCCTCGCCGGCCAGTTGCGACAGGCCGTGGAACGCAGTCGCGGTGGCGAGGTCGTCGCCAAGCGCTGCAATCAGCGATGCGGGCACGCTCGCCTCGGCCTCACCGGCGCCATCGGCCGCACGCTTCCACTTGCGCAGCGTATTCTCGGCCTCCTCCAACTTGCGCACCGAGAAGTCGATCGGTTCGCGATAATGCGTCATCAGCATGGCCAGCCGCAGCACCTCGCCCGGCCATTTGCGGCCGCCGAAGGTCTCGGTCTCGAGCAGCTCGTGGATCGAATAGAAATTGCCCAGGCTCTTGGACATCTTCTGGCCTTCGACCTGCAGGAAGCCGTTGTGCATCCAGTAGTTGGCCATGACCTCGGTGCCATGGGCGCAGCGCGACTGGGCGATCTCGTTCTCGTGGTGCGGGAAGATCAGGTCGAGCCCGCCGCCATGGATGTCGAAGACCTCGCCGAGATAGGCCGATGCCATGGCCGAGCACTCGATGTGCCAGCCAGGGCGGCCGCGGCCCCAGGGGCTTTCCCAGCCAGGCTCCTCGGGTGAAGACGCCTTCCACAACACGAAGTCGCCGGGGCTGCGCTTGTGCGCCTCGACCTCGACGCGTGCGCCCGCCTGCTGCTCGTCGAGATTGCGCTTCGACAATTGACCGTAATCCGCCATCGAGCCGGTGTCGAACAGCACTTCGCCTTCAGCTTCATAGGCATGGCCGCGTTCGATCAGGCTTAGAATCAAGGTGATCATGTCGGCGCGGCCGTCAGCGCGCGGCTGCACGAACTCGGTCGCGCGCGGCTCGACCGTCGGTTCGAGGCAGCCCAGCGCCTTGACGTCGGCCTGATACTGGTTCGCCGTCTTTTCGGTGACACGTCTGATCGCCTCGTTGAGCGGCAGATCGGGGAAGTCACGCAAGGCGCGCGCGTTGATCTTGTCGTCGAGGTCGGTGAGGTTGCGCACATAGGTCACGTGCCCCTCGCCATAGACATGGCGCAGCAGGCGAAACAGCACGTCGAAGACGATCGCCGGCCGCGCATTGCCGATATGGGCGAAGTCGTAGACGGTCGGGCCGCAGACATACATCCGCACGTTTTGCGGATCGATCGGCACGAAGTCCTCCTTCGTGCGCGTCAGCGTGTTGGTAAGGCGCAAGCCCCTGAATGCTTCAGACATAGAACTCCCCGTGCCCACGACCCCGAAAATCTCCGATTTTCGGAAAGGATCATGCACCCAATCTCAGTTTCACGGCGTCTCTTGCGCGTCCAAAGGGACGCGCGGCGCCGTGGCCTGCTGGCCCGGGCGTTCAACCTGTCTTTGTGAAGAGGAGGCGAAAACGTCCTGACCAGCGCGAACGCTAGCCAATAATGCAAATGCCGGAAATGGCGAAAGACGTTTTCATGAGCCGCTTTATCGTCTGCTGCCATGTTGCCGTCAAGCCGCAGCGTCATGAAATGTTACCGCCGGCGTCGCAACCGGACGGGCCTGAAACAATTTCTTAAGTATACCGGCACCGTAATGAAACAAAGCCGGGGTAGAAGCCGCCGCATTGCCACGAATTCGACCGAATCCGTAAGCACATGCAGCCGTTCACAGCACATCTGACGTAAGGGAAGAGACCAATGAAACGAAAACCAGCCGAACAAGACCGAGCGCATAGCAAGAGCGCCGAACTGACCGAACAGTACCGGGCCATCGGCCCCGCCGCGATCCTCGCCGCGCTGATCTGCGCGCCGAAGAAGGACAAGGCAGAGCCCAAGAAGGCTGCCTAAATCCGGCTGACCAGGCTCAGGCCGATGGCGGACATCACCGCCCCGATCAGGAAATCGAGCACGCGCCAGGACGCAGGCCGGGCAAATACCGGCTCCAGCAGCCTCGCGCCATAGCCGAGCCCAAAGAACCAGACAAACGATGCCGTTGCAGCGCCAAGGCCGAACGCCAGGCGCGCCTGTCCCTCATATGCCGCCGACAGGCTGCCAAGCAGCACGACCGTGTCGAGATAGACATGCGGATTGAGGAAGGTGAAGGCGAGGCAGGCGGCAATCGCCGGCCCGAGCCTGGCTTCGCCCGCATTCGCGGCCTTGAGCACCTCGGGCTTCAGCGCCCGGCGGAAGGCAATGATCGCGTAGGAAAACAAAAACAGCGCGCCGCCGATGGTGACGGCCGTGATCAGTTTCGGCGACTGCGAAATCAACGTCCCCAACCCCGCCACGCCGGCGGCGATCAGCAGTGCATCCGACAGGGCGCAGATCAGGCTCAGGATGAAGACGTGCTGGCGCAAAAGGCCCTGGCGCAGGATGAACGCGTTCTGCGCGCCGATCGCGATGATCAGCGACGCACCGAGCAGAAAACCAGCGATCGCGGCAGAGAACACAGGGCTTATCACGCCGCCCTTCTAGTGCATCGGACCAGAAATCGAAATGGATTTTCGGAAGGCACGATGCATGGATTGATGATGCCAGAGCGTCCCTTGCGCGCCTGAGCGGGCGCACCGTACCTGCGGCACGTCAAAACAGTGTCATCTGGTCGTCGTTGCCGGGCTTCAGCTTTTCCGCCTTTGGCCTGGCTACCTTCTCGGGCGCCGCCTCCGGCAAGGGCTCGACCCGGTCCTGGATCTCCACCCCCAGATTGGTCACCTTGTTGACCAGGTCCGAAACAGGGATCTGTTCGAAGAAATCAGGCTGCGCCGGCCGCATCAGCTCGGCGACATGGCGCGGCTCCTGCGTACGGCAGTCGAGCCAGCGGGCGAAATCCTCCTGCTGGATCACCACCGGCATGCGGTCGTGGATATGCCTGATATCGGCGCTGGCGTCGGTTGTCAGGATCGCTGCGGTGTCCATTTCCGAACCGCCCGGCTCGCTCCAGGTCTCCAACAGCCCGGCCAGCGCCACCAGCCCGCCCTTGCGCGGCCTCAGCCAATAGGCCTGGCGCCGGTTGCCCGGCAGCTTTTTCCATTCATAAAAACCCGACACCGGAACCAGCGCGCGCCGGTGACGCATCGCGGTCCTGAACGAAGCCTTCTCGATCGCCGATTCCGAACGCGCGTTGAACAACAGCGGCATGTCGGACGGGTTCTTGGCCCAGGCAGGAATCAGCCCCCAGCGGGCCAGCAGCGCCATACGGTCGGGCAGGTTCGAGCCCGGTGGCCGCTGTGGACCTGCCGTCACCACCAGGATCGGCTGGGTGGGGGCCACATTGTAGCGCGGCGGAAAACTCTCGAGATCGCCCACGCCAATGAAAGCCGCCGTCTCCTCGGGCGAGGCAACCACCGCAATTCGTCCGCACATCGCTCACATCCTCGTTCAAGGGAGAAAGTGGCGATGGATCGCGCCCGCCGCAACCGCTAAAGCAGCTTATCCCCCTGCCCGGATCCCGGGCGGGATGTTGCAGAACGAAACAAGGCACGCAAAGGCGAATGAGCGAAACGAAAATCGTCCCGGCCGTGTCGGTCGCCGTCATGCGCGACACCACCATCATGCTGGTCCGGCGCGGTCGGGCGCCGTCGAAGGGGCTTTATGCTTTTCCGGGCGGGCGGGTCGAGGATGGCGAAACGCTCGATGACGCGGCGCGGCGTGAACTCACCGAGGAAACCGGCGTCGATGTCGGCGGACTGGTGCCGCTGCGCGATATTCTGATCGACAGCCGCAACGACGGCGGTTCTCTCTACATGCTCACCGTCTTCGGCGCACGCCATCTCAAGGGCGAACCGGTTGCTGCCGATGACGCCGACGAGGCCGCCTTCTTCACGCTTGCCGAGATCGAACGCCTGCCGCTCACCGATTCGACGCTGGAGATCGTGCTCGAACTGCTCGGCGGCGACGTCGTCCTTCCCGCATAGGCTTTGGAAAGCCTGCTTTCGAGCCTTGCGGCAGACAAATTGTTTCGCCACAAAAGCTTATGATGCGTGCTTCGACCTTCATGCTTGCCCTGACGCTTGCCGCGAGCACCGCGCTTGCCGTGCCGGCGCGCGCCGCCGAAGCGCCGTTCGAGCCGGGCCTGATGCGGCTGGCCGAAGTGCTGGGGTCGCTCCACTTCCTGCGCAACCTCTGCGGCGAAAAGGGCACGCAGTGGCGGGCGGAGATGGAAAAGCTGATCCAGGCCGAAAATCCCACGCCCGAGCGTCGCGCCCGCTTCATCGCGTCCTTCAACCGCGGCTACCGTTCCTTCGACGGCACCTACACGGCCTGCACGCCCTCTGCCACCGAGGCGATTTCCCGCTACATGAAGGAAGGCGAGGCGCTCAGCCGCGACATCGCCTCGCGCTTCGGAAATTAACAGGCTATTTACTTTCCCGGCATTGCCGACCGTACACAGACGGCCGATTGTGTTAGTTCTCTTAACGGGACATTAAAGGGATAGCTCAAGTTGATCCGAATCACCGGGTTGCTTGGCAGGGTGAAAGACCGAAATGGAACAAAGCGTAAGCGACATCGACGCCCTGGTCCGGGAAGAAAAGCGCCTGACCGCCGTCGAGAGCCATAACGAGGCGTGGGCGGAAGGCCTTTCCGCAGGCATCGAGCCCGAGATCATCGCCGAGGCCGCGCTTGCCACTGCCTTTGCCGAGATCGTGGTCTCCGGCGGTGAGGCTGCGGCGCTGGCACTGCTGGACCGCATGCGCGCCCGCGTCGAGGCTGGTGAGTTCGAGCCCGTACGCCTGCGGCATTGAGCCCCCGTCCCGGTTCTTTGACTAGCCGACGCGGTTTCGGCATCATGCCGGCACGTCAAGAGAATCCCCCGGAGCGTTGTTTCGATGCGGCCACACACTGATTTTGCGCCACGCGCCCTGTCGCGCGTTGCCGCCTTGGCCCTTGCGGCTTCGCTTCTGCTGCCGCTTCACGCCACCACCGCGCTCGCGCTGAGCGAGATCAAGCGCGAAGAGCTGCCGGCGCCGGCCATGCCGCCAAAGCCCGCCGGCCAGACCACGCCAGTCGAGAATTCGGTGCCGATGCCCGACCCGGTGCAGAAGCCGTCGACCGGAGCTGGACAGGCACCTGCGACCAATCAGCCTCCTGCCGACGACCAGACGCCTGCCGAGTCGCCCGCCGAGGACGAGACGCCCGCCGACACCACCAGCCCGGCGATGCCGCATCTCGACCCCGAGGCGCCGTTGCCCGAGATCGTCTACGACCTCAGCCGCTTGCCCGAGCCCGTAGCGCGCATGCGCAACCTTCTGGTCGAGGCGGCAAAGTCCGGCGACATCGAGAAGCTCAGGCCGCTTGTCGGCCAGGGCGACGCCATGCCCCAACTGTCTTTCGGCGATATCGAGGGCGACCCCGTCGCCTTCCTCAAGAGCCTGTCCGGCGATAGCGACGGCCAGGAAATCCTCGCCATCCTCGAAGAGGTGCTGAATGCCGGCTACGTGCATCTCGGCGAAGGCACCGACGAAGACCTCTATGTCTGGCCCTATTTCTTCGGCATCCCGCTCGACAAGCTCGACCCGCGGCAGAAGGTCGAGCTGTTCAAGATCGTAACGGCCGGCGACTACGAAGACATGAAGCAGTACGGCGCCTATGTCTTCTACCGCCTGGGCATCACACCCGAGGGCCGCTGGGCCTTTTTCGTCGCGGGTGATTGATCTTCATCTTCCCCCATGTGGGGAGGATCGACGCGTAGCGTCGGGGTGGGGTCGACGCGATGCCATACTCCCACCCGGACCTTTGGTCCGACCTCCCCTACAAGGGGAAGGCAAAAGCCTATTTCACCACCGCTTCCGAGAACTCAACCGCCCTGCCCTGCGACGGGGTGGTGATCTCGGCTTCCCACATCACGCGGATGCCGCGGACGATGGTGCCGACCGGCCAGCCGGTGACCTGCTTGCCGTCATAAGGCGTCCAGCCGGCCTTGGAGCCGGCCTGGGCGTTGGTGATGGTCTCGGTCCGCTTCATGTCGACGACAGTGAAGTCGGCGTCGTAACCGGCGGCGATGCGGCCCTTGCGGGCCATGCCGAAAATGCGGTTCGGGCCATGGCTCGCAAGATCCACGAAGCGCTCCAGCGTCAGGCGGCCGGCGTTCACATGGTCGAGCATGATCGGCACCAGCGTCTGCACGCCGGTCATGCCTGAAGGCGAGGCCGGATAAGGCTTGGCCTTCTCGGTCAGCGTGTGCGGGGCGTGGTCGGAGCCGAGCACGTCGACGACGCCCTGGCTGATGCCATGCCAGATGCCGTCGCGGTGGCGTGCCGAACGCACCGGCGGGTTCATCTGCAGCAGCGTGCCGAGGCGGGCGTAGTCGTCCGAGCTCATGGTCAGGTGGTGCGGCGTCGCCTCGCAGGTGGCGACATCCTTGTGCTGTTCGAGGAAGGTGATTTCCTCCGCCGTCGAGATATGCAGCACATGGATGCGGGCGCGCTCCTGGCGAGCGATGCGCACCAGGCGCTCGGTGCATTGGAGGGCTGCGATCTCGTCACGCCAGATCGGGTGCGAGGACGGATCGTTCTCGACGCGCAGGTTCTGGCGCTCGCGCAGGCGGAACTCGTCTTCGGAATGGAAGGCAGCGCGGCGGCGGGTGTTGCGCAGAATGGAGGCGACACCCTCATCGTCCTCGACCAGCAGGTCGCCTGTCGACGAGCCCATGAACACCTTGATGCCGGCAGCGCCCGGCAGGCGCTCCAGTTGGGCGACATCCTTGGCGTTGTCGCGCGTGCCGCCGACCCAGAAGGCGAAGTCACAGTGCATGCGCGCGGTGGCACGGCTCACCTTGTCGGCAAGCGTCGCCTCGCTCGTCGTCAGCGGGTTGGTGTTGGGCATCTCGAAAACCGTGGTGACGCCGCCAAGCACGGCCGCGCGGGAACCGCTCTCCAGATCTTCCTTGTGTTCGAGCCCCGGCTCGCGGAAATGCACCTGGCTGTCGACGACGCCCGGCAGGATGTGGAGGCCGCGGCAGTCGATGGTTTCGCCGGCGGATGCGCTGCCCAAATCGCCGATCGCGGCGATCCGTCCGTTGATCACGCCGACATCGCGGACGCTTGTCCCGTCGTGATTGACGACCGTCCCGCCCTTGAGGATGAGATCGAAGGTGTTAGCCATCGCGGGTGCCCTTGTCTGGAAATTGCCTGCGGCTTACGTAATGGCTCTCCGAAATGCAAGATCAGGTCCATGCCGACAGCCATTCTCGCCGACCGCGCCACCATAGATGTCTCCGGTCCCGACGCCGAGCATTTCCTGCAAAACATCCTGACCGTCGACCTTGCGGCGCTCGGTGAGCGCGAGGCCAAACCAGGCGCTCTGCTCGCTCCGCAAGGCAAGATCATGTTCGATTTCCTGGTGTCGCGCAGCGGCGAAAACGGGCTCCGGCTCGAATGCCGCGCCGACATTGCTGACGATTTCGTCCGCCGCCTGATGCTCTACAAGCTGCGCGCCAAGGCAGACATTTCCAAGCAGAATCAATTGGCTGTCTCTGTCTCGTGGCAAGATGATTCAGCTGCCTCCCAATCCGATTCAACTGTCCGCGACAGCCGCTTTCAGCAGCCTGTCTTCCGCCACTACGGTTCGGCGCCTGCAGCCGATGCCACCGAGGCCGACTGGCACGCTCTCCGCATCGCCAGCGGCGTCGCCGAGAGCGGCCCCGACTATGCGCTGGCCGACGCCTTCCCGCATGACGTTCTGCTCGACCAGCTCGACGGCATCGGTTTCAAGAAGGGCTGCTTCATCGGCCAGGAGGTCGTCTCGCGCATGCAGCACCGCGGCACGGCGCGCCGCCGTGTGCTTTTGATATCCGCTGCCTCCGACCTGCCTGCCCCTGGCACCGACCTCATGTCAGGCGGCAAGGTTGTCGGCACGCTCGGCTCGGTTTCGGGCAAGCACGGCCTCGCCATCGCCCGCATCGACAGGGTGAAGGCAGCGCTCGACGCCGGCGCTGCGATCACAGCCGGCGACGTCGTGGTCACCCCTGCGATCCCCGACTGGGCACGTTTCACCTATCCCGAAGCCGCCAACGCGGAAGACGCCTGATGGCCGACCGCCCCGGCGCCCCGCCACGGGCCTGGCAGCGCATGCTGTCGGGCCGCCGCCTCGACCTGCTCGATCCCTCGCCGCTCGACGTCGAGATATCGGACATCGCCCACGGCCTCGCCCGCGTCGCCCGCTGGAACGGCCAGACCTCGGGTGACCACGCGTTTTCAGTGGCGCAGCATTCGCTGCTGGTCGAACAGATCTTCCGCCGGATCGCGCCCGACGCCTCGCCCGAGGCACAGCTGGCCGCGCTGCTGCACGACGCGCCCGAATACGTCATCGGCGACATGATCTCGCCGTTCAAGTCGGTGGTCGGCGGCGGCTACAAGACCTGTGAGGAGCGGCTGCAGCACGCTGTCCACCTACGCTTCAGCCTGCCCGGCACGATCTCCCAAGTCCTCAAGAAAGAGATCAAACGCGCCGATCAGATCGCTGCCTATTTCGAGGCGACCGAACTCGCCGGCTTCTCAGTGGCTGAAGCAACGCAGTTCTTCGGCCGCCCGCGCGGCATTTCCAGTGACGGGCTCGACCTTGCGCCGCAGCCGGCCAAGCGCGTCCAGAAGGCTTTTGTCGACCGCTTCCAGGCCATCGAAAGACAGCGCTCCGGCCGGGCCTGATCCCGTGGCGGGCCTCAGGCCGGCGGGATGAACTTCTGGCTGATTTCCTGGAACACCGGCATCGCCTCGAGCCGGGCCGACAGCGCCGCGAGCGAAGGGAACGCATCCATCGCCACCAGCCCAGGATGGGCATCGTTGATGAAGCGCAGCACGCACGCCACGCCGACATCGGCATGGCCGATGCGGTCGCCGAACCAGTAGTCGCTGTCTCTGCTCGCGCGATCGGCTTCCAGCACGCCCAGCACGTCGGTGATCTGGGTGCGGCAACGCTCCACCCAGACGGTCGACACTTCCTTGTGCAGCCGCCGCTCGTAGAACAAGCTCACCGCCTTGTCGCCCAGGCCCATGGCAAGGGCGCCGACCTTCAGGGCCTGATGGCGCGCCGGCTCGGCGATCGGGAACATCGCCTGCCCGCCGGGCGCCAGGCTGTCGAGATAGTCGAGGATGATGTGGCTCTCGATCAGCGAGTCGCCGTTGTCGAGCACCAGCGTCGGGACCCGCGTCAGCGGATTGTAGCGCCTGATCTTGTCGGCATCGCCGAAGGCCGACCACGGCTCGTGCGTGAACGAAATGCCATAGAGCCTGAGCGCTATGCCGACGCGGCGGACGAAGGGGCTGTCATACTGGCCGATGAGCATCATGTTGTGGCGTCCTGGAAGAAGTCCTTGCGCGATACTACACGAGCATGCGTGTCGATCCAGAAGCCACTGACCGGACCGCGGCAAGCCAGATACTTTGCCGGCGCAGCCTTGCCGGCAGGCCGCAACTGCCCCAGAACGGCCAGGCAATACACATTGAGGCTGGGCTGAGTCGTGACCTTTGGTGACGTAGCACTGTGGCAATACCTGCTGGTGGCGGTGGTGTCGTTCTGCGCCGCCATCCTCGGCGGCGTCACCGGCTACGGAACTGGCCTGTTGCTGCCGCCGGTGCTGCTGCCCATCGTCGGGCCCGAGGCGGTGGTGCCCATCATCAGCGTCTCGGCGCTGATGACCAATGGCAGCCGCCTGACCGCCTTCCGCACCGACTTCGACCGCCGCACGGCCTTTGCCGTCGGCGCCTTCGCCTTCCCTGCCTGTCTTGCCGGGGCCTATGGCTACACGCTGCTGTCAGGTCCCGGCATCACGCTGCTCATCGGCGCAGTGCTGATCGTGCTGGTGCCGGTCAGGCGACTCCTGATGCGGGCCCGCGGCAATCTCCGCGGCGCGGGGCTCCGCGCCGCGGGACTGGGCTACGGCCTGCTTGCCGGCGGCACATCAGGGGCCGGCGTCGTGCTCATCACCATCCTTTTGGCCGCCGGCCTCGGCGGCAGGGCGGTGGTCGCCACCGACGCCGGCATCTCGATGACGCTCGGCCTCGCCAAGGTAGTGGTGTTCCAGACGGCAGGCTTCCTGCCGCTGTCGTCGGTGGTAATGGCCCTGGTGATCGGCTTCAGCGCCACGCCAGGCGCGTTCATCGCCAAGCGGCTGGCGTCAGGCCTCACCAACCGCAGCCACATCGCCATCCTCGACACAGTGGTGGTCGCCGGCGGGGCGCTGCTCATCGCCCAGGGCCTGCGCAACTGGCTCTAGCTCAGTGCCCGTGGTGCCGGCTCGGTTGCCCGCGCAGTTCGAGATAGGCCACCAGCACCATTACAAAGGTCGTCGCAGCCCCGACCAACAGCGGGGACATGTGGCTGGCAAACGGCACCAGGGCCACCAGGATGGCGATGCCGATGACATGCGACAGCGGCACGCGGCCGACGACATAGAACTTGAACAGCAAATTGCCCACGAGATAGAGCGCCGAGCCGCCGATGGCTGTCCAGATCAGCGCCGGCTCGGCATGGCCGAGCGGATGGGCGAGCACCAGTTCGTCCGACACCGCCACCACGATGATGCCGGCCACCAGCACGACAGGAATGTAGGTGTAGGCGACACGGGCAATCTGACCGGTGTCGGCGGCCTCGGCGATCTTGTGGTGGGCAAGCTCCTGCCCAACGTTGAAATAAACCAGCCACATCGCCACCGATGCAAGGAAGGTGGTCAGGAACGCCGCGAAATTGACCCAGGTCCATTCGAGTTCGCCAAAGGTCGCGCCCGAGACCAGGATCGACTCGCCAAGTGCGATGATGATGAACAGCGCCGAGCGCTCGGCCATATGGCCGCCCTCGACGTCCCAGCCCGCCGTCGATGAAGCGCCGTGCCACGGCGTCCAGAAGCCCAGCGCCGGCGACACCAGCTCGATCAGCAAGGCAACCGCCCACAATGCAAAACGATACTCCGGCTCCGCCAGGCCGCCCGCGATCCAGAACACGCCCGACAGCGCCAGCCACAGGCCGATGCGAACGAAATTGAGGTAGTTGTCGCGGTTATGGTTCTTGAGCGCCCAGATCACGAACAGCGTGCGACCGACCTGCATGCAGACATAGGCAAGCGCGAACTGCAAGCCGCGCCCTTCGAACGCCTCGGGGATGGAAGTCGACAACATCAGGCCGACCAGCATCAGCGCAAACAGCATGCCGCGCACCGGCGTCTTGCCAGGGTCGAGCCAATTGGTCACCCAGGCGGTGTAGTTCCACACCCACCACACGGCGACGAGCATCAACAGGCTTTCCAGCGTGCCGCTCAAGCTCAAGTCGCGCAACAGGAAATGCGAGAGCTGGGTGACTGCGAAGACGAACACCAGGTCGAAGAACAGTTCGACGAACTCGACCCTGGCGCTTTCGCCCGGCCGCCGCTTGCGCTGGTAATCCTGAGTTGCCCCGCTTAGTGCCATGCGTGTCCCCTCTGCTGGTTGAGGCCAGCATTCATGGCGGCAGGGCCTCGCGTCAAGCGGGTAGAGCGACTGTCACCACACCTATTGCCAAGCCCAAAGCGGCCGCCAGCTCACAGATGGGGAGCGAGCCCTGCAGCGGTTTCCTTGCTGGTCGCCACCGGCACGATCTCGAAGCCGACGAGATCGGCCCATTCCACCACCCAGCGCTGCAGCAGCGTCACGTCGTCGGCCTCGACCAGCATGAAGCAGCGGCTCATGTCCGCCGCGATCCAGCTGTGGTGGACGATGAAACCTTCCGGCGCCAGCCGTCCCCTGTCACGGAAACGGCGATAGATCGCCTTGGGATCGCGCCCGCGAAAATCCTCGATCACAAAGAACTGCATGAACTCCCCCTCCCCTGAGACGCTTGTGCGAGCCTACTTCCCGTTCCGCTCGAGGCGGTCCAGGAACCATTGCGTCAGCCGCACCCAGACCTCGTCCTTCTCGCCGGAATCCTCGACGCCATGGTCCAGGTTCGGGTTGTCGTTGACCTCGATGACGAAGACCCCATCCTTGGTCTCCTTTAGATCAACGCCATAGAGCCCGTCGCCGATGCAACGGGCGGCCTTCACTGCAGCCTCCACCACATGGGCAGGCGCCTGTTTCAGCGTAAACGTCTTGATGCCGCCTTCGACCGGCTTTCCCTTGCCGTCGTGATTGACGATCTGCCAGTGCTTCTTGGCCATCAGGTAATGGACGGCAAACAGCGGCTGGCCGCCGAGCACGCCGATGCGCCAGTCATATTGGGTCGGCATGTATTTCTGGGCGATGAGAAGATCGGAATCCTCCATCCACGCCGTCGCCAATGCCTTGAGCTCGTTGAAGTCGTGCGCCTTCTTCACCCCGCGCGAAAACGAACTATCGGGGATCTTCAGGACCAGCGGAAAGCCGAGCGTGTCGGCCGCGATCTGCAGGTCCGATGGCCCGGCGATCATCACGGTCGGCGGTACCGGCACGTTGTTGTAGGCCATCAGTTCGTTCAGATAGACCTTGTTGGTGCAGCGGATCATCGACAGCGGATCGTCGATGACAGGCATGCCCTCCTGCTGTGCCCTTCGGGCAAAGCGGTAAGTGTGGTTCGAGATCGACGTCGTCTCTCGGATGAACAGCGCGTCGTAATTGGCGAGCTTGGCAAGGTCCTTCCTGGTGATCGGCTCGACCTCGACGCCCATCTTTTCGGCGATACGAGCCCAGTGACGCAGCGACGAGATCGCCGAGGGCGGCAATTGCTCATGCGGGTCGATCAGGGTGGCGAAGGTATAACGCGACGGCGTACGGGCCTTGGTGTCGCGCCATTCGCGGCTGGTGTAGGTGTCGAGCGCTGCGACGAAGCGCGTCTTGTCGGCTTCGTCGAGCCGGCCGAGGGCGGCAAAGCCGACCTTGTGGATCGAGGCCCATTCGCCGTCCTTGATGGTGACTTCCAGCGCCGGTGCCCGGAACCAGTCGAACAGCAGCTTGGCGAAACGGTCCCACGCCTTGGACGGACCGATGCCGAAGAACACCGTGACCTTGGCCGGAAAGCTGCCCCCCAGATCCTTGCGGCACTTGTTCAGCGCCAGTTCGAGCTCCGGCAGCGCGTTCTCGTAAAGCTTGCGTTCGGACAGGTCGATCATGGTCTCGACCGAGGGGATAACCTTGTGGCCGCGCGAACCGGCCAACAGCGAGGCGTAATAGCCGCGGCTCTGGTAGTCGTAGCGGTTGGACAGGTTGATGACCTTCGGCCGCTGGCCGCGGAACAGCGACGGATGGGCGAGATAGTCGCGATTGGTGATGATCTTGTGCGGCGTGGCGGTCTGGTCGAGATCGCTTTGCCGGCCGGTGAGGATGACCCAGGTCATTGTCTGGCGGACTTTCCGAGGATGATGGCTGCACGCAGGCCGTCGGCGCCGAACTGTGCCATGCGCATGAAGATGTCGTAGGGAACGGGAATGTTGGCGGCGTCGGAGGCTGTCTCGCGCTGTTCGTCCTCTATCCAGGGATCGTGGATCAGTATGTGGCCGCCGTCGTCGCCGATAGCGAGTACCCAGTGCGGCACCTTCTTGCCGAACATGATGAAGCCGGAGATCAGCACCAGCGCCAGCTTGCCCTCGGCCAGCCGCGCCCTGATGTCGTCGAGCCCGAACGGCCGATAGGTCACCGGAATGGCGTATTTGTCGGCGCGGGCGCGGAAGTCGGCCTGTGCCAGTTCCATCACCCGGCGCTTCTCGGCGCTGCGCACCGACTGCAGGAACAGCGCGCCCTCGGCCGAGACGAAGATCTCCGTGCCAAGCCCGGCCTCATATGCGGCCACCGCCAGCCCGAACGGTTCGCAGCCGCCCGGCCCCGACATCATGAAGATGGTCGTCGCCTCGCGCCAAAGCCTGATTTCCATCACCGGATCCGGCGCGAAGGCCCGGTCGAAATTGGCCATGGCCATCATCAGGCAGCATGGCCCGCAGGTGAAATCGCAAGTCTGGGCGTAGAATGGCACCTTGGTGGTGATCGGCACGTCGCCGCGCAGCATCTTTTCGTAGCGAAGTGCGGTCATGCCGTCTTCGTAGTAGTCGGGCTCCTGGCCGATGCGGCGATAGCTGTTCTGCTCATAGAGCCTGATGGCGCGGAGATTGTCCTCGCGCACCTCGAGACGCATCATCATGCGGCCATGCTCGTAGGCGACGCGCTCGGCCGCATCGAGCAGACTGCGGCCGATACCCCTGCCGCCGAATTCGGGGGCGATGGCGAATGAATAGAGCCGTGCCACGCCACTGCCCTTGCGAAACAACACCATGGCGTAGCCGGCGACCCCGCCCTCGATGTCGGCAACGAGCGCCTCTGCGGTTTCGTGATCGATGAGCTGGCGGAAGGAACGACGCGAGATGCGGTCGCCGTCAAACACGGCGTTCTCGATGGCGCAGAGCGCATCGACATCTTCAGCGCGGGCCGTACGAATGTCGGCTGCCATCTGGACCTGAGAACCTCGTATGGGCGGGAGGAGCCCTGAAGGAATGTCCCTGCGAAGCACCGGCGTGCCCCGCATTTCACTGCGCAGTCACGCCTCGATTCGGGCCTTATTGTGACATGGCTCCGGGGGCGGTGAGGATATGAAACTCATAGGATTCTTGCCGAAAAACAGTGCGCCCCTTGCGGCTTTGCCCATGCCGTGGGCGCGGGGCTGGACAGCAGCGTGATGTGTTGTTTGCTCGTTCAACCGTCACGGCTTGGCCCGCTACCGATGTCTTGATGGCTTGTGATCGCTCATTGACTACAAACCATCAGGAACCAGCGCCGAGCCGCAGCCCCTGATACTGCCGAGACGCGTACCATCCGCCCCAACCCTACGACTGCGTCAGTCCCGCCCCGGCCAGCAATTGCTTGTAAGCGTCCTTGGCAACGACGCTCAGCACGTCTGGCGGCAGGGTGCCGACGATGGCACAGCCATAGCCCTTGGCCTGCCAGTAGACTGCCTCGGGGCCGCCACCCGACAGCACATAGGTGCCCTTGGTGCGTTCGGTGCCTTCGGTCGTGACATAGACCGAGATGCGGTTGCCCTGCTCGTCGGCATAAAGCATCAGCGCTGCCGTGCTGCCATTCGCGGGCACCAAGCGGCCGCCGAGCAGGCGGAAACCGTTGCTGGTGAGATCGGGCGCGATCAGTTTCAGCCCGGTGCGCTTGGACAGCCAGCCGGTCAGGTAGGCCTGATCGGTGCCGTCGACCTCGACAGGCCGGTTCTTGTCGGCGGCAAAGGTCTGGTGCGCGGCTATTGCCAGCTGGGCCATCTGGTCGTCGGAATCAGCTCCCCCGCCAAGACCACCGGCGCCGGCGACGTAACCGCCGAGGCCACCGGCAACCAGCAGCGCTGCAGCGGCGGCCATCCGCCACCACTGCGCCATCGGCTTGCGCTTCGGCGCTTCGCCATTGACGGCATTCTCCAGCCGCGCCGGAACCGGTTCCTCCAGCACGTCGGCAAACAGGTTGCGCAACGCCGTGTGATCGGCGGCATAACGCTGGCTCTTTGCCTTCATGTCGGGGTTGGCCTCCAGCCAGGCCTGGTAGGCGGCGCGCTCGTCCTCGGGCAGCTCGCCGTCGAGCGCCAGATGAATGTCACGGTCGGTAAAAGCGCGCATGTTCATTTCTCGACGATCCTTATCGTCCGGCGGCGTGCCTGATCGTCGAGCAGAGCACGCAGTTCGTCTCGGCCGCGGGCGATGCGCGACATCAGCGTGCCGGCGGGCACACCGAGCATCGTCGCCGCCTCGGCATAGGAAAATCCTTCGATGGCAACCAGCACGAGGGCGGCGCGCCGGTCGGGGCTTATAGCCTGCAGCGCATCGACGATCTCGCGCGAGGCGACGCTCTCTGTCTGGATGGCGGGTGTTGCCAGCGCCTCCGTGGTGTCGAGCGGCAGCATCGCCGCCTCGCCGCGCCGGTTCACCTTGCGCACCTGGTCGATGAACAGGTGATGCATGATCGTAAACAGCCACCTGCGCGGGCTCTCCCCCGTACGCCAATTGTCCATCCGCACGAGCGCCCGCTCGAGACTATCCTGGACTAGGTCGTCGGCTGCGTCGCGGTCACGCAACAAGGCGCGTGCGTATCGACGCAGACGGGGAATTTCCGCAAGTATCGCTGCCTTCTTCTCTTCCATAACAGCGGATCGCAAGTCGCCCTCTATGCACGCCGATTGAACGCGCCTTGGCGGCGCAACGCAAGCGGCCGAAGCAAGACGGCCACCTGAGACCCAAGCCTGGCACCCAAGCGCTGTGCTAACGCCTGAGGCGGGCGCTCTATTCCCGATCCATCAGATTTCTTGAAGCATGGGCTAGTTCAATTGATTTTGAACATTTGGGCGCATCGGATAAAAAACATTCCACTCACGGGAGATTTGACGATGACGGCAGCGGCGGTGAACACCAGGTCGAGGTCGAATGTGCCTTGGCTCATCATCATTTGCGGCTGTCTGATCGCCGCGCTCACCTTCGGCCCGCGCTCGGCGATGGGCTTCTTCCAGCTGCCGATGCTTGCCGAAAAAGGCTGGGACCGCACCACCTTCGGCCTCGCCATGGCGATCCAGAATCTATTCTGGGGCCTCGGGCAGCCTATCTTCGGCGCACTGGCCGACCGTTTCGGCAGCTGGCGCGTGCTGACCCTCGGCGCATTCCTCTATGCGCTCGGCCTCTACATGATGTCAGGGGCCGACACCGCCTCGATGCTTTATCTCAGCGGCGGCGTGCTCGTCGGCCTCGGCGTCGCAGCAGGCTCGTTCAGCATCGTGCTGGCGGCCTTCGCCCGTCACACGCCGGCCGAAAAGCGCAGCATCGTGTTCGGTATCGGCACTGCCGCCGGCTCCGCCGGCATGTTCCTGTTCGCGCCGATCAGCCAGGGCCTGATCGACGCCTATGGCTGGTCGGACACACTGGTCTACATGTCCATCGCCATGCTGGTGATCCCGCTGCTGGCGATCCCACTGGTCGGCAATTCGCGCTCGGGCAAGATTTCGCATGCAGAGATCGAGCAGACTCTCGGCCAGGCACTGTCGGAAGCCTTCGGCCACAGGAGCTATGTGCTGCTGATCTCGGGCTTCTTCGTCTGCGGCTTCCAGGTCGCGTTCATCACCGCCCACTTCCCCGCCTATATCAGGGACATCGGCATCGACGCCCGCTATGCGGTGATCGCACTCGCCCTGATCGGCTTCTTCAATGTCATCGGCTCGCTCGCCTCAGGCGTCATCGGCCAGAAATACTCGAAGCCGCATTTCCTCGCCTGGATCTACATCGCCCGTTCGGTGCTGGTGACGGCGTTCCTGCTTTTGCCGCAGACACCGACGAGCGTCATCGTCTTCGCCATCATCATGGGGCTGTTGTGGTTGTCGACCGTACCGCCAACCAATGGCCTCGTCGCCATCATGTTCGGCACGCGCCACCTGGGCATGCTGGGCGGCATCGTCTTCTTCTCGCACCAGATCGGCTCGTTCCTCGGAGTCTGGCTCGGCGGCTACCTCTACGACCATTTCGGGTCCTACAACCCGGTGTGGTGGCTGGGCGTGGCACTCGGCATCTTCGCGGCGATCGTGCACTGGCCGATCAAGGAACGCCCGGTCGTCCGCCATCAGGCGATGGTACCGGCGGAGTAGGCTCCACTTAGCCTGAAAATGAAAGAACCGGCGCAACCAAGTTGCGCCGGTTCTTTGTTTTCAGGAATTCGGCAGAGCCCCGTCGGAGCTCTGGATCAGAATCGGTAGTTCAGGCCGGCCTTCAGCGAATTGCTGGAGATTTCGTCGGCCTGCTTCACGCCGTCGACAGTCGAGCGCACCTTGCCGTAGTCGACATGGTTGTATTCGAGCTTGGCGGTGACCTTGTCGCTGATGGCCTGTTCGACGCCGGCGCCCAAGAGCAAGCCGCCTTCCCAGTTGCTGCCGGAAGTGACGTTGGTGCGGCCATCGAATTTGGTCAGGCCATAGCCCGCCGTGCCGTAGACCAGCGTGCGGTCCATGGCGACGCCTGCACGGGCCTTGGCGGCGGCGTCGAACTTGCGCTCGAGCTGGGCGCCGTTGGCGATGTTGTGGCGGGTGCCGTTCGAGAAGCTGGCGTCCATCTCGGCGCCATAGACGAACATTCCCGACTGGAAGTTGGCGCCGACCTGGCCGCCGAGGCCCCAGCCGGTCTTGCTCGAGAACGGGTTGGGGAAGCCGTCGTTGGAAATGCCGACATGGGCGCCGCCATAAACGCCCGACCAGTCATAGGCACCCGAAGAGGTATCCTGGTAGCCCGAGGACATGTCGGCCGCGGATGCGACGACGGGCATGGCGAGGGGCGCGAGGCCAGCGAAGAGGACGAAAAACAGATTTCGCGTGGTCATGGTGTAGTGCTCCGACATTGCTTGGGACCGCGAGCGGGGGCTTTGCGATCCTGTGACGGGGCATCGACGCAACGGCAGTACGGGGGAGGAAATCCGCAGGGTCGAGTCCCGTGCGCCATATCATTGGCGCGAGGCGACCTTCGCCCGCATTCGTTGCCGAATTCTTACCCGATTTTAATAGATACCGATCGGATCCGGCAATCTTTCGGTAATGTTAACAGGTGGTTAATCCATCGAAGACACCGAGGGCAGGCCGATTGGGACCCACCTGCCCTCGGTGTGTGCCAACTGTCCTAGAACTTGTAGTTCAGACCGGCCTTCACCGTGTGGCTCGCCAGGTCGGCACTGCGACGGATGCCGCCGGTGCTCACCGCACTGACGTCGCCATAGTTGACGTAGTTGTATTCCACCTTGGCCGAGACGTTGTCGGTAAAAGCCTGCTCGACGCCCGCGCCGACCAGGTAGCCGCCATCCCACTTGGAATCGGAGATGACATTGCTCTTGGGCTTGAACTTGGAAACGGCGTAACCAGCCGTACCGTAGATCAGCGTGCGGTCGAGTGCGACGCCGGCGCGTACCTTGGCAGCCGCGTTCCAGCTTTGCTTGAGTTCGGCGCCGCCACCCAGCTTGTGCTTGGCACCGGCGTAGCCGCCTTCGACCTCGGCACCGTAGACGAACATGCCGGACTGCATGTTGACACCGGCCTGGCCGCCGAACTGCCAGCCGGACTTGCTGGAGAACGGGTTCGGGAATCCATCAGACGCGACGCCGCCATTGACGCCGGCGTAGATGCCCGACCAGTTGTAAACGCTGCTGGTCTGCTGCTGGGAATAATAGTCCGAGGCCACGTCGGCCGCATTGGCCACCACGGGCATGGCAAAGGGGGCGAGGCCAGCGAACAGGACGAGATACAGATTTCGCTTGGTCATTTTCTTGGTGCTCCGAGATTTGACAGAGGCTGCGAAGCAGATGCTTCGCAGCCGTTGACGGGCACCGGCACGACGGCAACGGGGGAGAAACCCGCCGGCCAATTCCCGTGCACCCTATCGTTGGGTGCGAGCGGAAAATGCCCTGGGCGGATTGCGCCAACATTGCACGGAATATAATAAAATCAATTATTTATCGGTAACTTTCCGGCAATCTTCGTTAAGCTTTCCTTACCGCTCGTCGCGTGCAGCACGCGTCAGCAGGCGCTGGTAGAACAGGCCGATACCAATCAGCACGGCGCCGAGGCCGATGAAGGACAAGGCCCTCAGCACGCCCTCCAGTTCCGACATGTCGAACAGGAACACCTTGGCGACCGCGACACAGATCAGTGCTGCGGAGGCGATGCGCAACACCTGCGACCCCAGCCGGACGCCTGCGACCAGCAGGCCGACGCCCATGGCCAGCCACAACGCCGAGTAGGAGTAGGTCTCCACCTGCCCCAACCCGGCCCACAAGCCGATATGCTCGCCCTGGAACAGCCGGCGCAGCGACAGCGTGGCATAGGCAAAGAGCAGAAGTGCCGCGACCAGCGCCAGCATCGCCGAATACCATCTCGGCCGCTTGCCGCGGGCGTAGAGCGCGAGCCCGCCGGCAGCGATCGCCGGCAGCAGATAGGCCAGGAACAGCAGGTTGAAGAACGGGATCCTGCCCGTGCCCTCGTCGGTGAACAGCGGATTCAGCACCGCAAAGTGCTGGGCGACGACAAACAGCACCGACAGCACGCCGATGGCGAGCGACCCCTGGCGCAGCACCGGGCTCGGCGAGCGCATGTCGAGCGCCACAAGGATGCCGGCGCCACCAAGGGAGATCAACGTGTAGATCGCCTGCTCGGCCAGTGTCGGGGCATCCGAGTTGATGATGCCGCCATTCATGGCGTGGCGGACAAGCATCGCGACAGCGAGCAGCGAGAACAACGCGGCGACAGCCTCCATCACCAGACGGGGCCGGCCGTCGGTAGTGCGCCGGAGCTGCCAGGCGGCGAAGGCGAAGGCCAGCGCCGGGATGCCATAGCCCGGCAGCAGCCAGTTGAAGACAGGCGTGCGGCCAAGCACATCGGCGCCGACGATGGTCGGGTCGAAGGCGATGCGGGCAAGCACGGCAATGGCGGCCGCCACACTCAGCCAGCCGAGCACCCGATAGCGCCGCAGCCGCGTCGCCAGCGCCGGCAAAGCGGCCGAGGCGCCGAGCATGACCGTGGTCCAGCCCGAGCCGAAACCCATGTGCAGCGCAAGCAGCAAGGCCGCGCCCGCCCCGCCAAGGGCAAAAGACACCGCATGTCCGCCTGCGAATGGCGGCTCCTCGGCGCGCGCGATCCATTCGCCTGCGGCAATGAAGGCCAGCGTCAGAACGGCTGCCAGAAGCGCCCGCAGCAGGTCGCGGTCGGGGTTGCCATAGGCCAGCCAGAGCGAAAACAGCACCACCAGCGGCACGGTTACCGCCCACCCGGCCCAAGCGGCGGAACGCCACGGCCCGACGGCGACCAGGCGTCGCGCGTTCCAGAAGCCGGCCCCGGCGAAAACGAGGCCGAGCGCCCAGCCGATACGGGTCAGCGTCGCGCCTGCAACCTCGATCGGCAGGCCCTCGACGGTCAGGCCACCGATTGGCAGGTCGAGCTCGACCGTGCCTCCGAAAATGTTGCGCAGGTAGACGAGCACGGTGGCGATGCCGGCGGCAAACAACATGGCAAGAGCTGCCGGCCGGTAGAGCGCCACAGCCAGCATGCCGAGCAGCAGAACAGCACCCCGCAGCGGACCGCCGATCACGGCATAGGCCGGATGCAGGAACAGGACCAGCGCCGTCATCGCGATGAAAAAGGCCGGCACGATGGACGGCCAGTCGATGGTATCTGCCGCCTCTTCGCTGACGCGACCAAGCCACAGGAAGGCAAGTACAGCCAGCGTGACCACGCTGATGAACAGGATAACCGAGAAATTGGCCAGCGGCGCATCCGCCATGTAGAGCAGAGTCCACAGGCCGGTGCCGACAAAGGCAGCGCCGACCAGCAACGTCCAGCGGCGGATCCGGGCAATCGCCGCGGTGGCCACAAGCACGATGGCGAGGTAACCGAACAATGCCCAGATGTTCGGCGCCGTCGACGAGATCAGCGCCGGCGTCACCATCGCGCCGACAAGGCCGAGCCCCGCGAGAGCCTGGCCATGAGCTAGGGCCGCGGCAATCGTCGCCACGCCGATGATGCCGAGCAGCACGAAGGCCGGCCCGGCGCCGATGAAGCCATAGATGGCATGCGCCGCGTAGATCGTGCCAAACAGGGCGAATGCGCCCGTGGCCGTCAGCACAGCGGGGATGTAGGCATTTGCGCCGCCCTCGATCGGCACGCGATAGCCCGTGCGGCGAATGAACTCGCCGCCGCCGACAAGGGCCAGGCCGAGGAGTGCTGCCATCGACAGCCGCGCGCCGGGTCCGAACAGGCCGGATTCAATGGAATAGCGGATCAGGAAGACGGCGCCAAAGGCCAGCGCCAAGCCGCCGACCCACACCGCCCAGCGGGTGCCAAGCGCTGTTTCGATGTCGGCTTTTTGCCGCGTCGGCGCTGCCGCAGTCGCAGCCTCGCCAGAAGCAGGCTTCCCACCCCACGGACCGGCCACCTCGGCTTCCGCAGCAACGGCTGCTGCAACCGGCAGTTCTTCCGTCTTCCCGCGCGTCGCCTCGCCTGCGGCCATCTCGGTTGCCGGCGCGGCCACGGGCGTTTCTGCCGCTGGCTCGGTCGGCAATGCCCCCGCTGCTGCCTCGGTCGGCAATGCCCACGCTGCTGCCTCGGTCGGCAATGCCTCCGGCGCAACCGGTTCGCTGATGCTATCTGAAATCACCGCCTCGGCGGCTTTGGCGACAGGTTTGGCCGCCGGCGCCACGCCCGACAGCACCAGGCCGCGCAGCGCCGCCAGTTCCCGCTCGAGCAGATTGAGACGCGTCTGCTGCTTCGAGACGAACACGAACAGTGCGACGACAGCGATGACGCCGAGAAAACTTTCGAACATGGCCACTCCCCCTCAGACTTGGCCGCTCAGCGCGCCGCCAGATTGGCGACGGGAAAGATCGAGCATGTTTCGGTTCCGAAGGCGAGTAGCTTGCCGTTGGCGTCCTTGAGGCTGGCCTCGGAGACGGCGAGCGTCCGCCCCTTGTGGATTACCTTGCTCTCGCAGATCACCTCGCCGGTCTTCGGCGTGATTGGTCGCGTCAGGTTCACCTTGAATTCGACCGTCGTATAGGCCTCGCCCTTGGCGAGCGTACTGTGCACGGCGCAGCCGAGCGCGGAATCGAGAATGGTCGCTGCCCAGCCGCCATGCACCGTGCCGAGCGGGTTGAGATGGCGCTCACTCGGCAGTCCGCGGAAGGCGACACGCCCCTCCTCCACCTCGGTCAGAACGATGTTCATCAGCCCGGCAATCGGCGGCGCCGGATAGAGCCCGTCGGCGACGCGCTGCAGCAGTTCCTGGCCCGAATAGAGATGCACGTCGTCGTGCGGGATCGTGCCCAGGCCGAGTTTCGCGACATGGCCCGGAAACAGCTCGAACTCGCTCATGCGGCGGTATCTCCATGCGAAATTGCGCGGGCGGCGTAATATTTGCGCAGCGCCGCAATCAACCCGCCGCGCGCCTCCGGCGGCTCTATGCCGCGCGGCTCGTAGACATGACGGGAAAAGAAGAAGCTCGACAGCCGGAAGGCATCCTCGATGGCTGCAAGGTCCGCGCCCTGCCGCGCGCCCTGCTGCAGGAAGACGGGCAGCAGGAACAGCTTGTCGCGCCAGGGCTCGCCCGCAATGCGCGACACCGCCCGGCCGGACTTGGGCGAGACATAGGCCAGCTCCTCGCGGCTGCCGGTGGCGGCACACTCGCTGAGGTCGAGGCCGAAACCCAGTTCCTCCAACACCAGCAGTTCGAAGCGCACCACCAGTTCGCCGACGCAGTCGACATCGCCGAGATTGTCGATGACGATGCCCAGCGTCTCGTAGAGGCCGCCATGCGGATCACGCTCGGGCAACAGCCTGAGATGGGCTGCCAGCGTCTGAAGCGCGTAGACGGCAACGGCGCTGTCGATCAAGCGGGCTGCGTTAAGCTCGATCGGCTCGGCCTGGAAGGTGCCGAGATGCTCGTCGAGCCGCGCCCGCCAGGTAAGGTCGACGCGATTGCCGGGCTGCAGCAGCGGTTGCTGCTTGCGCGAGCGACCGCCGCGTACCAGCCCGAGATGGCGGCCATGGGTCCGCGTCATCACCTCGAGCACGGCAGAGGTTTCACCATGCTTGCGGGTGCCGAGGATGATTCCTTCGTCGCGCCATTCCATGGCCGGACCATCAGCCGATTACGCGGCGAAATCAAGGACATTGGCGGCATCGCTGGGCAAGCCGAGGCGCCTTCACCTGTCCTTCAGAGGCGGGATCACGGCGAGCAGCAGCAGCGCCACCAGCACCAGCGCCGCAGCCACGATGGCGAGCGGCAACAGGCCGAGCGTGATGAAGGGCGCGACCATGGCCGTGCCCACCGCCGTGGTGCCGAGGATGGCCACGACGACCAGAGCAGCACCTCGGGCATCGTCGCCCTGCGAGGCCACCACCGCGCGGTGGAAGCCGGGCGGCCCACGAAAACCGAGGCCGAAATTGAACGGCACGAACAGGGCGGTCACGACAAGTGTGTTGGCTCCGCCGATCAGCGCATATGCCAGCATCGCCACGCCGCCGAGGGCAGACAGAGCGGTTCCGAACCAGATCATGCGCTCGGCGCCGAAGCGGCCGGTCAGCCGCCCGGTCCAGTTGGCGGCAACGATGAAGGTCGCGATGCCGGTCATCTGCATGATGATGAAATCCTTGAGCCCGGCGCCGAGTGCCGCCACGAACACGGTCGGTGCTGCAAAGACGATCACCAGCAGTGCGCCGAGCGTGAAGGCATGGCTTACCGCGTAGCGCAGGAAGGTCGCGTCGCGCAGCAGATGGGCGTAACCGCCCGCGCCCTTGCCCGTGGTCAGCGCCGGCAAATGGCGGCTCAATGCCGCGACCGCAGCTGCCAGCAGCAGCGCCAGCACGGCGATCACGTCGAACGAGACGGTCCAGCCGGCAAGCGACAGAAGCCACACGCCCGCGACGGGGGCGAGTGCCGGCGTCAGCGACTCGATCGAACCGAGCAGGCCAAGCTTGCCCACTGCACGCTCGTCGCCGAACAGTGCACGGATCATGCCGGGGGCAAATACCGCCGCCGCCGAACCCGCCGCGCCTTGCAGGAAGCGCAGGCCGATCAGCATGTCGAGCGACGTGCTCATGCCGGCGACTGCCGAGATCAGTCCGTAGGCGACGAGCGAAGCGACCAGCAGCCGACGCTGGTCGAAATGCGCACCCAATGTGCCGAAAGTGAGCAAGCCGGCTGCCGATCCGGTGACGAATGCTGCCAAAACGAATTGCGCCTGGGCGTAGCTGCCGCCCAGCACCTCGGGCAGGCTGGGTACGGCCGGCAGCACGAGGTCGGTGCCGGCGATGCCGAGCACGGTGCTTGTCACGATGAGAGCGAAGGCTATGCCTGCATGGCCGCCATGCTTGCCGGTGGTCATTGTCCTGCCAGTCTGTCGATTGAGGGCTTTTTTTCGGGACGGCGTCAGTGCCCCATGGCAGGCCACGGGTCAAGCAAAGCCGGTTGGTCCAGTTTTGTCTCGCCCCCTGCTGGGGCCGGTTACGGGCACTCGCTGTCGCGGATGAAGCGCGCCTTGACCCAGCCCTTGGTGGTGCGGTCGCCGTCATAATGGGTGACCGGGCACCAGCGGCTTGCCCATGGCTGGCTCGTCGGCCGGCAGGCGGCGTCGAGATGGATGATGCCGTGGCGCTGCGGCACCAGCACGTCGACGATGTGGGCATTGGCTGAAGGTCCGGCGCGCATGTTGAGCGCGTCGTTCCTGGCGACGTTGACGACCATCAGGCAGCCAGGTCCCGAGGTCGCCATGGCGGGCGTTGCAACACCGAGCGTAAGCAGTGCGACCAGAAGTGCTCTCGGCATGTTCGTCCTCGCTTGCTGTCCCTGCATCAGAGCTTAGCCCGACGTGCCCCATGCGCCAAGGCGGCCGCCACCCAAGAGCGGCGGCCGCATCGCTTCAGGCGTAGCGTGGGCGCAGCATCCGCGTCCCGGCCCAGTCGAGCGCCAGCATCACCAGCAGCGACAAGCCGACGAGCGGAAAGGCGATGCCGCCTGTAGCGAGGATGGCGATCAGCCCGCGAAACACCCTTGGGTCCTCGGGCAGCGGCGGCACGCCGAGTGAACCGGCCGGACGTCGCTTCCACCACATCACCCCGGCTGACACGGCAAGCAGCACGATGCCAAGGCAGGCGGCCAGCAGCACCAGCTGGTTGGCCAGCCCGAACTCCTGGCCCATATGCACCGATATGCCCCACTCCATCCATTTGCCGCCCAGGCCGTAGTCGGCGAAACCCATGTCGATCAGCGGCTCGCCGCTGTACTGGTCGAGATGGATCACCCGTTGCTGGCTTGCGTCATCAGGATAAACCGAGCCGGTGTAGACGCCCGTCGGCTTGCTCGGGATTGCAACCGCATAACCACGATGCAGACCCAACCGATCAAAAGTCTCGACCGCCTTGTTCAGCCCGATCGGCGTGCCCGCGGCTTCGGACGATTCCGGCAGCTTCGCCTGCTCCAGCGACCACGACGTTTTCGAGACATGGTTGAGATGTTCGCCCGACATCGGCACGTCGACGCGCACGCCAGAGGGATAGCCGAAATTGCTGCCATTGGCCCATTCGTTGACCTTCTCGCCCCAGACGCCCGACCAGGGCATGCCGGTGATGGCCAGGAAGACGATGAAAAAGCCGACGAACAGGCCGGTCACCGCATGCAGGTCGCGCCAGAACATGCGGTTTTTCGGCTTGCCGCGCACGCTGACGACGCCGCCCTTCTTGCCGCGCGGCCACCACAGATAGATGCCGGTGCCGACCAACAGGATCGACCAGCCGCCGGCAAGCTCGATCAGAAGCCGCGCGCCGTCGCCGAAATATTTCAGGCTGTGCAGGTAACGGATCGTCCACATGATGGTGCCGCGGTCGGGCAAGGCGCCCAGCACTGAGCCGCTGTAAGGATTTACAAAGACGGCCAGCTTGCCGAAATCAGGCGTCGTCACGGTGATCTCGGCTGAGCTCTCGGGCGTTGCCGGGTCGAGGTACTTCACCGCCGCGCCGGGATAATTGGCCAAGGCCGCATCCACCATGGCTTCCGGCGACACCTTGCTCTGCTCGATTGCGACGCGCTTGAGGTCGGAATAGACGAAATTGTCGATCTCGTCCTTGAACAGATAGAGCGCGCCTGACACGGCGAGCGTGATCATGAATGGCAGCACCATCAGCCCGGCATAGAAATGCCAGCGCCAGACGGCTCGGTAGAGGTTGGACGCGGAGCGCACGACGGCATTCTCCCGTCCGAGGATCGTATCGGACATTGTTGTCTCCATATCTGTGGAAGCGCGAGCCGGATGGCCCGCAGATTTCGACGTCAGACGGAGAAAAGCGGAGGCGCCCTCGCCTCGGCGATGAGACCGCGTTGGCCTTGGGGTGCAGGCTGCCGTTGCTCGGCAACGACTGTGCCATTCGCCTCGGGCCGCTCAAGGATGAAGGCAAGCTGCTCGCCCGGCAGGCCGGGCGTAGCCGCGACGGCAAGCTGGCAAAGCGTGCCGCAGGGGCATTCGGCAGGGCTGCGGGCGGGCTGCTTGTCGCCGCCGGCCGGGCCCATGCCCTCCATGGTGCAGATGACGCCGAGCGGATCGGCGGCGGAGGCTGCCATGGCGCCTGATGCAAAGCCCGAGAGCAGTGCCTGGAACAGCAGCATGAAGGCGATCATGCCGGCGATGGCGCCAGCCGACAGCCTGTCCCGCAATAGGAGCCGCATCCCCTTCATGCCAGCGGAATGGCACGATTCCGAGCCAACGTCACTGCGGCAGAATCGATGGCGAACCAACTCTCGCTCTCACGCTCGACGCTTCGCCCGCTGCATTCGCTCCTGCAAGTGCGCTTCAGTCACTGCTTGAAGCGGGCCGCCTCCTCCGATCCGCGCGTGGCATCGCCCGCGCTGTAGGAATGCGCCCCCGCGCCGGCGAGCTTGCCACCGTCGACGATCAGATATTCCTCGCGGATCGGCCGGCCGGCAAACCAGCACTCGAGGATTTCGCGGGTGCCGGCGGCATAGCGTGCCTGCGCCGACAGCGACGATCCCGAAATATGCGGCGTCATGCCGTGATGCGGCATCGTCCGCCACGGATGGTCCCTGGGCGCGGGCTGCGGAAACCAGACGTCGCCAGCATACCCTGCCAGCTGGCCGCTCTCGAGTGCTGCCGCGACAGCGTCACGGTTGCAGATCTTGCCGCGCGCCGTGTTCACCAGATAGGCGCCGCGCTTCATCCTGGCGATCATCGCCGCATCGAACAGGTTCTCGGTTTCGGGGTGCAGCGGCGCGTTGATGGTGACGACATCGCAGACCGGCACCATATCGGCCGCCGTCTTGTGGAAGGTCAAGCCGAGTTCCTTTTCGACGGCCTCGGGCAGCCGGTGGCGGTCGGTGTAGTGCAGCCTGACGTCGAATGGCTTGAGTCGCCGCAGCACGGCACTGCCGATCCGGCCGGCACCCACCGTCCCCACCTGCATGCCCTCGACATCATAGGACCGGGCAACGCAGTCGGCGATGTTCCAGCCCCCGTCAACAACCCACTGATAGGACGGGATGTAGTTGCGCACGAGGCCCAGGATCATCATCACCACATGCTCGGATACGCTGATCGAGTTGCAGTAGGTGACCTCGGCCACCGTGATGCCGTGCTCCATCGCCGCCTGCAGGTCGACATGGTCGGAGCCGATGCCAGCGGTGATGGCGAGCTTCAGGCTGGAAGCCTTGGCGATCCGCTGCGCGGTCAGGTAGGCAGGCCAGAACGGCTGCGAAATGACGATCTCGGCGTCGACGAGCTCGCGCTCGAACACGCTGTCGAGGCCGTCCTTGTCGGAGGTTACGACCAATCTGTGCCCAGCGCCTTCGACAAAGCTTCGCAGGCCGAGTTCGCCCGACACGCTGCCGAGCAGCACGCCCGGCTCGAAGTCGATGGCATCAGGCGTGGGCAATGTCTGGCCGCCGGGATAGCGCTCAAGTTTCGGCAGGCCATCCCGCGCATAGTGCTTGGGGTAGCCATCCACCGGATCGTCGTAAAGGACGCAAACGACCTTGGCCATTTCGTATCTCCCTTCGTCTGGCTGACGAGGAAGACGCTTTCAAAGGTAACGCTGCCCGAAACCTTGGCGCGGACGGCGGGGCGAACTGGCCTTAGGGATTTTGGGTGGCCAGCCGGCCTGCCGCCTGGCGCTTCCTCGTTCGAGATGTTGCACGTTTCACGAGGTAAGATGGCGGAGCGGGCCGCGGTTTCAAGACCGCGAGCCCGGCCCGGGCGTTACTTGTCGCCGGGCTTCCTCTTGCCGCTCAGCAGCGCATAAACAGCCATGGAATGGCCATGGCCGAGGCTGAACTCGTCACGCATCCATTCGACGATCTGTCCGGCCTTGACCGTGGGCTTGAGCTTGCCGCCGTCGGAAAAGCCCTTGGCGTCGGCGAGTGCCAGCAGTTCCTCCGGTCCCTTGCCGGTCTTGGTCTTGATGGTGTCGAGATAGGCCTGGAAAGACATTCTTTTTCTCCTCGTTGAAGCTTGAATTGATCAGGCGCGCCGGCGGTTGGCCAGCACGCCGCCGGCGATGATCGCCGCCAGTCCCACGATCGACAGGATGGTCAGCACGTCGTTGAACAGGAAGGCCGCCAGCACCACGCCGAAGCCCGTGCCCCAGTAGCCGAGCTGGCTGAAGAACACCGGCCCGCCGATTTCCTGCAGACGGAAATTGAGCAGGTAAGACGAGGCCGAGGTGGCGACCATGCAGCCGATCCAGAACAGGATGTCGCGGTCAAGGAAGACCCAGCTCGACGGCGCTTCGAAAAACGGCGCCACCAGCGCAACCATCAGGCTGGAACTCAGCAGGATACCGCAAGAGAAGGCGAGCGCCGACGAACCCTTGGGCCAATAGGCCGAGCGGATGATGTTGCCGGCGGCGGCGCAGGCCGGGATGATGATGCCGAGCAGCACCCAGACAGTCTGCGAAAAATCGATTTCGGCCATCTGCTGCTGCACCAGTGCAGCCATGCCCGCCAAGCCGATGAGGATGCCGGCGAAACGCCTTAGATACATGCGCTCGATGCCGAGCCCGGCGGCGAAGCTCATCGTCAGCAGCGGCGACAGCGAATAGACGGTCGAGGTGTAGGCCGGCCCGACGCGGTCGACGATGTAGTAGCCGAGCACGGTCGGAATGGTGAAGCTGATGATGCCGAGCGCCAGATAAAGCACGAGGTGGCTGCGCTGGCGCGGGATGCCCTGCCCTGAAGCTGCCAGCAGCGGCAGAAGGATCAGGCCGGCGCCGACATTGGCGACCAGCGCCAGCTGGAACGGCTGCATGCCGGCGTTCAGCGCCGCCTTCGAAATCATGATACGGGTGGCGAAGACGAGGCCGCACAACGCCAAAAGAACCAGCGGCGAGCGCGCCGCATATGCCACCGGCAGCCGAAGAACTTCCTGTTGCGTCATGGTCAACCTCCAGATATCTTACAACTAAGATAAATGACGGAACTATCTTAGTGTCAAGACATCTCGACGAAAATATCGGGGAGCTGGCTGGCGACGGCCTGCAGGACGGCATCGACGCGCGCCGGGCGCAGTGGGCCAGGGAGCTGCCTCATCTCGACACCCGCGGCATGGCGATCCTCGGCCGCGCCCGCTGGATCACGCTTGCCGCCCGGCCCAAGATCGAAGCGGTCTTCGCCTCCTACGGGCTCGACACCGGCGAGGCGGACGTCGTGTTCACGCTGCTGCGCTCGGGCCCGCCCTATCGGTTGCGCCCGACCGAGCTCTACAAGTCCATGATGATCTCGTCGGGAGGCGCCACCAACCGCATCGTCAAGCTGCTCAAGGCAGGCCTCGTCAGGCAGGTCAGTTCGGAGGGCGACGGCCGCAGCCTGCCTGTAGAACTCACGGAAGAAGGCCTCGCCCGCGCCCGCGAGGCCTTCGAGGCCGACATGGCGGTCGAGACGCTGATGCTGGAAGGCCTGACCTGGGATGAGCAGGCGCAATTGGCTGGGCTTCTGCGCAAGCTGGCACTATCGCTCGGCAGTTCGCCGTCGATGGAATGAAGCGCTAAACCAGCCTCAGCCTGCCTCCACCTCGCGCGGCCACTGGCGGTGCAGCGGATCGATGACGAAGCTATGGGCATGGCCGTGGCCATGGCGATGCCCGCCTTCGACCCAATGCGGATCGTCGTCGGCCAGATCGTGGTGATGATGGCCCAGGACGTCGGGATCGGCGACAGGCCAAACGACCAGAGCCGCAACAGTGGAAGCCGCCGCAACCGTGGCCATGACGGCGAAGGCGGCTGTCAGGCCGACGGTCACACCCAGCCAACCGGCCAGGGGATATGTGATCAGCCAGCAGGCATGGGACAGCGCGAACTGCGCGGCAAACAAGGCGGGCCGGTCCTCCGCCCGCGACGAGCGCCGGATCAGGCGGCCACCCGGCGTCTGGGCCAGCGAATAGCCGAGCCCGAGCGCGAACCACAGCGGCAGCAGCCCGTCATAGCCGCGTACCAGCGTGCCACACAGCAGCCCTGCCGCGGCCAGTGCGATGCCCGTCAGCATGATCGTGCGGTCAGAAATGCGGTCGAGAAACCTCGGCAGCATCAGTGCCGCAACCATCGAGCCGCCGCCATAGGCCGCGAGCGCCATGGCGGTCGCCTGCTGGTCGAGGCCGAACTCGCCCTGGACAATGACGACGGTGTTGACGATCACCATCGCACCCGAGGCGGCCACCGCCATGCCGACGGCCAGAAGCCCCCGCAGACGCGGTGTCGCCAGATAGATGCGCAGCCCGCGCGTCGTCCGCTCGTAGATGCCGCCCTGCCCTGATGCCAGCCTGCTCGGCAACTTCACCGAAACAACAAATGCCGCGGATGCGAGGAAGCCCACCACCGTGCCGGCAAACAGGCTATGGAAGCTCACCACCGTCAGCAGTGCCGCCGCCAGGATCGGGCTGACAAGGCTTTCGAGATCATAGGCGAGCCGCGTCAGCGACAGCGCGCGCGTATAGTCCTTCTCGTCGGGCAGCACGTCGGGAATGGTCGCCTGGAACGCCGGCGTGAAGCCGGCAGACGCCGATTGCAGCACGAAGATCAGCACATAGACCTGCCACACCTCCGATACGAACGGCAAAATCAGCACCACGCCCGCCCGAACGAGGTCAAGGCAGACCAGCATCAAGCGCCGCGGCAGCCTCTCGGCAAGTGCGGCGGCAACCGGCGCGATAACGACGAAGGCGGTCATCTTGATCGCAAGCGCCGTGCCAAGCACGACGCCAGCATCGGGCCCGGCCAGATCGTAGGCCAAAAGCCCCAGCGCCACCGTGGCGAGGCCAGTGCCGACCAGCGCGATCAGCTGGGCGGCGAAAAGATGGCGATAGGTGCGGTTGGACAGGATCTGCAGCATTAATCAGGCGGCTTTCGGCGTCTGGCAAGGCAACTCGGCGGAAGCCGGGGCCATGCTCAGAGGTACTTGGTGATTTCCTTGAACTCGTCGATCGACTGCCGCTGCTCGCGCGGCAGCGGTCCGACCGCCTCCTCGAGGCAATGGTCGAGATGATCCTGGATCAGCGTGCGCTTGGCCTGGCCGACCGCCTTTTCGACGGCATGCAGCTGCTGGGCGACATCCAGACAAGGCCGCCCGGCCTCGATCATGGCGATGATGCCGCGCAGATGCCCCTCGGCCCGCTTCAGCCGCTTGAGCGTCTCAGGATGGGTAGCGTGGGTATGCGTGTGATCGGACATGCGTGACTGCTATCCCCCTGGAGGGGATAGAGTCAAACAGTTTTGTTGCTTCGACAACCTCGGTCTCGGCCGGTTCGGCGACGAAAACAGCCGCCTACGCTGAATTTGGGCATCTGGCCATGCGCCCAGGCAAGCTGGCGCTATCGCTCGCCGGCTGCAAGGCGTCAGAGTGTCCGCCGGGAATCACCATGCTGGCAGCGATGCCGAGGGGAATTGCATGAACCGCGACGATCTTGCCGCAATGCTGGGCCGGCAACCGGCTGCCATGGCTCTCTACGCTACCGGCAAGGGGCTCAAGCAACCCTGGGGCATTTCGTCAGGTATGGCCGACAGCGCTGCCGGCAGGCCGCTTACGGTGGACACGCCGCTGCGGGTGGCGAGCAACACCAAGACCTTCGTCGCCGCCACGGTCCTGCGCCTGTGGGAACAAGGCCTCGTCGACCTCGACGGCCCCATCGCTCCGTTGCTCACGCCCGTATTGAACGAGCTTCTCTCGGGCGCGGGATACCAAACGGGCAGGATTTCGGTCCGCCAGCTTCTGAACCACAGCGCCGGGCTGAACGACCATGCCGACGACCCTCGCTATTTCGAGACCGTACTTCGCGAGCCGGCGCGTTTCTGGACGCGCGAGGAGCAAGTCCGCCTTGCGGTCCAATATTCGCCCCCCTTGAGCGAGGCCGGCCGCGGCTTCCGCTATTCCGATACCGGCTACATCCTGCTGGGCGACATCATCGAGCGTATCTCGGGCGAAACGCTGGCAGCCACGGTCCGGCGCCAGATGTCATTCGACCGGCTCGGCCTCACTTCGACCTGGTGGGAGATCGCGGAACCCCAGCCGGAAAAAACCGAGCCCCGAGCGCGCCAGTTTCTCGGCGAGATCGACGCCACCGACATCAGCGCGTCGATGGACCTCTATGGCGGTGGCGGGCTGGTCATGTCGGCGTGCGACCTTGCCACAGTCTTCGCCGCCCTGTTCGAAGGCCGGGTTTTCGACAATCCGGCAACGCTTCGCCAGATGCTCTCGACCGGCCCCCACGAAGGGACCGAGACCTACCGCCTCGGCATCGCCGTCAGCCGCGTCGGCGAGGCCGATTGTTATTCGCATCTCGGCTTCTGGGGAACGGCGGCCTACTATTCGCCAGCCTCGGGCATCGCCATTTCAGGTTTCACCACCAACCGTGAAGCGCGCGGCGCCATGGTGTCCATCATCGAGAGGGTACTTGCCGAAACGCCAACCTTTGCCGCCATCGCCTGAGCCTTTGCCACCTACAGCCTCATGAACGAACCACACCCCGCCTCATTCGCCGACCAACTCGCCCTTGGGCAGCGCTCGTTCAAAGGCCTGCAACTGGCAGGCAACGATCTTGCGCGGCTCGATCTCGACGGTTGCGAGTTCGCCGACTGCAATCTGACCGGCGCCGACCTGTCGGCGGCAACACTTACCGACACCCGTTGGCTCAACTGCCGCATGGCCGGCGCGCGGCTCACTGCCATCGATGCGGTCGACGCCCAGTTTCACGGCTGCGACCTCGCCAATACCGACTGGACCCGTTCGCGGCTGAACGCTGCACGCTTCAGCCAGAGCAAGCTTACTGGCGCAACCTTCGCCGACTGCTCGATGAACGGCATCGAATTTCAGGCGTGCCTGCTTGTCAGCATCTTCCTCTCGGGCGTTTCGTTTCGCCGCAAGACGCTCGAAAACATCGATTTCAGCGATGCCGATCTCAGGGACTGCGATTTCCGCGAGGCGGTCTTCGACGGCTGCAGCCTGCGTGGCACGGGCCTGCGGCTCTGCAACTTCCAGAAGGCGGACCTGCGCGGCTGCGATCTTGGCCCGTTGAAGCTCAACGAGGCTGCCTTCCTGAAGGGTGCGGTGATCTCGAAAGGCCAGGCCACCGATCTTCTGCGCAATCTCGGACTGCAGGTGCTGTAGAAGGCGCCTCCGCAACAGCGGCAGGAGATGGACATTCGGCCTCACCAACCGCGAAAGCGCGGCCAATGCGCCAGCCCGCCATCCGCCGTCAGCACCTCGAAGCCGTCAAACTGGGCGGCCGTCGCGCAGGCGTGGTTGGGCAGGATGCGCAGCATCGTTCCAACAGGGATATCCGGCACCGCGCCCGACGCTCCGGGCCTGAGGGTCACGATGCCATGCTCCTGGTTGGTGCCGGTGACGATCAGCCCGCCGAGCACCCTGCCCTCTATATCGCAGACCACGCCATACCCTTGATCGACCTGCTGGCTCGCCGTGCCGCGATCGCGCGACAGCGCCATCCAGCCGGCATCGATCATGATCCAGCCGCGTTCCCGCTGATGGCCGATCACGGTTGTCAGCACCGACACGGCGATATCCTCGAGCCGACAAACGCCGATGCCGGCCTGGACGAGATCGAACAGCACATAAACACCTGCCCTCACCTCCGTCACGCCGCTCAGGTCGCGGGCGAAATGTGCTGTAGGCGTCGAGCCGACGCTGCGCACCGGGCAAGGCAGGCCGACGTCCTTGAGGGCGCGCGCGGCGGCCAGCACCGCATCGCGCTCGCGCTCGGCAAAGTCGACCAGCTCGGCCTCGCTGTGCGCGCCATAGCTTTCACCGGCATGGGTGATCACGCCGCGCAGTTCCGCGCCACCCCGGGCAAGCACCCGGCCGATCTCCACCAGCGCCGGGTCATCGGGGTTCAATCCGGAGCGGTGGCCGTCGCAGTCGATCTCGATCAGCACCGGGATCGCGTGGTCGGCGGCGCGCGAGGCCTCGGCAACGGCGTGCGCCTGCGCAAGCGAATCGAGGATCACGATCGCCTCGCAGCCCCTGGCATGCAGCGCCAGAACGCGCGGCAGCTTCTGCGGTGTTATCCCGACGCAATAGAGAATGTCCTTGATACCCGCGTCGAAGAACACTTCCGCTTCCCGCAGCGTCGAGACGGTGGCAGCCTTCGCCTTGCGCATCACGCGCCGGGCAGCGTCGACCGACTTCACGGTCTTGAGATGCGGGCGCCCGGCGACGCCGAGCCGCGCCAGCTTGTCGTCGAGGCGGGCGATGTTGCGGAGCATGATCGTCTCGTCGAGAACAAGGCTCGGCGTCTGGAGGCCGGCCAGCCTGCCGGCTGCGTTCATTGCCGCCCCCATCGCCGTATCGTTTCGCCCGTGCTCTCCAGCGTCGCCTCGAATGCGGGCGACGCAAGCACCGCATGCATGTGCAACTGGCCCGTGCCGACGTTCCGGAAGCCATGCCTTTGGCGCGCAGGCACGACAAAAGACTGCCCCGCAGCCATGCGGAGCGACGTGCCGTCCAGCCACAGTTCCGCATCGCCAACAATGACCATCAGCACCTCCTCGACAGAATGATGATGCGTCGGCGCGCCGGCTCCCGGCGCCACCCATTGTTCGAAGATGCAGAGTTGATCGGCCCCGGCCTGCGCCGACACAAGCATCCGCGTGCTGACGCCTTCGCGCCATTGCTCGATGGCATGATCGGAATGAACGACAGCCTTCAAGAGAGCGTCCCCCTTGCGTCCGTAGTTCAGGCTATGCGTGGGACAGGATATTCCTCGCCGCCTCTTCCGGCAACACGGACAATACCGGGACGGCGCCAAGTCCTTGTCTCGGGTTGTCGCCATCCATCTCTTCGTGCGAATGAGCGGCGGCAGAACAAGGCGAAGCATCGATGATCAAACATGCCAGAATAGAGGACGCATCCAGCCTGGCTGCCATCGGCATCGAAGTCTGGCTCAACACCTATATTCGCAATGGCGTGAACGCGTTCTTCGCCGACTATGCCCTCAGCCATTTCACGACCACCAATTTCGAAGCCATCTTGTCGAAGACCGACAACTTCATCCTGGTGTCGGAGAACGGCATCGGAATAGACGGGTTCGTTCACATGGCGCTGGGATCGCCGGCGCCGGTCAAAGGCTGCTCCGACCTGGAAATCGCCAAGCTCTATGTCCAGCCCCGCCACCAGGGTTCGGGCGCCGGCGGCCGGCTTCTCGCGGCGGCGCTGCAGTGGTGCGCGTCCACTGACCGGCCGGATGTTTGGCTCGCGGTCAATGCCGACAACACCAGGGCAACCGACTTCTACCTGAGAAAAGGCTTCGCCAAGGCCGGCGACACCGTGTTCCAGATCGGCGACCAGTCCTATCCGAACCACGTCCTGCGATACCCATTGGCGTAGCCGCCGACAAGAGGTGGCTGTGAAGCCTCTTCAGTGCGGGAAGTCGAGTCCCATTTCGCGGTAGCGCTCGGGGTCGTTGCCCCAGTTCTCGCGCACCTTGACGAACAGGAACAGGTGCACCTTCTGTTCGAGGATGCCACCGATCTCCATGCGCGCCGCCTGGCCGATGGCGCGGATGGTCTCACCCTTGTGGCCGAGAACGATCTTCTTCTGGCTGTCGCGCTCGACATAGATGACCTGCTCGATGCGCACCGAGCCGTCGGGCTTTTCTTCCCATTTCTCGGTCTCGACATGCGACGAGTAGGGCAGCTCCTGATGCAGCCTGAGATACAGCTTCTCGCGGGTGATTTCGGCTGCCAGCTGGCGCATCGGCAGATCGGAAATCTGGTCCTCGGGGTAGTACCAGGGCCCCAGCGGCAGGCGCCTGGCCAGGAAGTCGAGCAGGTCGTTGCAACCGGAGCCGGTCAGCGCCGAGACCATGAAGGTGCGCTCGAAATCGACCTGCTCGTTGGCAGCCGAGGTCAAAGCCAGAAGCGCTTCAGGCTTCACCCTGTCGACCTTGTTGAGGATCAGCATCTTGGGCTGGCGCACATCCTTGAGACGCTCGAGGATGGCAGCCGCGTCGCCGCGGATGCCGCGCTCGGCGTCGATCAGCACCAGGATCACATCGGCATCCTTGGCACCGCCCCAGGCGGTGGTGACCATCGCCGTGTCGAGCCGACGCTTGGGCTTGAAGATGCCGGGTGTGTCGACGAAGACGATCTGGGCGCTATCGTGGGTGGCGATGCCGCGCACGATGGCGCGCGTGGTCTGCACCTTGTGGGTGACGATCGACACCTTCGCGCCGACCAGCTGGTTGACCAGGGTCGACTTGCCGGCATTGGGCGCGCCGAGAAGGGCAACGAAGCCCGAACGCGTGGCGCCGGTTTCGGGTGTGGTGGTTTCGGGGGCATCGGTCACGATGCGGTCTCCTCGTTTTTCCAGACGCCCTCGCGCACGAGCAATGCGGAGGCCGCATTCTGCTCGGCTTCGCGCTTGGAGCGGCCGGTGCCCGTGGCGGGCGTAAGATTTCCAACCCTGACGCTCACCGAAAAGACGGGATCATGGTCGGGGCCGGTGCGGCTGTCGATCTTGTAGGCGGGAACGGCACCGGCTGCCTGGTGCGCCCATTCCTGAAGCTCGGTCTTGGGGTCGCGGCGCGCCGCGTCAACGGCCTTGGCCCTCGGCTTCCAGTATTTGTGGATGAAACGCTTGGCCGCATCCAGCCCGCCGTCGAGATAGATGACGGCAATCAGCGATTCCAGCGCATCGGCGCGCAGGTTGACGCGCTTGCGCTCGGCGAGGTTGCGCACTTCCGAGCCGGCGCGAATGAGTTCGGCGAGGCCGATCTCATCGGCGATCTGGGCCAGCGCTTCGGCATTGACCAGCGCGTTCAGCCGGACTGAAAGCTCGCCCTCGGGCGCGTCGGGAAAATCGGCCAGCAGCATGTCGGCGACGGCAAGCCCCAGCACCCGGTCGCCCAGGAATTCGAAGCGCTCGTAGTCGACGCCGGCATGCACACTGCGCGCACTGCCATGCGTCAGCGCCCGCTGCAGGCGCTGGTGGTCGCGGAAGACATGGCCGGTGCGAAGTTGCAGCGCATCGGCGAGTTCTGTGGCGGTGAGCCGCTTTGCAGCCATGTCCTATCTGACGAAGTTGAACAGGCGCGAGCCGCGCATTTCCGACGGCCACTTCCAGATTTCCAGCGGGCTGGCGCCGCCGGCGATCGAGAAGAAGATGATGTTGGCGCGGCCGACAAGGTTCTCGGCCGGCACATAGCCGACGTTGAAGCGGCTGTCGGTCGAGTTGTCGCGGTTGTCGCCCATCATGAAGTAATGGCCTTCGGGCACGACGAATTCGCGGGTGTTGTCACCGATCGAATTCGGCGTCAGGTCCAGCGTGTCGTAGGAAACACCGTTCGGCAGGGTCTCGCGATAGACGTCGACCGGGCGGTTCTCCTCGGTGATGTCGGGATTGTCGATCTGGCCGACCTTCACCTTGGGCACTGCGACATCATTGATGTAGAGCACGCCGTCCTTCATCTGGATACGATCGCCGGGCAGGCCGACGACGCGCTTGATGTAGTCGAGCGAAGGGTTCGGCGGGAACTTGAAGACGACGACGTCGCCACGCTCTGGATCGGAGCCGAAGATGCGGCCCGAGAACAGGTTGGGCGCCAGCGGCAGCGAGAAGCGCGAATAGCCGTATGCCCATTTGGTGACGAACAGATAGTCGCCCTCGAGCAGCGTCGGGCGCATCGAGCCCGACGGAATCGAAAACGGCTGGAACAGGAAGGTGCGGATCACCAGGGCCAACAGCAGCGCCTGGACGATAACGCTTACGGTTTCGCCAAGCCCACCGGACTTTTTCTGTTTTTCAGCCACGCTCATGTCGTCCTCGATTGCAGGTCGCGATGGTATAAGGGCTCGTTCGCCCCGGGGCAATGTCTCCAGGGCCGCCAAAACCTCAAGATAGTGGCCGTTGTTCGACCGGCATCGCCTCGATGATCACAAAGGCTTGTGCGAGCGGGAAATCGTCGGTGATGGTCAGATGGACGATGGCGTAGTGGCCTGCCGGCGTGATCTTTGCCAGGCGCGCCGCGGCTCCACCGGTCAGTTCCATGGTCGGCTGGCCGCCCGGCCGGTTGACCACGCCCATCTCGGTCCAGAACACGCCTTCGGCAATACCGCAGCCCAGCGCTTTGGCACAGGCCTCCTTGGCGGCGAAGCGCTTGGCATAGGAGGCGACACGCCCTCTCCTGCCTTCGGCGCGTTCCTGTTCGGCTTCGGTGAAGATGCGCTTGATGAAACGCTCGCCATGACGCTCGATCGATTCCTCGATCCGCCTGATGTCGATGAGGTCGCTGCCGATGCCGATGATCATCTTTTCCCCTCCGGCGCACAAGGCCGCAGCTGCCGATCTCCCTCCTTGCGGGGAAGACTGCCGGCAGGCCAGAGGGGAGCGAGCGGGCTCAACAGAATGCCCTCAGATGTTCCGGCTGCCCGGCTTGACGGCCGGGATCGCCGCCAGTTCCGGCGGCAGCTGGTCGGCCGGATAGGCCGGCACCTCATATTCGGCAAGCGCAATCAGCGGTACGCCGACATCGGTCTTGCCGGCCGAGCGGTCGATAATGCAGGCGGCAGCCACCACTTCGGTGCCGAGCTCGGTCAGGCAAGCAATGGTCTCGCGGATCGACAGCCCGGTGGTCACGATGTCCTCGACGATGACGACGCGGGCGCCCTTCTCGATCTCGAAGCGGCGCAGGCGGAAGGTGCCCTGCTCGCGCTCGACCCAGATCGCCGGCACATGCAAGTGCCTCGACGTCTCATAGGCCGGGATCAGCCCGCCGATCGCAGGCCCGACGACATAGTCGATGTCGCCCTTGACTTCGGCGGTGATCTTCTCGGCCAGCGCCTTGCACAGCGCCTCGGTCTTGTCGGCGTGCATGAAGACACGCGCCTTCTGCAGGAACACCGGGCTGCGCAGGCCCGAGGTCAGGATGAAATGGCCTTCCAGCACGGCACCCGCCGAGCGGAAGATGTCCAGAACGTCGCTTGTCTGCATTTTGTCTTTCCTGTCTTCGTCCAGCACGGACGCCGTCACCCGTTGACGCGACGGGCGTCACTGACGCTGGCATTTTCCTTGAGCTGCGAAATCAGCCGGTTCAAGTGTTTGAGGTCCCAGACCTCGAGATCGAGCAGCATTTCGGTGAAGTCGGGGGCCGTGCGCACCATCGACAGCGAGTGGATGTTGGCATCGTTGGCCGCCACCACCTGCGTGATGTCGGCGAGCGAGCCCGGCGCGTTGATCGCCGTCACCGAAATGCGCGCCGGGAAGCGCTCCTTGGAACCCTCGTCGAGATCCCAGCGGACGTCGATCCAACGTTCCGGCTGGTCGTCGAAGGCCATCAGCGACGGCGACTGGATCGGATAGATGGTTATGCCCGAGCCCGGCTGCATGATGCCGACGATGCGGTCGCCAGGCACGGCACCTTCTGGCGCGAACTTGACCGGCAGGTCGCCGCTGACGCCACGGATCGGTACGGCCGGTCCCCAGCGCTTGGGCTCCTTGCGCTGCGGCGTCGAGGAGCGCCCCGGAATCTGGAACAGCATGCCCGCGGCATTGCGGATCTTCGACCAGCCTTCTTCGCGCGGCTTGGAGGCTGCGGGCGTCGCCCGCTCTTCCTTGTAGTCGGGGAAGACGGCGCGCACGACGTCGTTGGACGACAGCTCGCCGCGGCCGACTGACGCCAGCACGTCCTCGATATCCTTGCGTGCGAGACGGTGAAGCACCGGCTTCAGCCCGTCCTTGGTGAACTTCTTGCCGGCGCGCTCGAAGGCGCGCTCGAGAATGCGAGTGCCGAGCCCCGAATATTGCTTGCGGATGGCGTTCTTGGTCGCCCGCCTGATTGCCGAGCGCGCCTTCCCGGTGACGACGATCTGCTCCCAGGCGGCAGGCGGCACCTGTGCCTTGGAGCGGATGATCTCGACCTCGTCGCCATTCTTGAGCTCGGTCATCAGCGGCATGACGCGGCCGTTGACCTTGGCGCCAACGCAGGTGTCGCCGACGTCGGTGTGGACGGCATAGGCGAAGTCGATCGGGGTGGCGCCGCGCGGCAGCGCGATCAGCATGCCCTTGGGCGTGAAGCAGAACACCTGGTCCTGGAACAGCTCAAGCTTTGTGTTCTCCAGGAACTCTTCCGGATTGTCGCCGTCGGCCAGCTGTTCGATCGTGCGCCGGAGCCAGCCATAGGCGTTGGTGTCCTTGGAGATGGTGTGACCGGCGCCATTGGCCTTGGCGACGCCATCCTTGTAGATCGAATGCGCGGCGACACCGTATTCGGCGATCTTGTTCATCTCGCGGGTGCGAATCTGCAGCTCGATGCGCTGGCGCGAGGGGCCGACGATGGTGGTGTGGATCGAGCGGTAGTCGTTCTGCTTCGGCGTCGAGATGTAGTCCTTGAAGCGGCCAGGCACCATCGACCAGGTGGTGTGTATGGCGCCGAGCGCGCGGTAGCAGTCTTCCAGATTGTCGAGGATGACACGGAAGCCGAAGATGTCGGACAGCTGCTCGAAGGACAGCGCCTTGGTCTCCATCTTGCGGAACACCGACCACGGCTTTTTCTGCCGGCTCGTGACCACGGCCTTGATGGCATATTTGTCGAACAGCGCCGACAGTGCCTTCTCGATGTCCTCGAGCACGCCCTTGTTGCGCTCGGACAGATCCTTCAGCCGCTCCGTCACCGTCCGGTAGGCTTCCGGGTTGATGTAGCGGAAGGCGAGCTCCTCGAGTTCCTCGCGCATGCCCTGCATGCCCATGCGGCCGGCAAGCGGCGCATAGATGTCCATCGTCTCTTCGGCGATGCGCAGGCGCTTGCTTTCGGGCACATGGTGCAAGGTGCGCATGTTGTGCAGGCGGTCGGCGAGCTTGACCAGGAGCACGCGTACGTCTTCCGAGATCGCCAGCAGGAGCTTGCGCAGGTTCTCCGCCTGCTCGGCCTTCTTGGAGACGAGGTCGAGCTTCTTGAGCTTGGTCAGTCCCTCGACCAGCCTGCCGATGTCGGGCCCGAACAGTTCGTCGATCTCGGCGCGTGTCGCGCTCGTGTCCTCGATCGTGTCATGCAGCAGGGCGACCGCAATCGTCGCCTCGTCGAGATGCATGTCGGTGAGAATCGCCGCCACTTCCAGCGGGTGCGAGAAGTAGGGATCGCCAGAGGCGCGGCGTTGATGGCCATGCTTCTGCATGGCGTAGACATAGGCTTTGTTGAGCAGCGCCTCGTTGACGTCAGGCTTGTAGCGCTGGACGCGCTCGACAAGCTCATACTGACGCATCATGGGCAGCTTCCTGGAACTCGAAATGAATCATGCGCCGCAAGGACTTGCGACGCATGTCATAGATAAACACTGATGTGGCGGCGCGGAAGTGCCGATCAGCCGGTTTGGCGCGCGTTTTGACGCGACGCGAGACCTTTTTGAGAATTCGCCCTGCCACGCCAGATGGCCGGCAGGGTCGGACCCTCGATTGGCCTTAGAAGTCGTCGCTCTTTTCGGGAGCCACGAGGCTCTCGATGCCGGCGAGCAGGTCTTCTTCCGACATGCGGTCGAAGTTGATGTTCTCTTCCGGCTCGTCCGCGTCGATTGCCGAAGCCGTGGCCTGGTCCGCCGGCTCGGGAGCTTCCGGCTCCGGCTCGTCGACCTCGACATGCTTCTGCAGCGAGTGGATCAGGTCTTCCTTGAGATCGTCGGGCGACAGCATCTCGTCGGCGATTTCGCGCAGCGCCACGACCGGGTTCTTGTCGTTGTCGCGCGGCAGGGTGATCTGCGCGCCCTGCGAGATCTGGCGGGCACGGTGGCCGGCAAGCAGCACCAGCTCGAAGCGGTTGTCGACCTTGTCAATGCAGTCTTCAACAGTTACGCGGGCCATGAAGTGCCCCTTTCATGCATGGATTTGATGGAAAGCTGACGCGTGCATTAACCCGAATGGCCGGACAGTTCAAGCACGAAGCCCATTCACGCCCTGCGTAGCCAGTTCACCCGCATGGGTCCAACCACAGTTTTTTTACCGCCCCACGACCTTACCCCTCTTGGAATGACTCACTGTGGGCGATATCTGCCGGATTGGGGCAAGGAATTCTCCGGGGACGTAAACGCTCGAAACTGGCGTATTTGGCGATACCTATTTCAACAAGGATATTTTCCTATGTTTGATTCCCGCGAAAAAAATCGCACTCTTCATCGACGGAGCCAATCTCTACGCTACCTCGCGCTCACTTGGGTTCGATATCGACTATCGGAAACTGCTCGCAAGCTTTCAGAAGCGTGGTTATCTGCTTCGTGCCTACTATTACACGGCACTCGTCGAGGACCAGGAATACTCGTCGATCCGTCCGCTGATCGACTGGCTCGACTACAACGGCTTCAAGGTCGTCACCAAGCCGGCGAAGGAATTCACCGACGCGACCGGTCGGCGCAAGATCAAGGGCAACATGGACATCGAGCTGACGGTCGATGCGCTGGAGCTTGCCGATGTCGTCGACCACTATGTCATCTTCTCCGGTGACGGCGATTTCCGCACGCTCGTCGAGGCGTTGCAGCGCCGCGGCCGCAAGGTCAGCGTGATCTCCACCATGTCGTCGCAGCCGCCGATGATCTCGGACGACCTGCGCCGCCAGGCCGACCACTTCATCGACCTGATGACGCTCAAGGGCGAGATCGGCCGCGAGCCGTCGGAACGACCGGTCCGCAAGGCCGAGGCTGCCGACCAGACCGCCGAAGACATCTGAGCGATGCTGTCTTCGGCCTCAGCCCTACCGGTCGATCCCGACCGGAACTGCCCATTGTGCCCGCGCCTGCACGACTTCATCGCCGGTTGGCGCGAGCGCGAGCCGGGCTGGTACAACGCGCCGGTGCGCTCCTTCCTGCCCCCGGAAGGAGAGCAGGCGGTCACGTTTCTGATCGTCGGGCTTGCACCTGGGGTGCGCGGAGCAAACCGTACCGGCCGGCCGTTCACCGGCGACTACGCCGGCGACCTGCTCTATGCAACGCTGAAGAAATTCGGAATGGCGCGCGGCGAATTCCTGGCCCGTCCCGATGACAGCCTCGAGTTGATCGGCACCGCGATCACCAATGCCGTGCGCTGCGTGCCGCCGGACAACAAACCGGTCGGCGCCGAGATCAACACCTGCCGCGCCTTCCTTACGCCAACGATCCACCGCTTTCCCAAGCTCAAGGCTATCCTGACGCTCGGCTCGATAGGCCACCAGTCGACCGTTCGCGCCCTCGGCGCACGGGTCGCCGCAGTTCCCTTCAAGCATGGCGGCCGCCACGACATCGGCGGCATCACGGTGTTTTCGAGCTATCACTGCTCGCGCTACAACACCAATACGGGCGTCCTGACGGAAGAGATGTTCGTCAAAGTTTTCAGCGATATAGCCGAATTCCTGCAAAAATAGAAACACGCCGCGAACCGCAAAAATGCCCGGTTGCGCGCAAGGCAACAACCGGGCAAGGGGCATTCGCAACGGAGACGGCTGGCTATCGCGTCAGCCGCATAACCGGTCAGCTGAGCTGACCGTAGCTCCGACCGGCGCGGCAGTAGCGCCAACCGGTATCCGGCCCGAAACAGGCCGGGCGATTTCAACCGCGGGCCGACTTGCCGCTGGGGTAACCCCGACCATCCGAGGCCGAAGACGGCTTGCCCGGCTTGTTGGGACCCGCGGCGATCCGGACGGTCTCGCCCTGCTTGCCTGGGGCGGCATCATTCGCGCCGAACATGGTTTTGCCGGGAGGCGAGCCCTTGCCCCCAGGAGCTGAAATAGCGCCGGTCCTGCCCGGTCCGGCGGCCATTTCCATGGTTGCGCCCTCGACCTGCTCATAGCTGATCGTCGTCGAAGCCACTTCCTTGGCCACAGAAACCGCAGCATGGGCCGCCGGCGTCAGCATCAGCGCCGCCGCGGCTATCATGATCGTCCTCATCTGTCTCGTCTCCTTCACCGGCCGTCCAGCCGCATTGCGGCGCACGATGGCACCGCTCCTCGCCTGGTGCTGGACCACGCCTGCGCCATGACGCGATCTGCCCTCAGGAATGGACGCAATCCCGCGGCTTGGGCATACGGCAGATGGCGTATTTCGACCGCGAAACAAACCGATGTCGCATTTTCGCCGATGAGGGGTGCGGAGGAAATGAGACGGTACAGCAGGAAATGCAGAGAGGGCGCGCACCCCAAAGGCCGCGCTCTGTCCAGCACCCGTCATCCGTCCCTTTCGGGGCACCTTCTCCCACAAGGGAGAAGGGATATTCGCTACCCGCGCTCTTTCAGCAGCCGGCCCTTTTCGCGGTTCCAGTCGCGCTGCTTTTCGGTCTCGCGTTTGTCGTGAAGCTTCTTGCCACGGCCGATGGCGAGCAGCATCTTGGCCATGCCGCGATCGTTGAAATAGATCTTCAGCGGCACAAGCGTCATGCCCTCGCGCTCAATGCTCTGGGCGAGCTTGGCCATCTCGCGCTTGTTGACCAGCAGCTTGCGGCGGCGCCGCGTCTCATGGTTGAAGCGGTTGGCCTGTAGATATTCCGGCACGTAGGAATTGATCAGCCACAGTTCCCCGCCCTCGAACGAGGCGTAGGAATCCTGGATGTTGGCCTGCCCCAGACGCAGCGACTTGACCTCGGTGCCACTCAGGACCATGCCGGCCTCGAGCGTGTCGAGCACCTCATAGTTGAAGCGCGCCTTGCGGTTTTCCGCGGCGATCTTGTTGTTGGGGTCGGATTTCTTGCCCTGGCTCATGACGTCGCTATGTGTTTGGTGCGTCCTGCGGCTTGCCCGTCTGGCCCGCATCCCCGGATGAGGAGCCACCGGCATCCGAAACCCTGCGCAAACAGCGCCTTGGCTTCAGCTGCGGTGGCTGATTTCCCTCATCGCGAGGTGCGAATTCGAAGGGCTGGCGTCGAAGGAGACACAATCCCAAGAGCGCTTACATGGCTGCGAAGTGACAATTCCGCAAGCCTTTGGGCACTCAGTTGATGAGGCCGGCGTGCTTCATGGCAGCGTCGATCTTCTCTGCGGTCGCAGCTTCGACGGTGACCAGCGGCGAACGCAGCACGTTCTCGATGCGGCCGAGACGCGACAGCGCGTATTTGGCACCTGAAGCACCCGGCTCTATGAAGATCGCCTTGTGCAGCGGCATCAGGCGATCCTGCAGCTCAAGAGCCTTGGCATTGTCGCCGGACAGGCTGGCGATCTGGAATTCGGCGCACAGTCGTGGCGCAACGTTCGAGGTCACCGAAATGGCGCCAACGCCGCCATGGGCGTTGAAGCCGAGCGCCGAAGCGTCCTCGCCCGACAGCTGAATGAAATCGGTGCCGCAGGTGATGCGCTGCTCGGAGACGCGCTCGACCTTGCCGGTGGCATCCTTGACGCCGGCGATGTTCTTGAAGTCGTGGACCAGCCGGCCCATCGTCTCCGGCGTCATGTCGATGATCGAGCGCGGCGGGATGTTGTAGATGATGACAGGCAGGGTCGTTGCCTGGGCGACAGCGGCGAAATGCGCATAGAGGCCACGCTGCGTCGGCTTGTTGTAATAGGGCGTGACGACCAGCACGGCATCCGCGCCGACGGTTTCAGCAAACTTGACCAGCCCGACGGCCTCTTCGGTGTTGTTCGAACCGGCACCGGCAATAACCGGCACGCGGCCACGCGCAACCTCGACGCACATCTTCACGACGTGGCGGTGTTCGTCATGGGAGAGCGTCGGCGACTCGCCGGTCGTGCCGACGGGGACGAGACCCGTAGTGCCCTCTGATATCTGCCATTCGACGAGTTCGCGAAAGGCTTTCTCGTCGAGACGGCCATTCTTGTCGAATGGTGTCACGAGCGCGGTAAGTGAGCCTCTCAGCATATCGTCCAACTCCAGGGAACCCTACGGTTTCGCGGTCTTTTTGATGTCGCCGGCTTTCTAGCCGAAAGCAGGGCCGCGCACCATAGTCTCGACATCAATTTGCGGCAAGTATGGCGACGGGCAAACAGGGGCGTTGGGCAAGTGGGTTGTAATGAGCGCGCTAACCTTTCGTTTACCGCCTCTTCACAACCCGGGGCTAGCCTCCAGCTACCAACCCGACGCATCGGCCCGAAAGTCGGATTCGCCTTTCGGAACAGGCGGTGCGCCAATTCAAAGTGTCGGAGCATGGCTGCGCCTACATCGGGCGCACGGCGTGCTCCAGGATAGTCATTGTAAGAGACAGGGAATGGCAAAGTTCATTCCGGCCCTCGGGCCGCAGCGTGTTGCGATTTTCAGCGCCGTCCTTGCGCTTTCGACCGGCATTGCCTCGGCTGCCGGACTCGACCAGGGCACGACGTCGGCCATCCCCTTTGCCTCGATCGGCAAGGGCGACGCCATGCGCGCTGCCTTTGCCTCTTCCGACCAGTTGAAGACAGGTCTCGACGCATTGTCGAGCGGCGACATCGACAGGGCACGCGCCGTGCGCGACGCCCTGCCCGCGACCGCGCTCGACCGGCACATCCTGATGTGGGCGATTGCGCTCAATGGCGGCGATAAGGTGCCGAGCGCCGACATCGCGGCCGCAGCACAAGCCCTGCCCGGCTGGCCGGGTCTCGCCACGCTCCGGCGCAACAGCGAACGCGCCATGGCGCGCGAGAACCCCGGTCCGCGTATTGTCGTCCAGGCCTTCGCCGGCAGCGAACCGCAGACGATCGAAGGCGCCATATTGCTCGCCCGTGCCCAGATGGAGGTTGGCGACGCCAAGGCCGCACGCAGCACGCTCAGCCCCTACTGGCGCAACGAGAAGCTTGAGCCTCAGCAGGAAGCAGCTGTCATCAAGGAGTTCGGCACGCTGATTTCGCAGGCCGACCATCGTTTCCGCATGGAAAAGATGTTTTATGCCGACCGGGTGAATTCAGCGCTGCGCGTTGCCGACCTTGCCGGCGCAAAGGCGCTGGGCGAGGCCTGGGCAGCCGTCATCAAGGGCGACAAGAAGGCCGCGGCCCTGCTCGAAGCGGTGCCTGCCAACCAGCGCTCGGCCGGCTATTTCTTTGCCCAGTCGCGCAACATGCGCAAGAACGAGAAGTTCGCCGATGCTGCTGCCTTCATGCTGAAGGCGCCAAGGGACAAGGCTGCACTGGTCGACCCCGACGCCTGGTGGGCCGAGCGTCGCGTCCTGTCGCGCGAACTCGTCGACAAGGGCGACGTCAAGACAGCCTACCGAATCGTCGCTGCGCACTCGGCCGAAAGCCCGACGAACGCCGCCGACGCCGAATTCCACGCCGGCTGGTACGCACTGCGCGGTCTCAATGACGCCAAGACGGCAGCACCCCACTTCGCCCGTATCGCGGAAGTCGCCGGCGGACCGATCTCACTGTCGCGTGCTTATTATTGGCTCGGCCGCGCCGCCGAGGCGGGTGGACCGGGCAACGCCAAGGACTATTATGCCCGCGCCGCCACCTATGGCACGACCTTCTATGGCCAGCTAGCGGCCGAACGAATCGGCCGCAAGGCGCTCAACGTGGTCTATCCGACGCCAAGTGCCGCTGACCGCCAGGCATTCTCGCAGCGCGAGGCGGTCAGCGCCATCAGCCGGCTCGAGGGTGCCGGCTATGCCCGCTACGCCGAGATGCTCTACCGCGACCTTTCCAACCAGCTTACCAGCCCCGGCGAGTTGGCCCTTCTCGCCGTCATGGCCGAAAAACAGGACAATCATTATCTCGCGCTACGCGTCGGCAAGATCGCGGCCCAGCGCGGCATCGATGTCGGCGCGCTGTCGCATCCGGTCGGCGTGATCCCCTCTTCGGCCAACATTTCCGGTTCGGGCAAGGCGCTGGCCTACGCCATCGCCCGGCAGGAGAGTGAATTCAACGTCGCCGCCGTCTCCAATGCCGGCGCGCGTGGCCTGCTGCAGCTCATGCCGGGCACGGCCAAGGACGTAGCGAAGAAGGCGGGCCTCACCTACTCGGCCGACAAGCTGACTTCGGATGCCGGCTACAACGCCACCTTGGGCGCAGCCTTCCTCGGTGAACAGCTCGGCCGCTTCAACGGTTCCTATGTGCTGACCTTTGCCGGCTACAACGCCGGCCCCCGCCGCGCCGACCAGTGGATCGCACGTTACGGCGACCCGCGCGGCAAGGACCTGGACACCGTCATAGACTGGATCGAGCGCATTCCGTTCTCGGAGACGCGCAGCTATGTCCAGCGCGTGATGGAGAACTATCAGGTCTACAAGATGCGCCTCACCGGCGGCTACGACATCGCCGGCGACCTGGTGAACGGCCGCTGACGCCCCTGCCCTGCCTAACCTCGCCCGGTTTGACCTCGCCCGGGTTTGACCTCGTTCGACCGCTTCGGTAGCTAATTCGCTGACGAAGCGAGGTCAGCAGGGGCGCGCATGGACAACGATTTCTCTGATTTCTTCTATCAATCGCAGGACGGCCTCAAGCTGCATGCGCGGATCTACGGCGCGCGCAACGCGCATCTGCCCGTCGTCTGCCTGCCCGGCCTCACCCGCAACAGCAGAGATTTCCAAGACCTCGCGCTTTTCCTCGCAAGCGATTCGAAAACTCCACGCCGAATCATATGCTTCGACTATCGCGGCCGCGGGCAGTCGGCCTACGACCCGAACTGGCAGAACTATAATGTCGGCATGGAAGCAGCTGACATTCTGGCAGGTCTCACTGAGCTCAGAATCGAACAGGCCGCCTTCATCGGCACCTCGCGCGGCGGGCTGATCATGCATGTGCTGGCCGCGATGCGTCCGGGCCTGATCAAGGCAGCTGTTCTGAACGACATCGGCCCGGTGATCGAAGTCGAAGGCCTCGCCCATATTCGCGCATATCTGCAGAACGCCCGGCAGCCCGTGTCGTTCACCGAGGCGGTCGAAATGCAGAAGCAGGTTCACGGCCTGGCGTTCCCAGCGCTGACAGAAGCCGACTGGCAGCGCTTCGTCCGCGCGATCTACCGCAACGAAGGCGGCAAACCGGTCGCGGACTACGATCCAGCTCTGATCAGGACCGTGCTTGCGATGGATCTGTCGAAGCCCCTGCCTGATTTGTGGCCGCAATTCGAGGCCCTGGCCACTGTTCCAATGCTCGCGATCCGCGGTGCCAACTCGCAGCTGCTGTCAGCGGAAACCCTTGATGAGATGAAGAGCCGCCAGCCGCAGATGGAGGCGATTACGGTCAAGGGCCAGGGTCACGCTCCGTTTCTGGAGACGGGTGAACTCCCGGCCAAAATCGCCACGTTTGTCGAACGAGCGGGTGCGGTCGGCGCGCCTGACACTCACGCTTAAGCAGAGTCCTTGTCGCGCCCGCGCCTCGCAACACCCCGATGCTGCAGCCCGGATGTGCCAGACGCCCTCCCTTCGGAAAACAAAAAACCCGGCGGTTGCCCGCCGGGTTTTCTCTAAGTCAGCTGGTGAGCCGATTAGAACGAAGCGTCGAGACGCAGGAAGCCGTTGAACGAGCCGTCGGCGTAGCTGTCGCCATCGACGTAGTTGACAGCCAGCTTGGCGTTCAGGTTGTCGACGATCTTGTAGTCGACGACAGCGCCAATGGTCCAATCGCTGTTGCCAGCAACAGTGGTAAGCGGGTTGCTGTCTTCGAAGCGATCGCCGAAGTACTGACCACCTGCACCGACCGCCAGCTTCTCGTTGACCTGGTACTTGGCGTAGCCGCCAACCGACCACTCGTAGCCGATACCGTAGAAGCTGTTGCCGGAGTTGTAGATCGCCATTGCCTGAAGCGTAAGAGCGTCGGTCGCCTTGAACGAGGCGATGGCCTTCAGAGCGGCCTCTTCAGCGGTGGCGTCATAGGCTGCGAACAGGTCAACACCACCCCAGCCCTGAGCGATCGACACCTTGCCGGCGACGTTCGGGGTGTAGTCGTAGTTGGTGTCAGCTTCTTCGAGTGCCGCGCTGACGGCGATGCCGTTGCCTGCGTCGAAGGTGTAGCGAACCGAGTTGATGAAATCACCACCTGCGGAATCAAACTCGCCCGACAGATCGCCGTCGAACAGCGTGTCGTTGCGACCGACCATCAGGCCGCCGAGTTCGAAGTAGGCATAGCGCAGCTTCACGGCCGTAGAGTCATAAGACGTCTGGTTCGCGAACTCGACTTCAATGTAGCGCTTGAAGGTGCCGTACTCGGTCTCCGAACGTGCGTCGAGCTTCAGACGAGCGGTGGTCTTCTTCTTCCAGCCGTCATCGTTGTCGGTCCAGTTGATCTGGTAACGAACGAGGCCGCCGATCTTGAGGCAGGTCTCGGTGCCCGGGATGTAATAGAAGCCGGCGCCGTAAACGTCGCAGATGCGGACGTATTCCATGGGCTCCGGCTCAGCGACAACGACAGCGTCGGCAGCGCGAGCGCCGGAGACTGCGAGCAGAGCCGCAGCGGAGCCGAGAAGAAGGCTCTTGATGTTCATTTTCTGACCTCCAGTCAAAAGTTTCAAAAGAGGGTCTGGGTATTTTTTGCTGAAGGACAGCGTTCCCTGCCCCATCCCCGTTTGAAAAAGATACGCACCGCGTTCCTTCTTCGATGCCGACATTTACCGATGAGCCGGGGCGGTTCAACAACGAACAGCGCCAACGAGCCCCCCGGCGCAATCTATCCGCAACCGATGTTGCACAAATGACACGATTTGATGCCCCCCATAAAGAAGTCATTAAGGTTTGGCCGCCTGGGAGGGCTTGAATTGCATGCGGAATCGCCGAGCTGCTGGCTCAGCAGATCGAGGAATCGACCGGGTTGGTTGTCGTCAGCCCCACCTGGAGGCCCTGAGATTCGCCTGGTCGAATCTCCATTCGGCTCTTTTTGCGTCTAAAGGCACAAAGCCTTATTGATTGTGCCGCGCCTTTTCTTTATCCAGCGGCCCAACGGAGAGGTGGCCGAGTGGTCGAAGGCGCTCCCCTGCTAAGGGAGTAGAGGTCAAAAGCTTCTCGTGGGTTCGAATCCCATCCTCTCCGCCAGTTTCCGGTCACCGCTGCCTCGAAACTCCACCCCCATCATAAAAATCAATGACTTGATTGCCACGCGGTGCGGAATCCTGGATTCCCGTCGCGGCGACTGCCGTCATTTTTCCGCCTCCGACCGCGATTCTGACTGGAGGTCAGAAAATGAACATCAAGAGCCTTCTTCTCGGCTCCGCTGCGGCTCTGCTCGCAGTCTCCGGCGCTCGCGCTGCCGACGCTGTCGTCGTCGCTGAGCCGGAGCCCATGGAATACGTCCGCATCTGCGACGTTTACGGCGCCGGCTTCTATTACATCCCGGGCACCGAGACCTGCCTCAAGATCGGCGGCCTCGTTCGTTACCAGATCGACTGGAGCGACGAAGACGATGGCTGGAGGCAGACTGCCCTTGCCCGTCTGAAGTTCGACGCTCGCTCGGAGACCGAGTACGGCACCTTCAAGCGCTACATTGAAGTCGAGTTCAAGAACGGCGGCGGTTCGGACAATTTCCATCCCGAACTCGATGACGACGGTCTCCCGACCGGCGCTCTGATCTATGACGGCTACAGCAATTCTTCGACCGCAACGAAGCTGCGCTATGCCTACTTCGAACTCGGCGGCCTGATGGTCGGTCGCAACGACACGCTGTTTGACGGCGATCTGTCGGGCGAGTTTGATGCTGGTGGCGGCGACTTCGTCAACCAGATCCGTTACACCTTCGACGCTGGCAACGGCATCGCAGTATCGGTTGGCCTCGAAGAAGAGCGTAACAACTACGACTTCGTTCCGCTCGTGACCGGCAAGGTCTCGATCTCGCAGGGCTGGGGCTCGGTCGACCTCTTCGCTGGCTATGACGACTTCTACAGCGAATTCGCTCTGAAGGGCATTGCCAAGATCAAGGCGACGGACGCGCTGACTCTCGAACTGCTCGCCGCTTATGAATCGGGCCCGACCTTCTTCAGCCTCGCGAACTTCTATGATGGCTACAAGTGGTCGGTCGGCGGTTACGCCAAGTACCAGGTCAACGAGAAGCTGGCGATCGGTGCAGGTGGTCAGTACTTCGGCGATCGTCACACCTTTGCTACGGCTACGACCTGGGCCTCGAGCGGCAACAACGACTGGACCATCGGCGCTGTTGTTGACTACAAGATCGTTGAAAATCTGAATGCCAAGCTCGCAGTCAACTATGGCGACGGCGACAGCTTCGATGACGGCTCGTTCAACGGCTTCCTTCGTCTCGACGCAGCATTCTAATCGACTGACGTCTTAAGCAAATAGGCAGCCCGGGCTTCGCAAGAGACCCGGGCTGTTTTTCTACCAGCGGCAAACGTTGGGATGCCAAACTACCGGAAGGAGAAGAGTCCGCGTTGTAAGGAAGTGGATCAGGCACAAGGGACGACATTGCCGTCTGCCCGACCACATCGAAACTGTAAACGTCATCTTGTCGAGCGACACCGGCTAAGATAGCTTTTCGCGACTCTTTGCCACCGGTTGCAGGCGTATTGTGAAAAAAGCAACTTCAAAGGATCAGGTTTTGAGCGGCCATCATTCAGCCGCCCTGTTGGCAAATTGCAAAGTCACTTACAATTTTAATAACTTAAAAGAAGTAAAGTCACACAGGGTTTTAGATCTTTTTGCGTCGTACAAAGATATTTTGTGGGATGACGGGAAGCACAAATACAACGTCAGCTCTTTCCTCGGCGAGATCGACGAGATTCTTCTAGGCGAACGCTTCAGCGCATTTTCCCAGGAGACGCTCGACGGCCTGATAGGCTCCCTGCGCCAACGCGGTAACAGCAACGCGACCATCAACAGGAAGATGGCCGCTTTGAGCAAACTGCTGCGCAAGGCCTATAAAATGGGAGACATCCATAGCCTGCCCGAGTTCCGCCGCCAGAAAGAGCGGGCGGGGCGAATCCGTTTTCTCGAGCTGGAGGAAGAGGACAGGCTCTTTGCCGCTATCCGCGCCAAGAGCGAGGATTGCTACCGGCTTTCCGTCTTTCTTGTCGATACCGGATGCCGTCTCGGCGAAGCCCTTGGGCTGATCTGGAACGACCTGCAGGAAACACGCGTCAGCTTCTGGATCACAAAATCCGGCCGTAGCCGCACGATTCCGCTGACGGCGCGCGCCAAAGAGGCAGCAAAGTGGCTGGCGGAACGCGGACCGCGCCCGAAAGGGCCCTTCGCCATGCTGACGCAGCCGCAATACCGAGCCATCTGGAACGAGGCCAAGGCGGAAGTCGGCCTTGGCACCGACGACCAGGTGGTGCCGCACATTCTACGTCACACTTGCGCCTCGCGACTGGTCCAGGGCGGCATCGATATCCGCCGCGTGCAGATGTGGCTCGGGCACCAGACGCTGACCATGACCATGCGTTATGCTCACTTGGCGACCAACGATCTCGACCGTTGCGTGGTGGTGCTGGAGAGACATTGAGCGCCGAGCCGAGATTCAAGGCCAGGCAAAGCCGACTTAGAAGCGGCATTCGTTAGAGGCGGCTTGTGGAGCATCGTAACGCGACCGCGAACGCCGGCTCCCATTTACATGCGCGGATCCAACCGCTGCCCGACCTTGGATTCGTCAGCGCGACGGGCAGTTGGGCACTATGCGGACATGGACGCTATATTGGCCCGCCACCCCAACATCCAATACGGAAAGGCTTCGGTTGTCCGGATCACACCGATCCTTTTGCAATGGATGATAACACTGGCGCGTATTCAGACCTGCTCCACCCTCCCCGCGAAAAGCGGAGTGCAGACACGTCGATGATGACGCGCGAACTGCCCTATGCTCCATTCTGCGCATTCAGCACTCCGATCCGAATGTTGCCCGGCCGTCGGCGATGGCTCGGCAAAATGGGGCGATTCCATGAATTGCAAATCAGATAGCGACGATGCGCAGCCTGTACGACTAGCTGAAGCCTAATCGCGCAACGACGATGAACGATAGAACTGCCTGGCAGGCCGTTCAGCCGCTCTCAGCAACCTGACGCGCACCCCGATGGATTTATGGCGATGACCCAGCACAACAGTGTAATGCCGCGAACCACGATTTATTGGCCACGGTGCGCAAAAGCGGGATTGGATCTGGCAGTGCATTGATGAACGACTGAAACGGTCCTATGCGCCGTTCTTCGCATCCGGCATTCCGCCTCACATATTGCTCGCCATCGCGCGATGGCCCAGCACTCAAGTCGATGTCGTCGACCAATTGGCGGGAATGCACAGGCTGAGCGGAATGCGCAAGCCGAGCTCGAAGGCTCAAGGGCTGCGCTGCTACTGTGTTGACCAAGCGCCGGCCGAGCGGAAAGTCCGCTAGCGGCCGGCAAATCTCAGCCTTCACTGCCTGCCAAACTCAGCCTCTCCCGATATGGCAACGGTACCAGCTGTGCGCTATTAGCTCTTGGCGACGCGCAGAAAGGCTTGGTCTGCGGAACACTGCTGACTACGGTCCATTCGTCGTTGCTGGAGAGGAGATCACATGCCCGCACGCTTTCTGTCCCCGGCCATGAGCGACCAGGACGCGCTGTCGCTGATCGTTTCGCCACTGGTCGGCGTAGAGGCCAGCATCTACAACGACCTGTGGCATGCGATCATCTGTCAGTCACTGCGCCCTGGCGTTAAGCTCGAGGAGTTGGCCCTGAGCGAGATCTACGGCGTCAGCCGCACGGTCATCCGCAAGGTGCTTTTGATCATGGAGCAAGAAGGCGTCGTTTCGCTGCCTCTCAACCGTGGCGCTTATGTTGCGATCCCTTCGCCTCGAGATGCCCTCGAACTCTGCGAAGCGATCTCAGCGATGTGCACCTATTTTGTCGGCAAGCTCGCCGATCAGCCGCACCTCATCAGCGAAGAACAGCGCGAACGGCTGGCTTTGCATGCGCAGGCAGAGAAAGAAGCGAATGAGCTTCAGGCGATTCGTCGCCTGCATATGGAGCACGGCACGCTGCTGGCCCTGATATACGGCAACCTGGTTCTGGCGGCGCAATTCGAACGAACAACTTCCAGGCTTGCGCTTGCACTGTCCGTCTACCAGGGGGTGACAGGCAACATCGCCACGGCGGAATACACGACGACCCTCAACCAGCTGATCTACGCGGGCAAAAAAGACGAGGCCGTGCAAATAGCTACCGCCGCCATCGATCGCGCACGCAAGTCGATGCGTTTTGGCGCTACCGACGGCAGCGTCGATCTCAGAGCGATCCTTGGCAAGTGCTGAGCGTTCGGTACGAGACACCCGCGTGACCAAACAGATGGGCGGACCGTTACGATCCCAGGCGCGTAGAGTGCTTGAGTCCTTATTCGGATCGCGAGAACGCCCCATCCTTTCTTGACCCAATTCCGAACGGAGCTGCTCGCAGCTTTTCCGGAACGGCCCGATCACGTTGTTCCTGCGCAATTCCGCAAGGAAGCCGCTCCGCGCCCTCCTGGGACTGGCGGTTCTTTGCTCTTTCGCAATTCCGGCCGGAAGCTGCTTCGCCTTTCCCGGAATTGCTTGGACCACCCAACACATCGCCAAGCTGCGTACGCCGGCATAAGAAGACCGTCTCGGCAGGCGGCTCGGCGTGGCCGCTCATTGCCTTATGACGTTGAACCGCTATCTCACAAGGCTTGCCGAATATACGCGACCACGAACAGGTTTGCGCGATACGACCATGCCGGTACCCTTCAGTTGGAGACGCACTCATGGCGTCGACATTGCGCCAACCGCACCCCTATCCGGGAACAAGAGGAGGGGTGGAATGCCTCTGCGTCATGCCTTCCTCAATGCATACTGATTCAAAACTCAATACATATTGAGGTCGACATGACTGGAGGTCAGACCGAACTTCGGTCGGCAGACGTCAGAACATTTTTGCTACGCTTTGTCAGCTCACAAAAAAGTTATTCTTAAACAGCGTATTAGGTTGCAATTTTTGACCTCCAATCGCCCCGGTTGGGAATGCGATCAAATTGTTGCATTTCGGCCACGGCGGGCAACCGACAGCACCCTCGTGCCTTCCAACCAAGTCATTGGCAATTGATCCGACGTTCATCATCCTGCAATCACGATGCAGAAATTGATTCATCTCGATGGATTTTTTTCTGAATTAGCATCGACTGCAATAACAGAGTGCGCAGCAATCAACGGCTGCGCATCATAATGAGGACTTCAAATGAACATTAAGAGCCTTCTTCTCGGCTCCGCTGCGGCTCTGCTCGCAGTCTCCGGCGCTCGCGCTGCCGACGCCGTTGTCGTCGCCGAGCCGGAACCCATGGAATATGTCCGCATTTGCGACGTCTACGGCGCCGGCTTCTACTACATCCCGGGCACCGAGACCTGCCTGAAGGTCGGCGGCCTGGTTCGTTACCAGATCGACTGGACCGACAACGATGACGGCTGGAAGAAGACCACCGCTGCCCGCCTGAACCTCGACGCGCGTTCGGAGACCGAATACGGCACCTTCAAGCGCTTCATCGAGGTCGAGTTCGCGAACTCCGGTGCGGATGCCACCGGCACAGACGCTACGGCCACGAAGCTTCGTCACGCCTATTTCGAGCTCGGCGGCCTGCTGGTCGGCCGTACCGACACGCTGTTTGACGGCGACATCGACGGCGAGTTCGAACTCGCTGGCGGCGACCGCATCAACCAGGTCCGCTACACCTTCGACGCCGGCAACGGCATCGCGCTGAGCGCAGGCCTCGAAGTTGCCGAGAACAACCAGTCCTACACCCCGAACATCACCGGCAAGGCATCGGTTGTCCAGGGCTGGGGTGGCGTCGACCTGTTCGCTGCTTACGACTCGATCGCGGAAGAGTATGCTCTGAAGGCAATCGCTCGCTTCAAGGCGACGGATGCCATCACGCTGAAGGCAATCGCCAGCTACGATTCGGCCGACAGCTTCTACGGCATCGGCTACGAGTGGTCGGTCGGCGGCGACGTCGTGTACCAGGTCAACGAGAAGCTGGCGCTGACCGTTGGCGGCCAGTACCTCGGCGATCGCTACGACACCGCTTTGGTCACGGGCGTTGCCGGCGGCAACGACTGGGTCGTCGGCGCGGTTGTCGACTACAACATCGTCCAGAACCTCGACGCCAAGCTGGCTGTCAACTACACCGACGGCGACAGCTACAAGGCAACCGACGGCTCGTTCGCCGGCTTCCTGCGCCTCGACGCATCGTTCTAATCGAACGATACGTTTAGCCAAAAGACGGCCCGGGTTTCGTCGAGACCCGGGCCGTTCTTATTGCTTCAGTATGCGCCCAAGCGCTCAAGGAGACAGCAAGGTCGGAAGGACCGGAGCGCTCCCGTAGATTTCTTCCGCCAGCCAGCCATCAATCGACCTTGCGCGCGGCACATGTTCGGGCCCCGAAAGCCGGAAGCAATTGTCACCCATCGTACAAAGCGCATGCAAATACCGCATTTTTTGTCGTATAGGCTCAAGCACAATCAACCTTGCCGCGCTTGAACGAGATGCGGCTCTCTGCCAGCCATAGAGTTCGACACCGATGCCCGTACGGCCGCTCCTCACTCCCGTCATCCGCGCCCTGCCCGTTACCGTGCCTTTTGTCGGGCCTGAAGCACAGGAGCGCGAGCGCGGCAGGCCGTTCCGAGCTCGCATGGGCGCCAATGAAAGCGGCTTCGGCCCCTCGCCGCGCGTCATCGCCCGCATGGAACAAGCGGCGGCCGAGATGTGGAAATATTGCGACCCCGACAATTACGACCTGAAGGTTGCGCTGGCCCGCCATCTCGGCATCGGCGCTGAAAATGTTGTCGTCGGTGAAGGCATAGACGGTCTGCTCAATCTCATCGTGCGCATGTACGCCACCGAAGGCACGCCAGTCGTCACCTCGCTGGGCGCCTACCCCACCTTCAATTTCCACGTTGCCAGCGTGGGCGGGCGGCTGGTGCCGGTGCCGTTCCGCGACGACAAGGAAGACCTGCAGGGCCTTCTGGACGCGGCAAGGCGCGAAAACGCACCGGTTGTCTATCTTTCCAACCCCGACAACCCAATGGGCAGCTGGTGGGAGGCGAACGAGATCCTGCGTTTCGTCGAACAGCTGCCGGAAACGACGACGCTGATCCTCGACGAGGCCTATGGCGAGACGGCACTGGCCTCGGCGCTGCCGCCGGTCGACATTTCCCGACCCAACGTCGTGCGCATGCGCACCTTCTCCAAGGCTTACGGCCTGGCCGGCATTCGCTGCGGTTACGCTTTCGGCGACGCCAAGGTGATTTCCGACTTCGAGAAAGTACGCAATCACTATGGTGTCAGCCGCATGGCGCAGATCGCAGGCGAGGAAGCACTCGCCGACCAGGCCTATCTGGCCGAGGTTGTCGCCAAGGTGGACGCCGGGCGCAGGCGCATAGCCAAGATCGCCACGGACAACGGGCTGAAGCCGCTGCCCTCGGGTACCAATTTCGTGACCGTCGACTGCGGCGCGGATTCGAACTTTGCGCTCGCCATCATGCGCAACCTGCTTGCCCGCGACGTGTTCATTCGCAAGCCGATGGCGCCGGTGCTCGATCGATGCATCCGCGTCAGCGTGGGCCTGGACCACGAGATCGACATCTTCGCCGAGGAACTCCCGAAGGCGATTGCCGCTGCGCGCGGCGCCTGACGACAGACGTCTTCAGCCAAGGATACATGTCCGGCTTCACGCGGTGTCAGGCCGCGCGAAGATACATGCGCACATCCTAATTTATTCATTCGAGCGCCGCATCATCAACACACTTCCTGCCTAGGCCGGATGTCGGGCGGACGGGGACACTGGGGGTTCGACAGCAATCAGAACCAACGGGGAGACCCTATGCCTCAGCACAGCGCCAACGAGCAGTATTTGCTCGAGCTCATCAACGCGGAACGCGCCAAGGTAGGCGCCCAGCCTCTGGCATTCGACAACGACCTCAGCGAAGCGGCCGAAGGCCACGACCAGTGGATGCTGGCGACCGACACCTTCTCGCACACCGGCTCCGGCGGCTCGTCGCCGACGACGCGCATGAAGGCGGCGGGCTATACGCTCTCCGGCTCGTGGGCGACAGGCGAGAACATCGCCTGGGCGACAACGCGCGCACCGACAGGTTATGTCGACGAAGTGAAGCTGCTTCACACCAACCTGATGAATTCGTCCGGCCATCGGGCGAACATCCTCAACCCCAACTTCCGCGAGGTCGGCCTCGGCTTCGACGTTGGAGACTACCAGGGCCGGCAGAGTGCCTTCGTGACCGAGGATTTCGGCAAGACCGGCTCCGACCTGTTCCTGACCGGCGTGGCCTATGGCGACAAGGACGGCGACCGCTTCTACGATCCGGGCGAAGGACTGGGTGCCATCACCATCACCGCCAAGAACGCCGCGGGCCAGACCTTCAAGACCACGACATCGGCGGCCGGCGGTTATGACCTCGTGCTGAAGCCGGGCACCTATACGGTGACGTTCGCCGGCGCAAACGTCGCCACGACGACGAAGACGGTGACCATCGGCACCAAGAACGTGAAGCTTGACCTGGTCAATCCGGCGGCGAAGTCGGGAACACTGGCCGCCACCGCTTCCGCGGACAATCCCGCAGGCGACATCGCTACCGCACCTTCGACGCAGCCCGTCACGACCGACAAGGTCGTTGCGGGCAACGCCGACGCCGGCAATACGCCTGTCAGCAAGCCTGGAAATACTTGGCTCGCCGACTTCTTCAAGAACATGGATGGTTTCGGCAACGACCACCATGGCAGCCGCGCGGCGAGTAAGGTTGCAACCACGACGGACAGTCCGGCCAAACACACGGTTGCCCTTCACGGCGACCAGTTCGCCTTCGGCGCCAAGGTGGCAAATCATGTGAACGCCGAGCATGCCGGCGATCTCATCGACGGCGGCCATGTCCATCAGGCCGTCGACCAGGCAATTGCCGCGCTGCAGGCGCACATGCCTGCCGATGTGGTGACCGACGCCGGCGACGCAGCGCAAGCCACTGTCGCCAAGATTTTGGCGCAGATGGCCGCCCATCAGGGCCATCACCACGGCGACGTTGTTGCCTGACGCAAGCTGACTACAGCGACCGGCGGGCGAACACTCGCCCGCCGGTCGCGCCCAAAGGCAATTGAGAGGGATACCCCTGACCCAATCGTTCTCGACGGCGTCCCGTTCCGGACGTTCGGAACTCGGCTCGGCACTGGCCTCGTTCCGTAGCACCTTCATCGCCGTCGCCGGCTTCAGCGGCCTCATCAACGTGCTGATGCTGTCCGGCTCGCTGTTCATGCTGCAGGTCTACGACCGTGTGCTACCGAGCCGCAGCGTGCCGACGCTGGTGGCTTTGATCGTCATGGTGGCCGTGCTCTATGCCTTCCAGGGCGTGCTCGAAACGGTGCGCGCCCGGGTGCTGACGCGCGTTGGCGCCGGCATCGACGAGTTGATCTCGGGCCGCGTGTTCGATTGCATCGTGCGCCTGCCGCTACGCATTCGCAACCGCGGCGAAGGCCTGCAGGCGCTGCGCGATCTCGATCAGGTTAGCGGTTTTCTGTCCGGTGGCGGGCCGGCCTCACTCTTCGACCTGCCGTGGATCCCGCTCTATGTCCTGATCTGTTTTCTGTTCCATCCGTGGATCGGCGTGGCGGCGCTTGCAGGCGCCATCCTCCTGATCCTGTTGACTGTTCTGGCCGATCGGCTGGTGCGGGCACCAACAAAATCAATGTCCGACCTGAGTGCCCGGCGCGGTGCGATAGCCCAGGCAAGCGTGCGCAACGCAGAAGTGCTGACCGCCATGGGCATGGGAGCGAACCTTGCCAGGCGCTGGACGAGCGCGAACGGCGATTTCCGTGCCGCGCAGGAGCGCGCCAGCGACATCACCGGCGGTTTCGGTGCGGTGTCGCGCATCCTGCGCATGATGCTGCAGTCGATGGTGTTGGCGCTGGGTGCCTATCTCGTCATCTACCAGCAGGCGACGCCTGGAATCATCATCGCCAGCTCGATCCTGACCTCGCGGGCGCTGGCGCCGATCGAGGCAGCCATCGCCCACTGGAAAAGCTTCCTCGCCGCGCGCCAGGGCTGGCAGCGGCTTGACGGCCTGTTTGCCGCCATGCCCAGGGCAACAGACGGAATGGCGCTTCCCGCGCCGAAGGCGGTGCTGGCGGTCGAAAGCATCGGCGTCGCCTCCCCCGGCGGCCGACGGATTCTCATCCAGGACGTCGAATTCTCACTCACGGCGGGCTCCGGCATGGGAGTGATCGGACCGAGCGGTTCCGGAAAATCGTCGCTGGCACGCGCCCTGGTCGGCGTCTGGCCGCTGATGCGCGGCAAGGTCCGGCTCGACGGCGCCGCACTCGAGCAGTGGCCGGCAGGTTCGCTCGGCCGCCATGTCGGCTACCTGCCACAGGACGTCGAGCTGTTTGCCGGAACCGTGGGGCAGAACATCTCGCGCTTCGACGACGATTCGTCGCCCGAGGCGGTCATCGCGGCGGCCGCGGCGGCCGGTGCACATGAGATGATCCTGAGGCTGCCTGACGGCTACCAGACCGAGATCGGCGATGCAGGTGCTGCCCTGTCGGCCGGCCAAAGGCAAAGGGTGGCGCTGGCGCGCGCGCTCTACCACGACCCGTTCCTGGTGGTCCTGGACGAGCCGAACTCCAACCTCGACGCATCAGGCGAACAGGCACTGACGCAGGCGATCGAAAAGATCAGGGCGCGCGGCGGCATCGTCATCGTGGTGGCGCACCGGCCGAGCGCGCTGGCCGCACTCGACCATTTGCTGGTGCTCGGTGGCGGTCGGCAGCAGGCGTTCGGCCTCAAGAGCGACGTTGCCCGCCAAGCAATGCAGCCAGCACCGTTGCATGCCGTGGCAAACGAACGCGCAGCGGGGGCATCATGAACCTTTTAACCAGCACATCCGCCCAGCAGGGCTTGGCGAGAACACGCCAGTTGGTCGCTTCCGCCCAAACGAGCGCCCTTGCCCTGCTCGACCGTGGCGCCACGCCAATTGACGGGGCGAGCCCGCAGCAGCAGAGATTGCGGGCGGCTATCCGGCGCAACGTCAGGCTCGGTGGATTCGCAGCCGTCGTGCTTGTTGGCGGGCTTGGCCTGTGGGCGGCAACGAGTTCGCTGTCCGGCGCCGTCGTCGCCGGCGGACATCTTGTGGTCGATTCCAGCGTCAAGGCAGTGCAGCATCCGCAGGGTGGTGTGGTCGGCGCGCTCAATGTGCACAATGGCAGCATGGTTTCGGAAGGTGACGTGCTTGTCAGGCTCGACGACACGGTGGCCAAGGCCAATCTGGCGGTCTTCGACAACGGCCTCGCAGAACTTGCAGCGCGACGGGCACGACTGATCGCCGAACGCGACGGAGCGGCCGAGGTCGCCTACCCCGCCGAACTGCGCGACCACGCCTCGGACCCGCAAGTCGCTCAGCTGATCGAAGGCGAGAACAAGCTGTTTGCGCTCAGGCAACAGGCTCGCAACGGCCAAGTCTCGCAGTTGCGCGAACGGATTGCCCAATACCGGCAGGAGATTGCCGGCATCGAGGCCCAGCAGCAGAGCAAGCAGAAGGAAATAGCGCTTGTCGATGCCGAACTGGAGGGCGTCGAGGCACTGTGGAAGAAGAAGCTGGTGCCGCTGTCACGCCTGTCCGAACGGCAGCGGGCGCAGGCGCAGCTGACCGGCGAGGACGGCGCATTGACCGCCACCGCGGCACAGACACGCGGCCGCATCAGCGAGACCGAGCTGGCCATCATTCAGATCGACCAGGACATGCGCAGCCAGGTTGCCGGCGAGTTGCGCGAGATCGACGCCAAGGCGGGCGAGATGCGCGAGCGCCAGATCGCCGCCGAGCAGTCATTGAAGCAGACCGACATCCGTTCGCCACAGGCGGGCCGCGTGCACCAGCTCGCGGTTCACACAGTTGGCGGGGTGATCGCGCCCGGCGAAGCCATCATGCAGATCGTGCCGACAGCGGATGCGCTGGTGGTGGAGGCGCGCGTGGCGCCGCAGGACATCGACCAGGTGCATGTCGGGCAGCCGGCGACACTCCGGCTCTCTGCGTTCAACCAGCAGACCACGCCGGAGGTCGAAGGCGAGGTAAACAGGATATCGCCCGACCTGATCGAGGACCAGAAGGCGGGCTTATCCTACTACGCCGTGCGCATCGCACTGTCGGCAGCGAGCCTGCAGCAGGCAGGTTCTCTTGAACTCAAGCCGGGGATGCCGGCCGAGGTGTTCCTCAAAACCACCGACAGGACCGTGCTATCCTACCTGTTCAAGCCGCTGACCGACCAGGCAAGCCGCGCCTTCCGCAGCGACTGAGGCGGCAAAGCCAGTCTCGACGCTTCCGGTCACCTCTTGAATTAATTTAACGTTCGTTTTATTACTGCTGCCATCGGGAGGATGCCCTATGGCGCGCACGGCAGGTTCGGACGGCGAAAAGACCGAAGCGGCGATCCGCGACGCCTCTGTGGCCCTTATTGCCCGCCACGGCTTCGAGGCCGTGACCATGCGCCAGCTGGCCGCGGAAGTGGGCGTACAAGCGGCGGCGCTCTACCGCTATTTTCCGACCAAGGAAGACCTGTTGTTCACGCTGATGCGCGAGCACATGGAGGCGCTGTTGGCCGAATGGGCGAACTCCCGCCCCGACAATGACGATCCGGTGGCGCGGCTGACGGCGTTCGTCACCAACCACATCCGCTTTCATGTCGAGCGCCGGCACGCGACGCACGTGTCCAATATGGAGCTGCGCAGCCTTTCGCGCGACAATCTGACGACGATCCTGAAGCTGCGCACGGCCTATGAGAAGGAGCTCAGGACCATCCTGCGCGATGGCGCGGAGCTGCGGCTGCTCGAAGTTGACGACACCGGGCTGACGGCGATGGCGATCATCCAGATGATCACGGGCGTGATCGTGTGGTTCCGCCCCGACGAGCGGCTTTCGGTCAATGAAGTGACCGCGACCTACCTCGCAATGACGATGCGCCTGACTGGCGCCAAGACCAATACGGAGGAACGCCATGTACGACAGGACGCTGAACTTCGGGCTCGGTGAGGACGTCGACAGCCTGCGCGAAATGGTCCGGCGCTTTGCCCAGGAGCGGCTTGCGCCGATGGCTGCCGACATCGACCGGTCCAACGAGTTTCCTGCCGAACTCTGGCAGGAGCTGGGCGCGCTCGGCCTGCTCGGCATCACCGCCGAAAGCGAATATGGCGGCTCCGAAATGGGCTATGTCGCCCATGTCGTGGCGGTCGAGGAAATCTCCCGCGCCTCGGCCTCGGTCGGCCTGTCCTACGGCGCACATTCGAACCTCTGCGTCAACCAGATCAAGCGCTGGGGCACGGCGGAGCAGAAGGCGAAGTACCTGCCAAAACTATGCTCGGGCGAGAATGTCGGCGCGCTCGCCATGTCGGAAAGCGGCTCGGGTTCGGATGTCGTGTCGATGCGGCTCCGCGCAGAGAAGCACAATGACGCCTATGTGCTGAACGGCTCGAAGATGTGGATCACCAACGGGCCGGACGCCGACACGCTGGTGGTCTATGCGAAGACCGACCCCGACCGGAAGTCGCGCGGCATCACTGCCTTCATTGTCGAAAAGACGATGAAGGGCTTTTCGGTCGCCCAGAAGCTCGACAAGCTCGGCATGCGCGGCTCCAACACCGGCGAGCTGGTGTTCGACAATGTCGAGGTGCCGTTCGAAAACGTACTGCACCAGGAAGGCAGCGGCGTCGAAGTGCTGATGTCGGGCCTGGACTATGAGCGCGTGGTGCTGGCCGGCGGGCCGATCGGCATCATGGCGGCGTGTTTGGACGTTGCCGTACCTTATGTGCATGACCGCAAGCAGTTCGGCCAGCCGATCGGAGAATTCCAGCTGGTGCAGGGCAAGCTCGCCGACATGTATTCGACGATGAATGCGGCGCGCGCCTATGTCTACGCGGTCGCCGCCGCCTGCGACCGCGGCCAGACGACACGCAAGGACGCCGCCGGATGCGTACTGTTTGCCGCCGAAAAGGCAACGCTGATGGCGCTGGATGCAATTCAGTTGCTCGGCGGCAATGGCTACATCAACGACTATCCGACAGGCCGGCTGCTGCGCGACGCCAAGCTCTACGAGATCGGCGCCGGCACAAGCGAGATCAGGCGCTGGCTGATCGGCCGCGAGATCATGGGGGAGTGACCCTGCGCGACAATGCCGCGCAGGGCTGATTTTCAATGCTCGACAAGCGTCACCCCCCTCGCCTGCGCCCAGCGCCCAAGAATCTGCAGTTCGTCCTGCCTGGCCGTCCGGTTGCCGAAGCCGCGGACCTGGACGGCGCGGTTGCGCGGGTCGAGCTCGATCGTCAGCATGCGATCCGCCCGACCGACGCCCTTCCGCCGCAACGACCAGATGGAGGCATGGCCGGCGATGCATTTTGCGGCATAGGTCCAGACGCAGTGATGCATGGCGCGGCTTTCGGCGACGAGGTCGTCCGCCTTGGTGATCTGCACCACCGCGAACTCCTCGCCACGGGTGCTGGCCTTTCTGTCGCTTGGACGCCAGGACCAGTTGGCAAGCGGCGAGCCGGCCCAGCCGCCCTCGTCCTTACCATTGCTGCCCCGCCGGCTCTCGGCCTGCCGTTGGGCAGCCCTGATGCGGGCGACCATCGCGATGTCGCGGTGCCAGTCCCGCATCTGGCGCTCCAGCGAGGCCAGCGTGCGCCCGCCCAGGCTGTATTGCCGGTCGCGCTCGAGACGCGCCGCGAAATAGTCGCAGAGGTCGTCGATCTCTTCGACCGGCAGCGGGTTGACGGCAAAGAAGCGCGCCGCCTCCCGCCAGAAGGCAAGCTCGCCTCTCGGCGTGCGCGATATCTTCGACCGGGCAATGCGCTGGGCGACGCCGAGATCGTCGGCATAGGTGCGTGCGATCGCCAGCCAGAAGGTCTCGCAGAAGTCGAGCACCGCCGGCGGGTTGAGGAAGCAATGGACCTCCTTGCGCGTCAGCCACTCGCCGGCGCCCAGCTTGTACAGCGACTGTCCGCCGGCCGCGGCAATGTACCAGCGCTTGCGGAGCTTGATCTCATTGGCGTCGAGCCCGCTGGCGTCGAGCCAGATCAGCTCGATATGCGCGGCCACGGGGTAGACCGCAAAGAGATGGCGCGCGGCAGCCAGCCGCAACCGTCCGGGGTCACGCGTCTTGAGCTGGGGACGCCAGGCGTCGCGGTGGCGGATCGCGTTGCCAAGGCCGGCGAACGCCTCGTCCAGCGCCCGCTTGAAATCGGGCGGCTGGCGAAGCGGTCGGACGACCTGCCTCAGCGTCGCTTCATAAGCAGCAATTCGTTCGCGCTCGGCTTCGTGCCGGCGCCTTATTCTGGAACGTGCCATAGCCGTTCAACCTCATCGAGAACCTGTCAGCCGGGCGCAAAGCGACAACCGGCACGGAATGTGTCGATTTCGATCGCGCTGACATGACAGACCTCCTTGGGTTGAATGGGCGGGCTACATAGTCGCAGGAATTGCAGGATGCAAGTTGAGTTGACGCTTGGGAATGTAGGAGGCGACGCAGTGTGGCAAGACTGCATCAGGCCCTGCAGGCCATCGATGGCACCAGCCGGTTTGCCGGAAATCGCCATTCATGGCATAATCTAGTCTTCTGCCACAGATCGAGGTTCATGCCATGACTGCGCCAGAGACACCGAAGGGTTTGGGTGAAGAGCCGCAGAAGCCCTACAGTTCCAGCATCCGCGACGAATTGCTGCGCAAGCCGCCAAAGTTCGAGCGCCTACGCGTGGGTGACGGCGGCCGCGTGGTGATCCCCGCCGCCATGCGCGAGGAAATGAGCATCAAGCCTGGCGACGACATCATCGCGTATGTCGAGGACAGCGTACTGCACCTCGTTTCATATCAAGAGAACTTGAGGCGCATCCAGGCAGACGTGTCGAAATACAAGAAGCCCGGCGAAAGCGTGGTCGACGAATTCCTGGCGGAGCGCCGCGCAATGTGGGGCGAGGGATGACCGTGCTCGACAGTTCGGCCGTGCTCGCCTTCCTGTTCAATGAGCCAGGCGGGGGTCAAGTGCAGGAGCTTTTCCGGACGGGCATGGTGTCAGCCGTGAATGTCACCGAGATCGTTGCCAAGCAGATCGACAAGGGTCTGGCTCCCGATCTGGCGGAACGGCGCTGCGACGGACTCAATCTCGAAGTGATGCCGTTCGACCATGAGCTCGCGCGACTTGCGGGTAAGCTTCAGGCCGATACCAAGCACAAGGGCCTTTCACTGGGCGACCGCGCCTGCCTGGCGCTGGCGATCCTGACGGAACGCACGGCGGTCACTGCCGACCGGAATTGGGCCGGCCTCGACGTCGGCTGCAAAATCGAAATCATTCGCTGAGGACACATGGCAACCCTTCAATCCCAGCTCTCCCCCTCCTCCGAAAGCTTCAAGACCAATGCAGCGCGGCTGCGCGGGCTGGTGGCGGACATCAAGGAGAAGGCCCGGCATGTCGAACTCGGCGGCACTGAAGATGCCCGCAAGCGACATACTTCGCGCGGCAAGCTCCTGCCGCGTGAAAGACTGGCGCAGCTGCTGGATGCTGGCTCACCCTTTCTCGAGGTCGGCCAGTTCGCGGCGTGGGGACTCTATGGCGGCGACATCGCGTCGGCGGGCGTGATCGCCGGCATCGGCCGGGTCGAGGGCACAGAGGTGATGATCGTCGTCAACGACGCCACGGTGAAAGGCGGCACCTATTATCCGATGACGGTGAAGAAGCATCTGAGGGCACAAGAGATCGCGCTGCAGAACAATCTGCCCTGCATCTACCTCGTCGATTCCGGTGGAGCCAACCTGCCCAACCAGGATGAGGTTTTCCCCGACCGCGACCATTTCGGCCGCATCTTCTTCAACCAGGCCAACATGTCGGCGGCGGGCATTCCGCAGATCGCCTGCGTGATGGGCTCATGTACGGCGGGTGGCGCCTATGTGCCGGCGATGTCGGACGAGACGGTGATGGTGCGCAACCAGGCGACCATCTTCCTTGCCGGTCCACCGCTGGTGAAGGCGGCGACGGGCGAGGATGTGAGCGCCGAAGAGCTTGGCGGAGCGGACCTGCACACAAGGGTGTCGGGCGTTGCCGACCACTATGCCGTCGACGACGAACACGCACTGGCGATCGTCAGACGCATCGTTAAAAACCTGAATCGGAAGAAGGACATCGGGCTAGTCCTGAACAATCCGATTCCGCCAGTTCATGCGCCGGAAGAGGTCTATGGCGTCATCCCCGCCGACATCAGGCAGCCTTATGACGTGCGCGAAGTAATCGCGCGCACGGTCGACGGGTCGGAGTTCGACGAGTTCAAGCAGAACTATGGCACGACGCTGGTGACGGGCTTTGCCCATATCCACGGCATGCCCGTCGGCATCATCGCCAACAACGGCGTGCTGTTTTCGGAGAGCGCGCTGAAGGGCGCGCATTTCATCGAACTGTGCTGCCAGCGCAAGATCCCGCTGGTGTTCCTGCAGAACATCACCGGCTTCATGGTCGGCGCAAAATACGAGGCCGGCGGCATCGCCAAGGACGGCGCCAAGCTGGTGACGGCAGTGGCGACCGCGCAGGTGCCGAAGGTGACGATCATCATCGGCGGCTCGTTTGGCGCCGGCAATTACGGCATGTGTGGCCGCGCCTACTCGCCCCGTTTCCTGTGGATGTGGCCGAACGCCCGCATCTCCGTGATGGGCGGCGAGCAGGCGGCGACCGTGCTTGCCATGGTCAAGCGCGAGGGCATTGAACGCAAGGGCGGCACCTGGTCGAAAGAGGAAGAGGCCGAGTTCCGCGCCCCGATCCTTGAGAAATACGAGCGCGAGGGACACCCGCTCTATTCGTCGGCGCGGCTGTGGGACGACGGAATCATCGACCCGGCGAGGACGCGCGAGGTGCTGGCGCTCAGCCTGTCTGCGGCGCTCAACGCGCCGGTCGGCGACACCAAATTCGGCGTGTTCAGGATGTGACGGAAGCGCCGCACCCACGGGGAGCGGCACTTCGGGGAAGGATGCAGGAGCGTTGAGCCACCGCCCGCAACATCACGGTTCAGCCAGCCGCCTGCGGCAGGTAGTGCAGGATGACGCCGCCCGTCTTGAGCGGCGTGGTCTTGCCGAGCTTCATGGCGAGGTCGCGGCCGGGCTTGAACAGCGGGTTGCCGGCGCCGAGCACGACGGGGACGAGGCAAAGCCGGTATTCGTCGACGAGACCATGGGAGAGCAAGCTGTCGAGCAGGTCGGCGCTGCCGAAGACATAGATGTCCTTGCCGGGCTGGCGTTTGAGCCGCTCGATCGCTTCGGGCACGGCACCGTCGAGCAGGCAGCTGTTGTTCCAGGTCGCCTCCTTCAGCGTGCGCGAGGCGACGATCTTTTCGAGGCCGTTCATCATGTCGGCGATAGCGCCGGTTTCATTGGACCAGTAGCTCACCATGCCTTCATAGGTCTTGCGGCCGAACAGCAGCGCGCCGATATCGGCGCCCTGTTCCAGCGAGAAGGCCTCGAGCTCTTCACCCCAGACGCTGGTGTGGAAGGCGAGGTCCCAGGGGCTGGTACCCTCGAAGTAGCCGTCGAGGGTCATCAGGTTCCAGGCGATGATCTTGCGCATGTCGGCGCCCTTGTGCTTTCAAATTGCAACCGGTCACTGGATCGCATAACCGATCCATTTTTGCAACCAGTTTTGCTTATCACTGCTGACATCGGGTGTCAGCGTGAAGTTCGTGCACCCCATTGTGGCGCCCGGGAGGCGCGGGCCGCATGACACGGCGCGTCTCGATCATCGTTGCCGACATCACCACGCTCGACGTCGACGCCATCGTCAACGCAGCCAACTCGTCGCTGTTGGGCGGCGGAGGCGTCGACGGCGCGATCCACCGGGCCGCAGGCCCCGATCTGGAGTTCGAATGCCGGATGCTGAACGGCTGCAAGGTCGGCGAAGCCAAGATGACCAAGGGCTACCGGCTCCCCGCCAAGTTCATCATCCATACAGTTGGCCCAGTGTGGAACGGTGGCAAGAGCAGTGAGCACGCGCTCCTGGCGTCTTGCTACGCCACCTCACTTCAACTCGCAGCGAAGCACTCCCTTGATACGATCGCTTTTCCGTCCATCTCGACCGGCATCTATCGTTTTCCGGCGGAGGCGGCTGCAAAGATCGCCGTCGGCACGGTTACCGCATTCCTGAAAGAATCGGCCAAGCCGTCGCATGTCACCTTCTGCTGCTTCTCGCCGGACGCCGCCACCCTTCATCGCGCAGCACTTGCCGCTCTCGGGAGCGAGCATGGCTAGCGCGCTCCTTCCATTGCTTCACTTTATTTCGGGGGAATGATGTTCTCGAAAATCCTCATCGCCAACCGGGGCGAGATCGCCTGCCGTGTCATCCGAACCGCCCGCAAGCTGGGCGTGAAGACGGTGGCCGTCTGTTCGGACGCGGATGCGCGCGCACTGCACGTGGCGATGGCCGATGAGGCCGTGCATATCGGCCCCTCGCCCGTAGCAGAAAGCTATCTCCGCGGCGACGTCATCATCGCGGCTGCCAAGGCGACGGGCGCGGAAGCCATCCATCCGGGTTATGGCTTCCTGTCGGAAAACCCAGATTTTGTCGACCAGGTGACGGCGGCGGGGCTGATCTTCATCGGCCCGTCGGCGGCCTCGATCCGCGCCATGGGGCTGAAGGATGCGGCCAAGCGGCTTATGGAAAAGGCCGGCGTACCTGTTGTGCCCGGCTATCACGGCGAAGCGCAGGAGATCGTCATCCTTGCCAGCAAAGCGCGCGAGATCGGCTATCCCGTGCTGATCAAGGCGCGTGCCGGCGGCGGCGGCAAGGGTATGCGCCGCGTCGACCATCCCGACGATTTCGCCGACGCGCTGTCGGGGGCACGGCGAGAGGCCAAGGCAGCCTTCGGCGACGACCGGGTGCTGGTCGAGAAATATGTCGACAAGCCGCGCCATATCGAGGTGCAGGTGTTCGGCGACAATTTTGGCAACGCCGTGCACCTGTTCGAGCGCGACTGCTCGGCCCAGCGCCGCCACCAGAAGGTGATCGAGGAGGCCCCTGCTCCCGGCATGACGGCCGAGCTGCGCGCGGCGATGACCGACGCCGCCGTGAAAGCCGCCAAGGCAATCAACTATTCGGGCGCAGGCACCATCGAATTCATCGTCGATGCCTCGGATGGGCTGAGGCCCGATCGCTTCTGGTTCATGGAGATGAACACGCGCCTGCAGGTCGAGCACCCGGTAACGGAAATGGTGACCGGCGTCGATCTGGTCGAATGGCAGTTGCGCGTCGCTTCCGGCGAAGTGCTGCCGGCGACGCAGGAAGACATCACGCTGTCCGGCCACGCCTTCGAGGCGCGGCTCTATGCCGAAGACCCAGCAAAAGGCTTCCTGCCGGCGATCGGCACGCTGCATCATCTCGCATTCCCGACGGAGGCGGCGCCCGGAACCGCATTGCGGGTTGAAACCGGCGTGCGCCAAGGCGATGCGATTTCGCCCTATTACGATCCGATGATCGCCAAGCTGGTGACGCATGGGCCCGACCGCGCAACGGCGTTGGCGGCGCTGGCGCAGGCGGTGCAGCGGACTGAAGTCGCGGGCTGCATGACCAACGCGACCTTCCTCGCGGTACTCGCCATCGATGCGGACTTCGCCTCCGGCGATGTCGACACCGGCCTGATCGGCCGCAAGCAGGAGGCGCTGACGACGAGTGCGGTGCCGAGCAGCCGGGCGGTTGCGCTGGCAGCACTTGCGGCGAGCGGAGCAAAGGCGCTGGACGCGGCAAACGACCCATGGGCCAGCCTGCCGGGCTATGCCCACTTCAACCCGATGTCGCGGCGCGTTTCGCTTGCCTATGGCAGCACCGACATCGTCGCCCACGTCGCGGCACGGCCGGACGGCCGTTTCGAGGTGACATCAGAGGACAGCGACGGGTTTGTGCTCAAGGCCGGCACCAACGACACTGCTGGTGCCACCGTGGCTGTGTGGCCGGGGCATGTCACCGTGTTCGAGAACGGCCGCTCCTTTGACTTCGCCATCAGCGATCCCTTCGCCCGCGCCGCCGAAATCGGCGAAGGCACGTCGAGCATGCGCGCGCCGATGCCCGGGCTGGTCAAGCTGGTACGGGCGGCCAAGGGCGACAAGGTGAGCAAGGGCCAGCCGCTGTTGGTGCTGGAGGCGATGAAGATGGAGCACACCATCGCCGCCACCCATGACGGCGTGATCCAGGAGATCGCCACCGAGGGCGCGCAGGTGACCGACGGCACAGTGCTGGTGCGCTTCGAGGACTAGCGACGACCATTGCGTCTTGCGCATGACAGACCGGCCCGGAATTCGGTACCGAATTCCGGGCCGGTGCCTTATTGCTGCGACGCAGCAAACATCATCAGGCAAGCGCAGTGACCAATATCGACAAAAGTGACGCCCTTCCGCACCGCCAATACGAGGACGTGCTGGCCCTGCTCACCGGCACCATGCTGGTGGCGCTCGGGTTGGTGCTCTACACCCATGCGGGGCTGATAACCGGCAGTTCGGCAGGGCTTGCGCTGCTGATCCAGTATGTGACGGGCTACGGCTTCGGCACCGTGTTCTTCGTCATCAACCTGCCCTTCTACTATCTCGCGGTGAAGCGCATGGGATGGCCGTTCACGCTGCGCACCTTTACCGCCGTGGCGCTGATTTCGGTTCTGTCGCGGCTGACACCCGACTGGATCAGCATCGCCGATATCAACCCTCTCTATGCCGCGGTTGCCGGCGGCGGCCTGATGGGCATGGGGCTGCTGGTTCTGTTTCGTCACCGCGCCGGGCTCGGTGGCTTCAACATCCTGGCGCTCTATTTGCAGGACAATTTCGGCATCCGCGCCGGCTACTTCCAGCTCGGCGTCGATCTCGTCATCCTGGTGGTATCACTGTTTTATCTCGACTGGACAAATGTCGCGCTGTCGGTGGCGGGCGCAGCGGTGCTGAACCTGATCATCGCCATCAATCACCGTCCGGGCCGCTATGTCGGCATGAGCTGACGCTGGAGCGCTTCCGCTTTTCTTCGAATCGCGGAATCCCTTTATCTCTTTGTTTTTGCACAATTCCGGACGGAAAATCGCTGCGCACTTTTCGTGGAATTGCTCTAGACAAGCAAAAGGCCGCGCGTGGCGCGGCCTTCGATCACAAGCGCTGAAGTGGCTCAGGCCGTCGGCTGCTTGGTCTTCCTGAGGTAGGGCAGCACGCGCTCGAACGAACCGAAACGCTTGATGGCGTCCTCGTCCGACACGGCGGCGGTGACGATGACGTCGTCGCCCTGTTTCCACTGTACCGGCGTCGCCACCTGGTACTTGGCGGTGAGCTGGATCGAGTCCAGGGCGCGCAGGATCTCATCGAAGTTGCGGCCGGTGGACATTGGGTAGGTCAGCGTCAGCTTGACCTTCTTATCGGGGCCGATGACGAAGACCGATCGCACGGTGGCGTTGTCGGCAGGGGTGCGGCCCTCGGAGCTGTCACCGGCGCTGGCCGGCAGCATGTCGTAGAGCTTGGCGACGGCAAGCGTCGGGTCGCCGATCATCGGATAGTCGACCTTGTTGCCCGACAGCTTCTCGATATCGGCCTTCCATTTGTGATGGTTCTCGACCGGATCGACCGAGATGCCGATCATCTTGGCGTTGCGCTTGGCGAAGTCGGCCTTGAGCCCGGCCATGTAGCCGAGTTCGGTGGTGCAAACCGGCGTGAAATCCTTCGGATGGGAGAACAGGACCGCGTAGCCGTCGCCGATCCAGTCGTGGAAGCTGATCGGCCCGTCAGTGGTGTCGGCCTTAAAATCCGGGGCGGTGTCGTTGATACGAAGACTCATGTTCGGATACTCCCTTGATGGCAAACACGCCCCCGCACCAGCCGAATGGCCGCAACCCTGCCTAGAAGCGCGTTTCCGGCATTGTGCTCCAGCCCACCCAAAACGACAATGGCCGGGACGAGCCCGGCCATTGCAACAATTCCAGCTTTTGCAGAAAAAGCTTACTGCGCGATCGGCGCGTACTTGCCGTCGTGCCACTGGTTGATGTCGTAGCTGGCGTTCTTGAGATCGCCCTTTTCGTCAAAGACGACATCGCCGACAACAGTGTGGATCGGCTCGCCGTTCTTGAGGACTTCGGCGACCTTCATCGGGTCGTCGGTGCCGGCGCGCTCGATGCCCTGGGCGAAGGCCTGGACGACGGCGTAGGAGAAGAGCGTGAAGCCTTCCGGCACGAAGCCGCCGGCCTTGATCTTCTCGACCGCTTCCTTGGCCTCAGGCTTGGCCTGCGGGTCGGACGGGAACACGAACATCGTGCCCTCGCCGGCAGGACCGGCGATCTGCCAGAATTCAGGCGACGCGATCGAGTCGGGCATGATCAGCTGATATTTGAAGTTCTGCTCGGCCGACTGGCGCAGCATCAGGCCAGCTTCGGGGTGGTAGCCGCCGAAATAGACGACGTCGGCCTTGAGTTCCTTGAGCTTGGTGACGAGCGCCGAATAGTCCTTCTCGCCGGCGTTCAGGCCTTCATAGAGGATTTCCTTGAGGCCGTTTTCGTTCATCGTCTTGCGGACGGCATCGGCCACGCCCTGGCCGTAGGCGCTCTTGTCATGAAGGATGACGACGTTCTTGCCGGCATACTTCTTGGCGATCCACGGGCCGATGAAGGCGCCCTGGGCGTCGTCACGGGTGTAGAGGCGCATGATCGTCGGCCAACCCTTGGCGGCGGCATCATCGGTCATGACCGGATTGGACGAGGCCGGGCTCATCATCAGCGCGCCACTCTCGGCGTAGACAGCCGAGGCCGGAATGCTCGAGCCCGAGCAGGCGTGGCCATCGACGAACTTGATGCCGTTGGCAACGATGCGGTTGGCGACCGAAACGGCCTGCTTGGGATCGCAGACGTCGTCTTCGATCGACAGCTTGATCTGGCGGCCAAGAACGCCGCCCTTCTCATTGATGGCCTTGGCGGCAGCCTCGGCACCCTGCTTGAACTGGTCGCCGATATTGGCGAGCTGGCCGGTCATCGGACCGACGACGGCAAAGGTGATGTCCTCGGCGAAGGCCACACCGGCGCTCAACGACAGCGCGAGCAACGCGCCAACAGTACGTTTCAGATGCATATTCCCTCCCTGTGGACGCGCCTGACGTCAGGAATCGCGCCGCTAGCCCAGATATCCAATGCTTTTCGCCTGCGCCAGTGCCCCTCTTGGAGCATGGGCAGCAAGCCATTGTGCCTGTATCGACACACATGTACGGAGACAATCACGTAACTGGCGGAATGGCAACGTCTGGCGTCAGCCACCCTGCGGCCTGAGGACGTTGGGCGAGGTCAGCCAGTTCTGGTAGCTGCGGTCGGCCTCGATGACCTTGTTCCACTGATCCCGCTCGGCCACGGTCCTGGTGGCAGCCCACTCGATCCCGGTGCCTTTCAGGCCGTTCATCTGGGACGCTTCCACCAGATAGGTGTCCGGCAGCATCTTCGGCAGCGTCTCCTGGGCGATGCCGATGTTGCTGAGCTCGACAGCCTTCCAGCCGCCTGCGGTCTTGACCAGCCCGCCCTCCGCCTTGACGTTGGCCACGACCTGCTGGGAGTTACCTTCGATCGGCACCAGCAGACCGAAATCGGTGAAGTTGGTGCGGGCCTCGGTCGGGCTGTAGCCGGCGAAGGTCGTCGCCCCGTCGACCATGGCCTTGAGCTGCTCGACGCCTTCGAAGGACGCCGGGATCTCGCCCGTCGCCGTCAGGTCGAGAACCTTGCCGTCGGTGTCCTGCAGCGTCTTGGCGATCGCCATCAGCTTGCTGACGAGGAACGTGTCGCGCTGGTCCTGCGCCAGCGCCGCCGACTTGATGAAGATGTCGAATTTTCGGGACGGGGAAGATATCTCCGCAGTTGGCGCTGCGGCGGGCCTTGGGCCGGTGCCCGTCGATGGGAGAAGCGAGCCTAGCTCATCGAAACAATTGGTGCCGTCGTTTAGGAGCGACTGCTGCGTCAGCGTCCAGTCAGGCCCATCGATCCTGACGGCCGTATACATGAGCCATGCCTGCCAGGACGGCGTGTTGTTGGCCAGCATCGCGTAGTAGAAATTGCGGTGCGTGTCGTGTGCGGTGCGCGTCTGGGTGCAGCAATAATAGTCATGGACGATCGACGCCGGGAAATACGGGCCGTCGTAGTTGTCGCCGACGATCAGCTCGAACAGCCAGGGAATGGTGGCGCCATCGGTGTAGCTTCCTGATGGCACGGTCCAGGCAAGCCCGTTCGGGTCCTCAAAAGTCACCGCCTTGGTGGTCCTGAACGGCTTGGGCGAAGCGTCCGTCCGGTTCTCCAGCCCGATCGGAAGATCAATGAACTTGCCATAGTAGTCCTGAGCCCAGGACATATCGGCCACAAGCAAGAGTATGAGCGTAGTCGAACTGCGAAGCAAAGACCTGCGCATGCCACCCCCCATTTTTGCTGATTTTGCAAAGCAAACGATAGCATGTTTCAGCAACAACGAAAAAGCCGCGCCGATCTTATGTCGATCGGTCGCGGCTTTTGTCGTGGAGAGTTCCCGCGAGCATCTTCGGCCCGTCGGAAGTTCGCCTGCCCTGTCTAACTGCTCTGTCCAATTGGTGGAAACATGCTGGAGATCATGTCCCTGGCGCGCCTTGCCCGTCCTTCAAGCCGTCGCGCTTCTGTTGTTGGGGGCTGCCATCCAGGTGTCCCCGTTCTTCCCCCGAAGAAACTTTTGGCCCGGGTTGGCTTAGTGCATCGTCATCCATTCGCGCGCTTCGCGCAGTGCCTTGACGATGTCGGTCTTGGACATCGTCACCGACAGCTCCGAGCGCAGCTCGGCGGCGCGGGCCGAGCCCTTGATGGCGGCGATGTTGAACCATTTGTGGGCGGCAACCACGTCGATGTCGCAGTCGCGGCCGGTGGCATACATCATGCCCAGTTCCAGCAGAATGTCAGCCTGAGCGGTGGTGCCCATCGCGCCAAAGCCGGCTTCAAAGATTTCGAAACGTGCCATTTTCTTGTCCCCTGTCCGTCTCCTGGAGCGGGCCTGCCTGGGTCACCAGGAGCCGCCCTTCGATGCTTCCGAAGATGCCGGGGAGCCTTGAATCTGCCGTTAAACGGGTTGCTTAACCCGAAGAAAACAAAGTCAAAACAAAGGGTAAAGCTTGGATTTCGTTAAGGATAGGAAGCCTTGGGCTGCCTGGGATTTGAAGAAAATGCGATGAAAATTCGCCTGTCCGCGGCTAAGTCTTTGATAACCACGCCCGACATCAGCTGAGGGTGGGAGGTGAACTTTCGGCGGCGAAAGGGACTTTTTCGGGCCAGAAAAAAGCCGGCAACTTCCCCAGCGACACCGCTTTTGTTTTGGCGAAGGCTGCATTACGCTTACGTTTGCGTAAACGTCACGCGGGGGGAGACGCCTGTGACACCAACCGGGAGGACTTCAATGTTTCGCAAGATGAGCATGGCCGTTGCGGCTACCCTGATGCTGGCGGGCGCGGCCTATGCCGATCCGATCGAAGGCAACTGGAAGACGGAAGCCGGCTCGACGGCCGCGATCGCAACGTGCGGCAGCGGCTTCTGCATCACGCTGAAAGACGGCAAGCACGCCGGCAAGCAGATCGGCACCTTCAACGCGGACGGCGGCAATGCCTATTCGGGCAAGATCACCGACCCCGCCAATGACAAGACCTATACAGGCAAGGCGTCGGTGGCCGGCTCGAACCTGAAGATGAAGGGCTGCGTGCTCGGCGGCCTCATCTGCAAGAGCCAGAACTGGACGAAGCTGTAAGAGCGAATAGGGAGTAGTGAGTAGCGAATAGAGGGGAAAAACGAGGGCTTCGACGCCACGTGTTCCCTGTTCGCCACCCACTACTCCCTATTCGCTACTCCCTATTCGCTGTTTTCACGCCCTCGCCCGCTGACCGAACAGCACCTTCTGGGCTTCCTTGTCGTCGGCGAGATTGCGGCGGTGGTCTTCACCCACGGCGATGCCGCGGACAACGGCCGGACGGGCCAGCAGCGTTTCGAACCAGCGCTTGAGGTGCGGGAAGTCCTCGATGTCCTGGCCCTGGTTCTTGTAGGGCTTGACCCAGCCGAGCGCTGCCATGTCGGCAATCGAATAGTCGCCAGCCAGGAATTCGCGATCGGCGAGGCGCTTGTTCATCACACCGTAGAGGCGGTTGACCTCGTTGGTGTAGCGGTCGACGGCATAGCCGACCTTTTCGGGCGCATATTGCCGGAAGTGATGAGCCTGGCCGGCCATCGGGCCGAGGCCGCCGACCTGCCAGAACAGCCACTGGTCGACCTCGACGCGGGTGCGCTCGTCGGCCGGATAGAACTTGCCGAACTTGCGGCCGAGATATTGCAGGATCGCCCCTGACTCGAAGATGGAGATGGGCGCCGCCTTGCCATCGACGGCCGGACCTTCCGGATCGATGATCGCCGGCATGCGGTTGTTGGGCGCGATCTTCAGGAATGACGGCTCGAACTGCTCGCCCTTGCCGATGTTGACGTATTTGATCGTGTAGGGAACGCTAAGTTCCTCCAGCATGATCGAAATCTTCCAGCCGTTGGGCGTCGGCCAATAATAGAGGTCGATCGGCAAAGTCTGCGTGGTCATTCCGAACTCTCCGTGTTGTGCGCTGCACAGGAGATATGTGCGGGTGGCCGGAACGCAACCCTGAGGCCCTGTTAACGACCGTCAATAAATTTGAACCGAAGATGAACGGAGGTCTCAGAACCGGTTCAGCGGGGCTTTGGCATATTCCGCTCCATCGAAGGGGATACACCAATGCTTGCTCGTCGCTTCACCATCGTCTGCCTGCTCAGCGCCCTGTTTGGCATCGCCTTCGCAACCCTGGTCGCCGAGGTGAGCCGTCCGGCCCACTCCTGGGAAATCGGCAGCGTGGTGCCCTGCGTGTTCGAAGAAAACATGAACTGCAAGCCGCCCTTGAGACACTAACCGACAAGAGACCGATCCGCTCCAGCACGAAAAGAAGAAACGCCGATGACCCGCCCCGCTTCCCACATCGCCAACATGCTTCGTATCGCCTTGCGGGCGGCGCTCATCCTGCTGGTTCTGGCTGCCCCCGTTCTCGCCGTGCCGCAGTTGCGCGGCGACGCCGGCAATACCATCGAAGCGCCAGCCGCACGCAAGAACGGCGTCGGTTTCGTGCTGTTGGTCAGCCTGCAGCGGGCCTGATGCGACGATTTGGCGAGGCTGTAATACGAACCTCTCCCAACCGTCACAATTGATCTCTATAATGGGTCATGGAAAAGCGAATCTATCCTGAACCCATCGAATCCATCACCACGCCGGAGCCTTATTCCCGGCAGAGCTTCACCGATGCCCATGAGGCAGTGAAGGCGCTCCAGCAGCTGTACGACCGCAACACGGCCTTCCTGCGCGACGCATTTGCATCGCTCGCGCACGGCACGCCGCCGCAGCGTTTCAGGGCCTGCTATCCTGAGGTCGGCGTCGTCACCTCGTCCTATTCGCAGGTCGATTCCCGCCAGGCTTACGGCCACATGCCGACGCCCGGCCTGTTCACCACCACGATCACCCGGCCCGACCTGTTCGAGAGCTACCTGGTCGAGCAACTGAAGCTGATCATGCGCAATCACGGCGTCTCGGTCACCGTGTCGGAATCGTCGACGCCAATCCCGCTGCATTTCGCCTTCCTCGAGGGCACCCATGTCGACGCGGCCGTCGCCGAGCGCATCCAGCGCCCGATCCGCGACCTGTTCGATGTGCCCGACCTCGATGGTACCGACGACCACATCGCCAACGGCACCTTCGAGATTCTGCCGGGCGAGCCGCGACCGCTGGCAGTATTCACCGCCCAGCGCATCGACTATTCGCTCCACCGGCTGGCGCACTACACGGCGACCACGCCGCAGCATTTCCAGAACTTCGTGCTGTTCACCAACTACCAGTTCTACATCGACGAGTTCGTGGTGCTTGCCCGCGAACTGATGGCCAAGGGCGGCGGCGGCTACACCGAGTTCGTCGAACCGGGCGGCGTGGTGACCAAGGCCGGAGAGAGTGCGCCATCAGAAGGCAATCCGCCGCCACGGCTGCCGCAGATGCCGGCCTATCACCTGAAGAAGGCGGGCCATGGCGGCATCACCATGGTGAATATCGGCGTCGGCCCCTCCAACGCCAAGACCATCACCGACCACGTCGCGGTGCTGAGGCCGCATGCCTGGTTGATGCTCGGCCACTGCGCCGGTCTACGCAACACCCAGGCGCTGGGCGACTATGTGCTGGCGCACGCCTATGTCCGCGAAGACCACGTGCTCGACGACGACCTGCCGGTGTGGGTGCCGATCCCACCACTGGCCGAGGTACAGGTGGCGCTGCAGGAGGCCGTCGCCGAGGTGACCGGGCTGTCCGGCTACGACCTCAAGCGCATCATGCGCACGGGCACGGTCGCCACCATCGACAACCGCAACTGGGAACTGCGCGACCAGCGCGGGCCGGTGCAGCGTCTGTCGCAGTCTCGGGCGATCGCGCTCGACATGGAATCGGCGACGATCGCCGCAAACGGCTTCCGCTTCCGCGTGCCCTACGGCACGCTGCTGTGCGTCTCCGACAAGCCGCTGCACGGCGAACTCAAGCTGCCCGGCATGGCCTCGGAGTTCTACAAGCGGCAGGTGGCCCAGCACCTGACCATCGGCATCCGGGCGCTGGAAAAGCTCGCCGAAATGCCCAATGAAAGGCTGCATTCGCGCAAGCTGCGCAGCTTTGCCGAGACGGCATTCCAATAGGGCCCGGAACGGGCACCCGATATCATCAATGAGCCGCAATTGTGCGGCCATGAAGCAGACATGACGACACCGGCCCTGCTCATGATCGCCAAGATCGCCTGTTTTTCGGCGATGCTGCTCATTTCCATTCCGCTGGTCGCCGGTTTTTTCGGCGCCTGGCATCCGGCGCTGGATTCGTTTGCGCATTTCCGCGTGCATCTGGCGGTCCTGATGATGGTCGCGGCGCTGCCGCTTCTGGCCACCTCGATGCGCTGGCCCGCGGTTACAGCACTCGTGTTCGGGGCTGCAGCCCTTGCCACGACCTCGCCTTCCATACCAGGCATAGGCTCGGTGCACGCGGCCTTCGAGCCACGCCAGGGTAACCGCCCCGTCTACAAGATGCTGCAGATGAACCTGCGCTTCGACAATGCAGAGCCTGCCAAGGTGCTGTCGCTGGTCGGGCGCATGCAGCCCGACGTGATCACCTTCGAGGAAGTGTCGAGGATGTGGACGCGCAAGCTCGAACCGCTGTTTGCGCGCTATCCATACCGGATGATTTGCCCTTATCCGAACAATGTGTTTGGGGCAGCGATCCTGTCGCGCCGGCCCTTCGTCGAGGGCAGCGAGCCGCAATGTTACGGCGGCGGGGCGCTGGCTGTCGCCAAGGTCGATTTCGGCGGTCGCGCCGCCGATGTCGTGGCCCTGCATCTCGGCTGGCCCTGGCCGTTCGAGCAATCGAGCCAGATCGATGCGCTGAGCCCGATCCTGGCCGGGCTGGACCAGAACGCCATCCTGGGCGGCGACTTCAACGCCACGCCCTGGAGCAATTCCGTCAGCCGCGTCGCCGAAGCCGGCGGCATGACGCTGATGCCCTCGGCCGGGCGCACATGGCTGACATTCATGCTGCCCGACTTCATGCGCTTTGCCGGCCTGACAATCGACCATGTGATGGCCAAGGGCGAGATTACGGTGCACTCGGTCAAGATGGGCGACGACGCCGGTTCGGATCACCGGCCGCTGCTGGTGGAATTCTCCTTCAAGGACAGCGCACCGGAGCCCGAAGACGTCGAACCGCAGACGGTGCGGCTCGAAACGCCGCCGGCGCCGCGCGGCTAAACCAAAATCTTCGCCACGAACAGAAACGGCCCGGAAGTCGATGACCTCCGGGCCGCTGAATTGTTCATTGGCTGCGGAGCAGCTTACATGTTCGGGTAGAGCTTACATGTTCGGGTAGACAGGCCCCTCGCCGCCCTGCGGTGGCACCCAGTTGATGTTCTGGTTGGGATCCTTGATGTCGCAGGTCTTGCAGTGGACGCAGTTCTGCGCATTGATGACGAACTTCGCATCCGCATGGCCGGGATCGCCGGCGATCGAGTTGCCGTCGGCATCGACCCATTCATAGACGCCGGCCGGGCAATAGCGGCTCGAAGGTCCGGCAAAAACGCCGTATTCCGAACGCTTCTGCAGTTCCGCATCCTTGACCTGGAGGTGAACCGGCTGGTTCTCCTCATGATTGGTGTTGGACAGGAACACCGATGACAGGCGATCAAAGGTCAAAACGCCATCGGGCTTGGGGTAGTCGATCTTCTTGTGCTTCGAAGCCGGCTCAAGCGACTGGGCGTCCGTCTTGCCGTGCTTCAGCGTGCCGAAGGGTGAGACACCGAACAGGGTGTTGAGCCACATGTCGAGGCCGCCGAGGCCGACGCCGAGAATGGTGCCGAAACGCGACCACAGCGGCTTGACGTTGCGGACCTTCTTCAAATCCTTGCCGATATCGGTGGCGCGCCAGGCCGCTTCGTAGGCCGCAAGCTCGTCATTGGCGCGGCCGCTGGCGATGGCCTCCGCGACATGTTCGGCTGCAAGCATGCCCGAGAGCACGGCGTTGTGCGAACCCTTGATGCGCGGAACGTTGACAAGGCCGGCCGAGCAGCCCATCAGCACGCCGCCGGGGAACGACAGCTTGGGCACCGACTGGTAGCCGCCCTCGGTGATGGCGCGAGCGCCATAGGACAGGCGCTTGCCTCCCTCGAAGGTGCCGCGGATCGCCGGATGCGTCTTGAAGCGCTGGAACTCCTCGAAGGGCGACAGATACGGGTTCTTGTAGTTGAGGTGGAGGACGAAGCCGACCGCCACCATGTTGTCTTCGAGATGGTAGAGGAACGAGCCGCCGCCGGTCTTCATGTCGAGCGGCCAGCCGAAGGAGTGCTGAACGAGGCCCGCCTTGTGCTTTTCGGGCGCGACCTGCCACAGCTCCTTGATGCCGATGCCGAACTTCTGCGGCTCCTTACCGGCGCCGAGGTCGTATTTGGCGATCAGCTGCTTGGCGAGCGAACCGCGCGCGCCCTCGCCAATCAGCACATACTTGCCCATCAGCGCCATACCAGGAGCGAAGGACGGACCGTGCGAACCGTCGCGTTCGACGCCCATGTCGCCGGTGTAGACGCCTGTTACCGCGCCCTCATCATTGTAGAGCAGGCCAGCGGCGGCAAAGCCCGGATAGATCTCGACGCCGAGCGCTTCGGCCTTGGTGGCCAGCCAGCGGCAGACATTGCCGAGCGAAACGATATAGTTGCCGTGATTGCTCATCAGCGGCGGCATCAGGATGTTCGGCAGCTTGACCGAACCTGCCGGCCCGAGCACCAGGAAATGGTCGTCGGTGACGGGGGTCTTGAACGGATGGTCGGCGTCTTCGCGCCAGTCGGGCAGCAGGCGGTTGATGCCGATCGGGTCGACCACCGCGCCTGACAGGATGTGGGCTCCGACCTCGCCGCCCTTTTCGAGCACGACAACGGAGAGCTCGGGATTGACCTGCTTGAGCCGGATCGCCGCTGCCAGACCCGCCGGCCCTGCGCCGACGATGACAACGTCGAATTCCATGCTCTCGCGCTCGATATCGCTCATCAATCCCTCCGCGTTGGCTAACCCTGTCCCAAGGGCAATCTTTTGGCTACGCGCTGCATAGCGCATCAGTCGGAAACGTCAAACCGGACCAATCCGCACATCGGCTGTTTGGCCTAGCTGCAGCCCCTCCAAGTCGAGAATTATCTTACGTTAACGTAAAGGTCAAAATATTTCGCTTTCCGCCCTGATGTGACAGGGTAGTGTCGGCGGCAGGTTGCCCATCGCTTTTCGTCCATTGATTCTTCATGCGCCAATTCGTGCCTTGCAAGACCGGACTGAAACGCTTCAGCCCCACAAGCCACATGCTGGCGGTGGTCTCCCTTCTTATTGCGACGTGTTTGGCCGGCGAAGGTCGTTCGCAGGAAACCGCGGACGGACAGAAGCTCTGGACCAGCGGCGCCTATTCGTTTTCAGACGAGCTCGGCGGCTTCCGCATCACCTCGGTCTCGGGCATCGGCACGCGCGAAGACCCGCTTGTCATCAGGGAGGAGTTGGAGTCGTCTTCGCCGGTGACGCTGACCATCCGCACCACACGACCGATCAGGCCCTTCGATACGTCCGGGCTGTACGCCAACGGCATCATGTTCATGCGCATCGAGGCGCTCAACAACAGCGGCCAGGCATGGATCGAATTCGAGTTCGAACTGCAGGAGATCGAGGGCAAGCCGAGCGACTTCGGCGATGGCCTGTCCTTCGACCAGAGGCGCGGCGACAGCGCCAATATCTCGTCGAGCAGCTTCTCCAAATATGTCAGGGATTTCGAGCCCTATGACCGGCTGCGCTATACCGAAGGCAAGATAGACCCCGGCGAGGCCGCTGATTTCAACTTCCTGATCACCGACTACACGCCGCGCTGGCGCTTTTATATAGTGCAGGACCCACGCATTCCGTCGTCATGAACTTGCAAATCGGCGTCCGAACGCCGAAAAAGAGCCATGGCCTCCATTTCGGGAAATGAACGTCCGGATCTGCGCGATCTGCTCGCCTTCTATGCGGCGGCAGGCGTGGACGAGGCGTTGGCCGACGATCCCATCGACAGGTTCGCCGAAAGCGCGGCGGCGCGACAGGCAGCGCCGGCGACGCGTGCTGCCCAGCCGGACCTTTCCCGGCCAGGCGTATCCGCAGGGAGCGACAGAACGGCTGCGGCACCGCCGCCGCGGCCCGTTGCGGCCGCAGTGCCTGATGAAGCGCAGGCTGCCGCGGCGCGCGAGGCCGCCTCGAAAGCCGCCTCTCTCGACGAGTTGCGCCAGATTCTCGAAAGCTTCGACGGCTGCAACCTCAAGGCTACGGCCAAGAGCATGGTGTTTGCCGACGGCAACCCCGAGGCCGACCTGATGCTGGTCGGCGAAGCGCCGGGACGGGACGAGGATCTGGAGGGGCTTCCCTTCGTCGGCCGCTCGGGCCAGCTGCTCGACCGCATCCTCACTGCCATCGGCCTCGACCGGAAGTCGGCTTATATCGCCAACGTCATTCCTTGGCGTCCGCCAGGCAACCGCACGCCGACACCGCACGAGACGGAAATCTGCCGGCCGTTTATCGAGCGCCAGATTGCGCTCGCCAATCCGAAGGTGCTGGTGTCGCTCGGCGGGCCATCAGCCAAGCTGTTGACCGGCTCGCCGGATGGCATCCTCCGGCTGCGCGGCAACTGGAAGACACACAAGACGGCCGATGGCACGGTCATTCCGGTCATGCCGACGCTGCATCCGGCGTATCTGTTGAGAAATCCCGCCCACAAGAAACTTGCGTGGCGGGATTTCCTGGAGATCAAGGCCAAGCTGAGGGAACTCGGCAGCCTGTAGAGCGCCGCGTTCAGGCAGCGACGGTGGCGCCGGCGCGGCGCATGCCGATGAACTGCAGTTCGGTGAAGACTGCGACTGCAAGCGCCTGGGCGACCACGAAGGCGATGCCGAGGGCATTCGGCGCCACCGCACCTGTGAGCAGCAAGGCAAAGCTTGCGACTACCCAAAGTATGTTGAGGATGATGATGCCGGTCAGCAGGCCGTTCGGCACGCTGTTGCGACGAGCGACGATGACCAGCATGGCAACGAAGGGGATGAGCACAAGGCCGGCCCAGAACAGCAGCGGCTCGGGCAGTTCCAGCTGGCCGGACAGCAGTGGGGCGCCGAGCAGCATGAGGAGCGCGGTGGCGCCGCTGGCCAGGGCATCGAGATGAAGGGTGTTGCGCAGGAAGGGGGTGACGATCATGACAGGCTCCTGTTGCTGTTGCTCGGAGGCTTCGCTTGCTGCGTCCGCCTTCCTTGGAGACAACATCCCACCGCCCCTGCCTCGATGCGATTACGCTTGAGGTAATAGAAACGAGAAAGTCATCGCGGTAGGTTACAGGCATGGACACAAACACGGTCGGCGGCCTGATCCGCGAATGGCGCACCAAAAGGCGTATGAGCCAGCTCGATCTGGCCATGGAGGCCGAAATCTCACAAAGGCACCTGAGCTTCATGGAGAGCGGGCGTTCCCTGCCCTCGCGCGACATGGTGCTGCACATCGCCGAACAGCTTGCGATCCCTCTGCGTCAGCGCAACCAGCTGCTGCTCGCCGCCGGATATGCGCCGAGCTTCAGCGAAAAGCCGCTGGATCACCCCTCGCTTACACCCGCAATGGACGCCGTGCGCATGGTGCTGAAGGGCCATGAGCCCTATCCGGCCATTGCCATCGACCGGCACTGGAACCTGATCGAGGGCAATGCCGCGCTCGGCCAGCTTCTGGGCGGCGTGGAAGACGCGGCGCTGCTCGAGGCGCCTGTCAATGTGCTGCGCCTCAGCCTGCATCCGAAGGGCGTGGCGCCGTATATCGTCAACCTGCATGAATGGCGGGCGCATCTGATCGAGCGGCTTAAACACCAGAACGACATAGCCGGAGACCCGGTACTGAAGGCGCTGGAGACGGAACTGCTCGGCTATCCCGACGGACCGCGCCAAGGCCGGCCAATCCAGGGCAATGCCAATGCGATCGTCCACCCGCTCAGGATGCGCGTCGGCGACGCAGTGTTGTCCTTCATCAGCACGACGACTGTGTTCGGCACGCCGCTCGACGTGACACTGTCGGAAATCGCCATCGAATCCTTCTTCCCCGCCGATGAGGAAACGGCCGCCTACCTCAGGCACCGCTAATCGCCGCGCCGAACTTCTGGACACTGTGCAGCGGTCCCGTTCACCCACGGCATGACAACGTCTATGCGGGGCCAGAACTTCCATGCCCGCACCGGCCACGATACGGCCGACCCTCCGGTTGCGGAGCGGGCAGGCTCCTTGTCTGATATTCGCGCCTATTGCGGCGAGGCGGCCTTCTTTGCCGCCTGGCGCTCGATGCCAAGACGCCGTTCGCGCCAGATGATGAAAATGCCGGCGCCGACGACGATGACGCCGCCCACCAGCGTGTGGACGGTCGGCAGGTCGCCGAAAACGAGATAGCCGACAACGATGCCCAGCAGCAACGAACTGTATTCGAACGGGGCGACCGTGGACGCTTCGGCGTGGCGATAGGCCTCGGTCATGAACAGCTGGGCGATGCCGCCGCAGAAGCCACCGGTGACCAGCAGCGCCGTCTGTTCCCAGCTGAGCGCCTGCCAACCGAACGGAATGCTGAACAGGGCCATGACGCTGGCGGTCAGCGAGAACCACAGCACGATCGTCGCCGTGCGTTCGGAATGGACGAGGTTGCGGACCAGGAGCATGGCGATGGCCGACAGCGCCGCACCGATGATTGCAGCCAGCGCGCCCATCGCCGCCTTGTCGCTGACGCCTTCGGGCGAAGTGAACAGCGTCAGATTGGGCCACGAGACGATCAACACGCCGACAAGGCCGATAGCGACCGCCGTCCAGCGATAGGCACGGACGTTTTCGCCGAGAATGAGGGCGCTGAAGACGACGACCAGAAGCGGCTGCGCGTAATTCAGCGTGATCGCCTCCGGCAATGGCAGCTGCGTCAGCGCGAAGAAGCCGAAGCCCATGGCGGTGACGCCGGCCAAGCCGCGCATGATGTGTCCGAAGGGCCGCTTGGTGGCGACCGCAGTGCGCAGCTCGCCGCGAAAGGCGAGAAAGGCCAGGATCGGAAAAATGGCGAAGAATGACCGGTAGAAGACGATCTGGCCGGCAGGCACCTGGCCGGCCAGCTTGATGGCCGTCGACATGCCGACGAAGATCGCCACCGAAATGACCTTGAGCGCGATGCCCGTAAGCGGCGACGACGCCTGAACCACCTGATGCTTCACTGCTGCCGGGCCGCCGCGATTGAGGCCCAGATGCGCGCCGGCGTTGCCGGCATCTCGATATGGCCGATGCCATAGGCGCGGTAGAGCGCATCGGTCACCGCATTGAGCGCGGCGGGCGTGGAGCCGATGGTGCCCGCCTCGCCTGCCCCCTTCATGCCCATGGCGTTGGTGGTCGAGGGCACATTGCGCGTCTCGAAATGAAAGGACGGCACGGTGTCGGCGCGCGGCATTGCGTAATCCATGAAACTTGCGGTGAGCAGCTGGCCGTCCTCGCCATAAACCGCTTCTTCCGACAGCGCCTGGCCAATGCCCTGGACGACGCCGCCATGGACCTGGCCTGCGAGCAGGATGGGGTTCACGGTCGCGCCGAAGTCGTCGACGATGGTGTAGGCGACAACCTCGGTGGACCCGGTCTCGGGGTCGATCTCGACCTCGCAGATATGGGTGCCATTGGGATAGGTCGCTTCGTCCTGAACAAACTCGCCCATCGCCTTGAGATCATCGGAGTTCTTCGCCGCGGCATGGATATCGGCGAAGGAGATGACGCGGTCCGTGCCGACGATGCGCGCTTCGCCATTGTCGAGCTCGATGTCGGCGGCGGCTGCCTCAAGCTCGTCTGCGGCGATCTTCTTCAGCTTCTCGGCAAGGGCTGCACCTGCGCGTGAGGCCGAGACGCCGCCGAGCGGGATCGAACGCGAACCGCCGGTGCCGCCGCCTTTGGCGAGCTGGTCCGTATCGCCCTGATGCACGCTGATCCTGGCGACGTCGAGATTGAGCTTCTCCGAGACGAACTGGGCGTAGGCCGTGGCATGACCCTGGCCGTTGGACTGGGTCCCGATGAACACGGACACCGAACCATCGGCGTTGAGTTCGACACGTGCCGGCTCGGACCCGGCGAAGGCGCAGGCCTCGATGTAGGTGGCAATGCCGATGCCGCGGATTTTTCCGCGTTGCCAGGCTTCGGCCAGCCGGTCCGGGAAGTTCGCCCAGCCGGCGCGGTCCATCGACTGGTCCATATGGGCCTCGAACTCGCCGACGTCGTAGAGCCGGCCGGTCTGCGTGCGGTACGGGAACTGCTCGGGGCGGATGAAGTTGCGGCGGCGGATCTCGTCGACCGAAAGGCCGAGCTCGCGGGCGCAGGCGTCGACCAGCTTCTCGACCAGAAGTGCGGCTTCCGGGCGCCCCGCGCCGCGATAGGCATCAACAGGGCAGGTGTTGGTGTAGACGCCCAAGATCGTCACATCGAGCGCCTCGATATCGTAGACGCCGGTCGACATACTGGCGCCGATAAAGGCGATCACGGGTCCGAACTGGGAAATGTAGGCACCGGCATTGGACAGGAGATGGACGCGCAGGCCGAGGAAGCGGCCATTGCTGTCCATCGCCATCTCGGCGGTCACGACATTGTCGCGACCTTGTGCGTCGGTGAGGAAATGCTCGGTGCGGTCGCTTGCCCACTTCACCGGGCGGCCAAGGCGCTTGGCGGCCTCCATCACCAGCGCGTGCTCGCGATAGACGAAGGCCTTGGTGCCGAAACCGCCGCCGACGTCGGGGGTCACGACGCGAAGCTTATCGGCATCGATGCCGAACACCTGGCCGGTCAGGATGTTGCGCATCGAATGCACGCCCTGCGACCCCGTGGTCAGCACGAAGCGGTCTTCATCCTTGCGCCATTCGCCGATGGCCGAGCGCGGCTCCATGTAGTTGCAGATCAGGCGGTTGTTGACGAATTCGATACGGGTGACGCGGTCTGCCTTGGCAAAGGCGGCATCGGTCCTGGCCTTGTCGCCGATATGATAGGTGAAGGCCTTGTTGGAGCCCAGCTCGGGCCAGACGAGCGGTGTGTCATCATCAAGTGCGGTCGCCGTGACGGCTGCCGCGTCCTCGCCATCATAGTCGACTTCGATGAGTTCGGCGGCATCCTGCGCCAGTGCCCTGGTGTCGGCGACAACGAAGGCCACGGCATCGCCGACATAGTGGACGCGGTCGCGGCAGAGAATCGGGATGTCACGGGTTGGCGCCCGCGTGCCATCGGGCTGCTTCTGCATGACCATCGACTTGAGGTCGCCGAGATGGGCGATATCGGCCCCGGTCAGCACCAGATGGACACCCGGCGCGGCGCGCGCCGCCTCGAGCGAACCCAAGGTGAAGGTCGCCTTGGCGACCGGCGAGCGCAGCACATAACCATGCAGTTGAGAGGCCGGCGCGATGTCGTCGGTGTAGCGGCCGCGGCCGGTGATGAAGGCACCATCCTCGACCCGCAATACGGGCGCGCCCATTCCGAATTTCGGCGTGACGATTGTCATGATTGCCTCGTGGGATTGGTTGAGCAGCGCAGCAAATGTGCGGTCCCAGACAGTTTTGCCGAGGGGGCGTTTCGTGTAAAGAGCAGCCGCCGCATATTTATTCTGCCAACGCGCAACAGGCGTTGGACGTCGAGGAAGGCCAATCGCATGCGCACAGATACCGGACAGGTTTTTCGCCTGGAGGACTACCGACCCAGCGACTACCTGATCCCCAGGACCGAACTCGATTTCCGTCTCGGCAAGGACAGCACAAAGGCAGTGGCGCGGCTGACCATCGAGCGGCGTGACGGCGTCGACAAGCCGGTCCAGCTCGAACTCGACGGCGACGGACTGACGCTGCGCCGCATCGAGATCGACGGCGAAGCGGTGGATGCCGCCAACTTCGACGCGACGCCCGACAAGCTGGTTATTCACAATCCGCCAGCGTCCGGCCGCTTCACGCTTCTGATCGAGACCGAACTTGCCCCGTCGAGCAACGAGGCGCTGATGGGCCTCTATCGCTCGAGCAAGGTCTATTGCACCCAGTGCGAAGCCGAGGGTTTCCGGCGCATCACCTACTTCCTCGACCGGCCGGACATCCTGTCAGTCTACACCGTGCGCATCGAGGCCGAGCGCGCCGAGGCGCCGCTGCTGCTCGCCAACGGCAATCCGGTCGAGCATGGCGACCTTGGCGATGGCTGGCACTATGCCGTCTGGCATGACCCCTTCCCCAAGCCGTCCTATCTGTTTGCGCTGGTCGCCGGCGACCTCGGCTGCATCAAGGACCGTTTTGTCACCGCTTCCGGCAAGCAGGTGGAGCTCGGCATCTATGTCGAGCACGGCAAGGAGAACCAGGCGGGTTACGCCATGGACGCGCTCCGCCGTTCGATGAAGTGGGACGAAGAGGTGTTCGGCTGCGAGTACGACCTCGACGTCTTCAACATCGTCGCCGTGTCCGACTTCAACATGGGCGCGATGGAAAACAAGGGTCTCAACATCTTCAACGACAAGTATGTGCTTGCCGACGAGGAGACCGCGACGGACGCCGACTTCGCCAATATCGAGGCGATCATCGCGCATGAGTATTTCCACAATTGGACAGGCAACAGAATCACTTGCCGCGACTGGTTCCAGCTCTGCCTCAAGGAAGGGTTGACCGTTTTCCGTGACCACGAATTCTCGGCTGACCAGCGTTCGCGGCCGGTCAAGCGCATTGCCGAGGTGCGCACGCTGCGCGCCCACCAGTTCCCCGAGGACCAGGGGCCGCTGGCCCATCCCGTCCGCCCCAGGCGCTATCGCGAGATCAACAACTTCTACACCGCGACCGTCTACGAGAAGGGCTCGGAAGTTGTGCGGATGATCCGCACCGTGCTGGGCGCGGAACTGTTCCGCCAGGGCATGGACCTCTATTTCGAGCGTCATGACGGCGACGCCGCCACCATCGAGGACTTCCTCAAGGTGTTCGAGGACGTGTCGGGCAAGGACCTGTCGCAGTTCGCGCTTTGGTACCATCAGGCCGGCACGCCCAATCTCAGCGTCAGCACCAACCACAATGCCGCGACGGGACAGTTCACCATCGAGATCGAGCAGTCGGTGCCGCCGACGCCTTCGGAAAGCCGCAAGCGGCTGATGCACATTCCGCTGGCCTTCGGTCTCGTCGGCGCCGACGGCAAGGACTTGGCCTATGGCGCCGTGGAAGGCGCCACCGTCGAGAACGGTGTCATCCATGTGCGCAAGCGCAAGCATGCGGTGACCTTCTCCGGCGTGACGGAACGGCCAGTGCTGTCGCTCAACCGCGGCTTCTCGGCACCGGTCACGCTGACGGTCGAGCAGCGGGCCGAAGACCAGATGTTCCTGGCCTCGCATGACAGCGACGCGTTCTCGCGCTGGCAGGCGTTCAACACGCTTTTGACCGATGCCAACATCGCCGCTTTCAAGGGCATCCTCGGCGGCAAGCAGCCGGCCTTCAGCCCAGACCTGGCCAAGCTCGCCGGCCGCATCGCCGGCGACAAGACGCTCGAGCACGCGTTCCGGGCGCTGGCGCTCGCCCTGCCCGGCGAAGCCGACATTGCCCGCGAGATCGGCAAGAACATCGATCCCGACGCGATCTTTGCCGGCCGCGAAGCGCTGGCCAGGACGATCGCCGAGACCAATCGCGGAGTCTTCTCCGAGCTTTACGCCGATCTGCTGAAGTCGGGTGCGTTCTCGCCCGATGCGGCGAGTGCCGGACGGAGGGCGCTGCGCAACACGCTGCTCGACTATCTCGCCACCCAGCCTGGCGGCGTGGAGCTTGCCGCCGAGCATTTCGCCGCCGCCACCAACATGACGGACCGCGCGGCGGGGCTTATGGTTCTGGCGCATCGCCATGCCGGCACGACGGAGGCCAAGGATGCGCTCGCGGAGTTCGACAAGTGTTATCGCAACGATCCGCTGGTGATGGACAAGTGGTTCATGATCCAGGCAACTGCGCCGGGCGCGGGAGCGGTCGACGCCGTCAGGGCGCTGATCGAGCATCCCGCCTTCTCGATCGCCAACCCGAACCGGGTGCGCTCGCTGATCGGCGGTTTTGCCAGTGCCAACCAGACCGGTTTCCATCGCGCCGACGGTGCCGGCTACACGTTCTTCGCCGAGACGGTGCTGACGGTCGAGAAGCGCAACCCGCAGGTGGCAGCACGGCTCGCAACCGCACTCCGCTCGTGGCGGTCGCTTGAGCCGAAGCGCCAGGCCAAGGCCCGTGCAGCGTTGGTGTCGATGCAGGCCAAGGAAGGCCTCTCGGCCGACCTGCGCGACATCATCGACCGCACGCTCGCCTGATCGGCGGGCCTCAGGCCCGACAGACTGACCAAAAGCGGCGGCCTCGGCATCGGGGTCGCCGCTTTTTCTTGGTCGATCGGTCGCGGGCAAATTCGGCTGACTTTTAGGCGACTTTTAATCTTTTTCGTCCGGCCCACTGGACAAGGCGAATCAGCTTTGATTCTTTAGTGACGATTCGGATGTGCGGTTTTGCCGGATCAGCCATTTCAAAACGGGATTTCGGGGAGCCATTTATGGCAAAGGCGGACGCGTGGGGCGCGCCCGATGAGACGACTGTTGTCCGACGCAGGCAGGCGCGCGGCGCTGCCCTGTCGGGCAACGCACGTCTTTTCGCGGAACCCGCCTACCGCCGCTTGCTGGCAGCCGAACCGCTGCTGCGCCGTTCGATCCCGACGCTGATCGTCATCTTCCTGGTTATCGTCGCCGGCACCCGCTTCCTGTCGCTGATGGCCCAGCGCGACGATGTCGAGCGCAACGCCAAGGCGATCCTATCGCTGGCCGCCGGCGAGCTTGTCAGCTCGCTGATGGTCGAGGCCAACAAGCAAGAACCGCTCGCCGCCGCCGGCCTGGACCTGCTCGAACGCACCAGCCAGCAGGGCACTCTGAGCCGCAGCCATGTCGTTGCGCTTACCGACCAGAATTTCCGTGTCATCGCTGTGAGCCCGCAATCGACGGGCTGGCAGGGCCAGGCGCTCGACGCCATCGTCAGCGGCGGGCAGCCGCTGTTCATGTTCGGCGACCGCGCCGGCGTGATGAGCGTGCGCGTCGGCGGCCAGGACTGGTTTGCCGCAGTGAGCCTGGCAGACGGCAAACGGGCCGCGGCAGCCGCAATGATCCCACAGGAGGCCGTGTTCGCCGAATGGCGCAAGACGGTATCGCTGAACGTGTCGCTGTTCGTCATGACAGCCGGCGTGCTGATCGTCATCCTGTTTGCTTATTTCGGCCAGGCGGCGCGGGCGCAGACCGCCGACAGCATCTATTTCGAGGCGCACCAGCGCATCGACCTGGCGCTCGTGCGCGGCAAGTGCGGCCTGTGGGACTGGGACATGGTGCGCGGCAAGATGTACTGGTCGCGCTCGATGTATGAATTGCTGGGCTACGAGGCCTGCGACGGCATGCTGTCGTTCGGCGAGGTCGCCCGTATCATCCACGCCGACGACGGCGACCTGTTCGAGTTGGCCAACCAGGTGGTGGCGCGCGAGATCGACCATATCGACCGTGTGTTCCGCATGCGCCATGCCGATGGCCGCTGGGTGTGGATGCGCGCCCGCGCCCAGGTCATCGACCCGGAAGCGCCGGAAATCCAGATGACCGGCATCGCCGTCGACATCACCGAGCAACGCCACCTCGCCATACGCTCCGAGACGGCCGACCTTCGGCTGCGCACTGCCATCGAGAACATCACGGAATCCTTCGTCTTGTGGGACGCCAACGACCGGCTGGTGATGTGCAATTCGAAATACCAGCAGGACAACGGCCTGGACGACCGCGACGTGCTGCCCGGCACGGACCGCGAGGATCTCGAAGAGCGCATGGTCGCTCTGATCTCCGAGCGCAGGCTTGCCACCGCCAACGGTCCGCGCGCCGGCGCCAGCTACGAGCGGCAACTGGCCGACGGCCGCTGGCTGCAGGTCAACGAGTTGAAGACGCGCGACGGCGGCACGGTGTCGGTGGGCTCCGACATCACCCAGATCAAGCAGCACCAGGACAAGCTGATGGAGAGCGAACGGCGTCTGATGGCGACGATCCACGACCTCAGCCTGGCGCGGCGCGCCGAAGAGGAACGCGGGCGTGAGCTTGTCGACCTCAACCGCAAATACATGAAGGAAACCGAGCGCGCCGAGGCCGCCAATCGGGCCAAGTCGGAATTCCTGGCCAACATGTCCCATGAGCTCAGGACGCCGCTCAACGCCGTCATCGGCTTCTCGGAGCTGATGGAAGGCAAGCTGTTCGGGCCGCTGGGTTCGCCACGCTACGAGGAGTATGCCCGCGACATCAATTCGAGCGGCAAGTACCTGCTGGGCGTGATCAACGACATCCTCGACATGTCGAAGATCGAGGCCGGCCAGTTCTCGATGGACCGCGAGGAGATCGACCTGTGCCCGCTGATCCGCGAGACGGTGCGGGTTATCTCGCTGCAGGCGGCACAGAAGCAGATCACGCTCGAGACCCAGATCGCCGACGAGATGACGCTGTTCGCCGACCGCCGCGCCATCAAGCAGATCGTCATCAACCTTTTGTCCAATGCCGTGAAGTTCACCGGCCAGGGCGGCCGAATCTCGGTGCGCGCCCGCAACGCCTCGGGCGCGCTGACGCTGTCGATCGAGGACAATGGCTGCGGCATTCCCAAGCACGCGCTGGGAAAGCTCGGCCGGCCGTTCGAGCAGGTGCAGAACCAGTTCTCCAAGAACCACGAAGGCTCCGGCCTCGGCCTCGCGATCTCGCGCTCGCTGGCCGAATTGCATGGCGGCGCCCTCAAGATCCGCTCGACCGAAGGCGTCGGCACGATCGTTGCCGTACGGATCCCGGTGCGCAAGAACAGCCGCCTCATGAAAAAGGCCGCGTGACGCGGCCTTGAGAAGAGACCCGGCGGCTGCCCGCCGGGGTGGCGTGTCGCCGCTTCAGAGCTTCATCGAGCCCTTGCCGTGCGGACGCTCGTGGTGCTTGGCCTGGCGCTGAGGCATCTCGTCCTTGACCAGCTTGCCGTCGTCGTTGACGTCGAGAAGTGCAAACAGCTTCTTCTGCCTGTTCTCGATCTCAGCTTTGGTCAGTACGCCGTCGCCATTGGCGTCGTAACGCTTGATGATGCGTTCGGCCATGCGCTCGGCCCGCTTCTTGTTGTGGATCTGCTCGGCCAGTTCGCCGACCGTGATCTTGCCGTCGCCCTTGGCGTCCGCCTTGGCGAAGCGCTTGTTCATCAGGGCCGCGAATTCCTCGAAGGTCACGTCGCCGCTTTTATCGGTGTCGGCCCTTTCGAAGCGTGACAGCTTGTCGTTGCGTCCAGGTCCGGCCTGCGTGGCAGCGTGGGCGGTGGCCGCAGCACCCGCCAGCGAGATGAACGCGATGGCCATCTTGAGCGTCTTCTTCATGGTCTTTCCTTCTGCATCGTTACCCCCGATGCCTTGCGAAGCCGGCGAGGCGTCCCGTCACCTCACTTGCGCTTCGCACGAAGCAGACGGTCGAAATCAACTCGGACCTTCTGCGACGTTTCCTTGAGATGTGCCTCGAGCACGCCGAAATCGGGGAGGTCCGTTGCCGCAAGCAGCAGGTCGGAAAGCCCCGGCGGAACATCGTTCCGCTCGAACGCGCCGGTGAGACACAGCCTCGTCATTTGCATGATCGCCTGATAGAGCCCGTAGGCGTCGACCAGTTCCTGGCGCAACTGCGCATCGGCAAAGCCGGGCGCCAGGCGATGCAGCACGTCGGCGGTACCGGTCGCATGATCGCTGCCCTCGATCCCGCCCGTCAACACGGCCACCTGGGCGATGAATTCGAGATCGATGAGGCCGCCGGGCACGAGCTTGATGTCCCAGAGGTCATGCGGCGGCTTCTCTTCCTCGATCAGCTTGCGCATGTCGCGCGCCTCGGTCGCCACTTTGGCGGCATCCCGCGGCAGGGCGATGACGCCGGCCACTTCGGTGTCGACTTCGGCGCACAGGGACGCGTCGCCGGCGATGGGGCGGGCGCGGGTCAGTGCCATGTGCTCCCAGGTCCAGGCGTCCTCGCGCTGGTATTTGCGGAAGGAGGAGATATGGGTCGCCACAGGCCCCTTGTTGCCCGACGGGCGCAGCCTGAGGTCGAGTTCGTACAGCACGCCTTCGGCCGTGGGCGCCGAGACGGCAGCGATCAGGCGCTGGGTCATGCGGGCATAGTAGTGTGACGGGGCCAGCGGCTTGTCGCCGTCCGACTCCTCGGCATGCTCGTCGTGATCGTAGAGCAGGATCAGGTCGACATCGGAGCCGGCGGTGAGCTCGCGGCTGCCGAGCTTGCCCATTCCGAGAATGGTGACGCGCCCGCCTGAAACCCGGCCGTGGCGCTGGGCAAACTCGGCCTGGACCGCATCAAGCGCTGCGCCCACGGTCAGGTCGGCGAGATCGGAAAAGGCCTTGCCGGCGCGCGAGGCATCGATGGCACCCGCAAGCAGGCGGACGCCGATCAGGAACTTCTGCTCGGCGGCGAAAATGCGCAGGCGATCCAGCACCTCCTCGTAGAGCCTGGTGCTTTCGAGGAAGGCCTGCAGGCGCGCCGCGAGATAGGCGCGATCAGGCAATTCGGACAGGAGTGCAGGATCGAGCAGGCCGTCGAAGACATGCGGCCTGCGCGTGATGATACCGGCCAGCCGGGGTGCTGCTCCCATGATGGTGGCGAGCAGCTTGAGCAGTGCCGGGTTCGACTGCAGCAGCGAGAACAGCTGGATGCCGGCGGGCAGCCCCGCCAGAAACTCGTCGAAGCGCATCAGCGCCTCATCGGCCCGGCGCGTCTTGCCGAAGGATTCGAGCAGTGCGGGCGTGAGTTCGGTCAGGCGCTCGCGTGCTTCCGCCGACTGGGTGGCGCGGTAACGGCCGAAGTGCCAGCTGCGGATGACGCGGCAGATGTCGGACGGACGCTGGAAGCCGAGTTGATGCAAGGTGTGGAGCGTGTCGGGATCGTCGACATCACCGGTGAAGACCAGATTGCCAACGCCAGACGACAGCTCGGGCGCCGTCTCGAACAGTGCCGCGTAGTGACCCTCGACCTCCTGAAGCGAGGATCTGAATACCCTTGAGAAGGTCTCGGCGTCGGCAAAGCCGAGCATGTGGGCTATACGTTCGATGCCCTCGTCGTCCTCCGGCAGCGTATGGGTCTGCTCGTCGGCAACCATCTGGATGGCGTGCTCGACCCGGCGCAGGAACCAGTACTGGCGCTCCAGCGCGTCGCGGGCTTCCATGGTGATCCAACCACGCACGGCCAACTGGTCGAGCATCGGCACCGTGGCGCGGCCGCGCAGTTCGGGGAAGCGGCCGCCGGCGATCAGTTGCTGAGTCTGGACGAAGAACTCGATCTCGCGGATGCCGCCACGGCCGAGCTTGACGTTGTGGCCCTTGACCGCCACCTCGCCGTGGCCCTTGTGGGCGTGGATCTGGCGCTTGATCGAATGGACGTCGGCGATGGCCGCATAGTCCATGTATTTGCGCCAGACATAGGGCTGCAGCTCCTTGAGGAAGGCTGCTCCCGCCGCGAGGTCGCCGGCCACCGGACGCGCCTTGATCATCGCGGCGCGCTCCCAGTTCTGGCCGCGGCTCTCGTAATAATGCAGTGCTGCGTGAACCGAGATCGCCAGCGGCGTCGAACCGGGATCGGGCCGCAGCCGGAGATCGGTGCGGAAGACATAACCATGCTCGGTGCGGTCCTGCATGATGCGGACCAGGCGTCGGGTGAGCCGGGCGAACAGGTCGCCCGCTTCGAACGGTTCGACGATCGCCGGCGCCTCGGGATCGAAGAACACCACAAGGTCGATGTCGGACGAAAAATTGAGCTCGTGGGCGCCGAGCTTGCCCATGCCGAGCAGAATCCACCCAGACCCCATGGACGGGTTGTCTAGATCGGACAGCTTGAGCTTGCCTTGGTTGTGGGCATCCCTGAGCAGGAAGTCGACAGCAGCACCGGTGCAGGCGTCGGCGAGATCGCTCAGCCTGACAACGCTTTGCGACGCATCTGCCTCGCCCGCGAGGTCGGCAAGCGCAATGAGGAAATGCGCCTCCGACTTCAGGCGCCGCAGCCGCATCATCAGGACCGCCTCGGTGAGGCCGTCTTCGCGCAGTGTGCCGGCAATCGCCTCGCCGATGGCCTGAAGCCGTTCCTCGACGCTCTGGTCGAACAGGCGATCCAGCATCTCCGGCTGGCGGCGGGAGCTGTCGCGCATGAACTCGGAGAGGTCGAATATCGCCGCAAGGAAGCTCTGCTGCGGCCCGCTGGCCTCGAGGAACGCGGCGAGCCGGTCGAGCCCCTCCTCCCTGGCTTGCCCGGCAAGCTCGGCCAGTTCGCTGCTGGCACGCTCGGGGTCGAGCGGCCTGAGCTCGACAACCGGGGCCAGCCGCCAATCGGAGGCTGCCTTGCTAGCCGCCACTTTTGCCATCTATTCGTCCTTCGTCCCCGGGAATCCCATCAGGACCGATAATCCGGGATTGCCGGGCAGAAGATCAAGCCGGCCGTTGTGAAACTTCATCACGGCCTTGGCGAGGCTGAGGCCGAGGCCTGAGCCTGGTTGCGAGCGGCTCTTCTCGAGCCGCACGAAACGCTCGGTGGCGCGCTTGCGGTCGCCCTCGTCGGGAATGCCCTGGCCATTGTCGGAGACGAGCAGGCGGATTTCGCCGGCATCGCGCTGCAGGCCGACCTTGACCTCAGGCTTCTCGCCCGAGCCGGCCGAATATTTGATGGCGTTGTCGACGATGTTGGACAGCGCCTGGGCAATCAGTTCGCGGTTGCCGTTGATGATGCAGCTGCCGGCGACCGTCGCCTCCAGGCCGACGCCCATCTCCTCGGCGGCAGGCTCGTAGAGCTCGACGACGTCGCGAACCACCTCGGCAAGATCGACCTTGGCCAGCGCCTCGGCGGAATAGCCCGCTTCGAGACGTGAGATCATCAGGATGGCGTTGAAGGTGCGTATGAGCTGGTCGGATTCGGCGATCGTGCCTTCCAGCACCTCGCGATAGTCGGCCGCCGTCTTCTTGCCGGCCAATGCCGCCTCGGAACGGTTGCGCAGCCGCGTCAGCGGCGTCTTGAGATCGTGGGCAATGTTGTCGGAAACCTGCTTCAGCCCTTCGTTGAGATGGGCGATGCGGGCCAGCATGGCATTGAGGTTTTCCGACAGACGGTCGAACTCGTCGCCCGCGCCGGTGACCGGCAGGCGACCGCTGAGGTCGCCGCCCATGATCCGGCGGCTTGCTTCGGAGACGCCGTCGATGTGCTTGAGGGCGCGGCGGCCGACGAAATACCAGATCAGCAGGCCACCCAGCGCCATCATGCCGAGCGCCGCCATCAGAGCGCGCTGGACGACGCTTCTAAAGCGCTCCGGTTCGCCCAAGTCACGACCGACGAGCAGGATCATCTGGTTGGGCAGGCGCAGCACCACGGCGATGGCGTTGTGCCGGATGTCAGGAGACGGCTGTTCGGCAGCGGGCTCGGTCGCCAAAGGCGGACGCCTGCCGGTGTTTTCGCCATAACGTTCGTAAGAGAACGGCAGCTCGGTCCAGCCCTCGCGCTGCAGCACGCCCGGCTGGATGCTCTGGACGTTGCCCGACAGGATCTGGCCATTGGGATCGGCGAGCAGGTAGAGGTTCGCGCCGGGCTGGCGCGAGCGCTGCTCGACGACGCGGACGAGCACGGGGATGCCGCCGCGCTGGTAGGCCGCAGCGAGGCCGAGCACTTCCTCGTTGATGGTGTCCTGGGTCTGGGCGGTCAGCATGCGGGCCGACAGCGAGGTCATGTAAAAGACCAGCAACACCGCACAGATGGCAAACAGCAGCAGGTAAAGCGCCGAAAGGCGCGCCGCAGTTGTTTTCATGATGGCCGGCAGTCTGGGCGCCATCACCCCGCCTTGAGCATGTAGCCGGCACCGCGGATCGTGTGCAGGATCGGCTTTTCGAAGCCCTTCTCGATCTTGCCCCGCAGACGCGAGACGTGAACGTCGATCACATTGGTCTGCGGGTCGAAATGATAGTCCCAGACATTCTCGAGCAGCATGGTGCGCGTCACCACCTGGCCGGCGTGGCGCATCAGATATTCGAGCAGCCGATATTCGCGCGGCTGCAGCGTGATTTCCTGCGACGAGCGGCGGACGGTGTGGGACAGCCGGTCGAGCTCGAGATCGCCGACGCGATAGAGCGTCTCGGATTCGCGCGCCGGTGCGCGGCGGTTGAGCACCTCGACGCGGGCGAGCAGCTCGGAGAAGGCATAAGGCTTGGTCAGATAGTCGTCGCCGCCGGCGCGCAGGCCGGTGACGCGGTCATCGACTTCGCCAAGTGCTGAAAGGATGAGAACGGGAGTGGTGTTGCCGCGCGAGCGCAGGCCGGCGATCACCGAGAGGCCGTCGCGCCGGGGCAGCATGCGATCGACCACCATCACGTCATATTCGCCGGCATCGGCCAAAGCGAAGCCGGAATCGCCGTCGCCGGCGACATGGGCGGTATGACCCGCCTCGGCGAAGGCCTTCTGCAGGTAGTCCGCCGCTTCGCGATCATCTTCGATGACGAGAATCTTCATGCCGCCGTTATACGCGATTTTCCTGGATAGCAGAGGCGACATGTTGCGGTCCTCCAGACATTCGAGCGGCAGCGGGAGATAGGGGATCCCGCTGCCGCCTGGCCGAAAGTGACGAGTGACAGACGCTTTCGGCACAGTCTCGGCCATCGCGCAGCCCGGGGGTGATGAAACCGCGCGGTGGGAGAGACCGGTTATTCCATTCAGCCCTGGTTGATGGGCAATGCGACGAAGCGGTTCGAGTTCTCGCGGCTGACCTGGAAGAGGACGGCCTTGCGGCCCGCCTTTTCCGCATCGGCAAGCGCCTTGCCGACATCAGCCGGGTTCTTGATCTCGACAGAGTTCACGGCGGTAATGATGTCGCCGGCCTGGATGCCGCGATCGGCAGCGCTGCTGGAAGGATCGACGTCGGTCACGACGAGACCGGCGCCGCTTTCATTGCGCGTGACAGTCAGGCCGAGATCGGCAAGCGAGGTGGCTTCGGAGGGCGCCGACTGCTCGTCGGCCGACGCCTTCTTGTCCGAACCTGGAAGCGTGCCGAGGTCGACGCTGATCGCCTCGCTCTTGCCGTTGCGCCATACCGTGACGTCGACCGCCTTGCCTGGTGTGACAGCGCCGATCAAACGGGCGAGCTCCCTCGGAGAGGCGACCTCCTGACCGTTGACCTGGGTGATGACGTCACCTGCCACGATGCCCGCCTTCTTGGCCGGGCCGGTGTCCTGGGCACTGGAAACCAGTGCGCCCTTCTCGCCCTTGAGGCCGAGGGACTCCGCAATATCAGTGGTGACCGGCTGGATCTCCACGCCGAGCCAGCCACGCTGGACGCTGCCGCTCTTCATCAGGTCCCCGACGACCTGCTTGGCGGTCGAGGCCGGGATGGCGAAGGCGATACCGACGCTGCCGCCCGACGGCGAGAAGATCGCAGTGTTGATGCCAACGACTTCGCCGTTGAGGTTGAAGGCCGGACCGCCAGAGTTGCCGCGGTTCACCGCAGCGTCGATCTGGAGGAAATCGTCATATGGGCCGGCGCCGATGTCGCGGCCACGGGCCGAGACGATGCCGGCGGTGACTGTGCCGCCGAGACCGAACGGATTGCCGACCGCCACGACCCAGTCGCCGACACGGACCTTGGCGTCGTCGGCAAAGGAGACATAGGTGAACTTGGTGCCTGCGGCGTCGACCTTGAGCACGGCGAGATCTGTGCGCGGATCGGTACCTATCAGCTTGGCGTCGAATTCCTTGCCGTCATTGGTGACGACCGTATAGGCGGTGCCGTCCTCGACGACGTGGTTGTTGGTGACCAGGTAGCCGTCATCGGAGATGAAGAAGCCCGAGCCCTGGGCGACCGGACGCGGCTGCTGGTTGCCACGGTTGTTGCGCTTGAAGCGCTGGCCGCCGTCCTGACCACCCTGGCCATCCGGGCCGCCGAACTGGCGGAAGAAGCGCTTCAGCGGATGGTTGTCGGGGAGGTTGTCGAAATTCTGCTGGTCAGAGAAGGGCGAGGAGCCGGTGTCGGCGGCCGGATCGATCCGGGCCTTGACCTGGACGCTCACAACGGCAGGCGAGACCTGGTCGACAACGTCGGCGAAGCTTGAAATCTGGGGGGCATTGACGCGCACGGCGTCGGCATAGGAGGGGATCGTTCCGCTGGTCATGGCGCCAAAGCCGATCGCACCAGCAAGGGCGACGGATGCGGCAGCGGCCATGAAGCGCTTGCGGGAACGCGAAAGGGGAGAATGTGCGCTGTTCATTGTCTCTGATCCTCTTGAGCGGGATGCTTTCCATCCGCATCCGATGACTCAAGAGATAGAGAGGCTCACATTACAGCTCCATTTCCGACGGATGAAACTTTCGTAATGTTTGAGAAAATCAGCTTTCCTTGCGCAGGATAACGTCGAGCGCATCCTGCTCTTCCTTGCTGAGTACGGTCGTTTCTTGCCGGCGACGCGAACGGGCAGACATGAAGACGAAGGCCCCGCCCGCCAGCAGGATGAGCACAGGCGCGCCCCAGAGCAGCGCGTTGCGCAGGTTGAAGGGCGGTTTCAAGAGCACAAACTCGCCGTAGCGGGAGACGATGTAGTCCATCACCTGCTTGTCTGTGTCGCCTGCCATGAGGCGCTCGCGCAGCAACACGCGCAGGTCGGCAGCGAGCTCTGCGTCGGATTCGTCGATGGACTGGTTCTGGCAGACCATGCAGCGCAGCTCTTCCGAGAGCAGCCGCGCCCGCGCCTCAAGCTTCGGATCGGCCAGCATCTCGTTCGGCTTCACCGCGAGCGCAGTGCCCGCAAGAAGGAGTGCGCCCAGGAAAGCGGCTGCTGCCGGCAGTTTCTTGATCATGAGGTCACCGGGCTCGCTTTGGCCTCAACCGTCCTGCGCCGTGCCGGCGCACCAACACGCAGGCGACGGTCCATCAGCGACACGAAACCGCCGACCATCATCACCAGAGCGCCGCCCCAGATCAGCGTCACCAGCGGCTTCCACCAGACGCGCACGACAACGGAGCCGTCCGCCGTCTCGTCGCCCAGCGCGACATAGAGCTGGCTCAGCCACATCGTGCGGATGCCAGCTTCCGTTGTCGGCATCTGGCGCACCGGATAGAAGCGCTTGGCCGACATGATCTCGGCGGTCGGCTTGCCATTGTCGTCGAGCAGCGAGAAGCGGCCCTGGTCTTCGGTGAAGTTCGGGCCACGCACCGGATGCAGGCCGTCGAAACGCAGATGGTGTCCGCCGATCTCCAGCACCTGCGCCGGCTTCATCACCAGGATCGCCTCTTTCTGGAACGACAGGACCGAGACGATGCCGAGCAGGGTCAGTCCAAGCCCGAGATGGGCAAGTGCGGTGCCGAAGACCGAACGCGGCAAGCCGAGGAAGCGGCGCAGGGCGATGCGCGGTGTCACATTGCCGAGACCCGACTTCAGCACGAGGTCGGTCAGCGACCCCAGAACCAGCCAGGCCGACAGGCCGGCCCCAAGGGCTGCGAAGACTGACGCGCCATCGACGAACAGGAAGGTGACGAGCACGGCCAGAAGGGCTGCTCCAAACGCAAACATCAGGCGCTGCGAGGCGGCGGCGATGTCGCCGCGCTTCCAGGCAAGCAGCGGGCCGAAGGGTACCAGCAGCAGCAGCGGCAACATCAGCGGGCCGAAGGTCAGATTGAAAAAGGGCTCGCCGACCGAAATCTTGTCGCCGAACAGGGCCTCGACCAGCAGCGGATAGAGTGTTCCGATCAAGACCGTCGCGGTTGCCGTGGTGAGGAACAGATTGTTCAGCACCAGCGCGCCTTCACGCGAGATCGGATGGAACAGGCCGCCCGCGGTCAGCGACGACGCCCGCAGCGCGAACAACGCCAGCGAGCCGCCGATGAACAGCATCAGGATGCAGAGGATGAAGACGCCGCGGCTGGGATCGCTGGCAAAGGCGTGGACCGAGGTCAAAACGCCCGAGCGCACAAGGAAGGTGCCGAGCAGCGACAGCGAAAAGGTCAGGATGGCAAGCAGCAGCGTCCAGATCTTCAGCGCCGAGCGCTTTTCCATGACAATGGCCGAGTGCAGCAGTGCCGTGCCGGCGAGCCACGGCATGAACGACGCGTTCTCGACCGGGTCCCAGAACCAGAAGCCGCCCCAGCCGAGCTCGTAATAGGCCCAGTAGGAGCCCATGGCGATGCCGCCGGTCAGGAACACCCAAGCCATCAGGGTCCACGGCCGCACCCAGCGCGCCCATGCGGCATCGATGCGCCCCTCGATCAGCGCGGCGACGGCAAAGGAGAAGCAGACGGAGAAGCCGACATAGCCGAGATAGAGCAGCGGCGGGTGTACCGCGAGGCCGAAGTCCTGCAAGATCGGATTGAGATCCTTGCCTTCGATGGGAGCTGGCACCAGCCGCGTGAACGGGTTGGACGTGATCAGGATGAAGAGCAGGAAAGCCGTGCCGATCCAGCCCTGGACGGCAATCACATTGGCGCGGAGCGTCGCCGGCAGATTGCCACCGAAGGCCGCCACGAGCGCGCCGAAGAAAGCCAGGATCAGCACCCAGAGCAGCATCGAGCCTTCGTGGTTGCCCCAGGTACCGGTGATCTTATAGAGCAGCGGCTGCAGCGAGTGAGAGTTTTCCCAGACGTTGACCAGCGAAAAGTCCGACTGGACATAGGCAGCAGTCAGCACCGCGAACGACAGCGCGATCAGCGCGAAGCCGGTGACCGCCACCGGCCCGCCCACGGCCATCAGCCGGGCGTCGCCCTTGTGGGCGCCATAAAGAGGCACCAGCGATTGCACCAGAGACAAGGCAAGCGCCAGGATAAGCGCAAAGTGACCCGTTTCGACCATCTCAGCCCCGCCCGCCAATCATTGAGTGGTTTCCTGTTGCCAGACGCCCTTTTCCTTCAGGCTGTCGGCAACCTCCTTGGGCATGTAGTTCTCGTCGTGCTTGGCCAGCACGCTGTCGGCGACAAACGTTCCGTCCGCAGCGAAGCTGCCCTCGGTGATGACGCCCTGCCCTTCGCGGAAAAGGTCCGGCAGGATGCCGGTGTAGCGCACCTTCACGGTCTTTTCAGAATCGGTGACACCGAACGCCACCTCGGTCCCCTGCCCGCGCACGATCGATCCGTTCTCGACCAACCCGCCGAGACGTATGCGCTGGCCGGGCTCGAGGGTCGCCGTCTGCAGATCGCCTGGCATGTAGAAATAGGAGGCCTTCTGGCCGAGCGCGTAGAAGGTCAGCGCCGTTGCCGCGCCCAGGAAAACCAGCGCGCCAGCAATGACAGAGAGGCGTTTCTGTTTGCGCGTCATGGCCTACTCCGTAACCTTGAGGCCAAGCGAGCCGGCCAGTTCGGTGAGCTTGCGGCCGTCGTCGCTGTCACGGCCAAGGGCCGTATAGGCGCGACCCAGCGCGTCCTGCGCCTGATCGGTCTTGCCCAGCACCTGATATGAACGAACAAGCCGCAGCCAGCCTTCCGTGTCGCGCGGGTTCTGGCGCAGCTTCTCATCAAGCGTGGCGACCATGCCCTCGATCATCGCCGTGCGGTCGCCCGCCGACATGGAAGCCGCGGCATCGATCTGGTCCTGGCTGGGCGCAGGCGCGCCGGCTGTCTGGTTCTGTTGCGGCGCGCGGCCTTCCGCCTGCGCAATTGCCTGCTCGACAACCGAACGCCATGGCGAATCCGCAGGCACTCCGTCGGCCAACTGACGCCATACGATGGCCGCGTCGGCCGTCTTGCCTTCCTGGGCCAAAGCGATGCCAAGGAAGTAGCGCGCCTTGGGATTGGTCGGGTCGCTCTTCAGCGCATCCTCGAATGCCGAACGCGCGTCGGCGGTGACGATGCCGCCGGCGGCGGCAGCTATCGCTTCGCCAAGGCCGGATTCGCGCGCCGAGGACGAGCCGAGCAGCCGGATCGCATTGCGATAGGCAGTGACCGCGTCATTGGCGCGGCCCATGCGCATGTAGACAGGCGCCAGTACGTCCCAGCCACGGCCATCGGTGGGGTTGGCGACAAGATGAGCCTCGGCGCGCGCGATCAACTCGTCGACCGAGCTGTTGGCGGGATTCTGCGACAGGCGCGCGCTCAGCGGCTGCGAGGGAATGTCGGGCGAGCCGATCACCGTATAGACGCTCCAGCTCAACAGCGGCACTGCGAGCACGGCAACGACACCAACCAGTCGCGGCGCCAAGGACGGGCCGCTTCGCGGTGCGCTCGTGCCTTCGGCATCCAGCCGGATGATGCGGCGTGCGATCTCGGCGCGCGCCTGCTCGGCGTCGGGCGCGGCGATCAGGCCGCGCGCGGCGTCGCGCTCCACCTCCGCCAACTGGTCGCGATAGACCTCCAGGTCATGGCTCTTGTCGGCGTCGCCTTCGGCTTGGCGCGTCAAAGGCAGCAGAACCGCGAGGCTCGCACCCAGTGTCAGAAGAGCGGCAACAATCCAGAACAGCATGGCCATCTAAATAGCCAGCAGCCATCAAACTGCCAACATGGACGGGCTGCGGCTTATTGACGATTCAGCACTGAATTTCAGGCAATTGTAGGATTGTGCCTCAGGTCAGCGGCGACCAGCTGCCGTCGGCGTTGCGGCAGGCCGTTCCGCGCGAGGTCAGCGGCGTTCCGGTGGTGAACACCGTCTGCGAATATTGACGGCAGTCCTGCGAGCCGACGCGATAAGGCTGGGCCGCGATGACTTCGCCGGAGCGGCCATCGCCCTTCCAGCCAATCGCCTGGCCACCCTGGCCGTATTCCAGCGCGCGGTACTCCGCTTCCAGCGCCTTGCGGCGATCACTGTCGCTCAGGCCACTGCCGATCGAACCGCCGATCAGGCCGCCATTCATGGCGTTGATGTTGCGCGCTGCGACCCGACCGCTGGAATTTGCAGTATCGGCGCCGGAGGACGACGGAATGATGCCGCCGCCGCTGCCCAGACCAGTGGTCGTGCAGCCGGAAACGGCAATCAGTCCCGCCACCAGTGCAACCCGCAGTCTCATATCCATCACCGGTCCCGAATTCGCTTCCACTTACAATGGCTTGGCGTCGCGTTAGTTTCCATCTTTGGCCGAAATGGGGCCGATTCGGCCAGCCATTTCTACTGCACTCCGCGCAGTTCGACGACAGCCTTCAAGCCGCCCATCGCCGAGCGCTCAAGCCGCAAGGTGCCGCCATACTCCTTGACCAGGTCGGCGACAATGGCGAGCCCCAGCCCGGTGCCCGGTTTTGTCTCGTCGAGACGCTTGCCGCGCTGCAGTGCCTCGCGCGCCTTGTCCTCGGGAATGCCCGGCCCGTCATCCTCGATCAGGATCGAAAATCGCGGCGGCTCCTCGCCAACAGGCACTGCCGTTTCGACAGACACCTTGACCGCACTGTGCGCCCATTTCATTGCATTTTCGAGGAGGTTGCCGACAACCTCCTCGAGATCTTCCCGCTCGCCGGCAAAGACGACGTCCGCCGGCGGCGTGGCCAGTGAAATGCCGGTGCCACGAGACAGCTTGTCCATGACGCGCACCATGCGTTCGAGCAGCGGCGTGACCGGCGTGCGATAGACGACGCTTTCGCGTTGCGCGGCAACACGCGCGCGCTGCAGATAATGATCGATCTGCTGCTGCATTGCCGCCGCGTGGTCGGCGATAAGCTGGCCCTTGGGACCACCCAGAGCGCGACCCTCGTTGAGCATCACCGCCAGCGGTGTCTTCAGCGAATGGGCGAGATTGCCAACCTGAGTACGGGAACGCTCGACGATACGACGGTTGTTTTCGATCAGCGCATTGGTCTCATTGGCAAGCGGCTGGATCTCGGCCGGAAAGCGCCCGGTCAGCCTCTGCGCCGTGCCTTCGCGCACCATGGCAAGCGCGTTGCGGACGCGTGCGAGCGGCTGCAGACCGAGCAGGATGGCGATGGCGTTGATGGCGATCATGCCGAAGCCGAACAGCGACAGGTAGGAAAACAGGCGCCATTCGAAGCCCGATATCTCGTCTTCCAGTTCACTGCGATTGCCCATGACGCGAAAGCGCGCGATGCGGTTCTGCGAATCGAGCACAAACTCGCTCTCGAACACCTCCAGCTCCTCGCCGTTGATGCCGGCAATCCGGTAGTGGCGCTGGAACTCCGAATTGAACGGCGCCTCGTTGATGCTGGGCGAGGCGATCGGCTCGGTCATCGACGACGAACGCAGCTGGCCGACCAGCCCCTTCGACACCGGCTCGACCGACCAGTACCAGCCCGACTCCGGCTCAGAGAACCTGAGGTCGCCTAGATCGGGACCGCCGGTCAGGGTGCCGCTGTCCGAAACCCCGACCGATCCGATCAGGTTGAACAGATGCGCCGACAAGAGACTGTCGAAGCCGCGCTCGCTGGTCTGGCGATAAAGCGAACCGATAACGGTGAAGATGAGCGCAAAGGCGAGGATCGCCCAGATCGTCGAAAAGGCGATGACGCGAAACGCCAGGGAGCGCGGGCCGAGGCTCAGCCCGTACCGCTTCCAGCGCGCCAGTCGTTTGCTGAGCTGTTCCGCCTTACGCCTCCGGCTCGCGCATGCGGTATCCCATACCGCGGACGGTTTCGATCATGTCGATGCCCATCTTCTTGCGAAGGCGACCGACGAACACCTCGATGGTGTTGGAGTCGCGGTCGAAATCCTGGTCATAGAGGTGCTCGACCAGCTCTGTCCGCGAAACCACCTCGCCCATATGATGCATGAGATAGGCAAGCAGGCGGAACTCGTGCGAGGTCAGCTTCAGAGGCACGCCGTTGACGTCAGCCTTCGAAGCCTTGGTGTCGAGCCGCACAGGACCGCAGGACAGTTCCGAGGAGGCATGGCCGGCAGCACGTCGGATCAGGGCGCGCACGCGGGCCAGCACCTCTTCGATGTGGAACGGCTTGGTCACGTAGTCGTCGGCACCAGCGTCAATGCCGGCCACCTTGTCGCTCCAGCGGTCGCGCGCCGTCAGCATCAGTACGGGCATCTTGCGGCCACCGCGGCGCCATTTTTCCACGACGCTGATGCCATCCATCTGCGGCAGGCCGATGTCGAGGACCACGGCGTCATAGGGCTCGGTATCGCCGAGGAAATGCCCCTCCTCGCCGTCGAAAGCCTTGTCGACGACGTAGCCGGCATCGGTCAACGCCTCGGAAATCTGGCGGTTCAGGTCCTTGTCATCTTCGACGACGAGTATGCGCATGCTGTTTTACGACCAGTGGTAAGCTGCAGAAGATATAGGCGATTCCGGCCTTTCGGTGAAATCGCCGTCAGTTGGCGGGGACCACGACCTGCACGCGGCGCGGGCGCTGGCCGTCTTTCGCCGGCACGAGCACCACGATCACGCATACCGACTGCCCGCCTTGGTTGGATTCGGACGCCCTCGCCAAGGTCCCGCCGTGCTCGTCGGCTACCTGCTGGCCGATCGCGTAGCAATCCGCAGCGGCTACGACATACTCGCCTTCGCGAGGCGGCATCTGTTCAGCCGCCGCCGCGCTGGCGAACAGGCCCGCCGCGCACAGCGCAGTCATGGCAGACCGGAATATGGAGCGAAGCGTTTTCATGCCGGGACTTCTAATACAGCAGTGCTGAACGTGGAATGAACAATGAGTTCATGCAATTGCTGCCATTGCAAGCCTTCTACTTGATGCCGGTCCGCTCCATGGCACTTAGCCTGCTGAGAATCGCCACAAGCCCCGAAAATGCTGTGATTGCCGGCAAGGCAGCGTCGCATCCGCTTCCGCGCCTTCGTAAAGCGCGCGCAACCCTCCCTATGACTGCAATGATGGACGTCCGCCGGAGTATCGGGTCTGCCCGCAACACTTTTTCGACGATATAGAAACACCAGATCACAGCCACGGCAAAAAGAATACATTCCTATAATTTCGCTTTTTCCGGATAGCTGTCGATGATGGCGCTGCCCCCTTGTCCCGTCGGGCAAAATCGGGGACAAGTCGTTCATGGGGCCGAGGGACGCGTGCCCTTAATTCGCCAGCAAGGCCAAATAAGTATATTCTCCAGGCACGCGTCGGACCTTTGCGCATGGAAAGCCCAATCGAACCCCGCAAGAAAAGAGGCCGTTTCGCCGCTGGGCTTCTGGCCATCGACGCCTGGCTCGATTCCACCCTCTATGAGTTGCGCTTCCGCGCCCAGCAATTCTGGGAAAGCGCGACGATCTTCTTCCGCCGCTTCCGCGTCAAAGGCTGGCGCCGCGGCGTGGTGGAGGTGCTGAGCGAGGCCTTCACCATGGGTGCCGGCGGTTCGGTCGTGATGCTGGCGCTCGCCATGCCCGCCTTCCAGGAAACGGCAGGCGACTGGCGCAACCGCGACGACTTCGCCGTCACCTTCCTAGACCGCTATGGCAACGAGATCGGCCAGCGCGGCATCATCCAGCGCGATTCCGTGCCGGTCGACGAGATGCCGGACCATGTCATCAAGGCGGTTCTCGCCACCGAGGACCGCCGCTTCTTCGAGCATTACGGCATCGACGTCCTCGGCCTGATCCGCGCCATGTCCGAGAACATGCGCGCCAACTCGGTGGTCCAGGGCGGCTCCAGCATCACCCAGCAGCTCGCCAAGAACCTGTTCCTCACCAACGAGCGCACGGTCGAACGCAAGATCAAGGAAGCGTTTCTGTCGCTGTGGCTGGAATCCAACCTGTCCAAGAAAGAGATCCTGCAGCTCTATCTCGACCGCGCCTATATGGGCGGCGGCACGTTCGGCATCTCTGCTGCAGCCAATTTCTACTTTGGCAAGCAGGTCAAGGATCTCAACCTTGCAGAGGCGGCGATGCTCGCCGGCCTGTTCAAGGCCCCGACCAAATACGCCCCGCATATCAATCTGCCTGCAGCACGCGCCCGCGCCAACGTGGTGCTGACCAATCTCGTCCAGGCCGGCTTCATGACCGAGGGTCAGGTGCTTTCGGCGCGACTCCACCCGGCCAACGTGGTCGACCGCGGCAAGCAGAAAAGCCCTGACTATTTCCTCGACTGGGCCTTCGACGAGGTCAAGAAGATCGCCGCCAAGTCGGGCGTTCATTCGCTGGTCGCGCGCACCACCATCGACATGAACATCCAGAACGCGGCCGAGGAGTCGGTCGAGTTCCACCTGCGCCAGTATGGCAAGGAGTATCACGTCAGCGAGGGCGCCATCGTCGTCATCGAGACCAACGGTGCGGTCCGCGCGCTCGTCGGCGGGCGCGACTACGGTGCCAGCCAGTTCAACCGCGCCACCAAGGCGCAGCGCCAGACCGGCTCGTCGTTCAAGCCTTATGTCTACTCGACGGCGATGGAACACGGCTTCACGCCGGAATCGGTGATATCGGATGCGCCGATCAGCTGGGGCAACTGGTCGCCGAAGAACTACACACGCGGCTATTCCGGGCGGATGACGCTCGCCACAGCTCTGATCAAGTCGATCAACACCGTGCCTGTGCGTCTCGCCAAGGAACACCTGACCATTGCGCCGATCAAGGCCATGGCCGAGGCGATGGGTGTCGAATCCCCCGTCAGCTCACACAAGACGATGGTGCTCGGCACCTCCGGCCTCACCGTCATGGATCAGGCAACGGGCTACAGCGTGCTGGCCCAGAATGGCCTCGTCGGCACCCGTCACGGCATCACGCAGCTCGTCACCCATTCCGGCAAGTTGATCTATGACTGGTCCAAGGACGCCACGCCGCCGCATCGGGTTCTGTCGGAACAGGCGGTTTCGTCGATGAATTCGATCATGGTCCAGATCCCGGAGACCGGCACCGCGCGAAAGGCCGCCCTGCCCAACATCCGCTCGGCGGGCAAGACCGGCACCACCCAGTCCTATCGCGACGCCTGGTACATCGGTTTCACCGGCAACTACACGGCCGCCGTCTGGCTCGGCAATGACGACTTTTCGCCAACCAACAAGATGACCGGCGGTTCGCTGCCTGCAATGGTCTGGCAGCGCCTCATGGCCTACGCCCACCAGAACATCGATCTGAAGCCGATACCGGGCATCAAGAACCCGTTCGTCGATCCGGCCCAGATCGCCAAGGCCGAAGAGGCGGCAAAGGCTGGAACCGACCAGGCCGCAGCAGACGCGGCCGACCGTCCACCGGTGCTGTCGAGCACGACGACGCGGACGCTGCGCGACATCGCCGACTTCTTCCACAACGCGCCGGCAATCGAACCGCCAGCCGAACCCGAGACGCTTTCGGCGCTGTGACCTTGCGGGCGGCCTCACAGCAGCAGTTCCCGTACCGGTTGCAGCCGTTCCCGGCTTGCCTTCCCGGCGCGAGGCAGGATATTCCTCCGCCAACTCCAGTCTGCGGCGGCTCATGCTGAAACAATCGATCCTGATAGGTCTGGCGCTAGCCATCGCCATCGGCGGAGGTGCCGCAAGCGTCGGCATGATCCTGAAGTCGCAGGAAGGCATCGGTGCCGTGTCGATCGGGCCCTGGACGGCCTTCCCGGACAGCGGCACGCCCGACGCCGATCCCTACTCCAAGGCTCGCGTGGCGCGTGACGGCATCCTCGCGCTCGGCCGCGCCGAGGGCCTCGCCTTTGTTGCCGAACGCGATTCCAGCGGCACCCATCTCAAGCGCGAATGCAGCTACCGCGTCGAAGGCGGCCTGCCGGTCGCGCGCTTCTGGACGCTCTATGCCTCGGACAAGGATCAGATGGCGCTGAAGTCGGGCATGCGCCGCGACGGCGAGTTGCATTCGCTCGAAGTGCTGCGCCAGCCCGACAATTCGGTTGAGATATCAGTCGGCGCCAAGGCCGTGCCGGGCAACTGGCTCGCGGTTTCGGGCGTCGGCGACATGAACCTGGTGCTCACGCTCTACGACACCCCGATCGCCAGCAGCACCGGCCTGTCCGATATCGAGATGCCGCGCATCGTCAGGGTCCAGTGCAATGCGTAGGCTCGTTCATGCGCTCGTCATCGGCCTTGTCGGTGCGGGCATTGCCCACATCGTCATCCTGCTCCTGGTGCCCAGTTTCTCTGAACGGGACGCATGGTCTCGGCTTGCCATGGTCGCTGGTCCCAACAAGATCGTGCGCCTCGACCAGGAAGTCGGCGGCGCGCCGGTCGTGAAGTCTCTCGATCCGTCGTTCTTCGAGGCCGCCTGCCGCTTCGACCTCGCCGAGGGCGTCGTTCGCATCGACAATGCTGGCAAGGTTCCGTTCTGGTCGGCCTCGGTCTACGACCGCAGCGGGCAGAACATCTACAGCTTCAACGATCGCACCTCGCCGGACGGCAACCTCGACTTCGTCGTTCTGACCCCGGCGCAGATGATCGAACTGCGCAAGGAACTGCCGCCGGAATTCGAGAAATCGATCTTTGTCGAAACGCCCATCGACGAGGGTATCGTCGTCGTCCGCGTCTTCGTGCCCGACGACAGCTGGAAGCCCGAGGTGTCGCGCTTCCTCGACGGCATCAACTGCGAGATCCAGTAACCCTGCCCGTCCGGATCAGTGTCGCGGCAGAGGATCGTTGCGGCGCGGAACACTGGCCCGGCCAACGCGTTCGACACCAGTAACGGCGTCCTTGACGCGCTCGTAGCGAACGCCCGGAAAAATGATGATGGATGCCGAAGTTTCCGCTGATCTCGGGGATTTGCGGACGGCCGCACGGCGCGGCATGAATGACACAACGCTGCCCATGGTTGGCGATTTCCCTCTCGGTTTTACCGGAGCAAGCACGCAACGCCTCCGTCTCGATAAGGCCAGCAGAGAGTTAACGTACTGCTAACAAATCGCCGCTAAGTTTATGTTCATCTTCGGGGACATCAGAAACGCAGCGCCGTGGCCGGGGTCGCTTCCGAAGCAGTATCGAGTTGTGTCAGGCGTACCGTGTCAGCATCGGACTTCAGGCAAATCGCCATAGGGCGCGAGACCGGCAAGCCCGAGCGGCTGTTCCGGGCGGCGGTATCCGCTTTCTGCGCGTTGCCGCGTCCATCGCGCCGCGAAATCTCCCAGCTCGAAGACCTGACCCTGCCGTTGTTCGAGAACGTGTCGGTCGAGGCTCGTCGCTTCGTTGCCGCCGCCCTGTCCGAGAGCGAGTATGCACCGCCCGGCCTCGTGCGTCGGCTTTGCGACGACAGCGTCGATATCGCAGCCCCGCTGCTGATCCGCTCGCCGCTTCTGTCGGACGTAACACTCATCGCCCTGATCGGCCGTCACGGGCTGCCGCATGCGCGCGCCATCTTCAGGCGTCCCAATCTCAACCCGACCATCGCCGACCTGATCCGGGTGCTGGAAAAGCCACGTCTCGTCTATCCGGAAACGTCGCCGGCGGAATCAGCTTCCCAGCCGGAACGGGGACACGCCGCCGCGGCAGCTTCGCTCAGCCACGATCCGCTGCCCGGCGAACTGGCGGAGACCGTGCGCCGCAGATTGCGCTCGATGATGGCGCCAAACGACGGCCACGAGCTCTCGCAGCCCGAAACGATCGTCCGTCCTTCGTCCTATGAGAAATTGAAGACGACCGCCCTCACCGGCAACAATGCCTTCTTTCAGACGGCACTGGCCGATGCACTTGAGATCGACTTCCAGACAGCCCGCGCGATCACCGAGAAGGCAGGCTATTCCTCGCTTATCGATGCACTGAAAGCGCTCGACCTGCCTGAAGAACATGCCTTCCTGCTCGCATCGGCAACCTTCCCCGGCCAATTCGCCCATGCCGAGGCAATCCGGTTGTTCCTGGATCGCTACCGCCTGCTGCACCGTGACGTTGCCCTCGACCGTGTCAGGGACTGGAAGGCAGCGGCCGTCGGCGCGCGCATCCGCAGCAACGCCGAGCGCCTGCAACGCAGGGCGGCCGGCGATCCGCCGAAAGGCGACCGGCTCAGGGCGTCGTAAGCGCCAGAAGGTCCTTGATCTCGGTCTTTCCGGCCTCGATCTCGACCACCCAGATATCGGGATCGAAGCGCCGCTCGCGCTCCAGCCGCTTTTCGATCGCCTCACTATCGTCATTGCTATCGAGAAGGCTGAACTGGCGTTCGTCGGGCCGTGCGGTGTCGTAGCTCGACTGCGGCGCGGGCCCGTATAGGCTTGTCTGGCCGAAGCGATCGCGCGTCAACACGAACACGGCGCCAGCTTCGGTCGCCCCCTTGTTGATGATGGCGCCAAAGCCGCCATCGCCGAACACCCTTCGCAGAAGAGCCGATACCCAGAAATCGGTGGTTACGCGCATGTGCCGGCCCGTCGCAGTTTCGATAGGCCTCTATACCGCCCATCCGGCGACGCGGACAGGCTTGATGCGCAAGCTAATTGGTCAGCCCGATCTCGCGCATCTTGGCGTAGACAGCCTGGTCGGGTTCGCCCGTCTCGGGCAGGCCGAACAGCGCCTGGAACTCGCGGATAGCCGATTTGGTCCTGGCTCCGATCACGCCATCGACGTCGATGCCGTCATTGCCGAACGCCTTGAGCCCCACCTGGATCTTCTTGATGCGCGCATCGAGATCGACGTCCGTGGCCGGTGCTGGCCGTGCTGGCGCGGAGGCCGGCGTCACCAGACTGCGCGGTGCAGGCGCCTGCGCCTGCTCCGCCTTGGGCTTCGGCGTCGGCGTAATCCCGGCAGTGGTGTCTCGCGCCCCGAGTTGCTGAAGCAGCGACTGGTCGATCTCGCCCGTCGCCGCTAGGCCGACCTTCTTCTGATAGGCCTGGATGGCGCTGCGTGTTGCAGGCCCGTTGAGGCCGTCAACCGTGCCACCGTAGAAATTGAGATCCTTCAGAATGCTCTGAACCTGCTCGACCGCAGGATTGCCCTCGGGCAATTGCGCAGCCTGCGCCGGTTCCGGACGCTCGATCTTGATCGTCGTCTCCGAGGCGTCAGGCGCCATGTCAGGAAACTGGACGGCTTCGCGGGTGGAGAAGAATGCGCCCTTGTGTGCGTAAGGCTGATACCAAAGGGCGTTGGCCGAAACATAGAACAGCGCAACCAGGAAAGCGGTCGAGCCGCCGACCAGCACCGGATTGCGCGCGATCATGCCGCCCAGGGCCAGCGCGCCCTCCTGGAGGGCGCTGCGTTCCTCGACTTCCTTCCGTTTAACTTGCTTTGCGGAGCGAGCCATCGTGCTTCTCCTTGGTCCTGCCGGCCGGAAGGCGCATCAGTTCGCCCTTCGCCTCCTGCGAGGGGCGGAAAGCCGGGCCTTCGATCGGCAAGCTGATGGTAACCGTGGTGCCCTCGCCCGGCGCGCTCTCGATCGACATCGTGCCGTCGTGCAAGGCCACCAGTCCCTTGACCAATGAGAGGCCAAGGCCAGTGCCTTCGAAGCGGCGGGTGTAGTCGTTCTGGATCTGCATGAACGGCGTGCCCAGTCGCGACAGGTCTTCCTCGGCGATGCCGATGCCGGTGTCGGACACCCAGAAATGCAGGCGCGAGCCCAACCGCTTGGCGCCGATGCCAACACGGCCGCCATCGGGCGTGAACTTCACCGCATTCGACACAAGGTTGATCAGCATCTGCTGGATCGCGCGCCGGTCGGCCTTGATCTCGCCGATGCCAGCGGCAACTTCGACCGCCAGATCAAGCGCCTTGGCCTCGGCCTGCAGCGTCATCATCGAAGCGCACATGTCGACCGCCTCGCGGAACTTGAACGGCTCGGGATTGATGGCGTAGCAGCCGGATTCGATCTTGGAGACGTCAAGGATCGAGTTCACGACGTCGAGCAGATGCTGGCCCGATTCACGGACGATACCGACATATTCCTTCTGGCGCGGCTCCTGGAACGGGCCGAACATCTCGTGAAGGAGCATGTCCGAGAAGCCTATGATGGCATTCAGCGGTGTCCGCAGTTCGTGGCTCACGGCGGCCAGGAAATTGCCCTTGGCAAGTTCGGCGCTCTTAACAGCATCGGCGGCGGCGGCAAGCTCGCTGCGCAGTTCTGCCACGGTGTCGTTCTCGCGCACGACCACGACGATCGACTGCGCCTCGCCCTTCATCATTTCCAGGGCGAACGGGCGGAAGTTGTCGACGGTGTCGTTGTCGTTGAACTTGGGCAGGCGCAGGCGCAGTTCGACGCTGCGCATCTCGGCGCCGTCGCGCATGTCGGCCAGCGCGCAGAGATAGGCAACCCGGTCGGCGACATGAATACGGTCGAACAGCGCTGTACCCAGCAGCAGTTCGGGCTGCAGGCGCAGCATGGCGCGCGCCTGCTCGGAAACGTCGACGACGTCGCCATTGTGGGCGATCCGCAGGACCACCGCCTTGAGGATCTGTTCCAGAGCATCTGCGGGCGCCTTGACGTGTTCGTCCGCGCCGTTGCCGACAAACTCCATGGCCCTGACCAGATAGACCGCAGCCCAGGCAGCAGGCAGCAGCCACTGCCAGACCGATGCTATCGCACCCTCGGCAAACGACATGCTGCCGAGCAAGCCCTGAAGCATGACTGCCGCGACCGCGGCACAGACGCCCAACAGGGCCGCCTTGCGCGTCCGCCAAACCCAGAGAGCCTCGAGCGGCAAGGCTGCAACCAGAAGTGTTGCAGGTGACGTCAATCCGCCGGCGGCAGCGACGATTGCGGCAACCGCAACCGCGCCGCCGAGCAGCGCAGTCACGCCGATCTGGGCGGCTTTGCCTGTCGCTGCGATGCTCAGTGCGGCAAGCCAGCTCAGGCTGAAGGCAGCGAAGATCACGGCGAAGGTGGCGGCAGCACCAAGATTGGCGGAGACCAGCACTACGCCGGCGCCGGCCACGATAAAGGGAGCGCCCAGCAACAGGCCGACGAGCCGCCGCTGGCGCAGCCGCTCGGAACCTTCGATCGACGGATGGACCAGCCGGTCGCAGCCGCCGGCCATCGCGCCGGAAAACTCACCGTATCTGGACATGAAAAAACTCAACGCTACGCACTCTTCCGTGGTCCGCTTTGCGGCTCTTGTCTGGTTGGTCCCCAAACTCGCATTGAGCCTTTAATGAAGCGATAAAGCTGGCTGACCAGAACCGTGGCTCACGGCGAATATCGGGACGATTGCGCCGACATTCGAGAACAGTTCTTGCCATGGTAAATGGAGGGTTATTTGCCGAGCGCCGGCAAATGATCGACCAAAACCCTGCCTGCGCGCGCCATTGCGGCCGTTTTTCAATTTAAATCAATTGCTTACAATCTAAGCCCAAAATCGCCGCCGCCAAGCAACACGGAGCCATCGTCCAACCGTTAAACTTTGGTGAAAAGGCAACTGGAAATGCAACCGTTTGAAGCAAGCGCTCCTTTCCTCGTTCGTGCCATTGTCTTTGTCGACAACGACGAGGCCGCCACAACAAGAGCGGCCCGGCTGATAACAAGAGGCACTCCATGGGCTTTCTCATAAGGACCGCATTCTGGTTCTCGCTCGTCCTGCTCTTCCTCCCGCTCGGCACCGGCCCGGATGGAGAGAGCCGGGTGAGCCCATTGCAGGCCCTGTTTGCCGCGCGTGAAGCCGTCGGCGACATCGCCGCAATCTGCGAGCGCAAACCCGAGGTCTGCGAGACCGGCAAGGCAGCGATGCAGACCATCGGCGAACGAGCCCGCGAAAGCGCCCGCATCGCCTACGAAGTTCTCGACCAGAATTTTGGCAAGCCTGATACCGCGACCCAGACCGGCAGCGTGCCCGCGGGCGACGATGCGCCTGCCCTACCCGCCGAAGCGGCTCCCCTCCCGGCCAAGGCTCCGGTTCTTCCGGCCAAGACACCGGCGCATTGATTTCTACAATCGGAATTTCCGGAATTGGCCGCTAGGCCCCACCGCAGGCGGCTTGCCTCCGCTGCCTGCGGTGTTTCTTTTTTCGTGACGGATGGCGCCCCTGCGACTATATGCAGAGCACCATGACGACCTCGATCGACACGATCCGCGACGACTTTTCCTTCCTCGAAGAGTGGGAGGACCGTTATCGCTATGTCATCGAGCTCGGCGAGGCTCTTCCGACCTTCCCCGAGAGCGAGCAGACCGACGCCAACAAGGTCCAGGGTTGCGTCAGCCAGGTCTGGCTCGTCACCCATAAGGGCGACGGCAACGATCCGGCGATCCGCTTCGAGGGCTATTCCGACGCCCATATCGTGCGTGGCCTTGTGGCCATCATGCTGGCCCTGTTCTCCGGCCATCGCGCCAGCGAGATCCTCGCCACCGATGCGGAGGCGACGCTGAGGGAGCTCGGCCTCAACGAGCACCTGTCGCCCCAGCGCGCCAATGGCCTGCGTTCGATGGTCAAGCGTATCAAGCGCGATGCCGAGGCAGCGCTGCACCAGCTCGCCTGAGCCTCAGCTCATCCTCGGGCTGCAATCGCCCCCCCATGCAGAACCTTGCGATTGGCGCCGGCATTGGCCTGCGGATTGTAATGGCGCGCCAGCACGCCCAGCGCCGACCTACTGGAGCTACGACCTCAACAGTCATATCGCACTCAAGCAGGTGCGCGACCGCCTGCAAGGCAAGGCCCCTGGTGGGCCGACGCGCCCGTCGCTCAAACCACGACGGCGACGCCCCAAAAGCAATACGGCGCCCAGGGGCGCCGCTCGCTAACGCATCGGCCCGAAAATCGAAAAACGATCTCCGGAACGCACAATGCGCAAATTCAACAGGCTAGAGCGCCGTTTGCGCGTCCGTCAGGACGTTCGGCGCTCCAAAACAGTGACGCGGGCTTTTACTTGCCCTTGCGCTTGCGCCCCAAACCCATCTTCTTGGCCAGCTGCGAACGGGCGGCCGCATAGTTCGGCGCCACCATCGGATAGCTGGCGTCAAGGCCCCACTTCTCGCGGTACTGATCCGGCGTCATGTTGTAGTGGGTCATCAGGTGGCGCTTGAGCGACTTGAACTTTTTGCCGTCTTCAAGGCAGATGATGTAGTCGTCATGCACAGACCGCTTGGGATTGACGGCCGGCTTCTGCTTGTCGGCGGGCGGCGCCTCGGCGACATTGCCGACGCGGCCGAGAGCCGCGTGGACATCGGCGATAAGTCCCGGAAGTTCTCCCACCGGAACCGGATTGTTGCTGACATAGGCTGCCACCACATCGGCGGTCAGTTCGATCAGCGTTTCGTTGTTTGTTGCAGGCGTTTCGGAAGTATCCATATGCTTCAGGCCCCAATGTGACTGATTGTTTTTTTGCCCGATGTTTCGACCGGGATGCGGCGCGTTTTTGTATCGCAAACTGCCTTTACGACTCGCGCTCAGACACTTTAATGAGCCCGTATCCAATACAAGTCAATTCACTATTCTTTGCGAATCCAAGAACAATGAGCTCATCACTTCTCTAACAAATGAACCTTTTTGACGACTCTGGGCATTCGGTTGAGATCAATTCACACAACGGCGACAGATCAGCCACAGCCTCATTGCCAGCGTTAAGAGCCGGAAGGACGGTTCTTCTTATCCGCTGCCGCAATTTGGGACATATCGTCGTTCACCGAGCCCTGCCACATTCGATAACCGGCTGAATAAGCCGCTTTTGCCAGAAGATGAGCAGCGATCGGCGCAGTCAGAAGAAAGAATACGACACCTGCCACAGCCCTGAGCGCCGTGGCCAATTCTCCAGTATGAACCGCCAGCGCAATCAGCATCAGGCACGATCCAAGCGTACCGGCCTTCGATGCTGCATGCATGCGCGTATAAACATCGGGAAGCCGCAGCAACCCAATGGACGCGGTCAGAGCAAACAACGCACCGACCACGATCAAGGTTCCGGCAATATAGTCGGCCATGCCGCCAATCATGCCTGCTCCTCCTGGGCGTCCTGTTTCTTGGCGTCGACACCGCCGCTGAGCACAAAACGCGCAAAAGCAACTGTTGCCAGGAAGCCGACGAGACCAAGTGCTATGGCCACATCGACATAAAGCGTGAAGCCGGAACGCACGCCAAGCACGGCAATGAAGCCGATGGCGACGGCCACCAGCATGTCGAGCCCAAGTATCCGATCGGGCAAGGTCGGCCCCTTGACCACGCGCCAAACGACAAGAAGAAACGAAATGCTGAGAATACCGAGTGCGAACAGGGCACAAATACTCAGGAACGCGGCTCCCGACATCATCTGAACGCCTCCATGATCCGGCGCTCGAAGCCATTGCGGATCTCGCGGCGCGCCTGCTCGGGGTCCGAGCAATCCATGCCATGCACAAACAACGTCTGCCGGTCCTCGGACACGTCGACCGAAAGGGTTCCCGGTGTCAGGGTGATGAGATTGGCAAGCAGGGTGATCTCGAAATCACGCGTCACGGTCAGCGGATAGGCAAATATCCCCGGCTTGATGTCCATGCTCGGCGACAGCACGAGCCTTGCCACCCTGACCGAAGACAGAAGCAGTTCCTTGACGAAGAGCAAGAAGAGCAGAAGCGTCGGCCACGGCCGGATCACGACCCGCGTCGCCGGCAGCTGATCACGCACCAAGAACAGCACCGTCCAGCCGATGGCAAAGCCGAAGACCAGGTTCGGCAGCGTGTAGCTCCCTGAGATTGCGACCCAGATCAGCGCCAGGATCAGTTCGTTGCGATAGGGGATCATTGACCGCCTCCCGCCGGAAAGAGCGTCTGGACATAGGCTGACGTGTCGAGCAGCCCGCCTGCCGCGACATTGGCAGCGCGAATGAAGGGCTCAGGCGCAAATCCCATCGCCAGCATGACTGCGACAAGCGAAACCAGGGCTCCGCAGCCTGCGACCGACATCTTGCCTCCGACAGCTCCAGTCGGATCAGCGACCTCATTGCGCCAGAAGGCAAGGATGAACACGCGCCCGAGGGCGATCGTCGTCAGGAAGCCGCTCACCAGGCTGGCGCCGGCCAGTTGCCAAACGCCAGCATCGAGTGCTGCCCGCACCAGCATCACCTTGGGCCACAGCCCCGAGCCTGGCGGCAGGCCGGCGACGGCCAGCGAAATGAAGCAGGCGAGCAGCGTCAGGAAAGGGCTGGCGCCGTAGAGCCCAGCCAATGTGCGAAGGGAAAAGCTTCCGCCCAGCTGCTTCATCAACCCGCCGAGCAGGTACAGTGCGGAAAGGGCTAGCATCGAATGCAATGCATAGAAAATCGCGCCTGAAAGCCCGGCTTCGCTGCCGAGCGCGATGCCGGCCAGCATGATCCCGACGCCAGAAATGACCAGGAAGCCCGAGATGCGGCGGATGTCCGATTGCGCCAAGGCACCCAGTGCACCGACAAGCATGGTCGCTACCGCGACCCAGCCGATCAGACCCGCCAGCTCTGCGCGCTGGATCGCGAAGATCATCACCAGCGTGCGCAGCAAAGCATATATGCCCACCTTGGTCAGCAATCCGCCGAAGAGCGCGCCAGTGATGACGGGTGGCGTATGATAGGACGCAGGCAGCCAGAAATTGACCGGAAAGGCAGCCGCCTTCATGCCAAAGGCGAGCAGGAACAGCGTCGCCAGCGTCATCAGCGGCGCGGTCTCGCCCACCTGCCCCACCTTTACCGCAAGATCGGCCATGTTGAGCGTGCCGAAAGTGCCGTATAGATAACCCGTCGCGATCAGGAACAGCGTCGTGCCGACCAGGTTGAGGATGGCGTATTTGGTCGCCCCGTCGATCTGCGGCTTTTCTGATCCGAGGATCAACAGGCCGAAGGACGAGATCAGGAACACCTCGAACCAGACGTAGAGGTTGAACATGTCGCCGGTCAGGAACGCACCGCTGACGCCCGCCATCATCAGGAGCAGGAACGGGTAGAAGCCATAGCGCCGGCCCGTCGCGTCGACGTCCTGCACCGAATACGCACAACAGGCCAGCGCCACCAGCGAGCCGGTCAGCGAGAAGGCAGCACCCAGCGCGTCGACGGTGAACGAGATGCCGAAGGGCGGCAGCCAGCTGCCCATGGTCATCGACATCGGGCCGTCCGATAGCACGCGCCCCAGAAGCATGGCGTTGGCAACCACCATCGCCGCAAGCGCTGCGAGCGCCACCGGCGCATGCCAGCGAATGTTGTGGCGGATCATCAAAAGCAGCGCGCCGACGACGATCGGCAGCAGCACCGGCAACACGACAAGCCAGTCGCTTGCGGTCACGGGTGCCGCGATCATGGCAGCGGTCTTGTCGACCAGATCTCCTTGCACCGCCATGGTCAGTATCCCATCGGCGGCAGGCCGTCGTCGGCCGGTTCTGCGACCCGCATGCCGTCGGTGTCGTCGGTGCCGATCTCCTGGTAGGCGCGATAGGCCAGCACCAGCAGGAAGGCGAAGAACGAGAATGAGATGACGATCGCCGTCAGGATCAGCGCCTGCGGCAACGGATTGGCCACCGCGCCGGCGGGAACGTCCAGCGCCTCGGCAATCACAGGCGGCACCTCACGCGTCAGCCTGCCATTGGTGAAGATCAAAAGGTTCACCGCGTTGCCGAACAGGGCGACGCCGAGCAGGATGCGGATGATGTGCCTGGACTGCATCAGGTAGATCGCTGCGGCAAAGAAGATGCCGACAAGGATGGCAAAGACGGCTTCCATCAGTCGTGCTCCCTGTCCTCGAGCGCCAGCGCGATCGAGGTGATCGAGCCGACGACGACCAGGTAGACGCCGATGTCGAAGACCATGACCGTCGAGAGGTCGACGCTGATGCCCAACAGGCTCGGCGAAGCCCACAGCCCGGTCAGGAAAGGCAGGCCATAGGCCAGCGACGGAAAGCCGGCGAGTGCTGCCATGAACAGGCCGAAGCCCGAGATCGCCATCGGATGGAAATAGAGCGAACGGCGCACCGCCGGCACGCCAAAGGCAATGCCGTGAATGGCAAAGGCGGAAGCGGCGATCAGCCCGCCGGTAAAGCCGCCGCCCGGCTCGTTGTGGCCCCGCAGCAGCACAAACACCGAAAACATCAGCATCAGCCCGGTGAGATAAGGCGCAAGCGTGCGGAAGATCAGCGTCTGCATGTCACGCCTCCCCCGATGGGGCCTGGGCCGGCTTTTTCGAGCGGACGCGGATCAAGGCAAGAATGGCCAGACCGGTGATCATGACGACGGCGATTTCACCCAGCGTATCGAGCCCGCGGAAGTCAACGATGATAACGTTCACCACGTTGCGGCCATGGGCGATGGTCTTCGAGTATGTATTGAAGAACTGCGACAGCCGGTCGTCGAACGGCAGTTGCGTGACCTTGAGCAGCAGCAAGGCGAAGCCCGTACCGCAGGCCACCGCAATGGCGCCATCCAGCAGCTTCTGGGCAAGCGGCCGCCGGTCGGCAGGCGCCAGCCGCAGCCGCGTCATGACGAGCGCCAGAATGACCACGGCCAATGTCTCGACCATGAACTGGGTGAAGGACAGGTCGGGCGCACCGAACAGCATGTACAGCAGGGCAATAGCAAAGCCCTGGATGCCGAGCGAAACGATCGCCGTCAGCCGGCTGCGCGCATGCACGACGGCGGCAACGCCGATGACGGCGATTGCCAGAATCGTCCATTCATAAAAGCGGAATGATGGCCAGGCCGGCATGGCCGGCAGCTCGTCGAACATCAGCATCGGCAACAGAAGGGCCGCCGCGATGGCAACGAAGGTGACCGTCAGATAGATGTCGAGGCGCCCGCTATGGACGATGCGCGTGACGCCGGCCGAGCAGCGCAGCAAGCCACGCAGCGCCTGGTCGAACCCACGGTCAGGCCCCCAGCCGATAGCTGCGAGCATGCCAGCCATCATCGTCCGCAACCGATCGAGACTGAGATAGGCAGCAACGCCAAGCGCCACCGTCAGCGCCGACAACAGCAACGGCAAACCCAGATGCGGCACCGTCGTGATCTCGACCTGGATCGGCTTGCCGGCGATGGCGCTGGCCATCGGCGAGGACAGCAGTTCATGCGCCACCGGAGCAGTGAGCGCCGCCACAAGGCCGGCGATACCGAGTACGATCGGCCCGAGCCACAGCGCAACCGGACCTTCATGCGCAGGCTTGGGCGTCGCCACCGCCGCACCGGCGAAAGGCCGCAGCGCAACCGCAAAGCCGATTGCGAACATCAGGGCGTTGCCGGCAATGGCCACAACGATCAGCAGCGCTTGCCAGCCTTCGGCGAGACTGTGCGCGTAATAGATCTCCTCCTTTGCGAGGAAGCCGAAGAACAGCGGCAGGCCTCCCATCGAAAGCGCGGCAAGCATGGCCGCGGCAAAAGTGACCGGCATTGCCCGACGCAGCCCGCCCAACCTGGTGATGTCGCGGGTACCGGCCTCGTGGTCGATCAGACCTGCGACCATGAACAGCGCGCCCTTGAACATGGAATGCGCCATCAGATAGAGCGCCGCGGCCTCTACCGCCTTGTCCGAGCCCATGCCGGTCAGCATGACAAGAAGGCCGAGCGAGGCGACCGTCGTATAGGCCAGCATCAGCTTGAGATCGGTCTGCCTGATGGCAAGCAGCGTGCCGACGGCAAGCGTGACGCCACCGAACAGCGGCAGCACCGTTTCCCACGCCACCGTATCGCCCATGACAGGGTTCAGCCGCATCAGCAGGTAGACGCCGGCCTTCACCATGGTCGCCGAATGCAGGTAGGCCGACACCGGCGTCGGCGCTTCCATGGCGTTGGGCAGCCAGAAGTGAAACGGGAACTGCGCCGACTTGGTGAAGGCGCCGCCAAGCACGAGCACCAGGGCGGCAATGTAGAGCGGGCTCTGGCGCAACACGTTGCCTGAGGCGAGCAAGGCGGAAAGCGAGTTCAGGCCGGTGGCCTGCGCGATCACAAGAAGCCCTGCGAGCAATGACAGCCCGCCCAGCCCAGTCACCAGCAGTGCTTGCAGCGCCGCCCGTCGCGACGCCTCGCGCTTGTGGTCGAAGCCGATAAGCAGGAACGACGTGATCGACGTCAGTTCCCAATAGACGAAAAGCATCAGGAACGAGTCCGAGACCACCAGTCCCAGCATCGCGCCCATGAACAGCAGCATGAAGGAGAAGAACCGCCCCTGTTGCGGATGTCCCTTCAGGTAACCGCCGGCATAGATGACGATCAGCGTGCCAATCCCGGAGATCAGCAAGGCGAAGGTCAGTGACAGCCCGTCGAGAAACCAGGAAAAGCGGAGACCAAGGCTCGGCGCCCAGTCGAACCCACCAGAGATCGAATGTCCTCTGCTGACCGCGTCGAGCATCCCGGCGAAATGCAGGAATACGAGCAGAGGAATGGCGGCAAGCAGCCAGCCGGCATTGTGTTTCATCACGCGGACGAGCACAGGGGCAAACAACGCCCCGGCAAACGGCAGCATGAGCATCAGGAAGGTCAGCGGACGGGCCCTCTTTGTATCTCACGTTGTTGTCGAAGGGCATAAACGGCCGGCAGCCGAGGGGCAAGCGTTATCGGGCCTTGTCAACGGCTGGCGCCCCGCAGCCCCTACGGAAGCTGCGACAAGATTGCTTCAACAACGCGTCAGTAGGGCGTGATGTAACGGCCATAGACCCAACCTGTCACGTAACGGCCGTCCTGTGCGGGGTCGTGCCAGACCTGGCACCAACTGTAGCGAACGCGCTGTTCCTGCTTCCATGCCGGCAGGTGGCCGATGTCGCGTAGATCGACCCCACCTGTGCACCTGCCAGTCATCTTGAGAACGGTGCCGTTCGGATAGGCGGCTTGCTTCTGAGAGCCATTGGACGGGAACTTGCGAATGTTGAGCGTATCGCCCCAGGGCACCTTGCCAACTTCCCAGGCAGAGAACGCTGCCGCGCGGGACTCTGCTGCAAAAACGGCGACTGTCGATGCAATCGCCTGTGCGGCGGCAGTTTTCATGAGCATCTTCATCTTCTCCTTGGGCATGGCCGGTCCCATATTGGTTGCCGCTACACTGCAACTCTGCTCTTGAACCCGCCCTGATCGATGTGTTCATTCGGCATTCAAGATTCAGCCCAAGATCCAGATACGCGAGACGCAATGACCCGACCCAAGATCTTCGCCGACATTCCCGCGCCGAGCACCGCGCAGCGTCCGGTTTCCGACACGCGCCACGGCATCACCCGCGTCGACGAATATGCCTGGCTGCGTGCCGACAACTGGCAGGAGGTGTTCCGCGATCCGCGCCAGCTCGACCAGGCGATCCGCAGCCACCTTGAGGCCGAAAACCGCTACCAGAACGAGCTGATGGCCGACACGGCGGATCTCAGGAAGACGCTGTTTGAAGAGATGAAGGGCCGCATCAAGGAAGACGATTCCTCCGTGCCGATGAAGGATGGGCCTTATGCATACGGCTCTTCGTTCAAGAAGGGCGGCGAGCAGCCGCGCTATTTCCGCATTCCGAGCGAGGGCGGTGCCGAAGAGATCATCCTCGACGGCGACAAGGAAGCCGAGGGCCACGCCTACTTCCGTCTCGGCGGCATCGACCACTCAGCCGACCACAAGCGCCTGATCTGGGGATTCGACGACAAGGGCTCGGAATTCTACACGCTGCGCGTCCGTGACGTCGCCAGCGGTGCGGAACTTGCCGACGTGGTCGGCGACACCGGCGGTTCGGGCAGCTGGGATGCGGCCAATGCCGGCTTCTTCTACTCCCGCCTCGACCCCAACCATCGCCCGTCCAAGGTGCTCTACCATGCACTCGGCAGCGATGCTTCGACCGACCGGCTGGTCTACGAGGAGACCGATCCCGGCTTCTTCATGAATGTCGGTGGCACCCGCAACAACGACTGGATCATGATCTCGATCAGCGATCATGAAACCTCCGAGTACCGCCTGTTCCCGGCCAACGATCCGCTCGCCGAGCCGAAGCTTGTCGCGGCACGCGAAATCGGCCTGCAATATGACCTCGAGGAGGGCGGCGACATCTTCTTCGTGCTGACCAATGCCGACGGCGCCAAGGACTTCAAGATCATGACGGCGCCCGTCAGCGACCCTGAGCGCGCCAACTGGAAGGAGCTCGTCGCCCACGAACCCGGCCGTCTGATCCTGTCGGTCATGGGCTTCAAGGACTTCATGGTCCGCCTCGAGCGCAAGGAAGGCCTGCCGCGCATCGTCGTCCATGAGCGCGCCACAGGCGCCGAACACCTCATCTCCTTCGACGAGGAAGCGTTCTCGCTCGGCCTGTCGGGTTCCTATGAATACGACACCGACATCATCCGCTTCAGCTATTCGTCGATGACCACGCCGGCGCAGGTGTTCGACTACAACATGCGCACGCGCGAGCGCGTCCTGCTCAAGACCCAGGAAGTCCCCTCGGGCCACAACGCCGAAGACTATGTCACGCGCCGCCTGATGGCCCCGGCCCACGATGGCGAGCTGGTGCCGATCTCGCTGATCCATCGGCGCGACACGCCGCTCGACGGCTCTGCTCCCTGCCTGCTCTACGGCTACGGCTCCTATGGCATCACCATTCCGGCCTCGTTCAACACCAACTGCCTGTCGCTGGTCGACCGTGGCTTCGTGTATGCCATCGCCCATATCCGCGGCGGCAAGGACAAGGGTTACGCCTGGTATGAGGACGGCAAGCGGGCGGCGAAGCAGAACACCTTCACCGACTTCATCGCCTGCGCCCGCCATCTCGTCGCCGAGCGCTACACCTCGCACGACCGCATCGTCGCCCAGGGCGGTTCGGCCGGCGGCATGCTGATGGGCGCGGTGGCCAATATGGCGCCCGATGCCTTCGCCGGCATCATCGCCGAGGTGCCTTTTGTCGACGTGCTGACCACCATGCTCGACGACACCTTGCCGTTGACGCCGCCGGAATGGCCCGAATGGGGCAATCCGATCGCATCTGTGGCGGATTACCAGACCATCGCGGCCTACTCGCCCTACGACAATGTCGCCGCACTCGACTATCCGCCGATCCTGGCGGTGGCCGGCCTGACCGACCCGCGCGTCACCTATTGGGAGCCGGCCAAGTGGGCAGCCCGGTTGCGCGAACGCAAGGCAGGCGAGAGCCCGGTGCTGTTCAAGATCAACATGGATTCAGGCCATGCCGGCGCTTCGGGCCGTTTCTCCAGACTGGAGGAGGTCGCCTTCAACTACGCATTCGCGCTGAAGGTGGCGGGCATCGCCTGACCATAGGCACCGACACCAAAATGAAAACGGCCCGGAACCACAAGGTCCGGGCCGTTTTCATTGATGAATCTGCCTTGGATATCAGTCGGTAGGCTTCGGCTGCGGCGCAGCAAAACCGTTGGGATGCCCCGGTATCGTCTTGAGATAGGCGGCGATCGCCTCCCGGTCGTCGGCGCTCAGCCTGGCCATGTTCTTCTGCACTTCGACCATGGTGCCGCCGACGGAATCGAATTCGGGGGTGAAGCCGGTTTCGAGATAGCCGGCGATATCGCCCTCCGACCATCCGCTGATGCCCTTGCCCTCGGGCGTGATGTTGGGCACCACGCCGCCACCTTCGGCGGCCTTGGCGCCGGCGAGCCACTGGCCCTTCTCCGTGCCGCCGGCAAGGCTGCGCGGAGTATGGCACTCGCCGCAATGGCCGGCACCTTCGACAAGATCGCGCCCGCGCAGCACCTTTTCCGGAGTGCCGTCGGCCATTGCCACCACCGGTTCGTTGCTGAGATAGAGCTGCTTCCACAGCCCGAGCCCCCGCCGGACGTTGAACGGAAATGCCAGCTGGTGGTCGGCCGCCCTGCCCTGCACCGCCGGAAGCGTCTTCATGAAGGCATAGAGATCGGCCACGTCCGCCGGCTTCATGCGGGCGTAGGACGTGTAGGGAAAGGCCGGATAGAGATGGTCGCCGTTTCGCGCCACGCCTTTCAGCATGGCATTGGCGAAGTCCTCGATCGACCAGGCGCCGATGCCGTCATTGGGATCGGACGAGATGTTCGGCGCAATGAAAGTGCCGAAATCGGTCTTGAGCTCGACGCCGCCGGCAAGCTGCAGGCGGGCGTCGCCCTCTGCCTTCGGCTTGGCATGGCAAGACGCGCAGCCGCCGGCATCGAAGATGCGTTGCCCCCGCATCGCGTCACCGGGGCCGAGTGCCGCAACGGTCTCCGGCGCGAGCTTTTCAGGCACGGTCAGCCACCAGAATGCAACGGCTCCGGCGCCGCCAAGCGCCAGAGCCGCGATTACAAGCTTCTTGATGATAGCCATCCGAAGGCGATCAGCCCTTCTTCACGCGGTAGGTTTCGTGGCAGGCGCCGCAGGTCTGGCCGATCGTGCCGACCTGGGCCTTCAGCGCATCGATGTCCTGGGCGGGCGCTGCGACTGCGGCTGCAGTCACTGCCTTGAACTTGTCGACGGCTGCCTGGAAACCTGCTGCGTCCTCCCAAATCTTCGGCGAGGCGGTGGTGTCGCCCTTGTCGCTGCCGACGGGGAACGAGGCCGCGACATCGATCTTCTGGACGTTGTCGTTGAGCGCGGTCAGCGCCGCCAGGACGGCTGCCGCGTCGAAGGGAGCTTCGCCCTTCACCATCTTCACGAGCACGCCGACATCCTTGGCATTCTCCTTCATGACCGCCTTGCGATCAGCGATAATGTCGGCGAACGCCGCCGTGGTAACGAGCGCGAGCGCCGCGACGGCAAGTACGATCTTTTTCATAAGGTCCTCTCCGGGTTGCAACAGTGCTGCCTTGGGCCAACGGGGAAACTGGCCCAGTTCGTCCCGGAATTCTCTTCACGCTTCCGTGACTGTTAGTCTTTTTCAGACATTCGCGAAAAGCCCGACCCAAACGTAAAAACCCCGGCCGAGGCCGGGGTTTCAGAAAATGTCAGGTCTTTACCGGACCGCATCCACCGGATGCTGCCTGGAAAAACAGTCTGGGTCTCAAGCCTTTTCGTAGAGCTCGAGCACGTAGTCCCAGTTGATCAGGCTGTCGACGAACGCCTCGAGGTACTTCGGACGGGCATTGCGGTAGTCGATGTAGTAGGAGTGCTCCCACACGTCGACGCCGAGGATCGGGGTCGCGCCGTGAACCAGCGGGTTCTCGCCGTTCGGGGTCTTCGAGATCTCGAGCTTGCCGCCCTTGACCGAAAGCCATGCCCAGCCCGAACCGAACTGGGTGGTGCCGGCAGCGATGAAGTCAGCCTTGAACTTGTCATAGCCGCCGAGGTCCGAGTCGATCGCCTTCTGCAGCGCGCCAGGCAGCTTGTTACCGCCGCCGGCCTTCTTCATCCACTTCCAGAAGTGGACGTGGTTGTAGTGCTGGGCAGCGTTGTTGAACAGGCCGGCATGCTTGCCGAACGACTGCTTCACCACCTCTTCGAGCGACAGGTTTTCCATGCCGGCTTCGGCTGCCAGCTTGTTGCCGTTGTCGACATAAGCCTTGTGGTGCTTGTCATGATGGAATTCCAGCGTCTCCTTCGACATGAAGGGCTGCAGCGCCTCGTAGTCGTAGGGCAATGCGGGCAATTCAAAAGCCATGGTTCATACTCCCTTGCTGGCAATTCGCGGCATGTCTATGCCGGGTAGAGATAGGTTGCCACTGCAGGCGGCAACAGATGCGAAACGGGTTTTTTCTTTGCCTGCACTCAGGCCTTGCCGGTCGAGTGGGCCCATTCCCAATATAGCTCGCGCGACGTTTTTGCTACCGGTCCGGGCTGGAGAATTCGATCTTCGATACGGGTGATCGGGACCACCTTGGAGTGGTTGCCGGTCGAGAAGATTTCGTCCGCCTCGAGGAACTCGCGCACCGACAAGGTCTTTTCGACGACCGTCATGCCCTTTTCGGCAAGCAGCGACATGGCGCGGCTTCGCGTGATGCCCGACAGGAAGGTTCCGTTCGGCGCAGGCGTGAACACCACGCCATTCTTGACCAGGAAAATGTTGGAGGAGCCTGTCTCGGCGACGTTGCCCAGCATGTCGAGCACCAGCGCATTGTCGAAGCCGCGCATCTTGGCTTCCAGGATGGCGCGCCCATTGTTCGGATAGAGGCAGCCCGCCTTGGCATTGGTGGGCATGGTTTCGAGCGTCGGCCGGCGGAACGGCGAAAGGCCGATCGAAAAGCCAGTCGGCTCCATCATCGGCGACTCGTAAAGGCACAGGCAAAAACGCGTCGAAGCCGGATCGGCCGGCACGCCCATGTAGCCGCCATGCTCGGCCCAATACATCGGGCGGATATAAACCGCCGTCTTGCCGTCGAATTTCTTGAGGCCATCCCAGGTCAGGCCGGCAATCGTCTCAGGCGACATGGTCGGCTTGAGGCCGAGTGCTATCGCCGAGGCGTTGACGCGGCGCGAATGCGCATCGAGATCGGGCGCCACGCCCTCGAACCAGCGCGCGCCGTCGAATACGGTCGAGCCAAGCCACATGGCGTGACTGCGCGGCCCGACGATCGCCACGTTGCCCTCGTACCAGTCACCGTCGACATAGGTCCAGGTGGTCGATTGTGCAGCCGCCGCTAGCGTCATCTTGGTTGTCCCGTCATTTCCTTGATCGCTGCCATGGAAGAGACTTTGGCCCGCCCCGTCAACGGGCAGGCCGCCGATTTGTTGGAGCCAGTCGACAGTTCGGCTTGCACTGCGCGGCAAGTCGTTGGAAAACCACGAACATGCGCCACTCTGCCTACATATTCGACGCCTACGGCACCCTGTTCGACGTCCATGCCGCCGTTCGCAGGCACGCCCAGGACATCGGGCCCGACGGCCAGCTGCTGTCCGACATATGGCGGGCCAAGCAGCTTGAATATTCCTGGGTGCGGACGCTGATGGGCGCATACAGTGATTTCTGGCAGCTCACCGAACAGGCCCTCGATTTTGCCTTCCGCAAGGTGCCCTCAGCAGACCCGGCGCTGCGCAGCAAGCTGCTCGACGCCTATTGGCAGCTCGACTGCTACCCGGAGGTGCCTGCCGTCCTGCGCAATTTGAAGGACAATGGCGCCCGGCTCGCAATCCTTTCAAACGGCTCGCCGGCGATGCTGGAAGCTGCGGTGCGCTCGGCCGGCCTCGATCTCATCCTCGACGAGGTCTTCTCGGTCGATGCCGTGCGCCGCTTCAAGACGGACCAGTCGGTCTACGATCTGGTCTGCAGCAGCTGGCGCCTCTATCCCGATGCCGTGTCATTCCAGTCGTCCAACCGCTGGGACATTGCAGGCGCTTCCAAGTTCGGTTTCCGCACTGTCTGGATCAATCGCAGCGACCAGCCCGACGAGTATCGAGATCTTCCACCGTCGCTGATCCTGCCTTCACTGGAAGGTTTAGTTACAATTGGTTAGCCATGCATAGGACAGCATTGTTGCCATAACGCAACAGTGATTGGCCTGTCACACCGTCGCCATGCTTTGTCCACCCTAAGGTCTGATTTGGACCCGCTTATCACCGTGAGCGTTAAGGGGACGCAGACAGTTTCCTTTTAATTCACCATTCCTTTCGAACGGAAGCCCAGATCGCAGTCATGCCCATTATCACCGAGCCATCCCGTAGCCTGACCCGCCGCGGATTCCTGAATCTTGCAGCGGCTGGAGCGGCAACCGCCGCACTTTCCGCCTGCACCACCGTCAACAGCGGTGGCCAGATCGTCGACGCGCCGCAACCGGCACCGCCGCCCGTCAACATCGATCCCGGTTTCGGTGGCGACTATGTCAGCATGTACGGCCCGGTCACCGACGAGGGCTATGAAGTGCCGGGCATCCCGGTCAAGAAGGTGAAGCCGCAGTTCCTTCGCCAGATCGTTGCAGACCCCACCGGCGAGCGCCCCGGCACGCTGGTCGTCGATACCTCGACGCACTACCTCTATCTCGTGCGCGAGAACGGCCAGGCCATGCGCTACGGCGTCGGCCTCGGACGCGCCGGCTTTGCCTGGCAGGGCCGCGCCGTCATCCAGTGGAAGCGCACCTGGCCGAAGTGGACCCCGCCAGACGAGATGATCGGTCGCCAGCCCGAACTCGAGAAGTACAGCGCCCGCAATGGCGGCATGGCGCCTGGCCTCAACAATCCGCTCGGCGCCCGTGCGCTCTACATCTTCCAGAACAACGAAGACACGCTTTACCGCGTCCATGGCTCGCCGGAATGGTGGACCATTGGCAAGTCGGTGTCGTCGGGCTGCGTGCGCCTGATGAACCAGGACATCATGGATCTTTACGACCGCGTCCCCAGCAAGACGCCGATCCTGGTCACCAACGGCCTCGGCATGGCCTGACGGCGCAACAGGCGCAAAAAAAAGAAAACGGCGCGTCATCGACGCGCCGTTTTTGTTTCTGCAAGCCGGGAAGTTTCCTCAGAAGCCCTTCTTCAGGCTGCCGAGGATGCCGCGCACCAGCGCGCGGCCGACCGAGGAGCCGACCGAGCGCACCACCGACTTGATGGCAGCTTCGGTCACAGTCTGGCGATTTGACGTACGCGGACGCGGCGCATTTCCACCCGAGGTCTGGGATCCGCCATCATTGCCGAAGCCGGGGATCGTCCAGCCGCTGCCACCGCCGGTGTTGGCCTGCTGAGCCTCCTGCTGCGCCTGCTGGGCGGCAGCCGCCTTCTTCTGCAGCATCTCGAACGCCGACTCGCGATCGACCGCCTGGTCGTACTGGCCGGCGACAGGGCTTTCGTTGATCAGCTTGCGGCGCTCTTCCGGCGTGACCGGGCCTAGGCGCGATGCCGGCGGACGGATCAAGGTCCGCTGCACCATAGAAGGTATGCCCTTGGCCTCGAGCGTCGAGACCAGAGCCTCGCCGGTGCCCAACTGGGTGATCGCGGTGGCGCAGTTGAAGTCAGGGTTTGGCCGGAACGTCTCGGCGGCCGTCTTTACCGCCTTCTGCTCGCGCGGCGTATAGGCGCGCAGCGCATGCTGGACACGATTGCCGAGCTGGGCCAGCACGGTTTCGGGAACGTCGAGCGGGTTCTGGGTGACGAAATAGACGCCCACGCCCTTCGAACGGATCAGGCGTACCACCTGCTCGACACGATCGACGACGATCTTCGGCGCCTCGTCGAACAAGAGATGCGCTTCGTCGAAGAAGAACACCAGCTTCGGCTTGTCGGGATCGCCAACCTCAGGCAGCACCTCGAACAGTTCCGACAGCAGCCACAAAAGGAACGTCGCATAAAGGCGCGGATTCATCATCAGCTTATCGGCGGCCAGCACGTTGATCGCGCCACGGCCGTCGCGCGTGGTGCGCATGATATCGGAAATCTTGAGCGCCGGCTCGCCGAAGAAGTGATTGCCGCCCTGCTGTTCCAGCACCAGCAGCGAGCGCTGGATCGCGCCGACCGACGGCTTGGTGACATTGCCGTAGCGCGCGCCGATCTCCTCGGCCCGCTCGGCGATGTTGGCGAGCAGCGCCTGCAGATCCTTCATGTCGAGCAGCAGCAGGCCTTCCTCGTCGGCAATGCGGAAGGCGATGTTGAGCACGCCCTCCTGCGCCTCGGAGAGATTCATCAGGCGCGACAGCAGCAACGGCCCCATCTCGGAGATGGTGGCGCGGATCGGATGGCCCTGCTCGCCGAACAGGTCCCAGAAGATGACAGGGAATTCCTGGAATTCGTAAGGATCAAGCTTCACCGCCTGGGCGCGGGCGACCAGGAAGTCCTTGGCCTCGCCCATCATGGCGATGCCCGAAAGGTCGCCCTTGATGTCGGCACAGAAAACCGGCACGCCGGCATTCGAGAAGCCTTCGGCCAGGACCTGCAACGTCACCGTCTTGCCGGTGCCGGTGGCGCCGGTGACGAGACCGTGGCGGTTGCCGTATTTCAGCAGCAGTTCCTCGGGCCGTTGATAGCTGTCATCAGGCTTGCGGCTGGCACCGATGAAAATGCTGTCGTCCTGCGCCATGGGCGTTGTCTCCGGCAATGCTGTGTCCCGACCGCGACGCGGCCACCCCAAAGGTATAGTGGCCGCCCGCACAGGCCACAATGGCTCATCCGGTCAGCGCAGCCGACAACTGTGAGCTTGGTCTTTTTTGATGGGCGTCGCCGCAGTCGAGATCGATGAAGCCGGGGCGGCCGCGTTCTTCCGCGACCACACGGTTGCAATCGAAGGCTAGACGCGGATCTCGACGATTTCCCAGTCGCGGCCGTTGACGGTGGCGACCTCGCCTACCCCCTTGCCGAACATTGCCTGCGCCATGGGCGAGACATGCGAGATGCTGCCCTTGGCCGCGTTCGCCTCGTCCTCGCCGACGATGCGCCAGGCGTGGCGCTTGCCGTCATCGTCCTCGATGCTGACCTTCATGCCGAAGCGGACGACCGTGCTGTCAGGCTCTGGCACAGAAACCTCGGCGTTTTCGCGCCGCGCCTGCCAATAGCGCAGGTCGCGCGAAACGGTGGCGATGCGCTCGCGGTCTGCCTCGCCTTCCGCCCTGGCCAAATCCTCGCGCAGTCGGCCCAACTCGGCCTCGATCTGCGCCAACCCATGCTCCGTCACCAGGTTGCGGTACGTGCTCACCGGTCGCTCGCCGATGTCGGCGATCTGGTTTTCACTGTCGTCTTCGCGGGTAAAAGCTCTGCTCATAAGAAGAACCTAGGCCTTCATTCCGCCGATAACAAGCCAGCTAGACTGACCGTATCTCCGCCGTGATCAGGCGAATACTGCGGTCGGCCTGAGCGAGGCGACCTCGATCCCGTTCCAGTTCTTCAGGACCGGATTGGCCGCTTCGTTCATCTTGGCTGCCAGCCCGCTGTCGGCGGATACCAACTTGGCCAGCACTGCCGCAATCATGATCTCCGCCGCCCGGCCAGCGCCGTCATCACACTTGAGCGCGATGCCGTAACCGAGTTCCGGCAGCGCGGCACAGTAGACACCTTCAGCGCCGACCTTGACGAAGATCCTTCCTGACGCAGCTTGCATCAACTCGGTATCCGCCCTTCCGGTTCCGGCCACCATGAAAGGTTCTGCCATGCAGGCCGACATCAGCCGTCTGGCCGCCTTCGCACGCTCGGGAGCGAGGCCCTGGCCGCTGACCATCCGGGCGAATCCGAGCGCCAGGTTCTTCAGCGGAACGGCGAAAGTCGGGATAGAGCAGCCGTCGATGCCCCTGTTCGTCTCGTTGTGGGGAGCACCGGTAACCGCCTCCATCGTTTCACGGATCATCTCCTGAAAACGGTGCTCGGGCCGCACATAGCCGAGATGATTGATGCCGAGGTGATGACAGGTGCAAACGAAGCCGGCGTGCTTGCCCGAGCAATTGTTGTGCAAGGCGCTCGGGGCCGCACCGCTTCGGGCAAGGTCGACGGTGGCGTTCTGGCTTGAGGGCCAATGCGCACCGCATTCCAGAGCGTCGGGTCCGAGACCGGCCTTCGCAAGCATCGCCTTGGCGAGCTCGGCATGGGCGGGTTCGCCCGAATGCGAGGCGCAAGCGATCGCCAGCTCGCGTTCGCCGAAACCGTAGGCGTCGGCCGCACCGCTCTCGACAAAGGGCAGCGCCTGGATCGCCTTGACCGCCGAGCGCGGAAAAACCGGCATGTCGGCGTCGCCGGCAGCAAAGACCGTCGTGTCGTCGGCATCGACGACGACCACCGCACCGCGATGCGCGCTTTCGACGAGTTGGCCGCGCAGGACCTCGACCAGAACCGGATTTGTCATTGTGGGGAAGCCTTCGTGCACCTGCGGGGGATCAATCGTCCTTCGACGGCGGTCAGCCTAGCAGACCAGCCAATCTCATGGACGGGCAATCGATAGCCCAGAGGCAAGGAATCCGCCATCCACCGCGAGTGTGTGACCGTTCACATAGCTGGCCTCTGATGACAGCAGGAAGGCGACCGCGGCTGCAACCTCCTCAGGCTCGCCATAGCGCCCTTGCGGGACAAGCCTGGGTTCGACCCGGCCATTGCCGACGCCGTCCGCGCCCGTGAAGCCGGTGGCAACCGCATTGATGCGAACACCGCGATTGCCGCATTCCAGCGCCAGGACCTCGGACATCAGCTTGAGCCCCGCCTGGGACGCTGCCGTTGCCAGTTGGCCGTGGTGGGCACGCAAACCGGCAACCGAGCCGACGCTCACCACCGACAACGACGCGCCCATGCGCTCCAGCGCAGCCTTCGCCGCGATGAAGGGCGCGACGAGATTGACCTCCAGCGCCTCGCGCAATGTCTCGGCGCTGGTGTCCTCGACGGATGCGCTTCGGGCAAAGCCGGCCACCGACACCAGCCCGCCGATCAGGCCGAGCCGGTCGACCACCTCGTCGAAGGCTTCTGCCATATTGTCCTCGTCGGTAGGGTCGACCTCGATGAACACGACTTCGTCGTTGTCGATCTGGTCCTCCGCCGCTTCAAGCGCGCCGCCGTCGTCATCGATGACAGCCACCGGCCATCCATCCGCGATCAGGCGCTCGACCACTGCAAGGCCGACGCCCGACGCACCGCCGATGACCACGGCGGAATGCCTCATCTGATGCGGTCCAGGATCGACACGTAGTTGGCGACCGCGGCACCGCCCATGTTGAAGATGCCACCGAGCTTGGCATCCTTGACCTGGATACCGCCGGCCTCGCCGGCAAGCTGCATTGCGGTCAACACATGCATCGAAACGCCGGTCGCGCCGATCGGATGACCCTTGGCCTTGAGCCCGCCCGAGGGATTGACCGGCAGGCGGCCGTCCTTGGCGGTGATGCCTTCCATGGCGATACGGGCACCCTCGCCGCGCGGCGCAAGCCCCATCGCCTCGTATTCGATCAGTTCGGCGATGGTGAAGCAGTCATGCGTCTCGACAAAGGACAGGTCGTCGAGCGACACGCCGGCCGACTTCAGCGCCTTGTTCCACGCGACCTCGCAGCCTTCGAACTGCAGGATGTCGCGCTTCGACATCGGCAGGAAGTCCTGCACATGCTCATTGGCGCGGAAGGCGATCGCGCGGCGCATGGCCAAGGCCGTCGTGCTGTCGGTCAGCACCAAGGCTGCCGCGCCGTCGGAGACCAGCGAACAATCGGTGCGCTTCAGCGGTCCGGCGACGAAGGGGTTCTTTTCGCTTTCCTGGCGGCAGAAATCGAAGCCGAAATCCTTGCGCATCTGGGCATAAGGATTGTCGACGCCGTTCTTGTGATTCTTGGCGGCAATCATCGCCAGGGCGTCGGACTGGTCGCCATAGCGCTGGAAATAGGCCTGAGCGATCTTGCCGAACACACCGGCAAAACCAGCCGGGGTGTCGCCCTCCTCGGGCAGATATGACGCGCGCAAAAGGTTTTTGCCGATTTCCGGTCCCGGGGTCGTGGTCATCTGCTCGGCGCCGACCACCAGCACGATGCGCTGGCCGGAATTCACCGCGCGAATGCCCTGGCGCACCGCCGCCGAACCTGTGGCGCAGGCGTTCTCGACGCGCGTCGCCGGCTTGAAGCGCAGGCGGTCATCGGCCTGCAGCACGAGGCTCGCGGTAAAATCCTGTGCGGAGAAGCCGGCGTTGAAGTGGCCGAGCACGATCTCGTCGACATCGTCAGGTCCGATGCCGGCATGAGCCAGCGCCTCGTTGGCAACCTGCGTAATCAGGCTTTCCAGCGTCTCGCCTTCCAGCTTGCCGAAGCGCGAATGCGCCCAGCCCACGATGCATGCGGTCATCTTCGTCTCCATCGGCGGTTCACATGTTGCGCCATTTGCCGGGCGATTCCAACGCCCTTCAATTCCGTTCAAATATGAACAGTTTTCGGCGACTTTCAATGGTCCAGATGGGGGTTCCATGGCGCATTCGAGACGAGATGCGCCGTGTTTTTTATTGATTGACGAGTCAATTAAAAATACCCTGAAGACCGGAGGAGACTGGATGCCCAAGGTCGGAATGGAGCCGCTGCGCCGCAAGGCGCTGATCGACGCGACGATCTCGGCGATCGGCGAACGCGGCAGCCTTGACGTGACCATGTCGGAGATCGCCGGCCGCGCCGGCGTGTCGTCTGCCCTTGCCCACCACTATTTCGGCGCCAAGGACGAGCTGCTCGCCGCCACTATGCGGCACCTCCTGTCCGAACTTCTGACCGACACGACTTCGGCACTGCGTGTCGCCGAGACACCGCGTGCCCGTGTTTCAGCTGTCATTGCGGTCAATTTCTCGGACAAGCAGTTTCAGTCGGAGACAATCGCCGCCTGGCTCGCCTTCTATGTCGAGGCGCAGAAGTCGCCGGCACTTCGCCGCCTGCTGCGGATCTATGCCCATCGCCTGCACTCGAACCTGATGAGCGGTCTTACCCGCCTGCTGCCACGTCATGAGGCAGAGCGCGTCGCCGAAGCGACAGCGGCCATGATCGACGGGCTCTACATTCGCCGGGCCCTGCGCGACGGCATACCCAATGCGGCGTCCGCCATCGCACTGGTCGAAGACTATCTCGAAGCCAAGCTCTCGCAGGCGGGCAACGCATGAAGACCACGCAGCCCAACATCCTCATTGTCATGGTCGACCAGCTGGCCGGCACGTTCTTCCCTGACGGTCCGGCCCACTTCCTGCACGCCCCACATCTCAAGGCGCTCGCCGCGCGTTCGGCGCGCTTTGCAAACAATTACACCGCCTCGCCGCTCTGCGCTCCAGGCCGCGCCGCCTTCATGTCAGGGCAGCTGCCATCACGTACCGGCGTCTATGACAACGCCGCAGAATTCGCCTCGTCCATCCCGACCTTCGCCCACCATCTGCGCGCCGCCGGCTATCATACTGTGCTGTCAGGCAAGATGCATTTCGTCGGGCCCGACCAGCTTCACGGCTTCGAGGAGCGACTGACGACCGATATCTATCCCGCCGATTTCGGCTGGACGCCCGACTATCGCAAGCCGGGCGAACGCATCGACTGGTGGTACCACAATCTCGGCTCGGTCACCGGCGCTGGCACGGCCGAGATCAGCAACCAGATGGAGTATGACGACGAGGTCGCCTTCCTCGCGACCCAGAAGCTCTATGATTTCGCCCGCGTTTCCGACCAAGCCGAGCATCGCCCGTGGTGCCTCACCGTCTCCTTCACCCACCCGCACGACCCCTATGTCGCCCGTCGCCAGTATTGGGACCTCTACGAAAACTGTCCTGCACTGGATCCCGAAGTCGGCTTCATCCCTGCCGATCAGCAGGACCCGCATTCGCAGCGGCTCTATCTCGCCAGCGACTATGCCAGCTTCGACATCACGCGGGAGCAGGTGCGCCGCTCGCGCCGCGGCTACTTCGCCAACATCTCCTACATCGACGACAAGGTCGGCCAACTGCTGTCGGTGCTCGAACGCACGCATATGCTCGACGACACGGTCATCCTGTTCTGTTCCGATCATGGCGACATGCTTGGCGAGCGCGGCCTGTGGTTCAAGATGTGCTTCTACGAGGGCTCAGCCCGGGTCCCGCTGATGGTCGCCGGGAAGAGCCTGCCATACGGGTTGATCGAGGCGCCGACCTCCAACCTCGACATCCTGCCGACGCTGTGCGATCTCGCCGGCATCGACCTCTCCGATATCGCGCCCTGGACCGACGGCCAGTCGCTGCTGCCGCTGGCGCAAGGGGAGCAGCGCACCGTCCCGGTGCTCATGGAATACGCGGCCGAAGGCTCCTACGCACCGCTCGTCGCCATCCGCGACGGCCGTTTCAAGTTCGTCCACTGCGAGATCGACCCGCCGCAACTGTTTGATCTGGAATCGGATCCCCAGGAGCTCAGCAACCTCGCCGCCGACCCCACCCGTGCCGGTCTGGTGGCAAGCTTCATGGCGAAGGTCCGCGCCCGCTGGGACATGGCGGCCTTCGACGCGGCCGTGCGCGAAAGTCAGGCGCGCCGCTGGGTGATCTACCCCGCGCTGCGCAACGGCGCGTACTACCCATGGGATTTCCAGCCGCTGCAGAAGGCATCCGAGCGCTACATGCGCAACCATATGGACCTCAACGTGCTCGAAGAGAGCAAGCGCTTCCCGAGGGGTGAATGATGAGCACTGAGGTTCCAGGCCTCGACCGGCTTCGCCAGGCCTATGCCGAGACATCGAAGGCGACGCAGCTGACACCGCTGCTCGAATCCGCCGTCCTCGCCCGCGAGACCGGTGCGGCGCGTGTCTTCGTCAAGGCCGAGTCGCTGCAATGGGCCGGCTCGTTCAAGGCGCGCGGCGCCTATTGGCGGCTGAAGCAGCTCTCGGCAGACGAAGCCAAGCGCGGCGTGGTCGCCTTTTCCTCCGGCAACTTTGCCCAGGGCCTCGCCGCTGCCGGCCAGTCGCTCGGCATCCCCGTCACCATCGTCATGCCCATCGACGCCCCCGCCGCCAAGCGCGAAGCGACCAAGGGCTATGGCGCGCGCGTCGTCCTGACCGACCATGGCGACCGCGCCCGCGAAGAGGTCGCCGCTGCCAGAGCACGCGAAATCTCCGAGACCGAAGGCCTTGTCCTGCTCCACCCGTTCGACGATCCCGAGATCGTCGCTGGCCAGGCCGGCGCCGGCCTTGAAGCGCTCGATCAGTTGGCAGCCAAGGGTGTCATGGCCGACATCGTGCTCTGCCCAGTCGGCGGCGGCGGACTCATCGGCGGCATCTCGCTTGCCTTCCATCACCTTTCACCATCGACACAGGTCTTCGCGGTCGAGCCCGAAGGCTTCAACGGCCTGGGCGCCTCGCTGGCCAATGGCGCGGTCTCGGCCGTGCCATTGGCTGAGAATTCAATCTGCGACGGCCTGATGGCGCGCCGGCCGGGCGAAGCGCCCTTCGCAGCAGTCGCCACCACCAATGTTCGCGCGCTGACCGTCGACGACGCCTCCGTCCGCCGAGCGATGACCACAGCCTTCGAGCGGCTGAAGCTCGTGCTCGAGCCGTCGGGCGCCTCGTCGCTGGCGGCACTTCTGGGAGGAAAGGTCGACGTGGCCGGCAAGACCGTGCTCGTCGTCGCAACCGGCGGCAACGTCTCGCTCGCCGATTTTATGGTTCATGTGAACAATGCTTGAAGCAGATTTCGTAATCGTCGGCTCCGGCTCCGCCGGCTCGGCCATGGCCTATCGCCTGTCGGAGGACGGCAAGCACTCGGTGATCGTCATCGAGTACGGCGGCACCGACTTCGGCCCGCTGATCCAGATGCCGTCGGCGCTGTCGATCCCGCTCAACATGAGCCGCTACGACTGGGGTTATTCCAGCGAGCCCGAGCCGCATCTCGGCGGGCGTGTGCTGGCCACCCCGCGCGGAAAAGTGCTCGGCGGCTCGTCCTCGATCAACGGCATGGTCTATGTCCGCGGCCATGCCCACGACTTCGACCACTGGGCCGAACAGGGCGCGACCGGCTGGGGCTATGCCGACGTGCTGCCCTACTTCAAGCGCATGGAGCATTCGAACGGCGGCGAGGAAGGCTGGCGCGGCACGTCTGGTCCGCTCAACGTGCAGCGTGGCCCGCGCAAGAACCCGCTCTACCAGGCCTTCGTCGATGCCGGCCGGCAGGCCGGCTTCGAGCTGACGGAGGACTACAACGGTTCCAAGCAGGAAGGCTTTGGCGCCATGGAGCAGACCATCCATGGCGGGCGTCGCTGGTCGGTTGCCAATGCTTATCTGCGCCCTGCGCTGAAGCGCGGAAATGTCCGTGTCGTCAATGGCTTCGCCCGGCGCGTGGTGATCGAGAATCAACGTGCTGTCGGCGTCGAGATCGAAGCTCGCAAGAAGATTCAGATCGTTAAGGCACGACGTGAAGTGATCGTCGCTGCGTCCTCGATCAATTCGCCTAAACTCCTGATGCTGTCGGGCGTCGGCCCGGCCGAGCACCTGAAGAAGCACGGCATCTCTGTTGTCGCCGACCGGCGCGGCGTCGGCCAGAATCTCCAGGACCATATGGAGCTCTATATCCAGCAGGAATCGACCCAGCCGATCACCCTCCATTCGGTCTTCAACCCGTTCTCCAAGGCGCTGATCGGCGCCCAGTGGCTGCTGTTCAAGACCGGCCTCGGCGCAACCAACCATTTCGAGGCCGCGGCCTTCGTGCGCTCAAAAGCCGGCGTCGACTATCCCGACATCCAGTTCCATTTCCTGCCGGCAGCCGTTCGCTATGACGGCAAGGCGGCGGCGAAGTCGCACGGTTTCCAGGCCCATGTCGGCCCCATGCGCTCGAAGTCGCGCGGCGCGATCACCCTTCGCTCCGATGATCCGTGGGACAAACCCGAGATCCGCTTCAACTACATGTCGCATCCCGACGACTGGGCCGATTTCCGCCACTGCATCCGGCTGACCCGCGAGATCTTTGGCCAGTCCGCCTTCGATCCGTTCCGCGGCAGCGAGATTTCGCCCGGCAGCCACGTGCAGTCGGACCAGCAGCTCGACGACTTCATCCGTGAGCATTCCGAAAGCGCCTACCATCCGTGCGGCACGTGTCGCATGGGTCGCGCCGACGATCCGACCAGCGTTGTCGATCCGGAATGCCGGGTCATCGGCGTCGAAGGCCTGCGTGTCGCCGACTCCTCGATCTTTCCGCGCGTGACCAACGGCAACCTCAACGGCCCTTCGATCATGACCGGCGAAAAAGCCGCCGACCATATCCTCGGCCGCGCGCCGCTCGCCCCATCCAACCAGGAGCCGTGGGTCAATCCACGCTGGCAGGTCTCCGACAGGTAGAGCGCGTCCGAATGGACGTACAAAGGACGCTCTAACTTATGAACCTGCGCATCGTGCTTTCCGAAAATCGATTATGATTTTCGGACCGATGCGCTAGAGCATCATCCGGCCGACCCGTCCGGACATCGAAATACAACTGGAGCAAACGCATGCGCGCCCAGCCCAAAGCCTCGCACTACGTCAACGGCCGCTACATCGACGACGAGCGCGGCACCCCGATCCCGGTCATCTATCCGGCCACTGGCGAAACCATCGCCAAGTTGCGCTCGGCAACGCAGAACATCGTCGAGCTGGCACTCGAAGCCGCGCGCGAGGCGCAGCCCGCATGGGCTCGCCTGAAGCCTGTCGAACGCGGCCGCATCCTGCGCCGTGCCTCCGACATCCTGCGCGCCCGCAACGAAGAACTGTCGCGGCTGGAGACCCTCGACACCGGCAAGGCAATCCAGGAGACGCTTGTCGCCGACGCGGCATCCGCCGCCGACTGCCTCGAATTCTTCGCCGGCGCGGTCGCCGCCTTCAACGGCGACTATGTCGACCTCGGCGGTCCCTTCGCCTACACCAAGCGCGAGGCGCTCGGCGTCTGTGTCGGCGTCGGCGCCTGGAATTACCCGATCCAGATCGCCGGCTGGAAGTCCGCCCCCGCGCTCGCCATGGGCAACGCCATGGTGTTCAAGCCCTCCGAGAACACCCCTCTCTCGGCACTGGCGCTGGCCGAGATTTACACCGAGGCCGGCCTGCCCGACGGGCTGTTCAATGTCGTCCAAGGTTATGGCGACGTCGGCGCGGCCCTCGCCGCGCATCCGATCGTCGACAAAATCTCGCTCACCGGCTCGGTGCCCACGGGCAAGAAGGTGCTGTCGCTCGCCGGCTCGCACATGAAGCACGCGACGATGGAACTCGGTGGCAAGTCGCCGATCATCGTCTTCGATGACGCCGACCTCGAGAACGCCATCGGCGGCGCAATGCTCGGCAATTTCTACTCGACCGGCCAGGTCTGCTCCAACGGCACGCGCGTCTTCGTCCAGAAGGGCCTGCACGACCGTTTCGTCGAGCGTCTGGTCGAGCGCACCAAGTCGATTCGCATCGGCGATCCTCTCGACCCCGAAACCCAGATGGGCCCGCTGGTCAGCAAGGTCCAGCACGACAAGGTTCTTGATTACATTGCCGTCGGCATGAATGAGGGGGCGGAGCTGCGCTGCGGCGGCGGCACGCCCTCACTGCAAGGCTTCGAGGGCGGCTTCTTCGTTGAACCGACCGTCTTCACCGGCGTGAAGGACAACATGCGCATCGCCCGCGAAGAAATCTTCGGCCCGGTCATGAGCGTGCTGTCCTTCGACAGCGAGGACGAGGCGATCGCGCGTGCCAACGACACCGAGTTCGGCCTCGCCGCAGGCGTCTTCACCAAGGACATTACGCGTGGACACCGCGTCATCGGCGAGCTCAAGGCCGGCACCTGCTGGATCAACGCCTACAATCTGACGCCAGTCGAAATCCCCTTCGGCGGCGCCAAGCAGTCGGGCATCGGCCGCGAGAACTCGCTCGCCGCCCTCCAGCACTACTCGCAGCTCAAGACCGTCTATGTCGAGACAGGCGACGTCGCGAGCCCGTACTGATGCTAGGTGTGGTCGATTGAGGCCTGGAAGCTCTGCTCGGCCTGAGATCTCAGCGTTGCCCCTCATCGGCCCTTCGGGCACCTTCTCCCCTTAAGCGGGGCGAAGGAAGAGATGGCGGCGTCGCGGCCAGCCCTCTTCTCCCCGTTTACGGGGGGAGGTCCCGGCAGTGGGATGAGGGGCAGCGGTTCGAGGGCCAGCAACAGCCGCGGCGCTCAAACCACCTCGCACCGCCTGGATAGCAAAAGCCGGCCAATTGGCCGGCTTTCTGTCGGCTCGAAGTTAGTGCGCGACGTCCTCGGTCTTGTCGAGGTACTGCGTGAGCGCCGTCACCAGGTGATAGAAGATGCTGGCCGGCACTTCCTTGGCCAGCGAGCGGCCGCGCTCGTCGATCTGATCGATCCACAGGCCCTGCGGCGCCGGATCGATGTGCCAGCGGAACAGGCGGCCGACTCGCGCCTCGATTTCGGGCTTGAGGTCAGGACCGCCGGTGCCGTCGAGCGCCACGGCAGCCTTGATCGCTTCGGTCTGCGGCCAGCTGCGCGAGATGCGGTCCAGCGGCAGACCCTGACGCGAGACTGCGCCATAGGCCAGTCCCGTCGCGCGGTTGAGGCCGTTGGCGACTGCCGAGGCATAGAGCTTGCGGCCGAAGGCAACCAGGTCTTTCTGGCCGCTCTTGTCGGCAAAATCGACCAGCAGCGAGGCCCACTCGAAATGGTGACCGGGTTCGGTCCACTGACCCTTGTCACCTGATGCCGGATGCCAGTCGCGGTCGAAGAACTCGCCCAGCGTCCAGCTGTCCACCTCGAAGAAGTGGCTCCGGAACAGGTCGATGATACGGGCCGCCCGGCGGAGGTAGGCCCGGTCGCCCGTCACAGCATGCCAGGCGAGGAAGGCCTCCAGCAGGTGCATATGTGGGTTGGAGCGCCGCACGCCCTCGCCGTCAGGGCTTTCCATGAAGCCCGTCATACGCTCGTCCTCGAGGTGCTTGTCGAGGAAGGCGAAGGTCTCCTCGGCAAGCGCCAGCGCCTCCGCATTGCCGACGCGATGGGCATGCGCCAGCGCCAGCAGCACGCAGGCATGGTCGTAGGCATCCTCGACGGGATCGACGACACTGCCATCCGGGCTCAGCGCACGTACCCAACCACCACGGTCGGTACGACCCTTGTCGGCCATGAAGCGGATGCCGTGGTCGATCAGCCGGTCGGCATTGCCATCCCAGCCGCGCTGCTTGGCCACAGCGAAGGCATAGACCTGGCGCGCCATGGTGCGCATGCGCTTGGGCTTGGCCAGCGGCCGTGCGTCGAAGCCGAGCGCCTCGTGGAAGCCGCCGAACTGCTCGTCGACGCCTGATGTCGACCACAGCGGCAGCGTCTCCTCCATCAGCCAATGCTGCACCCGCCGACGCCACGAGCCATTGGCAAGCACACGGCCATGTGCCGGCGTAAACTTGGTCTCGAGGCGGCCGCTCTTTTCAAGCTGCTCGACGATCTTCTTGACGTTCTGGCTGTGGCTGACCGGAGCAACGAAGGTGGCGTCCGAAGTCGAGACGATGGCAACGTCCTTGAGCCCGATCGCCGAGAGCAACCGCCCATCGCCGCGCAGATAGGAGTTCTCGCAGTCGATGGCGACAACGTCGCCGACAATGACATTGCCGTTCTTGTCGGAGGGACTGACGTCGAGCAGCGACTGCCACGAACCGAGATCGTTCCAGCGGAAGCTCGCCGGCACCATGGCAATGCCGCTGACGCGCTCCATGATGGCGTAGTCGATCGAGATCGACGGAATGCTCTGGTAGAGTTCGAGCGGCATGTAGACGCCCGACAGGTCGCTTGTCGTCGCCTTGAAGGCCGCCTCCGCCCTCTCCCAGATCTCCGGCTGGTGCTTCAGGAAGGCGTCGCGCATGGCGCTCGCCTTGAACAGGAAGATACCGGCGTTCCAGAAAAAATTGCCGGCGGCGAGATAGCCCTCGGCGGTCTTGAGGTCCGGCTTCTCGACGAAGCGCGTCACGTCGGAGACGCCGCCGCTCTCAGCACCGGCCTCGATATAGCCGTAACCCGTCTCGGGTGCGGTCGGGCGGATGCCGAACACCACCATGCGACCGGCTGCCGCCGCCGGCACGCCACGCTCCACGGTTTCCCAGAACTGGCGCTGCGTCGAAATCTCATGATCCGACGGCACGACCAGCACGATGCCGTCTCCATAGGCAGAGATCGTCTGGAGGGCGGCGATAGCTACCGCTGCCGCCGTGTTGCGGCCGGTCGGCTCGAAGATTGCGCCGCCGCCGGCAAGGTCGATTGCGGCAAGGTCGTCGCGCACGCGTGCAGCATGGCGCTCGGAGGCGATCAGGTAGATCGGCGTCTCACCCTTGTCCCGCGTGGCAAGCCGCTTCAGCGTCTTGACCAGCATCGAGCCGTCACCCGACAGGTCATGGAACTGCTTGGGATTGTCCTCGCGCGACAGCGGCCAGAGCCTGGAGCCGACGCCGCCGCTCATGACAAAACTGACGATCCTCTCGGCCATGCCCGCTCCCCTCAGAAGGTCTGGTTGTAGGCGCCGACAGACGGATTGCGCCTCAGCACAGCGTCAACCGCCTCGAACATCTCGCGCCGACGCTCTGATGAAACCGGGCTTTCCACCACCACGACCAGTTCCGGCTTGTTCGAGGAAGCTCGCACCAATCCCCAGGTACCGTCCTCGGCAACGACGCGAACGCCGTTGACGGTGATGAGATCGACGATCTTTTGGCCAGCGAAGGTCTCGCCATTGCGCTTCATCGCCTCGAAATCGGCAACCACCTTGTCGACGACGCCATATTTCAGTTCGTCGTCGCAATGTGGCGACATGGTCGGCGTGCCGTAGGTCAGCGGCAGGTCACGATAGAGATCGGCCATCGACTTGCCGGGGCTGCGGTCGAGCATCTGGCAGACGGCGATTGCCGTGACGATACCGTCGTCATAGCCGCGGCCGATCGGCGGGTTGAAGAAGAAGTGACCTGATTTCTCGAAGCCGGCGATCGCGCCAAGCTCGGCAACGCGGCGCTTGAGATAAGAATGGCCAGTCTTCCAGTAGTCGGTCTTCGCACCATTGGCGGCCAGCACCTTGTCGGTGTTGAACAGGCCCGTGGACTTCACGTCGACGACGAAGGTCGAGTTCGGATAGAGCGCCGAGATGTCGCGCGCCAGCATGACGCCAACCTTGTCGGCGAAGATCTCGTTGCCCTCGTTGTCGACAACGCCGCAGCGATCGCCGTCACCGTCGAAACCAAGCCCGACATCAGCGCCCGTCTCCAGCACCTTATCCCTGATCGCATGCAGCATCTGCATGTCCTCGGGGTTGGGGTTGTAGCGTGGGAACGAATGGTCGAGCTCGACATCGAGCGGGATGACCTCGCAGCCGATGCGTTCGAGCGCCTCGGGTGCAAACGCACCCGCCGTGCCGTTGCCGCAAGCGGCGACGACCTTGAGCTTCCGGGTGATCCGTTTGCCGTCCACCAGGTCGTCGATGTAGGTCTTGCGGAAATCCGGCACGAACTCGTAGGAGCCGCCGCCGATCAGCTCGAAATCGCCGTTGAGCACAATTTCCCTGAGCGCAGACATCTCGTCCGGGCCGAAGGTCAATGGCCGCTGCGCGCCTATCTTCACGCCGGTCCAGCCGTTCTCGTTGTGCGAGGCAGTCACCATGGCGACCGACGGCGTATCGAGCGCAAACTGGGCGAAGTAGGCCATCGGCGACAATGCCAGGCCGATGTCCTTCACCCGCGCGCCCGCAGCCAGCATGCCCGAGACGAGCGCCAGCTTGATCGACATAGAGTAGGAGCGGAAATCGTGGCCGGTGACGATGTCCGGGCCAGCGCCCAAGCGACGAATCAGCGTGCCGATGCCCATGCCCAGCGCCTGCACGCCAATCAGATTGAGCTCCGGCTCCTTGCTTGAACTCGGATGCCCGAACCACCAACGGGCATCATATTCGCGAAATCCCGTCGGCTTGACCAAGGCTTTGGTCTCGAATTCGAATGTATTGGGAGCTGCATGGCCCACGGGCTTGATATTCACTGCTCTACTCCATCGGCGCAAAGGCTGCGCATACACTCTAGTCGGAACCGATTACCGCAAGATTGAGGCGCTGTCCCCTCCCGAAAATGCAGCATAAAGGCGCAAAAGCTCAGCAAGATTACCGACTTGCGAAAAATTGCGCCAGCCGAACCTTTGGTGCTTGCAGTACGCCCAACCGGCAGCTATAAGCCCGCCCACTGGTCACGGAGTGTAGCGCAGCCTGGTAGCGCACATCGTTCGGGACGATGGGGTCGCAGGTTCGAATCCTGCCACTCCGACCAGAAAAATCCCGACATCTTAATACCTTAGCAAGCAGCCTGATCGGCAGGGCTGTTCAGGTCTGTCGCGCTGCGCATCGACGCTGGTGGCGATTGAACGTATTCGCACTGGTTCCGGCTGCCGTCGCGCATTGCATCGTTGCAGAGCCCAATTTCCTCCCCGTTCATTGAGCGTCGCCGCAATCATACAATCGGCCCCGTCTCGCTCTCCTTCCCGGCATCTGACTTAACTTTCAAGTTGCAACTCATTTTACGTGGTTTGTTATCAGCTTCTTGAACTTTCCTTTGTCGTCGACCCTCGCCGAAAGTCACATTAGCGAATTGGTAATTCTCGGCGCGCACGCTGTTATCGATATTTGCAATACATGACTTAAATCTGCAGATATCTTGGCATTTGCCAAGAAGGTGGCGCATGAATATATACAATTACTTTGTATACAAACGATCTTACAGGATGGCGGCGTCGCTACCGCAGCGTTTCACGCTTCGCCTGCGGCATCTCTCGCGGCTGTTGCGCCCACTCGAATCGGTCTCTTCCAAGCCATTCACGGAACTCATCGAGGCCAGGAGCAATCGGGGCAGATTGCTGCCTCGAAGTCGACCGCCCGATCCCCGTCTCTTTTTCCGAAACACCTCCGGCACGTCGGCAATCGAATTTGCAATCGTCGCGCCGGTGTTCGTCCTGCTGATCTTCGGGATGATCGCCTACGGCATCTATTTCGGCGCCATGCACTCCGTCCAGCAGATGGCAGCCGACGCCGCCCGCACCGCAATTGCTGGTCTCGATCAGACAGAGCGCAAGACGCTTGCGCAGCGCTACATCGATCTAAATGCGGACGGCTACATCTTCATCGACAGAAGCAAGCTCGTCGTCAACGTCCAGGACAGCACCCAGGACAGCGAACAATTCGTGGTCTCGCTCCGCTACGACGCAAGCCAGCTTCCGATCTGGAACCTTTTTCCGCTCCTACCGCTGCCGGAAAAGACAATCGCCCGCAGTTCAACCATTCGGGTGGGGGGTATCTGAATGCGTTTCGTGGAAAAACTTCGCGGCTTCCGCCGGTCGACCAAGGGCAACTTCGCGACAATGTTCGCGCTGTGCCTGCCCATCGGCCTCGCCGCTGCGGCATTCGCTGTCGACGAAGGCTCGCTCTATGTCGAGCGCCGCGAGGCTCAATCGCTTACCGACCTGGCCGCCATTTACGGCGCAGCCAACATCTCCAAGGCCGATCTTGCCGTGCTGAAGGTGTTCAGCAACAACGGGCAGAGCGGTGTCAGCCTGACGACGAATTTCGGCGTCCTGCCGACGATGGCAGGCTACACGCAGGTAAGGGTCGAAAAGGGTCGATACACACCGGACCCGACGATCGAGGCAGGCAAACGGTTCGTCGTCGATGCGACGCCCTACAATGCGGTTCGCGTTACATATCGCAAGGACGGCACGATCTACTTCTCCAACCTCGTCACCGGCCAGCGCCAGATCGTGACCACTGCCGTCGCCAGCGCCCCCGCGGAAGTGGCGTTCTCCATAGGTTCGCGCCTTGTCAGCGTCGACACACAGCAGAGCGCTCTGCTCAATCCGCTTCTGGGCGGACTGTTGGGAACCAATCTCTCGCTCAAGGCGATGGACTACAACGCCCTGCTGGCAACCGACGTGAACGCCCTACAGTTCATGGATGCCCTGGCAACAGAGCTCAAGGTGACCGCCGGCACCTACAATGACCTGTTGGCGGCGGACGCGACTGTCGGTCAGATCGTGTCGGCATTGTCAGCGACGACCAAAGACAAGAATGCCAACGTGGCGTTGGCTCAACTGCTGGGCGCAAAGATTCCCGGCACCCTGAAAGTCCCGCTGTCGCACTTCATCGACCTCGGCCAGGTCGGCAAGCTGGCTCTGGGGCATGGCGCTTCGGCTTTCGACGCCAAGGTTGGCTTGATGGAAATCATCGGGGCCGCAGCAGCCATCGCAAACGGTAAGAACCAGGTGGCTGCGGATATCAATACCGGCATTCCCGGCCTGGTAGCAGTCAAGCTCAATCTGGCGGTCGGCGAGCCCCCACAGGGCGGCACCTGGTTCGCGATAGGTGAGCCCGGCAAGATCATCCGAACTGCCCAGACGCGACTGCAGATAGAAGCCACGGTCGGTGGTGCCGGCGGTTTGCTCGGCGGCGTTCTCGGCGCCACCGTCAAACTGCCCCTGTATGTCGAGGTCGCCTACGCGGAGGGCCAGCTCAAGAACGTTTCTTGTCCCACCGGCAAGCCGGCCAGCGCTGTTGTGACGGTAGCGGCAAAGCCCGGCATCGCCGAAGTCTGGCTCGGCGAAATCAACCCGGCCGACCTCAGGATTTTCACCAAAGAACCAGTGGTCAGACCGGCGGAACTGGTCAACGTCAACGCAGTCGGATTGATCAAGGTCGAGGTCAGCGGCAGCGCCAATGTCGACATAGGCAACACCACCCCCAAGACCCTGACGTTCAACAAAACCGAAATCGACAACCGGACCATCAAGTCGGTTTCCACCTCCAACCTCGCCCAGTCGCTGACAGCTTCGTTGATAGGGGGACTGACGCTCAAGGCCGACGTGAGCGTCCTGGGCTTGGGTATCGGCATACTTTTGCCGTCGGAAGCAGCCGTGAAGACGGCCGTCACGAACCTGCTGTCAGGCGTTACCGCACCCGTCGACAATCTGGTCTTCAGCGTACTTACCTTGCTGGGCGTAAAGGTCGGCGAAGCCGATATCCGTGTTCACGGCGTCTCGTGCGGACGTTCCGTCCTCGTGCTTTGATCTTTCGCAGGAAAAGAAAAGCGCCAGCGGGTGACCCGCTGGCGCTTTCGTTTTCAGATGCAGGCAGGCGCCGGCTAGACCACCTGGCGGAACTTGGTCTCGTCGATGGCAGCTGCCATCAACGTCTTGGTATAGGCCTCGCGCGGATCGCCAAAGATGGCCTCTGTCAGTCCCTCCTCGACGATCTTTCCCTGCTTCATGACGATGATGTAGTCGGACATCGCCCGCACGACGGCAAGATCGTGGCTGATGAACAGGTAGGACAGGTCGTGGTCGGCCTGCAGCTTGCGCAACAGGTCCACGATCTGCTTCTGCACCGAGCGGTCCAGGGCCGAGGTCGGTTCGTCCAGCACCACCACCTTGGGCTTCAGGATCATCGCCCGGGCAATGGCGATGCGCTGACGCTGGCCGCCCGAGAACTCGTGCGGATAGCGGTTGCGCGCCGCCGGATCCAGACCGACCTCGCGCAGCGCCTCGACGGCGCGGGCGTCGCGGTCCCTGGCAGAAAGCGACGGCTCGTGCACGAGCAGACCTTCGGTGATGATCTGGCCGACGGTCATGCGCGGCGACAGCGAGCCGAACGGGTCCTGGAAGACCAGTTGCAACTCGCGGCGCAGCGGCCGCATTTCGCTGCGACCCGCCTTGGACAGATCGTTGCTGCCGAAGCGGATCGTCCCCTCGCTCGGCAACAGCCTCAACAGCGCGCGGCCAAGTGTCGACTTGCCCGAACCAGACTCGCCGACGATGCCGATGGTCTGGCATCGCTTCAGTGATATCGAGATACGGTCGACCGCTTTGAGCAGCATTGGCGGACCGGAGAGGAAGCCGCCACCGATCTTGAACTCGACCTCGACGTTGCGCCCTTCCAGAAGGATCGGCGCATCGTCTGGCGGCGGCGCCTTCCGGCCTGTCGGCTCTGCCGCCAGCAGCATCTTGGTGTAGTCGTGCTGCGGGTTGGCAAAAAGCTCGTCGGCCTGGCCTTCCTCCACCACCTCACCCGAGCGCATGACATAAACCCGGTCGGCGAAGCGGCGGACGATGCCAAGGTCATGGGTGATGAACACGATGGCCATGCCGAGCTTGCGCTGCAGCTCGGCCAGCAGCACCAGGATTTGCGCCTGGATGGTGACGTCAAGTGCGGTCGTCGGCTCGTCCGCGATCAGGATGTCGGGATTGTTGGCAAGCGCCATGGCAATCATGACACGCTGGCGCTGGCCACCCGACATCTCGTGCGGATAGGACCTCAGGCGCCGCTCCGGATCCGGGATCTTGACCAGTTCGAGCAGCCTGAGCGCCTCGGCGCGAGCCGCCCTGGCGTCGAGGCCCTGATGGCGCCGGATCGGCTCCATCAGCTGGTTGCCGATCGTGTAGAGCGGGTCGAGCGAGGTCATCGGCTCCTGGAAGATCATGCTGATCTTGCGACCGCGGATCTTGTTGAGTTCCGACTTGGGCAGCCCGAGCAGGTTCTTGCCGCGATACTCCACGGCTCCTGTCGCCTCGCCGTTTGAGGCGAGCAGGTTCATCGCCGCCATCATCGTCTGGCTCTTGCCTGAGCCGGACTCGCCCACAACGGCAACGGCCTCACCGGCACCGACGTTGAGGTTGATGCCCTTGACCGCTTCCACCGCGCCATCAAGCGTGCGGAAGCGGACGCGCAGGTCCTTTACCGAAAGGATTGTTTCTCCAGCCATCTCACCTGTCCTTCGGATCGAGCGCATCGCGAAGTCCGTCGCCGATGAAATTCAGCGCGAACAGCGTCGAGACAAGGAAAAACGCGGGGAACAGGAGCAGCCAGTTGGCCGTGCCGATGTTCTTTGCGCCGACGGAAATGAGCACGCCCCAGCTCGTCATCGGCTCTTGGACGCCAAGGCCCAGGAACGACAGGAAGCTCTCGAGGATGATGACCTGCGGAACCAGCAGCGTCATGTAGATGACAACAGGCCCGAGCAGGTTGGGGATGACGTGCCGCTGGACGATGCCGCGCGAGCGGACACCGAGCGCCTCGGCCGCCTGCACATATTCCTGACGCCGGATCGACAGCGCCTGTCCTCGCACGATGCGCGCCATGTCGAGCCATAGGACAGCGCCCACGGCCAGGAACATCAGCACGAAATTTCGCCCGAAGAAGACGACCAGCATAATAACGAAGAAGATGAAGGGCAGCGAATAGAGCACATCGACGATGCGCATCATAACTTCATCGGTCTTGCCGCCCATGAAGCCGGCGGTCGCCCCGTAGACCACGCCAATCACCACCGCGACGAAGCCGGCGAGCAAGCCGATGGCCAGTGAGATACGTCCTGCCATCAAGGTGCGTGAGAGCTGGTCTCTGCCGACATTGTCGGTGCCGAAGAAGAAATACTGCTGCTTGATCGAAGCGCTGACGACCATCGACAGCCCGTCGGCCGACTTGTTCTCCAACTTGCCGTCGTCGAATGTGTCGGAACGGTCGATGTAACGGATGTTACGATCATCGATGGGCTTGGTCGAAACAAGCGTCATGAACACACGCTCGTCTTCCTGCTTCCATTCCTTGAGATCGACGCGCATGCGCTTGACCACGTCGTTCAAGGCAGTCTCGATCATATCCGGCTTCGGATATGCCGACAGGCTTGGCGGGGTGCGCACATAGTCCGAATAAATCGTGGTGTACTGGTGCGGTACGAAGAATGGACCCACCACGCAAACCACGGCTATGGCGATCAAGTAGAACAGGCTGAACATGGCAGCCTTGTTTGCCTTGAGGCGTGCCCACGCATCGCCCCAAAGCGAGCGCCCGACGACGGGCGCTGCGATAGTTGTATCAGTCATAGCGCACCCTCGGATCGAAGAAGGCGTAGAGGACGTCGACGATCAGGTTGAACAAGATCGTAAACAGCGCGATCACGACGACCGTGCCCATGACGAGCGTGTAGTCGCGGTTGAGCGCCGCGTCGACGAAGTAGCGGCCAATGCCGGGAATGGCGAAGATCGTCTCGACGATGATCGACCCGGTCAGCAATGCCGCTGCCGCCGGTCCGGCATAGGACACGATGGGAAGGATAGCGCCGCGCAATGCATGCTTGACCACGACCGACCAGTCGGAAAGGCCAAGGGCCCTTGCGGTGCGGATGTGATTGGAGCGTAGCGACTCGATCATCGAACCACGCATCAGACGGGCGACGATGGCGATCTGCGGCAATGACAGCGTGATGATCGGGCCGATCTTGTTGATCAACGCACCATCACCCCAGCCACCGATCGGCAACAGCATCCAGGTCAGTCCGAACAGCAGTTGAATGACGGGAGCCACGACAAAGGTAGGGATGGTGCTGCCGGCGGTCGCCACCGCAATGACCGAATAGTCGCCCAGCTTGTTCTGGTTGAGGGCGGCGATCACGCCGAGCACCGTGCCGATCATCAGTGCCAAAACCAGAGCCGAAGCGCCAAGCTGGATGGAGATCGGAAGACCCTTGGCAAACAGCTCTGTGACCGTGAAGTCGGGCAGGTTGTAGCTCGGGCCGAAATTGCCGTGCAGCAGGTTCTTCAGATAATTGCCATATTGAAGCCAGAGCGGGTCGTTGAGACCGAACTGTGCTTCAAGATTTGCTTTGATTTCGGGGCTGAGGCCACGTTCCTGGTTGAAGGGGCCGCCTGGCGCGACACGGATCAGGAAAAAGGCCAGCGTGACGATGACGAACATCGTCGGAATGGCGGTCAACAGCCGCCGGAATACATATAGAAACATTGGACCTACGCCTTCGCAAGTAAGTCGGATCCGCCACCCCCTTTGCAGGGGATGGCGGCGCTACCGAGACTATTCCTTGCTGACGAAGCGCGAGGGGTGCACGTCCATGACGTTCTCGTCAAAGCCCTTGATCTTCGGGGAGACGAGGTTCTTGTAGCTATAGTAGAGCAGCGGGATCTGGCCGACGTCGTCGATCAGGATGCGCTCGGCCTCTTCCATGTCCTTCATGCGGGCCTCAGGCTTGCCGCCGTCGGCAGCAGCCTTGTCCATGGCAGCTTCGAACGCCGGGCTGTTGTAGTTCGAGTAGTTGTTACCCGAAGCCTTGCGCGAAATGCCGAGGAAGCTTTCCGGATCCTTGTAGTCGGCGATCCAGCCGGCGCGGGCGACGTCGTAGTCACCCTTCTGCTCGAGATGGCCGTAGTGGGTCTTGGTGTCGGTGTTGAGCAGGGTCACCTCGATGCCGAGCGGCTTGAGCTGTTCCTGGATCGCGACCGCCGTGTTCTTGTGGTTTTCCGACGTGTTGTAGCGGATTTCCATCTTCAGCGGCTTGCCCGGGCCGTAGCCGAGCTTCTCGAGGACCTTCTTGGCTTCGTCCTCGCGGTCGATCTGCGACATCTCGGCGAACTTCGCAACCGAAGGCTTGTAGCCCTCGATACCAGGAGGCACCATCGAGTAGCCAGGCAGCATCGAGTTCTGCCAAACCTTCTCGGCCAGGAAGTCGCGGTCGATGGCCATGGACACGGCATTGCGCAGCTCGACATTGTCCCACGGCGCCTTGTCGGTCTTGATGGCGTAGTAGTAGGTGCCGAGATAGGCGCCGATGCGCAGCTGGTCGCCGAACTTGGCCTTCAGATCAGCCATCTGCTCGGTCGGGATATCGTCGTTCGAGTCGAGCTCGCCGGCCTCGAAGCGCTTGATCGCGGTCGAGCGGTCTTCCGTCGGGAAGTAGTTGACGGCGTCGAGCTTGACGTTGGCTGCGTCATGGAACTTCGGGTTCTTGACGAGCTTGATGTGGTCGTTGGGGACGAACTCGGCCAGCGTAAACGCACCGTTGGAAACCAGGTTGCCCGGCTTGATCCAGTCGGCGCCGAGCTTGTCAATCGCAGCCTTGTTCACCGGATAGGTGGACTGATGGGTCAGCATCTCGAGGAAGTAAGGCGTGGCCGACTTCAGCGTGACCTCGAAGGTGTTGGCGTCAACAGCCTTGACGCCGAGCTCTTCGGCCTTGGCCTTGCCGGTGTTCACGGCTTCGCCGTTCTTCACGACGTAGAGCATCGAGGCGTATTCGGCCGCAGTGGCCGGGTCGAGCAGGCGGCGGAACGAGTAGACGAAATCGTCAGCCGTCACTGGGCTGCCGTCCGACCAGGTGCCGCCCTGACGCAGCTTGAAGGTATAGACGGTGCCGTCATCGGAAACGGTCCAGCTCTCGGCCGCGCCCGGAATGATTTCAGCATCCTTGTCCTGCATCACCAGACCTTCGAACAGGTCGCGCAGGATGTGGGCTTCATAGACAGTCGAGGTCTTGTGCGGATCAAGCGACTCCGGATCGGCCGAATTGCCGCGATTGTAGACGACCTCCGCGAAGGCAGGCATCGACAGCGCGCCCGCCGTCAATGCAAGCGTCGTAGCGAACACAGTCGCTTTCAGCATGTTTTTAAGCATGAGTTTCCATCTCCCAATTAGGCGTGTTCCCCGTAAAACACGGCCTCGCCTGGTTAGCGCCCGAATGCCGGAATTCCCGGTTTCGTTGAGCGGGCCAGCGGCTCCCTACCGCCAGCGGTGGCTGACACTATTCGCGACGAATTTTTATTTCAACACGACTCATGCTCACCTAAAGTCAACTTAAGCAGGTTCAAACCAAGCGACCGATAAAGTACCCCAGCGGCATCAGGGGGATGCGCCCCGTCTCGACATCGGTTCCGGCCTGGGGAAAACCGACCGGCACGACCTCATCGAATTCGTCGGGAACCGCCCAGAGGTCGGCGGCATCTGCAAAATTGAAGACGCAGAGCAGCCGCTCTCCATCCGTCTCGCGAACGAAGGCGAGCACGTCATGCTTCGTTTCGAGCAGCCTGATCGAGCCGTGGACAAGCGGCAGATGCAGCTGTCGCGCGGCCAGCACGGCCCGGTAGTGCGAGAGCACGGAACCCTCGGCGCGATCCTGCCTGTCGACCGCCAGCGCGCGATGTTCCGTCGGTATCGGCAGCCATGGCTTGCCGTCGGAGAAGCCGCCCTGCTCCGCCTGCGCCTCCCAGACCATGGGTGTGCGGCAACCATCGCGCCCCTTGAAGCCCGGCCAGAAGCGGATCCCATAGGGGTCGCGCAGATCCGCGAAGGCGAGCTCCGCCTCGCCGAAGCCAAGTTCCTCGCCCTGGTAGATGCAGATCGAGCCGCGCAGGCAGGCAAGCAGCGCGATCGAGAATTTCGCCACCGCCTCGGGGTCGCCGCCCGGCCTCGTCCAGCGGGTGACATGGCGGACCACGTCATGGTTGGAGAACGCCCAGCACACCCAGCCGTCGGTGACGGCTTTCTCGAAATTGGCGATGCACTGGTGGACATGCTCGGCCGAGAATTTCGGACCTAAGAGGTCAAAGGTGTAGCACATGTCGAGCTTGTCGCCGCCCGACGTGTAACTCGCAACCGTCTGCAGCGACCGCTCCCCGTCACCCACCTCGCCTACCGAGGCGCGCGCGCCGTATTTGTCGAGCAAGGCGCGGAAACGCTTCAGGAATTCGAGGTTTTCGGGACGCGTCTTGTCGAACAGATGATCCTGATACTCGTAGGGGTTTTTCTCGTCGATCTCGCCGGAAACACTCTTTTCCAGCGGCGGATTGTCCCTCAACCATTTGTCGTGGACGTAGAAATTGACCGTATCGAGCCGGAACCCGTCGACGCCGCGGTCGAGCCAGAAACGCACGGTGTCGAGCAGCGCCGCCTGAACCTCGGGATTGTGAAAATTGAGGTCGGGCTGTGAGGCGAGGAAGTTGTGCAGATAATACTGCCGGCGGGTCGAATCCCATTCCCAGGCCGGGCCGCCGAAGATCGACATCCAGTTGTTGGGCGCCGTGCCATCCGGCCTCGGCTCGGCCCAGACATACCAGTCGGCCCTGGGATTGTTGCGACCGGCGCGGCTCTCGACGAACCATGGATGCTTGTCGGAGGAATGCGACAGCACCTGGTCGATCATCACCTTGAGCCCCAGGCGATGGGCCTCGGCGACAAGGGCATCGAAGTCGGCAAGCGTGCCGAACATCGGATCGACGTCGCAATAATCGGAGACGTCGTAGCCCATGTCGGCCATCGGCGACTTGAAGAAGGGCGACAGCCACACCGCATCGACGCCAAGCGAGGCTATGTAAGGCAGACGGCCGGTGATGCCGGCAAGATCGCCGCTGCCGTCGCCGGTGCTGTCCTGATAGGAGCGTGGATAGATCTGGTAGATGACACAGCCGCGCCACCAGTCTTTGCCCGTAATGCTTCCCTTGGCCATGGTCGCTACCCCTTGTCCTGATCGTCCACCTGAAGTTCGCGCAGGAAGCAGACACTGCGGCCCGGCACTGTGATGTTTTCCGCCACAGGCCAGGAACCGTCAGATGCCTGCTGCCATGCAAATCCATCGCGTAGCGGCAATGCGAATGGAGCGCTGCGCCGCGCCCCGTTGAACAGGACCGCGAGCCTGCCGCCTTCACGTGTCCCGTTGCCAAGGAGGATGGTCAGCCGATGCCGGTCGGGCTCATGCCAGTTGGCGTCGTTCATCGGCCGCCCCGCTTCGGTCAGCCATTCGACGTCTGCGACCGACGCGCCACCGCGCGCAGTGCCTTCGAGGAACCCCAGGTCCTGGAAAGCAGGTGTTTCCCGCCTCAATCCGGCAAGCACTGCCACGAAGTCCTCCAGGCCAACGTCGCGCTCTGCCCAGTCGAGCCAGGTCAGTTCGTTGTCCTGGGCATAGGCATTGTTGTTGCCGTGCTGACTGCGGCCGAACTCGTCGCCGGCAGTCAGCATGATCGTGCCGCGCGAGGCGAGCAGCGTGGCCAGCAAAGCGTGCATGTCGGCCTCCCGCTCGGCCGCTATCTCGCGGTCGCTGCTTTCGCCCTCGACGCCATTGTTCCAGGAGAAATTCTCGTTGTGGCCGTCATGGTTGTGCTCGCCATTGGCCTCGTTGTGCTTGCGCTCGTAGCGGACGAGATCGGCGAGCGTCATGCCGTCATGGGCGGCAATGAAGTTGACCGTGCGTGTGACCGGCCCGCTGCCGAAAATATCGGATGAGCCGGCGAGCCGCGTCGCCAGCGCGCCGACAGTGCCGCGGTCGCCGCGCCAGAAACGCCTGACGTCGTCGCGGTAGCGATCGTTCCATTCAAGAAACTCCTGCGGAAAGCCGCCGAGCCGATAGCCGTTGTGGCCGATGTCCCAGGGCTCGGCGATCAACACGCGGTCGCCGATTACGGGATCGTCGCGCATCGCCTGAAGCAGCGGCGCATTGGCGTGGAACTCGCCGCCGACCCGGCCAAGCACCGGCGCGAGATCGAAGCGGAAGCCGTCGATGCCGGCATGGCCGACGAAATGCCGGAGACTGTCGAGGACCAGATCCTTCGCTACCGGATGGTTGCAAGCGACGGTGTTGCCGGTGCCGGTGTCGTTGGCGTAGCGGCCGGGATCGTCGGCAGCCAGGCGATAATAGGCGGCGTTGTCGAGCCCGCGCAGCGACAAGGTCGGGCCAAGCTCGTCGCTTTCGGCCGTATGGTTGAAAACGAGATCGAGCAGCACGCCGATGCCCGCGTCATGCAGCGCGGCAACCGTTTCGCGGAGATCGGCCAGTCCACCGGGCGCGAGGCGCGGGTCGAGCGCCATGAAGGTCACCGGATTGTAGCCCCAGGCATTGGCGAGGCCGAGCGGTGGCAGATGACGCTCGTCCATGACGGCCGTGACCGGCATCAGTTCCACGGCCGAGACGCCGAGCTTGAGCAAATGCTCGATGATGACAGGCTGAGCGAGCGCCCGGATCGTGCCGCGCAGTCGCTTTGGCACATCAGGGTGCCGCATCGTGAAGGCCCGCACCGGCACTTCGTAGATAAGGCCGCCCGGCGTGAAGAGCGGCGGTGCAGCCGCTGTCATCGGCTGCGTTTCCGCCACTGCCTTTGGCATCAGCCCGGCGGTATCTCCGTCCTGCCCGCGCCGCGCCGCCAGCCGGGCGTCGTAGCGGTAGGTGCGGTCGATCCTGACGGCATAAGGATCGACCAGCAGCTTGTCGGGATCGAACCAGTACCCGTCCTCGGGCGCATAGCGGCCATCGGCGCGAAACCCATAGCGGGTGCCCTCACCCAGCCCCCGCACCGACAGGGCAAAGACGCCGTCGCCTTCCCGCTGCAGCTCCAGCCGGTCGGCTTCCGCCTTGCCCTCGGCATCGAAAATCGACACCCACATGCGTTCCGCCGTACCCGACCACGCGGCAAAGCGAATGCCACTGTCGGTTACGGTCGCGCCGAACCGCGGCCAATATCCAGCCGCGCCTTCTGTCATCAGGTGATGACGCTCGGCTTGTCGCGACCGGTGTGCGCACGGATGCCGGCGATGTCCTCGGCCGCCTGGATGAGGTCGGCGAGCGCTTTCTGCGTGTCGAGATCGTGGCGCGCCGGATCGGGTTCGAAGCGCTCGATATAGACGCGCAAGGTCGCACCCGACGTGCCCGTGCCCGACAGACGGAACACGACGCGCGAGCCGCCCTCGAACAGGATGCGGATGCCCTGGTTCTTGCTCACCGAGCCGTCGACCGGGTCGTTGTAGGCAAAGTCGTCAGCACTGGCGATCTTCATGCCGCGAACGCTGGTGCCCGCCAGCGCGCCGAGCTTGCCCCTGAGTTCGTCGACCAGCGCGTTGGCGCGGTCGGTCTCGACCTCTTCATAGTCGTGCCGCGAATAGTAGTTGCGGCCGTAGGTCGCCCAGTGCTTGGCGGCGATCTGCTTGGCGCTTTCGCCGCGCACAGCCAGGATGTTGAGCCAGAGCAGAACCGCCCACAGTCCGTCCTTCTCGCGGACATGGTCGGAGCCGGTGCCCGCACTCTCCTCGCCGCAGATCGTCGCCATGCCGGCGTCGAGCAGATTGCCGAAGAACTTCCAGCCGGTCGGCGTCTCGTACATGCCGATGCCGAGCTTTTCGGCCACCCGGTCGGCAGCGCCGCTGGTCGGCATCGAGCGGGCGATGCCCTTGAGGCCTGCTTTGTAGCCCGGCGCGAGATGAGCGTTTGCTGCAAGCATCGCCAGCGAATCCGACGGCGTGATGAAGATGCCGCGGCCAATGATCAGGTTGCGATCGCCGTCGCCATCGGAGGCAGCGCCGAAGTCGGGCGCATTCGGCCCCATCATCTCGTCATAGAGATGCTTGGCGTGCACCAGATTGGGGTCAGGATGATGGCCGCCGAAATCCTCGAGCGGCACGAAATTGCGGGCGGTGCCGTTGGCTGCGCCCAGCCGGCGCTCCAGGATTTCCTTGGCGTAGGGTCCTGTCACCGCGTGCATGGCGTCGAAGCGCATGCGGAAGCCCGACTTGAACAAGGCGCGCAGCGCGTCGAAGTCGAACAGGCTCTCCATCAGCTCGGCATAGTCGGTCACGGGGTCGACGACTTCGACCTTGATGCCGCCAACCTCGAAGGTACCCAGCTTGTCGAGATCGACCGCATCGACATCGGCGATCTTGTAACTGCTGATGACCTTGCTGCGGGCATAGATCGCATCGGTCAGCTTTTCGGGCGCGGGACCACCGTTCTCGGCATTGTACTTGATGCCGAAATCCTCGTGCGGGCCGCCGGGGTTGTGGCTGGCCGACAGGATGAGGCCGCCGAAAGCCTTACGCTTGCGGATCAGGTTGGAGGCAGCCGGTGTCGACATGATGCCGCCCTGTCCCACCACCACGCGACCGAAGCCGTTGGCGACCGCCATGGCGATCACCTTCTGGATCACCTCGCGATTGTAGAAGCGGCCGTCGCCGCCGACGACCAGCGTCTTGCCAGCGAAACCCTCGAGCGCATCGAACACCGACTGAACGAAGTTCTCGACATAGTTCGGCTGCTGGAAGACGGGCACCTTCTTGCGCAGGCCCGACGTGCCCGGCTTCTGGTCGTTGTAGGGGGTGGTGGCGACGGTGCGAATCATTCAGGCAGCCCTTTTTGCGAGAAGCTTGCGATAAAGTGCGGCGTATTTCTGGGCACTACGGTCCCATGACACATCGGACTTCATCCCCTGCTTTTGGATGGCGGCCCAGGCAGTCGGGTCGGCATGGAGCGCATTGGCCCGGAGGATCGCGTGGTGGAAGGCGCCGGCATCCTCCGGCGCGAACTGGACACCCGTCGCAACGCCCGCCGCAACCGCCGCCTCATTGGCGTCGATGATGGTGTCGGCCAGGCCGCCGGTGCGCGCCACCAGCGGCACGCAGCCATAGCGCAGGCCGTAGAGCTGTGTCAGGCCGCAGGGCTCGAAGCGCGACGGGATCAGGATACCGTCGGCACCGCCCTGGAGCAGGTGCGACAGGGCCTCATCATAGCCGATGACGACGCCGACACGGCCGCGATGGCGGGCGGCAGCTGCCAACAGCGCGCCCTCCAGCCCCGCGTCGCCCGAGCCGAGGATCGCCAGCCTAGCGCCCGAGGCGACCACCGGATCGACGATAGCCGAGAGGATATCGATGCCCTTCTGCCAGGTCAGGCGGCTGACCACGCAATAGAGCGGCCCTTCGTCCTTATCGAGCAGCATACGCTCCTCGATCGCGCGCTTGTTGGCCTTGCGCCCCTTCAGGCTTTTCGCCGAATAATTCACGGCCAGATGCGTGTCGGTCTCGGGGTTCCAGATGTCGTCGTCGATGCCGTTGACGATGCCGTGCAGGTCGGGCGCGCGCAGGTTGATGAGCCCGTCGAGCCCCATGCCGAAAGCCGGCGACCGGATTTCCTGGGCATAGGTCGGGCTGACCGTTGTGATCGCCCACGCCGCCTGCAAACCTGCCTTGAGGAAGCCGATGCCGCCGTAATATTCGACGCCGTCGAGCGCCATTGCTTGCTGCGGCAGGCCAAGGCCCGCGAAGATGCTGACGCCGAACTGCCCCTGGAAGGCGAGATTGTGCACCGTCATCACCGACGGCACGTCAGACGCCTCACCGTAACGCATGTAGGCCAGCGTCATCGCCGACTGCCAGTCATGTGCGTGCACGATGTCGGGCTGGTAGTCCTTGATCGCGCCTGCGGCGATGTCGGCGCCAGCCCGCCCAAGGGCCGCGAAACGCCTCCAATTGTCCTGCCAGTCGGCGCCCTTGGCGTCGCCATAAGGCCCGCCGGGTCGGTCGAACAGATGCGGCGCGTCGAGCACAAGCAGGTCCAGGCCCGCGACCTCCGCCGCATGGACCGTCGCCTTGCCGCCCTGCAGCGCCGCATAGTGATGCACCGCCTTCTTTTTCTTGAGCGCGCCCAGCACCACAGGATAGCCCGGAACCAGGCTGCGCATCCGAACGCCCAGCCCGACCAGTGCTTCCGGCAATGCCCCGGTCACGTCGGCCAGCCCGCCGGTCTTGATCAGCGGAAAAATCTCGGGCGTGACCGAAAGTACCTGCACCGACTAAAGCTCCAGCCTGTTGATCATGTCCTGGGTGATCAGGCAGATGCCCTTTTCGGAGACCCGGAAGCGCTTGGCATCGAGCACCGGGTCCTCGCCGACGACCAGCCCTTCGGGGATGTGTACGCCGTGATCGATGACAACTCTTTTAAGATGGGCATTGCGGCCGACATGACAGGCCGGCAGCATCACCACGTCCTCGAGCGAGGCGAAGGAATTGATGCGCGCACCGGTGAAGATCAGGCTGCGCTTCAGCGATGCGCCTGACACAATGCAGTCGCCGGAGACAAGCGAAGAAATCGCCTGTCCGCGCCGGCCGTCCTCATCGTGGACGAACTTGGCCGGCGGCGTCAGTTCCGCATAGGTCCAGATCGGCCAGTCGCGATCATAAAGATCAAGTTCCGGCGTGACATCGGTCAGGTCGATATTGGCTTCCCAATAGGCGTCGACCGTTCCGACGTCGCGCCAGTAGGGTGCGGCCTCCGCCGTCGAGCGCACGCAAGACTTGGTAAAGCGGTGCGCCACTGCCTTACCGTGCTGGACGATGTAAGGGATGATGTCCTTGCCGAAGTCGCGGCTCGAGTCCGGCTCGGCGGCGTCGCGGCGCAACTGCTCCATCAGGAACTTGGTCTTGAAGACGTAGATGCCCATCGAGGCCAACGCCAATTCGGGATTGTCGGGAATGCCGGGCGGATCGGCCGGCTTCTCGATGAAGGAAATGATGTTGTCCTTCTTGTCGACATGCATGACGCCGAAACCGGTCGCCTCCATGCGCGGCACTTCCAGGCAGCCAACGGTGACGTCGGCGCCGGCATCGACGTGCTGGCGCAGCATCAGCTCATAATCCATCTTGTAGATGTGGTCGCCGGCGAGGATGACCATGTATTCGGGGCCGTAGGCCTCGATGATGTCGATGTTCTGGTACACCGCGTCGGCGGTGCCTTCGTACCATTGCGTTTCCGAGACACGCTGGCTGGCAGGCAGGATGTCGAAGCTTTCGTTTCGCTCCGGCCTCAGGAAGTTCCAGCCGCGCTGCAGGTGGCGGATCAACGAATGCGCCTTGTACTGGGTGGCGACGCCGAGGCGGCGGATGCCCGAATTCAGCGCATTGGACAGGGCGAAGTCGATGATGCGCGTCTTGCCGCCGAAATAGACCGCGGGCTTGGCGCGCCGGTCGGTCAGCTCCTTCAGCCGGCTGCCGCGGCCACCGGCCAGCACATAGGCCATGGCATCGCGGGCCAGTGGCTGGTTTCTCTTCAGTTCCATGGCATCCTCCCTGCTCAGTCCGCCACAAGTTCCAGCATGACCGTCGCCAGCGGCGGCAGAAGCAGCGTCGCGGCCGCCCCTCCTCCATCCGCTTGGCTGGCCGTGACCATGCCGCTGTTGCCCTTGCCGGACCCGCCATAAACGAGCGCGTCCGAATTGAAGATTTCCCGCCACTTGCCGGCCTGGGGCAGCGGCACGCGATAATTGTCACGCGGCACCGGCGTGAAGTTCGAGATCACGGCGATCGGCGCGCCGCCGGGTGCCTTGCGCAGCCAGGCAAAGACCGAATTCTTGGCGTCGTCGACGATCAGCCACTCGAACCCCTCTGGCTCGCAGTCGCGGGCATGGAGCGCCGGCCGCGAGCGGTAGAGATAGTTGAGGTCGCGCACCAGTTGCCGGACACCACGATGCGGGGCGAAGTCGAGCAGGTTCCAGTCAAGCGCCCTCGCCTCGCTCCATTCCGAGCGCTGGGCAAACTCCTGTCCCATGAACAGCAGCTTCTTGCCGGGATAGCCCCACATGAAGGCGTAGTAGGCGCGAAGGGTCGCAAATTTCTGCCAGTCGTCGCCAGCCATCTTGTTGAGCAGCGTGCCCTTGCCGTGGACAACCTCGTCATGGGACAGCGGCAGCACGAAATTCTCGCTGAAGGCGTAAAGCAGACCGAAGGTGATCTCGTTGTGATGGTGCTTGCGGTGGACCGGTTCCTTCGACAGGTACTCCAGCGTGTCGTGCATGAAGCCCATGTTCCACTTGAAGCCGAAGCCCAGTCCGCCCTCATGCACCGGCTGCGACACCTTCGGCCAGGAAGTCGATTCCTCGGCGATCGTCATCACGCCGGGATGGGCGCCATAGACAGCTGCATTCATCTTCTGCAGGAAGCGCACCGCCTCCAGGTTCTCGCGGCCGCCGAATTCGTTGGGGATCCACTCGCCTTCCTTGCGCGAGTAGTCGAGGTACAGCATCGAAGCCACTGCATCCACGCGCAGGCCGTCGACATGGTATTTTTCGGCCCAGTAGAGCGCGTTGTTGACGAGGAACGAGACCACTTCGCGACGGCCGAAATTGTAGATCGCCGTGTTCCAGTCGGGATGGAAGCCCTGCCGCGGGTCGGCGTGCTCGTAAAGTGCCGTCCCGTCGAAATGCGCCAGGCCATGCTCGTCGACAGGGAAATGCGCCGGCACCCAGTCGAGGATGACGCCGACCCCGGCGCGATGGGCGCCGTCGACGAAACGGGCGAACCCGTCAGGGTCGCCGAAACGGGCGCTGGGCGCGTAGAGCCCCGTCGTCTGGTAACCCCAGGACGGGTCGTAGGGATGCTCCGAAATCGGCAGAAACTCGATATGGGTAAAGCCGGTCTCGATGACATAGGGGATAAGCCGGTCGGCCATCTCGTCCCATGACAGGAACGAGCCATCGTCGCCGCGCTGCCACGAGCCGGCATGAACCTCATAGATGCTGATCGGCTCGCGGCGCTGGTCGGTGCTGCGCCAATAGGCGCGGTGCTTGTCGTCGCCCCATTGGTGATCCAGGAGCGCTGCGGTCACCGAAGCGGTCGCAGGCCGCAGTTCCGAGCGGAAGGCGAACGGGTCGGCCTTGAGCGGCAGGCGCACACCGCGCGCGCCGATGATCTCGAATTTGTAGGGCCTGCCCGGGCCGATATCGGGAATGAATATCTCCCAGATGCCGGTGTCCTGGCGATTGCGCATCGGATGGCGGCGGCCGTCCCATTCGTTGAAATCGCCGACCACCGACACGCGATGCGCGTTTGGCGCCCAGACGGCGAAATGGGTGCCGCTTGCGCCCTCATGCGAAATCAGATGGGCGCCAAGCTTGTCGAACAGCCGCCGGTGCGACCCTTCGGAGATGAAGTAGTCGTCCATCGGTCCAAGCACCGGGCCGAAGCTGTAGGCGTCGGTGACCCACCAGTCGCCGCCGGCATTGCGGGCATGATATTTGAGCGGCTGGCGCTTGCGGATCGAAAGCTTGCCTTCGAAGAAGCCGTCGTCACTGACGCGCTCCAGCTCACCGCATGCCTTGCCCTGCAGTGTATGCGCAGTGACCGTCTCCGCATGCGGGATGAAGCAACGCGCAATGAAGGCCTTGCCTGCCTCCTGAAGCCCGAGCACCGCGAAAGGATCGCCATGAGTGCCGTTGACGATCGCCTCGATATCGCCCTTTGAAGCTCTTGCGAACTCCGGCTTGGTCTCGGCGGCCGCGCGCGGCTTGTTCATGTTGAGGCGTCCCCTCCCAAGGATCGTCGCGAGGTCAGGTCATGCAATCACATCAGGCGGGTACGTTCCAGATTTCTTTCGCATATTGACGAATGGTCCGGTCCGAGGAGAACCAGCCGACGCGGGCGACGTTGCGGATGGCGCGGGCGTACCAGTCGGGACTGTCGCGCCAGACCGCGTCGACCTGCCTCTGCATCGCCGCATAGGCGTCGAAATCGGCAGCAACCATGAACCAGTCGTGCTGGTAGAGGCCGTCCATGAGATCGCGATAGCGGCTCGGATCGTCAGGCGAGAACACGCCTGACGAAATCGCCGCCACCGCCTGCTTGAGCTCCGGCGACGCATCGATCACGGCGCCCGGCTGGTAGCCGTTGCTGCGACGCTCGGCGACTTCCTCAGCGGTCAGGCCGAAGATGAAGATGTTGTCGTCGCCGACATGTTCCTTGATCTCGACATTGGCGCCGTCGAGCGTGCCGATGGTCAGGGCGCCGTTGAGCGCGAACTTCATGTTGCCGGTGCCCGACGCCTCCATGCCGGCCGTCGATATCTGCTCCGACAGGTCGGCCGCTGGCATCAGGATTTCGGCCGCGCTTACATTGTAGTTCGGCACGAACACGACTTTCAGCAAGCCGCGCACCGAGGGGTCGTAATTGATGACCTTGGCCACGTCATTGGCCAGTTTGATGATCAGCTTGGCGTTGTGGTAGCTGGGTGCCGCCTTGCCGCCGAAGAACTTGACGCGCGGGATCCAGTCGCGCTCTGGATGCGAGCGGATCTGGTCGTAGAGCGCCACCGCCTCGATGATGTTGAGCAGCTGGCGCTTGTACTCGTGGATGCGCTTGATCTGGATGTCGAACAGCGCCGACGGATCGACCCTGATGCCCAGCCGTTCGGCAACGAGGTTCGACAGGCGCTCCTTGTTGGCCCGCTTCACCGCCGCAAAGCTCTCGCGGAAGGCAGCGTCGCCGGCAAGCGGATCGAGATCGCGGATCGCATCGATATCGTCGAGGAAACGGTCGCCGATCGCCTCGCGCGCCAATCCGGTCAGGCCAGGATTGCACTGGATCAGCCAGCGACGCGGCGTGATGCCGTTGGTCTTGTTGTTGATGCGGTCGGGATAGAGCCGATGCAGGTCGGCGAACACCGTCTCCTTCATCAGTTCGGTGTGCAGCGCCGACACGCCATTGACGCTGTGCGAGCCGACAAAGGCCAGGTTGCCCATGCGCACGCGCCGGCCGCCATCCTCCTGGATCAGCGAGATGCGGATAATCTGGCCGTCGTCGAACTTGCCCGTCGCCCGCGCTTCGAGCAGCACCTCGGCGTTGATCGCATAGACGATCTGCATATGGCGCGGCAGCAGGCGCTCGAACAGCGGCACCGGCCAGCTTTCCAGCGCCTCGGGCAGCAGCGTGTGGTTGGTGTAGGCGAAGGTACGCTTGGTCAGGCCCCATGCCGTGTCGAAGTCGAGGCCGTGGACGTCCATCAGCAAGCGCATCAGCTCGGGAACGGCGACCGCGGGATGGGTGTCGTTCAGATGGATCGCCGCCTTTTCCGGCAGTGACAGCAGATCGCCATACTGGCTGAGATGGCGCTGGAGGATGTCCTGCAGCGAAGCGGTCGAGAAGAAATACTCCTGCCGAAGCCTGAGCTCCTGGCCCGCCGGCGTCGCATCCGCCGGATAGAGAACGCGAGACAGGGCGTCAGCTTTGTTGCTCTCGGCGAGTGCACCGATGTGATCACCGGCGTTGAACTTGTCGAGCAGGATGGGATCGACCGGCATGCCCGACCACAGGCGCAGCGTGTTCACCCGCGCGCCGCGCCAGCCGACGACAGGTGTGTCGTAGGCGACCGCCAGCATATGCTCGATCGGCTTCCAGACATGGCGCTCGAGCCGGCCGTCCTTTGATGTGATCGATTCCACCGAACCGCCGAAGCCGACCTCGAAGGCGCGCTCGCGGCGCTCGAATTCCCAGGGGTTGCCGTGTTCCAGCCAGGTCTCCGGCAGCTCGACCTGCCAGCCGCCATGGATTTCCTGGCGGAACATGCCGTTGGCATAGCGGATGCCGTAGCCATGGGCAGGAATATCGACGGTCGCCATGCTCTCCATGAAGCAGGCGGCGAGCCGGCCGAGGCCGCCATTGCCGAGTGCTGCATCGGGCTCGAGCTTGGCGATGACGTCGAATTCGACGCCGAGCGAGGCCAACGCTTCGCGCATCGCCTCCATCAGGCCGAGATTCGAGAACGCGTCCCGCATCAGGCGGCCGATCAGGAACTCAAGCGACAGGTAATAAACCCGCTTGGCGCTCTTTTCATAGGATTCCTTGGTCGAGGAAATCCATTGATCGACGATGCGGTCGCGGACGACCTTGATCGAGGCGGTCAGCCAGTCGTGGTCGGTGGCAACCGTGGCGTCCTTGCCGAGCCGGTATTTGAGCGCCTGGAGGATTTCGGCGGCGAGCGCCTCGGGACTGGTGTTTCCCAGCGGGAGCTGGGTGATTTCAGGGGTCTCTGCGCGGGTCATCTTGCCTCTCGCGTAGTTAGCCAGTTGGGCAACCTTGTCACTTCCCTCCCTCGCCGACACCTATCCTCCCGATCTCATCTTAGATGCAACGAATACAATTCCAATCGATTTAAATCTCCGCGTCAATCCCGCGACGCGGAGATTTCAGGTTGTGGTCAGGCAGCGAGCGCGGCCTCCGGCGGCTTCTTGGCGCCGGTCATGAAGGCGACTGCATCCGACATCGTGTACTCCTTGGGATCGATGACGGTGAGACGCCGCCCAAGCCGGTGGATATGGATGCGATCCGCCACCTCGAAGACATGCGGCATATTGTGCGAGATCAGCACGATCGGCAGGCCACGGCGCTTGACGTCGAGGATCAGTTCCAGAACCCGGCGGCTTTCCTTGACGCCGAGGGCCGCTGTCGGCTCATCCATGATGACGACCTTCGAGCCGAAGGCAGCGGCACGCGCCACGGCGACGCCCTGGCGCTGGCCGCCCGACAACGTCTCGACGGCTTGGCCGATGTTCTGGATGGTCATCAGGCCGAGCTCGGTCAGCTTGTCGCGCGCCCGCTTTTCCATCGCTGAGCGATCGAGCATGCGGAACCAATTGCCCAGGATGCCTGGCTTGCGGATTTCGCGACCGAGGAACATGTTGTCGGCGATCGACAGCGCCGGCGACAGAGCGAGGTTCTGGTAGACCGTCTCGATGCCGGCGTCGCGCGCCTCCATCGGCGCCTTGAAGTTGACCACCTTGCCTTCGAGGCGAATCTCGCCTTCGTCGGGCGTGATGGCGCCGGAGATCGCCTTGATGAGCGACGACTTGCCAGCGCCGTTGTCGCCGATCACTGCGAGTATTTCGCCGGGATAGAGGTCGAAATCGGCCTGATCGAGGGCGGTCACGCGACCATAACGCTTGACCAGCCCACGGGCGGTGAGAAGAGGTTCGGTAGACATCAGCCTGCAACCTTTCTGATCCACTGGTCGACGGCAACGGCGGCGATGATGAGCACGCCGATCAACAGATAGGTCCATTGCGGATCGGTGCCGATCAGGCGCAGTCCGAGCTGGAAGACGCCGACGATGAGCGCGCCGAACAGCATGCCCAGGATCGAGCCGCGTCCGCCGAAGAGCGAGATACCGCCGATCACCACGGCGGTGATGGATTCGATGTTGGCGAACTGGCCGGCGGTCGGCGAAACCGAACCGATGCGGCCGATGAGAACCCAGCCACCAAGCGCGCAGATCAGACCCGAAATCACATAGACCGAGATCAGCACTTTCTTGACGCGCACGCCGGACAGCTGTGCAGCTTCAGGGTCGTCGCCGATGGCATAAACGTGCCGACCCCAGGCGGTGTGGTTGAGCACATACCAGAGCACGGCCACCAGCAGCACCATGGCGACCACGCCATAGGTGAAGACGGCATTGCCCACCCTGAAATTGTGAGCGAAGAACTGGAGGATCGGCGCCTGCGCCTCTATGTCCTGCGAGCGGATCGTCTCGTTGGCCGAATAGAGGAAGTTCGAGGCCAGCACGATCTGCCACATGCCGAGGGTGACGATGAACGGCGGCAGCCTCATATAGGCGACGAGCGCGCCGTTGATCCAGCCGCACAAGGCACCGACGCCGAAACCGCAGAGGATGGCGAGTGACGGCGGCAGACCGTAGCGGAAGGTGAACTGGCCCATCACCACCGACGACAGCACCATGATCGCGCCGACCGACAGATCGATGCCGGCAGTCAGGATGACAAGCGTCTGCGCCGCACCGATGACGCCCGTGATCGCCACCTGCTGGAGGATCAGCGTCATCGAGAAGGCGGAGAAGAATTTTGTGCCGATGATGAGGCCGAAAGCCGCCAGCGAAGCAACAAGCACGATCAGCGGCACGGCAGCCGGGTTCGAGTGCAGGAAGTGCTGGATCTTCTCGACCGTCGAGCGGGTATGGGTGTCGAAACTTGCCACCGACGTGTCGCTGCCCGAGAGAACCTTCTCGAACTCTTGCGGCCGCCTGGCATCTGCCGAAGCGTCAGACATATCGAATTCCTCCCGTTGAGGGACTTTGCATCCCTCTTGCGGGAAGGGCGACCAAGGGGACTGGCCGCCCTCCGCCTGCAAGAGAGTGTCACGCCGTCAGGCGATCAGATCAACCCCAGCACTTGGACAGGCCGGTCTTCACGTCGATCGACTCGACACCCTTTGCGGGCTTGTCGGTCACCAGCGCCACGCCGGTGTCGAAGAAGCTCTTGCCTTCGGTCGGCTTGGGCTTCTCGCCGCTGTCGGCGAACTTCTTGATCGCCTCGATGCCGAGCGATGCCATCAGCAGCGGATATTGCTGCGAGGTGGCACCGATGACGCCGGCCTCGACGTTCTTGACGCCTGGGCAGCCGCCGTCGACGGAGACGATCAGCACGTTCTTTTCCATGCCGACAGCCTTCAGCGCCTCATAGGCGCCGGCAGCGGCAGGCTCGTTGATGGTGTGGACGACGTTGATGGAAGGGTCCTTCTGGAGAAGGTTTTCCATGGCCTTGCGGCCGCCCTCCTCGTTGCCGTTGGTGACGTCGTGACCGACGATGCGCGGATCGTCCTCGTCGCCGATCTTGTTGGGGTCCTTCACGTCGATACCGAAGCCCATCATGAAGCCCTGATCGCGCAGCACGTCGACCGTCGGCTGCGACGGCGTCAGATCAAGGAAGGCAACCTTGGCGTCCTTGACCTTGTCGCCAAGGGTTGCGGCCGCCCACTGGCCGATAAGCTTGCCGGCAAGCAGGTTGTCGGTGGCGAAGGTGGCGTCGGCCGAGTCAGCCGGCTCAAGCGGAGTGTCGAGCGCAATGACCAGGATGCCGGCGTCGCGCGCCTTCTTGACCGCAGGCACGATGCCCTTGGTGTCGGAAGCGGTGATCAGGATGCCCTTGGCGCCGTCGGCAATGCAGGTCTCGATGGCGGCAACCTGGCTCTCGCTGTCGCCGTCGATCTTGCCGGCGTAGGTCTTGAGATTGACGCCGATCTCCTTGGCCTTGGCGGTCGCACCTTCCTTCATCTTGACGAAGAAGGGATTGGTGTCGGTCTTCGTGATCAGGCACGCACCGGCATCGGCAGCCGATGCAGGTGCAGCAATGCCTGCGAGCGCGGCAACCGCCGCACCAAAGACAGTCGTCTTCAGAACTGAAAATTTCATCGGGTACTCCTCCCAAAAACAAACCATGCGACCCCATCATGGGGGCACCGCCCAGGACACTCATGCACTCTTCCCAGTCGAGTATCCGGCACCAACGAAACACCAATCGGACGAGTGAGTCAATAATTAAATCACTCTTATTTATTATTGACAGGATTGCATGCCAGCCGCATTCTGCCCCAAAAGAACACTGCGGATTTTTGAGGCAGAACCGCGGGAATGACGGAGGAAGCCGGTGGAGGCCGGGAGCATTAAGTACGGTTCGCCGGAGGCGATGGAGGGCCAGCATTTGCGCGGCACCAACCAGAGCGGCATGCGCGACCACAACGAGCGGCTGGTGCTGTCACTTGTCCGGCAGAGCGGCGCGCTGGCCAAATCCGACATTGCGCGCATGACCGGCCTGTCGGCGCAGACAGTCTCCGTCATCATGCGCGAGCTGGAAGTCGAAGGGCTGCTGCTGCGCCAGGAACCGATCCGCGGCAAGATCGGCCAGCCTTCCATTCCGATGGCGCTCAACCCCGAAGGTGCCTTCTTCATCGGCCTCAAGATCGGCCGCCGCAGCGCCGAACTCGTGCTCATCGACTTCCTCGGCAACATCAGGGCGATGCTGCAGAGCTCCTATCGCTACCCTGCCCCGCGCGACACGATCGAGTTCGTCCGCTCGGGCATCACCCAGATGCGAGCCAGCCTGACGCGCGAGCAGGACAAACGCATCGCCGGCCTCGGCGTGGCCATGCCGTTCGAACTGTGGAACTGGGTCGACACGGCGGGCGCGCCGCGCGAAGTGATGGAGGAGTGGCGCAACCTGGACATGCGCACCGACCTGCAGGCACTGGTCCCCTTCCCTGTCTACCTTCAGAACGACGCCACCTCGGCCTGTGGCGCGGAGCTTGTGTTCGGCGAGATCGGCAGTCTGCGCGACTTCGTCTATTTCTACATCGGCGCCTTCGCCGGCGGCGGCGTGGTGCTCAACGGCAGGCTGTACAGCGGCCCGTCGGGCAATGCCGGTGCGCTGGGCTCGATGCCCGTGCCCGGCCCCGGCGGCAGACCGACACAGCTTATCGATGTCGCCTCCATCGCCATGCTCGAAAAGGCGCTGAACGATCAGGGCACGGATGCCTCGCACCTGTGGTCATCGCCCGAGGAATGGGGCGAACTGGGCCCGGCACTCGACGACTGGCTGGCGAGAGCAGGCGATGCGCTCGCCTATGCCATCGTCGCGTCCGCCTCCGTCATCGATTTCGAAAGCGCCGTCATCGACGGCTGGATGCCCACCACCGTCCGCGCTCGCCTCGTCGAAGCGGTGCAATCCGCCATCGGCAGGATCGACGGCGAGGGCCTGCGCCTGCCTTCGGTGCGCGAGGGGACCGTCGGCATCCACGCGCGCGCGCTCGGCGGCGCAAGCCTGCCGCTTTCCGAGCGCTTTCTGGTCGGCGCGACCGCTCTTTCCCGGGGACCTTGAGCAATGCTGATCGGAATCCCGTCCGTTCTCGGTCCCGAACTGCTGTTCACCCTGCGCGCCATGGGCCATGGCGACGAGATCGCCATCGTCGACGGCAACTATCCGGCACTGGAGCATGGCCGCCGTGTCATCCGTGCCGACGGACTCGACCTGATCCCCGTGCTCGATGCGGTGCTTCAGGTGCTGCCGGTCGACGATTTCGTGCCCCAGTCGATCTTCCGCTCGTCGGTGAAGGGCGATCCTGCGCTGTCCGATCCGGTGCATGGCGAGATCGAAGCCGTGTGCGCGCACCGTGCGCCCGGCTTCGCCGTGGTGCCGCTTGCCGGCAACACCTTCTACGAGCGTGTCAAGGCGGCGCACACGATCATTGCCACCAGCGAGCCGAGGCTCTACGCCAACGTCATCATCCGCAAGGGTGTCATCTATCCAATGGGGACTGACAAGCCATGATCCTGTGCTGCGGCGAAGCGCTGATCGACATGCTGCCGCGGCAGAGCACAGCGGGCGAACCGTCCTTCGCGCCCTATGCCGGCGGGGCGATCTTCAACTCGGCAATCGCGCTCGGCCGCCTCGGCGTGCCTACGGAATTCTTCTCCGGCCTGTCGTCCGACCTCTTCGGCCAGCAGATCCGCGACGTGCTGGCCCAAAGCAATGTCGGCTCGCGCTACGCCAATCTCTCTGGCCGTCCGACGACGCTTGCCTTTGTCCGGCTCGACAACGGGCACGCCACCTATACCTTCTATGACGAAAACACTGCCGGGCGCATGCTCACCGACGCTGACCTTCCAGCACTCGGCGACGATATCAATGCCATGCTGTTCGGCGCGATCAGCCTTATCCCCGAGCCCTGCGGCGCGGCCTACGAGGCGCTGATGCGCCACGAGCACGGCAAGCGCGTCGCCATGCTCGACCCCAACATCCGCCCGGGCTTCATCCAGGACAAGCAGCACCATCTCGAACGCATGCAGCGGATGATCAAGATGGCCGACATCGTCAAGCTGTCCGACGAGGACCTCGCCTGGTTCGGCGAGACGGGCAGCCAGGACGATGTCGCCGCGCGATGGCTGGACAGCGGCCCGAGGCTGGTGATCGTCACCGCCGGCAGCAAGGGTGCAACCGGCTACAGCCGCCGCCACAAGGTTTCGGTGACGCCCGACAAGGTGACCGTGGTCGACACAGTCGGCGCCGGCGACACCTTCAATGCCGGTGTGCTCGCCTCGCTGCACGACCAGAAGGCGCTGACCAAGGCTGCCATTTCGGAGCTGTCGGAACAGGCGATCCACGGCGCGCTTTCGCTCGGGGCGAGGGCTGCCGCGGTGACTGTTTCGCGGGCGGGCGCAAACCCGCCCTGGCGACGCGAATTGGCCTGATTCAGGCGTTTTCCGACGGTTTCCGCGATCACTTTATGTTTCGTTTCGGCAAGCCGGCTCATCAGCCGGTTCGCTGGAAGTCCAGCTTTTCCGCCAAATTCCACGCGAAATCGTCGCAACCGAAAGTAACAAGAACGCAAGCCGCGCCTGACATGCCGCAGGCCGCTCGCCTTTTTCGCCAACTGCAACTCTGCTATCCAGCAGCCGAACAAAATCAAAGGGTTTGGGGCGAGAATGCAGTTTATCGATCTCGGCGCGCAGCGCGAAAGAATCCGCGACCGTCTGAAGGCGGCCATCGACAAGGTGGTCGACGACGGCCGCTACATCCTCGGTCCCGAAGTCACCGAATTCGAGAACCAGCTGGCCAAATATATCGGCGTCAAGCATGTCGTGGCCTGCGCCAATGGCACCGACGCGCTGCTGCTGCCGCTGCTGGCTTCCGGCATCGGCCCTGGCGACGCGGTGTTCGTGCCGAGCTTCACTTTTGCTGCCACCGCCGAAGTGGTTGCGCTCGCCAAGGCCGAGCCGGTATTCGTCGACATCGAGCCCGACACCTACAACATCTCCATCGAGAGCCTCGAAGCCGCGATCGCGATGATCAAGGCCGAAGGCCGCCTCAAGCCCAAGGCGATCATTCCGGTCGACCTGTTCGGCACCGCGGCCGACTACGCGGCCATCGACGCCATCGCCAAGCGCGAAAACCTTCTTGTCATCGAGGACGCCGCCCAGTCCATCGGCGGCTCGCAGGACGGCAAGATGTGCGGCGCCTTCGGTCATGTCGGCGCCACCAGCTTCTATCCGGCCAAGCCGCTCGGCTGCTATGGCGACGGCGGTGCGATGTTCACCAATGACGACGCCTTTGCCGCCCGCCTGCGCTCCTTCGCCTTCCACGGCAAGGGCGAGACCCAGTACGACAACATCCATGTCGGCCTGAACTCGCGCCTCGACACGTTGCAGGCCGCGATCCTGATCGAAAAGCTCGCGATCCTGGAAGACGAAATGCAGGCGCGTGCTCGCGTTGCCCAGCGTTATGCCGACGGCCTCGGCGATGTCGTCCAGGCGGCGAAAGCGCCCGCAGGCGGCCGTTCGGCCTGGGCGCAGTACGCTATCGAGACCGCCGACCGCGACGGCCTGAAGAAGCACCTGCAGGAGCAGGGCATTCCCTCGGTCATCTATTATGTGAAGCCGCTGCACACGCAGGTCGCCTACAGCCACTATCCGCGCACGCCGAACGGCCTGCCGGTGTCGGAAGCGGTGCCGGGCACCATCCTGTGCCTGCCGATGCACCCCTATCTCAGCGAAGCCGAGCAGGACCGGATCATCACCACGATCCGCAACTACGTCGGCTCGAACTCGGCCAAGATCGCGGCCGAGTAAGCGCCGGGCGTCGCAGAACGCTCCAGGTTACGAAACATGCAACGACCCGAAAATCGATCTCGATTTTCGGGTCGTTGCATTTGGTTGGTTCAGAAGATGAAGCCCGGGTCGACGATCCGGCCGCTCGAAACGAAATGCGGATTGGCGAAATCCGCATCGTCAGCCTGGTTGCGCTTGCCATAGACGAGCGGCGCACCATCAAGCGTGTGGGTGGTGCCGCCGGCCGCGCGCAGCACGGCATCGCCGGCCGCCGTATCCCATTCCATCGTGCGGCCGAAGCGCGGATAGAGATCCGCCTCCCCTGTCGCCAGCAAGCAAAATTTCAGCGATGAGCCGACTGACACGATCTCGGCGGCATGCACACTCTTGATAAAGGCTTCCGTTTCCGGCGTCAGGTGCGAACGGCTGGCAACTATGGTCAGCGGCTCTCGGCCCTCGCGCACATGAATCTGATGGCGCCCGGTCGGAACGCCGTCCATCACCTCGAACGCCTCGGCCCGTCCGGGACGGCCGGCAAAGAAGCGGCCGCTGCACGGTGCGTAGACGACACCGATTGCAGGCACGCCATCGCGGATGAGCGCGATGTTGACTGTGAAGTCGGTCCGGCGCTTGACGAACTCCTTGGTGCCGTCCAGCGGGTCGACGAGCAGGAACAGGCTTCCGAGATCGGGCGGCACGATGCCTTCCTCGATCTCCTCCTCCGAGACGCACGGAATGCTGGGCAGCGCCGCGCGCAGGCCCGCCAGAATAACCTTCTCCGCTGCCTTGTCGGCCTGGGTGACCGGCGATGCGTCCGATTTCTCGGTCACCTCGATGTGGGAGTCGTAGACCTCCATGATCGCGCGCCCGGCTTTGATCGCCAGGCGCTCGAACAGTTCCAGGATCGCTTCGTCAGATGCCGCCGCCGTCGTCGTATTGGTGCTCTGCGAAGTCACGCTCATTCAGCCAGTTCTCGACAATTTCGACCATCTCTTCGGGCGTCTTGCCGAGAGTCTGCAAATGAATCTCAGGATTCTCCGGTGTTTCATAGGGTGAATCAACGCCGGTGAAGTTCTTGATCGCCCCGGACAGCGCCCGCGCATAAAGCCCCTTCGGATCGCGCTTGGCGCATTCCTCGAAGGGCGTGTCGACGAACACCTCGACAAACTCTCCCTGCCCCAGCAACTCGCGCGCCATGCGACGCTCGGCCTTGAAGGGCGAGATGAACGAGACGATCACGATCAGGCCGGCATCGGCCATCAGCCTGGCAACCTCGGCCACGCGCCGGATGTTTTCCACCCGGTCCTGATCAGTGAAGCCGAGGTCGCGGTTCAGCCCGTGGCGAACATTGTCGCCGTCGAGGATGTAGGTGTGCTTGCCGGCCGCGTGCAGCTTCTTTTCAAGCAGGTTGGCGACCGTCGACTTGCCCGAACCCGACAGGCCGGTGAACCACAGGACCGACGGGCGCTGGTTCTTGAGGTCGGCCCGCGCCTTGCGGGTGATATCGAGCGACTGCCAGTGGATGTTGCCTGCCCGGCGCAGCGGGTTCAGGATCATGCCGGCGCCGACGGTGGCATTGGTGATGCGGTCGATCAGGATGAAGGCGCCGGTGGTGCGATCTTCGGTGAAGTTGTCGAAGGCCAGCGGCGACTGGGTCGAGATGTTGCAGACACCGACCTCGTTCATCTCCAGCGACTTGGCCGCCTCATGGGCGAAGTCGTTGACGTTGACGCGGTACTGCAGCTCGGTGACCGTGGCACTCGCCTGGTCGGTTTCGGTACGCAGTATGTAGGAACGACCGGGCAGCATGGCCGCCTCGTCGAACCAGACGACGTTGGCGGCAAACTGGTCGGCGACATGCGGGCGGGCGTCGGGCGTCACAAGCACGTTGCCGCGCGACACCTCGACCTCGTCGTCGAGCACCAGCGTGACCGCCTGGCCGGCGACTGCGGTTGGCAAATCGCCGCCATGGGCAACAATGCGCCTGACCTTGGAGGCCTTGCCGGACTTGGCCACGACGATCTCGTCGCCCTGCGAAATCGTGCCCGAGGCAATTGTTCCGGCAAAGCCACGGAAGTCGAGATTGGGCCGGTTGACGTATTGCACCGGGAAACGGAATGGCCGCTCGGCCACCTCTTCCTCGACCACGACAGTCTCAAGATGCTCGATCAGCGTCGGGCCGGCATACCAGTTCATCTTGTCAGAGCGGCGGGTGACGTTGTCGCCATAACGCGCCGACATCGGGATCGGCACGATCGACTTGAAGCCGAGGCTCGCGGCAAAGGCCTGGTACTCGGCAGTGATGCGGTGGAAGACGCTCTGGTCGAAGCCGACAAGATCGATCTTGTTGATGGCGACGACGATGTTGCGGATGCCCAGCAGCGAGGCGATGATCGAATGCCGACGCGTCTGGCGCAGCACGCCCTGGCGGGCGTCGACCAAAACGATGGCAAGGTCGGCGGTCGAGGCGCCGGTCGCCATGTTGCGTGTGTACTGCTCATGGCCGGGAGTGTCGGCGACGATGAACTTGCGCTTCGGCGTGGCAAAGAAGCGATAGGCGACATCGATGGTGATGCCCTGCTCACGCTCGGCTTCTAGCCCGTCCACCAGCAGCGCGAAATCGACGTCATCGCCCGTCGTGCCGTGCTTGCGCGAATCGCGCTCGAGCGCCGCAAGCTGGTCCTCGAATATCTGCTTGGTGTCGGACAGGAGGCGGCCGATCAGCGTCGACTTGCCGTCGTCCACCGATCCACAGGTGAGGAAGCGCAGCAGCGACTTCTGCTCCTGGGCGGCGAGATAGTCGCGGACGCTTTCGACGGCATCCGGCTCGGGTGCGACTGCATGCAGCATGATCAGAAGTACCCTTCGCGCTTCTTCTTTTCCATCGAGCCGGCTTCGTCACGGTCGATCAGGCGGCCCTGCCGTTCGGAGGTGCGGGCGGTCAGCATCTCGCTGACGATGGCTTCGAGGCTGTCGGCATCGGAATCGATGGCGCCGGTCAGCGGGTAGCAGCCGAGCGTGCGGAAGCGCACCAGCCGGTTCTCCACCACCTCGCCGGGACGCAGCTTCATGCGGTCGTCGTCGCGCAGGATCAGCATGCCGTCGCGTTCGACCACGGGGCGCTGCTTGGCGTAGTAGAGCGGCACGATCGGGATGTTTTCCTGCAGAATGTACTGCCAGATATCGAGCTCAGTCCAATTGGAGAGCGGGAAGACACGGATCGATTCACCCGGGGAGACGCGAGTGTTGTAGATCTTCCACATTTCCGGCCGCTGGTTCTTCGGGTCCCAGGCGTGCTGGGCGTTGCGGAAAGAAAAGATGCGCTCCTTGGCGCGCGACTTCTCCTCGTCGCGGCGGGCGCCGCCGAAGGCCGCGTCGAAGCCGTATTTATCAAGCGCCTGGCGCAGCCCGACCGTCTTCATCACATGCGTATGGGTGTTCGAACCATGGTCGAACGGGTTGATGTTGTCGCGCACCCCGTCCGGGTTGACGTGGACCAGAAGGTCGAAGCCGAGCTCGCGTGCCATCTGGTCGCGGAACTCGATCATCTCGCGGAACTTCCAGGTCGTGTCGACATGCAGGAACGGGAAAGGCGGCTTGGCCGGGTAGAAGGCCTTCATCGCCAGGTGCAGCAGCACCGAGGAATCTTTGCCAACGGAATAGAGCATCACCGGCTTGGAAAAGGTGGCCGCGACCTCGCGGAAAATATGGATCGCCTCGGCTTCGAGACGGTCCAGATGCGTCAGTCTGGCAAGCATTGAGGAGCCTTCGAAATAGGTCTGTTCGCGGGGCGATTTCGCCCGCATGTCCACTTGCGCGCAGTCTCCCAGAATTCCCTGCTGTCTCAAGGCGACGCAGTCCAAAATGGACGCCGGAGCAAGTCTGTTTTGCCCCTGTCTCGCGGCTGGCGAGAATGCATTTCCACACAAGGCCAAACATTCAGCCGGGCAGCAAAAATGGCGACTACGCCGCGCCAGCCCAGCAGCGGCAACGCAGTGCCGGTTTTCGCCTGGCAAGCAGGGATAGATTCACGCGTTTGTTCACGCCTCTCCGGGTGGCCGTATCATTGGCCAACGCCAATGAAGGAGCCCGCCTTGGAACAAACGACCAATCTGAAAGTGCCTTCATCATGCCGTCGCAGGAGCAGAAACATGTCACCCACAACAAGGCGCTGATGGCATTCGACGCGGTGGTGCAGCTCCCCCGCACTGACAGGCGCGCGTCGGCATCGTCACCGAGGGCCGCACGCCTACTCTCTCTGATACACCGGCGTTCGCGACAGCCTTTGCCTCGTGCCAGAGCGGCATCGTCCTGTGTGGCACAATCTTTAGCCGAACGGCGACGGGGACACGCCACAGCGTCGCTCAGAACGGCGCGGTCAACATGTCGGGAGGCAGGGCTACCCATCTGCCGGGCGCTGTCGCCGGCAGTGCCGCGACCGACGGCCAATATCTCTGGCCTGGCAGGGCGCTATTGCACCTTGTAGTAGCGCCGGTACCAGTCGACGAAGCGGAGCAGTCCGTCCTCGATCGGCGTATGCGGCAGCTCGCCGATCAGTGCTTCCAGGTCGCTGACATCGGCCCAGGTGCTGAGCACGTCGCCGGGCTGCAGCGGCAGGAAGCGCTTCACCGCCTCGCGACCGGTTGCGCGTTCGAGGACGCGGATCATCTCCATCAGATGTTCCTTGCGGCGGTTGCCGATATTGACCACCCGATGTGGCGCCCAGCTGCCCGACGCGCCGCCTGCAGCAACATCGTAGTCGGGGTCGGCCACCGGCGGCCGGCCGAGCAGGCGCACGATGCCTTCGACAATGTCGTCGACATAGGTGAAGTCGCGGTACATGTCGCCATTGTTGTAGATGTCGATGGCTTCGCCGGCGAAGATCGCCTTGGTGAACTTGTAGTAGGCCATATCGGGTCGGCCCCACGGGCCATAGACGGTGAAGAAGCGCAGTCCCGTCGCCGGTACACCGAAGAGATGGCTGTAGGTATGCGCCATCAGCTCGTTGGTCTTCTTGGTGGCGGCATAGAGGCTGACAGGATGGTCGACGCTGTCGCGCGGCGAATAGGGCTGTTTCTTGTTGCCGCCGTAGACCGAGCTCGATGAGGCATAGAGCAGATGCGTGGGCGCCGTCGCCCGGCAGTTCTCGAGGATGTTCAGGAAGCCGGTGACATTGGCGTCGACATAGGCCTGCGGATTTTCGAGCGAGTAGCGCACGCCGGCCTGCGCGGCGAGATGGACGACGAATTCGGGCTTGCAGGCAAAGGCCGAACGCACGGCATCCGCATCGGCGAGATTGGCTTCGATGAAGCGAAAGTCCTTGTGGGCGGCCAGCAGTTCCAGCCGCGCCCGCTTCAACGATGTGTCGTAGTAGTCGGTGACGTTGTCGAAACCGACTACCTCGTAGCCCTCGGCCAAAAGACGCCGGGCGACATGGAAGCCGATAAAGCCGGCCGTGCCGGTGACGAGAACGGTCATGAATTCACTGCTCTTCAAATGCAAAACGCCCCGGCCTTTCTAGGGCCGGAGCGTCTGCAAATCCATCACTCGATTGAAGCGATCAGCCCTTCTTGGGCATCAGCGCCCAGATCGCCGGCACGGCGGCGGCGGCGAGCGCAACCTTGATCAGGTCCGGCACGATGAACGGTACGACGCCGAACTGCCAGGACTTCTCGGCGCCGATGAGCAGCGAAAGCCAGGAGAAGCCGAGCGCCATCATCACGACTTCGGCCACGAGCATCGCGCCGAGCATCTTGACGATGCTGCGGCCCCAGCCCCGGTCGACTGCCCAGCCGACGATTGCGGCCATGGCGACAAAGCCCAGCAGATAGCCGCCGGTCGAGCCGAGCATGTAGGCGATGCCGATGCCCTTCTCAGGCGTGCTCTGGAACACCGGATAGCCCATGGCACCCTGGGCCATGTAAAGCATCAGCGTTGCGACGCCGAGACGGAGGCCGAAGGCTGCGCCGATGCCGAGAACGGCAAGCGTCTGCAGCGACATGTCGACCGGGCCGAGCACGACCTTGGTCTTGGCCGAAGCAACGAGCAGCAGCGAGCCGGCAACGGCCAGCAGAAGCTGGGTCGCCAGGCGCGTCGCACCCTTTTCGGGCAGCGCGGCAGAGATGAGCGCGGTGGAATTGCTGGATGCAACGGCCATGTAAATCCCCTTGTGTTCAGAACGACGGGCAGGCCCGACGTGGTTTTCCCTATATTGTCTTCCGTGCTAAGCGGCAAACGAATTTGCCGTCGGGCTGAGCAACACACAGATATAGGCAGGCCATGTCGCTTGATTTCGATACACGCTTCGAGCCTGCCTATGGTGAAGCCGTCGCCATCGCCAAAGGGGTGGCCCGGCTGACCGTCAACAATCCCAGCCCCTTCACTTTCCACGGCACCAACAGCTATATCCTGGGCACCGACACGCTTGCGGTCATCGACCCAGGCCCCGACGACGATGCCCACCTCGAAGCGCTTATCCGGGCAATCGCGGGCCGTCCAGTCAGCCACATCTTCGTCAGCCACACCCACCGCGACCACTCTCCGCTCGCCGCCCGGCTCAAGGCGCTGACCGGCGCCAGGACGGTTGCCGAGGGCCCACACCGCTCGGCGCGTCCGCTGCATCTCGGCGAGGTTCCGGCAATGGACGCCTCGAGCGACACAGACTTCGTGCCTGACATCGTCGTCCGCGACGGCGAGGTGGTCGAGGGCGACGGTTGGCGCATCGGCACCGTGCTGACCCCGGGCCACGCGGCGAATCACGCGGCCTTCGCACTCGAAGGCACGGGCATCCTGTTTTCGGCGGACCATGTGATGGCGTGGTCGACCTCGATCGTGGCACCGCCCGATGGAGCAATGTCCGATTATATGGCCTCACTCGACAAGCTGATCGAACGCGACGACCGCATCTACCTGCCTGGCCATGGCGGCCCTGTCACCGCGCCCAAGAAATTCGTGCGCGGCCTCAAGGCGCATCGGAAGATGCGCGAGCGTGCCATCATCGAGCGATTGAATGCCGGCGACCGCACCATTCCCGACATCGTCAAGGCGATCTACCGCGACACCGACCCACGCCTTTATGGCGCGGCCGGCCTGTCGGTCTTCGCCCATCTCGAAGACCTGGTCGAACGCGGCAAGGCCACATCAGACGACGCTCCATCGCTGACCGGCATCTATCTGCCGGCGAGATAGGGGGCCGGAGCAACTCCAGAAGCGGGCGGCGCGGTTTTCCGTCCCGGCATTGCGCAAGACAAAGAGATAGAGCGACCTTGCGCTTCGAGGAAAGCGGAAATGCCCTATTGCGCGGGTGCCGGCGTGGCGGTTCCGGCCTGGGTCGCGATTTCCTGGTCGAGCTGGGTGAGGAAGTCGATGATGCGCTGGGCGTTGTCGCCGAGGTCGTGACGGCCGTAGCGCGAGGCAGAGCGCATGTCGACGAAGGTGGAATCGCCGTCGTCGACGAGCCTGATTGCAATATCCGACGGCAGCGACAGGATGAAGCTGCGCGCCACTGCCTCGATGTCGACCTCGCCCTTTGCCTGCTCCGACGGCGGCGGCGGCACGACGATCTGCCAGCCTTGCCGATTGAGCACCGTCACAAGGCTGTCGAGCACCCGGTCGAGCGACAGATCGTAGCGCCTGCCGGCAACGAGCGGATAGGCCTGCGCCTGCAGTGTGCGCTCGCCAAGCGTCATCGGCTCGATGCGGTTCATGTCGGGTGTGCGCAGCGAGGCGGCCACCGTCAGCGCAGGCGGATCGTCGGTGTCGGACGAGATGTCGCGCAGCATCGGATAGGCGGCGATCTGGTAGGCGGTCAGCGCAAAGGGCGCGAGCACGACAAGTGCCAGCAAGGCGCCGATGGTCAGGTCGTGCCCGCCCTGGTCGCCGAACTTCCACAGGCGCGAAAACGCAAAGCCTGACAAAAGCAGCGCAAAAGCGGCAAGCAGAGCGACGATGCCGAGCACCCAGAAGAAGGCAACGGTGTCGACCAGGCCTCGGCGATGACCGAGCACGGCGGTGATCAACAGGACGGCGGAAAACGAGGCCATTCCCCTGGACAGGCCAGCGGCGCGCGTGGTGCGCGGCTCCAGATATCTCGACTGATACTCAACCATAGACCCGTTACCCACCCCACGGACGTCAGGGCGCCGCCTCCCTAGGCGATGCGGCGCCATCATTGGAAACTAGAAGGATTCCGCCCGAGGTTGAAGCGGAAAGGCGGGAAGGTCAGCCTTTCCACACATGAGACGTGTCAGACGCTATCGGTGGGCAGGCGATAGTCCCTGAAGCGCTCGCGCAACTCCATCTTCTGGATCTTGCCCGTCGCCGTGTGCGGTATCTCATCGACGAAGGCCACGTCATCGGGCATCCACCACTTGGCGACCTTGCCATCGAGGAAGGCAAGGATGTCCGTCTTCGCCGGCTCCTTGCCCTGCTTGCGCACGATCACCAGCAACGGCCGTTCGTCCCAGCGCGAGTGTTTCACGCCGATGACCGCCGCCTCCTGCACGTCGGGATGGCCGACAGCCAGGTTCTCCAGCTCGATCGAGGAAATCCACTCGCCGCCCGACTTGATCACGTCCTTGGAACGGTCAGTGATCTGCATATAGCCATGTTCGTCGATATGGGCGACGTCGCCGGTATCGAACCATCCCTCACGGTCGAACTGCTCGGCGCTCGCCCCACCGAAATAGGACGCCGACACCGCCGGCCCCCTCACCTTCAGGCGCCCGAAGGTCCTGCCGTCCCAGGGCAATTCCTTGTTGTCGTCGTCGGTGACCTTCATCTCGACGCCGAACGGCGTGTATCCCTGCTTCTGCTGGATGCTCAGGCGATCGTTGCCCTCGAGTTCCTGATACTCCGGCTTGATGGTGCACAAGGTGCCGAGCGGCGACATTTCGGTCATGCCCCAGGCATGGATCACCTCGACCCCGTAGTTGCGCTCGAATTTCTCGGTGACGGCGCGCGGGCAGGCCGAGCCGCCGATGACGACCCTGTCGAGATGCGGCAGCTTCTTGCCGGTCTCCTCCAGATGCTGCAGCAGCATCAGCCAGATCGTCGGCACCGCCGCCGTGAAGCTGACGCGCTCCGTGTCGAGCATCTCGTAGATCGAGGCGCCGTCCATCTTGCCGCCAGGCATGACCATCTTGGCGCCGACCATCGGCGTGCTCTGGGCGAGCCCCCAGGCATTGGCGTGGAACATCGGCACCACAGGCATGACCACGTCGCGTGCCGAGATGCCCATGGCATCCGGCATGACCGCGATCATCGCGTGGAGAATGTTGGAGCGGTGGCTGTAGACCACACCCTTGGGGTCGCCTGTCGTACCTGAGGTGTAGCACATGCCGGCGGCAGCATGTTCGTCGAGGTCCTTCCAGACAAAGTCGCCGTCGGCCTCGGCCAGCCACTCCTCATAGGCCACGACATTGGGCAGCGCTGTTGGTGGCAAATGGGCGACATCGGACAGCACGATGATCTGGCGCAGCGAGGCAATATGCGGCGCGATCTTTTCGACCAGCGGCATGAAGGTGAGATCGACGAACAGTGCCTGGTCCTGCGCATGCTTCATGATCCAGACAAGCTGTTCGGGGAAAAGGCGCGGGTTGAGCGTGTGGTAGACTGCCCCCATGCCCATGATGCCGTACCAGGCTTCCATGTGGCGGGCGGTGTTCCAGGCCAGCGTAGCGATGCGGTCACCGGCCTTGTAACCATCACGTTCGAGCCTCTGGGCGACCTTCAGCGACCTCGTCCGAAGCTCGGAATAAGTCGTGCGCACGATCGGTCCCTCGACCGACCTCGACACGACCTCGCGGTGCGGGTGCTGTCGGGCGGCATGGTCCATGATCTTGTGGCACAGCAGAGGCCATTCCTGCATCAGTCCGAGCATGTCGATCCTCCCAAATCGTCATGAGCATCTTTGGTCCCAATGCCGGGATTGTCCAGTGCGACGAAAGACAGGCGAAGCCGGCAAAGCGGCACTGGCCTTATTGCGGCCACGGTCCCGGTTAACCTTCATTAATGGCTGGCGGGGCAAATAAGATATTGTGAGGGATCTCATGGATACGCATCCCCGCGCGGAGGACGAGAGCCTGCCGCAGCACGAAGCGTTGGCGCAGCAGCCGGAGGATGTTCCGGGCGCTGTTGCAGTATCGATCGAGCAGGATCTGGTCGCCGCCGAAAAGGTCCTGGCCGGCGACAGCATCGCCGAGGGATCAAGCAGCGACGAAGCCATCCTAGCTGATGACTCCGGCTCGGTCGCGGAAGCCACCGACGAGATCGAACTCTCAGCTGAAGACCTGTTGGAAGATGCGATCTCCGAGGCCGTCGAGGCTCCCGTCGCAGCAAGCGCAGAGCCCCCGGTTACCGAGGAGCCCGCGGTTGCTGCCGTAACCATACCGGCGCCGTCCATTGCCGCAGATTGCGTTTCGGAATCGGAATTCGCCCACATGGTCGACGACGCGCTGGAAGCCGTCGGCGGCATCCTGCTTTTCAAGATGCGCCTCGACGAGGCCGGTGAAGACAAGCATGTCGCTGCTGCATCGATCGGCGACGGCGCGAGGCGCCAGTTCCTGCTGCTTTCGCTGCCCGCCACCGGAGGCAAGCTCAAGGTCGAGTCGGCCAGCCGCAGCACAAGCCCGCTGGCCAAGCTCGCCGAAGCCTATGTCGGGGTGGTAGAAGCCTTCCGCGCCGCAGCCTGATTTGGCGCGCCGCCTTCCTTGTGTCGGCGAAACGCTCGGGCTTCTACGCTGACGCAATTCCGGGACGGAAAACCGCTTCGCACTCTTCGTGGAACTGCCTTGGCGACACGACGGCGTTAGTTCGTCGTGTCGTCGGTGCCGTCGTCCTCGACATCGTCCAGCCGCACGAAGTCATAACCCTTGGCCTTGAGCGCCAGCAGGCCCTTGACCAGACCGCCGCCCGCAGCGTGGGTCGGCTGGTTGATGTGGGCGATGATGACGTCACCGTCCTTGGCGGAGGCGACACGCCTTTCGGTCTCGCGTGCGCCGAGCAGCGAGCCGCCGTCGCCATTGACCGAATAGCCGGCGATGCGGAAGCCCATCTGGCGGATCAGCGCGATCGAGGTCGGACTGTATTGCGCCGTGGCGCCGCGGAACCATTTCGGTGCAGGCCCGCCACGTTCGGTCAGCGCCAGCGCACCGGCTTCGACTTCGGCCTGCACCGCCTCGACGCTGCCGGCGCTCTTCAATCCATAGATCTTGTGCGGAGTGTCGACGGCGGGAATGTGCCGAGCGCCATGGTTTTCGAGTTCGAACAGCTCGGGATGCGCCTTCATGATGGCAAAGGCCGCCGCATTGCGCTTCAGCCACATGCCGGTGACGAAGATCGTCGCCGGGATCTTGTTGTCGACGAGCGTCGAAAGAATGCGCGCATCGGTCGCTCCGCCGCAGGCATCAAGCGTCAGCGCCACCCGCGGTCGCGCTTCACCCGACGGCTTGAGATGCAGTCTCGGTTCCAGCAGGGCTGCGGCGGAAGCCTGAGATGCCAGAAGTGCGGCCAGAGCCGCACCAATCAAAAACCTGCCGGGCATGCGCATGCGAAATTCCAAATCGTCGTCCGAGATGGCGCTCACTGGCGCCCGAATCTTGGCGCGATGATGACGGCAATGAAATACCTACGTGGAATGCCCACGTAGGGCTTCAGCGCCGATGTTCCATCAGCGCATTTGACACGGCAACCCGCGCCCGGAAAGTTGCTCCGGGCACAGCCTGGCAAGACCGGGGCGCTTACCCCTTCGCTTTCACCGCCGCTTGCGCAGCCGCAAGCCGGGCGATCGGCACGCGGAAAGGCGAGCACGAGACGTAGTCCAGCCCGACGCTTTCGCAGAAACGGATCGAGGCCGGATCACCGCCATGCTCGCCGCAGATGCCGAGCTTGATCTCGGGCCGCGTCGCCCTGCCCTTTTCGGCAGCGATCTTCACCAGTTCGCCGACACCTTCGATGTCGAGCGACACGAACGGATCCTGCTCGATGATGCCTTTCTGCCGGTAGGTTTCGAGGAAGGACGCCGCGTCGTCGCGCGAAATGCCGAAGGTCGTCTGCGTCAGGTCGTTGGTGCCGAAAGAGAAAAACTCGGCCGCCTCGGCAATGACATGCGCCCGGATCGCTGCACGCGGCAGCTCGATCATCGTGCCGGTGAGGTAGTCGATCTTCGTGCCGCTCTCCTGCATGACGCTCTGGGCGACCTGGTCGATGCGCGCCTTGACGTAGTCGAGCTCCTTCATCAGGCCGACCAGCGGCACCATGATCTCCGGAACGACGGGGCTTCCGGTCTTTTTGCCGGCCTCGACGGCCGCCTCGAAGATAGCGCGCGCCTGCATCTCGGCGATCTCGGGATAAGAGACGGCCAGGCGGCAGCCACGATGGCCGAGCATCGGGTTGAATTCGTGCAGGGCCTCGGTGCGCTGGCGCAGCTTGTCAGCCGGCACGTTCATCGCCTCGGCCACTTCTGCGATTTCCTCCTCAGTCTTGGGCAGGAACTCGTGCAGCGGCGGATCGAGCAGGCGGATCGTCACCGGCAGGCCGGCCATGATCTCGAACAGCTCGAGGAAGTCCGAACGCTGCATCGGCAAAAGCTTATCGAGCGCCTTACGGCGGTCCTTCTCGGTATCGGCGAGGATCATCTCGCGCATGGCTATGATGCGATCGCCATCGAAGAACATGTGCTCGGTGCGGCAAAGGCCGATGCCCTCGGCCCCGAAGGAGCGCGCCATGCGCGCATCGGCAGGCGTCTCGGCATTGGTGCGCACCTTCATGCGCCGCGCCGCATCGGCCCATTCCATGATGGCAGCGAAGTCGCCCGACAACTCGGGCTGCAGCATCGGCACGGCACCCTTCAGCACCTGGCCGTTGGCGCCGTCGATGGTGATGATGTCGCCCTTGCGGAAGACCTTGCCCATCACGGTCAGCGTGCCCTGGCGATAGTCGACACGCAGCGAGCCGGCACCGGAGACGCAGGGCTTGCCCATACCGCGGGCAACGACCGCCGCGTGGCTGGTCATGCCGCCGCGCGTCGTCAGGATGCCTTCCGAGGCATGCATGCCGTGGATGTCCTCGGGGCTGGTCTCGATGCGGACGAGGATGACCTTGCGGCCGGCCGACTTCATCTCCTCGGCTTCGTCGGACGAGAACACGATCTCGCCGGTAGCAGCACCGGGCGAGGCCGGCAGACCGACCGCGATCACCTCGCGCTGGGCCTTGGGGTCGATGGTCGGATGCAGCAGCTGGTCGAGGGATGCAGGATCGATGCGGCCGATCGCCTCTTCCTTGGATATCAGTCCCTCTGCCGCCATCTCGACCGCGATCTTGAGGGCTGCCTTGGCGGTGCGCTTGCCCGAGCGGGTCTGGAGCATCCACAGCTTGCCGCGCTCGATGGTGAATTCGAGGTCCTGCATGTCGCGGTAGTGCTTCTCGAGCCGCTGCGAAATCGCGACGAAATTGGCGAATGCCTCGGGCATCAGCTTCTGCAGCGACGGCTTGTCGGAGCCGGCGGCGATGCGCGCGGCTTCAGTGATGTTCTGCGGCGTGCGGATACCAGCAACGACGTCCTCGCCCTGCGCATTCACCAGGAACTCGCCATAGAGCATCTTCTCGCCGGTCGAGGGGTTGCGGGTGAAGGCGACGCCGGTGGCCGAGGTGTCGCCCATATTGCCGAACACCATGGCCTGGACGTTGACGGCCGTGCCCCAGCTCTCGGGAATGTCGTGCAGACGGCGATAGGTGATGGCGCGATGGTTCATCCAGCTCGAGAAAACCGCACCGATGGCACCCCACAGTTGCTCATGCGGATCCTGTGGGAAGGACCGGCCGAGCTCTTCCTCGACCTTGGCCTTGTAGAGCGAGATGACGTTCTGCCATTCGTCGGCGGTGAAATCGGTATCGAGTTCGTGGCCCAGCCGCCCCTTCTCGTCTTCCAGAATCTCCTCGAAGACCTCGTGATCGAGGCCCAGCACCACATCGGAATACATGGTGATGAAGCGGCGATAGCTGTCATAGGCGAAGCGCGCATCGCCAGCGTCGCGGGCAAGCGCCTCGACGGTGACGTCATTGAGGCCGAGATTGAGGACCGTGTCCATCATGCCCGGCATCGACGCGCGCGCGCCGGAACGGACGGAGACGAGCAGCAGCTTCTCCGGGTCGCCGAAGCTGCGGCCTGTCAGTGCGCCGACATGGTCGAGCGCTTCGCGGACATCCGCTTCCAGCGTCTTTGGGTATGCGCGGCCGTTGGCATAATACCAGTTGCAGGCCTCGGTGGTGACGGTAAAGCCAGGCGGCACCGGCAGACCGAGACTGCACATCTCGGCGAGATTAGCCCCCTTGCCGCCGAGCAGATTGCGGTCGCCCGCGCGCCCTTCCGCAGCACCATCGCCAAACCTGTAGACCCACTTGGTCATGCCCTCTCCTCGCCGACTGAGTGTGGTAGCGGACAGTGGCCCCCATCCGCCTGTTGCCTGTGCGATAGGATGCTGCGCTGCGAAAGGCAAGGCAGAGTTCCCGAACGTCACGTCCTACAATCGATTAATCGGCTTGAGCTACCTGCCTATTGCCCACGGCATCCGGCCCATATAGAACATATCAGGAACATCTTCATGAGACGACGATGAAGAAGACCGGCAAGCTCGACTATCTCGAAATGGCCGCCGGCGGCGGCACGCTCGACAGCGTCAAGTCTTTCTACAGCGCCGCTTTCGGCTGGACCTTCACCGACTATGGCCCCGGCTATTCGGCCTTCGACGAAGGCATCGAAGGCGGCTTCCAGTCGGATGCTCCGGCGGCCAAGCCGCTGCCGGTGCTCTATTCGGAAAAGCTCGAGGACACCCTGGCAGCCGTGCTGGATGCCGGCGGCAAGATCGTGCAGCCGATCTTCTCGTTCCCCGGCGGCCGGCGCTTCCACTTCATCGACCCGGCCGGCAACGAGCTCGCCGTGTGGGGTGAATAGGCCCATCCGCGGCTTTGGAAAAGCGGCAAAGGCGCGTTGTGCTTTTGCCGCGCACTGCATATAAGGCGGCGATCGATTGACTCGCCTGCGGCTCACCACTTGAATGCCTGCGGCTTGTTGGGGCGTCGCCAAGCGGTAAGGCATCGGTTTTTGGTACCGACATTCCCAGGTTCGAATCCTGGCGCCCCAGCCACCCTGTCCACAAACGACTGAAATCATTTGCAGATCGGATTTTTCTGCGAATCCTTGTTCGCCTCAACTCAGCCCGCCACAATGCGTGGATGGTACGGAGTTACGTTCTGAAAGCAGAGCCTCATCAGGTGTGTCGCTCAACTACGGCACACTGATCGCTGACATTCCCCGAATTCCGGGCGTCTTCATGTCGTCGACGGCCTGCACCTCATCAAGCTTCCACAGAACGGAAGCCCCTCCCACAAGCTCGCCGGTGTGACCGACTTCTCGGCATCCGCGTTGTCGACGGGATTCAGAGGTTGCTGTTGTATTGGCTGCCAAGGATTGGCGTTGGAGCACTCGGCGATCATCAAGAACGGTCGGATGATGGTCGACAAGCTGGGCTCATCAGGTTGAGCGGAAGCCTGTGGGACATGACGAAAAAAGGCCAGCGGGAGGACATGGTCCATCCATGCCCCCGCCAACTTGTGATCAGGCCTCGGCCATTTCGACTTCGGCGCGGCGGCCGATGCCGGTCATGAAGTCGACATAGTGCGGCATCGCCACGATCTGTCGGCCATAGTGGCGGCGGAGCGCTGCGACGAGGCTGCCGCGGCGGCCGAGTTGTTCGTCGGCGAGGCGAACCATCAGGGAACTCGGCCATGCCTGGGGACGGATCGCAGCAAGCCTGGCAAAAAGGCTCTCGGCGTCCTCCTCCGGGCTGGCTGCTGCCATCAAGGTGAGCATCGCCGCCGTCGAGCGCGAAATCCCCTTGTGGCAATGGACCAGCACGTGTCCGCCTTCGGCGTCTGCCTTCAGATGCTCGGCAAACCGGATGACGTCGCCGACATGTTCGGGTTGCGGCATCAGCTTGTTCGGCTCGGGATCGATGATGTCATGGAAACGCAGCGTCGTGCGGCTGTGCGCCGGATAGGCGTCGAATGCGTCGACCCCGGGATGGTTCGGGTCGAGGATCGACAACACATGCGTCACCTTGCGGACGCTCTGGTCGGGCAGTTCTTCAATTCCGCAAACGGTCAAGGCTGGGAAAGTCATTGTTGCCACAATTGTCCTTCGGCATCTGGTGTTGAAATGGGGCTGTCGGAACGGTGGCCGCCCGAACCGGTGGCAGGAGCACCCCGGCGGCCGCGTTCATTCATCGTAGCTGGCTGCTCGGCTGCGCCATGCCCGCCTTGATGGCGGAGCTTTCGACTGATGTTTCGAACAACGCATCGCGCAGCAGATGCCAGCTGTCTTCGTCGGGCGCGCACAGGATCCCGCCGCTGTGCGTTGCCGCGTTGTAGGGCGAGCCATCGAAACGGGCGGCAAACCCACCAGCTTCACGATGGATCAGCCAGCCGGCGGCGTGGTCCCACGGCATGATCTTGCCCTGCAGCAGGAAATGATAATGCCCGGCCGCGATCATCCGATACTCGTGCGCGCCGCAGCGATAGCTGGGTGCCGCCCGCACCTTGGCGAGATTGGTCAGCAGTGTCGTCTTGACCGGCTCGACCAACTGGTTCCAGGCAACGCAGCCGACCATGTCATGCAGCGGTGCAGCCTTGGCCACGTGAAGGTCGTTTTGCCTGCCATCGGGCATCTCGATCCAGGCGCCCTCCCCGCGCAAGGCGATGGCGACGTCGTCGCCGACAGGATCGAGGATGAACCCGGCGATTACCTCGCCCCGGCAGGCAACCCCGATAATGACGCCGAACAGCGGCAGTCCGGCCGAAAAATTCTTGGTGCCGTCAATCGGGTCGACGATGAAGGCGAACTCAGCTTCCGACAAACGGCCGAGCAGTGCGGGATTGGAAGCTGCGGCCTCCTCGCCGATGACGGTGGCATCAGGGAAACGCTCGCGCAGCTTTGCCGTGATAGCTCTCTCAGCTGCCTCGTCCGCGTCCGTTACGATGTCATGGATCGACGTCTTGAACCTGATCGCGCCTGGCGACAGATTGCGCCAGCTGGGCAGGATTTCGGTTCGCGCCACTTCGCGCATGATGTGCACGACGGCTTCGGCGTCGCCGCTGGAAAAGATCATAGGCATATTCCCGTTGTTGGGCGCCGGCCGCGGCGTTGGCCGCGGCCCGAATGGGCTGCCGGCTTGGCAGCTGCTTTGGTGGGCGTTCCTGCGGCTAACCGCCAGCCTGGCGCCGGTAGTCCCGAAGCGCGACAGATGTGTTCCTGCGGCACAGGCGCTGGTCCTTGTCGAAGACCAGCATGTGCTCCGGACTGAAGGACACCCACACCTCCGTCTGTCCAAGATCCTGGGCAAACTTCGGGATCAAGGCTGTGATGGGACGTCCGTTGACCGTGAGCGAGACGATCGTCTGCGAGCCCATCGGCTGGATGATGTCGACGACCGCCGCGACTGAGCCCGGCACGGCCTTGGTGTGGATCTCGACATGTTCGGGCCTGATGGCGAATGTCACCGGGCCTTCGACGTCGAACCCTTCACCGAGTGGAATGCTGAAGTCGGCCAGCATTGCCCTCGGCCCCTGCCCGTCGCCGCCGATGTGCCCAGGCAGAAGGTTGATCTTCGGATCGCCGATGAACTCGGCGACGAACAGATTGGCCGGTTCATGGTAGAGTTCGTGCGGCGTGCCCTTCTGCGCAATGACGCCGTCCTTCATCACCACGATCACGTCAGACATGGTCAGCGCCTCAACCTGGTCGTGGGTGACGTAGATCGTCGTCGCATCAAGGTCGGCATGCAGCCGCTTCAGCTCCTTGCGCATTTCTGTGCGCAGCTTGGCGTCGAGGTTCGAAAGCGGCTCGTCCATCAAAAGGATGGAACTGCGCGCCGCGATCAACCTTGCGACCGCGACACGCTGCTGCTGGCCACCCGACAGCTCGGAGGGGTAACGGTCCTCCAGGCCCTTCAGCTGCACCTTGGCAAGGGCATCCTCAAGCCGGCTGCGCACCTCGCTTGCCGGCATGCGCGCCTCCGTCAGCGCCAGCGTGATGTTGCGAGCCACCTTCATGTTCGGCCACAATGCGTAACTTTGAAAGATGAACCCCAGTCCACGCTTTTCAGGCGGCACGAAAACGCCATCGGCGCTTGAGTAGACGCACCGCCCGCTGAGCGAGAGCGAACCGGCCGAGGCCTGTTCAAGCCCGGCAATGATGCGCAACGTCGTCGTCTTGCCGCAACCCGAGGGACCCAGCAATGTCACGAAACTGCCTTTCGCGACGTCCAGGTCAAGGCCGGGGATGGCCAGGTGACCGCCGTAGGTCTTGGTAACAGACCTCAATTCAATCTCGTTCATCGAGGTTCCCCCAGGTTGTCAGGTTCATCTTAGTTGGCGCGCTGCAGCCAGAAGTCGTTCAGCTTGGCGACGTTGTCGCGAACGAATTCAGGCGATGCCTGCCACTTGGTCACAACAGGCCACTTTTCGGCGTTCGGCGGCATCGGCACGTCGTTGCGCGGCGAGAACGTTCCGATGCGGAAGAAAGGCCCCATGCCCTGCAGCAGCTTGCCCGCGTCGCCCTCCCGGAACGGCGCCTTCAGCTGTGTGTCCTTGTTGAGGTCCTTCGACCCCATCATGAAGGCGATAAACAGTTTGGCTGCATTCGGATGCGGCGCCTGGCCGCCGACGGCGACGAAGTTCGGGTAAGTGACGATGCCCGACGGCACGAGATCGTAGGCCGGCACGTTGACGTAGCCATCGGTGTCGTTGCGGGTCAGATAGGCCATCGGCGCGAGCGTGATCGGCGGCGTCTTCTGGCCGGCCTTGCCCGATGCCTCAGCGATCTTGCCGCTGTTCGACTGGATCACGACGTCGTTGGCGAGGATGCGGTGCAGGAACTCGTATCCGGCATTCTCGACGCCCTCGGACAGCTCGATCTTCTTGCCGGCGTAGGCTTCATAGGCCTTGTCCAGATCATCGGAGTGCTCGACAAAGGCGGCCAGCGCTGTCGTCGTCGTTGCTGATCCGATCGGCGCCTTCATCATGAAGCGCCCTTTCCACTTGGGCTCCGTGAGTTCCCAGATGTTCTTGATCGGCGGCGTGGTGTTCACTTCGCCGTTGTAGGTGATCGCGAAGGCTTCGATGTTCTGCGTCAGCAGCGGCTCGCGATACTTCTCGTCGATACGATCCTTCAGATAGGCGGGAACGTAGTTGACGATGTTCTGGTTGGGCAGCAGGTCGTAGACCATCTGCTGGGTGCCGCCGGAATAGACCACGTCGACGGCGTAGATGCCGGCCTGATGCTCGCTCAGCACCTTCTCGATGGTCTTCTCCGAGCCGAGCGGGAACACCTGCACCTTGATCTCGGGATAGGCCTTGGCGAAATCCTCGCCGGCGGCCGTCATCGTCGTTGCCGAGGAATAGACGGTCAGCGCCCCTTCCTTCTTTGCAGCCGCCGTGATCTCGTCCCAGTTCTCGTCGGTCTGGTGGGCGCCAAGCTTGGACGCCTTCAGCCAGGCCTCGAACTCCGGCGAGCTCTGCGCCCAGGCGCCGCTGGCTGCGGCCGGCGCCAGGCCAATCCCCAGCAAGAGTGTCAGATGTCTTGCTTTCAAACGCATGCCAAATCTCCCTATTTTGGCGTTGAAATATCTGATGTCGCGCAAGCTCAGATCACGTCGATCCTGGCTCTGCGTGCGATTGCACGGGCGATGAAGTTGATCGAAATGACGAGGACGACGAGCAAGGTGGAGGCGACGCCCACCAGTTGCTCGAGCCCGCCGATCTGGTAGTTGTAGATCGCGCCGGCGAGCACGTTGGTCGATGGCGTCACCAGAAGGATGATCAGCGACAGTTCGCGCATGACGCTGACGAAGGCCAGCAACATGCCGGAGAACAATCCGCCGGCGATGATCGGCACGACGATGCGGATCATCCGCTTGACCCAGCCTATGCCCTGGACCTGTGCTGCCTCTTCCAGCGACTTGTCGAGCTGGAGCAGTGTCGAGATGCTGGTCCGGGTGATGATGGGCAACATCTTCACCGTGCAGATCAGCACCAGCAAGGCGAAGGTGCCGTAGAGCGCCGGTATCGGGCCGATCGGTCGGGCAAACAGGCCGATGTAGATCGCACCGAAGGCGAGTGCGGGGAAGATGTAGGGCATGAAGGCGATCGTCTCGAGCGCCCGCGAACCGAAGGATCCCCTGGTGCGAACCACGACATAGCTGATCAGCGCGCCGAAGAACCCTGCCCCAAGTGCCGCAAAGAACGACAGCTTGAGGCTGTTCCAGGTCGAGGCGATGATGTCGGCGTTGTCGACCAGCGACGGCTGGTTGATCGCCATGCCTTCGGAGTTGCCGCCGATCCAGTAGTAGAGCGTGAGGTTGGCTAGGTCGTAGTTACCGACCTGCTTGATCAGCGACTGCAGCACGAGCAATCCGAGCGGGAAGACGACCGCGGCCAGGAGCAGGAACCCGATCAAAAGCAGGGCCGGCCAGCGCCACCAGCCGAGCGGCGTGGTGCGGGTGCGGAAGCCCTTGCCCGTCAAGGTCACGAAGCTCTTGCGCACACCGATCAGCCGCTGGTTGATGTAGATGAACAGGCCGGCGAGCAGGACCAGGACGAGCGCCAGAAGGAAGCCGTCACCGATGTTGCGCATGCCGATGGCGGCATAGATCTGCGTCGGCAGGACGTAGAAGCGCACCGGCATGCCAAGAACCGCCGGTGTGCCGAACGACCCCACGACGCGGATGAAGGTCATCACGACGGCCGAGCCGATGGCCGGCAACAGCAGCGGCATCGTGATCATGAGCAACTGCTTGCGTCGCGACAGGCCAGCCATGGCTCCCGCCTCCTCAAGCTGGCTGTCGACATTGGCGATCGAAGTCGAAACGGTGAGGTAGGCGTAGACATAATAGTGCAGCGAAAGGCAGATCACGATCGGCACGGCGCCATAGGCAAGCCAGTCCGGCGGCTGCATGCCAGTCAGATAGGCGAACACGCCAGGCGAGCCGCCGATGCGCTCGTTCTTGAAAAAGATCAGCCATCCCAACGCCATCACCCAGGACGGCAGCATGTACGGGATCATCACGATGGTATGGAGCGTGCCGCGGAAAGGAATGTCGGTGCGAACCACCAGCCACGCCAGGGTTCCACCCAGCGCCAGGCAGACAACCGTGGCCGCAAATGCCGTAATCAGCGAATTCAGGAACGGCTTGAAAAACAGCGCCATGGACAACTTGCTGTTGAACACGCGCTCATAATGGAAAAATGTGAAGTCTCCGACTTTCGCGCCCGGCAGGTAGACCCGATCATACTGCTGGACCGTAAAGGTCTCGCGGATCAGCTCCGCCAGCGGAACGACGATGAGAGCGACAAGGGCAAGCGTCAGCGCGAATCCAAGCCATTTCTCGACCGAAATCCTGGAAAACCAGAAGCGTAACGCGACAAAGGCCGACATTGCCCGGCCAGCATCGCCCCGCGCAATTGTTTGCTGGTCGAGCATGATCCCCCCAATAGATGTACAGCGGCGACCGCTTAGTATTCCCCCTGGCCGCCTTGGTGAAGAACAATGTACGCGATTGCAAAACCTGTCAATCAGAGATAGGGGTGAAATGGCATCAACATCAACATTTTCTGCAAATCCGTTGAATTAGGCCGACCGTCTGCCGAAACAAGACGATTATCGGAACAATTTTGCGCGAAAGCGCACCTGCCTGTTGTACGCGATTGCAAAACACAAAAAGATCAGATCACGCGATAGGCAGAGTCAGCCCTGATCAGACGGGGTCTTTGCGGTGCTGCGCTCGACCAGCTCCACCGGAATTGAGCACAGCAGCGGCGCTCCACTGGCATCGTCGCGCTCGATCGCCTCGAGAATGGCCTCGGCGATAGCGTTCTGCTTACGGCGGATCGTTGTCAGCTGGTAGGCGTGCCAGTTCGCCTGGGGGATGTCGTCAAAGCCGATCACGCTGACGTCTTCGGGGACACGCCTGGACAGGGTGCGCGCCGCGTCGAGCATGCCGATGGCAAGCAGATCCGTGACGCAGAACACGCCGTCGATGCCGCCATTCTGAAGCAGCTCGAACCCGGCACGCTTGCCGGCATCGTAGCTGGGCTCATCCATGGCCCAGGGGATCGTCTTGATCCCTGCTTTTTGCATATGAGCGATGAACTCCGTGCGGCGACGGAACTGGCTCGACGTCTTGCGGGCGCTGACGACGGCCACCTGGGTGCAGCCGGCAGCGATCAGCCGGTCAGCGGCCAGGCGGGCGCCATGGGCGTCGTCGCTGACGATGTTGTCCACGTCGTCATGATGACTGCGGTCGACCAGCACCATCCTGACGTTGTTGCTCTTGCACTCCTCGATGATCGACTCGGGCGGCGTCCCCGACAGGATCACGACGGCACGAACACGGAATTCCAGTATAAGTTCAATGAGTTGGGAAATGTCGCCCGAGATGGCCGAGGCATTCAGCAGCAGGCATTGCAGGCCGCGCCGAAGCAGGGCACCGCTCAGTTGGTCCAGCTGATGCGACATATGCGGGCTGCTCATGTTGGCAACGACGATGCCAACCAGGTTGGAATGGCCGCCACTGAGCGTTTGCGCCAGCCGGTTGACTCGATAGCCGAGCGCTTCCGCCGCACGGATGACGCGCTGGCGCGTCTCCGCCGAGACGCTGGCCCCGTAGGTAAAGGTGCGTGACACGGCCGCGCGCGAAACCCCTGCCAGATCAGCCACATCCTGTGCGGTGACAAAAGCCTGGGACTCTCTGCGGCCGCCAGCGCCTGACGGCTTCCTTTTCATTGGGGCATCCATGAACAGACAGTACAACACCCTTAGGGATTGAGAATGGCTGCTGTCAATCTGGAGCCGGCCGTTGATGCCCTACGAGGACAAACCATCGCCCTCCCTCGACAATGACCACACCCAGACAACGCCTGAAATGCTCCGAACACCATAAAATGTACGCGCGTACATTGCACGCGCGTACAATCCGTGCAAACTATCGGAGGCTACGTACGAGCCGACAGCTCGATACGCGCATTGCAGCACAGCACAACGATCAGGCAGGTACCGCATCCGGCTGGAGCGCTCCGCACTGCACGAACGTGCGCGCCGGCTGCCCAACGCCAGGGAGGGGATACGCAAGGCATGGGGCTGGTTCGCCTGAAATCGTACTTCATCGACACTGTCATGCCCCGGTGGCTTGAGGCAGCGTTCGATGAAGGCGCACAACAGTTCATCGAAGGGCTGGACCTTGACGGCACGCCGGACAAGTCCGGCATCGTGCGGGCTCGCACCGCGGCCCGACAGATCTATGTTTTTGCCCATGCACATTCCCTGGGCGTCGCACCTGTCGGTGCCCTTGCCAAGGCCGAGGCGGCGTTCGCAAACCTGAGGAAGATCGCCTGGTCTGACGACAGCCCGCGCGGCTATGCATCGGCGATCGACATCGCCTCGGCGACCGTCACCGATTCGCGGCGCGACCTCTACGACCATGCCTGCGTCTTGCTTGCACTGGCTGCCCTTTCCACGGCGACAGGCAAGGCTTGCTACCGCGATGCGATTGCCGAGGTCGTCGAGGTGCTCGACACCACGCTCGATGGTCGCTTCACCGGCTATGCCGAAGACGACCGCGGCACCCTGCCTCGTCGCCAGAACCCGCATATGCATCTGTTCGAAGCGTTTCTGGCTTTGTGGGAAGCGTTTCCGGATTGCCGGCATGCGGCGCGCGCAGGCGAACTGTACCTGTTGTTTCAGGGGCGGTTCTTCGACGAAAGGCACGGCCTGCTGCGGGAGTATTTCGGCCCAGAATGGGAGGTCTCGACCGAATTCGACTCCGACCGCCTGTCCCCCGGCCACATGAGCGAATGGGTATGGCTGCTTGGACGCTATGAAAAGCTGTCGGGTCGCGACCTTTCCCGGGAAAAGCGGCTGCTGTTTGCCAATGCCCTGCGCGGCAAGGCCGCCGGCTGGCCCTTCGTCATGGACGAAATCGATCCCGGCGGCACATTGCTGACGGACAAGCGCCGGCTCTGGCCGCAGGTGGAATTTCTCAAGGCCAATCTCGCGATGGGCGATGCCAACCACGAGTTCGCCGAGCAGGTCGCCGGCGCCCTGTTCGAAAGCTATCTGGCCCACACCCCGCCGGGCACCTGGAGGGACTGCTTCGACCTCGATGGCCGCCCTACAGCGCGAACGATCCCGGGGAGCTCCCTCTATCACCTCTGGACCGCCGTCGCCGAGTTGCTGTCACGACCGGCCGCCACACCTGGCGTCGCTGCCTTTGCGACGCCCTGACCCGCTTGCCTTGAAATCGAAGTACCAGACAGCGGCCCAAACAAGACCGCCAAAGCGTCAGGCGATGATGGCTGCCATCATCGCCTGACGCGGCTAAGTCACCTAAGGGCCGATGGCGCGATCAAACGTGGCCGGCGACAGCCTTCGGGCCGTAAGGCGCTTCCATCTCGGCCACGTCTGCGTCCGTAAGCTCGATGTCCAGCGATGCTATCGCATCGTCGAACTGATGCAGCTTGGAGATGCCGACCAGCGGCGCGGAAATGCCGGGACGCGAGGCCACCCAGGCGTAGGCGATCTGTGCCATCGGCTTGCCGTGCCGCTCGGCGGCCTTACGCACAGCGTCGATCACGGCATTGTCCTGATCGCGCGTGCGATCATAGAGCGCCTTCGCCGTGGCATCGGTCTTCGCGCGGACGGTGGCCGCTTCATCGCCTGTACGACGGCCGGCCAGCAGGCCGCGCGCCAGCGGGCTCCACGGAATGACGCCGACGCCTTCCGAACGGCAGAGCGGCAGCATCTCGCGCTCTTCCTCGCGGTAAATCAAATTGTAGTGCGGCTGCATCGACACGAACGGGGCCCAGCCGTGCTGGCGCTGCAGGCCGATTGCCTTCATGAACTGCCAGGCGTGCATCGACGACGCACCGAGATAACGGACCTTGCCGGCACGGACGACATCGTCGAGCGCATCCAGCGTTTCTTCGAGCGGCGTCTCATAGTCGAAGCGGTGCAACTGATAGAGGTCGATATAGTCGGTGCCCAGCCGCTTCAGGCTGGCATCGACCGCCTCGAATACATGCTTGCGCGACAGGCCACGGTCGTTCGGATCCGCGCTCATCGGATTGTAGAGCTTGGTCGCAAGCACCAGCTTGTGACGGGGCACCAGCGGCTTGAGCACCTTGGCAACGACCTCCTCGCAGGCGCCGGCCGAATACATGTCGGCCATGTCGAAGAAATTGATGCCGTGCTCGACCGCCTTCGAGATGATCGGCGCCGACGCCTCTTCGTCGAGCACCCAAGGCGCCCATTTGGACGAACCGAACGACATGCAGCCCAGTGCGATCCGTGAGATTTTCAGGCCGGAACGGCCGAGATTGACATATTGCATTAGTACACCTTTCCAGCCGATCGCCCGGGTCTGATTTTTACGATTATTGCCACCTGCGATCTCTTTATGGCCACGAAATATCTGAGATCAATATGTTTTCGGCAGATTCAAAAAAATCAGCACATTCGCAAATTAGCATCTTGCGCAGCACGATCTCGGTGTTATCGTTCAGTGTATCAATTGGATAGTACACGTGTTCAGCATCGACGCGTCCAGTATCGACAAGTCCCTGCCCGTCCCCGTCGGGACGCAGCTTCATGGCCTGCTGAACTATGCGCTGTCGTTCGGGGACCTGCCCCACGGCACCAAGCTGCAGTCGGTCCGGCAACTGGCTTCCGATCTCGGCATCGCGCCGATGACGGTCGCGGCGGTCTACCAGCGCCTGCGCGATGCGGGCCTCATCGAGATGCGCCAGGGGCTGGGCGCCTTCGTTGCGCACAAGACCTACAACATCGTGGCCGACACGGCGCCGGCATCGGCCCTGCGCATCGACATCGAAGTGTTGCTTGGCAAGGCCGAGCGGCTCGGCGTGCCGACGGCGACGCTGGTGTCGATGCTCAACGCCCAGTCGCAACTGCGCAGGCCCAAGGCCGGCCTCAACGTCGTCTTCGTGGCGATGTTCGAGGGCCCCGGCTATGACTACATCGAGCAGATCCGGCCGGTGTTTGCTTCCGGCGATACGATTTCGCTTCTGACCATGGACGGGCTGCGCGCCGATGAAGCGTCGCGACAGGCCTGCCTCGACGCCGACCTGGTGCTAACCTTCCTCAACCGTGAGCTTGAGCTGCGCGAGATCGTGCCTGAGGCCAACATCCTGGCACTGCGCTTCATCCCGTCGGGACAGACGCGGCAGGCGCTGGCGCTGCTCGACCCGCGCTCGCGCGTCGCAGCTATCGCCCAGTTGCAGGACTACATTGCCGTCATGCGGCCGAGCGTGCGCGAATACGCTCCGCACGTCTCCGAGATCAAGGTGACCTGGTCCGCCGCCCCCGATGTCCGCGAGATCATCGCCGGCTCGGATGCAGTCATCTACGCAACCGGTGCCGACCATGTCGCCGAACTCGTTCGGCCCGGCATCCCGTGTTTCGAATATCGCCATGCGCCCGATCCGGCGTCGGTCGAGAACCTGCTCGTTCCGTATCTGAGCGAGCTGAGACAGGCAAAAGTTGCCGGCAACGACGGCTCGGCCGAGCCCTCCGGCAAGTGAGCAAAATCCAAACGCAAAACAACAAGGTTGGGGAATGAGAACTTTTCTGTCGACTGTCAGCGCCATCGGCCTGACGATAGCTGCACTTTCAATCGGCGCCGGCTCGGCCTTCGCTGCCGGCACACTGGTGGTGGGAACCGACGTTGACGCCGGCACGCTCGATCCGCGACTGGCTCGCGACTCGACAGCCTATCGCGCTGCCGATCTCGTCTATGCCGGCCTGGTCCACATCACGCCCAAGCTGGAGCCGGTTCCCGACCTGGCCGAAAGCTGGGAGACGCCCGATCCGCAGACCTTCATCTTCAAGCTGCGCCCTGATCTCAAGTTCTCCGACGGCTCGCCGCTGACCGCCGACGATGTGGTCTTCACCTACACGACCTTGCTGAAGCCCGACTTCAGCTCGCCGATCCGCGCACTCTTCACGCCGGTCAAGGCGGTTACCGCTGTCGACGCCCAGACGGTCAAGTTCGAGCTGTCGGCCCCCTATGCGCCGCTGCTGACCTATCTCGACGTCGGCATCGTCTCGAAGAAAGCTGCCGAAAGCGGCCAGGACATCTCGACCAAGCCGGTTGGCGCCGGTCCGATGAAGCTGGCAAGCTGGAACCGCGGCAGTGAGATCGTGCTCGAGGCCAATGCCAACTACTGGCGCGGCGCACCGACGGTCGACAAGGTGACGCTGAAGATCATCGGCGACAACTCGGCCCGCGCACAGGCATTCGAGGCCGGCGATCTCGATGTGATCCAGTCGCCTTTGTCGCCGCAGGACATCACCCGCCTGGCCGGCGACGACCGCTTCGGCAACGTCAAGATGGCCGGACTGGGCGTCACCTACCTCAACTTCAACACCAAGGACCCGCTGCTTGCCGAGCCCAAGATGCGGCAGGCGCTGTCGATGCTGGTCGACCAGCAGACGATCGTCAACGACATCTACCAGGGCGTGGATCAGGTCGCCTCGTCGCTTATCCTACCGGCGTCATGGGCCTATTCGGCCGATATCAAGCAACCGACCTTCGACGTTGAGGGCGCGGTCAAGCTGCTCAATGAACTCGGCTGGAAAGACAGCAACGGCGACGGCATCCTGGACAAGGACGGCAAGCCGCTGACGATCACGCTGGCGACCCACAGCGAGGACCCCAACCGCGTCCAGACGCTGGAGTTCATGCAGGCTGTTTTCCAGCAGGCCGGCGTCGAGGCCAAGGCACAGATCTCCGACTGGCCCAGCTTCTCGACCAACTACGTGCAGCAGGGCAAGCACCAGATCGCCCTGCTCGGCTGGCTGAACATCGTCGATCCTGATCGGCTGATGTATGCCCAGTTCACCACTGGCGGGCCGACTAACTGGGGCGGCTATTCCAATCCCGAGGTGGACACGCTGCTGAACGCCGGGCGCTCGACGCTGGATCAGGCAAAGCGCATCGAAGCCTACCAGAAGGCGGCGACCATCCTGGCCAAGGACCTGCCCTACTTCGTGATCTCCGATCAGGGCTACCAGATGTTCTACCAGAAGAAGATGCCGACCGAGGTGCAGGCGACGCCGCGCGGCTATCTGCGCGGACTGATCGGCCTCGCCGACTAAACCCAATCGCCGGCCAGCGCGCCTGCGCTGGCCGGCGATTGGCCGCGGCGAAGGGCAACTCCGTGGACCGCGCAGCAAATGGCGGCGCGTCGGTTTTTTTGCCTGGGCAGACTGCCAGTCCGATCAAGCTGGCTTGCCGGTCTCAGGCTGGCCACAGCCGGGCTGCAACGACCATCGACGTCTGACCGGAGCAACGCCCTTCCGGCACCGGACAAAAGGACCGACACCATGATTGCCTACATCATACGCCGGCTGCTGCTGTTGATACCGCTTGCCATCGGCATGGTGGTGGTGACCTTCGCCCTGTTGCTCATCATCCCCGGCGATCCGGCCTCAGTTCTGCTTGGGCAGGAAGCAACGCCGGAAGCCATTGCGACGCTGCGGGCCAATCTCGGCCTCGACGACCCGTGGTACATCAGGCTGTGGGACTATTTCGCGGCCCTTGCGCATGGCGACATGGGGCAGTCCATCTTCCAGAACGAGGCCGTGTCCACGATCATCGCCGGCCGGCTGGCGGCGACGATCGAGCTGGCTGTGGTCTCCCTGCTGCTGGCAACGATCATCGGGCTGGTACTCGGTGTCATCTCCGCGATCTGGCAGGGCTCGATCATCGACACGGCGACGATGCTGCTCGCCCAGCTCGGCGTATCGATGCCGGTCTACTGGCTCGGCCTGCTGCTGATGCTTATGTTTGCCGTCAATCTCGGCTGGTTGCCGGCGATCGGCCGTGGCGAACCGCTGCTCGACGCCATCGCCGCCGCACTTTCCGGTAGGCCGGAGGTGCTGGTCAAATCGCTTTCGCACATCGCGCTGCCGGCATTTGCGCTTGCGGTCAATTCCGCCGCGATCATTTCACGGCTCGTCAGGACTTCGATGCTGGAGATCCTGCGGGAGGACTTCATCCGCACCGCCTATGCCAAGGGGCTCCGGCGTCCGCGCGTCATTGTCCGGCATGCCCTGCGTAACGCCTTGTTGCCGGTCCTCAGCGTCATCGGGCTGCGCTTCGGCGCCCTGCTCGGCGGCGCCGTGCTGACGGAAACGATCTTCGCCTGGCCAGGACTGGGCCAGCTGACCATTTCGGCGATCTCACAACGCGATCTTCCGCTCATCCAGGGCATCGTGCTGACCTTCGCCATCATCTTTGCGCTGGTCAATCTGGTCGTCGACCTCCTTTACGCCGCGGTCGATCCGCGCATTCGCCTGGGTTGATCCGATGAAGCTGCCAAAGGCCCTTAGCAACACCTCACTGGTGGTCGGCGCCGCCATCACCGTGACGATCATCCTGCTTGCGATCTTCGCTCCTGCTGTCGCCACTCACGGCGTCGAACAGATGGACATGCGCAACCGCTTTGCCGGACCGTCATTCCAGCATCTGCTGGGAACCGACAATTTCGGCCGCGACCTGTGGTCTCGCCTGGTCTGGGGAGCGCGCGTCTCGCTGACCATCGCCATCATCGCCGTAACGTGTTCCGCCATCATCGGCACGGTCGTCGGTCTCGTCGCCGGCTATTTCGGCGGCTGGGTCGACCTTGTGCTGATGCGCATCACCGACATCTTCCTCGGCGTCCCGGCGATCGTGCTGGCGCTGGCCATCGTCGCAATCCTCGGGCCGGGCGTCATCAACGTCGCGCTCGCGCTGATCGTGGTTGCGTGGACCGAATATGCACGCGTCGTTCGCGCCACCACGCTTGTCCTGCGCGAGCAGAATTATGTTCAGGCGGCGCGTGCACTCGGCGCACGGCCAAGCCGCATCCTGTTCAAGGAAATCCTTCCAAACGCGATCGGCCCCATCATCGTGCTGGCATCGCTGGGGCTCGGAACCGCGATCATTGCCGAATCCGCACTCAGCTTCCTCGGCTTCGGCCTCCCGCCCCCCACACCGACCTGGGGCTGGACGCTTGCCTACGGCACCAAGTTCATCCGCGACGAGCCATGGCTCTCCATCATTTCGGGCGCGACCATCATGGTCACCGTGCTCGGCTTCAACCTCCTCGGCGACGGTCTCAGGGATGTCCTTGATCCTCGCCAACTCTCCCGCGGCGGCAAATCCTGAAGTCCCGACCGCAGCAAAAACCAAGGAAAGTGCTTATGGCTAACAAGATCAACACCGTGGTGCACAAGTTCACCACCCACGCCGACGGCTCCGATGCAGCGCTCTACATGCAGGAGCTGGTCGGCGAGCAGGACGGCCCCACCGTCGGCCTGTCGGCGTCCATTCACGGCAACGAAAACGCCGGCTCGCAGGCGATACTGGAACTGTTCAGGATCCTCGTCGACACGCCGCTGAAGGGCAGGATCCTCATGCTGCCCGTTGCCAATGCCCGCGCCATGGCTCTCAACCGTCGCTTCACGCCGCTGGACGAGCTCAACCTCAACCGCGAATTTCCCGGCAACGCGCGCGGCACCTACACGCAGCAGCTGGCCAAGGCCATCAGCGAGCATTTCCTTGAGAAGATCGACCTCCACATCGACCTTCATTCCGGCACCGACCGGCCGACCGTCGACTACATCTACATTCTCAACGACGAGGCCCTGTCGCGCTCGTTCGGCTCCAAGGTCCTCTATCGCCCGACCGAGTCCAAGGAAGGCACGTCCTTCGACGGCACGACCAAGGCCGTGACCATCGACCAGCGCGGCATTTCTTCTGTCGTTGTCGAGCTCGGCGGCGGCATCGTCGACCAGACCCCGTATGTGAAGCGCACCGTCGACGGCGTGCTGAACATGCTGCGCCACAAGGGTGTCATCCCGGGCGACGTCAGGCCTGCGCCCAAGCAGATTGTCGTCAACGAGATCGCCGGAATCCGCCCCACCCAGGCGGGGTGGCTCGAGCCCCTGTCGCCGGCACTCGGCGAAACGATCAAGAAGGGCGAGCTGCTCGGCCGCGTCGTCAGCCCCTACACGTTCCAGACGCTGGAAGAGATCCCGTCGCCTTACGACAACGGCGTCATGATCCTCTCGCACCTGTCGCGCAATCTGGTCGAGTCCGGCGATTACGGCTTCATGGTCGGCAATCTGGAAGGCGCGACCGACTGACCGGCGAAGACCTCGAAAGCGGGGAGCGCCGTCGGGCCCTCCCCGCTTCACCAGCAAGGAACGGAGCAAGATGAGCCACACGTCCGCCATCAGTCCCCAGCCAGCAGCCACGGTGCCGGCGCGCCCGGTGCTTACCGTGCGCGACCTTGAGATCAGCATTCGAACCAGCCAAGGCTCGTTTGCTGTTGTCTCCGACATGGCGCTGTCGGTCGCGCCGGGTGAGACGGTCTGCATCGTGGGAGAGTCCGGCTGCGGCAAGTCGATGACGGCGCTGTCATTGCTGCGTCTGCTTCCGGAAGCGGCACGCGTGACCGGCGGCAGCATCGTGATCGACGGGGCGGACCTGCTCGCGCTCGATCGGCGAACCGTCGAGGACTATCGCGGCGAAAAGATCGCGATGATCTTCCAGGAGCCGTTGACGGCGCTCAATCCTGTGCTGACTGTCGGCGAGCAGATTGCCGAAGCGGTGCGCCAGCACCGCAATCTCGGACGGCGCGCGGCTTTCGAGCGCGCCATCGAAGCACTCCGCCTCGTGCAGATGCCCGATCCGGAACGCCGTGCCCGTCAGTATCCGCACGAATTGTCCGGCGGCATGCGCCAGCGCGCCATGATTGCACTTGCGCTGGTCTGCGAGCCACGCATTCTCGTGGCCGACGAGCCGACCACGGCCCTCGACGTGACCATCCAGGCCCAGATCCTGGGGCTCATCTCGGACCTTCAGAAGCGGCTGGGCACGGCTCTGGTGATGATCACCCATGATCTCGGCGTCGTTGCCGAAGTCGCCGATCGTGTCGTCGTCATGTATGCCGGTCGCCGGATCGAGGAGGCGTCGGCCACCGACCTCTTCGACAACCCCATGCATCCCTACACGCTCGGCCTGCTTGGCGCCATTCCGCGGTCGCATGCCGGCGCTGCCGTCGGCGATCGCCTTGTCGACATAACAGGCACCGTGCCGCCGCTCTGGGACCTGCCTTCCGGCTGCGCCTTCTCTCCACGATGCCCCAAGGCCACAGAGCGCTGTCATCAGCAGCGGCCGGAATTCGAAGAAAAGCAGCCAGGCCACTTTGCCGCCTGCTGGGAGGTCGCTCATGCCAATGGCTGAAACATCCGCACCGCTGCTGGCAGTCAGCGATCTGAAGGTGCATTTCCCCATCCGTGGCGGTGTGTTCAGCCGCGTCGTCGGCGCTGTCCGCGCGGTCGATGGCGTCAGTTTTTCACTTCGCCGTGGCGAGACGCTGAGCCTTGTCGGCGAGTCCGGCTGCGGCAAGTCAACCACCGGCCTTGCCTTGATGGGGCTGCAAAAATCAACCGGCGGCAAGGTCGAATTCGATGGCCAGACGGTCAGCAATTTTCGCGGCGCGGCACTGAAATCCTACCGCAAACGGGTACAGATCATCTTCCAGGACCCGTTCTCGTCGCTCAATCCACGCCATCGCGTGCGCGACATCATCCGCGCGCCGCTCGACATCCACCAGGTCGGAACGCCCTCGGAGCGCGCAGCCCGGGTTGTTGAACTCATGGAACGGGTTGGCCTGCGCCCCGATCAGGCCGGCAACTTCGCGCATCAGTTCTCCGGTGGCCAGCGCCAGCGCATAGGCATCGCACGTGCACTTGCTCTCAACCCCGACGTCATCGTCTGCGACGAGCCGGTTTCGGCGCTCGACGTGTCGGTCCAGGCGCAGATCCTCAACCTGTTGTCCGATCTGCAACGCGACCTCGGCATCTCCTTCCTGTTCATCTCCCACGATCTCGGCGTCGTCGAATACCTCTCCCATCGCGTCGCGGTGATGTATCTCGGCAAGATCGTCGAGATCGCCGACAAGGCCGCGATCTTTGCCAATCCGACGCACCCCTACACCGAGCTTCTCATTCGCTCGGCACCGTCGCTCGACCCGCGCAAGCGCCATCAGTTCAAGGCGTCGAACGACGACATTCCCAGTGCCACCAACAAACCTTCCGGCTGCGCCTTCCATACGCGCTGCCCGCTGGCATCGGAGGTTTGCCGCACGACCGAACCACAGCTCGGCATGCGCGATGACGGTCGCATGCTGGCTTGCCACCACCGCTGATCCAAACTGCCGGAACGACATCCATGACCCAGACCTATCTCTTCACCGGCGGCAAGGTTCTCGACCCCGTCGACGGCAAACTTCTCGACGGACTTTCGGTGCTGGTGGGCGGCGGCAATATCCTTGAGGTCGCGCCCTCAATCGCCGCCCCTTCCGACGCGCAGGAGATAGAACTCGGCGGCCGCACGCTGATGCCGGGAATGATCGACTGCCACATGCATGTCGTGGCGGAATCTCTTGATCTCTGGTCAAACGCCATCGCGCCGTCATCGCTCGCGGCATTGCGTTCGGCACGGGTGATGACCGAAACACTCATGCGCGGGTTCACCACGATCCGCGATCTCGGCGGCGCCGATCACGGACTGGTGCGCGCAGTGGAAGAAGGATTGATCGACGGGCCGCGGCTTGTCATCTGCGGCAAGGGGCTGTCGACGACAGGCGGCCATTGCGACCTGCGCCAACGCACCGACGACCGTCCCGGCATCATGTCCGACCGCCTGGGCTCGATGGGCATCATCGTCGACGGCGTGGACGATGTGCGCCGCGTCTCAAGGGAGATGATCAAGAGCGGCGCCCGCTTCATCAAGGTCATGGCCAATGGCGGGGTTTCCTCACCCAACGACCCGATCCACTCGCTGCAGTTCTCGCGTGCCGAACTGGAGGCAATCGTCGAAGAAGCCGACAATGCCGGGCTCTACGTATCGGCCCATGTCTACACCGACGCCGCCATCCGCCGCGTCGTCGAGCTCGGCGTCCATTCGCTCGAGCACTGCAACCTGATCACCGCGGATACCGCCCGACTGGCTGCCGAAAAAGGCTGCATCGCCGTGCCCACGCTGGTTGCCTATGACGCGCTCGCCCTCGATGGCGAGGAGCTGGGCCTGGGTGCCGACGAATTCGCCAAGATCGAGATCGTGCGCCAAGGCGGGCTGCGTTCGCTCGAAATCATGCGCGATGCGGGACTGCCGATGGCCTTCGGTTCCGACCTGCTCGGCCAGTTGCGCAAGTATCACTGCATGGAGTTCGAGCTTCTCGCCAAGGTTCTCTCGCCTGCGGAGATCATCCGTTCGGCGACCGTCGTCGGTGCGGAATTGTGCCGCCTGACCGGCAAGGCCGGCGTGATCGCTCCAGGCTCTTATGCCGACCTGCTCGTCATTGATGGCGACCCGCTGGCCGATATCGGGCTGCTCCAGGGCGATGGCGCGCATATGAGCGCCATCATGGCCAACGGACGCCTGGTCAAGAACCGGCTCTGATCGAGCTGCCGCCGCTGCGAGCCGGCTGGGCTTCGGATTTGTGAGGAATGTGATGCTGTTGGGACATGAACTTGCCGCGATTACCGCCGGCATCGACCGGCTGTACAGGACAACGCCGCGCGGCGACGGTTTCCTGAACAAGGAAGGCCTCATTCCTGTCGCCGTGGCAAACGTCGAGCCCTTGTCGTTGCGCAGCTACGCAGAGGCTGCCCAGGCACTCCATGACCTCGCCTTTCGCCTGCCCGGTGAAGCTGAAAGCGAACTGCGCCGGGCCTACCTCGCGGAGATGATCGACTCGCTGCTGGCGCTGGTGACCACCTTTGAGGAGAAGGAGATTTCCTTCGCCGAACGCCTGCGGCGCCAGCTTCGCGTCGACACGCAGATGGTGCCGCAGTCGGTGCTCGACGGCTACGTTCGAACGATCCGGGAAAAGCTGGACGAACTTGGTTACGTCGGCTCGTCGCTGGCGGAAGATCTGGCGCGCTGGGAAGAAGACAACAGGGTTTCTCCCGACGGCGTCCTGCAGGTCTTGCGCGGCTATGGCGAAGAGGCGCGCAGCCGAACCAGCGCCCTGATGTATGACATGCAGCAGGAATGGCTCGAACCGGTCGCGGTCCAATCAGTCCCGTTCTCGGCCTATTGCGACTACCCGGCACGTCAACTGCTGCTCAACCTGGACTTCCCCTACACGCGATACGCCCTCAAGCATCTGGCCTGCCACGAAGCCTTCCCTGGGCATCTCGTCCATCTCGCCCTTCGCCAGCGATACGTCGCCGAAGGGCGGATGCCGCTCGACGGCGCTCAGGTGGTGACCAGCTCAGCCAGCAGCCCCCTGTTCGAGGGCATAGCCGACAACGGGCTGTTCTTCCTCGACTGGGTCGACACGCCCGATGACGAGCTGGCCGTGACGCTGCAGAGGTTGCGAAGCGCCCTGCGCTGCAACGCTGCCTGGATGCTGCACGACATGAACACGCCGCTCGACGAGATCGTGCCTGTCATCGCGGAGGCCGGGTTCCAGACCGAGGCCACCGTCCGCGGGCGGCTCTCCTTCCTCAACCACGGCCTTCGGGCCCCGTTCGTCTACGCCTATTGGTGCGGCGAAACCGCAGTGTACGACGTCTGGAAGTCAGTCGAGCGCGAGCGCCGTCCCGAATTCTGGCACTACCTCTACGCCAACATGCACACGCCGGAAACGCTGCGCACGTTCTGGAAGAGCTGAACGGCAGGCAGCCAGCTCTGCCTACCGGCTAGCCAAAAGAACCCTGCGCTAAGCCAGACCGAGCCGACTTTTCCGCCTGGCCGCCCAGGCCGTGATCAGTTGGTCGGCAGTCAGGCCCATGAAGGCGACGCAGAGGCCGAGCACAAGGCCCTTGCCGGCATCGTTGAAGGTCAGTGCGCGGAAGATTTCCTGTCCGATGTCCTTGGTGCCGATGAAGGCCGCGATGATGACCATGAACAGCGCAAACATGATCGTCTGGTTGATGCCGAGCATGATCTCCGGGAAGGCGAGCGGCATGCGGATGTTCCACAAGAGCTGGCGCCGGGTGCAGCCGGAAGTGATGCCGGCTTCGACGATCTCCTGGGGCACGTTGCGCAGGCCGAAGATGGTGTAACGCACAATCGGGATCATCGCGTAGATGATGATCGCCGAGATCGCTGCGACGTCGCCGACCTTGAACAGCATGATCACAGGGATCAGGTAGATGAAGGACGGGAAGGTCTGGAAGGTGTCGCACAAAAGCTTGACAATGCCGGTGCGGCGCTCGCTGTGCGACGCCCAGATGCCGATCGGCAGGCCGATCAGGATGCAGATCAGCACGGCGACCGTCACCATGTAGGCTGTGATCAGCGACCGCTCCCAGTAGCCGGCGAAGGCGATGAACAGAACGAAGCCTGCGACGACGAGCGCCAGGCGCAGCCCCCCCAGCGACCAGCCGGCGGCCGCGACCAGGGCGACCATCGCCGTCCAGGGAATGCTCTGGAACAGGTCGCGCACGGGGATCAATACATAGAGCAGCATGGCGTTGCGCAGATATTGCAGCGGGTCGTAGAGCGTGACCGTGACCCAGTCGACCAGCGCATCCCAGAAGGGTGCTGTGCTGAGGGCGAGGTTTGACGGCCAGGCCTGCGCATAGGGCGTCAGCTGCGCCAGCACGAGCGAACCGACAACGACCAGCGCCGTGGCGCAGAGAAATGGAAAGCGTTGCAGGAAGGTGGCGTCGGGCGCCACATGCGAGGGCTGCTTATAGGCGGCCGCGCGGCTCAGCTGGTCGAGCGTGATCGCCATCAGGACGATCGCCACGCCGCTTTCCAGCGCCTGCCCTATCTTCAACGCCTGCAGCCTGAACAGGAGATCGTGTCCGAGACCGCGCGCACCGACGAAGGAGGCGATGACCACCATGGCAAGGCACTGCATGATGACCTGGTTGACGCCGACCAGCAGCGACTGGCGGGCCGACGGTATCTCGACCAGCCACAAGGTCTGGAAGCGGGTGCAGCCGGCCATCTTGCCCGCCTCGCGCACCTCCTCAGCGACACCCTTGAGGCCGAGAATGGTAAGCCGGGCCATGGGCGGGATTGCGAAGATGACGGTGGCGATCGCACCGGCCTTGTGGCCGACGCCGATGAACACGGCGATAGGGATCAGGTAGGAAAAATGCGGCAACGACTGCAGCACGTTGAGCAGCGGCACGATGAGCGCTTCGAACCACTGTTTCTTCACTGCGAGAATGCCGATGCCGAAACCGATGAGACCGGCTATGGGGGCCGCGACCAGCACCACCGACAAGGTGATCATCGACAGCTCCCACTTGCCGAAGATCGCCATGTAAGCGACGCAGATCGCCGCCAGTGCGCCTAGCCGCCAGTCCCTGAGGTAGCAGCCCAACACGCCGGCCAGGCCCGAGATCATGACCCATGGCAAGGCCGCGACGCCGATCTTCGGAAAGCCCGAGACGAGGATGCCTTCGACGAAGGCCAGCGGCCAGGTGATCAGTTCGGCTACGCCGCGCGTCAGGTCCCTGAACGAGAACAGCCCAAAGATCGCGTCGTCGCGGAGATGCCCGATCAGCGTGTTAGCCCAGTCGACAAAGGGGATCGTCCAGCCCTTGGGCACCTGCACAGCCCAGCCAGGCAGCAGCGAGGCGACCAGCAGCAGCACGACGAAGGGCAGAACCACGAGCAGCGGCTTGGTTAGAGTGGCCAACGGCTTGCGCGGCTCGCCCTCCACCGGTCGAGACAAAGCCGCCGCGCTCATGCGCACTGCTCCTTGCCGTAGAGAGCGTCGATCAGGCTGTCCCGGCTGAGCGAACCTACCAGCGCACCTTCATCGTCGATGACGTCGACCGGGCGCTCGGAGCACAGCACCTGGCGGGCGACGTCGGCCAGAAGCGTCTGGGCTTGAACTGCGGCTCCATCGGGCGTGCGGAACGACGCGGGCGCCATGACAGACCGCACCGACAACAGGCGGTCGTGGGGAACGTTGCGGGTGAATTCGGCGACGTATGGCGTGGCCGGGCAGGTGACCAGCTCTTCCGCGGTGCCAAGCTGTTCGACAACACCATCCTTCATGATGGCGATGCGGTCGGCGACGCGGATCGCTTCGTCGAAGTCGTGGGTGATGAAGACGATTGTCTTGTTGAGCACCTTCTGCAGGCGCAGGAACTCGTCCTGCATCTCGCGGCGGATGAGCGGGTCGAGTGCCGAGAACGGTTCATCGAGGAACCAGACGTCGGGGCCGACGGCAAGCGATCGGGCGATGCCGACACGCTGCTGCTGGCCGCCGGAAAGTTCGCGCGGATAGTAGCCCTCGCGACCCTTCAGCCCGACCAGCTCGATGACCTCGCGGGCGCGGGCCTCGCGCTTGTGCCGGTCGGTGCCGCGGACCTGGAGGGGGAAGGCGACATTGTCCAGCACGGTGCGGTGCGGCAGCAGGGCGAAGTGCTGGAAGACCATGCCCATCTTGTGGCGCCTGAGGTCGATCAGCTCGCGCTCGGACGCGGCAAGGATATCCTGGCCTTCAAACATGACCTCGCCGGAGGTCGGCTCGATCAGCCGGGCAAGGCAGCGCAGCAGCGTCGACTTGCCGGAGCCCGAAAGGCCCATGACGACGAGGATCTCGCCTGGCATCACCTCGAAGGAGACGTCGCGGACAGCGGGGATGTACCCCTCGCCCCGGATGGTTTCCACCGACGGCGTACCGGCCTGGCGGCGCAGGAAGCCGGCGGGGTCGGAGCCATAGAGCTTCCACAGGTTGCGGCATGCGATTTTCGCTTCGGACATGTCGGTGCTGCCTCTTGCCAGGGGCCGATGGGTATGCGCGGCAAGGTGGCGCCCGCATTTGCGCGGGCGTCACGACGCCATGACAGGACGGATGGATGTCGGGATCAGCTGGCCGAACCCAGCCAGGCCTTCCAGCGTGCCTCGTTGTCGGCCAGCCATTTGTCGGCCGCCGCCTCGGGCTCCATGTTGTCGATGTCGGCGAGCTTCGCCTGCACGGCGATGTCCATGTTGGAGAAGTTGATCTTCTGCAGGATGGCGTAGGCCTTGGGCCACTTGGTCGGGAATTCCTTCCAGGCGGCGATCTTCAGATAACCGTCCTTCGGGTTGCCGCAATCGTAGCTCAGCTCCTTGTTGGAACCCCAGGACGGATCGTCCTTGCACTTGGGATCATAGGCCGGGAACTCGACGAACTTGCCGTCGTAGAGCGCTTCGACGAAGTTCGGCGTCCAGTTGAACAGGACGATCGGCTCCTTGCGCTTGACCGCCGAGTCGAGTTCGGCCCACAGCGCCGCCGACGACCCAGCATTGACGACCTCGAAGTTCATGCCGAGTGCCTCGACACGTTCGGCGTCATGCTTGAGCCAGTCGACGGGGCCACCGAGGAACCGGCCCTTGGGCGCGGTTTCGGCGGTCGCGAACTTGTCGGCGCAGGCGTTCAGCGCCTCCCATGCCGGCAGGCCGGGGCACACTTCCTCGACATAGGTCGGGTACCACCATTCCTCGCGCGTCTTGGCGTCGTGGGTGGCGGCATCGATGACGCAGCCTTCCTTGACGACCTTCTGGAACGCGACGCCGAAGGCGCCTTCCCAGACTTCGTGCACAAGGCTGACATCGCCTTCGCACAGGGCCGTATAGACGACCTGGCTGTCGGCGGAGACGTATTCGACCTTGGCGCCACCCTTCTCGAGCAGCTTGCCGACGATATGGGCGCCGACGATCTGGCTCGACCAGTTGTGGGTCGGGATCTTGATGACGTCGGTGGAATCCTGGGCGAATGCTGTGCCTGCCGCAAAAGCCATGATCGTGGCCATAGTTGCGGACTTGGTGAAATTCGTCATTGAACCTCCCGTTCCTGTGTGTTGCGAATGTTCCCATGGAAGGCGGGGTGCTGGCCTCTTCGTGCCGGGTCGTTTCCGCTCCATTCCCGCAAGATAGCGGTGAGAAGTGAACCGGTGTCGCCCGGGGTGTAAAAGTCGTGAGCCGACTTGTGAAATGATGTTAACGGAAAGTCGGGTCGCGCAACGAAGCCCCGGACCATTTTCCAGCCGAGGGCTGAGGCCAGCGCGGAAGCGCCATCATCTTCGCATTTTTATATTCGAGATTGCCGGACAGTCCTTGGCTCGCAACCGCACGCTTCGATACAAGAAGCTGGTCTCGGCCATCTACAGGCATGTCTTCTTGGTGATCGCTCTATGAACCCCAACATTCTCGTTGTTGATGACGACCCGGACATCCGCAATGTGATCGGCATTGCGCTGGAAAGAGCGGGCATGCACGTCCAGCAGGCTGCCAATGGGCGCCTGGCCCTGGAGCAGTTACAACGACACCACACCGACCTGGTGGTGCTCGACATTGGAATGCCTGTCATGGGAGGCATCGAATGCTGCAAGGCCATCCGCGCCAGCTCACATGTTCCAATCGTCTTCCTGACAGCGCATGACGACGAAGTCGACCGGATCGTCGGGTTCGAGCTTGGGGCGGACGACTATGTCAGCAAGCCGTTTTCGCCGCGAGAATTGCTGCTGCGGGTCAAGGCCATACTGGCAAGAGGCAAGCAGGCAGACGGCATCGTGAGGCACGGCGACCTAAGCCTCGATAGCGGACGCCACATCTGCTCTCTTGCCGGCAAGGATCTGCCGCTGACGGCAACGGAGTTTTCGGTTCTGGAAATCCTGTCGGCCCAACCCGGGATCGTCGTCGGCCGTGGAACCATGATCGACAAGGCCTATGGCGGGAACAACACCTTGTCAGGACGCACGGTGGACAGCCATGTGCGCAACATCCGCGCCAAGGCCGAGCTCCTTGGTTATTCCGACGTGATCGAGACCGTAAGAGGCGTGGGCCTGCGGCTTGGCAATTGCGTTGCCGGGCCCGGCGCAGCGTGAGCAGGATAGCACGCAAATGGCGGCCATCCATGCCACAGGTGGTGGGAATCGTCTGTGCAAGCCTGCTTGCGGTGCCGATCGCGACGACGCTGGCGTTGCAGATCGGAACAAACCGGCTGGTCAATGAGACGGAGGCGTCGCTCATCAAGCAAGCGGCCATCTATGCCGGCGCCTATGTCGTCGCTTTCGAAGCCGCTTCGCCTGAAGGCGAAGCGCTCATACCAGGATACTATCTGCCACCGCCCAAGCGCATATTCTGGAGCGCCAGGTCACGAACCTTTCAACCGCTCCTGAACCTTCGTCAGGATGTGGTCGAGCCTGTCCGTCCAGATCCCGTGCCCACCACGGAGCAACTCGATCCGCGATATCTCAGGATTGCGCCGGAGCTGGGTGCCTTGGCCGATAACGCCAGTCGGACGACGCTTTCGACGGTCGTTTTCCTGGACCATCAAGGCATTGACATGCTCGCGCCCGCGCCTGCGAGCTTTGCCACGGTGCCGGAAGTTCGACAGGCGCTGCAAGGCGATGTCGGCGCTGCCCTGCGCTGGCGGAGCGACGCGGGGTCGCGGTTTCGCCTGGCTGTGCTTGGCGGCGGGACAGGCTTCAGGGTGATGGTTGCCTATCCCGTCATCAGCCACAACAGGGTCATCGGTGCGGTCTACTTGTCCAGGACCGCTCCCAGCTTTTCGGAGTATTTCGCCGGAGAGCGCATCGCCTTGATTGTCCTGGCGGCCGTGACGCTGTTGAGCGCCGCTGTCGTCGGAACGTTGCTGGTGCGGACGATGCTCCGGCCGATCCGCGCCCTGCGCGACCAGTCGAGAATGGTCGCCGATGGCGGCCATTCCGAGCTTGCTCCGCTCGGCCACTACGGCATGCGGGAGATCGCCGAACTTGGCGAGGCCGTCATCATCATGGCTGGCACGCTGTCGCGGCGCAGCAAAGAAATCGGCATCTACACCAACCACGTCACCCACGAGCTGAAATCACCGGTGACCTCGATCATGGGTGCTGCCGAGTTGCTCGAGGGCGGTAACCTGTCCGATGAAACGCAGCAAAGCCTGGTAGGCAGCATCAAGACCCAGGGGCAGCGGATGGATCTGCTGCTCCACCAGCTCCGCGACATGACGAGGACTCGCGAAAGCGCGCGCGGCGAGCCCGGCCGGGCGAAGGACATGTTGCCAGAGATTGCCGGGCTCGACGTCAACCTGGCTCCCCCGGATGCCATCCTGCCGCTGTCGGTTGCGCATGGACAGACAGTACTGGCGCACATGGCGGGGAATGCGCGCCATCATGGGGCGACCAGGCTCGAGCTGAATTGGGATGGCCGGACGCTTCGGCTTTCAGACAATGGCGAGGGATTTGCCGACATCGATCTTGGCCGGTTGACTGAACCGTTCTTCACCACGCGCCGGGAAGACGGCGGGACGGGCCTTGGCCTGGCCATCGTGGTGGCCATCCTGGACCTTTATGGCGCGCGGCTGACGCCGGTTGCTGCTCCGGGCGGTGCCGTTTTCGAGATCGCGTTCGGCTAGCTCCCGTCGGAGGCTCTGCACAGTATCTGCACGCGGGTTGCACCACTTGGACGGCGAAAGCGCCTCATCCACAAACTAGACATTTGAGGGCAAGCGGGCCTTCCGGCCCTGATCCACTCAAGGGTAGACCTATGAAGTTGAAACGTCTTCTTGGCGCTGTCGTAACGCTTGGCGCCGCGATTGCCGCCACATCCTCGATGGCCTGGGACAATCCCGCCAATCGATACGAGAACGCCTACAAGCAATACACTGATGCGGCATGTCCGCTGCCGGCGGACAAGATCGAGCATTTCGTCTACTTCAGCCGGGATCGCGAGGCGATCCGCGGCCATGCCTTCCTGAGCAACGATCGCTTCACTGGTGCGCAGATCATGTATGTGTGGCGCCAGCTTGAGCCGACTGAGGGACAATACGATTTCTCGCTGATCCAGTCCGACATCGACTACCTCACCAAACATGGCAAGCGGCTTTTCATCCAGCTGCAGGATGCGTCGTTCTCTCCCGAGTACAAGCCGGTGCCCGACTATCTGCTGAAGGACGAATATGGCGGCGGCGTCACCGCGCAACGTACCGACGATGGAGCCGTCGAAGGCTGGGTTGCCAAGCGCTGGAACGCCAAGGTCCAGGCGCGTTTTGCGGCACTGCTTGCAGCGCTCGGCAAGCAGTTCGACGGTGTTGTCGAGGGCATCAACCTCCAGGAAACGGCAATCGGCGTTACACCGGAGACGGATTCGTCCTTTGCCCCGGACAAATATGTGGCAGCGCTCAAGATCAACATGCAGGCCATGAAAGCCGCCTTCCCAACGTCGACGACCATGCTCTACGCGAACTTCATGCCCGGCGAATGGCTACCGTGGGAGGACAAGGGATATCTGCGCGGGATCTACGAGTTTGGCGACAAGATCGGCGTCGGCATGGGGGCTCCTGATCTCATGTACAAGAAGAAGGGCCAACTCAACCATGCTTTGGCGATGATGCATGAAGGCAAGTTCACCGTGCCGCTCGGCATTGCCGTGCAGGACGGCAACTATGTCGGCGAAACAGGCTCGACCAACATCGTGGCAAAACGCACCAACCTGGTGCCAAGCCTCCATGCCTTTGCGCAGGATTTCCTCAAGGTCGGCTATATGTTCTGGGTCAACCAGGAGCCCTACTTCGAAGAGGACGTCCTGCCCTGCTTCTCGGCAAAGAAGGGCTGACGTGACAGATCGCAGGCCGTGATGGCAGAAGCCGGCGACGCTCAGACAAGTGCGGCGCCGGCTCCTTCCGCCGTTGCCCGCGCGGCCCGACTTGTGAAATGATGTCAACAAAAGTCGGGAGGATAAGATGGCATGCGGGTTCAGCATCACATCGTGATCGTCGAAGACGACCCGGTCACGCGGGCGAAGCTTGCCGGCTACTTCCTGGCCGAAGGCTACAAGGTCAGTGAGGCGGGCGACGGCGAGCAGATGCGCGCCATCATGGGCAGGCACCCGGCCGACCTTTTGATGATCGACATCAACCTGCCCGGCGAGGACGGTCTCAAGCTCACCCGCGAACAGCGCGAACGCTCCGATGTCGGCATCATCCTGGTCACCGGACGGACCGACACCGTCGACCGCATCGTCGGGCTGGAGATCGGGGCTGACGATTACGTCACCAAGCCGGTCGAGCACCGTGAATTGCTGGCTCGGGTGAAAGGCCTGCTGCGCCGCGTCGGCAAGGGCAGGTTGCCGCCGATGGCATCAGGCACGCGCCATTTCTACGGCTGGACGCTGGAGGTGGCCCGCCGCACACTGCAGGCATCCGACGGCACCTTCGTCGAACTGACAGGTGCCGAGTTCAAGCTCCTGGCAGTGCTGACGGCCAATCCGGGGCAAGTTCTGTCGCGCGAGCGCCTGCTGCACGAGATTTCCAGGCGCGAATGGGATGCGAGCGACCGCACCGTCGACGTGCTCGTCAGGCGTCTGCGGCAGAAGCTCAAGGACAATCCGCGCACGCCGCGCATCATCGTCACGTCCCATGGCGAGGGCTACTTCTTCGCCCCGGACGCCGCTCAGCACGCCCTGGGAATGAACTGATCCCAGGTCCTCAGGCCTGATGCGCCGGATCAGCAACAGTCTCCAGCATCGCTTCCCATTGCCGCGAGCCCTCGACAAAGGCCGCTTCGCAGGCTGCGACCATGCCGCCCAAATCGCCAAGGGGCGATTGCGCGGCAGCGGCTTCCAGCCCTTCCGCCGCCTTCATAAGGCGCGGAAAGCCGAGTGAACCGGCGGTGCTGCGCGTGGCATGAGCAAGATCGCGCAAAGCTTCGCGATCGCCTGAGGCAAGCGCATCATGCATCGACTGGAAACGGCGCGGCAGGCTGTCATGGGCAATGCGGTGAAGCCGCCATACGGCCTCCGAACCAAGCGCCTTCACGTCGGCCTTGCAGGCAGCGACATCGATGGCGGCCACCTCGGGACCCGCGGGCGGAACCGTGCGACCGGCCAGAGACGCCACCGCATCGAGCAGATGTTCATGCACGATGGGCTTGGCAACAAAAGCGTCGACACCGGCGTCCAGATAACGCTCGATGTCGGTCCTGAACACATGCGCTGACATGGCAATGACGGGCAATTCCGGCGACGACAGTTCGGCCCGGATACGACCCATGGTCTCGATGCCATCGATGCCGGGAAGGCTGACATCCATGACCACGACATCCGGCCTGAACTCGCCGATCGCTTCGAGAGCGAGATAGCCCGAACTCACCGCCTTCACATGGTGACCGGCCCGCGACAGCAACGTCGTCGAAACCAGCCGCGTCGCATCGTCGTCCTCGACGACGAGGATGTTGCACGCCGACGGCAACGTCTTGCGTGCACGGCGATGCTTTTCCGCTGACAGGGTGGCGGCCTTGGCCTTGCGCAGAGGCATGTCGAGCGTGAACGTGCTGCCCGATCTGGGCTGCGAGGCGACCGCAAGCTCCGCCCCCATCAGACGGGCAAATTCGCGGCTGATGGCAAGCCCAAGCCCCGTCCCACCGAAGCGCCTTGTGATCGAGGCGTCCATCTGGGTGAAGGGCTGGAAGACGTCTTCCTGTCGCTCGGGGGAAATGCCGATCCCCGTATCCGAGACGGCGAGGCGCACGGTCTGCGCTTCCTTGCGATTGGCCGCCACCTTGACCCCGACCAGGACGTGGCCACGCTCGGTGAACTTGATCGCGTTACTCACCAGGTTGAACAGGATCTGACGTATCTTGCCGGCATCAGCCGTGAAGGCTGCGCCGAGCTTGGGATCGATTTCCAGCCTCAGCTCGAGGCCTTTTTCGATCGCCATCGGCCGCATGAAGGCGACCACACCCGTGACAAGCTTCGACAGGTCGAAATCGACCTTCTCGATCTCGACATTGCCCGACTCGACCTTCGAATAATCGAGGATGGCGTTCAAAATGCCGAGCAGTGCTTCGCCGGAGCTGGCCGCCACCGACAGATGCTCGCGCTGCTTGGGGCCGAGCTTGCTGTCGGCGAGCAGGCGCATCATGCCGAGCATGCCGGTCATCGGCGTGCGGATTTCATGGCTCATGGTGGCCAGGAAGGCCGACTTGGCGCTACTTGCCTGCTCGGCGCGGGCTCTTGCCTCGCCATGGTCGACTGCTTCCTGGCGCAGGCGCTTGTTGGCCAGCCGGATCTGCTCGGTCTGTTCTTCGACCAGTTGTTGCAGCTCTTCGCGGTGGCGCCTGAGCTCGTCGGTAATACGCTCGCGATCCTGCTCAAGCTCGAGGCGCCGTCGCGACTCGTCGCGGAACTGGTTGACGGCGACCGCCATGGTGCGCAGCTCATCGTCGCCCGTATCGGTGACCGTGACGTCGAGATCGCCCGCGGTCAGCCGCTGCATTGCGCGTGACAGCCCGCTGAGACGGCGGACGAGATTGCGCTCGACATAGAACCAGACGATTGCACCCGAAGCCAGGATCGCGACGAGCAACGTGACCACGAGCACGACAACGCCGATACGGACCGCGTTGTCGGCGCGTTCGGCCGTCGTCCTGGCAAACTCGTCGGAACGGTCGAGAATGTTCCTGGCAACCTGATTCTGCGTCACCGCAAGATCGCGGTTGGCCTGAGCCATGGCGTCGAGGCTGCCGGCGAGATCGACGACGCGCTGGCGACGACCGAAGATCGAGCCTGAAACGGGCACATCGCCCGCTGCCGCCTCGATTGCGCCGAACAGTTCTACGCCCTGCTTGCGCCGCACCGGGTCGTCGATGCTGAGGATGCGTCGCCGGATGACCTTCACATGGTCCTGAAAAATGCCGCTGATCTCATTGATTTCGGCCTTCGATTCAGCCCGGCTCAGCCGGTTGATCAAAAGGCTGACCTGGGCGCTGCGGTGGCGCAATTCGTACATGCGCTCCATCAGGTAGATGTCGTGCTCGATCAGCCGGTCGAGGGCGGTGTAGGCATCCTCGCGGCGCGTCGGGTCGCCGATCAGCCCGTAGAGATTTGCCGTCACCGCCGATGCGCCGGCAGAAGCGTTGGAAATCAGCGTCTCCGACAAAAGCAGGATCGACTGCGCCGCAGCCGCGGCCGCCTCGGCGCCGTCGCGATAGGCCTTGTCTTCGTCGAGGCGCTGACGCACCAGCTCGTTGTTCTGCTTCAGGTTCGCCAGCATCTTCTCGACCGAACCGGCGAAGGTCTCGACAAGGTCAGGGTCGATGGCAAGCTGCCTGACCTCGGCGAGCGACTTGACGATCTCCTGTGACAGCGTTGCAAGCTTGGCCTGCTCGGCCAAAAGCTCGTCGCGCGAGCGCACCGCGGCAAGGGCGGGTGCCGTGGCGATCAGTTTGGCGCTGAGCTCGGCGGTGCGCTGGGTCGCCGCCACCGCCGGCAGCGCCTGGGCGTTCACCACGGCCTGCGCATCGGCAATGTTGCGCAGGATCAGCCAGCTGACGATGCCGGAGGTCAGGGACAGGCCAGTGATGCACAGGAAGGCGAGAAACAGCCTCCCGCCGATGCCGAACCTATGAAGCATGGCTCATATAACCATGGTTTGCGCTGCCTGCGGAAGGTGTCTAGCGTAAGGCGATGTACGCATCTCCTGGCTGCCAGCGTCTGAGCCTGTTCGCGACCGCCCTCCTGGCATGCGGTATTGCCCATTCTGCCGGAGCGGCGGAGACGAGCTGGACACTCAATGCCTGGGAGCCGCCATTCGACTATTCGAGACAACCGGCAACCATCGACTACCAGCCCGTCGCCAGGGCGGCAAAGCCATGGCGCATCTGCGCCTCATACCCTCACCTCAAGGATTCCTACTGGGTCAGCGTCAACTATGGCATGGTCGAGCAGGCGCGTTCGTCGGGCGTCAAGCTGACCGTCGTCGAGGCCGGCGGCTATCCCAATCTCGATCGCCAGATCGAGCAAATCCGCAATTGCAGCGCCAATGCCGATGCGCTCATCGTTGGCACAGTATCCTATGAAGGGCTGACGCCGACGATCAAGGAGATCGCCAAGCGCATCCCTGTCATCGCCGCGGTCAACGATATCGACGATACCGGGATTTCAGCGAAATCGGGCGTCTCCTGGGAGGAAATGGGGCAGTCCATCGGCGCCTATCTGGCACGGCTGCATCCCGCCGGCTCCATGCCGGTCAGCGTCGCCTGGTTTCCTGGACCGAAGGGAGCGGGATGGGTCAAGTTCGTCGAAGCCGGCTTCCAGCGCGCGCTGAAGCAGAGCTCGGCAAACATCGCCGCCGTCAAATGGGGCGACACCGGCGTCGAGATCCAACTGTTGCTCATCGAGGAAGTGCTCGAGGCCCAGCCCGACATCGACTACATCGTCGGCAGCGCCCCAACGGCCGATGCCGCCGTCAGTATCTTGAGAGCCCAAGGCCGGGCGAACCACGTCCAGATTCTGGCCGACTATTTCACCCACGGCACGTTCCGCGAAATCAACCGGGGCAAGGTGGTTGCCGCACCGACGGACTCTCCGCCCTTGCAAGGCCGCATCGCTATCGACCAGGCCATCCGTGCCATCGAAGGCACTTTGCGTTATCGCCATGTCGGGCCGCCGGTACAGGTGATCGACCGGACGAATGTGCAGTCGCTCGACCTGGAGCGCAGCCTGGCCCCGGCATGGTTCAAACCGACCTTCGACGTGCAGTAGCCAGTCACAATTTTTCACAACAGGCGTGGCGATTTTCACGTATCTCGGCGGACTGGTTCACAGCCGGCCGCTAGCCTGATGCCGAGGATTTGTGGATTGCTGCGAGGAGGCAGTGACGGCCATGACAGGTGACACCTACCCCGCCGTTCGCTCGGGTCCGCCGCAGCCGAGCTTGATCCTTCAGCCAGGGCTGCTTTTGCCTGGTATGGAGCGCTATCATGTGCCGGGTCGGGGGGCGGCGCTGATCGACATCGAGGCGGGCGACCGGGTGAGCGTGCGCAATCTCGAGGGCGGCCAGGCCTGCGAACTGGTGGCGTTCGACGCTGCCGGCCGCGCCGATCCGGGCATTCTGGGCACGCGTTCGAACAGCGATGGTCAGGGGCTGAAGGCGCTGCTCGCCGATGGCGACGAGAGCCTGCAGACGTTCCGTCTGGGCCTCGCCCGCCGCAAGCTCGAGCTTGGCCGGGCCGAAGCGGTGCGCTTCTTCGATGGCTCGACGCCCGCCGGCACCGAAGAAAGCTTTGTCGTCACGCGCCCGGGGTCGCTGGTGGTTGCCGCGCCCGGCAGCCCGATGGCGGTCGACGGCCAGGACACCTCGACGCCGCTGGTGGTGATGGTCAAGCGGGCAACGGTGCGGGCCGCCTCCGGCCGTTCCGACCTGCCCGATCCGCTCGCCGAGCCGGTGCTCGATCTCAGGGTCAAGTCGAAGACGGCCGAGAGCTTCTTCGTCAAGGCCGGCGACTACATCCAGATCATCGACGTCGACGGCCGCCAGTGCACCGACTTCCAGTGCTTTTCCGCCCGCAAGCTCGACAAGGGCCGCGACCTCGCGCTCGACGTCACCGCCACCCGCTCACTGATGGGCCATGCCTATCCGATGCCGGGCCTGCATGCGAAATATTACGATCAGGACTTCGAGCCGCTGGTCGAGGTCATCCAGGACACCTGCGGCCGCCATGATGCCTTTGCGCTCGCCTGCTACGCCAAATATTACGACGACATCGGTTATCCCGGCCACGTCAACTGCTCGGAGAACTTCAACGGCGCGCTCACGCCGCATGGGGTCAATGCCCGCGCCGGCTGGATGGCGGTCAACTTCTTCTTCAACACCGGCATCGACGCCCATGGCGTGATGTATTCGGACGAACCCTGGTCGCGGCCGGGCGACTATGTGCTGCTGCGCGCCCTGACCGACATCGTCTGCGTCTCCTCCGCCTGCCCCGACGACACCACGCCATCCAATGGCTGGAACCTCACCGACATCCACGTCCGGACCTATTCCGGCAAGAACACATTCCAGCGCGCGATCGCTCGACGCACGACCCCGGAGGCCGAACCCAAGATGACCCGCGAGACCGCCTTCCATAAGAGCTTTGCCAAGCACACCCGCAACTTCATCGAATACAAGGGTTTCTGGCTGCCGCAGGAGTTCGCCAGGGAAGGCGCCATCGAGGAATACTGGGCCTGCCGCACCAAGGCGGTGGTGATGGATCTCAGCGCGCTGCGCAAGTTCGAGGTCACCGGCCCCGACGCCGAAGCCTTGATGCAGTACACGCTCACCCGCGACGTCAAGAAGCTGGGCGTCGGCCAGGTCGTCTACACCGCCATGTGCTACGAGCATGGCGGCGACTATTCCGGCGTGTGGCTGCGCGAGGTGGCGGAGAAGCTCGGCCTCAAGGTGCTGGTCCGCTCCTCGACCGACCAGATGCACAACATCGCGGTCCAGGGTCCGAACAGCCGCGACATCCTGAAGGAGATCGTCTGGACGCCGCCGCACCAGCCGGCGCTGTCAGAACTCGAATGGTTCCGCTTCACCATCGGCCGCATCGGCGATGCGACGGGTGTGCCCATCGTCGTTTCCCGCACCGGCTACACCGGCGAGCTCGGTTACGAGGTCTGGTGCCATCCGCGCGATGCGGAAACTGTCTTCGACGCGGTCTGGGAAGCGGGCCAGCCGCATGGGCTGAAGCCGATGGGCTTTGCCGCCCTCGACATGGTGCGCATCGAGGCCGGCCTGATCTTTGCCAATTACGAGTTCTCCGACCAGACCGACCCGTTCGAGGCCGGCATCGGCTTCACCGTGCCGCTGAAGACCAAGACCGACGACTTCATCGGCCGCGACGCGCTGATCAAGCGCAAGGACAATCCGATCCACAAGCTTGTCGGCCTCGACATCGACGCCAATGTCGCTGTCGGCCATGGCGACTGCGTCCATATCGGCCGTGCCCAGATCGGCATCGTCACCTCGTCGATGCGCTCGCCGATCCTCAACAAGAACATCGCACTCGCCCGCGTCGAGGCACACCATGCCGAGGTCGGCACCGAGGTCGAGATCGGCAAGCTCGACGGCCAGCAAAAGCGCCTGCCGGCAAAAATCGTACCCTTCGCCCACTACGACCCAAAGAAGGAACGCCCGCGGTCCTAAGTCAAACAGACCTCTGGCCAACAACCAAAAGCCCCGCAATCGCGGGGCTTTTTTCTTGCAGGGAAAGGCACGTGAGCCCGGAGGACGCTCAGGCCACGTTGCTCGCCACGGCGGTGGCCGATCTGCGCATCGACAGCCACAGCGCCGTCTGGTCGCCGGGCATCGGCAGGGCAATGCCGTAGCCCTGGACGGCCGGGCAGCCGAGTTCCTGCAGGCAGGAAAGTTCGGCGTCGGTTTCGGCTCCTTCGGCCACGACCGAGATGCCAAGACCTTGCGCCAGTTCGACGATGGCCCTGACGATCTTGGCATTGGCAGGCTTCTTGTTGATGCCGCTGACAAACCGGCGGTCGACCTTCAGCCTGTCGATCTCGTTGTCGCCGATATGCGCGAGCGAGGCGTAGCCAGTGCCGAAATCGTCGAGTTCCATGCGAATGCCGGCCCGGCGCAGATGCGTGAGCGCAAGCCCGATGCCGCTGTGCTCGTCGTCGAGCATCACCGACTCGACGATCTCGAGCGCAACCAGACGCGCCGGCAGGCCCTCGCGTCGCAGGAGAGAGAGCAGATGGCTGGCAAAGCCGGGCTCGCGCAGTTCCTGGGCCGAGGCATTGAGCGAAAGACGGCCGAAAGCGAGGCCCGAACGATGCCAGGAGGCGGCCGTGGCGATGGCCTTCGCAAAGATGATCCGGCCGATGGCCGGCATGAGGCCAGCCTTTTCGGCCACGGGCAGGAATTCGCCGGGCGAAACGGAGCGCCCGTCAAGCTGCCAGCGAACCAGCGCTTCGACGCCGATGACCTCGCCCGCCCGGAGCGAAACCTGTGGCTGGAAATGAACCGTAAACGCTTCCTCGGCAATTGCCTTGCGCAGCGCCCGTTCGAGGTTCGTTTGCTCCTCGAACTTGTCGCGTAGGGTCGTGGTGAACAGCTTGTAGCAGCCCCGGCCTTCGGCCTTCGCCCGATAGAGCGCCAGGTCGGCGTTGACCATCACGTCGTCGACGACGCTGTCTTCGCTGAACAGGGCGGCACCCACGCTGGCGCTCGGCTTGATCGAGGTGCCGGCAAACTCGATCGGTGCCTTGAGCGCGTCGACGATGCGCGCCACCACCCGGCCTGCATCCATGTCGGAGCCGGCGTCGTTGAGAACAATGGTGAACTCGTCGCCGCCCAGCCGAACGCAGACGTCCGACTCGCGGACGGTCGTCAGCAATCGACACGCCGTCTCCACCAGGACGGCGTCGCCCGCCGCATGGCCGAACGTGTCGTTGACCGTCTTGAAGTGGTCGAGGTCGATACGGACAATTGCCAGGGTTTCGCCCTTGCGCTTGGCGCTGGCAACCGCCGTCTCGATGTAGTCGTTGAGGAAGGCCCTGTTGTAGAGGCCGGTCAGTGCATCATGGTTGGCGGCAAACGCCATCGCGTCGCGCGCCTTGAGCAACTCGCTGGTGGTGGCGACCACCTTGCGGACCAGCGGGCGGAAGATGAGCAAGGCTTCGGCAATCAGGAGCAGGATCGTTACGATGAAGACGGTCAGGTGGACTTTCTCGACGACCAGGCCCTTTCCGCGTGCCTCGGAAGAAAACAGCCGCGTCAGCGTCTCATATTCCCGACGGGCCTTCTCGACGACATAGAGTCTCAGCGCGGTGAAGTGGGTGACCGCTTCCGACGGCATGCTGGCCGACACGTTGAGCGGCAGCGCGTCCTGGAAGGCGTAGACCGTCTGCGCCAGGGTTTCGGTCGATTGCCTGAGCTGGCCCGGCGCCTGCTCGAACAGCCGCACGGCGTCCTCGGAGAGCTCCAGACGGTAAAGCGGCGAATTTGGGTTGGTCGAGCCTTCGCGGATCAGCTGCTCGTTGTTGAGGAACTCGGTCAGTGCGTGGTGCAGGTTCTGCCGCGCCTGGGTGCGCATCCACTGGCCGTGCGCCATGTAGGCTTCGGTCGCCGACAGCAGGATGCGTTGCGACAGCATCTGCTGGCGGGCCCCGATCTCGATCAGCGCACCCTTCTGCACATTGGCAGAGATCACCGAACTGAGCAGGAAGAAGCTGGCGGTCGCCAGCGACGCCACCAAAAGCAGCGCGCCCGCATAGGACGCGCTGGTCTTGCGCATCAGACCATGCGCGAGCAACTGGTGTTCCGAACTTGGCCGTAGCCGCGTGTCCGGTGACATGCCGTTCTCCCCCTAGAACCAGCTCAGAATTCCTCCGGCCGGAAACTTAGGCGGCAATAGTGAAATCGATGTAAATCGCCAGACGTATCAGATGATAAATTTATGCCATCAAGCCATGCTGAAATCGAAATGCCGATACATGCTGTATATATTTGAGATTAGATTCACGATGGATTTGAAATCGACGCTATCCGAAGGATGGCGCATGCTTTTGCGGTGATGCTCGCAGGGATGTTCTCGGTCAGAGATGGTTCATGGCCAATATGCCGGGAGACAGAAGGGTGGCTGACCACAGGAATGCCGAGAACCAGTTTGCGATCTGGAACGGTACGACCCTCAGGCCACATACTCCCGATACGAAGGGAACGGTTGCCCGCAACGGTCCGAAGAATCGGCAGAGCACGATGCTGAGCGCTCCCCAGCGCTGGAAGAACGCTTCGCCTCGCGGCAGCAGATCGGGGTAGCGCCTGGCAAGCCGGGAGTCGTGTACGACATGTGCGAAACGCTTGCCGAGCCAATAGGACACCCAGTCGCCGAGCGCCGCGCCGGCGCTGATCGCGATCCATATCGGGGTGATGTCGACGCCGCTGGCGCCGATCGAGAAACCGATGCCGATGAGGAGCGCAGTTCCTGGGATGAGCAAAGGTATGAAGGGCAGGGACTTTACGAAGGCAAGTGTGAAGGCGATCGTGGTGAGCCAGCCCTCGGCTTCCTGGATAAACTCGCCGACCGCGGCGGTGTATGGGCCCAAGTCGGCGACGTATGGAAACAACCGGCCATCCTTTGTCGGGTGATGCGCATTAAGGGATGCTAAGGCACGAGGCCCAGTCGCGGAACCCGCATTCGGCGACTGGTGATGTGAAGCCGGGTGGATTTGCGTGAGAACAAATGCGTTTCTCGAAGAAACGCACGAATGTCCTAGTCGTCGCTCAACAGTGCCTGCAGCTCGACCAGCCTGTCGTTGATCAGCCAGCCATAATAGTTTTCGACGGGCAGCTTCCGCCCGCTGCCGCTCAACACGGCCTGCCTCAGTTCGGCTGCGCGCCGCCGCGGCTGGCCAACATTATAGAGGGTCGCGGTAATGCCGGGATTGCCGGAAATGTCGAAGCCCTGGTCGGCATAGGCGTCGATTGCGTCGCGCACGATGGCTGCGATGTAGATGATCGCCCTGTCGGGATCCATGATGTCGCGATAGATGGCCTGCGGTTTGTCCGGGGTAAGCTTGGCAAAGCCGCTGACGCGGTTGACGAGGTCTGTCACTTGAAGTGCGGTGAGCGGGCTTATCTGGCCGAGGCCGAATGTCTGGCCCGCATAGAATGGCTGGAAGAAGGCACGCTGCAGGGTCACGCCGTCATAGGTCACGCCATCGACCGTTCGGCCGCGGAAGACATCCTCCCAGACCTGGTCGCGGCAGCTCCAGAGGATGGCGCTGCCCTTGTCCTCGGAGCAGTTGGCAAACTCCGGCCGCGTCAGGAACTCCTGGACGGGTTTTCCCTTGTACCGGAAGGAGAAGTCGGCATTGGCATAGGCCAAGGCCTTGACGTAATAGGTCTGGGCGGTGCCGACGGCGCTGACATTGTAGGTGTGCTCGCCTACAAGCGCGCCGATGATGTGAATGGGTGCGACGTCATAGGCCGCCGCCGCTTTCCTGATCTGGACCATCAGCTTCCTTTCGCGTTGCAGCAACGCGACGATCTGCTGGTATTTGGCGTCGTAGGTCGTGTTGAAGGCGCTTGTGCGCCGCGCCGAAGCATCCGGGATGGTTGGCTGGCTGGCCGATCGGTTGCCGGCAGGCACGACCACCATCTTGTCGGCCAGCGAGGCAGTCGGTGCCCCCCATACGGCAACCGCAACCGCAGCTGCCGCCACCGCCTTCGCAAGCCTGCCAATAAATCCCATTCCCCGCCCCTCAGCCGTTCGCCCGTGCCACATAAGCATAGGTCGCCAAGACCGGCGATGCGGCGGATTGCTTCACGAAGGTTCGGCTGGCGCGCGCTCGACGGCGAAGTTCACTCGAACCGGCAGGACACTGCGCCGAGTGTTCCGAACTCGACCGACAGGGTCTGGCCCGGAAGCACCTGAAGGATCGGCAGGCATGAGCCGGTCAGCACGATATCGTCGGCATTGAGTTGGCGATGATCGCCTGCAAGCTTCCGCGCCAGCCAGGCGACCGCTTCGAGCGGATGGCCGAGAATGGTGCCTGCCGTGCTGCGTGCGACGACGTTGCCATTCAGCCGTGCCGTCACCTCCAGTCGGTCGAGTTGCGATAGGTCGATATGGCGGTGGGAGGCGTCGCGGATCGTTGCCACGTGCAGGCCGAAATCGGCGATTGCCGCGAATTCACTTACCCCGGTCGGTCGGCTGCGGCGCCCGAGCAGCCCAATCGCCGGCTGGCATGCGACGATCATGGCCGCGGCCGACTGGCGGTCGATCGGGTCGGTCGAAAACGGGTAGGTTTCACCGATGGTCAGCGCCAGTTCGCACTGCGCGCCAAGCATGCCCCGGGGCAGGATGATGTGCTCAAGACCGTCGTGAAACGACCTGCTGGCAATTGGTGCAAAGATCGGCGAACCAAGGTGAAGCGACCGTTGCACCGCGGGGTTGGTCGCCACAAGCGAGTAGCCCCTGAAGTCGTCGTCGAAGAGGTCGAGTGCTGCGGATTGCGCCGATAGCGCATCGGCTTCAGTCTCCAGGAGTGACATCGGCAGGTCGGTGACCAGCCCGGCGCGCCGATTTCGTGCCAGGTTCTCTGCCAGAGTCTGAAGCTGTGCGGCGTCCATGGGCGACCTCGCATGGTTCCAGCATCAGGATAGGGCGGAAGCGCATAAAAATTCGAGATGGAAAGCTGGCCAAAGAAATAAACACCGGCGGCCGGCCATGGGACACCTCGTTCCTTTTTTGGGACAGTTTGTTCCAGCGCGGCAGTGTCGGGCCGATTGGCGTTGCAATAGCATCGGATGCGGAGTGTTATCACTGAGATCGTGGAAGGGGGCCCCACGTTGAAGATCGATATCCAGAAACTCGACCTGGCCCTGGATGGCGCCATCGAAGCGGCCATCGACGGCTCATTGTGGCATGGCGTCGTCGAGGACATCGCCCGGGCGACCGGGTCTTACGGAGCCAACATCATCCCGGTGACGGAGCGCGCGCCGGGGCTGATCATCGCCAGCGACAGTCTGGGCGGGGTGTTCGACGACTATTTCAGCGATGGCTGGCATGAGAACGACTTGCGGCTCCGCGCCTTGCCATTGCTGCTGCGCGACGGCACGGCCTGCGATCCGCAATACACCTCCCGCGACGAGTTCGAGCAGCACGCCTACTACAGGTTCCTCGCCAAGCACGGCATTGGCCGGAGCTGCATGATCGGCTTCTCTATGCCCTCGGACATGCTCGTGCTGACGCTCAACCGAAAGCTCGAGCAGGACTTCTTCGATGAGGAAGAGGTCGCTGTCCTGGGCACGATGCGCGATCGCTTGATGATGTCGTCGGCGATCATGCGCGCAGCTTCGCGACAGAAAACGGCCGGCATGGCCGAGGCCTTCGAGATGGCCGGGCTTGCGGCCGTTTTCTTCGACAGGTTCTGCAAGGTGACGACGGTGAACGGTCCGGCGGAAAGGCTGCTGGGAGGCGACCTCCAGGTTTCAGAGCGTGAGCTGCGCTCATCTCGCCGCAACGAAACCAGACTTATCGAGGAGCGGATGCGTGCCGTCCTCAGCGAGGATTGGCTGGGGCGCGGAGCAGCCCATGGGCCGATCTTCATAGAGCGTCCGGGCCTGCGGCCGCTCGTATTGCGCCTCCAGCGGCTGGGCGGCAATTTCCCTGACGTCTTCGCCCATTCGGTTGGCGTCTGTCTTGTCGAGGATTCCGAAGCTGTGGCCAGGTCCGAACCGCAGTTGCTCCGTCAGATGTTCGGCCTGACCCCGACAGAAGCCGAGATTCTGGTGCTGCTCGGCCGCGGCATGCGCCTGCGCGACATCGCCGAAGTGAAATCGATTGCTTACGAGACGGCACGCTCACATCTGCGTTCGATCTTCACCAAGACGGAAACCGGCAGGCAGGCCGAGCTGGTGGCCCTGGTCGCCAATATACGTGCCCGGTGCTGACGGGAAATGGCAGCTAGCGGGCCGCTGATCTTGCCGGCCGACGGATCGCCCTGACCACGCCCTTGTTGCCGCCGCCACAGTAGAAGCGGTCGCCGCCATCGGATTCGAGCCCCGAAACGCCCATACCCACGGGCATGTCGAGCTGTTCCAGCACCGCACCTGTCTGAGGATCGATACGCCTGACGTCGCTGGTCTCTCCCTCCCAGGTGCCGTGCCACAATTCGCCGTCGACCCAGGTGACGCCGGTGACGACGCGCTTGGCCTCGATGGTGCGCAGGATGGTTCCGGTCTCGGGATCGATCTGGTGGATCTTCTGGCCGCGATACTGACCGACCCACAACGTTCCTTCGGCCCAGGCCATGCCGGAATCGCCACCGCCGCCGGGAGCGGGGATGGTGGCGAGAATCCGACCGGTCTTAGGATCGATCTTGTGGATGCGGTCCTCGGCGATCTGGTAGAGATGTTTGCCGTCGAAGGCCGTGCCAGCATGGGCGGCGACGTCGATCGTCTGAACCGTGTCGCCGCTGTCCGGGTCGAAGGCCTGCAGCTTGTCTTCCGAGGCAAACCAGACCTTCTTGCCGTCGAAGGTAACGCCGGCGACCTTGGAGACGCCGGGGAAGGGTCCGTATTCCCGGATGATTTCGGCAGCTATGTGTTTCATGGCTCGATCCCTGGCTTCATTGGCACTGACCTTACCCTAGTCGCTCGGCAGCGGTCCCGGGAGTAACAACACTGTCGGGAAGTCGAGCACCGGCGGGCTGACCCAACGCCGGGCCGGCCCACGACCGAACGACTGCACCTTGCCGGCCGCGGCCAGCTGCTCGAGCGCACGCTGCACGGTACGTGCGCTGGCGCCGAGCGCAATCGCCAGCGCCGAGCTCGACCAGGATTCCCCGTCAGCAAGGAAGGCCAGCACCTGAGTGTGCTGTCCTTCGGATGGCGGCGCAAGCACGACCACCTGGCGCGGATGGCTGGGCGCCAGAGAGAAACCTTCTCGTGTCGCACTGATGTCGGCCAGATCCTTGAGTTCGGCGCGCAGACGCCCGATCTCCACCCGCAAACGGGCACGGTGGGAATCGTCGACATGCCTGGCGCGGAATGCACGGGCGATCAGCGTGCTTCTGGACACGTCTTCCGGCCATGCCTCGGCAAGGCTGCGGACGAGCGCAAACAAGATCGGCCGCGTCGCCAGGGGCACTGCGATTTCGCCCTGCCTGACGACGTTGCGGCACGCATCGACGACGAGTGTGTCGGAGGCGAAAAGCGCTTCGACCTCCTCCAAAAGCAGCAGGCGCTGTTCGCCCTGCACGATCAGCCGTGCCGCAGGCGTTTCCATGGTTCGTGCCACGCCATCGACCTCAGCCATCAATGCTGGGATTTGGGTTTCGCGCGCCGCCTCCTGCGCGCGCGCCAAAGCTGCCTTGGCGGCTTTCGTCTGCAGGCGTCGCATTGCAAGGCCGGCAGCGGCCAGTTGGTGTCCGACCCTGAGCGGGGCCGGCAACCCGGTGGTATCGAGCGCCGAAAGGACGCGCGCTGCTTCGTCCAGCCGGCCGATGAGCAGCAGGCGCCGCGCCTCCAGCGTGCGCGCATGCGCCGCGTTCAGGCGGTCGCCATGCGATTCGAGCGTTGTCCTTGCAGCGTCGAGCGCCTTGGTCGGCCAATTCAGGTCGCGGGACACGAGCGCGATTTCTGCTTCGGCGACCACGCAGCGGGCGCGGGCGACAGCCTCCCTGGAGCCGAATGCCTTGGCGGCACTCTTGAGCAGCGCTTTCGCGCGGACGAGGTCGCCAAGCTGGGCCATGGCGATGCCGCGCAGCGCCAGCGCCGGCGGTTCGTCGCGGAGCGCCACGCGCTTGAGCGCGCCGAGCAGATCGCCCGTGGCGAGCGCACGCGCTGCCGCGGTGATCAGCGAGTCCATGGAGCAATCCCAGGAAAGGCGCAGCGCGGTTTTCCGTCAGGAGTGGGCTGACGACGAGACCACAGGGAGTTTTCGCTGCCTGACGAAAAGCTGAGACGTTTCCAGAGCCCCTTCACATTTGTCACTCTCGCTTCCTCTTTTCCACGCCGGGCCTTGCAAAAGGCCCAGCAGCCATGCCGTCGCTCCGAAGGCTCGGCCGTTCGCAAGGTCGCGCAGTTTCATATGCGAGGACAAGCCGCAGTAAAATGAACAGTCGGGATTCGCGCGAAGCACACGACGCGATCAACCGGCCGCGCGACTGGTGCCGCAAGGAGATCGAGGAGGCGACCGGCCATTTCCGGCAAGCAGCGGACGTATTGCTGCAAGGAGATTCACCGCTCGAGCGAATTCTGTGTAGGCTCCGCCAATGAAAACATTTCGCAAGATAATGCTCCGCTCCGGCATCGTAATCGCACTCGTGACATTCGAAGGAGCGAGCGCCCTCGCAGCAGGTGCCTGCAAAGACGTCAGTTACGCGGTTGAGCGGGGCAAATTGCAACAGCTTCTATCGGCGAATGACACCCCAAGACCCGAGTGGACCTTCCTTTTGAAGGGGGCCGGGCAGCGGGTCAGGGAAATAGGGCAGAAGTCACTCAATGAGCGCGGCGTTGAATGTGGGGTCGAAGCGGTACGAGCCCTCGTCTTTGCTTGTGCGAGCGACATGTTGCCTTCCTCGCTACAGTCTATTGCCTCGCCGAATCGTAGGACCGGCAAGAGGCTATGGGGCAAGCCGAATGTCTCCGCGCGCGAAGCTGCATTCATTGGAGTGTTTCACGCTTGCCGTGCGGCTGCGGCAGAGTCGTTCCTTTCTGGCGGATGATGTGACCCTCTCCGCGAAGGGCACCGAAACTTCTCTCTTAGGCTGGTGGTCTTGTGCGGATGAAGCTCTCGGAATGCTTGCGCAAGGAGCGAGAGCTGGGAGGCGAGCTGAAGTCTCTGTCGTGTGAATTCATCAAGAGGAAACTAAGTTGCCCATAGGTGATGGGTCGGGTATTCAAGCGTGTCTGATGTAAAATGGGAGGACTGAAAATGACCCGCAAAACGATCCTCAAGTTCGGCCGGCCGGAAAGTGCGGATCCAAGCGATTTGCCGGGCTGGGTGGTGGTCGAGGGAAATCCGTCGATGAAAACCGCCGTGCAGCACACGACCAAGGACGGCAAGGTCCTTTCGGGAACATGGCAAGCGACACCGGGCACCTACCACGCAAGCTACACTGACTACGAATTCGTCCACATGATTTCAGGCCGCATCATCATCACGCCAGACGGCGGTGAGCCGGTCGAGGTCGGGCCGGGCGACGCGTTTGTCGTGGAGGCGGATTTCAAGGGCACCTGGAAGATCATCGAGCCGGTGACAAAGCACTTCGTCGTCACCATTGGGTCGTAGCAACAAACGGCCCGGACTTCCCGTTCACCCAGAACGGTTGGTGCGCAAACAAAGCCCCCGGCGATGGGCCGGGGCCGAATTTGATGATCGCGCGCCGCTGCGTCGGAGCCAGCGCATCAAGGTGCGTCTTGAAACGTTCAACCACTTGAAATTTAGGGAGTGGTGCCCGGAGGCGGATTCGAACCACCGACACGCGGATTTTCAATCCGCTGCTCTACCAACTGAGCTATCCGGGCAACTGTCCTCGATCGGGCCGCTGGGGCTTCGATCCGGGCTTCCTGGAGGTGCGCTGCACCCCTGAAAGCGGGTGGGTTATAGCACGAGTTTTTCCCCTGTCCAGCCGCCCCGATGCGTTTTTCTTGAAAGAAATCACAGGCCGTAGGGGAAGGTCGGGAAAGCCTTCAGCGTCCTTCGCCGGCGTCCGAATTTCCGGTCGAATCTTCCTCTTCGTCGTCGCGAACAGGGATGGCGTAGGAGCCTGAAAGCCAGCGGTTGAGGTCGACCGCCTTGCAGCGCGGGGAGCAGAAGGGATAGGACTCGCGCACTGACGGCTTGCCGCATTCGGGGCAGGAAACCTTGGCGCGCAGCGGCGTGACGGTGTCCTTGGCGTTCACGCGGAGGCGCCGTTCTTCCAGCTGGCCTGGACCTGATAGCCTTCGCCCGACAACAGCGAGGTCGTCTCGTAGAGCGGCAGTCCAACCACATTGGTGTAGGAGCCGACGAGCTTGACCACGAAGGTGCCGGCGAGGCCCTGAATGCCGTAGCCGCCGGCCTTGCCGCGCCATTCGCCCGAGGCGAGATAGTTGTCCATGTCCTGGCGCGACAGGCGCTTGAAGCGTACGCGCGTTTCGACCAGCCGTTGGCGCAGCTTGCCTGCAGGCGTCATCAGCGCGAGGCCGGTATAGACGCGGTGCGAGCGGCCTGACAGCAGCTGCAGGCAATGCAGTGCCTCATCGGATGTTTCGGCCTTGGGCAGGATCCGGCGCCCGACGGCAACGACCGTGTCGGCCGCCAGGATGAAGCCTGTTGCCTCGTCGTCCTTGACCAGAACCGAATGCGCCTTCTCGGCCTTGGTCACCGACAGCCGCTTGGCCAGCGAGCGCGGATGCTCGGCGCGCATCGGCCGCTCGTCGACATCGGCCGGGAACAGCCGGTCAGGTTCGATGCCGGCCTGCTGCAGGAGCTCAACACGGCGGGGCGAACCCGAAGCAAGCACAAGCTTTTGCAGATCGCTCAAACCAGAATCCTGTCGGTAAAAGACGCTCTTTGCGCTCGCGATCGCGGGCGAACTTACTTGAAGCGGTAGGTGATGCGGCCCTTGGTCAGGTCATAGGGCGTCATTTCGACGAGGACCTTGTCACCGGTCAGCACGCGGATGCGATTCTTGCGCATGCGCCCGGCAGTGTGGGCGATGATTTCGTGTTCGTTTTCGAGCTTGACCCGGAACATCGCGTTCGGCAACAATTCCGTAACGGTGCCCGGAAACTCGAGGACTTCTTCCTTCGGCATTAGGTACCTTTGGTTTGGGTGGCTTGCTCCGGCGCCCCGGCCGGAAGTTGCGCGGAACCTATATGATAATCCGCGCTTTGTGAACACGCTTAATCGGCGTCCATTTCCGGCGTTCCCACCGCAAATCTTTCGGCCATTCTGGCCTTCAGCCGCTCGCGCACGTCGCGGTAGGCCGTCATGATCTGGTCGCGCGTTCCCGAGATGACGGTTGGGTCCGGCGTCGGCCAGTATTCGACGTCGACGGCCATCGAGCGGGTGAACTCGAGCGCTGCGTGATGCGCCTCGGGCGCCAGCGTCACGATCAGGTCGAAATAGTCGTCCTCGAGATCGTCCACCGTGCGCGGTTGGTGGTCTTCCATCGCCATGCCTTCTTCGGCAAGCACCGCATCGACGAACGGGTCGCGGTCGCCGGCGCGCACCCCGGCCGACGCCACGAAGATCGATTGGGGCAGCCTGTGGCGGGCAATCGCTTCGGCCATCGGCGAGCGGACCGAATTCATCCGGCACATGAACAAGACAGAGCGCGGAGGTTTAGCGTCCGCCATATGTCAGCCGCGCCAGTGCAATACGCAGATGAGCGTGAACAGGCGCCGGGCGGTGTCGAAGTCGATCTCGATCTTGCCGGCAAGCCGGTCGAGCAGGGTTTGCGATCCCTCGTTGTGCAGACCGCGCCGGCCCATGTCGATCGCCTCGATCTGGCTCGGCGTCGACGAGCGGATCGCTTCGTAATAACTCTCGCAGATCATGAAATAGTCTTTCACGATGCGGCGGAACGGCGTCAGCGACAGGATGTGGGTGACGACAGGGTCGCCATGCTCGCGCGCGATGGCAAAGACCAGCCGCGAATCGACAAGCGACAACTTGAGCCGGTAGGGGCCGTGGCCGTCGTCGTTGATCGGGTGGAAGCTGTTTTCCTCGATCAGGTCGAAGATGGCCACCGCCCGTTCATGCTCGACATCGGGCGTCGAACGGCCGATCGATTCGTCGAGTTCGACGTCGACCAGGCGGGATCGTGCGTGGCCTTTGTCGGACATGGTCGCTCTACATGTTCAATCTGATGGCGACGGAGCGGGCATGCGCGTCGAGGCCTTCGGCCTTGGCGAGCGCGATCGCAGCGGGTGCCAGTTCGCGCAGCTGGTCGGGACCGAGCTTCAGGATCGAGCTGCGCTTGACGAAATCGAGCACCGTCAGTCCCGACGAGAACCGCGCCGAGCGCGCCGTCGGCAACACGTGGTTGGAGCCGCCGACATAGTCGCCGATGACCTCGGGCGTATGCCGTCCGATGAAGATCGCGCCTGCATTGCGGATTTTCGGCAGCATCGCTTCGGGATCAGCGACGGCGAGTTCGAGATGTTCGGCGGCGATGCGGTTGACCAGCGGCAGGGCCGTCTCGAAATCGTCGACCAGGATGACTGCCCCGAAGTCGCGCCAGCTGGCGGCGGCGGTCTCGCCGCGCGGCAACAGCTTGATCTGGCGCTCGACGGCGGCTTCCACCGCCTTGCCGAATTCGACGTCGTCGGTGATCAGGATCGACTGGGCCGAAACGTCGTGCTCGGCCTGGGCCAGCAGGTCGGCCGCAATCCATTCCGGATCGTTGTCGCGGTCGGCGACGACGAGCACTTCAGAAGGCCCGGCGATCATGTCGATGCCGACAGTGCCGAACACCTGGCGCTTGGCCGCTGCTACATAAGCGTTGCCGGGGCCGACGATCTTGGCGACCGGGCGGATGGTGTTGGTGCCATAAGCTAGGGCTGCCACTGCCTGAGCGCCGCCGACGCGGTAGATTTCGGAGACGCCGGCAAGGTCGGCTGCGACCAGAACCAGCGGGTTGATGGCGCCGCCCGAGGCCGGCACGACAATGACGATGCGCTCGACGCCTGCGACCTGCGCCGGAACCGCGTTCATTAGCACTGAGCTCGGATAGCTGGCCGTGCCGCCGGGAACATAAAGCCCCACCGCCTCGACCGCTGTCCAGCGCGAGCCGAGTTCGACGCCGATGGCATCCGTATAGCGGTCGTCCTTGGGCATCTGGCGCGCGTGATGCGAGCGGATGCGATCGCGGGCGAAGCGCAGCGCTTCGACCGTCGCCGGATCGGCGTCCTTGTAGGCCTGGTCAATGTCGGCGCGCGTCACCGCGATGCCCAAAGCACCGAGGTCGGCCCTGTCGAATTTCTTCGTATAGTCGATCAGTGCCGTGTCGCCGCGCTCGCGCACGTCGTCAATGATGGAACGCACCGTCGCCTCCACGTCGGGCGAGACTTCGCGCTTGGTGGTCAGGAACGACGCGAACCGCTTCTCGAAGTCGGCGTCGGATTGGCGAAGCGTGATGGCCATGGTCGAATGCTCAGGTCTTGTGAATGGGGCGGGAGGAGGCCTGCCAGGCAGCTCCCGTATCGGTCAGCCGGGCCTCGATGACCTCGACCTCGAGCCGGATCGCTGCGTTGCCGGAAAAGGTGAGCTCGATGGTTCCCACCGGCTGCTGCGCCGCGGCGAAGCGCACCGCCAGCAACTCTAGCACGTCGTCCTTCTTGTCGCGCGAAATGCCGTGCAGCTTCGCCGAAAGCACGCGGTCGAAATGCAGGATCGAGCGGCGGCGCTCATATTTCGGACGGAAGAAGCCGGTCTTGGTTTCCCAGGCGAAGCGGTTCATCGCCAGCGCGAAACGCTTGGCGGCCGGCTGATACTCGAAGTCGCCGACCTTGACGGTCGCGTCCTGCACATGCGCAGAGACGATCTCCAGATCCTGTTCGTCGAGTGCGACTAGCTTGAGCTGGGTCATGTGGGATCGGCAGCCTGCTTGGAAACGATATGCTTCCTGCCTTGTTAGGCGGTCTTGATGCAGCGCGCAACCGAGCCGGAAGGCAGTAGCGGAATAGGGCACCAAGGCATTGGGGCAGAAGTCACTTGCTGCCCCGTTGCCTTGTTCCCTAGGCGCGTCGGCTCAGCCGCTGATGCGCTCGATGATGGCGCCGCAGCGCGACAGCTTTTCTTCCAGCCGCTCGAAGCCACGGTCGAGATGGTAGACCCGGTTGACGGTCGTCTCGCCTTCGGCGGCGAGGCCGGCAATGACCAGCGACACCGAAGCGCGCAGGTCGGTCGCCATCACGGGTGCGCCCTTGAGCTTGGAAACACCCTCGACGATCGCCGTCTGGCCCGACAGCGTGATGTGGGCGCCAAGGCGGGCGAGTTCCTGCACGTGCATGAAGCGGTTTTCGAAGATCGTCTCGGTGATCTTCGACTTGCCTTTCGACATGGTCATCAGGCCCATGAACTGCGCCTGCAGGTCGGTGGGGAAGCCGGGGAAGGGTTCGGTCACCACGTCGACGGGCGAGATGCCCGAGCCGTTGCGCATGACGCGGATGCCGGAATTGGTCGGAATGATTTCGGCGCCGGTGCGGGAAATCACGTCGAGCGCGCCCTGCAAAAGGTCGGCGCGCGCGCCTTCCAGCAGCACGTCGCCGCCGGTCATGGCCACAGCCATGGCATAGGTGCCGGTCTCGATGCGATCGGGGATGACTCGGTGGCGTGCGCCCGACAGCGAATCGACGCCTTCGATGGTGATCGTCGAGGTGCCGGCGCCCGAAATCCTGGCGCCCATGGCGTTCAGGCATTCGGCGAGGTTGACGACCTCGGGCTCGCGGGCGGCGTTTTCAAGCACCGTTTCGCCGCGGGCGAGCGTCGCCGCCATCATCAGCACATGGGTGGCGCCGACAGAGATCTTGGGGAAGACGTAGCGATTGCCGGTAAGCCGGTTCTTGGCGGTGGCCAGGATGTAGCCGTTGTCGACATCGATCTGGGCGCCCAGCGCCTGCAGGCCCTCGATGAACAGGTCGACCGGGCGCGTGCCGATGGCGCAACCGCCCGGCAGCGACACCTTGGCTTCGCCCATGCGGGCGAGCAGCGGGCCGATGACCCAGAAGCTGGCGCGCATCTTGGAGACCAGCTCATAAGGAGCAGTGGTGTCGACGATGTTGCGCGCGGTGAACGAGATGGTGCGCGAATAGCCTTCGCCCTGGCGTTCGCGGCGGCCTGAGACGGAGTAATCGACGCCGTGATTGCCGAGGATGCGGATCAGTTGCTCGACGTCGGCCAGGTGCGGCACGTTTTCGAGCGTCAGCGTATCGTCTGTCAGCAGCGAGGCGATCATGAGCGGCAGGGCCGCGTTCTTCGCGCCCGAGATCGGGATGGTTCCGGTCAGCTCGTTGCCGCCGACAATTCTGATGCGATCCATTGGCCGTCGTTTCTCCGGGGGATCCCGGTTCTGGCGAGAAATTTTCTTGCCGCCCGTCTAGACCATCGCGCTTTCCGGTTCAAGAAAGCCGGATTTGCGGTCTTTGGGCGCCAAGCGCCTGCCGTCGCCGGTCAGGCCTTCTCGGGTTTCTCTTTGTCACCCTCTTGGCCACCCTCGGCCGCTGCCAGGCCGTCGGGCCGCGTATCGGCCTCGCCTGTGCGCCGCGAGCGCGCCTGCGCCTTGCGTTTCATCAGGTTGGCGCGCAGCTCAGCCGCCAGCCGCGCCTTGCGTCGGTCGGCGTCAGCTAAGGGTGGTTTCTTGGTCGACGACATGTGGTGGTCCCCGCTTGTCGTTCGTTCATAGCGGCTTGGCAACGGAAATGGCCAGTATTGTGGCGTAAGCGGGCCTGTGGAAAATCTTCTGAAAAATGGTTCAACTCATAACTTGCGCTTCCGGGAATCATGTGGCACAAGCCGCCCCGTTCACGGTCGCTGCCGTAGCTCAGTGGTAGAGCACTCCCTTGGTAAGGGAGAGGTCGAGAGTTCAATCCTCTCTGGCAGCACCATTCCATCTCCTTGATGGCAAACAACATTCTGGATTTGTTGGCTTTTCCGCCGCCCTGATGGTGCACAGGGGCGTTCGTGTCGCCTTGCCAGCCATTTTCGAACTCGGCCGTATCGACCATGATAGAGCCACAGCACCTGGCGAGGTGACGTCAGGGTAGCGTGAGGGATTGGCTTGACCATTGTGCTGCGCTTCACCGTGGCGCTGCTCCGCAGCGGTAGTGCTGCGTCTGAGGCGTACGGGAAGACAACGCTATTCCTGGGCGATCAGTTCGCTGGTGATTGACTTCGTCGACAAGCCTATCTCGGTCACCAGCTTTCGGCGGAGTGCCGCCGCGTAGTCGTCCGGTGTATCCGGCGCAATGACAAATGCCCCCGGACCGCCAATGACATTGTCGGCGAAGTATTGGGTGAGGTCGTACTTGACGCCGCGCGTCATCCCGGGAATGGCGATTGCGTTGATCGTGTAGCCTTTCGCAATCGCCCGCAGTCGGCTTTCGTCCACGGGCAAGCCGTCGTTGTTGGTGCCGTTGGCTGAGATGTCGATGATCTTGGTGGAGGCATTGCCGACGTATTTGTCCAGCAGCAGACCGGCCAGATTGATGGCGAAGGAAATGGAGGTTCCGCAGAAGCCCTCGCATCCATAGCCTCTATCGCCATTTTCCCTGATGAGCGACGCCACGGCTTGCGCGTCCCCGTGCCCACAGACACTTGTCCACGGCACCACAGACCGCATCTGCCCGGGACTTGACCATTCGACATAGGTGACCGCGATGCAGCCGGCGCGGTTGCGGGTAATGGCTGCTATGACCTCGGGCGAGGAGATTGCGGTGGCATGGCCTTCACGTTGCAGGTCGGCGGTTGCGGGGTCGATGGATGCCGAGACATCGACTGCAAATACAATCGCTGCGTCAACCTCAGCCGCGATCGCCTGCGCCCCCCACAGCGCTGGAACCGCGAGTATCGTCATCAGCCGTGGAAGGGAATTTGTATCCGCGGTCATGGCCCTTGCTGCGCCTTCGCCACGAAGCCGCCCCACCCACATGATGCCCTCTACGCCTCAAACAACATCGCTGATGCTACGCCAGCTTCCCGGCGCCTGACAGATGACCGAAGGAGCTAGGCATGTTGTGGCACTGGTGATTGGGGACTGTCCTGACCGACCCCGGCACCTGAGTAGATGTCGAGGCGAGGTGCTTTTACGCTCGCTTACACCGTAGCTTTCGCCTTTCCGCTCGCCTTCCGCTTGGCCGGTGCGCGGCGGCGGACCATGCGCTTGGCGGCCTTGAGCGGCACGGCAGGCGTGTCGGCCAAGGCGCCTTCGGCGGCGCCTGCAAGATCGAAGGCGACGAAGTCGGCGTTGAGTTCTGTCGCCAGCTCGCCCGTTTCGCGGTTGGGCAGCTGGTCGCTCCACAACACGACACCGACGCGGAGCGACGGCTTGGCTCGCTTGAGGCGTCGCACCAGGAAACGGCCGTGGTTCAGCGAATCGGCATTGAGGAAACCGACAACGACGGTGTCGCGGTCTTCAAGCGGCAAATCGCGGATACGGCTGGGTTCGGCGTCGGCATGGCTGGCCGTTGCCGTATCGGTGCCCTGCACTGACAGCACCTGGGCGAGCATGGCGGCCGCCGCATCGTCGAGTTCGCCGCGCCCACCGATGCACAGCACTGAGCGTCCGGTGCCGTCGGGCAGGTCGATGTCGTCGCCGGCCGCTTCGTCGGCGGCGCGTTCGTCGTCGTCTTCCTCCTCGGCCTCTTCTCTCGCGATCTCCTCGAGATTGGAGACGAGCATGCGGGCGCTGCTGGCGACACGCAGTCGCTGTTCGTCGTTCATCACCCCGCGCGCCCGGTCGCGTTCGCCGAGCAGAAGGGCAGGGATGGCCACCCGGCTGTAGAAATCGGCGAGGTAGATGGTCTCCAGCATTTCTTCGGCCTGGTCTGTGGGTTCGTCCGAATCGCCCGACAGTAGCCGCTGGTAGAGCCGTTCCTTGGGGTCGAGCACAGGTTCGTTGCCGAACAGCACCTCCAGGAATTCGAATTGCGGCACATGCTTGCCGAGCACAACGAGACAGACGGTGAGCGGCGTCGACAGCACCAGTCCGACCGGGCCCCAGAGCCAGGTCCAGAAGATCGCGGAAACGATGATGGCGAGCGGCGAAAGCCCTGTTCTGGAGCCGTAGAGCCAAGGCTCGACGACATTATTGATGATGAGTTCCATGACCAGGAACAGGGCGGCCGCCCACAGCACCAGCGACCAGCCGGGCGAAACGGCAAGCGCAAGAAACAGCGGCAGGATCATCGCGATCGCCGGGCCGATATAGGGCACGAAACGCAGCACGATCGACAGCAGGCCCCAGAGCAGCGCGTTGGGGATGCCGAGCGCCCACAGGCCGATGGCAATCGGCACGCCATAGGTGACGTTCACCACCAGTTGCATGAGAAGGTAGCGGCCGACGCGGCTGCCGGCATCCTGCAGCGCTTCGGTGGTGCGGTTGAGGTCGCCATAACCGACGAGGCGGATGAACCGGTCGCGCAGATCCTCGCGTTCGAGCAGCATGAAGATGACCACGACGATGACAAGGCCTGCGGTGGCCAGCGGACCGATCAGTGGCGAGATCAGGTTCTTCAAGAGTTCGATCGGCTTTTCCGGATTGAAGACCTCGACCAGCAAGGGCTGTTGCCGTGCAGGTGCTGGCTCTGGCGAGGTGTTTGCGGCCGGCCCTTCCGGCCTGTCGATCTCCTGGCCGATGCGCTCGACGACGCGGCCGAGCCGCTCGATGATGCCATTGCCGCTGCCGCTTTCCTTGAGCGAGCGGATCTTCTCGACGATGTTGGCCTGGTAGGTCGGCACGTTCTCGGCGACTTGCGCGACCTGAGTGGCGACGACGAAGCTGAATATGGAAACCACCGCAAAGGCGGCCATGACGCAGGCGATGACGGCAGGCAGCTTCGGCACGCCGAGACGTCTCAGCCATGAGACGATCGGCGCCAGCGCGAAGGTCAAAAGCACTGCGATGGCGAGCGGCAGGAAGACGTCGCGGGCGAAATAGAGGATCGCAACGGTCGCTGCCGTTGCCGCAAATGTCGGCAGCGCCGTGCGCATGCCCGGCTGCAATGACAGGCGTGAGCCCGATTCGCTGTTGTTCAAACCTGCATCTGCCACCGACACCCCCTTGCTGCCGACTGCGCGGCATGGGGGCTTAAAGCCGGAGGTCGGCCAATCGTTCCCGCATATCGTCCCGGCATGGCTGTTTCGCCGGCAAGTGTAGCGGAAAAATCAGCGGCAGGCCCGGTTGATGCGGCGGCCGATCTGCCAGAAGGCGGATTTGCTGTGGTCGCGCCGGCGGCCCTCGTCGGCAGGCGGCGGGGGCGGGCAGGGGATCCTGTAGCCGAAGGGTGCCGCGACAAGACCGCCGCGTTCGGCCCAGTAGTCGTCGAGGTCGGCCTGCATCATGCCCCGGCGCTTGGCGCGGCGCTGGTTGATGACATGGCCTGCGTTGGACACCGCCAACACATGCGGCGCGCCAGTCGAGGTGGCGAGGCCCTGGAAGACCAGCAGCATCGCATCCTTTGGCCTGAGCCCGCCCATGCAACGTGTCGCCGCGATGACGGCGCGCTTTGCGGCATCGCCCTTCGGGCCCTGCATGCCGCCGATGGCGGCGGTGTTGCCGCTGTTTTCGGTGAAGATGAAGCTGGCTGTCCATAAAAGATAGTCGTCGCTGGTGCGACGCAGGCGCAGGGAAAAGGCGCCCTCGTGCCGGCAGCCGCAATGGTCGGCGAGCCGCATCTCGACCAGATAGCTGTCGGTGCGGCCGGCGACCGTTCCGAGAACGAGCCTGCCGCCCTGCCAAAGCGTGGCCAGATCGGCCTGGGCCATCAATTCGGCCGCGATGCGGAAGCTGTCGGTGAGGAGGTCGAGACGCCAGCGGCTTGGCGCTCCATGCAGGAAGAACGCCGCAGTCGACTTGCGCAAGAGGTCGTCATGCGGACGGCCGAGCCCCTGATCCGCGCCGAAGTCGCTGACGAAGCGCAGCCAGCGCAGCGTGGTCGCGGGGCGGATCGCCAGCCGAAGGCAGAAGGTGAGCGAGCGCTTGAGCGTCAGGCGCCTGCCGAGGCTCAGCACCTGCCAGGCGACCGAGCCGCCGCGCGCGGCCGGAGTGTTGGCCGAATCCGTTTGCTGCCGGCCAAGGTCCGGGTTCCATTCGTGACGCACGGGCGCACCCCTCAAGCTGATTTGCCCGGTCGTTCGGCCGGCGCGGCACATCTAAAGGGCGCATTGGGTTACGCCTGCATTGCACCCAGGACGGGAAGGGCGTGAAACCGTTACAGTTGGGATTCGATCGGCAGATAGCCGATCAGCCAGGCGATGAGCCGCCGCCGCAGACTTGCGCGCGGTTCGTGGCCGAGTTCGTCGGCATCGTGGGAATCCGTGTCCGTCCAGCTGATGCGCCCGTCGTCGAGTGCCAGCTGGAACGCGCAATGCGGCGATATCTGCGAGGCGATCACAGCCGCGACCTCGCTGGCCAGTTCCTCCTGCCTGAACAGCACGCCCATCTCGGTGTTCAGCGAAGCCGAGCGCGGATCGAAGTTGAACGAGCCGACGAAGCCGGCCGAAATGTCGGCGACAAAAGCCTTGGTGTGCAGGCTGGCACCCTTGGAGCCGAACAGCGACAGGTCAACGCGCTCGTCCTCGGGCTTGAGCTCGAACATGCGCACGCCAGCCGCAAGCAGCGGCTTGCGGTAGCGCGCATAGGCGCCGTGCACGGCGGCCACGTCTGTGGCGGCCAATGAATTGGTCAGCACGGTGACATTGACACCCTGTTCGGCAAGCGCCGAAAGCTGGCGCGTGCCACCTTCGCCGGGGATGAAATAGGGCGAGACGATCTTGAGTTCGCGCTTGGCCGAAAACAGCACCGGCCGAAGCGCTGTCATCAGCCAGCCGTCTTCGCCTGCGCCCATGGCCTTTTCCGGCGGGTCGGAGACAACCACCGCCTCGCTTGTCCAGCGCAGCTTGCCTGTGCCGGCGGTCGACCATTCGCGGCTTTCCGCGGCGACGCGGTGGATGTAGGGCGCGGCAAGCCCCATGGTCGCGACCTTCTCGAGCCGGGCCCGCAAGGCTGGCAGGTCTCCCTTGGCCATGCCGGTTACGTGGCGGATGGGCAGCACGGCTTCGCTGTTCCAGAAGCGGTCAAAAATGCTCTCGGCCTGTTCGACGGCGGGGCCGACGAGCAGAAGGTCCATGTCGCGGAAATTCGATTCTTCCGAGGCGTCGAAATAGGCGTCGCCGATGTTGCGACCGCCGACGATCGCCAGCCTGCCGTCCGAGATCCAGGCCTTGTTGTGCATGCGCCTTGTGGTGCGCACGGCCCGCAAGATGAGCTCGATGCCGCGCTGCAGGCCAAAGGCGCGCGCCCAGCTCGGATTGAACAGCCGGACCTCGATGTTGGGATGGCTGTCGAGCGCAAGGTAGTTGGGGTCGTAGCCCCTGGCATTGATGTCGTCGAGGATCAGCCTGACGCGCACGCCGCGGTCGGCTGCCCCGAGCACCTCGCGGGAAAGCAGACCGCCGGTCAGGTCGTCCTTCCAGTAGTAATATTGCAGGTCAAGGCTGCGCTGTGCGTGCCGGGCGGTATAGGCGCGCACCGCAAAGGCATGCAGGTTGCTGGACAGCAAGGCAAGGCCGCTCTGGCCAGTGTGGCTGTCGGTGAGCTGCGAGACCAGCGTGTCGAATTCGGCCGTGCCCGTCTTGGCAAGCGCATGCGACGGCTCGCCGCGCGCGCGCCTGGCGAAGCGTCCGTAGGCATAGACCGCCAGCAGCGAAGCGATGACCAGGATGCCAGCGACGGCAATGACGATGCCGATGAGCTTCATGCGCCGAGCCGCCAGCCTCCCATAGCCATAAGTTTGCCACGCCAATGCGGTGGATGGCACTGCCGGCCGATGTGGAAAAACTCGAACACTGCAACCATATAGGTTAGACTGAACGGCGACGCATGCCGCAACTGAACATGAATTTCCCAGAGATTCCAGACGCGTGATGGCTAGCAGACAAGGCTTGGAGATTCGGGACAAGGAAGGTGCCTCGCGCCATCCTGTCGCCCCCCGCCATCACGATGGCGATTCCGTTTCCGAAACAGGCACCCACAGCGAAATCGTCGTTGCTTCCTACAACGTCCACAAATGTGTCGGGCTCGACCGTCGATTCGACCCGGTGCGGACGATGCAGGTCATTTCCGAGATCGACGCCGACGTCATCGCCTTGCAGGAAGCCGACCAGCGCTTCGGCGACCGCGCCGGCCTGCTCGACCTTGCCGCCGTCGAGCGCGAGACTGGCCTCATCCCGGTGCCGCTTGCAGGACGTCTCAAGAGCCATGGTTGGCACGGCAATGTCGTCCTGTTCAGGAAGGGCTCGGTCGCCTCGGCCAAGCAGCTGGTGTTGCCGGGTGCCGAGCCGCGCGGCGCTGTCATTGTCGATCTCGAACTGGAGGCCGGCCCGCTGCGCGTCATTGCCGCGCATTTCGGGCTGTTGCGCCATTCGCGCAAGCTGCAGGCCGGCACGCTTCTGACTGCGGCCGAACTGCACAGCGACAAGCCGACCGTGCTGGTTGGCGATCTCAACGAGTGGCGGCTGGGCAAGCGTTCGTCGCTGCGCAGCCTGGAGCCGGCCTTCGGCCCGGCACATGCCATCGTTCCCAGCTTCCCGTCGCGCTTCCCCGTGCTTGCGCTTGATCGTGTCATGGTCCGCCCGCACAACCTGCTCACCGATGTGCAGGCGCATGACACCGCGCTCGCCCGCATCGCCTCCGATCACCTGCCGATCAGGGCCGTGATCCGCCTGAGCGGCAAGCGCGGCGGCATGGCCGCTGCCGCCTGAAGCGGCCCCAGCGTAAGGCCGGCGCGTCATTATTGCCCCTTGCGTGCGCAGGTGGTTGCCATATCACCTCCGTAAAAACGGGACCCGGCAAACATGCCGGCTGTGGGAGAGGGACGAAACGACAGGCGCTGGAGAGGCGAGCATGGTTCAGACACGGATTGGCTGCGAAAGCCTGCGTTCGAAGGTGATGAGCGCCGAGGACGCGGCCTCCCTGATCAGACCCGACAGCACCGTCGGCATGAGTGGTTTTACCGGCTCCGGCTATCCCAAGACCGTCCCCCTGGCGCTTGCCGCCCGCATCGAGGCCGAGCACACCAAGGGCAATCCGTTCTCGCTGCGCGTCTGGACCGGTGCTTCCACCGGCCCCGAACTCGACGGCGCGCTGGCCAAGGCCGACGGCATCGAATTCCGTCTCCCCTACAATTCCGATCCCATCGCACGCGACAAGATCAATCGCGGCGAGATGGAATATTTCGACATGCATCTGAGCCAGGTGGCGCCAGTCGCCTGGCAGGGTTTCCTCGGGCCGCTCGACACTGCGGTCGTGGAAGTTTCGGCTATCCGGCCCGACGGTTCGCTGGTGCCGTCGTCGTCGGTCGGCAACAACAAGACCTGGTTCGACCGGGCCGAAAAGGTGATCCTCGAGGTCAATCGCTGGCAGAATGCCGAGCTCGAAGGCATGCACGACATCTACTACGGCACGGCACTTCCGCCGCATCGCGTGCCGATCCCGCTGGTCAAGGCGGACGACCGCATCGGCGAAACCTTCTTCCGCTGCGACCCGGAAAAGATCGTGGCGATCGTCGAGACCGATGCGCCTGATCGCAACCTGCCGTTCTCCAAGCCCGACGAAACGGCCCATGCCATTGCCGGCCATCTGCTCGAATTTTTCGCCCATGAGGTGAAGAAGGGGCGGTTGCCGGCGTCGCTGCTGCCGATCCAGTCGGGTGTCGGCAACATCGCCAATGCCGTTCTGACAGGGCTTGTCGACGGGCCGTTCGAGAACATGACGGCCTTCACCGAGGTCATCCAGGACGGCATGCTCGACCTGATCGACTCGGGCAAGCTGCGCATGGCCTCGGCCACTGCCTTTTCCTTGAGCCCGGAAGCTGCGGCAAGCCTCAACGCCGATCTGGGCCGCTATCGCGACAAGATGATCCTGCGCCCGCAGGAGATCAGCAATCACCCGGAGCTGATCCGGCGCCTGGGTTGCATCGCCATGAACGGCCTGATCGAGGCCGACATCTACGGCAATGTGAACTCGACCCACATCATGGGCTCGCGCATCCAGAACGGCATCGGCGGTTCCGGCGATTTCGCCCGCAATGCCTATGTCTCGATCTTCATGACGCCGTCGACGGCGAAGGGCGGCAAGATTTCGGCCATCGTGCCGCAGGCGAGCCATGTCGACCACATCAACCAGGATGTGCAGGTGCTCGTCACCGAGCAGGGCCTCGCAGACCTGCGTGGCCTGTCGCCCAAGCAGCGGGCGCGGTTGATCATCGAGAACTGTGCTCATCCGGACTATCGTCCGGCACTATCAGATTATTTTGAGCGGGCGATGCGCGGCTCTTATGGCCTGCAGTCGCCGTCATTGCTCAACGAGGCTCTGTCCTGGCACCAGCGCTACGTCGACACAGGCTCGATGCGGCCCTGATCACTGAACGGCAAAGAAGTCGCTGATCCCTGCCGCTGTCGTCCTCAGGATCGGCAGAATCTGGGCTTCCATCTCGGCCGGCGTATGGCGGGCCGATTGTGTCGACACGTTCACTGCGGCGACGATTGCGCCCGACCGGTCGCGCAACGGTACGGCGATCGAGCGCAGGCCGATCTCCAGTTCTTCGTCGACCAGCGCAAAGCCCGCCGTCCGTACCCCGGCGATGATGTCTACGAGCTTTGCCCTGTCGGTTTCGGTCTTCGGCGTACGCCGGGCGACAGTTGCCCGCGCCAGAAAGGCTTCCAGCTCGGCATCGGCAAGTCCCGACAGCAGCACACGCCCCATCGCCGTGCAGAAGGCAGGCAAATGCGCTCCGACCTGCAGGTCAACCGCAATGATGCGGGGGCCGGGCACGCGTGCGACATAGACCATGTCTTCGCCCGACAGGATCGCTGCCGAGCAGGATTCGTTCAGCGTCGCCGCCGTCTCTTTCATGAAGGGTTCGGCGAAGGTCCACAACGGCACACCCTGAAGCCAGGTACGCGCCTGCGTCAAAAGCCTTGGTGACAGCGAGAAATGGCGTCCCGTCTGCACCGCATATCCCGTCGCCACCAGCGTCAGCAGGAAGCGGCGCGCGCCTGCGCGCGTCAGCCCGGCTTTGTCGGCCGTTTCCGAAAGCGTGAGGCCTGCCGGGTGCGCGGCGAGAATCTCCATCACGCCCAGTCCGCGCTCGAGCGAGGTGACGTGGTCGCGCCTGCTGTCCGCATCGCCGTCCATGGCGACCCCTTCCGATAGTGTCAGACGCCAGAGTCATTGACACCAGCAACATCCTGCATCAAAAATGTATCGCATATAAAACAATTGTTCGCAATGCGAACTTTTTGTGACCGAGGCAAAACGCGATGGCCAAGTTTCTTCCCCTGTCGAAGGCAGTTGCCGAAAATCTCAACAACGGCGACACGGTGGCCTTTGAAGGCTTCACCCATCTCATTCCCACCGCGGCCGCGCATGAAGCGATCCGCCAAGGCTTCAAGGACCTGACGCTGGTGCGCATGACGCCTGACCTGGTCTATGACCAGATGATCGGCATGGGCATGGCAAAGAAGGCAATTTTTTCCTATGCCGGCAATCCTGGCGTCGGCCTGCTGCGCCGCCTGCGCGATGCCGTCGAGAACGGTTTTCCGCATGCGCTGGAGATCGAGGAGCACAGCCACGCCGCCATGGCCAATGCCTATGAGGCGGGTGCTGCGGGTCTGCCTTGCGCCATCTTTCGAGGGTATCGCGGCGCCGAACTTGCCAGGGTCAACCCCAACATCAAGTCGGTGACCTGCCCATTTTCAGGCGAGGTGCTGGCGGCCGTTCCTTCGGTTCGGCCCGACGTCACATTCATCCACGCGCAGAAGGCCAACAGGAAGGGCGATGTGCTGATCGAGGGAATCATCGGCATCCAGAAGGAGGCGGCCCTTGCCGCCAGGCGCGCCGTGGTGACCGTCGAGGAGGTGGTCGACAATTTCGACGACCTGCATCCAAACCTGACGGTGCTGCCCAACTGGTCGGTAACGGCCATCTCGGTCGTGCCTGGCGGGGCGCATCCATCCTACGCCCATGGCTACTACGTCAGGGACAATGCGTCTTATCTCGAATGGGACGAAATCGCCGCCGACCGCGACCGCTTCCGCGAGTGGATGCAGAAGAACGTCATCGAAAAGACCGCCGACGATTTCGCGGCCCGCGTCGAACAGCTGAGGAACGTGGCATGAGCGCACTCGGCTTCACCCCAAACGAAATGATGACCATTGCCGCCTCGCGCGCGCTCAAGGGCGACGATGTCTGCTTTGTTGGCATCGGCGCGCCGTCGGCTGCCTGCAACGTGGCGCGGCTCACGCATGCGCCCGACATCACGCTGATCTACGAATCCGGCACCATCGGCACGGCGCCCGACGTGCTGCCGCTTTCGATCGGCGACGGCGAACTGTGTGACACTGCCGTCACCACCGTGTCGGTGCCGGAGATGTTCCGCTACTGGCTGCAGGGCGGGCGCATCTCCATCGGCTTCCTCGGCGCCGCTCAGCTCGACAAGTTCGGCAACATCAACACCACTGTCATCGGCGATTACGCCCACCCCAAGACCCGTCTTCCGGGCGGTGGTGGTGCGCCAGAGATCGCGACGTCGTCGAAGGAGATCTACATCACCATGGCGCAATCCAGGCGCGGCATGGTCGAGAAGATCGACTTCTACACCTCGTTCGGCCATGGCGACGGCGGCGACCACCGCCAGCGCCTCGGCATCGACACCAAGGGCCCGACGCTTTTGATCACCGATTTGGCGATCTGGAAGCCGGACCCTGTCACCAAGGAATTCACCGTCGTCTCGCTGCATCCCGGCGTCACCCGCGATCATGTGCAGGAGACCTGCGGCTGGACGGTGAAGTTTGCCGACACGCTTGCCGAAACACCCGAGCCAAGCCGGTTGGAATTGCAGACGCTGCGTGATTTAAAGGCGCGCACCGACGCCGCCCATAGCGGCCAGGTATCTGTACAGGGAGGATCATGAATGGCCGAGGCCTATATCTGCGACTACATCCGCACGCCGATCGGCCGCTTTGGCGGCTCGCTGTCTTCGGTGCGTGCCGACGATCTCGGCGCCATCCCGCTGAAGGCGTTGGTCGCGCGCAACGCCTCGGTTGACTGGGCCGCCGTTGACGACGTGATCTTCGGCTGCGCCAACCAGGCCGGCGAGGACAACCGCAACGTCGCGCGCATGTCGCTGCTTCTGGCCGGCCTGCCGCAGGACGTGTCGGGCACGACCATCAACCGCCTCTGCGGCTCGGGCATGGACGCGCTGATTGCGGCTGCTCGCGCCATCAAGGCCGGCGAAGCGGAGCTGATGATCGCAGGTGGCGTCGAGAGCATGAGCCGCGCGCCCTTCGTCATGCCCAAGGCAGATGCAGCGTTTTCGCGCCACGCCGAAATCCACGACACCACCATCGGCTGGCGTTTCGTCAACCCGGTGATGAAGAGGCAGTACGGCATCGATTCGATGCCGGAGACAGGCGAGAACGTGGCCGAGAAATTCTCGGTCAGTCGTGCCGACCAGGACGCCTTTGCCGTGCGCAGCCAGAACAAGGCTGTCGCAGCGCAGGAGAGCGGTCGCCTCGACAAGGAGATCACGCCGGTGACGATCCCGCAGCGCAAGGGCGATGCCATCGTCGTCGCCAAGGACGAGCATCCGCGCGCCGGCACCACCATCGAGACGCTGGCCAAGCTGCCGACGCCGTTCCGGGAGGGTGGCACGGTGACGGCCGGCAATGCCTCTGGCGTCAATGACGGTGCTGCCGCGCTGATCGTTGCCTCCGAGGCCGCAGTGAAGAAATACGGTCTCACGCCGATCGCGCGCGTGCTTGGCGGTGCGGCCGCCGGTGTTGCCCCGCGCATCATGGGCATCGGCCCAGCGCCGGCAACCAGCAAGCTGTGCGCACGGCTGGGCATTTCGCCTTCCGACTTCGATGTCATCGAGCTGAACGAAGCCTTCGCCTCGCAGGGTATCGCCGTGCTGCGCGAGCTCGGCATTGCCGAGGACGCCGGGCATGTGAACCCGAATGGCGGGGCGATCGCGCTCGGTCATCCGCTGGGCATGTCGGGCGCCCGCATTGCCGGGACTGCGGCGCTCGAGCTTGGCCTGCGCGGTGGCAAGCTGGCGCTGGCCACCATGTGCATCGGCGTCGGCCAAGGCATCGCGGTCGCGCTCGAAAGGGCGTGACCGACTTCTTTCTCTGATGTGCAAACGCCCGGCATTGCCGGGCGTTTTCATTTGGGCAAAGGCATCAGTCGAACAGGCTGAACAGGAAGCGCAGGCTGATCAGAAGCAGGAATATGCCGAAGGCGACCTCAAGCTTCCGCTTCGACAGAGCATGGGCAAGCTTTGCGCCCAACGGTGCTGTCAGCACACTGGTCGGCACGAACAGGATCAGGCCGACCAGCGAGACATAGCCGAGCGACAGCGGAAACTGCAGCGCGGCCACATCGGGATACTGGGCGGCGCGCGGCCAGCCGGCATAGATGTAGCCGAGAGCGCCTGGCACCGAGATCAGCACGCCGAGGCCCGACGAGGTCGCCACCGCCTGGTGGATAGGCCGGCCGTAGAAGGTCATGAACAGGTTGGACAGCTGGCCGCCGCCGATGCCCATCAGGCTCGACAGCACGCCGATGATCCAACCATAGACGTTCATCACAAGCTTGCCCGGCATGTCCAGGCCGAGGCGCCAGGAATCCTTGCCGAACAGCAGGCGGATCGCCGAGATGCCCGCGACGATGACGAAGATGGCCTTGAACAGGTCGGCGGGCGCATAGCGCGCAATGACGCTGCCCATGATGACGCCGACCACCACCGGTATGGCCCATTGTTTGAGGATCGCCATGTCGACCGCACCCTTGGCGCGGTGGGCGTTGAACGAGCGGATCGAGGTCGGGATGATGATGGCGAGCGAGGTGCCGACGCAGAGCGGCATGCGTACCTCCTCAGGAACCCCGACAGCCTGGAACAGTTCGTACAGCACCGGCACGATGACGGTGCCGCCGCCGACGCCGAACACGCCGGCGAGCAGGCCGGTGATGGCACCCGCGCCAAGAAGCGCAATAGCGAGCCAGATGAGGTCGAATGTGGTGATGCCGGACATGTCAGGGGGAACTCTTCTTGCGGTGACGAAAGGGGAGAATGCGCCGGCGTGGCCGCCAAGGCTCCCATCCCCCATGGTAAGCCAGTCACATATGCCACGAACATGGGGGCCAGTCTCCCCCGGATTGCAGTGCCAACCCGGGCTCGCAACCGCTGCCCCATAGCCGCTGCTGTTGCCGCAACTCTTTCTACCAAAACCACCTCTATGGGTAGTTGCCTGCCCACTGCTATATCCATATGAATATAACGAACTCGGCGCAAATCGGCCGACAATGACGGAGGGATCATCATGTTCACGCGTAGGGGATTTGGTTTGCGGCTTGCCGCAATGGCAGGCGGCCTGGCCGTCGCGCTGTCGTTTGGCATGCCGTCGGCACGGGCCGAAGGCGATGTTGTCGTGTTTGCCGCGGCGAGCCTCAAGAACGCGCTCGACGCCATCGACGCAGCCTGGAAGACCGAGAGCGGCAAGCAGGCGACCGCGTCTTATGCGGCAAGCTCGGCGCTGGCCAAGCAGATCGAGGAAGGTGCGCCTGCCGACGTGTTCATCTCGGCCGATCTCGACTGGATGAAGTACCTCGCCGACAAGAAGCTCATCAAGGAAGGTTCCGACGTGAAGCTTCTGGGCAACCGCATCGTGCTCGTTGCGCCGAAGGATTCGGCCGCCAAGGCTGACATCGCCGCGAATTTCGACCTCGCCGGACTGCTCGGCGAAGGCCGTCTCGCCATGGGCGACGTCAAGGCCGTACCTGCCGGCAAGTATGGCAAGGCGGCGCTCGAGAAGCTCGGCGTCTGGTCGTCGGTCGAGGGCAAGGTCGCCCAGGCTGAAAACGTGCGTGCCGCCCTCAAGCTGGTCTCGACCGGCGAAGCGCCGCTCGGCATCGTCTACCAGACCGACGCAACGGCCGAGCCGGGCGTGAAGATCGTCGGCGTCTTCCCGGAAGACTCGCATCCTCCCATCGTCTATCCGGTCGGCGTGACGGCAGAATCCAAGAACGCGGACGCTGCCGAATACGTGAAGTATCTTCAGTCCGCCAAGGCCAAGGAACTGTTCGAAGCCCAGGGCTTCACCGTGCTGGCCAAATAGCGACTGGTTTACCGCTTTGCGGCTAAGCTCCCGCTATTGGGAACAACGTCCCATCCCGGATGACGGGGTGGGACAGGTTTTTTGAGGGAATGCGACTTGGGAATGCTGGACCTCACTCCTGACGAATGGAATGCGGTCCACCTGTCGATAAAGGTCGGGCTGTGGGCGATGGTGGGCAGCCTGCCGCTCGGCATCCTTGTTGCCTTGGTGCTTGCGCGGAAGAATTTCTGGGGCAAGTCGCTGCTCAACGGCGTCGTTCACCTGCCGCTCGTGCTGCCGCCTGTCGTCACCGGCTATCTGCTGCTGCTCAGCTTCGGCCGTCGTGGACCGATAGGCGCATTCCTCGCCGACAATTTCGGCATTGTTTTCTCCTTCCGCTGGACAGGTGCAGCACTTGCCTGCGCCGTCATGGGCTTTCCGCTCATGGTGCGCGCTATCAGGCTGTCCATCGAGGCGGTCGACCGCCGCCTGGAATCCGCGGCCGGAACATTGGGCGCGAGCCCGCTCTGGGTGTTTGCCACTGTCACCCTGCCTCTGGTGCTGCCGGGTATCGTCGCCGGCATGATCCTGTCTTTCGCCAAGGCCATGGGCGAATTCGGCGCCACCATCACCTTCGTCTCCAACATCCCGGGCGAAACCCAGACGCTGCCGTCGGCAATCTACACCTTCACCCAGGTGCCGGGCGGCGACGCCGGGGCCATGCGCCTGACCCTCATTTCGATCATCATCTCGATGGCGGCACTGGTCGTCTCGGAATTGCTGGCGCGCCGCATCGGCAAGCGTATGGATGTCGAATGACGCTCTCGGTCGATGTCAGCCACCGTCTCGGCGCCCTCCAGCTCGAAGCCCGCTTCGAAAGCAGCGGTCATCTGACTGCGCTGTTCGGCCCGTCGGGCTCGGGCAAGACCTCACTCATCAACATCATCGCCGGGCTGATCCGTCCGGATGCCGGGCGGATCGTCATCGACGGGCGCACGCTGGTCGACACCGCCACGCGCAGCTTCGTGCCTGCCCACAAGCGGCGCGTCGGCTTCGTGTTTCAGGACGCCCGGCTGTTCCCGCATCTGACGGTGCGCTCCAACCTGACCTATGGCCGCTGGTTCACGCCGCGCGCCGAGCGTTATGCCGATTTCGACCGCGTGGTCGACATGCTCGGCATCGGCCATCTGCTGGCGCGTCGGCCGTCGCTGCTGTCAGGTGGCGAAAAGCAGCGGGTTGCCATTGGCCGGGCGCTGCTGGCGAGCCCGAAGCTGCTCTTGATGGACGAGCCGCTGGCCTCTCTCGACGATGCCCGCAAGGCCGAGATCATGCCTTATCTCGAGCGGTTGCGCGACGAGACCAGGATCCCGATCGTCTATGTCAGCCATTCGATCTCGGAGGTGGCGCGGCTTGCCACCGACATCGTCGTCATGGGCAACGGCAAGGTGGCCGCTGCCGGGCCGACCGGCGAGATCATGCGCCGCCTCGACCTTCTGCCGCCGGAAGAGGTGGGCGAGGGCGGTGCCGTCCTCGACATGAAGGTGCTCGGCCATGACGAGGCCTTTGGCATGACAGTGCTCGGCGCTGCGGCCGGAGAAATGCGCGTGGCGCGTATCGACAGGCCGGAAGGGGCATCCGTGCGCGTCCGCATCCGCGCCCGGGACGTGATGATCGCCACCGAGCGGCCGAAAGGCCTCAGCGCGCTCAACATTCTGGCCGGCCGCATCGCCGAGATCAATCAGGTCGACGGCACTCAGGTCGATCTCAAGGTCGATTGCCATGGCGACCTTCTCGTGTCGCGCATTACCCGCCAGTCTTTCGAGGCGCTGCATCTTGCCATCGGGCGCGACGTGTTTGCGGTCATCAAGACTGTTGCCTTCGACCGCGCCAATCTTTCTCCGGGTGCGCCGCTTGTGCTAACCAGCTGAAGACTGGAGTAGCCGATGCCATCCCTGACCCTGCGCCTGTATCTCGATCCCAAGGGCCGCCTCGGCCCGGGTAAGGTCGAGCTTCTCGAACAGATCGCCGCCACCGGCTCGATTTCGGCCGCGGCTCGCGCCATGGAAATGTCCTACAAGCGCGCCTGGGATCTGGTCGAAGAGCTCAAGGACATGTTCGGAAAGCCGCTGGTTGCGGCCAAGACCGGCGGCAAGCATGGCGGCGGCGCCGAACTCACGCTTGTCGGCGAGCAGGTCGTGCGCCAGTTCCGCGACATGGAGCGTGCGGTCAACGAGGCGGCAGCGCCCCACATCCGGGCGCTGCAGGCCGAGGCCGAAGCGAAATAGCTACTTGCCGAGTTCGATAGAACGCAGCCGGGCTGCCTCGACGGCTTCGGTGAGCAGGTTCTTCAGGCGGTCCTCGCCCATCAGCACGTTGAGTGCCGCTGCCGTCGTGCCGTTCGGGCTGGTGACCTGACGGCGCAGCACAGCCGGGTCCTCGCGGCTTTCGGCGGCAAGACTTGCCGCGCCATAGACCGTTTGCATGGCCAGCAGCGACGCTGTCTCCGGCGGCAGGCCGGCATGCTCTGCCGCAGCCGTCAGGCTCTCGATGAAGTGGAAGATGTAGGCCGGGCCCGAGCCCGACACCGCGGTGACCGCGTCCATCAGCCCTTCGTCGGCGATGGTGGCAACTTCGCCGCTGGCCGAGAGCAGGTCGCCGACCATAGCCTTGGTCGCGTCGGTCACGTGCTCGTTGGAATAGACCACCATCATGCCCTTGCCGATGGCAGCGGGTGTGTTGGGCATGCAGCGGGCAATCGGCGTCTTTGGCCCGAGAATCTCGGCGAAAGTGCTGACGGGAGTGCCTGCGGCGACGCTGACGAAGGTCGTGCGGCCATCGCCGAAACGGCGGTAGCCTGATGTGACGTCCTTGATGACCTGCGGCTTGACCGCGAGCACCACGATTTCGGGCTCGGCGTCAGCCGGGATGCCACCGACTTCCGATGCGACACGGCTGCCGAGTTCGGCCGCACGGGCGCGCAGCTCGGCATTGGGCTCGACGACGAAGGTTTCCGCCGCGGCCAGTTTGCCTGAATTCAGCCAGCCCTTGAGCATGGCATAGCCCATGTTGCCGCAACCGGCGAGGATCAGTCTGATGGTCATTCAAAGCCTCCGAACACTCCTGACATAGACGGTCTTGCCGCCATGCGGAAGGGCGAAGCGCAGCTTCAGGGTGTGCCAGATAGTTTCTTGGTGAAGGCGTTGGTGAAGGTAATGTCGCCTTGCTGGCCTGCTTCCGCCAGAACCACGTCCATGAACGCGTTGGTGATGCGCACCACTGCGAAGCCGCCCTTGAAGGCGGCAATCGGCTTGAACAGGTCGAGCCCGTTGCGCTTGTAGGCCATCGGCACCTTGTGCTCGTGGCCATGGAATATGCCGATGACATTGTAGCCGCCGATCGCCTGCAGCAAGGCCTGCCGGTCGTCGTCGCTCCACCAATGGGGTTGGCCGCTGCCGCTGTCGTCGAAGGTGTTTGCGGCGGCATCCCACGCCTCGGTCGAAAACGGATCCCAGCCATAGTGCTGGAACAGCACGACGGGACGGCCGTCTCCGGCATTGTCCTTCAGGTCCTGTTTCAACCAGTCCAGCGCGCTGACAGCACCCTTGGCCGTGTCGCCAGCGAAGCGGTGTGTCTGTACCAGATGCAGACCGCCCCAGTCCCAGGAGTAGCTGTCCGACAGCATGTCGTAGTTGCCGGCGGGCACCGGCGGCTTGAAGAACACGCTGGGCCGGTGATTGATCTCGACATAGTCGCGCATCTCGCGGCGGTACCAGTCGACATGGCCGGGCGGGCCGTCCTGGTCGAGGTCATGGTTGCCGAGCCCGACATAGACGGGGACATTCACGCGGTCGGGGCCGCTGCCCTGCTGGTAGCGCTGGCTGAACTGCAGGAGCTGCGTGCCCTCGTGGGGCTGGGTCACCTGGCCGCCGCCGTCGTCTGTCATGTCGCCGCCGATGACCAGTCCGAGCGATGCTCCGATGCGCTTGCCTGAACCGGCCAGTCCGGTCGGCGCGCCGTTGATTTCGCTTGGCCAGTTCAACTCGCCGACCTTGTTGAGCGCGGCGATATGGCGGCGCAAATTGTCATCGGTCTTGCCTTCCTCTAGGCAATGCGGACTAAGCCCGCTCGCCATCCGGCAGGCATGGATGTCGGCGGCGAAGAGGAATGTCGCATCGATCTTCGGCCATGCGGCGGCGCGGGCGCCGGGCAATCCGAGGATCGAGACCGCGCCGGCGCCGGCGGCCTGGAGGAGAAGCTGTCGTCGGGAGAGGGCATGAACCATGGCGCGACAATGTCCCGGCCACATCGGGCGATCAAGGGGCTGACTTGCGGAACACCACACGCGAGGCCAGCCGCAGCCCGAGCACGCCGAAGATGAAGAACATCCACACAGGATCGGCGCGGCGGAAGAAGAAGCTTTCGAGAAACGCGTTGAGCGAGGTGAACAGCACCACCATCATGAAGAAGTCGCCGAGATAGACGTTCTCCTTGTAGAGCGGGATGCGCATGTAGTCGCGCAGGGGCGCTATCAGGAAGGCGTAGACGGCAACCGCCAGTGCCGGCAGGCCCATCTGCACGGCAAGGTCCACATAGCCGTTGTGGCCGTGAACGATGCCGGTGATGTCCCAGTCCTGGTCGAAAGACGTGTCGGTGTTGGTGACGACGGGCATGCCCCAGAAGCTCTCATAGCCGTAGCCGAACCATGGTTGCCTGGCGATCATCTCGCCGGCAAAGGCCCAGATCGTGGTGCGACCGGTGTAGGTGAGGTCGGGGAAATAGTAGGCAGCGAGCTGTTTCAGCGGATCGATGAAGACGATGCCAAGCGTCGCCAATGCGGTGCCGAGGATCGCCACGGCAAACAGCAGCGTTGTTCCCAGCCGCATTCCGACGATCCCGGGCAGCATCACGAACATAATCGATAGCGGCACCAGGCCGGCTGTCGTCTTCGATCCCGTATGCGCCATGAAGAACATCGCAGCGACAAACAGCGCGCCACCGCTCCAGCGCCAGTTGCGGCGGAACAGATAGATACCGGCGAAGCTGAAGCAGGCCATGATCGGCCCGGCGATGTTCTTGTGGGTGAACGCGCCGCGCCACAGCCCGGCATGCTCGGGCTCGACGCCGTCGGCACCATGGATCGCGACACTGGGATAGACCACGACGCCGGCAAGGCTGACGCCGACAATGATGAAGCCGGCGACAACAAGCACGAGCGAGAAGGAATCGGCGTCGCGCGGCAGCATCAGGACGCATGACATGGCGAGAATGCCGATCAGCGTGAACGATGCGGCGCGGAAGGCCGCCGCGGGGTCGATGGCGTTCGCTACCGACATCAGGAAAAAGCCGATCAGGATTGCCCATGGCAGTCCGGCCAGGGCACGCAGCCGCGAGGGCTCGACCAAGGTCAGCAGCACGAAGATGCATGCAGCACCCAGCGAGCCGAAGCCGAGCTGGTTGACGATGTCGCCACCACCGCCGGTTACGTCCGCGCCCGCCGGCTGGAAGGGGCGGAAAGACATGATCACGATGGTCAACAACGCGGTTGCGACCGCGGTGGCAACGCCCGACCGCGTGAAGGCCGCCGTCAGCGGGGCGGTCTCAGTTTTTCTCAGGCTGCCGGTATTGCTCATTGGCGTAACCGAACTCGACCAGTACGCGGCCAAGTGCAACATGGATCGGATAGGCGGCGATCGAGAGCGAACCCGTTGAAATCAGGCGTTTTGCGGCCCGCAGCGGCGATGCGGCAAGCAGCGCCAGGCTCTTCAGGAACACCCGCGTGTTGGCAAACCGGGTGCCCGCATATTTCTTCTTGGCGACAAGCGTCGAGATCACCCCGTTGCGCAGGCCGCGCGCCCTGATCCAGTCCGGCTCGACGCGCCGAGCCGGCACGGTCTCGAACAGCTTGCCTTCCGCGCACCAGCCGAGCTTGAAACCCTTCTGGGCCGAGCGACTGAGAAAGTCGGAATCGCCCCCGCCCATGAAGTTGAAGCGCAGGTCGAGAAAGGGCGGCCCCATCGCCAGCAGCACCTCGCGGCTGATGAGCAGGTTGCCGGAGGAGTAAAGTGCCGGGACCCGGCCCGTGGTGGTGTAGGGCGGCGCAAAGACCGGATGCGTCGCCCACCGCTGGTGCGCGGGCTCGGCAAAGACGGGAACCTGAGGCCCGCCGACAATGTCGACGCCAAGCCGCACCTGCGCCTTGCACATGGTCTCCAGCCAGAGTGGGTCGGCGAGTTCGTCGTCGTCGATCACCAGCAACTGGCTGAAGTTGGGAAAATGCAGCAGCGCGGTGTGCCAGCCGGCATTGTAGGCGCTGCAGTTGCCACGCTCATGGGCGACGATGACCATCCCGTCGATCTTGCCCGCTTCGAACAGCGGCAGCGCGGCCCGGACGCCTTCGCCACCCTCCGCATCGTTCTCCATGACGATGACGGCGAAGCGGCGCATCGTCTTCTGGCCAATGAGCGAATCGAGTGTCGCCAGCAATTGCTCCGGGCGCCGGAATGTCGGCAGCGTCACCACCACGTCCACCGCATCCGCTGCCAGGGCGGGCGACTGACCGGCAACGGTCACGGATCGAAGTGGAGGCAGTGCAGTCATGTCGGGCGCCGTTTTTCGAAGCCTTTCACTAACACCGCGCCGATAACGGTCGGTTAAACAAAGGCGCGCCTTAAGCCGGTTCGACGGCTCGAATTGATGCCGGATCCGGACTGCACAATGAAGGGTTAACCGCGCCCTGTTATGGCGGTGACCAGGAATTTGTCGTGATGCATTTGCTGTTTGCCACATCCATCGTGCCCGATGGCGCCCTGTCCTCGGGCTACGAAATCGCCAACCAGGCGATCATCGACGCGTTGCGGCGCAGCGGCGTTCGCGTAACCGTGCTCGGATTTGGCTGGCCCGGCAAGGCGCCGTCGGAACCCGAAAGCACCATCCTGCTCGGCTCCGTCGACGTGCGCACCGATGCCGCACCTTTGCCGCGCAAGCTGGCCTGGTTGGCGAGCGCGGTGTCCTCGGGCCTGACCTTCGCCTCGGCCAAACTGCGCATCGTCTCAGAAGAGACGGTGCGGCAGGCGATCAAGGCTGCCGGTCCCGTCGATGGCTATGTGCTGAATTCGGTGCAGATGGCTGCAGCGTTCGAGCCGGTTTTCCAGGACAAGCCGTCGATCTTTGTTGCTCACAATGTTGAGTTCCGCTCGGCAGCCGAAAATGCCCGCGCCGCCGACGGTGCCTTCCAGCGTGCTCTTTTCCGTCGCGAGGCGCGGCTGCTCGAAATCATCGAAAAGCGGCTGTGCCGCAATGCCCGTTTCGTCTTCACGCTGGCCGAGGAAGATCGCGCTGCACTCGGCGTCGATGCTGACTCGCGTTCGGCAGCACTCCCGCTGGTGACGCGGTCCGCGCCTCCGGCCATGGCGGGCAGTCGCCGCATCGAATGCGATGCTGCTTTGATCGGTACCTGGACGTGGGAACCCAACAGGATCGGCCTCGACTGGTTTCTCGACAAGGTCGTGCCGCATCTGCGCCAAGATTTCCGCATCCACATTGCCGGCAGCGCCCCATCAGGCATGGCTTCAGCGCATCCCGGGGTGAAGTTCGTCGGCCGCGTGCCCAATGCGATCGATTTCGTGCGCAGCGCCGCCGTTATCCCGCTGGTCAGCACGTCAGGCAGCGGCGTTCAGCTCAAGACCATCGAAACCTTCGAACTCGGCCTGCCGTCGGTGGCAACAGCGCATTCGCTGCGCGGTATCGCACACAAGCCGGAAAACTGCGTCGTGACCGACGATCCCGCTGCCTTTGCCAAGGCTCTGGAGCGAGCCGTCGATCAGCGCATCGGCGATGTCGACGGCACTGATTTCCATGCCAGGCAGAAAGCTGCGCTCGACAAGGCCGTCAGCCTCGGTCTGCAAAAGCTGGGTGCAAACGCTCGCGAGGTCGCGGCGTGAGTATGCTGAAAGCCCAGTCCTTCGTCAGCGGTGTCGCCTTCCGACGGATACTGGGTATCCGGGTTGCCAGTCTGAAGCGTGACGAGGCCATGTCGCTGCTGTCTGCGCATCTTGCCAGCCGAACCTTCACGAAGGTCAGCTTCCTCAACGCCCACAATGCCAACATCGCCTGCTCCGACAAGGCGTTCGCCGCGGCACTCGAGGACTTCCTGGTGCTGGCGGACGGGATCGGGGTCGATATCGCATCCCGCTGGCTCTATGGCCTGCCTTTCCCCGACAATCTCAATGGCACCGACTTCGTGCCGGCCTTGCTCAAGGCGACCGATAAGCCGCTGACGGTGGCATTGCTGGGCGCCAAGCAGGCCAGTGTCGACCTGGCCGCCGGCCGGTTGGCGGACATTGCGCCGCAGCATCGCTATGTCGTCATCCACGACGGCTATTTCAGCGCCGACGAAGAGCCCGGAATTGTTGGCCAGATCGGCGAACTGCGGCCCGACATCCTGCTGGTCGCCATGGGCGTGCCGCGCCAGGAACTCTGGATCGAACGCAACCTGAAACCGGAACACTGCACGTTGCCGATTGCCGTCGGTGCGCTGCTCGATTTCCTCAGCGGCTCGACGCCGCGGGCACCGATGTGGATGCGCCGGCTCCGGCTCGAATGGTTGTTTCGGCTGGTGCTCGAGCCCGGCCGCTTGTGGCGGCGCTACATTGTCGGAAATCCACTCTTCCTCTACCGGGTGCTGCGCCAGAAGCTCTTCGGCCGCAACGTGGAGGAGCGCCCGTGAGCGCGGGCAGTCCGTCCACTCCCGACGCGGCGCTGCTGACGGCCAGCTATGCCGGCGATTTCGAACGCTGCAGATTGCTGTGCGAGACGGTCGACACCGATGTTCGCGGCGCCTCGCACCATTATCTGCTGGTGGAGCATCGCGACGTAGCGCTGTTTCGCCAGCTTGAGACCAGGCACCGCACGGTTGTCGACGAGCGCGACATCCTGCCGTCATGGCTGCGTGACATCCCCGACCCGGCGAGCCTGTTTCGCCGCCGCATCTGGCTGAGCCTCAAGGCGCCGCCGCTGCGTGGCTGGCATGTACAGCAGCTGCGGCGCATGGCGATTGCCGAGCACATCGCGCAGGAAACGCTCGTCTATGTCGATTCGGACGTCGCCTTCGTGAAGCCGTTCGATTGCGGGCGGTTCTGGCGCGACGGCAGGCTGCGGCTGTTCCGGCGCGACGACGCCTTGCTCAAGCCGGGACACGAAAACCAGCGCATCTGGTCGCAAAATGCGGCACGGGTGCTTGGCATTCCTGCGTCGAATACGTCATCGCACGACTATATTTCGACCCTGATTGCCTGGCGCCGATCGAGCGTGCTGGCCATGCTTGCCCGCATAGCCGAAGTCAGCGGCCGGCAATGGGTCGAGACCGTGTGCAGCAGGCGCAAGTTTTCCGAATGCATGATCTATGGCCGCTTCGTCGATGACGTGGCGGGCGGGGCGGGGCATTTCCCGGGATCGCAGGAGTTCTGCCGCGTTCACTGGACGGGTGAGGCGATGTCCGACGCCGAGTTCGAGGCCTTCATCCGCGACATGGGCGATGAGCAGGTGGCGATCGGCATGCAGTCCTTCATTGGCACCGACCTCGGCCGCATTCGCCGCTTCGTCAGCGCCTGAACGAGGGCTACCGTGCCTTGGCCGGTCGGCGCAGGAACGAATACGTCACCAGCGCCGATGCCATGTAGAGCAGCCCAAACATCCCGTTGAGCAGCCAGACCAGCGTTTCGGTGTCGGTGACTTCCTTCAGAAGCAGCGTCAGCAACACTGCCTTGAGTGCCGCCAGCATTGCCAGGTTGACCGCGCGGACCAGCGTCTGTCCACGGGCGAACAGCAGTTCGGCGTGGTATTCGACGAGATTGCGCAGTGCCGGGATCAGCAGTGCCAGACCGATCAGCGGGGCAGCTTCGGCGACATTCCGGCCGAGGAGGTTGGGGAAGAAGTGCAGGGCGACGACCAGCGCCAGCAGCGCCGCCGTCGAGACGAAGAAGATACCGCTTTCGATGCCGACCTTGATCTTCAGCCGCGACAGCATTTCGGGCGCGCGCATCATCTTGCGTACCAGCATCATCGAGAAGACGCGGATCGGGATGGCCGTCAGGTCGACCAGCCGCATCACGATGGCGTAGATGCCGGCGAGATGTGGCCCGCCCATGGCAAGCACCAGAAGCTTGTCGAATTCCATCTGCAGATAGAACAGCACCTCCGACCCAGCGACGTAGATGGAATCGGTGAGACGGCGCCAATAGAGATCGGTCACCAGCCGGAGCCGCTGGCGCGGATAGAAGAAGCCGAAAGCCAAGATCAGCGAGACGAGATTGCAGGCGACATAGAAGCCGGCCCAGGCGGTGATCGAGTGGCTCGGCCAGAAGGCGAACAGAGCTGCTGCTGCTGCCTTGATCGCTGCCGTCACGATCAAGAGCGTTGCGGCGCGCCCGAAATGGCCGAGACCGTTGTTGACGATCATCGCCACTTCGACGGGGCGCCAGAGCAAGGCCTCGGCGACGATGATGGTCGCAAAAACGCCTGCAGCCAATGTGCCGGAGAAGAACAGCCACCAGGTCAGGGCCGAGGCTGCGGCAAGCAACGGCAAGGACAGCAATGCCAGCATCAGGAAGCCGGCGGTGTAGGTGCCGATCAGCCGGGGCCGGATCGTCGCGGTGCGGTAGAGTGCCGAGATGAAGCCGAAAGCGAGCGTGCGCGACAGCATGACACCGGCGGCCGAAGCCGTGGCGAACAGGCCGAAATCGGCGATCGACAGCGTGTTGGCCAGCGCCACGAAATAGACGAGCGAGAAGATCAGCCGTCCGGCCGAGCCGCTGATGGCAGAGAAATAATCGCGCAGCAGTGTCCGCTGTTGCGACAGCAGACTGCCGATACGGCTGTGCAGAGGCACGCGCCCTATGTCGTTGGCCTGGGTCATGATCCGGGTGCAGGTTAGGGCGTAAAGCTTAATGTGCCGTTCTGCCCGGCCATTTTTGGATCCGTGATTTGCCGACAATTAACCTTTTGTTTTCCATGCCTGCTTAGCTTGCGTTAACGACCGGATGTCCGATCCGGCGCGACGCATTGAGAGCAGCTCCGCAAAGATGGCCGAATCCGGAAACCGCGATGACTGGAGGCGCAAGCAATCGCTGCTCGCGCTCAGCCAGGAAGATGCGGCCCCAAAGGTTCGGGGCAGCTCGCTGCTGTCGGTTGCCGCCGACGATCACCATCAAGATGTCCGCTCCGAAGACGACGTGCAGGATGCAGCGACGCGCCATCGCCTGGCGCGCTTCCGCCGCGAGGCCGAGCAGGCCGCGCGCGACGAGGCGATTGCCGAGGCGGCTCCGGCGCAAGCCCAGCCGCATACTGGGTCGATCCAAGCGCAGAGCGCTCCAGCCACGATGGTCGCCCCGGCTCCCCGACCTGAAGTCAATGACGCCACGGACCGGACCTCGATGCTCGGCGGCTGGCGCGGCCGGCTGTCCCACACGACGCATGCGCCCCTGGCTGCTGCTGTGCCTCCGGTGCCGGAGCCTGCCCGGGTCTACGAGGATGAAGGCGACGATGCCCGCTGGCGCCCTCTGATCGATCCAATGAAGGTGATCGGCGGCATCACCCGCTCCAAGTGGCTGATCGCCTCGACGACATTAGTCGGTGCGCTGCTTGGTGTGGCGATCGCGCTGTCGACGCCCAAGATGTACCAGGCGTGGACCGAGATGATCGTCGACCCGCGCAATCTCAAGCTGACCGACCGCGACCTGACCGAAAGCGGCCTGCCGTCCGACGCGACGCTGGCCATCGTCGAAAATCAGGTTCGCGTCATGACGTCGGGCTCGGTGCTGACCAAGGTGGTCGACAAGCTCAATCTGGCCGACGATCCCGAGTTCAACGGCAAGGCCGGCGGCGGTGGTTTCAGCCCGCGTGCCTTCGTCAAGTCGTTGCTCGGCGCGGGCGAGGTCGGTGGCGACGATGCCGGTCGCCGCCACACGCTTGCCACCGAACATCTGGCCCAGGCGCTGACGGTCGAGCGCGGCGGCAAGACCTTCGTCATCTCGATCGGTGCCAAGACGCGCGAACCCGAGAAGTCGGCGCTCATCGCCAACACCATGACCCAGGTCTTCATGCAGACCTATGGCGAGCTGCAGGCCGGAACGGCAGGCCGCGCCACCGACGAGCTCAACGCCCGCCTCGACGAACTGCGCAGTTCGGTCGAGGCGGCCGAGCGCAAGGTCGAGAGCTTCAAGGCGGAGAACGACCTCATAAACCCGCAGGGCCGGCTGATCACCGACGACGAGATACAGCGCGTCAACGACCAGCTGACCGCTGCGCGTGCCCGCACGCTCGAGCTCAACGCCCGCGCGTCGTCGACGCGCAATGTCGGGGTCGATGCCGTGCTGACCGGCGCGTTGCCCGAGGCCATCAATTCGCCTGCCATCACCGAGCTCAGGGCGCAATATGCGGCGCTGACCCAGGAGGCCGACCGTGCCTCGGTCCGGCTCGGACCGCGTCATCCGGAGCGTCAGGCAGTCGAGGCCCAGCTTGCTGGCGCGCGCGAGCGCATCGCAACCGAACTCAAGCGTGTTGCCGGCTCGATCCAGGTCGAACTCAAGCGCGCTGTCCAGACCGAACAGGAGCTGGCCGCACGGCTCGCCCAGCTCAAGGTGCGCCAGGGCAGCGTCGGCGACGAGCTGGTGACGTTGCGCGAGCTCGAGCGCGACGTGGCAGCCAAGCGTTCCGTCTATGAAGCCTTCCTGCTCAGGGCCCGCGAGACCGGCGAGCAGCGCGACATCAATCCCGCCAACGCCAGCGTGATCTCCGTGGCCTCGCCACCACTCGAATCGACCGGCCCGTCGCGCGCCATGATCGCGCTCGCCGGAGCATTCCTAGGCTTTGCCGCCGGCGTCGGCATCGGCGGCATGCGCGGTGCCCTTGAAAGCCTGAGGGAAACCGCCGCGCGCCGCACCCGCGAGAAGAAGCGCCGCGATGCATCAGGCGAGGGGGCCAGTGCCGCGCGGGACAAACCCGTAGTGCCATCTCGGACAGCGCAGGTTACCGAATCGGCTACAATGGCTGCCGAAACAGCGCCGGCACCCGTTCAACAACCGGCCCCGCCGCCAATGCCTTATGGCGGCATGGCGTCGCCATATCCGCCGCAGCCGGGGTTCGCACCGGCTATGCCGCAGCCTGGCTATGCTGCGCCATACCCTTATCCGCCGCAGCCGCCGGCTGGGGCCGCCTATCATCCCTGGCCGCAGGCGCCGCAACCGGCCATGCAGCCTGAAACGCAGGTGCCGGCCAGCCAGATCGAAGAGATCAGCGCCAGCCTGCGCGAGGTGCGCAAGGAGCTGAACCAGCTCAGGGAGCGACGGTCGCGGCGCTACTTCTGAAATTTCGCTGCCACGGTTTCGAGTTTACGGCACCCGACGCCGCTATGGCGCGGTTGCAGGTCGAAAATTTGATGACAATGCCACGCCAGGCGTAGCAGCAGACAGGAGTTGACCATGGCTGAAATCATCGACGGGAAGAGTGTCGCAGCCGAGGTCGTCCAGGGAGTCAAGAAGTCCGCGGCGGCGCTGATAGCGCGTGGCGTGCAGCCGGGTCTTGCAGTGGTAATCGTCGGCGAGGATCCGGCCAGCCAGGTCTATGTTGCCTCCAAGTCGCGCATGGCCAAGGAATGCGGCTTCCATTCGGTCCAGCATACGCTGGCGGTCGATACCTCCGAGGCCGATCTCCTGGCGCTGGTCGAACAACTCAACGCCGATCCTGCCATCCACGGCATCCTGGTGCAGCTGCCGCTGCCGGGCCATATTGACGCCGGCAAGGTCATCCAGACCATCGCTCCCGACAAGGATGTCGACGGCTTCCACTTCATGAATGTCGGCAAGCTCGCAACCGGCGAGGTCGAATCTGCGCTGGTGCCGTGCACGCCCTTCGGCTCGATGCTGCTCATCGAGCGCCGCCATGGCAAGGATCTCTCGGGCCTCAACGCCGTCGTCGTCGGCCGCTCCAATATCGTCGGCAAGCCGATGGCCAATCTTCTGCTCGCCGCCAATGCGACGGTGACGATTGCCCATAGCCGTACCAAGGATCTGCCGGCGCTGTGCCGCACCGCAGACATCCTGGTCGCTGCCGTCGGCCGCCCGGAAATGGTCAAGGGCGACTGGGTCAAGCCTGGCGCAACCGTTATCGATGTCGGCATCAACCGCATCCCGGCCCCCGAGAAGGGTGAGGGCAAATCGCGGTTGGTCGGCGATGTCGAGTTTGTATCGGCCGAGAAGAACGCCGGCGCCATCACTCCAGTGCCCGGCGGTGTCGGCCCCATGACCATCGCCATGTTGATGGCCAACACGCTGGTGTCGGCCTACCGCCACGCGGGCCTCGAACGACCAGCTTTCTGAAGGCGGGCGGTGTTGTCCAGGTCGACGCAGCTTCCTTGCCCAAGTCAACGCATTCTGTAGATTTGGCCTCCATGTCAGAGCCCCATGCCGTCGGCCGCCAGTTCGCTTTCCTGCTGGTCGACAAGTTCTCGATGTTCTCGCTCGTTGCCGCCATCGACACCTGTCGGTCGGCGAACCGCCTGCTCGGTCGCGACGTCTACAGCTGGACCACCGTGTCGCCCGACGGCGAGGCGGTGATGGCGTCCAACGGCCTACCGCTCAAGGTCGACTACAGCGTCGCCGATGTGCCGCCGGTCGACATCCTCTTTGTCTGCGTCGGCGTTGCCACAGAATTCCCCGGCAAGAGCAAGGTGCTGGCGGCACTGCGCGCCTGGGGCCGCCGGGGTGGTTCGCTCGGCGCGCTGTCGGTCGGCTCCTATCTTCTGGCCGAGGCCGGCCAGCTCGATGGCTACCGTTGCACCATCCATTGGGAAAACCGCGCCGGCTTCATGGAGAAGTTTCCCGACATCGAATGCACCAACAACGTCTTCGAGATCGACCGCAAGCGCTACACCTGCGCCGGCGTGACCACCTCGATCGACCTGATGCTCGAAATCGTCAAGCGCGACTTCGGCTCCAACCTTGCCAACGAGGTGGCCAACCAGTTCCAGCACGAGCGCATCCGCTCGGCCGGCGACCGCCAGCGCGTCGGCCCCGAGCGCGACCTCACCGGCAAGTCCGACAAGCTCAAGCGCATCGTCGAACTGATGGCCGACCATCTCGACGAGCCGCTGTCGGCGGTCCAGCTGGCAAAAACCGCGGGGCTGTCGGTGCGCCAGGTCGAGCGCCTGTTCCTGCGCCACCTCAACGTCACGCCGGGGCGCTACTACATGCGCCTCAGGCTGGAGCGCGCGCGCGAGCTTCTGCGCCAGACCAACATGCCGATCCTCGACGTCGCCATCGCCACCGGCTTTACTTCGCATTCCTACTTCGCCCAGAGCTATCGCCTTCAGTTCGGTCGCCCACCGAGCGAAGAGCGGCGGACGACCTACTGATCGCTGCCAGGGTTGTCAGCCGTCGGCCTCAAGTTTAGCTTCGCCAGACAGACGGTCTGAATCGGCGAGGGACAGCATGAAGGCGTTTTCGGCAACCATCCTGGCGTCCATTCTCGCGCTGTCGGCAGCGACGGCCCAAGCCGCCGACCGCGCCATCATCGTGCTCGACGCCTCGGGCTCGATGTGGGGGCAGATCGACGGCAAGCCGAAGCTCGAAATCGCGCGCGAGGCGCTGCGCTCCGTGCTCAAGACGGTGCCCGCCGACACCGAGCTTGGGCTGATGGCCTATGGCCACCGCGAGAAGGGCAGCTGCTCCGACATCGAACTGGTGGTGCCGCCCACTGCCGGTTCGGCAAGTGCCATCACGGCTGCTGCCGACAGCATGAAGTTCCTCGGCAAGACGCCGCTGACGGCGGCGGTCAAGCAGGCGGCCGAGGACCTCAAATACACCGAAGAGAAGGCGACCGTCATCCTCATCACTGACGGGCTGGAGACCTGCAACGCCGACCCCTGCGCGCTTGGCAAGGAGCTGAAGCAGAGCGGCGTCGACTTCACCGCCCATGTCGTTGGTTTCGGCCTGACTGCGGACGAAGGCAAGCAAGTCGCCTGTCTCGCCGAAAACACCGGCGGCAAATACATCCAGGCTTCCGACGCCAAGGGGCTGGAAGAAGCTTTGGCCCAGACGGTTGCCGCCCCTGCGCCGGCACCGGCTCCCGCGCCTGTGGCCGAGCCAGCCAAGCCCGAATTCAACTTCGTGCCCGAACTCGTGATGGCGCAGGGCGGCGACCCGTTGAAGGATGCGGGCAATGCCTGGGAAATCTACAAGGCCGCCGCCGACGGTTCCAAGGGCGAACGCCTGACCACCGAATACAACAACTACAAGGGCTCACTGGAAGCGGGCGTCTACGTCATCCGCGCCACGCTCGGCGAAGCCGGCGTCGAACAGCCGCTCAAGGTCGAGGCTGGCCAGGTCTACAAACCGACCTTCGTGCTCAATGCCGGCACGCTGGTCATCCGCCCGCGCCCGAGCGAGGGCGGCGACATCGACACGGGTGCGACTGTCGTCTTCGACTTCCCCGGCGCCGATCATCCGGCGACCTACTACGGCCAGACCAAAGTGGTCCTGCCGGCGGGCGAGCAGAAGGTGAAGGTCACCATCGGCCAGGGCGAAGCCAGCGAGACCATCCAGCTCGCCGCCGGCCAGATCGTCGAGAAGGACGTCGTCGCCGGCGTTGGCCGCGTCGTGGTCAATGCGCTTTATGCGCAAGGCGGCGAGAAGGTCGATGCTTCGGGTCTCGACGTGAAGATCTTCAAGGCCAGGAAGAAGATCGACGGAACGCGCGAGCAGGTGACCTTCGGCTTTGGCCCGGATGGCAAGTTCGACCTGCCCGCCGGCGACTATGTGGCCGTCGTGCGCATGGACCAGGCCGAGGTCGAGCAGCCCTTCAACATCCGCGTCGGCGAAGCCGGCGACGTGACGGCTGTGCTCGATGCCGGCGTGCTGGCGATCGACGCTCCCGGTGCCAAGGAGATCCGCGTCTATTCGGCAAAGAAGGACATCCAGGGCAACCGCAAGGAGTTTGGCTACGCCTACGACCAGAAGCACCAGACGACGCTGCCGACAGGCGAGTACGCCGTCGAAGTCGACCGTGGCGATGCCGGCAAGAAGGAAGGCACGGCAAGGGTCAATGCCGGCGAGCGCACCGAGCTGAAGATCGACTAGGATTGCCAGCCGCCGCGCATGCGGTTATGAAGGCGGCGCAACTCGAACAACAAAGGAGGGCTGCGTGCATACGTTTTTTCGTCACCACCGTCAGCGCGGCCCCGTCCATGCCCTGCAAATGCGTTTGCAGGGCTGACCACAGACGAGACGCCAGCCGCATCTGCCTCAGTGGCGCGATGCGCGACTTATGAAGCTGTTCTCTTTTCCGGTCTGCCCTTCGTGGTGATGCAGTGCTGAGCATGTTTGCTCGTCCGCCTGCATCGTGAGCTTTCCGCCGGACCCGGTTTCCCCATTTGTGCACCCTTGATGGTGCGGGCGACGGTCCGGACAGACCAGAGAACGAAAATGGCTTTGATCAATCTGCGGTCGCTTGGCGTCACCATCGGTGCGCCGCTCTTCTCCAACCTCAACCTGTCGGTCGAGCCGGGCGACCGCCTGGGCATCGTCGCTGCCAACGGCCGTGGCAAGTCGACCCTGTTGCGTGCCATCTCGGGCAGCTTCGAACCGACCTCGGGTGATATCACCCGGTCGCGCGGACTGCGGGTCGGCTATGTCGAGCAGGACGTGCCGGCAAAGCTGGTCGAGGCCACGCTTTACGATGCCGTGCTGCAGGCGCTGCCGACCGACCAGGCCGAGAGTGAGAGCTGGCGTGTCGACGTCGTGCTTGGTGAACTCGACGTTCCGCAGGAGCTGGTTCACAGGCCGCTGTCGAAGTTGAGCGGCGGCTGGCAGCGCCTTGCCCTTTTGGCGCGCGTCTGGGTGACCGAACCCGACATGCTGCTGCTCGACGAGCCGACCAACCATCTCGACCTAACCCGCATCGGGCAATTGGAAGGGTGGCTGAACGCCCTGCCGCGTGACGTGCCTGTGGTGATCTGCAGCCACGATCGCGCCTTCCTCGACGCGGTGACCAACAAGACGCTGTTCCTCAGGCCGGAGAATTCGCAGACCTTCTCGTTGCCCTATTCGAGGGCGCGCGAAGCGCTCGACGAGATCGACGCCTCGGATGCCCGCCGTTTCGAAAAGGACATGAAGACGGCCCAGCAGCTACGCCGGCAGGCAGCCAAGCTGAACAACATCGGCATCAACTCCGGCAGCGACCTGCTTGTCGTGAAGACCAAGCAGCTGAAGGAGCGAGCCGAGCGGATCGAGGACAGCGCGCGTCCGGCACATCTCGAACGATCGGCCGGAACCATAAGGCTCGCCAACCGCGGCACCCATGCCAAGGTGCTTGTGGCGCTCGACGATGCCCCTGTTACCACGCCCGATGGCACGGTGCTGTTCAGGACCGGCAAGCTGTGGATCCGACAGGGTGACCGGGTCGTCCTGCTGGGCCGCAACGGCGCCGGCAAGACACGGTTGGTCAACATGCTCAGGCGCGCCATCGCTCAGCCGGACGTCGCCATTGACGGGATCAAGGCGACGCCCTCGCTGGTGCTGGGCTACGGCGATCAGGGGCTGTCCGACCTTGCCGACAAGGACAAGCCGATGGACGTGCTGACGCGCCGTTTCGAACTTGGCGAGCAGCGCGCCCGCAGCCTGCTTGCTGGTGCCGGCATGACCGTCGAGATGCAGTCGAATCCGATCGGCCGTCTGTCGGGCGGCCAGAAGGCGCGGCTCGGCATGCTGGTGCTCAGGCTGACCAACCCCAACTTCTACCTGCTCGATGAGCCGACCAACCATCTTGATATCGATGGGCAGGAAACGCTGGAGGCTGAGCTTTTGAAACACGAGGCGAGCTGTCTGCTTGTGTCGCATGACCGCAGCTTCGTCCGCGCCACGGGCAACCGCTTCTGGCAGATCGAGAAGCGCAAGCTGGTCGAGGTGGAGAGCCCGGAGGGCTTCTTCACCGACGTGGCAAGGAATGGCGCCTAGCCTCCAGCGAGAAAAAAGCCTGCCGGAGCTTTGGCTTCGGCAGGCATTTTCGACGTGCTATCGTTCGCATGACGAGCAATTCAGGAGACCGTCATGCGCTTGCGTTTCACCGCGATCATCCTCGCTGCCGCGACAAGTGCGGCAATTGCCTCGACCGTGACGCTGGAGCTACCGGGCAGTGCGCCGGTCGAGCGCAACTCCGTCAGCTACAAATGCGGCGACCAGGCCGTGAAGGCCGAATACGTCAACGCCGGCGACAATTCGCTCGTGGTGCTGACGCTCGGCGACCAGACCGTCGTCGCCGTCACCGTGCTGAGCGGCAGCGGTGCAAAATATGCCGGTCAGCAATATGTCTGGTGGACCAAGGGCGACAACGCCGACCTCTACGACCTGATGAAGGGCGAGGACGCTCCGGCGGTGCTGTCGTGCGAGGCGGTGAAGTAGAAAGGAAGCTCGGCCTCTCGGTCGAGCTTCTGCATTGGACAGAATTACGCCGTCCCGAATGCACTCGCGCCATGGTCGGCGCGGCCGACCATCTGACGGAAGCCGGCGAACAGCTCGCGGCCCATGCCGTGCTCGTTTTCAGACAGGTCGCAGACGGGCTTTGGCCGCGCCGCGAGTTCGGCCGCCGGCACCAGCACTTCCAGCGTGCCTGCCTCGGCGTCAAGCCGGACGATGTCGCCGTCATGGATGCGACCGATCGGGCCGCCCTCAAGGGCTTCAGGCGTGACGTGGATCGCCGCCGGAACCTTGCCCGAAGCGCCCGACATGCGGCCGTCGGTGACCAGCGCCACCTTGTGGCCGCGGTCCTGCAGGATGCCGAGCACGGTGGTCAGCTTGTGCAGTTCCGGCATGCCGTTGGCCTTGGGGCCCTGGAAGCGGATGACGGCGACGAAATCGCGGTCGAGCAGGCCGGCCTTGAAGGCGTCGTTGAGCCCTTGCTGGCTGTCGAACACCAGCGCCGGCGCTTCGATGATGCGCCGCTCGGGCTTCACCGCCGAGGTCTTGATGATGGCATGGCCGAGATTGCCGCCGAGCACCTTGAGGCCGCCCGTCGGCTGGAAAGCCTTGGCGGCGGGCGCCAGCACCTTGTCATCGCCGCTCTCCTTGGGAGCTGCTTCGCGCACAACGGACCCGTCGGCGCCGAGCTTGGCTTCCACGGCATAGGGCCGCAGGCCTTCGCCCCACACGGTCTGTACATCCTCATGCACAAGACCGGCATCGAGCAACTCGCGGATCAGGAAGCCCATGCCACCGGCTGCCTGGAAATGATTCACGTCTGATAGACCGTTCGGATAGACGCGGGCGAGCAGCGGCACCGCATCCGACAGGTCGGAAATGTCCTGCCAGGTCAGGCGGATGCCGGCGGCAGCCGCCATGGCGATCAGGTGGATGGTGTGGTTGGTCGAGCCGCCTGTCGCATGCAGGCCGACGACGCCGTTGACCACAGAACGCTCGTCGATCATGCGGCCTACCGGAGTGTAGGCGTTGCCGAGCGCAGTGATCGCCAGCGCCCTCCGGGTCGCCTCGCGGGTCAGCGCGTCGCGCAGCGGCGTGCCCGGATTGACGAAGGAAGCGCCCGGCGTGTGCAGGCCCATGATCTCCATCAGCATCTGGTTGGAGTTGGCGGTGCCGTAGAAGGTGCAGGTGCCTGGGCCGTGATAGGACTTGGACTCGGCCTCCAGCAACTCGGCGCGGCCGACCTTGCCCTCTGCATAGAGCTGGCGGATCTTGGCCTTCTCGTCGTTCGGCAATCCTGAGGTCATCGGCCCGGCCGGCACGAACACCGCCGGCAGGTGGCCGAAGGTCAGCGCCGCGATCACCAGCCCCGGCACGATCTTGTCGCAGACGCCGAGATATACGGCAGCGTCGAACATGTTGTGGCTGAGGCCGATGGCGGCCGCCATGGCGATGACATCGCGCGAAAACAGCGACAGCTCCATGCCCGGCTGGCCCTGGGTAACGCCGTCGCACATCGCCGGGACGCCGCCCGCCACCTGGGCGATGCCGCCCGCTTCGCGCGCTGCGTCCTTGATCAGTTGCGGATAGGTCTCGAAGGGCTGATGCGCCGACAACATGTCGTTGTAGGAGGTGATGATGCCGAGATTGGCCACCTTGTCACCGCCGAGAGCGACTTTTTCCGAAGGGCTGCAGACGGCAAAACCGTGGGCGAGGTTGCCGCAGGAGAGAACGCCGCGGTTGGCGGTCTTGCCCGCGGCACTGGTGATGCGGTCGAGATAAATCTCGCGGCTGACCTTCGAGCGTTCGCGGATGCGCTCGGTGATGGCTTGGATGTCTTTCCTGGCGGTCATGGCCTGTCCTTTCAACTCGGAGCCCGAATTGGGGGGAGCTTCGGGCTGGCGCATGGACCGGAAGACGGCGCAGCCGATTGCGCCAGGCCATGCTCGATTTCGGCATTCAAGGCGCAGCGGTCCCGGAGGATGCGCGACGCTTGGGCGCCCGGTCAGGGCGCCCAGTAAATCTCGGCGGCGCGTGGCGCCTGGTCGAGCACGGTGCGGATCGGCAACGGCTTTTCGGCGGCAAGTGCTGCCTCGATGACGTTGCGCTTTTCAGCGCCTTCAATGTGCACGATGACAAGTCCGGCGCCGATGAGCGCAGGCAGCGTCAGCGTCAGCCGCGTCTCGCCGGCACTTTCGGAATGCACCGGCATGACAAGCCGCGATGATGCCGGGTCGAGCAGGGCTTCAAGCCCCTGGGCATCGGGAAAGAACGAGGCGGTGTGGCCATCTGCACCCATGCCCAGGATCGCGGCGTCGAGCGGCCAGGGCAGGGACCTCAGCTTGATATCGGCGAGGTCCGCGCCCTCTTCTACTGAGGCCGCCTCATGAAACAGCGGCGCGAAGCACGCGCCCGCCGCTTCGTTCTGCAACAGGCTGGCCTTGGCAAGTGCTGCATTGGAGCGCGGCGAGCTTTCCGGCACGAACCGTTCGTCGACCAGCGTCACCGTGACCTTGCTCCAGTCGAGTACCTGTTTCGACAGGGCCGCGAAGAAGCGGCCGGGCGTGGTGCCGCCCGACACGGCGAGGAAAGCCGTGCCACGACTGATGATTGCAGCCTTCAACGTGTCGGCCACCTTGGCGGCAAGGCCTGCCGCCAGTTCGTCCCTTGTCACGAATTCGTTCCAGCGAGGGGCTGCCATGGCGCTCAATTGCTCTCGTGCCAGGTGCGGCCATCGCGCTCGATCAGCGCGATCGACGCCGACGGGCCCCAGGTGCCGGCGGTGTAGCCCTGGGCTTCCTGGCGGCTGCCTTCCCAGGCGTGCTGGATCGGGTCGATCCACTTCCATGCGGCCTCGACCTCGTCGCGGCGCATGAACAGCGTCTGGTTGCCGCGAACCACGTCCATGATCAGGCGCTCATAGGCGTCAGGTGCGCGGCCGTCGAAGGACTGGGCAAAGCTCATGTCGAGCGGGATCTGACGCAGGCGCATGCCGCCCGGGCCCGGATCCTTGATCATGATGTATTGCTTCACGCCCTCGTCGGGCTGCAGGCGGATGACCAACTGGTTGTTGAAGATCGGCCCGGCACTCTCGCCGAAGATCGAATGCGGTATCGGCTTGAACTCGATGACGATCTCGGAGACGCGCGAGGCCAGGCGCTTGCCGGTGCGCAGGTAGAACGGCACGCCCGCCCAGCGCCAGTTGGCGATCTCGGCCTTGATGGCAACGAAGGTCTCGGTGGTGCTTTCGGCGCCCAGCTCCTCGATGTAGCCCTTGACCGGGCCGCCGGCGGAGGCGCCGGCGCGGTACTGGCCACGCACCGTCTGCTTGGGGGCCTCGTTGCCGTTGACCCGCTTCAGCGCGTTCAGCACCTTGAGCTTTTCGTCGCGCACCGCATTGGCCTCCATCGAGGCAGGCGCTTCCATGGCGACGAGGCAGAGCAGCTGCAGCATGTGGTTCTGCACCATGTCGCGCAGCGCGCCGGCCTTGTCGTAATAGGTGACGCGGTCTTCCAGGCCGACGGTTTCTGCAACCGTGATCTGCACATGGTCGATATGGGCCGAGTTCCACAGCGGCTCGTAGAGTGCGTTGGCAAAACGCAGCGCCATCAGGTTCTGCACCGTCTCCTTGCCGAGATAATGGTCGATGCGGAATATCTGGTGTTCGCCGAAGTCGTCGCCGATGGTGTCGTTCAGCGCCTTCGCCGATTCGAGGTCGCGGCCGATCGGCTTCTCGACGACGATGCGCGAATCCGGCGTGATCAGCTTGTGCTGCTTGAGATTGTCGGAGATATCGCCAAACAGACTGGGCGAGACGGCAAGGTAGAAGACGCGGATGCGCTTGCTGTCGGCCACCGATTTCTTGAGGTCCTCGAAGCCGTCGCCCGACTTGGCGTCGACCGTGACGTAGCTCAGCCGGTCGAGGAAGGTCGCGAGTTCCTTTTCCTCGATATATTCGGGCTTCACGTGGTCGGAGATCGCCTTCTTGGCGAAGGCCCGGAACTCCTTGTCGTCCATCTTGGTGCGCGACGCGCCGATGATGCGGGTCGGCTCGGAGAATTGGTGGTCGCGCTGGCGGTGATAGAGCGCCGGCAGCAGCTTGCGCTCCGACAGATCACCGGTGCCCCCGAAAATGATGAAGTCGAAGGGATCGACGGGGATTATCTGGCTGGTCATGGTCGTTCCAGTTTCATGACGGTCGTCGTGTCGCCGCCTGATATATTCTAATCGATTTAAAAGCGCTAGCCCAAAAGCCGGCACCACGCCGTTCACAGTTTCGTTTTCGGCTCCGCGAATGGCTCGCCGAACATAGGGCTTCGGCGCGCCGAAATCCAAAGGAGAAGCCGCTGGTCCGATCCTTTGTCATGGACTGACCGGCGGCAAGCATTGCCGCCTGTAGCGGTGGCGGCTAGACCGGAAGCGAAGAACGAGATGGGGCGGAAGACAATGCGTCTGAAAGACAAGGTTGCGATCATCACCGGTTCGGCCGCCGGTTTCGGCGAGGGCATGGCCAAGCGTTTTGCCGAGGAAGGCGCCAAGGTCGTTGTCGCCGACCTCAATACCAGGGAAGCCGAACGTGTCGCCGCCGAGATCGGCGAGAATGCGATCGCGGTGACGACAGACGTCTCGCTCAAGTCCGAATTCGACGAACTTGTCTACGCCGCCAAGAGTGCCTTCGGCCGCATCGACATCATGGTCAACAATGCCGGCTACACCCACCGCAACGGCGACATGATCGATGTCGAGGAGGAGGTCTTCGACCTGATCACCGCCGTCAACATGAAGGCGATCTACCACGCCGCCCGAGCAGTCGTTCCGATCATGGAGCGGCAGGGTGGCGGCGTGATTTTGACCACGGCGTCGACCGCGGGGCTGAGGCCGCGACCGGGACTCACCTGGTACAACGCCTCCAAGGGCTGGGCGATTACCGCCACCAAGTCGATGGCAATCGAGCTCGCGCCGAAAAACATCCGCGTCAACTGCCTCTGCCCGGTCGCCGGCGAGACCGGCATGCTGGAGAAATTCATGGGTGCCGACACGCCGGAGATCCGCGAAAAATTCCGTTCGTCGATCCCGCTCGGCCGCTTCTCGACGCCGCTCGACATCGCCAATGCTGCCCTGTTCCTCGTCTCCGACGAAGCCGCGCTGATCACGGGCGTGGCCATGGAAGTGGACGGCGGGCGCTGCATTTGAGCGTTTCTGCCGCGAGGTAACCGCGCATTCGGCGTTGAATCGAGGCCGTGGAGCTTGACCGGCTGGCCTCAAACCCTATTCCAATGATGCAGGACCGATAGGGGACGCCATGCACAAGGTTGCGATCAGCGGTACCGGCATCTTCACGCCGGAGGAAGTCATCACCAACACCGAGCTGGTGGCCTCCTACAATGAGTATGCCCACCGCCAGAACAGGCTGCACGCCGACGCCATCGAAGCCGGCGAGCGCGAGCCGATGGCGATGTCTTCGGAAGAATTCATCGTCAAGGCGTCGGGCATCGAGCGCCGCCATGTCGTCTCCAAGTTCGGCATCCTCGATCCTGGCATCATGCACCCGGTTCTGCCCGAGCGCGCCGAGGACGAGCTGTCATTGATGGCCGAGATTTCGGTCAAGGCGGCCGACAAGGCGATGAAGAAGGCCGGGCTCGCCGCCCAGGACATCGACGCTGTCATCTGTGCCGCCTCCAATCACGAGCGCGCCTATCCGGCCATCGCCATCGAGGTGCAACAGGCGCTCGGGATCAAGGGCTTCGCCTTTGACATGAACGTCGCCTGTTCTTCGGCGACCTTCGGTATCCAGCTTGCATCAGACATGATCCGCACCGGTTCGGCGCGTGCGATCCTGATGGTCAATCCGGAGATCACCTCGGGCCATCAGGAATGGCGCGACCGCGACTGCCATTTCATTTTTGGCGATGTCTGCACCGCAGTCGTGCTGCAGCGTGCCGACGAGGTGAAGTCGGAAAACGCCTATGAGGTGCTGGCCACCCGCTGCCTCACCGAGTTCTCCAACAACATCCGCAACAACAATGGCTTCCTGCGTCGCACCCGCGAAGGCCACATGGCCGATCGCCGCGACATGCAGTTCCACCAGGAGGGTCGCAAGGTCTTCAAGCAGGTGGTGCCGATGGTGGCTGAACTGATGCTCGGCCATCTTGCCGAACAGGGCATCGAGCCGCAAAGCCTGTCGCGGTTGTGGCTGCACCAGGCCAACAAGGGCATGAACGACCTGATCGGTTCGAAGGTGCTGGGGCGCGAGCCGAGCCGCGAGGAACAGCCCAACGTGCTGCAGGATTACGCCAACACCTCGTCGGCCGGTTCGATCATCGCGTTTTCGAAGTTCTCCGACGACCTGCCCGCTGGCAGCCTCGGCGTCATCTGTTCCTTCGGCGCAGGCTACTCGGCCGGCTCCGTCATCGTCAGGAAAATGTGAGCCGTCCCTCGGCCAGTACCGGCATCGCCTGACTGTCGATCGATGCGCTGTAATGTGCGGGCAATCTTCGCCGCCTAGCTGCGCTCATCGATCACAGGAACAAGTTATTGATGTCCGCATCTCTGCTGCGCTTCGGCGCGCCCGCCATCCTTGCCACATTTGTCGTATCGGGCTGCGTCTCCGACACCATGAGGGATCATGTCGGCCAGCCCATCAACGAACTGGTCTACGAGTATGGCCCGCCGAGCGGCGTGCTCGATCTCGGACAAGGCGAGCGTGCCTATCAGTGGCGCAACCTGTCGCGCCCTGGCGTGCCGCGCCGACCGTATGGCGACGACTTCGACGATTATGGCAGTCGCCGCGGCTATGACGCTTCGGCGCGGCCGGGTAGGGGGATTGACGGCTGCTTCTACACCTTCCATGCGCGCTGGTCCGGCCGCTGGTACGTGACCGGCTTCCAGAAGCCCGAACCCCATTGCGAATAGAGGTAGAGCCTGGAAATGCGTATCCTTCTCGTCGAGGACGAACCGGAGATGGCCTCGACCTTGCTGGCCGCCCTCAAGCGCCGGCAGGTCGTTGTCGACCATGCCCCCAACCTGGCCGACGCGCTGGCGATCGCCGAGCTTGGTACCTATGACGCGATCGTGCTCGACCGTCGCTTGCCGGACGGCGAAGGCCTCGACTTGATCCCCAGGCTGCGGGCGATGCGCATCACCGCACCCGTGCTGATGCTGACGGCTCTTGGTGCGCTTGACGACAGGGTCGCCGGGCTCGACGCGGGCGCCGACGATTATCTGACCAAGCCTTTTGCCGTCGAGGAGTTGATGGCGCGGCTGCGGGCCTTGCGTCGTCGGGCTGTCGTCCTGCAGGCAAATCACGCGATTGTCGGCCAGCTGACTTTCGACTTCGAGCATTGCGAAGCCCTTGTCACAGGCAAGGTTCTCGATCTCCCGCGGCGCGAGCTACTGGTACTTGAGGCCTTGATGCGCCGCCCTGAAAGGACGGTTCTCCGCGCCACCCTTGAGGAACATGTCTACGCGCTCGGCGACGAGATTGGCTCCAATGCTCTGGATGCCCACATGTCGCGCCTGCGCCGCAAGCTCGACGAGGCCGATGCCGGCGTCGAGATCCGGGCGATCCGCAACCTGGGCTACCTGCTGAGGGCGGTGGAATGAAGGGACGGTCGCTCCAGTGGCATCTTGTCCGCCGCCTGATCCTGCTTCAGGCAGCGACTTTGTCGCTCTTCGTCGTGCTGCTGTGGATCGTGTCGTTCATGCTGGAGCCGCGCGTCATCAGCGACAATGAGAATGCCGCCAACGTGATTGCCGGGGCCGTCGACCGCGACGCCTCCGGGAAGCTGGTCGTCAAGGAAACTTCTGACGTTGCCGCATTACGCGCCAGCTTCCCGAATGTCTGGGCCGTCGTGCGCGACGCCAAGGATGAGGCATTCGTCCTTGGCCAGGTGCCGGATGCGTTCACCGACGCGGCCGTCCGCGTTCCGATGACGCTGGACCACAGCTGGCTGTATTTTCCGGCGGTGGATGTACGGCCGGACGCCTTCGTGGCCAACCGGAACGGTCCTGCCGGCCGCGTCCAGATTCTTGTCTCGACGATCCATTCGCGCGTGGAGCAGGGGCCCGAGCTCAACTTCAATCTTGGCCTCGATGGTGCCCGCAATCCCGACGGCACCTTCGCCTGGTACGACATGGGGCCGGTGCTGGCGATGATCCTGGTGCTGATGCTGGCGCCCTTCTTCATCGTCATGGGCGTGACCACGCTCGTCACCACCCCTGCAGTGGTGCGGCGCTCGCTCGCTGGCCTTGTCGCCACCGCAAGCCAGGCCAAGGATATCGACATCGACAACCGCGCGGTGCAACTGCCTACCGCCCAGGTGCCCAACGAGATCGCGCCGCTGGTCGACGCCTTCAACCTGGCGCTTGCCCGTCTTGGCGAAGGCTACGATCGGCGCAACCGCTTCCTCACTGACGCCGCCCACGAGCTGCGCACGCCGATTGCCATCCTGCGCACCAGAGCAGAACTTCTGCGCGACGATCCAGAGAGCCGCCATCTGGTCCAGGATATCGAACGTCTCTCCCAGCTCGCCCAGCAACTGCTCGACCGGCAGGTGCTGGACTATCAGACCGGCTCGCGCGAGGCGATCAATCTGGTCGGCTTCGTCGGCGACATTACTGCCGACTTCGCACCGCTGGCCTTCCGCGCCGGCTATGATCTGTCGTTCGAGCCGGCGGCAGGCCCGGTCATGGTCGAGATCAGGCCCACGCAGATTCGCCAGGCGATCACAAATCTGCTGCGCAACGCCATCGACCATGGCGGCGGCAGCGGCACGATTTCCGTGGTGGTCGATGCAACAGGCGGCATCGAGATCCGCGACGAGGGCCCCGGCATCCCCGAGGACGAACACGAGCGCGTCTTCGAACCGTTCTACCGGCTCAAGCCGCGTTCCCACGGTGCCGGCCTCGGCCTCAATCTGGCGCGCGAGATCGCCCGCCTGCATGGCGGACGCATCGACATCCTGTCGGGGCCGTGGCGTGGTGCGCGCATCCGCATCCAGCTGCCGCTGGTTTCGGCATAGGCAATGCGGGAAACGCGCTGGGCCGGTCCGTCATCGTCGGTCGGTAGCTGTGAGCCGGCTCAGGCGCCGCGCAGCCGGTCCACCACCCGGTCGGCCATGTTTTCACAACGCCAGCCATTGAACGGGAACAGTTCGGCAAAGCCCGCCGACAGCCGCTTTTCGATTGCCGAGCGCATCAGCCGGCGCGCCCTGAACAGGCGCGTCTTCACCGTCTCCGGCCTCAGCGACAGCTGCGAGGCCGTTTCCTCGACGCTGAGTTCCTCGACGTCGCGAAGGATGAAGACGACGCGGAATATCTGCGGCAGCTCGTCGATGGCATCTTCGAGAAGTTGCCGTGCCTGGCTGCGTCCGGTCTCTGCATCGGCATCGGGCGGCGTCAGAGACGTTGGAAACATGACCACGCGGCCTCCATCCGCCGTCGCTTTGGTGTCGAGGTCTTCGATGTTGTCCGTCGGTCGCCGACGGCGGATGCGGCCCAGCGCTTCGTTGAGCGCGATCCGCGTCAACCAGGTCGAGAACGCTGCGTCACCCTTGAAGCTGTCCAGCCTTGTGAAGGCTTTGACATAGGCCTCCTGCACTACGTCCTCCGCTTCCGCATCGTTGCGCATGACCGCGCGGGCGGCACGGAACAGGCGCTGGTTGTTGCGCTTGATCAATACGCGGATGGCGCTCTCGCCGCCGCTGCGGGCGAGCATCACGAGCTCTTTGTCGTCGAGGCCCTCCACGTCGATCGGCTTGCGCAGTGTTGCGATCTGCATGGCCATCTCCCTTGCCGCGAGCCGGTGCTCAGCTGCGGCGGATCACGCCCTTTGCGATGATGTCCTGGACATCGGGAAACCCGTTCAATGCGATATCAGGCAGCGGTGTCAGCGTCGGGTCGACCGCTGCGGGCGCAGACTGCGGCGGCGTTCCAACGACGATGCGGCCAACCATGCCCGCATGTTCGTGCGGCACGCAGTAGTAATCATACACCCCTGGTACAGTCAGGGTCACGGTGAAGGATTGGCCCGGCAGCAGATAGTCCGAGTTCCACGGCTTGGCGCCGGCGGGAATGCGCAGCGGCCGGTCGAAGACATCAGGGTGATAGGATGTCGTGGTGTGTGAATTCGCCGGATCGTGGTTCGTCCAGCGCACCGTCTGGCCCGGCTCGATGCGAACGCCCCAAGGATCGAACCACACATGCGCGCCATCGTCCTTGCCGCGCATTTCGATTTCGACGGAGGGGCCGGCAGCGAATGCCGGCCGCGCCAGAAGCACGGCGAAGAAAAGGCCCCCGCCGGCTTCGATCATCGTTCTGCGCGTGAGGCTCATTTGGCCACCCGTGCCTCGTCGGTCTTGCTCACATGCCATAGCACGACATGGACATGCGGCTCCTCCACTCCTGGGTGGCCGGCATTGTAATAGACGCTGACGTGGTCGACATTGCCGCCCGGCGACGACAGGTCGTCGAAGCGCTTGTTCGGATTGAGGTCCTTGATCGGCAGCATGTAGATGGTGCTGACCAGCTTTCCGCCATGGTCATAAGCAAGGAAGGGACCCGCCGGCAGCGTCGCCGGGTCGACGAACAGCTGGCCCATGCCGGGCAGGAAGTCGGGCAGCTTGACCAGGCTGCTCACCGCCTTGAAGGCGCCGGGAGGCGGGGCCTTGCCGACATCGGCGGCAAGCACCGGAAACGACCCGGCCAGCAAAACGGCGAGTGCGAAGGGGACCATTTTCATATCGATATCTCCCTGCTGAGTGCCACCGCACGACGCGGCGGTTTCAGCCATTGGATGCCGGTTTTCGAAAAAGGTTCCCGCAAAAGCTGTGGCGGAGCGTTTGCTTCGCTGCCTGCAATGTCTGTGCAATCTTGCGCGGCTAGCTGCCGGACTGACAAACAGCACCGGGGTGAAACATGCCTTTTTGCAATGCCCGTCGCCTGGCAGGCGCCGCTTTGGTCGCCGCCGCAGCCATCCTTGCCGGTTGCGCGTCCGACATGATGAAGAGCTACATCGGCCAGCCGGTCGAATCCGTCATCATCGACTACGGTCCGCCGATCGCCGTTCTCGAGCTCGGTCGCGGCGAGCGTGCCTACCAATGGCGCAAGGTGTCGACCAATGTCGTCTCCGGCTCGACGAGCGGCGAAATCAGGGACACACGGCGCGGCACCCGTTATGAAGAGACCACCACGCCCGGCTATGTCGAGGAGCAGGAGTGCTTCTACACCTTCTACGCGCGCAATTCGGGTGGCCGCTGGTACGTCACTAATTTCCGCAAGCCGAAACTCGAATGCGAGTAACTGGGCCAAGAACCTTGATCCGTCCTGGCGTATGACGCGGCGGGCATGGCACGCCATCTGCCCATGAAGGCCATCTCGTGAAGGAACGTGCACATGCGCATCATGCTGCTTGAGGACGAACCGGAAATGGCCTCGGTGCTGAAGACCGCACTGGAGCGCCGCAACGTCATCGTCGACCATGTGGCGACCATTGCCGACGCCGAGGCCGCAGCCGAGTTCGGCCAATATGATGCCGTCGTGCTCGATCGCCGCCTGCCCGACGGCGAAGGGTTGGACCTGATCCCCAAGCTGCGCGCCTTGCGGGTCGAAGCACCGATCCTGATGCTGACGGCGCTCGGCAGCATCAACGACCGCGTCGCCGGCCTCAACGCCGGGGCCGATGACTATCTGGCCAAGCCCTTTGCCATGGAAGAGCTGATGGCGCGGCTGCGCGCGCTCTACCGCCGTCCAGTGGTGTCGAGGGCCGAACAGGTGGTGGTTGGCCGGTTGACCTACGATTTCGGCCACCACGAGGCGACTGTCGGCGACAGGCCGCTGGAGCTGTTGCGGCGCGAGCAGCTGGCGCTGGAGGCGCTGATCCGCCGGCCCGGGCGGGCGGTGCTGCGCGCCACGCTGGAAGAGTCCGTCTATGCCATGGACGACGAGATCGGCTCCAACGCACTCGACGCCCATGTCTCGCGCTTGCGCCGCAAGCTGGACGAGGTCTCGGCCGGGGTCGAGATCCGCGCCATTCGCAATCTCGGCTACCTGCTGCGCGCCACCGCATGAGCAAACCGCGCCGGCGATCGCTGCAGTGGGTCCTTGTCCGCCGTCTCATCCTGCTGCAGGCGGCGATGCTGATCGCCTTCATCGCGCTGCTTTGCGCGGTGCTCTTCATTGCCCAGCCTCGTCTGATCGTCGACAACGAGGCGGCGATCGGCCTGATTGCCGAGGCATTGAAGCGCGATCCGGACGGAAAGCTCGTGGTCGACGACACCCCGGAACTGCGAACCTTCCGCCAGGATTTTCCGCATCTCTGGTTCATCGCCCGTAACGACAAGGGCCAGGTGCTGCGCCAGGGCGAAGTCCCCGACGCCTATGCCAAGGATGCAGGCGATCTGTTGAAGGGCATCGACAAGGCAGTGCTCACCTTCAAGAAGGGCCTGAACCTGCCCGAGGCGATGCTGCGCAACGTCGACACCCGCGCCGGCCGCGCGCAGATCGTTGCCTCCACGGTCTCGTCGCGCGGCCAGACCGACGGCGTCGAGATCAACATCGATGCCGATTTCGACGTTGCCCGCTATCCGGACGGAAGTCCGATCTGGATCCGGGTTGTTCCTATATTGGCGGTCGTGGTGCTGATCATGCTGTCGCCGATCATCATCGTCATGGGCGTGACGACGCTGGTGACGACGCCTGCGGTCGTGCGCCGCTCGTTGGCTGGCCTCGTTGCCACCGCCCGCCAGGCCAAGCACATCGATATCGACAACCGCGCAGTGCAGTTGCCGACCGAGCAGGTGCCGACCGAAATCGCGCCACTGGTCGACGCCTTCAACAATGCGCTCGCCCGGCTCGGCGAAGGTTATGACCGGCGCAACCGCTTCCTCACCGACGCCGCCCACGAATTGCGCACGCCCATCGCCATCCTGCGCACCCGCGCCGAACTTTTGCGCGACGATCCCGAAAGCAGGCGGCTGCTGAAGGACATCGAACGGTTGTCGAACCTCGCCCAGCAATTGTTGGACAGGCAGGTGCTGGACTATGCCTCCGGGCCGCTTGAGCGCGTCGACCTGGTCGATTTCGTCCGCAACATCGCGGCCGATTTTGCAGCACTTGCGATTGGCGCCGGCTACGACATGTCCTTCGAACCTGCGGCCGCGCCTGTTTGGGTCGAAGTCAGGCCTTCGCAGATCCATCAGGCGATCGCCAACCTGCTGCGCAACGCCATCGACCATGGCGGCGGCACCGGCACGATATCCGTGCTGGTCGATGCCAGTGCCGGCATCGAAATCCGCGACGAGGGCCCCGGCATTCCAGACAGCGAGCATGAGCGTGTCTTCGAGCCGTTCTATCGCCTGAGGCCGCGTTCCAGCGGCGCCGGCCTCGGCCTCAACCTGGCCCGCGAGATCGCCCGCCTGCATGGCGGCCGCATCGACATCCTGTCGGGTCCATGGCGCGGCGCACGCGTCCGCATCGAGCTGGCGCTGGCAAAGGGCGCGGCCGCTTCGTAAGCGGCTCCCGCTTAGCCAGGTCTAGATCCTGTCCCTCAGGGCGAACCAGTTGAGCGCCAGGAACAGCAGTGGTGCGCGGAAGCGACGGCCGCCGGGGAAGGGCGGGATCTTCAGTTCCTCGATCAGCTTCAGCCGGTTGCGGTTTCCGGTCACGGTTTCGGCGTAGAGCTTGCCGAAGAAATTGGACAGCATCACGCCGTGGCCGGAATAGCCGCCCACGGAAATGACATTCGGCATCACCTCGCGGACGAAGGGCTTGCGCGGCACCGTGATGCCGACATAACCGCCCCAGCCATGAGTGATCTCGACGTCCTTCAGTTGCGGGTAGATCTCGGTGATCTGTTTGCGGATGTGGATGTGGATGTCCTTGGGATCGTTGACCGCATAAATCTCGCGGCCGCCGAACAGCAGGCGGCCATCGGTCGACTTGCGGAAATAGCGCACGACGAAGCGGGAATCGTCGACCGACTCGCCGCCGGGAATGACCGGTGAATCCGAACCCAGCGGCACCGTCGCCCCGATGAAGGAGCCGATCGGCATGATGTGGGAGGCGCTGATTGGTTCGAGCTTGCCGCCATAGGCATTGGTCGCGATCAGGCACTTCTGCGCGGTTATCGTTCCACGCGCGGTCGTCACCACAACCTTGCCGCCCTGGGAGGTGATGCCGGTTGCCGGCGTCTTCTCGAAGATCTGCGCGCCCGCGGCCGCCGCGACGCGGGCCGTTCCGATCACCAGCTTGAGCGGGTGGATATGGCCGGTGCCGCTGTCGCGCGTGCCGCCGTAATAATGCGTCGAGCCCAGGCGCTCCGCCGTTTCCTTCGCATCCATGAAGGCGATATGCGGATAGTCGAAACGGCTCGCCATGATCTCGGCATGGGCCTTGTAGTCGTCGACGTAACGCGGCTTGTGCGCCACCGACATCTGGCCCGGCACATAGTCGATGTCGATACCGTTGGCGGCCGAGAATTCGAGCAGGTGGGCTTTGGCCTCTTCGGCGAGGTCGAACAACGCCTTGGCGCGGGTGAGGCCGTAGTCGCTTTCGAGCTCTTCGGCCCAGGCGCGCTGGCCAGTGCCCATCTGGCCGCCATTGCGACCCGAAGCGCCGTCGCCGAAGCGATAGGCCTCGATCAGCACGACATTGGTGCCGGACTTGGCGAGATGCACGGCCGCCGACAGGCCGGTGAAGCCGCCACCTATGATGACGACGTCGGCCTGCCTGTCACCGTCGAGAACGGGATATTCGGGGCGCGGACCTGAAGTGTCTTCGTACCAGGACACGCCGGGGGAAATGGGGGACTGATAGGGCATGATGCGGAGAGGGCTCCGGGATTGCAGGTAGCAAACAGGGAATAGTGAGTAGCGAATAGGGATATCAGCGCTTCTATGCGCTATTCCCTACTCGCTATTCGCTTCTTCACACGTTGAGCAACAAGTACTCACGCTCCCACGGGCTGATCACTTCCATGAAGGTTTCGAACTCGGCACGCTTGATGGCCGCGTAGGTCGAGGCGAAGGATTTGCCGAGCATGGTCGCCAGTTCGTCGTCGGCCTCGAACAGGTCGACGGCCTCCAGCAGGCCGCGCGGCAGGTCGATCTCGTCCTCGTTGGCAGTGGTCAGGACGGGCGGCTCGGCCGGCAGCTTGTTGTTCATGCCGATCAGGCCGCAGGCCAGCGATGCCGCGAGTGCGAGATAGGGGTTGGCGTCCGAAGACGGGATGCGGTTTTCGACACGCCGCCCGGCCGGGTCCGATCGGGGCACGCGGAAGGCGGTGGTGCGGTTGTCGTAACCCCACTTGTTGTTGACCGGTGCCGACGCTGCTTGGGTCAGGCGACGGTACGAGTTCACATAAGGCGCAAGCATCACCAGCGCGTTCGGCACATGCTTCTGCATGCCGCCGATGAAATGCGTGAAGGCTTCAGTCTCCGCGCCGTCCTCGGCGGTGAAGATGTTCTTGCCGGTCTTCTTGTCGACGATCGACTGGTGGATGTGCATCGCCGACCCCGGCTGGCCCTGAATGGGCTTGGCCATGAAGGTGGCATAGGTGTCGTGTTTCAGCGCTGCCTCGCGGATCGTGCGCTTGAACATGAACACTTGGTCGGCGAGTTCGATCGGGTCGCCGTGACGCAGGTTGATCTCGAGCTGGCCGGCACCTTCCTCGTGGATCAGCGTATCGATCTCGAGGCCCTGCGCTTCGGAGAAGTGGTAGATGTCATCGATGAGTTCGTCGAACTCGTTGACGCCGGCGATCGAATAGCCGGCGCCGCCGCCGATGGGGCGGCCCGAGCGTCCGACCGGTGGGGTCAGCGGATAATCCGGATCGGGGTTCTTGCGCACCAGGTAGAACTCGATCTCGGGCGCGACCACGGGCTTGAGCCCGAGCTTGTCATAAGCCGCCACCACGCGCTTCAGCACGTTGCGCGGCGTGAACTCGACATTGCGTCCATCCTGGTGGACGAGGTCGCAGATCACCTGCGCGGTCGGATCGTCCTCCCACGGCACCACAGACAGCGTCGAGAGATCGGGCACCAGCTTCAGGTCGCCATCGTCTTCAGGATATTCGAAGCCGTTGCCGTTCTCGGGGTAGTCGCCCGAAATCGTCATCATGAACGGTGCCGACGGCAGCGCCAGCGACGTGTTGGAGGTGAATTTGCTCGACGGCATCATTTTGCCGCGGGCAACGCCGGCCTGGTCAGGCGTGATGCACTCTATGTCTTCGATACCGCGCCATTCGAGCCATTCGGAGGCTTCCTTCCAGTTCTTCACGCCACGCTTGTTCTTCACAAAAGCGGGCGTGCGGGCGCGAGCCCCCCGAGTGGTCGGACGGACTTCCTTCTTTGCAGGCGGCATCATTCACCAGATTGTCGTTGCAGATTGCCGAGTATAGCCGTGCCCCATGAAATAAGAAAAGGGGGGCAAGTGGCCGATTCTGCTTGGATTCTGACGCCGATCAGCTGGTTTTTGCCCGATTTTCGGCCTAGAGCACGGCCATGACATCAGCTTCACGCGACCTCACCACCATCGGATTCGACGCAGACGACACGCTTTGGCAGAACGAGCAGTTCTTCCGCATGACGGAAAAGCACTTCGCCGAACTGCTGGCCGAACATGGCGAGGAAGAGCAGCTCAAGGCGCGGCTTCTGGAGGCTGAGAAGCGCAATCTCGGCGCCTATGGTTTCGGCATCAAGGGCTTCACTCTATCGATGATCGAGACCGCCGTCGAAGTCACCGACGGACGGGTGCCGGCCGAGGTCATCGGGCAGATCCTTGCTGCCGGCCGCGAGATGCTGAGCCACCCGATCGAAACGCTGCCGCATGTCCATGACACGCTGGAAGCACTCGCCGGGCGCTATCGCCTGGTGCTGATCACCAAGGGTGACCTGTTCGACCAGGAGCGCAAGCTGGCGCAGTCGGGGCTCGGCGACTTCTTCAACGCGGTGGAGATCGTCAGCGACAAGTCGAGGCCGACCTATGAACGCATCTTCGCCCGCCATGGCGACGGTGCGACCCGGAGCATGATGATCGGCAATTCGCTGAAGTCAGACGTCGTGCCGGCGATCGAGGCAGGCAGCTGGGGCGTCTACATTCCCCACGACCTGACCTGGGCCTACGAACATGTCGATGAGCCGACGGATGCCGAACGCTTCCGCAAGCTCCGGCATCTCGGCGAACTGTCGGAATTGATCCGCAGCCTGTAGTTCAGGCCCGGCCCACCAGCCTTTCGACGACAGGCTGCAGCCGCTCGGGCGTGATCGGCTTGGCGATGACGATGTCGACGGCGCTCGACAGCGACAGGCTCTCGGGCGTGCCGGGCTTGGTCGACAACAGGATAACCGAGGGCAGCCTGGTGCCGGTTTCGAGCCTGAGCGACACGATCGACGCCATCAGCCCGTCGCAGTCACGGTTGTCGCTGCCACCGTCGAGGATGACGGTGCCCGGCGCGAACTTGTGCAGCGCTGCCGCCGCCGTGTCCGGGCCTTCCGCCACGGGTTTCAGCCCCGAGCGTTCGACGATCTTGGCGACGACGACACGGTTGATTGGCGAGCGTCCGACCACGAGCACGTGATGGAGGTCGGCAGAACGCGGAGCCTGCGGGTCCCGCATGCGCGAAGTCTCGTCCGGGCCGCGGCCCGGATTTGGTTCATTCCGTTTCATTGGCGCTACCGACTGCTCTTGGGGGGGGGGCGTTGTTCAATGCGTGGTTGCGTTCGGTCTCTTACGTTCGCGTCATGTATGCGAAGTGTCAAGCGCAGGTCGGGAAACGGCATTCGACTTTAGTTGTAGAAGACGTGGGTCGCGCGGCCTTGTCCCCCGAAAACACAGAACCCGCCCGCAGCAGGGCTGCGGACGGGCTCCGTGGGGGCATGCCGGAAGGGTTAGCCGTGCGGCTGCTGGGTGACGATGACGGGGATCAGCAGATCACCCCAGTTGCCGTTGCCCCCATGGTGACGGGCCGAGCGGACCAGTTCCACCGACACGCCTGCCTCGACCGCCTTCATGACCGACTGGTTCAGCCGGTGCAGGTCGTTGGCGACGATGCGGATCACGGCCTGCTGGTCGGCGTTCATCGTGGTCGCCTGTTCTTCGGCTCGTTCCTTGACACGGGTGCGCGGTGCCATTGTGGTTCTCCTCGGAGTGTTGCCTGTGCCCCTGCGGGGCGTTCCTCTGGCTGGTGTCCGGAGGCTGTTGCGCCTCCGGAGCTGTGGCTTGTGCCCAGGCCTATTCGGCGGCCGGGCGGAACTGTTCGTGTTCGGTCGATTCATGCATCGCGGTCGTCGACGATTTGCCGCCGGTGATTGCCATCGACACGGCGTCGAAGTAGCCGGTGCCGACCTCGCGCTGGTGCTTGGTCGCGGTGTAGCCGTTCACCTCGGCTGCGAATTCCGCTTCCTGCAGCTCCGAATAGGCCGCCATCTGGCGATCCTTGTAGCCGCGGGCCAGCTCGAACATGCCGAAGTTGAGCTGGTGGAAGCCAGCCAGCGTGATGAACTGGAACTTGTAGCCCATCGCACCCAGCTCGCGCTGGAACTTGGCGATCGTCGCGTCGTCGAGGTTCTTCTTCCAGTTGAACGACGGCGAGCAGTTGTAGGCCAGCTTCTTGCCCGGATGTGCCTTGTGCACCGCCTCGGCGAACTTCTTGGCCTGGGCGAGGTCCGGCTTGCCGGTCTCCATCCAGATCAGGTCGCAGAACGGAGCGTAGGCGATGGCGCGGGCAATGCACGGCTCGATGCCGTTCTTGACCTGGTAGAAGCCTTCCACCGTGCGGCCGGCATCCTTGTCGACGAAGGGCTGGTCGCGCTCGTCGATGTCGGAGGTCAGAAGCTTGGCGGCCTCGGCGTCGGTGCGGGCGACGATCAGCGTCGACGTGCCCATCACGTCGGCGGCGAGGCGCGCGGCGTTCAGGTTGCGGATGTGGGCAGCGGTCGGGATCAGCACCTTGCCGCCGAGATGGCCGCATTTCTTTTCCGAAGCCAGCTGGTCTTCGAAGTGGACGCCGGCGGCGCCAGCCTCGATGAAGGCCTTCATGATCTCGAAGGCGTTGAGCGGGCCGCCGAAGCCGGCTTCCGCGTCGGCGACGATCGGGGCGAACCAGGTATCAACAGACAGGCCCTTGCCCTCGGAGGTCTCGATCTGGTCGGCGCGCTGCAGCGTGCGGTTGATGCGCTTGACCAGTTCGGGCGCGGCATTGGCCGGATAGAGCGACTGGTCCGGGTACATGGCGGATGCCGTGTTGGCGTCGGCGGCGACCTGCCAGCCCGAGAGGTAGATGGCCTTCAGGCCGGCGCGGACCTGCTGCATCGCCTGGTTGCCCGACATGGCGCCCAGCGCGTTGACGAAATCTTCCTCGTGGATCAGCTTCCACAGGCGGTTGGCGCCCATCTCGGCGAGGGTCTGCTTGATCTGGACGGAGCCGCGCAGCCGCTTCACGTCCTCAGGCGAATAAGGGCGCTCGATGCCGTCGAAGCGACCTTCAGGGGCCGAGGGGACGAGGTTGTAAAAATCGGTCATGGTCGACTCCGCTCTGTAAAAACCGTTTGGTGGAAGCCGCTGCCTCTTGGGAGCTTGCCGGCGATTTCCATGTGACTTGTTTTACATTGCGGTGCCGAAGCAGCCAGAAAATTCAACAAAATACGCCTGACAATAGGGAAAACCTGTGTTGCGTTTGACAGGAGGGCGCTGTAAATTTGTAAAGAATGTAAAGGGGCGGGTGGGGAAAACCCCCTCCTTTCGTTGTAAAGATGATGTAAAAGCCAATGGCCGAGCAGAAAATCTTCGCCGGACCGCGCATCCGGCGCATCCGCAACCAGAAGGGGCTGACCCAGACGGCCATGGCCGAGGGGTTGGGCATTTCGCCGTCCTATCTCAACCTCATCGAGCGCAACCAGAGACCGCTGACCGTGCAGCTTATTCTCAAGCTGGCCTCGGTGTACAAGGTCGACCCCGACGAGCTGCAGGGCGAGGCGAGGGGGTCGATAGCAGCACTTCGCGAGGTTTTCGCCGACCCGCTTTTGTCGGGTGAGTTGCCCGGCGACCAGGAACTGGTCGAGATCGCCGAGGCCGCGCCGAATGCTGCGGCCGCGGTGATCAAGCTGTTCCGCGCCTATCGCGAGCAGGCCGAGCGCCTGTCCGACCTGACCGAGTTGTTGGCGCGCGAGGGGCATACGACGGCGCTGTCGGGCGCCCGGCTGCCAATCGACGAGGTCCACGAGGTCTTCGAGCGCCGGCCAAATCATTTCAACTCGTTGGAGGAGGAAGCCGAGGCCTTCACGACGCTGCTCGACCCGGGCGACGATCTGTTCGGCGCACTGAAGGGCTGGCTGCGACGTGAGCACGGTATCGTCGTCAAGGTCTTGCCGGTCGCCACCATGCCCAACTGGCGCCGCCGCTACGATCGCCATTCGCAACGCCTGTTCCTGTCGGAGCGCCTGTCACCCTTCGACCAGTTGCGCGAGGTGGCGATGGAGGCGAGCCTGATCCGCATGCAGGTGGCGGTGGCGGCAGAAATCCAGGGGCTGAAGCTGTCGTCGGACGAAGCCAAGCGCCTGGCCCGCTTCGAGCTCGGCCGCTACGCCGCGCATGCGCTGATGATGCCCTACCAGGCATTCCACTCGGCGGCCCAGCGCGCCCGTTACGATGTCGACGTGCTGCGCTCACGTTTTGGCGTGTCGTTCGAGCAGGCGGCCAACCGGCTGACCATGCTCCAGCGATCCGGTGCGTCGGCCGTGCCGTTCTTCATGCTCGAGGTCGACAACGCCGGCAACCGTTTCCGCAAGGCGGGCGCCCAGGGCTTTCCGCAGAGCCGCTTCGGCGGCGGCTGTCCCAAGCTGCCCGTACATGCGGCTTTCACCCAGCCCGGCCAGATCTTTGTCGAGGCAGTGGAAATGCCTGACGGTGCCGAGTTCCTCACCGTTGCCCGCACGCTCGAAGGCCCGCAGGGCGCGTTCAGCGAGCGTCCGCGCCGAACCGCCATACTGCTTGGCTGCGACATCGCCTTCCGTGACGAGATCGTCTATGGCGCGGCGTTGCCGGCTGCGGCCGTCGGCGGCAAGCCGGGCATGGTTGCGGCAACCCCCGTCGGGCCTGCCTGCCGGCTGTGCGAGCGTTCCGGCTGCCTCTCACGCGCCGAGCCCCCGGTCACTCGGCCGCTCGGCCTCGACGAGATGGTGACTGGACTTTCCGCCTTCGACTTCCAGTAGTGGTCAGGCGATCAGCCGGGCGACCGCCGCCTGTGCTTCCTTGTCGATGCCGGTCTTGGCAATGGAGCGGGCGGCATTGGAATCAAGCGGTTTGCCATAGAGGAAGCCCTGCGCCTCGTCGCAGCGGCGATCCTTCAGGAAGGCCGCCTGGAAGTCTGTCTCTACGCCTTCCGCCAGCACCGGGATCGACAGCTTGTGGCCAAGCTCGATCACCGTCTCGATGACGCTGGTTGCCTGTGCCTGCCTGCCGAGCGCCTTGAGGAAGGTGCGATCCACCTTGATCTTGTCGAAGGGGAACGAGAACAGCGTCGACAGCGACGAGTAGCCGGTGCCGAAGTCGTCCATGGCGACGCGTACACCCATTGCCTTGATCTGGCGCAGGATCAGCAGCGCCTGGCCGGGGTTTTCGATCAGCGCGGTCTCAGTGATCTCGACCTCCAGGCGCGAGGGCGCGAGACCCGTCTCGTCGAGGATTTGCTTCAGCCGGTCGCCGAAATTCGGCCGCGTCAGCTGCACTGGCGAGACGTTGACGGCCACGCCCAGATGCTCCGGCCATAACGTTGCCTCGCGGCAGGCTGCCTGCAGCACCCAATCGCCGATGCCGACGATGATGCCGGTCTGCTCAGCAACCGGGATGAATTCCGACGGCGAGACTTCGCCCAGATGCGGGCTCGTCCAGCGCAACAGCGCCTCGAAACCCAGCAGTTCGCGCTGCTTCATCGAGATCTGCGGCTGGAACACCAGGCGCAGGGTGTCTTCCATCACAGCACTGCGCAGGCCTATGGCGATCAGGCCACGGCGGCGGCCGTCCTCGTCGGCATCCGCGTCGTACCAGCACCAGGCGCCGCTCTGGCTCTTCTTCGAGCGATACATGGCGAGGTCGGCGCGCATGGTCAGCTCGTCGATGTTGTCGCCATCTCTCGGGTAAACCGCAATGCCGATGCTGGCGCTGGTCTGGAAGCTGGCCTTGCCGAGTTCGTTGGGGCGCGCGAACGCGTCGGCGATACGGGCGGCGAATTCCTCGACCTCGTTTTCCCGTGTGAACGGCTTGACGGCCATAAACTCGTCGCCGCCGATACGGGCGAAGAATTCGCCCGGTGCAAGGGCTGCGCGCATGCGCTCCGATGTCTGGTTCAACACGGCGTCGCCTGCCGCATGGCCGTAGACGTCGTTGATTTCCTTGAAGCGGTTGAGGTCGATGGCGATGATGGCGAGAGACGTTCCCGCGGCTTCCTTGAGCAGGCGCGGCAACGCGTCCTGCACTGCGGCGCGGTTGGGCAGGCCGGTCAAGGGATCGTGCAGCGCCAGGTGGCGATAGTGCGCCACGGCTTCCTTCTCGCCCTGCTCTTCGGCCAGATGCGTCGCAGCGCCCAGCAGCACCACCAGTATGGTCACGGACGCAACCATGATTGCCATGACTGCATCCGACAGGATCTGTGTCGGCACGATCACCCGTGGGTCAGGCGCGATCTGCACGGCGCCCATGGCGGTGAAATGCATGAAACCGATGCCGAGGATCAATGCGACGATACCGGCGATGAGGCCGTTGCGGCCCTTGCCATCGGCGATGCGGTTGGTGGCGAGCATGCCGAAAGCTGCGCCGCCGACGATGGAGACGACGGCAAGCGTCGGGTCGTAGTCGACCTTGCCGGCGACGACGAAGCCGGCCATGCCGAGGAAATGCATCAACGCGATGCCGCTGCCCAGGATGAAACCGCCAAATTCCACCATCGGCCCGGTCTTGCGGCTTGCCGCAAAGAACAGGCCGGAGGTCGAGGTGGCGATGGCGACTGCCAGTGACACCAGCGTGTAGATCGGCTCGAAGCCGTGCTCGACTTCAGGCGTGAAGCCCAGCATCGCCAGGAAATGTGTCGTCCAGATCGTCATGCCGCCGGCCAGGCCAGCCATGAACAGCAGTGCGGCATGCCTTGCCCGCTCGACGCTGCGCGCACGCGCAAACAGCCGCATCGAAACGGTGCAGCCGATGGCGCAGATGGTCAGCGCTGCGGCGACGAAGCGGTAGTCATGTGCGATGACAAGGCAGTTGAGCACGGTCAGCATATGCAATCCCCAAAAGCTGCCCGTTCATATGTATGCAAACCTTGACGATCCGTTTCCACATTAGCGCTGCGGCTTCGTTGGTTAATGCAATGCCTCCGTCATCGAACTCGTGGCGCAACGCTCTCTGCGGCAATGTGGCTGGCCCTCGCGCGCCAAGCCTTTCCACCCTCCCAGGCGCATCGGGCAAAGGGATGATGTCCCAGGTAATTGAAAGCCGTTCGCAGTGCACCCATGTGCTGGCCCAGAATGGGGATCAACAAGTATTCAGAGGCGGATGAATGAGCAATTCAAGTTCAGGAAGCAAGTGGAGGCGATGGCTGAAGCGCAGTGTGCTTGCCGTCTTTGCTGTGTTGGTCGTCGTTGTGCTGCCGCTCAGCCTGATCCTGTACCCGACATTCAGGTCGTATCCGGCAGCGCCTCCATCTTCCGGCGATACGTTGGCTGACAAGAATACGCAGGACTTGGCTCATCTTCGCAACATGCCGCAGGTGGAACGCAGCTTTACGGATGAAACCAGTGCAGCGTTTGCCCAGTCAGTCGACGAACTTTCGGCCCGCGCTGCCCAACTCGACCGGCCAGCACTGGCGATGGGGGCGGCGAAGGCGGTTGCCCTTGCCCGGAATGGTCACACCAACGTGCTCGGTCTTGCCGGTGGACAAGGCTTCAATGCCGTCCCGCTGCGTCTCGGCTGGTTCTCCGATGGTCTTTTCGTTGTCCGCGCTACATCGGAGCATCGCGATCTTCTCGGCGCGCAGGTGCTGACGGCGAATGGCCGATCGCCCGATGAGTTGGCCCAAGCGTTGCGCCCATACATTGGCGGTACAGGCCAGTATGCGCGGGAGCTCTCGCCGAACCTCATGATCTCGCCGGAACTGCTTCACGCCGCCAAGCTGGCGGACAAGCCGACAGAAAGCGCATTTCGCTTTCGCAAGGCCGATGGCTCCGAGATCGGGCGCACGTTCGCCGCAGCGCCAGGCGAAGGCAAGCTTGCGGCCAGGACCGTCTGGCCCAAGCGGGACCTAAGCCCGGTTGCACGGAACGAGAGCGATGCCGGATGGGTTCACGTTCTGGACGGCAAGGAAACGCCGAGCTATCTCTCGCGTCCCGACCAGAATTTCTGGCACGCCTATCTCGAAGGCGAAAATATCCTCTATGTGCAGCTCAACCGGTTCCGCGACCAGGAACCGGTCCTGATGTCCGACTATCTGGCGGACGTGCTTGAAGAGGCTGGCAAGCGAGAGGTCAGGCATGCCGTCGTGGACCTGCGGTTCAGTCCTGGGGGCAACTATATGCTCGCCAATGATTTTTCGCGTTTGCTGCCGGAGGTCGTGCCGAATGGCCGTATATTCATCCTGACCAGCGGCAATACGTTCTCGGCGGCAATCAGCGTCGCGTCGCGGCTGAAATATTATGCCGGCGAGCGCACTGTGCTGGTCGGCGAGGAGATGGGGGACGCTGGCCAGATGTGGGGAGAGGGCGGCACGACGATCATGCCCAATTCCGGGATCGCCTTCCGCTACACCACCGCCTACCATGATTGGGAGAATGGCTGCGGGCTCTCACAGGTGGGCACGTGTTTCTTCCTGAACTACTTCCACGGCACTGCGGCCGGCTCTCTGCTGCCCACGGTTCAGGTTACCCAAACCTTTGCCAGCTATGCCGCTGGCGAAGATACGGTCATGTTGGAGGTGCTGAGGCTGGCCAAGCAGGCCGAGTAGGGACTGCCCCGACCAGCTTCAGTTGATCTCACTTGCCCCTACCGGTGCTTGCGCGGAGGATTGCCACTGCTCCGCCAAGCACTGCGATGCCGCCGACGACAAGACCGGCGGAGAAGTAGGTCGATGAGAAGCCGAAATTGGCGATCATCGGCTGGCTGACGAAGGGCGAGATGAAATGGCCGGCGAAAATGCTGGCCGTCATGCCGCCGGCAATGCGCCCGCGCATCTCGGGCGCGGCCGCCGCCATGGCAGCACCGGCTATGTTGGGCATCATCATGCCGAGGCCCAGGCCTACAACCGCTGCGGCCGCGAGCACCGCCGGCAACGACGACGCCAGGCCGATCAACGCATATCCGGTGCCAGTCAGGCCGAAGGCGATGGCAAACACCCCGACCACGCCGAGCCTGGCGCGAAGTCGCGCATAAGACAGCGAGACAATGGCGCCGATGACATTGCCCAGCCCGATCGCCAGTCCGGCCATGGTCGGCGAGCCGACGCCGAGATGATTGAGATAGAAGGGCAGCTGCGTCGGGATCAGGTAGAAAGCGACGCTGTTGAGTATCGCAAGCAGGTAGACAGTTGCGATGGCAAACCATGCCGTGTGGCCAACGCCGCCGGATGCCGTGGAGACATGAGACCTGTTCCGGGACGGTTCGTCGATGAAGGCGAGCACTGCGGGGATCAGCGCCAGCGAAAGCCCATAGACAACAAACGGCGCGCGCCAGTGCAGTTCGGCCAGCAGTCCGCCCGCCGTGAGGAACACCAGCCCGCCGATGCCGACGAAGGACGACTGCAGGCCCATGAAGCGGTCGCGCGCGGGGCCGCTGAAATAGTCGCCGACAAGGGCGGTGGCCGTGGTCATGACGCCGGCAACGGCGATACCAAGCAATGCCCTGCCAACCAGCAAGCCCGCCAGCGAATCTGCAATCAGGCCCGACATGCCGCCCAGCCCATAGAGCGCAACCGCGGCGATAAGCAGCGGGCGCCGGCCGAAGCGGTCGGCGGCACCTCCGGCAAATGGCGCGCAGATAACGATGAACAGCGCCGGCAGCGTCAGAACCAGCCGGGTCAATATCTCGACATTGTCACTGTCGGCGAAGTGGCTCTCGATGGCCGGCAGCGACGGCGAGATCGTCGCGCCCGACATGATGGTGAGCGTGCTGGCCAGCAGCAGCGTGGTATTGCGGCCGGTATGTCTGCGCGCCTCGACCTCGATCGTGGCTGGCTGGATGTGCTGGACCATGGTCATGCCGCGACCTCCTGAAAGGGCTTGGCCGTGCGCGCATCCCGAAGGATTGTCGCCCACCAGTGAAGGCGCCCGAGCAGCGTCGCCATGGCCTTTTGCGTGTCTTTGGGGTCGGCCAGCGCGCCATCGGCGCCGAACCTGCGCCAGGGAGTAACGAAGCTCACCGTGTCGCGGATGGCCACAGCGTGGAGTTCGGCGAACACAAGCCTGAGCTGCTCCACAGCGCGCAAGCCCCCGGAAATGCCGCCATAGGAAACGAAGGCGAGCGGCTTTACCTGCCAGGGCGTGGAATAGGCATCGATCAGCGCCTTGAGATCGGCAGTGTAGCCGTGATTATACTCCGGCGTGACGATGACGAAGGCATCGGCGTCGTCAAGCCGTCGTCCGATGCCCGTGTGGTCCTGCGCGAGGTCGCGGGGATCGAAGAAGTCGACGGCAAAGCGGCCATTGCCTCGGATCTCCGTTGCCACCCAATTGACGACGGTGTCGCAAAAGCGACCTTCGCGGGCGCTGCCATAGATCACGCCGAGCTTGATTTTCTGAGACATTCTGGTGGGCTCTCCAAATCGGATTCGAGTGGGAGCCCGGTCTGTAAAACCTCAACTAATATTGAGGTCAATAGGAAATAGCAGCGCCTGGCGATACGGCCGAGTGTTTATTCGAGTGACCTAATGAGATGAGCACGCTGGACCTCGCAAAAACCCAACGGCGCGACTATTGGCGGCTAGGTGTGCGGCCGATCCGCAGCCGCCTCGAAACATGGCGATATCACGGATGAGCGGACAAGCGTCAGCACAGCAATTGAGACCGGCCGTCGGCGCAGCGGCTTCGCATCGCGACTATCGCCTCGGCGTGCTGCTGGTGTTCCTGTCGGCGTTGATGTGGAGCCTCGGCGGCGCCATCGGCCGCTTCATCGAGACGCCGGACAGCTGGACGGTGGTGTTCTGGCGCTCGGTGTGGGCGGCCGCTTTCCTGTTGGCCTTCATGTCCTGGCGCGACGGTCCGCGCGCCACGCTCAAGCTGTTCCGCGACATGGGGCTGCCCGGCCTGCTGGTCGCGATCTGCTTTGCCACCGCCTCGACGTCTTTTGTCGTTGCCCTCAGCTACACCACCGTTGCCAACATCCTTCTGATGCAGGCGGGCGTGCCGCTGCTGGCTGCCTTGTTTGCCTGGCTGCTGTTCCGCGAACGTGTGGGACTGGCAACCTGGCTGGCGATTGCCGCCGTGATTTCGGGCGTCGCCATCATGGTCTCCGAATCGTTCAGCGGCCAGGTTTCGCCCGTCGGCGACGGGCTCGCCTTGCTGATTGCGGTCGCCTTTTCGATCGCCACCGTCATCACACGCCGCTATGCCCATGTGCGGATGACCCCTGCCACCTGCCTCGGCACGATCATCGCCGCCACCTTTGCCGCCTCGCAGGCTTCGGCCTTCTCCGTCTCGCCGCACGATATGGGATTCCTGTTTGCCTTCGGCGTGGTCAATCTCGGCCTGGGCCTGGCTTGTTTTGCCACCGGCGCAAGGCTCGTTCCGGCTGCCGTCGCCGCGCTGATCGGTACGTTCGAGCCGATGCTGGGCCCGATCTGGGTATGGCTGGTGCATTCCGAGGTGCCGTCGCTGCGCACCATCATTGGCGGCGCGGTCATCTTCTGCGCCTTGCTCGTCCATCTGGCGCTGGAGTTTCGGCGTCAGGCGCGGCAGCCTCAAAGACCCGGTGTTACCGGCATGCCGATGCCTGATTAAGCAATCTGTTGTTTACCATTGACAACGCCACCGTCGGCCGGGCAGGCTGAAGTAGAGGGTAACAACAAGTCAGGCGTATCTTGCCAGGTCTCACTGTCGGGCCATCGGTGTCCGCAGAACAATATCGCTGGATCTTTTGCGTAGCGCAGTCATGCGCTCGAGCGTGTCACCTTCACCATCAGACATCGAACAGGGAGTAGGGCGCGGCCGGGACGGGCACGCCCAGGAAAGGAGATTGTCATGAACCGCAGAGCGCTTTGGCTGACCGCTGCGTCAGCCGTCATCGCTGCTTTTGCGACCGCTGCCAACGCCCAGGAGCGTGTCGTCAACGTCTACAACTGGTCGGACTACATCGACGCCTCCATCATCGACGACTTCACCAAGGAAACCGGCATCAAGGTCGTCTACGACGTCTTCGATTCCAACGAGATTCTTGAGACCAAGCTGCTCGCCGGCGGCAGCGGCTACGATGTCGTGGTGCCGACCGCAAACTTCCTGGCCCGCCAGATCACGGCTGGCGTGTTCCAGAAGCTCGACAAGTCGAAGCTGCCGAACCTCGCCAACACCTGGGACATCGTCAACGAGCGTACGGCCAAATACGACCCCGGCAACGAGTACTCCGTGAACTACATGTGGGGCACGGTCGGCATCGGCTACAACGAGAAGAAGGTGAAAGAGGCGCTCGGCGTCGACAAGATCGACAGCTGGGACACCGTCTTCAATCCCGAGCAGATGGCCAAGCTCAAGGATTGCGGCGTCTACATGCTCGATTCGCCGACCGACATGATCCCGACCGTTCTGCGCTATCTCGGCATCGACCCTGAGAGCCATTCGCCCGAGGATATTGCCAAGGTCGAAGAGACGATGCTCAAGATTCGGCCCTTCGTCCGCAAGTTCCACTCGTCGGAATACATCAACGCGCTCGCCAATGGCGATATCTGCGTTGCCGTCGGCTGGTCGGGCGACGTCTTCCAGGCGCGCGACCGTGCTGCCGAGGCCGACCAGGGGGTCGTCGTCGGCTATTCCGTGCCGAAGGAAGGTGCCGAGATGTGGTTCGACCAGATGGCTATCCCGGCCGATGCCAAGCACGTGCCGGAAGCCCTGGAGTTCATCAACTACATGCTGAGGCCGGAAGTGGCGGCCAAGGCCTCCAACTTCATCTATTACGCCAACGGCAACAAGGCGTCTCAGCAGTTCATCGACAAGGACATCATCGGCGATCCGGCGATCTTCCCTGACGATGCCACGCTGCAGAAGCTGTTCACTGTGTCGCCTTACGACCCCAAGACCCAGCGCTTGATCACGCGCAGCTGGACCAAGGTCGTGACAGGACAGTAACGGGCGAGAGCTCTCCCGGCGCCATCGGCGCCGGGATTGGGCGTCTGGGCAAGGGGACGGAGAGACACATGAAATCGCTCGGCAATATCCGCAGGGAATTTGCACCCTGGAACAAGCCCGACGCCAAGCCTTACATTCAGTTCAAGAACGTCACCAAGCGCTTCGGTGACTTCACCGCCGTCAACAACCTGTCGCTGTCCATTTTCGAGCGCGAGTTCTTCGCGCTGCTCGGCGCGTCGGGCTGCGGCAAGTCGACCCTTCTGCGCATGCTCGCCGGCTTCGAGGAGCCGACGGAAGGCCAGATCCTGCTCGACGGGCAGGACTTGCGTGGCATCCCGCCCTACAAGCGGCCGGTCAACATGATGTTCCAGTCCTACGCGCTGTTCCCGCACATGACGGTCGAGCAGAACATCGGCTTCGGCCTCAAGCAGGACGGCATGCCGAAGGCCGATATCGAAAAGCGCGTCGCCGACATGCTGAAGCTGGTCAAGCTTGGCCAGTTCGCCAAACGCAAGCCGCATCAGCTTTCCGGCGGCCAGCGCCAGCGTGTCGCCCTTGCCCGCGCCGTTGCCAAACGTCCCAAGGTGCTGCTGCTCGACGAGCCGCTCGGCGCGCTCGACAAGAAGCTGCGCGAGGAAACCCAGTTTGAACTGATGGACCTGCAGCAGACGCTGGGCCTGACCTTCGTCATCGTCACCCACGATCAGGAAGAGGCCATGACGATGGCCGACCGCATCGCCATCCTCGACAAGGGCGAGGTGATGCAGGTGGCGACCCCGGCCGAGGTCTATGAAGCCCCCGGCTCGCGCTTCGTCGCTGATTTCGTCGGCAACATCAACATGTTCGAAGGCAAGATCGCCAGCCGCAACGGCAGCGGCACGGCAATCGCCGGCAACAGCGGATTGACCATCCACACATCGAATGCCGGCGAAGTGCCTGAAGGCACCGAAGTCGCCTTCGCCATCCGCCCGGAGAAGATCAAGGTCTCGTCCAGGAAGCCTGAAAGCGGCGACAACGTGCTGGAGGGCGAGGTCTACGATATCGCCTATCTCGGCGACATGACCATCTTCCACGTCAAGCTCGGCGACGGGCTGGTGGTCAAGGCGAGCTCGCTCAACGCCACCCGCGCCACCGAGGACCCGCTGAGCTGGGATGACAAGGCCTGGATCTCGTTCCGGCAGGATGCCGGCGTCGTGCTGACGCGATAGGTGGGGCGATGAAAAACGTCGTCTCGGCCATCACCAACCGCCTGGTCATCCTCGTTCCCTACGTCTGGCTGCTGTTTTTCTTCCTCATTCCGTTCTTCATCGTCTTCAAGATTTCGCTGTCGACCACGGCGATCGCCATGCCGCCCTACACGCCGGTCCTCGGCCTGGGAGACGGCATTTCAGGGCTGATGGATCAGTTCCGGGAGTTCAGCTTCGACAACTATGTCTGGCTGACCGAGGACCCGCTCTACTACACCGCCTACATTTCCAGCGTGATCATCGCCGGCGTCTCGACGCTGCTGGCCCTGCTGGTCGGCTATCCCATCGCCTACGGCATGGCGCGCGCGCCGGAATCAATTCGCCCGACGCTGTTGATGCTGGTCATCCTGCCGTTCTGGACGAGCTTCCTGATCCGCGTCTACGCCTGGATCGGTATCCTCAAGCCCGAGGGGCTGCTCAATCAGTTCCTGCAGTCCATCGGCGTCATCGACGAACCGCTGATCATCCTCAACACCCACACCGCCATCTTCATCGGCATCGTCTATTCCTACCTGCCGTTCATGATCCTGCCGCTCTATTCGGCGCTGGAGAAGATGGATTATTCGCTGATCGAGGCCGCCCAGGACCTCGGCTGCCCGCCGATGACCGCTTTCTGGAAGATCACCTTCCCGTTGTCGCTTCCCGGCGTCATCGCCGGCTGCCTTCTGGTCTTCATTCCCGCCGTCGGCGAGTTCGTCATCCCCGATTTGCTCGGCGGTTCACAGACGCTGATGATCGGCCGGACCCTGTGGAACGAATTCTTCTCCAACCGCGACTGGCCGGTTTCCTCGGCCGTGGCCGTCATCCTGCTCTTGCTGCTGGTCGTGCCGATCATGTTCTTCCAGCAGGCGCAGGCGCGCGCCCAGGAACAGGGGCGCTGACATGAACACCACCTGGAGCCGCTTCAACATCAGCGCCATCGTGCTCGGCTTTGCCTTCCTCTATCTGCCGATCGTGCTTTTGGTCATCTTCTCCTTCAACGAATCCAAGCTCGTCACCGTCTGGGGCGGCTTCTCGACCAAATGGTATTATTCGCTGTTCCAGAACCAGGGTCTGATGGACGCTGCCTGGGTGACGATCCGCGTCGGCCTGATCTCGGCGACCGTCGCCACCGTGCTCGGCACGCTCGCGGCTCTCGCGCTGACCCGCTACACGCGCTTCCGCGGCCGTGTGCTGTTCTCCGGAATGGTATTCGCACCACTGGTCATGCCCGAGGTCATCACCGGCCTGTCGCTGCTGCTCCTGTTTGTCGCCGTTGGTCTCGATCGCGGCTTTTTCACGCTGACGCTCGCCCACATCACCTTCTCCATGTGCTTCGTCGCCGTGGTGGTGCAGTCGCGGCTGGTCACCTTCGACCGCTCGCTCGAGGAGGCCGCGATGGACCTCGGCGCGCCGCCGGTGAAGACCTTCTTCCAGATTACGCTGCCGGTCATCCTGCCGGCCATCATCTCGGGCTGGATGCTGGCCTTCACGCTGTCCATCGACGATCTGGTGATCTCGAGCTTCACCTCGGGTCCAGGCGCCACGACGCTGCCGATGAAGATCTACAGCCAGGTGCGCCTCGGCGTTACACCCGAGATCAACGCCGCATGCACCATCCTGATCGCCATCGTCGCCGTGGGTGTGATCGTTGCCTCGCTGGTCAACAAGCGCCGCGAGGTCCAGCGTCTGCGCGACGAGCGGGCGGCGCAACGGACGTGAGCTGGTGACGGCAGAGTAACGGCCCCAGTTGGGCGTAGCGCGCCCAGATTTCGGATGCACGGCGCGCACCGGGACGGCCGAAATGTCAATAAGAGTCCGCTGGATCGCTAATTCTCGTCATGCTAGCGTTGGGTATTAATCTTCAGGAGTAGGGTCCATGACGCGTTTTCTGGCTACGGCCGCAGTTTTGTCTTTTGTCGCATTGGCCGCGACGGCCTGTAACACCCCTGAGCAGCGCGCGGTCGGCGGCGGCGCCATTGGTGCGGCGGGCGGTGCGCTTGTCGGCCAGGCCATCGGCGGCAACACCGGCTCGACGGTTGCGGGCGCCGTGATCGGCGGTCTCGCCGGTGCGATGATCGGCGCGGGCACCGCTCCTGGCGAATGCCGCTACCATCAGTATGACAGTCGCGGTCGCCCGATGTACGACCGCAACGGCAGGCCGGTGACCTACCTGGCGCCCTGCCGGTAACGGCCCACGCCTATAGGCTGACGATTCGCCCCCAGGGGACGACAAGCGGCGCGCTTCGGTCGAAGCGCGCCGCTTGTCGTATGAGGGGAGTGGAAAGCTCCGCTCTCGGCGGTGCGGGATCAGCCGCCGTCCAGCTGTTGCAGATAAGATTCTATCGCCCTGATCGTCGCATCGGCGGCCGCACGGGAGGCAGTCGTCAGGCCCATATGCTCCTCGGCAACGGATACAAGAAAGTCGGTGGCCTGTTCTGCCGACCAGCCGTTTCGGAGGCCTGACGCAGCTTCGAGCAGATAGCTGTCATATTCGTCGGCGAACGGTTCATTGGCCCAGCTTCCGCCGGGCCCGAGCAAGCCGATGGGATCCCAGTTAGACCAGCCGATGGCGCGGAGCCTGGACAACTGCAAGGGCTTGCTCATGGATCTGGCTGGCCAGGATCAGCCGCAGAATGCGCGCACGATCTTACCGGTCGCCGGATCGGTCTCGATCGTTACGCGCTCCTGGCGGAAATCCATGGTGGCCGGATCGCCGGGCTTGTGCTGGCGAACGATGGTCGCGCCCGTCAGCTGCATGGCCTGATCGTCGGTGATCCGATCCTTGCCGGCCAGCGCTTCTGCGGCTTCGCGCTTGCAGATGCCTGCCTCTGGCGCGGCGGAAGCCGATTCTTTCTGGTCTTTCTGGCAGCCGGCGAGGGCAAGCATGGCCACGGCGAGGCCGGTTGCAAGGCGCAGATCGATCATGGGCGGGTCCTTTCGATTCGTCGAGGACACGACTAGCCAATGCAAATGAGGCGCGACGACGACAGCCTTCGCGACGCCTGCTGTTGCAGCCACGCTATAGAACAATGATCATCTTGGGAAATGGGGTGGTACGGTTGGGTGGGCTCGAACCACCGACCTCCGGATCCACAATCCGGCGCTCTAACCAACTGAGCTACAACCGCGTACCTTGCGTTGATGTCGCGTCCATACGGACAATTCCGTCCCATTTCAAGAGCTTTGAGCATATTCCACTGCGGCGATTTATGCCGCAGCCGCGAAGTCCTTGATCTCAGGGCATTTCAGCCCTGGGGAAAAGAAAAAGGCCGGCGGGAGGAGGTGCCGGCCTTTTCCTTATGTGACCAGCGGGAGGAGGTGCTGGCCGCGTCGCCCGGCAGGAAGAGGGAGGAGGTTCCACCCGCCGGGTATTCGGTCTGGCTGCCTTAGGCGGCCTTGAGGTCCTTGAGCGCCTTTTCGAAGGCGGTCTTGACCGGCTTCGAAACGTCTTCGGCCGCCTTGGAGGCAACGGTCTGGAAGTCCTTGGCCTGCTCGACGGTCAGCTCTACGCGCTTGCGCAGGTAAGCGGTCTGCAGCTCGACGATTTCCGACAGCGACTTGGCGCCGGCGAGCGCTTCGAGATGGGCAAAGCCGGTCTCGGCGTTGGTGCGCAGGGCCGCAATGGCCTTGAGCGACAGCTCGGCGCTCACATTGCGAGCGGTCTCGTAGCTGGTCTCGATCGACTTCTGGGCCTCTTCGGCGCCGGTCTTGAGCTTGGCGTAAGCTTCCTTCGACTGCTCGACACCCTTCTCGGCGAAGGCGCGGAACTGGTCGGTGGCTTTGGAAACGTCGAAGCTCGGCATTTCAACGGTATCTGCGAACTCTGCGGTCTTGGTCTTGGACATTGTCTCACCCTATGGGCTGGGCGGACCTGCCGCCCGCCTCGTTTATTCGCCTCCTTCATATAGTACGCCTTATTGTGCGTTGCAATATCAATGTTGCAGTGCAGCAAAATTGGAGCGCCGGGGTTAACCACGTGGCGAGAATAATGCCGCTAGGCTGCACCTGTTTGCTAGACCTTGGCGACGACGGCTTTTATTAACAAAGCGTTAATTGCGAGAATGCGTGCCTTGCGGGTTATGTGAATGCCGTCAGCAGCCTATTCCTTCATCGACGTCGCGGTGGTCGACGGTGTCAGGCAGCGTTTCGCTGCGGGAGACGCCATTGCCGTGCTGTCGACAGACCTGGACGAGGTACTGTGGGCGAAC